>Ga0209172_10000006_pt1 | contig 811711 bp, 731 predicted proteins | sample LarsenN4metaG_FD_184113 | JGI IMG/M metagenome (GOLD analysis project Ga0209172, IMG submission 184113) | Hot spring sediment bacterial and archeal communities from British Columbia, Canada, to study Microbial Dark Matter (Phase II) - Larsen... ...
AATAAAATCAAGTGCATCATCATTGACCCTCCTTATAATACAGGTAGTGACAGTTTTATTTATCCCGACAGTTTTAAGGAAAACAAAGAGGACTATCAAAAAAGAATTGGAGACAAGGATGCGGAAGGTTATTTGATGAAGGAAGGAATGTTTCGCAAAAACAGCAAGGACAGTGGCCACTTTCATAGTAATTGGTTGAGCATGATGTATCCCAGGTTATTTCTTGCAAAAAATTTGTTATCTGATGATGGGGCAATATTTGTACATATTGATAATAATGAAGTTCACAACCTTAAACTTATAATGAATGAGATATTTGGTGAGGAAAATTTCATAGAATGTATTACATGGAATAAAAGAGTTCCTAAAAATGATAAGGGCTTTGGTAATATTCATGAATATATTTTGGTTTATGTAAGGAACTCTGCATTAAAGCATGAATTTCTTATGCAGAAGGAGGGTTTAGAGGAAATTGATGAGTTAATACAAAAACTGAAGAAGAAAAAAGTACCGCTACCTGAAGCAGAAGAAGAAATTCAAAAATTATACAACAAGAAGGGATATGATAGAGGGATTACTTTGTACAATTCCCTCAATGAAGAATATCGTTTATGGGGTAAAATAAATATGAGTTGGCCTAATGCAGACACTTTTGGGCCAAGATATGAAGTTCCTCATCCCCACACAGGCAAACCTGTAAAAATTCCAGATAGAGGGTGGCGTTGGAAGGAGGATACATTTAATGATGCAGCAAGACTTGAAAACGGGGTCTACAAAGAAATAAAAGAACTACACGATGGTAGCTTTATGTGTGGAAGAATTTGGTTTGATAAAGACGAAAACACTCAACCAAGTTCTGTGAATTATCTTGATGAAGTTGATAGTTTTTTGTTGAGGTCTATTCTATCCTTGAAGAGTGATGGAGGTATCGAAGTAGAAAAGTTGTTTGAGGGCAAGAGTATTTTTTCATACCCCAAACCAACTTCTTTGGCAAAGGCACTTATTAAGTCACTACAATCAATAAATGATGGTATAGTGCTTGACTTTTTTGGAGGTTCAGGCACGACTGCTCATGCTATACTTGATTTAAATAATGAGGACAATAAAAATAGACGGTTTGTTATTGTGCAATTGCAAGAAAAATGTGAGGAATCAAGTGAGGCATACAAGGCTGGATTTAAAACAATAGCAGAAATATCCAAAGAGAGAATCCGTAGAGTAATAAAGAGGATTCAAGATGAACACAATGAGAAGCCTGATATGTTTCGTACAAATAAGCAAGATTTAGGATTTAAGGTATTGAAATTGACCCCATCCAATTTTAAAATATGGAGAGGGAATGAGATTAATGAGGAAAATCTTGTACAGCAATTGGAAGCCTTTACAAATCCAGTTCATGCAAACAGTCCAGAACAGAATATGCTTTATGAGTTAATTCTTAAATCAGGGTATTTACTTACTGATGGGGTTGCGAAATTTGATGTTGTAAATGAAGGACTGGATGAGAGCCGACATATTAAAACCAGCTTTTACATTATTGCAGATGGGGAATTAATTATTGCTCTTGATAAGATAAATCCACAAGTGATTGAATTGATAATTGAACAATCGCCTAAAAAAGTAATAATGTTAGATAACCTCTTTGCAGGTAACGACCAGCTAAAAACTAACACTGTCCTTCAAATGAAGGATGCAGGAATTGATTTTAAAACCATTTGATATGAATGAGAATATTGTAAATACAATTGACCCTCAGCTGGAGGAAAATCAGATTGAAGCTACTGATGAATCAATGGTTCCAATTAAAGTCCCTTTTGACCCTAATTTAATACGTATAAGGAGAGACCCATTTACATTGGGAGAGCTAATTGATAAAATTGAACACAACGAAGTAAACTTCTTTACTCTCTTTCAACGTAAGGCTGACTTATGGGATATTACCAAGAAAAGTAGATTAATTGAATCAGTTCTATTGAAGTTACCATTGCCTGCCTTTTATTTTGATGAAATTGTTGAAGAGGATGAAGGCTCATCTGAAAAAACATATCACTGGCAAGTCATAGATGGTCTTCAAAGGTGTAGTGTTTTAAGAGACTATGCAGTGAAAAAGGAAATGAACCTGGAAAATTTAGAGTTTCTTACACAATTTAATGATAAGAAGTTTACGGCGCTTCCAAGAGAACTTCAAAGAAGGATAACTCAAACTCCAATTACAGTTTATGTAGTTGAGAAAGGAACTCCTGATGAGGTTAAGTTTAACATATTTAAGAGGATTAATACAGGCGGCCTAATACTAACTCCGCAAGAAATAAGACATGCTTTAAATCAAGGTATTCCGGCTCAGTTTGTAGCTGACCTTGCAGAATTAGATGAATTTAGAAAAGCCACCTGCTATATTATCAAATCTGATAGAATGGAGGACCGAGATTTTGCAACAAGATTTGTCTCATTTTATTTGAAGGATTACACTGAGTATGAACCAGACCTTGATAGTTTTATGACTAAATGTATGGCATCGCTAAAAAATACATCAGATGATTTCAGGGTCAAAATGAAAGAAGATTTTAAAAGAGCAATGAATACTGCTATAACGGTATTTAACAATGATGCTTTCCGTAAGAGAAAATATCCAGAGGATAGAAGGAGGCCTTTGAATAAGGCATTGTTTGAAACTTTGAGTGTAGCTTTTAGTAAATTAAATGAAGACAAAACTGAAGTGCTAATAAATAAGGCGGAACTGTTCAAAGAAAAATTCATGGAACTCAATAGAGATAATAGATTTTTTAGTTCGTTAGCTTCGGGCACTGGTCAAAAGGAAAACGTAACTGTGAGGTTTAGAGAAATATTTAAGATTGTCAATGAAACCATAACATTTTAAAGATGCTAACCAAATTAATAATTAAGAATTTTAAAGCCCACTCAAAAACCGAGTTGCATCTTAATAATCTTACTATCTTTTCAGGAATTAATGGAGTTGGTAAAACTTCGGCTTTTCAGGCTTTATTGTTATTAAGGCAGTCCTACGAAAATAATGTTCTTGAAAATGGATTGCAGTTGAATAAGCCGTTATGTGATATTGGCTTTATTAATGATGCCTTATACCAATACGGGAATGATGACATAATTACTTTCAGCCTTACCTCTGATGGTAAGGAGGAATTTGAATGGAAGTTTCAGCCTCATGGGAACAATCCAAATAAAAACTTCATACCAATTCATGGAAAAGCTCCAGCAAAGATTAACTCAATAAGTCTATTTACTGAGAATTTTCAGTACTTGAGTGCGGCAAGATTGTCTCCGAGAGAAACCTACCCCTTAGATTCAAATGCTGTTGAAACAAAAAAACAAATTTCAATCGAAAAGGGGCAAGGAGAACTTGCCGTTCATTTTTTACATTACTACGGAGTTGAGAAAAAGCAGAAAGTAAGGTTCGCAAATCTTCTCAATCCTAATTCAAAATTTAGTGATTTATTAAATCAAACAACGGCATGGGAGAGAGAGATAAGCCCAGGTGTTAATGTAATACCAAAGCAAAGCGGGAAATCCTTTACACTTAAATACACCTTTGACAAGGTAAATGATATTGCACCCACTAATGAGTTCAGTGCAGAAAATGTAGGCTTTGGAATCAGTTATGCACTTCCAATCATTATAGCTGTGTTGTCTGCTGAGAAGGGTAGTCTTATTTTAATTGAAAATCCTGAGGCACATCTACATGCGAGGGGACAGGCAAAAATGGCTGAATTGCTTGCTTTAGCTGCACAGAATGGTGTTCAAATTATTATTGAAACGCATAGCGACCATATAATTAATGGGATTCTTGTAGCGAGTAAGCGATTTGAAAAAGAGAAAAAGGGGATAGATAAAGATTTGGTCAATATATATCATTTTACAAGAGATGATAATACTCATAGTGCAAAATCAGAAGAAGTCAAAATTTTGGAGGGTGGAAAACTGGACAAGCAACCCGTAGATTTTTTTGACCAAACTGAAAATGATTTAAATTACTTGCTTGGATTTTAAGATGAAAGTAAGGGCCTATTTATACCTACCGGATAATGACACTGCTTTTGAGTTACTCCAAAATAACCCGAACGCATATAATGAAGTGTTAGAGCAACTATTTGTCATAAAAAGGCAATTACAGAAAAGTCATGACTTTCATCTTTATTATGATTTGGGAAACATATCAGCATTTTTAGAAAAGGCAACGGATATTATCCCTGACCCTCATTTGATGGGAGTACGAGGAAGATTGCAATACCTTTTGAGGAATGTTAGCACTGATGTAAACTTACCCAACCTAAGACACCCACAGGCTATTTATGCAAATTGGGATATTTCAGTTACGGTTAATGTGTCTCCAATTGTAATAGCTGAAGCTGCTGAATCCAAACTGATTGATACAGCTAATGAACAAACAATTTGCCTTTGCTTTGACCATAAATTAAGTACACGGTATGATGAAATTCATGTTATAAAAGATTTAATAAATGGAGCTAACCTGCCAACAATAATTATAATTAGTTCAGTAGGTAGTGATGTCTCATTTGTTAGGTGGCTCAACACTTTACCTGCTGGCCGATTTTCTTTAAAATTGAATCCTGACTTTCAACCTTTAGACAGGTATTGGAACAAGGAAAGAATTTATAGGCAAATATCTACTGGTCACCATTGGTATTTCGACTATTATCATAGAGATAATAGAGTTCATTATGAAGTTTTTGATGCCACAGGAGAAACGCATTTAGGTGAAGCAGATGAAAATGGTGTTCTTAGACAAGGTACAAATTCTGACAATAAAAAGATAAGTAATATCATTTAATGAAACTACATTTTGATAGTAACCAAGAGTACCAGTTAGATGCAATAAAATCTATCACTGACATATTTGAAGGGCAACCTTTAAATGGTGGAGATTTTGAATTTAGCATAACACAGGCAGGTGCATTGCATAATGAAAATGGTTTTGGGAATAGGCTTTCATTAACAGAAGAACAGATTTGGAACAACATCAAAATTATTCAGGAAAGGAATGAAATCCCATTTTCAAACTGGGAAGAGCAGGGTATGAATTTCTCTGTTGAGATGGAAACGGGTACAGGGAAAACCTATGTATATCTCAGAACAATATTTGAACTGAATAAACTGTATGGTTTCAGAAAGTTTGTAATTGTTGTTCCATCAGTTGCCATCCGGGAAGGAGTTTTAAAGAATATCCAGATTACACATGAGCATTTTCAGACATTGTATGACAAGGTACAGGTGAGTGCAGATGTTTATGACAGTAAGAAAGTTTCAAATCTCCGTGGCTTTGCAGCAGCCAATTCCATTCAGATACTTGTAATTAATATTGATTCTTTTGCGAAGGATGAAAATATTATTAACAAGCCCTATGATAAACTAAGCGGTAAAAAGCCTATTGAGTTTATTCAGTCAACAAGTCCGATAGTAATTGTTGATGAACCTCAAAACATGGAAACTGAAATCAGGAAAAGGGCTATTGAAAACCTAAACCCCCTTTGCACACTCAGATACTCTGCAACTCATACAAATCTTTACAATCTGATGTATTCCCTTAACCCTGTAAAGGCTTATGACCTGGGCTTGGTTAAGCAAATAGAAGTAGATTCAGTAATGAGTGAGAATGATTTCAATAGTGCCTTTATTCAGGTAGAATCAATTAACAGGTCTGGCAATAACATTACAGCTAAGTTGAAGATTGATGTGGATTCGGGAAATGGCATCAAGCGAAAATCTGTCACATCAAATTCAAAGAAAAATGATTTGTTTGAACTCTCAGGCAAGAACAGTAGGTATGACGGGCTTAAAATATATGAGATAGATTTCGGAAACCAGCAGATTGAGCTTACGAATGGTGTAATTCTGAAAGTCGGAGAATCACAGGGAGGAATGAATGATGAAGTAATGAGATTTATGATTCGCAAAACTGTTGAAGAACATCTTAAAAAAGAAAGACAATTGGCATCTAAAGGAGTAAAAGTTCTTACTCTCTTTTTCATTGACAAGGTTAGAAATTACAGAGAGTATGATGTTAATGGCAATCCTGTTCATGGCAGGTTCTCCAAATGGTTTGAGGAGATTTATAATGAGGAGATTTCAAAGCCGAACTATAAAGGGTTTATATCAAACAAGGTTGAAGAATTGCATAATGGGTATTTCTCCCAAGACAATAAAGGAAGGGTGAAAGATACTGGCGGGGAAACTCAAGCAGATGATGACACTTATAAGCTGATTATGCAGGAAAAGGAAAGGCTGTTGGATATAAATACTCCCTTGCGGTTTATTTTTAGTCATTCAGCCCTAAGAGAAGGTTGGGATAATCCAAATGTTTTCCAGATTTGCACACTCAATGAAACAAAGTCTGAAATAAAAAAACGTCAGGAAATTGGAAGGGGTTTACGGCTATGTGTCAATCAGGAAGGGCAAAGAATATTTGACACAAACATTAATCGTCTTACTGTGGTAGCCAATGAATCTTATGATGAATTTGCCAATGCCCTTCAAAATGAAATAGAGCAGGATTGTGGAGTGGACTTCTCTGGTCGGATAAAAGATAAAGGCAAGACACAAAAAGTTATTCTCAGAAAAGGATTTGAAGCTGACCCTAAGTTCTTACAGATTTGGGACAAGATTAAGTTTCACACCAAATACAATGTTAATTACGATACTGATGAATTGATAACTAAGGCTGCAAAAGCAGTCAAGGAAATAGATGAAACTAAAAAGCCTTCTATCAGAAGTACAAAGAAGCGGATATTGATTTCTGATGAAGGCGTAGAAGGTCAATTACTGAGTGATAGTGGAAGTGATGATTACAACCTTTCCATTGAAATGCCTGATGTTCTCGGATATATTCAATCAAAAACAGAGTTAACAAGAACCACCATACTTGAGATTCTCAAAAAGTCAGGCCGGATAAACGAAGTTCTTATAAACCCTCAGTTGTTCATGGACAATGTTGTGGGAGCAATCAAAGGAGTCTTATATGAATTAATGATAGAAGGGATTAAGTATGAGAAAATTGGCAATAGTATTTATGAGATGAAAATGTTTGAGGAAAATGAATTGGAAATTTACATTGATAAATTCACTCACAAAGTTGCTTCCCCTGATAAGACGATATATGAAAATCTTATGCCTCTTCAATCTGATGTTGAAAGCCAGTTTGCAAAAGACTGTGAAAGCAGTGACAATATTGAATTTTATTTTAAGCTCCCTTTCTGGTTCAAAATAAAGACCCCGATTGGCACATATAATCCTGATTGGGCAGTAGTATTTAAAGGGGAAAGTAAAATTTACTTTGTGGCTGAAACAAAAAGTGCTGGTCAGGAATTAAGAGGCAGTGAGAAATTGAAAATCAAATGTGGCAAAGAACATTTCAAAGAGTTTAAAGATGTTGAGTATAGAAGGGTGGCTACTGTTTCGGAACTGAGTAAATAGATTTTTCTAAAAATTTTTTTGACCTTAAAATTCCTTTGAAGAATATACTTACAAGACCCACCCCTATATCAACCCCGGCCTACTTTTGAATTAGCAAGCTCCCCCGTCACTGTTTTCAAAGTGCCAAATTTTGCCCGGCAGTAAATCCTGTTGCATAAGATGTCCTTCAAAGAAAAGAGATAGGTACTTTATGTAAAGGATAGAGAAAGGAGCAGCACTTTTTTCACTCAACCTTTGCTCCTCCCTGCAAGCCCTCCCTTTCTCTCAGGGCATCCTCACCTATCCACCCCCTCTAATTCCTGATAGAGCAGTATTGCTCGATTATTAAATCCTAAAACAGAAAATTATGTCAGTAAAAATTGTTGAGTACAGGATTCGCTTAAACAGTGAACAAAAGCCTTTTCTTGCCTTGATATTGCAGGGAGGTATTGAAATTGTTAAATCAGCAAATGGCAATGTATATGCCACTGCTAAAAAGGCCAGTCTTGCTACCACTTTTGATGAGGCTACTTGTAAGTCCTTAATAGGGACTGAAATGCCAGGTCAGATTGTGAGGGAAGAATGTGAGCCTTATCAGTACACTGTTGAGGAAACAGGAGAGGTTTTGATGCTCTCACACAGGTATGTGTACACAGAGCAAGAGCAGCCTGTACAGCAGGACTTCACAAAGATTTATCAGGGAACTGATAACGGGGTGAAGCAAATGGCTTAGTGGATGGTTTGGTAAGAAAGAAAATGCCCTTACTCCCTGTGTGGACTTTAAGGGCATTTCTTCTTTACTTGGGTATTGGGTTTGTGTCAAGGGGTTTACATTTACATATAGCATGTCTCTTTCTTTTGAAGTCATAGTTAGGTTTCAGGGGATTCTTGAGAAGGTTCAAAGCAATCTGAATCCACTTCAAGAATAAATGAATGCAGCATATATCTTTTCCTGAAGGGCTGAAATAACTCTTTTTAGAAAATCATGAATAAGACATGCAAGAGCATGGCAGGTAATTCATCCCTTATTTCAGCGAATAAAATGTTTTCACTTGAAAAAGGTAGTACCCATATAATAGACTTTTCATGCTAAGGCTTCAAAACCTTCTTGTCTAATTCCAGCAGTTCTGAGAGGGATATATCAAAGGCTTCTGCTACTTTATACAGGGTAAATATCTTGGTATTAAAGAGGCCAGCTTCAAGCCTTGAAACATTGGATTTCTCGACATCTATCTTATAGCCAAACTCCCTTTGGGACAGCCCATTGTCTGCCCTCAGTTGTTTGATTCTCAACCCAATCTTTTTCAAAAGCTGTTTTTCCGTCATTAAAATGGGGTATCATGTACACCATCGAAATTGAGATTTTGTATTACTTTAGAGGTTATCATGTACACCATCAATATATTAACCCTTTAAACCGCCTTATATGAAAGGAATAATTCATGCCCTTACTCTCTCTATTGCACTCTTTCTTTTATCCTCAATCTCATTTGCTCAAAGCAAGTTTGATGAAGGATTTAGTGATGGCTATAAGAAAGGGTATTGCCACGAAAAAGCAAATTGTATTCCCCCAACTCCCCCCATAGCTCCAATACCAACTGTTTCTGAAAAACTGGACAGTTATCAGGATGGTTATAACCGGGGCTTCAAAATGGGATTGGAAGCTCAAAAAGGAAGTACATCTGGAAGCTCTCAAAAAGGGTATAAAACTGCCAGTGCAGACCCTGTTGATTACACATACAAGCCTACTAACTCAAAAGTTCAGCAGGCAGTAGCCAAAAACAAGAATGCAATCTTTGATAAAATAATGGATAAGGCGCAAGAGTATTATGATAAGGCTGACTATGCAGGATGTATAAAGGCTTGTAAGGATGCAATTGAAATAACAAATCTTGTTTCAAAAAGAACCTACACACTTATGGCAAAATCTTATGAAGCAATAGGTAAAAAAGGGAAAGCCAAAAAGTACTATAAGAAAGCCGAAAAAATGTGATTGACAAAACGAAAATCAATGACATTCTCCTCTCATACTTCATACATTTTCAGAATTGTTACCTGTGTGGTACTTGCTTGGGAAATTGGCTACCTTATTCTTCCAAATACAAGAACACCTGACAGAGTTTATACAGCCCTTTTAAAAATAGCAATATGCTTTACTGCCATAATCAGCTATATCAATGATAAGGAGAAGATGCTTGTAATAAGTAATAAAGGCTTGCTGGTGGAAAAAATGACTATGGATGAAAAGGCTTTGAAAAAGAAGCTAAGTTTCATCTACATAGTCATTGCCATAATATACAACCCAATTTCGCCATTATTCTATGTGCCTAATTATTGGGTAGCAATGCACATAATAACAATTCTTTTTTTCTGGTATAAAACCTGGCACTTTAAAAGACAAATACCGTAATCTTATTTTATGAAGAAACCAATACTTACAACTGCCTTTATCTTGTTCATAAGCTCAATAGCTCTCTGTCAAACAAAAAAGGATTCAAAGGACTTCAATCAGGATGGAGTAATAGACCGAGTTGAAATTTCAGATGACGGAGGTTCAGCCTTTTCAACCACAGGAGTTAATTACACTGATGGGAAAACAAAGAAGAAGTATGAGTTTTCAGTCTTGTATTCCTTTGGAAGTTTCCTTGCTATCTGCAATGCCCCAAATGTATTAGGTAAATCAGGTAGGGAACAAATAGGCGAGCTTCTTTTCAAAAGAAAACTGGCTTCAAAGATAGACCCATCCTTACAATGGCTGATTGATGCTTGTTCCAATAAAGCAGAAATGAAATCCTCTGAGCTAATTGACTTTTCAACAAAGTATAACCCTGTTTGGATGGAAGGAAACCCTACGATACCAGATGACTACTTTGTATTGCTGGAAAATAGCAAATATCTCAACCTACTGAAGAATGTTGAAGGTTCACCAGAGTATGATGGCCAGAGTTACAAGTCAGATTATTTCTGGTTGACATATAACCCAAACAATCACAAAGGGAAGTCTGATGATTTCAAAACCATACAGGCAGATTCAGAAAACCAAATTCTTACTACTTCACATGGAGTAATACTGAAAGCAGGTCAGATATACTCTTGGATTTTCATTAATGACGATAGAGTTTTTGAAGCCAATGAAAAACTAAGATGGCCTTCAATCAGCGAAGCTCAAATGTTCAATGACTTTGTATTAATAAGGCAAACTGTTAATACCGGAGCAACTAACCTGTTTATTGTTAACCCAAAATCAGGTTTTGTTGTAAGAGTAAGCAATGAATTAACGCAGATAAATTCCGTGGAGAAGATGGAAATAGATAAGCTGAAAGAAACTGTTGAGTTAAGTGATTTAGTAGGCAAGAAATATTCACTGACTTTATCCAAGATTAAGGAGCTATTTAAAGGGATGAATAATCCTTGATTTATTAGCTCAGGAAAAACTTATTCAAGCTGTCCAGATAGGGCAGCTTTTTTTATGACTTCAAACCAAAACAATCTATGAATTTTGATTTTATACCTTTCAAATTGAACACTGATTTGAGCTGTTTCAAAAAGCTGATTCGGTACATTAGTTCAGACAATGGAGTGGAGCTTTTTAAGGCAGATGAAGCCTTGAGAAAACCTGTATTGGGTATTCCTGTTAGTACGGTGAACCTGTATTTTTTTGAAGGAAACCTGATTACTGTTTATATCCATTTGGAGGAGAATCCTGAGAACATTGAATTGGTGAATACAACCTTGGAACAATCAATTACAAGGCCGGGAAAGGCTTTAAAACCGGATTTGGGGAATGGTTATTATTGGAAGGCTGAAAACTCAACACTGGCCTTACTTCAGGATATGGTAAAGAGAAAATTGTACTTGTATTTTTCGTTGAATGATTTTTCAGTGCTTTAGGATATTTTGCTGTTTGATTGTATTTTCAATCTACATAATGTTAGGGGATTTTGATATAAATGTCAAAATCCCTTGAAATGATTAGCTCTTTTGATAACAACAATATTATTTAACCTAATGGGCTTTTGCTTGAATCTGGCTTGAGCATTTTTAAGGAGAAGTATATAAGTGTTTGAAAATAAGCCTTATATGCTACTATTATTCAGGCCTTACAAGCAGAGGGTCGGCGGTTCGATCCCGTCAGCTCCCACCAATGCCCGCAAATTGCGGGTTTTTTTATATAGCTAATAAAAAAAAAGCTGCTCTCTTTGCAGGGAGCAGCTTTTTTTAATATTAAATTTTTGGATTTATTGCTTTACCAGCTTATGCGTTTCTCCGTCTTCCAGTTTCAGGAAATAGATTCCCGTATTCAGCCGGGTTAAGGAAATTTGCTGTTGCATTTTTGAAATGGTTACTTTTTGCACCAGCCGGCCCTGCTGATCGGTGATGACAGCTACTGACCCGATCAATGAATTGTCTTTCAGGTCTAGTATTACATTATCACTTGTAGGAACGGGGTACACTATTGTAATTTGATTGCCAAACCGCACCGATTTCACTTCGCTGTATTTGAAACTGTTGTCAAAATCAACCTGTTTCAGCCGGTAATAGTTGATGCCTTTGGCCGGAAGATTATCGGTGAAAGAATAATTCCGTTCAATAGATGAATTACCTGCCCCGGCAACAAATCCGAGCTTGTTCCATACACTGCCATCTTTTGATCGCTGTATTTCAAAACCCGAATTATTGATTTCTGTGGCGGTTGACCAGTCAAGCCGAACCCCGTTCCGTTCCTTTGTTGCGGTAAATGCAGAGAAGGTAACGGGTAATGCGAATCCGGTAGAGCCTAAAATATATTCTGTGCTTTCTCCGAATAAAGAGAGGGTATTGGCAGTTGTGTTCAGAGTAGCGCCGGAATTAACCCATGTGGTAACAGAATTATCGGCTCTTCGGAACAAGGCAAGATCGTTTTCATCAACGATTCCGGGGTTTCCGGTATAATCATATACCGCATTGTATGTAGGAGAGGTGCCGCCTACCTGAAAGACGCCAAAGTATTTATTATTGCTGCCCAATCCCGAAATACCAGTAGTACTGTTGGGAACTGCATCTACACGATACACATGAATGGCTGCAGGAGCCCCTGAGGCTTCGGTAGCTGTAAAATTTTCTCCGGTGCCGGCAGCCAGGTTAACCGTTTTGATCACACTTACGTAATCATGTGCACTGGCAGCGCCAATAGGAGCTCCGGAAGTAACCCGTGTAGCGCCGTTTTGCAATGTGCCGTCGTTTGTATTTCTGGAGTCTGTTAACGTAGTGCCTGAAGTTTCATCGCATTTATAATATGCAATCATGTTCGCATATTGAGGATGCGATGACGTGACGGACCGGCACATCCAGTCTCTGATGTCAGCTTGGGTTAAAGGCACACTCCAGATTCTTATTTCATCAATGAGGCCATTGAAGAAGAAACCCGGCCCTCCGCCGTAAGCGCCAATATGCTGATATGTTTCGGTATAGTTTGGAGGATCAGGAAGAGTACCATCTCCCAGAGGGTTACCCGATGCTACCTGCACCCCGTTTTTATACAACGTCAAAGTATTTGTGGCCTCATCGTATGTAACTGCCACATGATACCAGGTATTTATGGACATGGCTGCGGGATCTTGCTGCGTAGTAAACGAAAAATTATGCCCCGAAGACAGATTGCCACTGGGTGCCCAAAAAGCAGTAGTGGCGCCAGACATTATGTTTAGCGATACATTAATGGCGGCAATATTGATCCAGGCTTCTTTGGTGTAAGAGCCTGAAATGACTGCGCCGGGCGGCAGGCTGGCATAGTCATCAACACCATCAAGACTTAGGGCATTGCCCGACTGCGCATTCACTGCAGCCTGGGTAAATGCAAAGAACATAAAAACTGCTGAAATCTTTCTTCCTGACCGTGAAAAGGAGGTTAATGCTCTTGAAAAATAAACCGGCAGAAAGTTTTGTACAGGGCGTATAACTGCGCTCATGCTTTTCGGTTTTAGTTGTTAAATAGTGTAAGGAATGTCAATGATTTATACGGTCTTACACAAGAAATATCAGACATTTAAATAAAAGTAGGATAATTTGGAATTACTGAAAAAAAACAAATACATTTTTTTATCCCCATATGTGACTATTGCAAAAGTCGTATTTCGTAAACCGGAGATAAATTATCGGTACATATGCATAGGCACAGGGGTATCAAATATTTTTTGCCAGAAAATTAGCGTAAAATTTTTATTCCATTGCCGTCAGAGGCGGACTATAAAGAAGTTTTTTTATAAGGTCTGAATACACAAAAATTCTTTACCGAAACCGGCCAGAAAACAAAATGGCAAACGGATTATATTTGCCGGCGGGGGACGTTAGCTCAGTTGGTTCAGAGCATTACCTTGACAGGGTAGGGGTCACTGGTTCGAGCCCAGTACGTCCCACTAAATTTTCCAATCAACTATTTCGTTTGCCCATTCTTTCCGGAAGGGGGCTGTAACCCGGATGTAATTGTCAGTATATCCTTCCATCATTCCATTGTTCTCGCTGGATTCGAATAATACCTTTCTTGTCTGCCCACGGTGCTGTTCGGTAAAATACTGCATTTTCATGTATGAGAGATTGCGGAGTGTTTTGTTGCGTTCATGCCGCACATTCAGGGGTACTGCAGGTGTAATATGTAAAGCATGGGTATGGGCTCTCTCTGAATAAGTGAATACATGGAGGTAAGAAACATCCAGTTCATGAAGAAAGTCGAATGTCTCTTTAAAGTCCTCATCTGACTCGGAAGGGAATCCCACAATCACATCTGCTCCGATACAGCAATGGGGCATCCGTGTTTTAATCTGTTTCACACGGTCGGCATACAATTCTCTTTTATACCTTCTGCGCATCAGGCCAAGAATTTTGTTGCTGCCGCTCTGAAGAGGAATATGAAAGTGCGGCATAAACTTACCGCTGCTGGCTACAAACTCGATAATCTCGTTTGTCAGCAGATTGGGCTCAATGGAAGAAATGCGGTAACGCTGAATTCCGTTCACTTTTTCAAGCTTCTGCATTAGCGAAAAAAGGGTTTCCTTTTTTTTGGCGGTTCCGGTACCTTTTTCATTTGTCAGGGTCTGCGCAAGGCTTCTGGTTCCAAAGTCTCCCAGATTTACTCCCGTCAGTACAATTTCTTTTACGCCATTTGCTGCCAGCTGGTTTGCAAGGTCTACTACATTTTCAATCGTATCGCTCCGGCTTTTTCCTCTCGCCAGCGGAATAGTACAAAAAGAACAATTATAATCACAGCCATCCTGCACTTTCAGAAAAGTACGGGTACGGTCGCTAACAGAAAAAGAGGAATGAAACTCCTGCACTTCTTCGATGTCGCAACTGCATATTTTGGCAGAATCGCCTTTGGACAATTCTTTCAGATGCGTGGCGATATTGAATTTTTCAGCGGCACCCAATACCAGGTTCACGCCGGGGATTGCGGCAATTTCTTTGGGTTTTAGCTGGGCATAACAACCCGTAACCACTACCAGGCTTTCGGGTGCTTTTCTTTGAATTCTTCTTACAATCTGGCGGCATTCTTTGTCCGCACTATCGGTAACCGAGCAGGTATTGATAACGTACACATCGGCCTTGTCGTCAAAACTTTTTTTTTCAAAACCTTCTCTTTCCAGCATGCGGTAAAGAGTGGAGGTTTCGGAAAAATTAAGCTTGCAACCCAGCGTATGAAAAGCTACTGTTTTTGCCTTGGCCATAGCGCCTGCAAAATTAAGATTTTAGGTTGTAGATTCGGGATTTTAGATTTGCTGCCATGATGAAAAAAGCGGCCCCGTTTCTACTGATTATAGCGCTGGCGGCGCTTGCCCTCTTTATAAAGAAGTGCAAAGAAAATCGGCAACCCGAAACTACTGCCGGAGAGCAAACTAAAGTGGTGAACCGAAACCGCGGTTTCGACCGCAGAATTTCTTTTTTGAAGTACACCCGGCATGCAAAGTGCAGAATGGAATGCCGGCAAATTTCAAAGCAGGAGGTGGAAGCTATTATGCAAAACGGGAAAATTAATTATAATAAAAGTAATATCAGCGGAACGCGGTGCCCTGTTTATGCGCTGGAAGGCATTACCGCCGATAAGCAGCGGGTGCGGATTGTGTTTGGACAATGTGATGATTTTACCAATGTAATAACGGTGATTGATCTGGATAACGAATGGAGTTGCCATTGTGACGGTGACGATAATAAATTTGAAAACAGGAATTGATGAAATTCATCTTTAAGCCTTTACAGTGGCTTTACTGTGTTTATGCTTTTGCGCTGTTTATTCTTCTCATGCTGCTTATTTTTCCGTTTGTACTGCTTGCATCACTCTTTGGTATAATACGAGGCGGAAACATGATTTACCGCTTGTGCATGATCTGGGGCGATTTATGGTTTTTACTGATTGGTATTTTTCATAAAAACATTTACGAAACGCCTCATGATAAAAAGCGGCAATTCATTTTTGTAGCCAATCACACCTCATACCTTGATGCGCCGGTACTGGTAAAAACGATCCGCCAGCCGCTGAGAGCATTGGGAAAAATTGAAATGAAAAGCGTACCGCTGTTCGGATTTATTTATTCCTATGCCGTGGTAAAGGTGGATCGTACCAGCCCGGAAAGCCGTACACGAAGCGTTCGCAATCTTCGGTCCGTTTTACAAAAAGGTATATCCATCATCATATTTCCTGAAGGCACATTTAACACCACCTCCCATCCGCTCAAAGATTTTTACGATGGTGCTTTCCGTGTGGCTGTTGAAACGCAAACTCCTATTAAGCCTGTTTTATTTTTAGATGCCTGCAACCGTATGCACTATCGCAGTGTGTTTACATTCAATCCGGGACGCAGCCGTTCGGTTTTTCTTGAAGAAATAGCGGTAAACGATCTTACCATCACCGACGTTGGAATGCTGAAACAAAAAGTGTATGATTTGATGGAAAGAAAACTGAAAGACTACAAAGCAAGCTGGATAAAACCGTCCCCTGACCTTCATAAAGGGGAATGAAAAAACTACTTTACTTTCGTTTTTGCTTCCGTTTAATAAAAGTGGAAAAAGAAATTTCTCATGCAGCAGCTAACTCCTCCCCGCCTGTTGGCGGGGCCGGAGAAATTTTTGCAGAAATTATTATACCGCTTGCTCTTCCCAAAAATTATATCTGGGTGGTGCCGCAAAATCTGAAAGAACAGGTGCTGCCCGGTTGCCGCGTGGAAGTCAATTTGGGTAAAAACAAAAAGTACGCCGGGGTTGTAAAAAAAATAGAAAATGAAAAACCCGAGTTTTTCGAACCCAAAGAAATCCTGAACGTGCTGGATACCGAGCCGGTGGTTTTTGACCAGCAACTGAAACTGTGGGAATGGATGGCCTCTTACTACATGTGCAGTGAAGGAGAAGTGATGAGCGCCGCATTGCCTGCTCACTTCAAGCTGAGCAGTGAAACCATTGTGGTTTTTAATGAAGAATATGGGGATGATTTTTCCGAACTGGATCATGATGAATACCTGGTGGCTGAGGCCCTCCATATCCGAAAAGAACTGAAGCTGCCCGAAGTGCAGCAGGTGCTGGACGCTTCACATGTTTATCCCGTAATTAACCGGCTGATTCAGAAAAAAGTTTGCTTTGTATGGGAAGCCCTGAAGCAAACCTATTCTCCCAAAAAAGAAACGTATGTACTGCTCAACCCGCATTACGATAATGAAGAGGAGCTGGCCCGCCTGCTGAACGAGGATAAAAAACTGCAGCGTGCCGAAAAGCAAATGGAGCTTTTGCTGGGGTACCTGCATTTGATAAAAACGGAAGGAGAAGTAACCAAAACCCGCCTGCTTAAAAAATCAGGAGCCAGCGAAGCACAACTGAAAGGGCTGGTAAATAAAAAAATTCTCTGGCTCGAGAAAAGAGTAGTGGACAGATTGCATTATTTACCCCGTGATATTAACATTGACTTCGAACTTTCAAAGGCGCAGCAAACAGCATTGGATGCAATACGTATCTCATTTATCAAAAATCCGGTATGCCTGCTGCACGGTGTTACTTCAAGCGGAAAAACGCAGGTGTATATAAAGCTGATCGAAGAGTTTATCCGCAAAGGAAAGCAGGTACTGTACATGCTGCCTGAAATTGCGCTCACTTCGCAAATCATCCGGCGGCTGCAAAAACATTTTGGCGGGTATATCGGTATTTATCATTCCAGATTTTCGCAAAATGAAAAAGTGGAGATTTGGAATAAAGTAAAAAGCGGCGGACTGAAGGTAATACTGGGCGCCCGGTCCTCGCTGTTTTTGCCGTATCATGATATCGGTCTTATCATTTGCGATGAAGAACACGATATTTCGTATAAGCAGCAAGACCCTGCGCCGCGCTATCATGCAAGGGATGCCGCTGTGTATTTCGCTTCTTTATTTGATGCCAAAGTGCTGCTGGGCAGCGCCACACCTTCGCTTGAAAGCTATCATAATGCCGTTACTGGAAAATACGCACTGGCTGAACTGATGCAGCGCTACGGCGATGTGCAATTGCCGTCCATTGAAATTATTGATACCAAAAAATGGGTGTCGAAAGACAAGACAAAAGTAATGTTGTCGCCAACGCTGCTGGAAGAGATCAATAAAGTGCTGAAAAGAAACAGGCAGGTGATTCTTTTTCAGAACCGGCGTGGCTATACCCCCTACCAGGTATGCAATACATGCGGATGGATTCCGCAATGTAAATATTGTGATGTTTCACTAACCTATCACAAGTTCAGCAATAAGCTCATTTGTCATTATTGTGGCAGCACCTATCCGCCGCTGCAAACCTGCGCAGCCTGCGGCAATCACAATTTTATTCAGCGAAATTTTGGCACTGAAAGAGTTGAAGAATTGCTGACGGAGCAGTTTCCCTCAGCAAAGATTGCCCGGATGGATATAGATACAGTGCGTGGAAAAAATGCCCATGATGCATTAATACAACTCTTCGAGCAGCAGCGTATTGATATACTGGTTGGAACTCAGATGGTGGTAAAGGGGCTTGACTTTGACCATGTAGACCTCGTTGGTATTTTGGATGCGGATGGCCTGCTTCATTTCGCCGATTTCAGAGTAAATGAAAGAGCCTTTCAGCTGATGGAGCAGGTGAGCGGCCGTGCAGGAAGAAAACCTTCTTCTGTAGAAACTCCGTATGGAAGCGCAACTTCGGGAAAAGTAATGATACAGACTATACAGCCACAGCACCCATTGTTGCAGCTGGTACAGCGGCACGATTTTAAAACCATGTATCAGACGGAAATTGAAAGCCGAAGGCAATTTTCGTATCCGCCGTTTACCCGAATCATTTGTGTAACCTTTAAACACAAAATGAAAGAGGTGGTGGAAGCAGGTGCACAGTATTTTAGCAGCGGATTAAAAGTTAAATATGGCAATTTTCTGGTTGGCCCTGCAGAACCTGTCATTAGCCGTGTCCGAAATCAATTCCTGATGGAAATTCTTGTCAAACTGCCGCGTGATACAAAACTAATTGCCCGATGCAAGCAGGATATGCTTGGCCAGGTAATCAGCCTTCACCAGCATAAGAGCTTTAAGAGTGTGACGGTGGTAATGGATGTAGATGCCGTGTAACCATATTTTCGGGTACATGTTTGTTTGAATGATCATTCTTTTCCTAATGCAAGTAAAGTATGCCCCTCATATATAAACACTCCTTTCTCCTTTTTTTTAGCGGCTTGCATCATTGCTTTAGCTACCACTTTTGCATGTACCGGCTTGTACTTTACAGGTATCAGAAAAGAAAGAATTTTCATCACTCCTTTTCCAATACTTTCACCGATACGGGTTTCGCTTCTGTGGCCCAGCAGCACAGAAGGACGCATGATATGAACGGCGTACAGTCCGGCAGATGCAACGGCTTCCTCCGTCTCTCCTTTGAGTTTAAGATAAAACGTTTTGCTTTTACGGTTTGCACCTGCCGAAGAAACAAGAATAAATTTTTCGCAACCGGTCATTTTGCAGAATCGTGCCAGGTTTGCCGGTATATCATAATCTATTTTCCGATAGGCTTCTTTATCACCCTTTACTTTTCGCTGTGTGGTGCCTATGCTGCAAAAAACCACATCGCTGTTGCTGATGGCTACCAGTAGTGAATCACTGTCGCTAAAGTCAACCATCTTTTTCTCCAGTTTGGGATGCGAAATGTTCAGCGGGCGGCGGATAAGAATTTTTACCGTGTCAAAAAAAGAATCATGTAGCAATTCTTCCAGCAGGTAGCCGCCAATTAATCCTGTGGCTCCAATTAAGGTGGCTGTCATATTTTTTGCAGATGTTTGCAGTATGCAAATTCAGGAAAATATTTCGCTTAAGCCCTATAATACTTTTGGCATTGATGTAAAGGCAAGGTGGTATGCGTCTTTTTCATCGGTGGAAGAGCTGGCTGAGTATGCAGCACTCAGAAATGCATATCCAATGCTCATTTTAGGCGGGGGCAGCAATATTTTGTTTACTCAGGATTACAACGGTTTGGTTCTGAAGAATGAATTAAAAGGAATAGAGCAACTGCATGAAGACCGGGAGTATGTGTATGTAAAAGCCGCGGCCGGGGAAAACTGGCATCACTTTGTAATGTATTGCATCGAAAGAGACTGGGCAGGAGTAGAAAACCTTTCATTAATTCCCGGAAATGTGGGAGCAGCGCCGATGCAAAATATAGGCGCTTATGGTGTGGAACTCGATGATGTATTCTGGGATCTTGAGGCCTTTCATATTTATGATAAAAAAGTATGCACATTTACCCGCAGCGATTGTGCTTTTGGGTACCGCGAGAGTGTATTTAAAAATAAATATAAAAACCAGTTTGTAATCTTGTCCGTAACACTACGTTTAAAAAAACATCCTGTCTTTCATACAAGTTACGGCGCAATACAGGAAGAACTGGAAAAAATGGGTGTGAAGGAACTGACCATTAAGGCCATTTCTCAGGCAGTAATCAATATTCGCTCTTCCAAATTGCCCGATCCGGACAAACTGGGCAATGCAGGTAGCTTTTTTAAAAATCCGGAAGTATCCCGATCAAAGTTCGGGGAATTAAAAAAAGAGTTTCCGGGCATAGCCGCCTATCCGCTGGCAAATGGGAATTTTAAACTGGCTGCCGGATGGCTGATTGAGCATTGCGGCCCTTTTGATGGTGTAAGCTGGAAAGGGTACAGAAAAGGCGATGCAGGTTGTCATGCGCAACAGGCGCTGGTGCTGGTAAATTTTGGGAATGCAAAAGGAAAAGAAGTATTTGATCTTAGCGAAGAAATCTTAAAAAGCGTTAAGAATAAGTTTGGGGTAATACTTGAAAGAGAAGTTAATATTATTTAAGCCTTTTTTTATAGCCACCTATTTGGCTATCTTGTCTTTTAAAACAAATTCTGATTTATGAAAAAATTCATTTTGTTATTAACCATACATGTAGCTTTTGTCAGTTTTAGTTTTGGTCAGGCTGCAAAATCGGTTTATTTTGAACTGGGAGGGCCGGGTCTTGCTTCTTTTAATTTTGACACCCGCTTTGCTCCAAGAGAAGACGGCATCGGCGGCCGGATTGGTGTTGGCGGTTTCAGCTTAACGATTGACGGCGAAACGGAAGGAGTTATTTTTGTTCCGCTGGGCCTGAATTATCTTCTTGGCAACGACGGTAAAAATTATTTTGAAATAGGAGGAGGAGTTACTCCGGTATTTGTATCCGGCAGCAGCGGTGATGGAACTTTCAGTTCTACCTTCGGGCATCTCAGTTTTGGCTACCGGTTGCAGCCCGAAAAAGGGGGGTTCACCTTCAGGGCCTTCATCAGCCCGGTGTTTGCCGGTTTTGGATTTATACCTTACTATGGTGGTGTTTCTTTTGGTTATAAATTTGGCAGCAGCGCAGAGAAGTAAAAGGGGTTCTGTAGAGTTAAATCCCCTTGCAATAAGGGGAATTTAATTCGTATTTAAGTAAAATCTTCCCCGTCCGCTTCCTCGTCCATCGTTTTTGAATTTTCCAGGTTAAGCATGCTTCCCACCAGGTCTTTAAATTCAATTTTTCCTTCAATTACTTTTTTGCTGATCAGGGAATAAGAGGCCAGTCCGTGCAAGACAAACTCCATCAGCAGGGCGGTTTCTTTTTCATTGGCGTTTTTGAAATATTTTTTTACCAGGGAATGCAAACCATCCACTTTATACAACTGCATCACCTTGTCATCATCTCGGGTATTAAAAAACATATTCAGCGTATTGCCTTTGTCAAACCAGTTGATAACGGAGCGATATGGGTTTTCGTCCCGCGGCGGCTCTTCCACATTTTTGGGTCGAATTCTTTTTTTCAGCACATCGGGGTTGGGAAAATAATTGGCAAACTGTGAGCGGATCGATTTATCCAGCAGGTTCATTGCCACCTGGTAAGGGCCTTCCTGCTCCCCCTCATACACCAGTTCTATTTTCCCTGTTATGGAAGGAATAATGCCGGTCAGGTCGCTGATCCATACCTGGGTTTGTTTTTCATTGTTCACAATCGCCCTTCGCTCGGCAGCGCTTACAGCATTTTCAAATGCCGAAATGGAAAGCCTGGCGCTGACGCCGCTTTTTTTATCTACAAACTCGCTTGTTCTTGCTTCAAAAACCACCTGCTCTATCAGCCGTTTCACCATATCGCTGATGTTTACTTTCTCTTTTTGCTCTTCGGGTATTTTTGCTTCCTGCTCCGTTATTTCCAGCGCTGTTTCCAGCGATTTGGGATAATGCGTCAGTATCTGGCTTTCTATGCGGTCTTTTAAAGGGGTAACAATTGAGCCGCGGTTGGTATAATCTTCCGGGTTGGCGGTAAATACAAATAAAATATCCAGCGGCAAGCGCAGTTTAAAGCCTCTTATCTGAATATCGCCTTCTTCAAGAAGGTTAAACAGTGCCACCTGGATTCTTGCCTGCAGGTCGGGCAACTCGTTAATTACAAAAATGCCACGGTTGCATCGGGGTATAATACCATAGTGAATTACTCTTTCATCGGCAAAGCTCAGCTTCAGATTGGCCGCTTTTATCGGATCAATATCGCCGATGAGGTCAGCCACACTTACATCGGGTGTGGCCAGTTTCTCGCCATAACGTTCGCTGCGGTGTACCCAATGAATGGGTGTTTCATCGCCATGTGCGGCAATCTGGCCCTGTGCATATTTTGATACCGGTTTTATCGGATCGTCGTTCAGATCGCTGCCGGCTACGGCCGGAATGTATTCATCCAGCAGGTCGGTCATCAGCCTCGCCATTCTTGTTTTGGCCTGGCCGCGCAAGCCAAGAAACAGAATATTGTGCTTGCTCAGGATAGCTCTTTCCACATCGGGTATTACGCTGTCTTCATATCCGATGATACCGGGAAAAGTGGGTTCCTTCTGCTTCAGTTTCAGAATAAGATTTTGCCGCAGCTCTTCTTTGATGCTGCGGGGCCGGTAGTTGCTTTTCTTTAATTCTCCGAGAGTTTTTATGTTGGGTATGTTCATAATTGAATGCCTGAAGGCTTGCGACAAAGCAATCTCCTTTTTGTCTGTTTTAAATGATGTTATCAACTTTTGATTTTCTAATCAACTTTCACTTATCTTTTATTCTTCCGGGTAAGAATTGCTCACTTGTGCTTTCAGTTCCACAGGAATTTGAGGGTGTTTTTATTCTGCTTTTTTAGTAAACTGTTTTTCTTTTTCCGCTCTCAAAATCTTTAAATATAAATGCGCCCAATCTGTCGAGACTTGCAAAGAAAGCTTTGCCGTTATTGGTTTCGGTAAACTCATGCACAAAACGCTGCAGGTACGGGTCGGTGGCAATCATAAATGTGGTAATGGGTATTTTCAGCTTTTTACACTGTGCTGCCAGGTTCAAACACCGGCTGGTAATTCTGCGATCAAGCCCAAAACTGTTTTTATAATACCGCTTTCCCAGTTTCAGGCAGGTGGGCTTCCCGTCGGTAATCATAAAGATCTGCTTGTTCGGATTTTTTCTTCGCCGCAAAATGTCCATCGCCATTTCCAGGCCGGCCACTGTATTGGTGTGATAAGGCCCCACCTGTAAATACGGAAGATCTTTTATTTCCACCGGCCAGGCATCATTACCAAATACCACAATGTCAAGCGTATCTTTCGGATACCTGGTAGTGATGAGTTCACTCAGCGCCATCGCCACTTTTTTTGCAGGTGTGATCCGGTCTTCACCATACAGAATCATGGAGTGAGAAATGTCGATCATCAGTACCGTCGACGTTTGAGCCTTAAAGTCTGTTTCGCGGATGCTAAGGTCATCTTCCTGCATATTAAAATTGTCGATGCCGTGGTTGATTTGCGCATTGCGGATGCTTTCGGTAAAATCGATCTGCTCCAACATATCGCCAAACCGGAAAGGCCGCGTTTCCGGGTTTATTTCATCGCCTTGCCCGGGTTTGAAACTGTGGTGATCACCTTGTTTGGTTTTTTTTAGTTTACCAAAAATCTCTTCGAGGCTTCTTTTGCGTATTCCCTGTTCTGTTTTAGGGGTTATCTTTATTTGCCCCTTTTCATTATCTCCGGTGATGTACCCTTTTTCTTTCAGATCCTCGATAAAATCGCCCATGCCATACTCGTCATCGGTCAATTCATATTGTTTATCCAGTTCGTTCATCCAGGATAATGCTTCGGCCACATCACCGCTGGTGTAAGTAAGCAATTGCAAAAAAATATCGAGCAACTGGTCAAACCGCGTTTTACCCTCTCTGTTCGGATCGAACTTTTTAAAATGATGACCGATCATGTTGCGTAATGTATGAGTTATAATATCCGGTGTAAGAAGTAAAACTTCAAAGCAAACCCGGTAAAGAATCATCTTCCTTTCCGGAATTTGCGCCTGTTACTTCCGGTTTTCCGGACACGCTACAGCAATTTACAATTTTATACGGGGTGGTTCAATTAAAATAACAGGATCTTAATACAAAGGTTTGAAAAAACAAAAGGCCTTCTTTTTTGAAGGCCTTTGTGCTGGTAATTATATCAATTCAGGAATCTTTTTTGTTTGTGTCGGCATTAGCTGAGGTGTCAATCATCGGCAGTGCGGGCATATTTTGCTGGCCCGGCAGGGGTTCCTGTTTCGGAATTTTATCGGGAGCATATCTGCGAAGCACGGCTGTATAAACCTGGAATAAGGCCTGATAAATCTGGTCATCGTTTTGCATCGATGTATAAAGCTCCGGTTTACTATCATTCAGGTATTTAAAGTATTTTTTATGTTCATCAAAATCTTTTTCCAGGCTCAGTCTTACTTTTTCTGCCAGTTCGCTGTGCTCAGCCTTGTAACAGGCTTCCAGAAAGATAACCGCATTCTGATTGTGCATTCCGAAGCGGGAATACATTGCGTAAGGCAAATTGGCCGAATCAACGAGGCTTTCATATTGATCCAGCAGTTTGCGGGCATCTTCTTTTCGTCCTTTATCGGCAAGATTACCGGCCGTTTCAGCAAATACGGCCCGCATCCGCAGCAGGTGGCTTCTGTTTTCTTCGTCAAAATATACCCCCGTTATTTTTGACGATTCGGAAACAAACTTGTTCATTAATATGTCATACGAAGCCTCCGTATTTTCATTGAGAAATATGCCACCGAGGCGCAGTTGCCGCAGAGCGTTGTCGGCTACCCAGTTCCTGTTCTGGAAGTTGGGGTTGGCCGGCACCAGCTTATACACTTGCCCTTCTTTCCGGAGGTATTGGTAAAAACCAAGTTCGCCAAAAGGCGATGTAAAACAGATGGGGCGTTCCCATTTAACGGAAGCGATGATGTTCAGAATAATAAGATCGCTTCGGGCAATGACGTTTTTGTCTTGCGGAATTTCAAACTGCATTTCTGTGAGGGGAATATCCTCTTTGCTTAAAATACCGCTGGCTCTGGCAACAAGTGTATCTACCGGCACTTTGAATTTTTTAAAAGGAAAGAATTGCTCGTATTGCGGTTTTTTCAATTCCCGCATGGCTTCATCCAGATTTACGAACAGGTTCTGAACGTTGGGATTTGCCTGATAGCGCAAGTAGGGTCTTTTATCACCCAGTATTTCTTCCGGTGAAAAATAGATGTTCAGCGGTTTGCTTTTATTTACTGCATAGCGCAGTTGGTTTATGTACCAGTCAATTCCCAGAAGGCTGTTATTGATCAGCCGTATATCGGGGCGAACTCCTTCCACTTCTTGTGCATACCACAACGGATAAGTGTCGTTGTCGCCAAAACTGAAAAGGATGGCGTTGGGAGGGCAACTTTCAAGATAATTTTTTGCCGTATCTCGGGCCAGTGTCTTTTTTCCTCTGTCATGATCGTCCCACTCCTGCTGAAGCATGAGCAAAGGAACAATCATACAGATGACGGCCGAACCGTACGCTGCCAGCTTATCCTTTTTTCCGCTTGAATAAACAGCTTTCAGAAGATAATAAGCTATACCGGTAAATAATGCATATGCAGCTGCGGCGGCAACAGAGCTGATCAGCACGCCGCCACCGGCTCCGGGCAGTGTACTGAGAAGTACAATGACCAGAGTGAGCCCTGAGCCATACACAATGGTGTTAATAAGAGTCTGCCTGTCTTCTTTCAGCAGTTTATAAAATGCAACAACCGCCAGCCCGATCCAGATTGCAAACGCATAAAAAGAACCTACAAATGCATAATCTCTTTCCCGCGGTTGCGGTCCGGGCATATTCAGGTAAAGCGAGATGGCAAGACCGGTAAAAAAGAATAAAAGAAAACTAACCAGCCAGTCTTTTTTATGGCGTAAAAACTGATAAACAAACCCAAGCACACCAAGAAAAAAGGGAAGCATGAAGAGTTTGTTATTGGCTTTATTTGTACGTATGCTTTCCGGAAGCATCGACTGGTCGCCGAGGCGCGAATTGTCAATAAAAGGAATGCCGGATATCCAGTTTCCTTCTGCCTTGCTTCCCATGCCCTGGATGTCATTTTGCCTTCCGGCAAAATTCCACATTAAGTACCGGAAGTACATGTGGCTTAGCTGATAGGTAAAAAACCATTCAAGATTCTGGGCATAGGTGGGGTCTTCGTATGTTGCCTGTCCGGTTCTCGGATCCTGGTAGCCTTCAATTCCCAGCCAGCGGATATAAGTAGAGGCGTGATTTTGCTCATCACTGGCATCCCATATCCGGGGAAATAACATCATGTCTTCTTTTTCATATAAGGGTTTCCCGTCTCTTCCCAGTTGCACATATTTTTGCTTACCCGATGGATCTTTGGCATAACGCATCCTTCCTTCGGTGAAATCTACCCGGCCGTCGCGGTCGGCATCTCTGTACTGAGCCAGAAAATGAGGTCCATAAATCAATGGTGCGCTGCCGTATTGTTCTCTTCCAAAGTAGTAAGCAAGGCTCATGGGATTATCTACATCATTCATATCGATTACCGGGTTGGCATTTGAGCGGATAAGCGTTGTTACATACGTAGAATAACCCGCCATCATGAAAATGAATGACCAGATAACCAGCCGTAGCATTTTCATACCTTTTTTTGCCGACCAGCGGATGCCCCACCAGCACAGCAACCCAAGCAAAATGAAAAAGAAAGCAAAACCCCAAAAGAAAGGAAGACCGAAACTGTTTACAAAGATCCGGTCGAAAGATGCCGACCAGCGCGGCAACAGATAAACAAAACCCCATAAGGTGAGTCCTGTAATAGCTATACTTACCAGGAAAGCCATAATGGCGCCTTTCCTTTTATATTCATACCGGCGGAAGTAATAGATCATTACAATGGCCGGGATGGTAAGCAGATTGAGCAAATGCACGGTGATGGACAGCCCGATCATAAAAAAAATGAAAATGATCCAGCGGTCGGCGCGGTTTTTTTGCGTTGTATTTTGGGCCAGTTCATCGGCATGCTCCCATTTCAGCATGGCCCATACCAGTATGGCTGTAAAAAAAGAAGCCAGCGCATATACCTCGCCTTCCACAGCACTGTACCAGAAAGTATCGCTGAATGTGTAAGCCAAAGAGCCCACCACGCCGGCGGACATTACAAGAAACAATTGTGTGCCGTTGAGATTTTCACCGGCTTTTACAAACATCTTTCGGGCAAAGTGAGTAATCGTCCAGAAAAGAAAAAGAATGGTAAAACCGCTGGCCAATGCACTCATCAGATTTACCGAGCTGGCAACATTTGCTGCATTTCCTCCGCTGAAAAGAACAATAAAAAGCCGGCCCAGCATCAGAAAAAGAGGCGAACCCGGAGGGTGCGGAAGTCCCATTTCATTTGCACAGGCAATAAATTCGCCACAGTCCCAGAAACTGGCCGTGGCTTCTCTTGTAACGATATAGGTAATACACGCAATAATGCCTACGGCCCACCCGGTAATATTATTTACTTTTCTGAAGTGCATAAAAGGTTGGTTTTGATACAAAACGCTTAAAAATGACAAAAATAGGGAAGCGTATGAATATTTGCCATGAGAGTTTGAATATTTAAGATTTCGTGTTTTTCACAAAAGCATTTCTCCGATTTCATTCCATGAATGCACCCGATGGTGACGCCCCTCGGCCAAAAGTAAATTATGCGGCTGCGAAAACAGAATTGTTTTGCCTTTGAAATAATCCAGGTTCTTAAAATGATCATCGATCATGATATCGGCATCAATAATCGTTTTAAGCCCGCAAAAAACCATTTGCTGCCATTGAATAAATGGAAAAAATTCATTCAGCCATTCCTGTTTCTCCGAAAGGCTCCGCGGAAACTCAGTAGCGGCCGAAACGATAAATATTTCGTACTTGTTATTCAGCAACTGCAATATTTCACGGCTGCCTTCCACCACCGGTGCCCAGCGGAAAAACCCCGGGGTATATACATATTTTCTTGAATTCGGGAAGGCCTCCAGCTCTGGTTTTCCTGTTATTTCTGCGTGCGTTTTTCTTCTGCCAAAATCGTTTTCATCAAAACGAAGGAATTGTTCTGTTACATTGGCAAGCACGCCATCCATATCCACGGCTATACGCATTTCTTTAGTGTTTTACTCAAATACTATTCTGACGGTTTGATAGTACAACTGGTTTTGCATAATGGTGTTTATCTGCCCGGTTTTTTCCTTATACCCTTTTAGCCCGAACAAACCCGCAGCATTTCCTTTATTAATAGCTATTTCCAGGTAGCCGGCGCTGTTAAACAGGGCCAGCTTTTCTCCTTCGGGCACATCGGCATATGAATTACTTATCTTCTCGATCACTTCATCTCTTTTAAAAAGTATTTTGAAGGTGCGTCCCTTGCGTTGTTCCTCAAATTCTTGCTTTGTGATATTGACAATCACATTTTCGAATTGATCAATGAAAATGATCTGGCCTTCCATCCACCACTCATCTATCAGCGGACGCAATGGTTTTTTTTCGATATAATTTACATCCGGTTCGCCAATCTGCTGCACGGGTGTTCCGTTTGCAAGCTGATTGACCACATCGCCCATTACGCCGGCGCAGTAAAGTGTGTTTTTATGCGCCTGGTTTTTCAGCGGAATGCCCATCACCATTTCAGGCGTTTCTTCCAGTATCATTGTAAGCAAACCATTATCCGCGCAAAGCAGGTACTGGTTGTTATGAAATGCAAGCAGCAGTTGCTCTGGTTTTTTTTCAAAAAGATTAACGAGGATAAGATGGAAAGTAAAATCAGGAAAATTTTTGAAGGCATTTCGGCATATATAGGCCGCCTGCGGATAATTGAAAGGTGAAATCGTATGTGAAATGTCAACGATCTGAAAACCGGAATTTATGTTGAGCAGTTTTGCCTTGACGGCGCCTACAAGATAGTCCTGGTGCCCGATCTCGGAGGTGAGGGTTAATAAAGGCATGATTCGAATGTAGCGTTTTTCATGGAAGCACAAATCAGAGCCTGATATGCAAAATCAAAAATCATTGGTCAAATGTAAAATGCCGGAAGCGAACAAGTTCATATAGGGTGAATATGCTTTCGGCTATTTCACCAGCTTCCCTTGCTTATAGAAAAATTTACGGACAAGCCTGTCGGCAATGCCGGGGAAGAATTTATTTATAAAAACCGCTCGTTTTCCGGCAAAGGTCATCACCAGGGTTCTTTTCCTTTTTTCTATTGCCTTCAGTATTCTTTGTGCCGCTTCTTCCGAGGTCATCAGTTTGCTTTCATCCATCGGGCTTTCTCCCTGCGATTGGCCTTCGCTGTTCAAAGCCACATTGCGAATGTTAGAACTGGTAAACCCCGGCGATACCCACATGACATGCACACCGCTCTCAAGCAATTCGGTACGCAGGGCCTCCAGCCAGCCCTGCAACGCATGTTTTGATGCGGTGTAACCGCTTCGGCCCGGCAGGCCCCGGTATCCGGCAATAGAAGAAATGCCTACAATGCTGCCTTTTCTTTCGAGGATATACGGAAGCGCAAATTTTGTACAGTACACAGCACCAAAAAAGTTTATTTCCATCACTCTTCTTATTACATCAATGTCGGCATCCCTGAATTCGGCCCGCATGGATATGCCGGCATTGTTGATCAAAATGTCAATAGTGCCAAAAATTTTTACGGTCATTTCAATAAACCGGCGGCAATCATTTTCACTGCTTACATCCGCAATCATGGTGTGCAACGGGGAAGAAGGGTGCTGTGCCTGCAGCAGGTACAGCTTATCATTGTTTCTTCCACAAGTGGCCACTTTGGCGCCTGCTTCCAGCAAAAGATCGACAAGTGCTTTGCCGATACCATCGGTACCGCCGGTGACCATTACTGTTTTATCTTTAAAAAAATCACTCATTTTTTTTATTAATTCACGCATTGCAAACCTAAAATAAAATGTTCATACGTAAAGATGAAAGCAACGGATACACGGCTTGAAGATGCCGGACGGAGTTATCAGGTAAAAGGATTTTATTTGGCATATAGCCATGCACACCTTATTTTTGCACTCCCAAAAAACAAAGGTTGATCTCGTAGCTCAGTTGGTAGAGCACAACACTTTTAATGTTGGGGTCCTGGGTTCGAGTCCCAGCGGGATCACAAGCTCTGAGTCATTCAGGGCTTTTTTATTCTCTTCGGATTATTTTCCTGGCATCATCAAAAGCGCTATTTGTCAGGGCCTCCTTTCATCGGGTTTTATTTTTATAAATTGCGATAATTATGGCAAAGCAGGCATTCATTATTGATGGTATCCGAACACCGGTAGGAAACTTTGGCGGTTCACTGGCCGGTATCAGAGCCGATGATCTGGCAGCGATAGTTATTCGTGAAATAGCAAATCGAAATAAAAATATTCCTGCCGGAATTTTTGATGATGTTATTATGGGATGTGCCAACCAGGCGGGAGAAGACAACAGAAATGTGGCCCGGATGGCATTGTTGCTGGCCGGCCTGCCGTATACCGTGCCCGGCGAGACGGTCAACAGACTTTGTGCTTCCGGCATGTCAGCCATCATTCATGCAGCAAGGGCTATAGCCGCCGGCGACGGAGCTGTTTTTATTGCAGGCGGTGTAGAAAATATGACAAGGGGTCCGTGGGTTATTTCTAAAGCATCAAAAGCATTTGGCAATGATGCGAAGATGGAAGACAGCAGTTTTGGGTGGCGGTTCATTAATCCTAAAATGCAGGAACTATACGGAACTGAAGCGATGGGGCAAACAGCAGAGAATTTAGCTGAACAATATAACATTTCGAGAGAAGACCAGGACCGATTCGCCTGTTGGTCGCAAAGCAAAGCAGCTGAGGCCCAAAAGAACGGGCGGCTGGATAAAGAAATAATCCCTTTGGAAATACCTCAAAAAAAGGAAACCCATGTTTTATTTGACAAGGATGAATTCATCAAACCGTCCACTACCGCAGCGGTGCTGGCAAAACTGAAGCCGGCGTTTAAAAAAAACGGAACCGTTACTGCTGGAAATTCTTCAGGTCTGAATGATGGAGCTGCGGCCACTTTAATTGCTTCGGAAGAAGCATTAAAAAAATACAATTTAAATCCGCTGGCACGAATTGTCAGTTCTGCAGTAGCAGGTGTGGAGCCGCGTATTATGGGCATTGGGCCGGTGGAAGCATCAAACAAAGTTTTAAAAAAAGCAGGACTAACACTGAAAGATATAGACATTATCGAGATCAACGAGGCGTTTGCGGCACAGGTACTGGCTTGTACAAGGTTGCTGGGTTTAAAGGATGATGACCCAAGAATAAATCCTAACGGCGGGGCGATAGCGATAGGTCACCCGCTCGGAATGTCCGGAACAAGAATTACTTATTCGGCAGCATTGCAATTACACCTGGAAAAAAAGAAATATGCGCTTGCCACAATGTGTATTGGCGTAGGTCAGGGCTACGCTGTCGTTCTTGAAAATGTATAATATTTTATATGTTATCTATTTTCGTTAAGAGAGTAAACCATTATTTATTCTAAGTATATACAATTATTTTTTAACAATAACGGCACTTTTTATAACAGCATACAGCCCAATAGTTTTGAAGTAAACAAAACGCTTATTATTTTTATTTCCAATCCAATATTCGTGATTTATGCCATCCCGTATCTTCCTCATTGCAACTGTATTTATATGCAGTTTTTTTTATGCCAGTTCTCAAACAACAAGCTGGGTAGGAGCCGTAAGTACCAGCTGGAACAATACTTCCAACTGGACCAACGGAGTGCCCTCTGCATCCAAAGATGCCATCCTTGGCGATGCCAGTTTTACAGGGGGTAATCAGCCTACTGTAAATGCTACTGCATCCTGCAGATCACTCACTATTGGGGGTAGCGTTTCTACTACATTTACGATATCAAAAAATATTACTGTATCCGGAAATGTGGTTATTAATTCCAATGCCACAGTGAATCATGGTAATGCCACACTTACTCTTTCGGGTGGGTGGACCAATAATGGAACTTATAACACCACTAGCGGAAATGCACGGGTAATTTTTGGTGGTGTAACGCAAACGATTGGTGGCACAGCAGCAACCACTTTTCGTCGAATGACCGTTAATACGGGAAGCACCGTAACGCTGGCTAATAATATCACCGCTACCGGTTCAAACAGCTACTTATATGTATATGGCACATTAAATCCGGGCGAAAGCCCCACATACACTGTTTCGTCAACTGTTTTGTTCAGAGTTTTTAATAATGGCCGGATAAAAGTAAACGCTTCCACATTCACCGGAAATTATATTTTATCCGGTATCACAACACTCAGTCCAGGTTGTATTGTTGAATACTCTTCCACTACAATTAATCAGACCATCAGCAACAGTTATACGTATTCTACCCTGATCATTAGTGGAGCCGGCACCACAAAAACATTAGCCGGCAACTTGCCTTCGCTTAACTCTTCCAATTCAACCCGTGGTAATATTTTTGTCAACAGTGGCACGCTTGATCTTGCTTCTTATACTGCCAACCGGGGAACATCCAGTACCGGTGGGGAGATCAATGTGGCCAATGGCGCCATTTTGAAGATAGGCGGTACCAATAGTTTTCCTTCCAATTACAACAACAGGGTATTAAATCTAAACAGTACAGTAGAATATTATGGCACAAATCAAACGGTTTCTGCACAAACTTATGGTAATCTTACATTCAGCAGTTCTTCCGGATCAGTGACCAAGACTATGCCTGCTACTGCATTTACCGTAGAAGGAAATTTTACCAGCGCTACCGGTTCTGGCACGGGGGTAACATTTACTTCGGCTTCTAATATTACTTTCAACGGGGCGGTTAATATAGGTGCTTCCACCACATTTAACAGTGGAAGCAATGCACATATCGTGAGGGGTAACTGGACAAATGAAGGAGTATTCACTGGCGGCACTGGCACAATTACGTTTGACGGAGCCGGTAAAACAATCAGCGGATCAGGCACGCATAATTTTAATAATATTACCGTGTCATCGACAGGTATTTCAGCGGCAGCTGGTACCAGTCTTTTGATAAGCGGAAATCTGGCTACTACCGGTGCCGGTCAATTTACTCATAATTCAGGCGGACTTATTACAATGAGCGGTTCTTCTAAGAGTATTTCCGGATCCAATATTGTATTTAATGATCTTACCATAAGCGGCACGATTACAACCAATGCATCATTTAGAATTAACGGAAACCTGTTGGTATCAGGAAGTTTTAGTGCAGGTGCAGGGTTAATAACAATGGCAGGTGCATCAAAAAGCATAAGTGGTGCTGGAACGATTGGCTTCAGCGGCCTTCTGATTAGCGGTACTATTACAACGGGTTCCAGCTTTTCTGTATCCTCGTCGCTTGATGTGACTGGAAGTTTTTCCGCTACTTCGGGTACCGCCACTTTTACCGGCACATCTGTTTTAACAGGCATTGCCAATCTTTTCAACGTGACCATTAACGGAACGTCGCTACACCTTTCTTTTCTTTCCGAACTGGGCATTGCCAATGTACTTACTATTAATTCCGGAATACTGGATGTAACGACATCGGTCCCCAATACTGTTCATTTTAACGGTGCAGGCGCCCAATCCATCAATGCCATTAGTTATCACCACTTGCATATTTCCAATGGCAATACAAAAACGGCAGCCGGAGATATTACGGTGTACGGTAATCTGACTATTGCTGCCGGTACCACATTTGCCGGCGGAACTTACACCCATACTTTGTTGCGTGACTGGGTAAACAACGGTAACTATTCGGCCTCTTCAGGTACTGTGCAGTTCACGGGGTCTTTAAATGCCACACTAACGGGAAACACGACTTTCAATACAATTATTATAAACAAATCAACTTCAACCAACAGCCTTACACTTCAAAACAATATTACTGCAACAACCGTAACCATGACATCGGGAATGATGCTAACCGGAGCCAATTCGGTTACCATTACCTCAACAAGAAACGGAAACGGAATCATTCTTGGCACCATTATCCGCACACATGCCTTTACCACCGGAACGGCATATGCTTTTGAAGGCCCCGAGAATACCATTACGTTTTCTGCCGTTTCCGGGGTATCATCGGTAACGGTTTCTGTTTCCAGCGCAAGTATTGGAGATTTTCCAAACGGATCCTCCATTAACCGGGAGTATAGTATATCTATTCCGGCGGGAACGTACACCGCTGCATTACGGTTACATTACGAAGATGCGGAACTGAATGGACAAAATGAATCTTCTATGCAGTTATGGAATTATAGTGCCGGTTCCTGGTCGGTATATGGAAAAACCGGAAACAGCACTACAGCAAATTATGTAGAGCATTCCGGGCTTACTAATATCTCCTTCCGGTGGAGTTGTTCTGATAATTCAGGAGTGTTGCGATGGAATGGTTCTGTAAGTACCGACTGGAATACAGCAGCTAACTGGACAACCGTATCAGGGTCACCTTCTGCACCTCCGTCTTCAAATGATATTGTTCAGATCGGAACGGCCGCCTTTACAAATCAACCTGTCATATCAAATACCGTAACTGTTAAAACGATTATTTTCGGAAGTGCCCAGGCCGCAGTGTTAACTATCGCTCCCGGCGGATCGTTAACTACCAACGGTAATGTTACCGGCTCCTGGTCAGCAAATGCTGTACATAGCATCATTGTCGGTAATCAGAATTTTACAATAAACGGAAATCTCATACTTAGCGATGGCACAGCTAATCACTCAATAGATCTTTCAATCGGAAACGGCTCGGTAACGGTTGCAGGAGTTCTTGCTCAATCTGGCAATGCAGGTATAAATTTTACCGGCACAGGCGTACTTTCTATTGGTGATAATTTTAATTATACCTCAGGCACGTTTACGTCAGGTAACGGTACGGTAGTATACAATGGTTCAGGCAATCAAACCATTTCTGCTGTCACATATTATAGTCTTACTATAAATAAATCAGCAGGGGTAGCGACGCTTACAAATAATATTACTATTTCCGGTGACCTGGCTGTTTCGTCAGGAACCTTAAACCTTGCGAGTGGCAAAACTGTAACTGTTAATGGAAATTCAACTATTGCTGCGGGCGCATCAATTTATTGTGACGGGGCAACGCTGAACATAGCCGGTAATTGGAATAACAGCGGCACTTATTTTTCTACTACCGGATATGTAATATTAAATGGAGCGGGTAACCAAACGGTTTCACCCACCAGTTTTAATCATCTAACTATCAATAAGGCTTCAGGAACAGCCATGCTTACAGGCAACATTACGATGGAGGGTAATCTAAACGTTCAATCCGGCACACTTGACCTGGGAACCTACACCGCTAACAGGAGTGCAAGCGGCGGAACTATGACAATTTCTTCCGGAGCTTCATTACTGGTGGGAGGTGCTAATAATTTCCCCTCCGGATTTGTTTTGTATAGTCTGAATACCGGCAGCTTGGTACATTATAATGGCACAGTTGGGCAATCCGTGGCTGGTAAAACTTATGGAAATCTTATCTGTAGCAATGGCGGGTCAAATACAAAAACATTGCAGGCAGATGCAATTGTAACCGGTGATATCACTATCAACAGTGGTTCTACCTTCCATTCAGGAGGATATACACTTGAAGTATCAGGTAACTGGACCAACAGCGGAACTTTTACTCCTTCTACAGGTACAGTTGTGCTTAATGGTACTTCAAAAACAGTTACAGGCAATACTGCTTTTAACCATCTTGTAGTAAATGGTAGTTATTCGGTGGCTGGAAGCGATATAACTTATAATGGTCATTTACATATAACGCCGACCGGCTCCTATGCGGCTGGCAGCGGAACGGCAACGGTAAACGGCGATCTCACCAATGAGGGATCGTTGACCAGTACGGGTACAACGAATTTTACCGGAACTACCGTACAAACCCTTCGTCTTGTAAATGCGCTTACTTCTTCCTCTACAGGGGTGGTGAATTTTAACGGAAATGTGTCTCCAGTGATGAACTCAACTTCATCACCACAATTTGCAACACTCAATATTAATAATACGGCCGGGATCAATCCAAGTATAGGATGGACTGTTTTTGTAGCCATGAACATAAACGCAGGAGGTATATTTAATGGGGGTTTGTCAACGCATACTATTTACGGGTCTTTTACAAACAATGGAACTTTTACCAGCACGGGAACTTTACAATTTTCACCCACATCGGCCAAAACGGTTAATTTCGGCAGTTCAGGTTTTTCCAGTCAGGGTACCGTAAAGTTGGGTGGGTCGGGGCAAATTACACTTGCAGGTATTCCTTCTTTGTTCACCCATGTTATTATTGAGAACACACATAGTTCAGGAATAACCCCCAACTCAAACTGGACTATAGATTCAAATTTTGTAATAACCAGTGCCGCAATTTTCAATGGTGGGTCTTACACCTTTACAGTTGGTGGAAATATTGAGAGCGATGGAACACTTAATGGAGGCTCTTCTACTTTTATTATGACCTCATCAGCCGGCGAATTAACTGCCAGTTCACAAACGGAATTCAAGCATTTTACTGTGAATGGGACCGTAACTCCTTTAACCGATTTTCGGGTAGCCGGTGATTTTACCAATAATGGTACTTATGATGGCACTATTGGTGTATTGATTATGACCGGAAGCAACGCTTCCAGTATTAGTGGCACTACAACTCCATCACCTATAAACCAGCTTACTATCGAAAAAACAGGGGGGGCTGTTGTAACCCAAAACGTGAATATCAGCAATGTGTTATTCCTTAATATAGCTAGTGGAGTGCTGTTTACCTCTACAAGAACTATTACCCAAGATGCAGGTGGCGGCGTACTGCTGATTGCAGACGGAGCCACCCTCCGGTTGGGGGGTACCAACTCATTACCCGGTTTTAGCGGCTACAGCCTTGATGTAAATAGTAATGTCGATTATGCCGGAACCACGCAGGTGGTAGGTAACGCTGCCAGCTATGGTAATCTTCTGGTCACCGCCACCGGAAACAAAAATGCACTTGTGCCCATTGTAGTGCTTGGAGATTTTTCCATTTCAGCGGGTACTTTCGCCACGTCAACGGCTACAGTTACACATACTATTGCCGGCGATTTTGTGATGACGGGAGGTTCGATTACCGGTACATCGAGTACTTTTGTTTTAAACGGTACAACTGATCAGACGCTTACATTATTAAGCAATCTGGTGAACCTTACAGTTAATAAAACCGCCGGAGTAGTTAACCTGGGATCAAATGTGACGGTCACCAATGTAACTAACCTGACTTCAGGAAAAATTAATCTGGGTAATTATAATTATACTGTAGGAACATCCGGAAGCATTACAGGCTATAATGCAACGAATTATTTTATTTCAACCGGTAACGGTTATTTGGCGCAACGGATTTCCAACGGAGAAAGTAAGATCTTTCCGGTAGGATTTACAAACAACTATTTGCCAGCCACAATTGCCCTAACGGCGGGTTCTACTGCCGATGACTTCCATGTACGATTACTTACCTCTGTATATTATGATGGATCTTCAGGCACACAGTTTTCAAACGAAGTTGTAAACGCTACCTGGATGATTGCCGAATCGGTTAATGGAGGCTCAGATGCAACTATCACGTTACAGTGGCCCCAGCCGCTGGAACTGGCATCTTTCAACAGAACCGCCTGCAGGCTGGCGCATTACCAGGGAGGTCAGTGGGAACTGGGAACATCGGACTTGTCAGCTTCCGGATCCGATCCCTACTTCGTGAGCCGGTCTGGTTTTACAAGTTTTTCTCCCTTTGCCGTAGGCATGGGCGAGGTACTGCCGGTAACCTGGCTGGATGTCTCGGGTGAACATAAAAATGGCCACAATTATATTTACTGGGCTACAGCAAATGAAACCGATAACAGTTATTTTGTGATAGAAGCTTCTTCGGATGGCAATAACTTTTCTGGCATAGGAGAGATGAGCAGTAAAGGCAACGGTAACGATCTTCATAAATATACTTTCGTGCACAATAGGCTGATTAGTGATGTTTATTATTACCGTATAAAACAAGTGGATGTCAATGGCAGGTATTCCTATTCAAAAGTTATAAAAATATCCGGTCAGTTGCCGTTTGTTTTATTGCAACGGATTTACCCCAACCCGGTAAAAAATAAAGCAACGCTGGAGATTGTGGCAAAAAATACGGTGGATATTTCTGTAACACTGTCGGGTGTTTCAGGTAAAGTAATTATTTCAAAAGAACTTCACCTGGTCAGAGGAGTAAATAAACCGGAACTGGACATGAGCGGATTACCGGCCGGTGTTTATATTCTTAGTTTCAAAGACAACAATAATACCTGGTATCGGACTGAGAAGGTAATAAAACAGTGATTGTATTTGGCAGACGACCCGATCCTTTGATCGGGTTCTTTATTTCAATTCAATTTTTTCCAGCAATATTGAAATCATCTCCCTGTATTCAGAAAGCTTACCATGTTCGGTTTCAATATTTACATAGCGGATGTTCTTCTTTCCGCAGTAAACGCTGAGTGAGCCATCATCGGTGCAATTTTCATTATCCTGAAGTACTGCATTGTAATTTTCTGCAGATAACAATTTAAATAATTTTTCATCTGTGGTAAAAAAGAAATCATCCGGATCGTTGGCGGAGTGGATATGCACCTGCGCAGCATCCGTTGCTTTCTCCAATCCTTCTGTGTACGATAATGCCGAATACGCTCCATCTGTATTATTGTGCAGGGCAATAACGCAGAGTACATCTTCCGGAATGAGATTCAGTATTCTTTTTCCCAATTGTTCTATTTCATGAGCTGCTTTTTTATCGTAGCGGCTGTTTTTTACAAGGTATTTTTTTATACCTGCTGCTGAAAAAATACAATTTGGATCAAAGTGATATCCTGTTTTGCCCAGCCTGAAATGAACATTTCTTTGCCTGTTATTTTCTATTTCAATCAGTATTCCGCCGTGTTGCTGCAGTAGTTTTTTGGCTGCATCTACGGCTGTAAACTCGTTGTGATGTAAATTAATAAATACAATATCTCGCCTTTCGCTGTAGCGGGTAATTTTAAGCGGAAGGTTTTTATTGCCAATTCGGAAGAAAACGGTCTTTTCGGTAACCGGCCTTTTGTAAGGACTGTTTTGCTGCAATGAATGAGAAAAAAGCGGCGATACGATGATCGTGCTTATCAGTATTATTTTCCAGGTGGCAGACATCTGGTTCTTTCTATTAAAAATACAAAGTAGCCGGGAGAAGGGCAATATGGCATCAGTCGGTAAGCTCTTTTTTCATTTCGCTCATCACATCTGTTTCAATCATTTTTTCAGCCAGCAGAATCATGTTCTTAAAGGCTTTGGCATGTGAGATGCCGTGACCAATGATTACGGGTTTGGCTACACCCAGCACCGGGGTGCCGCCGTAATCTTCAAAGTCGAACCGGTCGAAGTATTCGTGCCGGATATTTTTTTTCCGGATAATGTCGTGTATCGACTCTGCCATCTTTAGAATAATATTTCCTGTAAACCCTTCGCAAACCATTACATCGGCCTTATCCATAAAGATATCTCTGCCTTCAATATTGCCAATAAAATGAAGGTGTTTGTTTTCTTTCAGCAGCGGATAGGTTGCCTGGGCCAGCAAGTTCCCTTTTCCTTCTTCTTCGCCTACATTAATGAGGCCAATACGCGGTTTTTTTATTCCAAGTATCCGTTGCGCATATACCGAACCCATGATGGCGAACTGGTTTAATTGTTCGGGTTTGCAGTCGGCATTCAGGCCCACATCCAGCAGCAGTCCGGTACCGCCATTTTCTTTAGGAATAATGGTGGAAATAGCAGGTCGTAATACGCCATCAATGGTTTTAATGCTGAACAATGCGCCAACCAGCATGGCCCCGGTGTTTCCGGCGCTGATGAATGCGTCTGTTTTGCCACTGGCCAGTAATTTAAATCCGGCAGCAATAGACGAACCGGGTTTTTCCTTGAGGGCTTTTGTAGGCGATTCATGCATTCCGATTACTTCCGGGGTATGTATTATGGAGATTTTTTCTGATACCGGTTTTTCCTGCTGGAGCAACCGATCAATTACCGGCCTGTCGCCAATCAGGAAAAGATGTGCCGGCGTGGCCGATTCATTCAGGTATTGTTGAACGCCTTTTACTGCTTCGGCCGGTGCATAATCACCGCCCATCATATCGATGCCAATATTCATTGGTCAAATATCAAAAATAAAATTCCAAATCCCAATGATAGGAAGAAACGGGTCTTCCCGGCCGGGATCTGGAATTACTTACTGGTAAAAGAATTGCCTATTTTTTTATTGGAGATTTTTCGGCTACCAGTTTGCCTTTATAATACAGTTTGCCTTCACTTACGTGGGCCCGGTGACGCACATGAAGTTCGCCGGTGGTGCTATCGGCGCTTAACGTATTTTCGCTTGCCTTGTAATGTGTTCTGCGCTTGGCGCTTCTTTGTTGGCTGTGTCTGCGTTTGGGATTTGGCATATGCTAATTTTTTATATTCACGATTTTTTTTCGGGGTTCCTGAATTTTTCCAGCCCTTTCCAAATGGGATTTACTTTTTCTTCCGAATTTCCGGATTCCATCTTTTTCAGCATTTTCATTACTTCCGGATTGCAATAGGGGCCGTCCATTTTTTCGTAACTGCATACCTTTTGCATGGGAATGCTGAGGTTAATGAACTCATATATCCATCCGGCTACATGCAAATGGCTTTCACCACGGCTGATGTAATAAATATCCGGGTCCACTTCCTGCTTATTCAGCAACTCGGGCTCGTCCACAATTTTTACGGTTACGGTGAACTCGTCCCACAGTTGAATCGGCAGTTTATTATTACACCTGTCGCATGTTACTTCCAATTGCCCGCCAATTTCAAACCGAAGCAGCATAAAGCCGCTTTTTTTATCAAGTTCCAGCTTTACACTGGCTTTACAGTTGCTGAAATCCTGTTCCTGAAAGGGTACAAAGAACGTATCGGTAATCTCGTAATTATATTCGTGAACCCCCGGTTTCAGTCCAACAAATGCTATTTCATATTCCCGCCGGTGGCCCATTTCGCATCTTTTTTAAAGGGTTTGCAAAGGTAGGGGAATTAAAGCAGAATTAACACCTGCTTTTGGATTATTTTTACCACGGATTATATCTTAAATGTGTGATTTAAAAGTAGTTAAAATTCGCCGACTTGCTGACTCTGCTTAATAAACTTTTCAAGAAAATAATGAAGGGGTGGAGCTGGGTGCTTCTGATCGTTTCCGCCATTGCGGTTAAATGGATTTCCCTGTTCCCGTCTGTTGTTGAAAAATATTATACAGGCGGCCTGTACCCGGTTATTTCCAAAATTCAAAGAATACTTTTCGGATGGATCCCTTTCAGCATCGGCGATCTTTTTTATGGATTTCTTATTCTGGTAATATTGGTAAAAACGATGCAGTTCATCCGGGCAGTGGTTAAAAAAAAATTAAACCGGCAATACCTGCTGACGGGTTTAAAACAGGTCATTTTCTTTTTTCTTTTTGTGTATGTATTTTTTTACGGTTTGTGGGGGCTCAATTACAGCCGCAAAGGAATTGCCCACCAGCTGGGCCTGAAAGTGGAAAAGTACAGCCGCCATGAGCTGGATACTTTAACAACCATCATTGTAGAACGCCTCAATCAATATGCTGCGCGGGTTACCGATGCGCAGCTTGATTCGTTCAGAAAGAAAAAAAGATTGTTTACCCAAAGCCATGAAGCTTTTAAATATGCAGGGGTGCAATATCCGTTTTTAAAGTATTCTTCCCGGTCTCTGAAACCTTCGCTTTACAGTTATCTGGGAAACTATCTCGGTTTTCAGGGGTATTATAACCCGTTTACGGGAGAAGGGCAGGTTAATACAACGGTTCCTCCTTTTATTGAGCCTTTTGTGGCCTGTCACGAAATCGGGCATCAGTTGGGTTACGCAAGGGAGAACGAAGCTAATTTTGTGGCTTTTCTTGCCTGCCGCAATTATCCGTCCGATGTGTTTCGTTACTCTCTGTATTTTGATCTTTATTATTATGCAGTCAGCGAACTGTACATTATTGACAGTGCGGCCGTGCCGGTATATGACAAGCGGCTGCATCCGCTGGTAAAAAAACACCAGGCCGAGTATGTCGAGTTTTATAAAAAATACCGAAACCCGGTAGAGCCGATAATTACTGCTATATACAGCCAGTACCTGAAGGCAAATAATCAGCCCGAAGGAAAGAGAACCTACAATAGGGTCATTGCCTGGCTAGTGGCATATTATAAAAAGTATGGGGCCGGGGCTGTTTAAAAAACACCCCTGCTGCAAAAGAAGTCAGAATTTGTTCTTCCACATCATACTCTCCACAGGTTTTTCCGGCTGGCCGCTGTATTTGGCGCTTTTCTTTTGATTGTACTTTTCCATTATTTCACCATCTACGGGAAAGTAAATGAGCTGACCCACGGGCATACCTTTATATACTTTTACCGGCTGTTTTACCGAAATTTCCAGCGTCCAGTGACCGCAAAAGCCCACATCCCCTTTTCCGGCTGTGGCATGAATATCAATACCCAGGCGCCCGGTGGATGATTTACCCTCAAGAAACGGAACATGCGCATGTGTTTCGGTATATTCCTGCGTTACACCCAGGTAAAAAATATGCGGATAAAGCACAAAGCCTTCGTCCGGTATTTCAAAATAATCAATCTTGTTATGCTTTTTCGCATCAAGAATATGTTCGTTGTAAGTAGCCAGCCATTTTCCCAGGTGCACATCGTACGAATTACTGCCCAGACACTCCCGGCTGTAAGGTTCAATTTTTATCGTGCCTTTTTCCATCTCTTCCAGAATGCGTATGTCGGAAAGTATCATTTTCTTTTTTTTGAAACCGGCAATGCTATTTCTTATCAGCGCCTGTTGTGTCACTCACTGCATCGTTCCTATCTTTACTCAGCAGTTAAGCCCGGCAAAATAAAGATGAAAGCGTAAGTAATGCCAATTTTTTTTCAACAACAAATCAACGAATCCACCCGTTTGGGAATTTGGAAAATAGAGGAAGCTGAGGATTTCTTTAAACGAAATGTGCCGGTACACCGCAATGTTACCCACCCGCACAAACGGCTGCAGCACCTGGCAGGAAGGTTTTTGCTTCAGTTCCTGTTTCCTGATTTTCCTTATGAGCTCATTCAAATTGCCGACACCCGCAAACCGTATTTGCCCGATGAACAATTTCATTTTTCCATTTCTCACTGCGGCGATTTTGCTGCAGCTATTGTAAGCCGCACCCGTCGGGTAGGCGTGGATGTGGAAGAACCGGTAGAAAAAATTCTGGCTATCCGGAACAAATTTTTATCGGACAAAGAAAAGGCAGAATGGCCGGTTGTAAATAATGAAGCCGGTATGCAGCAGGTTACGCTGCTTTGGTCAGCCAAAGAAGCCGTATTTAAGTGGTATGGCGACGGAGGAGTAGATTTCCGGAATCATATTCACTTGTATAACCTGCAGAAAGACGACCGGCAAACGATGGATTGTTTTTTTACAAAAACAAAATCGGAATTAAAAATCCATTATCGTTTATTCAGCGGGCTGGTGCTGGCCTGGGTGGTGAGTTGATTACGGGTTCTCTTCAATATTATTTTCCAGCAAATTCAAATCCACATCGGTTCCCGAAATGCCTTCTATCGAGCCTTTTACATGGGCAGCGCTCAGCAACACTTTTTCCAGTTGTTTTTCCCGGGCTTTCCATAGTTTTTCCATAGCATCTCTTTCTTTTTGTATGGAAAGCTTCATGCTCAGAAATCCTTCCCGTATGGCCTGCCATTGTTCGGCAAACTCACGGCTGGTAAGATAATCGTAAAGCAGGTGCATTTTATCGCCCTTGTTCTCCTGGCTTTTCATAGCCGCTGCCATGCGTATGATTCCATCCCGCAACATGTATACCACCGGCTTTACTTCATTAAATGTACAGATCCATACCCCGTCTTTTTCGCCAAAGCGATCCATGTCTTTGGGCAGCACCTGTGTAACAATAACGGCCACATCGGCACCCTGGCTGCGCATATCCGATTTTAATTTTTCAATCCAGTCGGGCACAAAATCCTTGGTTCGTTTACTTTCAAAAATAATTTTGCCGCAATCCTGCCCAAAGTGGTTGCGAACGGTCTGTATGCAATCGGCTCCGCGTACCCCCTTGCCCACTTCGCTAATGATATCAAAGGGAAACGCTGTTTTCAGTAATTCTTCCAGCGCCAGTTCCTGCACTTCGCCCTGCAGCTGCATAGAGCCCTGCTCCGCTTTTCGTTTCATTTCTTCGGCCAGTTTTTTTTGCGCTTCCAGCTTTTCTTCCATCTCTTTCAGGCGCAACTGAAACTCTGTTTCTTTAGCCGCTATGCGTTGCTCTTCCAGTCTGCGGATTTCACTGGCCAGATTTTCTCTTTCCTGCTGCAGTTTTTTCTGAACCGCTATTTCCAGTTCGGCTTCTTTGTTTTTTAGCTCCTGCTCTTTTTTCAGTATTTCTAATTGCTGGCGGCGGGCTTCTTTTAGTTTTTCTTCATTGTCTTTATTGTTTTGCTCCAGCAGGCGCAATTTGTTTTCATAGTCGGTGGCTATGTTTTTGCGAAGCAGTTCTTCCAGTTCTTTTTCTTTATTTTTTTTCCACTCTTCGGCACGGGTATTGGCTTCGCGGCGTACCTGCTCTTCAATGGATTTGCGGATGGATTCGTTGGGCTCAAACTCAGTGCCGCAGTTGGGGCATTTTATTGCTGTGGGCATTTTTTCTGATTTGTTTCAAATCTACAAACAAAAAAAGCGACTCTCATTAACAGAATCGCTCTGTGCCCAGAACAGGAATCGAACCTGCACATCCTTGCGGACACCAGATTTTGAGTCTGACGCGTCTACCAGTTCCGCCATCTGGGCAGCGGGCAGCAAATGTAAAATCTAAAACGGGAACAGTAAAATTAAAATCTTATCATAAAACCTGCTGCCGGATGCGGTCAATGTATTTTTTCTTATAGTAATAGTCTTTTATCTGCAGCAGTTCCTTTTCGGTGGCATGGCCGTCCTGATAATGCTCCACCAGCTCTTTTACAGGTTTATAAATTTCAGATTGGAGCTTGTTAATCGCTTCCTGCAAACCGGATTTTAATTCCGGGTTATCATCCACCTCCATCAGTTGCTCGTTTATATCCATCACCTTGGCCAGAAAATCCGGAGGCAACTGATACTTTTCTTCTTCTTCCAGCAGGCCTTTCAGCTGCAAAACGTATTTGATCGTTTCGTCCGTATTCTGAAATATTTTAAAGGCTTTATTAAGCAAAGCAGATTTTTCCAGTGCTTCGGTTTGTTTTTCGGCCGATTCATTTATAAAATAATCAGGGTGGTACTTTTTGCTCAGTTCAAAAAATTTTTGAAAAAGGCTGCTTTTATCAATTGTTAATTGAACCGGGATTTCAAACAACTCAAAGTAATTCATATTTTTCTTTACTGATTTGTCTTAACATTGCGCGTCTTTTCACAGATGCAAAAATACATATATGCTCAGGATCGGTTTAATACGCGAAGGCAAAATACCGGCAGATAACCGGGTAGCGCTTACGCCGGCTCAGTGTAAATGGATTCATAAAAGCGGTACAGGGGTGCAGATTGTGGCTCAGTCTTCTCCCGACCGGTGTTTTACCGACCGGGAATATGAAAATGCGGGCATACCGGTAAAGGAGGATGTGAGTGATTGCGATATACTGCTGGGTATTAAAGAAGTGCCGGTGGACCGGCTGATACCCGGCAAAACATACCTGTTTTTTTCACATACCAAAAAACAACAACCGCACAACCGACAACTGCTCCGCACCATTCTTGATAAAAAAATTACACTGATTGACTATGAATGTCTGGAACATGAAGACGGGCAGCGTATCATCGGGTTCGGTTTTTTTGCAGGGGTGGTAGGAGCACATAACGGAATGATGGCCTATGGAATGCGAACCGGATTATTCACACTCGACCGCGTTTACAGGCAAAGAAGTTTTCGGGAACTGATACATGTGTATTTTGGCCTTCGGCTTCCCAATGTAAAAATAGCGGTTACCGGATCGGGCAGGGTGGCCCACGGCATTCTGGAAATCATGAACCTGATGGGTATTCATGAAGTGGAACCCGATGATTACCTCGTTCGCCGGTTTGCTTATCCTGTATACACCCAATTGAAAGGTGCTGACCTGTATGAAAATAAAACAACAGGAACATACAGCCGGGCCGAGTTTCATGCGCATGCAGAACGGTACCGGTGTAAGTTTCTGCCTTATGCGGGTCAAACGGATATTCTGTTAAATGGAGTATACTGGGATAAAAATGTTCCCCGGTTGTTTGAAAAAGAACATGTAAAAGAAGATACATTCATCATTCAGACAATAGCCGACATTACGGATGACTTTAACGGATCAGTTCCTATCAACCTGGGCGACCAGACAATAGAAGATCCGGTGTATGGGGTAGATCGCCGCACCTTGCAGAAAACAAAACCGTACATGGCCGGGTCAATCGATGTAATGGCGGTTGGCAATCTTCCCAACGAACTGCCCAGAGATGCCAGCCGGTATTTTGGAGAGCAGTTGATAAAATTTGTATTGCAGGATTTGCTTGGAAACGGATCGGCTGTGATCGAGAGGGCCACAATAGCAAAACAAGGAAAGCTGACTCCCAAATATGAATTTCTGAGCGATTACGCGGAGGGAAAATAAGAAAGGGTACTGCTCAAGATATCTTCTCTTATTAAAGATAGAGATAATAATCTTTCAGCAATCGTATAAATTCCGGAGTATACTGTTCACTGTCGTTCAGGATGGCTATTTCCTCAATCCGGATTTCTTCTTTGCCTGCCGGATTGTTTTTTCCGGTCAGCATGATTCTGAAATAGTCGTGGTTTACCGATTGCCGGAAAAGAATCATTTTTAAAATGGCAAACTCTTTTTTACTTAAAAGTTTTTTAATCTCGTCACTTCTTTTATACGGAAGAAGAAGAGAAAAAAATCCCTCCGGTTTCAGGTTATTCTTGATAATAACCAGTAATTCTTCCAGTTTCAAATGATGGCTGTGTCGTGCCGTATTCTTCTGTTCCTCCTCTGTTTTCAGATCGTTTTCATAAAAAGGAGGATTGCTGAAAATCAAATCGTATTTTTTTGAAAACCTGTATTCTTTTGCATCGGCATGAATGATGTGAATCCGTTCTTTCCATGGCGAAGCTATGATGTTTTCGCGTGCCTGTTCTGCTGCCGGGGTATCAATTTCAATGGCATCTATCTGAACATCGGGAACTTTTTGAGCAAACATCAGTGCCAGTAACCCTGTTCCCGTTCCGATATCGAGTGCATTTTCAATTTTCAAGTTCAGGTTTTCCGCCTCAAGGCCTTGTATGGCTCCGAATAAGCAGGCGTCTGTTGTCACTTTCATGGCGCACCGGTTCTGCCAAATGGTAAATTGTTTGAATTTGAAGTATGGATTGGGCATAAATAAATGCAAGATACCGGATGCGGAATTCTGTTTTTTTTTAATGGATAAAAACCGATGGCATCCGATTACAGAACGTATGAGTTGTTTTATGGTTACCGGATACCATATTAAGCATCACCACCTGCCCCGGGCACTGGCGCTGAAGGAGAGCTCGCAAAACTGGCTGGCACAAAACTTATAATATCCTGTAATGGCGATCATGGCGGCATTGTCGGTACAATATTCAAATTTCGGAATGAATGTTTTCCAGTTATACTTTTTACCCGTTTCTTCAAAAGAATTTCGGAGCCCGCTGTTGGCTGACACACCTCCGGCAATACAGATGTTTTTAATTCCTGTCTGTACCGACGCTTTTTTTAATTTGTTTAAAAGAATGCTGATGATGCGTTGCTGTACCGATGCACAGATGTCGGCAATATTGTCTTTTATAAACTTTTCTCTTTCCTCCGGGGTTGTAGTTAACTCCGGTTTGTAAATGTTGCTTTTACCTGCATTCTGCAAAAAATAAAGAACCGAAGTTTTGAGCCCGCTGAAACTGAAGTTCAGATCAGGCACCTGCGGTTCGGGAAAGTGAAACCGGGCCGGGTTGCCTTTGCTGGCATGCTTATCAATCAGCGGCCCTCCGGGGTAGGGCAGGCCCAGTAATTTGGCGGTTTTATCGAAGGCTTCGCCCGCAGCATCATCAATGGTTTCACCAATCACCTTCATCTTTACCGGAGATTCGCACAAAACAATTTGAGTGTGGCCGCCGCTTACCGTTAAACATAAAAACGGAAATTCAGGTTTGGGTTCATCAATGAGGTTGGCCAGTACATGCGCCTGCATGTGGTGTACGGCAATCAGTGGTTTATCGGTGGCCAAAGCCAGCGAACGGGCAAATTGCGATCCTACCAGCAATGATCCGATCAGGCCGGGCGATTGAGTAAAAGCGAAAGCATCAATGTCCCGTATTGCACAACCCGCTTTCTTCAACGCTGCGTCTGTTACAGGAATAATGTTTTGTATATGTGCTCTTGAGGCCAGTTCGGGTACCACGCCACCATACTGTTCGTGCACCTTCTGACCGGCAATCATATTTGACCGAATTTCTCCATTGATGCAAACAGCGGCTGAAGTTTCATCGCAACTGCTTTCAATACCAAGGATCGTTATTGTTTTTTTTTCAGACATGACTGAAAGGCAAATATAAAACAGCCGGTTTTTATTACATGTTTGTGTTATTTGCTACTGATAGTTTATTTACTTCACTTTCTTTGCCCGGCCGGAGGGCCCTTAGCTGTGTATAAAATATAGATAACCTGATGATAAGAAACAGAATTTATTAATTCGGTCAGTTGCTTGAATAGTTAAGCAAAAAGAGATTTTCAGTGGGTCTTATTCCTCTTCTTTTTTGGGCTCTCCCTTGAGTAATTGTTTCTTTTTTCTTACTGCGGCTTCGTCAAAGTCTTTACGAAAACTGAGGCTGGCGCCTACCCGGGTGGCCCGCTGGGTACCGGTGGCGGAAGCGCCGGTGAGAAAATCCACGTTTTGCCGGTAAAAGAATGTTGCCCGCACCGAACCGCTTTTATTTATCAAAACCTCTGTGGTAATATTGGGAAGTAGCTGAGTAGTGTATGAAGCGTCTTTATAAATGGGCACATCCAATGTGCCTTCAAAAGTAAAGATAAACCTGTCGTTGAAAAATGACCGGCCAAGGGTTACATTTGAACTGGATCTGTCAAAATCGATCAGACTGGTATTTTCGTTGAGAAAGTCCCGCTTGAAGGAAGAACTCAGGCTTACCCGCAGGTTGGGATCAATTCTGTTCAGGAAGTTGTTCAGCACTTTATTTATTTCTGCGGCCACTTTGCCCGTAATCGTATTGACCACGGCGCCGCTGAGCGAATAGTTATCGGTAGTGGTGGTGCTGCCGGCCGGGGCGAAATTATCGGAAAGAATCAGGTAGGCCACCTGTTTGTTCAGTTCATTTTCGTTATTCTGGATCTGCTGTAGTGTGAGGATAAGCTGGGGATCATTTTTGGCAGGACTTCCGTCGGGGAAATCAAGCTCAAATTTGATGTCGGGGCTAAAAAGATTTCCTGACAGCTTAGCCACTACATACACTTCGTCTTTTAAAGAAGAATAACCGGTGTTGATGTTAGCCGAGCTTACAATAGGTGCAAAACTGACCTCTTTATCCGTTTTGTAAATAGCGGTAATATTAATGGTGGCATTATAAGGATCGCCAGTCCATTCTATATAGTTTCCTGCATTTTTTTTCAGTTCAAACGGTTTTTTGATAAACGACTGAAAAGTGAATTGATAATTTCCGTCAAGAATATCGTATCTGCCACGTATACTAAGAGCCTCATTTGTTCCGGCTCTTATTTTCAGGTTGCCGGCGCCCCGGCCTTGTATTTCATCGCCCGTCAGTTCATCAAGAACGACTTTGATATTTACCTGGCTGCTGGCTGTGAGATCGACATCATAAGTAATGTTCGTTTCTCCGGATAGGCTTTTGGCAGCTTCCATTTCGCGGCCGTATTTTCTTTCTACAAGAAAATCGGCCATTCCGGTTTCGCGGCTGCTTGAGGAAGGAATAGTGATGTACGAACTGTCGGCGTACGAAGCTACTGCATTTATCTTCATCAGCATATCTGACTGAGGTCCGCTGAGAGTGAGTCGGCCTGTGCCTTTGGCCCGGCCATAAAAGTTTTTATTATCGGTCGAACTGGTATTTAACATCTCTACCGGCAATGCTCCTGTTTGCACACTTATATCGTACTTCATATCGCGAAATGAGTTGTGCCGGATTGACCCCTGTGCAATGGCCGTTCTCCCAAAGCGATCTTTGATGCGGAGGGTGCCAAAGTTCATCAGGTTTTCGGTGAATTCGATTTCGGTATCATCAATTGAATAACGGCACTTTGTAAAATCTACAGTTAGAGCGGCATTTCGCAGGCGGGGTTTTCCGATAATTTTTATATTCTCGCTTCCGGGATTGATGATTCTTACCTTGCCGGTGGCAAAACCTTCGAGATGGGTAAAGAGGGTGCCCGTAAACCGTTCAATGATCTTTACCGGATAGTTATCGGGATTAATGTCAAGATAATCGTCAATTGTATTGGCAGAATCCCTGAGGTTGAACTTTAAATCCAACGATATTTTTTCGTCAGGATGGGTGTTGTACGCTTTTCCGGTTAATTCGCCCGTCTTATTTATATACGTAATTGTGGAGTACAGCTGACCTATGGAATCATTATCCCATCGCAGTTGTTCCGCGTTTACATCCGCCAGCACATTCATTCTGTTTTGAGGATCTTCAATTTTTACCGTACCGGTTACAAGTCCTTCAATTCGTCCGCTTCTTACAAGATAGGGTGTAATGTCTCCTATATTCAGATTCTTTACATCAACCCGGATATCGTTCCAGTCGCCAACATCGGAGGGCAGGGTTGATAATTTTATTTCCTGATTGCTTTCCCGCAGCACCATCAGTGCGTAGCTGATTGTATTTTTTCTCAGGCTCAGTTCGCCATCTTTTTCAATATTCCAGGTTTTGCCATTGACCATCAAAGAGGAAGAATCAAAATGTACAGAGGCGCCGTCATTAAAAGTTTGCACTTTCATTTTTAGTTCGGCTCCGCCCAGTGCATTCGTGTTTCTTTCCGTAATGATTTTTACTTCGGAAATATCATTTTGCGAGATAAAGCCCAGGCGGGTATTGGGCAAATTAATGCTGTCATTAATGTTAATCTGGTCAATAACACCGGAAAATGCCAGTTTTTCAAGATCGCCGCTGCCGGTGATACGTGAATTGATAACAATAAAATTCTTAAAGGCAAAATAGGGGATGTCGGCATTTAGCTCCAGTTCATTTTTTTCCATATTTATCTTTCCGTTCAGGCTGCTGTTGTTAAGCCCGCTCATATGCGGGTGTATAAGACGCACCAGGTCTTCGGGGTATCGGGTCTTTATGTCAAAAGTGAATATTTCTTTTTCCGGCAATTTTTGGGGAGGCCTGATATATGCCGGATAATATTTGCTCAGAAAATGACTGAAAGACGCCGGCAATTCTTTTATTGAAAAATGACCGGTGATGTTTCCTTCAAATTCATTCGACATTACGGAAAGATATTTCTCACCGTTGAGCATGCCGGAGGTAACCGAAAGAGTATCCAGCAGAAAGCTTGTACTGTCATTGCGGAGCATGATTTTTTCGCCGTATACCCGGCCGCGAAAATTATCAATTTCATTTCCTGTAAAATTGAGATTCAGATTTCCGGAAACAGAAAGGTTATTATTCCAGATATTCAATTTGCCCAGGTGGGCATTTCCTACATGAGCAAGCAGATCAAATTTCGGTTCCGTTCCGTTAAAATCAATCAGACCGTTAAGGTCAAAATTAAGATTGGGGTCTTTTACTGCGGCTTTGCCGTCAAAAAGCCGTTGATTCAGCCGTCCGTTCAGCGAAACATTCTGATAAGTGTAATCGTTCAGCCCTATTTCACTGATCGTTCCATCTACCGTAGCAATCAGCGTTTCCCACTCAAATCCCCTGCCCATCACTTTGCCATCAAATGAAATGGCTCCAACCTTCGCATTGTTCAGAAACCTTCCGAGATGAAAGTGGTTGGCTGCTATATTACCCGAGTAAACAGGCGGCTGACCTTTGGGTAGTTTCATGTTCAGGTCGCTGGTTACAGAGCCCAGATTGGTTTGAATATTTCCGAAGGTTACAAAGTCACGTATAAAACCAGTAAAACTTCCGGTAAAATCGAGGTATTGAATCTGGCGCAAATCCGGATTCTTTATCCGGGCCAGCTGCGGAAAAATTCCTATAGCATCCGAATAATTCGTACGAAAACGATTGGCCTTGAAATCAATAAATGTTTCATTAATATCCGGCAAACCCACAAGGCTTATATCACCATTCAGATATGTATTTTTTCCAGCTTCAATTTCGATATCATCGGTAAACAGATCATCTACAGTACCCCGGGCCTTGCCGTTTACCCGGATCTTTTTTTTCCATTCGGAAAGATTGGGAGCAAAGAAAGCGATATCATCGCTGTGTATCTCCGCATCTTCAAAGGCAGCATTCATCCGTACCTGGTTAATATAGTCCGACATGTCTTCATCAAAATCATCGTACTCCATGGCATAATAGCGGCGGATTACACTTTTATTGGTGATGATCTCCATGTTGTCAAACTCCATGATCTTCGGATTCACTTTTATGTCTGCCACCATTGATTTTACTTCAAAACCGCTTCGTTCTCTGGTTTTCAGTTTCAGGTTTGCCGTGATGGTATCTTTTTCCCAGCGTACACCCTCAAAGTCCGCATCGATGGCGGCAAACTCAATGTGCCGCCCATCAAACCAGGCATGCGGCGGGGCGCCTGTTTCCTTATCGTTTTTAAAAACTCCGTCTTTGATCTTCAGACCCGAAATGTATAATTGCCAGCCGCCCCTGTTCCACCGCAACAATGAATCAGCAGGGGCATCATTCATTTCTTCCGTTAGTGAAGCAACAGCAGTGTCGGGTTTGTTACCGTTGTATTTTTTTATATGAAAACGGGGCTGTGTAAAAACCAATGAAGCGATGTTTGCTTTCCTGGAGGCAAAGTTTATTTCATTGGCATCAAGTGTCATTTTTTTCAGGCTGATCAGCAAATCTTCACCACTCCATTTGTCCTCTTTTTGAAAAACCACATTTTCCAGGTTCACTTTTTTAAGATCAAATTCAATACTTGCTTTCTTACCCGATCCGCCGGAAGAGCTGAAAAAATTTTCCAGGAAATGATAGTTCCATACCGGATCCGCCCGGTTTATCCGGATCAGGGCATTTTCCAACCCGATGTACTTAAGCTCAGCCTTGTCTTTAAAAAAGAACCAGTCGGTTATTCTTACCTGTATGCGGCCTGCGTATAAAAGCGTATCTCTTTTCTGATCCTCTACCAGTACGCCTTCAATATTCAGTTTGTTGAAAAGTGAAAAACCCACCCGCTTAAAACTGATTTTTGTATTAAGATCTTTGGAAAGCCTGTTTACTATGTTTCGGCTTACCAGCGTTTGCCCCCAATGGGTATTGATGAAAATGGTGAAGGCAATAATGAGAAACAGCAATACCAGCGAAAACCATTTCAATATTTTTACAAACGTTCTCAGCGATATTATTTTAAAATGTAAAAATAAGTATTCGGCTACTGGGAACAAATTCAGTACCAATGTGTAAGGTGCTGAAAAAAACACAATGGAAAAAGTCTGTCATCACCGGATAATGCCATTATTAACATTCTTTTTCTTTTTTCCCGGAATTTATTATCGGGCAGTATTCCGCAGCCATACACGATATTAAGACGGGATACGATGGCTTTGCGGCTAATAATGAAAAGGAGAAAAAGCTGCTAAAAAAAATAAGTGTAACCGATTAATTCTCAAATTACTCTTCAAATATCACAATTTTTCAACAGCGGCTGGCGTTTTAACCAGGTAAATCTATATCCCTGAAAACCCGGAAATCCTATGCACCGTCCCTACTACAACGACCAGGCATCCATTGCGGAGTTTTTTGTTTTTGTGGATGAGCATACAACACAAACTTCGAGACTTGCGATATACAAAATCAACTCTTACAAACTGGCTCTGGCAAATATGGCCTACTGTGCTACCAAAAATGATTTGCTGGAGATTATCAACAAATCATTGCTGAATTTTGTAAGCCCTGATGTGGTACTTTTCAATGTCGGTTTTTTTAACTCGCCGATGGAAAACTAAGAGCGGTACGGCTGCCTCTGTTCACCAGCGGTTTATTTAGTAACTGCTAAGCAGGTATTTTACCATCTCCATTTTTTCTTACCGGCCGAAGCTGTTCGCCAACTTATATTTCCAGGAAAACAACTGTTTCAGATGCAGGCAACCCAACGCCGGTTTGTCTATACAGTCATTTATGAGTTTAGCAAGCAACTCGTTTACAACAGTTTCAAATGCTAACGATTGTTCACCAAAACCCGCTGTTGCCTTATATTTGCGCCACATAAATTATCTACATGCAGTTTAAACTTGGTGAAGAACACCTGATGATTCAGAAAGCCGCCCGTGATTTTGCCCAGAACGAATGCCTGCCCGGGGTGATTGAGCGGGACGAGAAGCAGCAGTTTCCACGGGAACAGATAATGAAGCTGGCCGATCTTGGTTTTATGGGCATGATGGTGAAGCCTGAATATGGAGGAGCCGGTATGGATACGATAAGCTATGTGCTGGCCATGGAAGAAATTTCAAAAATAGATGCAAGCATAAGTGTATGCATGAGTGTAAATAACAGCCTTGTTTGCTACGGCCTGCAGGAATTTGGCACCGAAGAACAGAAAAAAAAATATCTGACACCTCTGGCTCAGGGCAAGAAAAACGGAGAACTTTATATAGGAGCATTTATGCTCAGCGAACCCGAGGCAGGAAGCGATGCCACTTCGCAGCGAACCACTGCTGAAGATAAAGGGGATTATTATTTGCTGAACGGTACAAAAAACTGGATTACCAATGGAGGCTCTGCCTCTGTATATCTGGTGATGGCGCAAACCGATCCGTCGAAAAAATCAAAAGGGATCAACACACTGATTGTTGAGAAAGACTGGCCGGGGGTAACGGTAGCTGCCAAAGAAAATAAATTAGGAATCCGCGGTAGCGATACCCATACAGTGATGTTTACGGATGTAAAAGTACCCAAAGCCAATCGCATAGGATCGGATGGTTTTGGTTTCACGTTTGCCATGAAAACGCTGGCGGGCGGGCGGATTGGAATTGCGTCACAGGCGCTGGGCATTGCCGCAGGGGCCTACGAGCTGTCACTAAAATATTCCAAACAAAGAAAAGCGTTCGGAACCGAAATCATGAATCATCAGGCAATTGCCTTCAAACTGGCCGATATGGCTACCCGCATAGAAGCTTCACGATTATTGTGTCTTAAAGCCGCCTGGGAAAAGGATCAGGGATTGGATTACAGCCTCAGTTCTTCGATGGCCAAAGTGTATGCGTCGGAAACAGCAATGTGGACAACCGTGGAAGCCGTGCAAATACACGGGGGATACGGATATGTAAAAGAGTACCATGTGGAGCGGCTGATGCGTGATGCTAAAATCACTCAGATTTATGAGGGAACCAGCGAAGTGCAGCGAATTGTAATCAGCAGAAATATTTTGAAATAATTTGTAAAACGAATAGGCTGGCAGATGTGCAAACGGATTTTTCCTTTGCACATTTTACTTTCTGCCTCTTGCCTTTATTGTTTCTATGTATAACGTGAGTTACAATGATCGATATTGAAAAATATAAAGAACTTAAGGCTGAGTTAGGTAATAAAGCAACCCTGGTGGCAGTATCAAAAACCAAGTCACCGGAGGAAATAAAAGCGCTTTACGATCTGGGGCAACGGGATTTTGGCGAAAACTATGTTCAGGAACTGAAAACCAAAGCCGGGCAACTGCCTGCGGATATCCGCTGGCATTTTATAGGGCATCTGCAAACCAATAAAGTCAAATACATCGCTCCCTTTGTTCATCTTATTCAGACTGTAGACAGTTTTAAACTGCTGAAAGAGATCAACCGGCAGGCCCAAAAAAATAACCGGGTGATCAGTTGCCTGCTGCAATTGCACATTGCGCAGGAAGAAACCAAATTCGGGCTGGATGAGGAGGAATTAAATATGTTGATCAGGAATTACCGGAGTGAAGAAATAAACTATGTACAGATTTGCGGGTTGATGGGTATGGCCAGTTTTACACAAGATATGGATAAGGTAAGGAAAGAGTTCCGCCGTCTGAAAACTCTTTTCGATACATATTGTAAAGAGCTGTCAGTGGCCGGTAATCAATTATCAATTCTTTCCATGGGCATGTCTTCCGACTATAAAATTGCCGTTGAAGAAGGAAGCAATATGGTACGCATCGGCAGCCTGCTCTTTGGCGAAAGAAGCTAACCTGCATTGCCGGTTTTCAGTCTGTATTTTTCAATGCAGCGCAATATCCAATGCCGGCAGCGGATGTAATAAAAAATGGTAAGATAACAAGGCTTTGCTTCGATCGTGCAGATCACCCGGTTTTAACCAGCTAAAAAGCGTATGCCGGAAGACTGCCTATACCTTGCCACTTTTTTTTCCTGTAGGAAAAATTTTACGAACATGCTTCGGTTTGCTGTAAAATAGCACGCCGCTGTTTTTTGCAATACCTGTGCCGGGCTGCAAAAAGCAGAGAATGCAGATCAACGATCTTTTTAATTTGATGATTATTTTGCCGGATATCCCGGAATATTTTTACCGAGAATGATATTTCTTTCGGCATGCAGCATGCCGTTTTTCATATATGTCTTCAGTACGCCGCTGCCGCCACGGGCTTGGGTCTTGTTTTGTTCACCTTCGGGCAGAAGCGGATCATCTGCAAAAACAAAATCGTCGATCCAGTATTCCGATAAGCCCGGTTCTTTGATGACGGAATGAATGTGTTTAGGGTTGCTGCTATTGGGATAAGATGCGGGAACCAGTGTGTAAAATTTGTATTGTCCCCGATCATTCGATTTTATCCATCCCCGGATAAAGCCATGCTGCCCGGCCCGGCCTTTTTCATATCCGCGTGAGGGATATATTCCTTTTTGATCGGTGTGATAAACATACAGAACAACTCCCGGGGCCGGGGTTTTGCCATCCTTTTTATAAATAATACCACTGACGACAAGTTGCGGGCCCGGGTCATTGAAATCCGGAAGTGTATCCGTCCAGTCAAGCTTTTCGAACGGAATGGTGGTTTCGTAAATGGCCTGGCAACCTTCACAGCTGCCGCCTGTTTTTATTTCGCCTTTCTTCTTTACATTTTTTTTCAGATTGTTTTGAGCGCAACCCTGAAAGGAGAACAAAACGATCAGTGGAAATAAAATTATAAGATACTTCATAACCTTTGATTTTATTCCAAATTCGGATTTGCAATCCTTCGAAAAAAAATGTTTACATCAGCCGGTGTAAACGCTTGATGAAGTGCAGAACTGTCGTTTGTCAAGCCGTTGTTACCAGACGTGTAAGATTTTTGACGGCTAATATTTTGTAAATTTAGTTTGAGCTATGCCCGGTCAATCTTTGGTTTTAAAATATAAAGTTCATCATATCCTGTTCTGGATGCTTGTATTTACGTTCTGGTTTTACCTTCGTTACCAGGATTATGCAACCACATCCATAGCTTTTGCCATTACGTTGATAAAAGTGGCTGACCTTGCCCTGATCATTTATCTTGTCAATTATCTCCTGATCCCCCGCCTGCTGTACAGGAAAAAGTACATTGCCTTTATCGGGGCGTTTATCTTAATCATTGTGCTGAGTGGCTTTACAAAAATGATATTGATGGGTGAAATTACGGGTGACTCTGTCCGGTCCGGTCCGTTTGCCAACCTAAAGGCAAAGTTTTATGAAAACGTCATTTCTGATTTTTTTCTTGTTACTTCAGGAGCAGCATTCAAACTTATATTTGACTATATCGACATGCAGCGGCGGCTCACGGAAATAGCAAAACAAAAGGCGGAAACAGAATTAAATTTTCTGAAATCGCAGATCAACCCCCACTTTCTCTTTAATTCACTGAACTCGGTATATTTTTTAATCGATAAAAATAATACAGAGGCAAGACAGGCGCTGCATAAATTTTCGGAAATGCTGCGTTACCAGTTGTATGAAGCCAATGGGGAAAGAATACCGATTGAAAAAGAAATCAGCTATCTGAAAGATTATGTTCACCTTCAGAAGTTGAGAAAAGAGGAAAATTATTCCGTTCAGTTTAACTGTCCGGCGAATGTCAGCAATTTTACCATTGAGCCCCTGTTGCTGATTCCGTTTGTGGAAAATGCATTTAAGCATATATCCAGCAACAGCAGCGCTTCCAATTTTGTAAAGGTGGATATGGCCCGCAGCAATGGCGTATTTCAGTTTGCTATTGAAAATTCGAAAGACAGAACTACGCCTCAAACCGAACAGGCAGGAGGTATCGGCCTGCAAAACGTAAAAAGACGCCTCGAACTATTGTACCCCGGCAAATACGATCTCGAGATCGATAATCAGGAAACAATTTTTAGGGTAAAACTTAACCTGATTTTGTCATGAAACTAAATTGCGTGATAGTGGATGATGAGCCGCTGGCCCGTAAGGGGCTGAAGGAATATATAGCTGATGTAAATTTCCTTCATCTTGCGGGAGACTTTGGAGACCCGTTAAAGGCATCTGAAATATTGGCCAAAGGTAATATTCATCTTCTTTTTCTCGACATTCAGATGCCCAAAATAACGGGACTTGATTTTTTTAAGTTGCTTCAAAATCCGCCCCCGGTTATTTTTACTACCGCTTTTCCCCAGTATGCTCTCGACGGATTTGATCTGAATGCCCTGGATTATCTTGTAAAACCCGTTTCATTCGATCGTTTTGTGAAAGCAGTAATGAAAGCAAAAGAGTATTATGAAATCAGACAGCAAAATACCGTAAGAGGCAATACCGGATCGGAAAAAGAATATTTTTTTATCAAAGCCGATAACCGGCTTGTAAAAATTTTTCTGGATAGCATCTTGTTTGTAGAGGCCCTGCAGAATTATGTCACTATCCACACCACCGAAAAAAAATATGTGACGTATCTCACTTTCAAATCCGTGGAGGAGTATCTGCCGGCAGACGCATTTGTCAAAACGCATAAGTCATATATGGTTGCTTTATCCAAAGTTGACAGCATAGAAGGAGCGGACATCCGGATTGGCGACCGGCACATACCCATCAGCCGCAGCCTGCGTGAAGAAGTGATGGAAAAAATTCTGAAGGATAAGTTTCTGAAAAGATAATTTTAACACCCCAGAAGCGGTTATTCTGTTTTCCGCATCTATTTTTACGGTATGAAATTTTTAGTTGCTGTTTTCTGTTTTCTGCCTTTTTTATCTCCGGCTCAGGATTGCAGTCTTAAAGATGTAAAAGATCCGTTGAATCAGGACACACGGCTTTCTACCGGCGGCAAAAAATTCGGGGCGGGCAACGACCGTTTCATGCTTTCCGGTGAAGCAGATAAAAACGAAATTGATTTCTTTTTTATGCTTGATAACTCCAGCCTGTGTTTTGATCCGTATTCAAGACTGACGGTGATTTTTGAGGGCGGAAAACTGAAAGGAAATTACCGGAGCGGAGGAGCCGAAAACTGTAAAGGTTATTTTCATGTGATATTCAAAAACCAGGCAAATCATCCCGCTGCTTTAAAGAACCTTGCAGAAAAAAAAGTAATCAGCCTGAAGTTTACGGCAGCTGACCGCAAAACCATAAAGGAAATTACCCTGACCCCTGAGGAGCAGAACACCCTTATGAAAATGGCCTCCTGTATTCTCAGTGAGTCGGCTGCCTTGCTCAACGATACCTGGAAACCCAAACAATAACTGTAATAGCCAACCGGGCCTGCCTGTTTCGCCTGAATAAAGCGTAAACCATAGTTTATATGGCCCCGTTACAAATTCATTTGACAAAGCCTGATCTTTTACGTAACTTTCATGTGAACTCCGATATATGCGAATACCGGTACTCATATGGCTGGTATTATTAACGCTTCAGGGTTTTTCGCAAAAAAAATCCTACCACAACTTCAATGTTATAGACCGGAAAGCTTCTGATGTTCCATTTGCCCCGCCACAGGAATTATCTGCCCGGCTTGCTTCCTTTTGCAGCAATGATATGGAAAAAGTACGGGCTTTTTTTGTATGGATTGCGGATAATATTTCTTACAAAATTCCTGAAAAGAATACCCGAAAGAAAAATTATCCGGAAAATGAAATAAATGAAGAAGATACCGGGGCGCTGAAACCGCTGGATGTTCGGGTGGCCGAGCAGGTTTTGAAAAACAAAACCGCCTATTGCGACGGGTATTCAAGGCTGTTTAAAACGCTTTGCGATTTTGCAGGTATCCGGTGCGAAGTAATCTCCGGGTATGCCAGAACAAACTATGGTAACCAGGGCAGCTTTAAGCCCAATCATACATGGAATGCAGTATATGTGGATAGCAGTTGGCACCTGCTGGATGTAACCTGGGCCAGCGGATTTATTTCCATCCGGAGTGGTGATTTTGTACGTTATTATGACGATCATTATTTCTTAACTCCGCCGGATGTATTTATCCGCGATCATTATCCCGATGATATCCGGTGGACGCTGCTTGACAAATGGCCGCCCATACGGGAGTTCAACAGATCTCCGTACCGGAACCAGTCATTTATCAAGTACTCCATCACTTCCTTTTATCCTTCGTCAGGTATCATTGAGGCGGCTCCCGGCGATACAATCCGCATCATTCTGGAAACCGGTTCGGTTAGTGAAGATAAAAAAATTGCTCCCGAGCCCGAATGGGATGATTCTACCTTAGGAAGATCTGGCTGGGCCGTTGCACATCCAATATCCGGGCCGTCAGGAAATAAAATAATATATTCCTATACCGTACCCGATAACAGCCCCGAGTGGCTTCATATTATTTACAACGAAGACCCGGTGCTGCGATACAGAATCAGGTTTAAAAAAGGCAAGCTACCCATGAATACTAATTAAACAGCCCGTATCCTTCAGGTTCGTGTGCCCGGAGCGAAAACATTTATTGTTTAACTCAAAACTTTTCATCATGAACCAGCATCTTATTTCCCGGATCGCCATTATCCTTCTTTCCATTGTAATGATCGTTTTTGGTGTTTATCACTGGACAAACCCTAAGAATCTTGTGGGATACGTACCGGCCAACCTGCCCGGCGAACTGATGGTAAAAATAGTGGGAGTAGCTTTTATACTGGCGGCGGTTTCATTTCTTTCTAATAAACTGGTGAAGCTGACCGCTTACCTGCTTGCACTGATGCTGATTATTTTTGTTGTCTTTGTTCATCTGAACATATACCTGAATGCGGGACAGGAAGAAACCAGGGTAAATGCGCTGATCAATATTTTAAAAGACACAGCACTGGCCGCATTTGCGCTTCATATTGCCGGAAGCGCCAGCAGTAAAGGCATGGTTTACTAAACCCGGCACGGCCTCAGTATCCGCCCAGGATGAGAACCAAGGCATAGATCACTCCGGGCAACCAGAACAGTATGGTGAGTAAAAGACTGATCCAAAACCGGGTATTGATCTCATCTTCGTACAGATACACAGCCAGCGGCGGCAGCAAAATAGCGAGAATGACCAGCAGGATAAGGGTTTCATCGGCTGCCCTTCCTGCTTTTTTCTGCTTCTTAAAATAGCTGAGTTGTTTTTTTACTTCCCTGATCTTGGCCTTTTTTTCTTTGCGAGATAAGCGGTTGAACGCTTCGACCGAGGCTTTAACTTTTGCCGGATCGGGTTCGGATGTTTTGTTTTCCGCAACCGGTGGTGCCAGACTGGCCGCGGCATCAAACGACATACTACCGGTTATCGATATCAGGACAAATAAGGGAAAAAGAATTTTTCTCATATCAGTAAATTGAACAGGTTTATTTTATTTGCTTCAGCTACCTCTTTGCGAGCCGGTATTGGCTTGCTTGCTCACAAAACCGGAGGCTTTTGGTTTGGCAATAAACTTAGAACCCTGATCTTTTGGAGGTATATTTTTTTTCTTGCCTTTCTTTTTGTCTTTATGATCGCGGGGATTAAGCAACGACATAGTAAAAATTTATTTACAAATATAAATGATTGCCGAAAACGAGCCAGCTGCCTTTACGCCGGCCATCTGATTCTTCTTTTCAGTTTTGTAAATTTTGTATGTTCGGTTTTTACAGTATTGCGAATGGGTTTGCTTTACCAGCAATCATATAAAAAAACCGTAATATTAATCCGTTTGCCCTGTATATGGCCTGCGCATTAGGCACAACGGTGTCAAACCTGTGGCATCGAATCATATATGGTATTTGCTTTCTCTTCTTTAAAAGATTCTCTTGGTTTCAGCCCCAGCAGTTCAAACATAGCCTTGTCTTCATCAAAGCCGGGATTGGGGGTGGTAAGTAACTTATCGCCGGTGAAAATGGAGTTGGCGCCGGCCAAAAAGCAGAGCGCCTGTTCGGCTAAACTCATTTCCGTTCTTCCGGCACTCAGCCGCACCATCGCTTTCGGCATCACTATTCTTGCAGTGGCAATCATGCGTATCATATCCCATACTTCCGTTTTGGGATTATTTTCCAGCGGTGTTCCTTTTACTCTTACCAACGCATTTACCGGAACGCTGTCCGGATGTTGGGGTAAAGTGGACAAAGTATGCAGCATTTTTATCCGGTCTTCATGTGTTTCGCCCAGTCCAATGATGCCTCCGCAGCAAACAGTAATGCCTGCTTCTCTTACATGGTTCAGCGTTTTGAGCCGGTCATCATATGTACGGGTGTGAATTATCTCGCCATAAAATTCGGCCGACGTATCGAGGTTGTGATTGTAGGCATGTAAACCGGCATTGGCCAGCTTTTTTGCCTGCTCTGCGGTAAGCATGCCAAGAGTACAACATACTTCCATATTCATGGCATTGATGGCTTTTACCATTTGCAGCACCCGGTCAAAGTCTTTATTGTCTCTTACTTCGCGCCAGGCGGCGCCCATGCAAAAACGGGTGCTGCCGGCCTCTTTGGCCTTCTTTGCATACGCCACCACATCATCTGTTTTCATCAGCCCGTGCACCTGAATGTCGGTATGATATCGTGCTGCCTGCGGGCAATAAGCGCAGTCTTCGGGGCATCCGCCTGTTTTTATCGAAAGCAAAGTACATACCTGCACCTCGCCGGTATCATTGTATTTACGATGTACGGATGCAGCCCTGAATACAAGTTCCAGCAGCGGGGTGTGGTAAATCTCTTTTATTTCTTCAATCGTCCAGTTGTTTCGTATCATACTGTGTTATTTCAGAAAATAAAATTCATTATGCAATATCGGTAAATCTTTATTAAACCAGGTATTCAGTACCATGCGGAAGGTATTGACACTGGTGAGTGAGTCATTCAACCGGCTATAATCTTTATTGGAAAAATAAAAAGCGTTCAGGTTCGGAAACATTTCCGGAATTTTTTTGTCCAATGTCATTTCAGCTGAATAGCCATGGTCGCCCTGGATAATGATAGCAAGCGGACGCTTTGAATGCGTAATAATGCTATCGGTAATCTCTTTAATGGTTTTATTTACCCTGGCTATCTGATGAACATATCCCGTTCTGATGTCTTGCGGCAAAATTGAATTTGTGGTCGGCAGCGGCTTTCCGGTAGAATCATGAAAGAACGGCGGATGCGGGCTTAAAAAGTGTGCATATACAAACCTGGGTTGCTCTGTTGAATGGTGCAAAGATTGCATCAATCCTTCCCGAACCATCGAGTCGCTGAACTGCCGGTTTTGCGGGTGATTGATAAAATAGGGGTTGTACATTATTTTTTGCACCAGCCGGCCCGGAAAGTTGAATCCTGCATCGTAACCGAATTTGAAAAAGATATTGTATTGATCAAATAATTCGCGAATCCCCCATTTATCATTATCATTAAGTGTAGTGGGATGCCCTTTGAAATCAAAAAGGGAATGATTAAATATCCGGTATCCTTTTTTTTCCAGAAAAGCGATCAGCTGATTGTTGTAAACGGTTTTCAGCGCCTGCAGGTATTTCCGGTCAAAAAGCTTATTGACCGTATCTGCGTTTTCAATATAATTCATGTTGAACACACTCCCTATTGAAAAAGCGGTATAATTGTAATTGCTTTTTGAATTTGGCAAAATGACAAATTCCTTTTCTTTTAGGTCATTTTCCAGAATATGATTGGAATAGCCAAAATTTTTCTGTAATGCCTGCGAGGAAGTGTAGGAGTCAAAAATGATGTAATATATGTCGGGTTTTACGCAATCGCTGCATGAATCTTCTTGGTCCAGCGCCACTGGTTTTACCCGGTAAAATGGTTTGTTGCCGGAAATGATCATGGCCGCAATATCGGCGCCAACGAAAAGCAGCAGGGCTGTATTGATGAGAAAAAAGGTTTTTTTCAGCTCGGTTTTATTTTGTTTCAGGAGCAAAAAAACGGCGACTAACAGGATAAGTGAAACCGCAAAAAGAAAATAGTACTTCTGGAAAAACAAACCGGGATATTTCTCCGAAAGCCAGTTTTTAATATCACCAAGAAAATAGATGAACAGAGAACAGGCAAAGGAAAAAAGGGCTGCCTTTTTTACAGACCGAAGAATAAAATAAAAGACAACGAAGAGAAACAGCGGAATGGCAAAAAGAATGATGATCCGGTCATAAACAAATTTATATTTTATCAGGCGGTGCAGTTCTTTTTCAAGATGCACAACTACGAAGGCGGGCAGCAGCAAAAGGAAAACCGGGTATCGCTGAAGAATTTCTTTCATAGCTGGCCAGTACGTTTCATCAGATAAATGACCCGTTCCGTTCCGGGAACCGGAACTTCTTTTTCAATTAAAAAATATTTTTTAAAACTGCTCTCAAATGCATTCTTTGTGTAGCCGGTATAAATGTCTTTTTTTAGTAACATCAGTTGTTTTGTTTTTTCATCTTCACGGGGTATGAACTCTATAATAAGCCGGGGGGTAAGTTTATACAATAATGCAGCAATCGCATGCAGCGGAATATTTTTCCCGATAACCAGATGATGAACCAGCGCCAGCGCCATGATAACATCAGGCTTAATCCTTTCCAGAAAGGCCGGTCGTTCGGCATTATTAAAACCGGTGGAAGGGCTGGGATTGGTAATATCAATGCGCAAGGGGAGCAAATTGGGTATTTTTTCCGCTTTTGTTTTTTGATACAATGTATCTGCGCACTGCTCATCGGAATCAATGGCAATTACATCAAAATTTTTTCTTGCAGCCAGAAGGGAGAAGTAGCCGTCATTGGTGCCGAGATCAAGCAATTTTTTTCCTTGCACGGAAGCAAGAATTTCTTCAACGATCTTTTCTTTTTCATACAAGTACTGTTTGCTCAGAATCGTTTGCCGGTAATAGGCGCTCCAGTGTGATTCGGTTTTGGGTTCAAGTTGTTGTATTACCGATTCAAGATGCCGCACAAGGTTTCGCATTTTTATTTTTGAAAATGATGAAACGCTTTTGCCGCTGTCTTTTTTTTTGCTTATCCTGTTTTGCAAAAACACATGCAGCCACACACCCGTATTAAACCTGCTCTTGAACGGCAGCAGCTGTGCTGTCAGGTTAACCGGGATGCCTTCGGTATAAATGCCGAGTAATTGCAGCAGGCCGGCGTTGTTGTATTTGCCCAGCAAAAGCGGGAAGAGGAAGCATTCGCAAAATTGCCGGTAAGCGACCCAGGGGCGGGTTTCATCATATTTTTCAAAAGAAAGCGTATCAATAAATATGGGTTTTCCTTTATAAAACTGGATGTTGAAAGGTGTAGCGTCTTTCAGAATCATTGCTTTTTCGATGGAATCATTCATAATCTCCAGCGTGAGCAGCGCTGCATCTTTCAGCTGACCGAAACTCCATTCATACGGGTAAGAAATAAAATCAAGTTGATCGGGTAAAAGTAGTTTATAAAAATCATCGCCCTCTGGCAAATGATTACTGACTTCCTGATGAGGCAGCAGTATTTTTTTATTGGTAAGATGAGTATAAAGCCCCGACTGCATTAAAAGGTCGTAATTCTCTTTATATACTTTATTAACCTGGCGATAAAGTTTTCCGTTGTGTTCAAAAACAAAACCGGAAGGGTCTCTGAAAGATGCCGGATGTATATGTATGCCGGTCATTTACTTATCGGTTTTGGCGGTATCATCTTTTTTCGGCCGGGTGAAAAAGGATTTCAGCTTCCACCAGATGGTTTTGAAATAAAAAAGAAAACCGACAATGGCAGCAATAATTACCTGCACCAGGTAACTGCCACTTCCGGGGTCTACATATAAAAGAAAAAAAATCATTACAGGTAACTGAGGTTGGTTTTGGGCGTCAGGGCCAGCAACGTTTCATACATCAGCCGGATTGTATTTTCAATGTCATCCCGGTGCAGCATTTCTACCGTAGTATGCATATAACGCAGCGGAATGGAAATGAGTACAGAAGGACAGCCGTCATTTGCATAGGCAAAAGAGTCGGTATCCGTGCCTGTGCTTCGGCTTAATGTGCGCCACTGAACAGGAATTTTTTTCTTTTCGGCAATAGCTTCCACGAGCTGCAAAAGTTTATTGTGAACAGCGGGTGCATAGGCCAGCGAAGGTCCTTTGCCGGTTACTATTTCCCCTTCGATAAATTTGCTGATCATTGGAGTGGTCGTGTCGTGCGTCACATCGGTTACAATGGCTACATCCGGTTTTATTCTGCGGGCAATCATTTCGGCGCCGCGTAATCCTATTTCTTCCTGCACCGCGTTTACTATATATAAGCCATAAGGAAGTTTTTTCTTGTTTTCGGTTAACAGCCTTGCCACTTCGGCAATCATAAACCCGCCGATGCGGTTATCGAATGCCCGTCCCACATAATTTCCGTAAGCCAGTTCATCAAAGCCATCCTGATAGGTGACCACGGCGCCGATATGAATTCCGAGTTTCTGCACTTCTTCTTTTTTTCGGGCGCCGCAGTCAATAAAAAGATTTTCGGTTTTTGGCTGCGGCTCTTTTTGGTCGGCATTCCCCATCCGGGTATGTATTGCCGGCCAGCCAAAAACGGCTTTTACGGGCCCCTTTTTTCCATGAATAATTACCCGCTGACCGGGAGCTATCTGCGGATCAACACCGCCGTTTCGTTTTAAATAAATCAGTCCTTCGGGGCTGATGTAATTTACAAACCAACTAATCTCGTCGGCATGCGCTTCGATTACAACTTTAAAATTATGCTGGGGATTCAGTACGCCTACAGCCGTACCGTAGGGATCGGTAAAATAGTTATCAATATATGGTTTCAGGTATTCGAGCCAGAGTTTTTGTCCGCTGGTTTCAAAACCCACCGGGGAGGCATTGTTAATATAATTTTTAAAAAAAGCGAATGATTTGTCTGTAAGCAGCGAGGGTTGTTTTTTCTTAACAGTTTTAGCCATGGCAGGATATTATTTTTTCAAAAGTAATTAAATATGGCTGAACGGAATTTTCAAACTGAAGAAACCGGTAATTAAAAAAGTGTAGAACGGGAAAGAAACAGGGTTGTATAATTTCCGTTTTTCATAACGGTAAATACGGCCTTGTTAATAGAAGAATTATTCCTGTTTGGCTACAATTGTTTTCGATGAGACCGTGTCGCTTTGATTTCCGGCTATATCTCTCAGCGTAAATTTAAAAAACATTGTGTCATTTTTGGTGGGGTGTTCGTCAAGAAAACCGTAGGGGATGTTAACCTCAATTTCTTTTGTTTGTGTTTTCGGAAACGAAGGAACGGGATAATTTACCGTATCAATTTTATCGTACGTAGCCGGATTGGGTATGGCCAGTACGCTGGTGCGGACGCGAATGTATGTGATTGTTCCGCCGCCTTCGTCGCCTTCTTTATCCGTAGATTCAAGAGTAACCCTTAAAGTGCCGTTGGGGGCGTTCACCACATCGGTGTTTATATCTTTTATCCGGATGGTTGGTTTAGTCTGAAACTTATCTTTGCCGCAGGCAACAAGAATTATTGCAACACAGATAGCAAAAAAAGAGATAGTCTTCATGGATTGTCAGTTGTGTTAACAAATGTACAGTTTAACCCGATACCATCCTATTTATGGGCTGTGAATGGTCTGATAAAATTTTTTCTTCGTCTGGCTCTTTTGAAGCACTGACCATGGAAATTTTTCATTATCAGTATATGCACAACGATCTGTACCGCTCATACGTGAACATACTGGGCATTGAACCGGCTGATATAAACTCTGTTACTCAAATTCCCTTTTTGCCTGTTGGTTTTTTTAAAACACACCAGGTAAAATCGGGTGTTTTCGAGCCGGCGGTTGTTTTTGAAAGCAGCGGAACCACAAATACCGGTAACAGCCGGCACTTTGTAAAAGACGTTTCTCTTTATGAAAGCAGTTTTACCAACGGGTTTAAAATTTTCTATGGAGATCCTGCCGGCTGGTGTATTCTGGCTTTGTTGCCTTCTTATCTGGAACGAAAAAATGCTTCGCTGGTTTATATGGCAGAAAAGCTGATTGAAAAAAGCGGCCACCCGTGCAGCGGGTTTTATCTTAACGAGTTTGAAGAGTTGTATGCCCTGCTGACAGAAATGGAGAAGCAAAAGCAAAAAACCCTGCTGCTGGGAACCACCTTTGCATTACTGGATTTTTCAGAAAGAAAGCCGCTACCCCTCCGCCATACCATTATTATGGAAACGGGCGGAATGAAAGGAAGAAGAGAAGAAATGACAAGAGAAGAGGTGCATGTTCGGTTAAAAAAAGCATTTGGTGCGGCAAAAATTCATTCTGAATACGGAATGACCGAACTGCTATCGCAGGCCTATTCGTTATCCGGAGGGCGGTTCAGCACACCTCCGTGGATGAAGGTATTTGTTCGCGATGAGGAAGACCCGCTGGCTTTGTACGTACAAAGCAATACAACCGGCGCCATCAATATCATTGATCTTGCAAACGTACACAGTTGTGCATTTATCGCTACCGATGATGTGGGTATGATACATCCCGACGGTTCATTTGAGGTGCTCGGCAGAATGGACGGTAGTGATTTAAGGGGATGCAGCCTGATGACGCTGTAACCAATTATTATTATATTCGGGAATTATAAACGTAAATATTGAACCGGCAAAACAAATACTTCGCTGCTTTCATTCTGGTTACAAGTTTATTTTTTTTGTGGGCTTTTCTGCACAACTCCAACCCGATACTGATACCGCATCTGAAAAAAGCCTGCCAGCTATCGGACACGCAGTCATCTTTAATTGACTTTGCTGTTTATTTCGGATATTTTCTTATGGCTGTTCCGGCAGGCTGGGTGATGCATCGTTACGGGTACAAAAACGGGATACTGGCCGGACTTTGCTTGTTTGCCGCAGGTGCATTTCTTTTTTTGCCCGCAGCTTCCACCCGAAATTTTGTTTTTTTTCTCGGAGCGTTATTTATCAATGCGGCCGGCGCGGCATTTCTTGAAACAGTGGCAAACCCGTATATGACCCTGCTTGGTCCTAAAGAAACTTCGGAGCGAAGATTAAACTTTGCTCAATCTTTCAACGGCGTTGGGGCATTTCTGGCTCCCCTGATTGGCGGAAGATTTATTTTATCGGGAATTGAACATTCCGAGCAGGAATTGAAACAAATGGCGGCCGACGGAACACTAAATGCTTACCTGCAATCGGAAGCATCGGCCGTGAGGATCCCGTATCTGATTTTTGGCGTTCTGGTTCTGCTTGTGGCATTTTTATTTTTTGTAACCCAACTTCCTGAATTGAAAGAACCCGCATCGGCAGATTCACACACCGGGTTTTCATTAAAAGTGCTGCGTCATAATCATACGTTTTGGGCGGTAGTAGCGCAGTTTTTTTATGTGGGCGCACAGGTAGGCGTAGGCAGTTTTTTTATCCGGTTTTCAAAGCAGGTGATGGACCTGCCGGAAAAACAGGCCGCCTACTGGTGGGGATATATCGGCATGATCGGTTTTATGATCGGGAGATTTGTGGGCACATTTTTAATGAAGTTTATCAGGCCCCAGCGGCTGCTGGCTTTTTATGCGCTCATTAATATACTGCTGCTGGCAGTTGCAATAAGCTTTTCGGGTCGCATTTCAGTTTACGCAGTACTGTCGGTTCCGTTCTTCATGTCTGTAATGTTTCCAACCATTTTTGCACTGGGTATAAAAGAATTGGGTGAAGAAACAAAAATAGCCTCATCGCTGCTGGTAATGTCCATTGCCGGAGGTGCATTAATTCCTTTCATTATGGGGTTGGTTTCTGACAGCACCGGAAGCATGCAAAATGCATATATCGTTCCCTTGTTGTGTTTCTTTTTTGTAGCCTGGTTTGGATGGAAAGGATATAAAATTAAAAAAGTATGAAGCGTTATTGCCTTGCCCTTGACCTGAAAGATGACCCTGCCCTGATAGCAGAATACGAAGCGTATCACCGCCGTGTGTGGCCGGAAGTTATTGAAAGCATCAGCAAGTCGGGAATAATCACGATGGAAATTTACCGTACGGGCAACAGGCTGTTTATGATCATGGAAACGGAAGAGGGTTTTACTTTTGAAAAAAAAGCGGCGGCAGATAAATCAAATTCCAGGGTGCAGGAATGGGAACAGCTGATGTGGAAATACCAGCAGGCGCTGCCGGGAGCCGCGCCGGGTGAAAAGTGGATGCTGATGAAAAAAATATTTTCACTGCAAAGGGATTAAACTCAGTTGAATGTTTCGCTTTGAAAACAAATCGATCGTTATAACCGGAGGAGGCAGCGGTATCGGAAAAGCTGCCGCCCTTGCATTTGCCGCTGAGGGCGCCGAGGTTCATATTATTGAACTCAGTCCGGATGCACTTCGCCCGGCGCTGAACGAAATAACCATGCATGGAGGAAAAGCCCGGGGACATATCTGTGATGTGAGCGATCAGACGCAGGTGGTAAACACTTTTAAAACAATTGATAAAGTTGATGTGCTTGTCAACAATGCGGGCATTGCTCACATCGGTAAGGCCACCACAACCCCTGAAGAAGATTTTGACAGGATATACAGAGTAAATGTAAAAGGAGTGTACAATTGTCTTTATGCAGCTATTCCGATGATGCAGTCGGCAGGAGGGGGTGTAATTTTAAACATGGGTTCTGTTGCCGCCCAGGCCGGGCTGACCGATCGGTTTGCTTACTCAATGAGCAAAGGAGCCGTTTTTTCCATGACTTTATCTGTGGCAAGGGATTATATCGATAGTAATATCCGGTGCAATTGTATTTCGCCGGCCAGAATACATACCCCGTTTGTAGACGGGTTTCTGAAAAAAAACTACCCCGGCAAAGAAAAAGAGATGTTTGATAAATTATCAAAATCACAGCCTGTAGGAAGAATGGGTACGCCGGAAGAAGTAGCGGGTCTGATATTGTATTTATGTTCGGATGAGGCCGCTTTCATCACCGGCTGTGATTATCCCATTGACGGGGGATTTTTAAAACTTAGTACTTAATTAAAAACTTCTTTTAGGGATGAGTTTTTACAGACGCCCCATAAAAGAGAAATTGGGAGAGATGTTATGAAACTGATTCGGTTTGGCCTGGCAGGCGAAGAAAGACCTGGTGTATTTCACATGGGTCAGTATTATGATGTTTCTCAGTTTATAAAAGAGTATGATGAAGCTTTTTTTGAAGAAGGAGGATTGCAAAAACTGCAAAATGTGGTATCGGAAAAACTGCGGGATTTGCCTAAAATACCTTCGGATATACGCATTGGCTGTCCCATTGCCCGTCCTTCAAAGATCGTGTGTATCGGATTGAATTATGCCGATCATGCCAGGGAAACCAATGCCACCCCGCCGGCAGAGCCGGTCATTTTTTTAAAAGCAACCACTGCGCTGAGCGGGCCCTTTGATGATATTATCATTCCAAAAAATTCTAAAAAAACAGATTGGGAAGTAGAACTGGCAGTGGTGATTGGCAAAAAAGGGGTGTATATCGATGAGTCAAAATCGGATGAGTATGTAGCGGGATATTGCCTGCACAATGATGTAAGCGAAAGAGAATTTCAGCTGGAAAGAGGCGGCACGTGGGACAAAGGAAAGGGCTGCGATACTTTTGCCCCTGTCGGGCCTTATCTGGTTACAAAAGATGAAATAGCGGATGTAAATAATTTGAAACTTTGGCTAAAGGTCAATGATAAAATGATGCAAAACGGGTCAACTGCCGACCTGATTTTTAAAATACCCTTTCTGGTTTCTTATGTCAGCCGGTTTATGACCTTGCTCCCCGGCGATATTATTTCAACCGGCACACCGGCAGGCGTGGGCCTTGGAATGAACCCGCCGGTATATCTAAAGGAGGGCGATGTAGTGGAGCTGGGGATTGATGGATTGGGATCGTCCAGACAAAAAGTTGTGAATTATTCGTATGATTATTGATGCACACATACACTTTTGGAAATACGACAAGAGAAGACATGACTGGATTACGGATGACATGAAAATACTGCGGCAGAATTATCTGCCGGAAACGATTGCTTCTTCCTTGCGCAGAAACAATATTGACGGGTGTGTGGCGGTTCAGGCCGATTCTTCGGAGCTGGAAACCCACTTTCTTGCCGAACTTTCCAATACACATGATATTATTAAAGGAGTTGTTGGATGGGTGGATTTGCAGAAAGAAGATGTACCCGGAAGACTGGAATATTTCTCTCAATATCCGGTTATAAAAGGATGGAGGCACATCGTACAGTCAGAACCTGACGATTTTTTGCAGAGAGAAAACTTCTGCCGGGGTATCGGGCTGTTGCAGTCGTTTAATTATACGTACGATATACTCATTTATCATCATCAGCTCAGGCCGGCGCTGAAATTTGTTTCCCGGTTTCCCGAGCAGCCCTTTGTTATCGATCATTGTGCCAAGCCCAATATAGCCAGTAAGCAAATAGAGGAATGGAAGACATTGATGAAAGAAATGGGAAAACATCCGAACGTATATTGCAAAATCTCAGGATTGTTTACCGAAGCAAAATGGAAGGAATGGAGCGCCGGTGATTTTTATCCTTACCTTGATGTGGTTTTTGAAGCTTTCGGAGCCGACAGGTTGCTGTTTGGCAGCGACTGGCCGGTGATGCAGCTTTCAGGTATTTATGTGCAATGGAAAAGTCTTATTGAAAAATACATGGAAAACTTTGACGATGAAGCAAAAGAAAAGGTATTTGGCCTGAATGCAATTCGTTTTTACAAACTGAAAACATGAACCTGAATTTAACAGATAAAGTTATCATTGTGACGGGCGGCGCCAAAGGCATCGGGCAGGGAATTGCAAAACTGCTTGCCGATGAAGGCGCAATTCCGGTCATTGTCGGTCGAAGCGAGAGTGATAATAAAAAAGCCGTTTCAGAAATTGAGGCAGCCGGCGGAAAAGCAATGCAGGTAGTGGCCGAGCTTACCCGGCCCGAAGAATGCGAAAAAGCTGTGAAAAGTGCAGCGCAGTTGAAAAAAAGGATTGACGGACTGGTAAATAATGCCGGGGTAAATGACGGCGTGGGGCTGGAGCACGGCAGCTACGAAGCCTTTATGGCTTCGATGCATAAAAATCTTGTTCATTATTATCTTGTCGCTCATTATGCATTGCCCGAACTGATAAAAAGCAAAGGGGCTATTGTGAATATAAGTTCAAAAACGGCAGAAACCGGGCAGGGAAATACCTCTGCGTATGCAGCAGCCAACGGCGGCCGCAATGCGCTTACCCGTGAATGGGCAGTAGAGTTGCTGAAATACGGCATCAGGGTAAATGCAATTGTAGTGGCAGAATGCTGGACTCCGCTGTATGAAAAGTGGATTAATACACTTCCGGATCCTGAAAAAAAATTAAAAGAAATTACGGCTAAGATACCGTTGGGCAACAGAATGACCACAACTGCGGAAATTGCCGCCATGGCGGCCTTTTTATTATCGGAACAATCAAGTCATACCACCGGTCAGATTATACACGTTGACGGCGGTTATGTACACCTCGACAGGGCTTTGATCAATTTATAAAAAGGCGTACACATGATTTGCTTTATTAAATAGATTGTAAACAAACGGCGTAATGAAACAGCAGGTGCTGAAAATACATCCCAGAGATAATGTGATCGTAGCGCTTACCCATCTTGCACGGGGCGCTGCCGTGACCTGTAACGGGGAACAGTATATTTTGCAGGATGCTGTCGGCCCCAAGCACAAGTTTTTTACCAAAGACATGAACGCCGGCGATCCGGTAATTATGTATGGTGTGCTGGTAGGCAAAGCACAAAAGTTTATTCCCCGCGGCGGGCTGATGACCACATCCAATACCCAACATGCGGCTGAACCTTATGCGTACAGAAACGTAAAATACGAATGGCATCCCCCGGATGTTACAAAATTTAAAAACAGAACTTTTAATGGATACCATCGTACCGATGGAAAAGTGGGTACCGCCAATTACTGGTTGTTTATCCCCACCGTTTTTTGTGAGAACCGCAATCTTGATGTAATACGCGAAGCGCTGCACAATGAACTGGGTTATGCGGTAACAGATAAGTACAAACGATACACACATCAGCTTATTGAAGCATATAAGAGCGGAACCGATCTGAGGGAGATTTCTTTCGCCTCATCTTCTTCGGAAAAGCCGGTAGAAAGGCTTTTTAAAAATGTAGATGGCATAAAGTTTCTGAATCATCAGGGGGGGTGCGGCGGTACACGGCAGGATGCAGCCCTGCTGGGAAAATTACTGGCAGCCTATGCCGATCATCCGAATGTGGCGGGTGTTACAGTTTTAAGTCTGGGCTGTCAGCATCTGCAGGTTCAGGATTTTATCAATGACCTGAAAGAGCGCAATCCTCATTTTGATAAACCCATGTTCATTCTTGAGCAGCAGCAATCGCAGAGCGAGGAACAACTGATTGCAGAGGCCATCCAAAAAACTTTCAGCGGGTTGATGGAGATAAATAAGCAGCAAAGAAAACCGGCTTCACTTGATAAGCTGTGCATCGGTGTAAAATGCGGAGGCAGCGATGGATTCAGCGGCATATCCGCCAATCCGGCGGTAGGATATTGTGCTGATCTTGTTGTGGCTTTGGGAGGCCAAATTTTACTGGCCGAATTTCCGGAATTATGCGGGGTAGAGCAGGAACTGATTGACCGGGCTGCTTCGCAGGCAACCGCAAATAAATTTATACATTTGATGAAAACCTATAGCGATCAGGCCCTGCAGGCGGGTTCGGGTTTTCATATGAATCCTTCGCCGGGAAACATTAAAGATGGCCTGATTACGGATGCTATCAAATCGGCAGGCGCTGCCCGAAAAGGCGGCACTTCGCCTGTGGTGGATGTGCTGGACTATACGGAGCCGGCTACAAAACCGGGGCTGAGTTTGGTGTGCACACCGGGTAATGATGTGGAAGCAACTACAGGAAAAGCAGCCAGCGGGGCTACCTTAATATTATTTACCACCGGCTTAGGAACGCCTACAGGCAATCCGGTTTGCCCTACTGTTAAAGTGAGCAGCAACAGCCACCTCAGTAAAAAAATGAACGACATTATCGACATTGATTGCGGGCCGGTGATAGAAGGAGAAAAAACAATTGAACAAATGGGTGAAGAAATTCTTGAGTATTGTATTAAAGCGGCCAGTGGTGAAGTGATACCCAGGGCGGTACTGTTAAACCAGGACGATTTCATTCCCTGGAAGCGGGGTGTAAGTTTATAATTTTTACACAGGATCATTTGAAGCAGTATATAGAATTACAAAAGTCATTGTGGCTTTGAAAAACTTTGCTTCTGTACGTGGAATAAAAAGCGGAATGATGAACTGAAAGCTGAAGTGTGCGACGCAACCCAAGCGGACAGCTGTACCGAAGCCGGGTACACAAAATTTATTAAAAGAATGGTATGAAAAAATTTCTTGACGAAAACTTTTTGCTTACCAATGGTACAGCGCAGCGCTTGTATCATGAGTATGCCAAAGACATGCCCATTATTGATTATCACAACCATTTGCCGCCTGAACAGATGGCTGCTGATATTAATTTTGAAAATCTTACCCAGGTATGGTTGTATGGCGACCATTACAAATGGCGGGCCATGCGGACGAATGGAGTAGAGGAGGCTTATATTACCGGAGATAAAACGGATTGGGAAAAATTCAGGGCCTGGGCGGCTACCGTTCCTTACACGTTGCGCAATCCCCTGTATCACTGGACGCACCTTGAGCTGCAGCGCTATTTCGGCATTACAGATATACTGAATGCCGGATCGGCAAAAAAAATTTATGATGAAGCGTCGGCCAAACTGCAAACTAAAGATTTCAGCGTAAGAAGACTGCTGGAAAAAATGAATGTACAGTTCCTTTGTACCACCGACGACCCGACTGATGATCTTGAACATCATAAGAAGATCAAAGAGGATAACTGGAGTATAAAAGTAAATCCTGCTTTTCGGCCGGATAAGGCAATCAATGTGGATGATGTGGTTTCATTTAATAATTACCTCACTTTGCTGGAGAAGGCTTCCGACATTTCGATCAGCACATACAATGACTATCTTGCCGCGTTGAAAAAACGACATGATTATTTTGCCGCCAACCACTGCGGCGTAAGCGACCACGGGCTGGAAGAAATGTATGCGGAAGATTACACACATACGGAAGTTGCCGGCATTTTTGCCAAAATCCGGTCGGGGGGCGATCTCACTGCGGAAGAAAAAAAGAAATTCAAATCTGCCATGCTGGTTACGCTTGCCGAATGGAATTGGGAAAAAGGCTGGGTGCAGCAATATCATCTGGGGGCTTTGCGCAATAATAACTTCCGTATGATGAAACAGCTTGGCCCCGATACAGGCTGGGATTCCATTGGCGATTTTTCGCAGGCCCGGGCACTTGCAAGGTTTTTGAACCGGCTGGACAGGAATAATAAACTGGCCAAAACGATTTTATACAACCTGAACCCTGCCGATAACGAATTATTTGCAACCATGACCGGTAATTTTAATGATGGATCATTGCCCGGAAAGATACAGTGGGGTTCGGCATGGTGGTTTCTGGATCAGAAGGATGGAATGATCAAACAGATCAATACGCTTTCCAATATGGGTTTGCTCAGCCGGTTTGTGGGTATGCTTACCGATTCAAGAAGTTTTCTCTCATTTCCCAGGCACGAATATTTTCGCCGCATTCTGTGCGATCTGTTTGGAACAGAGATAGAGAGCGGTGAATTACCCGACGATCTCAGCTGGACCGGCAAAGTAATTCAGGACATCTGTTTTTACAATGCCAAACATTATTTTAACTTTCACCTGCATGGCGATACGGTGAAGACCCGTGAAAAAATAACTTAGAATCCGTTGGCAAAAATTTTTTGTTTTGGCGAGTTGCTGCTCAGATTATCCCCCGCTTTGGGTGGCCGATGGATTCGGGATGCCTGTATGCCCGTATATATCGGCGGTGCCGAACTGAACGTTGCTACTGCCCTGGCAAGATGGAACCTTCCTGTAAAATATTGTACGGCGTTGCCGGATAATTATCTGACCCAGGAAATTATTGCCGGGCTTGAATCAAAAAACATAGATACATCGGCAATACATATTTCCGGCAACCGGGTGGGAACATTTTATTTGCCCCAGGGCGCCGAACTCAAGAGTGCCGGTGTAATTTACGACAGAGCTCATTCCTCTTTCTGGGACCTGAAACCCGGAATGATAAACTGGGGTGAAGCGCTGAAAGATTGCGACTGGTTTCATTTTAGCGCCATTTGTCCGGCATTGAATGAAAACATTGTTGCCGTTTGTAAAGAAGCACTGGAAGCGGCAACGGCAAAAGAAATAATTATTTCAGTTGATTTGAACTACAGACCCAAACTTTGGAAATACGGCAAGCAGCCGCCTGAGGTGATGCCGGAACTGGTGAAGTATTGTCACGTTATTATGGGCAATGTCTGGTCGGCTGAAAGCCTGTTGGGTATAAAGGCAAGTGTGACTGACAGTGCAGGTAAAACAAAAGAAGAATTGATTGATGCTGCCGGCAAAAGCATGCTGCAGCTGCACAAACAGTTTTCCACAACAACTACATTTGCTTATACCTTCCGGCTGGAGAAAGAATACTGGGCAGTGCTGCAGCACGGACCGGAAATGGCGGTTTCAAAACAACATCGTATAAACAATATAATTGATAAGGCCGGCAGCGGCGATTGCTTTATGGGCGGGTTGATTTATGGTTTGAAGAACAAACTGCCATTGGATGAAATCATCAACTTTGCTGCATCTGCAGCAGCGGGCAAATTGCAGGAAAAAGGCGATACCACAAATCAAACAATTGAACAAATAAAATCAAGGTACTGATGCAAAGAGAAGAACAATTGATACAACAATTAAAAGAAATAGGTTTCTTGCCCTTGTATTATCATACCAGCGCCGATGTTTGCCTTTCAGTAGCCAATGCTTTATACGATGCAGGAGTAAAGTGTATTGAATTTACCAACCGGGGCGAATATGCATTAACCAATTTTAAGCAACTGGTAAAGCTGAGAGACGAAAAAATGAAGGGATTACTGCTGGCAATAGGCACAATAAAAACAGCAAATGAAGCACAAATCTTTTTAGATGCCGGCGCCGATTTTTTGATCAGTCCCGTGTTTGACAGCAGTGTATGCGACACGGCCTACCTGAATAAAACGTTATGGATACCGGGCTGTACTACACCCACTGAAATTCATGTGGCACAGCAGGCAGGCTGCAAGCTGATAAAACTTTTTCCGGGCAATGTGCTCGGGCCCGGATTTGCAGAAGCCATCATGCCTTTATTTACCGGGGTGGACTTTACCATTACCGGTGGTGTGGAACCAACAGAAGAAAACATTGGTGCATGGTTCAGGGCAGGCATTAAAGTAGTGGGTATGGGCAGCAGGCTGATCAGCAAAGAAATCCTGGCAAAGAAGGATTATGAAGGTTTGAAAGCGAAGACAAAAGAGGTGATGGCAATAATTGAGAAGGTAAAGCTCCAGACTGCTAAAGCAAAGTTTGATTGATTTAAAGAAAACAAAAGTTGCAAAAAAAGTCCGACACAAAATTGCAATATGGAAAAAAAACCATCCGCTTCGGAACCGAAAACGGGAATCATGGCAGCGCCGGCGGCCATTGGTAAATACAGGTGGACGATTTGCGCTCTTTTATTTTTTGCAACTACAGTTAATTATCTCGACAGGCAGGTATTGAGCCTGCTGCAGCCAAAACTTGAAGAGCTTTTTAACTGGTCAAATACAGACTACGCAAATATCACTGCGGTATTTCAGTTTACTTATGCTGTTTCTTTATTGATTGCCGGGCGTATTGTTGATAAACTGGGCACAAAAAAAGGATATGCATGGGCCATTATCATTTGGTCATTTGCTGCGGCGATTCACGCCTTTTCTATTCCCATCGGTAAAAGTATTTCTGTTGTTTTAGGCTGGGCCGGCATTACCGTATTTTCTGTTTCTGTAGCGGGATTTATGTTTTCCCGGGCCCTGCTGGCATTTGGCGAGGCGGGTAATTTTCCGGCAGCTATAAAAGCCACGGCAGAATATTTTCCCAAAAAGGAAAGATCATTTGCTACAGGTATTTTTAATTCCGGTGCCAACGTCGGGGCTATTCTTGCTCCGCTTACTGTTCCGTGGATGAGAATAAACTGGGGCTGGGAAGCTGCTTTTATCGTAATGGGTGCTATTGGTTTTGTGTGGCTGGCATTCTGGCTGGTACTTTATGAAAAGCCGGAAAAGCAAAAAAGACTTTCATCTGCTGAGTTTGCTTACATCAACAGCGGCGAAGAAGAAAGCAAAACCGAACCAACTGGTGAAAAAGCAAACAATAAAAAAATTTCCTGGTTCAAGCTGCTTGGGTATAAACAAACCTGGTCATTTACGTTTGGTAAATTCATGACGGACGGTGTCTGGTGGTTTTTTTTGTTTTGGCTGCCCGCATATTTGAAAGCTCAGTATGGAATGGTAGACCATGCGGTTATGATGCCTCTTGCTGTATTATACACAATGGCAATGATTGGCAGCATTGGCGGCGGGTGGTTTCCTCTGTTTTTTATTAAAAAAGGATATGGTGTGTACGATGGCAGAATGAAAGCCATGCTGCTTATTGCCCTGTTTCCGCTTGTGGTTTTTGCGGCTCAGCCGCTCGGAAACATAAGCTACTGGGCTCCTGTACTGTTAATAGGCATAGGAGCTTCGGCACACCAGGCGTGGAGCGCCAATATTTTTACTACTGTATCCGATATGTTTCCAAAAAAAGCAGTTGCGTCAGTTGTGGGCATCGGAGGCATGGCAGGTAGTATCGGCGGTGTGCTTGTTACAAAAGCGGGCGGCTGGCTTTTTGATGCCTATGCTAAAGCAGGGATTGCAAAGTCATGGATGGAGGCAAAAGCAGCCGGACTGGCAAATTATTTATCGGATATTCGGGCTATGACGCTTATCAATAAGCAGGGCGATAAAATTAACCTGGATAAAACAGAACTTGGAAAGCTGCCCAAAGAAGTGGTCGCTCAATTGCAATCTGCTGATCCCTCTCTGTTTGATCAGCTGCTGCAGATTCAAAAGCCACTGGTGCAGGCGCAAATGACAACGGCTTATACAATCATGTTTGCTTTTTGTGCTTTGGCCTATCTTATTGCATGGATTGTGATGAAATCATTGGTTCCAAAGTATAAGCCCATTACCGACCTGTAGTTCTTTTTACTCTTTGCAGAAACTTTCTGCGGATGATTTCCTGAACAGGCTTTCGCTCAATTTTGCTTTCCAGCCAGGATATGATGTCGAGATACTGGTAAGATCGTTTGGCATATTTGTTATGTGAAACTTTTTCAAGCCGGTCACGCAGTTCAGTAAAACTTTTGTTGAGGTCCTGTTGCCTGCTCGATAACGATCTGCGGAGAAAACGGAATATTTCCTGCAGCACCGCATCGGTATCTTCCATTTTTGAAAGAAAGCGATACACGGATTTAATCAGGTAATCCAGTATTTCTGTATTGCCCAGTTCATAATGTGCTATCAGATGAAGGATACGGGCAAAACACTGTATGTCGCTGCGCAGGTGTCCTATTTTCAGATTGATTACCCGGTTCAGGTATTTGATCGCCGTTTCATTATCACCCGATCCGAAATACAGTGATGCGATTTTGTAATTAAATACCATGATGCGATGCGTATCAATAAACTGCTGGTATTTTTTTAATTGGGCTTCTATTTCCGGTACAATCTTAAGTCCTTCGGTAAAAGTGCCTTCAAGAAAGTGTTTGTTGATCTTTGCCGTGTACAGGTAAACAAAGCTTTGTATCTGCAGGTTTTCGTTGTATTCAGCCGATTGGCGATAAAATTTTTCCAGCTCTTTCAGTTCTGCGTTCATCTTTTCATCATTGGCTATAATGAAAAGGGCGTTTAGCAGATTGTGTACCGCTTTCAGGTAAAGGAAGGGATCTTCTTTTTTTGCTTCCGGATGTTCTTCAAACAACCGCACCCATTTTTCTGCATGCCGGTAATATCTGGTAAAATCATAAAGAATAAAATAGTACCAGCAATAGGCCTGATGCAGGTAGGCCTTGCCAAAGAAACTGACCTGCTGCTCATTGATGCCGGAAAGATTTTCCCTGAAAAGTTTTTCAATGGCTTTTTCTTCCTCTTCATTTTTTACATGGCCGGTTTCCAGGTAAGTGCCATAAAGCAACAATGAAAGATTGGAGAGCCGGATAACTTCAGAGATTTGTTTTGAGTAAAAATGGGTCTCTCTTACTAAATTATCGGCCCGGCCCTTCAGGCTGCGGGTAATATGTCTGGCTTCAATGGATTTTTCAAACTGAAGTATTTCGAGTGTCAAAATAAAATGACCGTTTTCCTTAGCCAGCGTTTTTGCTTTGTCAAGAATTTTCAGGCTTTGCAGAATAAGCCCCCGGTTGTAAAGAATTTTTGCATAATCAATCTGTTCTCTTATCTGGATATCCTGATTACGGTCGCGGTGCAGCAGGCGAAGCGAAACCAGCAGTTCGCCATACAAATGGGCTTTCAGGTTGGGCAGTTGCGACCGCTTGATGGATTTTTCTTTTTGGAGAATATGCTCTTCGTTGTACTCTTTCATGCCATCCATCAGATCGAACAGGCGGATGAACTTGGCGCCTGCCGTACCCTGGTTTCGGGAGGTGTACAGGCGGAAATGACGTTTTTCTACCCTGTTCAGGGATTTGATCAGTAAAAAAAGACTATCGGGCTGAAGGTTGGGCATCGTAAATAAAAATTCTTAAAACCCTTATCCGGAAAGGCTTTCAGGAGCATACGCCGTTTTTGAAAGCCGTAAGTGGCGGGCATTTTGACTGTAAAAATACATAGCGTCAAAGCTAAATTCGCATCTGCCTGAAATATTCATTTCAGGCTTTGATAACTAACGCTTGTGAAAGCCACTAAAAAGTTTTTATGCCTGCTGAAAAAATTTTCATTTTTGATACCACGCTTCGGGATGGTGAGCAAGTGCCGGGCTGTAAGTTGAATACCAAAGAAAAGATTGAACTGGCGCTGGCGCTGGAAGAGCTTGGGGTTGATATCATCGAAGCAGGTTTTCCTATTTCATCGCCGGGTGACTTTGCTTCGGTAGAAGCCATTTCCAAAGTACTCAAAAATGCTACCGTATGCGGGCTGAGCCGGGCTGTGCAAAAAGATATCGAAACAGCGGCAGCCGCGCTGAAACATGCAAGACGTTCGCGGATTCATACCGGTATAGGCACTTCTGACCTGCATATAAAAGCGAAGTTCAGGGCTACCCGTGAAGAAATTCTGGAAAGAGCAAAACAATGCGTACGCTGGGCGCGGAAGTATACAGATAATGTTGAGTTTTATGCCGAAGATGCCGGAAGAACAGATAATGAATACCTTGCCCGGGTCATTGAAGCAGTAATTAAAGAAGGCGCTACCACGGTGAACATTCCTGATACCACCGGCTATTGCCTGCCACATCAGTACGGAGAAAAGATTGCTTATCTCATAAATCATGTTCCCAATATTGATAAGGCGGTCATTTCCTGCCACTGCCATAATGATCTGGGGCTGGCCACAGCTAATTCCATATCCGGTATAATCAGCGGAGCCCGGCAGATTGAATGCACTATAAACGGATTGGGCGAAAGAGCAGGAAATACTTCGCTCGAAGAGGTGGTGATGATTATTAAGCAGCATCATGGTCTTGGGTTTTATACAGACATCAATACCAAACTGCTGAACCCGCTCAGCCGTAAAGTATCGGAAACCATGCGCATGCCGGTGCAGCCCAACAAAGCAATTGTAGGCAGTAACGCGTTTGCTCATTCATCCGGCATTCATCAGGACGGATTTTTGAAAGATGCGTTGACGTATGAGATTATCAATCCGGAAGAAGTGGGTGCAGACAGTTCAAAGATTGTGCTTACCGCAAGAAGCGGCCGTTCGGCACTGGCTTTTCGTTTGCAAAAACTGGGATTCGATTTCAACCGCAATGATGTGGATGTTTTATACGAAGATTTTTTGAAAGTGGCCGATGAAAAAAAAGAGGTAGAGGATGAAGATCTTCAGAAAATGGCATTGCACTACCAATCAGAAAAAGCAGCGATCGTTTAAGTATGGCGCAAACATTATTTGAAAAAATCTGGAACAGGCATGTGGTGAAGGAAATTGAAGACGGTCCTTCCGTTCTTTATATTGATCGTCATTTTATACATGAAGTGACCAGCCCGCAGGCATTCAAAGGTTTGGAGAAAAGAGGGCTGAAAGTATTTCGTCCCGGCCAGGTTGTGGCTACAGCCGACCACAATGTGCCTACGCTTAACCAGCATTTGCCAATCAAAGAAGAACTGAGCCGCCTGCAGGTAGAGGCATTGAAAAAAAACTGCGCCGCTCACGGAATTGAGTTGTACGGGCTGGGGCATCGCTATCAGGGTATTGTTCACGTCATTGGCCCCGAACTGGGAATTACACAACCGGGTATGACCATTGTATGCGGCGACAGCCACACTTCCACGCACGGCGCATTTGGGTGTATTGCTTTTGGCATCGGTACCAGCGAGGTGGAAATGGTATTGGCCACACAGTGTCTTTTGCAGACAAAACCGAAGCTGATGCGTATTAATATCGAGGGGCAGCTGAACAAGGGAGTAGTTTCAAAAGATATTATTCTTTATATCATTTCCAAAATATCGGCCAGCGGCGCTACAGGCTATGCAGTGGAGTATGCAGGTTCTGCTATCCGCAGTTTATCCATGGAAGCAAGAATGACCATTTGCAATATGAGCATCGAAATGGGTGGCCGCTGCGGTTTGATTGCTCCGGATGAAACCACTTTCAGGTACATGAAAGATAAACCGCAGGCTCCAAAGGGAGCTTTGTGGGAAAAATCGCTGCAATACTGGAACACGCTTTACAGTGATGCAGATGCAGTTTTTGATAAAGAATTATTTATAAACGCAGCAGAAATAGAACCGATGATCACTTACGGTACCAATCCCGGAATGGGAGTGGGGGTGAGCGGTAAGATACCGGCAGAAAATGAAATTGAGGAAAAAGAAAAACCCTCTTATCTGAAATCGCTGCAGTACATGGGCCTGCAGCCGGGTTCCAGAATAAAAGGTCAGAAAGTAGATTATGTTTTTATCGGCAGCTGTACCAACAGCCGTATTGAAGACCTGCGCATGGTTGCTTCTTTTGTAAAAGGAAAGAAAAAGGCACAAGATGTGGAAGTATGGGTTGTGCCGGGAAGCAGACAGGTGGAGCAGCAGGCTAAAGAGGAAGGGATAGATAAAATTTTTGAAGAAGCTGGTTTTATTCTGCGTCAGCCCGGATGTTCCGCCTGTCTGGGTATGAATGAAGATAAAATTCCGGCCGGTAAATATTGTATCTCTACCTCCAATCGCAATTTTGAAGGCCGCCAGGGACCCGGTGCCAGAACTATGCTGGCCAGCCCGCTGACAGCAGCTGCCGCTGCCATAACCGGTATGGTAACCGATGTAAGAGAATTTCTTTCCGGCAATAATTAATGATAACGGTAAATGTCAAAAGCATTAAACATAATAAGAAGTACAGCGGTTCCGCTCCGTATTGAAAATATCGATACGGACCAGATTATACCGGCGCGATTTCTAAAAGCCACCAGCCGCGAAGGTTTCGGAAAAAATCTGTTTCGCGACTGGCGGTACTTTAATGATGATGAGTCGGAACCGAAACCGGATTTTGTTTTGAATGATAAAACCTATTCAGGCAAAATACTGGTGGCGGGCAAAAATTTTGGCTGCGGTTCATCAAGAGAACATGCTGCGTGGGCTATCAAGGATTATGGGTTTGATGTGGTGGTCAGCAGTTTTTTTGCCGATATATTCAGATCAAATGCGCTGAATAATTTTTTGCTGCCGGTTACAGTAAGTGAACATTTTCTCGGAAAACTTTTTGATGCGATCGCTGAAAATCCGGCATCGGAGATAGAGGTAAATCTTCCGGAACAAACCATCCGGTTAATAAGCTCTTCCGGAATAACTTCCGGCGAAATCTTTGAAATCAACCAGTACAAAAAAACCTGTCTGCTTAACGGTTACGATGATATTGATTATTTGCTCAATATAAAGGAGGATATCCAAAAGTTTGAATCTGCATTTTTATAAAAACTAAAACCCTGTCGAAAACCAATTGATATGAAAAAGAAAATAGCAGTAATAGAAGGCGATGGCATTGGCCCGGAAGTAACGCGGCAGTCGGTAAAAATCCTTAATGCCATTGCGAAACAGTTCAATCATGAGTTTGAGTATGAATACTGCCTGATGGGAGCAGTAGCTATTGATAAAACGGGAGACCCCTTGCCGGATAAAACAATTGAAGTGTGCCTGGAAAGCGATGCGGTTTTATTCGGCGCTATCGGTCATCCGAAATACGACAATGATCCTTCAGCTAAGGTAAGACCCGAACAGGGATTGCTTAAGCTCAGAAAATCGTTGCAATTGTTTGCCAATATAAGACCCGTCACCACTTATCCTTCGCTTCAGCATCTCTCGCCTTTAAAACCGAAAAACCTGGCAGGTGCTGATTTTGTGATTTTCCGCGAACTGACCGGGGGCATTTATTTCGGTAAAAAGGAAATGAATGAGCAAAAGACGCTTGCCACCGATGAATGTGTGTACAGCCGCGAAGAAATAGAACGCATCGCTCATCTTGCTTTTCAGCATGCACAGAGAAGAAAAAAACAACTTACGCTGGTAGATAAGGCCAATGTGCTCGAAACTTCGAGGTTGTGGAGAAAGACGGTACAGGAAACAGCAACTCAGTATGCCGATGTAAAAGTGGATTTTCTTTTTGTGGATAATGCAGCCATGCAGATCATCCTTAATCCTGCACAGTTCGATGTTATTCTTACGGAAAATATGTTTGGCGATATCATCAGTGACGAAGCCAGTGTGATCAGCGGATCGCTGGGACTATTGCCTTCGGCTTCTATCGGCAAAGGTGCTGCCCTTTTTGAACCCATTCACGGATCGTATCCGCAGGCAGCGGGTAAAGACATTGCCAATCCTCTGGGCTCCATACTATCCGCAGCGCTGCTGCTGGATCATTTGAAAATGCCGGAAGAAGCCAAACTGATACGGCAGGCAGTGGAGTGGACGTTGAAGTATGGATTTGTGACAAAAGACATTGACCCGATAAACTTTTATTTCACCAGCACGGTAGGTGATCTGATCAGCGATTATATATCCGGCAAGGCCACTGATTACATAAACCGTGAAAATATCGAACTGAGAAAATCAACCATCATCTGACCCTTTGATTTCACTTTTGCCTGTATCTAACGTTTGTTTGAATTAAATAAAGTTTGTGTAGTTCTTTGTATGAATGGCAGGCGGATGTATATTTGCTTGAGAACATCTCTTATGAGTTTCAGAAATAATAATATCATCAGTGCATCATTGAACACAATTATTATTGTGGTGGTAATTATTATACCTGCAGCTTATGGAGGTGGAATCGGTAGTTGAATAAAAAATAAAAACATATACGACCCGCCTCCGAAAGGCGGGTTTTTTTATGCCTTGTTTTTAAAAAGAATTTAGTTATGTATTACAATGAAAACACGATTGTGTTCTGGAATGGTGAATTTGTAAAAGCGTCAGATGCAAAGGTGGATCTGTACAGCCAGACCCTCCATTACGGGATGGGTGTATTTGAAGGCATCCGCTCGTACCGTATGACAGACGGATCAACGCGGATATTTAAGGCCATTCAGCATTTTGAAAGGTTAAAGAATTCGGCGGATGCGGTCAATCTTCCCTATACGTGGTCTATACCGGAACTGATTGCCGCAACTTATGAGGTATTGGAGAAAAATAATTTACAGGATGCGTATATCCGCCCGGTGGTGTATGCGCCTGCCAATATGAGCTTCAATCGGAATAAGGAATCATTCCTTGTAATTGAAGCATGGCAGATGCAGCCTTTTCTCGGCGATAAACTGATCCGGGTAATGACATCTTCTTTTCAGCGTCCGAACCCCAGGGGATTTAAAATACATGCCAAGGCAACGGGTCATTATGTGAACTCAATACTTGCCAGCCAGGAAGCCAAGACCCGGGGTTTTGACGAAGCATTATTACTGGATATTAATGATTATGTAGCGGAAGGACCGGGTGCCAATTTATTTTATGAAAAAGACAGACGGTTATACACTCCTCCTCTGGGAAATATTCTTCCGGGCATTACAAGAGATACGGTACTTGAAATATGCGATGAACTGGAGATTCCGTCCGAAGAAAAATTGTTTACGGTGGAAGAGTTGAAAGAAGCGGATGCGGTTTTTTACTGCGGAACCGCTGCCGAAATCATCGGGTGGGAAAGCCTCGATAATCAGAAGTTTTCAAAACCGTGGGAAGAAACATGCAGCAAGCGGGTACAGGAAGCCTACAAGCGGCTGACCGTTGGCCTTCCGGTAAAGCAATATGAAGAGACCGGGGTGGAGTAAACCGAATGTTCATCAGGGATATAGTGTACAAGTGTGCGACGCAACGGAAGTTGAATTGAAAAACAGAAGATGACAACAAAAAATTAAATGGCGGAATTAAATAAATATTCGAAAACAATTACGCAGGATGTAACACAGCCCGCGGCGCAGGCCATGCTGTACGGTATCGGTCTTACCGAAGGAGATTTAAAAAAGGCACAGGTTGGTATTGTGAGTATGGGCTATGATGGCAATACATGTAATATGCACCTGAATGATCTTGCCAAAATTGTAAAGCAGGGAGTATGGGATAATGACCTGGTGGGCCTTATATTTAATACAATTGGTGTAAGCGATGGTATCAGCAATGGCACAGACGGTATGCGCTATTCGCTGGTGAGCCGTGATATTATTGCCGACAGTATTGAAGCCGTTTGCGGCGCACAGTATTATGATGCATTGATTGCGCTGCCCGGATGCGATAAAAATATGCCGGGATCCATTATAGCGATGGGTAGATTAAACCGCCCGGCCATTATGGTGTATGGCGGTACAATTGCTCCCGGTCATTACAAAGGTCAGGATCTGAATATTATTTCTGCTTTTGAAGCGCTGGGCCAAAAGATAGCGGGCCAGATCAGCGAAGAAGATTTTAAAGGAATTATTAGAAACAGTTGTCCGGGTCCCGGAGCATGCGGCGGTATGTACACCGCCAATACGATGGCCTCTGCCATTGAGGCGCTGGGTATGAGTCTTCCTTATTCATCTTCCAATCCGGCGCTGAGCGAAGAAAAGAAACGGGAATGCTCCGAAGCCGGAAAGGCTATCCGCCTGCTGATGGAAAAAGATATAAAACCATCTGATATCATGACACGCCGGGCATTTGAAAATGCCATAACAGTGATCATGGTATTGGGCGGAAGCACCAACGCAGTGCTGCACCTCATTGCTATGGCAAAAAGTGTAGATGTGCCGCTGACTCAGGATGATTTTCAAAAGATCAGCGATAAGGTTCCCGTACTGGCCGATTTAAAACCCAGCGGTAAATACCTGATGCAGGACTTGCATGAACACGGAGGCCTGCCTGCCGTAATGAAATATTTATGGAAGAAAGGAATGCTGCATGGCGATTGCCTTACGGTAACAGGAAAAACGGTAGCGCAGAATCTTGAAAGTGTACCCGATCTCGATTTCGGTAAGCAGAACATTATTTATCCGCTGGAAAAACCAATAAAGAAGACAGGTCATTTACAAATATTATATGGCAATCTGGCGGAGAAGGGAAGTGTAGCCAAGATCAGCGGCAAAGAAGGCGAACGATTTGAAGGACCGGCAAGGGTGTTTGACGGAGAAAAAAATCTGATTGCCGGCATCCGCAGCGGTAAGGTGAAAGCAGGAGATGTAGTGGTTATTAAAAATGAAGGTCCTAAAGGAGCACCGGGCATGCCGGAGATGCTTAAACCTACCTCGGCGATCATGGGTGCAGGTTTGGGAAAAAGCGTGGCATTGATCACAGATGGAAGATTCAGCGGCGGTACGCATGGATTTGTTGTGGGCCACATCACACCCGAGGCTTATGAAGGCGGTTTGATTGGCCTGGTTCAGGATGATGATATCATTGAGATAGATGCAGTGAAAAACACCATCACTCTTAAAGTAAGCGATGAGGAAATAATAGAAAGAAGAAAAAGATGGAAGCAGCCGCCGTTAAAAGCAAGCAAAGGCGTGTTGTATAAATATGCAATGAGTGTGAGGGATGCAAGTGAAGGTTGTGTGACGGATGAAAAAACTCCCCGACCTTCCAAAGAAGACGTACAAACACACAATCCCGTTCTATCTGAAAAAACAGGTAATGCGGAACTGAAAATGAGCCAATAAAATTACGGGCTCCTGCGGAGGCATCAGGAATGAACTCGTAGTTGAACACAGATTAAAACCTTTTTATGAATACACCGGAACTGTTGGAAAAGAAAAAAACAAAAACAGTGAACAAGACCATTTCAGGCAGCGAAGCGGTTCTGCTTGCACTGGTGGCTGAAAAAGTGGATACCGTTTTTGGTTATCCCGGCGGTGCCATTATGCCGATTTACGATGCGCTGTATGATTATTCTGATAAACTCAAACATATTCTGGTGCGTCATGAACAGGGAGCTATTCATGCAGCGCAGGGTTATGCCAGGGTATCGGGCCGGGTAGGGGTGGTGTTTGCCACAAGCGGCCCCGGTGCAACCAATCTTGTTACGGGTTTGGCCGATGCCATGATTGATTCGACCCCTGTTGTGTGCATCACCGGTCAGGTGTTTGCTCATTTGCTGGGAACAGACGCATTTCAGGAAACCGATGTTATCAACATTACCACTCCCATTACCAAATGGAATTATCAGGTGACCGATGCCACCGAAATACCCCATGTGCTGGCCAAAGCCTTTTATATTGCTTGCAGCGGCAGGCCCGGCCCGGTGGTTATCGATATTACCAAAAATGCACAACTGCAAAAGTTCGGCTTTGCCGGTTATGAAAAATGCGAACACATCCGCAGCTATCGCCCCAAGCCGATTGTTCGCAAAGAATACATCGAACAGGCTGCAAAGCTGATCAATGAAGCCGAAAGACCATTTGTGATCTTCGGGCAGGGCGTTATTCTCGGAAAAGCAGAAAAAGAATTTCAAAAATTTATTGAGAAAGCCGGCATTCCTGCCGCCTGGACGATTATGGGTATGAGTGCTATTCCCACCGATCATCCTTTGGCAGTTGGTATGCTGGGTATGCACGGCAATTATGGCCCCAATGTTTTGACAAACGAATGTGATGTGCTGATTGCCGTGGGTATGCGTTTTGACGATCGGGTTACAGGCCGGCTGGATAAATATGCAAAGCAGGCCAAAGTAATTCACCTTGACATTGACCCGGCAGAGATTGATAAAAATGTAAAAACAACGGTGCCGGTTTGGGGTGATTGCAAAGAGACGCTTCCGCTGCTAACTGAACGGATCGAAAAAAAATCGTATCCCCTGTGGATGCAGCGTTTCAGAGATTGCTTGCAGAAAGAAGAAGAGAAAGTGATTAAAGATGAACTGTACCCTTCCGGCGAAGTGCTTACCATGGGCGAAGTAATAAAAGAGCTGAATGAACTGACACAAGGCGAAGCCATTATTGTAACCGATGTGGGCCAGCACCAGATGGTGGCCTGCCGCTACAGCAGGTTCAATAAAACGAAAAGTAATATTACCAGTGGCGGTTTGGGCACCATGGGCTTTGCCTTGCCTGCGGCAATCGGGGCGGCGTACGGCGATCCGTCCAGAACAACGGTTGCCATCATCGGCGACGGAGGATTTCAAATGACATTGCAGGAACTGGGAACTATTATGCAGTTCGGTCCCAGCGTGAAAATTCTTATTCTGAATAATAATTACCTCGGCATGGTACGCCAGTGGCAGCAGTTGTTTCATGAAAACAGGTACTCGTTTGTGGATATCGCCAGCCCGGATTTTGTACAGGTGGCAAAAGGATTTGGCATTCCGGGCAAGAGCATTTCAAAGCGAAATGAACTGAAATTATCGCTGAAAGAAATGCTTGAGCAAAACGGAAGCTACTTGCTGGAGGTGATGGTAGGAAAAGAAAACAATGTATTCCCGATGGTACCGCAAGGAAGGGGAGTGGCAGAAATCGTTTTGTGTAAGGATGAAGTATAAACACAACCATTCTGTCGTGCAAAAGGGATGATTCAGGTTAAGTTCTTTGTTTGTTCAGAATTATTATTGGTATGAGGCCGGAAGAGCAGTCAGGTTCGATTTGCAAGGCCATGTGGTTCATTCAGCAGGCGGAAAAGGAAACGGAGGATGAAGTGAGCAGTCGTTCTGTTATCACCGCCTGTTGCGTCGCACTCTTCAGCTTCAACAATTCTATTGAACAAAAATTTTTGAAACAGAAATAATTGAAAGATGAATACAATAAATAATGTCCGGTTCAATCTCTCGCCTGCAGAGGCAGCCGGAGGAGGGCGGCAGGAGTACACCATCACGGTGTACACCGAAAACCAGATCGGGTTGCTGAACCGCATTGCCATTATTTTCTCCCGCAGAAAAATCAACATTGAAAGCCTTAATACCTCTCCGTCGGAAATCGACAGTGTTCACCGCTTCACAATTGTGATTAACGAAACGGAAGATGTGGTAAAAAAACTTTGCCGCCAGATAGAGAAGCAGGTGGAGGTATTGAAAGCTTATTACAACACCAACGAAGAGATTGTGTGGCAGGAACTGGCTTTGTATAAAGTGCCTACGGATGTGATTGCGGAAGAAGTACAGGTGGAAAGATTGCTCAGAGAACACGGCGCCAAAGCTGTAGTGATACGGAAAGATTATACCGTGTTTGAAGTAGCCGGCCACCGCGAAGAAACCGATAACCTGATCCGGGTATTGGAACCTTACGGCCTCATTGAATTTGTGCGCAGCGCCAGGGTGGCCATTATCAAGGCCAGCGAAGGCTTCCACGAAAAGCTGAAAGAATTCGAATACCGTCAGCCGAGCGAAGAGGTAATAGAAAACGAATACCTGGATAAAAAGGAGGAGGTGTTTACAATGTAATTCGGAATGGCGCAGACGGGATGCTGAAACCGGCGCTTACAGTTTGACGATTCATGAAAAAAGCCCAATAGCGATCAGAACGTACAAGAGTGCGACGCAACAGGCGATGATAGCAGCAGTAAAGATGACAAAATAAAAAGCAAACAATAATTTTTAAACTTCCCCATCACTCTTTGAAGGCATGGGGGCAAAACAAATGCAATGGCAAAATTAAATTTTGGCGGTGTGGAAGAAAATGTGGTGACTCGCGAAGAGTTTCCGCTTTCCAAGGCACAACAGGTACTGAAAAATGAAACAGTAGCCGTGATTGGCTATGGTGTACAGGGCCCGGGCCAGGCGCTGAACATGAAAGACAATGGGATCAATGTAATTGTAGGCCAGCGAAAAAATTCCAAAACATGGGAGAAGGCCATCCGCGACGGGTTTGTACCCGGCGAAACATTGTTTGAAATAGAATCTGCACTGGAAAAAGGAACCATTATTTGTTATCTGCTGAGCGATGCGGCGCAGATCGAATTGTGGCCTACTGTAAAAAAGTATCTTACCAAAGGGAAAGCATTGTATTTTTCTCACGGATTTGGCGTCACTTTCAATGATCAAACCGGTATCATTCCTCCTGCCGATGTTGATGTATTTCTTGTAGCGCCGAAAGGATCGGGTACTTCATTGCGCCGTATGTTTTTACAGGGCCGTGGGCTAAACAGCAGCTATGCCATTTATCAGGATGCAACCGGCCGGGCATTTGAAAGAGTGATTGCATTGGGTATAGCAGTGGGCAGCGGTTATTTGTTTGAAACAGACTTCAGAAAAGAAGTGTACAGCGATCTTACCGGCGAAAGAGGAACGCTGATGGGAGCCATACAGGGCATTTTTGCTGCGCAGTATCAGGTATTGAGGGAAAAAGGTCATACGCCTTCAGAAGCCTTTAATGAAACAGTAGAAGAATTGACTCAATCGCTGATGCCGCTGGTGGCAGAAAACGGAATGGACTGGATGTATGCCAACTGTTCTACCACGGCACAACGCGGCGCTTTGGACTGGTGGAAAAAGTTTCGTGATGCGACGGCCCCTGTATTTAAAGAATTGTATGAAAGCGTGGCTTCGGGAAAAGAATCGAAACGATCAATAGACTCCAATTCACAGCCCGACTATCGTGAAAAACTGGAAGCAGAACTGAAAGAACTGCGGGAAAGTGAAATGTGGCAGGCAGGTAAAACGGTAAGAAGCCTTCGGCCGGAAAATCAGAAATCTTCATCACCTCAGGGTGAGTTTGGGAAGCAGCCCGCGAAATTGGAGACAACCCATTAAAGTATAACTATGGCCAATAATTTCGTTGCTGATAAAATTGTACAGCACTTTCCTTTGGGAATCGGGGGTATAACGGCTGCATCTATCCGCCTGAAAAAAGTGGTGTCCCGCACCCCTTTGCAACTGAATCAAAACCTTTCAAGAAAATACCAGTGCAATGTTTTTCTGAAAAGAGAAGACCTGCAAATAGTGCGGAGCTATAAACTTCGTGGTGCGTATAACATGATGAGTACACTGCCTGCAGACCAATTGAGTAAAGGGGTGGTGTGTGCCAGCGCCGGAAATCATGCACAGGGATTTGCTTTCAGCTGCAAAAAACTGAATGTGCCGGGTACAGTGTTTATGCCGGTAATTACACCAAAGCAAAAGATTAATCAGACGCGTATGTTTGGTGAAGACATGGTAACCATCCGGCTGGCGGGCGATACATTTGATGACTGCGCTGTAGCAGCCAAAAGTTTTACAGAAGAAAACGGGATGACTTTCATTCCTCCGTTTGATGATGCCCGCATCATTGAAGGACAGGGAACGGTTGGAGTGGAAATACTGGAGCAAATGGGAGACTTACCCCCTCTTTTTGGAAGAGATACAGGAGGCCCCGATTATCTGTTTATACCTGTGGGTGGCGGAGGCTTGAGCGCCGGAGTAGGTGCTTATTTCAAAACCTACTCTCCCAAAACAAAAATCATTGGGGTGGAGCCGGAAGGAGCCCCCGCCATGTACGAGGCTTTAAAAAATGGATTTCCCGTAACGCTGGAAAACATAGACCGGTTTGTGGATGGTGCAGCCGTAAAACGGGTGGGAGATCTTACATTTTCTGTTTGCAAAGATGTGCTGGATGATATGCACCTTGTTCCGGAAGGAAAAGTGTGCACCACCATTTTAAAATTATACAATGAAGATGCCATCATTGCAGAACCGGCCGGCGCTTTATCCATTGCTGCGCTGGATGCTTATGCCGATGAAATAAAAGGCTGTAATGTGGTGTGTATCGTCAGCGGAAGCAACAATGATATAGACCGTACAGCCGAAATTAAAGAACGATCGCTTCAGTACGAAGGATTAAAGCATTATTACCTGATCAATTTTGCACAGCGACCCGGAGCATTAAAAGAGTTTGTAAATAACGTGCTGGGGCCTAATGATGACATTACCCGGTTTGAATACATGCAAAAGAATAATAAAGAAGCCGGACCTGCTCTGGTGGGCATTGAACTGCAAAGCAGAGACGACTACAAAACGCTTTTGCAAAACATGAAGAAATATCACATTAACTATACGGAACTGAATAAAGACGATACGCTGTTCAGTTACCTTGTGTGATGTGAATAGTCTGTTGGAAAACCAGATATTCATCAAACAGGTGTTAGCGCAGTTTTGATATAATTCCCGGACGATTGCCTGCCATTAATAATTAAGTGATCATAACCATGAATATGACAAAGAGTAAAGGTTTGTACGATCCGTCATTTGAACGGGATGCCTGCGGTATCGGGTTTGTAGCAAGCATCAAAGGCAGTAAATCGCATGCCATGATTTCGGATGCGCTTACTATTCTGGAAAACATGGCACACCGCGGCGCCTGCGGATGCGAAGAAAATACCGGCGACGGTGCGGGTATCATGCTGCAGATGCCTCATGAATTCTTTTTTGATCAGTGTGTGAAGCTGGGTGTGCATTTGCCGCCTTATGGCAGATATGGAGTGGGGGTTATCTTTTTTCCGAAAGAAATACGTCTTCGCGAGGAATGCCGGGATATTTTTAACCGAACGGCTGAAAAGCTTGGGCTCGAAATACTGGCTTACAGAAAAGTTCCTGTAAATCCTGAAGGCATCGGCCCCGGGGCTTTGAGTGTGGAGCCGGTAATAGAACAGGTATTTATCGCCTGCCCCGATCACATCAGCAATCCCGATGATTTCGAAAGAAAACTTTTTGTGCTGCGCAAACATGCCACGCATCTTATCGGCAATTCTGTAAAGAAAGATGAAATCGGTTTTTATGTAGCTTCACTTTCTTATAAAACCATTGTATATAAAGGGCAGCTGACCAGCCTGCAGGTGCGCCAATATTTTCCCGACCTGAGTGATAAACGCATGGTAAGCGCTTTCGGCCTTGTACATTCGCGATTTGCCACCAATACATTTCCTTCATGGCGGCTGGCTCAGCCCTTCCGCTACATTGCGCACAACGGAGAAATAAATACGCTGCAGGGCAACCTGAACTGGTTGCGTTCCAGCGAAAAAAATCTGGCCTCCCCATTTTTTACCCGTGAAGAAATGGACATGCTGATCCCGATCGTCAGCAACGATCAGTCGGATTCAGCCTGTCTGGATAATATGATCGAATTACTTACGCTTACCGGCCGTTCGCTGCCGCATGTAATGATGATGCTGATTCCGGAAGCATGGGATGGCAACGAGCATATGGATCCGGTACGTAAAGCTTTTTATGAATACCATGCATCGATGATGGAACCCTGGGATGGGCCGGCCTCCATTTCTTTTACCGATGGCAAAATAATCGGGGCCACGCTTGACCGGAATGGTCTTCGCCCTTCGAGATATTGTGTAACCACCGATGACCGGGTAATTATGGCGTCTGAAAGCGGTGTGCTTCCCGTTGACCCCGCTATAATAAAAGAAAAGGGAAGGCTGCAACCGGGCAGAATGTTTGTAGTGGACATGCAACAGGGCAGAATCATCAGCGATGAAGAGCTGAAACAGGATATCTGTTCAAAGAAACCCTATGGCGAGTGGCTAAACAAATACAAGATCCGGCTGGAAGAATTGCCCGAGCCAAGAGTTTCATTCACGCATCTTGAACATGATCAGATATTCAAATACCAAAAAGCCTTTGGTTATTCGACAGAAGATCTTGACACAATTATAGCCCCGATGGCTCTCGAAGGCAAAGAGCCGGTAGGTTCTATGGGCTCTGATGTACCGCTGGCTGTACTCAGCGACCAGCCGCAGCATTTGTCATCTTATTTCAAACAGCTTTTTGCACAGGTTACTAATCCGCCGATTGATCCGATACGGGAAAGAATGGTGATGTCGCTGGCAACTTTTGTTGGCAATATCGGCAACCTGCTGCAAGAAGATCCGCTGGCTTGCCATACGGTAGCATTAAAACATCCTATTCTCAGCAATCATGAGCTTGAGAAAATAAGGAGTATCGATACCGGCATATTTCAGGCAAAAACACTACAAACCTATTTCAGGGCCGATGGTAAACCCGGATCTCTGAAAGCAGGGCTCGACAGGCTTTGCCGGTATGCCGAAGATGCCGTGAATGATGGCTTTGAAGTATTGGTGCTTTGCGACCGGGCTGTAGATTCGGATCATGCCGCTATTCCTTCGCTGCTGGCAACATCGGCGGTGCACCATCATCTTATCCGTAAGGGGCTGCGCGGGCAGGTGGGCATTGTGGTAGAAGCGGGAGACGTTTGGGAGGTACATCATTTTGCCTGTCTTGTGGGGTTTGGTGCTACGGCTATTAATCCCTACCTGGCCCTTTCTACCATCAGGGATATGAAACTGGAAGGCAGGCTTCAAACCGACCTTGATATAGATGAACTTAAAAAGAATTACATCAAAGCGGTAAATGAAGGGTTGCTGAAAGTTTTTTCCAAAATGGGAATTTCAACGCTGCAATCGTATCAGGGAGCACAAATATTTGAAATTATAGGATTGAATAAAGAAGTGGTCAATACGTATTTCACCGGCGCCATTTCCCGCATCGAAGGAATGGGACTGGATGAAATTGCGCGGGAAAGACTGGTTCGTCATGATTTTGCTTTTCGCAAAAAAGAAGCGCCGGTCAACAGGCTTCCGGTAGGGGGCATATATCAATGGAAACAACGGGGCGAGTTTCATTTGTTTAATCCGCAAACCATTCATCTGCTGCAGTACTCTACACGGATGAACGATTACAATACATTTAAAAAATATTCGAAACTGGTAAACGAGCAGAGCGAAAAGGCCTGTACGCTGCGAAGTTTATTGCAGTTTAAAAAGAATCGTCCGTCCATACCGATAGAAGAAGTGGAGCCGGCAGACAATATTCTGAAACGGTTTGCTACCGGTGCCATGAGTTTTGGTTCCATTTCGTGGGAAGCACATACTACGCTTGCCATTGCCATGAACCGGATAGGCGCCAAAAGCAATACCGGAGAGGGTGGCGAAGATGAGCAACGATATGAACCTTTACCCAATGGCGATTCAATGCGCAGTGCTATCAAACAGGTAGCTTCAGCCCGGTTTGGTGTTACCAGTTATTATCTTACCGAAGCCGATGAATTGCAGATCAAAATGGCGCAGGGCGCAAAGCCCGGCGAAGGGGGACAATTGCCTGGTCATAAAGTGGATGAGTGGATTGGTAAAACCAGACACTCCACTCCGGGTGTGGGATTGATTTCACCACCACCCCATCACGATATTTATTCCATCGAAGATCTTGCGCAACTGATTTTTGATTTAAAAAATGCGAACCGGAGTGCCCGGATAAATGTAAAACTTGTATCCAAAGCAGGTGTGGGTACGATAGCGGCCGGGGTGGCAAAGGCAAAAGCCGATGTTATCCTTATTTCCGGTCACGATGGCGGAACAGGGGCCTCGCCGATTTCTTCAATAAAACATGCAGGGCTTCCGTGGGAACTTGGCCTTGCGGAAACACATCAGACGCTTGTAAAAAACAAACTGCGAAGCCGCGTGGTGGTGCAGGCAGACGGGCAAATGAAAACCGGCCGCGATATTGCAATTGCTGCATTGCTGGGGGCAGAAGAATGGGGTATTGCCACTGCAGCTCTGGTAGTGGAAGGATGTATCATGATGCGCAAATGCCATCTCAATACCTGTCCTGTTGGCGTAGCCACACAGGATCCCGAGTTAAGAAAAAGATTCACCGGGAATCCCGATCATGTAGTAAACTTCTTCCGGTTTATTGTGCAGGAGCTGAGAGAGATAATGGCCGACCTTGGTTTCAGAACAGTAAATGAAATGATTGGGCAGGTAGATTATCTCGAAACAAGACCCGGAATTGATCACTGGAAATTTAAAAACCTTGATTTGTCTCCCATCCTGTACAAAGAACCCGATTCATTGTACACCGGGCTTTTTAAACAACAAGAACAGGATCATGGTCTGGCAAGTGTGCTTGACTGGAAATTGCTGCAGACGGCAAAGCCGGCCATTGAGTTCGGGCAAAAAGTTGGGGCAGAATTTCCGATAGTAAATACAGACAGAACGGTAGGAACCATCCTTTCAAACGAAATCACTAAGAAATATAAATCGGCCGGTTTGCCGGAGGATACAATTCATTTTCTATTCAGAGGTACGGCCGGACAAAGTTTCGGAGCATTTAATACACGCGGAGTGACGCTTGAACTGGAGGGAGACGCCAATGATTATTTCGGAAAAGGATTGAGTGGGGCCCGCCTCATTGTGTACCCGCCCAAAAATGCCTCTTTTGTTCCTGAAGAGAATATTATTATCGGCAATGTAGCCCTGTATGGCGCTACCGCCGGAGAAGTATTTATCCGTGGAAAAGCCGGCGAACGATTTGCCGTACGCAACTCAGGAGCCATTGTTGTGGTGGAAGGAACAGGCGATCATGGCTGTGAGTACATGACCGGGGGAAAGGCAATTATACTGGGGCCCACAGGCAGAAATTTTGGCGCCGGTATGAGTGGTGGCCTTGCCTATGTGTATGATGTAAAGGGAAACTTTGAAAGTATGTGCAACAAAGAAATGATTGATCTTGATGCGTTGGACAGTGAAGATATTCCGGTACTTAAGGAATATATCGAAAGGCATTATTCCTATACGGGCAGTACAGTGGCGGGTTTTATACTTAACGATTTTGAAAACCAGTTACAGCATTTTGTAAAAGTGTTTCCTAAAGATTACAAGAGGGTTCTTCAGGCGAAAAAGTTAAGTGTAGGAATAAATAAGCGATAAAGCATAAATAGTACTAAAATAAAAAGCGAGTATGGGTAAACCAACAGGATTTCTGGATTTTACAAGAGAGCTTCCGCAAAAGCGTTCGGTAAACGAAAGGGTAAATGATTACAAGGAGTTTATTTCTTTGTACTCAGAAAAGCAATTGAACGAACAATCTGCCCGTTGTATGAACTGCGGCACCCCGTTTTGTCATAGCGGATGCCCATTAGGAAATATCATTCCCGAGTTTAATGACGCGGTTTACAAAAAAAACTGGAAAGAGGCGTATGAAATTCTTTCTTCCACAAATAATTTCCCGGAGTTTACCGGAAGAATATGCCCTGCTCCCTGCGAAAGTTCATGCGTACTGGGAATTAATCAGCCTCCTGTAGCTATAGAGGAAATTGAAAAACACATTATAGAGATTGCGTTTGATAAGGGATTCGTTAAACCAAGAAAGCCCGCTGTGCGAAGTGGTAAAAGGGTGGCTATTATTGGTTCCGGTCCGGCCGGCCTGGCCGCTGCTGCGCAGTTAAATTACGCCGGGCACTTTGTAACCGTTTTTGAAAGAGATGATGCTCCCGGAGGGCTGCTGCGTTATGGAATACCCGATTTCAAACTGGAAAAATGGGTAGTGGAAAGAAGAATAAAGATAATGGAAGAAGAAGGAGTAGTTTTTAAATGCCTGGTAAATGTAGGTGTTAATGTCAGTATCACCGATCTGTTACGGGAATATCATGCCATTGTTCTTGCTATCGGATCAACTATACCCAGAGATTTAAAAGTGCCGGGGCGGGAACTGAAAGGTATATACTTCGCCATGGATTTTCTGAAACAACAGAATAAGCGGATAGCGGGTAAAGATCCGCTGGCTAATCCTGAAATTGAAAGTAATGTATTCGGTGAGTCCTTATTTGCCAGGGGGAAGAATGTGGTTGTAATCGGCGGAGGGGATACAGGAAGCGACTGTGTAGGCACTTCAAACCGCCAGGGGGCCAAATCAGTTACACAATTTGAGTTGTTGCCTAAACCACCTGAAAACAGAACGCCTTTTATGCCATGGCCTACTTACCCGATGATATTAAAAACATCCTCATCACATGAAGAAGGGTGCAAACGTCACTGGGCTATTGCCACAAAAGAGTTTGTGGGCGATGAAAGCGGAAATTTAAAAGCCCTGAAAGTAGTAGACCTGGAGTGGGCAATTACGGAAGACGGGAAAACGGCCGGGTTTACAGAAATAAAAGACAGCGAAAGAGAAATACCCTGCGAAATGGCCTTGCTGGCAATGGGTTTTCTGCATCCTCAGCACCGGGGTTTGCTGGAGCAGTTGGGGGCCGATCTGGATGAAAGAGGAAATATTAAAGCAGATGAAAAGCAATTTCAAACAAATATTTCAAAAGTATTTGCAGCCGGAGATGTGAGGAGAGGCCAAAGCCTGGTGGTTTGGGCAATTAGCGAGGGGCGTGAGTGTGCAAGAAAAGTGGATGAGTTTTTAAATAATGGGGTATCCATATTGGAAAGCAAGGAGTTGTCTATTTTATTCGGCAGCTAATAAAAAAAATAATAATATAATCAGGTAGGGCTATCAGTTGATAGCCCTTTTTTATTTTATACCTTAAAAATTAACATTAAAAAAATAAATATTTTAAAAAAAACATGTGTTAGTTGAATTGATATATAAATTTACATCTATAATTTAATATTATTAATTAAACTAATTTAAAAATGAGTAAAAAGACAGCTAAGCAAATACTGCCCTTTCTACTGTTGGCAGTGGTGGCTCTTGCGGCCATGTTTGTAAAGCCTGAAGCAGATTTCGTTCCGGGAGAAGGAAGTACCCCATACAGCAATGCCGATATTGCCTGGGTACTTGTGTCCACCGCTCTGGTGTTTTTGATGACTCCCGGCCTTGCTTTTTTTTACGGAGGTATGGTAAACCGGAAAAACGTGATCTCTACAATGATCAAGAGTACTGTTGCGGCCGGTTTGGTAGGAGTTCTTTGGGTGGTTTGCGGTTTTAGTTTGGCCTTTGGAGAATCTATTAACGGGTTATTTGGTAATCCTGGCACCTATGCTTTTTTTGAGGGGGTTAAATCCGGCCCTGCCTGGCCGGCGGCTACTACTATTCCGCTTTCGCTGTTTTCCTTATTCCAACTGATGTTTGCGATTATCACTCCCGGTCTTGTTGTAGGAGCGGTAGCAGAACGGATAAGGTTTACATCCTATATTCTATTTATCATCCTTTTCTCCCTTCTGGTATATGCTCCCGTGGCTCATTGGAGCTGGCATCCGGAAGGCTTTCTTGCAAAAATGGGTGCATGGGATTTTGCAGGCGGTACCGTGGTTCACATAACGGCGGGTTGTGCTGCTCTTGCAGGAGCACTCGTTTTAAAACGCAGAAAGACCCATATTGAGCAAAAAGAAATTCCTCCTGCCAATGTACCTTATGTTCTTATAGGTACTGGATTGCTGTGGTTTGGATGGTTTGGTTTCAATGCAGGTTCGGCTGTAGGGGCTACTCCTTTGGCTGTTAATGCATTTGGCACTACTACCACCGCTGCTTCAGCAGCTGGTTTAGGCTGGATGTTCTTTGATGTTATCAAAGGAAAAAAACCCTCTGTGCTTGGATTCTGTATCGGGGCAGTGGTTGGTCTGGTAGCCATTACTCCGGCTGCTGGTTTTGTAGGAATACCCCAAAGCATTATCATTGGTCTGGCAGGATCGATGGTGGCCAATATCGCTGTTGGAATCAAACAAAAGTCGAAACTGGATGATACGCTTGATGTTTTTCCATGTCATGGATTGGGGGGTATGGTAGGCATGTTACTTACTGGTGTTTTTGCCAATACCGCCGTACATGGCATTTCGGGAGGCCCGCATGGATTGTTTTACGGCAATGCGCCTTTTTTCTTTACTCAGCTGAAGGCAATGGCTATAGTGGTAGGTTACAGTTTTGTTGTTTCATACGGTATATTCAGGTTCATCAACTTCATTTTGCCGCTTCGTGTAACCGAGACCGAAGAAGAACTGGGCCTGGATGAAACCCAGCATAATGAAAAATACCTGCAGGGAACACTGCTGATTCAGAATAACGGGAAAATGGAAGAAAAGTCAATTGAAAGCGAAAGCATATATAAATAAACTAGAAAAAGGTACAGTGTAGTATATAAACTTCTCGCAAAAGTTTACATCACCGTACCCTTTTCATTAACACTTAAAATGTATTACAATGTTACAAAAAATTTTTGTGGCCTGTGTGGCTCTCATCTGCTCTTTACATACTTTTTCACAAACGGCTTCGGTTGAAAACATCGTTACTGACGCTGAGCCCAAAGAAGAGGAGGCAAAGGAAGAAAAGAAACTAAGTATCACAGGCTCGGCAGATGCCTACTACCGGTACGATTTTGCTAAAACCAAAGCCAATAATTTGACCAGTTTTACCAATTCGCAAAACACTTTTGCCCTCGGCATGGCCAGTGTAAAGTTTGAGCACAAGTCCGACAAGATAGGCGCCGTTCTTGATCTTGGTTTTGGCACCCGGGCATCTGAATTTACATATAATGATGCAGGCCTGCTGGCTCCGGTTAAACAACTGTATCTGACTTTTTCACCTGCCGACTGGATTACATTCACTGCAGGATCGTGGGCTACGCATGTGGGTTATGAATTGCTTGATCCGCAGTTGAACAGGAACTACAGCATGTCGTATATGTTCACCAATGGTCCTTTTTCACATACGGGTGTAAAAGCTGCAGTAACCAGAGGAAAACATAATTTCATGGTGGGTGTGGCCAATGCTACCGATTATCGTACGGTGCCGGAGGATATGATTAATAAAAAATTTCTTCTTGCTCAATACAGCGTTGCCCCAGGCGATAACGTAGGCATTTATGTAAATTATGCCGGCGGCCAGTTTCCGGATACAAGCAAGGCCAATCAGTTTGACGTTGTGGTTACTGCAAAGGTCAGTGATAAATTCAGCATTGGATATAACGGAACCGTGAGCAGCGTAAGTTTATGGGATGGTACGAAAAATACAGACAGGCAATCCTGGTGGGGTTCGGCACTTTACCTAAATGCCGACCCAGTCAGTTGGTTTGGATTAACATTACGGGGCGAATACTTCAGCGACAAAAACCAGTTAAAAGTTTTTAGCTCAGCCATCGATGGAGGCAGCCTTTTTGCTACTACTTTGTCGGCAAATTTTAAGTCAGGGTCATTTACACTTATCCCTGAATTCAGGGTTGAGAACGCAAGCGAAAGCATTTTCATTGATAAAAATGGGGCTGCCAAGAAATCATACGGTAGTTTTTTACTGGCAGCTATTTATTCGTTCTGATTTAACGGGTTTCTTTAGTTTAAATATAGCAGGCAATCGTTGACAGGCCTCCATTTCTATGGAGGCCTTATTTTTTGAGAGATTTTTTATGCGCTGTTTCTGCCGGCATTAATGATTCCGAACGAACAGCGCATTGCCAGTTTTCCGAGCGTTGTTTTTATAGGAGCCTCAATCAAGGCTTCTTCCATTTGCCGCACACGGGTTATGGCATACTGCTGAATGGTGAGAAGCGGAAGTACGATCCGCTCCCGCATCTGTATGGAAACCTGCTCAACGGGATAATCAGTCATGAGTTCGCTGGTTTCGGAAAGTATGGAAAGATATTTCTTTGTCAGTTCGTATTCAGAGAATATAAGTTCCCAAATCTCTCCGTATTTTTTATGATTTCGGTGAAAAGCAGTAAGCGGAAAAAAACATTTCATCATCGACATTTCGCAATTATCCAGCAGGGTTTTAAAAAACATTGAATTTTTATACAGCCGTTTCAGTTCAGGTAATTTTCCTTTTTCATCAAGTTCTTTCAGGGCCGACCCCACTCCGTAATACCCGGTCACATTTTGTTTGAGCTGGCTCCAGGAACCAACAAAAGGTATGGCTCTCAGATCTTTTAATTCAAGACGTGAGGAAGCGCCTCGCTTTGCCGGGCGACTTCCAATATTCGTTTGGCTATAAAACCGCAGAGGGCTGGTATGAGAAAGATAATCGAGAAAGTAGGGATGGTTTTTTAAATCGCTGTATGCCCGGTAACTGATTTCGGCCACCTCCTGCATCAGGGCGTCCTCTTGTTCGGTGAGTGTCTCATTTCGGGTAGAAAAAATATCGTTGCCGATACCGGCATGAATCAGTTTCTCAATATTGTATTGAGCCGAATCGACAATTCCGAAATTAGAACTGATGGTTTGACCCTGTATGGTCAATTGAATTTCTTTATTGGAAATATTTTTTCCCATTGAAGCATAAAACTTATGCGTTTTGCCGCCACCCCTGGCCGGCGGCCCGCCGCGGCCATCAAAAAATACTACATCAATCCCGAAACTTTTCGAAATATAGGTTAGCTCTTCCTTGGCTTTGTAAATACTCCAGTTGGCCATCAGGTATCCGCCATCCTTTGTTCCGTCCGAAAATCCAAGCATAATGGTTTGCCGGTTCTTTCTTTTTTCCAGGTGCCTGCGATAAACTTTGTTTTCATACAACTGCCGCATGGTGCCACCGGCATGTTTCAGGTCGTCAATTGTTTCAAAAAGGGGAACAATATCAATTTTCATATCATCCATTGACCAGCCTGCAGCCAGTAAAAGTCCAAACACTTCCATTACATTCAGCGGGCCATTACACTGGCTGATAATGTAACGGTTACAGCCTTCTTCTCCGTTCGCGGCCTGTATATATTGAATAGCCTTACATGTTTCAATCGTATCCCTGTCTATACCTTCGGGCAATACGGAAGGATCGACTGAGGAATTAATACTCAATAATGCATTAATTTTTTCCTGTGCATTCAGCGAAGAATAATTTTTAGGAAGAATGGTTGTTTTTTCCGCCAGGGTTTCTAATACGCGGGAGTGGACCTGGCTATCCTGGCGTATATCCAGTGTGGCAAAATGCAGCCCGAATACCTTTACTTTATTAATAAGGTTATCAAGCAAATGAAGAAACAATCCGTTGTGGCGATAAATAAGTATTTCGCGTATCCTGTATAAGGTACTCAGTATATCTTCTTTCGTTATTTCCGTTCGCTGACCGGGGATAAAAATATTATTATAGAGATTCTTTTCCAGATCGGCCAGTTTGTTCTCTACTTCATCAAAAGTCAGCCGCCGCCGGATGCGGCGAACTTCCAGATAATAGCATTTGATAATAGAACCTCGCAGGGCATCGGCTACCTTCAGGGTGGTTTGATAATTCACATAAGGATTTCCATCCCGGTCGCCGCCGGGCCAAAAGCCCATTTTTATTACCGGATTGCTATCGGAAACTTCGTTGGGAAATTCGTTTTTCATAAATGTGGTTATCTTTCCCACGGCGGCATAAAATACATTTTCCAAAAACCAGATAAGGCTGATGGCTTCGTCATAAGGCGTCGGTTTTTGTTTTTTGAAAAAAGGAGTTTTTCCCAGCTGCTGCAGATACATGTTGATCTGATGTGTGTTGTTTTCGGCCAGCGCTTTTGAAAGATCATTAATAATAGCCAGTACGGGTCCGGGATAAAACTGAGTAGGGTGCGCTGTAAGTACAAGACGAACCGAGAAGTCTTTTAGTTTTTCCGCCAGTTCTTTTCTTTTTTGCTTTTCTTCAATTTCGGAGTCAAGATGCTTCAGTGTACCGGCCCCATTCATGTCATTAATGTGGCGAAAAGCAGCATCTTCAAGAGCATCAAACAGTACCACCTGTCTTTCGGCATATTGTACAAAACGAAAAAGCAGATCGATTTTTTCCTGTTCGGTGGTAAGTGATGTATGTTTTTGAAAAAACTCTTCAATAATTTCCACCGGGCTCTGATTTTTTTTATACCCTTCTTCACAATTGGAAAGCAACAGCGAAAGAAGAATGCCTGTTTTTTCTATACGATGAAAAGGCAAAGAAGTAAAAAGGCTGTTGTAAAGCTGGAATTTTATTCCAACATGATTCTGAAATTGCTGTAATGGCGCTGAATTCTGGCTGTTCATGCAGTTGATGCGTTAATACTTTTTTTAAAAAATTACAGTTGCGGTGAAATTACGAAATGCAGGGTTGCTGTGTAAAAACAAATCAGGCGTGTTTTACTAACATTCGTTTTAAATAATAAAATATATAGTATGTTTTCTTGCTAAAACGAGTTTACATAGTATCTTCGCCGCACTTCTGAACAATGCATTACACGCGATTATACAAAATGGTTTTTTCCGCCTCTTCTGCGGCAGGTTCGCGTTATATTATTACCACAACAATTATTACAACCCGATAAGGGTTGTACGTAATTCATATCAATCGTCGGGCTTTTGCTGTTCATTGCCGGTAAGGCACAAAACACTTATTAAAAATTTTACAAAAAAATATGAAGGTTTTAAAATTCGGAGGCACTTCCGTAGGCAGTGTGGATGCGATACTCAAAGTGAAAGAAATTCTTCAGAACGCATCAGCGAATGATCAGGTTATTGTCGTTGTTTCTGCATTTGGCGGCACTACCGATGCTTTGCTGAAAAGCGGTGAAATGGCGGCAGCAGAAGATGAGTCATATAAGGATGTGCTGGCGCAGATCACCCAGCGGCACCTTGATGCAGCAAAGCAATTATTGCCGGTGCAGCAGCAGAGCAGTTGCCTTAGTCTTGTAAAAAAACTTTGTAATGAAACAGAAGATATCTGCAAAGGAATTTTTCTTCTGGGCGAACTGACCGACAGAAGCAAGGACAAACTGCTGAGCTACGGAGAACTGCTTTCATCGCAGATTATAGCTTCTGCTTTTTCCGCATCGGGGCTTGATTGCCGGTGGAAAGATTCGAGGGAACTGATTGTGACGGATTCAAAACATGGTAACGCTACCGTGGATTTTGATATTACCAACAAACGAATTGGGGCATACTTCACCGGAAAATTTCCTTTGACTATTTTGCCCGGTTTTATTGCCCGCGACAAGAGGGAAGTGACAACAACCCTTGGCCGGGGCGGCTCTGATTTTACTGCTGCCATCATAGCGGGTGCATTAAACGCAGATTCGCTGGAAATCTGGACTGATGTTTCAGGAATGATGACGGCCGATCCGCGGTGGGTGGCCAATGCACGGGTCATTCCCTCCATATCTTACCAGGAAGCAATGGAATTATCGCATTTTGGCGCCAAAGTAATTTATCCGCCTACCATACAACCGGTAATGGATAAAAACATTCCGGTATGGATAAAAAATACGTTTGATCATAAAGCCAATGGCACCGTGATAACGGTGCCCGGCAATAATGGCGGAAACATTGTAAGAGGAATATCCGGTATCAATAATATTGCATTGCTGAGTCTGGAAGGAAGCGGCATGGTGGGTGTACCGGGTTTTGCAAAGCGCTTGTTTGAAGCATTGTCTGTTTCCGGCATAAATGTGATTTTGATTACACAGGGATCTTCTGAACATTCTATCTGTGTAGGTGTAGATGCCCGCGAGGTTTTTTATGCACGTAAAGTGGCAGATGATGCCTTTGCTGCTGAAATTGTATTGAAAAAAGTAGATCCCGTGGTGGTAGAAACCGGTCTTGCAATAGTAGCCCTGGTGGGAGAAAACATGAAAAGCCATCCGGGTATTAGTGGCAAAATGTTTGGTGTGCTGGGCCGCAACGGCGTAAATGTAAGAGCCATTGCGCAAGGTTCATCCGAAAGAAATATTTCGGCCGTAATTGCCGAAAAGGATGTGAAGAAAGCCATCAATGTGCTGCATGAAGAATTTTTCGAAACCGTTCGCAAACAAATCAATCTTTTTATTGCCGGTACCGGCAATGTTGGCAAAAAATTGTTGTATCAACTGGAAAAGCAGACGGATTTCCTTCTGGATCATATAAACCTGCAGGTAAGGGTAATGGGTATTGCCAATAGTAAAAACTATTTTGTTTCGGAAGAGGGGATTGATTTTGGTAAGTGGAAGCAATTATTGGACGGATCGGGCAAATCCGGTATCCGGAATTTTGCAGAAGAAATTATTGGCCTTAACCTTCGAAACAGTGTTTTTGTTGACGTAACAGCCAGCGAAACCGTAGCCGGGGTGTATGAGCACTTGCTCAGAAAAAGTATTTCTGTTGTAGCCTGCAACAAAATTGCCTGCTCTTCTGCTTATCCCGTATATAAAAAATTGAAAGAGGTGGCAAAAGAGTTCAATGCTTCTTTTTTATTTGAAACCAATGTTGGCGCCGGGTTACCGGTTATCGGCACTTTGAACGATTTGCTGCGCAGCGGCGATGCCATTCACCGGATAGAGGCTGTGCTCAGCGGCACACTTAATTTTGTCTTTAATAATTATGACGGAACAAAAACATTTTCAGAAGTAGTGCGTCAGGCTCAGCTGGAAGGGTATACGGAACCTGATCCGCGGCTTGATCTGAGCGGTACCGACGTTATGCGAAAAATCATGATTCTTGCCAGGGAGGCGGGCGAAGTGCTGGAAATGGAAGATATCACATGTCATGCTTTTTTACCCGAATCGTGTATGAACGGCTCGGTGGAGGATTTTTATAATGAGATGGCAAAGCATGAGAATCATTTCAGGAAAATGTACGAAGAAGCGGCCGAAAAGAATTGCAAACTGAAATTTACCGCTTCGTACGAGTATTGTTCATCGGGCGGAAAAGGCAAAGCCTCGGTAGGCCTAAAGCACATTGATGCCCGGCATGATTTTTATCACTTGTATGGAAAAGATAATGTAGTGCTTTTTTATACTGAAAGATATAATGAGCAACCTTTGGTAGTAAAGGGAGCCGGTGCAGGCGCCGATGTGACCGCCAGCGGAGTATTCGCCGATATTATCCGTGCAGCAAAAATGTAAATAAGAAAATGAAGAAAGTATTGGTTAGATGCCCCGCTACCGTAGCCAATCTGGTTTGCGGATTTGATATTCTGGGAATGGCGCTTAACGAACCGTTTGATGAAATAGAAGCATCTTTGCTGGACCATCCGGGTATCCGCATTTTTCACGATGACGAATTTAACCTTCCTGCCGATCCACAGCAAAATGTGGCTGGTGCGGCGTTACTCGCTTTGAGTGAAGCATACGAAAAACCCATCGGTATCGGTTTAAGGATTAAGAAAAAAATAAAACCCGGCAGCGGCCTTGGGTCCAGTGCGGCCAGCGCTGCAGGTGCCGTTGCAGCAGCCAATCATTTGCTGGGAAATCCTTTTTCAAAAGATCAGCTTGTAGGTTTTGCCATGTATGGCGAAAAACTGGCCAGCGGCGTGAAGCACGCTGATAATATTGCCCCCTGTATTTATGGCGGCGTTACACTTATTCGTTCCATTTTTCCGCTGGATATTGTAGAATTGTCCTATCCTCCTGTTTTTATAACCATTGTTCATCCCCAGATTGAAGTAAAAACTTCCGATGCCCGGCAAATACTGCGCAAGGAAGTTCAGCTGCGAGATGCAATAAGGCAGTGGGGAAATATAGCGGGGCTGGTTTCCGGTTTTATGAAAAAAGACACTGCACTGATCGGCCGGTCGCTGGAAGATGTAATCATTGAGCCGGTACGCAGCATACTGATTCCGGGTTTTGATGAAATAAAAGAAAAAAGCAGAAAAGCCGGCGCTCTGGGAGGCGGTATTTCCGGCTCGGGGCCTTCTGTTTTTATGCTCAGCGAAAATGAGAAAACAGCCAGAAATATTGAAACCCAGATGAAGTCAGTTTGCAGCAAATATGAAATGCAATTTCAAACTTATGTTACAACCATTAACACTGCAGGTATTCGCCTGATGGAAATTTAATGATCAATGAGATTTTACAGTTTAAATAAACAATCTCCGCCGGTTGGCTTTGGCGAAGCCGCTGTGCTGGGACAGGCTCCGGACAAAGGATTGTATTTTCCTGAATCAATACCGATGCAGGAAAAAGATTTTTTTCAGCACATTGAAAAAATACCCGACGACGAAATCGCTTTCAGAGTAATAAAACCCTATACCGGCAACGAAATTCCGGACGATATACTGTACACTATTGTAAGGGATGCTATTAATTTTCCGATACCGCTTGAGAAAGTGGCCGACGATGTTTATTCGCTCGAACTTTTTCATGGCCCCACGATGGCGTTCAAAGACATCGGAGCCCGGTTCATGAGCCGTTGCCTGGCGCATTTTGTAAAAAATAAAGGTCAAAAGCTAACCGTACTGGTTGCCACTTCCGGTGATACCGGCGGTGCCGTAGCCGACGGATTCTTTGAAGTACCGGGTGTAGATGTGGTTATACTCTTTCCTTCCGGAAAAGTGAGCCATATTCAGGAAAAGCAACTGACATCTTATGGAAAAAATATTACGGCGCTCGAAGTAGCGGGTAATTTTGACGATTGCCAGATGATGGTAAAAAGAGCATTCGTTGATAAGGATCTGCATGCAAAACTGTTTCTTACTTCCGCTAATTCAATTAATGTGGCGCGGTGGCTGCCGCAGCAGGTTTATTATTTTTTTGCATGGAAACAATGGGGGTATAAAAATCAGCCACCGGTAATTTCGGTTCCCAGCGGAAATTTTGGAAATATAGGTGCCGGTTTGCTGGCCCATATTTCGGGTTTGCCGGTAAAGCATTTTATCGCGGCTTGCAATGCTAATGATGTGGTGCCGCGGTTTCTGGATACGGGCATTTACCGTCCGGTGAAAGCCATACCCACCATTTCCAATGCCATGGATGTGGGAGACCCCAGCAATTTTATCAGGGTCATGCAAATGTTTAACCACAGTTTTGTTGATGTAAAAAAGAAAATGAAGGCTTACCGTATTACCGATGATGAAACCCGGCTGGCCATGGCTGATTTGTATGAAAATTATAATTATCAGGCCGACCCGCACGGCGCTGTGGGCTATCTTTCGCTGCAAAAATTTATTTCAGAAAACAAGGGATCTAAGGGAATTTTTCTTGAAACGGCTCATCCTGTAAAATTTTTACAAGAAATAAAGATAACAGGACTTAGTAATACGCCGTTTGGCAAAAGAATTCATGAATTGCTGGCAAAACCATCCCATGCGCTTAAAATCGAAGCCGATTATACAGCGCTGAAAGAGTATCTCATTACCAGTTGAATAAACAAAGTGATTTCAATCAACGAAAGATCAACAGAAACAAGAAAAGAGCAATGTTATGCCCGAAAAGGCTTGTTGGAAGTGACTGAGGTGGGGCAGCCGCTTGATTTACGGGATGAATAACAGGAAGTTATTACAAACGCAATGGTTATCATAAGTACTGCCAGTATAAGCGTCCGTTTCATTTCTGAGTTTTTTATTAAACGAAAGAATGAACTGATTATTATGCAAATGTAATAATAAGATTTTGATAGCCGGAACAGCGATCAACCAAACAAAAACATAAATTTGCCGCCTTAACCGAAATGTAAAATCTGATGTTGCAGCTGAAAAAGCCACTGGCCTTTGTTGATCTTGAAACAACCGGAATAAATCTGGGAACCGACCGGATCGTTGAAATCGCAATAGTAAAAATTCTGCCGGATGGTAACAGAAGCGTTAAGCGGAAACTTATTAATCCCGAAATGCCCATTCCCAAAGAGGCTGCCGATCTGCATGGCATTACTGATGAAATGGTGAAAGATGCCCCTACGTTCAGGCAGGTAGCGCATGAGCTGAAGCAAATACTGGACGGCTGCGATCTGGCGGGTTACAACTCCAACAAATTCGATATACCTCTTCTGGTAGAGGAGTTTATACGTGTAGAAGTGGATTTTGAGATGAAAGGAAGAAGGCTGCTGGATGTACAGAAGATTTTTCACATTATGGAACCCCGTACGCTCAGCGCTGCATACAAATTCTATTGTGAAAAATCGCTGGATGATGCCCATAGCGCCGAGGCAGACGCATCTGCCACGGCTGAAATTCTTTTGGCACAGTTGAAAAAATATCCTGAACTGGGAACCACCCTCGACTCGATATTTAAGGTTATTGGCGAAGAGCCGATCGTTGATTTTGCGCGGAGATTCGGGCTGGAAAACGGCGTCGAAGTTTTCAATTTCGGAAAGCATAAAGGCAAACCCGTAGCCGAGGTTTTACGTTCCGAACCGCAATACTACGACTGGATGATGAAAGGAGACTTTCCCCGTCATACCAAGCAGAAACTCACTGAAATATACACCCGTACACTGCTTAAAAAGAATTAACGCCATCGGAATAAAAATTACCCTTTTGCTCGGGCATTTAGTGTAAATTCGTTGTTCTCCCAGATGGCGGACAAGCTGATTATTATACCGACTTATAACGAGAGGGACAACATACAGGGTATCCTCGGGGCAATCTTTTCTTTGCAGGAAAATTTTCATGTGCTGATTATTGATGATAATTCACCCGATGGAACGGCAGCAATTGTGAAAGAACTGCAAGGTAGGTATTCAGACAGGTTATTTCTGGAAGAACGCACCGGCAAGCTGGGGCTTGGAACCGCCTATATACACGGCTTCAGGTGGGCTTTGGAAAAAAGCTACAGCTATATTTTTGAAATGGATGCTGATTTTTCGCACAATCCCGAAGATCTTACACGCCTTTATCAGGCCTGTAAAAATGATGGTGCAGACGTAGCAGTAGGTTCAAGGTATGCCGGCGGGGGCTTTGTGGATTGGCCCCGAAACAGAATCATTCTTTCAAAAGGAGCTTCGATTTACACCCGCATGATATTGTGGATGCCGGTAAAAGACCCAACAGCCGGGTTTATTTGCTATAAAAGAGAAGTGCTGGAATCGATCAACCTCGATCACATCCATTTCACCGGGTATGCCTTCCAGATTGAAATGAAATTTGCAGCCTGGAAGCTGGGGTTCACAATTCGCGAGGTTCCCATCATTTTTAAAGATCGTACCAGGGGCACTTCTAAAATGAATAAGGGAATCGTCAGGGAGGGTATTATTGGCGTTCTCAAGCTACGCTATTACAGCCTGTTTACCAATTACCGCAAGCGGCTAAAAAACACCGAACCGTTACCGGCTACAACTCACGAAAATAAAAAAATCGTAGCGGAGGCCCGCTAATCATAATCCTGCACTTTCACTTATCTTCATTTTTCTTTTTTACAGTTTATCAGTGAAGAAAGCGTTCATTTATTTACATATCGCCATATTTCTTGCCGGGTTCACCGGCATTCTGGGATTATTGATAAAGCTGAACGAAGGATTGCTGGTTTGGTACCGGCTGCTTATTACTGCCGTTACCATGTGGATCTTGTTTGGCATTACAAAAAAAATTCAGCGGATCGCATTTAAGGATACAGGAAAGCTGTTTGGGGTGGGTTTTCTGGCGGCCTTGCATTGGGTTACTTTTTTTGGTTCTATAAAATATGCAAATGCTTCTGTAGCATTGGTGTGCTTTTCTTCAGTTGGTTTTTTTACGGCGCTTTTGGAGCCGGTTTTATATAAAACAAACATTAAGCTTATTGATCTGCTGCTGGGTTTGCTGGTCATCGCCGGTATTTCCATCATTTTTCACTTTGATACCAGATATAAAACCGGCATATTGCTCGGCGTCATTTCCGCTGTTCTGCTGGCTTTTGTCATGATCATTATCCGGCAGTTTGTACAGCGCATCAATGCCGAAACTATTTTGACCTGGCAGATGACCGGCGGGGTGATCACCCTTTCCGTCTTCATGCCTTTTTATATGAACCTTTTTCCTTCACAATATGTTTTTCCCGACCTTACTGACTGGCTCTGGCTGCTGGCGCTTTCGTGGCTTTGTTCGGTGCTGGCATTTCAGCTTTCGGTGGCTGCATTGAAAAATTTATCCGCATTTACAGTCAATCTTTCTTATAATCTGGAACCGGTGTATGGTATTTTTCTTGCCTTTGTTTTTTTTAATGAAAATAAAGAACTCGGCAGTAGTTTTTACATCGGGCTGGGCCTGATTCTTTTTTCATTAATTCTGCAGATGTGGCGGATTCAGCAAAAGAGAACCGTATGAACCGGTTTTTCACTTTGGCATCTTATCTTTATTTCATTCAAATTTTGATTATGAAGAAAATCGGCTTTTCTCTGGTAATGCTTTTACTTGTTCAGATAAGTTTTAGTCAAAAAAAACCACTTGATCATACGGTATACGATGGCTGGCAGCATATCGGCGAACGTATGATCAGCAACAACGGCCAATGGGTGGTATATACCATTGAAGTGCAGGAAGGGGATAACGAACTCGTCATACAGTCGTCGGACGCGAAATATAAAATAACCGTTCCCCGTGGCTACAATGCGGCAATTACGGAAGACAGCCGCTATGTTGTTTTTAAAATAAAGCCTTTATATAAAGAGATCCGCGAAGCAAGAATAAAAAAGAAAAAACCCGAAGAAATGCCCAAGGATTCGCTGGCGATTGTTGAGTTGGGCAGAGACAGTGTTTGGAAAAAAGCAAATGTCAGCAGTTATAAAATACCTCAAAAGACGGCAGAATGGGTGGCATATCTGGCCGAAAAAAAGAATAGTAATGACAAAGACGGTGCGGAACTGAATTTGCGTGAACTGGCAACGGGAAAAGAAACTATTTTTAAAAATATCAGTGAATACTTTTTTTCTGAGAACGGGAAGCGATTACTGATGTATCAGCTAAAAAATCCGAAAGACTCTTTGAGTCAGACTGCTATATTATATCATAACCCCGCACGATTGGTTCCCGATACACTGAGCAGGGGAGGAGCGGAGTTTAAAAGTTTTGCCATTAGCAAAGATGGCAGCCAGGTAGCTTATCTGGCACAGCGGGACAGCAGCGAAAAAGCCCTGCAAAAATTTTACAAACTGTGGTATTATAAAGAAGGAATGGACAGCGCTGTTATGCTGGCGGATTACAATTCGGCAGGCATGAAGGTGGGAATGACTATAAGCGAATACGGAAATCTCAGTTTCAGCAAAAGCGGCCGCCGATTATTTTTTGGTACGGCACCTATACAGCCCCCCAAGGATACGACTGTGCCGGATATAGACAAAGTAAGCGTAGATATATGGCATTATAATGATGATTACTTACAAACGGCTCAGCTGGTGAGAATGCAGCAAAGTTTGAGAGAAAATTTTCTTGCTGTGTTTGATCTTGAAACGGGATCCATCAGGCAACTGGGTTCAAAGGAGATACCAACGGTTTATCAAACAGATGAAGGCGACGGAGAAACATTTGTTGGCGTTTCTGATTTTGGGAAGCGCATCGAAAGCCAGTGGACGGGAACTACAAAAAAAGATATTTATGCCATTGATGTGAATAGCGGAGCCTCCAGGCTGGTAAAAGAAAGCCTGCAGGGCATCATTACACCCTCTTATATTTCGCCTTCGGGAAAGATTATCATGTGGTACGACAGCAAGGCAAAACATTATTTTGCATGGGATGGTAAACAAATAAGAAATATTACTGCGCAGATAAAAGTTCCCTTATACAATGAAGAACACGATTCTCCTTCCGATCCGCCGCCTTACGGGGTGATGGGCTGGCACGAGGGTGATTCGGCTGTTTATATTTATGACAGGTATGATGCATGGAGGGTGCCGATATTTTCTAAAAGCCCGCCGGTTAATTTTTTTGCAAGATCGTCGGGAAGAAAAAACAAAATTGTGACAAGGTATTTGAGGCTTGACCCCGATGAAAGATATATTCAGTCAAACAAAGACTTATTGGTTCGAAGATTCAGCGAAATTACGAAGGGCAGCGGGCTTGGTATATTTAATAAAAGCCGGGAAAATCAGTATTTGCCCGAAGAGCTGCCTGGTTATTCGTACAGCACCCCTTTAAAAGCAAAGTCTTCGAATGTTATAATTTATACAAAGGAGAACTTTGCCGAATCACCCGATTTGTTTATAGTGAGGGATACAATAGCTGCTAATGACAATCCGGAATTAGAAGGATATGTAATATTATTTACAGATGAAAAACTCTCCTCCATTAATCCACAGCAAAAAAACTATTTGTGGGGCACTGCCGAGTTATTTAAGTGGAAAGCATACGATGGCAAAGAATCAACCGGCATTGTGTACAAACCTGAAAATTTTGACCCAAAGAAAAAGTACCCGGTGATCTGTTATTTCTATGAGCAGATGAGCAACACGCTGCACGAATATTATGAGCCGGCGCCCATCCGCAGCGCTGTCAATATTCCTTTCTTTGTCAGCCGCGGTTATATCCTGTTTGTACCCGATATTAAGTATAAAATCGGTCATCCCGGGCAAAGCGCATATGATTATGTGGTAAGCGGTGCAAGAGCACTGGTGAAAAAAGGATTTGCAGACAGCACCCGCATGGCCATACAGGGGCATAGCTGGGGTGGTTATCAGGTGGCGTATATCATTACTAAAACAAATTTATTCAGGGCTGCATGGGCCGGCGCTCCGGTTGCCAATATGACCAGCGCCTATGGCGGCATACGCTGGGGCACAGGACTGAACCGGCAATTTCAGTACGAAAAAACACAGAGCCGCATCGGCGCCACACTTTGGGAAAAAAGAAACCTCTACATTGAAAACTCTCCCTTATTCTATTTGGATAAAGTGAAAACACCGCTTGTTATCCTTCACAACGACGATGATGATGCTGTTCCCTGGTACCAGGGTATTGAATTATTTACAGCGTTGAGAAGATTGGGCAAAAAGGTATGGATGTTTAATTACAATGGCGAAAAACACGGACTTATTCAGCGCAAGAACCGGCTCGACTATCACATCCGTATGCAGCAGTTCTTCGACTGGATACTAAAAGATGAAAAACCGGCAAAATGGATTATGGAAGGTGTGCCTGCGGTAAATAAAGGAAAAGATATGGGTTTGGAGTTAGTTGATTAGCAAACGGGTGTTACCTCATTAACAAATGAACCCATTATCTGACCGGCCGCTTTCTATGCTGCCTGCGAAATAAATTTCACAAGGCTTCTTTTGGCAACGGGTAAAAACGTTTCTTCCAGCGGGAGAGTCAGTTCTGTTTCGATGGAATAGACGGCCGGATTCGGGAGTTGCTTCCTGTATTTTATCAGTTCTGATTTAATTCCTTCATACGTATTTACAAAATTTCTTTCCCACATGTTTACATAGCTGGTTTTGATTGTTCGGTATTTCTCATCATGTTTTTCAAAAATGGTAAGCCGGTAGTGGTAAACAAAAGTGTCTTTCGTTGTTCCGCAACTCAGCATGAAATATCCTTCGTGGGTATCCAGGGGTATAATGCCTACAGGGGTAATCACTAATTTTTCTTCTACATACTCATAAATCTCCGAGCCGCTTTCGATTGTGCTTCTGATTTTTCCCGACGCATATTCAATAATCTCTTCCAGTTGCTGCATCAGTTCGTCATTACCGATCATCTGTTCATAAAGCAACTGAAGTTTCTGCATTTGCACGCCGGTAAGCCTTTTGGGAAACTGCTCCTGCAAAAATTTTTTGTTTTCCCGGAAAGCTACAAGATTATTATAGTGAAAGATAATATCCGCCAGCTGTGGATATAGTTTATTCTGATTAAAGCATTTGTTTACTTCTTGCAAATACGCCAGTAGAGTATATTTTTTCAGTTCAAAATCAATGTAACCTTCGGCAAACCAGGTTTCAGATAATTTCTTCATAAATGTTTCGGGTTTGTTGCTTTAAATTATAAAAATTGATTTAAAAATGGAAATCGGGTTTAACTTAGCCGTTGTTAAAATTCTTTTTATGCGGTTTTACGTCGTGCTTGTTTCAGTTCTTTATCTTTCTTCTTGTAGTTATAATTACTACATAGTGCGGCATGCAGAAAAGCTGACACCGGCTGCTAACATGACAAGTGACGTAGACCTTACCCCGGAAGGGAAACAGCGGGCCACTGAACTGGCCCGTATTCTGAAAACAAAAAAAGTGGCGTACGTGTATTCCACCAGTACCATTCGTACACTTTCTACCGCCGCACCCACGGCAGATTTTTTTGGTGTGGAGATCAGAATATACGGACCCCGCCCCGATGAAAAATTCATTACCGAACTGAAGAGCCTGAAAAAAAATACCCTGATTGTCGGGCATTCCAACACTGTTGATGATATAGTGAATATGCTGTGCGGTGAGATAAAAATACCTGCCGATCTTCAGGATTGGGAATATAGTAATCTGTTTGTCGTGAACAGAAAAGGAAAAAAAGTGCGGTTTAATATCATGCAATACGGAAAACCCGGCATTAAACCATAAAACATAAGAGCCCGCTCAGGGTCTTTCTTTTTTTAGAAAACCGGATTGAAGCAGAAATGATATCTGAAAAAAACTGTCACCTGTTTCATCGTTTATCCTGTAATCGAACTGGCGCATATATCCTGTCTGGATAGTGAACTTTTCTGAGAAAACATATCCTCCTCCGGCGAAAAAACGATTTCTTTCAAAGTAAGGAGCTCTGTTTGTAAAAAACAACTCATCAGATAGATTTATATAGTATGATTTTGGCTGAACGCTTAAGGCTTTTACCGGTATTACCACACTCATCCTGTACCGGAATCGGTTTCTGTAACCAAATAAAGTAAAGCGCTGCTCAGCCCGGTAGCGGTGTTCAAATTTTACCCTTTTCAGTTGCTGATGCATGCTGAGCTGTATCCAGGTGCGAAACTCGTCATTCACCATCGGCTCTTTAAAATTTCCGCCCTGGGAATAAGTGTCAAAATTTCCTAATCCAAAAGCAACGGAGAAGTTTTTGTCAATCTTTGCCTCGGCACCTCCTTTTATTTCGTAATAGTGAAAGTGATTATAAAACTTCAGCGACCTTATCTGCGCCTCGCCGAAGAGGCTCCATTTTTGATTCATCCGAAGTTTGGCATTCAATATATTCCACGAACCCGGCTGAGCGAAGGCCGATGCGCAACTGTGCACAAAAAGAAAAACCATCAGATTTCTTTTCATAAAATAAAAGCCGGAAACAGAATTCAGGAAACAGGTTCGGGCATCAAAAATCTCTTTCTTCATTAAAATTTTCTAATTCTTTTGCCACGGCGGTAAGAAAGGTGGCGCCCAGGCTTCCGTCAATAATGCGATGATCATAACTCATGCTTAAATACATCATGTGGCGGATGGCAATACTGTCGCCCTGTGGTGTTTCAATTACAACGGGGCGTTTTTTGATGGCTCCTACTGCAAGAATGGCGACTTGGGGCTGGTTGATGATCGGTGTGCCCATCAAACTGCCGAAAGTACCTACATTGGTCAGCGTAAAAGTGCCGCCCTGTGTATCATCGGGGCTCAGTTTATTATTTCTTGCATTTTCAGCAAGGGAATTTACTTTTTTGGCAAGCCCTACCAGGTTCAGTTGGTCGGCGCCTTTGATAATTGGCACAATGAGGTTACCGCTGGGCAAAGCCGTGGCCATGCCAATGTTGATATCCTTTTTGATAACAATCCGGTCGCCATCCAGCGAGCAATTGATGAGCGGAAATTTTTTTATACACTTTACGATGGCCTCAATAAATAATGGTGTAAAAGTAATCTTGGTTCCCTCTCTTTTTTCAAACTCTTTTTTTACTCTTTCCCGCCACATCACCATATTGGTTACATCGGCTTCTGTAAAGCTGGTCACATGCGGGCTGGTATGTTTGCTGCGCACCATGTGTTCGGCAATCAGCTTGCGCATGCGATCCATTTCAATAATTTCCACATTACCACTGTACGTTGTCAATGGTTTCTCCTGTGCTGCGGGTTTCACCACACTTACCTGCTCGGTGCTCTTAACCACCGTCTCTGTGCTTCTGCGCCCCGACTTTCTTTCACTTACATACTGCAGAATATCTTTTTTAGTTACGCGGCCCTCGTTTCCGCTGCCGGAGATCTTTTCCAGTTCGGATAAACTTATGCCTTCGCTGGCGGCAATGTTCAATACAAGAGGAGAATAAAAGCGGTTACCGCTGCCATTCGATGCAACAGCAGATGCTGCATCGCCGGCATGCTGATAAGTGTGTGCAGTAGCAGGCGTTGCTTCCGTTGCTTTAGGTTGATAGCTCAGCTCCTGCTCTGACCGAACAACCGGCCCCCGGCCGTTACCGGCCAATTCTTCTGTGCCGGTTTTTATCCGTGCAATTACAGTACCGATGGGTACCACATCGTTAACATTGAAGAGAATTTCCTCAATCACCCCCTCTGCAGTGCTGGGAACTTCACTGTCTACTTTGTCGGTAGCAATTTCCAGTACGGTTTCATCCATCGCCACTTTATCGCCTGGTTGTTTGTGCCACTTCAGAATTGTGGCTTCCATAATACTTTCTCCCAGTTTGGGCAATACCAAATCAACAACAGCCATAGTTTTTTTTTATGTAGTCAGCAAAAACAATTCTGTTCGTCTTCCGTTGCGTCGCACACTTGTACTGGAGCAACGCTGTTCAGCAGAAAAACAACCAGCCGTTTCAGACCCCGTCAAAGGTAAATATTTCCGGATAAACCTTACGTCCGTTAGCTACAATTCGCCCAGCATAAACTTCCGCAACATGTTCAGGGCGTTTTGTGCTGTTAGCTGTATATTTCGTTCCCGGTCAAAACGAAAATGAAATTTCTGCGTTTTCGTTTTTTTTCCATCGCTTACGGCAATCCAAACGGTGCCCACCGGTTTCTCCGGGGTACCACCGTCGGGGCCCATGATGCCCGAAGTGGCCAGCGCATAATCAGCATTCAGCCTGCCGATCACCCCTTGCACCATTTGCGTTACCGTTTCTTCGCTTACGGCGCCGGCTGTTTTCAGCGTCTCGTCAGAAACATCCAGCATATTTTTTTTAACCTGATTGGAATAGCTTACCACACTTCCGTTGAAGTATGCAGATGAGCCGGGGATTGAAGTAATGAGGTGTGCAATGTAACCACCGGTACAGCTTTCGGCTGTTGCCATCGTTTTACCTTTCGATTTTAAAATGACGCCAATTATTTCTTCCAGCCCCTTGTCTTCATCGGCCACCATAATATCCTTCACCAGTGTTTTTAATTTTTCAAATTGAGTATGCAGTTCTTTTTCCAGTATTTCTTTATTGTTTCCAAAACCGGTAAGTCGCAAACGCACCATGCCATAGCTGGGCAGATAGGCCAGTTTTATGTTGGGAGGCAAGGCATCTTCAAAATCCTTAATCTTTTCGGCGATAAACGACTCGCCCTGCCCTGCGGTGAAAAGGGTGCGGTGAATAATAAAGGGAAGCCTGAATTTTCGGGGCAGTTCGGGCAGCACGTATTCCAGCATGATTCCTTTCATTTCGTGCGGTACACCCGGCATGGAAACAAACACCTTTCCATCTCTTTCAAACCACATCCCGGGCGCCGTTCCTCTTTTATTTTGCAGTACAATACAATTGTCTGGTACTTCGGCCTGCTTCAGGTTTCTTTCCAGCAAGGGCCGGTTTAGTTTTGTAAATAGATTGATCACATTTTGCCGGGCGGCTTCATCTGTCACAAGCTTGCCGCCAAAATAATCGCACAGCAGGGGCTTGGTAATATCATCGGCCGTAGGGCCCAGCCCGCCGGTGATAAGAATAATATCCGATCGCCGGCTTTCTTCATCCAGCGCCTCGCAAATATCTTCTCTTATATCGCCAACCACGGTACGGTGTTTAACCCATACACCTATCTGGTTCAGTTGCTGTGCCAGCCATGCGCTGTTGGTGTCAATGGTCTGGCCAATCAGTAATTCATCGCCGATAGTGATGATGGAAGCAAATACCATTTAAGATGAGATTAAGAGATGTTTACCCGGAAATAAAGTAATTTGACCGCAAAGTTATATTCCGGCAGTCATGAAAAAAGTTTTCCTTTACTTTATCAGCCTAACCGTTATAATCAGTATAAAGGCGCAGCCCGTTACCGTAAAACTGCAGCAGGCGTTCCGGCAGTTTGAAAGCGATCCGCAACTGAAATTCGCCATCAGTTCACTCTACGTAATTGATGCCCGAACCGGACAGGTTGTTTTTGACAAAAATTCCCGGATAGGGCTGGCTCCGGCATCTACGCAAAAAATTATTACTGCTGCAACGGCATTTGAACTGCTGGGAAAACAATACAGATATAAGACCGCCTTGGGCTACAATGGGAAAATAAACGACGGTGTTTTAAAGGGCAACATATATATAACAGGAAGCGGCGATCCCACATTGGGCAGCTGGCGATTTGCAAATACAATCGATACGATCTTGTTAAATAAATGGTCTGGTATTGTTCAAAGTCTGAATATCAAAAGAATTGACGGTGAAATTATTGGAATAGATAATAAGTTTGAAACACAGATCACCCCCGATGGCTGGATATGGCAGGATCTGGGCAATTATTATGGAGCAGGAGCGGCCGGATTAAACTGGCGCGAAAATCAGTACGATATGAAGCTGAAAGCCGGCCAAAAAGAAGGCGATCCGGTACAACTGCTTGGTATATTTCCTGACATTGAGTATAACTACATAATTAATGAATTACGAACAGGGCCCAAAGGAAGCGGCGATAACGCCTACATATACCTTCCCCCGTACAGTTATCATGGTTTTGTAAGAGGAACCATTCCCGTCGGAGAAAAATTATTTACCATCTCCGGGTCATTTGCCTCACCGGCACGTTATGCGCCTGGCTTATTGGCAAACAAACTCATGGAGGCTGGTATTACAATTAGTGACGGCGGGCCCAAAACTACGGTTGAATTTTTAGCAAATAATGAAAAAATAACTTACCCGGATACGGTACTATCTACTCACTATTCGCCTTCACTCGATTCTATCATTTACTGGTTCAATAAAAAAAGCATCAACCTGTACGGTGAGGCATTGATAAAAACAGTTGCCTTTGAAAAGAAGGGGTTTGGTTCAACAGACAGTGGCATTGCCATTGTAAAAGAATTCTGGAAGCAAAAAGGCATCGATCCGGATGAACTGAATATTTGCGACGGCTCCGGTCTTTCGCCAATGAACCGTGTTACCACGCATGCACAGGTGGAGATCCTGAAATATGCTCGGCAACAAAACTGGTTTTCTTCTTTTCTCAACTCGCTGCCCGAATACAACGGCATGACCATGAAAAGCGGTACCATCCGTAATGTGAAGGCATTTTCGGGCTATCATAGAGCAAGAAGCGGTAGAGAGTTTATCTTTTCTTTCGTAGTCAATAATTACAATGGGTCTGCTTCAGCGCTGGTAAATAAAATGTACAAGGTGCTGAACGTTTTGAAATGAACTCCTGCCCGCTAAAATAATATCATGGAAATTTTGAAGAGCAGGGGAGTAAGAAAGCTGCCTGCCCATATTGCGATGATGATCAGCTTGCCGGCCAGGGTTACGTCCATTATAATGTAACGTTGCAGCAGCGCCTGCATGGTTACAATTACTTTGTCTTCGCGGGAGGCATATTGATACGGCGGGGCCGGGGGAATATCTTTCAAATCAGGATGGTGTTTTATCAGTGCGTTGCGGATATGCCAGTAATTTTCATCAGTTATATCCTCGTATGCAGTACTCAGGTTAACCCCTTCGGCTTCTATTTTTTTTATCAACCGTTCGTTTTTTATTTCACCGATCAGCCGGAGTATAATGTTTAGCGGGAAATACAGCAGGATAAAAAACGCCAGTTGCGAGTAGGGGTAAATATATTCCCAGGAAAACCAAATCATGGCCGCCGCCGAAAGAATTATAAACGTACGGCTGATAAAATGATTTTCGTCCATAAAAAGGCGGTTCAGTATCTGCCCGCCATCCAGCGGATAGACGGGAAGCAGGTTAAAAAGATTGAGCAGAATCAGAAGCCGCGAAGTGGTTTCCAGCAGCTCATTGGGCGAATACAGCGTTATAAAATGAAAAATAATTCCAAGGATGATGCCCGGAAGCGGACCCGCCAGCAAAATAATGATGGATTGCTTTTGCGACACTTCGTGTTTGGTGCCGGAAGCATAAGCTCCAAGCAAGGGTATAAAAAAAATACCGAGCTCTTTATAGTCAAAGATCTTCATTGCCAAGAAATGTCCCAGTTCATGAAAAATAACTATACCGGTGATGATGAGCAGAAGAGCCAGTTTGTCCTGAAATACGAAGAAACCAAAAGCCAGGTACAATGCCAGCGACATCAGCGATTTTACCCACACATCCTGCTTTTTTTCTGCCAGGTCCGGTTTGGGAGGAAATACAATAGCCGGCGAAGCCGGGGACCTGGCGATATCATCCCGGGGCTGCTGTTCCTGATTCTCATAGTTGGCTGGCCCTGTAATTTCCATCCGGCGAATTTAGGGAAAGTAACGTTGCAGCCTTTCTTTTAGTGCATCGGTAAGTGCCATCCGGCGCTTCGTTTCTTTTTTGATAAAAGTATTAAATGATTTTTGCTGATACCAGCCATTCCTTCTATACTGTTTTTATCGTCAGCAGATCAACATACACTGCCGGGCGAAGAAAGCGGACATGTACATCCGCACCGGTGAAATAATTCCCCTCTTTTCCATGCCGGTATAAGGAAATCCCTGTTGCCGGATCGCCTCAGCCCGTGCCGATTCAAAGCAGAGGAAATAAGCGCTGAGTATGACGCACCTGTTTTTGGTTACGAACTAAACACTACTCACCTGCACAAACTGAATTATTTTCCCATAAGTTTATCAATACTCCATTTTCCCGGCCCGCATAGCAAGATGGCTATAAATACAAGCAGGTAAAGCACGGCATCTTCAAATTCTTTTAGCGGGTCGCCTTTATGCCGCATGAAAACGATAACCAAAAATGCGATCACAAGAACCAGAGCAGCCAACCGGGTAAACAAGCCCATCGTAATGAGGAGAGCGCAAAAAACTTCGGCAAAGATGATAAGAATAAGACTGGCGGGTGAACCCAGCCCGAACGGATCGTAGAAGCGATCTTTACGTTCGGCAAAGCCTGTCAATTTTGGCAGGCCATGATTCAGAAAAATTAAGAATCCGAATCCGGCTCTCAGTAAAAACAGACTAAGATCAAAAGAGAAATCGGTATACCGTGTGCTGAAAAATTTTTTCATAAGTAGTAAACATTAAATGTGCAATGGCAAAGAAAGCAAATATTCAACTGATGCAGTGAATTAAATTACACCGTATCACTCTTCATGTGATAAGCCGGGCAATGCCTGCAAACAGCAGTCGAAAAAGTTGTGCTTTCTCCAATAAATTGTTAAACCTTTTTGAGAATCGCAGTTATCCACAGTTGTTTGGAATGATGTTTGGCGGGGGTAAAAATAATTTGAATATTTACGACGTTTAGAAAATCATTCCGGCAATCTGCCGGAAACAACGGTTAAAGGACACCCGACATGAAAAATCGCAGTCTTGTTTTGGCAGCCCTCTTTTTTGGATACACTGCACTTTCCCAACAAACCTATTTTCATTCCGATCCCCAGGAAACTTTCAAACAGGCAAAAGCACTTTTTCAAAAAGAGCAATACAGCCTGGCCTACCCTTTATTCAAACAATTACAGAACTCGCTGACGGAAACCATCAGAATCAATGATGCCCTGATGGCACAGGAAATTAATTTTTATACAACCGCCTGTGCGCTGAAACAAAATAAAGGAAGGGCGGAAGAAGCCGCGATCAGCTTTATCGATTATGAGAAGAATAATCCGCGGGTGCAACAAATGAACTTTTATCTGGGGGAGTATTACTACCGCAGGCAGGATTTTGCAAAGGCTGTCAATCAATATGAGCAATCGGATATAGCCAATCTCAGTAACCGGGAGATTGCTGATATGAAATTTCACCAGGGGTATTCTTATTTCAACCTGCAGCGGTTTGCACAGGCAAAACCATTGTTCAACGTCATTCGGGTGATGAAGGATGATCCCAATTACTTTGATGCCAATTATTATTACGGATTTCTTTCCTTCAGAGACAGAAACTATAATGAAGCGCTTCAAAGTTTTAAGATTGTAGAGAATGAAAAGCAATATGCACAGGTGGTGCCTTACTATATTGCGCAGATCTATTATATACAGGGGAAAAAAGATGAAGCAGTGGCATATGCAGAAAAAAAGATTAAAGGAGGCTCATCCCAGTATTATGATCTTGAATTAAAGCAGTTGCTGGGCCACGCTTACTTTGAAAGAAAAGAATATACAAAAGCGTTGCCCTACCTCGAGGATTATGCGAAGCAAACAGATAAAATGACCCGCGAAAATCTGTATGAGCTCTCGTATTCCTATTACCAGGCCAGAAATTATCCAAAAGCTATTGAGGGCTTTAAGCAGCTGGGCGGTGGCGAAGATTCGCTGAGTCAGCATGCCATGTATCTGCTGGGCGATACGTATCTGAAAACAGGAGAAAAAACCAGTGCCCGAAATGCATTCCTCTTTTGTGCATCCAACAGCAGTAATCCTACACAAAAGGAAATTTCAAAGTATCAGTATGCCAAGCTTTCTTATGAATTGGGTTACCAGGATGAGGCTTTAAAAAGTCTTCAATCCTTTTTGAAGGAGTATCCTGCATCTGTTTATAATACAGAAGCCAAAGAATTATTGGTAGCTGTATTGGCTAATACAAACAACTATAACGACGGCCTGGTATTGCTGGAGGGAATGTCGAACCCATCGCCGGCTGCCAAAAAATTTTATCCCCAGATACTTTACGGAAGAGCTGCCGAATTGATTAATGATGGAAGGCTGGAAGAGGCCGATGCACTGCTGGATAAGGCATTGAAAGATCCGAATAACGCAAGAGTACTTCCTTTTGTTAATTTCTGGAAGGGAGAAATTGCTTACCGCGAAAACCGGCTCGATGATGCGATCCGGTATTACAATGCATATAAGGATGCCGGCTCGCCTGTAAATGGCGAAGCCAATGCCAACACGGTGCGATATAATCTCGGGTATTGTTATCTGAAAAAAGAAAACTACCGGGCTGCATTACAGTTTTTCGAACCCTTGGCAAAAAACCCGGCACTGAACTCTGATCCTTTTACACAGGATGCGTACATACGTACGGCCGATTGTCATTATATGAATAAGGATTATGCAAAGGCAAAAAGTATGTATGACAATGTAATAAAATTTTCGTGGCCGGCAGAAGATTATGCCACTTTTCAGTTGGCCATGCTGGCCGGAGTGAGAAGCTTGCCGGATAAGATAAAACTCATGAGCACATTGATCCGGAAATTCCCGGCTTCTCAGCTGGTGAATGATGCAAATATGGAAATTGCCAATGCCAACCTGGCGGATGAAAAATTTCGCGAAGCCATTCCCTACCTCAATCAGGTTGTCAACGCAAAAGATAATAACAGCCTGAAACCTCAGGCTTATCTCAAGCTGGGAGTAGCGCATTATAATCTTAATAACAATACTGAGGCGCTTAATAATTATAAAAAGCTTGTAAGCAGCTATCCTAATTCGCAGGAAGCCGAAGATGCAATCGCTAATATCAGGGTAATTTATGTAGAAGAAGGCAGGACGGACGAGTTTGCCAGTTTCATGCGTCAGGCAGGTCGTCCGCTCAGTGTCAGCTCCGAAGACTCGCTGTCCTGGGCAGCCGCAGAGCTTCAGTACCAGGCAGGTAATACCAGCGCGGCGCTAACCTCATTTAATAACTATATACAGCGTTTTCCCGGCGGGGCCAATGTGATTGATGCTTATTATTATCGGGGAGAAATTTACAGAACAAGAAAAGACTGGCCCAATGCACTTGTTAATTATGAGTATGTAGCTTCCAAAGCACCCAACCGCTACGCAGAAAGCAGTGTGCTTTATGCCTCCCGTATTTATTTTTTTGAACTGAAAGAATACGTAAAAGCTGAAAAGTATTTTAAGCAGTTAAAGGATATTACCAGCGATCAGGAAAAAAAGCTCGAAGCCATGCGGGGGCTTTTGCGCAGTCAGTACCTGCTGCAAAAATGGGATGAGGCGCTGGATAATGCCAAAGAACTGGTGAATGAAAAGGGAAGCAGCGCTGATGATAAAACACTGGCCAATATGGCTATCGCCAAATCGTACCAGGTAAAAGGACAGTATGACCTTGCAATTGCCAACTTTAAATCGGTAGTTACATTGAACAAGGCCGCATTGGCAGCAGAAGCCCGGTACGAAATAGCCAATTGCTGGTTTACACTGAACAAACTTGCCGATGCCGAGAAATCAGCTTTTGAAGTCATTAATAAATCGGGCTCGTACGATTATTGGGTAACAAAGGCCTACATTTTGCTGGGCGATATCTTCTTTAAACAAAAGGATTATTTCAACGCCAAAGCTACCTTTCAGAGCATAGTGGATAACAGTATAAACCCTGAGCTGAAATCGGAAGCACAAGCCAAGCTGACTATGGTGATTGAGCAGGAACAAAAAGAGAGTAAAGTGGATGGTTAACCGGTGAACTGAATTATTAATAATTAAGAATTGCGAATGAAGACGATGAATACCCTGATAAAGTCATTGAAAAAAAGCCTGCTGATTTTTTCAGCCGCCGGATGTATAAATGCTGCATCAGCACAGGATACATCCAAAACAAGGTCGGTGGAGATCACTTCTGAGTTCAAACCGGTACTAAAATCATCGGCCAAAATTAATTTTAACCCTTCGCCTGCCCCTAATGATACTACCCGGCCGGTGCTTAATTACAACGTTCCGAATCAGAATCTTTTATTTGCTTATCAGCCCGGTAATCTGCAGCCACTGGCACTGGCTATCGACAGCGGTGGCTTTTGGGATAACAGCAGTTTTATAAAGGCGGGTTTCGGCAGCCTTAAATCACCGTATGTTCAGGCCGGATTTTCTTTTGGCGACGGAAAAACGGCCGGTTTGAATATTTATGCAAAACATATTTCGGCCGAAGGAAAAAGGAATTTTCAGGACTACAGCAATACCCATGTAGGACTAAATCTGTTTTTTCAAACCGCAAAAAACCTTGAATGGAACGCAGCGCTTGGCATGAAGCAGGATCGCTATAATAAATACGGATATTTACCCGAAACACTCACCTTCCCGAAGGATTCTGTACAGCAGCGGTTTCAAACATGGAAAGGCAGAATTGGTTTTCATAATATCAACCTGACCGATTTCGGCTTGTCGTATTCGCCCGAAATAAAGATTGATGTTTTTCGCGATAATAATAAAAACAGCGAAAGCAATACGGTGGTAAATCTTCCGCTGCAAAAAACAATCGGAAGAAATTTTGCCGTAAATCTTGGAATCACCTTTGATCTTACGCGGCTGAAACCCGAAGGAAAGGATGTAATTAATAATACTTTTTATTTTATATCCCCGTCAGTGCAGTATAAATCTTCCGGCCTGATGCTTCAGGGAGGCATTCGTCCTTCGTGGGATAACAAAACATTCAAGATGTTTCCAAACATCATGACTGAAGTGGGAACAGAAGACCAGCGGTTCACTTTTCAGGCAGGGTGGACAGGTTATTTAAGAAAAACTTCTTATCAATACCTTGCTTCTCAGAATGCCTGGTTGTATGTGCCCGATTCGTTGAATAATACCTGGATCGAGGAAAGGTATGCCGGATTCAAAGGTTCGGTAGGCGATCATTTTACATACAGTACCAAAGTTGCGTTCAATAAACTGCGCAATCAGCCCCTTTTCATCAATGATATGAACGATGGCAAATCATTTATTGTGGTTTATGAGCCAAAGATGAATGTGGTACATTTTGGAGCCGAGGCGGGGTATACCGTGCATGAAAAATTTTCTGTACTGGCCGGATTGAACTTTAACCAGTTCTCCGGGCTTAAGCAAAATGAGAAAGCCTGGGGATTGATACCTCTGGAATTAAAAACGGCATTGCGGCTACAGGTATTGAAAGATCTCTGGCTTACTTCCGATCTTTTTGCCTTCAGCGGTTCAAGATACATGACAAAAACCGGCGGAGCCGGAAAGCTTGGCGGAGCCATGGATTTAAATGCCGGCCTGGAGTTCCGAATTACAAAAAGCCTTAACCTCTGGACTCAGTTTAACAATATTCTGAACAAGGAGTACCAGCGATGGAACCAGTATCCCGTATATGGGTTTAATTTTCATGCCGGAGTGATTTTTTCTTTTAATCAGAAGGGTATATTTGCATCTCAGTAATCCCAGTGCTTTTAAAGCACTTCACCCGGAATTATTTTAACTCAATGATTTCTCTGCGCAACCGGATGCGGATAGAAGATGCGTTATACAAGTATCTTGTTCTTTTCGAAGAACTCAGCTTGCCCGGCATAGGCACCCTTCGCCTTACCCGGACACACGCTGTACATGATATTGCCGGAAGAAAAATATACCCGCCAACTTACACGTATGCATTATTTGCAGGCGAACAGACACCTGCAAGAAAACTGTTTCTTTGGGTAATGGAAGAACTGGGTGTTTCTGAAGTGGAGGCCATTCGCCTGGTGAATGAATTTTCCTACGATCTTAAGGGATCCGTCAACGAATCGAATGATGTGAAATGGGATAAAGTGGGCAGATTTACTATGGCCGACAACGGAAATATTGTTTTTGAATCCGCAACGCTGGAATTGTTGCCCGAAGATCCGACGCCTGCTGAACAATTGAGGGATGAAATGGCCGGCTATATGATGCCGGCAAGTATCGCCGAAAAATCTTTTTCAGAATTAACCGAACCTTCCGTAGATGAAAATAAGAAAAAAGATATAGCCTGGCAGATAGCCTGGATATTGCTTATAGCCGCTGTGATGATCACGGGCGTTTATTTCAGCCGCCATGGGTTCAACGTTTCTTCCACGGGTAACAAAATGCAGATCAAAACCGGCAAGATGCCGGACAGGTAACTGATATTGGTCTTCTCTTTTACGTTTACTTTGCAGGTTTTTATGAATGATGTAATACATAGGAACGACTGTCCGGTATGTGGTTCCGCAAAACTCAGTCTGATTTTTCAGGCAAAAGATCATACAGTAAGCGGTAAGCGGTTTCAAATATCAGAATGCGGCAATTGCACCTTACGATTCACACAAGATGCGCCTGGCGAGGCAGATATGAGCAATTATTATCAGTCGAACGACTATATTTCACATAGTAATACATCGCAGGGACTGGTAAACCGCCTGTATAAAGCGGTGAGACGGATAACGAACCGGCAAAAAAGAAAATCGGTTGAAAAAAACACAGGATTAAGAAAAGGAATGATCCTGGATGTAGGTAGCGGCACCGGATTTTTTCTTTCGGAAATGAAACGGAACGGGTGGCAGGTAACCGGCATTGAACCCAGCATGCAGGCACGAACGGTCGCAAAAAAAGAGAATAACGTAGATCTCGAAGATATAGGCTGCTTCCACAGCCTGCAGGGCCCGTATAATGCCATTACTCTGTGGCATGTGCTGGAACATATTCACGATCTGAATGGGTATCTGCATAAATTTTATGAGCTTTTGACAAAAGACGGAAAATTATTCATTGCTGTTCCCAACTACACCTGTTACGATTCTCAGGTTTATAAAGAATCGTGGGCGGCATACGATGTGCCCCGCCATCTTTATCATTTTTCGCCAAAAAGTCTGCTTTTGTTGATGGAGACACACGGGTTTGTTGTTGAAAAAATCTATCCCATGTGGTTCGACAGTTTTTATGTAAGTTTTTTGAGCAGCAAATACAAAACAGGGAAAACTCAATGGATATCCGCAATAGTGACAGCCAGTATTTCCAATTTCAAGGCATTGTTGAAGACAGACAGATGCAGCTCACTAATCTATGTTATTAAGAAAAAATCAATTGCTTAGTTTGATTTCGTAAAGCTCGGGCCATCGTTTGCCTGTAACATAGATTTTGCGTGTTGAAGAATCATAGGCGATCCCATTGGGCACATCGGCCTCGGGATCGTAGGCCAGTACTCTTTTCCATACACTTTCCATATTTATTTTAGCCTCTACATTGCCGGTTTCAGGATTTATTTTAAGTATATAAGGAAGTTGCCACTGGTTGGCATACACATATCCGTCAATATATTCCAGTTCATTCAGGTTGTAAGCCAGGGTGCCGTTGTCTTTTACCGGCAGCTTTTTTTTCAATTTGAATGTTGAAGGTTCGTAAAAATAAAGAGTGCTGGTGCCATCGCTCACAATCAGCTGATTCCCGTCATTGGCAATACCCCATCCTTCGGTTTCAAGGCGGAATTCTTTTAGTTTTTTAAAGGATTTTACATCATACACAAAAACCACGTTTTCCTGCCAGGTTAGTTGAAAAACCGAATCGTTCAGAATGGTAATGCCCTCTCCGAAATATTTGTCTTCAAGATCTATGGCTTTGAGTGTTTTTCCCGTTTTCAGATCCACCTTCAGCAACCTGGACTCTCCTTTTTCTCCGGTTCCTTCGTACAATTCGCCTTTATAAAAAGCAAGCCCCTGGGTAAAGGACTTTGTATTATGCGGAAAAGTCATTTCAATTGTATAGTTGATTATCGGGGTAAAGGTTTTTTGCTGCCCATCCGTACGGAGATCGGAAGGGGTATTATTTTTATCTGAGTTTTTGCAGGAAAAAATAACAGAAGCAACGATGCTTATGATTGTAAGTTTTTTCATAAAAAAATTACTGTCAAAAATAAGATTTAATCGTTTTTATGCTGTTTAGCCTGTGTTAAACAAGAAAACAGTGTTGGATAACCAGACTTTTTTTTACTCTCTGTTGCAAATGCGAAAAATAAATTTTATGTTTATGACGGATTAGGTTAATAATTACCACCCATTTAGTCACATTTCGTTCCCGTATCCAGGAAAATTTCCCATTCAACAATTAGTTAATTCCAATTTCCGGCTGAAGCCTTAAGTCCCCCTGTGGAGCCATTTTTTTCATTCTTTACCTTTTGAAGCAATGTTAAAAAAGCTGGCCGGATTCGCTTGGTTGTTATGCTTTGCCGTTACTCTTGATGCACAACGGAATTGTGTAAGTTATGAGTATAGTCAGCAGTTGGTTACACGTGACCCTTTACTTCTTTCCCGCATTGTTGAGATAGAAAATTTTACCCAAAGAAATTCAGGAAGGGAATTACCGATTTCGGCCTTCAGGCATACCGAAGACACTATTCGCATTCCTGTTGTTGTTCATGTTCTCTATCATTATCCTCATGAGAACATTGGCGAAGAAAAAATAATAGAACAGATCGGTATTTTGAACAGGGATTTTGGTAAAAGAAACTCCGATACGGTAAAAATACCTTCGGCTTTTGCCCCGCTGGCTGCCAATACAAAAATCGAGTTTCAACTGGCCACCCGCGATTCGAGGGGCAGGGCCTCCAATGGCATTGTAAGGCGGTATACCCCTGTAAAAAAATGGGTGATGGATGATAAAATGAAGTTTTCGTCGGAGATGGGAAGCGATGCCTGGGATGCCGCCAGCTATCTGAACATATGGATATGTAATCTGGAAGACCTGTTGGGGTATGCATCATTTCCCGGCGCACCGGCTGAAAGAGATGGTGTAGTTTTAAACTATAAAATAGTAGGAGAGGTGGGTTATTTTGGGGCTTACAATAAAGGCAGAACAGCGGTACATGAGGTAGGCCACTGGTTAAATCTGAGGCACATCTGGGGCGATGCGGACTGTGGCAATGATGCTGTGGACGATACTCCTACGCAGAGAAGCTATACACCCGGGTGTCCATCGGGTATTAGAGTTACTTGCGGCAATGCCCCTGCCGGCGACATGTATATGAATTATATGGATTTTACCAGCGATGCCTGCGTGTATATGTTTACCCTCGGCCAAAAAGCAAGAATGAGATCCTTATTTGCCCCGGGCGGATTCAGGCATTCTCTTCTCTCGTCACAGGGGCTCGACACTCCGGCAATTGAAGAAGCGCCATTACCTGAAGAACCACCCCGCTGGTTACATATAAAAATTTACCCCAACCCAGCCAGCACTGTTCTAACGCTGAACTTTGAACATGATATCCGCTGGATCGGGAGGCAGTTTCAGGTTATCGATATTTCAGGCAGAATTTTGATGAAAAAAACAATCACCAGTTCGGTACAGCAACTGGATGTAAGCGGTATGAAGCCGGGAGTATACTTTATAAGGGGCGAAAAAGAAGGAGAAAAGCTAATGGAGCGATTCTTAAAACTGTAGTCTTTTTTTCGTGAGTACCAATACAAAAAGAAAAGGGTCATCCGGTTGTGACCCTTTTTCTTTTAATACCTTGCCAGTTCTTACAGGTGTATAGCTTCGCCATAAGCCACCTCAATGGCATCTTTTACGCTTTCGCTGATGGTGGGATGCGGGTGAATGCTGTTTAATACCTCATGATAGGTGGTTTCCAGTTTTCGGGCCGTTACGGTTTCTGCAATCATTTCTGTTACGTTGTATCCAATCATATGCGTACCCAGCCATTCTCCATATTTAGCATCAAATATCACTTTTATAAAACCTTCGGGATGACCGGCTGCGGAAGCTTTGCCACTGGCGCTCAACGGAAATTTTCCCACTTTTATATCGTAGCCGGCCTCTTTAGCCTGTTTTTCCGTATAGCCTACCGAAGCTATCTCGGGATAGCAGTAGGTGCAGCCGGGCACATTTCCGTAATCTAACGGCTCGGGCTGATGCTTGTATTTTTTTTGATTATAGCCGATATTTTCAACGCAAATAATCCCTTCTTTTGACGCCACATGGGCCAATGCCTGGCCGGGCACACAATCACCAATGGCATATATGCCCGGTACATTGGTTTCATAAAACTTGTTTACTACTATCTTCCCCTTATCGGTTTTGATGCCCATTTCTTCCAGGCCAATGCCTTCAATATTGGCGGCTACGCCTACGGCACTCAGCAAAATATCCGCCTCCAGCATCACCTCACCGGCAGCTGTTTTTACTTTGGCCTTTACTCCGTTACCCGATGTGTCTACAGAAGTGACTTCGCTGCTGGTTAAAATATCTATACCGTTCTTTTTAAAATTCTTTTCCAGTTCTTTCGATATGTCTTCATCTTCCACAGGTACCACTCTGGGTAGAAATTCAACAATAGTCACTTTGGTTCCCAGGCAATTATAAAAGTAGCCAAACTCTACACCAATAGCTCCGCTGCCCACCACAATCATTGACTTGGGTAGTTGGGGCAAAACCATTGCTTCGCGGTATCCAATAATCTTTTTACCGTCAATTTTAAGAGAGGGCAGTTCACGGCTTCTGCCTCCGGTAGCGATAATAATATGGGTAGCTTCTATTATTTGCTTTTTGCCATCGGCACCCGTTACTTCTACCTGGCCTTTGGCTTTTATCTTTCCAAAGCCCATTATTACATCGATCTTATTCTTTTTCATCAGAAACTGAACTCCCTTGCTCATCTTATCGGCAACGGCCCGGCTTCTTTTAATAATGGCTTCAAAATTGGGGGTAGCGCTTGCATCAATTCCAAAATCCTTTGAATGTTTAATGTCTTCCAGCACCTGGGCACTTTTCAACAACGCCTTAGTAGGAATGCAGCCCCAGTTCAGGCAAATACCACCCAGACTTTCTTTTTCTATTATTGCGGTTTTAAATCCCAGCTGAGAGGCACGGATGGCTGCTACATATCCACCCGGGCCACTTCCTATTACAACTACGTCGTATGCCATAATTTAAAATGATTGGTTGATTAGATAATTTGTGGATTTGGAAATGAGCTGCGAAACTACTGGAAAACAGCCATTCAGCAAAGGTGGGTATAGCTTAAGGGGTTAAATTGTTCAATGGCCGGCGGCCGTACAGTGCGGGTAGAGTGGTGAAGCAAGTGGGCGTTTAAATAACAAAGAAGTGTCTGTCACACAGCAAAAAATTAATCAGAACTTAACACCCGCTGGAACTAAAAATCTTTCCGACCCGATGAAAACCAAAATAATATAAAAATACTGCAGGAAGAGAGCAGTGTAAAAAAACTGAAACCTGCAATCGAAAATCTAAAATCAATCCCTTACCTTTGCCCTCCTAAAAATTTGAACGTCATGGCAAGAGTATGTCAGGTTACGGGCAAGGTTCCGGTCACAGGTCATAATGTGTCCCACTCCAATATAAAGACCAAGCGCCGTTTTTTACCAAATCTACAAACCAAACGGTATTACCTGGCCGAAGAGGATAAGTGGATTACGCTAAAAGTTTCGGCCGATGGAATAAGAACCATTAACAAAAAAGGCCTTTATAACGTGGTGAAAGAATTAAGAGCAAAAGGGCAGCATGTATAGGTTATCGGACTGATTACCTCATAAGTTAATCGGCCGTATGTACTGATAAAACTGATATAAATAAACTGATTAATAAAACACAATGGCAAAGAAAGGAAACCGGGTACAGGTAATTCTGGAATGTACCGAGCATAAAAACAGCGGTCAGCCGGGAACCAGCCGTTATATTACGGTAAAAAATAAAAAGAATAATCCCGAAAGGCTGGAACTGAAGAAGTACAACCCTATTCTGAAAAAAGTAACTGTTCATAAAGAAATTAAGTAATCAGTTGACTGGTTAATCAGTCAGATGAAAAAACATTGAAGTAATAACACACCGGGCAAACCTATCAACCGGTATGCTGATTATCTGATAAACGAATTAACTAAGCATCATGGCAAAAGCAGCTAAAACCGCGATAAAGACAAAAGACCAGAAGGCCGCAGCCGAAGCTAAAAACTGGACAAAAGTGATCAAGGCGGTGCGCAGCCCCAAAACAGGCGCTTATACTTTTAAGGAAGCAATTGTTCATAAAGACAAGATCAAACAATACCTGGCAGAGAAGTAAGTACTGCCGCGCAAATATTGTCGGGGAAAGCTGTTCGTGGTTACGGATGGCTTTTGTTGTTTAAGTAAACGAGTGCAGACCTGTGAAGATGTATTTTGAATATTGGCCTTGATCATTTATAAAACGGGTATGGGTTTTTTTAATAAACTGTTTGGTAAAAAAGAAAAGGAAAGCCTCAATCAGGGTTTGCAGAAAACCAAAGAGAGTTTTCTTTCCAAAATAACCAGGGCGGTTGCCGGAAAAAGTTCGGTGGATGATGAGGTGCTGGATAATTTGGAAGAAGCGCTGGTAGCAGCCGATGTGGGTATTGATACCACCGTTCAGATCATTGAAAGAATTGAAAAAAGAGTAGCGAAAGAAAAATACCTAAATACTTCTGAACTTAACAAACTGTTGCAGCAGGAAATTGAAGATATTCTTGTGGATGCGCCGCAGGCAAACAGTTACGCATTTGATTCCGATCTTCCTTCAAAGCCATACATTATTCTTGTAGTAGGTGTGAACGGCGTAGGAAAAACGACCACTATCGGTAAGCTGGCTTATAATTTTAAGCAGGCGGGTAAAAATGTATTGCTCGGCGCAGCCGATACTTTCCGGGCTGCTGCTGTGGATCAGTTAACGATATGGAGTGAAAGAGCCAAAGTGCCAATTGTAAAACAGAATATGGGCAGCGACCCCGCAGCCGTTGCGTTTGATACCGTTCAAAGCGCTGTGGCCAGAGGCGCTGACGTAGTGTTGATAGACACGGCAGGCCGTTTGCATAACAAAGCCCACCTGATGGAGGAACTGGGTAAAATAAAAAGAGTGATTCAGAAAGTAATTCCCGAGGCTCCTCATGAAGTATTGCTGGTGCTGGATGGCAGCACCGGACAAAATGCGCTGGAGCAGGCTAAGCATTTTACGGCGGCTACAGATGTATCGGCACTGGCCATTACTAAGCTGGATGGCACCGCAAAGGGGGGAGTGGTACTGGCTATTGCCAGTCAGTTTAAAATACCCGTGAAGTTTATTGGGGTGGGAGAAAAAATGGAAGATCTGCTGGTTTTTGATAAGCATGAGTTTGTGGATAGCCTCTTTAATCTGGAAAGAAGCAGCGGATGACCCCGTCTAAACTTTTTTTTAATATCATCGGGGCCCTGCTGGTAGGGGCGATAATTCTTTTCGGTGGTCTGCGCATGTCTGGCTGTATGGACAGAAAGATGCGGAAAGCCGTTAACAAAAATCCGGCTGAGGTAAAAGCGGTCGTAACAAAAAAAAGTTCTCACAAAGGAAAATCGGTTTTTTTTCTTATGAATACAAAGGCCGGAAATACAACAGTACGAAGCAGGGTGAGTTTTTCTTCAAAAAAGTAAAAGCAGGTGATGAAATATATATAAGAACCGATTCTGACCATCCTAAAAATGCATATATCATCCGGCCATCTGAATAAATAAATGAACCATGACTAAAAAAGATACCAGCCGACGATGTGTATTGATGAGTGCTATATTGTAAAAAAACGGTCTGTCCGAGGCCTTTGGAGGCAAACTTAAAAGGTATACACATGAAGACAAGGAAATTTCAAAAAGACAAAATAAACATCATTACCCTGGGGTGCAGCAAAAACATGGTGGACAGCGAAATATTGAGCGGCCAGTTAAAAGCCAATGATATAGATGTGGTGTATGAAAATAAAAAACTTGACCATAACATTGTAGTAGTAAACACCTGTGGATTTATTGAAAAAGCAAAGGAAGAGAGCATTAATGCCATTCTTGATCAGGTAGCGCTGAAACAAAAGGGAAAGCTGGATAAAGTGTATGTGACAGGCTGCCTCAGTCACCGCTACAAGAATGATCTGGAAAAAGAAATACCGGAAGTAGACGCCTGGTTCGGCACCATGGAACTTCCACTTATACTAAAGCAGTTTGAGGCGGATTATAAGACCGAACTGGTTGGCGAACGACTGCTTGCCACGCCACAGCATTATGCCTATTTAAAAATTTCGGAAGGGTGTAACCGCACCTGTGCGTTTTGCGCCATACCGCTGATGCGCGGAGGGCATGTAAGTAAAAGCATTGAAGATATTGTAAAAGAGGCGAAAAGCCTCGCAAAAAAAGGGGTGAAAGAGGTAATGCTGATTGCGCAGGAGCTAACCTACTACGGTCTGGATATCTACAAAAAAAGAATGCTTGCCGAACTGCTGAAACAGTTAAGCGATGTGAAAGAGCTGGAATGGATACGGCTGCATTATGCCTATCCGCATAAGTTTCCGGCGGAGGTTTTGGATGTGATGCGGGAAAGAGAAAATATCTGCAACTATCTTGATATGCCTCTGCAGCATGCTTCTGAACATATGCTTAAGGCAATGAAACGACAGATTACGAAACCTGAAATGGAAGAACTCATTTTGATGATCAGGGAAAAAGTGCCGGGTATTTGTCTGCGTACCACATTAATTGCCGGATTTCCCGGCGAAACGCAAGATGATGTGGAGGAATTAAAGAGCTTTCTGCGCAAGCATCGTTTTGACCGGGTGGGTATCTTTACCTATTCGCATGAAGAAGGAACAGCGGCATATAATTTGGCAGATGACGTGCCCGCTGAAGAAAAAGAAAGAAGGGCTCAGGAAATCATGGAAACGCAACAGGAAATTTCTTACGAGCTGAACCAGAAAAAGATCGGAAAGACCTTTAAAACTATTATCGATAAGAAAGAAGCCGGCCGCTACCTGGGACGCACCGAGTTTGATTCGGTAGAAGTAGATAATGAAGTTATCATTCATTCTGATGCAAAACTTTCCATAGGAGAATTTGTGAATGTAAAGATCACAAAAGCCTACGATTATGATATCGAGGGAGAGTTTGTTGGTTAATACTTTAGTTATGCTCTCTTAATGATCTTTCGATATTTCTGTCGGGTATCAGCCATAAGGCAGCAACAAGAATGAAAATAATGCCTGATATCAGCGGGTTAAAAAAGGCAACCGGTATTGCAATAGTGTAAGCAGCCAGCGATATAAAACCTTTTTCGGATTGTTTTTTTAAAAGAGTTTCCAGTTTTACATTACCGGTATTGCATTTCCTGATTACAACCAGCAGGATATAATAGGCTATGCCGCAGAGGTCGAGCAATATTGCGTAAAGGGTTACCGTGTTGGGCGCAAAATCATTTTCCCCCATCCAGCCGGTAGCAAAAGGCACCAGCGAAAGCCAGAACAGCAAATGCATATTTGCCCACAGGATACCGCCTGTTATATGATGAACAGTATGCAGCAGATGATGATGATTTCCCCAGTAAATGGCAAGCATGAGAAAGCTCAGTATGTAACTCAGAAAAACCGGCAACAAACCGGCAAGGCCCTGCCAGCTGGCATCGTGCGGTATTTTCATTTCAAGCACCATTATTGTAATGATGATGGCCAGTACTCCGTCGCTGAAAGCTTCAAGCCGGTTTTTAGTCATATTTTTATTTCGTATTTACTATCCTTGTATTAATAAGAGAAGTTAAATTTACACGGAAAAGAAATGCAATGGTTACCATTTCCTGTGTCCGGCAACTGGTCCTGTCTTTTCCCGAAACAGATGAGCACCCCCCACTTTGAAAGAAGCGCATTCAGGGTAAAGAAAAAAATTTTCGCCACACTTTCAGAAAAAAAACATTCTGTAAACCTGAAACTTACATTAGTAGATCGGTCTGTTTTCTGCGTTTATAATCCCGCGGTTATTCATCCCGTGGCCGGTGGCTGGAGCCGAATGGGATATACAACTGTTCATCTTAAAAAGGTAAGAAGGTCGATTTTTAAAGATGCCTTGACAACAGCCTACTGCACCGCAGCTCCTAAAAAACTGGCAAAAAAATATCTGAAACAATAGTTTTTGTATTGGCTCTTGTACTCAGTTGCGATTGATCTTTGTCTTTTTATAGATAATGGCTCCTTTATCGGTAATTCCCATAATGGTTACAGTGTAAGTGGAAGCGGTATCTGCCGTATAAAAAGAAAGGCTGAGGGGCTCTTTCCCAACGAAAACATCTCCGTTCCAGTAAATAGTGGAACGGTTATCTTTAAACCCGGCATACCTTACTTTTTCATTGCTGTAATCAGGGATATAAAATTCCGGCGAGACGTGATACCCCTTTGGCCGGATAATGACCATGTTTTCTTTTTTTCCTGAAAGAAACTGAGGCAACCCGGTTTTTATAAGTATCACTCCGTTGCCGGCTCTTGATCCGTATTGAGCACCTTCCGGGCCGGTAAGCACTTCTATTTCCTCTATCTGCTCCGGAGGTATTGAATTAAGAAAATCGATAACAGAATTACCGGTACTTGCCGGTACGCCATCAATAACTACTATTGGTTCTTGCGAGGCGCCGGCCAGATCGGGTGATAAGGTGGGCATTCCACCCCGGATGGTTAACTTGCCATTCATCATTACCACACCCGGAACCATCATCACTGCATTTGCCGTAGTAGACAAACCTTGTTTTTGCAACTGCTCACGTGTAATAGTACGGCTGAGTTTATTTCCTTTTTTTTCAGATGTTTTTTTCCCTTTTACAGAACGAAGTACAATTTCTTCAAGCATCGTTTTTGACGATCCGGTTAAAAAAGTATCAGCCGTCGCTTTTTTGAAGGCTTCAATCCGCTCGTTATTCATTTCAGTTATGCAGGCTGAAAAATCCGGAATAGTTGGCAATACCTGAAAACCGGACTCCTGCAAGGTGATTGTAACATCTTCAATATTGATCCGGGTGTTTTCCGGCTGCAAGGCAAAAACCGTACTGTCGTAAAAGTTGAGGTCTTTTATTTCAAAATATCCCTTTTCGTCTGTTGCTGTTTTCATAATCGTATTGGCAGCAGGATAGGGAAAGATGTTCAGTGTTTCACCGGCAAGCGCTTTGTTTTTTTCTTTTAAGATACCTTTCAGGCTGATTTTGCTGTCCGGCAGCTTTTCGATATTTAAAAAGGAATCGCGGCGTACTGTAATTTCCGTTATCTCGGGGCTGCTCATCAGTATATCCGTTTCTTCGTTGAAGCTGACGGCCACCTCGCCGGCACAATGCGAATTGATTAAGCGTCTCGGCGAGAGTATTAATTTTCTTAAAAAATTTGTATCCGTCGCCTGTAACAACGCATTATCATCTGTAACGGCCACCGATAACAGCGCGGGTACAGGGCTGTTCGATTTGTCTGTTACAGCTATTTTAAGCTGCACCTTACTCCGGGGCCCATACCGCTCTTTATCGGCGGAAATAGTAAGGTTAACATCTGCCGGATCGATCCAGACCTTGCGGTGACTGACCTGCTCCATTTTTTCATTAAACAGAAAGAAGTCGGCAATGCCTCCGGGAATTTTGCTTTTGGATACTTCCGCTTCATACATGCCTGTTCCAATGCCGGCAAATACCAGTGAGTCTTTTGAAAAACCGAGTAAAAAACTTTTTGCTTTTTTGGCATAAAGCACATCTCCGAGATTGACACGGAATTTTATGTAACCGGCATCATTTTTTACAAGCGCAAGCTGATAGGCCGTATCGCTGGTAGCAGGAAGCGGATATACGCGACCAGACGTTTCAGCTTCGCGGATATGTACAGAATACCTTCTGGGCCGCGATGGATTGAAAACAAACTTTCCAAAACCATTTGAAGAGGTTGTGAATTTTGTTATTGAATTACCCAAATGATCAGATACGGTTCCATTAACCGATGCCGGCTTTCCGTCTGTTCCCGTTGCAAAGACGATTACGGTATTCTCAACACCACTTATAAGATTTCCTCCTTCTGGAAAAAACTGAATTAAGGCGGAGTCTTTTGCTTTTTTACTGTTTGAAATTTTATTTGTTTCGGAAAGGGAGTTTTTTTGAAGATTGTTAACTACATAAATGGGCTGTACCACTGCAAAAGGAGTAAACAAATAGCTATTACCTGCCGCCGCCCTGAAAAAATAATATCCTTCCGCAAGATCGGGCGGTATTTGTATACCTCCGTTTAATTGCAGTTCTTCGGCATTTAATAAAACTTTATTAATAGCCATTCCTTCTTTATTGTAAAGCCCGGCATAAACAGTTTTGACCCCGGCGCCGATGTTGTGAGTGTTAACAGAGGCCAGGTAAATCCGAAACCAGAGAGTGGTGCCGGCCATATAGTAAGGCTTGTCAAGGTGTGCAAACAGATAATTCTGACGGGTGGCCCTGATGTCGGTTAGAAGTCTGGAAGCGATCTGTTCCAGTTTGGCATGATCGGTTTCCTGTGCAGCAAGCGAAGCGAATAAGAGCAGCAAGAATGGCAAAAACAGCTTTTTCATCTATTAAATGTACAAATAATCAAAAATGCCCGGGTTGATTTTTGTCAAATCTGCTATCTTTCGATATAAATTATTTTAGCATGAAATACCTGATCGCCTGTCTTTTTTTTGTTTCTGGTTTTGCTTCAGCCCAGAAAAATCCTGTTGTTGAGCAGAAAGAATTTATTCCTTCGGGTGTACAGATTTCCGTAGCAAGAAATTCAGTAATAATAAACGGCGTGAGAATTGACTACACAACTCATACCGGATACCTTGACCTGCGGAATGATACCGGAAAACTGATTGCCAAAATTTTTTTCATTTATTACCGGAAAAACAATGAAGATCCGGGAAAGCGTCCGGTTACGTTCGCTTTTAACGGCGGCCCGGGATCTTCCTCCGTATGGCTGCATATGGGCGGCCTGGGACCAAAAAGGGTATTGCTTGAGGAAGATGGCACAGCTACGCCTCCGCCTTATAAAATAATAAGCAATGAATATAGCTGGCTGGATAAAACAGATCTTGTGTTTATTGATCCCGTTGCTACCGGTTTCAGCCGCCCGGCGCCCGGTGAAAATGCCAGACAATTTCATGGATACGTGGAAGATATTCAATCTGTGGGGTCTTTTATCCGGCATTTTCTGTCAAGGTATGAAAGATGGGCTTCGCCAAAATATCTGGCCGGCGAAAGTTATGGTACCACCCGGGCAGCAGGTTTATCCAAGTTTTTGCAGGACAGTTACCGTATTTATATCAACGGAATATTTCTGATTTCGCCGGTGCTCAACTTTGGTACCAACGATTATTATGTAGGTAACGATCTTCCCAGGGCATTATATATTCCTTCCTATACGGCTGCGGCATGGTATCATAAAAAGCTATCCCCTTCATTGCAGGGAGATCTTGTAAAGGCATTGAAAGAAAGCGAAGCGTTTGCACTGGGCGAGTATGCCACTGCATTATTAAAAGGGGCCTGGATGAGCGAAGAAGAGAAAGTAAAGATAGCCGAAAAAATGAGTTACTATACCGGGCTTAGCAAAGAATATTGTTTACAGGCCAATCTGCGTGTGGAAGAAAACCGGTTTTACAAAGAACTACGAAGGAAAGAGGGTCTTACAATAGGACGCCTGGATGCAAGATTTACCGGAACCGATCTGGATGATGCCGGAGAAACGGTAAGCTTTGACCCTTCATTTACCAATATCGACGGGCCATTTACTTCTGCCGTTAATGATTATTTTATCCGCGAACTGAATTTTAAGGAAGAGTACGCCTATAATATATTCGGCAATGTACGCCCCTGGAATTATAATAATGTGCAAAACCAGTTTCTGAATGTGGCAGAAAGCCTTCGTGATGCAATGGCAAAAAACCCGTCGTTAAAAGTATATGTCGGGTCCGGCTATTATGATTTTGCCACACCCTACTTTACAGCTATGTACGATGTGGCACACATGTTCCTTCGGCCGGAAGCCATGAAAAATATACGCCATTATTTTTATACATCCGGTCATATGTATTACATCAATAAACCGGATTTGATCCGGTTTAAAAAAGATGTAGACAATTTTTTTGACTGGAGCAGTAACATACGATGAAGCCTGCGGGTAGTACCGTATCGGAGTATCCATTTCAGCGGAGTGATGTTTTTTCATTTTTTCTGAAAAAATTTCTTTTGCCTTTGTCAACTTTTCAGCCATACACCGCCTGGTATTTCGTTTGATTCGCCTCAAAATAAATAACCAACAAAAAAGGAGGCTTATATGACAACCGCAATTATGAAAAAGGGAAACGGCAGCTCAAGTGTACCGGCCACCTTTGGCGGGCTGGTTGATCAGATTTTTCAAAACAACCTGAGCCGCTTTTTTGATGACGATTTTTGGGGCGCCAGCGCCCTGAACAGGTACAATAGCGTACCCGTAAACCTGAAAGAAACCGACAAGACTTATGAGATGGAAGTGATTGCTCCGGGGCTCAAAAAAGATGATTTCCGATTAAATGTAAGCAACGATATGCTTACTATATCCTTTGAGCACAAAGAGCAAAACAAAGAAGAAAACAGCAACGAAGGCTGGTTGAGGAAAGAATACCGGCTGCATTCATTCACCCGCAGTTTTTCGATGGACGATAGCGTGGATGTAAACAAAATCACCGCTAAATACTCCGATGGTATTTTATACCTCACATTGCCCAAGAAGGAAAATGCACAAAGAATATCCAGAACAATTGAGATCAAGTAATTGAATGAAATACGGAGCAGTATCACCATGCCGGCCGGAAAGGCCGGCTTTATTATTTCCGATTAATTGTATAGCAGAAACGCCAACCACAAATTACCCGGCAATAAATGAAAACGGCCATTGCGGATGGTGCGGATGGATTCCGGATATTCCGCATGCGCTTCCGTTTTGTAAACGGGAAAATCGCTCTTCTTATAAGCAAGCTAATGGGCAAGGCAGCTATAAAAAATTTTAATCAGCAGCAATCGCTCAGAGCGGCGGGTATTCTTTTTAAGAAAAAGGTAAAATGGCTTTTTCGGAGATCAGGAGGTTACCCCATTATTTATTTTATCAATGAAAGACTGAATCTTGAACATTTCTTCTGCGGGCATACCATTTTTTGTCATGATGGTGTGTACATCGCCAAGGTATTTCATGCCAAGGTAATTGGCCGTTTCGGAAAACGGAAGCCAGAAATGATCCCCCAGATTATTACCGACGGAACAACTGATGGCGGCCATATTTTTCCCTCTTAGTTTTCTGCCCAGGTCTTTTTCGATTGTAAGCAGATCGGTAAACCGGTCAAAAAAAACTTTCATGATTCCGCTCATGCTGTACCAGTAAACCGGTGTGGCAAAAACAAGAGTATCATAGGTGGCCAGAATTTTTTTCATCAAAGGCAGATAATCGTCGCCCGCATTTTGATGATCGTAATCGTAATAACTGAAATTATAATTATTGAGATCTATCAGATCCCATCCCGAAGCCTTTTGAAGATGTGAAATAACATTATCGTTAAAAGCGTCTTTTCTTGAGGTGCCCAGGATTATAACTGTTTTCATGTGGTTGAGGTTTTGCCGGTTACGGCAGGCTTGTAAAATGGTACAAGTGGTTAAGAATTGCTGTAAGCGGGAGCTAAATTATAAAAATAAACGTGGAATTCATAACGGCAGCCGGGGCCGGAAACCGGATTTTTTTTCGCTATTATTCAACTGAACTGTCTACTTTAGCTGAAACACGCTGCTTATGCTGTACAAATCACTAACCGGTATTTTGCCTGCACTATTTATTTCATTGGTTACATTTTCGCAGGCTGCTTATTTTTACCCAGGTGGCGGCAAAATGAATGCCTCTATTCCTTCGCCCGAAGTTTTTCTGGGTTATCCTGTTGGCTCTCATCATACCCGTCATGATAAAGTGGTAGAGTATTTTAAAGAACTCGATCGTCTTTCGGAAAGAGTAACAATGCAGGTGATCGGTGAAACCTACGAACACCGGCCACAGATTACGGCAATTTTCACATCGGCTTCCAATCATAACCGTATTGAAGAAATCCGCAAAGAGCATCTGGCCGGTCAGCAGACGGGAAACACAGAAAATATTCCGTTGATAATACATCTGGGTTATAATGTTCATGGCAATGAACCCAGCAGTACCGAGGCGGCCCTGCTTACCGCTTATTATCTTACCGCATCCGAATCAGATGAAACCATAAAATGGCTGAACGAAATGGTGATATTGATGGACCCGGTGATCAACCCCGATGGAAGAGACCGGCACAGCCACTGGGCCAATATGCATAAAGCCACTCCGCCGGTTAGCGATCCGATTGACAGAGAGCATACCGAGATATGGCCGGGCGGCCGGTTTAATCATTACTGGTTTGATCTGAACCGCGACTGGTTTCTTGCTACTTTTCCTGAAACACGAAACCGGATAAAATTTTTTCATCACTGGCGGCCATACGTTCAAACGGATCATCATGAAATGGGAACCAACGCTACTTTTTATTTTGATCCCGGCGAAGATGCCAGCAATAATCCTGTGGTACCGGATTTTTTGTATAAAACCATTTATCCGAAATACGCTGAATATTTTGCCGCTGCCACGGATAAACTGGGCTCCATGTACTATACCAAGGAATCGTATGATAAATTATATCCCGGTTACGGCAGCAGTTACTGCAATTTTTACGGCGGAGCCGGTTTTTTATTTGAACAGGCCAGTTCCAGAGGTCATGTGCAGGAAACAAATACGATTCCATTAACGTTTGCTTTTACGATCCGAAACCAGTTTACCGCATCGCTGACCACCATCCGTGCTTCGCTGGCCGAAAAAAAATTACTGCTGCAGATGCGAAAAGAATTTTACCGCGTGGCCCGGGCACAGGCGGCACAGTCGCCGGTAAAAGGATATTTGTTTGGAGATACTACCGATGAAACACGAACCAGGGCTTTTCTTGAAATACTGCTGCTTCATGAAATAGAAGTTTATGCTGCCGGCAGGCAATATTATGTTCCGTGCGACCAGGATAACTATGTAATGGTACGCTCCGTTTTTGAAAAACAGATTACTTACAAAGACAGTTCATTTTATGATGCTTCGGCCTGGAGCCTGGTGCATGCTTTTAATTTGCTGTACACCGAATTGAAGGCGCCGATAAACCGAGGTAACCGAGTTTTCGTCCTGCCTGCAAGACAAATTCCGGAACCGGAGAAAAGTGATTATGCTTATATATTTGAAAGCACCGATTATAATTTGCACAGGGCGGTTTATTATTTGCAAAACGGAGGCGCCATCGTTCAGTCGGCTTTTCGTCCTTTCAGCACACACAGTCAAGGCCGAAAAAAAGATTTTGGTTATGGCAGCATCATTGTACCGGTGCATCGTCAGCGCATCGCGGCCGACTCGTTATATACTCTGATAAAGGAAGTAAGCCGCATGGCGGGTATCAGAATTTATGCGCAAAATACAGGGTACAGCGCCGGAGGTATTGATCTGGGCAGTCCTTATGTACGAACACTGAAAAAACCGGAAGCGGCTCTGATTATCGGAACTGGCGTATCGGCACCTGAGGCGGGAGAGATATGGCACCTGCTCGATCAGCGTTTACAGATGCCCATTACTAAAATTGACATATTGAATCTGAGCCGCGCCGATCTGAAAAGATACAATACGATCGTCATGGTATCGGGTAACTACGCATTGATTGAAAAAAATACAACGGATAAAATCAAATCGTGGGTGCAGGACGGAGGCACACTCATTACAATAAAAACCGGAACCGAATGGGCCATACGAAACGGGTTTACAAAAGAAAAGCTGGTACCAGCCGATACCGCCAGAGGAATTCCGCCGCGCCAGGACTTTGACAGGGCAGCCGACATCGAAGGCGCCAAGGCTATGGGAGGATCAATTTTTCAGATTGATCTGGATACCACACACCCGCTTGGATTCGGGTTCAACAGCCGAAAAGTTTCATGGTATCGCAACGGCCTTACTTTTCTGCAACCGGGTATGAATCCTTACAGTACGGTTGCCAAATACACCGACAAACCCTTGATCGGCGGATACGTTCATCCCTCCGCATTAAAAAGAGTAACTAATTCCGCAGCCGTAATTGTGGCTGCTGAGGGAAGCGGAAGGGTAATCCTGTTCAGCGACAATCCGAATTTCAGGGGTGTGTGGTATGGTACAAACAAAGTTTTTCTGAACGCATTGTTTTATGGAGGCATTCTTAGCGTACCACAGGTAATGCCGGGTGAATAAATTTACAGCCTGAGTTTTTCACCGAGATCAGCAAAAAACCGCTGCAGCAGTAAGGTAAGAGCAGTGGTTTTATTTGCTGAACAGAAATACCAAACGCTGAAGTGAGTGACACAACAGGCGATGCCATGAAAATCGGAAGCCGGCAACCTGAATGACTACTAACTGCAACCGGCCCCTGCCGCTTCAGGGTTTAAATGCCTTCGGCTTGTCACCGGCAGCATTTTTATCTGCATGCTTCACATATTTTTCCAGCCAGGCATATTGCTCATACAGCAGATGCAGAATGTTTTCGCGGCCCTGATAGCCGTGGCTTTCGTACGGCAGCTGCACGTACCTTGCCGTGCCGCCATGTCCTTTTATGGCATTAAACATTCTTTCGCTTTGTATCGGATAAGTGCCGGAGTTGTTGTCCATCTCTCCGTGTACCAGCAAAATCGGCGTTTTTATTTTATCGGCGTGCATAAAAGGGCTCATGTCGTTGTACAGTGCCGGCGCCTGCCAGTAAGTTCGGTCTTCATTCTGAAATCCAAACGGAGTAAGTGTTCGGTTATAGGCGCCGCTGCGGGCAATACCTGCCCGAAACAGATTGGTATGTGCCAACAGATTGGCCGTCATAAATGCGCCGTAACTATGACCGCCCACAGCTACACGATTACGATCGCCTACTCCCATTTCTTCCAGCTTGTTGATAGCGGCCTCGGCATTCATACGCAGCTGTTCAATAAAATTATCATTCGGTTTTTTATCCTTGTCAGTTGCCACAACAGGCATTTCTGCATTGTTGAGCACGGCGTATCCCTGCGTTACATAACAAACGGGTGAGCCATAACTGATAAATGTAAAACGGTGTTCGCTGCCACGTATCTGAGCGGCATCGGAGGCAGAATTGAATTCGGAAGGATAGGCCCACATAATGACTGGTAGTTTACCATCACGGGCAGGATCGTACCCTTTGGGTAAATACAAATCGCCGGTGAGATCAACGCCGTCGGCTCTTTTGTATTTAATTTTTTCTTTAACTACGCCTTCCATTTGCGGATAAGGGTTGGAGAAATGGGTGATCTGGCGGTCGGCAATTTTTAGCTTCAGGTTTTTGATCCAGTAGTTTGGCATTTCTTTTTCGCTTTCTTTACGGGTGAGCAATACCAGTTTTTCGGGATCAAGCACTTCTACAATGCTTTCAAAATACCCTTCGGGGCAGCGCCAAATGATGTCCATTTTTTTTGTATTCAGATCCAAAGCAGCCAGAAAGGGAAGATCGCCTTTGGGAGAAGAGCCTGTAGTATTGTTCATTAAAAGTTTACTGCCGTTATCAATCCGTTTTAACACATAACGGCCATATTGATTTTTTGCTGTCACCGGATTGCCGGGGTTGGAATAAGCGTCTCTTGTACTTCTTTCAAGCAGCAGTTCCATTTTGCCGCCGGAAGGATTCCACCGGTGGGTTTTAATTATCTGCCTGCCGGTAAGGCCTTCATTTACCAGCGCCAGTGTAGCATCGCCCCATGTAATACCGCGGTAACGCATTTGTGTTTTAAAAAGCTCTCTGGGCGTACCGGTAAACGGCGCACTGAGTGCATACACGGCATCGTGATATTCTACATTGTTTTTAATAAGCCCGCTGTCGAGCGGCGTACACCACACTACTGTGGCGGCTTCATCATTTCGCCATTCAAAGCCCCTCGGCACATTTTGTACATTATCATTGCCGGATGGCGCTGTTTCGGAGGAAGGAAGATCGGCCAGTACTTTAACCAGTCTTCCATTTATGTCTGTAACAGAAACGGTGGACGGAAATCCAGATACAGGAACCAGATAGGAGAACGGTTTTTTAATGGTACGGGTGAGCAGGTATTTTTTGTCAGGCGACACACTGATCATGCTAAAAATAGCCGGCTGACCGATTTTTGTTTCTACTCCGTTTGTATTTTTTACCAGTTGCGATGTGGCATAAAACTCAAACAATTTTTCATCGTGCAGACTTTTGATCATATCCTGGTAAGTGGGTCGAGGAGCAGCTTTGCCATAATTCTCCTGCACGGCAGGCCCTTCGGGAACCGTTGGCGCGGGCGGCGCTGCATTAGCGGGTTTAAGGGCTATGCGGTAAAGCAAGGTATTGTCATCAATCCATTGATAACTGCTGCCGCCAATAATGTTTAATGCCTGTTTATTTACTTTCATGGCTTTTCGGGTGGCTATGTCAATTACATAGAGATCAACCCGATTACTGCCTGTATGTATGAAAGCGATTTTCTTATCATTGGGGCTCCAGCTCAGGCTGCCGGCCATAAGTGGAGAGGGCAACCCATCAATTTTAAATTCTTTTCCTGAAAGGTTGTTTTTCAGCCACAGGTCGTTGATAAAATTCTGACGGCTGGGAGCAAAATTTTTTGGATTGATGCGCAGGCCGGCAATGCGTAGTTCGGGCTGTGCCAGTTCTTCTACCGACGGATAGCTATTGCTTTGGCTAAAAATCATCCATTCGCCGCTATTATCTATGCTTATACCGGGTGTTGGTTTTACCAGCACCATGTCCATGATTTCTTTCGGCGGCGTTTTATATCCGTTATCACCATTTGAATTTTTAGGCCCCTGGCAAAAAACCATTGCAGGCGAAAGCAGGAACAGTACGAAGAAGATCTTTTTCATGAGTATATTTTAGTTTTATATTAGTTGCCCATGTTATTTGCCAATAAAAAAAATATTCTTACCGGCTGGTATTAAATTGAATATTCTATTATGGCTCATTTCATAAGTGGTTTATTTGATTTTTTTATCCATTTAGCGGGCAGGTACTTTATACACCCTCACATAGTCCACTTCCATCCGTTGCGGCCAGATGGCAGTATCAACGCCTTTTTGTCCGCCCCAGTTGCCACCCACTGCAATATTCAACAGCAAATGCATTTTGTTGTCAAAAGGCCATGCTTCGTATCCGCTTTTTTCATTACCAAAACGGAAATAAATATTGCCGTCGGCCGAAACTTTTACCGAATCGGCATCCCATTCCACGCCGTATACATGAAATTTTTCGGAGCAATCGGGGATCAGAACGTTGGCCGTTTTTTGAGTGCCAATGCTGTGATGGTATTTTTTACAATGAACGGAGCCATGAACTCTTCCCTGGTCGAAACCCACATGCTCCATAATATCAATTTCGCCATCGTCGGGCCATTTCAGTGGCGTGGCAGAACCCAGCATCCAGATGGCTGGCCAGGTGCCTAAACCTTTGGGCAGTTTTGCCCGCACTTCAATTTTTCCGTATTGCCAGTCGCCTTTTCCTTTGCTAATCAGTCTTGCCGAAGTATATTCTTTTCCTTCCCACATTTCTCTTCTTGCTTCAATAATGAGATGACCATTTTCCACACGGGCATTTTCCGGTCTTTTATAAGTATAAAACTGGAATTCATTATTTCCCCATCCATGACCGCCCACATCATAATTCCATTTTGTGCTGTCTGGCAAACCGGTATATTCAAATTCATCGCTCCATACCAGTTGAAAAGATTTTTGCCGGTCACCGGATTTACAATTCAGAAAAAGAACAGAAACAAAAAGGAAGGTAAAATTTTTCATAACTAATGTTAGTAGCGAAAGTTACTGAATAAACCAAAGGGATGAATAAAGTTTTACAGGCGGCGCCAATAAAATTTGGATGAATACGGCATGACGTTTACTTTTGCCCTGTAAATGCAAATAAAGGTACACATACATCATCATCCTACTTGCCTTGCAGGGTAAGCCGGTGTTGCTATGTGTAAACATAAAACTGATGAAAGGGCTTACTGCACAGTGAGCCTTTTTTATTTTGCCCTTATCTGTTAATGAAAGGCAAGGGGGCTTTACAAACTAAATTGAGAATTTAAATGAAAGAAAAGCCAAATTCCCCTTTTGAAGACGCGGAAAAACTCAGAATCGCTGTTCAGAAATCGGGCCGGCTGTACGAAGACTCGGTAAAACTGCTGGGCGAATGCGGTATTGACCTGCGCAATGTAAAAGACCGGCTGAAAACCGAATCGGATAATTTTCCGCTGCAGGTTTTCTTTTTTCGTGATGATGATATTCCCCAGTACGTGGAAGACGGAGTGGCTGATATAGGCATTGTAGGCGAAAATGTGATTTACGAAAAAAATAAACAGGTAGAGGTGATTGAAAAGCTGGGATTTGGCAAATGCCGGTTGTCGTTTGCCGTTCCTAAAAATGATGAGTATACAGGAGTATCTTCATTAAACAACAAGCGGATCGCTACCAGCTATCCGTACCTTGTAAGTGAGTTTCTGAAAAAAAATAATATACAGGCCGAGATACATGAAATCAGCGGGTCGGTGGAGATTGCTCCGGGTATCGGGCTGGCCGATGTGGTTTGCGATCTGGTCAGCAGCGGATCCACCTTGCTTATGAACGGATTGAAAGAAGTAGAAACGGTGTTGTCGTCGCAGGCGGTGCTGATCAGAAATAAATTTTTTAATGGTGAAAGGCAGAGGCTGCTCAATAAACTTGTTTTCCGGATCAATGCGGTTAAAAAAGCAAAGCGAAATAAATATATTCTTCTCAATGCACCGAATGAAAAGCTGAAGGAAATCGTTGCCCTGCTGCCCGGTATGAAAAGCCCTACCGTGCTGCCGCTGGCCGAAAGCGGGTGGAGCAGTGTGCACAGTGTGCTGAGTGAAGATGAGTTTTGGGATAAAATTGAGAAACTGAAAGAGGCGGGTGCGCAGGGTATACTGGTAGTTCCCATTGAAAAGATGGTAGTGTAAACGGTCTTAATCCATAACAGGGAAAATAAAAGTATTAAGTCTTTTTTTATGCAGATACTTGATTTAAGAGATAAAGTTGGAAAAACAGGTTTAAGCGAACTCGGAGTGTCAAGGCCGGCATTTGATTCTGCAGCGCTTGAGAAAAAAGTAGGGAAAATACTCCGCGCCGTGAGAAAAAAAGGAGATAAAGCAGTAAAAATATACACAAAGAAGTTTGACGGGGTCAGTACAAAAAAACTGGAAGTAACCGATAAAGAATTTGCAAAAGCGGAGAATAGGATGAGCGAGGAATTAATAAGTGCGATTAAACAGGCCAAATCCAATATTGAAAAATTTCACGCTGCCCAGATCACAGCTACTGAAGCAGTGGAAACGATGCCCGGAGTTAAATGCTGGCGAAGATCAGTGGCCATAGAACGAGTGGGTATTTATATTCCCGGTGGCACTGCGCCGCTTTTTTCTACCATACTCATGCTGGCAGTTCCGGCTCAGCTTGCCGGCTGTAAAGAAATTATCTTGTGTACACCTCCCGGAAAAGACGGCATGATCCATCCAGCAATTTTGTATACAGCATTGCTGGCGGGTGTTTCAAAAGTATATAAGGCAGGCGGGGTACAGGCTATCGGGGCTATGGCGTATGGCACGCAAACGATTCCGGCAGTATATAAAATTTTCGGGCCGGGCAATCAGTATGTAACCTGCGCCAAGCAGCTGGTGCAAAAAGACGGTGTGGCTATCGATATGCCTGCCGGCCCCAGCGAAGTGGCCGTATATGCGGATGAAACGGCGAATCCTTCTTTTGTCGCAGCCGATTTGTTATCGCAGGCGGAGCATGGAGCGGATAGCCAGGTTGTTTTGGTTGCAAACAGTGAGTCGGTAGTTGTAAGTGTTCAGCAGGAGGTTTTACAACAACTGGAGCAATTACCAAGAAAAGAAACGGCAAAAAAAGCGCTGGAAAACAGTAAGCTTATTTTAGTAAAAGATGAAAACGAAGCGATGGATCTGCTGAATGATTATGCGCCGGAACATCTGATTCTTTCCTGCGCCAATGCCGATGCGCTGGCAGAAAGAGTGATCCATGCCGGTTCTGTATTTATCGGGATGTATTCTCCGGAAAGTGCAGGTGATTATGCCAGCGGCACTAATCATACACTGCCTACAAACGGGTATGCAAAAATGTATAGCGGAGTAAGTGTGGATAGTTTTATAAGAAAGATAACTTACCAGAAACTGAGTGAAGAAGGGCTGAAAAATATAGGAAAGACAGTAGAACTGATGGCAGAAGCCGAGGGGTTACAGGCGCATGCAAATGCAGTTTCGCTGCGCCTGCAAAAAATTTGATCAAAATGCCACAGAGGCAGCACATATTATGTGAAAAAATGAATAATCTATAATGTCTTTTAATCTCGATAATCTGATACGGGAGAACATAAAGAAGCTGACTCCCTATTCCTCTGCCCGAAGCGAATTTAAAGGCGAGGCAAGAATATTTCTCGATGCAAATGAAAACAGCCTGGGTTCGCCATTACCTCATTGGTATAACCGCTATCCCGATCCTTTACAAATCAGGCTAAAGCAAAAAATCAGCTACATTAAAGGGGTACCGGTACAAAGCATTTTTTTGGGTAATGGCAGCGATGAATGCATCGATCTTTTACAGCGGGCATTTTGCGAGCCAGGCCGGGATAATATCATCATTTGTCCGCCCACCTATGGGATGTACGAAGTATGCGCGGATATCAATGATGTGAGAGTAAAAAAAATAAAACTTACTTCTCATTTTCAGCTGGACCTGCCGGCAATTGAAAATGCCATTGATGATCACAGCAAAATGATTTTTTTATGTTCGCCTAACAATCCTACAGGAAATTCCCTGTATCCGGAAGATATCGAAGTACTGCTGAATAATTATTTTGGGCTTGTAGTAGTTGATGAAGCCTATATTAATTTTTCCCGGCAAAAATCATTGACCGCCTGGCTGCACGAGTATCCCAATCTTGTGGTACTGCAAACACTGTCCAAAGCATGGGGATTGGCAGCTTTGCGTATCGGTATTGCCTTTTCCTCACCCGAAATTATTGACATACTCAATAAAATAAAACCACCCTATAATATCGGGCAGGCCTCGCAGGAACTGGCGCTGCAGGCGCTGGAAGAAACAGGACAGGTGAACGATATGATAGTAACGCTGGTACATGAGCGGGAAAAACTCAGAAAATCGCTGCAGGCGCTGCAGATCGTTAAACAGGTATTTCCTTCCGATGCTAATTTTTTACTGGTAAAAGTAGAAGATCCTTCCGGTATATACAGGCAATTGCTGAAAAAAGGGATTGTTGTAAGAGACAGGAGCAAAGTGGAGCTATGCGAAGATTGCCTGCGCATTACGATCGGAACCGAAACGGAAAACAGAGAATTGATAGAAAATCTTGAAACTATAAAATGATTTACCGGTTTGCCATAATCAATTAACTTTAAAAACAAAATTTTTTCTGATGAAGCGCTTATTCCCTTTTGTATTCGTGCTGGGTGTTTTGGCGGTGGTTTCGTTTTCTCATAAACGTTTTTTTAAAAAGACGTACAGCATAGATGAAGATACCGGCATTAGCCTTCCGCCCGGGTTTTCGGCGGTTGTAGTGGCAGATAAACTTGGCCCGGCCCGGCATATTGTGGTCAATGATAATGCCGATGTATATGTTAAGCTGGAAGAGTTGAACGAAAACCGCGGAATTCTTCGGTTGAGAGACGCGAATAAAGACGGGGTGGCAGAAGACATCCTGGGTTTTGGTGATTATACAGGTACCGGAATAGCAATTAAAAACGGGTATCTGTATGCTTCATCTAACAGCAAAGTGTATAGATATAAATTGGAGAACAACGAAGTGATCAATAAGAATAATCCTGAACTGATCATTACAGGGCTTGTCGACAAAAGACAACATGCGTCCAAGTCGATAGTGCTTGACAATAGTGGAAATATTTATGTAAACATCGGCGCGCCATCGAACAGCTGTCAGGAACGGGACCGCAGAGAAGGTTCGCCCGGTATGAACCCCTGCCCGATTCTTGATTCGGCCGGCGGCATCTGGCAATTCAGGGCCGATAAACTCAATCAGTCGTACAAAGAAGGTATTCGGTATGCTACAGGCTTAAGAAATATTGTAGGGCTTGATTGGAATACGCGGGTAAATGATCTGTATGCGGTGATGCATGGAAGAGATGACCTCGACCGGCTGTATCCTCATTTGTACACTGTTGATCAGCGGGCTGAATTACCGGCTGAGGAAATGTTTCGTATAAAAAAAGGCGGTGATTACGGGTGGCCTTATTGTTATTTTGATCATCTGCAGAATAAAAAAGTGCAATCGCCTGAATACGGAGGCGATGGTAAAAAAACAACAGGCTGCGAAGCAAAAGAAAAACCGATTTATGCCTTTCCGGCCCATTGGGGGCCCAACGCATTGCTGTTTTATACAGGCAGCCAGTTTCCGGCAAAATACAAGGATGGCGCCTTCATCGCTTTTCATGGGTCATGGAACAGGGCACCCCGGGAGCAGGCAGGATATAATGTAGTGTTTCTTCCTTTCAAAGATGGCAAACCGGCTGGCGATTTTGAAGTTTTTGCTGACGGGTTTGCCGGGGAAAACAAAACCCCGCAAGGAGCAAAGTACCGGCCTTGCGGGCTGGCACAGGGCCCCGACGGATCGTTGTATATCTCCGATGACCAGCAGGGGCGCATCTGGAAAATAATTTACAAGGGCAATTAATAAAATGAAGAAGTTTTTAATCCTGTTTGTACTTTCTGCCACCATTCTGTTGCTGGGCTGGAATCAGGAAATACCACGAGCAAAGATGGAGAACGGTAAAAAGGCCTATGATAAGTATTGCCTCAGTTGCCATATGAGTAATGGTGAGGGAGTGCCGAGAATGACCCCCTCCCTGGTCAAATCAAAATATGTCAGCCACACTAAAACACAACTGATCCGGATAATACTGCTGGGGTCTGAAGCGCTGGCCGGAGAGCCTCAACGCGTATACAAAAACATAATGGCGCCGCTGGATAATATGACCGATCAGGAAATATCGGATGCCGCCACCTATGTAAGAAACAGTTTTGGCAACAAGGGAACTATGATTACACCCGGCGATGTAAAATATGTAAGGGCAAGAATCCATTAAAGCATGAAAAGAGTATTATTTATAGACAGAGACGGAACGCTGAACAAAGAAGCCCCGCCCACCTACCAGGTAGATAGCTGGGATAAGCTTGAATTTTATCCTGAAGTGTTTCGTTACATGGCGCTTATTGCCGGTGAGTTTGATTACGAACTGGTGATGGTTACGAACCAGGATGGACTGGGCACCGCCTCGTTTCCGGAGGAAAGTTTCTGGCCCATTCATAACCACATTATCAAAAGTTTTGCAAACGAAGGCGTGGTTTTCAGGGCTGTGTATATTGACCGGAGTTTTCCGGAGCAAAACCTGCCTACACGCAAACCCGGTACAGGAATGCTGAAAGGCTATCTGAATAATGCCGGCTATGATATTCCCAATTCGTTCGTAATCGGCGATAGAATAACTGATATGCAACTGGCCAAAAATATGGGCTGTAAAGGCATATGGCTTAATAACGATCCTGCACTGGGAAGCAATGAAATAAAAGATTCTGTGGCCGAATTACGCAAAAACACAATTGCATTTGAATCGCCGCATTGGAAGGATATTTATCATTTTCTGAAAATGGGGTTGCGAAAAGTAACGCATGAAAGAAATACCAATGAAACGAAGATTACTGTGGCCCTGAATATGGATGGAACGGGTCAGTCTGAAATTTCGACCGGGCTTGGATTTTTTGATCACATGCTCGATCAGGTGGCGCGGCACGGTAAAATTGATCTGAGCATTAAAGCAAGCGGTGATCTGCATATCGACGAACATCATACCATTGAAGATACCGGCATTGCCCTGGGTGAGGCTTTTGCCAAAGCCCTTGCCGATAAAAGAGGAATGGAACGGTATGGTTTCGCACTGCCGATGGATGAAAGCGAGGCCAAAGTGCTTATTGATTTTGGCGGGCGAAGCTGGATAGTATGGAATGCAGCATTCCGGAGAGAAAAAATTGGCGAGATGCCGACCGAAATGTTTTTTCATTTTTTTAAATCGTTCAGCGATGCGGCAAAATGCAATTTGCATATCGAGTGTAAAGGAGAAAATGAACACCATAAAATAGAAGCCATCTTCAAGGCCTTTGCCAGAGCCATCCGGATGGCAATAAAAAGGGACCCGTTTTCAACCCAGGTCCCTTCTACCAAAGGAATTGTATAATGTAAGAGAAAAATACCTCTTCTGTTATCAGAATAAATTATCAAATTGCCCAAGCACCAATAACCGCACATCGTATGTATTGTCAAGTGTGGTATAAAGTTCTACCTCGACCATTTCTGTGGATCCGGTAATATCATTTTTCAGGCAGAATTGATATTTTTTTGAATAGCTGAGCTCCGATATTTTGTACATGTATTTGTTACCAAGCGCTTTTTTTACTTTATCAACCAGGTTTAGGTGGGCCTGCTTGGCAGCCTGTTCTGAAGTAAGATCTTTTTCAAAGTAGCCATAATAGTCAAGAACACCAATCAGATCTTTCAGTTCTGCTTTTTTTGTTCCGGAAAGTTTAAAGCTGGTGCTAAAAGTTTTACTGTACGCATCATCATCATCATTTATCTCATCTCCTTTAATATTTTTAAAATTTGTTTTCGATTCCTGGATAAGCTTTTTCAGTTGCGTGGCAAATTCTGATGCAACCGGTTCGTTGGTCAGATAGGTATAGGTATCTGAAAAGGGTTTATCCGGGATGTAAAGCGTGGCGGTATATGAAGTTACTGCGCCACCGGTTTTGCTTGCTGCAAATAGGTAATATCCCGTGTTTATTATGCCATTGCTGGTTTTTTCTGTAAAATAATAGGTTGACGAACCGGGGGTAGATGAAATGCTCTTGATGATTTTATACTTTGGCATGCAGTTTTCGATCTGCGCTTTTACTTGTTCAATTCTGCTGACAGCGTCATTTATGTTATTGTATTCACCAAAGTCAATTTTGAATGTAGAATAGGTAGAGGCATGACTAACATATGCCCTTGTTGCATCTGTTATGGTTAATGTGGATTCATGGTCTTTATCATATTTTGCTTCCTTTATCATCGGGCCGGTAAACTGTTTAAAACGGTCGGCTGATTGCCCCACAATTCTGCTGAACATATTGCAGAAATTACCACTTTCGCGGATTTTGGTTCCACCTGTGTAATCAGGGATGGTTGTAGTGGTGCTGGTAGTAGTGGAAGCATATTTTGAAACCCCGGAGATCTTAAAGTTATCAAACTCAACCCGCTGAACTTCGGCTACCACCATCCCGTACTTTGAGGCAAAAAACTTTTGTGCCGAATATGAATTGACCCATTGGTTGTTGATATAAAAATTCCAGGTGCTGCCTGTCTTTTTTATCATCAGGTCATTAGTGTAATAATTTCCTTTATTGATGTAGCTGCTTGAGGCGGGATTGATAAGCCAGCTGAAGTTGCCGTTTTCGTATTTCAAAACACTGTACATACCATTGGCGCTCACTCTGAACTCATAGCAGTTTTGCATATCACTCAGGCCGAAAATGATGCCGTACCCGTAATTATCTACTCCGCTGGCGTGCATGGCCGAGAGACTGATGGTATAGTCCTTTGTTTCATCCAGTTCGATGGTTCTGAAAGTGGAATAACTCTCTTTTTCTTTTGTTACATCAATAACAAATTTGCCATCCTGCAGCCGGCTGTTATAAGCATCGGTGGAGCTGGTAGCCCAGTTATTAATATTGGTTGTAAAATCATCATAAAACAATTCTTTAAATACACCGGATCCGCCACTGGAGGAAGCGTCCCATTCGGACACAGTAAGATTATCAAACTCTACCCGCTGGTTTTTATAATTTATAAAGCCGATGTAGTCGCCCAGAAAGCTGTTGGCATATACGGAGGTTAAATAGCTGTTGTTTACATACAGTTTCCAGTATCCATCTTCCTTTTTCAGAAGCAGGTCGTTGGCGGTATAATTTCCGGTTCTTATATAGCCGGACTTGGTCCAGTTAACAAGATTGGTAGTTTGACCATTTTCAAACTTCAGCAGAATATAATGGCCGTTGGCGGCTATTTCAAATGCATATCCGTTATTGCCATCTTTCGCTCCGAAAAATAATCCGTACCCGTAATTATCAATGCCGCCGGTATGGGTGGCTGAAACGGAAATGGAGTAGTTTTTGGCTGTATTCAGGTAAACGGCTTTGCCTACCCAGCGGGAACCGTCATCCGAATTTTCCATAATCATTTTTCCATTATTAATAAAATAAATGGAACCGCCCGAAGTACTTTGCGCCCAGTTTTTGGCATTGCTGCTGAAATCATCAAAAAAGACGGTTGTTTGTGAGTATAGCTGCAGTACCGGAAAGGACAATAGAAGCAGGAGGGAGGGTACTTTATTCATGGTGGTAAATTTATGCTAATGTAGAGATTAAATGAGGCTTTGACTATACTCCCGTGGGGGTATTTTACCGAAAGGGGCATGTGTAGTCAAAAATTATTTGGCAAATCGGGTTTTGCGGTGAATATTTGCAGGGCGATGAAGCAAAAAGTAAACATACAGTGGTGGTGGCATACAAACTCTTCCGGGGTGCTGTAATGTCATTACTCTATTTGTTTTAGCATATTCAGACCCCGAAGTAATTCGGGGTTTTTTATTGCATGTATGAAGAAAATCGAAATCAATACCGAGTGTAAACGGCTGCTGGCAGATGTGTATACGCCGGTTGGTATTTATCTGCGGCTGCGAGACAGGTTCAGGGATACCATCCTGCTGGAAAGTACAGATCACCATGCGGCGGAAAACAGTTATTCTTTTATTTGTATTAATGCAATTGCCGGCATGGAAATAAAGGATGCACAGAATATTGAATTTAAACTTCCGGCAGAAAAACCGGAAGCAATAAATATGAGCAATCCTTCTGAAGTACCTGCCCATCTGCATGAATTCATCCGGAAATTCAGTACAGGAATCACACCAGACCGGGAGGCGGTATTTGCTCAGGGATTATATGGGTATACCGCATACGATGCGGTTTCGTTTTTTGAAAGTATTGCACTTAACCCCTCTGCGGTAAAAAAAACGGAACCGGCTATACCCCTGATGCGGTACCGGCTGTATCAGTATGTAGTTGTGTTTAATCATTTTAAAGATGAATTGTTTATCTGTGAAAATAAAATCAGGGGCCTGGAAAGTGAACTGTCATTAATCGAATCTTTGATAAAAAGTAAGGATGTTCCGGCATTTCCTTTCAAAAAAAAGGAGCAGGAGTTTTCTAACATGACTGATGATGATTATAAAGAAATGGTAAGAAAGGGGATTCAAAGCTGTCATCGGGGCGATGTATTCCAGATTGTTTTAAGCAGGCGTTTTGCGCAGCGGTTTACCGGCGATGAGTTTAATGTATACCGGGCTTTAAGAAGCATTAATCCGTCGCCCTATTTGTTTTTTTTCGATTACGGCGATTATAAATTAATGGGTTCGTCGCCTGAATCACAACTCGTAGTTAAAAACGGCAAAGCCATTGTTCACCCCATTGCAGGTACATTTCGCAGAACCGGGGATGACGAACTGGACAAAAAGGAGACGGAGCGATTACTAAAAGATGCAAAAGAAAATGCGGAGCATGTGATGCTTGTGGACCTGGCAAGAAATGATCTGAGCCGGGTGTGCCGCGAGGTAGAAGTATCGCATTACCGGCAGGTGCAGTATTACTCACATGTCATTCACCTGGTAAGTGAGGTTACGGGCAAGATGGAAAAGGGTACCAACCCGTTTTCATTGCTGGCCCATACATTTCCGGCCGGTACGCTAAGCGGGGCGCCTAAATACCGGGCCATGGAGCTCATTGATAAGTATGAACCCACAGCAAGGGGTTATTACGGAGGCGCTATCGGGTTTATAGGTTTTGACGGCAGTTGCAACCATGCTATTATGATCCGTACATTTCTGGTTCGTCAAAATACGCTGTTTTATCAGGCCGGCGCAGGCATAGTAGCAGCCAGCAACCCGGACAATGAATTACAGGAAGTGAATAATAAACTGGGAGCTTTAAAAAAAGCCATTGATATGGCGGAAAAAATTTGATATCGCTGTGAAAATACTGGTTTTTGATAATTACGATTCTTTTACCTACAACCTGGTTCACCTCGTTGAAATGATCATGTGTAAGAAAGCAGATGTGTACAGGAACGATCAGATAACGCTGGAAAAAGTGAAGGAGTATGATAAGATAATTCTGTCTCCGGGTCCGGGCATTCCTGAAGAAGCAGGACTGCTTTTGCCTTTAATAAAGGAATACGCTGCTTCGAAATCCATTCTCGGTGTTTGCCTGGGTCATCAGGCCATAGGCGAAGCATTTGGAGCAAAGCTGGTGAATCTGGATACAGTGTATCATGGAGTGGCCACACCGGTTAAGATAATAAATCCGGAAGCTTCAGTTTTTAAAGGCCTGGGCGAACGTCTTGAGGCGGGCAGGTATCATTCATGGATCGTAAGCAATGAAGATTTTCCTGATGAACTGGAAGTAACGGCTGTTGACGAGCATAATTATATCATGGCATTACAACATAAAAAATACGACGTGCAGGGGGTGCAGTTTCATCCGGAAAGTGTACTGACGCCAACAGGAGAACGGATATTGAGAAATTGGCTCGGAAGAACCTAACGCAGGGCGAGTCCAAAAATTAATTAACGGATAAAATCGCTTTGAGAACAGGGCATGAAAAAGATTTTACAATACTTATTCGAACACAAAACACTCGGCCGCGAAGCAGCTAAAGAAGTTTTGGTAAATACCGGCAAAGGCGTATACAATGAACATGAAATTACTGCTTTTATGACGGTGTACCTGATGCGGAGCGTAACCATCGATGAATTGCAGGGCTTCAGAGATGCCCTGCTGGAGTTGTGCGTGCCGGTTGAGCTAAATGAACATGAGACGATTGACATAGTGGGAACGGGCGGCGACGGAAAAAATACGTTTAACATTTCCACCCTCAGTTGTTTTATTGTGGCCGGCGCCGGTCAAAAAGTGGCAAAGCACGGCAACTATGGCGCTTCATCAATCAGCGGAGCATCAAACGTGATGGAGCAACTGGGGTATAAGTTCAAGAGTCAAAACGACAAACTAAGCAGAGAAGTAGATGAGGCCAATATCTGTTTTCTTCATGCTCCTCTGTTTCATCCTGCATTAAAAGTGGTAGGGCCTGTTCGTAAAAATCTGGGCATGCGAACATTTTTTAATATGCTGGGGCCAATGGTAAATCCTGCGAATCCAAAGTTTCAGCTGGTGGGGGTTTTTAATCTTGAAATGGCGCGGGTGTATAATTACCTCCTGCAGCAAACGAACAAGTCATTTACCATTATCCACAGCCTTGACGGATACGATGAAATTTCGCTGACCAATGATACAAAAGTGATTAATAATAATGGTGAACGAATACTGACTCCGGAAGAACTGGGAAAACGAATGGTGCTGCCATCGGATATTCATGGCGGTAATTCGGTGCAGGAGGCGGCGAAGATTTTTTTGAAGATATTGAACGGTGAAGGAAGCTGGGCGCAAAATGCGGTGGTGCTGGCAAATGCAGCTATGGCGCTTTACTGCACAGAAAAGTATAAATCGTATGATGAAGCTTATCTTGCCGCGGTGGAAAGCCTCGAAAGCGGAAAGGCGAAAGAGTGTTTACAGAAACTGATCAGTTTGCAATGAAAAATATTTTGAACACCATACTGGAAGCCAAAAAGAAAGAAGTGCAGGAGAAAAAAAGTTTATTCGATCTGAATTGGTATAAATTTTTTTCTCCTGATTTCGACAGGGTCTGCTATTCGCTGAAAAAAAATTTATTGAAACCGGATGGTACAGGTATTATTGCCGAATTTAAAAGGAGATCTCCGTCAAAAGGATGGTTCAAACCGGCGGATTATTCTGCGTCAGCCATAGTAATGGATTATGAAAAGCACGGGGCTGCCGGGGCGTCGATTTTAACTGATGAAGCATTTTTTGGCGGAGACAAAGAAGACCTCGGGGCTGTACGGTCAGTTACCGGGCTTCCGTTGCTGAGAAAAGATTTTATAATTGACGAAATTCAGGTTCAGGAGGCCAAGGCGTACGGAGCCGATGCCGTATTGCTGATTGCAGCCATCCTGACACCGAAAAGAGTAAATGAACTGGCAAAGGAAGCCCGGAATTTTGGTTTGGAAGTTTTGCTGGAAATTCATGAAGAAGAAGAAATGGATCATATTTGCGACGAAACGGAGATTATCGGGATCAACAACCGTAACCTGAAGACTTTTGAGGTGGATATAGAAAGAAGTTTAAGAATGGCGGAAAAAATACCTGCCGGTAAGATTACGGTAGCCGAAAGCGGTATTGACTCTGTTGAAAATATCAGATTGTTTCGCCGGCATGGATTCAAAGGATTTTTGATCGGAGAATATTTTATGAAACAACCCAACCCCGCGATTGCTTTTGCTGAATTTGCAAAACAACTTAAAGCAAAAGTATGATGAGAATTAAAGTTTGCGGAATGACGCTGCCCGAACAGGTAAACGCATTGGATGAAATGGGAGTGGAACTGGCAGGATTTATATTTTATCACAAATCGCCCCGGTATGTGGCCAGTAAGATTGCTCCGGAAAAAATGAGGAAGATCGGCGGCCGGATTGCCAAAGTAGGCGTTTTTGTGAATGAAGATTTCGAATCGCTGATGAAAACCGTGGAAAACTACCGGCTGGATATGGTACAGTTGCACGGCGATGAATCGGAGCGGTATTGCGAAAAAGTGGCAAATTATGTAACGGTGATAAAAGCCTTTCGCCTGAGCGACAATGATCCGATCGACTGGATGGTAAAGTCTTTTGATGACTGTTGTGATATGTACCTGTTTGATACACTGGGTGCGGGGTATGGGGGTACCGGCAAAAAGTTTGACTGGAATATGCTGAAAGGTAAAAGCATAGAAAGAATATTTTTTCTGAGCGGCGGTATAGAACCGGGAGATGAAGAAAAACTGAAAGATTTTGCGCAAGAAGAAGTAGCAAAGAAGCTTTTTGCGATTGACATCAACAGCCGGTTTGAGATCAGCGCTGGGGTAAAAAATATGGAGAAGGTGAAAGGGTTTGTTGAAAAACTAAGGGGGTAAATTTTGCTGAGTAAAGAACAGAAAGCACAAGGGTGCGACGCAACAAAAGCTAAATAGAAATTACCGGGCTGGAAACACAAACATGAAAACGGCAAAAACATATGCTGCTCCGGACGAACAAGGCTACTACGGTAAGTTTGGCGGAGCTTATATACCGGAAATGCTGCATCGCAATGTGGAAGAACTGCGGGCACGGTACCTGGAGATCATGAATGAAGATTGGTTTCAACAGGAGTTCAGCAAACTGCTGAAAGATTATGCCGGCCGGCCCACGCCTTTATACTTTGCATCCAGGCTAAGTGAAAAGTATAATGTTAAAGTTTTTCTGAAGCGGGAAGATCTTTGTCATACCGGAGCTCATAAAATAAATAACACCATTGGGCAAATACTGCTGGCGCAGCGGCTGGGTAAAAAAAGAATTATAGCAGAAACAGGAGCGGGGCAACACGGGGTGGCCACAGCAACTGTTTGTGCACTGAAAGGGGTGGAATGTGTAGTATATATGGGTGAAAAGGATATTGAAAGGCAGGCGCCAAATGTGGCCCGAATGAAAATGCTGGGGGCAAAAGTTATTCCGGCAACAAGCGGCAGCAAAACGCTGAAAGACGCTACCAATGAAGCGATCCGCGACTGGATCAATAACCCCAGCGATACGCATTATATCATTGGCAGTGTGGTGGGGCCGCATCCGTATCCCGATATGGTTGCCAGGTTTCAGAGTGTGATCAGCGAAGAGATGCGCTGGCAACTGAAAGAAAAAACCGGAACAGCATTTCCTGATTATGTGATTGCCTGTGTGGGCGGCGGCAGCAATGCAGCCGGTGCATTTTATCATTTTTTAGATGAGGAGCAGGTGAAACTGATTGCTGTGGAAGCGGCAGGTCTTGGAGTGAACAGCGGATTAAGCGCTGCTACTACGCAATTAGGAAAACCGGGCGTATTGCATGGCAGTAAAAGCCTGGTGATGCAAACCGAAGACGGGCAGATAGTGGAACCGCACAGCATTTCTGCAGGACTGGATTATCCGGGCATCGGTCCGCTTCATGCCCATTTGTTTGACAGCGGCCGTGCCCGCTTTTTAAGTGCTACAGACGAGGAAGCATTGATCGCTGCTTTTGAATTAGCAAGGCTGGAAGGAATTATCCCGGCGCTGGAAAGTGCACATGCACTGCATGCATTAAAGGCTGAACAGTTCAGCAGCAACGACACACTGGTTATTTGTTTGAGCGGCAGAGGAGATAAGGATATGGCAACCTACATGAAAAAAACGGAGCATGAATAAAGCAACTATTTTTTTACTTCTTTTTTTTGTTTTGGCCGGTTGCAGAAACGAACCGTTTGTAGAACATGAAATAAAAATGGAAAAGCTTTCTGCTGATTGTAATAAGCTAAATCCCTACTTCAGGATGGTTTCAAACTTTGGAGGCGAGCGGTTTGAATTTGAGCGCTGTCTTGCTATTGATTATAACAAACAGGATGCAAAAGTTTCGCGGCAGGGAGATACGGTTGTGGTTCAACTGTCAACGCCTGCTTCGCAAAAAGGATTATTCAAAATAACATTGGATATAGATAGTTATCCCCGGTATAATTTTATAACCATTGATGGAGAAACATTCAGAGTCGTTCCTTCGTATTAACTATGAGCCGCCTTCAGCAATTATTTCAACAGAAAAGTAAGCGTGTACTTAATGTGTATTGTACGGCCGGTTATCCCGGTCTGGATAGTACTGCTGAAGTTCTTGATGCATTACAGGCTGCCGGAGCGGATATAGTTGAATTGGGTATGCCTTACAGCGATCCGCTGGCCGATGGCCCTGTAATACAGCATAGCAGTACGGTGGCTTTACAAAACGGTATGACGATACAAACCTTGTTTAAGCAGTTGCAGGGTTTCAGAAGTTCAATTCGGATTCCGGTATTGCTGATGGGCTATATGAACCCGGTGCTGCAGTACGGGTTTGAAAAATTTTGCGCAAATGCAGCGGCTGCCGGTGCAGATGGATTGATTATTCCCGATTTGCCAGAATATGAATTTGAAACAGAATACGGGAAATTTATTAAAAAACACGGGCTGGATTTTATTTTCCTTGTTACACCCGAAACTTCGGAAGAAAGAGTGAGAAGGCTGGATAAACTAAGCAGTGGATTTTTATACGCCGTTACCTCTTCATCTACCACCGGACGGGATAAAAACATCCATGATGTGGTGAGTTATTTGGAGCGGCTAAAAGACTACCAGCTCAAAAACCCGGTGCTGGCCGGTTTCGGCATAAAGGATAAACAGACATTTGAAGCGGCCTGTATGCATGCCAGCGGGGCGATAATCGGAAGCGCCTATATCAAAGCGCTGGAGCATACGAAGGATATTAATCAAACAACCCAACTATTTTTAAACGCCATTTTAAAATAAATGATTATTCTGGTAAACAGGCAGATGAAATGAATGCGATTGAAAAAGAGGACAAATTGAATATCCACCCAACAGAAGCAGGAGGAAATATTGTAATTATAAAATACAATGCTGGTAATATCCGGTCGGTTTTATATGCATTGGAGAGAATCGGCGCCGGCGCTGTTGTTACGGATGATCAGGACCAAATCCGGAGCGCCGGTAAAGTGATCTTCCCCGGCGTGGGCGAAGCCAGCAGCGCCATGAAGTATTTGAAAGAAAGAAAACTGGATGAACTGATCAGGAATCTGAACCAGCCGGTGCTGGGCATCTGCCTTGGCATGCAACTGATGTGCCGGTACAGTGAGGAAAATAATACAGAATGCCTGGGTATATTTAATGAGGTTGTAAGAAAATTTCAGGTTGGGAATACCGGATTAAAATCACCGCAAATCGGCTGGAATAAAATTTACAACCTGAAGACAGCATTGTTTAACGGGATTGAAGAAAACAGCTACTGTTACTTTGTTCACGGCTATTATGCTTCGCCGGGAGAGCATACAATTGCGACAACCGACTATGGACAGCCGTACAGTTCGGCTTTGTATAAGAAAAATTTTTACGGAGTGCAGTTTCATCCGGAAAAGTCATCGCTTATTGGCGAACGTATAATTCAAAACTTTATTCAGATGTAAATATGGTGATCATTCCTGCCATAGATGTAATTGAGGGCAAATGTGTCCGTTTAACGGAGGGAAATTACCTGCAAAAAAAAATTTATAACGAGAATCCGCTGGAAGTTGCCAAACAGTTTGAAGACGCCGGGCTGACGCGCCTGCACCTTGTGGACCTCGACGGCGCAAAAGCCGGTGCTGTAAGAAACTGGAAAGTTTTGGAAACAATTGCTGCTAAAACTTCGCTGGTCATTGATTTTGGCGGCGGCATCAAAACAGAAAAAGATGTGAGGATTGTTTTTAATTCGGGCGCCGCACTGGCTACGGTAAGCAGTATGGCTGTAAAAGAAGAGAAAGAGTTTGTGAGGTGGCTGCAGTTGTTTGGCGCCGGTAAATTTTTTTTAGGAGCCGATGTAAAAGAAGAAAAGATTACAGTAAGCGGCTGGCAGGAGACAACAGATGTTTGGGTGTATGATTTTCTGGAAAAATACAGAGCGTATGGCGTACAATATATTTTTTGCACGGATGTAAGCAAAGATGGCAGGCTCGAAGGGCCGGCTACGGAATTGTATAAACGTATTATTGCAAAGTTTTCGGATATAGAACTGGTGGCCAGTGGCGGTGTCAGTTCAGTACATGACCTGGATGAATTACAGGAGGCAGGCTGTAAGGGAGTGATCATTGGAAAAGCCCTGTATGAAAAACGCATCTCACTCCAGGAGCTTAAAAAATACCTATGATTGGCCTTCATGATTTTTTATTATTTGCTTTTGCCAGCCTGATGCTTAACATCACACCGGGCAATGACATGCTGTACGTAGCATCAAGAAGCTCGGTACAGGGCATTAAGGCCGGTATTGCTTCGGCTTTGGGAATTACAGGCGGGTGTTTTGTGCATTTGCTGGCCGCTGTTATTGGCCTGTCGGCCGTTATTGCACGTTCGGCCTTTGCCTTTTCGGTCATTAAATATCTGGGAGCCGCTTATCTTATTTATCTGGGTATAAAATCATTTATCAGAAAGCGAAATGGGTTTTGCCTGAACGATAAAGTGGAACCGGGTTCGGTGGCAAAAATATTCTGGCAGGGGGTGGCTACCAATGTGCTGAATCCGAAAGTAGCTTTGTTCTTTCTGGCTTTTCTTCCCCAGTTTGTTGATCCGGAAAAGGGCAATACGCAATGGCAGATCTTTTTGCTGGGCGGCTGGTTCAATATATCCGGAACTGTGGTGAATATGCTTATTGCCGTTTTGTTCGGCAAGTTGGGTAACTGGCTTGCCGATAAAAAAATGTTTATCCGGTGGCAGAACCGGCTGACAGGAATTTTGCTGGCGGGTCTGGGACTTAAAATAGCTTTTAGCGGAGAGAAATAAACTTATGCTGACAAAACGCATAATACCCTGTCTTGACATTAAAGACGGAAGAACGGTAAAGGGAATCCATTTTGTTGATTTGCAGGATGCCGGCGATCCGGTAGAGCTGGGAGCTTTGTATGCACGGCAAGGGGCCGATGAACTGGTGTTTCTGGATATTACTGCCACCATTGAGAAAAGAAAAACGCTGAGCCAGCTGGTAAACAGGATAGCACATCACGTCAATATCCCCTTTACTGTTGGCGGCGGCATCAGCAGTGTGGAAGACGTAAATGTATTGCTGCAAAACGGAGCAGATAAAATCACGGTCAATACATCTGCATTCAAGAATCCACGCCTGATCAATGAACTGGCAAAAGAATTCGGAAGCCAGTGTGTGGTATTGGCGATAGATACCAAAAGAGAAGCGGACGGAGAGTGGTACGTGTACCTTAACGGCGGCAGAATAAAAACTGAAAAAAAATGTTTTGCATGGGCAAAGGAAGCTGTTGAACTTGGCGCGGGGGAAATACTGCTGACATCCATGAATCACGACGGAACCAGGCAGGGTTTTGCAATTGATATTACCAAGAAGCTGGCCACTGAGTTGTCTGTTCCCGTCATTGCTTCGGGCGGCGGGGGAACCATGGAGCATTTCAAAGAGGTGTTTACGGAAGCAAAAGCAGATGCCGCGCTGGCGGCCAGCATCTTTCATTTTAAAGAGATAGCGATACAGGAATTGAAACGATATTTGCACGGGCAGAATATTGAGGTAAGAGTATAGAAGATAAACCGGAAAACCGGCCATTGGCGAGCAGAATTACCGGAGCCCGAAGTGTGCGACGCAACCGGGGCCGAACAGAGAAAAGATAGCCGGTAACAAAAATTTTTTCAAACTTCTTTTAGCAGGTTCAGTTATGAAGATCGATTTTAAAAAATATGCAGACGGGCTGGCGCCGGCTATTATTCAGGATTACAAAACGCAGAAGGTGCTGATGCTGGGATTTATGAATGAAGAAGCGCTGCAAAAGACAATGCAGGAGGGTAAGGTAACGTTTTACAGCCGGAGCCGGAACCGTTTATGGACAAAAGGAGAGGAAAGCGGCAATCACCTGCTGGTAAGAGAAGTTTTATCGGACTGCGATGATGATACGCTGCTGATAAAAGCAGAACCCCTCGGGCCTGTGTGCCATACGGGTGCCGATACCTGCTGGAATGAAAAGAATCACAGCGCCGATTTTCTGAAATACCTGGAAGATATCATCGCCCTGCGCAAAACCAGTGAAGATGAGACATCGTATGTAAGACAGCTTTTTCAGAAAGGAATTAATAAGATTGCGCAAAAAGTGGGAGAGGAGGCGGTGGAACTGGTGATAGAAGCAAAGGATGTTAATAAAGACCTATTTTTAAATGAGGCCGCCGATTTGCTTTTTCATTATTTAATTTTGCTGCAGGCCAAAGGGTATTCCCTTGATGATGTAAAAAATATTCTCAGGGAAAGACACCAACACCGTTAGTATGAAAAATTTCTTTAGTGTTATCTCTGTTTTATTTGCCGTATCGCTGCAGGCACAAAACGGGTCTTCGTTTGTGATCAGGGGCAGTATTGTAGGAATGAACGACGGTACCCCCGTACTTTTGCAAAATGCTTCCACCAATGCCGAAGTGGCTGCCGATACCATTAAAAATTACAAGTTCAGCCTGAAAGGGAATATTGCCGAACCCGATCTTTTTCTGCTGAAATTAGGAAGCGAACAACCACAATACATTTACCTGCAGAAGGGAGAAATCAGCATTGTGGGAAACAAAAATGCACTGGGCGATCTTAAAGTATATGGTTCGGCAGTGCATCACGACTATATTGCTTTTAAAAACGCATTTAACCCGCTTGTTTCCCAGCTAAATGCCCAGGTAACACAAATCAATAAAACTCCTGCAGGTGAGGTAAGGGATTCGCTGATGAGTTATTATTATAAACTGCTGGACCATATTCAGACGGAAATAGACCGGTATATTGATACAAGAAAATCTTCTCCGGTATCTGTATTTGCATTATCGGTAACATCGCAGTTTTATGATGATCCCGTGTTGCTGGAAAAACGATTTCTGAAGCTGGATAACGCAGTAAGATCTTCACAGGCAGGTGTTGAACTGTTACAGTTTATCAACTACAATAAAGTAGGCGCTGTGGGTACACAGGCTATCGATTTTGTACAGCCGGATACTGCCGGCAATCTGGTTTCGCTTTCATCCTTTAAGGGGAAATATGTGCTGGTGGATTTTTGGGCCAGCTGGTGTAAACCCTGCCGCGATGAAAACCCCAATGTTGTTTCTACCTATCATAAGTTTAAGGATAAGAATTTCACCGTGCTGGGTGTATCGCTTGACCAGCCAGGGAAAAAAGATGCCTGGCTGCAGGCTATCCGGAAAGACATGCTGACCTGGACACAGGTAAGCGACCTGAAATACTGGAACAATGAAGCCGCTCAATTGTATCATGTAAGCGGTATACCTTATAATATTCTTGTAGATCCCAATGGCATCATTGTGGCCAAAAATCTTCGCGGCCCCGATTTACAAAACAAGCTTTGTGAATTGCTGGGCTGTAATTAGGTTCAGTAATTTTTAAAGTTTCGCCTGGGGTTTTGATAGCTTATAAACCACGCCGTCTTTCATTACAAATATCACTTTGCCGAAAACCCGGGTGTCTTTGAGCGGGTCGCCGTCTACGGCAACGATGTCGGCCAGTTTACCGGGTTCGATACTGCCCAGTTTTTCTTTTTCACCCAACAGATCGGCGGCATGTACAGTAGCGCATTTAATGGCTTCCATAGGTTTCATACCGGCTTCGGTCATGTACACAAACTCCATCCAGTTTTGGCCATGTTTATACACGCCGGCATCGGTGCCAAAAGCAATCTTAACTCCGGCTTTGTACGCTTTGGCAAACGTATTTTGTATCTGCGGCCCTACTTCCAGCGCCTTGGGAGTAACAATGGCGGCATAGTAACCGGGGATTTTTGCCGAGTCGCCAACGGCTTTGCCTGCCGTGATGGTGGGCACATACCAGGTTCCGTATTCTTTGAACAAAGCGATGGCTTCATCGTCCATAAAAGTGCCGTGCTCTATGGAATTGACGCCGGCACGAATGGCTCTTTTCATTCCTTCGGAGCCATGGGCATGGGCGGCTACTTTAAATCCATAGTCTTTGGCCGTGGCAACAATTGACTTTATTTCTTCTTCTGTAAACTGGGGGTTCTGGCTGTTTTTGGCCAGGCTCAGCACACCGCCGGTAGCTGTAATTTTTATAAGATCCGAACCTTCTTTATATCTCTGCCGCACGGCTTTTACGCCATCTTCTTTACTATTAACTACTCCTTCGGCGGGGCCAGGATCTTCTGTCAAATCTCTCCGGTACCCGTTTGTGGGATCGGCATGACCGCCTGTGGTACCGATAGACTTACCCGCTGTATAAATACGGGGTCCTTTCACCAGTCCGCGGTTGATTGCGTTTCGAAGCGCAATATTGGCACCGCTGCCGCCCAGATCCCGCACAGTGGTAAAACCGGCCATGAGGGTGGTTTCGGCTAGCGGAACGGACTCGAATGCAAGGTCTTCAATGTTTTTGGTAAAGCGGTCGGCAAAGCCGCCTTTTTTGGTTTCACCTTCCAGATGTACATGGCAATCGATCCAGCCGGGGGTTACAGTGTTTGCTCTCAGGTCAATAACCCTGTCGGCAGCGCCTGCTTTTGAAAAACCATTTTCCACGGCGGTAATTTTATTTCCTTCCACCACGATGGTCATGTTTTTCCGGGGTTCATCAGAAATACCGTCAATAAGCGTTCCGCACCAGATATAGGTTTTTTGAGAAAAAAGGAGCTGGCCTATGAATAAGAGTATCAGCCCTGAAAGCCGTTTATACATGAGCATAATAATTTGGGTAAATATACATTTTTCAAAAAATCGCTGCGGGGCAAAAATGAAAGTTATTTTATGACGGAGATATCAAAAGCAACCCGGTTTTTCATAATTAGCGGGCTTCTTTTTTATGGTAATAAAAAATTAATGTAGGTTTGCATGACCTCACGGAATATTTTCCATTTTCTTCCGGCGGTCGGCCAGAGCGTAAGTACATTTTCAGAAATAAAATAAGACGATCAGGGATCGGAACGTACACGAGTGCGAAGCAACAGAAGTTGATGAAAATTACTTTTGCCGGGTTCCATAATAACTCATGTATGACTTGTTAAGCTAATCTTTGCAAAACCATTAGTAATGGCTAAATACATTTTTGTAACGGGAGGGGTTACTTCCTCATTGGGCAAGGGGATAATTGCGGCTTCGCTTGCCAAGCTGCTGCAGTCGAGGGGGCTTCGGGTTACTATTCAGAAATTTGATCCTTACATCAATGTAGACCCCGGCACGCTGAATCCTTATGAGCACGGCGAATGTTATGTGACGGATGATGGCGCCGAAACCGATCTCGACCTGGGCCATTACGAACGTTTCCTGAATATTTCCACTTCGCAGGCCAATAATGTAACAACGGGCCGCATTTATCAGACGGTGATCAACAAAGAAAGGGAGGGGGCTTATTTGGGAAAAACGGTGCAGGTGATTCCGCACATTACCGATGAAATAAAACGACGGATGCTGGAGCTGGGCACTACCGGCCAGTACGATATTATTATTACCGAAATTGGCGGTACCGTGGGGGATATTGAATCGTTGCCCTATATCGAGGCGGTGCGCCAGTTGCAGTGGGAACTGGCCGAAGATGACCTGCTGGTGGTGCATCTTACGTTAATTCCCTATTTAAAAGCAGCTCGGGAATTAAAAACAAAACCCACGCAGCACTCCGTAAAAATGCTGAGCGAGAGCGGGGTGTTTCCCGATATAATTGTTTGCCGGACGGAAGAGGCACTGACGGATGATATTAAGCGGAAGATCGCCCTGTTTTGTAATGTGAAGCCCGAAGCGGTAATTGAAGCCGCAGACGCATCCACCATTTACGAGGTTCCGCTGATTATGATGAATGAAAAGCTGGATCAGATTGTTTTAAAAAAACTGAACATTACAAACTATAAAGAAGCCGAACTGACGAAGTGGAAAGAGTTTTTGAACAAACTGAAATATCCTAAAGCGAAGGTGACCGTAGGTTTGATTGGCAAATACGTGGAACTGCAGGACGCCTATAAATCCATTCTTGAATCCTTTGTTCATGCCGGCGCTGTTAACGAATGCAAGGTGCAGGTGCAGTACATCCATTCCGAATTTATAACGGAAGAGAATGTAAGCGAAAAGCTGGCCGGGCTGGACGGGCTTCTGGTAGCACCGGGCTTTGGACACAGGGGTATCGAAGGAAAGATTACTGCGGTGAAATATGCCCGGGAAAAAGGGTTGCCCTTCTTTGGCATCTGCCTCGGAATGCAGATGGCGGTTATTGAGTTTGCCCGAAATGTAATAGGCCTGAAAGAGGCACACTCAACCGAAATGGATCCCCATGCAAAAGAGGCCGTAATAGATATGATGGAAGAACAGAAAAAGATTACCATGAAGGGGGGTACCATGCGGCTGGGGGCCTATCCCTGCCATCTGAAACCGGGATCACTGGCGCATAAAGTATATGGCTCGCTTCAGATAAGTGAAAGACACCGGCACCGCTACGAATTCAATAATAAATACCTGGAAGCATTTGAGAGCAACGGTATGATAGCCAGCGGAACCAATCCGCAAACCGGGCTGGTAGAAATAATGGAAATTCCGGATCATCCTTATTTTATCGGCGTTCAGTATCACCCTGAGCTGAAAAGCACTGCGGAGAATCCGCATCCTTTATTTGTTCATTTTGTGGCTGCTGCCAGGGCCTTTAACGAAAGCAGGGCCATGCAGAAAAGCACATCACTGCAAAAAGAAATGATTGAGCCCAAATGGTAGCCGTGGCGCTGTCAAAATGTTGTTTAAGTTGTCCCGGAGTGCTGTTCTCTTTGCCCTATCTTTGCCACTCTTTTTTTGCCACACCATTTTCGGTAGGCAAAGCTTAATAAAAATAATACAGGATGAAATTTGACCGTAACACCGTCATCGGTTTTCTTATACTGGGAGCATTACTGGTAGGTTATTTTATAATGACTTCAAAGGAGCAGCAACGCTATCAAAAATACCGGGCCCAGCAGGATTCAATAGCAAGAGCCCGGCTCCCCAGGCCCGATACTTCGGTGCGGAAACCGGATACCTCAACTAATTCCGGTAAAGGGAACCTGACAGCACCCGCCGCTAATTACTCAAATGCCGCCGGCGGAGCAGAAAAGATAGTGGAGGTAGAGAATGATCTTTTTAAAATTGCCTTTACCAGTAAAGGGGGCCAGCCCAAATGGGTGGAACTGAAAAATTTCAAAAACCAGGACAGCGGCTTTGTACGCCTGGCATCTACATCCTTCGATAAAATTGACTACCGTATAGCCACTTCGGATAACTCCAGTACGGACATTACAAATCTCAACTTTATTGCCGGAGAGATTATAAAATCAGACGATGGCACGCAAACGATAAACTTTAATCTCGTTTCAGACAGCGGCGAAACATCGGTTACACATCAGTTTATTGTGAAGAAGGCCGACTACATGATTGATTTCAATCTTCAGATGAACGGAGCTGATAAATTACTTAGTCAGGGAATATTGAACCTGAACTGGCAGTATAAGGCATTGCAGCAGGAAATGGACCTTGCTTTCGAAAAACAAAACACTCAAATTGGTTATGTAATGGATGATGAGTTTGATTATCATACCATCGGCCGCAGGAGTGATAAACAGTTTTCCGATCCGGTAAAATGGGTGGGGGTGCGGCAGCGGTTTTTTAATACGATACTGGTTGCAAAAAATAATTTTTCATCCGGCAAAATTGAATGGATAATACCGGATGATAAGGAAAAAACAGTAGTACAATCAACGGCCTCGCTTCGGCTGGATGTGCCACCCGGTTCTGCAGCAAGTATACCCCTGAGCATTTATTATGGCCCTGCCGATTATCGGTTGCTGAAGAAGTATGATATGCAGATGGGCAAACTGGTAAACCTCGGACAGGGAATATATGCTTTTGTAAGACCACTTAACAAATATGTGGTAATGCCCGTTTTTGACTTCATTAAAAGCATGGGAGTAAGTTATGGTATCGCAATTGTAATACTCACATTCATTATCCGGCTGCTGATTTCGCCACTTACTTATTCCAGCTACCTGAGCGGGGCAAAAATGAAAGTGCTGAGGCCGGAAATTACAAAGCTGAAGGAAAAATTCGGAAACGACCAGCAGGCGATGAGCATGGAGCAGATGAAATTGTTTCGCGAAGCCGGTGTAAATCCGTTAGGAGGCTGTATACCTGCTTTGTTACAGATTCCGATATTTTTTGCATTGTACAGCTTTTTTAATTCGACGGTAGATCTTCGGGGAGTTAATTTTTTATGGGCAAAAGATTTGTCGGCACATGACTCTATTCTAGATCTTGGATTTAATATACCACTGTACGGAGATCATGTCAGTCTGTTTACCATTACCGCTACTGTAACCAGTTTTTTGATTTCTTTATACAGCATGAGCCTTACCCCGGATCAGAGCAATCCGGTTTTGAAGTACATGCCCTATATCTTTCCCATCTTCCTGCTTTTTATATTCAATAATCTTCCCTCCGGCCTAACCTGGTACTATACGGTATCAAATATCATCACGCTGGGGCTTCAGTTTGTGATACAGAATTACATCATTGACCATGATAAAATTCTTGCCAAAATAGAGGAGAACAGAAAAAAACCAAAGCCAAAATCGAAATGGCAGCAGCGGCTGGAACAAATGCAGGAAACACAAAAGAAGGTGCGGGAAATGCAGGAAAAAGCGAAAAAGAAGTAAAACAGATAATATTGTTAATTCCGGGTGCCGGGCAGTTTGCTGCCCGGTTTTCTTTTGAGGTTTGTACAACTATTTGATTATTTTGGCACGTCATTTTATTAATTTTGATACGTGCGATGAAAATAAAGACAGTTTATACATACCTGGTACTGTTCCTTTTGCCGGATTTGTTTATTACTGCTGCCGCGCAAAAAAGGATTACAGAAGGTAAAATAACCTACGATCTCATCATTAATACAGGCGAGAAAGATCCGAAGATTGCCGATATGTTCGACGGGGCTACAAGCACCTTATATATCAAAGGAAAAAGCAGCCGGTGGGAACTGGTCAGTTCTTTGGGAAAACAATCCATAATTATTGATGGTAAAACAGGGAATGCAACTGAACTGAGAGAGTACGGGGATTCAAAATACATGATCACCATGACTCCCGAAAACTGGAAGGAGTCGAACAAGAAATATGAGGGGACTACTTTTTCCTATTATGAAGAATATAAAAGCATTCAGGGATACAACTGTCAGAAAGCACTGGGTAAGATGAAGGATGGTACAGAATTCACGGTTTATTTTACACGTGAACTGATTCCGGAAAACAAAGACTTTCAATACGCCAATAAAGACCTTCCCGGTCTGGCTATGGAATACGAATCCGCTATCGGAAATCTCAAAGTAATTTACAGGGTGTCACAGATCAGTTTTAACGTCATTCCTGCGGCTACGTTTGACCTGCCCAAAACAGGATTCCGCGTTCTTACCTTCGAAGAAAGCAACAAAATCGGGAATTAAAACACTTATTATTGATTATTCAACTGAGGTACGCCTACCGTAAACTTAAACTTGTCGGTAATCAGGCGTGTTTTTAAAGGCAGAATATAGGTGGTATGCCCTTTTTGATAAGTAAGCACTGAATTGAGTGAAATTGTATTGTTCGATTTATTTTGCGAAATAATCTGACTTCCTCTGTACTGATAACCAGATTTGAGGGAAAATTTACCGGGAGTAACAGAGGAATATTTGTTAGATAAAAGTCTTTTTTTCTTGCTTTTTGAATTTCCATCGCCTAAAGTGGCAAAAGCACAAACACCCACCCCAATGAAAAGAAAAGTGGTAATTTTTCTTTTGAGAACCGAACCGAGTATAGAGGATGCCGCAGTCATTTACGAAACAAAGTTAAAAATAAAAAAATTGATAAAACAAACCGTTTATACAGAAGTTTACAAATTGTTTAACGCTGAAAATGAAAAAATGTTACTAAAAAGGGCAGTTTTTCCCGAAAAAACTATAATTTGTTTAAACCTTTGATATTCATGCAAGACCATCCCTACCAGGAAGACAAGGAAAACCTCAGCGAACTTTTGGCACAGTACGAAAACCTTAAAAACGGACGCGGAGCCTCTTTTCTAACCGAAGAATCATTCGAAAAGTTAATTGACTATTTCGACGAACGCGAAGAACTTACCAAAGCCCTCGAAGCTGCCGAACTGGGCACTGGGCAGTATCCCTACTCTTCCTCCCTTACTATTAAAAAAGCAGATGTGCTGCTGGGCATAAGAAGGTATGAAGAAGCCCTTCAGACTCTGGATAAGGCTGCGCTGCTTGATAGCAGGGATATCAATCTCTATATTTTGAAAACAGACGCTTTTCTTGCACTGGACCAGCCGGAGAAGGCCGTTGATTTACTAGAAAATGCACTGGAAAAATTCAGCGGCGAAGAAAGAATTGACCTCCTTTTTGAATTGGCAGATGTTTATGACGATTATGAGGAGTTTGACAAAATCTTTGATTGCCTGAAGATGATTCTGGAAGATGATCCAAATAATGAAGAGGCATTGTATAAGATTTGCTTTTGGACCGACTTCACCGGCAGAAATGAAGAAAGCATTAAGCTGCATACGCAAATTATTAACGAGTTTCCTTACAATGAACTGGCATGGTTTAATCTGGCAGCGGCATATCAGGGGCTAAAACTGTACGAAAAATCAATTGATGCCTATCAGTATGCCGTCACTATCGAAGAGAAATTTGATTATGCTTATCGCAATATGGCAGATGCCTACATAAAACTGCGCAAGTACAGGGAGGCCATTGAAGCGCTGCAAAAGGTAGCAGAACTAGCAAAACCCGAAGATCTTATTTATGAAGCCATCGGGCACTGTTACGATAAAATGCGTAATTATGCACAGGCAAGAATTCATTACCGTAAAGCTTCGCATCTGAATCCCGGCGACAGCAAGTTGTATTATAAAATTGCACTCACTTACTTTAAAGAGGGGCAATGGCAAAACGCCTGCAAGCAGCTTGAAACAGCATTGCGTATTCATCACCAGCAGGCGGAATACAATCTTCTGATGGGAGAATGCAAGATGCAATTAGGAGCTTTTAAAGAGGCCATTCAGTATTTTTCCGATGCGGTAGTTTTTCGGCCAAAAAATACGGCGGGGTGGGAAGCTCTGATAAGGTGTCTTTTCAAAGCCGGGCTCTTTGAAGAATGTCTGGAACAAGTTCGTACGGCTTTGCAGATAACCGCCGGCAAGCCGGTTTTTTATTATTACAAAAGCGCTGTGCTTTTTTCATTGGGCCGGTCAAAGGAAGCGGCGGTTTGCCTTGAAGAAGCAATTGACAAAGTTCCCAAAATGCTTAAAAAATTTATCGAACTGAATCCTTCTATACTTCAAAACACATGGGTTGTTGATATCATAGCCCGGTCGAAACGCGGCAAACGCCGGTGACAAACAATTTGCATTTGTTTTGAGAAGTAATTCTTTACTATTTTTGGCACGATTCTGATTCACCAGATCCCTCTAAAAATCAATGTACATGAATTTTAATTTATCCCAGATTCCAGAAAGGATTCAGAAGCCCCGTGCTGACGGAATTACCATGGTAATGGATAAGGGGCTCAGCATAAATGAGGTTCAGAATTTTTTGAGCGTAGCCCATCCGCACATTGACATCGTAAAGCTGGGTTTCGGAACTTCATTCGTTACCCCCAATCTGAAAGAAAAGCTCGATGTGTATGCCTCATACGACATTCCAGTTTATTTCGGAGGTACGTTATTTGAAGCCTTTCTGATCCGCAACCAGTTTGACGATTATATCCGTATTTGCAAAGACTATAACATCCGGTATACAGAAGTTAGCGATGGTTCTATCACAATCCCTCATGCGGAAAAGTGCGGTTATATTGAAAAGCTTACCGCACATAGTACTGTTTTAAGTGAAGTGGGCAGCAAAGACGCAGCGCATATTATTCCGCCGTATAAATGGATTGAACTGATGCGGGCCGAACTGAATGCCGGAGCCTCTTATGTAATTGCCGAAGCCAGAGAATCCGGTAATGTAGGTATTTACCGCGGAAGCGGAGAGGTGAGAGAGGGATTGGTTCAGGAAATACTGACACAGATACCGGCCGAAAAAATCATTTGGGAAGCGCCGCAAAAAGCTCAGCAGCTTTATTTTATCGAGCTTATTGGATGCAATGTAAATCTGGGGAACATTGCACCCGGAGAGGTGCTGCCCCTTGAAGCCATGCGCCTGGGCCTGAGAGCCGATACTTTTCACCTTTACCTGAATAACAAAGAGAAAGCCGGATGAAACTATATGGTTTGATCGGTTATCCGCTCACCCATTCCTTTTCAAAAAAATATTTTACAGAAAAATTTGAAAAAGAGGGGCTTTCTGACTGTCGGTACGAAAATTTTCCCATTAGCCGTATTGATGAACTAAAACAAATGCTCAAAGATGTGAGACCCCGCGGGCTCAACGTTACCATTCCCTACAAGGAAAAGGTTATAGGCTATCTTGATTTTGTTTCCGAACTGGTACAAAAAACCGGAGCCTGTAACTGCATCCGCATCGATGAAGGAAAACTGCTGGGATATAATACCGATGTAATTGGTTTTGAAAAATCTCTTTTCCCGTTATTGGAATCAAAACACCAAAAAGCGCTGGTGCTGGGTTCCGGCGGGGCCTCCAAGTCCATTGTTCATGTATTGGAAAAGTTGGGGATATCATTTCAAATCGTTTCACGCCATCCTGCGCCGGGACAAATATCTTATCATCAGATAACCGCCGAAATAGTGGCTGATCATCTTTTGATAATTAATACAACTCCGCTCGGAATGTACCCTGACATGCAAACCTATCCGCCAATTCCTTATGAGGCAGTTACCGGCAACCATTTTCTTTTCGATCTCATCTATAATCCTGAGATAACAGCGTTCTTAAAAAAAGGTGCAGAAAAAAAAGCCACCATCTGCAATGGGATGGAAATGCTGAGAATTCAGGCCGAAGAAAGCTGGAGAATCTGGAATAATTTGATTTAATTTGTTGACATATCTTTTTTCTTTTTTTTAATATTTGCCTTGTTTCAGTATGCGCGGGATAAATAAGATGATTCTAGTAACCGGGTTATTGCTGGGCAATCTTGTGACAGCGCAGGAGTCGGCAGTAATAAATATGCAGGCAGGTAAAAAACTGAAAGAACAGGGAAAATGTGCTGACGCAATAATTTATTTTGTAAAAGCTTTAGAATTGAAAAGCGACTATGCGGAAGCCCTGTATGAGTCCGGATGGTGTTATAACGAGATGAAAGATTTTGCCAGGGCCGCGGGTGTGTTAAGCAAAGCAAATTCATTGCAAAAAAATAATCCGGGTATACTTTATGAGCTCGGGTATGCATATTACAATCTGGACAGTGCTGATCTTGCCCTTGCCTTGTATAAAAAAGTTTTGCTGATCGATACGGCACATCTGCAAACACTGATCGGAATAGGAGATATTTACAGGAATAAAAAATCAAATGTGTATGAGGCGCTCCGGTGGTATCTCAGGGCCCTTTTAAATGATCAGACAAATATCAAAGCCAACTACGGGGCAGGCTGGTGCTATAACGAGTTGAAAGATTATACCCGCGCCGTTCCTTATCTGCTCAGGGTAGTACAGCAGGATTCGGTTAACTATGCTGCTTTAAACGAATTGGGTTTTTCTTATTATTCGCAAAACAAATTCGAAGAAGCAATAAATACTCTCTCTGTGTCCGAATCGGCTTCGGTAAAATCGGAAACAGCATTGTATTATCTTGGCCTATGCTATGTGAAAACGGGAAAAAAACAAGACGCAGTAAAAAGATATAACGCTCTTGTTTTGATGAACAGTAAACTGGCCCCGGCCTTACTTGCCGAAATACAGAAAATGTAGCCAATCGGATTTTATCCCTTATTCCCGGATAGTTTTTCAATTGCCTGCGCCGGTAAAGGAGCTATCTTTTTATCCTTATAATTGTAGCAAATCATACCGGTTTTGGCAATTACCGCAATAGTCTGGTTAGAACCTGATATTTTTTCCAGCCGGTAATAGAGATCGAATGAAACTTTGGTGAAACGGGCCGCAGTCACATAGGCGATGATTTTATCCCCATAGATGATTTCTTTTTTGAACTCAACAGCCATATCCTTCATAATAAGGCCTGCACCACCTATATCAAGCTCACTGTATCCAAAACTGTTCAGGTATTGTACTCTGGCTTCATGGATTATTGATAAAATAGAGTCATTGCCTGCATGATTTCCGTAATTAATGTCTGTGATCCGTACAGGTATTTCTGTATTAAATGTAAAATTTTCGGGAAAAGGGGAAACAATACCGGTCATGATAGAAAAGATGACAGGTTCAAAAGTACCGGAAATCATTGAAATATTTTGGAGCTTACTGTTCTGCCGAAATTACCCGGATGAGATCAAGGGGAGAAGTAAAGGCTGGTGCCGTTGCCATTTTATTGCGCCATTCATTGATCTTGGCAAGGCATTTTATCTCTTCTGGTGTATTGGCAAATGGAATATCGGATACATTTTTTATTACACACTGCATGGAGGCCAGCTTTCGGGATACACGTACAATATTTCCGTTTTCATCAAGCAGGTTGTAGTAACGGTCATCTTCCGGTGCGGAAGTATTTGCCTGCATATCCGTAACCAGCGCCAGAGATGAGCTGTGCAGTTTTTCTTCCGGTTGCGACCTGTTTGACCGTGCTGGTAAAAGATCAATATTCTGTTTTCTTTTTTTTGAAACGGATGTCGTGGTCACATTAGCAATGAATGAATGGTTTTTTGAGTCATTTTTTTCAACAACCGGGTTGACTGTATCTGTATTTGCAGAAGGCATCCTTCCTGTTGTTTCCTTGCCGGCAGATTCAGTTTGTGAGGTGGAAGAGGCCGTAGTTTCAGTTGCACTTTTATTAATTATCCAGATAGCTGATACAGCAATAATACCAATTAAAACAGCGGCAACGGCAAATCGCTTTAATATAATAATCTTTCCGCCACGCAGCGTGCCTTTTTCTTCCGATGCGCTGAGCGTGTTGCTGATTTTTGACCAGGTATCTGCAGGAGGTAAAATATCGATTGCGTTCATTTTGCCGGCAATACGTAAATCCTCTTCCAGCACTTCCATAGAGTGCAAAATCTTTTCCCACGATCCTGCGGGAGGATTTATTTCAAAATCATGCATCTTATTTCTGACCTCATTGTTCATTATCTGCTGCCCAAATGTTTTTGAACCATATCCTGCAATATGACTCTTGCCCTTGCTAATTGCGACTTGCTGGTGCCTTCGCTTATTCCCAGTATTTCACCTATTTCTTTATGTGTATAGCCTTCGATCACATACATGTTAAAAACAGTACGGTAACCCGGCGACAGTTGCTGGATCAGCGCCAGTATGTCTTTTTCACTTAATGTGTCAAGAGCCGTTTTCTCATGCAGCGGAAGCGTTCGCTCCTCTTTTTCGCCCATGGGCTGCAGGTAGGTTTTGCGCCTCAGGTGTTCGATGGCCGTGTTTACAAGAATCCGGCGTATCCAGCCTTCAAATGAGCCTTCGCCCCGAAAACGATCAAGATTTCGAAATACTTTTACAAATCCATCCTGTAAAATATCCTGAGCATCATCGGCATTGCCCGCGTAGCGAAGACAGACTGCATACATTTTTGGAGAAAATCTGTTGAATAATTCTTCCTGTAATCTCCGGTCGCCTTCTATACAGCCCCGTATTAAGTCGCTTTCGGTCAAAATATGGTTGCTTGAAATACTCAATTTACCGGGATTTTGTTGTGGTTTGCAAAAATGTTACCATTTTGCGAAAGGCGTTTACCCTGTGGCTGAAATTATTTTTTTCAACCAGGCTCATCTGGCCGAAAGTTCTCGATTCTCCTTCCGGAATAAAAACCGGGTCATAGCCGAACCCCAGCGAGCCTACCGGAGATTCAGTAATACGGCCATTGGTTATTCCTTCAAACCGAAACTCTTCGCCATTCAATAGTAATGATATTACCGCCCGGAAGCGGGCCTTCCGGTTTTGCTTATCACTTAATTTCAAAAGCAGTTTTTCGATGTTTTTGTCAAAAGACCTTTCTTCGCCTGCATACCGGGCACTTTTTACACCGGGCTCGCCATTCAGGGCCTCCACTTCAAGGCCGGTATCCTCGCTGAAACAATCGCGGCCGGTCAGCTCATATATTGTACGGCATTTGCTGCTGGCGTTTTCTTCCAGTGTATCAAAGGGCTCAGCAATTTCTATATCGATGCCGGCCTGCTTCAGCGTAATGATGCTTAATTCATCATCATTTAAAACAGATTGTATCTCTTCAATTTTATGCTGGTTATTACTGGCAAATATCAATTTCATTCAACAAAGAAAAGGGTTAAGATCAAACAGGGAAAATGTTTTTCAGGCTGCCCCACAGTTTTAATTTAAGCTCTTTATCTCCCTCTATTTCTTCAAGGTGCGGACACGCTAAATAGGTTATTTTATTTAATATCTGTTTTTGAAAATGAGGAAATCGTGCAGGCAGATCAAGATTTTCGGGCCCCACCCCGAAAAGAAGAATAATCCGCGGTTGTAATCCGGATATTAGCTCCGGTATCTGCATTTCCTCTTTGTTGTTTAAATTGAATATAGCTGTATCCGCTATGGTAAGTTTACAGGCCGTCAGGATATTTGTCAGGAAGTCAAGCATATGATCAGGAATATGCACCGCGTCTTCAAAGTGTGAAACAATCAGCACTTTTTTTTGGTTATCTCCCAAATACAAGGGGGTGTTGGCGGCAGATTTTTTCTTTTGAGAAGGCAAATTGCCTTGGATTTCAATCAATGCCGTTTTATAAAGAAGGGATAACATTGCGGGTGTTATCAGAATGTCATTCAAACTCATATTATATTGTTATTAATACAAATAGTTGTTAGCTTTTTTTTTGTTTCTTTGCAAAGTAAATTTTTTTTGACTATGATTGGCTCTATGGAGATAACAGTTACTAAGATTGAGCGCAGCAAACTTCAGGATATTGATTTTGCCAATTTACCTTTTGGTAAATACTTTACCGATCACATGCTTGAGGCCGACTTTGAGAATGGTGAATGGAAAAACGCGGAAATCAAGCCGTATCAGCCTTTATTGCTGAGCCCTTCGGTTGCCGCATTGCATTACGGCCAGGCCATATTTGAAGGCATTAAAGCATACAAAGACAGGCAGGGCAATGCTTTTATTTTCAGGCCGTATGACAATTTCCGGAGGTTTAATATCTCTGCAGAAAGAATGCAGATGCCCGTGTTGCCTGAAGATCTTTTTGTGGAGGGAATGAGGCAATTGGTAGCTATAGACAAAAACTGGATTCCGCAAAAGGAAAACCATTCTTTGTATATACGCCCCCTTATGTTTTCTTCCGATGAATTGATAGGTGTAAGGCCATCTGATAATTACAAGTTTATCATTATCCTTAGCCCTACGGGTCCTTATTACAGCGCACCAATGCGTATTTATGTAGAAGAAAATTATGTTCGTGCGGTGCAGGGTGGGGTAGGATATGCCAAAACAGCCGGTAATTATGCAGCCGCCATGTATGCCACGGCACAGGCAAAAAAGAAAGGCTATGATCAGGTACTCTGGACCGATGCCTTTGAACATAAATATGTGCAGGAGATAGGTACGATGAATGTTTTCTTTATTGTTGGCAACAGGGCATTGACTCCCTCGCTGGATACAGGAACTATTCTGGACGGAGTAACCCGGGCAAGCACCATAACCCTGCTGAAGGAAATGGGATTCAAAGTGGAAGAGCGGGCCATCAGCATCGATGAAATTATTGATGCTTACAAAGCCGGTACACTTAAAGAAGTATTCGGAACAGGCACAGCTGCAACGATCTCTCTGATTAAGGAATTAAAATACCGGGATTTTGTAATGCAGTTTGATGTGGAAAAATGGCAAACTGCCCCTGCTCTCAAATCCTGGCTGATGGATATCAGAGAAGGAAGAAAAGAGGATAAGTTTGGATGGATGTGGAAAGTATAATTCTCTAAAACTCGTACACCAGAGTTTAAATTCCGCCTTCTGTATGGCTTTGGAATTATTTTTCCCTTTTGCAATAGAATTTTGGTATTTCCCGGCCAGCCCATTACCTTTGCCGTCCCAAAAATCAAAAGGTTTGTAATGCCTACTATACAACAACTTGTAAGAAAAGGAAGAGAAATTATCAGGGCTAAAAGCAAATCCCGGGCATTGGACCAGTGTCCTCAGCGGCGGGGTGTTTGTACCCGGGTGTATACCACCACTCCCAAAAAACCCAATTCGGCACTAAGGAAAGTGGCCAAGGTGCGTTTAACCAATAAGGTAGAAGTAATTGCATACATTCCCGGCGAAGGGCATAATTTGCAGGAGCACTCTATTGTATTGATTCGCGGAGGCAGGGTAAAGGATCTTCCGGGGGTACGGTACCATATCGTTCGTGGTTCGCTCGATACAGCAGGCGTTAAAGACAGAAAGCAAAGCCGGTCCAAATACGGAACCAAAAGAGAAAAAGCTTCAAAAAAATAAAGGAATTCAAATAAATAGTTCATGCGTAAGACACAAGCAAAAAAACTTCCGTTATCACCTGATCCACGGTATAATGACAAGCTGGTAACCCGGTTTGTAAACAACATTATGTGGGAGGGAAAGAAAAGTGTTTCTTACAAAATCTTTTATGACGCGTTAGACAAAGTAACCAAGCAAACAGGCGAAGACGGATATGATGTATGGAAAAAAGCGCTGGCTAATGTTAGTCCTTCGGTAGAGGTACGCAGCCGCAGAATCGGCGGGGCTACCTTTCAAATACCCTCTGAAGTTCGGGCCGACAGGAGGGTTTCGCTGAGTATGAAATGGCTTATTCGTTACAGCCGTGAAAGAAACGGCAGAAGTATGGCCGACAAACTGGCCAGCGAAATAATTGCTGCCAGCAAAGGCGAAGGCGCTGCATTCAAAAAGAAAGAAGATACACATCGCATGGCAGAAGCCAACAAGGCCTTTGCCCACTTTAAGGTCTGAGAAAGCGATTTCGGAATTTGCATAAAAAAACCATCAGAAATTCTGATGGTTTTAATTTTTTATAAACCCTTCCAGTTGGTGTTTCATTTTTAATTTTCCGAAGGCATTCCATCGGTTGAAGAAGGCATTTCTGTCACAGGCGGTGTTTCTGGCAATACAGCCGGAGGAGGAACAGGGGCGGGCGCCGGAGCGGGCACAGTTGCACTTACAACAGGCTTGCTGACCGCTTTTTTCACCGAAACTTTTTTGGGCTGGGGTGCTGCTTTTTTCTTCACAGATTTTTTCTTCGGCGCGGCTTTTTTGACGATTTTTTTCTTCACCGCTTTCTTCTTAGGTGCTGCTTTTTTCTTCACAGACCTCTTTTTAGGAATTGCTTTCTTCTTTGCTTTTTTCACCAATTTTTTTCCGGCAGGTTTTTTCGCAGCTTTCTTTTTTGCTTTTTTGCGGGATGCCATAACATGGGGTTTTTAACTGGTTTGCAATTATGAATTTTAATGTCTGAAATTACAATGAATAAATCATTATAATCAAAATTTTCTTCGTTGAATCGTATGGTTCAGAGCTGCTGTTTTATTAGACCCTATATTTTTTAATCGATCGTTAGTTATCATTGATAGCTCAGATTATTAGGCTTTAATATTCTATCCCCACCCCTTGTGATACAGGATTTTATCCCTACCTTTGCGCCTCCAAAAGAAAATACTCTTTTGAATTAATATAAAACACTGAAAATAAACAAGTCATGGCTGACTTAAAATTTCAAAGAAACTTTGGTATCGCCGCTCATATCGATGCCGGAAAAACAACCACAACCGAAAGGATTCTTCGCTATACCGGCATGATCCACCGGATTGGTGAAGTGCATGATGGCGCTGCTACTACCGACTGGATGGAGCAGGAAAAAGAAAGAGGTATTACCATTACTTCGGCGGCAGTAAGTTGTCAATGGAATTTTCCTACAGAATTGGGTAAACCTACAAAGGACACAAAACCTTATTACTTCAATATTATTGATACCCCGGGGCACGTAGATTTTACGGTGGAGGTGGAACGATCGATGCGTGTACTGGATGGACTGATTGCTTTGTTTTCGGCCGTAGATGGGGTGGAGCCACAATCGGAAACGGTATGGCGCCAGGCTAACCGCTACAATGTTCCCCGCATCGGGTTTGTAAACAAAATGGACCGTGCAGGCGCCGATTTTTTGAACGTGGTAAAACAGGTGAAGGAAATGCTGGGCTCAAAGGCAGTTCCCCTTCAATTACCGATTGGAGCCGAAGATAATTTCAAAGGGGTTGTCGATCTCATCAAAATGAAAGGAATCATCTGGCACATGGAAACAGAGGGAATGACATTTGACGAAATTCCCGTTCCGGACGAAATGAAGGAAGAAGCAGAACACTGGAGAGCCCAGTTGGTAGAGGCCGTGGCTGAGTACGATGATAAACTGATGGAAAAATTTTTTGATAACCCGGATACGATTACCGAAGATGAAATCCATGAAGCTATTCGTAAGGCTACTATTGATCTGAGCATCGTGCCCATGATGTGCGGATCTTCCTTTAAGAACAAAGGGGTGCAAACCGCCCTCGATGCCGTGTGCCGCTACCTGCCCAGCCCGGTGGATATTGAGGCCATCAAAGGAACACACCCCGATACCGGCGAAGAAATAAGCCGCAAACCGGATGCGAAAGAACCTTTTTCGGCATTGGCCTTTAAAATAATGACCGATCCGTTTGTAGGCCGGCTGGCATTTTTCCGCTGCTATTCAGGGCATCTCGATGCCGGCTCCTATGTTCTTAATGTTCGTAGCGGAAAAAAAGAACGCATCAGTCGTATCATGAAAATGTTTGCCAATAAACAAAACCCGATCGATTTTATCGAAGCCGGTGATATTGGCGCTGCTGTAGGGTTTAAAGAAATAAAAACCGGCGACACGCTTTGCGATGAGAATCATCCAATCGTTTTGGAAAATATGTTCATTCCCGAGCCGGTGATCTCTGTTGCCGTTGAGCCGAAAACACAGGCCGATGTTGATAAAGTAGGTATGGCGATTTCGAAGCTGGTTGAGGAAGACCCGACACTTCGTGTAAAGACGGACGAAGACACCGGGCAAACCATTCTGTCCGGCATGGGAGAACTGCATCTTGAAATTATTGTAGATCGGATGCGCCGCGAGTTTAAGGTGGAAGTGAACCAGGGCGCCCCGCAGGTGGCTTATAAGGAAGCATTTCAAACCACAGTAGAGCATCGTGAAATACTTAAAAAACAAACAGGCGGCCGCGGTAAGTTTGCCGATATTGTATTTGAACTGGGTCCTGTAGATCCTGAGTGGAAGAAAGAAAACCCCGATAAAAGCTTTCAGTTTGTGAACGATATTTTCGGCGGATCCATACCCCGTGAATTTGTACCCGCTATTTCCAAAGGCTTTGAGAGTGCAATGAGCACAGGCGTGCTTGCCAACTATCCTGTGGACAATATGAAGATCCGTGTATTTGACGGAAGTTTTCATGCTGTTGACTCTGATTCCATGTCTTTTGAGCTTTGTGCCAAATCCGGTTTTCGCGAAGCAGCCAAAAAAGCAAAACCGGTGTTACTGGAGCCAATCATGAAGGTAGAGGTGGTAACTCCCGACCAGTATATGGGAGATGTAACCGGCGACCTCAATCGTCGTCGTGGTTTGCTGGAAGGAATGGACAGTCGCAACAATGCACAGGTGATAAGGGCTAAAGTTCCGCTTAGTGAAATGTTCGGGTATGTAACTCAGCTCCGTTCGCTTACATCCGGAAGGGCGTCATCAACCATGGAATTTTCTCATTATGCTCCGGCGCCAAACAATATCGCCGAAGAGGTAATTGCAAAAGTGAAGGGGAAGGTGAGTGCATAAGTCGCCTTCGCACCAAATTTAATAAAGGGGGTATGCTAAATACCCCCTTTTCAATTTCAATATAACTTTTATTATAATGCTTCGTGGATGCGCATACATTTTTCAAGCAACCCTTGCAGCTTATCAAGCGCAAGCATATTCAGGCCATCACTTAATGCCTTTTCGGGTTCGGGGTGTGTTTCAATAAAAAGCCCATCGGCACCCGCAGCTATTCCGGCTTTACATATTGTTTCTATTAGTTGTGGCAATCCTCCGGTTATTCCGGAAGCCTGGTTGGGCTGCTGAAGGGAATGTGTCGCATCAAGAATAACCGGTACGCCCAGTTGCTGCATGATAGGAATACTTCTGAAATCCACGACAAGATCCTGATAACCGAATGTAGTTCCTCTTTCTGTCAGAAGAATTTTTTTGTTGCCCGTGGATCGAACTTTTTCTACTGCAAATTGCATGCTTTGCGGAGACGAAAACTGCCCTTTCTTAATATTTACAAACCGTCCGGTATTTCCGCATTCGGTCAGCAGGTCTGTTTGCCGGCATAAAAATGCAGGGATTTGAAGATAATCGACAACTTCGGCTACTTCTTTCACTTCCGTTCTTTCGTGTACATCAGTGAGTACCGGAATGCCAAACTGTTTTTTGATTCTACCAAGAATTTCCAGTGCTTTCGAAAAATCGATGCCGGTAAAAGACCGGATGTTTGTACGGTTGGCCTTTTTAAAGGAACTTTTAAAAACATAGTCCACATTCAGTTTGCTGCAGATCGTTGCCACCTTTTCAGCCACAATAAAAGGAGTGCTGTCGTTTTCAATTACACAAGGCCCCGATATAAGTAATAATTTTTTCATTTATTTTTTAATTGACCAAGGTAGCCGCCGTGATGACGCTTAAAAAATTCTTCCCGTGTAAATCCTTTTTCTTCCATAACAAGAATGCTGAGCGCATCGCTGAGGGCAAGCATGGTAGTGGTTGAAGTGGTGGGGGCGAGGTTTAAGGGACAAACTTCTTTTACGTCGCCGATATTCAAAATAATGTCTGATACTTTTTTTAAATCGTTTTCCGGATGTGATGTAACAGCGATAATCCGGAGCCGATGATCAAACAGCCTGTTTGCCAGTGCTACCATTTCCAGTATTTCACGGGTTTTGCCCGAATGGGAAAAAGCAATTATAACATCGTCGGGGCTTAACATACCCAGATCGCCGTGTTGCGCTTCGCCCGGATGCAAAAAAAAGGAAGGCGTTCCTGTGGAAGACAATGTGCTGCTAAGCTTTTGGGCAATAATACCCGCTTTGCCCATGCCGGAGGTTACTATCTTACCCCTGCATGTCAAAATAGCTTCTACTGCTTTTTCAAGATTATCATCCAGAGGAATATTCAGTATTGCATCGCTTTCAGCTTTCAGAATTTCCTTGGCACGTTGAATTTTTCTATCCATTGTCCGGCTTCCCAGTCGTGGGTATTTATTGATTTATCATCTATAAAAACGTCATAGGGGGGCTTATCCAGCCGCAGTTCATGATAACGGGCTCCCCATTTGTCCAATTGCGATTCAGTAAGGCTGCGCCAGTTTATCCCGGTTTTCATTCCCCGGGCTGTCCAGTAAACAATCCGGTGGCCTTCATCAAATAATTGGTTGATGCGTTGAATATTTTTGATGATGGGGGAAGCATTCGGGTAATCCATTCCGCTGGTTATGCAAATGGTATTATCTATATCAACATATATATCCATCACGCAAATATATTATTTTGCAGGGGCATCATGAAAATCATGGTAATGCTGATTTAAAACTCTGCGGATGGTAAAAGATAAAATACTGGTGATCGGTGCATCGGGCCAGATCGGTGTAGAACTGACGGTTGCGCTGCGAAAAATTTATGGCGAGGCCAATGTTGTTGCCAGTGATCTGCGCGAAGAAAATGAACTGCTTCGCGGTACGGGGCCTTATGTAACCCTCGATGTAATGAACCGCGAAATGCTGCATGTGCAGGTTCTGAGGCAAAACATTACCCAGGTATATCATCTGGCCGCTATTTTATCTGCCACCGGAGAAAAGAACCCGACTCTGGCATGGAATATCAATATGCAGGGTTTACTGAATGTGCTGGAAATAGCCAGAGAGGAGAATTTAAAAAAAGTGTACTGGCCTTCTTCCATCGCTGTTTTTGGTCCCACTTCTCCCCGCCAAAACTGCCCGCAGCAAACCATCATTGAGCCAACAACAGTGTACGGCATCAGCAAATATGCGGGCGAATTCTGGTGCAATTATTATTACCAGCGCTATAAAGTAGATGTACGCAGCCTTCGCTATCCCGGGCTTATTTCCTATAAATCGGCGCCGGGCGGCGGCACTACCGACTACGCTGTGGAAATTTTTCACGATGCACTGGATGAAAAAAAATATGAATGTTTTTTAAAAGAAGATACCTATCTCCCTATGATGTATATGCCCGATGCGATCAGGTCAACCATCGAATTGATGGAAGCGCCAGCCGAAAAAATTTCAGTAAGAACATCCTACAATATTTCCGCTATGAGCTTTTCTCCAAAAGAAATAGCTGCCGAAATCAAAAAACATATTCCGGAATTCCGGATTACCTATAAACCTGATTACCGCCAAACTATTGCTGAAAGCTGGCCCCAAAGCATTGATGACTCCGTAGCCCGTAAAGACTGGGGGTGGCAGCCGGAGTACGATCTTCGTACTATGACCTGGGATATGCTGAAAAATCTTGGTTATTAATTGATAATTTTCCAAAAATCGGGATTGTTAAAAACATTCTGTAAAATAAAATCGTTTGTCCGGCGGAGTTCGGTGAAAGCAAGTTGTTTTTTGGTGTTATGCAAATAATAGTGGCCACAAGAGTTCTCATCCTGTTTTTCGTAGCCGGAGTTTTTCAGGCTGCAAGCGGGCAGCAGCATCAGCTTACTGCCGGAATGTGGAGTGCTTATGTGGAAAGGCAAGACGGTAACAAAGTAGCATTTACAATAAACGTTGTTAATGAAAAAGGAATTAAAAGGATATTTATCATTAACGATACGGAACAACTTGAAGTAAGAGATATTGTGCAAAAAGGCGATTCATTCTATTTCCGGATGCCTGTATTTGAATCGGAGTTTTCTTCCAGGCTGCTTCCCGACGGTTCATTGCAAGGGGTATGGATAAAAGGCACAGCCGCAGAAACGCAATATTGGAACTTCAGGGCTTTTCCAGGCAGGCAGTCAAGATTTCCGGAAAAACTTCAAAGAGCACAGTATACTATTTCGGGCAAATGGGCAATGTTGCTGACCCGGCCGGCTACAGGATACACACGTAAAGCGCTTGCCAGTCTGGTACAAAGCGGAAACCGGGTTACGGGTACGGTATTGACTCCCTCCGGCGATTATCGTTTTCTTGAAGGTATAATAAGTGGCGATTCGTTAAAGCTATCCACTTTCGACGGGGCACATGCTTATCTTTTTATTGCAAAGGCAGATGCAGATGGAAAAAGATTAAAAGGGTTTTTCTATTCGGGTTTTGCGGGGGTAGAGGAGTGGTCGGCGCTAAAAGATGATAATGCACAGCTTTCCGGAGCTGCTCTTACCGGGCTGAAACAAGGCTACGAGCGACTGAATTTTACATTTCCCGATATTGACGGTAATCCTGTTTCTGTAAATGATAAAAGATTTAAAAATAAAGTCGTCATCATCCAAATTATGGGCAGTTGGTGCCCAAACTGTATGGACGAAACAAAATTTCTCAGCGATTACTATAATAATAGCCGGGATAGAGACGTGGAAATTGTTTCGCTGGCGTATGAGTATTCCGTCAGTTTTGAACGGTCGCAAAAAAGCCTGAGGCGTTTTCAAAAAACGTTTAATGTGCAATATCCGATGCTGATCACCGGTGTATCGGTATCCGACACGTTGCGTACACAAAAAACACTGCCCCAGATTACCGATATAAACGTGTTTCCTACTACCTTGTTTATTGGTAAAGACGGGCGGGTGAAAAAGATCCATACCGGCTTTTACGGCCCGGGCAGCGGAGTTTATTTTGAACAGTACAAAAAGGATTTTTTTGAAACGGTGAACGCACTGTTGAAGGAATAAGTATTTATTTTATTTACAGCGCTGGCCCATAAATCGCATGGCGATGTCATTTCTAAATCAGTAATGTTTGCATTAGTCCGTATGGTCAGTAAGGTCAGCACATAATCCGGCATGGTAAAATTATGGTATGAAGTGCCCATACGCCAAGCATACCAACCGGGAATGATTATTAAAGGGCATACTATGTGGCCAAAATATCATCCGCCGAAGGCGGAGAACTAAAAAATAAACACATGAAAAATAACGATACTAAAGCAGATTGTTTTGTAAAAGATAATTTTCAAAAAGGATAACCGGCTACCTCATTATTTGCCCTCTTTTTTGCCAAACAGTTTTTTCAAAAATCCTTTTTTCTTTTTATCGTCATCAGGTCTGGCATCGCCAATCTTTGGGTCTTTCAAGACTGTTTTTGTGTCTGTACTGTCTTTCTTTGGCTTTTTTTCCTCTTCTTTTACAGGCTCTGATTCCGGACCGATGTACTCGTTGTTTTGCAATAGTTCAAAATCGGAAGATTTACCGGCGCCAATGTCGGCTCCTTCGGCTCCGGGTTCTGCTTCGTAAGGTATATTCAGCAGGTCGGCGCTCATCAGATCGAGTTCAAGGTTGGCCGGTTTTGAAAAGCGGGCATCCTTATCAATGCCCAGTTTTTTGTCACTGTATACTTTTTTAAAAAATTCTCTCCAGATTGGCATGGCTGCAAACCCTCCGTAGCCGCGGGCATCATTTTTATTTAGCCGGATAAACCGATCATCGCATCCTACCCACACGCCGGCCAGCAGTTGCGGGCTGTATCCTAAAAACCACGCATCGCTGTTATCGTTTGTAGTTCCGGTTTTCCCACCCATTTCGGCAGCGCCAAGGTAACCGCGCAACCCGCGGGCTGTTCCAAAGTCAACTGTTCCTTGCATCATTCTTGTCATCCGGTAGGCAGTTACTTCGTTGATCACTTCTTTTCGGTTTGCCGAATAATCAAATCTTTTTACCACATTACCGTTCCGGTCTTCAATCCGGGTTATAAAATAGGGTTTGGTAGAAAAGCCCCTGCCGGCAAAGATGGTATAAGCCCACATCATCTCGTACATCGAAAGATCGCAGGCGCCAAGTGCGTTGGAAGGATGAGGTCCAATATCTGTAGGAATGCCGATGCGGGAAACAAAATTGGCAAATGATTCAGGCTCTACGGCTTTCATAATGTAGGCAGAAGCATAGTTGTCAGAATAAGCCAGCGCCCCGGCCATAGGAATTGTTCCTTCACGGCCGCCTTTACCAGCCGGCACCCAGCCTTTGCCCGGAAAGTACTGTGCCACCCGCTCGCATGGCGTTTGTTCGGTAAATCCTCTTTCTTCCATTGCCTGAGTATAAAGAAGGGGCTTAATTGATGAACCTACCTGCCTTTTGGTATTGATATTTACATGGTCAAATTTGAAGGTTTTGAAATCCACGCCGCCCACCCATGCTTTTACTTCGCCGGTTACAGGATCCATGGCCATAAATGAGGCCTGCATGATCTGTCGGTGGTATTTAATGGAATCCATCGGGGTCATTATGGTATCTTTTTCCCTGTTTTTGTTCCAGGCAAAAACCTTCATCTGTACCTTTTGATTGAAAGCCCGTTTTATTTCCTCGTCGGTAAAACCCTCTGCTTTCATAGAGGCCCAGCGATCGCTTTGCTTCATTGCCGACTCCAGTACGCTTTCGTACCCCTTCCATATTTTACCGGTTTTAATGTTGTTTGTCGACATCAGTATTTTTTGCATTACCGGCATATAAGCGGCCACTGCTTCTTCTGCATACTCCTGCATCCGCGGGTTAATGGTGGTATAGATACGGAGACCGTCATTATAGATATCGTATTTTCCGCCATTTGGCTTTTTTATGTCTTTTAAAATGGACTTTACCTCATCACGTAATATTTCCCGGAAATAAGGAGCATAGCCGTTGTTTTCATCCAGCTTGCGGTAGCTTAATCGGATGGGTAAAGCCTTCAGCTTTTCGGCTTGTGCCGGATCCAGTTTTTTGTTTCGCACCATCTGACTGATCACCACATTTCTCCTGTCGCGTGAAGCTTTAGGATTTCGATGCGGGTTATACAATGTATTTCCTTTCAGCATTCCCACCAGCAGGGCCGCTTCTTCAATATTCAGCCGGTCAGGTTCTTTTTGAAAATAAGTGCGGCTGGCATTTCGTATGCCATAAATATTATTTCCGAAAGGAACCACGTTCAGGTACAGTGCCAGAATTTCTTCTTTCGTAAACGTCCGTTCCAGTTTTACGGCAATGATCCATTCTTTCAGCTTTTGGATAACCCGGAATGCTTTGTTCTTGGAGCGTTCATCAAAAAGATTAAGCGCCAGCTGCTGCGTAAGGGTACTGCCACCGCCCTGGCGGCCCAGCAGCCCTACGGCCCGCAAGGTGGATTTAAAATCAATTCCGGAGTGATCGTAGAACCGTTCGTCTTCTGTTGATATCAGTGCATCAATAACGTGTTTTGAAATATCGCTGTACTTCACATTACTTCGGTTCCCTTTTTCAAGATAATATTTACCCATCAGCGTTCCGTCGTCGGCATATACTTCAGAAGCCTGCAATATGGCCGGGTTTTCCAGGTCTTTCATTTTCGGCATGGTACCGAATACGCCCCAGTTGGCCAGCAATACCAGCAATATTAAACTTATGAATCCAAAGAGGAAAAGGCGCCAGAAAAAACGGACCGAACGTTTCATCCAGATATTTTTATTGGTTTAATAAAAAGGTGTGTACACCTGACCCGGCGGGCAGAAAACTCATCCTGATAAAATTTTTATTCCTATGAAAAAGAAGAAGTGCCCTGGAAATATCCCGCTTCATGGTGTTTTCGGTTTGAGAATGTATCCGCAAAAATGATGCAGCAATCAAAGCTAACAAAAGGACCGGGGAAACGGAAAAACAAAGTCTTAAAATTTACCCTGCTCATGCGGAGAAATAAAACTCTGGTATCCGGCCCAGTCTTTTTTATTTTCCAGAATGGCCAGATTGGAAGTGCTGATTACGCTGAAGGAATATTTATTCGCAGTCAGCCAGGGTATAATCCGGGACGAAGCCAGGGGTTTTGTGGCACTTAGATAATCAATGGCAGACTGAAAGTTGTTAAAATGGCCTATCAACAGCAGCTTGTAATCGCCATTTAAAATACGAATGGTGCCTTCAAGGCGAAGAGCGTTATTCTTTTCAAGGTTGTAACGGCTGAAGGCATTCTTAGCTTCATTGGCCCAGATGTTGTCTACCTTATTCAGCACAATTACAGCGTAATATTTTTCATCGGCGGTAAATTTATAAACGGCTTCTGAGGAAACACCGGAAATCGTTTTTGATACTGAATCAGCAATATTTTTTGTTGTATTTGCGGCGGGCTTACTATCAGCCGGCTGATCCTGCCCTTTTGCGGGCAATACCGGATTTAATGATGCCGTTTTTTGGTCGGGGGTTATATCTTTTTTCTGTATTGTGTCTGCAGCAGGCCGGCTAATAACGAGTGCTTTCAGTTCGGCCTCAATCTGCCTGCGTCTGTTCAGCACATCAACAAGGGTGGTAGCTTTATCGGCAAGCGCAGTTCCGGCATACCGGGTAATAATTTCGTTCAACGATTTTTTTGCAGCGCTGTCTTTCTTTTGATGGATGTAATAAACAGATTCGATGTAAAGCAGGCGGGGTGTCCAGTAATTGTTACCGTGTATGCTGTCTGTTTTTTTCTTTAGTTCAAGTGCGGCGGTAAAATCTCCCTCAATAAAAAGATTGTAAATATCTTCATACACTTTGCCTATTTCCGGGTTTGATTCATCTTTATTTGGATCTTTACCGGTATTTATGATTGAGGTGAAAGGGCTTTTGGAATAGTTTTCTGAAAGCCGTTTTCTGATTTCTTCCGCTGCGCCTGCATTTCCGCTTTTTTTGTAGCAATAATGAAGAATGAACAAGGCCTCGTCTATATTTTCCGCATCAGAAAACCGGGATCTGAATGATTCCAGGATTTCAATGGATAAGCTGCAGTCTTCGGCTTTTTCGGCGTAGGCTTTTCCGAGCTGGAACATGGCCCGGGCTATGGAATCGTTCGATTCCTTGAGTTTCTCTTCTGTGATTGGTAAATTATTATATACGTTTTCAAATGAAATTTCAACTGGCTGATCGTTGGCCTGTAAAGGTTTTTCGCCGGCATTAAAGCCACCAGGTCGGTTGAGCGCCGTATAAACCAGGCCGGTGTTTCTTCGCCAGTTGTCTACATTAGGACGATTTCCCCACCTGGCTTTAAAAACCGAAGTGCCTTTGGACCGGAGGCTTTGGTTATAGAAGTACCACTCGCCTTTAGAGGTGGATGTGGCAAAAATATCGTCTTGTGCAGAAGAAGGGACCGATACACCCGGAAGATTCTCATCCTTCAGGCCCTGCTGCCTTCTTAATTGACGTACCAGTTTTTTTACAAAATCGGTTCTTTCATCTTCTGGCATGGCGGCAATGCGCTGCAGACTGTCCTGACGTTCTATGATGCTGATCGATCCGGCAATAAGCTTAAGCATTTCTTTTTTTGACTGTACCTGTTCAATGTTTTTTAATGCGGGATCATTCAGGTTCACACTATCATAAAACCGGGAGGCCTCTGCATATTTTTTACTGCCGATGGCTAATTCGCCTAACTGAAGAAAGGCCCGGTTGCGCTGGGTAATATTATTACTGTTGTACTCAGTGCTTTTGTATAAAAGGGTACGGGCCGCTTCCGTATTCCCTCTTTCCATTTCCATCTGTGCTGCTGTAAAATAAAGAATGTCGCGATAGTCAATGTATTTGTCTTTTTTTGCCATTTTAAGCAACCCGGTAATGTTTCGGTTGATGTAGTTTTCTCCTTCTTCTTTATTCATGCGGATGGCATTCAGCCGGGCATATACTTCCATCACCGGATCGGTAGTGTGGTTAATCACTTTTTCATAAAATTCTCTGGATTTGTCGTATTGATTGCTTAGCTCATATAGCTGAGCGATGAGGTACTCCCAGCGGGCCTTTTCGCGTTTGGTGGGGGCATTACCCAGCGCCTTTTCCAGATGAGCGGCGGCGCTGTCATAGGCATTCTGATTGTAAAACCACAGGGCCTGTACTTCTTCAAGATCATTTTTTAATCTTTTTGGAAAATTCGGATCATTTTTCAGCGTAACAATCAGACTGGCCGCCTCTGCATACGCATCCTGCCCGATAAAGGTTCTTATTTGCCATATTAAGGCATCATTGCGGCTGGGAGGTTCTGAAAAAACTTTACGGGGTAAACTGTTTTTTTCTTTTGTAGATATTGATAATGCATTGTTGCCATCTATCCGGCTGCCGATGGTTTTATAATAGCCGTCCTTTTCCTTTTCGGCAAATGCGTAATTGATAAACTGGAAAGTGAGATAGGCGGAATCAAAATCTTTTCGCAGGTAATAGGCGGCGCCAATCAGCAGGTAAAGGTTATCGATCCAGTCATTTCGCAAATCGTGCAGCACAATACCGGTGGATGATTTTTGAATGATCGAATCCAAATCTCTTTTCCGGGTGGCGGTTACATCAAGCCGGTAATTATAGAAAGAAAGCAGTTGTGTATAATCATCCTGGTGAGCCTCTTTTGCGTCTTCAATTATTTCATTGAGCTTATTGCTGGCGTTAAAAAAATAATTGTAATGGGTAACGGTATTTTGAACAAAGCGCCTTGGAGCCGTAAATTTTTTCTGGCCGGTTTTTTCCGAGCCCAAAAGTCTTTCTTCATACTGACGGGGCTTCTTTATATCCAGTGAAAACCCCATCTGACTATGTGCAGGCAGGCTGGTAAAACAGAGGATAAAAGCTATGGTAAAAGCCGTAAAATAGCGGTAAACAAGCATTTCCGTCACAATCTAAAGTCTTAATAACTGAAAATCAAATATATTATTATCAGAATGGCCTTGTTTTTTTACTCTTATTTTTTGATTAACAAAGGTATATACAATCTTCTTTTGTTACCTTTATTTATTCAAATTCAATACCGTGAAACTGGAAACAGGCTCAACACTTAAGCGCCTCCGCAACCGCTACCGGCTGGTTATTATGAACGACGACACCTATGAAGAGGTGGTCACCTTCAAGCTGTCTCGCCTCAGCGTTTACGTAATTCTTAGCACTATTTTTGTTGTTTTGGTTGGCCTTACCGTGGCACTGATTGTTTTTACGCCACTGAAATATTACATACCGGGATATGACACGTATGGGCAGGTACGGCACAACAGGGAAATGAAATATACAGTTGATTCGTTAACTACAGAGATAAAATACCAGGCACAATATATTGAAGGTTTGCAGCGTGTTTTAAAAGGAGATATTCCGGCAAACCTCGATACCACCAAAATCGAAGTACCCAGGGAAGAATTTGATAACTGAAATTCTATGAGATATGTTTAATTCAAAATCCAGAGAAACAATGAGCATCGAAAAAACAAATGGAACCAACGGCAGCACCACACTCATAGGGGCAGGTACTACCGTAAAAGGAGACATTAGCAGCAACAGCGACCTGCGCATTGACGGCACAATTGTTGGTAACATCCGGAGCAATTCAAAAATTGTCATTGGCGCCAGCGGGGTAGTAGAAGGCGATATTGACGGTAACCAGGCCGATATTGTAGGCAGGGTTTCTGGCAATATAAAAACAAAAGATATTTTACAACTGCGGGGCGATTGCGTTGTAACCGGAAACATTTATGCCGCAAAGCTGCAGGTGGAACCGACGGCTACTTTCAACGGCCAGTGCCATATGGGAACGGCTGTTACCAGTTCAGTAACCGAAGTAAGGGAATATCGTATTCCGGAGGAAGTGGAAAATTAAACCGTTTTTTGCGCCGGCTTCTTTTGCAGACCAGAGAATAGTCTGATTACTTTTGCATGCATGGACAAAAAAGAAAATTAAACCGAATGCAAAGGCATTATATTCGTTTGTTCATACCAGCGCTGATTCTTCTTGTTGTCCTTTCCGCGGCATTCCTGTTGTTTAATGAAAAACTGGAAAGTTACGGGATAGATACAGAACTCCTCCTGTGGGGAAACCTCTTTATTTTTATCATTACTTTATTTTCTTTTTTAATGATGGGCCGCGGGCTTTCGGCCAAAAATGCTCATGCCTTTTTCCGGCTGGTATACGGCAGTTTCATGCTCAAGCTTTTTACGCTGGCAGGCGCCGCTTTTGCATACATCATGATGATGAAAAAAGAAGTGAACAAGCCGGGCTTGTTTATTTGTATGGGGCTTTACCTGGTGTATACCTTTATTGAGGTGTCGGCATTGCTAAAAATATCAAAGAAAAAAGCGAGTGGCTAAGAAAGAAATTCCGATGAACCGGTTACAGCAGTTTCTTCCGCCCGGAGCTTATGAAACGGTTCATTACTATCTGCAGTTACATAAAGTTCACCTGACCATTGCCCGGGAGCGGAAAACTGTTTTAGGCGATTACCGCCACCGGACAGGCTATTCTAATCATCGCATCAGTGTAAACGGAAACATGAATCCCTATGCTTTCCTGATCACTCTTTTGCACGAACTGGCCCATTTGCTCGTGTATGAGCTGCATGGTAATAAGGTGCAGATGCACGGTATGGAATGGAAAAAGATATATGGGCTGCTGCTGGGTGAATTTATACGTAAAAAAATTTTTCCGGCAGATGTGGAATCCGAGCTCTTGTTGTCACTGAAAAATCCTGCCGCCAGCAGTTGCGCCGAAGACGGGCTTATCCGGGTGCTGCGTAAGTATGATGAAGGAAAAAACGGCTGCCGGCTGATAGAAGAATTGCCGCCTCATTCTCTTTTCCGTATCGGAAACGGTGCGATTTTTAAACGCGGCGAAAAACAACGCAAGCGGTATAAATGCACAGAAGTGAAAACGGGAAAAATATATTTATTCAGCCCGGTGTATGAGGTGGAAATGATAGAGGGTTAAGTTAACAGATTACAGCTTATGAAATATACAACCGGTTTCGGAGATTCATCTGCAATTGCAAATGACCGGCTCTTTTTAAAGAGTAGTGTTTTATTAAAAGAAACTATTGGCTGGTACAAATAATCTGAAACTGATTTATGATTCGGTTTAGAAAACGAACAACCCTGCTGTATAGCTCATTTTTTTCTTCAAAGCCGATATTTCTATGTTTCAGTTAGTTTAGGATGTATTTGTTCTATAATTCCTTCAGCATCCACCGTTCGCACCCATAATGCCCGCTGTTGCCCATCGGGCCGTCAAGATATCGGAAACCGGATTTTTCATATACTTTAAGCGCCTGCTGCAGTTCGGGCATGGTTTCAAGATACATTTTTTTATACCCGTTTTTTTTAGCTGCTTCCATACATTTTTTAATAAGTGTTTTGCCCAGGCCAATTCCCCGGGCTTTTGGTAAAAGATACATTTTTACCAGTTCGCAGGTATCATCCGGTAAGCCATCAGTAGGATAAATACCGCCGCCGCCAACAACCTCCGCGTTCAGTTCTGCCACAAAATAGTTTGCTCTTTCTTTTTGGAACAGTTCATACAATGCGTCGGTAGTCGGGTCGTAATAAACCGTTCCCGGATGGTTGGCGCCGAATTCGGCCAGTGTATCCTTCACGATGCGGGATAATACAGGATTATCAGCAGGGCGTATGTTTCGGATAGTGATCATCTTTTCCCTTCTTGCCGGTAATGGAAATGTACAAATTTTCTTCAGGCCGGTAGTACTTCAAAGCGGCGGGTTCTTTTTTTCAGTATGGCGATAGCTTCTTCTTTTGAGGTAAATGAATTGTTTATGTTCACGAGGTTATCGGCCATTTTATCATAGCGCCTGGTCATCAGGTAAAAAAACAAATGCAGATAATGGATGCCTTCAAACACAAATGATTTTTCGCTGGCTATTTTATCTTTTTCTTTTAAAAACAAAGAGGGCATTTCAGTGTAATGGGCTCCGGGTTTCAGATGATGAACGAGATGATAACCATCGTTCCAGCATTTCACGTTGTACGATGTATTGATGCAGTTGTAACAACTGCGGTACATGTTTTCGGGGTCGTCAGGGTCCACAAAAGCATGCTGGGTCCAGTTGCCCAGCATCATAATCAGCCGCGAGATGAGGAAAGGAATGATGAGTACCCATAAAGCAGCCTGAAAGTTTACAAAACTCAACCCGATGCAGGCCATGAAAAAAGAAGCTTCGCCGTATGTAAGGCGCATATAGTATTTTCTTTTCTTCCGCGTAAAGAGGTAAGAAAACGTATCGCGAAAACCCAGGAAAATAAAGTTCAGGTAATATTTCAGAAAGTCTGTAAATGAATCCCGCTGGTAAGGCAGTGTGCTGCTGGCATCATCCGGCATATTATTTTCTTCGTGATGCATGCCCACATGGTGAACAAAATAGGTTTCGGGAGTATGGCCGAAAAACGGGCATACAAACCAGATAACATATCTGTTGAGCCAGTTATACTTTTTCTTGAATAACCGCCGGTGGGTAATATTATGAAGCATCAGTCCGAAAGGGCCCCTTAACCTTATCTGTGCCAGAAAAAACCAAACTCCAAAAATCGTCCACCATAACCATTGCTGAAAGAGGGGAAAGAACAATACGATACCCATTGGTATTACCGAGAGATGAATGAGTGTAAGGAGTTTTATAAACGGAAGGTCTCTCTTATCATTAATATACCGGAGCCAGAATTTTTCGTATGAAGAAAAAGATTCTTTTTGCGTATATACCGGGTCCCTGAGAACATCTAAATTCTTCATTCAATAGTTGATCTGTATGAGCAATAAAAGGACAAGTGGACTTCGAAATTAGACTATTCGCATGATAAAATGCTCTTTTACGTCATATATATTATTCAAAATCACTGCCAGGAAGGGTTAAATGGCGTATTTGGTACTTTAAAAGGGAATCAGGTTCGTTATTTCAGAAAGATAGAGCTTGTCTGTTTCATCAAATTCGTTCAGTGCAGCACTGTCTGCATCCAGTACAGCAATCACTTTATCATTTCTTATTACCGGTATTACAATTTCTGATCTGGCTAAACTGCTGCAGGCAATGTGACCGGGAAATTTTTCGACATCGGGTACAATCAAACTTTCTTTTCTTTCCCAGCTTGCACCGCAAACCCCTTTTCCTTTCCTGATTCGGGTGCAGGCAACAGGCCCCTGAAACGGACCCAGCACCAGTTCATCATTTTTTACAAGATAAAAACCTATCCATAACCAGCCAAACTGTTCTTTTAAAGATGCCGCTACATTGGCAAGGTTGGCAATAAGATCGGTTTCTCCATCCAGTAATCCTTTGATCTGGGGTATGAGGGACTGGTATTGTTCCTGCTTTGTTCCTTTAACGACGATAAGGTCTTCTGCCATTCATTGATAAATTAAAGCCCCGCAAGATACTGCTCACGGATGTAATCAACTACGCTTTGGAGGTTTTTGGTTTTTTCATAAACCGCCAACTGCCGGTCGGCGCCCGTTCCATTTTCAAGAATTTTATGAACATGCAACAGGCGATGACGGCTGCCGAGCTGATCCACCACATCGTCAACAAAATCGAGGAGTTCATAGATCAATACCCGGGTGTTTACTTCTTCTTCTTTTCCAAAATCAATCAGCCGGCCATCAATACCATATCGGCTGGCCCGCCATTTATTTTCGTTGATGAGATGGCGGGAGTATTGAATAAAATTCATATTCTGCATACGCAGCTTGTAGATCTTGGCACAGATGGCCTGAAACAGTGCCGTGATGGCAATGGTTTCATCCACGGTCATGGGTACATCGCAGATGCGGAACTCGACTGTGTTAAAGAAGGGATGTACGCGGAGATCCCACCAGATTTTTTTGGCATTATCAATGCAATTGGTTTTTACCAGCAGTTTTACATAATTATCGTACGCTTCGATACTGTCAAATACTTCCGGTATGCCGGTTCTGGGAAATTTATCAAACACTTTTGTGCGAAAAGAACGATAGCCGGTGCTTCTTCCTTCCCAGAAAGGCGAATTGGCGCTGAGGGCATAAATGTGCGGAAGAAAATAGCGGGTAGAGTTGGCAATATGCATGGCCATTTCGCGGCTTTCCATACCCACATGCACATGAAGGCCAAAAATGAGATTGCTGCGGGCGGCTTCCTGCAATTCGTTTACTATTTCATTGTACCGAACATGATCGGTAATCAGTTGTCTTTCCCAATGGCTGAAGGGGTGTGTGCCCGAAGCCCCAACGGCCAACCCGAGTTTATCTGCAATACTGTAAATGGTCTTTCGCAGTGTGGCTACATCGTGAAATGCCTCATCAATATCCTTACAGATATCTGTTCCTACCTCCACAACGGCCTGATGCATTTCTGCTTTTACTTTATCTTTTATTACTTTTTGTCCTTCTTGCACTATTTTTTGCTCATGGCTTTTTAGTTCCCGTGTTTCAGGGTCAAGAACCATGTATTCTTCTTCTACACCAAGGGTAAATGATTTGTAGTTGAGTGTTGCCATAATTGCGATTCATTATTAATTAACGGGGTCATTAATTAATAATTCAGTCAGGTTAAACTTGTTTTGTTACAGCTTCTTTTTACATATTCGCCCCAGGTAAGATTATCTTTTCCGGGTTCGCTTTCCAGTGCTCTTTCAATGGCATAATTAGCTGCTGTTTCTACCACCCATTGAAAATTTTCTTCACCCACACTGGTTCTTTCTGCATCAGGGGCCGGGTTGCAAAAGTCAATGGCATAGGGTACTCCATCCCGTACCGCCAGTTCTACAGTGTTGAAATCATATCCGAGGTAATGATTGATGCGAAGCACAATTTCTTCCATTTGCTTCAGTCTTTCCGGTGATGGAGAAAAGTCGGCTACATAACGGAGATGGTGTGGGTTTCGCGGCTCATAGGGCATAATACGTACATATTTACGGCCAATGCAATAGCAGCGGTAATATTCAGTAAAAACAATTTCTTCCTGCAGCAGCATTACCCGTTGGCCGGTTTCCGAATGTTTTTCAAAAAACTCGTTCGTGCTTCTGAGCTTGTACACATGCTTCCAACCTCCTCCGGCAAAAGGTTTCATGTATGCCGGAAAGCCAACGTATTGAAATATTTTTTCCCAGTCGAGCGGGTAAGCAAGATTGCTGAACGATTCTTCAGAAGTATCATCGGGGTGATCTTTTGAAGGAAGGATAGCCGTTTTAGGTACCGGCACTCCTATTTTTGTCATCAGACAGTTATTGAAGTATTTATCGTCGGCACTCCACCAAAAAGGGTTATTGATAACAGCCGTACCGGTTACGGCGGCATTTTTCAGAAAGGTTCTGTAAAAGGGCACATCCTGCGATATGCGGTCAATGATGACATCGTAACCACAATGTTCGCCCTGCATGGCTTTGTCTATCCGCACCGGTTCTGCCGATACCCCCTTCACCCCCCGGCTGTTTATTTTTTCGATGAATGCCATAGGAAAAGAGCGTTCCTTGCCGAAGAGGATTCCGATTTTTTTCATAACAGTTGTTTTTGGTATTGCTTCAGAACTGAAGTTTTTCAAATTTATTTTTTCAGTTACAATTTAACAAATTAACCCAGTTTGCCCGATTATAATTCAGGAATTGTTATTTTTGGTTTCATGCAAGATGTGAAAGTACCCCGCATCCAGGTACAGAAGACAGTAATTACTTCAGGGTATCTTGAAAGAGATGTTATTATTGACCTGTATGCTCCGATAACCATTTTACAGTCTGAACCGGTATCTCTTTTGCTGATCAATGACGGGCAGGATCTTCCAAAATTCGGATTTGATAGCATGCTAAATGATTTGTGTGACGATTTGCAGCCCCTGATTTGTGCGGGCATTCATTGTGGTAAAGAGCGTAAAATGGAATATGGCACTGCTTCCGTTACCGATTTTAAGGGGCGGGGCGCCCGTGCGGCAAAACACCAGAAATTTGTTTTTGATGAACTTTTGCCTTTTATTCATAAGCGGTATAAGATTCACGGTTTTAGCGAAAAAGCATATGCCGGTTTTTCCTTAGGCGGTTTATCGGCTATTGATACTGTTTGGAACCATCCGGATCAATTTACTACTGCCGGAGTATTTTCAGGTTCATTATGGTGGCGGACCCGAGACATCGGAAAGGGCTATGTTGAAGAAACCGACCGGATAATGCACAAACAGATCAGAGAGGGCAGCTACAAACCCGGGCTTCGGTTTTTTTTCACCACCGGATCTCTGGACGAGACAATGGACCGTAATAATAACGGAGTTATCGATTCCATTGATGACACGCTGGCATTGATAGAAGAACTGGAAAAAAAGGGATATTCATCGGGTAAAGACATTTTTTACATTAATTACAGCGATGGAAGACATGATGTGGAAACATGGGGCAGGGCTATGCCTGAGTTTTTACGTTGGGGGTGGGGCAAAAGAAGGTGAAAGTGATAAGAAAAATCAGATTTTTTATAACCAGAAAAAAGCCCCGAATCCGGGGCTTTTAGTTTACTATTTCTATTCACAATATAATTACATCAGAAATACAGCCGGAAACCTAACTGGCTCAGCCATCTGGCACTTAAACCGGGAATAGTGCTGGTGCTGGTGCTGTATGGTGTACCCGTTTGAGGACGGAACTGATACCGCGGTGTAAGGTTGGTTGCACTTGTAAAACTGTTGAAAGTGATCAGCGGGTAATTATTATTGGCTGTAAAGAAGGTGCGTCCCCAGTTTCGGTTCAGCATGTTGGTAAAATTGGATACGTCGTACGTAATTTGCAGCGTATATTTTCTGTTGCCTAGTTTTACTGAAAAATCTTGTTTAATACTCAGGTCAATTATATGTGTCCAGGGTTCCCGTGCCGCGTTTCTTTCTGCAAATTGTCCCCTGTGTTTTCTCAGGTATTTATTGCCCTGAATATAGGCTTCCAGTAATTGTCTTTGGGCTGTCTGGTCGTAGGTAACGCCGTTTACAGTAAGGTTCAAAAATGTCATGGTTTGCACTTCAGCTGCGGTAGGAATGTAAATCAAGTCGTTACTTTCGCCTCTGGCCCTGTCGCCCACAATGCTGCCCGAATACACATAGCTGAAAGGCTGACCCTGCTGCCCGTTATATACAAGTGTGAAAGTAGTAGCGGCGCTTTCATCTTTACCGTAAGTAAACTTTTTGGAAACATAGCCAAAAAATCTGTGTCCAATATCAAAATCGGAAGTGGATCGGCCGACAAAATTCCTTCCATTGACCGTTTCCATAAAGCGCCACTGGCTGTTGTTTTGTGAGCTTGTTCCTTCGTTGGTTACTATTGAATTTCCGTAGGTATAGCTCAGGCTGGCTGCCCAGTTATTTCTGAATACCCGGTCAATGATTGCAGTGAAATTATAGGAGAAACCTTTATCGCCTTCGTTGTTGTAAAGCAGAAAAATTTCGCCTCCTGCATAGGGATTGATACCTCCTGCCCGCATCGGTATCCGGTTGGGTGTTCCGCTGAAAGTGTAAACATTTCTGGATCCCGGCCCTACTGATTTCAAAGTAGGCGGAATAATATTTACATTTTCATAATAAATCTCATTTATGTTTTTGCTGAACATTCCTTCCAGTGTAAATGTCCATCCGTTTCCAAAACGTTTGTCCATCCCCAGCGATGTGCGGATTAGCCGGGGCAATTTAAATTCTTTGGCAATCAGATCAACCTGCCCTTTGGCATTTGCCAGGCTGATACCAAAATCCTGCGGTCCGTATTGATTAAATGGATCGGGTCTGAAGGTTATGTTGGGATTGTTTACACCTACGGTGCCCAGATTTACTCCGGTGTTGTTAAATACACCACCCGGCCATACCAATGGCATTCTGCCGGTAAAAAATCCTACGCCGCCTCTTATCGTCATATTTTCTTCCGGTACACGGTATACAAACCCAAACCGCGGAGAGATAGACCAGGGAACTTTCGAAATCTGTCCCGACCGGGCTCCTCTCAGATCATAATATTGTGATATAGCAGCAATGGCTGTATCATTGAAGAATGGATCGGTTTGCGGGTCATCGGTAAATATTGTTTTATCGGCCCGCAATCCAAAGTTCAAAGTCAGGCGGTCATTTGCCTTTATTTCATCATTAAGAAAAAAAGCAAGGTTAATGTAACTAAACTGGGCAGCTGAAGCAGACGCTTCTTCTGCGGTTTTATCTTCCTGAAGCGAAAAACTGCGATCATACCGGGTAGGGCGTGCATCGGTAATAAAATCATTCAAAGATGCGTAGGTATATGTTCCGTACAGGTCGCGTATAAACAGGTTGTAAGCTTTGCTGGTCAAAATATCGGCGCCGGCAGTGATCAGGTTATTTCCCAGGTAAAATTTGAAGGATTCGTAAATTGTCCAGTTTTTCTGGTGTAAAAGATTACCTGTTGAAAAATTTTCTGTACCGATAATATATCCGTTGGCCGTGCCTGTCCCGTCGTTGATTGTTACCCTTGGAAAGGCCTGGCCGATGGGGTCTCTGTCGTCAAGAACATCTGTATAAGTTATCAGCAACCGGTTGGACGCACCCCTTTTCAGGTTCGTTCTTAGCTCAGCAGTACCTGTATGGGTTTTATTGGGGAAAATATAACCATTATTAAAAAAGTTGATACGGGTGCTGCTGCTGGCGCTGGTATTGTAGCGTTCGCCCTGATTATAGCGATAGCTTAATGAGAGTTTTGTTCTGTTTCCTTTTCCGAGGTTCCAGTCAATTTTCGCAGTCGCCCGGTTGGCATTTACTTTTTCTGGGTTGTCCAGAAAGCTGCCTGGATCGTATCCAAAGTTTGTTTTTAGAAAGTTGATCAGTTTATTTACTGAGTCCAGTGTACCCAGGCCGGTGTATTCGCTAAAGTTAAACGGCTGAGGCCTTTGTTCTTTCTGTATTTCACCCAGCAGGAAGAAAAATAGTTTATTTTTTATCAGCGGACCACCAATCCGAACTCCATAAAGCTTATTGCTGAAGTCGGCAAGTTTTACTCTTTGGTTTACCGGTACCTTGCCCGGCGTTTTTCCTGCCAGATCTTCATTACGGAAATAATACCAGGCCGATCCCTGTAGCTGGTTTGTACCGCCACGTGTGGTTGCGTTTATACCTCCTCCGGTAAACCCTCCGACGGATGCATCGTAAGGAGAAAGAACGACCTGAAACTGATCAATGGCATCTATTGAAATGGGATTAATGTTTGCCTGACCTCCATTGGTTCCTGAAGCGGCTAAGCCAAATACATCGTTATTAATGGCTCCGTCAATATAAAATGCGTTATACCGGTTGTTTTGCCCGGCAAGGGAAATTCCTCCGTCGCCGGTTATTTTAGCCTGCGGGGTATAGCGCAGATAATCATTAAGGTTTCGCGATACGGTTGGGATATTTGCTACTTTATCTCTGCCAATACTTGTTTCCGACCCCCCTTTACCACTGGTGCCGGCTCTCCGGGTGGTAAGTACCAGTTCATTTAAAACCCCCGACCTGTCGACCAATACAAAGTCGAATCTTCCTTTTTCTCCAAGATTCAAGAAGACATTTTCCAGCTTTTCATCGGAGAACCCGACAAAAGTTACCGTTATGGTGTAAGGTCCTCCGGGGGTCATGTTGTTTATATCGTACCGGCCGCCTGTACGGGCAACGGCCGTATAAGTAGTAGAAGTGGGAACGTGTATGACGGTAATGGTAGCCCCTACCAGACCTTCTCCGTTCGAAGCTTTGATGATACCTCCTATACTACTGTTGGTTTCCTGGGCGCTGGCCGCAAAAGATACAAATAGAGCTAATGCAAGAAGACAGCTAATTCTCTTAAGCATAAATATTAGTTTACGGTTGCAAAGAAAGGGAATATTTCGCTGTTAAATCCAGCCCAAATTAATAAATTCTTAAACCCAAAAATCCCCTTATAAAACACACAATTTAATGAATTCGCTGCTTCAGAACCAAATCCCATGCAGAATGTTTTTAACTTTGTAAAAAAGGGAGAATTTCATGTTCGATAGCATCGAAAATGCCATAGAAGATATTCGTCAGGGCAAGCTGGTAATTGTGGTGGACGATGAAGACCGCGAAAACGAGGGAGATTTCATTGGCGCCGCCCGTAAAGTGACACCCGAAGTTGTGAACTTTATGACGAAACATGGAAGGGGTCTTATTTGCGCAGCTATTCCTGAAGACCGGTGCGATGAACTGGGCCTTGAACTGATGGTAAATAATAATACCTCACTTCACGAAACGGCTTTTACCGTTTCTGTTGATCTTCTTGGAAATGGTTGTACAACAGGAATTTCTGCGCATGACAGGGCAAAAACAATTCAGGCTTTGATTGATCCGGCCACTCGTGCAGAAGATCTGGGCAGGCCGGGGCATATTTTTCCGCTAAGAGCCAAAAAAGGGGGAGTGCTCAGAAGGGCAGGGCATACCGAAGCGGCTATTGATCTGGCCCGGCTGGCGGGCTTTGAGCCGGCGGGGGTATTGGTAGAAATAATGAACGACGATGGTTCCATGGCACGCCTTCCGCAATTATTGGAAGTAGCCCGCAAGTTTGATTTTCGTGTCATTTCCATAAAAGATCTGATTGAATACAGGATTCATAGAGATTCGCTTATCGAAGAGATTGTAAGGGTAGACATGCCAACCCGGTTCGGGCATTTTCAGCTCGTCGCTTTTCAGGAGAAAAATTCCAGCAATGAGCATCTGGCTCTTATTAAAGGAAAATGGGAAAAAAATGAACCCGTTATGGTTCGGGTGCATTCATCCTGTTTTACAGGCGATATTCTCGGGTCATTACGCTGCGATTGCGGTGAACAACTGCATACTGCCATGCAAATGGTGGAAAAAGAAGGCAAAGGGGCCATTCTTTATATGAATCAGGAAGGAAGAGGCATCGGACTTTTAAATAAGCTGAAAGCCTACCGCCTGCAGGAAGAAGGTATGGACACGGTAGATGCCAATCTTCACCTCGGATTTCAGATGGATCAGCGGGATTATGGTATCGGGGCCCAGATACTTCGCTACCTCGGAATTAAAAAACTAAAATTGCTAAGCAATAACCCCAAAAAGCGGGTAGGACTAATCGGGTATGGATTGGAGATTGTAGAAAACATCCCCATCCGAACCAAACCCAACCCGCACAATCAGAAATACCTTGAAGCAAAAAGAGACAAACTGGGGCACGAAATAATGGATGATGAGGGAGAATAAACCCGCTGCTTCTTTCTCAGCTCAAAATTTCAGCACATCTTTCATTGAAAAAACGCCCTTGCGTCCCATCAAAAACTCGGCGGCCAGCACTGCCCCCAGTGCAAAACCCTTGCGACTGTGAGCAGTATGAATGATTTCAATATCATCCACCGGCGATGTGTATATTACCTTATGCGTGCCCGGCGCCGGATCGGTTCTTTCACTGATGATTTCAAGTTCATCCGTATTGTCGCTGATATGATTTACCCACGATTTTTTTCTGTCTATATTTTCTATAATCTGTTCGGCCAGTGTTATGGCAGTGCCGCTGGGCGAATCTTTTTTCTGGGTATGATGAATTTCCTCCACCCGCACTTCGTATTCTTTTTGGGTATTCATCAGCGCGGCAAGGCGTTTGTTGAGTTCAAAAAAAATATTGACACCCACACTGAAATTGCTGGCATAAATAAAACCCGTGTTATTGCTGATGCATAGCGATCTGATTTCTTCCAGGCGCTGAAGCCACCCGGTGGAGCCGCATACTACCGGAATTTTCCAAAGCATGCATTGCTTTACATTTTCAAAAGCGCTGTGTGGGCCGGTAAATTCTATTGCCACATCAGCCTGCCGCAGATTATCCTGTGTAAAATCAGCCAGATTTTCATCATTGATTTTTACAACGATTTCATGATTACGGCTCAATGCAACTTCTTCAATGGCTTTTCCCATTTTTCCATAGCCCAGTATTGCGATTTTCATTTCAGGGAAGCTTTCTGGTGAAGGTAAATTATTTCGAATGATTTTTGCCAATGTTAAAAACAAGGCTTACGCCGGCCGTATTCCACTGCGGATTTACCGAAGGTTTTATCTTCAGGCTCAGATCGGGGCTGATGTCAAACTCACGCAAATGCGCATCTACTGTTGCATCCACCACGTTCAGGCCCCAGAAAACAATAAAAAAAAGCACGGAATAATCAATATAGCGCCGAAATTCATCCCTGGCACTTTTTATTGATTCGGGGCTGATAATTTTATATATCTGCTTCAGTTTGTTATAGTCGGTTGAGTCCGGAGTTCTTGTATAGTTGGGATCTGCCTTTATTCTGGCGGCATATGCAAACCGGTATTCTCTGTACGTTTTAATATTATCAGCAAAAATGTATCCGGTGGTGCCCAGGGCGGCATATACAATAGGTATCTTCCAGTATTTTTTGTTATAAGCCTGTCCCCATCCGGGTAAGATGGCGGATCGCAGGGCCGCCTTGCGTGCATGATTTACAGGGCTGGTTACAGAGTCTGTTGATTTGATACTATCCTTTTTCCGGGCTGTTTGTTCCGGTACGGAGTCTGTGTTATTTACTTTTTCCTGGGCCGGCAGCGGTGAAGAACAGACAATTGCAAACAGAAAAAAAAGTATCGGGAAAAAGTATTTCATTTTTTTAGTCAACGGTAAGATTCATCTGGCGGAGAATATTATTCAGTTCTTCTACTGAGTAATATTCAAAGGTAATTTGTCCTCTGCCATTGGCGGAGTGGCGCAGTTTTACCCGGGTACCAAAATGAGAGGCTAAGTTATCTTCAATTTTTTGAAAGGCAGGCGGAAGGCTGCGTTTTGCATGTTTTTTAACAGCATCAGTTTGTTTGTAAAAATTTCTTACCATTTCCTCGGTCTGACGTACCGATAATGCTTTACTTTTTATTTGCCTGAAGAGATCAAGCTGTTTATCGACGGTTTCTATATTAATGAGGGCCCGGGCATGCCCCATGGTGATTTCTCCTTTTCTCAGTGCTACTTGTATATCGGGGGGCAGTTTTAGCAAGCGCAGATAATTGGTTACGGTACTTCGGTCAAAGCCCATCCGGTCGGCTACCTGCTCCTGAGTGTAATCCAGTTCTTCCATCATTCTTTTGTAGCTAAGTGAAATTTCTATGGCGTTCAGGTTTTCACGCTGAAGATTTTCCAGAAGAGCAAGTTCCAGCAATTGATGGTCATTGGCCTGGCGCACATAGGCCGGAATATCTTTTATGCCTGCAATTTTTGCGGCCTTCCATCTTCTTTCGCCCGAGATCAGACGGTATTTTCCATTCGGGAGCTTTGTTACGGTAACGGGCTGAATGATATCATGAAGCTGAATTGATTTGGCAAGCTCGTCCAGCGCTTCTTCATTAAAATCACGACGGGGTTGTTTGGGGTTGGGTTCAATGTCATCTACCGGCAGGCGGCTGATGGCGGTTGCTGTTTCAACCACCGACGATTTAAGATGGCCTGTAGTTGTTTTCAGGTCAGCATCAATGCTTTCCAGTAGTGATCTGATTCCTTTTCCTAAAGCTTCTTTATTTTGCCTGGGATTGGTCATTTGTAATTGTAAATTTTAAAACCGCAGACGGCAGCTTACAGTTCCATTATTCTTTCTGCCTGCCTGATTTTTGTCATATCGTTTTTCTGAAGTATCTCTTTAGCCAGGTTCAGATAGTTGACAGAGCCTTTGCTTTTAGCATCATATAAAATTACAGGTTTGCCGGCACTTGGTGCCTCGCTCAGCCGGGCATTGCGGTGAATGATTGTATTAAAAACAAGGTCTTCAAAATGTCTTCTCACTTCACTTACTACCTGGTTGCACAGCCGAAGGCGTCCGTCGTACATCGTCATCAGCAATCCTTCAATTACCAGCGAGGTGTTTAGCCGGTTTTGTACAATTTTTATTGTATTCAATAGTTTTCCTAATCCTTCCAGTGCAAAAAATTCACACTGTACCGGTACAATTACGGAGTCGGCTGCTGTAAGTGCATTTACGGTAATAAGGCCCAACGACGGTGAGCAGTCGATAATAATAAAATCGTAATCACTTCTGACAGGCTCAATAATATTTTTCAGCACCGTTTCGCGGTTGGGGTAATTGATCATTTCAATTTCTGCGCCTACAAGATCGATATGCGAAGGAATCAGGTCGAGGTTTGGGATTTCAGATTTCAGAATGACATCGCGGGCCTGTGCCCCGTTCACCATACAGTCGTACAAACTTTGGGTTACATTATGAAGATCAAAACCGACGCCTGTAGTGCTGTTGGCCTGCGGATCGGCATCCACCAATAGGGTTTTGAATTCGAGTACCGCCAGGCTGGCGGCGGTGTTGATGGCCGTAGTGGTTTTCCCTACTCCGCCTTTCTGATTTGCCACACCAATTACTTTTGCCATATGCTTGCCCTGTTCTTTTAAATAAATTATACTATAATGAAATGCTTTCACCCGGTTTCAGCAGATGGAGTAAAAGACCTGCATCGCTGAAAGTTTTTTGCGCCGCTTTATGATCAATTTTAATAAAACCGAATGTATCAAAATGAACCCCGACAATTTTTTTGCAATTGATCATTTTTGCGGCTTCGGCGGCGTCTGTTATGCCCATGGTAAAATTGTCGCCAATGGGTAAAACGGCAAAATTAAGTTTTGCCCATTTTGGAATGAGTTGCATATCCAGCGTAAGGGCGGTATCGCCTGAATAATAAAAGTTTCCTTCGGCGGTGTAAACGATAAATCCCATGGGGTTGCCGCCATAGCTTCCATCGGGCAACCCGGAGGAGTGCTGTGCGGCTGTGCATTTAACCGTGAAGCCTTCAAAATCCCATTTTCCTCCGGTATTCATCGGGTGGGTATTGTGAACTCCTTTCTTATTCAGCCATTCATGAATTTCCCAACTGCATACTACCTTGGCCCCGGTGCTCTGCGCAATGGTGATGCAGTCGGCAATATGATCGGCATGGCCGTGCGAAACAAGAATATAATCGGCCTCTATACCGGCAATGTTGATATTTTTTGCCAGTTCATTGCCGCTGATGAAAGGATCAAACAATATCTTTTTACCCAAAACGTCAACAGAAAAGCAGGAATGCCCAAAATAATGAACTGTCATTTAGATCAACTTTTTCGGAAAAACAAAAATAAGGTTAATGCTTTATTTCGCAGAACTAAAATGGTCCGGACTTGTTAACTGTAGTCAGCGGCTCAATCTTAATTTTGAAGGTTTATGAGAAACTCTTCTTTCTGGTGGATATTCATTGCTTTTGCGATCCTGCTGGATATTTATGTTTTTCAGGCAATAAAATTAGTATCCCAATCTGCAGGCAGCAGGGTTAAAACAGTTATTTATTTTGCATACTGGATGATTTCAGTTTCAGCGATTGTCATTTTAATAACCCTGCCCTACCTTCAATATGCTCAAATGAATAAAGTGTTTCGAAGTACACTTTTTGCTATTATTGCCGGTTTGTTTTTTGCCAAAGTGATTTCAGTTGTGTTTTTTGCGGTAGACGATATTCGCCGGCTGGTGCAGTGGACTGCGGGCAGGTTGTTTACTTCAAATTCGGAGGCCGGACAGGTTCATGAAGTAGAAACGATACCCCGTTCGGTTTTTCTTAGCTGGGCCGGCCTGCTTGCAGGCGGAGGCTTGTTTGGGTCACTGGTATACGGTTTTGGAAATAAGTATCGTTACCAGCTTAATCGTCTTCGACTTTATTTTCCGAACCTGCCAGCTGCATTTAAAGGGCTCAGAATTGTTCATATTTCAGATATTCATTCCGGCAGTTTTGATAATAAAACAGCGGTGGAGAAAGGAATTGAGAAAATCATGAATGAAAACCCCGATCTGATTTTATTTACCGGCGATCTGGTAAATGACCGTGCAGATGAAATGAATAACTATACAGATCTTTTTAGCCGGCTGAGGGCCCCGTTAGGTGTATTTTCCACACTGGGTAACCACGATTATGGTGATTATACATTTTGGGAGACAAAAGAAGCAAAAGAAGAAAATCTGAAAAAGCTGAAAAAGATTCATGCCGATATGGGATGGCGTTTATTGCTCGACGAAAATCAGGAGATTGAAAAAAACGGAGAGAAAATAAGCCTTCTGGGCGTTCAAAACATCAGCGGAAAGTCAAGATTTAAAAGCTATGGCAATCTGGCAAAAGCTTATGCGGGAACTAACGGCACTCCTTTTAAGATTTTGATGAGCCACGACCCTTCGCATTGGGATGAGGAGGTGAGAAGAAAATACCCTGATATTGACCTTATGCTTTCGGGGCACACCCATGGCATGCAATTTGGCGTCGAAATTCCGGGGTTTAGATGGAGCCCCGTACAATATGTGTATAAGCAATGGGCCGGCTTATACGAATCTGAAAACCAGAAACTTTATGTAAACAGGGGCTTCGGTTTTATTGGCTACCCCGGCCGTGTGGGTATTTTACCTGAAATAACCCTTATTGAACTTGTTTAGAAGCCAATTACTCAATAATTCAATTCATTTTTACGTTTAAAATTGGAGGAGGCAGTGAATTAAACCAATTTTGTAATGTGAAGTCAAATGCCCTGATTCCGAACCCACTATCCTGAAACCATGATACCACTGCCCGCATTGAAAAAAGTTATATTTATATTATTCATTTTTGTTTGCCTGGAAGAAAAAATTTTTTCCCAATCACAGGCGCCTGTGGAGGATACTATTAAACCGGTGAGTGAATCATCAGGCGTGGATTCGGAAGATATTGACTTTGATATTCTTTTTGATGAATTTGCTTCTTTCCTTGATTCAATCAGTAAACCGCACAGTTACTTTTTAGCCGGAGTATCACTTTCCCGCAGTTATTATAATTCAATCAACAAATCAAGCGTATTTCTTGAAACTTCACAAAAGATCACCTATTCTCCTGCCGCAGCATACTTTCACAAAAGCGGTTTGGGAATTACTGCAACGGCCAACCTGGTAAATGACGGCCAAAACCTGAATGCTTACCAGCTATTCCTGAGCCCGGGATTTGATTACCTTAAAAACAAAGATCTGGCTACGGGCATATCGTACACAAAATATTTTACCAAAGATTCGCTGCCGTTTTATACTACACCTTTGCAAAACGAACTGTATACCTATTTTACGTACCGGAAATGGTGGATACGCCCAACCGTGGCACTGAGCTATGGCTGGGGAAGCCGTTCTGATTATATGGAGAGAGAAGAATACATTGCCGATCTGCGCTTGCGCCGAACCGGGATAGCCCGCATCAATACTACTGAATCTGTCAGAGATTTTTCACTGATAACTTCTGTCCGACACGATTTTTACTGGCTCGATGTGTTGGCAGATGATGATTACATCCGGCTAACTCCGCAAATCAATTTTACCAGCGGTACACAAAAGTTCGGATTCAATCAGTCCAGCAATACTTACGTTACCGTGCTCCGGACCGGTGCCAACATTTTGTATAATTCCGAGAATACCTATCTGGATGATGAACTCAGATTTCAGCCGCTGTCGCTTACTTTCTTTTTGCGAAGCGAATACTCTATTGGTAAATTCTACTTCCAGCCTCAGCTGGTTATGGATTATTATTTTCCGGCCACCGAAAAAAACTTCAGTGCATTGATTTCGTTTAACGCCGGATTTATATTCTGATTTCACATTTTGTTAAGGAGGCAGATGCAATTTAATAAGAGCCGAAGATGTTATAAGTTTTATTCGTTAACGGATTTTAACAGCGGCAATAAGCAAGTGGCATTAATGTTGAATTTTACTTTGCACTTAAAACTTCAGATATGAAAACAAAATCAGCTACCGTCATTATCGCCCTTTTACTTACGCATGCACTGATGGCACAATTTCATGTAGGTATTAAAGGCGGCGCCAACGTTACAAAAGTAGATGGCAAATCATTCAAAGAACAATTCCGTTATGGCTATCATCTTGGCGGATTTGCAGAGATTGGATTAAGCGAAAAGTTCAGGCTGCAGCCCGAGGTGCTCTTTAACCAGTATGCCACTACCCTCGACAGTAATTACAAAGAAATTTATGAGAATATAATTAACTCAGATCAAAGCAAAGTAAAGCTGGGCTATTTATCAATTCCCCTGCTTCTCGATTATAAGCTTTTGGGGCCCATTCACCTTCAGGCGGGCCCGCAGGTGGGTATTTTGATAGATAAGAACAGGTCTATTTTACAAAATGGCGGCGATGCGTTTAAGAAAGGCGATTTTTCCATGGTGGGCGGCGTTCAAATCAATCTGCTGAAACTGCGTGTAAGCGGACGATATGTTATCGGACTTAATAATATTAATGATATAGACGATCAGGATAAGTGGAAGAACCAGGCCATTCAGGTTTCGGTAGGGTTGGCTCTGTAGTGTATAAAAAAATGATCAGATAAATGACAGCCCCGCCCGATGGCGGGGTTTTTTCTTATACAAAAGTTCCCGGCATCTTTCTTGACAACTATATATACTCAATGTATTTTTAGAATTCGGCAGGCAATGTGTGTCATGCTGGCAAAGCAAAATTTTACGATGAACTATACAAAACTATTTGTACTACCTGAGGAAGAAATGGATTTTATACCCATTATACCGTTGAACGAGGGAGAAGGTGAAACTAACGATGGGATTGAGATTCCGGCCGTTGTTCCAATTTTACCACTTCGAAATACGGTTCTTTTTCCGGGGGTAGTTATTCCTATCACGGTGGGCAGAGATAAGAGTATAAAGGCTGTTCATGATGCATATAAGACTGACAAATTGATAGGAGTGCTGGCACAAAAAGACAGTTCGGTAGAGGATCCCCAACTCCAAGATCTTGAGAAAATAGGAACAGTTGCCCGGATAGTGAAACTGATCAAAATGCCCGACGGAGGCACCACAATAATTATTCAGGGACGCAGCCGGTTTATCCTCCATTCAGTTACGGCTGAAGATCCCTACTTTAAGGCAAGTATCCAGGTATTGAAAGAAGCTGAAATACCAAAAGATGATGATTTTGCCGCCTATGTTTCCAATATAAAGGATATGGCTGCTGAAATCGTTCAGCTTTCATCTAATATACCTTCGGAAGCGGCTATTATTCTGAAGAACATCGAAAACCCGGCCTTTCTCATAAATTTTGTTTGCAGCAACCTGAATGCCGAGATCAGGGATAAACAAAAATTACTTGAGTTGAATAACATCCGCGAAAGAGCCGATCAGCTGATGCAAATGCTGCAAAAAGAATTACAGTTTGCCGAACTTAAAAACAAAGTAACCAACAAAACAAGGGCGGAGCTTGATAAACAACAACGTGAATATTTTCTTCAGCAACAGCTCAAAAGCATCAAGGAAGAACTGGGCGGCGATACGAATGAAAGAGAACTAAAGGAATTACTGAAAAGGGGAGAAGCAAAAAAATGGCCCAAGGCAGCTAAGGAGGCATTTAAAAAAGATATAGAGAAGCTGGAAAGAATGCACCTCAGTACTCCCGACTATTCGGTAGTGTACAATCATGCTGATCTTATGCTTGATCTGCCGTGGGAAGAGTATACCGAGGATCATTATGACCTTAAAAAAGCAAAAAAAATTCTCGACGCCGATCACTACGGCATGGAGAAAATAAAAGAACGCATTCTGGAATATCTGGCGGTGTTGAAGCTGAAGGGCGACATGAAAAGCCCTATTCTGTGTTTTGTGGGCCCGCCGGGCATCGGAAAAACATCGCTGGGAAAAAGCATAGCGCATGCCATAGGCAGAAAATACGTGCGGCTGAGCCTGGGAGGGCTGCACGATGAAAGTGAGATAAGAGGCCATCGCAAAACGTATATCGGGGCCATGCCTGGCCGGATACTGCAATCGCTTCGAAAGGTAAAATCATCGAATCCGGTAATGATCCTCGACGAAATTGATAAAGTGGGAAATGATTTTCGCGGCGATCCCTCATCCGCATTGCTGGAGGTATTGGATCCGGAGCAAAATCATACCTTTTACGATAATTATCTTGAGCTGGAGTATGATCTGAGCAAAGTGCTTTTTATCGCCACAGCAAACGACATACAAAACATACAGCCGGCATTACGCGACCGCCTGGAGATTATTGACCTGAGCGGATACGCAGTAGAAGAAAAAATAGAAATTGCCAAACGGCACCTTATTCCCAAACAAAAAGAAGCGCATGGGCTGAAAGCCGTCAATTTCAAGTTGAGCGATAAAGTGATTGAAAAAATTGTGCAGGATTATACCCGTGAAAGTGGTGTACGGGAATTAGACAGAATGCTGGCATCCGTCATGCGTCATCAGGCAAAAGAATTTGCCATGAAGGAAAAGCTAAAGCCCACCGTTACCGCCGGCGACATTGAAAAAATACTGGGTAAGCCAAAATACAGCAATGAAATATATAAAACTGCGAATATGCCCGGAGTGGCCGTTGGGCTTGCCTGGACTTATGTGGGCGGCGATATTCTTTTCATTGAAACGAGCCTGAGCGATGGCAAAGCCGATCTGAAACTGACCGGCAATCTCGGCAATGTGATGAAGGAAAGTGCAACAACAGCCCTTACCTATCTTCAGTCGAATGCACAGAAATATGGTATCGATCCTAAAATCTTTGAGAAAAAAACAGTGCATGTACATGTGCCCGAAGGCGCTGTGCCCAAAGACGGACCCAGCGCAGGCATTACCATGATGACATCGCTGGCTTCGGCCTTTACCGGAAAAAAAGTAAAACCTTTTCTGGCCATGACGGGTGAAATAACGCTACGCGGGCAGGTATTACCTGTGGGAGGTATTAAGGAAAAAATACTGGCAGCCAAAAGAGCCGGTCTGAAAGAGGTGATTCTTTGCTGGCAGAATGAAAAAGATATTCAGCAGATTGATTCCAGTTTCATTAAAGGAATGCAGTTTCATTATGTAAAAACCATGAGCCAGGTGCTGGATCTGGCGCTTAAAAATTAAAAAATTATTTATGGCAGGCAACCAAAATCGGCGAAAATGGTTATTAAATAGTAAAGAATTTTCATGTTGGTTGTTTTAAGGGTTAAAGTAACTCCCCCCGATTCTTCGGGGGGAATATATTTTGCCGAAATGCAATACTTTCTCAAATTCGTAGTTATTGCGCCTGGCATTTTGCATATTATTCCTGATTGCTTTTCAGCAAACCTTCTCACAAACCCTGGGCGGCAGTTCTGTTTTTAATTTTTTGCGCCTGCCAAATACACCGCAGCTAACCTCTATGGGAGGGGTGAATATATCCAATACTTCAAACGACGTGGGGCTGGCATTTAATAATCCCGCATTGCTGAAAAAAGAAATGCATACACAACTGAATGCAGTATTTAATCATTTTTTTGCCGGCATCAGCACCTGTCATCTTTCATTCGGGTATCATCAAAAAAAAATCAACACAAATTTTTCTTTTGGAATTCATTATTTTAATTATGGAGAATTTCCCCAAACAGATGCCGGCGGTAACATTTCAGGCACTTTTCGGGCAGCCGACTGGGTGATGCAATTATCCGCTTCGCGGAAATATTTGTCAAAATGGAATTATGGAGCCGCCCTGAAATTCATTTATTCCGGGTATGGATTTTATAAGTCCAGCGGTATTGCCTTTGATGGCGGTGTTCTGTACACCGATTCAGCAAGCTTGTTTTCAGCCTCGGTGCTTGCAAAAAACGCCGGCTTTCAGTTAAAACAATATCAGGGTGCCGAGCCGGATGACCTGCCTTTTGATCTGCAGGCCGGCGCTACAAAAAAACTAAAAGACGCCCCTTTCTCGTTTTCATTGACCGCACAGCGTATCCATCAATTTGATATACGCTATAACGATACGGCATTTAATAATGATAATGGCATCATAACCAGGAAGGGGCGTTTTACTTTTGATAAACTTTTCCGGCATTTTGTGTTGGCTGTTCAGTTGCATATTTCCGACCATCTTGAGTTTATGGCTGGCTATAATCATTTGCGCCGTAAGGAACTGAACATTGAAAATACATCCAATGGCCTGAACGGGTTTTCCGTTGGCCTTGCAGTTGTCTTTAAAAAAATTCACATCCGTTATGCCCGAAGCTATTACCAGAATAACAGAGCGCTGAATCAGCTGGGTATAAATCTGAAATTAAATGAGTATTTCGGATTGGGAAAGCTGGGCGAAAAAGCAGGGTGGTGAGGACGCTGAGCCAAGAGCTATGACGTACCTACCGGTTCGGTTGCCCGAAAACGGATTATTCTTATTCTGTATTCTTTCAGCAATCCGGCATAGGCTCAACCGCTTTTCACATGAAATTTTTCCAATAAAAAATGAGTTTATTCCAGTATTTCGCCTACATGAATGTTGATATTGGATGCAATCTTTTGGGTGGGCAGATCGTTGGCATCTTTTCCAAAGGGATCTTCAATTTCTTCCGCTATCAGTTCAAGGCTTGCCAGTACATAAAAAATAAATGCTACAACGGGAATCACGTAATAGGCGAGGCTGAAGACAAATCCGAAGGGCAGTGTCATGATGTAAAAGAAAATAAACTTTTTAAGAAACACGCTGTACGAGTAGGGAATAGGCGTATTGCGAATGCGCTCACAGGCTCCGCAAATGTCGGTGAATGATTTCAATTCATTATTCAGCACAATCAACTGGTCGCCGGTTATCTTTTGATCTTTGTACAGCCGGTTTATCCGCTGCATCATCAGCAGGGCTACCTGGTTGGGCATGTGTTTCGAGTTGTCGAGTTCGGACAGCTCCGGATGTTCTTTCTCATCCAGGGCCAGTCTCGTTTTTTCCGTTTGCAGGTGATGGGCAAGAACGGAGGCGTACATTGGGATGGTGCGCCGAAAGAACTTCAGTGTGCTTTCATCCTCGGGTAAAAAACTTTTTATTTTGATGGCAAGATTACGGCAGTTGTTTACCAGCGCCCCCCATTGTTTGCGCCCTTCCCACCAGCGGTCATAAGCGGTATTTGTGCGAAACACAAGCAGTAACGATAAAACAAATCCCAGCAGATTGTGAAGCAGCGTCAGGTTTCTTACAAGGCTTTCTTTAGATAGTCGCCAGTACTCCAGTTCAAGATAGGCGATCAGCCAGCTGTATAATGCCATGGCTATAATCATCGGAAAAAGCTTTCTTATTGTATCCGATTTATGCAGGCGGAAGATAAAGGTGAACCAATCTTTGGGGTTATAGGTGATCATGACACAAATGTACTCTGCGGGTGAATACGAAAAAGCGGCCCGATTTTTTACAACAGGCAGGAAAAACTTTAGCCGTTATCGTATCTACTTTTTGCTTATTCGGTATAAATGTCCGGAATCGGTAACAGCATACAGCATATTGTTATAGTAAGCCACATCACGAAATCGTTCGCCTCGGCCTTCCAGCAGTCTTTCTTCACCCACTACTTTATTGTTCACAATTACAAGCCTGGCAATATGCGCTCCGCTAAGCCCGCCGATGAAAAGATTGTTTTTCCATTCGGGTATGGCGTTACCGGCATAAAAAGCCATGCCACTGGGCGAAAGGGTAGGATCCCAGTAATACACCGGCTGTTCCATTCCTTCTTTTTGCTGAATGGCTTCGCCAATCTTTGAGCCGCTGTATTCAATTCCATAAGTAATAACAGGCCAGCCGTAATTTTTTCCGGGCTTAATAATGTTGAGTTCATCGCCGCCGCGCGGACCAAATTCCGCCTCCCATAATTCACCCGTCACCGGATGAATATCGAGGCTTTGCGCATTTCGGATGCCGTAGGCGTATATTTCGGGCATTGCATCTTTCTGATTGATGAAGGGGTTGCCCGGCGCAGGCTTTCCGTCTTTGGTAATTTTAAATATTTTACCCAGGCCCGAGTTCAGCCATTGCGCCTGTTTTCTTCCTTCCAGATTTGACCGTTCGCCTGTGCTTACAAACAGGTGCCCGTCTTTGTCAAAAATGAGTCGTGACCCGAAATGGAGTCCTCCGTTTAATGCAGGTGTGGCACGAAAGATAACAGTAGGATCTTCTACCTTTCCGGCTGCTTCGTTCAGCCTGCCTTTTGCCACCGCCATCAGGTTGCCACGTCCATAACTTTCCGAATAAGACCAGTAGATCATTTTATTTCTTCTGAAATCGGGATCAAGCGCCACATCCAGCATTCCGCCCTGGCCGCCGTCATCCACTTGAGGGAAACCGGTGATTTTTTTCTGCAGGCTTCCATCGGCAGCACGGATTTCCATAAATCCTGATTTTTCTGTAATGAGCAGGCGGCCATCGGGCATAGGTACAACGGCCCAGGGTCTTCCCATATTTTCCGCTATTATTTCGGCTTTATATGCTGTTTTTGTTTTTACTCCTCCAATTCTTGTTTGCCCTTTGAAGGCGGGTTTGTAGCTGGTATTCGGTTTTTGTGTTTCCACGGGGGGGTAGATGGTGGTATCCTTGTTGTCTGCACTGCGGGCAGAGGCGTTGTTATTGGAACAGCTCAGCAATAAAACTGAAACCGATATTGCGGATACACTCAAAAATGATTTTAACTGCATGTTCTGTTTATTTTGTAATGGTAAAATTAAGGAAGTGACCCTTTTAGCCGGCGAGGTATTTGATGAGATGCAGATTTTTTGGGTTAATTAAAAGACAGCCCGGAGGAAAGGTGTTTCGGTAGAAAAGGATTGCTCCCCTTTAAGCTGAAGTTACCGGCAAAAGAAAGCCCGCCGGTTTTGAAAAGATGATTATACCAGATGCTGAAAAGATATAAACGCATATGTGAACGATGCAAAGAAAGCCGGATAGCAACGGTGAAGCTGATGGCAAAATAGTATCTTTGCGCTCATTTTTTAGAACAATGTCGGAAGAACGCAGTCTTAATTTTTTAGAAGAGATCATCGAAAACGACCTGAAGAGCGGAAAATACAAAAGTATTGTCACCCGTTTTCCGCCGGAACCCAACGGCTACCTGCACATTGGCCATGCCAGCAGCATTTGTCTGAACTTTGGGCTTACACAAAAATATCCCGGTTATACCAATCTGCGCTTCGATGACACCAACCCGGTGACGGAAGATGTGGAATACGTGGACAGCATTAAGGAGGATGTTCGCTGGCTGGGTTTTGAGTGGGAAAATGAATATTACGCCTCCGATTATTTTGATGAACTGTACCAATATGCCGTTAAGCTGATCAAAAAAGGACTGGCCTACGTGGATGACTCCACCTCGGAAGAAATAGCGGCCATGAAAGGAACACCTGCTGAACCGGGAAAGAACAGCCCTTACCGCGACCGGACGATTGAAGAAAATCTCGACCTTTTTGCCCGAATGAAAGCAGGTGAGTTTCCCGATGGCAGCCGCACCCTGCGGGCTAAAATAGATATGGCGCATATCAATATGCTGATGCGTGACCCGGTACTGTATCGCATCAAGCATGCTCATCATCACCGCACGGGTAATAAGTGGTGTATTTATCCGATGTACGACATGGCACACGGGCAAAGTGATTCGATTGAAAAAGTAACGCATTCCATCTGTACGCTGGAGTTTGTGCCACACCGCGAATTGTACGACTGGCTGATTGAAAAGCTGGAGATTTTCCCATCGCGGCAGTATGAATTTGCAAGGCGAAATATCAATTACACGGTTACGAGTAAAAGAAAACTGCTGCAACTTGTCAACGAAAAATATGTAACCGGCTGGGACGATCCGCGTATGCCTACGATCAGTGGTTTGCGCAGGCGCGGCTACACACCCGAGAGTATTCGCGATTTTTGCGACCGCATTGGCGTGGCTAAAAGAGAAAACCTGGTAGATGTAGGGCTGCTGGAGTTTTGTGTGCGGGAACACCTCAATAAAATTGCATTACGGAGAATGGTTGTATTTGACCCGGTAAAAGTGGTAATAACCAATTACAGTACTGCATCAGCGGGCAAGGATCGTGAGTTCGTGCATAGTGAAAATAATCCGGAAGACGCCGGTGCCGGTGACAGAGAAATCCCTTTTTCAGGAGAAATTTATATTGAGCGGGATGATTTTGCGGAAAATCCGCCGAAAAAATATTTTCGCCTGGCGCCAGGACAAATGGTTCGCCTGAAGAGCGCTTACATTATCAAATGCGATGAGGTAATTAAAGATGCTTCTGGAAAAATTAGTGAACTGCGCTGTACGTATATTCCTGAAAGCAAAAGTGGGCATGATACCAGCGGTATAAAAGTGAAAGGTACGCTGCACTGGGTAAATGCGGCCGATGCCATTCCTGTTGAGGTAAGGGAGTATGACCGGCTGTTTCGTGTAGAGGATCCAACGGATGAAGAGGGCGATTTTAAGGAATACATCAATCCGCATTCATTAAAAGTTGTAACTGGTTATGCCGAGCCTTGTTTAAAAGAGGCAAAACCAGGAGATCGTTTCCAGTTCTTAAGAAAGGGATATTATTGTCTTGATAAAGATTCTGCAAAGGATAAACTGATTTTTAACCGTACGGTCACATTAAAGGATACCTGGGCCAAAGAGCAGAAAAAGGCCGGGCCATAATTTTTGGATTCAAAGATTTTCAACACCCCCTTTATCAGCATAGCAGTTCAGCATGCCCGAAAAACTTTTCATCAGCGCTTTTCTTGCACATCTCATAGTCGATTCAGAAGGGATCATCAGGGCACTTTTTGCAGGCGGCAACGAGTATATTGCCCACTGGCTTGCGGAGCCTGTCAGAAAGGTCAAAAAATGAAAAGCTGCAATTCAAAAAAATTATTTCCAGTCCCAAAGTACTACATGCCATTCGTCTGTTTCTTCCTTATGGGTACTGATGGTTTTAAAACCCACTTTTTCATGTGCCCGTAAAGACCGCCGGTTCGCTCCGGATATTTCTGTAATGATAAAATCAAATTGTTGCTGGTAGATTGCTTTATGCTTCCGGTACAGCATTTCCACCAGCCCTTTGCCACGGTATTCTTTCGCCACACATATCTGCCCCATTACGTAATAGCTCAATTCCGGCAAAGGCTTGTTCAGGTAGGTAATTTTATCCAATGTGTTAAACATCGGTTCCAGTGCAGGAACCAGGTTTCGGGCTTCCCGGGGCATCATCAGTGCATAAGCCACAATTTTGCTGCTGTCTTTTACAATGACGGATGGATAGCATTTGTGCATATAGTGCAGTACTTCGTAAGAATGATGCACGGTAAGAAAGCCCTGCTCTCTTTCTTCCAGTAAATTATTCTTTCCGCGCAGGTAAAGCTGCTGCAGCGCAAGTATCTGCCTGAGTTCGTCAGCCGTAGTGACTATGGCGGGAACCAGCATCCGGTATTTATTTTATCTGTGTTCACCAAATACCTCTCTCAGTTCGTCGGCGATTTCACCAAGGGTACATTTGTTTTCAACCGCTTCGATGACGGCAGGCATCAGGTTTTCGCCGCTGCTGGCTTTATCGTTGAGCAGTTGCAGGCACTGATCTACTCTGGCCCGGTCGCGGTTGTTTTTAAATCTTGTCAGTTTTTCGATCTGCTGTTTCTGAATGCTGTCATCAATTTTGAGAACGGGAACCGAGCTGGCTTCTTCCGTCTGGAACTTACTTACACCAACAATGATTTTTTCCCCGCTTTCAATCTGCCGCTGGTATTCGTAGGCGCTGCGTGCAATTTCATTTTGAATAAAACCTTCTTCAATAGCATTTACACTGCCGCCCATAGCATCAATTTTTTCAATCAGCTTCCAGGCTGCATTTTCCACTTCGCTGGTCAGGGCTTCTATAAAATAACTGCCGCCGAGGGGGTCCACCGTATCGGCCACGCCGCTTTCATAGGCCACAATTTGCTGAGTGCGCAATGCAATGCGGGCCGCCTCTTCGGTAGGCAGCCCCAGTGCTTCATCAAATCCGTTGGTGTGCAGGCTTTGTGTACCACCAAAAACCGCAGCCAGTGTTTGAATGGTGACACGTGAAATATTATTATGTGGTTGCTGCGCGGTCAATGTGCTGCCGCCGGTTTGTGTGTGAAAACGCAGCATCATGGCTTTTGGATCGGTGGCGCCCAGTTCTTTCATCATTTTGGCCCACATTCTTCTGGAGGCGCGGAATTTGGCCACTTCTTCAAACAAATTATTATGTGCATTGAAAAAGAAAGAAAGCCGTTTGCCAAAAATATTTATATCAAGATTTTTTTCCAGCGCTGCTTTTACATACGCTTTTCCGTTGCTTAAGGTAAATGCAATCTCCTGCACGGCAGTGCTTCCGGCTTCGCGGATATGATAACCGCTGATCGAAATGGTATTCCATTTTGGCAATTCGTGGCTGCACCATTCAAAGATATCGGTAATGATGCGCATGGAAGCTTTGGGCGGATAAATGTAGGTGCCCCTTGCTGCGTATTCTTTTAAGATATCATTTTGTATAGTACCGGAAATTTTTTTCAGATCAGCCCCCTGTTGCCTGGCCAGAGCAACATAGAGTGAAAGGAGAATGAATCCGGTGGCATTAATCGTCATGGAAGTGGAAATATCTTCCAGCCTTATTCCTTTGAACAAGGCTTCCATATCTTCAATACTGTCTATAGCAACGCCAACCTTTCCCACTTCACCGTCTGCAAGAGGATGATCGCTGTCGTAACCAATTTGAGTAGGAAGATCGAAGGCCACACTCAATCCCATTACACCCTGCGACAATAAATAGTGATATCGTTTATTGCTTTCTTCTGCTGTAGAAAACCCGGCATACTGCCTCATGGTCCACAACCTGCCGCGATACATATCCGCTTGTATACCCCGCGTAAAGGGATAAACACCAGCGTCCTCCAAGGGGTGGGTAGCAGAAACATCCTTTTCCGAATAAATTTCTTTTATTTCAATACCACTGTCAGTATATATTTTTTTTAAGGACATGTGCAGGTATCGTTCATTTTAAGTTTCTTTTTCAGGATAGGGTTTTTTATTTCATCAGTTTTCTCGCTTCATAATTTAATGCCTCGAGTACGATGGTGTGCAGCGCTCCCTTTTTCTGGTTCATTACCACTTCCAGCAAAGTTTTACCGAGGTCGATGGCTTTTGCATCGGGAGGTAAAGCGGATGCCACCTGGTTGATGAGCAGCATATTTTGCTCCTTAAGATTTTTTACTGCTTCCCACGCCACGGGGCTTACATAAATCTGCTGTGAGGCATTGTATTCAAATTCTTGCTTGATCGATTCCAGCATCAGCATCTGCATCTCTCTTGCCGAGGGAAGTCCTGATTGACTGAGGCGGCTGACAAGATTGGGAATTGAAATCCTTTCGGAAAACAATACCAGCCTTTCATAGGCCTGCAACTGCAGGTGCCGGGTTGTATCGTCTGCTGAAGCGGATTTTGGCTGTTTTGTATTTCTTTCCTTAAGCCATAGAAAGAGTGTGACTCCCGAAAGTAAAAAAGCGATAATAGCTATAACCAGACTGAAAATGCTGCTTTCCATACCTTTTAAATTTATAACCGGGGCAAAAATAAGCAAGTTAAAATTGCCGTGCCGGTATGTGTTTATTTCCGTTTTCGGTATTGTGTTTGAACAATGAAAGCGTAATTTTGTAATTGCAATAAAGATTATGGATACAAGCGTAATAAATGGGCCTGTACGTCTTACCGATGGCGCCATAAAAGAGATTAAAAAACTGATGAGTGCAGAGGGATTTGACAAAAATCAATACCTCAGAATAGGTGTGAAGGGTGGGGGCTGTTCCGGTATGACATATGTTTTGGGATTTGATAAAGCCGGTGCGGACGACCAGCATTTTGATATTGATGGAATTCCCTGTGTTATGAAAAAGTCGCATGAAATGTACCTGTATGGAATGTTGATTGACTGGCAGGACGGGCTGAATAACCGGGGATTTACTTTCAAAAACCCCAACGCTGCCAGCACCTGCGGCTGCGGAACGAGTTTTGCGATATAATGATTTCCAAATTTTTTTCAGTTAATGAATAAGCCCCGCTCCATGCGGGGCTTATTCAATTTTTATATAATCATTCTGTACTTAAAAATAGTTGCTGGTCTGCTCATTATGCCGTGGCCGGTTTCTTTGTTTCGGGTTTCGTTTTTTTATCGGCCGTAAGATCGGCTTCGCCCAGTGGTCTTTTTCTTGCCAGGTCAACCAGTACCGGAGCAGCTACATACACCGAAGAGTAAATACCGGTGATAATACCCACCAGCATTGCAAAAGCAAAGCCTCGTGTTACTTCTCCGCCCAGAAGGAAGAGAATGAGGATGACTATGAAAACGGTCAGCGAGGTCATGATTGTGCGGCTGAGGGTGTCGTTAATTGCTCTGTTAATGATGGTTTCCTTCGGCGCCCCCTTCAGTTCGCGGCTGTACTCGCGAATGCGGTCGAAAATGATGACCGTATCGTTCATTGAAAAACCAATCACCGTAAGAATGGCAGCAATAAAATGCTGATCGATTTCAAGCGGGAACGGTACAATGTTTTTACAAAACGAAAATACGGCTAGGGTTACCAGCACATCGTGCAGCAGGGCGGCAATGGTACCCAGCGAATACCTCCAGTCGCGAAAGCGGATAAAGATATAAATCGTTATAACAAGCAGTGACCAGAAGGTAGCCCACATGGCGCCTTTTTTCAGGTCATCCGAAATGGTGGGCAGTACTTTTTTGGAGCCGAGTATTTTCTCCGCGTTATACTTTTTTAATCCGGTCATCAACCGATCTCTTACGATGCTGTCCACCTGTTCGCCGGTGGAATCGATAAGATAAGATGTGGTAATATCAAGCTGGTTGTTGGCGCCAATTGTTTTTATCACCGGGTTTTCGCCGGCAAAGGTTACTTTCAGGTCTTCGCGGATTTTTTCAATATCGTTATTCACCGGTTTTTGAAACCGAACCACATAACTGCGCCCGCCGCTGAATTCAACTCCTTCATCAAAGCCATTGATAAATGCTCCGATACCCAGGCACAATACGACTACCGAAATGCCATAAGCTACACGCCGGTATTCAATGAATTTAAATTTGGCATGTTTGAAAATACGGCGGCTTATGCCGGTGAAATACTCCAGATGTCGTTTCTTGCTGGTAAACCAGTCGGTAACCCATCGGCTTACCAGTATGCCACAGAACAGGGAAAGAAGAAGACCCAGTATCTGCGTTGTAGCAAAACCCTTTACCGGGCCTAATCCAAAATAAAACAGAATAATGGCAGTAAGTAAAGTGGTAATGTGCCCGTCGAGCACCGGAGGCAGCGAGCGGCGGTATCCGTCATTAATAGCCTGCAGATAGTTTTTACCACGGGTCAGTTCCTCTTTTATGCGTTCATAAATTACCACATTGGTATCTACCGCCATACCAATGGTAAGTACCAGACCGGCAATGCCCGGTGCAGTAAGCGTGGCGCCAAGACCGGTGAGCACCCCAACGGTGAAAAGGAGATTCAGTATAAGAGCAATATTAGCAATCCAGCCGCTGGTATTATAGTATACCAGCATGAGGAGGAAGATTACAATAAAGGAAATGAAGAATGCATTGATACCTCCCCGGATTGCTTCGGCGCCGAGCGTAGGGCCCACCACCTGCTCCTGCACAATCTTGGCCGCTGCAGGCAGTTTTCCTAATTTCAAAATGGTAGCAAGATCAGAGGCTTCATCAATCGTAAAACTTCCGCTTATTTCGGTGTTGCCGCCTTCAATCTTTCCTTTATACGCTATCGGTGCGGAATAAACAATGTCGTCCAGAACAATGGCGATAGGCCGGGTATTTTTATAGCTCATATCGGTGAGCCTTTCCCAGATATCTTCTCCATGACTATTCATGGACATGGAAACAACAGGCTTTCCATCAAGCGGATTGAAATCCTGGCGGGCATCGGTTATGGCGTCGCCTTCTAAAGGAGCAACATCGCGTCCGTTTGTTCTGATAACGTGCAGCGGAACTTTGTTATCCAGCTTTTGATTATCGAGCCTTTCAGGAACCCCGTATAAAAATTTTGCATCGGGAGGAAATTTTGTGCGTACAACATCCAGCATCAGATAATCTCTTACCCTTGCCGTATCGCTAATCATTACATAGCCTATTCCGCCGCTGGAGCCGGTTGACTGAAATATCCAGGATTCGCCGGGCAGGCCAAATAAAACTTTCGAAGACTGAGGGGTGGCAACCGAGGCTGTCTGGCTGGCCGTGTCGCTCTGGTTGCTGTTTAATATTTCGGCCAGAGAGCGGGGCTGGGCATTTTGGTTCGCTGAGGTATCACTTTTAGCCTGTGTGGCCGTATCGGTTGTCGTTGTCTTTCCCAGTACATAATTGTTAAAAGCCTGATTGGCGCCGGTAATTGCATTTTGCAGTTCCTCTGCTTTATATGTTTCCCAGAACTGCAGGTTCGAAGTTGCCTGAAGCAGTTTTCTTACCCTCGATTCATTATCCACTCCCGGAAGTTCTACTGTAATAATCCCCCTTTCTTTTTCAAGATTTACATTGGGCTGGGCTACACCAAACTGGTCAATTCGTTGTGAAAGGATGTTGTATGTTCGTTCAATAGCTTCTTCGGCCTCGGTGCGGATAACGGATTCAACTTTACTGTCCGGATCGGTAATTTTTATTTTATCCGGGTTGGCAACCGAAAAAAGAGCCGCCAGGCTGCCCCCGCCCAACGTTTTATATTCGTCGATGAACAGGGTAATAAAGTCGGCATTGCTGTTTGCCTTTCTTTTGTTGGCATTTTCCAGGGCTTTCAGAAAATTGGGCTCCCTTGAATTATTGGAAAGCGATCTTAATAAATCCACCAGTTCTACTTCCAGTGTCACGTTCATACCGCCTTGCAGGTCCAGTCCCAGATTCAATTCTTCGCTGCGGGCTTTCTGATAGGTTTCACCAAACCAGGTTATTTTAGTTTCGCGGGTACTGTCCAGCAGCTGATTAAGTCTTTGCTTTTTGATCTCATCCAGCGTATCTTGATATACCGCCTGCATTGCCGCATCGCCTGGATATTTTTCAGCCGGTAACGGGAAAGATGAATTGACATACCTTTCGGCTATCGCTTTCATCTTCTTTTCGTGCTTGCGGACAAAGAGTGTATAAGACAACTGCCACACAGAATACAGAATCAGCAGAATTGTAAAAAAGCGGACCAAACCTTTCAGTTGCATATAGTAGGGTTTTCATTTTTCCGGAAACATATTGCCTCGGTGGATTGCTTCCGGTATTTGGCTAATTTTTTCGCCCCGAAATTTCGGGGGGCAAAGATAGACTTTTCGGCTAAAAAACCACAAGAAAAACAGGAGCTTCCGGCCTGCCCGGCTGTACAGGAACCGGTGATTTTAATACCGGGAAAAACTGTATGTTTAACCTATGACCTCAGGGCTCCGGTTGATTTTACTTATTGTCGGTTTTAGCTGCTTTTGTTTTTGTAATCCGGCACAAAGATCAACTAAAAATAATGGGTATACCGATGCAGCTTATTCAACATTAAAAGCAGATTCTATGACAAAAACCAGCCCGTTACTGAATACTATTCTTGAAAAAAATTCTGCGTATTTCAAAGAAATACTTTCTTCAGAGAATCATCTTGTTCAAATCATTTATACACGCATCGACCGCGATAAAAAAAACAAACCGGCATTTACCGACTATTTCTATCAGCTGAACGACCAGCACTATTTTTACCCCGCATCTACAGTTAAATTTCCAATTGCTGTGCTGGCGCTTCATCGGTTAAATGAACTGAATATACCGGGTTTGGATAAATATACAACCATGATCACCGGGGCGGCATTTGCCGGGCAAACGGAAGTGTATAACGATCCCACTTCGCCGGACGGCCGCCCGTGTATCGCTCAGTACATTAAAAAAATATTTCTTGTCAGCGATAACGATGCTTCCAACCGGTTATATGAATTTCTTGGTCAGGAATACATCAACACCACATTGCAGAAAATGGGGTTCACATCGGTGCAGATTTTGCACCGGCTGAATGTTTCCATGAGCGACGAAGAACACCGGAATACCAACCCCGTAAAATTTTATGACTCCGCGGGTAAAATTTTGTACGAAAAACCGGCGCAGAAAAGCCACCTGAAATACGCAAATCGCAGCATCAAAATGGGAGTAGGCTATATAAGCGAAGGTAAGCTTGTGAATAAACCTTTCGATTTTTCAACAAAAAACCGCATAACCCTGACCGATCTTCATCTGCTGCTTAAATCTGTAATGTTTCCGGAATCCGTTCCGGAAAAAATGCGCTTCCATCTTACCGAAGATGACAGAAAGTTTTTGTGGAAATACATGTCGATGTATGCTACGGAATCGGTGTATCCCTCTTATACTCCTCCCGGTTATTGGCCGGCGTATTCAAAATTTCTTTTTTATGGTACGGAGAAGACCGACCCGCAGCCCGGTATCCGTATTTTTAACAAAATAGGTTCTGCTTACGGATTTTTGACCGATGTGGCCTACATCGTGGATTTTGAAAATAAAATTGAGTTTATGCTGAGTGCTACCATTTATTGCAACAGCGATGGTATTTTTAATGACGACAAGTATGATTACGATACCGTTGGCTATCCGTTTCTTAAAAACATAGGCAGGGCAATTTATCAGCATGAACTGGCCCTGAAGAAAAAACCTGTTCCGGATCTTTCCACATTTTATTTTCATTATAAAAACTAAAACATCCGTTAGTGCTTTTTGTAGGTAAATTTGCCGGCACTATTTAAATATAAGTAATATGGAGATCGTTGCCGAATCCATTCAGTTGTCGTCGTTGTTGTCTCGTTTTGCCGAACCTGAAACGTTAAAGATGGCAAAGCTGGGCCGGGAACTCAGGGCCAAAGGCATCGATGTAATTGATCTGAGCCTGGGAGAACCTGATTTTGATACACCACAGCACATCAAAGAGGCGGCAAAAAAGGCAATTGATGAAAACTGGAGTCATTACCCCCCTGTGGCTGGTTACCCCGATCTGCGGGAAGCAATCTGCAAAAAATTTAAAAGAGATAATAACCTGGATTATAAACCGGAAAACATTGTTGTATCTACCGGCGCCAAGCAAAGTCTTGCCAATGCTATTCTGGCATTGGTAGATGAAGGAGATGAGGTAATCATTCCTGCCCCTTTCTGGGTTACTTATTCAGAACTGGTTAAGATTGCCGGAGGAATACCGGTGATTGTAAGAACCTCGCTGGAAAATAAATATAAGATTACACCTGAAGAACTGGAAGAGGCACTCACTCCTCAGTCCAGGGTATTTCTTTTTTCATCGCCCTGCAACCCGAGCGGTTCCGTTTATTCGGCTGCGGAGTTGAAAGCTTTGACAAAAGTACTCTCAAAACATCCGCAGGTATTTATTATTTCAGATGAAATATATGAGTACATCAATTTTGTTGGCGAGCATGAAAGCATCGCCCAGTTTGATGAGATCAAAGACAGGGTGGTCATTATTAACGGGCTGAGTAAAGGATTTGCCATGACAGGGTACCGGCTCGGTTATATTGCTGCTCACGCCGATGTAGCGAAAGCCTGCGAAAAAATACAGGGACAGTTTACCAGCGGCGCCAATGCGGTTACCCAGCGGGCCGCCATTACGGCACTAACCGGCGATTTACGGCCCACACATCAAATGACCGAAGAATTTAAACGACGCCGCAAGCGAATTCTTGAACTTCTGAAAGAAATACCCGGGCTAAGTTGCGCAGAACCCGATGGCGCTTTTTATGTTTTTCCTGTGGTAAATGCTTTTTTCGGTAAATCAGACAATGGCAATACGATCAAAAATGCAGATGATCTTTGCATGTACCTGCTCAATACGGCGCATGTATCTACCGTTACCGGCCGGGCATTTGGCGAACCCGATTGTATCCGTATTTCTTTTGCCAACAGTATGGATAAAATTGAAAAAGCAATTGCCAGAATCAAAGACGCGCTGGTGAGGTTAAAGTAAATAAGGCGTTCGTATTTCCTGTCAGGTCATTTCCTGATTAATATATTGTGTCAATCATGGGTTTGCTTTTCTTCCGGGCTATTTTAAATGTCCCGCTCTTGTGTGACAAATTGATTTGATACCCGCGCAAAGGCTAATTGTGTGTACATTTTCCGGTAAAATGACAGGTTAAGCAGCGGATAACAGGGTTGTGCTGAACAGGTATAGAAAAAATCAATCGTTTCGGACGATTAAAAAGGGTGTCTTTTTTTACTGACAGGTTTTTAGCTTACGTGCAGGCAATAAAAAATTAGTTCCTGTGGCCGGTTTCATCAGTTTTTTGCTCAGTATCATCCTTCTCCGCCTCCTGCGACGTTTCATCTTCGGGACAGTCTTCACTCAAGTCATCGTTTGTGAGGTAGCGGATACTCAGCAGGCCGCCGGCAAGGTCGATGCCAAAGTGAAGAATGATGACAACCCAAAGCGAACCTGAATAAATAAATATAAAACCGAACAAAACAGATAAAACAGCTATCTTAAGTACAGCGTGAGCTCCCTGATAGTAGTGGGCCAGTGCAAACACAAAAGCGGGGATAGCCACAGCGTACGTTTCGGAGTAGGGATTGTCTGCAAAAAATGTTTGCGTATAGGGTACCAGAAAGCCTCTGAAAAGAATTTCTTCGCAGATACCGGCGGAAATGCACATGAAAATGTAAGCGGGCAGTTCCCGGTAATGAACGGGCATAAACGGCGATGTTTCTTTCCAGTGTTCTTTAGCCTTTTCTATTTCGCTTTCGTTGCGCAGCGTGAGGTAAGAATCTGTTGTATAAAGCAGTATGAAAGCGATAGTAAGTGTCAGCACAAAACCGTTCAGATCGGGGGCGGTCGTTATGCCCAGTATATCAAACGGGCGGCGGCGCAGCAGCCAGTTGATAATAATTACGAGGGCCACCATCCACAAAAAATAACTGTTGGAAATATAAAACCGTTTGCGCTGTACCTCGTTCATTCGTAAAGTTTTAAAGGCCTGGGCGCTTCGCAAACCTGAAACTACGGGTATAAAAAGGCCGAATAACAGCGCAATTATATGGTCAGTAAATGCCGGAAAGCTGGTCATTTTTTTTCTCCGGCTTTTTGCAGCAACAATCTGTGCAGCGCCAGTACCTGGGGTATTACAGCTGTTTGCTCATCATTAATAATAATATGGTGGCACAATTTCATTTTTTCATCCTCAGGCATCTGCCTGTTCATCCGCTTCAGCACTTCATCGTATGCCGTAAGGTCTCGCTTCATGGCTCTTTGCACTCTGAGCGGTTCAGGAGCCGAAACCCCGATTACGGTGTCCAGTCTTTCGGCTACGCCGGCTTCAAAGATAAGTGCCGCTTCATGAATAGCATACGGAGTGGTTTGGCGTTTCATCCACTGCTCACCTTGCTCTTTTATAACCGGATGTATCAGAGCGTTCAGTTGCTCCAGTTTTCGGGGGTCATTGAATACAATTTCTGAAACGAAATGCCGGTTTAGCCTGTCATTTTTGTATGCTTCATTTCCAAACAGGGAAATAATTTTTTCTTTCAGTTCGTTGTCCGTGTTCATGATTCGTTTGGCCTCGGCATCGGCATAATAAACCGGTACACCCAGTATTTCAAATATTTTTGCTACGGTGCTTTTACCGCTGCCGATACCGCCTGTAAGCCCTACACGATACATGCAAACACGGGTTTTGAATTTTGGAAATGAAGCAGGAAAATAATCCCGGTAAATATAAAAAGCCTCCGCAAAAGAGGCCTTGCTGATTTTATCCTTCTGTACCGGTAATAAAACCGCTTTTGAAAAATTATTTTGCGGGCGCAGTCTTGTTCAATTGTGCTGTCCATTCCATACTCACGGCCGAGCGTTCAATTTTGATGTAACTTCCGGGGCTCACTTCCAGCATCAGGGTTCCGTCTTCATTGATTTTATTTACCGATCCGTGAATGCCGGCGATGGTTACTACTTTATCTCCCTTCTGAAGATCTTCTATAAATTTCTTTTGCTGTTTTGCCTTTTTTGCCTGTGGCCGGATGAAAAACAGCCAAAAAACAAGAATCATTAATGGCAAAAAAATCAACATGGAATTACCCATGCCGGGTTGCTGCTGTCCTGCTTGTAATAAATAAAAATACATGGTGTTGTTATTCAAAGTTGGGTTTAGCTTTTGATTACTTCTACAATAAATGTCAGCACACTGGTTTCCGATGGTTTGGTGTTGGCGTTTACATATATTTCGTTTGACCGGTGCCCCGGCTTTCCCTTGCTGTCAAATACGGCTTTAATTTCGCCTTCTTCCCCGGGTGCAAAAGCTCTTTGGGGTATTTCGGGAACCGTGCAGCCGCAACTGCCTCTGGCATTGTAAATGGTGAGGGGTTTGTTTCCTGTATTCTTAAAACGAAAACTCACCTCCAGTTTTTCTCCTTCTTTTATTTTGCCTTTGTCGAGGAATGTAGAATCGGGCCAGGCAATAGTGGTCAGCTTTGTGGAATCAAGCGCCGGCGCAACCGCAACCGGAGAGTTTTGTTTTCCGGCTGATTTTTTTTCTGCATCTCCTGCATTGGTACTGATTTCTTTGCAGGAAACGGCAAACAGGCCGGTAAAGGCAATAAATAATATCTTCTTCATATTTTTCACGAGAAGGGCAAAGGTAAATGAAAATATGCAGCCGTTCAGGCTTTTTTAAATTCTGTTTTTAACATCTTTCCCTGTTGCACCAGGTCTTTGTGTATACTGTCAAGAATGCCATTGACAAATTGACCGCTTTGGGGGGTGCTGTATTCTTTAGCCAGATCGATATACTCATTAATAGTAACTTTGGGAGGAATGGTTTCAAAATAAAGAAATTCAGCTACTCCCATTTTCATCAGTATCATATCCAGCTGGGCTATTCGTTCGGGGTCCCAGTTTTTCAGTTTTGGTATAATAAGGCTTTGCAGGTGTTCTCCCTTTTCAATAACCGTTTTCAGTAGCTGCGAGGCAAACTCTTTTTTATCCGGACTGATGATTTCGCTGAAGTTACAGTGGCCGGGTTTTTTTGTACAGGAATCCAGCAGTTGTATTACCATTTCACCGTCATCATTCCAGTTGCTGAAGGTTTCATCGATATGCGATAGAAAGGCTTCGTTTTCCAGCATCATCTTTTCCAGAATGAATTCAAGAATATCTTTTTCTTCCTGTGCTATTCGTTCACTGCCGGCGATGTATTTTTTATATTCTTCTGTGGCTACCAGATTCAGATATATTTTTTTTATCAGCTCAGCATCTGAAAAACCGGCCGGCTTTACCTCGGATACGGCTTTTTTATAAGCGGGGTCATCAAGTATTCTGGAAAGAATGGCGTTGCCGGCAATTTTTGTATTTACATGAAGATCGTCAAAAGAAGGCAGGTGCCGCGAAGCCCGTATACGGGAATCTTTTTCGGCGTATTTGGCTACTTCCGAAAGAAAATAGGTAAGATAAACAAGCAGGTTTTTGGTTTGTGTAAAATGATTCTGCAGAATTTTTTGCTGTTCGCCAACTGAGTTATTGTTTTCAAGAGTAGAGGCAGTATAAAGCGTCTGCATCACTTTTATCCGGATATTTCTTCTGCTGATCATTTTTTAAGAACTGTTTCGGGGCAAACCTATAAAATTTGAGCAGCCCGGCAAAATAATACATCATTAACTTTTCTGGTTTGCAATACCGGCGTAACTTCAATTTGAATCTTCAGATGTGAAAAAAACAATTTTTCTTTTAACATCCTTTTTTTATTTTTTTAAAATGCCGGCACAGGTGCTGCGTGACGAAGTGTCGGGAAAAATTTATTACAATGTAAGCAATGCCAATGTGGAAGGAACGCCATACCTGCACGATGACTGGCGGCCTTCCTTTATTACGTATGCCGGCGGGCTGCAGGTAAAAAATGTGATGCTAAAATTCGATCTTTACAATCATTTACCTCTTTTTCTCAGAAATGATTCGGTATTTCAATTCGTCAATGAAGTAATAGGATTTATTATATATAATCCCGAAGGAGACAGTTCCATTTTTCGAAAAGGGTTTCCCAAACTGGATAATATAACACCGGATACCTATCTGCAGGTACTTACAGACGGGCCTGTAAAACTGCTGAAATACACGGTGAAAACCCGTTCCGAACGCAAAGAATTTAACAGTGCGGTTGCCATCACCGAGTTTTCAAAGCCCCTGGGAGCTTTTTACACTTTTTCTGGTAGTAATCTCAAACGATTAAAGAAAGGAGAGGAGGGGTTAAAAGAATGTATTCCATCCACCCACTGGCAACAGGTTTCAAAATATATCAAAGAGGCCGGGTTAAATCTTAAAAAAGAGGCCGATCTGGTAAAGATTTTCTTATTTAATGACTCTCTCTGAAGCCCTGAACGCTTTATCCGGAGTTGTTTCTTACAAAGGCCAGGGTGTGAAATCTTGACATTTCAACTGAAAAAAAGTACAAGCCGGGGCATGAATAAATACGGGCAATAACTAAAAACTGAAATTTTTTCCTGTTTCTATCCAAATGGCACAATAATCGTTTAGTTTTGCCCGCCCCGGGAAAATAAACCGGGGCTGCTACGTAAATCATTATTTCCACAAAAAATCAAAATCATAATTGTATGGCTAAAAAGTTGAATGTTACTCCGCTTCATGACAGGGTAATAGTAAAAGCCGCGCCTGCTGAAGAAAAAACAGCAGGAGGTATCATAATCCCTGACACAGCAAAAGAAAAACCCCAGCGTGGTATTGTAGTAGCTGCGGGGCCGGGAAAAAAGGATGAACCCATGAGCGTAAAATCAGGCGACACCGTTTTGTATGGCAAATATGCAGGCACTGAGATCCAGATTGACGGCGACGATTACCTGATTATGCGGGAAAGCGATATTATGGCAATCGTCTAATTAGCCAATTTGGCAATTTGATAATGGGCCAATTAAAAAAAATCATTATCAGTTATCAAATTATCTAATTATCAAAATGAATTATTATGGCAAAACAATTGTTTTTTAATACAGACGCCCGCAATAAAATGAAAAAAGGGGTAGATGTATTGGCCAATGCGGTAAAAGTAACCCTTGGCCCTAAGGGAAGAAATGTGGTTATTGAAAAGAAATTTGGAGCACCCGGTATTACCAAAGACGGTGTAACTGTAGCGAAAGAAATTGAACTGGAAGACCCCATCGAAAACATGGGCGCACAGATGGTAAAGGAAGTGGCCAGCAAAACCTCGGATGTAGCTGGTGATGGCACTACTACCGCTACTGTACTTGCTCAGGCTATAATAACCGAAGGTTTGAAAAACGTAGCAGCCGGTGCTAACCCCATGGATCTGAAAAGAGGAATTGACAAAGCCGTAGATAAAGTAGTGGAACACCTGAAGAGCCAATCTCAGACAGTGGGTACCGATACCAACAAGATTCAGCAAGTAGCTTCTGTTTCTGCCAACAACGACCCCGAAGTGGGCAAACTCATTGCCGAAGCAATGAAAAAAGTGGGCAAAGAAGGTGTAATAACCGTGGAAGAAGCCCGTGGTACCGAAACCACCGTTGAAGTAGTGGAAGGTATGCAATTCGACCGCGGATATATTTCTCCTTACTTTGTTACCAATAGCGAGAAAATGGAAGCTGAACTGGAGAATCCCTACATTCTCATTTATGATAAGAAGATCAGCAGCATGAAAGATATTCTGCATATTCTGGAGAAAGTGGCTCAGGGAGGCCGTCCTCTGCTGATCATTGCCGAAGATCTTGAGGGCGAAGCACTGGCTACACTGGTGGTTAACAAGCTGCGCGGTACGCTGAAAGTAGCTGCTGTAAAAGCTCCTGGTTTTGGCGACAGAAGAAAAGAAATGCTGCAGGATATAGCTATCCTCACCAAAGGTATTGTTATCAGCGAAGAGCAGGGATATAAGCTGGAGAATGCCGATTTAAGCTATCTCGGCCAGGCTGCTTCTGTAACCATTGATAAAGACAATACCACTATCGTGGGCGGCAAAGGCAAGAAAGAAGATATTACTGCCCGCATCAACCAGATTAAAGCTCAAATTGAAGTAACCACTTCAGATTACGATAAAGAAAAATTACAGGAACGTCTTGCTAAACTCAGCGGTGGTGTAGCCGTTTTGCAGGTAGGTGCCGCTACAGAAGTGGAAATGAAAGAAAAGAAAGACAGGGTAGATGATGCATTACACGCTACAAGGGCTGCTGTGGAAGAAGGTATCGTTCCCGGTGGTGGTGTAGCGCTGATCCGCGCCGCTGAAACGCTTGAAAAAATGAAGGGTTCGAACGAAGATGAAACCACAGGTATCAGCATCGTAAAAAGAGCCCTTGAAGAACCGCTTCGCCAGATCGTTGCCAATGCCGGTATCGAAGGATCGATCGTGGTTCAGAAAGTAAAAGAGGGTAAGGGCGATTTTGGTTTCAATGCCAGAACGGAAGAATACGAAAACCTGTTCAAAGCAGGTGTAATTGACCCCACCAAAGTTACCCGTATCGCTCTGGAAAATGCGGCCTCCATTGCAGGTATGTTGCTTACTACCGAATGCGTGGTAGCCGATAAACCCAAAAAAGAAGAGCCGCACTCACATGCACCGGCTCCGGGCATGGGCGGAATGGATTATTAAGAAAATAAAACCAGATAAGTCTGATGGGTCATGTAGTTTGTACTATATGGCCCATTTTTATCCGTTCTTATGTCCTGTTAATCAAGACAGGTTTTATCACTGATTATGTTAAATGCCGTTGACTATGAAACGATTATTTGCAACTATTAACCGGCTTTGGCAATTCTACCGGGGTTCTTTCCAAAGAAAAAAAGGTAAAGACGGCGACAGGGATTTATTCGGAGATAATCCATATATAATTTTCTGAAAAGGGTATAATTATTTTGGGTAAATGGTTGACATAAAAAATACCTTTATCTATATTTGTTGTTATAATACAAGCAACCAAAATCCTTTTCCTACCCTTACCTGTTAGTCGCTTTGAGAAAAAAAGAATCCTGGGCAGAGCGTATGTCCGCAACAAGCGGATATTCAGGTTGAAGCCACTTCAGAAAACAATGTATTAAAACCCCATCCCCCGATGGGGTTTTTTATTTTACCGGCCGGAAAATAAAAATGTAAACGAGCGGTTCTCCAAGGTAATTAGTAAACAGTTGTCTGAATTCTGCCGATGTGCTGCTTACCTTGCCCAGCCGGAAAGACTGTGATATCAGCCCTTTCGATATAGCTAAAGCTGTATCTCCGCTGATAGCCCAATTGCCGCCACGGGTAGCGTAAAAAAAACTTGAGTTTACTGAGCACACATTTGTATTTTCATCGCAAAAGTAATTTCCGCCCGGTTTAAATTCGATAAGGTCATCCAGTTCACAGGGATCAAACGTGGCAGCAGTAATATCGGCAGGGGCCGAACCGGGAGGATTTTCTAAAAGAAGCTGTTTCAGTTGCCAGCGGGCCGATGTCAGCTTTTCTGCCGCTGAAATTTTTTCATCAATCTCTTTCTGGCAGGCGGTTATTGAAAAGAGCAAATTGAGTAAAATAAATGCTTTGACAAATGAAAATCGTATCGGAAAGGTATCTGGCATATACAAATATTATTGTTTACCTGTTGACAGATCCGGAACTTTTCTTCGTGAAATTAATTTTATCTTTCACCCCTGAGAAAAAAATATGAACCGTTATTTTGTTGACCCCCGTATAGAGAAAGCGAAAACGATCGATACCGCTGTTTATACTTCTGCCGGGGTATTTGAAGCGGCGAAAGAAAAAATATTTGCTTCTTCCTGGCAATTTATTGGCGATACCGATAAAATAAAAAACAGAGGAAGCTGTTATCCCTTTACCCTGCTTGAAAAATATTTAGACGAACCTTTGCTGCTTACCCGAGATGACGATGACAGGATCCATTGTCTTTCAAATGTGTGTACCCATCGTGGCAATCTGCTGGTGTACGAACCCTGCCAGACCCGAAACCTGCGATGCAAATATCATGGACGTCTTTTTCATCTCGACGGCAGTTTTCGCTCTATGCCGGAGTTCAAAGAAGTAGAAAACTTTCCTTCTCCGGCAGACGATCTTCACCGGCTTCCCCTTTTTCAATGGGGTAAAATGCTTTTTACATCCTTAAATAAGAAGCAGGACGCATCTGTTTTTTTTAAAGATATGATAGCCCGCATGGACTGGCTGCCCCTGCACGAATTCAGTTTCAGACACGATCTTTCCAGAGAATATTTTGTAAATGCCAACTGGGCATTGTACTGCGAAAATTACCTCGAAGGGTTTCATATCCCTTATGTTCATGCCGGTCTCAATGCGATGATTGATTTCAGTGATTACAGCACCGAGTTGTTTTTTCCTTACTCCAGTTTGCAGATCGGGATCAGTAAAACAGGCGATGATTGCTTTGACCTGCCCGCCGCCTCTCCGGATTGCGGCCGAAACGTAGCGGCTTATTATTTCTGGATTTTCCCCAACCTGATGTTTAATTTCTATCCCTGGGGTTTATCGCTTAACGTTGTGCAGCCTCTGGCAATTGATAAAACAAAAGTTTCTTTTCTTACTTATGTGTGGAAGGAGGAAAAACGAAATGTGGGGGCCGGCAGCAATCTGGATAAGGTAGAAATGGAAGATGAAGAAATAGTACAGCAGGTGCAAAAAGGAATCCGGTCAAGATTTTACCGGCAGGGGCGTTATTCGGTTACCAGAGAGGTGGGCACGCATCATTTTCATATGCTGCTGTCAGAATTTCTGAATCCCTGATTTCTAACGAAGGCAATGTAATTTGAGGCGACAGAAAGCGTATCGAAAAACTTAACACGTTATGCCTGCCCTTTCATAAGGCGAAATTTATGGCAGCACCTCATCTTGAACGACAGCTGGGTCTTGGCGCCTGTATTTCCATTGTGGTTGGCGCCATTATCGGCAGTGGAATATTCATGAAGCCGGCCGTAATGGCCGGACAGGTGGGTTCGCCTTTTATTCTATTGCTGGTATGGGTTGTAGCCGGTATTGTTTCATTGTTTGGCGGTATGATCAATGCGGAAGTGGGAACCGTGTTACCTAAAACCGGCGGTCAATACATTTATTTCCAACACATGTATGGGAACTTTTTTGCATTTCTTTACGGATGGGCGGCATTTGTAGTAATCAATACGGCTGCCATTGCCGCTATTGCGTTTGTCTTTGCACAATATACACAGTACTTTGTTCAGCTTCCCCGGTTTTCTGCCGAAACAGAGCAACTGATCAGGCTTACTATTCCGGGTATTGGTCATTTATACCCGCTGGAGAATTTCGGCGTCAAAGTAGTTGCCATCATTGTTATTGTTCTTCTTTCCACAATAAATTACGTAAGCCTGAAAGCCGGAAGCACGGTGCAGGTTTTTTTTACAGTTATTAAAATCGGTTCATTGTTGCTGCTTGCCGGCATCATCTTTTTTTCAGGCAATGGTTCAACCGAAAATTTTTTTCATACCGATCCCTCTGTGAAAAAAACCGGATGGGAAATGGTATTGGGCTTTATTGCAGCTACCAGCGGCGCATTGGCTGCCTACGATGGATGGAACAACCTTGGATTTGTAGCCGGTGAAATAAAGAATCCACGGCAAAATATTCCCCGCGGACTGGTAATTGGGTTGCTTATCTGCATCACCATGTATGTACTTACCAACCAGGCTTATTTATATATGTTGCCGGTGCAGGAAATGAAAGACGCCGGGCTGGTGGCTTCAGATGCGTTAAATAAGGTGATGGCTGTTACCGGCGGCGGGCTGATAGCAGCAATGGTCATCATTTCTACATTTGGCGCAGTCAACGGCAGTGTGCTTCCTTGTGCAAGAATACAGTTTGCCATGGGACGGGAGGGTTATTTTTTTAAAGCGATAGGGAAAGTGCATCCGAAATATCATACTCCCGGCAATGCACTTTTGCTGCAGATGATCTGGGCCTGTCTGTTTGTACTCACGGGTTCTTTTGATATGCTGACGGATGTTTTTGTGTTTGTCACCTGGCTCTTTTATGGCTTTGCAGCCTATGGGCTTTTTATTTTACGAAAAAAAATGCCCGATGCACAAAGGGCATACAAGGTATGGGGTTACCCCTTCGTTCCGGTTATTTTCATTCTCTTTGCCACCTTTTATTTTTTTCTTACACTTTACAACGATATAAGCAGTTATCTGAATCGTGAAAAGGAATTTATTAATTCAGCGTACGGGCTGATCCTGACGATTCTAGGAATTCCATTGTATTGGTATTTTAAAAAAAGAAAGAAAATTCAGTTGCACGATACCGTTCCGGTTGAGTAATTTAGCTTCAGCTATTATTCATATCCCTGCCTGATTGAAATCATAAATGAAAAAAACTATTTTTGATTTCTTTGTTACAGGCCATGCCAAAAATGGATTTTGAAATGAAAGCATCATGTTCACTATACTGGTAACCGGCGTTGGGTCAATAATCGGGTACGGCATTATAGGCAGTCTCAGGCGATCAGAAATCAGTACCCGGATTATTGGCATTGATATCAATAGCGATGCCTACGGGCGTTGGGTTTCCGATCATTTCATCACCGGCGTGAGAGCTTCTTCACAGGATTTTATACCGTTGATAAATCGAATTAGTGAGGATTATAAAATCGATCTTGTCATTCCGGGTATCGAGCAGGATTTGTTTGCTCTTTGGGATAACCGGGACAGGATTAAAACCCGGGTGGTATTTAACAGCGATGTTTGCATTGGTTTATCAAGAAATAAGTATGAAACGTACCGGTACCTGAGCCAGTTTGATATCAGGCTCATTCCTACTTTGAAAGATTCTTCTTATAAAGATTGTGTAAATGTTCTGGGTCTGCCTTTTTTATTGAAACCCCTTTCTTCTTCTGCATCAAAAGGAATTGAAACAATTTATAATGAGGATGAATTTAATTTTTATACACGAAAAAATGCAGGCTGTTGTATTTATCAAAAAATAGTCGGCAGCCCGGAATCGGAATATACGGTTGCCGTATTTGGCAACGGAGCCGGGCAGTTTTTTGATTATATTATCCTGAAACGCAAACTTTCCGGTGAAGGAGCCACGCAAAAGGCAGTAATGACCGAAGATGAGGATATTCTGGATTATGTAAAGCATTTGTGCCGCATCCTGAAACCGGAAGGTCCGACAAATATCCAGTTGCGCAAAGAAGGCAGCAAAGTGTATCTGCTTGAGATTAATGCCCGCATATCCAGCGCCTGCTCCATAAGAACGCTGATGGGCTACAATGATCCGGAAATGTGTATCAAATATTATTTGATAAATCAAAAAATTAAACCTTCGAATAAAATTCCGGGTAAGGTAATACGATATATATCCGATAATTTCATACATCAGAATGAAAACAGCAATAATATCCGACATTCATGGTAATTATCCCGCACTGGAGGCCGTGCTTGCAGATATAGCGAAAGAAAAAGCAGATGTGATTTACTGCCTTGGCGATCTGGTAGGGTATTATTGCATGATTAACGAAGTAATTGAAACACTTCGGCAACGGCATATTAGTAGCCTGATGGGAAATCATGATTATGCTCTGGTATACAATCAGGGCGTTATTGACCGGTCAAAAACATGTACCAAAATTCTAAGCCGGCATCTTTCAGTAATAAAAGAGGAGAATCTTCAATTTCTGAAACAGTGCGGCAGCTATTTTGCTGTTAAAGCCGGCGGTAAAAATTTGTATTGCGTACACGGGGGGCTTTCCGATCCCGTGGATGAATATATTACCACTATCGACGAACATTATTTTATTAAGCACCGGTTTGGTTATGATGTGCTTGTGTCGGGCCACACACATATTCCGCGAAACGAAGTGTGTGGAAATAAAACATACCTCAATCCCGGGTCGGTGGGTCAGCCGCGTGATGGCAATCCGGATGCATGCTATTTGCTTATATCAGAGAGCGGGTATGTGCATAAAAGAGTTTCGTACAATATCCGGAAGATATGTGACGAAATGGAAAAGCAGGGATATGATGCCCGCATTTACCAGAATCTGTACAAAGGAAGAGGCGTTGGCAGTCAGTAATTTTTTTAGCCAGTCTTATTTTCTTTCCGTAAAATCAAACCTTTACCGTTTTCCATTTTCCTTTTTTAAAAAGCCAGAGGGTAAACAAACCCACCAGCGTTTCTGAAACAAACACACCCCAAAAAACTCCGCTGTGTTGCCAGTTCAGTGTAATGGCCAGTAAATACGATAGCGGAATTTGAATAAGCCAGAAAAAAACGAGATTAATTCGGGTGGGTGTTTTTGTGTCGCCGGCTCCGTTGAAAGCCTGCACCGACACCATCCACCATCCGTATACAAAGTAAGAATAGGAGAGTATGCGTACCCATTCGGCGCCGATGGATATAACTTTTTCATTATCGGAAAAAATGCTTACCAGCGACCTGCTATAGAAAAAATAGATGAACGATACGGCAATGAGAAAAATCATATTATAAAATCCGATTTTCCATACTGCCGATTCGGCACGGTCGGGTCGGCCGGCACCCAGGTTTTGTCCTACCAGTGTGGCCGCGGCATTGGATAGCCCCCAGGCGGGCATCAGCGTAAACATCATAATGCGTATCGTAATAGTGGAGCCGGCTACGGCTTCACTTCCTACACCCGCCAGTATCCGCATCAGAAATATCCAGGAAGTCATGGCTACCAGCATTTGCCCTACGCCGCCCAGTGATGTTTTTACAATGTTCATAATGATTTTTGCATCCCAATATATTTGCGAAAACCAGGCTTTAATATGCTTACCACCTTTGAATAACACGATTAATTGAACCAGTACTGCTACACCCCTGCCGATGTTGGTGGCAACAGCAGCTCCTTCGATTCCCATTTCAGGAAAAGGGCCCCAGCCGAATATCAGTACCGGATCGAGAATAATATTTATTGCGTTGGCCACCAGCAGAACCCACATGGCAATAGCCGCATCGCCGGCACCGCGAAATATAGCATTGATTACAAATAAAAGAATGATAACAAAGTTCCCTCCCAGCATCCATTGGGTATACCGGTAGCCATTTTGAACCGACCATTCATCGGCGCCCATCAGGGCCAGCAATTCTTTGGAAAAGAAAATTCCGGCAATCACAAACGGAACAGATATAAGCAGGGCTATAAAAATGGATTGAATACCAGATAAGCCTGCTTCCTCTTTTTTCTTTTCACCGATGCGGCGGGCAATGATGGCTGTAACAGCCGTTGATAACCCCATCGCTATGGAGTAAAGCAGAAATAAATAAGTTTCTGTAAGGCCAACGGTAGCCTGTGCCGAGGGCCCCAGCTTACCTACAAAGTATATGTCCACTACGGCAAAAGTGGATTCCATCACCAGTTCCAGGATCATAGGTACCGCAAGCAGAAAAATAGCCTTTTTAAGATCAATCTGGGTATAATCGGCCTCAGTGCCTCGTATAGCGTCTTTGATCCCTTTCCAAATCGAGCCGGGAGGCGGTGGGGGAGCCGTCATTTCGGCTCCGGAATTAATAGCCGGATTTTGTTCCATTCTTGTTATTATGAGGTCGATTATGATGAAATAAAGTACAAACTTAAGAAAGGCGACCGGATAAATATTTTAAAAAAATACATTATTACTAGTCAATGGCCACAAATACCTGATTTGAGAAATAATTCTGACAAAACTAAACAGCGCTTGTGACAGCCTTGTGTCAGCAGCCGTCAGAAACCCCTTTTCAAAAAAAAATCAGAAATTTTATTTTTATCTCTATATTTATACCATCTGTTTACCCCTTGCAGCCTTTCTCCGCCCTTTATCTTTTTTTTTAATTATTAAAACCAAAACAATGAAGTATTTCAGATTTTCCAGCATGCTGCTGGCTTCCGTCGTGCTTATCTTTTTGATTTCATGCGGTGGCGGCAATCAGCAAGATGACAAAAAAAACGATGGCGCCGACACTGCTGCCGGCAACACAACATCTGCAGTGAATACTATTGTAACCACCCCTCAAACGATGGTCATAATAGTGCATAAAGTAGCCGACTTTGTAAAATGGAAACCTTTTTATGATGCACATGATTCGGCCAGGCTTGCCAGCGGGTTGCATAATTATGTGATCGGTCGTGGTCTGCAGGATTCCAACAAAGTACTTGTAGCACTTAAAGCCGATGATCTGGAAAAAGCAAAAGCATTTTCTAAAGACCCCGGCCTGAAGCAGATAATGCAAAAGGCCGGTGTAGTAGGTGCTCCTTCAATAACTTTTGTTACCGCCACCTGGCAGGATACGGCTAATGTGGGCCCCCTTCCACGCTCCATGACCACTTTTACCGTTAAAGACTGGGATGCCTGGCTAAAAAGTTTTGATGATGGCAAGCAGGAAAGAACGGATAATGGCCTTCTTGTAAGGGTTGTAGGTCACGATGCAGAAGACACGAAAAAAGTAGCACTTGTTACAGCGCTTAGCGATACGGCAAAAGCATTTGCCTATTACAAATCGGACGCATTGAAAAAAAGACGGGAAGCCGGTGGAGTAATCACTGAGCCGGATCGGTTTCTCTTCACTATTGTGCAGCGGTATTAAATTAAGAGTGCTTTTTTTTAATACAAAAGGGACTTTCGCAAAGTCCCTTTTTTCAATTTTGGTTTAATCAATTCTTATTTTTTAATATCCAGAATGCGAATTACAGGAATATTCGTTCCTGCAATTCCGCAATAAAATTTTTCGGTGGTTTGTATAAAACAGACCTGTACATTCAAGTTGGATTGCCTGAACTCTTCTTTCAGTGTATTGGGATGATAATATTGATTATTGTCGATTCGTATCAGCCAACCGCAGCCATCGGCTTCCACGGGGCTACCTTCTATGATTGTGGCGTTAAAATAGTCTGCAGTCTGACAGAAATTGCATTCTCTCTTGCTGCAGGAAATAAATGAAAATGATAATATAAATGCTGTAAAAATCAGTTTCATAAATTTTTTATTAACCAACCGGTTTGCCAATTAAAGCCTACCTTGAACTGTTGGATATCTTTTCTATAGATGCATAGTTCATTCAAATCCGGTTTTTAATGCTGTAAAGCTAACTGACAGGAGTATGTTGAAAAAAAGATAATAGCGGCAGTTGTCGGCTGGATTACAGATAAGGGAAAAAGCTGCCGGTACAGCAATTTTTTGAAAACCCATTATGTTTATGTTGGTATTTTTCTGATGGCTTAATAAGGATTTTTCAGATAAAATTGATAATACATATTCTTGAAAAAAGAGAACAATTGGCAAAGCAGCTTAGCTTGCAATTCAGATAATAAAACGTGATCCTTTAATGGTTTTATCTTGAGTAAAAGTATCCCAAAGTGAATAGGCTAACCAACTTCTGAACGCAGCGTGTCAACGTATACTAAACCGTAGCAAGTAAGGTGACAGCATGGCTGATGTTTTCTCCTTTTGTCATCCAGTTGCTATTTGCTACAAATGCATTGGCCCAATTTTGAGGTTGATAAATTATCTCTATATGTACACGAACGCCAATGCGGAGGAAATCAGGTTAAACGAGCAATACAACGGTAAAACCAACTGGTTACATTGGGGCCCTTATCTGAGCGAAAGACAATGGGGGACGGTGAGGGAAGACTACAGTCCTTACGGGTCGGCTTGGGATTTTTTTCCTCACGATCATGCCCGAAGCAGGGTATATCGCTGGGGTGAGGATGGAATTGCCGGCATCAGTGATGAAATGCAGCGCTTGTGTTTTGCAGTTACAATGTGGAATGGCCGCGACCCGATACTGAAAGAAAGAATGTTTGGCCTAACGGGGCCGGAAGGCAATCATGGCGAAGATGTAAAAGAACTCTACTATTATCTCGACAGTACTCCTACACATTCGTACATGAAACATCTGTATAAGTATCCGCAGGCCGAATTTCCTTACGCTGACCTATTAAACATAAACCGTAACCGAACCAAGTTTGAAAGCGAATACGAATTATCTGATACAGGCATCTTTAATGAAAATAAATATTGGGATGTATTTACCGAATACGCGAAGGCGGATGAAGATGATATTTTAATAAAGATTACCGCCCATAACCGCGGCACAGACGCTGCAGAACTGACGCTGCTGCCCACACTCTGGTACCGCAACCTGTGGAAATTTGGGCTGATGAAAAAAAGACCTCTCATCCGGCTTGATCTGATGGCGGATGATTTCGGGCGGGTGAAAGCACTGCACGAAAAACTTGGGACTTACTTCCTATATTTCGATTTCCCGGAGAAAATTTTGTTTACCGAAAATGAAACCAATAACGAAAGGCTTTTCAATGGGCCGAATGAAACTCCTTTTGTAAAAGACGCGTTTCATCATGCCATTATCCATAATGATTACGAGTGGCTGTCGGAAAAAAGCGAAGGAACCAAATTTGCGCCGATGTATAAGTTTACCGTGAAAGGAAGTGAATCGGTTACTATTCGTTTACGATTGAGTAAAAAAGAAACAGACAATCCATTTGTTGATTATAATGAAGTGTTTGGCACAAGAATAAATGAGGCCGATGAATTTTATAATGCCATACATCCGGCTACTGCAGATGATGATACAAAAAACATACAGCGCCAGGCTTTGGCCGGTATGTTATGGAGCAAACAATACTTTAATATTGATATTCCGCGATGGCTCAATGGCGATCCCGGACAGATACAGCCTCCCGTCAGCCGAAAGACAGGAAGAAATGCGCACTGGCACACGCTGAATAATGAAGACATCATTTCAATGCCGGATAAATGGGAGTACCCTTGGTATGCTGCATGGGATCTCGCTTTTCATTGTGTGCCGCTGAGTATGGTGGACCCGCATTTTGCCAAAAACCAGCTTATACTATTATTGAGAGAATGGTACATGCACCCGAGCGGGCAACTGCCGGCCTATGAGTGGGCTTTTAGCGATGTGAATCCGCCCGTGCATGCATGGAGCGCTTTACAGGTATATAAGATGGAAAAAAAGAAAAACGGCAAAGGGGATGTGGATTTTTTAAAACGAGTTTTTCAAAAGCTGCTGCTGAATTTTACATGGTGGGTGAACCGTAAAGACGCGAAAGGCAATAATGTATTTGAAGGTGGTTTTCTCGGTCTCGATAATATCGGGGTATTCGAAAGAAGTAACTCGGTACCGGGGGGCGGTCGCCTGGAGCAGGCCGATGGTACGGCGTGGATGGGGATGTATTGCCTGAACATGCTGGAGATGGCGATCGAAATCTCACAGTCGGACAAAACATTTGAGGATGTGGCTACGAAATTTTTTGAACACTTTGTGTACATAGCCGAATCGCTGAACCGAATTGGTGAAGGGTGGACAGGTGCCTGGGATGAAAAGGAGGGGTTTTTTTATGATATACTTGCCTTGCCGGGAGACAGATATATTCCGTTAAAAGTTCGTTCGCTGGTAGGGCTGAGTACCATGTTTGCCGTGCTGACGCTGAACAAAGAATCACTCAAGAACCTTAAAGATTTCAAGATGCGGATGAAATGGTTTCAGAAATACAGAACTGATAACGGACAGTATCTTGTAATTGAAGAGGTGAATGACAATAAAGATATTTTACTGTCGATGATTCCAAAAGAGCGGCTGCAACGTCTGTTGAGGGCTATGCTTGATGAGAACGAATTTTTGGGAAAAGCAGGCATACGCAGTGTCTCAAAAATTCACGAATCTGGTTACAGTGTTCATGTTGATGGACAGAATTACGGCCTGAGTTATGAACCGGGTGAGTCAACTTCCGGCTTATTTGGTGGCAACAGCAACTGGAGAGGGCCTGTTTGGTTTCCGATGAATTACTTGCTGGTACAGGCTTTGAAAGAATATCATGCATATTATGGCGACGATTTCAAAGTAGAATTCCCCAGGGGCTCTGGGAAATGGATCAATCTGAAAGACGCATCGGATATGCTGGCAAAAAGAATGATCGGCTGTTTTCGGTTGAATGAGGATGGTAGTCGCCCGGTGAATAACAATCAAAATATTTACCATAGTGAACATTTTAAAAATCTCATCCTGTTCTACGAGTATTTTCACGGGGATACTGGAAGAGGGCTGGGAGCTTCGCATCAAACAGGTTGGACAGGAGTAGTGGCGGAGTTGATTCAACAGGTGTATAGCCCATCTCAAGCTAAGAATTTTGTGCCGGGAGCTCAAAATCGAAGCCGATTAATGGCTGACAATAGGTAAATGATAATTGATAAATCAAATAAACTGATTATCAGCCATGAACTATTAATTGCCTGTACGAATTGGGCTATTCATTATTCTGCGCACATTTTCTCAATTTCATAATTATTAAAAAGTCCTGTCATTCCGGTGTCTTCCAAATTGGTGTCTTCGTGCAATAGTAGAAGATCAGTTCAATCTATTGAAGATGTGAAGCCTTACGGCTTTTTGGATACTCTTCAACTTATGTTATTCAAAGATGTGTCAGAAAATATTGATAACCGAAAATTAAAAGTGGTTAGTTCTATGCAAAAGTCCGAAGGTGTATTGAAGGAAGCACGTTTTTGATTAACATTTTACAACATATCATCTGATTTTATCTAAAGGATGTATGCTCTTTCTTAATCGGGTTACTTAAAACACTCCTTTTTTGCAGTTTACACGACAAAAAAATTTTATTCTCTTCTTCTTCTAACGTATTTGTAAAGTGAACGACAGCTGCTACTTCGATATCGTGCAATATTTGTACTGAAAATGTTTTTTAATAACCATAATCATGAGAATATGTCAACTCAAACCGCAAAAGTAATACGCATGCACCAGGTGATTAGGAAAAAATCAGGCAAAGCTCTTTTTTATAAAATTGTGTTCATTGCTACTGCTTTTTTGATAGCAATGTTTACAGCCATTGGTGCCCGTGCTCAGAAGTTTCATGGAAAATATTTCAACAATCTGAACAACGAAGGGGTGATTCTGGACGGATATGATCCTGTTGCTTTTTTTACAGAAAGTAAACCTGTAAAAGGGAATCCGAATTTCCAGTACAGCTATCAGGATGCGATTTATTATTTCGCTTCACAGCAACATCTGGATATGTTCAAAACTGATCCGGAAAAATTTAAGCCTCAATATGGCGGATGGTGCGCTTATGCAGTTTCGCTTGGACGAATAGCCCCAATTGATGTTAATACTTTTTCAATTGTTGACGGTCGTCTTTTTATCCAGCATAACCAAAGAGCCGTGAACGGATGGAATAAAGATGTAACCGGAAATATAATAAAGGCAGATAAATATTGGCCTGCGGTATCATCGCATGGCGGCAAACAAATAACTACCGAAGAGGAAAAAGGGTTTTTGAATAATACAGATCCCGATGGAGTAATACTGCAGGGATATGATGCCGTTGCTTATTTTACTCATATGAAGGCAGTGAAAGGAAGGCCGGAATTTTCTGCCCGTTACAATGGTGCCACTTACTGGTTTTCTTCAGAGCAAAATGCCACAATGTTCAAGGATCATCCGGAGATGTTTGCACCCCAGTATGGGGCTTTCTGTGGATATGCTATGGCTTTGAATAAACTGCGCCCTATCAACCCTGAAATTTTTGATGTGATAGATGGACGGCTGATTCTTCAGCATTCGGAAGATGCGTACAAACAATTTCACAAAGACGTTTCGGGCTTTGTAAAAAAAGCTGATTATAACTGGCCTGGGCAGGTAAAAAAACAAGCGGGCAAAAAAGTAAAGTTTGATAAACCTGCAAAACCAGCGAATACAGAACCGAAATAATATTATTAATAACCGATCTGCAATAGCGGGTCATAAAAAACAAAAAAATGAAAAAGATTCTTTTCTTATTAATCATTGCTGTGTCAGTGATATTTTCAGCTTATGCCGATGACAAAATAAAGATTAAAGTTAACGGCGCCGTACTATCTTCTTTCAAAAATGATTTTCGTCATACTACTTCTGTCTCCTGGAAGCAGCATGGTCATCTGTTTATTGCCAGTTTTACGCAGTTTGACGGAAACTACCAGGCGTATTATACTTCTGATGGAAATCTGTTGGGTTTTCTGAGTACAGCCGCCATTGATGATCTTCCGCATGATGTGAGAAAAGTATTAAATAAAAGATTTGTTTCTGCGCAATTTCTGAGTGTCAGCCGGTTTTATTCAATTTCTAATGGTCTTTCTTTTATAGTAGGCCTTTCTGATAATGGCCGTAATAAATTTGTCCATATTAATAGAAATGGAACTGTGGAATCGGTTACATCTATAAAGTAAAATGAAAAAATATTTAAGCATTAGTTATGAAAAGAATAGTATTATTTTTTGCTGCTGTGGCCGTAGTTTCTATTAGTGGCATTGCACAGGTGATCGAATCAAAACATATTTCGCTTGATGGAGCCAAAAAAGTAGTTGCAGAAGCTGTAAAGTATGCAAAATCAAATAACGCTCCGGGAGGTGCAATTGCGGTAGTGGACAATGGCGGTAATCTGGTTTATTTGGAACGGCTTGATGGTACCTTTCCGGCTGCTGCTGAGGTGTCCATAAAAAAAGCAAATACCGCAGCCTTGTTTAGAGCCCCTTCTGCTAAACTCGAAAACGCCATCAATGCAGGAAGACCGGCTTTAATCACAGTGGGTCACACTTTTCTACAAGGGGGTATTCCTATCATTGTTGATGGACAGGTGATTGGTGCCATTGGGGTAAGTGGAGCTGCCAGTGCACAACAGGATGAGGAGATTGCCATTGCAGGCTCAAAAGCAAAGTTGAACTAAAATGAGAATGGGGTTTAGTGCAGTAGTGGCGATAAGTATCACTTTGGGCGTTGCAACAGGAGTTGTTATTGATAATATGCCTGTCAAGATAGGAAAACTGGTTGTCATCGGACTTCTGTTGTTTTTTTTAATTAAGCGTTTCCCAGACAGGCAAAAAAATAGAAATCACTGAAATGAGAAAGCTTTACAATTTTTGGAGGATTTATTTGTTGATTGCGGGCTTATTGTTGCTGGCTGTATTTGTCTTTGCACAAGAAATACGCCAACTAACCGTTGATAAACCCCAAGCCATAGCGGATCTTAAAACAAGCGAAGGTGCTGCATGGGTTAATGCTAAATGGTATGTGCAGCCTGCACATGTACACGACAAAGAATTTCGTTTGCCGGGCCCGCAAGCGGGAGGTGGTGATCGATTGCCCCTTTATCCAACCGGTGCTATCATAAAGTCTCATACGCTGCATCCGCAGATTGGGGCAGTTGATTTTGAAAAAGGTTTTAAATCCATTAGACCCGATGAGCTTGAAAGCAGGCAGGGCACAGGTCTGTTTTCCCATGTATGGTATAAAGTAGAGCTAACAATTCCAAAGGTTATCGGAAAGCTCAATACGGCAGGCGCTACTGCTGTGTTTGAAATTGTGGTAGATGATTACAGCGAAATATGGGTGAATGGGAGTCAGATGGTTGGATTTGGACAAAATGGTAATGGTTTGATAAGCGGGTACAATACAAGGAACCGTGTAATATTGACAAGTAATGCAAAAGAAGGAGAAAAGTTTGTTATTTATATTCTTGGAATCAACGGGCCGATCGGGAAACTGCCGGAAAATTATATATGGATAAGAAATGCGGTTGTTGATTTTTATAAAGACGGACTACCCTCCAATAAAATATGGAAAGATGTCGGAAATGTTTATGTAATTGATGAAAAGCTTAATGACATCATTATTCCGGGAACCAAAGTAGGAAAAGTGGCCGAAGGATTTTCTTTTACGGAAGGACCGGTATGGCATCCCGACGGATACTTGCTTTTTAGTGACCCCAACACCAATACCATTTACCGTTATAATCCAAAAAATCATAACGTTACCGTCTATGCAAGTCATAGTGGTTATACCGGTGTCGACATAGGTGATTATGGTCAGCCCGGATCGAATGGTCTGGCTATTGATAAAGAAGGAAGGTTGATTGTGGCGCAGCATGGCAACCGGAGAATTATTCGTCATGAAAAGAAAGGACCAGTTACCGTACTCGCCGATAAGATTGATGGCAAGCGGCTTAACAGCCCGAATGATGTAGTGTTAAAAAGCGATGGTTCTGTTTATTTTACTGACCCTCCCTATGGTCTGCCCAATTTTTATAACGATACACGAAAGGAATTGCCTTATCAGGGAGTATATAGGATTAAAGACGGTAAAGTAGAATTACTTACGACCGATCTGGGCGGACCAAATGGTATCGCGTTTTCTCCGGACGAAAAGTACCTGTATGTTACCAACTGGGATATCCGTGATATTCATCAAACCAAAACACTCTGGCGGTACGAGGTGCAGCTGGATGGAACACTTAAAAACGGGAAAATATTTTTTGACTGGAACCTTACCGAAGATACTGAAGCATTAGATGGAATGAAGGTGGATAATGAAGGCAACCTCTATGTTTCAGCTCCAGGGGGATTATGGATACTCAGTCCCGGAGGAAAATTATTAGGTAAAATTGTTACTCCTGAACGCCCCGCTAACATGGCATGGGGAGATGATGGAAAAACCTTGTACATGACGGCTCATACCAGCCTCTATAAAATTAGAGTTAAAACCGGCGGAAAATTCAGCTGGGAATAATATAAAATAAAATATTTAGTAAATGGAAAAAATTATTTCGCTCTTGGCAACAATGATTTCTGTCACGATTTTATCGGCTCAGTCAGATAAAAATCTGCACCTTACAACTGGCGTTGGTATAAATAAAATACAAGGTGAATTAGGTAAAACTTTTCGAAACTCCGTTGCCTTTAATTCTGGCTTTGAAAAATCTTTTTCCAATAGCTGGTTTGGTGTACTGGAAGTAAATTTTAATACTATAAAATACGACCAGCAGTTCAGGGACGAATCATCGCCTTACCTGTTTCAGAATACCAGTAGCTCGCTGATAACCATTGGTATAAATGGCGGATATGATTTTCATTTTGGGAAATCCGGAGTATTTGCTTCCCCTTACACTGGAACGGGTTACGTCAATGTAGGTGAACCAAGAGTGTATCTCGATGAAATTAACAATATCATTACTCAGCAGATAGTGAGAAAAAACGGTATCATTTGGAAAGCTGGTGGAAGGGTAGGCTTAATTACAAAGTCAAAACTGCTGCAAACGATCTATCTTGATGGTTCGTGGTGGACATCCTCTGCTAAATCGCATGGCAACCGATTTGAAAGTGTTTCGGTTTTTATCGGTTTGCGAATGAAAATGAATTAAAAAATTGACCGGTAAAATCGGCTGTCAAACGCTGATTTTGATATAATAGAAATAAATTAGCAAAATGAAAACAGCAATTGTAACCGGTGCATCGGGCAACCTGGGGCAGGCAGTAGTTAAAAAGTTTATTGACGAAGGATATAATGTAGTGGGAACGGTTATTCCCAACGATCCCGTGCCGGTAAATTTTCCAGGGTATAGGTTTGAAAAGGTAGTGGTTGACCTGATGAATGAAGACGATTCAAGAAAATTTGTTGAGTCAGTAACGGTTAAATACGGAAGCATAGATGTGGCCGTGTTAACAGTCGGCGGATTTGCCATGGGCAAAATAGCCGAAACCAAAACATCGGACATATACAAGCAATACAAACTGAATTTTGAAACCGCTTATAATGTTGCCCGCCCTGTATTTATGCAGATGATGCAGCAAAACAGCGGACGTATTTTTATTATCGGTTCACGGCCCGGCCTTGATGCGAAGAGCGGAAAGGGGATGGTGGCATATGGACTGGGCAAGTCGCTCATCTTCCGTCTTGCTGAACTAATGAATGAGGAAACAAAAGGACATAATGTAGTTACATCGGTAGTAGTGCCCAGCACCATTGATACTCCACAAAATCGAAAGGCTATGCCCGATGTTGACCCCTCCAGATGGGTGACACCCGAGGCTATTGCTGGTATCATCTATTTTTACTGTACGGATGCCGCTGCTTCTCTTAGAGATCCAGTAATTAAAGTGTACAATAACGCGTAGGCTTTGTTTACAGCAAAGCTGAAATATGACACATGTGGAAAATTTTTGAAGCAAATTATGATGGCCTACATTGTTAGCAGCAAATAAAATTGTTAACTATTTAACTAACCATTTTTGTTTTAACCGAATTTTAAGTTCACGAATGCAAATTATCTTACGCTAGTATAGATCTGTCTTTCTGACCTTCGCACTTCAAAAAATAATCCCTTTTGCTTATTCAGGTTGTTGTAAATACCTGTGTGGAGGAGGGCAGTATTAATAATTTAGTTATGTTGGTCAGAACAAAAAGAGAATTGATAGATAAGATGATCACAGAGGCTATTATCCGTCAGCATTCCTTGTTTACAAATCTGGATGAACAGTTTGGTAAGATATGCGCATTCGCAAAGCTTGTCAGGTTACAGAAGAAGAACCCGGTTCCTCTTACAAGCGAGAGAAAAAGCCGGGTTTATTTTCTCGCCAGCGGAGCGGCAAGACTTGTAAGTGTTGCGGCTGTAGGAGAAGATTACGTGAGCGATATTTTGGTAGATGGAGAACCTTTCGGCGACTTTTCGCTTACCGGAAGCATGCCCGAAGGATATATAATTGGACTCAGACCAAGTACCCATGTGTTTTATTTTTTTACAGATGATTTTAAAAAACTGCTGAATCAATATCATCAGTTAAGTCTCAATTATAATCTAATTATCTGTAACAGGCTCAGGTATTTCCAAATACGCCATTATGTATGGACCAGGAAAGATGCCAGGGAACGATTATTGTTTTTTTTTCGTGCCTGGGCTGCCTGCACAGGTACCAGGATTAATGATAAAGTAGTACTCGAAAATTATTTTTCAATTGGGGATATTGGAGATTTTATCGGTGTATCTCGCCAGTTTTTGCATATTATGCTCAACGAACTGAAGCAAGAAGGCTTTCTTTACTATTCACGAAAACAGATCTGGATTTCAGATCAAATTCTACAATCAGAACAAGAAATCCGTAAGGAGGCTGTTTAGTTAGCTATGCATCTGCTGAATGTAAAAAACCTTGCTTTACCTCTTCGACTTTCTTGCAGAAAAACATAAATCTGTAAACAACTTTACAATTTTCATTAAAAAATATCGCTCACGGCCGCACAGTAATACATTGAAATATTAGATTTGCTTCATCACTTTCTTTATTTTCTTATTTTATCCTGTGTTGATTCGTTTTCGGCCTAATGTATACATACGAGAAAATCGTTGTGTAATATATTATAAATGAGCGATGAAATCAGTCAAAAATAATATGGTAGGGTATACCATAGCTGGATGAGTCGAGTATAATTAATCCGCTTTATGAAAAAAAATTGCAAGCGATATTGTTATCTTGTTTATGCTTCTTGCTTGTTTTGTTTTTTTATTTTATTCATTGTAATAAAGGACTTTTTCGCTTTGCGTTCCGGCATGATTAATTGGTGGATACCTGTAATGCTTGTCGTGGAAAGTGTTTTATTATTTTTTGTTTCACTTTCATTTCGAAAAGTGATGAAGCGGAATGCAGAACTAATCGATTTACTGAAAACAAAAAACGAATTTTTACAGGAGCACAAACTTACTTCACATGCGATATGTGCTGTTACTGGTCAAATATGGTGGGAAGCAGATCTGATTAATGGAAAAATTTCTTACCGGGATGAAAACCTGGGCAGAATGCTCGGTTTTTCTTTATCAGATATACAGTCAGAAGATAACTGGTGGGAAAACAACCTGCATCCCTGTGACAGGGAAGCTACTATCCGGAAATTTAATTCCGCTATTCTAAGCGATGATAAATGTTGTATTGCAGAATATCGTTTTCGCTGCAAAGATGGTTTGTATAAGTTTATTCTTGACAGCAGTTATATTATTAGGGATTTTTCGGGAAAAGCATGCCGTATTATTGGTTGTATGCAGGATATTACTGTTTACAAAAAGCAGGATGTAATGAATTTACCAGAGGTACTGGAGCAAGTGGAGGAAGTGAAGTTGTTAATTGAAAAGGCTCAGGAGCTTGAACGTCAAAAACTCAGCGCTGAATTGCATGACAACGTTAATCAACTGATACTAAGTGCGCAGCTATATACTACTCATGCATTAAAAAGCTGGAGACTCGAAGGGGAACAGTTAAAGATCCTTCATCTTATCTCAGAAGCTATCGATCAGGCTTTCACTGAAGTAAGAAAACTTTCTCATGCGCTAAATATTTCCTGGGACAAAAACAATGATTTTATCAGGTCAGTTACAAATTTATGCTGCCGGGTGGCTGAGGTTAATAATTTCTGCGTGCAGCTTGCCGTAGATAACTTTAATCATGAATTACTCAATAATGATCAGAAGTATGCGATTTATAGGATTGTACAGGAACAGCTTACCAACATAACTAAACATGCAAAGGCTTCTGTTGTGGAAATCCGGATGCATAATAGCAATAATCAGGTACGGGTAGATATTATTGACAACGGATGCGGCTTTGATACACTAAATACAAGCAGGGGAATCGGGTTACAGAATATGCAAAAAAGGGCGGAGTTGTGTCAGGGAAAATTTGAAATAAATTCAGCAATTGGAAAGGGAACACGTCTTACGATACTATTCAACATTACAGGCAGGACGAGATTCACCCCCGTCGAAATGAGTGGATCGTTTCAAATTATATCAAATTAAATGATGAATGCATTTTAGTTTTGAAAATATAAATACCGGTTTACCCTCCTTGCTTCTGAAAAAATACCTGGCAGATTTTCATCTTGATAATGGATTGTTCGAAAAACTTGCAGGCTGTGGTAGAAGCAGGATATTGCAAAAGTCCGAGCATCTGGTTCTCACTGGCCCAGCTTGCCCGCTTTACCTTGTTTTAAGTGGTAAGCTGAAGCTGATTGACCATGCTGGTGCAGATGAATGGATACTTACGGATATTCTCCGGCCCGGAGATTTTTTTGGCGATATCACATTGTCCGGAAACGGAAATATCAACCGGTATGCTGAAGTTACTTCGGGGCATACATTGGTTTGGTCTTTTAATGTCTGCACTATTAAGCGGATTATAAAAGAAAATCCATCCTTTGCACTGGTACTGGCGCATTCCCTTGGAAAAAAGTTATTACAGGCAGAAAAAAAGAATATCGGGTTTTATCATAATAACACAAGAAAAAGAGTAATTGATTTTTTTCAGAAATGGGCAGAATTGGAGGGTACTAAGTCCGGAAACAAAGTGGTGCTGGCGAATGATCTTACTCTTACCGACCTGGCCGGCTATGTTTCCGCGTCAAGACAAACTATTCATTCTATTCTCAAGGAATTCAGGAAATCGGAACAGCTTGAATGGAACAGAAAAAAAGTAACTGTTTGCCCATCTCTTTGGGAAAAGGGATCATAGATAAGGTAAACGAATAAATACTTTTTTGTAAAGAATTTTACACATCAGCCTTTAACGGAACATTAACTTGGCTAATCAAATATTAATTGATTATGCTTTTAGTTGCAAATCCAAACATCCGCCAAATGAGAAACTATACCTATTTTTTTCTATCGTTTTTTTTAATTCCATTCTTTTGTACTTCCCAGATTCCATCTGCTGGCATGAAGCTATGGCTAAAAGCTGATGACGGCGCTTACATTGATGCATTGGTAACACCTGCCACAGACAGCACGTTGGTACAAATCTGGGCCGACCGTAGCGGCAATGGTAATCATTTCATCCAACTCGATTCAAACAAACGTCCTGCCATGATTGAAAGCGTATTATGCGGCCAGCCGGTATTGCGGTTCAACAGCGGAAGAAGAACATTTCTGTACAGCAATATGCGCCTGAGTGGTATTAAAACTGTTTTTGTTGTTTTTATTAAACCATCGATCTTGGGCGAAGCGGGAGAGCTTATATCGTTGAAAGGAAACAGCAACGAGTTCTCCGAAGTTGTAGTTACTGATTTTCCCGGATACGACCCTGTTACATTTATATTCGATTTGCCATCTACATCCGCGGGTAGTTTTTTTCGAAATTCCGTTGGTATTGGCGCATCTTTTTCGGGTCTTGGGAATCTTGTTGTGGTCTCGTATAATGGCGGCGTTATTTCAGACCCGGCGAATTATTCAGCCTATTATGATAATGTATCTTTGCCAGTAAGTGGCAACGGATTACTGGGAAGATATTCGGGCGACAGCACCACGATTGGTGCAAGAGCGCCTTTTCAGAATATTAATTTTTTGAATGGAGATATTGCCGAAATGATTGTTTACGACAGAATACTTTCATTGGCCGAAATAAATGATGTTTCCGATTATCTTATTTATAAATACGGACTACTGGGCAATTGTGTTCTTCCCGTAAAGCTAAATTATTTTGATGCAAAACTTTCAGGAACCAAGGTGCGTGTTTCATGGGAAATGGGTAATGAAACGGGGATAGAAAAATACCAAATTCAGCGAAGTATTGACGGGCAATCATGGCATTCTCTTGATTTTGTTTCTGCATCTCATAACTACAGGCAATACTTATTCTGCGATGAAAACCCTTATAGTGGGCGGAGCTATTATCGACTTGCAATTTTCAATAATAAGGAAATTATCGGGTATAGCGCTGTGAAGAGTGTAAATAGTCTTTTTAGTTCTGCAAGGACTCAAATTTTTAATTTGTTTCCCAATCCTGCAGCTGATTTCTTCTTTGTCGAATCGTCGTATCCTGAATCGCTTATAGTTACTATTGTTGCTGGTAACGGACAGTTGGTAAAGAAGCAAAATGTTTTACCTGGTCAGAAAATAAATATTTCAGATTTATCTCGCGGTGTCTACGTTATAAATATTCGTGGAAAACAAACAGAAGCAAATCATAAGTTAATAATACGATAAGTGAGAGTATATCTGGTGATTTTGTCCATAAAAAATAAGCCCTATGATAAAAATAATCTTTATACCACTCTGCCTGTTATCACTGTCTACGACTGTGGCGGCACAATATGGAACCATCTACAGTAAAAACTTTTGGGATACTACTTCTGATTTTATTACGAACGGAAATACAACTGCCACACTGAGCGGTAATTATATTAATATCAGCAGCGCTACCACACTCAATTATTCAAACACTGTTTACATTACAGGATATACTACCAAGCTCAGTAAGTGGCGATTCAGGGCACGATTCAGAATACAGGCCTGGGCATCCAATTCATACGGGATAGGTTTTGGTGTGAAGTCAGTCAATACAAATGTAAATAATGATGTGTTTGGATTTATCCAAACTTCTAATACTGGTATTGGAGGGTTGTATGTCCTACGTTCTGATATGACGGTGCTTGCATCGGGACCTGCTCTTGGCGTAGCATTGAACGATGTGATTGACATTGAAACTGTTCTTAAGGATAGTGTAGTTACTTTTAATACATATAATATCACCAGCGGCATATCGAGGTCGGTAACTTATACTTATGTGTGGGACGGAAGTCCGCGGGTGATTCCAAATACAGGCAGGTTTGCTTTACTGGAACTTGGAGGCACACATCAGTTGCAAAATATAGAAATCAGCAGCGATGAAACCGTTGGTGCCACTATTGCTGTTATCGGCGACAGCAAAACTGCCGGATACTTTGCAAGTTCTTTTGCCGGAAGGTACGCGGCACAGTTAAATAACATTTATCCGGTTACAGTCATTAATGCAGGCGGTGGCGATAAGGTTACGGAAGCATTGGCAAGAAAAGATGAGCTGGAAAGACTGACAGCACAAAAATACCTGTTGTGTATCGGCAGCAACGATCTTCGATTTGGCGGGACACTAAGCAATCTGCAGTATAATTATGATTCGTTGGTAAGAATACTGCAGGCAACCGGCGCAGATGTGTATCATATTGTAATGCCCGAAGATTATAATAAAGCATGGGCTGTAAACATGCTTCCCTTCAAGAACTGGGTAGAAACTACATATGGTTCCTTTTACATCGGAGGCGTTTGGGACAGTCTCAAGAACGGAAATATTTTAAAGAATACGTACGACTGGAGCGATGGTATTCACCTGAATCAGACCGGTAACAATAAAGTATATGAAGCACTTATTGCCAGTGGCAAACTTTCCGGAAGTGTTACCACTCTGCCGATTAAACTAATTTCCTTTGATGCCAGAAAGATCACCGCAGAAAGAGCTATCCTTCAATGGGAGGTCGATGATACTGATCACGTCCAAAACTTTAGCCTGATGAAAAGCTATGACGGTTCGGTTTTTAGTGAGTTCGCTCAGATTAGCCCAAACATCAATAGCTATTTAGATAATCGTTTAGCAGATGGGAATAACTATTACCGGCTTAAGATTATAGAGTTGGACGGAAAGGTTACTTACAGCAAAACTGCATTGATTAGTAACCGTAGGAAATCCGTTAACATTACGGATTTTCAATTTATGCAGCCGTCCGGATGGATTTTAACAGCAGAAGCCTTGCATAGTACAAAATTGAATTGGAAAATAATTGATGTCACAGGTAAAATCATAAAACAGAATAATATCACACTTATCAAAGGAGTCAATACGCTGAAGATACCTGTTTATCAGCTCAACCACGGCCTATGGTTTCTTATTCTATTAGTTCCTGGAGAACTACCAGAAGTGGTTTCATTTTTCCGGTAATCCCTTGAAGGTTTTTCCCAGGTAGGTGAAGTTTAAATTGAATATTCGTAACAATTTTTTAAATCAAAGATTATTATAAAACTTTATTCTTAAATCGTGATATGATAGTTAGTACTAAAGTACCGACTTGTATTCAGCAATAAGCAGTAATGGGTTAGATGACAGAAAAGGTTTTGCCCGTTGGACTTACTTGTAGGATATACTTTTGTTTTTGCAAAGTAAGTACGGGGGCAAAAAGTGCGGTCTGTTATAACAATACTTATTGAAGTCTGGATAGATGATGAAATTGAACCAGGCTTACTTGAGAAACAGCAATAAAGAAGATCTGTATACTTTAATTGTCAACATGATTTGTAAAGATGCCGACATTTTCCTACTCAAAAAATAGATATTTTGGTTTAAAAAAAATGAAGTTTCTGGTTGTAGTGATCTTTGGCCTTAGTTGCAGTTCATTGAAGAACCATTCCATGCTGAGTGTCGCCGGATGTATGAACAAATCAAAGCCTATATATTTATTGCCTTTTCCTGTGGGCACTTCTTATTATTTATTACAAGGAAACTGTGGGAAACATAGTCATTTCGGAAAGGAGAAATTTGCCTATGATTTCCGGATGCCTGTAGGATCAGTTATTACTGCAATGCGTTCCGGAAAAGTAGTAAACCTTCAGGAACGGTTTATAGACGGCACCAATAACAATGACTCCCTTAATTTTATCATTATTTTGCACGATGACTCGACTGCATCAAGGTATCTGCATATTACACAAAACGGAGCCCTCGTAAGGAGAGGCGAGTATGTAAATGCAGGAGACACCATTGGGCTTAGCGGTAATTCGGGGCTTAGTACTGAGCCGCATCTGCACGTTGATGTTACGGGGTATTGCACCCATTCCCCCTGCCAAACTCTTCCATTTTCCTTTATGAATTGCACAACTTCTTTTCCTGTACAAGGAAAAAAATATTTGGCAATTCCGCTATAATTTTTTAGGGTATTAGCAGAGAGGAAATAAGAAAAAATTTTGAATTATTTTATCGCTGTAAGGATTGAGGTTCACTATTTCAAATCTGTCCGCATATTATGTATGCGAAAGCAACCGGAAAATAAGGACAATATCCAATTTTGATGGTCTAATTTTCGGAAATTAGCCGCTATGGTCAGGCAAAGGGAGAACAGTGATAATTTTTATTAACGGATGCATGATATTTCCTTTTTATTCAGCATACCAGCGTAGGAAATTCTTTTAATATTATCATTTACATACAATACAATCCAGTCGTCGTATCGGACGACTTTTGCTGAAAGGGAAACAGGTTCGGCTACATAATCTTTTACGGCTTCGTTTACTGCTTTTCCATTCGGGCCTACAATCAGGCAATAATTTTCTTCCCCTTTCTCATTTTGTACTCGCAATACGGGTGGAATGCCTCCCAGAATGCAACGGATTGCGCAGTCTTTGTGTGGCTTGCCCTGGCCAGGTTTCATTACACCGAAAAAGCATTTGGGATCAACGATCTCACCTTTGATGATTTGCTCGCCCAGGTCTACTTGTGCAGGAAGAAATGCCGCCACATTTTTCTGATCAGATATAGCGATAATAGGGTTATCATTTTTATCTATCTGCATGATGGTTTTGCCATCATTGTACAATAAAGTTCCTTTGATCCGTAACAACCGGTTGTCAAACGGTTGACCTTTTGCCATACTTAATTCCTGCATTACACCTGCCGCTCCGTGCTTGCCGTATCCGACCAAAGGGACAGTAATAAATGAAACATTACCGAAAATGTCCTTTTCGCTTATCACCCGCAGGTGGGGGATAGGTGCAGTGTAGTAAACACCCTGTACTTCGGTTAGTTTGCCAAACTCAAAGACAGCCCTTCTGAACTTTTTTTGTGAAAACGACAATACAATTCCTGAGGTGGCTATAAGAATGATAAGCCCTACAATAAACTTTTTAATATGTATTACATAGTCAAGCGGTGCTTTGGGCATCCAGCCAATATAGAAGCCTTCACAGGTATCATCCTTTGACTTTTTGTTTTGACGGGAACGGAAAACGGGCATTCCATCTTTATTTATCTTTTGATTTGACATGTTGCCTATAAAATTACAAGTGCTGATTCTCGATTTGCAAATATTGGGTATTAAGCATGGCTATTTTTTGCTTCAGTCCGAAACTTCCGGAGGTGCTTCTCCCTCCGGATTCGGTTTTGGATTTAACCATACTTCATCATCTCTTATTATAATATTATAGGTGTTTACTTTCTCATGAAAAGGCGGAGGTGATTGCCCATTGTGTGGCAGATACTGGTAGCCATGCCAGGGACAGGTAATGCAACCATCAATGATCTTTCCTTCTCCAAGCGGACCGCCCTGGTGCTTACATACATTATGAAGAGCATATAATTTTCCTTCGTGCCGGTATACAGCAATACGTTCTTTATCCAGACAAAATATTTTGGCTCGACTCTCTTCAAACTCGTTTATTTTCGCAACAAAGAAAAATCCTTCTTTCTGTAAGGTAAATCGTTCCTTGTCTTTTTTTACTTCCTTTTGGCCAGCAATCAGATGGAGTATTATCAACACGACAGCCCCAATAATTACAAATAAAAAAAATACAGGATTTGACTCATACTGAATCACTCCCAGCATTATATGCATGATAACAAGCAGGTAAGCTAGGTATACAAACATGTGTAGCGTCTTCCAAACCCTGGGGCCAATAGTATGCAGCCAGAAATCATGGCTGGTTATCGCCATCAGAAAAAAAATGATAAGGGCAAAAAAACCAAGCGCTTGGAAAGGAAACTGGGAGACGGAGTCAAATTCTGTATTTGAAGTGAACAGAGAAACAAGCGGATTGACATCACTCAGCGCATGAAACTGGACAACACTAAAGCTACCGTGTAGCAGAGCCAGTGTAAACATGGTGACACCAAGATGACGGCGGTTATAAAGCAAAGGCAGAAATTTTTTATTGATACGGCAAAGCGGCCCGATAGCCAATATGACATGCAGTAATAACACCGCTAATGTGGAAGTTGAACGAATAAGAACAGTTTCAAAAGTATAATTAGGATTGAAAACAGTGGTAAGCGAAATAAATATGACAAGATAAAATACGCAACCAAAAAAGATCAGCCAGTCGTAGATCTTTTTTTGCCTGTTCCACCCCACTGCTACATATGATGTGCCCATAATGCCCCCTTTCCCCTAAAAGGGGAGTTTAATCGTTTCTATAATCTGTTTGCCAATAAAGTCATAAAGTATCAGCTGGTCGTTTGAGAAATTGATATTTTTAACAACGGAGTCTATTTGAAAATAATAATTTCCCCTTGCTTCTATCCGTCCGATCAATCTTGCCTGTTCAATATTTTTATTTTCCCCTTCCGCCCAATAGATGGTGGCAGTAGGATAAGTAAGCACTTCATTATTAATCCATTCCAGTTGCCAATGATTTTTTCCCTCATCCGTTCTAATGTTAACGGTATATTCTTTTTTGTTAACCGATGTTTCTATAACGGGCAACGCTTTTTCGGCTATTGGCTGAAACAATTTATTTTTATATGGTCCCGGAATGGATAGCCAGGCAGTGATAATACCTGCCGGAAGCAGGGCTGCCCATAACAACCAGACCTGCAGATGTCTTTTGCGCAGTTGTTTTATGCGAATGCCTCTTGTTGTTTCTGCTTCATTTTGAATGGAAAGCGATCTTGATGCCCGGACCCACTTTTTAAGCAGTATCGGCCAGAAGACGATTGATCCGGGAATAATGATTATACGGAAGCCCCAACTACCACCGTTTGCGCCTTCATCTATCTTGCCTGCTCCTTTTATTGAAAATGGAATTGCAAAGATAAATCCAGCAATCAGGTAAATAGAAAAGATCAGTAATATTACTTCAATTAAAAACATACTCAGTTTTACAGCATCTTCTTTTCATAAAGAGTACCCATTTCTTCACTTTAAGGATTTGGCCTGTTTTCTGCAATCATCAATGCATGCCCATCAGCATCCTTTATAACAAATGCCTTTTTAAAGCCTAATTGTTGGTCCGGCAGATGAACTAACTCATGAGAAATAAATGCTACATTATTTTTCTTTAGCATATCGTACATTTTTTCAGCATTGTCGGTCCATAAAATGGTTTGCCAAAACCAGATATCATCGGCTCTGGTATCAGATGGGTAGGGTTGGCCGGGACCGGGTACCAGATATTCAAGAAACTCCATTCCGGGGCCTCTTGATGATCTTAAACCAGTAATGTGCAGATGGGCACCTTTCACGTTATTAAGATGCTCTTGTTCAGTTCCTTTGTTCCAGCTATCTCCCTTTCTTTCTAGTCCTAAAATATCGCGATATAATTTAAGGCTATTGTCTGTATTACTGACTCCGATGGCGGTATGGTCAATACCTATAAAAATATTTTCATTTTTTGTTTGCCATTTTGGATCACCTTTTCCTTTCGGAAAAAAAATCAACTCGAGGTTATGATCATCAGGGTCGTGAAAATAGAATGCTTTAATACCTTCTGCTGCTGGAATGGATTTCGGCAAGGTTTGTGGACCTGTACTTACATGTTCCACATTAAATTTCCGTAAATGACTGTATGCTTTATCCATATCGCTAACCACAATAGCGATATGCTGAAAGAAGAGATCATTGCTTCTTGCATCTTCCGGGATGGAACGGCCGCCGGCAGTAAGATAATCTACCAGATGTATCTGCTCATCGCCTAATTGCAGCGTTGCAATTTTCATTCGAATACCAAACACACCTTGCAGATTTTCGTATTCATGGCCATATACTTCTACTTCCGATACTTTTCTAAATGTAAGAACTTTGGTATAAAATTCTAGTGAACGGTCCATTTCAGATACCGTAATGCGAATTGGGCCAACGCCAGTAATTTTTTGGGCTGACAAATCTTTTATTCCCGGTAGTTGAATTAGAAAAATAAGTAGTATGCTAATTCTTTTCATAATAATTTACTTTACAATGGAAACTTCAAAGTTTTCAGTTCTGATTTTCTTTTAAATCTCTGTCTGCTTTCTTTTGAACTTACTTTTTTTTGGGTGAAAAGGAAAAATTCACATGCGGCCAGCATGGCAATTACAGGCACTATTAGATAAATCCAGAAAGCGGTCCATATATTTGCCGGCAAAGCGCTGGCAAATGATCTGGCCGGGTTCATACCAAACCCGGATATCGGACCTGCCAAAATCACCCAGGTACACACCAGGCATCCGGCGAATATTCTTGTATATTTCTTTAATTTGTTATGATGCGAAGTGAACAACACCATACTCATCGTAATGAATGCAATCAAAAATTCTGTAATTAGCGCCGCCGCCACTCCTGGCTTTCCGGGTATGGTAACAGCAGAGTTGACAGGAAATTCAATTAACATAGGCCCCATCAGCCATTGCATTATATATACCGCCAGTGTGCCGCCAATAAATTGGGCAATGATAAAGAATAGAGCATCGTACAGGCACATTTTTTTTATTCTTAGAAAACTAAGCGTTACAGCCGGGTTGATCTGTGATCCGCTGGGTGCTGTCCAAGGCGAATAGAATATGAATAAAGCCGTAACTCCCATCGCTACACCCATTAGAAAATTCTTAAGTGTAAAATCCGGAACAGAATTGTACCACGAACTTTTTTCTGAAAACAACATGGCGCTAAAAAAACAGGCGGAGATCATAAAGATAGCTAACCCCAGCGCTTCCTGTATATAGTGCTCCCAGTTTTTTCTGAAAGCCGCCTTCATCTGCTTTAACCCATTACTGCCGGTAAACACCTGTATGTGCATTGCCCTCATAGTGCAAAGAGAATAGGATTAAAAAAAATAGTTTGTCAATTCACAGACGATTGCCCTAAATGTTTAATTTCTTTTAATTCTTTTTCGAGGAAATAATTCAGACCTGTTCTCAAAACAGCGATGGCTGATAATTGCCCGAGATCATTCCACGTAGGTGCTACAGCAGTTTGTAAAATATCGGCGCCAAGTAGCAACTCAAGGGCAATTGCGATTGAACTTCCAAGCTGTACTCTGATTCCCTCATTGCTCATACGGGATGTATCTTTTGCCAATCTTACCAGCAAGGCATACATAGCTTTGATTACAGCCACTGCGATAATCAAAATCGATATTGCTTCAATGCCTATACCCACAACGACCGCCAGATTCTTTACAGCTTCTTCCATAGTGCTGATTATGGTATATTTAATACCGTATTTTCTTTACTCTCAGTTTCTTTTTTTAGCAGTGTTTGCATAATAACTTCACCTACACGCAGGGCGTTAGCCGCAATTGTCAATGAAGGGTTGAAAGCCCCGCAACTTGGAAAAAAGCTGGCATCTGCAACATAAAGATTATCCAGATCATGTGTTTTGCAATTAATGTCAACCACTGAAGTTTTGGGGTCAGCTCCCATCTTCAGTGTACCATTCTGATGGCTCATACCACTAATGTCAAGATCGTATCCAGCCCATTGGGTATCTTTATAATCAGGATCTATTTCACCCAGTCTAACAAAAATGGATTTCAGCTTTTCTTTCAGTTTTTCATATGCTGTATAATTATTTCTTGTGTAGTTAACTTTTATTTTTCCGTCATTATTCAGCATAACGCGGTTGTGCGGCGATGGCAAATCTTCTGCTGTAAGCCAAAAATCAATCGTCATTTCCCTTAGCTCATTGTAGGTCTTTCCCGGGTATAATTTTTCAGCTGCCCACAAAATAGTATCCGGATCGTTTCGGCCCATAAGCTGAATCTCTCCCAGCGGATAGTCACTGTCTTCGGCGCCAGAATAATAGTCGGATATACCAAATGACTTCTGAAATATCGAATTATTCTTCTTTTTTGTAAATGCAATCAGGCAACCGTTGTGATGAAGCATCAGATTTCTTCCCACCTGCCCGCTGCTGTTTGCCAATCCGTCTGGATGCTTGTCGTTAGCACTCCGAAGGAATAAGGCGGCAGAATTAACAGCTCCGCAGGCAACGATGATCACATCAGCTCCAAAAATGATTATCTCGCCATTTACTCTTGCCATGACACTGGTCACACGTTTGCCTCTTGCATCAGTGATCAGTTTTTCTGCATAGGCATAAGTGATAAGCGAAACATTTTCATGTTTCAAAGCAAGGCTGAGACAACTGGTTTGTCCATCGGCTTTTGAGTCAGTAGGATCGGGAAAACCGTCAAAGTTTTCGAGCTTTACGGGTGAAACCATATTAGAAGTATCCTGTGGCAGACGGACGGCAATCGGCAATGGAAAGGGATTCAGTCCGATTTTTTTCAGCTTATTACTCAGGTCTTTTGTAAGCGGTTCATAGGGTAAGGGGGGATGCGGATATTCTTTTCGCGACTTGGGCTCGGTGGGATCCGCCCCCTTTATTCCGTGAACACTGTATAGCTTCTCCGCTTCGTCATAAAATGATTCCAGTTTATTGTATTCAAAAGGCCATGCCGGCGAAATACCACCAAAGTGTTTGACTTCTTTAAAATCGGACTCTCGGAAACGAAACATTGCAGCACCATACATTTTACTGTTGCCACCTACATTATAATGAATAAATGGTTTAAATGCTTTTCCATCTTGATCATACCAATCTTCCTTGGGCCGGTATCGTCCGTTGGTGACCACCTCTTTGGGATTCCAGTTTTCTCGTTCTTTAGGAATAAACCCTCCTCTTTCAAGAATTAGTATTTTTTTGCCACTGGGTGCCAGCTTATAGGCCATGGTGGATCCTCCGGTACCGGTTCCAATAATGATTATGTCGTAATGATTCATATTCTTTATTTAAACGTTTGAGTTTGTAGTAAGACCAAATGACAGAATGGCTCCGGTCAGATTCATCAAGGAATGTGTAAGAACAGCCACCCGCAAGTCATTTTTTTTCCAGACTACGTAATTCATGGGCAATAATGAAAGGATCAGCGTTAAATAAATGTACGGTTGCCAGAAATGATAAAATGAAAATAACAGAGCATTAATAACAAAAGCGTACTTTCCAAAAATCGTCATACGTGGAAGCAAATATCCTCGAAAGTATAGTTCTTCGATAACAGGCATCAGTAGCCCGTTTAGCAGCAGATTTAATACAAGTGTGATCTTTATATTGGTTTCGCTGTAGCCTTCTAAGTCCTGTACAGTAAACCATTCGGGAAGCCAGCCAAGAAAATTTTTCGTAATAATTTGATTTAAAGGTTGTGTTATTCCCCATATAAGAAAGGCGAGAGCAACGAGTCCCAGCGAGAATAATAAAAGTTTGCCTGCAGGCAGTTTATTTGTAAGTCCATTCAATTCTGTTATTCGTTTTTTCGATTCTTTTTTTTTAGCTATCACGAGATGTGATAGTAAAAGAGGAAGTGCAATAAGAGCAATAGCAACCAGCATTCCGGCCTGGGGCGGAAAACCATACTGAATCGAAAGAGGAGCCAGCACAATAAAACCTAACGTAATAAAGATTCCCGGATAAAGATGATACATAATGGTTTTGTATCTGCTTAGTTGTTGCATATGACTATTTATTGATTTATTTCTGCTAATTTGTTTGCTCTACTGAGCATAGTTTCTTCACCAGCAAAAAGAGAGTGTTCTTTAATTACTCTTATAGTTTCGGCCACACCCCATGCCTGGGCCACACATCCTCGGGGATGATGCGGGGCATCTGCATCAAATATTTCAGAAATCTGGCCTATGCAACCTTCGTCCAAATGATAAAGAAAGTGTTCAATCACCATCCTGGCTTTTGACCTTTCGTTTTTAACCTTGATAAGGGCATCTACATAAGGCCCGATTAACCAACTCCACACTGTTCCTTCATGATAGGCGCTGTCGCGATGATACTGATCCCCCCCATAGTGATTTTTATAATCAGGGTGATCAGGTGACAGGCTTCTTAATCCTACAGGAGTATAAAGTTTTTCTGTGATTATTTTTAAAATGCTTTCGGCTTTTTCTTTATCGTCAATAAGCGGGAAGGGAAGGCTAAGGGCAAAAATCTGGTTGGGGCGCACCGCATCATCCTTCACTTCGCCGTTAACGTAATCGTACAGGCATGCTTTATCATCATTCCAGAATACAGACAGAAAATTATTCTTTACCTTTTCTGCACTTGCTTTAACCATTTCGGCATCTCTGTTCTGCCCGTTCATTTGCAGTAGATCAGCAAAAATGATGAGCGTGTTGTACCAGAGTGCATTTATTTCAACGGCCTTCCCTATTCGTGGAGTTACCACCCAGTTGCCTATTCTTGCATCCATCCAGGTCAATTGCTGGCCGGCTTCGCCGGCACTGAGCAACCCATCACTTTCATTTGCTTTAATATTGTATCGTGTTCCCTTAAAATGCCAGTCAATGATCTCTTTCAGAACGGGAAGCAGCTCATTCAATACGAAATCTTTGTCTCCGGTAGCTGCAAGGTATTTGTGTATGGCAATAAAATACCAAAGTGTGGCATCTACTGTATTATACTCCACCTCTTCGCCTTCGTAATCGGGAAATCGGTTGGGAAGCATGCCCCTGCTTATATTTTCAGCAAATGCTCTAAGTATCTTTTTTGCGTCTTCAAATCTTTCAGTACTAAGGCAAAGTCCCGGCAAGGAGATCATTGTATCTCTTCCCCAGTCGCCAAACCAGTGATATCCTGCAATAATGGTGGCACCGTTTCCGTTGACTGTTTTGCCGCTGTGGCCATGCAGTCTTCTTTTTACTATAAACTGATCGGCTGCGAGTACAAGCCGGCAGATACTTTCATTGTCGTAGCCGGAAATCAGCATCTCTCTTCTTTTTCTCTCCCAGTTAAAGGTTTTTAATGCGTCAAACCCCTCAGGGTTGATGGTAGAAATAATGATGCCGAATTTATCGCCCTCGTTTACTTCTTTGTATATTTTTCCATGAGTAAATAAGTCTTCAGTAAACTCAAGACCACGATATTCTTCAATGGCATACTCAATATTGTTATACCAGTTTTGGTCGTGCCTGATACCTGAACCCGGAATTGAAATATATAATTCCGGCGTATCCATGTAGGGTTTTGTTTTGAAAATGCCAGAAGTGAATTCATAACCACGGTTCAGTTCGTCATTACTTCTTTTGATTGCATGAAAATCTCTTCCGGCAATCAGGGGATGCCAGTACATGGTGAAACTTTTTTCTGCTTTCAGCACTTCATAAATTATAAGCGTAGTGTTTTCGCCATGTACAGTCGCAATCGTTTTTTTCAGCCGTATTCCATTTGGCAGCTGATATATCCATTCGGGAAAAAGTTTTCTGGAGAATTTTTCAATATAATTGAAACCTTTTGGATGGATGGTTCCCGGATATTGATTGGATCCTAGTTCAAATACATTGTCATCGCAGTGTATTTCTTCGTCCATCCGAGCAAGCAATACCAAGCGTCCGGCCGGAGGATGAGCCGCAGCTACCAAAATACCGTGGTATCGTCTTGTATTTACTCCGCTTACAGTAGATGCGGCATAGCCACCCAGTCCGTTGGTTTCGATCCATTCTATTGAATGAATGCCATTGTAAAAAGTGTTCATCAGTATTCTGTGAGCTTCTAATTAAATATGGTTTTTTTCTAATTCTTATTTTTGTTTATCCGTTATCTTCAAAGCCGGGATAAAGAGTCATACCTCCATCTATAAAAAGAGTGGTTCCATTCACATAATCTGCATCATCACTGGCCAGCCATACAGCCGCTTTACCGATATCTTCTACCTGACCGATTCGTTTTTGAGGTATGAGTTTTAAAAGATTCTGCAGGTGTTCGGCTGTATCCCATGCATCATGGTTGATTGGTGTGGCAATAGCGCCGGGAGCAATACTGTTGATACGTATTTTCTTTGATGCAAATTCCTGTGCAATGGTTTTCATCATCAGGTTTACGCCCCCTTTACTTGCAGCATAGTTTGCATGACCAGCCCAGGGAATTACTTCATGCACACTGCTCATGCAAATAATTTTACCTGCCGATTTGGAAATGTCATTTACTCCTTTCTTGAGAAATAATTTTATGGCTTCTCTTGCACAAAGAAACTGGCCGGTAAGATTTACACTGAGAACAAAATTCCATTGCTCAAGAGTCATTTCAGTAAATGGCGCATCTTTCTGCAAGCCGGCATTGTTTACCAGTATATCCACCCTGCCGAATTCCTTCTCTGCATATCCGAACATAGCTTTCACCTGTTCTTCTTTACTTACATCGGCCTGATAGGTAATAGCGCGGCCCCCTGCTGCGGTAATTTCGTTCATTACAGTATCGGCCATCATTTTGGCATTTGGACTTGGGTAGTTGATAACAACGGCCGCCCCTTCTTTGGCCATTTCTTTCGCAACACCAGCCCCGATGCCGCTGCTGGCGCCGGTGATGATAGCTATTTGTCTTTCCAGTTTTCTTTTCGGAGTCATACTATTTATTTTATGCAAAATGAGGCATTGTGATTCTTTTGCATTGTCGGTTATATGGCATTAATTGAGAAATGCTTTTTCATTTATTTCAATCTGTTTTCTGTTATAAAATAAAAAGCCGGTTTCCCTTAGTTCATTAAGGAGTTGAGTAACACTTTGGCGGGAAGTAGCGATAAAACCGGCAATATCGCTATGTGTGAGGTAGTTTTTCAAAATAATTTTATCACCACTGCGACTGCCTTCACGTTTGGCCCAGTCTTTAAAGAAGCCGATCAGTCTTGATTTTACATCTTTGAAAACAAGATCGGCGTGACGGTTTTCAAGCCGGCGCAATTTGATGCTTACGTTTCTTGCATACGTAAGAGCCAGCACCGGGTATCGCTGAAGAATATCCTGGAACTCGTTCAACGGGAAAGAGCATACAGTTGTATTTTCAGTAAGCGCAGTGGCAAAATCGTCTGTAGGAGGTTCTGCTTCAAGACCGATGGCGCCAAAGAAGTCTCCTTCGTTGATGATTTCTTTTATCAGCTCGCGGCCCATATCATCAATTTCCATCACCTTTATTTTTCCCTTCAGCAGGAAAAATATTTTATTGCCGGAATCTTCTCCAAAATACACGGAGTCGCCTTTCGCAAATGTTTTGAACCGGGTATTGTTGCACAATTCGAGCAGCTGCTCTTGGTTCAGGCATCCTGACAGGTTGTGATTCTTCAGATAATAGTATTTTACTTCAGGTAACATATACATTTTTTTTTACAGGTATAAATGGTAATCGCTTTTATTTTTGTGTGGCAGCAAAGCGTTCATTTTTTCTATCAGAATATTTTTTGCCACACTTCCGGTGATACGATCTATGACAACACCATTTTTGAAAATGAGCAGAGCGGGTATCTCATGAATGCCGAATTCTCTTGCCATTTGTGGTTCCTTGTCCACATCAATAGTATAGAAGCGGATAAAGGATGAATAATATGACTCCAGTTCTTTAAGGGTTTCAGCCATTATTCTGCAGGAGCCGTTCCACTCAGTACAAAACCTGACTAGCGATACTCCTTTGTTGCTGTTGATTTCTTTTTTAAAACTTAAGGGTTTCATGTTACGTGTCATATAGGTGATCATTGTTTGCAATTGTTTTTTGCATGGAGGTATGCCAATCGGTGTGCCAGAAATTTTTGGATAAAATAAAAACTTATGGAGCCCTTGCTGGTAGCTGTTTTCAGCGAAAATATATTTCGCGACTTAGTGTGCTGTTTCAGTAGTATTCATCCCATTATTTTGGGAACTCCCAATTATTTGGGATCTTACTGAGAGGGCTAATATGATAATCGGGTCATCATTCGCCTATACAGAGAGTAGAAGGTGTAATTATTTTTTTCTATAGATGCCGAGTTTTTTCATCCGTGCTTCTAGTGTGGTGGGATTGAGCCCAAGAATTCTTGCCGCCCCTTTTTCGCCGCTTACTTTCCATCCAGTTTGATCAAGGATGGTGAGTATGTGATCTTTTTCAACGTCTTCCAGCCGTGTTCTATTTTTCCCCGTGGTTGTTTTATTGCCTGATGCCTGCGGAAGCCATTCACCGATTTCCAGTTTTTCTCCGGAAGACAAAATCAGGGCCCTTTCAATGATATTTTCCAGTTCTCGGATATTGCCGGGCCAATGGTAGCTCATCAGCCGATCGATAGTAGCTTGCGGAATATCTGATATTCTTCGTCCAATTTTAGGTTCATATTTTTTGCAGAAGTGATGTACAAGTAGTGGTATATCTTCTTTTCTGTCTCTAAGCGGTGGTGAAATGATTGGAAAAACATTTAGACGATAATAAAGATCTTCTCGAAACTCTTTTTTTTCAATTGCCTGTTCCAGATTTCGGTTAGTGGCCGCAATGACCCGGACATCTACTTTGATTGTTTTTGAGTTTCCAAGGCGTTCGAATTCGCCTTCCTGAAGAACTCGGAGGAGTTTAGCCTGAAGGTCAATGGGAAGGTCACCAATTTCATCAAGAAAAATAGTGCCGCTATCGGCTAATTCAAAACGACCGATCTTTTTTTCGGTAGCTCCGGTAAATGCTCCTTTTTCATGACCGAATAGTTCGCTTTCAATAAGATTGGCTGGCAGGGCAGCACAATTTACTTTGATCAAAGGTCGCTTGCTTCGTTTACTGATATTATGCAATGCACGGGCAATTAACTCTTTTCCTGTTCCTGATTCGCCTAGTATCAAAACCGTAGCATCGGTAGAGGCTACCTGTTCCACCTGAATCAAAACTTTGTGAAATTTTTTGCTTTTGCTGATTATTTCGTCAAAGTTGTGATTAACTTTAATTTCTTCCTGCAGATACTGATTTTGTGCTTTTAGTTTTGTCTGCTCCTGTTCCATCAGCACCTGCTTGGTAATATCGATAAACATGGTTCTTGTAAACTGGCCGCTAGGGTCAGGTTTTGACCACCATTGAATCCAGATAGGTTGACCATTATCTTTTCTGCGTAGTTCCAGCACAATACCGCCTCTATCAACACCCCTGCCAATTGACTCAAAAGCTTCTTTCACTCGCCGTTGGGCATCGGGTGTATCGGGTATAAAGGAAAATCCGAATGTACTTGCTATTTCATCTTTAGTTATCCCCAGCGTTTTCAGTGCTGCTTTATTGGCTCGTATAAATTTTGAATCAAGGCCCTCATGTACATAGGCGATAGGAGCTTCTTCAAAGAGATCCCGAAATCGTTCTTCGCTTTCTTTTAACTTCAGTTGTAACTGAATATTGTCGTTCTTTAAAGTTTCTTCTAATTTTTTCTGTGCTTTGATTCTTTCGATTTCAGACCCTGCACGGGCAGCAAAAATTTTAAGAATGGATGTTTGATTTTGAGTCTCATTCATCGGTTTATCATCCAGTGCAGCAATATGACCTAAAACTTCGCCGGTTTGTGGGCTATAAATTGGTACAGCGATATATGACTCATACCCTGACTCTTTTGGATAGGTTTTGTCGCACCCGGATGGTATAAAAAGATTTGAACCGCTACCTCGCATTACGATTTCACAAGGCGTTCCTTCAACACTGTATTCAATATTCTCTTTCAGGTGGTGATTAATGGTATATGAAAGTGTTCGTAATCTTGTTTTTTCAATGTCCATACATTCGGTAATGAGACATGTTTTCACATTCAGCACTGTGGTTACATTTTCGGTAAGCGCTACAAAAAAGTCCTGGCCCACTTTGCCCGAAGTAGCTTCTGAAACGGTGCGTAGCAGTTCTTCCTCCATTTTCTTTTTGCGCATATCCCGCAGGATTATGCAGGCGAATTCTTTTTCTTCAACATTAATGAAGTTGTGCGATACTTCTACATCAAATAGAAAGCCGTTTTTATGTTTATAATGTGTTTCTGAAATTATCTTTTTGTCTTTCTTTAGTTTTTTCCAGTAATTGAGAAAATCGGCTGGCTCGGATGAAGGATTTAATTGGCCGATGTGCATAGAAAGAAGTTCTTCTTTTGAATAGCCCGACATGCGGCTGGCCATATCATTTACCTGAAAAATGGCGGCGGAGGAATCAACCCACAAAACCGCTTCATGTAAGTTCTCCAGCGTGAAGTGCGATAGCCGTAAATCTTTTTTGACATCTATCGGAATGTCTCTTCCCATAAGGTTGATTGAAGCACTTAAAGATACTAGTATGAAGTTACAAAAATAGCAGGACTGCTTAAGGAAAATGTAAAATATCTGACCTTTTACGCCGGAGGTTTTCAGGTTTTAAGAAATCCGGCAATTATCTATTGTTTGTCCTGGAGTTGACAAAGCAACACCCTATGACGTATTAATTTGCCCGAAATTTTTTTTATGTACAGAATTATCACTTCAATTTTCTTTGTATCTCTTGTTATCGCCGGGCAGGCACAAAATGCAGAAAAAAGGGTTAAAAATTATAATCTTTCAAAAGGTCTGGCTATTGAAGGGTATGATCCGGTGGCTTATTTTACACAGAATAAAGCTGTGAAGGGAAATTCATCTTATGCGTTTGTACATGCGGGTGTGACGTACCACTTTTCAAGCGAGCATAATAAAAATCTTTTCAAAGCCAATCCCTCTAAGTATGAACCACAGTATGGCGGCTGGTGTGCTTATGCTATGGGAGCCGATGGCACCAAAGTGGAAATAGACCCTGGTACATTCAAAATACTGGACGGAAAATTATATCTTTTTTATAACGCTTATTTTAATAATACGCTTAAAAAGTGGAATAAAGAAGAGGCGTCACTAAAAATGAGAGCTGATGCCAACTGGGCAAAAATATTTTAGAAATTTATGATGGATCAGTTGGCGTTTTTTATATCCAAGGTCCCGGTTTTCCGGAGCTTCTATTTATAAACAGGTTCTATAAGAATGAAATATGAAACAGGTTCGTCTTCACATACAATCCTTACCTGTTTATACCCCGGCAGGGGATCCTATTTATGCTTCCGGAAATTTCAATGACTGGGATACCGGTGATGCAAAATATCAATTTCAAAGGGAAGCCGACGGCACTTATATCCTCGAATTGGAAACCCAGCTTACTGAAATTCAATTCAGGTGCCATAGAGGAAGCTGGAATTTAGCTGAAGGCGATGAGCAAGCAAAACCCAATCCAATTCGCGATGTTTTATTAGTGGAAAGAACGCATATTATTCCGATTCATATTTCATCATGGATTGATTTTTCCCATGAGCATTTTGCACACACCGCCTCCTCTAATGTGCGGGTAATACATCCTGAGTTTTACATTCCTCAGTTGAATCGTATAAGAAGAGTTATTGCTTACCTACCAACTGATTATTTTCTTTCTAGTAAGAGATATCCCGTACTTTATATGCAGGACGGACAGAATATTTTCGACACTTGGGAAACAATTTCCGGTGAATGGAATGTAGACGATGCACTTGATTCTTTTTTTAATGAACATGGGAAAAGTGCAATCGTAATTGGAATTGACAATGGGGGTCGAAAACGTATCGACGAATATGCACCATGGATAAATGATGAAGAAGGCGGAGGAGAAGGGTCGGCTTATGCGGCGTTTCTTGCGGAAACACTAAAGCCATTTATTGATAAAAATCTCAGAACACTTCCTGACCGTGAACACACGGGAATTATTGGCAGCTCGATGGGAGGTTTGATTTCTCTTTTTACTGCATTGAAATACCAGGATCTGTTTGGAGCAGCAGCCATTTTTTCACCTTCTTTATGGTTTTCGGACCATATTTTTAACTTTATTAAGATGAAGGGATGTTTATTCCCGCAGCGCTTCATGCTGCTGGCAGGTGGCAGGGAAAGTGATTTCATGACAACGGATATTCTAAAATTATACTTTGCACTGCTAGATGCCGGTTTTGATTCAAAAAATATTTTCCTGGATATCCGCCGCAATGGAACACATAGCGAATGGTTCTGGCGATCAGCATTTCCTTCTTGTTTCAGACAAATGTTTTTCCCTGGAACGGCAGAACGAGACGTATGGAAAAACAGTATCCCTGCAATAATACATTTCAATACCCAAAGTTTTTGCCTTGAAGTTAATATTGACCAGCGCATAATAAACCCTGCAATTAAAATAAAAGATATTAATGGTAGTCTTGTAAGAGTTCGAACCTTATTTTACTGTAATAATTATATCAAGTTGCCAGGAGATAAACAAATTTTTATAGTGGAATTGTATAACGAAAACAAACTATTTTATTCTTCCCAGATAAGCGTTGTTGCGCAGTGGCAAATGACAGGATAGTTTTTTCGCTTTATTTTGCATTGCAAAGATCCTGCTATGCGATACATGAAATGGATGGGTATACTTGCTGCTGCTTTTTTAATTGTTTGTTCATTTATTCCCTGGGCCCGTGTGGAAAATCTGAACATTACCATTACCGGTATCGATACTACCGGCACACATTATGGAAAACCGGCGTATTTGCATTTCGTGCTCACCTTTTTTTTCCTTTTTTTTACCATCATACAGAAAATATGGGTCAAACGGGCCAACCTGCTGATTACTGCTTTAAACATGGGCTGGGCCATTCGTAATTTCTTTGTAATACCAGCCTGCGAAGCGGGAATTTGTCCCGATAAAAAAGCCGGGCTGTGGATCTTACTGGCCGCATCCCTGCTTATGCTCATATCTTCACTCTTCCCCGATATAAAGCCGGAGCAAAAAACCGAACGGCCATAGTTTAAAATATACTCAGGCTTTTACGGATTATATCCACGCATTCCAGTATTTGTTCCCGGTTTATGATCAGCGGCGGGGCAAACCGGATTTTATCTCCATGGGTTGGCTTTGCCAGCAATCCGTTTTCTTTTAGGCGCATACATAACTGCCAGGCGGCTTCTTTGCCGGGGTGGTCAATAACAATTGCATTTAACAGTCCTTTCCCCCTTATTACCGATATGTATTTTGAGTTGAGATTATTCAGTTCTTTTCTTAAAAGGTTGCCCATAGCCCCGGCATTTTCAGCCATATTTTCTTCTTTCAATACAGTAAGGGCAGTCATAGCCACTTTACAGGCCAGCGGGTTACCACCGTATGTTGATCCATGCTGCCCGGGTTTCAGTGTCATCATAATCTGATCATCGGCCAGCACTGCGCTTACCGGCATGGTACCTCCGCTGAGCGCTTTGCCAAGTATGAGTATATCGGGTCGCACATCTTCATGATCGCAAGCCAGCATTTTGCCGGTACGGCAAAGACCGGTTTGTATCTCATCGGCAATAAAGAGAACACCGGCATCTTCGCATAATTTTTTTGCCTCCGACAAATAACCATCATCAGGTACAACAACGCCGGCTTCTCCCTGAATGGGTTCTACCAGAAAGCCGGCTACATTTTTATTTTCCAGTGCTTTCGATAATGCATCGAGATCATTGTACGGAACAGAAATAAATCCGGGAGTAAAGGGGCCAAAATTTTTTGTAGCCAAAGGGTCGTTGCTGAAAGAAATGACAGTGGTGGTTCTGCCATGAAAATTGTTGTCACACACTACAATCATGGCTTTATGCTCTTCAATTCCTTTTACTTCATAAGCCCATTTACGGCAGAGTTTGATGGCGGTTTCCACTGCTTCCACCCCCGTATTCATGGGTAATAGTTTGTCGTAACCAAAATAACCGGTAATAAATTTAGCGTATTCGCCTAAAACATTGGTATGAAAAGCACGGCTGGTTAGTGTCAGTTTTTGAGCCTGTTCGGTAAATGCCTGAATGATTTTCGGATGGCAATGCCCCTGGTTTACGGCCGAATAACCGCTCAGAAAATCGTAATAACGTTTGCCTTCCACATCCCATACAAATACGCCTTCACCCCGCTGAATCACGACCGGAACGGGATGATAATTGTGTGCCCCGTATTGATTTTCGAGATCAAGATAATATTGAGTTTTTTCCGGCATGCATATAATTGCTTGCATAAATGTAATTTTAAAAATCAGAAAATAAGAAAGTGAAGTTAACCGGGCTGCCAAAAGGCAGCGCAAAAGCAATTACTTAGTGATTAAGCAGATCGAGGTTTTGATCGAGAAAAAATGATATGTAAGCCCGCTGCGTTATTGTTTGTAATTTGCCGCAAGATACAAAAAGCACGGAGAATGGTCAAACGGAAGCGTACATGCGATAAAAACCATCAGATCATGTTGAAGGAAACATCCATATGCTTATGCTATCGGAGCGGATAGCCTGATTTATGTGATTCATTTGACAAGTTTGACTCGTTCGTTTCCATTTCCTATTTATGTATTAATTTAATATTGTGTATAAAATCCCTCCTCAAACCCGCATCGGGCATGTACATTTAAAGGTTGCAGATATTGAAAGATCGCTGCGCTTTTACCGCGATCTGTTGGGTTTCGAAGTACAGCAATATTATGGAGATTCGGCTGTGTTTGTTTCCGCAGGCGGGTACCATCATCACATTGGTCTCAACACATGGCACAGCCGTGATGCCGGTCCGGCCCCGCTCAACACGGCAGGGCTTTATCACGTTGCCATTCTGTACCCTAGCAGAAAAGATCTGGCTGTAATTGTAAAGCGTTTATTGGCCGAAAAGTACCCGCTAACCGGCGCTTCGGATCATGGCGTATCTGAAGCGATATACCTTGATGATCCCGATAAAAACGGAATAGAACTTTACTGGGACAGGCCCAGGGATAAGTGGCCGGTAAATGAGAATGGAAATTTACAAATGGTAACCCGGCCGCTTGATCTGAATGCGCTGCTGCGGCTGGCCGATGAGTAGCTACCTGATTTTCTTTGAGTATGCGTTCAGTATATCTTTTTCTTTTTTTGTTAATGACTTCATTCCTTTTTTGCTGATTTTTTCCAGTATCCTGTCTACTTCTTCCTGTGTATTTTTCTTTTGAATATTATAGCGGTCGTCCACTGTGTAGTTGTGTTGTTTTTTATAAAACAGATTATCCACCATCAACACATGCGGTTTATAAATAATAATAATGATAAAAATCAAAGAAGGCACAAGGATTAAGAACAACGGCAGCGGGTTATCAAATACCATTTTCGGATACAGAATGGTCATGAGTAGCATTCCTGCCACGCCGCCCCCCAGGTGAGCCTCGTGTCCGATATTGCTTTTTTTTGAACGTATTCCATAGATTGAATACAGCATATACAAAAGGCCGAATAACCATGCCGGAAAACGGATTGGTAAAAAGAAAAGGCTGATCGAACTGTCAGGAAACAAAATGATCGATCCGAAAATAATTCCTGCGATGGCGCCAGAGGCCCCGACGGATGTGTAGCTGCTGTGACGCCGGTGTACAAACAAAGCAAAGAGATTGCCGCAAATAAGACTGAAAAAATAAATGAGTAAAAACAAAAAGGGACCCAGAAAGTATTCCATCGACGAACTAAAAAAGAAAAGCGCCAGCATATTGAAAATAAGATGCATCCAGCCTACATGCAGAAAGCCCGAAGTAACAATGCGTTTGTAATCGCGGTTGATTAAAACTTTATCGACGTGGAAAAGATGATTTTCATAAAAAGACCGGTTTGTAAACCCTCTGTAAGAGAAAACAAAAGTGAGAATGATAATAAGCAGGCTTACAATACCCGTTTGCCCCATTTTTGATTATTGTTTTATCCGGTAAAAGTAAATCAAACCTGACGGACAAATCTAAATCCTTATTTGCAGAAAGGAGTCTGCAAAACGTAGCCCGCCGGGTATTTCATTTTTAAACAACCCAAAAACAGTAGAGCCGCTTCCGGTCATGGAAGCGTAAGAAGCGCCGGCATCGTAAAGCGTTTGTTTGATTTCACTGATCAGGGGATGTTGTTCAAAAACCACTTTTTCAAAATCATTGATCAGTTGGTCTTTCCACTGTTCAACCGGCTCGCTGATGATTTTTTTAATACTTTTTTCAGGGCGGGCAGGGGAGATGCGGCTAAATGCCGCAGCCGTATTAACCGGGATACCCGGGTTCACCACAATCATCTTATAAGCCGAAAGATTCAGCGTAATTTCTTCCATTTTTTCACCCCGGCCGGTAGCAAAGCAGGGCTTGTTGGTAATAAAAAAAGGGCAGTCGCTCCCGAGCTGAAGGGCATAATCAGAAAGCAGACGGGCAGAAATGCCGAGTTGATATTTTTCATTGAGCAATTTAAGTGTAAAGGCTCCGTCGGCGCTGCCGCCGCCGAGGCCGGCTGCAACCGGTATGGCTTTATGTAAGTAAATATCAACAGCGGGCAATTGCGGAAAATCTTTTTTCAGCAGCCGGTATGCCCGGATGCAGATGTTTTCCGGCGCCGGTGCATCAACATGGATGCCGGAAACGGTCAGGTTACAATCATCCGTTTTTTCTTTTGCGGCATTTACTATTTCCAGTGCATCAAAAAAATTCAGGGGATAAAAAACCGTTTCCAGATCGTGATAGCCATCCTCTCTTTTCCTGATAATGTTTAAGCCAAGGTTGATTTTACAGTTGGGAAATACGATCATGAATAACAGATATTTGATAATTGGATAGTAATTGGTTTGTAATTATCAAATATCGGTTGCAGGCAGCAGCAGTCTATTTCTTTTTCTTCCGGCTGTTGATTTCATCGCGTATGGCAATGGCGCGGATATAATCTTCATGCTCCAGCACATTGTTTAACAGTTCGTTCAGTTCTTCTACAGTCATTGTTTTAAGATCTTCGTTCACTTTTACTCCTTCTTCGTCAGCAGCAGGCTGGTCTTTTGATTTTTTCTTTTTTCCCGTAGTTTCTTCCATGAGTATGCCGGCGCTTTCAAGAATGTTTTCATAAGTATAAATTGGGCAACCAAAGCGAACAGCCAGCGCAATGGCATCGGAAGTTCTTGAGTCAATTTCTACAGTATCCGATTCAGAAGTGCAAACCAGCCGGGAATAAAAGATACCTTCCTGCAGATCGGAAATGATGATTTCGTGCAATTCCACGCCAAAAGCGTTCATAAAATTCTTCATCAGATCGTGAGTGAGTGGCCGGCTGGGCTGCATTTTTTCCAGCGCTACTGCAATAGCCTGAGCCTCGAAGCCGCCGATCACTATGGGCAAACGACGCAGGCCATTAACCTCACCCAGCACTACTGCGTAAGAATGAGTTTGGGTAATGCTGTGCGAAAGGGCCACTATTTCCAGTTCTATTTTCTTCATTAACGCTCTTACACCCTTAAGGGGGCATCAGATTGTAACAAAAATAAAAATAAATATGCTATCCGAACCCAGAAAGAATTTGAATATTGTGAAGCGATATATTCTGCCCGGGAAGCGGGTGTTTACACTCCCTTCAGCTTTTTAACCGCTTCGGTGATTTTGGGCACCACTTCAAACGCATCGCCGACAATTCCATAATCAGCCGCTTTGAAGAAGGGGGCCTCGGGGTCTTTATTAATTACAACTATGACTTTACTTCTGTTTACACCGGCCAGATGCTGAATGGCACCGGAAATACCGATGGCTATGTAGAGGCTCGGGGCAATTGCCGTACCCGTTTGCCCCACATGTTCATTATGCGGGCGCCAATGTGAATCAGCTACCGGACGGCTGCAGGCTGTTGCCGCACCAAGGGCTTTGGCCAGGTCTTCCACCAGCCCCCAGTTTTCGGGCCCTTTTAATCCGCGGCCTCCGCTTACAACAATCTCAGCTTCGGTCAATGGAACCTCCCCGCTTAGCTTGTGGGTGGCCGTTACTTTTACTTTTCCCGGTTCGATGTCGGCGTCAAATGGAATTACCTCCGCCCTGCCTTCTGTTTCGATTATCTGGAAAGCGTTTGGATTAAGGGCAATGATTTTTATATCCGTATTCACCATTACATTGGCAAATGCCTTTCCGGAAAAAACGGTTTTCTTTACCACGAATCCATTGCTGGTGACCGGTAACGCTACTGCACCGGACACCAGTCCCGCTTTCAGTCTTGCCGAAAGCCTGGGGGCAATGGCTTTGCCATCCACATTATTGGAGAATATAATTAGCGTGGCGCCGGTTTTTTCGGCTACCCGGGCAATTATTTTTGTGAATACCTGCGCATCAAAATGAGCACACGCATCATGGTTTACATGATGAATCCTGGTTACGCCATATTTACCCAGCACCGAAAGATCTTCGGTGGTCTTTCCCAAAACAACTCCTTCTGCTGTTGTTCCCAGCTCACCGGCTATTTTTACGCCGTAACTCATGGCTTCCAGCGATGCTTTTTTTACATGTCCACCTGTTGTATCTATAAAAATTAAAACAGACATAAATGAATTTTAAATTTTTTAGATTCCGGATTTAACCTTTCCTGTTGTATTATTAAATAATCTTCGCTTCTTCTTTCAGCAACCGAACCAGTTCTTCGGGCTGATCGGGGGGTACCAGTTTTACACCGGCTTTTGGAGGAGGCAACTCAAAACCTGCTATACGGGTTAGCGCATCTGCGGCAACCGGCTCCACTACTTTCAGCGGTTTGGTACGTGCTGCCATAATGCCGCGCATATTAGGGATGCGTTGTTCGGCTACCCCTTTCTGGCAGCTTACTACCAGCGCAAGTTCCGCTTCGCAAACTTCCTCACCCCCTTCGATTTCACGGGTTACAATGGCTTTGGTTGCGTTTAATTCAAATTTTGTAGCCAGGGCGATGTAGGGCAAATCAAGCAATTCAGCCACCATGCCGCCGATCGAAGACCCGTTGTAATCTATCGTTTCTTTCCCGGTAAATACAAGATCGTATGCTCCTTGCTTTGCTACCGCTGCAATTTGCGAAGCAATATAAAAACTGTCATGACTTTCGGCATTTACACGTATCGCTTCGTCGCCACCCAGCGCCAAGGCCTTGCGGATGATGGGCTCGGCATCGGGGCCGCCTACCGATATAAGGTGAATGACGGTAGAAGCATCGGCTTCTTTCAGTTCGATGGCACGAACCAGCGAGTACCATTCATCATAAGGATTGATGATCCATTGTACCCCGTTGGTGTCGAATTTCGTGTTATTATCGGTGAAAGCTATTTTTGCCGTAGTATCCGGCGTTTTACTGATACAAACTAAAATCTTCATTGCTTTATTTTCAGGTTTCAGTTAGATAGTTGTTTATGCAACTAAGCAAAGATAAGGGAAGCAATGAAATAAATAATAATTATTAACTAATAAATATTGTGAACAGGATAGAAAAGCTGAAACAGTTTTTATACGACAATCCGGAGGACAGCTTCGTGCATCATGCCCTTGCTTTGGAGTATATCAAACTGGGCAACGACAAAGAGGCAAAGGAATTGTTTGAAGCTATCCTTGACAGAGATCCCGGTTATATTGGCAGCTACTATCATTTGGCCAAACTGCTGGAACGAAACAATGATAGCGCCGGTGCCATAGCCGTATATGAAAGAGGTATGAAGGAGGCAAAAAAAGCCGGCGACGATCATACATACAGCGAGTTGAAAAGCGCTTTGGAAGAGCTGACTTTTTAAAATTGCCTCTGAAAGGAAAATGAGTTTGAAATATCCTTTCTGAATGAAACCAATCATGCCGGAATTTTGTATTGTAAAACCAGCTGTGTTACTACTATGCAACTGCTGTTGCGTCGCACACTTCAGCTTTCAGAACAAGATTGACTAAAATTGAATCTTCTTCAACGATATCGGCAGTTCATTAAAGACAACAATCTTTTCTCCTCAAAAGATAAACTGCTGCTGGCCGTCAGCGGAGGTATAGATTCTGTGGTGCTGTGTCACCTGTGCAAAGAAGCCGGATATGATTTTTCCATTGCTCATTGCAATTTTCAGTTAAGAGGAAACGACAGCGACAGAGATGAAAAATTTGTACACGGGCTGGCCCAAAAATACGGGGTTGAGTTTTTTGTAAAAAGATTTGATACGAGAGCTGTTGCCAGGCAGCAAAAAAAATCGATTGAAGAAACGGCCCGCCATCTTCGTTATGAATGGTTTTATTCATTACTCAATACGGAAAAGTCGGATGTACAGCCGGCTGTTCACAACTACATCCTTACCGCCCATCACGCCGATGACAATATCGAAACCGTAATGATGAATTTCTTTCGCGGCACCGGCATCAGGGGGTTGAAGGGAATAGAGCCCAAAAATGGAAAGATCATCCGGCCGCTTTTGTTTGCATGGAAAAAAGAACTCGAAGAGTTTCTGCAGGCGAACAATCTGAGTTTTGTAGATGACTATACCAATAAGGAAATTGATTATACCCGCAATTATTTTCGCAACGAGCTGATTCCTTCCGTCGAAAAAATTTTTCCTGTGGTAAAACAAAACCTGTCGGATACCATTCAGCGCCTTGGCGAAGCGGCAGCCCTTTACCGCCAGGCTGTTGAAACACAGAAAAAGAAACTGCTGCAATTTGCAGGCAATGAAGTTTACATCCCCGTGCTGAAGCTGAAAAAGGTGGTGCCGGTAAATACCATCGTGTATGAAATCATTACAGAATATGGATTTTCTCCGCATCAGGTAAAAGACGTGGTTAATCTGCTGGACAGCGAAACGGGAAAATTTGTTCAATCTTCCACTCATCGTATTATTAAAAGCAGAAACTGGATAATCATTTCGCCAAACGAAGCAGATAAAGCAGAGATTATTCTGATTGAAGAAGGGCATACCAGTGTTCAATGTCCGATGTTCAATATTCAGCTTTCATTTCATCCGGCTTCATCTATGCGGCTTCCAGCTGCAAACGACGCGGCGTTCCTCGATGCAAAATACATCCGCTTTCCGCTGATCCTCCGCAAATGGAAACAGGGCGACTATTTTTACCCTCTCGGAATGAGAAAAAAGAAAAAGCTTTCGCGGTTTTTTATTGACAATAAGCTTTCCAAAACCGAAAAAGAAAAAGTGTGGGTGTTGGAAATGGATAAAAAAATCTTGTGGGTAATTGGTTACCGGATTGACGACCGCTTTAAAGTAACGGATGATACAACCCGGGTGTTAAAGATAAAATTAATCCGCTCCTAAATCGCTTTTTACTTTCAGTATAAATTGTTCTACGGGCTTATAGTCGGTTTGCAGAACATAGGCAGCAACGATAAGAAATGCCAGTCCGAATACGGCGCCCCAGATATGGGCTGAGTGATTTACATTATCTTTTGCCTGCTTTTCAAGCACAGTAGAAAGAAGAAGATATAATGGCCCGAATATATAGCCCGGAATAACCGGCGGTATAAAGAAGAAACCCACTTTGTTTCTTGGCTCCAGCAGCAACCCCGCAAATACCACCGCACTTACAGCACCCGAAGCACCGAGGCTGCGGTAGTAATAATCGTTTTTATGTTTGGCAAAAGTGGGAAGAAGACAAACCCAGAGAGCAAGTATGTACATGGAAAGGTATAAGATCTTACCCCTGGCGCCGAACACGGTTACAAAAGCGCTTTCCACAAAGTCGCCAAACATATACAGGGCAATCATGTTAAAAGCAAGATGCGCCACATCGGCATGAATCAATCCGCAGGAAAAAAAACGATACCATTGATTACGCTGGGTGATGGCCGGCGGATAAAATATCAGATCGTTAATGATCTTCTGATTACTGAAGCCGCTGATGGAAACCAGGGCAGTAATTATAATGATAACCAAAGTGATGGTCAGTTCCATGTGAGCAGATTTATTTTTAGCAAGAGCTGAATTCCGATTCCGATATTTTTATCGGGTTTTAAATCTGAAACCCCGGAATTATTTATGATGGTATTTCTCATTTCGTATGATGGTGCAGGCTCTGTATACCTGCTCGGCCAGCATCAGCCGCACCAGCTGATGCGGAAAGGTAAGCCCCGACAGGCTCCATTTAAAATCCGCCCTTTTTAAAACCGATTCATCCAGTCCAAACGCACCACCGATCACAAACACCATTTGCTTTATACTGCGGCTGGATATTTTTTCAATAAAGCCCGCCAGTTCTTCCGACGTCATTTGTTTGCCATGCTCATCAAGCGCCACAAGGTAATCATCCTTATGCAACCATTCCAGAATCATTTCACCTTCTTTTTTCTTCAAATCCATTTCACTCATCATGCCTGCATTTTTGGGCATAGGGATCAGTGTCCATTCCACCGGGTAGTATTTGGAAATGCGTCTGGTAAAATTTTCCACACCGGCTTTTATATAGGCCTCATGATTTTTTCCTATTGACCAGAACCGGATTTTCATGCATCTGACCGTCTTATGATAGAATTTATTTGCAGCAACAATAATTAATCTGATGAAGTTTGTAAATTACGCAATAACTGTATTGTATGAGAAAGTTTTTGCTTGTTTTTGTTTCTTTCATTTTCGGCAATTTTATTTTTTCACAAATTCAAAAAGCGCCGGAAATAAAAGAAGGCGACGGCCCCTGGCCGCAGCTTATTCTCCGTGGTGCTACGCTTATCAATGGAACCGGGGCTCCGCCTGTTGGCCCGGTAGATATTGTTGTGGAAAAAAACCGTATTGCGCAGATCGTCAATGTAGGCTATCCGGGTGTGCCTGTCAACAATGATCGAAGACCCAAACTGAAAGAAGGCGGAAAAGAAGTTAATTGCGAGGGCATGTATGTATTGCCGGGTTTTGTTGATATGCATGGGCATATTGGTGGTAAAGAGCAAGGCACACCCGCCGAATATGTTTTTAAACTATGGATGGCGCATGGAATTACTACCATTCGCGACCCGAGCTGCGGCAATGGCCTTGACTGGGTGCTGGATCAAAAACAAAAAAGCGCTGAAAACAAAATAACAGCGCCGCGCATTTATGCTTATACGGCATTTGGTCAGGGAGCCAAACATCCCATCAGCACACCCGATCAGGCGATCGAGTGGGTGAGGGAAAACGCAAAGAAAGGCGCGGATGGCATAAAATTTTTTGGCGCCGCTCCGCTCATCATGGATGCGGCCATACGTGAAAATAAAAAACTGGGGCTGCGCTCCACTTGTCATCATGCACAGATGAGTGTGGCGCAGTGGAACGTGCTGCATTCGGCAAGAGCAGGTATGACTTCGATGGAACACTGGTACGGGTTGCCCGAAGCAATGTTCACCAATAAAAGTATACAGGACTATCCGCTCAATTATAATTACAGCAATGAGCAGGATCGTTTTGGCGAAGCCGGTAAACTGTGGAAACAGGCCGCACCACCATATAGCGAGAAATGGAACGAAGTGATGAATGAATTACTGAAGCTGGATTACACGCTTGTTCCTACATTTGACACGTATGAAGCCAGCCGTGATTTACATCGGGCCCGCCGGCAAGAGTGGCATGAAATTTACACCCTTCCTTCACTTTGGAAATTTTATGAACCCAACCGGGTATCGCATGGCTCGTACTGGTTCAGCTGGGGCACTGAGCAGGAAGTGGCATGGAAAGAAAACTTCCGGTTATGGATGACTTTTGTAAATGAATACAAAAACCGCGGCGGAAGGGTAGCTGCCGGCAGCGACAATGCATTTATTTATCAACTTTATGGATTTGGATATATAAGAGAACTGGAGTTATTGCGTGAAGCCGGTTTTCATCCGCTGGAAGTGATACGCTCCGCTACCTTATACGGTGCGCAGGCATTGGGTGCCGAAAAGGAGCTGGGTTCGGTAGAAGTGGGTAAACTGGCCGATATGGTAATTATTGACGTGAACCCGCTGGAAAACCTGCAGGTACTCTATGGCGTTGGCGCCATTAAGCTGAATGAACAAAACAAAGCAGTACGGGTGGGTGGTGTGAAGTACACTATTAAAGACGGGATAATATACGACGCTAAAAAACTGCTGGCCGATGTTCAGAAAATGGTGGAGGAAGAAAAGGCAAAAACAAACTGGAAACTGGTGCAGCCGGGAATGAAGCCGTTTTGATAAAACTGTTTTTCGTAAAGTATTTCTTAAGATATTGTACAAGTAAAAATCCGCCCTTATTAAGAAGCGGATTTTTTTGTGATCCCGTCAGGATTCAAACCTGAAACCTTCTGATCCGTAGTCAGATGCTCTATTCAGTTGAGCTACGGGACCTTTGCATTTCAGAAGGGTGCAAATATAAGCCAAAATCTCTAAGTTTTTCAGCAAGAGACCGGTAAACAAAAGCCACTTGTGTTTATATACCTAACTTATGTATTTATAATTATTTTGGGTTGTTCCCTTCCCGGTTTTTGACAGCGGCCGGAGTATTTCGGGATACAACCACACCTTCATCTTCCGCCTTTTTCGATGATATCAAAACCGGCCAGTTGGAAAAAAGCAGCCTGCACAACAACTAACACCGAATGGCCGGCTTCATATGATTTTTACAACCGGACCTTGTGTTTTTGTGGTATTTCAGTAATGCCATCGCACAAATGCTTCCATTGCGGCATAATGGGTAAGGCCAAGGTTGGCATAAAGTTCGGCAGTTGCTGCGTTTCGTTCTTCGGCCCGCTGCCAAAACTCGCGATCATCACTGCCCTGAAAAGGAACCATATCCTTTTGCGACTGATGAATAAAAATGCCAAATCTCTTTTTCAGCACCTGGTCGGGGCTCATCGGGATGGCCATTTCAATTTCTTCAATATTCCATTCCTGCCAGGCGCCTTTGTACAACCACAACCAGCAGTCTTTAATCCATCCGGCACCCTCATTTTTGATTCGCTTTAGCGCTTCTACTACAATATTAAAGCAAACGATATGTGTACCGTGCGGATCGGCAAAATCGCCGGCGCAATATACCTGGTGTGGTTTTATTTTTTTCAACAGATCAATAGTGAGTTGAATATCCTCCTCGCCCATGGGTTTTTTTTCAATAGTGCCTGTTTCGTAAAAAGGCAGGTTTTGAAAATGGATATTCGTTTCGGGTATACCCACATAGCGGCAGGTAGCCCTGGCTTCGCATCTTCGTATTAAGCCTTTGATGGCTCTTACTTCGGGAGTATCTACCTGGTTCTTTTTCTTCTGTGCAATAAACCTGCGGGCATCTTCAAGTATTTTTCCTGATTTATCGGTTTCTATACCTGCAATCTCTTCGAAGCCTACGGCAAAATCCAGCATGCGGGTTACAAATTCATCGGTTACGGCAATGTTGCCTGAGGTTTGATAGCTGACATGCACATCATGCCCCTGGTCGTGCAGCCGCTGAAATGTTCCTCCCATGCTGATGATATCGTCATCCGGATGCGGTGAAAAAATGATCACACGCTTGGGATAAGGCTCGCTGCGTTCGGGATGCGCGGGTATAACCGCATTAGGTTTTCCGCCCGGCCAGCCGGTAATGGTATCTCTTAATAAATAATAAACCTGCAGATTAATCTCGTATGCATCGCCTTTTTCTACCAGCAGGTCGCCAAGGCCGTATTCATTGTAATCGTTATTGGTAAGTGAAAGCACGGGTTTTTTCAGCTTTAATGCCATATTGATCACCGCTTTCTTTACCATCTTCGGCGTCCACTCGCAGTCGCCCGTCAGCCACGGCGATTTAAACCGGGTTAATTCGGCAGAAGCGCCATCATCAAGCACAAACAGCACATCATTGTGATTTTGCAATAGCGAAGCAGGCACGTGTTCCGTATCATCTTCTTCTACGGCTTTCTGAACCACAGGAGCCTTGCCGGGGCCCCAGGCCATCAGGATAATTTTTTTAGCTTTCATGATGGTGCTGATGCCCATGGTAATGGCCAGACGGGGTACTTCAGAAATATTGGCAAACTCATAGGCATTGGCCAGCCGGGTGGAAGTGTCCAGCGTTACCATGCGCATTCTCGAATGAAGACCGGAGCCGGGTTCATTAAAACCAATATGGCCGTTGTTGCCAATGCCCAGTATCTGCAGATCAATGCCGCCGGCATCTTCTATCATCTTTTCGTATTGAATGCAGTGATTTTTTATTTCCTCTTTAGGAAGTTCACCATCGGGTATATGAATATTCTTGGGATCAATATCCACATGATTGAATAAAAGGCGGTGCATGAAGTTGTGATAACTCTGCATGGCCTCTTTGTCGATAGGGTAATATTCATCAAGATTAAAAGTGATGACATTTTTAAAGCTTAAACCCTCTTCTTTGTGCATACGCACCAGTTCGGCATACAGCGTTTTTGGGGTGGAGCCGGTGGCCATGCCCAGTATGCACTTCTCACCTTTTTTTTGTTTGGAACGAATCAACTCAGCAATTTGCTGAGCCACAAAAACAGATCCTTTTTTAAGGTCGGGAAAAATTTTTACAGGAATTTTTTCAAAAGAATCAACCATACTCATATAGCGGCATTAAAATTGAGCCCGAAAATAAGACGTTGCAGGGAGAAACAGGAATTAAAAATAACATCCGCAAACAATTGTTCGCTCATCTCATCTCACTTCTATTTCATCCACAAACAGCCATGCCGGATTGCCGGCGCCACGCATGCCATCGGGTATGATGCCGAAGTTTTTTACAAAAACTTTTATATAGCGGGCTGATGAACCGCTGCAGATGATTTTGACAATACCATTGGAGCCGCCTGTTATTTCAAATTTTTCGGCCTTGCCTGCAGAACTGAAATGAACTCCATCGGTGCTTACGAATGCTTCGGCGTATTTAGGCGGGTACACCCGGCTGCCCCCCGAGCTGAGTGTGTGAATAATGATCTCATTCATTGTTTCTGTTGTGCCCAGATCTATCAGCGCTTCACAATCGGTGCCCGAAAAGCCAAGAAGCTCTTTACTTTTTGCCAGGCCTTTTTCATTCTGCACACCATTTACAAGGGTGAATGCTCCGTCGCCGGGATAGTTTTGGGAAGGCTGATTTGTAAGAATGATTTTTTTGCCCGTGGCTTTATTAATATGAAATTGCTGAATTACAGAACTGACGCTTTTATCATTTATAAATTGATGTGCAGATATTAGCCCGGACTTTTTCACTAAAATCGGGGTTTCATATTTAATTGCACCAGAACTAAGCGATGTTGTAGTGTATCCAATATAGCCCTCTTTGTATTTCGACTCTATTTGCCATAAAACTCCATCGTAACCGGCAGCTGGCAATACTTTTGTATGCAAGTCAAAATATGCTTTGCTGTAATTTACCTTCCACAATTCATATCTTCTAAACTGTATCTGCAATCTCTTTTCAAAATCGCTCCAGTCTTTTTTCTCTTTTGGTGTCCACAGCACTTCGCTTAAGGCGCTTATTCGGGGAAAGATCATGTACTCTGTTTTTTTTGTGTTTTTCATATATTCGGTCCATACATTGGCCTGGGCGCCTAATATGTATTTGGCTTGTTCGGTATTTAATTCGTTCGGTATGGGTTCGTAATGATATACTTTTTCAAGCGGTGTAAAACCGCCGATGGTCACACTGTCATCATTTTCGCTTTGGGTATGGTCAAAATAAACGTGACTGCCCGGTGTCATAATCACATGATGATTTAGTTTTGAGGCAGCAATGCCTCCTTGCTCGCCGCGCCAGCTCATGACCACCGCATTGGGCGCCAGTCCGCCCTCCAGTATCTCATCCCAGCCGATCAATATTCTTCCTTTCCTGTTCAGCCATTTTTCCATACGCTGTATAAAATAACTCTGCAGTTCGTGCTCATCTTTCAGCTTCTGGTTTTTCATCCTGGCCTGGCAGGCCGGGCAGCGTTTCCAGTTGGTCTTAGGACATTCATCGCCGCCAACATGAATGTATTTTGACGGAAACAACGTGAGCACCTCGTCAAATACATCTTGCAGAAATGTAAAAGTGGAATCTTTGCCTGCGCAAAACACATCGTCAAACACTCCCCATGTTTCCTGAACCATCTTCTTTTCACCGCGGGCCTGCCGGATACGGCTTTCATTGGAAATCATACTGGCAGGAATGGCTGTAGGCTCATCCGGAAAACAACTCAGCCATGGATAGGCGGCAATGGCTGCGCTGCTATGCCCGGGCAACTCAATTTCGGGTATAACAGTAATAAAACGGTCAGCCGCATACTTTACTATTTCTTTCACTTCGTCCTGAGTATAGAAACCGCCGTATGGTATGTTATCGTTGCCGCTTCCGGGATAACGGCCGATAAGGGTGCCGTTTCTCCACGCACCGGTTTTTGTAAGGTTGGGATATTTTTTTATTTCTATACGCCAGCCCTGGTCTTCGGTTAAATGCCAGTGAAAATAGTTCAACTTATGAAGTGCGAGGTAATCAATATATTTTTTTATAAAACTTACCGGGAAAAAATGCCGGCCCACATCGAGGTGCATGCCGCGGTAAGAAAAACGGGGATAATCAGTAATGGTAAGCTGGGGTATGAATAATTTTTGATTTTTGATTTCCGGCTTCGGATGGGGGACGGGCAGGAGTTGAATTAATGTCTGTATACCGTAAAAGGCGCCTTCCGGATCACCCATAATTGTAATTCCTTTTTTATCACATTCCAGCTTATAGAATCCTTTTTTATCCTCATTTACAACATGCATCAGCAGAATTGCTTTTTGGTTACGATTGTGCATCGTAAGCGGTAAATAAACCCGGTACTGCTTTTTTAAATAGTCGTGTAAAAAAAGCGCTGCATTCTTTGTAAACTCATCATACGCAATTACTGTTTGAGGAGTAATTCTGAAACTGTCTTTTCCCGGATTTATTTCCACGGGTTTTGGGATGATATTAATCTCCTGGGCATTTCCAAACAGAGGAATTAAAAAAAAGAGCAGCATGTTTTTTTTCATGACAAGCGATTTATAACAAGTGTAAAAACCTGTCCGAATATAGCATCTTTCAACGCAATAGACTTAATAAACAGGAACAAAAAAAACCGGGTCGGGCCCGGCTTTAATGAATTATCACAGTTTTTTTATTCTTCCAGCACACCAAATTTGCCGGCATTTACATCCTGAATAGCCTGCTCCAGTTCTTCCCAAGTATTCATCAGAAAAGGCCCGTAAGCGGCGATGGGTTCGTCAATCGGCTCTCCGGATAATACAAGCACGATGGAGTCTTCGTTTGCCTCAACATCGATCAGTTCACCATCATTTTTAAAGAGTACAAAATGATCAGTATTGGCTTTTTCGCCATTCACGATAATAACGCCTTCCACTACAAGCAGGCCCGTATTATATTCAGCGGGAAACTGTAAATCTGTTTTTGCTCCCTTCTTTATCCTTACATTATAAACATGCATCGGTGTAAAAGTAGAGGCAGGGCCTTTTGTATTTTTATATTGACCGGCAATTACCTCTACCACGCCTTTACCATCTGACAGTTCAAATTTACCCATCTTGTCGTGGGTTATTTCCTGGTATCGGGGTGAAGTCATCTTATACTTTGCCGGCAGGTTCACCCACAATTGAACCATCTGAAAAAGTCCGCCCTTTTTGCTGAATTCTTTTTCATGATACTCTTTATGCAGTAAGCCCGATGCGGCCGTCATCCATTGCACATCGCCTTCGCCGATTATACCGCTGTTACCTGCACTGTCGTGATGAGCAATACGGCCATGGTAGGCTATGGTTACAGTTTCGAAGCCCCTGTGCGGATGCACACTTACCCCGCGGGGTTTTGCTGAAGGGCCAAATTCAATTTTGGCGTTGTAGTCGAGCAAAAAAAAGGGACTCATCCTTTTCTTATCAATCAGGCGGCTGTTCGGGAAAAAATTGTGTACCCGAAAGCCATCGCCCACCATGTGCGGGGGCGGCGGAGCAATAACTGCTTCCACAGACTTATTTTTCATAACTATTTTATGTTTTATACCGGAACTTCCATTAACAAGATTTCTGTATTATCATCGGCTTTTATTTCCAGTTCATCTGATTCGGTAATTCCCATGCCATCCCTCCGGTGGAGTTGTTTGCCGTTTACTGAGATTTTTCCTTCGATTACAAAAGCATAAACTCCATTTCCCTTTTTCTTTAGTTCATATTTCAGGGAAATCCCTTTGTCGAGTTTTCCTAAACTAAACCAGGCATCCTGATGTATCTGTACGCCGCCATCGTTACTGCCGGCAGGCGATATTACGGTAAGCAGTTTATTATGCTTTGCTTCTTCCGGAAAATTTGCCTGATCGTACCGCGGTTCAATATTTTTTTTATTCGGGAATACCCATATCTGGAAAAATCTTACCTCTTTATCGTGATTTTTATTTTTCTCTGAGTGTGTCACTCCGGTTCCGGCACTCATTACCTGAACATCGCCCTGCCGTATGACCTGTGTGTTTCCCATGCTGTCTTTATGCTCAAGATCGCCATAGGTGGGGATGGAAATAATTTCCATATTGTCATGCGGGTGTGTTCCAAATCCCATACCCGGCGCCACCGTATCATCGTTCAGTACCCGCAGTGCTCCAAAGTGAATTCTTTCGGGGTCATAATACGATGAAAAACTGAATGTATGAAATGATTTCAGCCAGCCATGATCGGCCTTCCCTCTGCTATCGGCCCGGTGCAAAATGGTTTTCATATAATTTTAAAATTAGTTTATGCCGTTATATTTTCACCGACAATTTTTTCGGCCATCCACAAAAATTCTTTTATAAATACCTGAACAGTATTCTCAAAATCTTCATCCAGCAAATCACCGTCGGGACTAAATTTCTTATCTACTCCCGGTATAATAAGCAAATAGGGAGACGCAATGCCAAACAATGCGGGAACCAGCTGCAGCAGCTGCTGTGATGCCCGTACACCCCCCAAAGCACCCGGCGAAGCAGTTACAATTCCAAAAGGTTTATGATGTTGTTTAGGAAAATGATCCAGTAGATTCTTTAACGCAGGAGTGTAGCTCCCGTTATACTCCGGAGTAAGTAAAATAAAAGCTTCCGCATTAAAAATTCTTTTGGCCAAAGCTTTGAACTCGACCGGAGTATTTTCAACGCTCGAAAAAACAGATTGGATGGCCGGAAGATTCCAATCCTTAAGATCAATAATGCCGGCAGTATGTTCAGTTCGTTTATCAAGCCGATTTTTTAAATACAATGCTACACGCCGGGTTACACTGTTTTGTCTGGGACTTCCTGATATGATTTCTATGTGCATGGTAAAGTATTTACGTGCAAAGGTATAAAATCAATGTTTAAACATCAAATTTGTTTCCGTATCGGATTCAAGACGGGATGACAGAGAAATAACAAATAAAGCCTGCACATGTTGCAGGCTTTATACAGAATGTCAGGCAATTTATTTGAGAACCGGCAACAGTATTGCCGATGCGTTATTTTCATCGTGAAATATTTTGATGGTTGATTTAATGTAATCTGTTTTTTCTGCTTTATAAATGTTAACAAATTGTTGTGGATTGCGGTCTGCCAGCGGAAACCAGCTGCTCTGAATCTGTATCATCAGTTTATGTCCTTTTTTAAATGTATGGGCCACATCGGGTAATTCAAATTTTACCTTTTCAATTTTATGGGGTTTAAATGGTTCTGGTTTTTCAAAACTGTTTCGATACCGGCCCCTCATGATTTCTCCCCTTACCAGCATTTGATATCCGCCCATCGGGTACGATCCGCCTGCCGAACGGTTAGGCTGATTTATATCGCCCGGATACCGGAAGTCATCAGGAAAAACATCAATGAGTTTAACTACAAAATCAGCATCTGTTGAACTGATGCTTACCAGCAGGTCGGCAATCACCGGCCCTGTCAGTGTAAGATCTTCCGTTAATACATCGGTTTCAAAAGTCAATACATCTGGTCGTCGCGAGGCAAAGCGTTGATCATCGGTCATGTATTCGCGGGTTCGACTAAAATGAACATCTTCTGTATAGGGTACCGGATGTGCCGGGTCACTGATGTATTCGCTGAAGCTTTTTTTGTCGGTGGGTTTATTCCATGAAAGGGTACCATTTGCATGCAGATAAATAGGTTTGTCTGTCTTTTCTGCCGGAGGCCATTGATTGAATTCCTTCCATTTGTTTTCTCCGGTAATGAAAATGGTGGCCTCAGCCATTTTTGTAATACTTCCTTTCCCTTTCAGGTAATAATTAAAGAAAGGGATTTCGATATTATTCTGGTACCAGTGTGATGTATTGGCATCAAAACGAATGTTTCCCAGCCTTGTTCCGTCATTCGAAGCCCACTGGCCATGATACCAGGGGCCCATTACAATTTTATTATTGGTTTGCGGGCTTTGTTTTTCAATGGCCTTATAAAGATTCCAGGCGCCCCAGCAATCTTCAGCATCAAACAAGCCGCCAACGGTCAGCATTGCGGGTTTAATATCATACATAGCCCCTCTTGCGTCTCTTGCTTTCCACCAGTCGTCATAATCGGGGTGCTGATACATTTCATGCCAGAATCTGATGCTGTCGCCAATTAATTCTGCCAATTTTTTTGTAGTGCCTGCATCGAGATAAAATTTGTAGTTATCCCGGATCTTAAAATTGTATCCCGGCGAACCAACAGTTGTCGGCTGGGTTCTGGGTTTACCAAATGACGAATAAAATACAAATCCATCCATCGGAAAAAAGGCACCGTTGTGATGAAAATCGTCGCCAATAAACCAGTTGGTAACAGGCGCCTGAGGACTGGCGGCTTTTAAAGCCGGATGATTGCTGGCGGCCGTCATGGTGGTATAAAATCCGGGATAAGAAATGCCAAATGTGCCTACCCGGTTATTATTATAGGGAATGTTTTTTATCAGCCACTCAATGGCATCATAGGTATCGCTGGCTTCATCCGTTTCGTTACCGGCTTTGTTTTTATTGAAAGGGCGCACGTCAGTAAATTCACCTTCACTCATCCAGCGGCCTCTTACATCCTGTATTACATAAATATAATTTTCGCGGAAGTAATACCGAAGATGCGTGTTCCAGAAAGCCTGAAAATTATTTTCACCGTAAGGAGCGCAGCTATATGGCGTACGGCGCATAAGAATAGGATGCAGTTCTGTAGTGTCTTTAGGAATATAAATGGAAGTAAAAAGTTTTACACCATCCCGCATGGGTATATATCTTTCTATCTTGTAGTAATTGTCTCTGATCCAGGCAGAGTCCTGGGCATTTTGAGCAAAGAAATAAACCGGGAAAAATAAAAAAAGAATTAAGAGGATCCGTTTCATGTTATGCTTAGTTTTGGAAGCTTAAATTTAAATAAACAAACCGAACAGCCATGAACGGTAATGAAGAACTGATGACAAAATTTTACAGCGCTTTTCAGCAAAGAGACTACAAGACGATGAACGACTGTTATTCCGATGACATCGTTTTCAGTGATCCTGTTTTTGGCTTGTTAAAAGGGGAGGAAGTGAAAGCCATGTGGGAAATGCTTTGTAAAAATGCCAAAGATCTTTCAATCGAGTTTTCCGATCCGCATTCGGAAGATGAATACGGAAACTGCGAGTGGATTGCTGTATATACTTTTTCCAAAACAAAACGGAAAGTAGTGAATAAGATTAAAGCGTATATGAAATTTGCCGAAGGCAGAATCATTGAACACAGCGATGCATTCAGCCTGTACGAATGGACAAAGCAGGCTTTCGGTATCAAAGGCCTGCTTTTTGGTTGGAGCGGGTTTATGCAGCACCGCATTCATCGTTCGGCCAGAAAAAGTCTGATACAGTTTATGAACCGGAATCGTTAATACTAAAACAACCATTATGGCAGACAGAAGAAAATTTTTGCATTACTCTTTTTTAGGCGGCATAGCGGTTTTATTAAACAGAAAGGAATTGCGGTTAAAAAGTAATATGTTAACTACTGCCGTCGGGCCGGTGGTCGTATCTACCTGGGATGCGGGTATTGCAGCCAACAAAGCAGCATGGGAAATTCTGAGCAGGGGAGGCCGGGCCCTGGATGCAGTAGAAAAGGGGGTGATGGTTACAGAAGCTTCGCAAAACTGTTGTGTGGGGTTGGGCGCCAACCCCGACCGCGACGGATTCGTCACACTCGACGCCTGTATTATGGACGAAAATTTTAATTGCGGAAGCGTGGCGTTTCTGGAAAGAATAAAGCATCCCGTATCAGTAGCAAGAAGAGTGATGGAAAAAACACCGCATGTGATGCTGGTGGGAAGCGGGGCTCAGCAGTTTGCTGTTGCCGAAGGTTTTCCGCTGGAAGAGCAAAAACTATCTCCTGATGCTAAAAAGGCGTATGAAAACTGGTTGAAGAAATCGGAATACAAACCACCTGCTATTAATATTGAAAACAAACAGGGTCATGGTCCCTTTGCTCCGTCAAAACTGGAAAACGGAGAATGGAACCATGACACAATCGGTATGGTAGCAATGGATGTAAAAGGAAACCTGAGCGGCAGTTGTACCACCAGCGGAGCCGGATTTAAAATGCGTGGTCGTCTGGGCGATTCGCCAATCATCGGAGCCGGATTATATGTAGATAACGAAGTAGGCGCCTGCACTGCTACAGGACAGGGAGAGGATGTTATCAGAGTAGCAGGTTCGCATGCCGTAGTGGAATGTATGAGGCAGGGCCTGTCACCCGAGGCTGCCTGCAAAAAAATTATTGAACGCATTGTCAGGATAAAAGGCGAAAAAGTGAAAGAGATACAGGTAGCTTTTCTTGCTCTGAATAAAAGGGGAGAAGCGGGGGCATTTGCCATTCACCCGGGGTTCAGCTATGCTCTTAAAGACTCAGGTCAGGAAAAACTTGTAAGGGCAAAGAGCTACTATGCTTAAAGCCCTTAAGGGATGCTTTTAATAAAAGCAGTAAAATAGTTGCCATGTCATTTATCATCGAAATTGCCACTTCGGATTTTACTACTACCAGAGCCGCTGTAGAAGGTGGTGCCGATCGTATTGAACTTTGCGCTAATCTGGCAGAAGGTGGCACCACTCCTTCATCGGGAACCATCAAACGGTGCAGAGAAAAATTTTCCGTTCAGTTGTACCCAATCATCCGGCCACGCGGCGGTGATTTTTTATATACCGATGAAGAATTTGAGATCATGAAACACGACATACGTCTTTGTAAAGATATCGGCTGTGATGGAATTGTGACGGGGCTCTTGAATACGGATGGTACGATTGACCTGAAAAGAACAGGACAACTGGCAGAACTTGCTTATCCGCTTGGCGTTACTTTTCACAGGGCGTTTGACCGGTGCAGAGATCCTTTTGAAGCGCTGGAGCAACTGGTGCAACTTGGCCTTGAGCGCATACTTACTTCGGGGCAACAGCCAACCGTGAATGAAGGAATAGAGCTAATCGCTCAGCTAAACAAAGCTGCCGATCATCGTATCATCATTATGCCCGGAAGCGGGGTAAGAAGCGAAAACATCAAAATGCTGGCGGATAAAACCGGTTGTATCGAATTTCATTCGTCCCTTCGGGGGAAAACAAGGAGCCGGATGGAGTTTGTTCATCCCGCATTTGCTTCTTCTGAAGAATGCTATTTAAACAACTCCATTAATCCCGGTGATGTAAAACAATTACGCAGCGCTTTAATGAAATAAAAAAAAGACCGGTTTTGTCCTCCAACCGGTCTGTGAACAGAAGTTGCTATAAAGAAAATCAGTTGAAGATGTATCTTAAGCCGATTTGTATCTGCCATCTTGAATCCTGACCTGTGCTGTTTTGGAAAGTAGAGGTAAGAGGAATCTGGTTAGCAGCATCGAGATAAGGGAAACTGAATACCGGCTTTCCTGCATTGACGCCGGATGTTTCTACCCGCTTAAAGTTCAGCAATGCCGTTCTGTTGGTAATTCTCTGAATACCCCAGTTTTTGTTCAGCAGGTTGCCGAAATTAAAAATATCCATGCTGAAACGAAGTGTATTCACTTTATCTTTAACCTTCACCATAAAATCCTGCGATAAGTTGACATCAAGTCTTTTGTAAAAGGGCAGCAACAATCCGTTTCTTTCGGCATACTGTCCTCTTCTTTTACTCAGATAAGGATCCTGGTTGATATAGGAATTCAGCTGTCCCCAGATCACTGTCACGCTTCGTGTATCTGAAGCATTTACTGTTTCAAGCACAATATCGTTCTGATCCTTCGGGATATAAATAAGATCATTGGTTGTAAGGCCATCATTGTTCAGATCGCCGTTATAGGTGTAAGAAGCGGTACCGCCATTTGCGGCTTCAAATGTGAAACCAACCGATGTAGCAAAATGCTTTGCATATTCAAACCTGTAAAATGCTGCAGCAATAACACGATGAGGCTGATAAAAGCGGGAGTACGAAGTAACATCCGCATTCGGATCTCCGCTCACTACACGGTCTCTCCAGATGGATTGAGCGATAGAACCGCCATCATTTACCGAACGGCTGTCGCCATACGAATAAGCAAGCATTGTGTACAGGTTCTTTACATTACGCTGTAATTGCAGTGTAATGTTATAGGTATATCCTTTTGATGTATTCGTCATCAGGATGGCATCGCTGATATTCGGATTGGTTTCGGTGGCGCCGCCGGCACCGCTGTATATCCGGGTGGCGGAATAGCGCAGGCGTTTATCCGAACCCACAAGCGGTGTTCCTGTGGATGGAAGGTTCACGTTCTGATGATAAACCCCGTTGATATCTTTTGAAAAAATTCCTTCCAGTGTAGCGGTAATATCAAAAGGCAATTTGTAATCTGCTGCTACATTACTTCTGAAAAGCTGGGGAAATTTAAAATTCTTGTCGGTAACGGCCAGGTTATAACTTGTATTGGCAGTGGCATTGGCAGGGCGGTAAGCATCCACGTCGGGATTAAATGCAACCCCGCTCGTGATTATAAATGAACCAAAGTCTACACCGTTGTTGCTGGCCTGGTTGCTGATCCATACAAATGGGGGAGGTCCGGCAAAAATTCCTGTTCCACCCCGAATCTGTAATGTTTTATCGCCTTTTACATCCCAGTTGAAACCAACCCGCGGGCTCCACAAAACAGAGTTTTTCGGGCCTTCGCCTGTGCGTATGCGGACTCCGTTTCGAAACACAAGCGCATCGGCGTTGGAGTTTGTAATAAAGCTGTTATCAAAAATGGGCAAATCAGCTCTCAGTCCGGCTGTAATTGTAAGATTGTTTGTAGGAGCCCATTTATCCTGAGCAAAAAATCCTAATTGCCATGCACCCACTTCTGCATAGGGAAACTCACCGCCTTTGCGTGCAGAGAACCGCAATTCATAACGGATGGCATTGGCCACACCATTGTTGGCGCTGTTGTAAAAATCCTGAAGGCTTGCAAAACGGAAAGCGCCGAAATAGGTAGGTGCAAATCCGTTCAGAAATTTGTTATAGGTATTCTGTGTTCCGAACAAAAAGGTGTGCTTTCCTTTATGTAATGTTACTATATCATTAAGCTGCCATGTATCTGTGTTCAGTTGATTATTGGCAGTAAAGGGTTCATAACCAAAAGAAGTAAATGAACTACCGTTTCCGTTTTCAATGTCTACCAGGGGAAAAATGCCGCCGGGACTGCTTCGAAAATCTCTTAGCCTGTTATAGCCTACCTGCAGTTTATTCGACATTCTGTTATTGAACCGGGTGTTCAGCTCGGCAATTATGATGTTGAAATTGTTATTGATGATATATGACGAAGAGAAGAACGGCATGGCTGTTGTACCTGGCTGTCGGCCACCGCTTGGAGCACCGCTGTTGCTGGGGGGTACGGTGCGGTACGATTTAAGGTAATAGTAATTTATATTCAGCGTATTTTTTGTGTTTATGTTTAAATCAAGCCTTGCTGTTATCTTATCGCTGTATGTGTCGTAGGTATAATTTTCAAAGGGTCCTGTTTCGTACCCATATGTGTTTTTAAGAAACAGGCTTAATGCTTCCAGGTCTTCGGCTCTGGCTTGCGAAATGCCCGCTCCCGATGAACCGTTTCGGCTGGCCACAAGGCTGGTAGCGGGCTGACTTATTCTTTCCTGCTCGCCGCTTACAAAAAAGAAAATTTTGTTTTTTATTATGGGTCCGCCAATGCTGATACCCCGGTTATTGAAATCAAATTCCTGTTTGGGAACTTCTGCAGTAGCCACTTTTCTTCCGGTAAGGCCGGGGCTTTTCCAGTAGCTGTATACCGTTCCTTTAAACTCGTTGGTGCCGCTTTTGGTAACCGAATTGATACCAGCGCCTGTAAAACCGCCAAGCGTCACATCATAGGGGGCGATATTCACCTGTATCTGATCCAGTGCATCAAGGCTGATCGGTTGCGTATTGGTTTGTCCGCCAAGGCCTGCTGCCAAACCAAAAGTATTATTAAATGAAGCGCCGTTTACTGTTAAATTATTATAAGAGTTATTTCTTCCTGCAAAACTGCTGGTACCATAAATGGTATTGCTGTTAGCGGTAGGAGTAAGACGCGTAAAGTCATTGATACTTCTGTTGATGGTAGGCAGACGGTCAATCTGCTGCCGGTTGATCACTTCTGCAGAGCCGGTTCTGTTTTTATTAAATACTTTGTCAGACCGTCTTGTAGTCAATACCACTTCGGTAAGCTCCCTGCCCGAAGGAGTTAAATCAAAATCGGCTTTATAAGACTGGCCAAGCAGTAAAAAAACATCGTTTATTTTTTCTTCTTTGAAGTCAATAAAACTTACTTTTATTTCATAAGGCCCGCCAACGCGTACATTGGAGAGGTTGTAACGTCCGTCGGTGCGGGTGGTGGTTACATACGTTGTTCCTGTAGGAAGATGGATGGCCGAAACAGTGGCTCCCGAAAGCGGGTTGCCGCTTTTTTCCCTGACAATGCCCTGTATTTCCGCAGTTGTTTCCTGAGCCAAAGCAAACTGGCTACACACAAAACTGAGCGCCAGCAATACAGATTTTACAATTTTCATTTTGCAGCGTTTTTGATGAGGCCGCAAATGTCTTACATCGGTTTTTCTTTTTTTTATCCTTCCTATTAAGAAATCATTAATCCAATACGGCTAATAATTACTTAATAAAAAAATAAAAACCGCCCGTTTTTATGAGCAGTTTTTATTATTATCACCTTGAAAAATCAATGAGTATTAAATTTTCAGCTTCTTCATGTAGTCTGCATCGGTTTTTGCTGCTTCGAGTGGGGTGCCGTTGGGATAAAACTCCTGTTCAACGATAAAATATTTCATGCCGTTATCCATTGCAACTTTTAATACTTTGCTGAAGTCAATCGAACCGGTGCCCAGATCGCAGGAGTTTTTCCCATTATCAGTTACCGGATTTTTTGAGCGGTCTTTTATGTGGCAAAGGGTAAACCGGTTGGGATATTTTTTTATCCATTCAACCGGGTCTTGTCCCCCGGTAACCACCCAGTAAATATCCATTTCATAGTCTACCAGTGCGGCATCCGTATTCTGCATCATCACATCCTGCGGTAGTTGCCCTTCAAGCATCTTGAAAGAGTAGTCGTGGTTATGATAGGCAAACCGCAATCCCCCTTTTTTGCACAGTTCACCGTATTTATTAAAGGTGTCTGCAATTTTTTTAAAATCATCGAGTGTTTTCTGCGGGCCTACCCATGGAGAGATGAGATATTTCATACCAATTGCAGCCGCTTCTTCAATTTTCTTTTCAGCGTTTTGCGAAAGATTGCAATGGCTGGCCACAATCGTCATACCCAAACCATCGAGATACGATTTGAACTCGGTATTCGTCATTCCCCAAAACATACCCTTGGGGCCTTCAAAACTTTCTACCTGCTTGTATCCCATATCCGCTACCTGCTTCAGCACTCCTTTGGGGTCTTTGGGAAAATCCTGTCGTAACGTATAAAGCTGAAGACCGAAGGCTTCCAGTGTTTTTGTTTCTTCCACGGCTACTGTGTCGTTATTTACAGGATCATCCTTTTTATTAATGAGCTTGCAGGCTATTGGGGCAACGGCAAGACCGGCGGCCAGGTACCCGCCCAATTGCAAAAACTTTCTGCGATCGTATTTCATTTTGGCTGAGATTGAATTATTATAATGATTTTAGGACAAGCCAACTATAATCTTGTCTCCTTTTTTATAATCATAATCGCCGATGTATTTTCCCGGTGCGGGTTCATACCGCAATGCTCCTTTTCTTCCCTGTTCGGAGGTAAAGTATCCAAGAATAGTAAGCTGTTTTACCATTTGAAAATAATGATTGGGATCTTCCCTTTTTTTCGATTTCTGATAGTCGGCCCTTTCTTTATCGATAGCGGTGAGCACTTCGGTGCGGTGCTCGGGTGAAGCTTTCATAAAATCGTGTCCATGCATTTTGGTGCAGGCTTCGTCAATTTTTTTTATGCCGGCATGAAATATTTCCTGGTCCGCTTTTGTATACGTATCATTTACCATAATCTTCATGAATTCGGCGATCTTGGCTTCTTTGGCGCCCGGCGATGAGGTTTTGGGAAAAATCGTTTCACCTACTTCATCCCAGAAAGCCAGTTCTTTTTCAGAAAAAGGGATACCGGGCCCCGCGTCGGGGTTTTTACAACCGGCGAGAAAAAACTCTCCGCCAATGACGGCGCCGCCGGTAAGGGCAGCTATCATTTTCAAAAGTTCTCTTCTGTCCATTATAATGAGTTTAAAAAGTTAAAGATTCAGTTTTTTAAGTTCATCTACTGCAAATGCGGCAGCTCTTGCCGTCAATGCCATGTACGTCAGGGATGGATTTACACAGGAGGCCGATGTCATACAGGCGCCGTCGGTAACAAACACATTTTTACAATCCCATACCTGATTATTGCCGTTCAGCACCGATGTTTTCGGATCTTTTCCCATGCGGGCCGTACCCATTTCATGAATACCCATGCCCGGGGCGTAGTCGCCGTCGTATCCGTGTACATTTTTAATTCCGGCGGCTTCCAGCATTTCTTTCATATCTTCTATCATATCCTTCCGCATCTTTTTTTCATTATCTTTTATTTCCACATCCATTGCAAGTACCGGCAGGCCCCATTTGTCTTTCTTTTCTTTATCAAGCGATATTTTGTTTTCATGATAAGGAAGCATTTCGCCAAATGCAGTAGCACCAATGGTCCATGGCCCGGGTTCGCTCAACGCCTCTTTCAGGTCGGCGCCGATGCTTAGCTCTGCTATCTCTCTCCTCCATCCCTGGCGGCTGGCGCTGCCCTGATAGCCAAACCCGCGGATATAATCTCTTTTTTCTCCAAAAAGATTTCTGAACCGGGGTATGTAAAAACCAGTGGGCCGGTGGCCAAAATAATATTTGTCTTCATATCCTTCTACTTCGCCTGACGCACCGCAGCGAAAATGGTGATCCATCACATTATGTCCCAGCTCACCGCTGCTGCTGCCCAAACCATCGGGCCAGATGTCGGTTGCCGAATTCATCAGTATCCAGGTCGAATTAAAAGCGGATGCGCACAGAAACACGATCTTGCTGTAAAACTCTATTGTCTGATTGGTTTCGGCATCAAGTACTCTTACTCCTTTTGCTTTTTTAGTATTCTTATCATAAATAATTTCTTTTACAATGGAGAAGGGCCGAAGTGTAAGCCTGCCGGTAGCCTTAGCTGCGGGAAGCGTGGATGATTGTGTACTGAAATAAGCTCCTAACGGGCATCCGTTCCAGCACATATCGCGGTAGGCACACTGGCTTCTTTCTGGGCTGTGTGGCAAAGGGGCAGTAACATGCGCCGTGCGGCCTATAATCAGTGTTCTTTTATTATTGTAATGTTTTTTTATTCTTGCTGCTACATCTTTTTCCACTATGTTCAGTTCCATAGCGGGCAGAAAGTGACTGTCGGGCAGTTGGGGCAGGTTCTCATAAGAACCTTGTATACCGGCAAATTTTTCTACATGTGTATACCATGGCTCAATATCTTTATAGCGTATGGGCCAGTCAATGGCAATGCCATCTTTAGCGTTGGCTTCAAAATCCATTTCGGACCACCGGTAGCTCTGACGCCCCCACATGAGCGACCGGCCACCTACATGATAGCCGCGGTACCAGTCAAATCGCTTTATTTCGGTGTAGGGACATTCTTTGTCTTTTACCCAAAAATGAAGATTTCGTTCATTGAGCGGATAATCTCTTTTCAGCACCGGATAGTCTTCTATCATCTGCTGGGTGCGGCCTCCCCGGTGCGGATATTCCCATATTGGTTTATTGCTTTCTTCATAATCCTTCCTGTGTTCAATGTTGCGGCCGCGTTCCAACAAGAGAACAGTCAGGCCCCTTTCGGTCAGTTCTTTGGCGGCCCAGCCGCCGCTGATGCCGGAGCCAACCACAATCGCATCGTAAGTGTTGTCTGCCATGGTTTACTTTGTATTTTAGGTTATTGTTTATTTTAGTTAGAAGGTCAGTAAAATCAGAAAGAGATGCATTGTTTAGTATCTTTTTTTGATTTTTCTATACATCACAAATCTGCACTGCTTTTCTGAGCGCTGCCAATTTCCCTTCATTTTCTTTTGCCGTTGGTATAAATTCCTGCGCCACATATCCTTTGAAACCAATATCCACAATGGCTTTCATAATAGCCGGGTAATAGAGTTCCTGCGATTCATCTATTTCGTGCCGGCCGGGTACGCCGCCGGTATGAAAATGGGCGATATAATCTTTATTATCCCGGATGGTTCGTATTACATCGCCTTCGTCAATTTGCATGTGATAAATATCGTAAAGTAGTTTGAAGTTTGGCGAGCCGATTCTTTTACATAGCTCCACACCCCAGGCGGTTTTGTCGCACTGGTAATCTTTATGATCTATTTTACTGTTGAGCAGCTCCATTACCACCGTTATGCCGCTTTTTTCGGCAAGCCCCATAATTTTTTTCAGTCCCTCGGTGCAATTCTTCCAGCCGGTTTCATCATCTGTGCCATTGCGGTTGCCACTGAAGCAGATTACATTTTTATATCCGGCTTTTACCATCAGGGGAATGACGTCGGTATAATCTTTTATAAGTTGGGCATGAAAGGATGGATGATTCCAGCCATTGGTCAGGCTCGTTTGGCCGCCGTGATAGCACATAGTGGAAATAAGACCGTACTTCTGCAGCGTAGGCCAATCTTGCGGCCCCACCAGATCAATACCTACAAGCCCGATTTGTTTGGCCGCACGACAAAGCTCATCAAGCGGTACCGATTGGTAGCACCAGCGGCAGGCGGAGTGATTGATATTTCCTTTAAGCGTGTATTTTCTTTCGGTTTCGGTGCAGGCATATGCTGGCAAAGAAGCGGTGCCAGTAAGTGCAAGGGTGCCGGCAGCCAGGTTTTTGAGGGCTTCTCTCCGGGTTGTTTTTTTCATTGGTAAACAGAAGGTTTAAGTTACGAAATTGCGGTGGTTAAGCGTCAGCCTGTTTAGGAGCGGCGTACACTTTTCTTCGGACTATATATATAATTATAAAGACTACAAAAAGTATGGCCGGCATGATGGCTACTTTCATCAATGTGTCGGATCCTGCAATATGCTCTGCCTGTGTTACATCATTGCCTGCAGCAATAGCTGCTTCTTTATTTTTGTCGAACCATTTACCCATCATAGGTATCACCAGAGAGGTTGAAAACATACCTGCGCCTCCCATAAGGGAAAGCCCCAGTGCGCCGGTTTTGGGTATATATTCTGAAACGAATCCGAGCATCGTTGGCCAGAAAAAGCAAATTCCAATAGCAAATACAACTGCAGAGCCGATTGCCGCGGCACCGGAAGTTCTGCTTAAAAGGATCAAGCCGATTCCTGCAAACAAAGCAGAAAAGATCAGCATGCCATTGGGATTCAGACGATGAACGACGGGCCCGGCAAACGATCTTCCTAATGCCATGATGCCGTTTATCAGAACTAAAATAAGTATTGCTGAAATACCGGCATTGTTCAGTAACGCATTTATCCATTGGTTGGTGCCAAGTTCTGTTGCTGCAGTTAAAAACATACAGGCAAGCATTATCAGGAAAAGAGGACTAAGGCAGGAAGTAAACATTTCTTTGGTGCTTATCCCTTTTTCCACTCTTTCTGTTTTTGGAAATTTGAGTCTGAAAAATAGTAAACCATAAATAACGGCAGGAATAAAAAGAACGGAAATCATCACTCTCCAGTCCAGATTCAGTTTTTCTTTTGCCAAAAATGCCACCAGCCCTCCAATTACTATTCCGCCGGGAAACCATACATGAAACCTGTTCAGCATAGTGGTTTTATTATCGGAGTAGATACTTGTAACCAAAGGATTACAAGCAGCCTCTACCATTCCGTTTCCGATGCCGATACATAATGTGCCAACAAAAAGCATGGTGGCGTCTTTTGCAATAAGATATATGATAATACCTGCGATATGCCCTATGAAAGCGAGTCCTACCAGTTTTTTCATACCAATAATATCGCAGAGAGGCCCCCCAAAAACCATGGCTAAAGTAAATCCCCAGAAGGCCGGGCTGAATATCCATCCTACCTGTTCTTTTGTAAGACTGAATTCTTTTCCCCAAACATCTTCCAGCGCTGCACGGAAAGCAAATGTCATAGCTGTTGTTACAAGGGCAATACAACTGGCTACAAAAAGCTGGTTGCGGTTTACGGTTTGCATATCGTTAGTTTTGTTGAAGTTTGTAAAAGCTAAATGTACTATTTTTAATTACTTATAAGTGTTAGCTTCATAAATTTTTATATTGCCATAAATCAAAATCAACTGAACAATTATGAACAGAAAACTTCGTATGGGAATGATCGGTGGCGGCAAAGATGCTTTCATTGGCGCTATTCACCGTCATGCAGCTCTTATGGATGGGCATATTGAACTGGTATGCGGCGCTCTCAGCATACAGCCTGATATTGCTATTGAATCGGGGCGCAGTCTTTTTCTGGATAACGACAGAATTTATACCAGTTTCGAAGAAATGATTAAAAAAGAAGCAGTATTACCGGCCGGCAGTCGTATGGATTTTGTCAGTATCGTTACGCCCAATTTTGCGCATTTTGCCCCGGCTATGATGGCGCTTGATCACGGTTTTCATGTAGTAATTGAAAAGCCCATCACATTTACGCTTGACGAAGCAAAGCAGTTAAAGAAAAAAACAGAAGAAACGGGGCTGCTTCTTTGCCTCACCCATACGTATTCCGGATACCCTATGGTAAAGCAGGCTAAAGCAATGGTGCAGGATGGCGTTTTCGGAAAAATCCGGAAGGTGTGGGTAGAATATCCGCAGGGATGGTTAAGCAAATTGTCGGAAAAGGAAGGAAACAAGCAGGCCGCCTGGCGAACCGACCCCAAACGAAGCGGTAAAAGCGGATGTATGGGCGATATCGGCACACATGCCGCTCACCTGGCCGAATATATATCCGGCCTGAAGATCACAAAACTTTGCGCCGACCTCAACGTGATGGTGGAAGGTAGGGCACTTGACGACGATGGAAACGTATTGCTGAAATTTGAGAATGGTGCGGCTGGTGTGCTGATGGCATCGCAGGTGGCTGCAGGCGAGGAGAATGCTTTAAAGATTCGGGTGTATGGAGAAAAAGGAGGAATAGAGTGGGCCCAGCAGGAGCCCAATACGTTATTGGTTAAATGGCTTGATCAGCCAACGCAAATATTGAGAGCCGGCGGTAATTATGGCAATCGTCTCAGCAGTTATGCCACACACAATTGCAGAACACCGGGGGGCCATCCGGAAGGTTATCTGGAAGCATTTGCCAACATTTATAAAAATTTTGCCGGTACCCTCTCCGCTAAAATCGATGGCCGGCAGCCTGAAAAAGAAATGCTCGATTACCCGACAGTGGATGATGGTATAAGAGGTATGGCGTTTATTGACAACGTGGTGGCCTCATCGCAATCAGATCAGAAATGGTACGACCATAAAGTTTAAATCCTAAATTCAAAGATTATTACTTATGACAACAATAAAAGGACCGGCTATTTTTCTGGCTCAGTTTATGGGAGATAAACCTCCTTTTAATGATCTGAAAACAATTTGCCGTTGGGCAAAGAACTTAGGCTTTATTGGAGTTCAATTGCCCACCTGGGACAGCCGCTGTATAGATTTACAAAAAGCGGCAGAAAGTAAAACCTACGCAGATGAATTAAAAGGCCTGGTAGCAGAATGCGGGCTGGAGATTACCGAGCTCTCTACGCACTTGCAGGGGCAACTGGTAGCGGTTCATCCTGCTTACGATGTGTTGTTTGACGGGTTTGCTCCTGAAAACGTACGTGGCAATTCAAAAGCTCGTACCGAATGGGCAGTGCAGCAGTTGAAATGGGCGGCCAAAGCATCGCAGCACTTAGGGTTGAATGCACATGCCACATTCAGCGGGGCCTTGCTCTGGCACACGGTTTACCCATGGCCACAGCGGCCTGCCGGCCTGGTAGAAACGGGATTCAAAGAGCTTGCCCGGCGCTGGCTGCCAATACTGAATGTGTTTGATGAATGCGGCGTAGATGCCTGTTATGAAATACATCCTGGAGAAGACTTGCACGATGGTATTTCGTACGAAATGTTTTTAAAAGAAGTAAAAAACCATCCCAGGGCCTGCCTGCTTTACGATCCTTCGCATTTTGTGCTCCAATGCCTCGATTATCTTGCATACATTGATAATTACCACGAACGCATTCGGACATTTCATGTAAAAGATGCCGAGTTTAACCCCACCGGCAAGCAGGGAGTGTACGGAGGCTACCAGTCGTGGATAAACCGGGCGGGTCGCTTTCGTTCATTGGGAGACGGGCAGGTGGATTTTAAAAGTATTTTCAGCAAACTTTCGGCTTATGACTTTAAAGGCTGGGCTGTGATGGAGTGGGAGTGCTGCCTGAAACACCCTGAAGATGGAGCCAGGGAAGGAGCCCTCTTTATAAAAGATCATATTATTCGTGTTACGGAAAAGGCATTTGATGATTTTGCCGGCACCGGCAATAATGAAAAATTTAACCGTGAGGTTTTAGGATTGGAATAATAAATATCTTTGAACCGATAAGCAAATTCTTATTAAAGAAGCTTATAAAATTTTGAGCCGTTATACCATCGGAAATAAAAATTTTATAGCGAATTTCATCGTGCAAAAAAATAAAAACGAACACATGAAATGCCCATAAACTTACCTTTGCCAACCGGGGATGTTTATTCAGGTATAGCATGTTAAACAATTTAACCGCCGGAGGCGGCTAATTAAAAAAAAATAAATACATGAAAAAGTTTTTTTTGATGATCACGATCATCGGTTTGGTTGCGGCCTGCGGTGGCGGTGATAAAAAAGCGGATGAAACAAAAAAAGAAGAAACCGCAAAAGAGGAAACTACAGCCGGAGGGGAGTTAAGTGATAATCCCGATTATCAGAAGGGGCTTGCCATTGCTTCCAAAAGCGATTGCTTTACCTGTCATAAGATTGATGAAAAAAACATCGGGCCGGCCTGGAGAGAAGTAGCCAATAAATATGCCGGTGTCGATACGGCAATCACCTATCTTGCCCGCAAAATTATCGAGGGGGGAAGCGGCGTTTGGGGCAGCGTACCTATGGCACCGCATGCTGATTTTACACAGCAAGATGCGGAAGCGGTAGCCAAATATGTATTACTGCTTAAGAAGTAAAATAAACGTTGTATTAAGATCCCGAAACGGATTCTGAAATTGCAGATGGCCTAAACCGGGCAGAAAAGTCTGATTGTTTGAATTATCATCAGGTGAACAGATTGACAGATCCCGGGTTTCAACAGATGGCAATAAAGTATTCTGCTAAAGACACCGATCTTGAAAGCGGTAAAAAAAGGTTGTTTCCGCGGAGGCGGGATTTGAAGTAATGATTCCGCACAATGATTTGGTGAAAAGCGAAACCGGACCGATAGTTAAGTACATTCTTTAATTAAATAAACCGAATTTGAAATGAAGATAAATGTATGGTGTATTATCTCTTCAATGGTAATAGCTGCTTCCTGTAATAACAGTTCAAATCAAGCTGAAGTCGTAAATGATACCACGAAAAATCAAACCACTGAAATGATAAAAGAGAACAGCCTTGGCGAAGAAGAAAAATCAGACGGATGGCAATTGCTGTTTGATGGCAACACGAAAAACGGATGGCATGTGTACAACAACAAAAGCGATGGCCATGCCTGGAAAATTGATAACGGCACGCTTCATCTCGATCCCAGGGAAAAGAAAGACTGGCAAACAGTAGGCGGCGGCGACCTTGTAACAGATGAAGAATTTGAAAATTTTCACCTGAAACTGGAATGGAAGCTGGACAGTGCCGGTAACAGCGGGATTATTTTTTACATTAAAGAAGATCCAAAGTATGAACATACCTGGCACACCGGCCCCGAAATGCAGGTGCTTGACAACGCCGGTCACGCCGATGCCAGGATTAATAAACATTCAGCCGGCGACCTGTACGACCTGATCGCCAGCTCACCACAAACTGTGAAGCCCTTCGGCGAATGGAACGCGGTGGAGATTATTGCCAATAATGGATTGCTTGAATTTCATCTGAACGGAACAAAAGTTTTATCTGCCACTTTGTGGGACGACAACTGGAAAAAAATGGTAGCCGGAAGTAAATTCAAAGAGTGGCCTGATTTCGGTACATATAAAAAAGGAAGAATTGCCCTGCAGGATCACGGAGATAAAGTGTGGTACCGCAATATCAAAATCAAAAGATTATAATCATACAGCATCTGCTTGCTGAACCCCGCTTCCGGCGGGGTTTTGTTTTCTTTGTAACTTTTGTATCTTTCATTTTACTCCGTAGTGCGGTTCGGGCATGTACCCTCTGTTTACACACAGTTTGGGAAAATTCAAGCAATCTATTTTTTATAACCAAAACAACCTGTTATGAACACAGCAATTTTTTCAGACATCAATTGGCTGGCGGTGCTGGTAGCTACGCTGGCCTATTTTATGCTTGGCGCAGCCTGGTATTCAAAAGCATTGTTTGGTAGTAAATGGGCAGCGCTGGTTAAGCTGGACACTTCCGACCCTAACCTGAAAAAAGGAATGGGGAAAATGATGCTGGGTTCTTTTGTGCTGATGGCAATTGCCTGTGTCGGTCTTGCCCTTATTATTTACCGGGTTCAGGCACCGGTCGAAATTCTTTCAGGAATAAAGATTGGGTTGCTTGCCGGCATTTGTTTTGCCACCACGGCAGTAAGCATTTCTTTTATTTATGAAAGCAAACCGGCAGGTCTTTACTGGATCGATTGCGGTTATCATGTGCTGGGGCTGGTAATCGCCTCTGTCATTATGGTGATGTGGAGGTAAAAAATTATTTAGAACAAAAAAGAGCAGCAATTAATTTATTGCTGTTCTTTTTATTTTATCTGTACGCTAATCGATCTTAGTAATTTTAAGAATATTGGTTGGAAGATGCTGGTCAACGGGGGTGCTTCCGGTACTTACAATTACATCGCCGCTTTTTATAAATCCACGCATTTTCAAGATTTCAATCTGGTCGAAGATAATGTCATCGAGGCTTTCTTCTTCGGCGTAATAAAATGCCCGTACTCCCCAGCTCAGGCTGAGCTGATTGACCAGTGTTTTCTCTTTGGTGAATACATATAAGGTGGATTTGGGCCGGTAACTGCTGAGCATAAAACCCGTATATCCGCTTTGGGTCATACCTACAAGCGCATCTGCATTTACATCGTGCGCCAGTTTGCAGGCGTTGTAGCAAATGGCATCGCTCAGAAAAGAAGGAGAGTGGGGCAGTGGTTTCAGCATTTCTTCCCGGTTGTAGTCGTAGGCTTTATTCTCTACCTCAAGTATGATCTTGGTCATGGTTTCCACTACCAGTTTCGGGTATTTGCCCGTTGCTGTTTCGCCGCTCAGCATCACCGCATCGGCGCCTTCCAGTACGGCATTGGCCACATCGGTAATTTCGCTCCGGTTAGGTTTGGTACGCTCCATCATGCTTTCCATCATCTGCGTGGCTACAATTACAGGTTTGGCCCGGTGAATACATTTACGGATAATGTCTTTCTGTATGAGGGGTACCTCTTCCACAGGCAGTTCAACACCAAGGTCACCACGGGCAATCATTACACCATCGCTTTCCAAAATGATTTCGCGAAGATGCTTCAGGGCTTCAGGCATCTCGATCTTGGCAATTACTTTTGATTTACTGCCCGCTTTTTTCAATCGTTCTTTCAGTTCAATAATATCTTTGGGCTTTCGGACGAATGAAAGCGCCACCCAATCTACTTTCTGTTCTATAATAAAATCAAGATCGGCCAGATCTTTTTCCGTCAGCGAGGGAAGCGAAATTTCCGTATCCGGAAGGTTCACTCCTTTTTTGGGCAATAATATTCCGCCCAGCAGTACTTCTACTTTTACATTCTTATCTTTTGTAATTTCTGTAACTCTTACTTCTATTTTGCCGTCATCAATCAGGATCTTTTCGCCTGGCTTTACATCGGTATGCAGGTTGGGGTATGAAACGTAGATTTTTTCTTTGGTGCCCACTACTTTTTCATTGGTAAAAGTAAGTATATCACCTTCCTTCAGTTCCATGGATCCGCCCTCTATCTCTCCTACACGCAGCTTGGGCCCCTGCAGGTCAGCCAGTATAGCTATATTATAGGGTTCGGTTTTATTTATTTTATTTATGTGGCCGATAATTCTTGCCTTGTCTTCGTGGCTGCCGTGAGAGAAGTTGAGGCGAAAAACGTTTACTCCTGATTTTACCAGTTCCAGCAGCTTTTCATAGGTATCGCAGGCCGGCCCTACAGTGGCCACTATCTTTGTTTTTTTGCTGGCATGCAGTTTCCCGGCTTCCCGGTCAAATTCAGAATGAAAATATTTTTCAATTGTTTTTTTCATTGGTCATTTTTTCCTGTATCCGGCAGAGGGCATAAATTAATTGCTTTAAAATAATAATACGATCAGCTGGCCAGAATCTTTACAATGCGGAGCCACTCTTCATTGATTTTTCCTTTGCTTTTCACGGCGTTTTCGAGCGGGATGTAATTCATCTTATTGTTCAGAATGCCAACAAATACGTTGTGCCGGCCTTCAATCAGGCTTTCCACTGCATGAAAACCCATGCGGCTGGCAATAAGCCGGTCAAGGCACGAAGGTGATCCGCCGCGTTGTATGTGTCCAAGTATGCAAACCCTGATTTCGGCCTGAGGCATTTGTTCGGATATCTTTTTTTGTACTTCGGCGGCGCCGCCAAAATCATCGCCTTCGGCTACAACAATCAGGTTGACCAGTTTTTTCCTTCTTTCTTTTTCCTGCAAGGAGGCGATTACATCGTTTATGTCTGTTTTTCGTTCAGGTATAAGAATGTTTTCCGCTCCTGTGGCGATACCGCTGTGCAAGGCAATGTATCCGGCATCCCGCCCCATTACTTCGATAATGAAAATACGGTCGTGGGCATCCATCGTATCCCTGATTTTATCAATGGCTTCCACGGCGGTGTTTACTGCCGTATCAAAACCTATGGTAAAGTCGGTTCCGGATATGTCTTTATCAATAGTGCCGGCTATGCCGATGCAGGGAATGTCAAATTCCTGACTGAATTTTACTGCGCCGCGGAATGATCCGTCTCCGCCAATAATGATAAGGCCGTCAATTCCCCGCTTTTTTAAAACCGCATAGGCTTTTTTTCTGCCTTCGTACTCAAAAAATTCTTTGCAGCGTGCCGTTTTCAAAATCGTTCCGCCTCTTTGTATAATATTGGCTACCGAACGGGAATCCATGGGTACTATATCATCTTCAATCATTCCCTGGTAACCCCGCATGATGCCAAACACCTCCAGCTTATGATAAATGCCTGTGCGCACTACGGCTCTAATCGCAGCGTTCATTCCCGGCGAATCACCTCCCGACGTCAGCACGCCAATTCTTGTTACTTTTTTTGCCATTCTTCCTGCTTTTGTTTAAAAAATATTCATTCTCAGGCAATCGATGTTATAAATATCCACCTGTCCTTTTCAAAAGCCATCAAAAATAAGGGATTGTTTTGATAACGGTTGATAGCCCGAATGGCATAACTTTATTAGCCTGTTAATAATTGATTCGGTATGTATTTTTTTATCTGCAAAATATATTTAAAATGAAAAAACTGCTTTTTCTCTTTTTATTTTTTGGGGTTGCGTTGCTTCAGGCCCAGTTGCAATATCCGGAAACAAAGAAGCAGGATCTGGTGGAGGATTATCATGGAACTTCTGTAGCCGACCCTTATCGCTGGATGGAAGACGACTGGAGTGAAGAAACCAAACAGTGGGTGACGGAGCAAAATAAACTTACCTTCAGTTATCTGGATAAAATAACTTATCGGGCCGACTGGTTGAAGCGTCTGGAAGAACTGAGCAATTATCCCCGCTATTCTTCACCATCCCGAAACAATGAATATTATTATTACTCCCTCAATGACGGGTTGCAGAATCAAAGCGTTTTATACAGGCAAAAAGGCCTTGATGGAAAATCCGAACTGGTGCTTGATCCCAATAAATTTTCTGCCGACGGCACTACTTCGCTGGCCACTTTCTCTTTATCCAAAAACGGGAAGTACGCCGTTGTGGGTAAATCGTCGGGCGGAAGCGACTGGCGTACTTTTTTTGTAATGGATATGACCACGCTAAAATATCTCGATGATTCGCTGTCCTGGATAAAAGTATCGGGGGTTTCGTGGCAGGGGGATGGTTTTTTTTACAGCCGTTATCCCGCTCCTGAAAAAGGAAAGGAACTGTCTACCAAAAACGAAAATCATCAGGTGTTTTATCATAAAGTGGGTACTGCACAGCATGAGGATGTACTTGTTTATGAAGACAGGAATAATCCGCAGCGGTTTCATGGCGTATTTACCAGCGAAGATGAACGTTATGTTTTTCTTACCATTACCGACAGGGGAAAGGGAAAAAACGGTAATGCCCTCTGGTATTATGACAGCAAAAGCGCCGGCAGAGAATTTAAACCGCTTATTCCGGAAGCCGGCGAATTTAATTATTCGTTTATTGAAGAAGTGAATGGAAAGTTTTTAATACTTACCAATGACGGCGCATTAAACCGCCGCATTGTTTTGATTGACCCTCATCATCCGGCTGCTGAAAACTGGAAAACCGTTGTAGCAGAAAAAGAAGAGAATATTTCATCCGCTTCTTCGGCCGGCGGCAAACTGTTTGTTACGTACATGAAAGATGTTACCAGCAGGGTATACGTATATAGCCTCGATGGCAGGCTGGAAAAAGAAGTGAAACTGCCGGCGCTGGGCACGGCCGGGGGGTTTGGGGGCCGCAGGGATGATAAGTTTGTATTCTATACATTTACTTCATTCACATTTCCGCCGACAATTTATAAATACGATATTGCCACAGGCAAAAGTTCGGTCTTCCGTAAAACAGAGTTGCAGTTTAAACCCGAAGAGTATACGACAGAGCAGGTATTTTATCCCAGCCGGGACGGAACAAAAATTCCGATGTTTATTGTGTATAAAAAAGGAATTCAGAAAAACGGAAAAAACCCTACTCTGCTATACGGCTATGGCGGGTTCAACATCAGCAGTAATCCTTCCTTTTCGGCATCGCGTATTGCCTGGCTTGAGCAGGGCGGTATTTTTTGCCTGGCTAATTTGCGCGGCGGAAGCGAATATGGCGAAAAATGGCATGAAGCCGGAATGCGCTTCAAAAAGCAAAACGTATTTGATGATTTTATAGCAGCGGCAGAATATCTTATTGACAAAAAGTACACTTCCGCTGACTACCTCGCCATTCAGGGCGGATCGAACGGAGGCCTGCTGGTGGGCGCCGTAATGAATCAGCGGCCGGAATTATTTCGTGTGGCAATTCCACAGGTAGGGGTGATGGATATGCTGCGCTTTCACAAGTTTACTATCGGATGGAACTGGATTGCAGAATACGGCAGCAGTGATAACCCGGACGATTTTAAAAATTTGTATGCGTATTCTCCTCTTCACAATATCCGGCCCGGCCTGAAATATCCCGCCACTCTTATTACCACAGCCGATCATGATGACCGGGTAGTGCCGGCCCATTCTTTTAAATATGCAGCCACATTGCAGCAGCATTACAAGGGGCCCAATCCGGTTTTGATACGAATCGATGTAAACTCGGGTCATGGAGCCAGCAATCTTAAAAAAGGACTGGAAACAACAGCCGATATCTATTCATTTATTTTTTATAACATGAACCTGAAACCCAAGTTTAATTTTGAGCAGGGCACTGATAAAAAGCCATTTTGATGCTATTTAAATAAATAAGAAAGTCCTGGTATTGGCCGGGGCTTTTATTTTTGAAGTATGAAAGTTCTGATCACCGGCGCCAACGGATTACTGGGTCATTATCTCGTAAAAATCCTTCTGGATAAAAATTACTCTGTTATAGCCACCGGCAAAGGCAAAAAGAGAATTTCTTTTGACGAAACGGAGCAACTCCGGTATTACGACATGGACATTTTGCTGGAATACCGGGTGCATGAAATCTTTGAAAAAGAAAAACCCGATGTGGTCATTCATGCAGCGGCAATGACGCAGGTGGATGAATGTGAAATGAACCCTTCCCGCTGCGAAGAAACAAATGTACGCGGAACATCGCATGTATTAATCAATGCCGAAGAATGCTCAGCACACCTTATTTACCTGTCTACCGATTTTGTTTTTGACGGTGAAAAAGGAATGTACAGGGAAGATGATGAACCCAACCCCGTCAATTTTTACGGATTCACAAAAATGCAGGCGGAAAGCCTGGTGCAGGGCAGCGAAATTCCGTGGACCATTGTTCGCACCTGTCTTGTTTACGGTACTGCGTCAGAAGGAATGAGAAGCAATATTCTTACCTGGATAAAAGAAAGCCTGGAAAACAGGAAAGCCATCAAAGTAGTGGATGATCAGATGCGGACACCTACTTATGCAGAAGATCTTGCCGTCGGAATAGAACGGATTATTAGTAAAAAAGCTGCAGGCATTTTTCATATTTCGGGCGAAGAACGGATGACGCCTTATAATATGGCCTGCACGGTAGCCGGTCATTTCGGGTATGACAATAATCTGATTGAGAAAGTAACGGCTGCTACTTTTTCTCAACCCGGTAAACGACCGCCAAAAACAGGCTTTATTATTAATAAGGCAAAAAAAGAACTGGGATTTCGGCCCACTGCATTTAAGGAAGCGCTTTTTAAAATATTCGCTTCTAAAACCGAACTGTGATTCCTGCTTTAATATAGAAAGGAGTGCCCGGCGTATAGTGAATTTCAGAAATCGGATCGGTATCATTTTTTAATCTTGATTCGGTATCAAACTGTGCTTCTCTCCACTCCCTGTTCAGTATATTTTCAGCAGAAAGCGTCAATTCAAATCGTTTCCATTGATAGCTGAGAACGCCATCAAGTATAAAATATCCCTGTGCCCTTACCGTATTGGTTTCATTTGCCGGTCTGTCTGCGATTAAGCGATAGCGCAGCGAACCGCTTAGCCCATTTTTATTCTTTGCGGTAATACCGCCCATGCTGGTAAAGGAAGGAGCCAGCGGAACATAATCTTCTCCTTTCGGAACACCTTGTGATCTGGCCTTTGTATAATTAACATCCACATCTCCGAAAAGCCAGTTGCTGAACTGATAGCGTGCAGAAACATCGATACCCATTCTTCTTGTTTCGCCGCCGGGTTCTACAATGCCCGCATCGCCTACATACACAAATTCCTGCTCAGAGAGCAAATGCCACAATGCCATTTTCAGAATCAGGTTTTTTACTGGTTTTAAAATAACACCCACATCCGTTCCATATACCTTTGGTAAAATATCTTCAGCGGCGTTGTCCAGAATTACTCTTGCATCGTTGGAATGAAAACCGATGCCGTTGTTCAGATAGATTTTTACAGAGGAGGAAGGGGTGTAGGTAAGATTAAGTTTCGGGCTTACAATACTTCTGCTTTGTCTTCTGAATGCTGTTTCTCCCATCCGTATATTTTTATAACCAAACCGAAAGTGGTCAAACCGAACTCCTCCTTCTATAGTTAACCGGTCACTTAATTCAAGGTCCTGCTGCCAGGAAACAAACAGATTGGCCTCATTCACATCTCCTCTTTGTATATACTCCCGAAATGTTCTTTTTCTTGTTTTTGAAAGCGCTATGTCATTAATATCATCGGCTCTGAAACCAAAGCCTATTTCGGTAGTTGTTTTTTTCTCGGCCAGCATCCACGGTTTTTTTGAAAAAGAGTGGTAGCCAAAAATAGTTCTGGTTTCGCGTTGCTGTATCTGATCTCCGTTTACGTCATCTTCAAGAAAGAACGTAAAATTGGAATATAGATTAAAATGATACCGGCTGTAATAAAGCTGGTTGGCTGATCGCCAGTTATTCTTCCACTGCCTGTTCAGCGTAACATATACATTGGTGCGGCTGGTGTTTCCTCCTTCCGTATCATCAATTGACCCCAGCCGGGTAATTAGCCCGCTTCGTACAGCTCTTTCTGGAATTTGCCCCGATGCGTTCCACTTGCTATCAAATGTGGAAGCAGATAAGGTAAGCTGGGTTTGGTTTCCGATCCAAACGTTGTATTTACCCAGTATATTAAAACGGTGAAAGTTCTGCGGGCTTTCCACAAATCCGTCTGTTTTGAAATATTCTGAGGCTACAAAAAACTGTTTTCTTTTATTTTCGTTCTGCTGATTGAAAAGTTTTAATTGTGTATATGCCCTTTGGGTATTAAAGTCTCCGGCCTCGATTTTTATCATGTTTTCTTTCAGGAATTCCTTTGTTTTAAAATCAACATATCCGGCAGTTGCCAGATTTCCTTTGCTTACGGAGTACGGGCCCTTATCGAATTCGACTTTCTCAATTGTTTCAGGTATCAGAAAGTGCAAATCGGCATAACCCTGCCCGTGGGCATGAGAAACCATGTTAACAGGCAGCCCGTCTACGGCAATACGGATGTCGGTGCCATGATCAATATCGTAACCCCGCAGAAAGATTTGTTCGGCCTTGCCGCCTCCGGCATGCTGTGCAATAAAAAGACCGGGAATAATACGCAGCACATCCTGCGAATTATTTACGGGACGCAGCAAAACATCCACACTGCCCAGTGTATTTAAGGCTGAATTTTTTTTGCTGTTCAGTTTTACTTCCGAAAGATCAAGACGGCTCCGTTTCATATTTATGGTAACGGAGGAGGAAAGGTTTTCTTTTACTTCAACCGGAATGATCTCTGTTTTATAACCCGTATGCGAAACAATGATTTCATATTGCCCGGCTATTACATCTGTTAGCCGAAACATTCCAAACAGATCCGTGTTTTCTACTTTACCGTTAGACAGATTTACGGTAGCGCCGTAGAGTGGTGACCGGGTCTCTGCATCGGTAATATTGCCGGTAATGCTTCCCTTTTGCGAATAGATAAAAGAAAAAAAGAAGAAAAGAATATGCGTGAGAAAAAATTTTTTTTGCCCGGCCATTTCATTCTGGTTTAAGCCATATACGGGCAAAAATAAGGTCTGGATTTATACTGATTAAGAAATTGGGATGAGAGGCGGATAACTGTATTGATAAGCAATTTTACTGATCCGCAAATCCGTTATGATAAATTCCTCGTATTTAAATGTGATGAACAATTATCGCAGGATAATTGAAACTATTTTATCTGAAAATTTCAAAAAAACTTTTATGAAAAAGAAAATTATTTACGGAGGTCTTATGGGGCTTGCCTTGCTGGGAGGTATTCTTTTTGCAGCCGACCATATTGACGCTCCGGCAGTAACCGGCCCCTCCGGCACAAGCCCTGCAAATGACATAACCGACGTTTATGCATTTCAGAGTCCTTCAGACAACAGCAAGATGGTATTTGTAATCAATACGCAGGGGCTTTTATCACCCATGGCTTCTGCGGGTGCACAGTTTCCAAACAATGTTATGTACGAATTGAATATTGATAATACGGGAGATAATGTGGAGGACCTCGTCGTACAGTGTCTGGTGCAGAATAACAAGCTTCGCGTATACGGGCCGGTGGCTCCGGGTACAACAGGGCTTAACAGTACGGTAAAAACAAATGGCCCGAAGACAGAAACTGCCGTAACTGCTTACGGAGCTGCCTCACCATCGGTGGGTACAAATAATAATGGGATTCGCATTTTTGCCGGCCCGCGGGATGATCCTTTTTTCTTTGATCTGGTTCGTTTCAAAGAAGTGATCGCCGGTACCCAAACCGGTTTTCGTAATCCGGGTATTGACACTTTTGCCGGTACCAATGTTATGTCAATTGTAGTGGAGGTTCCCAAATCTTTACTTGGCTCCGCTGCTACCATCAATGTATGGGCAGAAACAAAAACTAAATAAATTTTTATTCTAAAAATAAGTACAATGAAAAATTTAAGTCTTTCTTTATTGCTTTTACTATCAGCCGGATTGTTTTTGGCCGGATGCAAAAAAGATGAGGATGAAGATAATTTTGATACATCGGGCACCTATGTGCAAAACGATCAGATGGCCCGTCCGGCAATCAATACAGTGTTTGTAAATGCGGCCCGAAAAAATGAGTTTAATACTACGGTTCCTTCTGCCATGAATGCAGCATTTAATGCACAGTTTCAGAGTGTGCTGACCGGATTTGGATATACTCAAAATGCGCTGGGGCAGGATAAAGCAACATTTGCCGGGCTGCTTGTAACCGATGTGCTGAATGTTAAAATGAATGGCACTACAACGTTTTTTGATGGTACCAATGTGCTTACCGGAAGGGCGTTGGCAGATGATGTGATTGATACGGAATTGCTGCTTTTGTTTGGAGGCCCTGCCGGCACTTCGAATCCGACGCTTACTAAAGATAACGTGAACTCAAACGACAAAGCGTTTCTGACAACTTTTCCTTATCTGGCTTCTCCTCATTAACATGTTCCATTTTCACCGGGCCGCTGTGCCCGGTTTTTTTATAAAAAAACAGAAATGAAAATTCGCACTTTACTATATGCAACGGTTGCAATTCTCGTAGTTTCTTGCTCAGAAAAAAGAATTGTAAAATCAGAGGATATAAATTCCTTTCTGAAAAATACAGGTATAACCCAAACTCGTGTCTCTGAAAAATCCGAAGAAATCGATTTTTGGGAAAAGCGGCTTTCAAAAGATACCGGAAGTACAGTTGATAAACTGCAGCTGGGATGGCTATATTCAGAACTTTACAAGTCGACAGGCAACGTTCAATACCTGCATAGGGCAGATTCTTTCTTTACCATTTGCAGCAAGGTGAACGGCAATTTTGACCCCGATATCTATTTTACGCTTTCCCAGCTTGCTGTAGCAAAGCACAGTTTTATCGAAGCGTATGATTATGTAAAGACAGCGGAAACAAAAGGGGCCAATAAATACACTGCTGCTTTGCTGGGCTTTGATGCCGCCATGGAACTGGGCAAATACAGCGATGCCACCCAAAAGTTAGAATTATTAAAAGATAAAGAAGCTTTTGATTACCTGATACGCAAATCGAAACTGGAAGATCATAATGGCGACCTGGAAAGTGCTATTGAATATATGGAGAACGCTTTTGAAAAAGTGAAACATCTGAACAAACCATCGCTTTACTGCTGGGCTCTGTCCAATCTTTCAGATATGTATGGTCATGCCGGAAAAATTAAGCAGGCCTATCGCGGGTATCTGGATGTACTTAAAAAGGACAGCAGTTATTTGTATGCTTTAAAAGGAATTGCCTGGATTGCTTATTCACATGACAAAAATGTTGCAGAAGCAGAAAGAATTATTAAATACATTCTTTCACAAACAGCCATGCCCGACTTGTATTTGCTGCTTGCCGAACTGGAGGCTTTTAAAGGGGACAAAAAGTCCGGGGCGTTTTGGGAAAAAAAATTTTTGGCTGAAATAGAAACCAACAATTTTGGCAATATGTACAATAAGTACCTGATTCAGCTGTATGCGGATGATTCTGCTGCCACAGACAGGGCTCTTCAACTTGCTTTATCTGAAACAGAGAGCAGAACCACACCGGAAACATTCTGCTGGCTGGCATGGGTCCATCATAAAAAAGGAAATATTGAAAAAGCCACAGCCCTCTACAGAAATTATGTTCTTAACAAAACCTTTGAGCCGGAAGCAATGTTTTACGGAGGCCACATTATGAAAGCAGCCGGACAGAAAGAGCTTGCAAAAAAACTTTTTTCTGAATGCCTGAATAGCTCCTTTGAACTGGGCCCGCTTCTTTATCAGCAAGTACGAAAGCAACTGGCCGATTTGTAGAATCAGGCATATACTATTGCGGCAAAGAAAGTGATGAAAAGTTAATTCATCATGAGTATGTTCACACTGCGTTGCAGGATATTAAACGCGATTTCTGCCATAAGATTTTCCTTGTCAAGAGTCGGGTTCACTTCTGAGATTTCAAAACAGCACACCTTTCGTATTTGCATAAATTTGCTGATGAGGTCTTCGGCTTCCCTTTCACGCAGGCCATTGCTTACAGGTGTGCCGGTTCCTTTTGAAATGGAAGAGTCGAGGCTGTCGACATCGAACGAGATATAAAGATCCGTACAGTCGGCCAGGTAGCGGATTACGGATCTGACCACGTTTTCGGGGCCTTTGCTTCTCACTTCTTTTGTGGTTATTACCTTGATGCCATACTTTTCGATCAGGTATTTTTCTTCTTTCTCGTAATCCCGCAGCGAGATCATTACAATGTCTTCGGGGTTTACCTTAGGTGCAATTTTGCCGATATTCTTCAGCGAATTCCAGTATTTTTTGGTTTCGGCATCCAGTTCATGCACGGCACAATCCAGATTATCCTCGTTGATGGCTGTGGCCAGCGGCATACCGTGCATATTGCCGGAGGGGGTGGTGTAAGGCGTGTGCAGGTCAGAGTGTGCATCGATCCAAATAATTCCCAGTTTGCTTTTTGGCTTTGCCATTTTTATTCCGGCAATGGTAGCCCCCGAAGTAGTATGATCGCCGCTGATGACAACAGGAAAAAAATTATTTTTAATGGAATCGGATACAGCCTTACTCACTTTTTCATAAAGCGTAACCACTCCTTTTATCCGTTTTGCATACGGCGACTCGATGGGTTCATACAGCAGTTTGTTTTCGTGCGGTATGGTATCGGACGGGAAATGAATAAAAAAATTACTCATGAAATCGAGGGCTGCTATCTTGATCGCCTCAATTCCCAGGCTGGCGCCCCGCGTACCGGCACCTATTTCCGAAGGCACTTCAATCAGCTTAATATTCTTCATAAACGCTTAATTATTTTGACCGCATCTAAAAAAGTATCTGTAAGAAGATAGCCGCAGAAGTTAAAGCAGTACGAGGTATGCGGCAGGAAAAAGATGCAGCAATCGTTTTTCGGTAAGGCAAAAATATAAATAACGGCCTAAAAAAGGAATAAACGGTACCGTTATCTTATTCGTGTACGGCCAGCACAGGCACTTCGCTGTGAAAAGCCAGTTTTTTGGTTTGGCTACCTTTAAACAAAGCGTCAAAAAACGAGTGAAACCGCGGGATGGTAATGATCATGTCAATATTCCTGTCTTTGGTGAACTGTTCGATGGCATCCTGAAAATCGTACATACCTATAAAATAAAATTCAGGATTCATTTCACCGAAAAATTCCATCATCCGTTTACGCCCCTCAAGGTACTGATCGGAAAGCGAAACATAATGTTCACTGTCCACATTTACGATATGCAGCAATGGCCTGAACATGGAAAGAATGGTTTTAATTGATTCCACCGGAATGGTATCGATATTCTTAAAGTCGCAGGCCAGTGCCACATTTTTGATGCCGGTATACGATGCATCAGGAGGTATAATCAGCACAGGGCAGATGTTTCTGTCAACCATTTTCAGGGTATTGCTGCCGATCAGCACCTGCTTAATGTCCGATTTGTCTGTAATACCCATAATAATCATGGTGGCAGACTTTTGAATAACCAGCCTGTCAAGACAGTCAATAAGATCGTCTCCTTCTTCTTTTATCCACTCAATACTGCAATCACCTTTTGCCAGCAGTTCATTCTTCAGGCTTTCCAGGTAATTACCGGTGACTTCTGATTCTTCATCATCTTTAAACATGCTGTAAAGGATGATATGAACATCATTTCGGTCTTTTAGCAATTCGGCAGAAAAACGGGCAGCATTCAGCGAGGTTTCAGAAAAATCAACCGGGATGATGATTTTTTTCATAAATCAGAGTTTTGGTTTATCCTTACCATTTTGGTGGGGCAAAAATAGCACAATCTGTTAAGCCGTGAAATCTAAATACATTCTCATTAAAACAACGGGATAGTCTAAAAAACTTTTCCCTCATTTGTGAATAACTGATTTAATGCCAATGCTTTTTTGTGCCCCCGATCGCTTATATTCGCCGTTAAAAAAAGGAGAGAATCCGTGCGATTAAAAAGTCTTGAGATCAAGGGCTTTAAAAGTTTTGCTGATAAGACGATAATAAATTTTGATGACAGTGTTACCGGAATCGTCGGACCCAATGGATGCGGAAAATCAAATATCGTAGACAGTATCCGTTGGGTGATTGGAGAGCAAAAGATCAGTCATCTCCGGTCCGAAAACCTGGAAAGCCTTGTTTTTAATGGTTCAAAAACCAGAAGCGCCAGCGGCCTTGCCGAGGTAAGCCTTACATTTGAGAATACCCGCAACCTGCTCCCCACTGATTTTAATACCGTAACCATTACCCGTAAATTTTATAAAAGCGGGGAAAGTGAGTACCGGCTCAACGATGTGCAATGCAGGCTTAAAGATATTCAGAACCTCTTTCTGGATACAGGTATATCCACCGACAGCTATGCCATTATAGAACTGGGAATGGTAGATGACCTGATTAAGGACAAAGACAATAGCCGCAGAAAAATGCTGGAGCAGGCGGCCGGAATTTCTATTTACAAAACAAGAAAAAAAGAAGCCAAACTAAAACTGGATGCAACCGAACAAGATATTGCCCGGATTGAAGACCTGCTGTTCGAAATTAACAACCAACTGAAAACGCTGGAAAGCCAGGCAAAGAAAACGGAAAAGTATTATGAAATTAAAAAAGAATACCGGGAGTTAAGTATCGAACTGGCCAAGGCTTCGCTGGAAGGCTTCAATCTCAGTTTTAAAGAAATCAGCGAAAGACACAATGCTGAAACTGATAAGAAAACACAACTGGAAGCCCTGATTGCTCAGGAAGAGGCTGCACTGGAACTGGAAAAATCCGGATTTATCGAAAAGGAAAAAGAACTGCAGCGAATGCAGCACGGATTCAATGAACTGCAGCAGACCATAAAGACAAAAGAAAACGAAAAGAACCTGGCCGTTCAAAAGCTGCAATACCTTACTGAAAAAGAAAGGGGGCTGAACGAGTTTCTTCAAAAGGCCGAAGATCAGGTAAAGGGAATGGAAGAGAGCATTTCGTTTACCCAGACGCAAATAGCCGAAGAGGAGAAAGTTTTTACATCGATGAATATTGAGTTTGACAGCCTTGCTGAAAAACTGGAAGGGCAACGCGGTGTACTGGATGAAAAAAGAGCGGCACTGGAAGAGCTGCGCTCTGCATTCCTGCAGGTGCAGCGGCAGCAATTTGAAGCGGAAAAAAAAGCCGCTGTGGCAGACACCTCCATCCTCAATATTCAAAAAGCCATTCATCATGTAGAAGAAGAAAAGAAAGGCCGGGAAGAACAACGCAAACAACTGGCGCTGGAACTGCAGCTGAAAGAAAAAGAACTGAAGATCAAAAAAACAGATTATGAACAACTGCAGCATCACCAGGAGAAAACCAAAGAACAGATTCTGCAGTCGCAAGCAGCATTGGAAGAGCTTCGGGAAAAACTGGCTGAGGAAACAAGAAAACTGGATGCCAAGAAAAATGAGCACGATCTGCTGAAAAGCCTTATCGACACAATGGAAGGATACCCCGAGAGTGTAAAGTTTCTTCACAACAATCCAAATCTAAATTATACGGCTCCTCTTCTTTCCGATGTTATCTATGTGAAAGAGGAATATCGTACAGCGCTGGAAAATGTGCTGGAACCGTACCTCAGCTATTATGTAGTAAATAATCTGAAAGAAGGACTGGAAGCAGTTCATCTGCTTGACGAGCATAAGAAAGGCAAAGCAAATTTCTTTTTACTCGACCGGTTTGAACCCGTCAGCCTCAACCCGGCTGATACGCTGCCGGGAGCTATTCATGCCATGAACGTTATTGAGGTAGAGGAACGCTACCGCCCGCTGGCCGAGCAGCTGCTGGGCAATGTATATATTGCCGATAATGAGGAAGTACTTGAGCACAGCAATGGATTTGTGGTTATTGAAAAAAACGGCAGGTATGTAAAAGGAAAATATTCGCTGACCGGCGGCAGTGTAGGAATATTTGAGGGTAAAAAAATAGGCCGGGTAAAAAATCTGGAAAAATTGCGTGAAGATATTGAGGTACAGGAAGCGGTTGTTGAAGATCTGAATAAAGAAATACAGATTCGGCACAATGAAGTTATTGCCTTTAACGAAGACCTCAGAGAAAGCGCCATTCGCGAAACGGAGTCGGAAATACAGCAAATTACCAATCAGGTTTTTTCCCTGCACAATAAACTGGAAAATCTGCATGCGCTTCAGTCCCAGGGCAGCAACCGGCTGGAAGAACTCACTATCCAGCTTCAGCAAAATCACTCTGCGCTGGATAATATAAAAACGGAATTATCTGTTTTGGAAGAACAACTGAAAGCGAGCGCAGAAAATCTGAGAAATGCAGATGAAATATTTAAAAACCAGGAAAAGGAGTTTAACGAGATCAGCCAACGGTACAATGAATTTAATCTGCAGGTAACCAGGCAGCAAAGTAAGATAGCCGCCTTAAAGCAAGAAAAGGAATTTAAGATAAAACAGCGGGATGATCTTTATCAACAGGTAAAAACAAACGAAACCCAGCTTAGCGAAACACTGCAGGAAGCGGCGCTGTCGCAGCAATTGCTGCGGGAAGCAGAAACGCAACTGCACGAGTTGCTTCACAATAAAGATGAAGAGGAAAAGCTGCTCAATGATGCGGATCAGGCCTATTACAACAAACGCAATCAACTGGCTGAAAAGGAAAATGAACTGCGCTTAAAAACAAGAGAAAAAGAGCAGACGGAGCATTTGCTGAGTGAGATTAAAGACCGGCTCAATGAACTAAAGCTTCAACTGGCCGGTATGAAGGAAAGACTGAATGTGGAATTCAGGATCAACCTTGAAGATATACTGGACGAACCCAGAACTACAGACATGCCGGTTGAAGAATTGCAGGATAAGACCGAAAAAATGAAAAAAAGGCTGGAAAACCTTGGAGAAGTAAATCCGACTGCAATAGAGGCCTTTCAGGAAATGAAAAAACGGTACGAATTTATTCTTGAACAAAAGAATGATCTGGTAAGCGCAAAGGAAAGTTTGCTGCAAACTATACTGGAGGTGGAGGCTACTGCCAATCAGAAGTTTCTTGAAACTTTTTATAAAGTCAGAGAAAACTTTCAACAGGTATTTAAAACCCTGTTTACCGATGACGATCAATGCGACCTGATTCTCGAAAACCCGGAAAACCTGGCCGAAACAGGTATTGATGTTATTGCAAAACCCAAAGGAAAACGACCTACTTCACTGACTCAATTGAGCGGAGGAGAAAGAACTCTTACGGCCACTGCATTACTTTTTGCCATTTACCTGATCAAGCCGGCGCCCTTTTGTATTCTTGATGAGGTGGATGCCCCTCTGGACGACGCTAACGTAGGAAAGTTTACCAACATGATCCGGAACTTCAGCGACAACTCGCAGTTTATATTGGTGACACATAATAAAATGACCATGAGTGCGGTTGATGTTATTTATGGAGTTACCATGCAAGAACCGGGAGTAAGCAAACTGGTACCTGTCGACTTTAGAAAGCTTAGCCAGAATTGAGGGATCAGTTAAATTATCTCTTACTTAACTTTCAAGCGAAGACTTATCGTGTGATTTTTGCCGGTGGCGGATATCAAATTTGAGCTTGTGAACAAAAGCGCTGCATAATAAAAGTACTCCTGAGCAGATAATAATGGATGCCGCTATTCCGTATAACACCCACCGGCTATGATCGTTCAATTGTGCAAGTGTGTAATAAATAAAAAGAATGCCGGTAAAAATCAGGGCTGTGCCAATAAGAGATTTAATGATCCATTTGTCATAATGATTAGAGGCCATCGTAGAAAATTTTGGTAAAAATAGCAATTCTGAACACATTGTTAATGTGTCCGGCGCAGGACAAATCGCATGAAGTACACTTGGTACTTTTGTTCGTAAATTACAACGATGAAAAGAATAGCAACAGGGTTAGCGGCGCTTTTTATTTTTTTAATAACATGGGGTCAGGAAAAACCCGAAGGCTTGTTTATTAATTCAAAGGCGCCTGATTTTAAGGCGCTGAATCAGAAAAAAGAAGAAGTAAGGCTGAAGGATCTGGTAAAGAAAGGTCCGGTTGTTTTGATATTTTACCGCGGGCAATGGTGTCCTTATTGCAACCGGTATCTGAAAAAACTGGAGGATTCGTTGCAACTGATCAAAGACAAAGGGGCTCTGCTGGTGGCCGTTACCCCGGAAAAACCCGAATCAATCGGTAAGACGATTGAAAAAACCGGGGCAACTTATGATATTATTTACGACAAGGATCTGAAAATAATGAAAGCTTACCAGGTGGCATACAAGGTGGATGAAAAAACGGTGAAGCGATACAAAAGCTTTGATATTGATATAGCAGCCAATAACGGAAGTGAGGAGGTTTTTTTACCCGTACCTGCCTTGTATATTATCAACCCGGAAATGAGCGTTAAATTCCGGTTTTTTGAACCCGATTATAAAAAAAGACTTTCTGTAAAAGAGATTATTGATAACCTGTAAGATTTTTTAGCTTACACAGGGTTCTTTATAGATATCGTATTTTATTTTTTCCAGACAAGTCTGCCTATTTTACCGTTGCTGCCGGCCAGGAAAACCGAACTGCCAAACTTTGCAAACCGGCAAACATGAAATCCTTCTGTACTGATGAGTTTCCACGTTTTGCCACCATCAATTGAATAGTCTACACCGGTTGGCCCGCAGCTTACAATATTTGATTTTGACAGAAACTCCACGCAACTTCTGTATCCGTGCGGGGGTACCGATGGCTGTTTCCAGGTTTTTCCTGCATTGGTGGTATAAAAGCAATTTTTATCATTAATTGAATCGGCTGTAAAATCACCGCCAACAACAATCATTCTGTTGCCAGCCCCTTTTTTGTAAGTGTCAAATACGGCTACCGAATTTGCGCCGGTTGTTTCTTTTCCCTGAATTATGGGCAACGAAAACGATCTGGAACCGACAAATAAGCGGGAACGCAATCCACCGCTTGCCATTATTATTTGCTGGTTGAACAAAAACCGGACATTGGTTCCGCTGGCGGCAAAAAAGGCTTCTCCGTTATCTGCCTTGGGCCGGTTTTCTTTGGCGATTTCAACCCAGTTATCGCCTCCGTCGGTTGTCTGGGCTATAAAAAAATGCCCATCCACGGGGTCGCCAATTACTATTCCATGAAGGGGATTGCTGAAATCCATTGCGTCCAGAAACATGCCTTTGGATTTGTTTTCATAAACTACTTTCCAGGTATCGCCCCCATCGGTTGTTTTCAGAAGATAGGCTGGTTCTCCGATGCCCATAATAATGGCAGTGGAGGCATCAAACGCTTCTATATCGCGAAAATCCGTTTTTTCAAACCCTTTTACTGTAATCCATTTCCAGTTTTTACCGCCGTTATTGCTTTTTCCAACCATGCCGTTGTTTCCGCTCACCCATACAATATTATCATTTACGGCGCTTAACCCCCGAATATGTGTTTTGGCATTTGTGTTTATTATTTCTACAGCCGGATATGTATTTTGCGCAGCAGTTAAAACCGGAAATAAAACCGGCAGAAAAATAAAGCGCCGGAATACCTTCTTTTTGTTATTCATATCCGTTTTTATGAATGATAAAGATATTCCGGCGCGGCGGAATTAAAAACAGAAACTTCAGATGACGTTAATCGTCATCATCTTCTTCTGTATAGGCATCTTCATTGCTGTTATAATATTTTTCCCACTCATGCACAGCATCATCACTCAGGCATTCGATAATTTCATGAATGGGGTCGGTTTTTTTCTTCCATTCTGTAACCAGCGAATCATCGTATCTGTTTATAAACAGGCATTGATCCGACTCTACAGAAGGCCTGATCAGGCTAATGGGGCTGTTAATTTTTTCCTGGATAAGATAATAGCAACCCGGTTCCAATAACGCATAGGTGTACATAATAGCATCCTCCTTTTTGTTCTTTCAAAAAATCTCCAATGGGTTTTAAGCCGGTGGTAATGGGTAGTGAAGTGAATTTAATGGGGTAAGCATTCCGGGAGAATTTCAATGGGTAGCACCCAAATTTAGGGGTTTTGCCGGGTTCGCCGAAGGAGGTTTTTACAGAAAAAAAATATTTAGGTTATTTTATAGTTTTATCATTGATATTCAATATTTTACGATTTTTTTATGCTGCAAATGAGTGAACTTTTTAGCCGGGCGGATATCCGGAACTTTCTGCCTCTGCTGATGGCTGCAACTTCTTTTTCGTGTAAAAATTTACAATATCAACTGACATAAGGCTGTCACCGGCTAATGTTTTTTTTGTTATGAAATGAAATAGGTTTCTAAATCATAAAACCGATCAGATATGGAAACAAGAACAGATTCTATAAAAGAAAAAAACAACATTTCTCCGGTTATCAATTCACAAGAAATTCTGGAACACTGGCAGGGGCATCGCAGGCTTACCCGCAAAGTGATTGAAGCTTTTCCTGAGGATAAATTATTTCACTACTCCATTGGCGGTATGAGGTCTTTTTTTGAGATTGTTTGGGAGGTTATTGAAATGGCTGAATCCGGCATTACCGGCATTGCCACAGGAGAGTGGAAAAATTTTGCAGAACTGCAACAGGAAGCTCTGAATGAAAAGCCCGGAACCAAAAAAGAGTTGCTTAATCGCTGGGATAAAGTAACAGATCACATTAATAAAACATGGCCGCAAATTGCCCATGACCGCTTTCGTGAAAACGATATAGCCTTTTATCAGTGGGAGGGACCGGTTTACAGTTTTATTCAATACTGGGTAGATAATGAGATTCATCATCGCGGACAGGGCTATGTGTATCTCCGCAGTCTCGGCATTGAGCCACCGGCATTCTGGAACAGGGAATGAAGCCTGTATTCCGGTTTTGTTAAACAGGTAAAATTGTCAGCGGTTTGACTTTTCGGATTCCTTATCGAAAATAGTTTTGTGAAAAGCCAAATTATGAATAAGCTGTATTCTGCCCTGGTGTCAATATTTCTTGTTGCTCTTTGCTGTAAAACAAAACCCGGTGTTGGCGAAATATTTATTACCGCTGAGGGGGCCATCGGCGGTTATGATGCAGTGGCATATTTTAATGACAACAAACCTGTAAAAGGAATCAAAGAATTCAGCCACAACTGGAAGGGTGCTGAATGGTATTTTTTGTGTAGTGAAAATTTATCGGCATTCAAAAAATCGCCGGAAAAATATGCCCCTCAATACGGAGGTTTTTGCGCCTATGGAGCCGCTGACGGGCATAAGGCCATTACGGAACCGGAGGCATGGACGATCGTGAATGGCAAACTGTATCTTAATTACAACCAGGAAGTGAAAAAAATATGGCTTGAGGACAAGGATAAATTTATTAAACAGGCAGACGCCAACTGGCCAAGGGTAAAACCGCAAGAATTTTAGTGCCTGAACGGGGTTTAAAAATTTCTGCGGTTTTTATTGTAACCACCACCGCTGCCCGGTCGTTCTTCGGCAGCTTTTACGACAAGGGTTTTTTTGCCCAGCGAAATATTATTCAGGCTTTCTATTGCATCCTTTGCCTCAGTTTCATTGGGCATTTCTACAAAGCCGAATCCCTTGCTTTTTCCGGTGGCCCGGTCAATAGCGACTTTTGCAGAAATAACCTTTCCGAATTTTTCAAAGAATTCTTCCAGTTCTGCATCATCAAGGTCGTAAGGCAAACCGGCAACAAAAATCTTCATGCAATTTTTTTGCAAACATAATCAACTTGCGGGTAGCAGCCGTTATCATTTTTCCTGTCGTAATAATCCTGCCGGATCGTTCGTATTTTTTACCGCAATGAGGCGCTTGCCCGGAAATAAAATCATTTGCTATGCGTTTATTTAAAAGATCTGTATACAAAAAAATCCGATTACCTGTGAAACCGATTAGCCCGATTCTTTTCCTTTGTTTGGTGATACTTATCTACTCCGGCTGCGAAACCAGGGGCAATATCCGGCTTCCTGAACATCAATCTTCTGAAGTTAAAAGTCAGGCGGCTGAAACCCGGTTACCGGCAGATGCAGCTTCTATTTTGGCTAAGGCCCAAGTGCCGGTTCTTTGTTATCACCAGTTGCGGGATTTCAAATCTTCTGATTCCCTGTCGGCCCGCGATTACATAGTGCCTGTTTCTACTTTCCGCCAACATATAAAAGCCCTTGCTGACAGCGGATACCAAACCCTATTGCCGCAACAGTTGTCGGATTATCTGGTTTATGGGCAACCGCTTCCGCCCAAACCCGTAATGATCACCTTTGACGATACCCGGTCAGACCAATTTGACATTGCATTGCCCGAACTCAACAAATATGGATTTAAAGGTGTTTTTTTTATTATGACGGTATCAATTGGCAAACCGGGTTATATGAATAAAGAACAGATAAGGCAATTGGCCGCACAAGGGCATATCATCGGCTTGCATACATGGGATCATAAGAATGTAAAAAATTATTCGAATGAAGACTGGGAAATTCAAATCAATAAACCCCGCAAACAACTGGAGTCTGTAACCGGAAAAAAAATTGAGCATTTTGCTTACCCGTTCGGGTTATGGAATAAAGAAGCATTGCTGAAAATAAAGCAGCTTGGTTTTAAATCCGCTTTTCAGCTTTCGGCAAAACGCGATGAAGACGAACCGCTTTACTGTATCCGCCGCATCATTGTTCCCGGCAACTGGAGTACAACTGCTTTACTTAAGCACATGAAAGGCAGTTTTTGAAGGTATTGCAAAGTTTCATTCGTGCGCCTGTTCATTCCAGTTTTACTTTAAATCTTCCGGAGCTGATAAAAGCGATGGTTCCGTTAGCTCTTGTCACGGGGCCGTTGAAGGTTCCCGTGGCGATGCGTGTCTGGTGAATATAGCTTTCCAGCGTTACTGTAAAATTGCCGCTGCTGCTAATGTAGGCAAAAGTATTTCCGATATTATCATAAAAATAGAATGCTCCGTTTCGGGTGCTGATGTTAAACCAGTCTTTATTCAGCACTTTTCCATCGAAATAAGCCGAAATGATAATACCCGAATCGGCATGGCAGGAGTAGGGGCCAAAGAAGGTAAAAGCTGTTTTTTCGGGTGCCACCACCGCTTTGTCAATTACTCCGCAGAAAAATGAATTGCTTTCATAAAAATTCCATTCTGCCAGCAGCGGCACATTTTTCCCGATACAGGCCGGGCAAACCCGGATTCCGGCCGGCGTACCGCCACCCGATGTGGTATCCGTATTTATTATCGCGTCAGTTCCTTCAAAACTGTATTCTTTTTTACAACCGACGAAAGTAAACATTACCAGCAGAATGCAGGCGGTGGGAATATAAAGAAGGTATTTTCTCATGCTGGTTATGGCTTCAATGGTCAGGGTTAAAACGAATGAATATATTTTTCAGTTGCCTTGTTGTTGCATCGGCTAAAAAAGTAAAACCTGTACGGCTTATCGGTTCATTTATTCACCCAACCTGATTCTTTTTCTTATACTTTGTGAAATTAGCCAAATAAGGGCAGGCCGGCAGTTTCGAAAATAAAACCGGTATTTTACTTCTTTACAGATTTAGATTCCTTCTCTGACAATTGTTAACTTTGTACTCCTTTGAAGGCTATCAATTAGTAAACATTCAGTTCAATTGTCAGTTATGCAAGAAGTAGTGATTGTATCGGCGGTAAGAACGCCTATGGGTAGTTTTGGAGGAGCATTTAAAAGCTTATCGGCAACGCAGTTAGGAGCAGTTGCAATTAGAGCCGCTGTGGAAAAGGCCGGCATAAAACCCGAACAGGTGCAGGAAGTATTGATGGGTTGTGTATTGCAGGCCAATCTGGGACAGGCGCCGGCAAGGCAGGCAGCAAAGTTTGCCGGCTTGCCCAACGAGGTAAATTGTACAACTGTAAATAAAGTGTGTGCCAGCGGCATGAAAGCAATTGCTCAGGCCGCGCAAAGCATCCTGTTAGGCGATGCCGAAATGGTGGTAGCAGGCGGTATGGAAAGTATGAGCAATGTTCCTTTTTACGCCGAAAACATGAGGTGGGGCAATAAATACGGCAATGTGGCCTTCATTGACGGATTGGCAAAAGATGGATTAACCGATGTGTATGACGGCAAGGCAATGGGCAATGCTGCAGAGTTGTGTGCAAAACAATGTGGCATCAGCCGCGAAGAACAGGATGCTTTTGCCATTGAAAGCTATAAACGCAGCCAGGCCGCATGGGAAAAATGTTTTTTCAGCAAAGAAGTGGTGCCGGTGGAAATACCGCAACGCAAAGGCGACCCTGTTATAATATCAAAAGACGAGCAACCTTTTAATGTAAAATTTGAAAAGATACCGTCTCTCAGCCCCGCTTTTCAGAAAGACGGAACGGTAACTGCTGCCAATGCGAGTACCATGAATGACGGCGCCGCAGCTTTGGTCTTAATGAGTGCCAGCAAAGCAAAAGAACTGGGGCTGACACCTCTTGCAAAAATCCTTTCCTACGCGGATGCAGAGCAGGCTCCGGAGTGGTTTACCACCACCCCCTCTTTGGCCGTTCCTAAAGCGGTTGCCAAAGCCGGTTTAAAGATGAGTGACATTGATTACTGGGAAATTAATGAAGCTTTTGCCGTGGTAGGTATTGAAAACACCAGACGGATGAAACTTGATTCTGCTAAAGTGAACGTTTTTGGCGGAGCCGTATCTCTGGGACACCCTTTGGGCTGCAGCGGTGCAAGAATTATTGTTACATTATTAAACGTACTCAAAACCAATAAAGCAAAATATGGCGCTGCGGGCATTTGCAATGGAGGTGGCGGGGCGTCTGCAATGGTTATTCAAAATGCAGAATAAATAATCAGAGAACCTCCCCGATTAAAGAGCCATTTGTATAAATGCCGAGCAACCGGTTTTTTTTCATCACATCATTTCTGAGTATAGTTGCTTCGTTCAGGGGGTTTGCTGGTTTTTCAGCCGTCTTTCAATTTCTTCCAGCATCCGCACATCGTTGTTGTTTTTCGCGATCGTTTTGGCGGCCTCATAGCTTTTCAGCGCTTTATCCTTTTCCCCGTTTTTCATCTGACTGCTTGCTGCCATTAAGAGTATAAACCCGTTTTCGGGAAAATAGTTATGGCCGAGTTCCATCCACGGAGCCATATTCTGAAAGTCGCCTGCCATCTCCATGGCATCGCCTACGCTGGTAAAAATCCATTCGTCGGGTACAATGCCCAGATATTTAAAATATTCTTTTTCATTTTTTACAAAATCTGCTATTCCTTTTTCTTCAATAAAATCGTAAACCCGCACAGCATTGGAGGTTTTAATTCTTTCGGCAGGCAGGTTTAATGCGATACGCAGGTAGTTATTGCTTACTGACCGGCTGCTGGTGTATGTATTGCTGCAGAAAACGATAATATAATGACTGACGGGATCTATAATGGCATCAATGGAAAAGCCGGCGCCGCCTCCGCTATGACCAAAAAAAGATATTCCTTTTACCGGCATGTTTTGGCTGGTTTCCAAACCATAGGCATATGCACGAAAACTGCTATCCTGCGGCCATGTTTTTCCGGCAGTGCGCATAAGGTTCAATGTGGCAGGCCTCAGGTATTTATTTTGATCAAAACCCAGCATAAAACGATAGAGGTCGGTTGCGCTGGCTATCCATCCTCCTGCTCCTGATGCTTTTGGCCCTACAACATCATTCAGTAAAATATACTTTTTACTGTTTACGAACCGATAAGGCTGAGCTTCGCCGGCCGGCATCACTGTATCATCCAGATGGCGAATACTGGTCATTCGCTGTGGTTTAAAGAAATGAGTTGCCAGATAATCATCAAAGCTTTGGCCGCTTATTTTTTCTACTATCCAGCTAAGTAGGATATAGCCCGAATTGCTATAATACATTTCTTTTCCGGGAGTATCGAATACGGGCGGCATACCCGAAATAAGGGTTTCCATTTCCTTTCGTGTATATATTTTCTTAAAACTCCATTCCGCATCATCCCACGGGCTTTGCAGGCCGGATGTATGTGTCAGCAAATGATGTACGGTTATTTTGTCGGCATTCTTAATTTCCAGTTCCGGTAAAAGTTCTTTAATCGTTTGCGTGGTTTTAAGTTTCCCCTTTTCCACCAGTTGCATAATGGCGGTAGCTGTGTACATTTTTCCGGTGGACTCAGTCTTAAACAACGTACGTGTAGTAAGTTTTATCTTTTTGTCGATGTCGGCATAGCCCCAGGCTTTATTGTAAATTATTTTTTTGCCTTTGGCTACCAGAATAACGCCCTGGAAATTGCTTTGCTGATAGGCCCGGGTCAGGCTGTCAAACCTTTCGGTCATTTGTTGCGGCCATACCGGCCGGGCCAATGCAACAAACAACAGAAAAAAGAGCGGTTTCATATTTGATGATTTTTATTCGAAATACATATTGGTTCGCAATAATAGTCATGCCGGGTCTGATTAAATTGTTAAAAAGGGATGAATGTGCGGTTCTGTATGCATTGCCATTTTGGAAAAACGGTGGCAATGGTTCTGCAAAGAGCGGTTTTGTTTTGCCATGCGTCATCGAACATTCAGTTGTTTGTGCAAAACTGAAATTACAGGTGCCGCTTCATTCACAGTGCTGGTGCATCAGGGCGGTGAATCATGGGCTATGATGATCAAAGGGATTCATTCCGGAAAAAATCTGCCCAAAAATCTTTCCACAGGATAAACCCCGGATAACATCTTCAGTCTTTTTATTCTTAACTTTCTGATTTATTCACCTTATCAAATTTCTTTTATGAAAAAGATCATTTCTGTCATGTTGCACTTTTCGCTTTTATTTTTTCTTACTTTATTTATTTCATCGTATTCAATTAAGCCCACACCCGCAGGGCAGGGTAAATGGGAAAAGCTGGGAGAAAGGAAAGTAAATTTTTCTGCTGACCGGGACGAAATCCACGTCGGCCGTATGGAAGGTACATTTGATGCCCTCAAAATCAAGGTTCGGAAGGGAGCAATCAATATGCATAAAATGGTAGTTCATTTCGGCAACGGCGACTCAAAAGAAATTGAACTGAGAAATGATATTCCGGCCGGTGGTGAAAGCCGGGTTATTGATTTACCCGGCAATAACCGGGTGATTACAAAAGTCGTTTTCTGGTACGATACCAAAAACCGGGCAATCCGGCGGGCCGAACTTGAATTGTGGGGGCGCCATTGACCGGATTACAATTGTAATGAAAAGCTGCTGCCCTGTGCAGCTTTTTTTGTTACTTTCAGGTATGCGGGTACGTGTTAAAATATGTTGCATTTCTTCGGCCGAAGAAGCAAAGATGGCCATCCTTCATGGTGCCGATGCAGTGGGGCTGGTTGGTAAAATGCCCAGTGGCCCGGGGCCAATACCCGACTGGCTGATTGCGGAAGTAGCAAAAGCCATTCATCCGCCCGTTGCTTCATTTCTTTTGACAAGTGAGCAATCTTCGGAAGAGATTATTCATCATGTGAAGCGGGTAGATACCAACACTGTTCAGATTGTGGATGAACTGGTAACCGGTACCTACAAGGATATACGCGACTCACTCCCTTACCTCAAAATCGTGCAGGTGATTCATGTGACGGGGGAGGAGAGTATTGATCGGGCCCTAAGCGTTCATCAAGAGGTAGATGCCATACTACTGGATAGCGGTAAGCCTCATGACACTGTAAAAAAGCTGGGCGGCACAGGCGAAGTGCATAACTGGGAGATCAGTCGCGAAATTGTAAGAAGCGTTAATGTTCCCGTATTTCTTGCCGGCGGGTTAAATGCGGTTAATGTGCGCAGGGCAGTAGAAACTGTAAAACCTTTTGGTGTGGATGTGTGCAGCGGGGTGCGAACGGAGGGGAGGCTGGATGCCCAAAAACTGAAAGCTTTTTTTTCAGCGGTACATAACAGATGATTTTCTTTTTATGGCGCTGATGATTTTTTCTGCATGTTCTCTTGAGTTTTCAATAAACAACCGGTGCGTATTCATACCCCCGCAGATTACGCCGGCCAGATAAATTTGGTGTACATTGGTTTCAAACGTTTCTTCGTTTATCCAGGGCTTCATCACTTCGTCGTCAGAGAGTTTAATGTTCATCTTTTTAAGAAAATCGAGATGAGGCTGATAACCCGTCATAGCAAGCACCCAGTCATTTTCCAGTGATATTTCTCCTTCGGGAGTGTTTACTATTACTTCTTTTTCTCTGATCTCTTTTATAGTTGAGTTAAAATATGCTTTTATTGATCCTTCCTTAATACGATTTTCAATATCAGGCCTTACCCAGTATTTTACCCTTTCACCTATTTGCGGGCCGCGTATCACCATGGTTACTTCGGCACCTTTTCGCCAGGTTTCAAGCGCCGCATCCACCGCCGAATTGTTTGCGCCAACCACAATTACTTTTTGAAAGGCATAAAAATGCGGATCTTTATAATAATGCGAAACCTTGGATAATTCTTCGCCCGGCACATTCAGTAAAAAAGGTATATCATAAAAACCCGTTGCGATGATGATGTGATCTGCCGTATAATTTCTTTTGGTAGTTTTTACCGTATAGCCTAATTTTTTTAACTCGTTTTGCGAAATGACTTCCTCTACTTTTTCAAACAAATGGATATTTAAGTTAAATGAAATGGCCACTCTGCGGTAATACTCCAGCGCTTCGGATCTTGTAGGTTTTGCATTGTTGGAAACAAACGGTACTCCGCCAATTTCCAGCCGCTCCGAGGTGGAAAAAAAGGTCATGTTTATAGGATAATTGTATAGCGAATTGACAAGGCAGCCTTTTTCCAGGATCAGGTAATCAATGCCTGCCTTTTTGGCTTCGATGCCGCAGGCCAGCCCGATGGGCCCGCCGCCAATGATGATGACCGGGTAATGATCATGAGTTGTCATAATCCGTAAAGATACATTGAGGCAAATGAATGGCGGGGAGTGTATTTTTTGAAAATAACAGCAAAAGCGCCGGATCATAAAGTTGTCCGGCGGAATCTTAGAGCGGCTTCTGTGTTTTCTGTGTCGCCGCGATAAAAAAAGGCCGGGTTATCTGTTACCTTTTTGGCAGCTTGTTATTCACAATTCGTTCCAGCACATCCTCTTTCTGGTATTTGGAAATAGGAACCTGATAGTGGCCGATATGGAGCATATTACATTCGATGGAGTGAATGGCATCTATATTTACCAGGTAAGATTTGTGTGTCTGTAAAAATTTTGCCGCAGGTAGTTTTTCAAAAAAATTTTTCAGCGTGGAGTGTGTGATCAGTTTTCGGGCACTGGTATAAACGGCTACATAATTTTCCATGGCTTCGGCAAAGAGGATATCGGTAAAATTTATTTTTTCCAGTTTATTATCGGTTTTTATAAAAATATACTCTTTGTTCTCGTTTGCCGGTTTACTGAAATAATCATAGGCTTTGTTGGCTGCTTTCAGAAATCGTTCGAAGGAAATGGGTTTAAGAAGATAATCCAGCACATCCAGTTCGTATCCTTCCACGGCATATTTTTCATAGGCAGTAGTGAATATCACTTTGGGCGGGTTTGCTGTTGCTTTCAAAAAATCGATGCCGCTGATGTAAGGCATTTCAATATCAAGAAAGAGCAGATCGGCAGGTTGTAATTTTAAAGCAGAATTCAGTTGGGTGGCATCTTCGCAGGTAGCTACCAGTTGAAAGAAATCTGTTTTTTCAACATACCCCTGCAACCCTTTCCGGGCTATGGGCTCATCATCGGTTATGATACACTTTATGAGGCCCCGGTGTCTTCTAAAGGGCTCGTTATGACTTGTATCGTTCATGATAGTTGGATTGTTAATGCAGCCTGGTATGTACCATGGTCGGTTTTTATTTTTAACTCATGCTTGCCCGGGTATAAAAGCTCAAGCCTTCGCCTGAGATTTTCGAGCCCTATGCCATTTTCTTTTTTGGGTAAGGGCTCAGGTGGCAATGAATTGCTGACCATAAACTCAATACCATCGTTATTGGCCCGGGCATCAATTGCTATATTGTAATCACCTCCGGCATATTTAAAAGCATTTTCCACCAAAGGCAGAAACAGGAGCGGGTACACCTGCTGCCCGTTAAGCGATGAGTCAAAATTTGTTTTGAGGCGGAGCCGCTCAGAGGTTCTTATTTTTTGAATGTCAATAAAATTTTGCAGATAATGAATTTCCTGCTGAACCGGAACTGTTTGCTGCTGATCGTACAACTGGTAACGCAGCAGTTCCGAAAATTTTTCTACGGTTTTTTTGGCCTCACTGATGTTTTCGTCCATCTGGAAATAAACCGTATTCAATGCATTAAAGAGAAAATGGGGGTGATACTGCGCTTTTAAAAATTTAAGTTCGGTTTGCAGGTGGTCGTTGCTTAGTTTTTCCAGTTGCAGTTTATTGTTTACATAGGCCTGAAGCAGCCTGTTGCTTCTTACGGCAGCATAATAAATGAGGCAATATAAAAGAGGAATGATATTGATGACCGCCACATCACCCCAGGATAACCCGTCATCTGTTAAAACCACTACAGGTGTAATGATGGCGTTCACCGATAATTGTACGGCCAGCATCACCCATAGCAGTTCGTTCAGAACGGTTTTGTAACAGATAGTCTTTTGCAGGTTACGGTCAAAACGCCTGAACATTTTTTTAAAAATAAAAACCAGAAGAACACCTATCAGTATGCTGCATACAATCTCAATTGCATTAATATGCCAGTGCCGTTCCCAAAACCTGGAATCCGAAATGGTATCATTAATTACCCGAATGGTGGCGTAAATCAACAAACCAAACAGACCGGGAAAAATATATCGCCAGAACGTTTTCATAACATTACCGAAAAATTACAACTTTTACACGGCTCCTGCCAGCAGGCTGGCCGGAATATTATCTTCAGATCGTAAAACCGGTTTCTCTTTTTTTAACCGCTTCATTCCAAACAATATCCTTGTTATATTGTACGGACGGATAAGTATGTGATAGATAAACACGCATATAAAAAAGGTAAAACCTGCAAGAAATAAGTACTTGGCCAGGATGGATTCCTCCACCTTTACCACATAATAGGCTAGTATTACAATTATCGTTTGGTGTAAAATATAAAAGGGATAAATAGCCTGGTTTATATAGTCGTGTATGCGGTGCGGTTTATCAATATATTTTTTTGCATAGCCGGTCAGCATCATAATCCAGCTCCAGGCAATAACCGGGTATATGGACAAATACAGGTAAGTAACAGGATGCTGTTCCCACTGCTCGCCCAGCGTTTGAGAGGGTCTTAAATCATTCCATCGGATGTAATTAATAAAAATCATGGAGCCGAATGCCAGCAGCATGGAAAAGCGGCGGTTGCGCACCATGCTTTCCACCAGGTGCTGGTTGCACATGATGAGATATCCCATGATCACAAACAAGTACCAGTAGATGAACATGGCCCAGTCATTTACCAGTGCATTGGTTTGCGGAAAGCGGAGAATAAGCGCTGCAAAAACGATCATGCCGGGGAGCATCAGCAAGTAAATACGTTTGCCTTTTGCCAGCCAGCCCAGTTGTTTTTCGGTAAACCGTCTTCCTTTACCAAAAAGCAGCCATTTGAAAAGCGGTACACTGATCAGATCATACAGAAATAAATAAAGAATAAACCACAAATGATGCCAGCTGGTATTTCCTTCCGGATAGGGCTTGCCTTCGAATATGCTGGGGTAAAATTGCCAGAAAGAGCCGGTATAGCCCTGCGCTACTCTTTCCATATATATCTGCGGCGGCACGATAACCAGCATACCAAAGAGCAGCGGGATCATCAGCCTTTTCCACCGCTGTGCGATAAAATAGCGTCCGTTGTATTTAATCAGCATATAATAGCTCACAGCTCCGGAAATAAAAAACAACAACGGCATTCTGAAACGGCTTAGCCAAAAGTTGAATTCGGAAAAAAGATCGCTTCTTTCTTTGTTATAAATGTGCCAGTTTTCGTCTTGCACAAAGGGCATAGCCGAATGAAAAAAAAGTACAGCCAGTATGGCAGCGATACGCAGCCAGTCGAGATAGGCCTGCCGGGAAACCGTGATTGTTTGCATAAAAATGAAGTTTTCACAAACGTATTCTTTATGTTATGGTGCTCAAAAGATCTTTGACCTGTAGGCACTTTCCGGTGGTGAACAGGCTTTTTTTGAAATGTTCTTTTTTGCCAAGTGGCCTTCATACGATATTTTTGCCCCCCACAAAACACCGAACCAGATGGCACGACAAATTGCATTCAGAGAGGCACTCAGAGAGGCTATGAGTGAGGAGATGAGACGCGATGAACGGGTTTTTTTAATGGGTGAAGAAGTGGCCGAATACAACGGAGCTTATAAGGTAAGCCAGGGCATGCTGGCAGAGTTTGGCCCCAAAAGAGTTATTGATACACCTATTTCTGAGCTAGGTTTTGCTGCCATTGGTGTTGGCGCTGCACAAAACGGACTTCGCCCGATTGTGGAATTTATGACGTGGAATTTTGCAGTACTTGCATTAGACCAAATTTTAAATACTGCCTCCAAAATGTTGGCAATGAGTGGGGGGCAGATCAGTTGTCCTATAGTTTTCAGAGGTCCAAACGGATCTGCAGGTCAGCTGGGGGCACAGCACTCCACGGCTTTTGAAAGTTTATACGCCAACATTCCCGGTATCAAAGTTGTTTCGCCCAGTAATGGATACGACGCAAAGGGCTTATTGAAGCAGGCCATCCGGTACGAAGAAGATCCTGTGGTTTTCATGGAAAGCGAAGTGATGTACGGCGATAAATCCGAAGTGCCCGATGAGGAATACTACATTGAACTGGGAAAGGCAGATATTAAAAAGCCGGGAAGCGATGTAACCCTGGTTTCTTTTAATAAAATGATGAAAGTGGCACTGGCTGCCGCAGCCGAATTGGAGAAAGAAAATATCAGCGCTGAGGTGATTGACTTGCGCACCATCCGGCCGCTGGACTGGATGACCGTGCTGGAAAGCATTAAAAAGACCAACCGGCTTGTGATTGTTGAAGAGCAATGGCCCTTTGGTTCTGTTTCTTCTGAACTGGCTTACCGGATACAAAAAGAGGGGTTTGATTACCTCGATGCACCTGTACGCCGCATCACCGCTGCCGATGCACCCCTGCATTATGCCCCTAACCTTGTGGCAGTCGCATTGCCCGATGTTCCCCGCACCATCCGACTGGTTAAGGAGGTAATGTATCTTAAAAAATAGTATTGGGCTTCAGCCTCTAACCGAACAGTCGGGGATAACCGTAAAACCACTCTTTCAGGCCGTTTCCTGGCTGAAATAATAAGAACGTGTTCACGGTACAAGTGTGAATAAAAAAAAGATCCGGTTTGTTACAACCCTATATGTTTTCCCTGCATCTTTGTAATGGTTTTTCATAGGATATTGGATTTTACAACGAGGCTGGATTTCTATCCGGCCTCTGTTTTTTACTGCTATCGGGTTACGCCTCTTCCTTCAAAAAACTTTACTTTTACCGCCAAATAAAGTTTAGGATGCCTGAAATACTTATTGTGGATGATGAAAAAGCTATTCGCAAAACCCTTACGGAAATACTTTCTTTTGAAGGATACAAAATAGAGGAGGCAGCGGATGGAGAAGAAGGACTAAAAAAATTCAAAGACAAGTCGTTTGATGTGGTGCTGTGCGACATTAAAATGCCCCGGCTGGATGGCATCGAATTTCTGCAAAAAGCGGGAGAATACAATCCGGATGTGCCTGTCATCATGATCTCGGGCCATGGCAATATAGAAACCGCCGTGGAAGCTGTAAAAAAAGGGGCGTTTGATTATATATCCAAGCCCCCCGATCTGAACCGCCTGCTCATCACGATCCGAAACGCCATGGACAAGAGTTCGCTGGTGACGGAAACCAAAGTGCTGAAAAGAAAAGTAGCCCGGGTGGAAGAAATGGTAGGTGCCTCTGCGGCCATTACCAAAATCAAGGATACGATAGATAAAGTGGCGCCTACCGATGCCCGTATACTGATTACAGGTGAGAATGGATCAGGCAAAGAACTGGTAGCTCGCTGGATACACGCCAAAAGTAACCGGGCATCCGCTCCTCTTGTGGAGGTGAACTGCGCGGCCATTCCGTCCGAACTGATCGAAAGTGAATTATTCGGCCACGAGAAAGGTTCATTTACATCGGCTATAAAGCAACGTATTGGAAAATTTGAACAGGCCAATGGCGGCACCTTGTTTCTTGATGAAATAGGCGATATGAGTGCGGGGGCGCAGGCAAAAGTATTAAGAGCCCTGCAGGAAGGAAAAATCACACGGGTGGGCGGTGATAAGGAGATTAATGTGGATGTTCGGGTTATTGCAGCTACCAATAAAGATCTGATGAAAGAAGTGGAGGAAAAAAATTTTCGTCTCGATCTGTATCACCGGCTCAGCGTCATCCTTATTCATGTGCCTTCGTTGAATGAACGAAAAGATGATATCCCTCTTCTGACAGATCATTTTCTGACCGAGATCTGCAATGAATACGGAATCGCCAAAAAAGAAATAACCGAAGATGCAGTAAAGGCCCTTCAGGAATATAATTGGACCGGAAACATCCGTGAGCTGAGAAATGTTATTGAAAGACTGATTATACTTTCCGGTAAAACCATAACCCGTGATGATATCGCCAGCTATGTGATGCCCAAATAAGTGCATGCTGACCATTTTTTTCATGGCGGTTTGTCCATCCTAAATAGGAGAAAAAGAGTTACATATTTTTTAACAGTTAACGGATAAATTGGGTGTTATAAAATCCGTGATTCTTAGACATATACTCCGGTTAATAGATTTTGCCGTTTCGCGTATTTGATTACCCATGCCGCCGGGGTATTAATACAGAAACCAGAGATCATTGATGCCGGCTGCTGTTTGATTTTTAACACACAAAAAGTAAAACATCAGGATGCTATTATTCCGGGTTTCAGTTTCTGAGTCAGGATTATTATAATAAATTTGTCCGCCAATAAAAATAAACTCAATGCCCTTTCAGCATTTATTTGTTATCTATCTTATCGGAACACTTATCGTTTTCCTGCCTTCCTTTGGTTTTGCCAAACTGTTTGAGAAAGCCGGGGAATCTTCATGGAAGGCATACATCCCTTTTTATAATACCTGGGTAATGCAGAAGCTGGCAAAACGGCCCACGCATTGGGTATTTTGGCAACTGCTTCCGGTAGCAGGTTGGTTTATCAGCCTCGGTATTTTTATTGAGTTTGTTAAACTGTTCGGTAAATTCAGTTTTCTGAAACACACACTGGCCACTTTGCTGGCTCCGGTTTATTTTACATGGATTGGGATGGATAAAAACACAAAATTCATCGGCGTCGAAGCGGTAAAAAAGCACAAAAAAGGATCGGTAAGGGAATGGGTTGATGCGGCAGTTTTCGCTATTGTGGCGGCTACACTCATCCGGCTTTTCGTTTTTGAGGCATATACAATTCCTACCGGCTCTATGGAAAAGACCCTGCTTGTTAACGATTTTCTTTTTGTAAGTAAGTTAAGCTATGGCCCTAGGGTTCCCAATACGCCTTTGTCTATCCCATTTATTCATAATTACATACCCGGCTCTAAACGAAAATCCTATTCAGAACTAATCAAACTTCCGTATATCCGGTGGTTTGCAGCGCCGGTGAAAAGAGGAGATGCCGTGGTATTTAATTTTCCGGCCGGAGATACGGTTATTAATCACCGCGATTTTCAATCGGCCAGGCCTTATTATGATCTGAAAAGAAATCTGGTAAGCGGACAGGCCGATCAGCAGGCTGAGGCGCGAATGGTATTTAATGATCCGGCTACGTTCCCCATTGCCGTTCATCCTGTTGACAAAAGAGATAACTATATCAAACGCTGTGTAGGCATTGCCGGAGATACGCTTGCTATTATTGACGGGGTGGTGCATATAAATGGAGTGCCACAGCCACTGGCACCCGAAGGGCAGATGTATTATTATGTTACTCTCAGCAACACCTACCTCGACCCTGAAACAATGAAAGAAGAGTACAATCTGGATTACGATAAAGGAGATTATGTTATGCATAAATCGCCCAATGTATACCGTATGCTTCTGACACAAAAAGGGAAGGAAAAAATGCAGCAAGCGGGCCTGATAACCGAAATTCACCTGGATTCGGCTTATTATAATTATGGTAAACCCACATTTCCTTACGACACCATTCATCACTGGGCAAGAGAAAATTTTGGACCGGTATGGATACCGGCCAAAGGGGCCACACTGACACTGACCCCCGAAAACTACTTCATATATGAAAGAGCCATTCGGGTGTATGAAAAGAATGAATTTTACATGAACAACGGAAAATTTTACCTCAACGGAAAAGAAACCAGTTCATATACTTTTAAAATGAATTATTACTGGATGATGGGCGATAACCGGCAGGGTTCGCAGGATAGCCGGTACTGGGGTTTTGTGCCGGAAGATCATATTGTGGGCAAAGCCTGGATGATCTGGTTCAGTTTTGAGAAAGGAAAGGGACCACGGTGGCGCCGCTTTTTTAAAATCATAAAATGAGTTAATTTTAGATGCCCCGGATACATCCCGGGGCATTTTTTATTGGCTAAAATATGACGACAAGAAAGATTGAAATACTTTACGATGTTTTTGAGGCTGATATCAATCTTACCGCAGAAGACAGATCGCTTTTGTTAAAAGCAAGAGAAGCAACAAAACATTCTTATTCTCCCTATTCACAATTCAGGGTGGGGGCCGCAGCCCGGTTATCCGGCGGGGCAATTGTTACCGGCAGCAACCAGGAAAACGCTTCCTTCCCCGTCGGGCTTTGTGCTGAAAGAATATTGCTTTCTTCGGTGATAGCACAATTTCCCGAAACAGCAATTGAAACTATTGCTATCAGCTATAATAATGCAAAAGGCAAAAGCGATCATCCGGTTTCGCCCTGCGGCATCTGCCGGCAGGCATTGAGTGAGTTTGAAATTCGTACAAAAAAACCAATCCGTTTAATATTGGGAGGAATGGTTGGAGAGATTCTTGTTTTCAATACAGTTACCCATTTGCTGCCACTGGCATTTTCTGGCATAGAGCTGAGATAGCTTTAGCATCAAAAAGAAAATCTCAGAAAAGCGTTTGTACGCCGTAAGCGATTTTGGCTTCATGTTCCAGCAGCCATTTCTTTCTCCATAGTCCACCGGCATAGCCCACCAGATCGCCGTTGGAACCAATTACGCGGTGACAAGGCACAATGATGGCTACATTGTTTTTTCCATTGGCATTGGCTACGGCACGTATGGCTTTGATGTCGCCCATCCGGCGGGCTAGTTCGAGGTAACTGGTTGTTTTTCCGTAAGGGATAGTCATCAGTTCGCTCCACACCTCTTGTTGAAATTTTGTGCCTTCCTGGTGAACGGGCAAATCAAACTGGCGTAGCTCACCATGAAAGTATTGAATCAGTTGTTCAAGGCAACTGATGATCAGCGGCGGCAGGTGCTTTTTCCGGCTGTCTGCTTTCTGCACTTTGTCATAAAATGAAACTTCACTGATATATTCATCCGTTCCGGAAACTTTTAGAAGCCCGATCGGAGAATGATAGTAAGTAATGATGGTATCGGTGGTTTTGCTATCCAATTTTACCTCCGTTCTGTACCCGTTTGTCGGGGTTCAATAAAATTACATCATTGTTTTCGTCATAAATGCCCAGCACTAGGCATTCGCTTATGAAATCTGCAATCTTTTTAGGAGGGAAATTGACAACGGCAATTACCTGCCGGTGAAGCAAATCTTCTTTTTTATAATGAACGGTGATTTGCGCCGAAGAGGTTTTGATACCGGCGGCTGCACCAAAGTCGATCCTCAGTTTATAGGCAGGCTTTCGGGCTGCGGGAAAATCCTGCACTTCGATAATGGTTCCGCAGCGGATATCGATCTTTTCAAAATCATTCCATGAAATAAGAGACATGCTTGTGCAGGAATTTAATCCAGTAAGTTAGTCAAATCCTTTAATTCATCCTGTTTGTATTTGTCTTTTTCGCTGCTGAAGCATTTGCTTAGTTCTTCTATCAGGTGCCGAATCACTTCTTTGTTTGACCGGGGCCGAAAATAAACCGGAGCAGGAGGCACGGATATGCGTTTAAAATAGTTTTCCATATCGCGGTGAGTGAACACATGGCCCGATGAAGGGTCGATGAAAAATTCGGTTTTTTCGAGGTGGTTGGTCACTTTTTCATCGGAGTAGCCGGGTTTCAGGTAAGCAAGCACAAACTGGCGGGGAATGTGTATAGCTTTTACCGGTATATCCAGCATTTCGCATAAAATGAGATAAAGAACCCCGTTGCTGATCTGGTTGCCTCTTTTTGTTTCCAGTGTTTTGTGCAGTAAGAAGTCATTAGATTCCTGATAATTTACTTCCGATCCTTTCAGGCTGTAATAATTATAAACAATGCTGGTGATGATATTGATCTGTTCCAGTGGCGTCAGGTAATTGTTCAGCTCCAGCCAGATATTGCGTTTTATTTTTTCGATTTCCTGCAGCACAGGAGTAGTGGCAATATCCGGGTACTGAAACTTGCTTACCAGCAGGGCGCCCAGCATCAGATCGTGATGACCGGAAACATTCCATTGCCTGAAATCTTCACACAGATCCCGGTAATGAAGCCGGTGAATCAGTAGTTCGATGCGCTGCTGCACACCTGTGTCAGGGGTGGTTTCCCACAGATGCTCCAGGTTGGGGATTACCGGCTTGCCATAATCGATAATTTTTTCCGATACGGCGCCAAAGACTTCCTCATCGGGGTCGTCGATAAGGGTAAAAAGGGCGGACAGTTCTCTGTTTGTTTCCATGTGGTGGCTTGTAATTTGAATAAATATCCAGGTTAGTAACGGAATAAAGACTTTAAAATTTTCCACAGATGGGGAAACCCTGTACTCCGTTTTGGAATACTGAAAAAATATCTTTGGCCATATTTCTATCTAATTTTTTGACTGCCTCAGGCAGATGAAGTAATTTGAAAATAAATTGTTTGCTATGAGCCATAATGAAATGAAAAGCTCAAACTCCCGCCGCCGGTTTATTAAAAATACACTTCTTGGGGCTGCGGGATTTTATATAATACCACGTCATGCGCTGGGCAAAGGCTTTATTGCTCCCAGCGATAAACTGAATATAGCGGGAATTGGTTGCGGCGGCAAAGCCGAGGTGAATTTGCCCTATGCATGGAATAACGGCGCTGAAAATATTGTGGCGCTTTGCGATGTTGATGATAAGATGGCTGCTAACGCAAGAAAAAAATGGCCCAATGCGCCCTACTATAAGGATTTCCGGAAAATGCTGGATAAAGAACACAAAACTATTGATGCGGTTATTATTACTACTCCAGATCACATGCATGCCGTGCATGCTTTGCCCTGCATGCAACTGGGTAAGCATGTGTATCTGGAAAAACCGCTTACCCACGATATATATGAAGCAAGAATTCTGACCGAAGCCGAACAGCGGTATAAAGTAGTAACGCAGATGGGAAACCAGGGCAGCAGCGGCGATGATACCCGGCTGGTAGAAACATGGATACAGGCCGGTGTCATCGGCGATGTACATACTGTGCATGTATGGACCAACCGCCCGGTATGGCCTTCAGGTGTTTCATTACCCACCGGTACATATGAAGTACCGAAAGAACTGGACTGGGACCTGTGGCTGGGTACGGCGCCGGAGCGGCCATACAATCCGGCTTACCATCCGGCCATTTGGCGTGGCTGGACGGATTTTGGCACCGGATCTTTGGGCGATATGGGATGTCATTTTATGGATGTACCTTACCGGGCATTAAAATTAAAATACCCAGTTGCAGTAGAATGCAGCGTTACCTCCGTATACACCGGTTTTTTCCAGGAAAGTTTTTATAAGGGAAGCTTTCCGCCTTCGGCAAAAATTCATATTCAGTTTCCGGCAAGAGAAAATATGGGGCCTGTGGAACTGATCTGGTACGACGGGGGTATCAAGCCTAAACGTCCCAAAGAATTATTGCCCGATGAAGAAATGGGGGAGTGGGACGGAGGTATCATCTTTGAAGGAACAAAAGGAAAACTTATGGCAGGGTTGTTTGGACGAAAACCCACGCTGCTTCCCACCAGCCTGATGGCAACAACAAATCTGCCTGCTTCTAAGTACGCCTTTGTGCCCGGTGGTTCGGAAGCTCACCAAAAACAATGGACGGATGCATGTAAAAAAGGATTTGGTGCTTATACCAGTTCTCCTTTTTCTCAGGCAGGGCCGCTCACTGAAACTGTGCTGATGGGCAATCTTGCTGTGCTGAGTTACAATCATTATGAAACCACGGCGCAAAACCGCCGCGTATTCAATGGCCGCAAACAATTGCTCTGGGACGGGGAAAATATGAAGATCACCAATTTTGAACCTGCCAATGCTTTCGTGAAAAGAGAATACAGAAAAGGATGGAGGCTGGAAGTGTGATAAAGAATAATTCTTAACAAAGCGATTTTTTGATTTATATTGTTATTTCAGTTTATGTAAACTAACTTTTTTCATCAGTAAGCAGATTGGCCTGCTTACGCTTAAAGGTTTTTGCCACCTTTCGGAATACGTCTAAGTATTTTTGATGCTCTTCTTCCGAACGGCCTGTTATGATATAGTAGTCGCCCTTGTCATTAAAAATGATCACCTGATAAATTATTATTGGTTTGTTTTCATGAGTTTTGCCATTCGCTACAATTTCATATCCCGTTAAGCCATCAATAGTAATTTTTCTGATTTCTTTAATTTCACTGAATTCTCCCTGAGGTAACTTTTTCAATCTTTCTTCCGCATATTGTTTTTGATTTTCGGGCAGCACCGATGAAACCGAATTCCCAATTATCAGGGTAGGTTTATCCGTTGGAATTTTGCCATCGATAGAATACAAAAGACTGCCCGACATGTATTTTACAGCTTTAAAACCGGTGCCGGATACGTCAATAGTAAAATTTGCAGCTTCGATCGGATTGTCCGGCTGCGATTCAGTATAAACGGTTGAAAACAGAGCCTCTTTTATTTCAACTTCAATTTCGTTAATAGCTTCGGGATAAATTCCGTTTACTAAAACGGTCTTATTTGTGTCGCCAAAAATGAGTAATTGTTTTATGTATATGGATTCATTCGCAGTTTGCCTTACCCTTATCAATAGCGCTTTTGAATTATTAAAATCAATTAGTTGCTTGCTTTCAAGCATCATCCCTCTTTTTTTAAGTTCCTCTGCCGTGAAGCTATTTTCTATGGACTGATAGGAGACCGGTATTTCGTTAATCATAATTGAAGCCCCGGTTTTGGCATTTTGAAAACCACTAAAGTTTGTGGCAGGTACAAAACCATCCGGAGGTATGATGCTGCATTTTGTTCCGGGTACTTTTATGTGCCTGGAAGTTTGCCCGCTGGCGATGGCAGCCAGGAAAAAAAAGGATAGCAGAAGTTTTATTTTCATTTGCCGGCAGGTATTTAAGATTATTTATTTTATAAAATAGATTTATAGTATCGGTTCCGCATCAATCAGGTCATAGTCAGAACTTGTATTTAAAAGTCATGTACCCGGTTATAGGTAAAACATTTCCGTGAAAATCAAAAAAAGCATTGTTTTCCCAGGCAGATCCTATCCCCCAGCCATCATTTAGTGAAGATGTGATCCAGGCAGGCTCCCAGTACTGAACGCCAATACCGCCGGCATTTATTACAGCCTGCACCAGGTCTTTCATATAGCGCAAATGTTCGTCTAATGAAATGCCATAACCCTGCGCCGTATCGGCCGCGGAAAAAATATTGTTGTAAGTGTCGGCATTGGCGCCCGTCCAGGGATAGGCTGTTTCCACTATCATTACCGGCTTGCCGAAACGAGTTTTTAGCGCTTTGAGGCTGTCGGTTACTCCCTGCATGGTTTTTACATCCGACCATTTGGCATAATGCGATAAACCGATAATATCAAAATCCGTAACATTTCGGGTATAGAGATGCTGCATCCACCAGTTGGCTGTCTGCAGTTGCGCTTCATGCAGGATGATTTTTGGCTTGATCGCTGATGTTTGCGAAAAATCCCGAACCGCTTTGATGCCGCTATTCAGCAATTCAGCAAAATTTTCAAAATTGTTGTTTTCTGCTTTGCCCACCGGCCAGCACATACCATTGTTGGTTTCGTTGCCTATCTGTACCATTTCAGGTACCAGGTCTTTGCTCTTAAGATAATTTAAGACGCTTAAAGTATAATTATATAAAGAATCTTTGAGTACAGATAATACAAGTCCGCTCCATGCAGCCGGGGTATCCTGATGAGCGGGATCGGCCCACCGGTCGGAATAATGAAAGTCGAGACTGACCGCCATTCCCAGTTGTTTGGCCCGCCGAATGGTTTTTTCCGCGTCATACAGATCGCAATACATTTTGCCGTTGTTCAGGCCCGCTGTCCATGTGGGAGTATGCCACAGTCGCACTCTTACGGTATTGGCACCTTTTTCTTTTAAAATAAGGAAAGGATCTTTTTCTGTGTTATTTTCTTTATAAATGCCGCCATACTCCTGCACCTGGTTTACGTAAGAAAGATCAACACCCATGCTGAACTCATTCCATGCGTAGATTTTTTTTTCAGTTTCCTGACCGGCATTATTTCTGTTGCAGGATAAGAGCACAGATAAACACAAAAAAACACAGAGGGAGGTTAAATAGTTTTTCATACGATGAAAATAGCTAATAAAAAAATTGTTTCCGAAGCAGAATGAGACAATCTTTTTTTGAAATTCAATTTTGCAGGTACTTGCTGTAAAGCTATTTTTGCGCCGGAGAGATGGCAGAGCGGTCGATTGCGGCGGTCTTGAAAACCGTTGAGGTTAACAGCCTCCGGGGGTTCGAATCCCTCTCTCTCCGCCTTTTCCTGCCGAAGTTTTAGTGCAGCTAAACATCTCTTCTCATCTATACTTATTTATAACGGCAGACTTCTATTTTTGCAGCTCCGGAGAGTTGCCGGAGTGGCCGAACGGGGCGGTCTCGAAAACCGTTGTCCGACTTGTCGGACCCAGGGTTCGAATCCCTGACTCTCCGCTTTTTTCACTCAGAACATAACCATTTCGATTTTCGGGTAACCATAGGCTGCTTTATTTATCAAAAGTATATCTCCGTTACGTTTATTACATTAACAGTTTGGTTATTCATGCAGCGTTAACTTCGCAAAAAAAATTCTTGCGGCATTTAAGAGCAGTAAATAAATACTTCTGGAAATACAGAGTCAGGCTGGGAGTAGGGGCCCTGTTCATAATTGTTTCCAACTATTTTGCCGTGCTGGCTCCGCAGATTACCGGTTTTATTATTGATTATGTACAAAGAGGATTTGAAGGCTACCGGCCTAAAACCCGCCAGCCAGGGTACGATCTGCTGGTGCAGCGCTTTATTGGCTGGGTGGAAAAAAACTATCCGGCCAATGAAAAAGTTTATAACGTCATCATTCTGTGCGGGGTTGTTATTCTGATACTTGCCCTGCTGCGGGGCTTTTTCATGTTTTTAATGCGGCAGACGATAATTGTTATGAGCCGTCATATTGAATACGATCAGAAAAACGAAGTATTCAGGCATTATCAGCAACTGGATATGGCATTTTATAAAACGCACAGCACCGGCGATCTGATGAGCCGTATGGCCGAAGATATAAGCCGTGTGCGGATGTATACAGGACCTGCCATCATGTATCTTATAAATCTGGTGGCGCTGATTTCGCTGAGTGTTTTTTTTATGTTTAAAAGAGATGCAGAACTCACGCTGTATGTACTGGCGCCGCTGCCGGTACTGGCTGTCACCATTTACTATGTCAATACGATTATCAACCGGAAAAGCGAAAAGATACAGTCGCTGCTGGCCAGTCTTACCACCAATGCACAGGAATCCTATTCTGGTATTCGGGTAATAAAATCCTATGTACAGGAAAAGGCCATGTTGGGATTTTTTGATAAAAACAGCGAAGAGTATAAAAAGAACGCCATAGAACTGGCCAGGGTAGAAGCGCTGTATTTTCCTTCTATAACCTTGCTGATCGGGCTCAGCACACTGCTCACCATCATGATTGGCGGCCTGTATTATATTCATGACCCGTCGAGAATCGGTGTGGAGGCCCTGGTTGAATTTATTATTTATATCAACATGCTTACGTTCCCTGTAAGCGCAATCGGGTGGACGGCCAGTATGATTCAGCGGGCCGCAGCTTCGCAAAAAAGATTGAATGAGTTTTTACATACTACCCCGCACATTCTTCAACCCCCAAATCCGGTAAAGCATGTTATAAAAGGAAATATCAGGTTTTCGCATGTAGACTTTATTTACCCGCATACCGGAATAAAAGCATTAAAGGATTTCAACCTCGAGATTACCAAAGGAGAGAAGGTAGCTATTGTAGGAAGAACGGGCAGTGGTAAATCATCGGTAGGGTATTTGCTTTTGCGTATGTACGATCCTTCATCCGGCAAAATCGAACTGGATGATGTGGATATCCGGCAGATGGATATACATTTTCTGAGAAAGCAGATCAGTTATGTGCCGCAGGATAATTTTTTATTCAGCGATTCGGTGCAGGGCAATATCCTTTTCGGTGTCGGGCAGGCTGCTGCAGATGTTGAAACAGCAGCGAGGCAAGCAGGGGTACACCATGATATAAGCGGCTTTCCCGAAGGGTATAATACAATTGTGGGTGAACGGGGTGTCACCCTTAGCGGCGGACAAAAACAAAGGGTTTCTATTGCCCGTGCCCTGGTAAAGGAGCCTTCCCTGGTTGTTTTTGACGACTGTCTGAGCGCCGTCGATGCAAAAACAGAAAAAGAAATACTGAGTAACCTTCATAGCTTTCTAAGGGACAAAACGGCCATCATTATTACACATCGTATTTTCTCCCTTCTCGACTTTGACAAAATACTGGTGCTGGAAAACGGAAGAATTGCCGAGCAGGGTACGCATACCGAATTATTGAAGCGAAAGGGCATCTATGCGGATTTGTATGCCCGGCAGCAGGACACCGAGGCGGACAGGCGCGGGTAGAAGCCGCTGCAGCGGCCGCTTGCAAATTTGGCTGTTTCAAAAACATATTTATATTTGTGCCTTGTTGATTATTAATGAGTTTCTTTACTTATAAAAAATAATACTGTGGCGTACGAAAACAACGAAAACAAAATCGAAAGCATTTTCACGAAAAGAATTCGTGCGGGTAAAAGAAGAACGTATTTTTTTGATGTCAGATCAACCCGCGGTAATGATTACTATCTTACTATTACGGAGAGTCGCAAGCGGTTTAATGATAATGGCTATGACCGCCATAAAATATTTTTGTATAAAGAAGATTTCAACAAATTCATCAAAGCCCTGGGCGAAACAGTGGATTATGTAAAAACAGAATTGATGCCCGATTTTGATTTTGATGCTTATAATCACGACAATGTGAGTAGCGAAAACGGTGCCGACTCAGTTTCTGAGCATGCACAGGAGGATGCAGAAGCTACAAATGCAGAACTGCAGGAAAAGGAAAAACCGGAAAGCCCTTCGGGAAACAATAATGGCTCCTCCGAGGAAGTGGACAAATGGTAATTCTACTATAATGTTTTAGTAAAACAGCCCTTGCAACAGGGGCTGTTTTTTTTATCTTGTGTAAGTAAAATCCAATAGAGCATGCAGCGAAAAACCATCATTCTTTTCCCGCTTATCCTTTTTATTTTTTCTACCGCCACATTTATCAGTTGCCGTCTTTTTACAGCTTATCTTGAAGAAAATCCCAAGGCTTTTAAAATAGCCAAAATGGACAGGATCGACCTGGCCATGCAGCAGGAGGTTGAGTTAACGAAAGACCCCGCATTAAACAGAGTGCCCCGGGAAAGGCTGGCCGAGGCCGAAAGAATCAGGGTAGCTAAATTAAGAGAACTCCCTTCAAGAACCACAGGTGCTGTACCGGGAATCAGCTGGCAGGAACGGGGCCCCATCAATGTTGGAGGCAGAAGCCGGGCTGTATTATATGATCTTTCCGATGCACCTAATTATCGCAAAGTATGGGCGGGAAGTGTGGGAGGAGGACTTTGGTATACCAATGATATTTCAGCGGCATCTCCGGTTTGGAATCTGGTAGATGATTTTATGGGGAACCTGGCCATTACATCTATTGTGCAGGATCCTTCCAACAATCAGGTGATGTATGCCGGAACCGGTGAAGGATGGTTTAATCTCGATGCCATACAGGGTTTGGGTATATGGAAATCGACCAATGGAGGTACTTCCTGGTCGCAGTTAGCATCTACGAATAATTCAACTTTTTATCATATCCAAAAATTAATTGTAACCAGTGCAGGAACCGTACTTGCATGCACCAGGGCCGGGGGCGTACAGCGATCTACAGATGGGGGCAATACATGGACAAAGGTTTTAGGAAACGGGATAGCCGGAGCTACAACAGACAGAGCGGCCGATATAGAAATTGCGGCTAATGGTTATTTGTACGCCACACTGGGTATTTTTAATGTTGGCGGAATTTACCGCTCAACGGATGGCGGTGTAAGCTGGACTAATATTTATGCATCCGCTTCAGACGAAGAAAGAATTGAAATAGCCTGTGCGCCGTCAAACCAGGAAATAATATATGCGCTGGTACAGGATAATAACGGCCCCAATACCGACGGAATCAAAAAAATCATGTCCACTTCCGACGCTACAGCACCTGTACCCACATGGACTACACTTACTACTCCGTCGTGGTGCGACCAGGGATCGGCCAGTACCGATTTTACCCGTGGCCAGGCCTGGTACGATCTTATTGCTGCTGTTGATCCTTCCGATGCCAATACCGTATACATCGGCGGTGTGGATATTTTGAAAAGCACCAACGGAGGAACTACCTGGACGCAAATCTCAAGATGGTCGTCTTTTGGCGGTTGTTCCGGCACTTATGTGCATGCAGATATACATGCACTTGTTTTCAGACCCGGATCAACTTCAGAATTAACAGTGGGTTGTGACGGGGGTATTTTCAGAACAACCGACGGCGGGGCCTCTTTTGCTGAAAAAAACAGTGGATACAATGTTACCCAATACTATGCCTGCGCCATTCATCCATCCAGCACCAACTATTTTCTTGCCGGCGCCCAGGATAACGGAACACAAAAGTTTACAACCGCAGGATTGAATACCACCACCAATGCTTCGGGCGGGGATGGCGCTTTTTGCCATATCGACCAGGATAACGGAAACATTCAGATCACCTCTTACGTGTATAACAATTATTATGTTTCTACCAACGGGGGAACTTCTTTTACATCCTATTCAAAAAATAATAACGGACAATTCATCAATCCGACGGACTATGATGATGCGGCTAATATTTTGTATGCCGGAAATACGGCAGGTTCTTATTTCCGATGGCTTGATCCGGCAACCAACGGCGCCAGCACTTCGGTGACTGTTACCGAATTTGCAGGGTCCAGCATTACGCATGTTGCGGTTTCTCCGCTTACCTCCAATCGTGTTTATTTTGGGTTGGCAAACGGGGATGTTGTGCTGGTAGATAATGCAAACACCGCCACTTCTCCGGCTACCGGAAGCATTATACGTTCAGGAACGGGAAGTGTTTCCTGCGTGGCTATTGACCCGGCCAACGAAGATCACATGCTTGTAACTTACAGTAACTATGGCGTTACCAGTATTTTTGAATCATTCAATGCCACACAGGCTTCGCCCACATGGACAGCAGTAGAAGGCGATCTGCCGGATATGCCGGTACGCTGGGCTATGTTTGATCCCCGAAATTCCGACTGGGCATTACTGGCAACTGAGCTCGGTGTTTGGTCAACGGATAATATAGATGGCGCCAGCACCGATTGGGAGCCTACCAGCACAGGCCTTGCCAATGTGCGAATTGACATGCTTCAGTATCGCAGCAGCGACAGAACAGTGGCAGCTGCAACACACGGAAGAGGTTTATTTACCGCCATTATCCCTTCGGTGCTTACACCCGATATTAGTTTTGCAACCGGTTCGGCCAGCGCTGCTGAGCAAACCGTGTCTTCCGTATCGTGCCGGGGCTACAGGGATTATTCGGTAAATATGATTATTGCCAATGCGCCAACGGGTGATGCAACAATTACGGTGAGTGTCCAAGGTGGCGCTACAGCTACTCAAGGGACCGATTACGATTTTACAACAAATGCCGATTTTACAAGCCCCAGCAATACGTTTGTTTTTACAAGCGGCAGCACAACACCCAAACCTATCCATATCCGCATTTATGATGATGCAGAGGTAGAGTCGTCCCAAAGTTTCACACTGACGTATTCAATTTCAGGAACAACCAATGCTCAGGCCGGAGCATCGAACCAAACCTATACATTTACGATTAATGACAACGATGCTGCTCCATCGGCTACTTCAACAGTTAATGCGTCGATCGGTTTGGCCAATACGGGTTTATCACAACCCTTCCGGGGTCAGTACACAGATGCGAGAACGCAGATGGTTTTCCTTGCTTCTGAATTAACCGCCGCCGGTTTCAGCGCAGGTAACATCACATCGCTGTCGTTTAACATAACTACCAAGAGCAGCACTGCACCCTATAACGGGCTTACTATCCGGATGAGTAATACATCAACCAGTACCATGACTGGCGGAACGTTTGAGGGAGGCACTACTACTGTATATGGCCCGGTAAATTATAGTACAACAGCCGGCATCAACACTTTTACTTTATCAACACCTTTCGCATGGGATGGTACATCCAATCTGCTGATTGAAATTTGCTATGATAATGCAACGGGAACTGCCTCAGATCTTGTGGCGGGAACCAGCGCTACGCCCCGTTGTCATTTTGATAGGGTGGATGGAGCCACCGGATGCTCATTACCTACTGCCAATTTTCAGTTTGCCGGAGGCGGCGCCCGGCCCGATATTTCTTTAAGTATAACCGTGCCGGGAACAACGGTTGCTTCTGCCCTGAATACTTCCAAAACCAACAGCCTTTCCGGTAATGCTGATCTTTATTTTTATTCTTCGTCTGGCGAAATAATGGCAAGGGTAAGAAACCTTACAGCACATGATTACGGTTGTACACAGGTCATTATCGATCGGGCAGGAACGGCCAGCACACAATTCTGGAACACCAACACAGCCAATTACCTGATGGATAAAACTTTCAGAATCATCCCGACAACCAACAACGGAGCAGGTCAGTATGAAGTCACGCTTTATTTTACACAAGCCGAAGTGCAGGGCTGGGAAGCAGCAACAGGCCAGCTATGGAATAATATACAAATGGTGAAAATACCCAGCCAGATAAGTAATGTAACACCCGCCACCCCCGAACCCGATGGGTCGGGCACCGTGCAGGTTGTTTCCCCAACGCTCGGTACTCTGGGAACCAACTATACCATGACTTATACATTCACCAATGGCTTTTCCGGTTTTGGGGCGGGCATTCCCGGTTCGCCGCCTACACTTCCTGTATCGCTGCTCAACTTTACCGGAAGGCTTCAGAAGAATAATGTGCTGCTTGGCTGGAGCACCAGCTATGAACACAACAACCGCGGGTTTGAGATTGAAAAATCTTACGACGGGGTCAGCTTCCGTAAGATCGGTTTTGTTGCTTCGGGAGGCAACAGCAATGCTATACGCAATTACAGTTTCATTGATAAAGAATCAGCGGTTCAGTTTAATTATTATCGTTTACGAATGGTTGATTTTGACAATACGGCCAAACTGAGTGAAGTAATACTGGTGAAAAATACACAGGCCGTACAGCAAGTACGTGTGATTAATAATCCGTTCAGCACTTATATCGATCTGCGCTTTGACCGGCTGCCGGCGGGCAGGGTAAATATTCAATTAAATGATGTGAACGGACGAAAAATAGCAGAAACGGAATACAGCAATATACAGCAGGCTACCCTGAGGTTTGATCTGTCCATGGGCTATCTGAGCAGGGGTGTTTATATACTGAGTGTAGAAGCCGACAGGCAGCGATATACACAAAAAGTCGTCAGGCAATAATCCTCAACTCTTCGAAAACGGGGCTCCGTCAATGGCGGGGCCTTGTTTTTTCTGCATGCTTTCAACAGTTATTTTTGCAGCATGCGAAAGCTTAGCATGCAGGAACTGGGGCGAAAATCACCTGAGGAGTTCAGGCAGGCGGAAAAAAATCCTGTCATTGTTATACTGGAAAATATCCGGAGCGCATATAATGTGGGCAGTGTATTTCGTACTTCCGATGCTTTTCTGATCGAGGCTATTTTTATTTGCGGCTATTCCGCAAAGCCACCGCACAAAGAAATAAAGAAAACGGCTTTAGGCGCCGAAGAAACGGTAACGTGGAAATATTTTAAAACAACGGCGGATGCAATTGACGAAGCAAAAAAATCAGGTTATCGTGTTTTTGCTGTGGAGCAGACCGATGGAAGCATCCGTTTGCAGACAATAAATTTAAAACAGGACGAAAGGATTGCATTGGTCTTTGGCAATGAAGTAACAGGCGTGGAGCAATCCACCATTCATTTATGCCACGGGTGCATTGAAATACCGCAACTGGGTATGAAGCATTCATTGAATATTGCAACCGCAGCGGGTGTAGTGCTGTGGGAACTGGTAAGAAGAAGGATACCCTCTCTGCCTCAGAAAGCGTTATCGAAATCGGTTTAAAAGGGCAAAATGCAAATTGTAAAAAAATACCTGTCGCTCATAAAATTCTCCCACACCATCTTCGCCATGCCTTTTGCCATGATTGGTTTTTTTTTGGGAACCGGCAGTGGCAAAATAGATGACGGACAATGGTCGTTGAGTAAAACAACCGGGTGGGGATACGATCCTGCCAGTCTTAATTTCTGGAAGATGTACCGGGATGTACTGATTGTTAAATTCATTTTTGTTATTCTTTGCATGGTGTTTGCCCGCAGTGCAGCCATGGCGTTTAACCGTTACCTTGATCGTCATTTTGATGCCCGGAATCCCAGAACCGCTCTACGCGAAATTCCATCGGGAGAAATTAGCGCAAACAGGGCGTTGGTTTTTACAGTAATAAGCAGTTTGTTTTTTATAGTATGTACTTTTTTTATAAACAGGCTTTGTTTTTATCTTTCTCCCATAGCACTTTTTGTTATTCTGGGTTATAGTTATACCAAGCGCTTTACGGCCTTGTGTCACCTCGTTTTGGGTCTTGGTTTGTCGCTGGCGCCAGTCGGCGCTTATATTGCTGTAACGGCTCAGTTTGCCTTTTTACCGGTTCTGTTTTCGTTCTGTGTTTTTTTCTGGGTAAGCGGGTTTGATATTATTTACGCCTTGCAGGATGAAGAGTTTGACAAGAAAAATAAATTGTACTCTATTCCGGCGGTTTTAGGTAAAAAAAAGGCATTACGGGTGTCTGAAGTGCTTCATGTGCTGAGCGCTGCAGCAATTGTTGCTGCAGGCATTTATGGTGCTTTCGGATGGCTGTACTGGGCAGGAGTTGTACTGTTTACAGGCATGCTGGTGTACCAGCATACGATTGTAAAACCGCATGATCTGAGCAGGGTCAATATTGCTTTTATGACAGCAAATGGTATTGCTTCTGTTATTTTTGCCATCTTTGTAATTACTGATTTTTTTATCGGTAATCAATATTAATCAATCCCCTTGCCCCGTATACTCGCTATCGATTATGGCCTTAAACGAACAGGCGTTGCCGTAACAGATCCGTTGAAGATTATTGCTACGGGCTTAACAACCATTGACTCAACAAATTTGATTTCTTTTTTAAAAAAATATTTTTCTGAAGAAGAAGTAGAGCTGATTATTATTGGTGAACCAAAAAACTGGGACAACACAGATACCCATGCCACGGTGCTCGTAGAAAAATGCATCAAAGACCTGAATAAGCATTTTCCCAAAATACCGGTAAAAAAGGTGGATGAGCGTTTTACCAGCAAACTGGCTAAAGATGCGATGCTGGAAATGGGGCTTAAAAAGAAAGACCGGCGTAATAAAAAGCTGGTGGATGAGATTGCCGCCACCATCTTGCTGCAGGAGTATTTACAAAATACTGATTCCGCCTGAACGACTACTTTTAGATTCCGATACTTTAAATTTGTCGTTTTTAAAAGAATTATCCTCCCTATGTGGAGGGATAAGGAGGTTTTAATGATTCTTCCGATAGTGGCCTATGGCCACCCGATATTGAGAAAGATGTGCATTGATATAGAACCGGATTATCCGGATCTTTACCGGCTTATCGAAGATATGTGGGAAACGATGTATGCCAGCAACGGGGTGGGACTGGCTGCGCCGCAGATAAATAAAGGTATCCGGCTTTTTGTAGTTGACAGTCGCCAGATCATTCAGGGAATGAGTGAGGAGGAAAAAAAAGAATATCCCGGCGATGATGGCATTAAGGAAGTGTTTATCAATGCCCGGCTGGTAGAAACTCAGGGTGAAGAGTGGCCTTATAATGAGGGTTGCCTCAGCATTCCGAAGATACGGGAAGATATTTTTCGTCCGCAAAAAATAGGCATCGAATACTATGATGAAAACTTTACCCCTAAAAAAAGAATATACACCGGCATCACAGCCAGAGTGATACAGCATGAATACGATCACATCGAGGGGAAGTTATTTATCGACTACCTTCCGCTGCTGAAGAAAAAACTGCTGAAAGGAAAACTGGCAGATATTTCAAAGGGTAAAGTAAGTGTGGATTACCGAATGGTATTTCCTCAAAAATGAAGGGTTACAATTGTCGGGTTTTTGTATAATCTCTCCATTTTTTTATTACCTCGTTCATGTCATCGGGGATGGCAGCTTCGAAAAACATTTTCTTTTTGCTAAGAGGGTGAATAAACCCAAGGGTGCGGGCATGCAATGCATGCCGGGGGCATGTTTTAAAACAGTTTTCTACAAACTGTTTGTATTTCTGAAAAACCGTTCCCTTTACAATTTTATCACCGCCATAAAGATCATCATTGAAAAGCGGGTGTCCGATGTATTTCATATGCACCCGTATCTGATGCGTACGACCTGTTTCCAGTATGCAGGATACCAGAGTGGTGTACCCGAATCTTTCCATCACTTTATAATGAGTGATTGCTTCTTTTCCGTGTTCGCCGTCGGGATAGGCGTCAAACTGTTTACGAAAACGAAGATGTCTGCCCACATGTGCGGTAATGGTTCCTTCTTCTTTTTGTACATCGCCCCATACCAGCGCCATATATTGTCTTTCTACCGTATGGTCAAAAAACTGCCGGGCCAGGCCACCCATGGCTTTCTCTGTCTTGGCCATAAGCAGCAATCCGCTGGTGTTTTTATCAATCCGGTGTACCAATCCGTATCGCGGAAGCGTTTCCTCATTCAGAGAAGGATTTTTTTGCTGCAGGTACCAGGCTACTCCGTTTAAAAGCGTTCCGGAATAGTTACCGCTGCCGGGGTGCACTACCAGTCCGGCAGGTTTGTTGATTACCATGATATCGTCGTCTTCATATACAATATTGAGGTCAATTTTTTCAGGAACCACTTCTGTTTCCGCAGCCGACATGTCAGAATAAACAATAATCTCATCCAGTGCCTTTACTTTGTAGTTGGGTTTTACTTCGATCCCGTTTACCAGCACCAGTCCGGCATTGAGGGCCTGCTGCAATTTATTGCGGGTAGCGCCTTCGATCCGGCTTTTTAGAAATTTGTCGATACGGTAGGGTTCCTGCCCTTTGTCAATGCGAAAGACAAAACGCTCATATACGTCATCGTTTCCGTTCGGTGTGTTATCTGTATGCTGATCTTTTTTCATGTCTTTGGCAAAAATAAAAGATATGCCACTGGCTTGGTAAATTTGCGGGTATTTAATGATGAAGCAGAAAGTCATATTCAAAGATCTGGGCATGCTGGATTATAAGTCGGCATGGGATTATCAGGAGGCATTGCTTGCGCGGAATGTTCGCATAAAATCAGGAGCCGTCAGTCAGAAGTCGGGTGCGGCAGGCGGAAACAGAGGAACAGAAGAAGATGCTTTTGAAACAACTCATTATTTATTATTTACCGAACATCCGGCAGTATATACATTGGGTAAAAGCGGAAATCCGGAGCATGTATTGCTGAATAAAGAAGAAATGCAAATGAGAGGTATTGGATTTTTCAATACCAACCGGGGCGGCGATATTACTTTTCACGGGCCGGGTCAGATTGTGGGCTATCCGATTCTCGATCTCGAAAAATTTGAAACAGATATCGGTAAATATTTGCGCAATCTTGAAGAAGTCATCATTCTGTCGATGGCTGATTATGGGCTTGCAGGAGAACGTTCGAAAGGAGAAACCGGAGTGTGGCTGGATGCGGGCATTGCGGGAAAAGAAAGAAAAATATGCGCTATGGGTGTTCGCTGCAGCCGCTGGATCACCATGCATGGATTTGCGTTCAATATAAATACCGACCTTACGTATTTTAATCACATCATTCCCTGCGGAATCGTTAATAAGCAGGTAACTTCTTTGGAAAAGGAACTGGGAAAAAAAATTGACTTTGAGCAAGCTAAGGAAATAGTTAGAACTAATTTTGAAAAAGTGTTTGACGCAGAACTGATAGAAGACTAAAACTCTTTTGCGATATAAAATTTATGTTTTTCAATTAGCTTTCCATCTTCAAATAACTCGAACCGGAACCAGCCGGCATGGTAAAAGTTTGTTTTATCCAGTACCAGAAACGGCTGATTTACTTCCTTTACTTCAAAAAGAAAACTCTCATCATCTTCGTAAAATTTTACACTGTACTTTTTTTTGTCATAATCTTTTATCACAATTCGTACATATCCCTCCTTATTTGAAAATACTCGGTACGAAGGCACAAAAACCACCGGCTTGGGTTTCCCCTTCATGTCTGTTTTGATAGTGCTGAAAGCCGAATCGGAAACAATATTCATGCGGCTGTTATTGATTCGCTGCAACACAAATTCTTCCGTAAGCTGCTCGGGCGGGATCTCGTTCAGATCGGGAAAAAATTTGATCAGCGAATCGGGGATCACAACGGGCAGGGCTTTTGGTTTTTCCGAAGAGGCCACTGCCGTACTATTTGTATCGGCCCGGGGTCGTTTACTGGGGGTGAAAATAAAACTACTTCCTTCCAGCATGATAAAAAGGCGATAGAACATATTACCGCCCGGAGCTTTTGTATCCATGTAGCCATTCTGCACATTCATAGGATCGGGAACGGTGAGAATGGTTTTAAAATTCCGGATACTGTCATTGGAACGCTGAACACTGATTTGTTTTACGGATTTGTATCCGTTGAGCCAGTTTACCAGTACACGATTGCTGCCAAAATCGGTTACCGAAAAATCGGGCAGGGAGTCCATGGTCATCCCAAAGGCAGCAGGCAGGGAAAGAAGCAAGAGAATCTGGTACAGGATGATTTTTCGCATGGATAAAAAATAAAGGTTTTTATTCAGACATGGGACGTAGCAAAGATAATAAAGCAGGCCCGAGGATGCTAATAGATTAACGTTCCTTTTTTTAGCGAACGATTTCCCTGTAATCCCCCGCTGTGAATCAGAAGAATTTTACTTGCTGAAGCGAAATAATGCGCCGATGCCAGTTTGTATACGGCATAAAACAGCTTGGCTGTGTACACAAAGTCGGAAGGGATGCCTGTTTTGCTGTAAAGCCGGTTCATAAAAGCAAGCAATTCCGTAGAATATTTCGCGTACCCGCCAAAATGATAATGGTATTGAATTACGGGCAGTTTTTTCCTGTTTTGGATGCCGAAGATTCTTGCTAATTCTGCTTCTGCCGAAAAGTTGTTTTTTAAAACATGGATTCCTGTAATTTGTGCAGAGAGGTCCGGGGCAGAGTATAAACCCATTAGCATGGTGCCAGTGCCTACGGCACAACAAATATCAGTGTAATTGTTCGGGGGAATACAGGAAGCAATAAGAGCTGCCCCCTTAATTCCTTCTTCGCTATAGCCTCCTTCCGGAATAACAAGTGCTTTATTGTTTTCAATGAGTGATTGAAGAAATGGAGGTATTTTTTTATTCCTGTAGTCAGTTCTGTTCATAAAGAACAGTTGCATGCCCGATTCCTGTGCATCCTGAAGTGAAATTGAAAGTTTTTCCGGTTTCTCGCCGCGGACAATGCCGAATGCATTCAAACCGGCTTCTTTTGCTGCTGCGGCTGTTGCTACAAGATGATTGGACCAGGCCCCGCCAAATGTTATAATCAACTCCCGCTTTTCAAGCTGCGCTTTTTTCAAATAAGGCTGCAGCTTGAACCATTTATTGCCGGAAATCACAGGATGAATTTTGTCAAGCCGCAGTACATGTACTGTTATTTTTTCTTTGTCAAACAGCTCTTCATCCCATGGGTCAATGGTGATATTTCGGATATCCGGTTGCTGCGTAATCATCGCGTATATTGCAGTTCGGCGCGAATTTATTTATTTTCGCAGCCTGTTTAAAAAAAGCGCAAATGCAACCCACATTAGTGATCCTGGCGGCTGGTATGGCTTCGCGGTACGGAAGTATGAAACAAACAGAGGGATTTGGGCCGTCGGGAGAAACAATCATGGAGTATTCTATTTATGACGCTATCCGCTCAGGGTTTAAAAAAGTAGTTTTTATCATACGAAAAGAGTTTGCAGAAAATTTCAGTGAAATAGTAGAAAGCAAAATAAAAGGCCGGATAGAGATTGCGTATGTTTTTCAGGAACTTTCTTCTTTTGTTGATAAAAGCAGGATACCGGCCGGCCGCATAAAACCATGGGGTACAGCGCATGCTGTGCTTTGTGCAAAAGAGGCGGTGAACGGGCCTTTTGCCGTTATTAATGCTGATGATTTTTATGGAAGAGATGCTTTTGAACGGGCTTATCAATTTCTGATTACTGATTGTTCCGATACGGTTTATTCTATTATCGGGTATGATCTGCTGAAAACATTATCAGAGCACGGAACGGTAAACAGGGGAGTTTGCAAAGTAGACAGTAAAGGAAATCTTTTGTCCATAGCTGAACGGTTAAATGTGAAAATGACAGATGGGAAAATTATATGCGATGATAATATGGAACCGCGGGAGTTGCCGCTGAAAACCTGGGTGTCCATGAATTTCTGGTGCTTTTCCCCCTCTGTTTTTTCATTCTCTGAAAAACTTTTCAGTCAGTTCGTAAAAGAAAATGCAGACAATCCCAAAGCAGAATTTTTTATTCCTATCGTCGCAGATAAATTTATTAATGACGGAGCAGGAATAATACAGGTGATACCAACATCGGCGCAGTGGTTTGGGGTAACGTACAAGGAAGATGCCCCGCAGGTAAGAAAGAGCCTGTATAACCTTGTAGAAAATGATGAGTATCCTGAGAATTTATGGAGATGATTTCAAGAAAAAGGCCGGAATCGATTCCGGCCTTTTTCTTCAAAACAGGTTATTATTTTTCAATCTTGACCATGTAAATAAACTCTTCAATCTTTTTAACCTGCTCGGCTCTGTCCATCCCTTTCAGCGAGCCGGAGGGTAATTTCAGGTTTTGATAAGTAGAATCCGATTTTTTTAAATCCTCAATTACTTTACTGATGTATTTTGACCGAATAGCAAATACAACTCCCTCTGCAGCTTTTTGCCGGGTGCTTAGCAGGCCGATGATTTCGCCATTTTTGTTCAATACCGGGCTTCCGCTGTTGCCGGGGTTGGCAGCTATGGCTATCTGGCAGGAAAGCGTATCGCCGTTGAATCCGGTTTTGGCGCTCAGGTATCCTTCGCCATACACAATCTCGTTTCTGGGAAATCCCAGTGTGAAAATCGGTTCGGCCAGATCGGTGGATGAAGTTTTAAAACCGTACGGCACATGGCCGGTTACTTTAAAACTGTCATCCTGAATTTTCAGAACAGCAATGTCTCTTACCACATCGCGAAAAATAACGATGGCATTAAAATCTTTTTCATCCGAATTCTGAACTAAAATATTTCTGGCGCCTCTTATCACATGCTCATTGGTTATAATAAAGCCTTTGCCATCTATCAAAAAACCAGTGCCTCCGGATGTATAAACTGCCGGGTCAATTTTTCGTTTAATATTATTAACCTCTGCTTTTTGGTTATTCTGTTCTTTTTTTAATTGGTCAAATTCCCGGTCAAGTTTATCGAGTTTTTCCGTATCCTGCTTGGGCGAAAAAGTGAGTACCAGTGCGGAAAAAGTAAGGGCGGTAATGCCGGCAATGGAGGCCGCAATAGCCGCAACACGGCGGTAGCGGTTCCATAAATAACTCACCCGGGCTCTTCCCCGCAGTTTTGTTGAATTAATCAGGTTGCGCTCGGCAAGATCTGTATGTACCTCATTGAGCGTATGTCTTAGCTCCTTCCTTTTTGCCATTTCATTTATCTGGTGCAGAAAAAGGGTGTGCTCCACTACCAACTGGTCTACCTCGGAATTGTTTTTGCGCAACTGCTCAAAATACACTCGTTCATCCGGTTTCATCTCACCACGGATATAACGTTCTACCATTTCCATCATCTGAACATTATTCATCGTTTTCTCCGTTTTTATACTGGGTAAAAAATATTTTTTTCAACCGCATCAGGCATTTATACTTCTGATTTTTGGCGTTGTCAGCATTGGTATATCCAAAATCGGCGGCAATTTCCAGCATATTCCTTTTTTGAATATAAAATGCTTCGATGAGGCTTTTGCAGGGCTCGCCGAGGCTGGCTATTGCTCTTTCCATAAGCCGAAACTCTTCATTTTTTCTTTCGTGATCTTCCACTTCTTCTTCTACCATAACCGTTTCTGCCATATTTTCCATTTCGGCCAAATAACGGCTAACTTGTTGCAATCGTTTAAGCCACAGGCGCCTGCATACTGAATAAACGTAAGTTTTAAGCCTGCAATTCAGTTCAAATGTACCTGACTTTACCTTTTCATAAAGAACAATCATGGCCTCCTGAAAGATATCTTTTGCATCATCGGCAGTTCCGTTGTTGCTGATAATCAATGCCTGAACCATATTAAAATGGCTCTGGTAAATGATTTCAATCGCTCTTCTGTCGTTTTTCGCCAGACCTTTCAGCAGTTCTTGTTCGTTTTCTTCAGGATTCACCCTGTAAATTTTAATACTTCAGGATAAAAATAGTAACCCGCCTTCTGTGAAAAAAATTTTTTAAATAGCAGGGTTACCTTTCAGCGGTGGCGGTATTAACAGTGAATTTTAATTAAAATTTTAAAAACAAAACAGAATGAAAAAGCTTTTTGCAATTTTGGCAGTAGCCGGTTTCGTGGCTTGTAACAACAACGGTGAAAATCAAAAGACAGAAGGTGGAGACACCGCTGCTAAAACCGAAACCACTACACCTGCTGCTCCGGACACTACCGCACCTGCTGCTCCGGATACTACCGCAGCATCTGCTGATACCAGCGCAGCCAAATAAGAATTCATTTTCTTTGGCAGGCCTTTCCGGCCTGAATAAGGCAGGGCAGGCAATCGTAAAGAGCCATTCGCAGTTAAGCGAAGGGCTTTTTATTTTATTACAATATTCTTCCATCCTGCACTTACGGATAATATCAGCATCAGGCAGATATTATCTTCTTGTTTGCAAAAGCATATCTTTGCGCCTTTCAAAAAAGAAATTATTATCAGCAAACGTCTCCGCATTCGCTGAATTCTTAAATCCATAATGAGTGACTACATTCGATGAATTAGGTGTTGAAGAAGACTTGCTTCAGTCTATCCGGTCTTTGGGATTTACTCAGCCCACCCCGATTCAGGAAAAGGCCATTCCGGTTTTGCTGCAGGGTACAAAAGATTTTATTGGCCTTGCTCAGACAGGAACCGGTAAAACGGCAGCGTTTGGTATTCCGCTGCTCCAGCTGATTGATAAGAAAGAAAATCATCCGCAGGCTTTAATTATTTGCCCCACCCGTGAACTTTGCCTGCAGATAAGCAGTGATATTGACAAATTCAAAAGTAAATCACAACACCGTACAGTAACTGCCGTGTACGGCGGCGCCTCTATCGGAGAGCAGATTCGGAACATAAGAAGCGGAACGCAGATAGTGGTAGCCACACCAGGACGACTGATTGATTTAATTGAACGAAAAGCGATTGGTCTTGAAAAAATTCATTATGTAGTGCTGGACGAAGCAGACGAAATGCTCAATATGGGATTCAGAGATGATATTGAGTTCATTCTTCAAAATACACCTGCGCGGCAAAGTATATGGCTCTTCAGCGCTACCATGCCGGCTGAGGTGAAGCAGGTAAGCCGGCGATACATGCAAAAGCCTTTCGAAATAACAGTCGGCAGGGCAAATGCCGCCAATGCCAATATTGATCATCAGTATTTTGTTACAGCGCATGTTAACCGTTATGAAACGCTGAAACGAATAATTGATTTTAATCCGGGACTGTATGGCATAATATTTACCCGCACCAAGGCTGATGCGCAGGAAATTACAGAATCGTTGATACGCGAAGGGTACGACATTGAAGCATTGCATGGCGACTTAACCCAGGCACAACGGGATAAGGTAATGGCGCGATTTCGCGAAAAAAGCCTTCAGTTGCTCATTGCCACAGATGTAGCGGCGCGGGGTATCGATGTGCAGGGCATTACACATGTTATCAATTATGAGCTGCCCGATGATACAGAAGTGTACACACACCGTAGCGGAAGAACCGGGCGGGCAGGTAAAAGTGGTATATCCATATCAATCGTTACCCCAAAAGAAATTTACAGGTTAAGGCAAATCGAAAAACTGCTTAATAACCGATTTCATAAAATGGACATTCCGGCTGGTAAAGATGTTTGCCGCAAACAGTTTTTCCATTTTATTGAAAAACTGCTTCAGGCCGATATCAGCCATGGCGAATATGAAGCCTATCTGCCGGTATTGAGAGAAAAATTTGCTGAAGTAAATAAAGAAGAAATTCTGCAACGGGTAGCTGCGCTTGAATTTGACCGGTTTCTGAAATATTATGAAAATGCCGCTGATCTGAATTTGCGGGAGGAAAAGCGCAGCCAAAAAATAACTTTTGAAAAAAAGGGAGACAGGCGACATTCTTTTTCCGGGAAAGGGAATTACCAACGGTTGTTTGTCAACCTGGGCACCAGAGATGGTTTTTACAAGTCAAGTTTTCTTCAGTTTATTCTTGATATGAGCGATCTGAGCAAAGATGTGCTGGGAAAAATTGATATGAAGGAGATGAACAGCTGGATAGAAATTGAACCAGGCGCCGCACAAACAATGATACGTTCGCTCGATGGAAAGAATTTCCGGGGGCGGCGCATACGCATGAATGAAGCGGACTCTGTACGGCGTACAAAAAAAGTTCATCAATAAAGTTTTTTAATTCTTTTATCTGTTTATATTTGTTGTTCAATGATGAATACAAAAGCATATCGGTGGTTTTATTTTGGTTATTATTTTTTCTTTTACGGAAAGATGCCGGAGGTGCTTTTGTTGAAAATAAGCAGGTAGTTTTAAACCAAAATCAACATAAAGAGTCCTCCGGCAGATCCGGGGGATTTTTGTTTTGTATGAAAACAAGAGTTTCCATTCAGGGCTACGAAGGCAGCTTTCATCAGGTAGCAGCCCGGCAGTTTTTTGGCAAAGATGTGGAAGTGATCCCCTGCGCCACCTTTCGTGAGGTTGTAAAAATTGCGTGTAATAAGAAGGAAAGCGACGGCGGCATTATGGCTATTGAAAATTCGATAGCCGGCAGCATTTTGCCCAATTATAATTTGCTTCAAAAAAGTAATCTCAGAATAACCGGAGAGGTATACCTGCACATCAAACAGCATTTACTGGTGAATCCGGGTGTGATGCTGAAAGATATTCGCGAAGTCCACTCGCACCCCATGGCCATCCTGCAGTGCATCGACTTTCTTGAAAAAAATCCTCAATGGAAACTGGTAGAAACGGAAGACACGGCACTAAGCGCCAGATACATTCACCAGCACCGTCATAAGCATGCGGCAGCTATTGCCGGTAAGCTGGCTGCTGATTTGTTTCAGCTGAAAATTATTGTGCCGAATATTCATACAGTGAAAAATAATTACACCCGTTTCCTGGTTCTTCAGCGAGAAGATACGGCAACCCGAGTGCAGGAAGCAAATAAGGCCTCGGTCAATTTTCAAACGGATCACAGCAAAGGAAGCCTTGCAAGAGTGCTTACAAAAATTGCTGAAGGGGATATAAACCTAAGCAAACTGCAAAGCTTTCCTATACCGGGCAGCGACTGGAAATACAATTTTCATGCAGACATGGAATTTGATTCCATCAGTAAGTTTTATGCAGTTATCGAAACCATCCGGCCGCTAACGGTTGAGCTGCAGGTTTATGGCGTTTATAAAAACGGAAAAATAAATTGAAATGAAAACAGCAGAACGGCTAAACGGAGTAGGTGAATATTATTTCTCACAAAAACTGAGAGAGATTGAGGTGATGAACGGTGAAGGCAGAAATGTTATCAACCTGGGCATTGGCAGCCCCGACCTGCCACCGCACCCCGACGTAATAAAGGTACTTCAGGAAGAAAGCGCAAAACCCAATGTACACGCCTATCAGTCGTACAAAGGTTCGCCGGTTTTGCGAAAAGCAATGAGCGACTGGTATAAAAAATGGTATGGAGTACAATTGAATCCCGATTCCGAAATTTTACCCCTTATTGGTAGTAAAGAAGGAATTATGCACATATGCATGACCTACATTAATCACCACGATGAGGTGCTGGTGCCCAACCCGGGTTATCCAACCTACAAAAGCGCAGTAATGCTTGCCGGGGGCAAGTGCATAGAATATGAATTGCTGGAAGAAAATAAGTATTACCCTGATTTATCCGCAATCGAAAGGCGCAACTCAGGCAGGGTCAAATTAATGTTTGTGAATTATCCGCACATGCCTACCGGCCAGCCGGCCGATAAAGCCTGCTTGGAGAAAATGGTCCGTTTTGCTCAAAGCAGAAACATACTTATCGTACACGATAATCCTTACAGTTTTATTCTGAACGACAATCCGGTAAGTTTATTAAGTATTGATGGGGCAAAAGATTGTGTGATTGAACTGAACTCGCTGAGCAAATCGCACAATATGGCGGGCTGGAGGGTAGGGATGTTGTGTGGTGCAAAGGAAAAGATGGATGCTGTACTCCGGTTCAAAAGCAATATGGACAGCGGTATGTTTTTGCCTGTACAGCTGGCGGCGGCAAAAGCACTGAGTCTGGAAAAGGAGTGGTACGAATGGGTAAACAAAATATATGCTGACCGGCGAAAAAAAGTTTTTGAATTGCTCCGCCTGCTGAAGTGTGAGTTTTCAACAACGCAGGCAGGAATGTTTGTATGGGCAAAAACTCCTGCCGGCTTATTAATGCCCGGTGGTGAGCAACATCCTATGGGTGCCGGCGGGTATTTAAGTGATCAGATTTTATATAAATGCGGTGTGTTCATCACACCGGGCGCCATCTTTGGATCGGCCGGCAACGATTACATCCGGGTGAGTTTATGCAGTGCGGAAGAAAAATTTGAAGAAGCCCGGCAACGATTGATGACTATTTATTAAATGATAATTAATAATGGAACGAAAGCGAATTACTATAGTAGGCGTAGGTCTTATCGGTGGTTCACTGGCATTGCAACTGAATGAAAAGGGCCTGGCAAAAGGAATAATCGGCGTAGAGGAAAACGAAGCCCATGCCCGAAAAGCGCTGGAACTGGAGCTGGTTGATGAAATAAGAGAACTTGATGACGCCATTGACAACTCTGATTTAATTGTGCTGGCGGTGCCCGTGGATAAAATGAACGAACTGCTTCCCCGCATACTGGATAAGGTGGAAAAACAAATGGTGATGGATGTGGGGTCAACCAAGCAGGAGTTGCTGAGCCGGGTAAAGCATCATCCCCGGCGGGGCCGGTATGTTTCTACCCATCCCATGTGGGGAACGGAGTACAGCGGCCCGCAAGCGGCTGTAAAAGGCGCCTTTGAAAACAAGGCAGTCGTAATTGTAAATGGCGGCGAAAGTGATGCCGATGCGCTGGAATGGGTGAAGAATGCCTATAAAAAAATCGGGATGCACCTGCTGAGTATGAATGCCGCCGATCATGATTTGCATACGGCTTATATCAGTCATATCTCGCATATTACTTCTTTTGCCCTTGCCAATACGGTGCTGGAAAAGGAAAAAGAAGAAGACGCCATTTTTGAACTGGCTTCTGCCGGTTTTGAAAGTACGGTACGGCTGGCTAAAAGTAACCCGGCTATGTGGGTGCCTATTCTTATGCAAAACAGGGAAAATGTACTGGATGTGCTTAATGAACATATCTCGCAGCTGAGAAAGTTTAAAAGTTGTCTGGAAAAAGAGAATTATGAGTACCTGCAGGAGTTGATTGAGAATGCAAATAAGATCAGAAAGATTATTAAGTAAAAGTGTGAAGAGGTTTTTTCTTTTCATGAATGGGTGGAATAACAACTTTGAAATGCATATGCAGATAGGCGGGTAAAATTACCGGAAGTACAAGAGTGCGACGCAAGGGACGGTGAAAAGACTAACAGACGTTGACAACATAAAAAATTAATTTTATACAATGCAAGCAACAGAAACTATGAAAGAAACAATTCAGGCGGTATGGGCAAAACGGCCGCTGGTGATATCGGGGCCATGCAGCGCCGAAACGGAAGAGCAGGTAATAGCTACAGCACAACGCCTGGCTGCTACCGGCAAAGTAGATGTGCTGCGGGCAGGCATCTGGAAACCGCGTACCAAACCTGGCATGTTCGAAGGCATCGGCACCAAAGGACTGCCCTGGATGCAACAGGCAAAAAAACTGACGGGATTGCCAATCACCGTGGAAGTGGCAACAGCAAAACAAGTGCAGGATGCGCTTACCTTCGACGTAGATATTTTATGGATTGGCGCCCGTACCACAGTAAATCCTTTTAGTGTACAGGAAGTAGCCGATGCACTTCGGGGTACAGATATTCCTGTACTGATAAAAAATCCGATCAATCCCGATCTGGAACTGTGGACAGGCGCCGTGGAGCGGGTGGCCAGGGTAGGCATTAAGCAAATCGGTCTTATTCATCGCGGCTTTTCATCGTATGGTAATACCGAATACCGCAATGCCCCCATGTGGCACCTGGCTATTGAAATGAAGAGGCGCAATCCCGGGCTGATGATCATCAGCGATCCATCGCACATTTGCGGACGACGCGATATCTTACTCGATACCGCCCAAAAAGCAATCGACCTTGACTTTGACGGGCTGATGATCGAGAGCCACATTGACCCCGATAATGCCTGGAGCGATGCCAAACAACAGGTAACGCCGGAAAGACTGGGAGAAATGCTGAACAGCATCATCTGGAGAAAAGAGGATGTGCCTTCAGAATCGTTTCATGCGGCGCTCGAAAAATTGCGTGAGCAAATCAATCACCTTGATGATGAACTGATGCAACTGCTGGGCCAGCGTATGAAGATCGCCGACAAGATAGGCGAATACAAAAAAAATAATCAGGTCACCATCCTGCAAACCAACCGCTGGAACCAGATACTGGAAAGAGCCTTTGCCAAAGGAGATAAACTGGGGCTGAGCCGCGAGTTTATTACCCGGTATTTTGATGCCGTGCATATGGAAAGCATCAATCATCAGAATAAAATCATGAATTCGTAAATGATAGCAGGATACCCGCTTCGGTGCCCGGATTCAACTTTTGTTGCCCTGCACTTCAGCACCTCCGGCAATTCTGTTGGGCAATGCGGATTATCAAAACAGCAACGCATTAATAAATCGCAGATTAAAAAATTCTTTGCGTTCTTTGCGAAACGGCGATAGTGCTGCATGAATTAAAAGGCATGAAAAAATCAACCTACACATTCTCCCGGTCATCAGTTGACTGCTATTTTGCCGCTTCTTTTTCCCAGCTAAAAAAAATTACGGATCAGAAGAACAGCATCATTGTTACCGATGAAAATGTATACAATGCACACACAAAAAAATTCAGAGGCTGGAACTGCATAGTGCTGAAACCCGGCGAAGAATACAAAGTGCAAAGTACGGTTGATGCCATCATTGAGCAATTGATTGAAATGGAGGCCGACCGAAAAACGACGCTTATCGGAGTGGGGGGCGGCGTTGTTACGGATATTACCGGATATGCCGCCTCGGTTTATATGCGTGGTGTTTCGTTCGGATTTGTGCCCACATCGCTGCTGGCCATGGTAGATGCATCAATAGGCGGCAAAAACGGGATTGATGTGGGTGTGTATAAGAATATGGTAGGCGTTATCCGTCAGCCGCGGTTCCTACTGTATGATATGGTTTTTCTCAACTCGCTGCCGGCAAAGGAATGGGAGAACGGCTTTGCCGAGATCATCAAACATGCATCGGTAAAAGACGCAACCCTGTTCCGCGAACTGGAAAGCAGTTCATTTAAAAAATACCAGAGAAGCAAGAAGGCTATTTGTAACCTGGTAAGCCGAAATGCCATCATTAAAATCAAAGTAGTACAGCGGGATGAGTTTGAAAAAGCAGAGAGGCGGTTGCTCAATTTCGGCCATACGCTGGGGCATGCGCTGGAAAATCAGTACGAACTATCGCATGGACAGGCTATTTCCATCGGGATGGCCTGCGCTTCTGTGATTTCCGAAAAAATAACCGGATTCAGGGAAGCGGCCCGCGTAACCGCTCTGATTTCAAAATACAACCTGCCCACTTTTGCCGATTTTGATGCAGAAAAGGTATTTCAGGTGCTGAAAATGGACAAAAAGCGGGAGCGAAATGAAATCAATTATGTATTGCTGAAAAAAATCGGTAAAGGCATGGTGAAAGCCATCCCGCTGGATCAATTAAAAGAAATTATTTGTAGTATTTAAACTTTCTGCCCCGGGCGGAGCTGATCATGAAAGTAACAATCTATCCATCACAACTAAAAGGAATCGTGCAGGCGCCTGCATCCAAAAGTTCGATGCAGAGGGCATGTGCGGCGGCCTTATTAGCAAAAGGCGGGAGCGTTATTCAAAATCCCGGTCATAGTAATGATGATCGGGCAGCATTGGATATTATTCAAAAACTGGGGGCAACGATTAATGCAGACGGGCAGGCGCTGAAAATTGAAAGTTCGGGAGTAAATCCTGTTGCAAACAAAATTGACTGTGGCGAATCGGGATTAAGCATCAGAATGTTTACTCCCATTGCAGCCCTCAGCGGCAGGGAGATTACAATTAGCGGTAGCGGTAGCCTGGTAAAAAGACCAATGGATTTCTTTGATGATATTTTGCCCCTGCTGGGTGTAAAAATAAAAAGCAATAACGGCAAACTGCCAATGACAGTAAAAGGCCCGCTGATTCCGGATAATATCGAAGTAGACGGTTCATTAAGCTCTCAATTTCTTACCGGCTTGTTAATGGCTTACGGCGCCATTGCAGAGAATAAAACAATAAAGGTTAAAAACCTGAGCAGCAAACCATACATCGCCCTTACACTTGCGGTAATGAAACAATTTGGAGTGGAAGTTGAGAACAGAAATTTTGAGGAATTCTTTTTTAAGCCGGCAGGAGCAGGGTATAAAGAAACAATATACACTGTGGAGGGTGATTGGAGCGGCGGCGCTTTTTTGCTGGTAGCAGGCGCTATTGCAGGGCCGGTTACGGTGCAGGGCCTGGATTTGATGAGCACACAGGCCGACAAGGCAATTTATACAGCATTGACCCGGGCCAACGCCAGCATTGTTTTGGAAGCAAAGGGATTAAAGGTTTATCCTTCGGCATTAAAAGGCTTTGAATTTGATGCCACCGATTGCCCCGATTTGTTTCCGCCACTGGTTGCCCTGGCAGCCTATTGCAAAGGCGAAACGAAAATAAAAGGAGCAGGCCGGCTGACTTATAAAGAAAGTAACCGTGCCGAAACTTTGATGGAAGAATTTGGAAAAATGGGAGTAAAAATTGAATTAAACAATGAGATGATGACTATCCGGGGAGCAGATAAAGTGATAGGAGGTAAAGTGCATTCTCATCACGACCACCGGATAGCCATGGCTTGTGCCGTAGCCGCTCTGAAAGCGGATGATAAAACAATAATTGAAGAAGCGCAGGCGGTGAAAAAATCGTATCCTGACTTTTATGCCGATTTAAAGAAAGCCGGGGCGGTAGTCAGAGATCAATTTTCAATATTTGATAAGCAATAAGCAAACTATCTTTGGTTAAATTAATTTTCAAATCTTTCTTTTCAGGGAAGGAAGCATTATGAATTCATTCGGTCGTTTATTCCGGGTTTCTGTTTTTGGTGAATCGCATGGCGATTGTGTGGGTGTCACCATTGATGGTTGCCCGGCAGGATTGCCCCTGTCAGCCGGTGATATGATGAGAGATCTGGAGAGAAGAAAGGGAGGTATACACAAAGGTACCACTCCACGAAAAGAAGAAGACTTTCCTGATATTAAAAGCGGCGTTTTTAACGGGAAAACAACAGGCTTTCCTATCACCATTATTTTTGAAAATAAAAATATTCGGAGCGAAGATTACGAAAACCAAAGAAGCATTCCCCGCCCGGGGCATGCCGACTGGGTGGCCCATCAAAAATTTGGCGGTAATGAAGATTACCGCGGAGGCGGACACTTCAGCGCCAGGCTTACAACCGGGCTTGTGGCAGCCGGCGCCATTGCAAAAAAACTGATGGCCTCAATAACTATTCAGGCATCTGTAGTGGAAGTTGGTGGCGAAAAGGACACGGAAAAAGGCCTGCAAAAAGCTATTGACGCCAAAGATTCCGTGGGCGGAATTGTGGAATGCAAAGTAAGCGGAATACCTGTTGGCCTGGGCGAGCCCTTCTTCGATTCGCTGGAATCACAACTGGCGCATATTCTTTTTGCCATTCCTGCAGTGAAAGGTGTTGAATTCGGAAGCGGTTTCGAAGCGGCAAGAATGTTTGGCAGCGAGCATAATGATGCAATTGTGGATAGGAGTGGCAAAACAAGAACCAATCATGCCGGCGGTGTAGTGGGCGGTATTAGCAACGGCAACGAACTTGTTTTCCGCATTGCTGTCAAGCCCACCTCATCTACTCCCAAAGAGCAAAACAGCCTGAACTGGAATACGGGGCAAACTGAAAACTTTTCCATCAAAGGACGCCACGACCTTTGCGTGGCATTAAGGGCGCCGGTGATTGTAGAAGCGGCCACTGCCTTGGTGCTGGCCGATTTTATGATGCTGGAACAAAAAATTCCCCGCGTGATCACGCAGTAATTTCTTTTTTATTTTCTGCACAAGTAAACTTGCAGAATCGGCATCTGCCATGGTATCATTTTTTTATATCGCTTTACTCTTTCTGCCATTATCCATCAATGAATTTTAGCGGATTTTAAGTTGCTTTTTCGATCGTTGAGGGAAACAATGTTGATAAATAACCACATGAAAAAATACTGTAAATGAGCTGATTTATTACTTTAATCAACAAGTTTTATTTTTATCGGGCCTGATGGAATTAAAAACTAACCATTACATCTGCCATCCTGTTTGCTGCCTGGCAAAGGCCCCGGTCTGGCTTCATTTTATTATTGGTATTTTATTTCTTTTTTCCTGCGGAAATGAAGAAAACAAGACGGAAACGGTAACAGCAAAGAAAATCAGGCCCGAGCAAATGGATGAAAGCGCCGGCAACCTGATACGCAGTATGATGCAGAAAGCCATGCAGGACAGCGGCCGCATCAATGTGCGCATACAGCTAAGCCAGCCGGTACAGGTCGATTCTTTTTACAGGAAAAAAGGATTTACTACCCATTGGAGCGAACGAGACAGCCTGCTTGCCATAGCCGATACCATCGTGAATTTTATTTATAGTGCCCGGTATCATGGCTTGTTTCCGGAAAATTATCACCTTTTCCATCTTTTTTCTGTGAGAGAAAAACTGCGTGGCGACAGCTCAGGCAAAGAGGCAAGACTCGATGCTGCTTTATGGGCCGAAAATGATCTGCTGCTTACCGACGCATTTATTCAGCTTATTCAGGATATTAAACTGGGGCGCCTGCCGCAAGACAGTGTTTCGTCAAGAAAAGATTCGGTATTACTCAATGATTTTTTTCTGGATCAGTTTATTAAGTTCAGATATGGCGCTTCCTTTTCATCTATCGTGGCTTCGCTGGAGCCGGTACATAAGGGGTATCACGAATTAAAATCCGGCATTGCCTCTTTTTTGCAGAAGGCCGATCTTGAAAAGACATACACTTTTGTTCCCTTTCCGGCCACCGATTCATTCGCTTTCAAATCTTCTCTTTTTAAACGATTACAGGAAGAGGGTCTCATACCGGATTCTCTGACGTACACCGACACATCAAAAGCGCTTATTGTTGCCGCTATAAAAGAGTATCAGAAAAAATCAGGTTTTACGGTTGACGGGGTGGTGGGTACCCAAACGGCAAAAAGGCTAAATACATCCGACAAAGACAGATTTTTTCAACTGGCCATAACGCTGGACAGATACAAACTGTTACCTGAACAAATGCCGGAGAAATATGTGTGGGTAAACATACCGGCCTACAACCTGAAACTGGTAGAGCACGACTCAGTTATACTGGAATCAAAAATTGTTGTGGGCAAACCGAAAACAAGAACTCCTGTACTCAACAGTGCAATTTCAGAAATGATCACCTTCCCTCAGTGGACCATACCTGCCAGCATTATTGAAAAGGAAATATTACCCGCTGTAAAACGCAACCCGGAGTACCTTATTAAAAAGGGATATTCGCTCATCGATAAGGAAGGGATGGAAGTAGATCCTTTTACGGTAGAATGGGTAAAGTATAAAAAAACCATTCCTTATAAAGTGGTGCAGGGGAGCGGTGATGACAATGCACTGGGCATTCTGAAATTTAACTTTAGCAATAAATACGCCGTTTACCTTCACGATACCAACCAGCGGTATTTTTTCAGCCGGGTTGAAAGAGCCTTAAGCCACGGCTGCGTTCGGGTACAAGACTGGAAAACACTGGCATTTTATATTTTAAAAAATGACAGCCTGAATGCCGGCAGCCGTAATTATACGCCTTCCGATTCGGTGAAGCGGTGGTTATCGGTAAAGGAAAAACACATCGTTCCGGTTCGTAACCGGATTCCGCTTTTTATCAGGTATTTTACCTGCGAAGGGAAAAATGGCACGATTATCTTTTATGATGATATCTACAATGAAGATGCGGAATTAAGAAAATACTATTCAGCCATCAAATAAAGCGGATGAAGAAATATGCAATAATAAGTATCGCTTTTTCCCTGCTGTTAACCGGACATTTAATTGCTCAGGATACCTTATCTGTTCCCAAAAAGGGAAAAAAAAGAATTCTCTTCGGCACGGCCAGCTATTACGCAAACAAATTTGAAGGGCGAAAAACCGCCAACGGCGAGATCTTCAGCCAGCAGAAAATGACGGCGGCCTGTAACGTACTGCCGCTTGGCACATGGATAAAAGTTACCAATCTGCGCAACGGGAAATCCGTGATTGTGAGGACAAACGACCGGCTGCACCCCCGTATGACGCGGATTGTTGATCTCAGCAGGGCAGCAGCCAGCCGGCTGGGCTATATCAGGGCTGGCCTTACCCGGGTAAAGGTGGAGGTTTTAGGCAAAAAGAAACCCTCAAATGAGGATGATTAGCAAAAGATTATTTATTTTACGATATTGCAGGTACCCGTTATTTTTGTTTGTCAAATAAAACCAAAACTTGTATGAAGAAATTAATAGCCTTACTGCTGGGCGTTTCTGCATTGCTGCCGGCAGTGGAAGCGCAGAATGATTATTTAAGAGCCTCACAGATCGGGATCAGTTTTTTTCTGAATGATTACAATACCGCCGACCGCATTCGCAGTTCTTCGTTAAGTTCTGTTCTAAATAATAAGCAATGGTCGAAACTGGGCGAAATGAAGCCCGGAATAGCCCTGCACTTCTTCAGAGGTATAAAAAACAATATTGATTTTGCAGGAACGGTTGCCTTCTCCATAGAAAAAGAAGCATTACCCAACCGCCCTGTTTTCACTCAGGATGCACTTTTTATAGAAGCTGACGCTTCTGCTCAGTTCAAAATGTTTTCTGACAAATACTGGTTGCAGCCTTACCTTTCAGCCGGGGTGGGTGCCCAAAAGTATAAATCTTATTATGGCGCCTTTGTACCTGTAGGCGTAGGGTTAAAAATCAATTTCTTTAATGAAGCCGACCTTTTCTTTAATTCACAATATCGCGTTCCCGTTACGCCGGAAACCTCCCGCTACCGCTTTTTCAATAATGTGGGTGTAGCAGGTAATGTCGGCAAAAAACGAATACAGCCCGTTAAAACCGTACCGATTCCGGTGGTTCCTAAAGATACAGATGGTGACGGCATAATCGATGATAATGACAAATGCCCCGATGTGAAGGGAGTGGAAAAATATCAGGGTTGTCCGGTACCCGACACCGACAAAGACGGCCTTAATGATGATGAAGACAAATGTCCCACAGTAGCCGGTCTGCAGAAATACCAGGGCTGTCCGGTTCCGGATACTGATAAAGATGGTATCAATGATGAAGAAGATAAATGCCCTTCGGTTTCCGGGGTGGCCCGGTACGAAGGTTGCCCGGTTCCGGATACCGACAAAGATGGCATCAATGATGAAGAAGATAAGTGCCCCACCGTTCCTGGCATTGCAGCTCAGCAGGGTTGTCCCGAAATTGCACAGGAAGTAGTAGAGAAAGTAGCATATGCTTCAAGAAACATTTATTTCAATACCGGAAGTGCAAAACTGCTCAGTAAGTCGTTTGCCCCGTTGAACGAGGTAGTAAAAATTTTGCAGGAAAATCCGGATCTCAAACTCAGCATCGAAGGGCATACGGATAATACAGGATCTGCCGACCGCAATCAACAGCTTAGTGAAGAAAGAGCCGCAGCAGTGAAGGCTTATTTTGCCGGAAAAGGAATTGCCGCATCGCGGTTGTCATCGGCAGGATACGGACAGGAAAAACCGGTGGCAGACAACAAAACTGCAGCCGGACGCCAGCAAAACCGCAGAGTGGAACTCAAGCTGGGATACTAACGATTCGTAAAATTCATACAAAAGAGTCCCGAAGCATTTCGGGACTCTTTTTTGTGGAAAAAACTCATTCATTTATTTCCGCGGTTACTTGCTTCGGATAGCGGCTACAGGATCCATGCGTGCTGCTACAGATGCGGGGATGATTCCTGCAAGAATACCAACGATAAAGCAAATAGCTACCGCCCAGATCATATTTGTGGTTGAAACGAATACGGGGAAGTTGAGAAAACCCGCCAGTATTTTGGTAAGTACAAACACCAGTAACAATCCGATTAAACCACCAATAAGGCATAAAAATGCAGCTTCCAGCAGAAATTCGGTCAAAATTATTCTCCGTTTTGCACCCAAGGCTTTTTTCAAACCAATCTGGCTCGTTCTTTCTTTTACGCTTACAAACATAATGTTTGCAACGCCGAAAAGACCAACAATCAGGCTGATGCCGCCGATAATGGCTCCGCCTAAATTGATTCCTGAAAATGCTTCGCTGAAGGCCTTGCTCCAGTCGTTAACATCATTGAGGGCAAAGTCGTCTTCCTGCGTAGGGCTTAATTTATGGATGGCCCTCATGGTACCGCGTAAATCGTTTTTTAAAGCGGTGCTGCTGATATCATCCCGCCCCTGAACCAATATGAGCGGTTCGGCTCTTCTTTCATCCATTATGGTGCGGGCAAACTTGTAGGGCAGTATAATGCTTTTGTCAAACTGCCATCCGCCCAGCATCTGGTTTCCCTGCTTTTTTATAACTCCTATTACGGTTATTTTTTTTCCTCTTGCCATTATCTGTTTACCCACGGCCCGCTCTGCATTTACAAACAGTTCTTCGGCTATCTCGTTGCCAATAAGGCAGGCGCCGGCTGCCTGTTCAAATTCCATCAGCGAAAAAAAACGGCCGTGCCGGATGTCGATAGGCTGTATGTCATTAAACTCATCGCTTAAACCATATATTACTATGCCCGAAATGATATTATCGGCATATTCCACTTTATCCATCACATGTATCTTGAATGCGGTATTTCTGGCGGAGGGGGTACGCTCTTTAATTTTCTTAAGCTCGTCGTATTTGGGTAAAGGCCTTTTGATGTATTTCCACCAGGGATAGTCGGGGCCACCGCCCTGGCTGTAGTCCCATTTGTCTATATAAATTGTATTTGTGCCAAAAGACTTGATTTCATTCTGGATGTTTGTTTCAAGGCTGTTGAGCGTAGCCATTACGCCGATGATACAGAAGATGCCGATAGTGACGCCGAATAACGAAAGAAAAGTACGGAGCTTGTTCTTCCACAGTTCCTGCATAGCCATTATAAAACTGCTGACTATAATTTCAACGGTGCGGCGCATGAATACAAATTTATTATTTGTTGGTGTACACCCATAGGAAATTATTTGAGTGGTGGTAGTTGCGGTATCTGAATGCGGCTTTGGGCTACAAACCAGACCAGAAGCTGAATGATGAACAGAAAGATGAAGTGTGCGACGCAACGGAAGCTAAATAGTAATTCTGAAGCCGGCCGCCAAAAATCGCTCTCAAATATTAACTTTGCGCCTCTTAAAAAGTAAGGCCCGAAGAAAACGCAAAGCCTAAAAAACTTTCTTATGAGGATAAGTATATGAAGTACGCTGACGAAATAAAGAGACGAAGAACCTTTGCCATTATCAGCCACCCCGATGCGGGTAAAACCACGCTGACGGAAAAATTCTTGCTGTTTGGCGGCGCCATTCAGGTGGCTGGTGCTGTAAAAAGCAACAAGATTAAAAAATTTGCCACCAGCGATTTTATGGAAATAGAAAGGCAAAGAGGTATTTCGGTAGCTACTTCGGTAATGACTTTTGAATACAAAGGCATATTAATAAACCTGCTGGACACTCCGGGCCACAAAGATTTTGCTGAAGATACCTACAGAACACTTACCGCAGTGGACAGCGTAATTCTTGTGGTGGATAGTGTAAACGGGGTAGAAGAACAGACCAGAAAGCTGATGGAAGTATGCCGCATGCGGGATACACCGGTGATTGTGTTTATCAACAAAATGGACAGAGACGGCAAAAACCGGTTTGACCTTCTGGAAGAAATTGAGAAAGAACTTTCCATTCATCTGCATCCGATGACGTGGCCTATCAGCAGCGGAAAGGAATTTAAGGGGGTTTATAATCTTCATGATAAAAATCTGCGGTTGTTTACGGCCAACACCAAGGGCACAGATGAAGATGTGATTTCATTAAATAACCTTGCAGATAAGGTGGTGGATGAAAAACTGGGAGAAAAAGACGCTGCCGTTCTGCGGGAAGATGTGGAACTGGTGGATGGCGTACATGGCGAACTAAAAGTGGACGATTATCTTGCCGGTAAGGTGGCTCCGGTATTCTTCGGCAGTGCTATTAACAATTTTGGCGTAAAGGAAATGCTGGACACCTTTATTCGGATTGCGCCTATGCCGCGCAGCCGGGAAACCTCGTTGCGCAAAGTAGATGTGGGAGAAGAAAAGTTCAGCGGTTTTGTTTTTAAAATACATGCCAACCTGGATCCCCGGCACAGAGACAGGATAGCTTTTCTCCGGGTATGCTCGGGCAAATTTGAGCGGAACAAATACTTTCATCATGTGCGGCTGAATAAACAGGTACGCTTCAGCAATCCGTATTCATTTATGGCCAGAGATAAAAGTATTGTGGAAGATGCCTTTCCGGGCGATGTAGTAGGCTTGTTTGATACAGGAAACTTCAAAATAGGCGATACGCTGACGGAGGGGGAGAATTTTTATTTTACCGGCATTCCTTCTTTCTCGCCAGAGATTTTCAAGGAGGTTGTGAATAAAGACCCGATGAAAACGAAACAACTCGAAAAAGGGCTGATGCAACTGACCGATGAAGGAGTGGCGCAGTTATTTACACAGTTCGGAGGCAATAAAAAAATCATCGGGTGTGTGGGCGAACTGCAGTTTGAAGTGATTCAATACCGGCTTTTGCAGGAATACGGCGCATCGGTCGAATTCAGAGCTTTACCTTTTTATAAAGCCTGCTGGATTACCTCGGGTGATGAAAAGAAGCTGGAGGAGTTTACCCGGTTTAAAACAAACAATATTGCCCTTGATAAGGACGGTCATCTGGTGTATCTGGCGCAGAGCGAATGGTTCCTTAATACCGAAAGAACCAACAATCCTGCTATTGAATTTCATTTCACCAGCGAAATTCATAAAGAAGCGGTATGATTATCTTCGAAACTGAGCGTTTGCGGGTGCGGCAATTTGCCTATACTGCGGAAGACAGAGCGAATTTTTTCGTATCAATGGCGATGAAGAGGTGATGCGGTTCATCCGGGCCCCGAGGTCGAAAAAAGAATCGGATGACTTCCTTGCTGAGAATATTGAACGGTACAGGGCAAATGAAATGATGGGGCGGTGGGCTGCAGAAGAGAAGCTGACCGGGGAGTTTGTCGGCATTTTTGCCATCATTCCGATTAACAAGACGGATAAAATTCAGCTGGGCTATTCTTTACTGAGGAAAAACCGGGGAAAGGGGTATGCGTCTGAAATGACAAAGGCCGGGATTGAATATGTTTTCAATACCCTGCGGCTTGATGTGATTTATGCCATTACGGAAGTACCGAACCTTGCTTCACAAAAAGTGCTGCTGAAATGCGGGTTTGCCGAAAATAACAGAAGAAAAGAAGAAGATAAGGAGATTATTGAGTTTATTTTGTTTCGGTAAACGTATCAAATACCTGTATAGTTATGCGGCGTTATTTTTTTAAGTTCTGTTTTAACTGCGTCTGATACATTAAGGGTTTCTATAAATTTATGAATAGCCTCTTTATCTATTTTATCATGGCCTCTGGTCAGTTCTTTCAGGGCTTCATAGGGGTTAGGATAGTTTTCGCGTCGTAAAATCGTTTGTATCGCTTCTGCTACTACAGCCCAGTTGTTTTCAAGATCCTGGTAAATTTTAGCGTCATTCACAATCAGCTTTCCCAACCCTTTTTCAATAGAGCGCATGGCAATGAGAGTGTGGGCAAATGGTACCCCGATATTTCGAAGAACTGTTGAGTCGGTTAGATCTCTCTGCAATCTTGAAATGGGCAGTTTGGACGAAAAATGTTCAAACAGCGCATTAGCCACACCCAGGTTTCCTTCGGCGTTTTCAAAATCAATGGGGTTTACTTTATGAGGCATCGTGGATGAGCCCACTTCTCCTTTTTTTGTTTTCTGCCGGAAATATTCCATCGAGATATAGGTCCAGATATCCCGGCAAAAATCAATAAGAATATTATTGATTCTTTTTATGCAGTCAAAATGAGCAGCCAGATTATCATAATGCTCGATCTGCGTAGTGTACTTTTGACGGATCAGGCCCAATCGCTTTTCTACAAATTCGTCAGCCAGTTTTTTCCAGTCATGATCGGGAAATGCAGCATGATGGGCATTAAAGTTGCCGGTAGCGCCGCCAAACTTTGCACCAAAAGGAATACGGATCAGCTGCTCTACCTGGTTTTCTATCCTTTCCACAAAAACCATAATCTCTTTTCCCAGCCGGGTAGGGCTTGCAGGCTGGCCATGCGTATATGCCAGCACGGGGATGTTTTTCCAGTTTTTTGCCAGCAGCTTAAACTGCGTATTCAAATTGAGTAACGAAGGCAGGTATTCATACTCCATAGCCTGCTTCCAGCTTAATGGAATGGCGGTATTGTTAATGTCCTGAGAGGTAAGACCGAAATGCACCCATTCGGTAAGATGTTTGCCGCTGTTTTTTCCCAGTTCATTTTTTATAAAATACTCTACTGCTTTTACGTCATGATTGGTATTAAACTCAATATGTTTTATTTCCTGTGCATCTTCCAGGCCAAACTCATCTGCCAGGGTTTTTAAAAACTTCTCGGTTTTCCGGGAAATTTTAAAAAACTTTTTATCAGCCAGAAAGAGGAGATATTCGATTTCCACGAAAACACGGTATTTCATTAATGCGTATTCCGAGAAATAATCATCAAGATGCTGCACCTGCTTTCGATAACGGCCATCGATGGGTGAAATAGCAGTAAGCGGGATTAGTTCCATGTTTTTCGTTTAATACCGGTTCAGGAGTTACCTTTGATGCCGCAAAAATAGTTGAATTGCAACAGAAGATAAAAGTAGGTGTTGTCGGATACCTTAATACAAAACCGCTGGTTTACGGACTGCAGCATTTGCCGGTAAAAGATAAGATTGAATTGGTGGAAGGTCATCCTGCCCGCATTGCCGATTTGCTGATTAGTAAAGAAATTGACCTTGGGCTGGTGCCGGTTGCTGTTTTACCGGAAATAGGCCAATATTATATTGTTGGAGATTATTGCATCGGAGCCGACGGGGAAGTGGCTTCAGTTTGTCTGTTTAGCGAAGTGCCGCTTGCCGAAATAAAACAGGTATATCTTGATTACCAAAGCCGGAGTTCTGTTGCATTATTAAAATGGATCATGCAGGAATACTGGGGAATTAACGCAGAATTTATTGATGCGGAAAATGAAGACTTCAGAAACAAGATAAAAGGCACCTCGGCCGGATTGGTTATTGGCGACCGGGCTTTTGAACAAAGAAAAGTTTCTACATTTATTTACGACCTCGGGCAGGAGTGGAAGAAGATTACCGGCTTGCCGTTTGTATTTGCCGCCTGGGTAAGTAATAAAGAACTGGCTCCGGATTTTATTGAGGAGTTTAATAAGGCAAATGCTTTAGGACTGACAAAGCTTGACGAGATCGTGGCAGCGCATCCTTTTGATCTTTACAACCTGAAAAAATATTTTACAATCCATATCAGTTATGTATTGGATGAAAGAAAGAAGAGGGGGATGAAGAAATTTTTGGAACTGGTATCAGAATATAACCTCTTTTTGTAAAACTTTCTTTATTCTCAATATGAAAAGATATTCAGAATTTTATCCTTCCCTATTTCATCCGCTTTATTTTATAAGGAAAGGTATTTTTCAAAATATAAAAAAATTAGCCCCCCATCTAAAAGGCAACCTTATGGATTTTGGATGTGGGTCTAAGCCTTACAGGGAATTGTTTTTTGTTGACAAATATGTTGGAGTCGATATTGAGAATGAAGGACATTCTCACAAGGATGAGAAAATAGATGTGTATTATAATGGAGTCACTCTTCCGTTTGCCGATCAGGAGTTTGACTCGGTACTTTGTAGCGAGGTGCTTGAGCATGTTTTTAATATAGAGGAGATTGTAAAAGAGTTAAGCAGAGTAATGAAGACGGATGGTCATATACTGATTACTTGTCCGTTTGTCTGGAATGAGCATGAAGCACCCAATGATTTCGCAAGGTACACCCGCTTTGCACTTGAAAGTATTTTGAAAAAGGCAGGTTTTTCAATTATTGTTTTTAATAAATCAGGAAATTTTATTGAGACAATCATTCAATTATGGCTTCTTTACTGGTATACTCAGTTTCACCGAAAGTGTAAGAACTACAGATTGATTAGATGGTTTTTCAAGGGATTTCTTGTATTGCCCTCAAATGTTGCGGGAATAGTGTTGAGCCGGGTGCTTCCATTTAATAACAGCTTATATTTAAATAATGTGATTCTTGCAAAAAAAGCAGTATCAATTGAAAAATAAGAAAGAAAAAATTTTTTTTATTAGCCATGATAGTTCGCAAACAGGCGCCCCCATTTTGTTGTTACGCCTTATTGAATTGTTATGTAAGTACGATAAATATGATATTGAATTATTGCTTGTAAGGGGGGGAGTGCTGGAGAATAAATTCAGGTTATTATTGCCTGTAACCACGCTTAAATCACACATATATGGCAAAACCAGAAATATTGTTCGGAGAGTATTCGAATATCTGAGATACCGGATACGGCTGTACAAGGTAATTAACCGAACTAGGGAGTTTGATTTGGTTTTTAACAACACAATAGCTAATGGAAAAATTTTGCGCCAGATAAAGACCAAAGGTACTCCTGTAATAAGCTATATACATGAGTTGGATTCTGTTATTAATGAATTTAACCGCTTTGGTGAAGCGAATAGGACGATTCAATTTTCTGATTTAGTTGTTTGTCCAAGCCGTGCGGTTGCTGATAACCTTATTAAAAAATATGATCTTTCTTCAGAAAAGACGGATTTTCTTCCTTATTTTATTTCAAATGACAGAGCCAATAAGATTTCGGAGGAAGAAAAAAACACATGGCTTAATAGATTGGGCATCCCTTCGGGGAAATTTTATGTGGGAGGTATGGGGACCGCTACTTATAGAAAAGGCATTGATTTGTTTGCAGAAGTTTGCAGAAAAGTAGTGTCAATAGATCAGGAAATATGTTTTGTTTGGATTGGTGATTTTGTTGATGCAGCTACAAAGGAGAAAATGGAGGCAGATGCGAACGATTTATTTAAAAGTAATTCTTTTTTCCTTACAGGCGCCTTGCCTATGAATACGGCAAATCCTGGTTTTTTAGATATTTTCTTTTTATCGTCAAGAGAAGATCCTTATCCGCTTGTGGTTCTGGAAGCTGCAAGGATGAAGATTCCAACTCTCTATTTTAAGAATACTGGAGGTATTCAGGAGTTTATTGAACCAGATGCAGGATGGGGTATTGACAGTATTGATACTTCTTTAGCCGCAGAAAAAATAGTAGCATTAAAAAACAATCGTAATGAAATTAATACAAGAGGTAATTTAGCTTTTCTGAAACTGTGCCGGATGCATGCGGATGAAAACAGAGTTTTTTCAGAGTTTGATCGTATTGTTAAGAAAATGTTGAATAATAATGTTAATTAGATTAGCTGTTAGCTTTTTTTCCCGTTTAGGGTATGATTTGGTAAAGAAAGGTCACGACAATTCAGTGGCTGATATAAAAGAGGATCATGTATTTATGGAAATATATGAGCTATGTAAGAATTTTACAATGACGTCCATTGAAAGATTATATAGCCTTTATCAGGCGGTTAATTATATAGTTGATCATAAAATTTCCGGCGATTTTGTTGAATGTGGTGTGTGGAAAGGAGGTAGTTCAATGATGATCGCTTTAACGCTTTCAAAAAGAAATGATGTTAGCCGATCATTATTTTTATATGATACTTTTGAAGGAATGAGTGAGCCTACCGAAATGGATAAAACATTTCGGGGAGAGTATGCAAACGAGTTATTAAGGAAGCAGAGTAAGGAAGATAGTAACTCTGTCTGGTGTTTTGCTTCTTTAAAAGAAGTTCAGCATAATATGAGGTCAACAGCATACCCGCCAGACAAGGTTAAGTTTATTGTTGGTAAAGTGGAAGATACTTTGAATAATACTGCACCTGAAAAAATTGCTTTATTGAGACTTGATACTGACTGGTATGAGTCGACCCGAAAAGAACTTGAAGTTTTATATCCAAAGTTGAATGAAAAGGGCGGGGTGCTCATTGTCGATGATTTTGGACATTGGCAAGGAGCTAAAAAGGCTGTACAAGAATATTTTCAGGCATCAAAACCATTACTTCATCGAATTGATAACACAGGCAGAATACTAGTTAAAAACACCTGAATTTGTGCTTATCTCTATCTGCATACCCGCTTACAAGCATACCGGTTATTTAAAGCGATTGCTTGATTCCATACACCATCAAAGCTTCAGGGAATTTGAAGTTATTGTGACAGATGACAGTCCGGATGAATCTGTACGGGAATTAACCGAGGCGTATAAAATGAAATTCAAACTTGTTTATAAGCGAAATATTCCTGCGCTGGGTACTCCGGAAAACTGGAATGAAGCTATAAGATATGCCAGCGGACAGTGGATAAAACTAATGCACGATGACGACTGGTTTAGTGATTCCGCAAGTTTGGCCCGCTTCACGGAGGCCGTCAGACAGCATCCCTGGTGTAACTTCTTTTTTTCTGCCTATACCAACGTGTACCAGGATAGCAATAAGAGAGAAAGTGTTTACCTGAGCGAGTTCAGAAAACGAAAATTATTATCCAATCCGGTTACACTTATTTCAAAAAACGTTATTGGGCCGCCCAGTGTAATTCTTTTTAGGAACGAAAAAAAAATGTGGTTTGACAGCCGGTTTAAATGGGTAGTTGATATTGACTATTACATCCGTTTTTTGCAAAATGAAAAACCGGTTTATTTAAACGAAACATTGATTAATGTCGGAGTAAACAACGACCAGGTTACAAAATATACTTTCAGGGTACCGGAAGTGGAAATTCCCGAAAATTTCGGATTGCTTGAAAAAACAGGAATAAAGCATCTCCATAATCTGCTGATCTATGATGCCTGGTGGAGAATAGTACGCAATCTGCGCATCGGGCATGTTTCTGATATCAGGAAGAATGGTTATGCGGGCAATATCCATCCAGTCATCCGGAGAATGATTGAATGGCAGTCAAAAATACCGGCGCAGCTACTGAAAAAAGGGATAATATCCAAAACCATTATGTTTGTACATTTTCTGGTATACAGACGCCTGTTGAATACCTGATGCTGCTCTCGATAATCATAGTAAATTTCAGAACTGCCGGCCTGCTGCAGGATTGTATCGGTTCGATACTCGAACATACCCGCAAAATCAACTTTGAGATCATTGTGGTTGACAATAACTCCGGAGATAACAGCGAGATCATTACCCGGTCTGTTTTTCCTCAGGTACAATGGATACAAATGGAATATAATGCCGGCTTTGCAAGAGCCAATAACGCCGGAATGCAAATTGCGAAAGGAGAGGCTGTTTTGCTTCTTAATCCCGATACGATTATTAAAGATAATGCCATAGAAAATGCCTTTCAAGATTTAATGTCCGGCGATTTTATTGCTTGCGGGGTACAATTGTTAAACGCCGACGGATCGCTCCAGATTTCGGGTAATTATGCCATGCGGGGAGGGCTGAATTACTTGCTGCCGCTGCCCTATACCGGCTGGATGATAAAAAAGGCAGGCGAACTGTTTGGTATTAAAAAACCGCACGCCTCCGGAACCGCTACTGTAACAGAAGTGGACTGGATTAATGGAGCGTTTCTGATGGTAAAAAAATCAGCGATTGCAAAAGCCGGGCTGATGGATGAAGATTTCTTTCTGTATGCTGAAGAAGCGGAATGGTGCAGCCGCTTAAGAAAAGCAGGTAAGCTCTGCATTTTTGGTCAATACCAAATTATACACCTGCAGGGCGTATCTGCAAATGACGCTTTTTATTCTTCAGGTAAGGGATATTACAATTTATATGACAAAAAAGGTTTTCAGATCATGCTTTCCAATTTTGTACGGATAAGGAAGGAGTTCGGGGTTATGTGGTTTTTGTTTGATTTGTTTGCTTATACGGCTACTGTCCCGGTTGCATTTGTATTCAGCATTTTCCATTCCGTTGTCTTTGTGCAAAACCCTTTAATACGCCTCAAAAAAATATCCGGATTGGGTAAAAATGTATTGGGCTTGTGGGGTTATGCCGGTAAAATAATTTCCGGACGGCCTTATTTTTATAAGGTTTTATAAACCGATAAACCTTAAAGCTCTTGCCGAGATGGCTTCCCATGAAAAAAGAGTGTAGAATTCAGCAGGAGTGTCTTTTTGAATAGACATAGCGTAAAAGATTGTGTCTGCAAATTGCCGGGTATCATGGTTTGGTACAAGGTGTAACTTATTTTCCAGAATAGCGGATGGCAGCCCGGTTGCTCCGCTGGCGAATGAAACAGAAGTGCAGTTGCAGGCCAGCGCTTCTGCCAGTTTTGTTTTTATACCACCACCATCGGTTACGGGGTTTACAAAAATATCTGCTCCCTTCAGGTAAATGGTAATGTCTTCAACAAAGCCGGTAAAGACAACACGGGGATATGACTTTTTAACAATGCTTTCCGGAACTCCTTTTCCGCAGATAATTAGCTTATACGGTAATTGTTTTTTATCAAGTTCAGGCAGAACAGACTCAAGAAGCATTTGCAGCCCCTTCAGATTCGGCTTATAGCCGAATGCGCCATTATAGAGCAGTATCGTTTCGGATGGCGATAAGCCATGCTTTTCGTTTAGAAAAATCCGTGCCGATCTTTTTTCATCGGGAGTGGGCGGATTTTTAATTTCTGTTCCGTAATACACAGAAAGGCAGCCGGCTTCCTTTAGCTTGAATTTTTTCAGAGCCGTGATCAGGTCATTATCCGTAATAAAAAAATTATAATCTGCCCGGCGGTGACTCCATTTTTCATAGAAAAATAAAATTTGCCACCACCATTTGCCCATACTTTTAAACCGCTGATATTCTATGTTGTGAGAGCGGATAATGAGTTGTACTCCACATGATTTTTTCAGTAACCATCCCAGCCAACCGAAATAGGGATGCTCAATAAGTAAATGAGTAACTTCATTTTTTCTGATTAATCTTTTTATACGAAAGAAAAGAAACGGGTTGAAATACCGGGTAAATGAATCCGGCAGCAGGGGGATTAGCCTGTAAGATCTGATCAGGCTGTAATCGTTTGATTTTGTGCTGACGCAAATAAGATCGGTTTTTTGGGAAAGATGGGTATACAGAAACGCAATCGCTTTATGACCGCCCGAGACCGGCGGTAAAAATCGGTAAGGAGCCAGGCACAACAATTTTTTCATTGCATCAGTGGGATTTCCCTCTTTTTTTGCGCCATAATAAATAAGCTCCTGCAAGTAATATCAGGTAAACTATCAAACTCGACCACAACACCAGTGTATTTCCCAGCTTATAGGAACGTGGGGCAAATTTAAATGTAATTGAGTGCCTGCCCGTCGGAACCGAAATTCCCCGCAATGCATAATTGGTTTTAATGATTTTCGTTTCTTTTCCGTCAATAAAGGCTTTCCATCCGGCAGGATAATAAATTTCACTGAAAACAGCGAACTGCGGAGTGGCAGATTGCGACTGGTAAATGATATCATCATTTCTGTTTTCGACCAGAGAAATGACAGCGGCTGAATCGGGCACCGGCATTTCTGTTATTAAAGACCTGAATTTTTCCTGAACGATGGCAGTATCTTTTAGATTAATGCTGTCCAGCGCTTTCATTTCCTCTTTGCCATCTTTTACAAAATGAATGCCTTTAACGAACCAGGCCGGGCCAAATGCCCCCGGATTCATTTGTGCCATGGGCTGACCATTCTGAGGGTTTGCAATGATAAAATATTTTGTATTCATCATATTGAACACCTGCATATTTCCTTTTGCCAACTGGTTTTCGTACAGGTCCTGAAAAATGGAAAGCTTGGCAGGATGGTATCCGCCAATGGTATTATGGTAGTAGGATGGGAGCGATTCATCAAACGGAGGAACCATTTGATTATATACCCGGTAATAGCCGGTATCCTGTTTTATCTGTGCATCGGCAGGCGACATTCGGAAGGCCGATTCATATTCTGTTTCATCAATAAATTCATCATCATTCAGGTACCGCTTTGCTATTCCAAGCAAATCGAAAGAACTTAAAAGCAAGATGCCGGCGACTACATATTTTCGGTTCATCTTGTTTTTTACAAACAGCCAAATCATTCCGAAAGACAAACCGACAAGAAAGATGTTTCGTAAAAGATCCCGTATAAAAAGTGATCTTCTGTCGTCCTGAATTGCTTTTATAAAAGATCTTCCGAATTCAGTGGCCCTTGCCTGAATGTCAGCAGTCGGCTGCTGGCCGCTTTGCGATGCCTGCGACAGCATCATTTGAGTAAAATTATCTTGCAATGAACCATCGGCGGAAGAATTAAAATCGGACACCACATAGAATAGAAGCAGAAAGGCAATAACGGCAGCGGTAACCAGTCCGGTATTCCTGATTTTTTTGAGCAAAATTTTGGTATCGTTTTTTTCAAACAAAACATTTTGCAGGCCCATAGCTGCCAGCAGCGGGAAACAAAGCTGAGGAATAACCAATGCCATAGTGGGGGCCCGAAATTTTTTATACATTGGCAAATGATCAAAGAGAAAATAGTTTACCGACTCCAGATTTTTGCCCCAGGCAAGAATGATGGCAAACAGGGATGCCGCAAGAATCCACCACTTGTGCCAGCTGTTTACCATAAATATTCCAAGAATAAACAAAAAACAAATGACGGCGCCAACATATACAGGGCCCGAGGTGGTGGGTTGGGGGCCCCAATAGGATGAACCGTTTGCGTATTGAATTGCTGTTTCTTCAGGATAGCCGATTTCAGTAAGTTTTTCGGCAAATTTTGAAGAAGTAATTTGCTTTCCGCCATTTCCGCCACCGTACACCGAAGGATGAATGAGGGTAAAAGTTTCTCCGATACCATAACTCCAGCGCATGGCATAGTCTTTATCAAGCCCTCCGCTGGTCGTGTTTTTATTTGCAGGGTCTTTAAGTTCTGAGTCGGCCCCGCGGATGCTGTATTGAGCGGCTTCGTAGGAAGTGAGGGTGGAAACGGCAGTGGCACCCAGGCTGATAATGGCAGCAAGCAGCGCTATGCCAAAACTTTTTATTGCATGTGAAATTTGTTTTTGCTTTACCGATTGCCACAAAAAAAAGAGACTCATAATGGCAGCTGTAATCATGGTATAATAAACAATCTGCAGATGCATGGTTGACATCTGTAGTGTTAATGCTGCCGCAAGAAGCATTGTTCCGCCTATATATTGTTTCTGGAACAGGAGTATAAGTCCTCCGATAACTGCCGGGGCATAGGCAATGGCCAGCATTTTTGTGTCGTGCCCCACAGCAATTATTACGGGATCGTACGTTGAGTATGCGTAGGCCATTGCAGCCATAGCACCGATCCATGGTTTTATGCGCATAATGAGCATGAGGGCATAAAAACATATGCAGGCCAAAAAGAAAAAGTTGATCGGTTTGGGTAACCCCAGGGTAAGAAGGTGGTATAGATAACCCACAGAAACGGGGTGATCCTGCTCAAGTGCAATCTGGTAAGCCGGCATTCCTCCAAACATACTATTTGTCCATAATGGGAAATGACCATACTTTTCCTTGAACTCAAAAGACTGCTGTGCCATGGCTTTCCATCGCTGGTTATCATGCTGCCGGAGCACTTCACCTTTCAGAACAGGAGAACAATAAATAACGGCCACCAGAAGAAAAACCGTAATCACAGCCAGGTGAGGCAATAGCTTATTGAACCATTTGTTGTTCATAAAATCGGGTTGATCGGGCTGACAAAATAATGCTATTTTACAGTAAAATCAGGCGATGCGCTGGCTTTTATTTTTGTCCCGGGTGGCTTTTATCTGCAATATTTTTTTTCTGCTTACTTTTTCATTCCGCTTTTATCAGTGGATATCAGAAGAGTCGCTGGCATCAACCATTATTGTGCTGGGTTATTTTCTGGCTGTATTTTTATTTACACCGGTGGTTAATCTCTGTTATCTTATTCTGTACATTTTACGGAGAAGCCCTGTGAAGTACATACCGCACTGGCTGATGGTTTCTAACATATTGTTTCTTGTTTTGCAACTTATTTATATAATCCTGAACAATGGTACATACGATAATTAAAGAAAAGTCTGCACGGCTTTTTCTTATTCTGGGCGGATTTTTTGTGGCCAATGCACTTATTGCAGAGGTAATCGGCGTAAAGATTTTTTCTCTTGAAAACACACTGGGCCTGGAGCCTGCCGGATGGAAAATATTCGGGAATATTTTTTCTTTTAACCTCACGGCCGGAGTACTGCTTTGGCCGGTAGTATTCATTATGACCGACATAATCAATGAGTACTATGGCATCAAAGGTGTTCGTTTCCTTTCGTTTCTTGCCGTTATTCTTATTACGTATGCGTTTGTCGTTTTTTCCGGGGCTATACGCCTTTCTCCGGCCGACTTCTGGGCCCGGGATTATTTTTCCGGAATTCCGGAAAGCAACAAAGCCTACGCCGGCGTTTTGGGGCAGAGCCAGGCAATTATCATTGCCTCACTGGTTGCATTTCTAATTGGTCAGTTAGTGGATGTTTTTGTTTTTCATAAGATAAAAGAGAAAACAGGGGAGAAGTCGGTATGGCTCAGGGCTACCGGCTCTACTTTTGTTTCACAGTTTATCGACAGTTTTATTGTGCTTTTTATTGCCTTCTATATTGCACCCCGTCTTTCTGGTCAGGTAAAACCCTGGTCTTTCGGCCTTGTGATGACGGTTTGCATTGGTAATTATGTATACAAGTTTGCAATGGCCATTATTCTCACTCCTGTTATTTACCTGGTGCATGGCATTATTGACAGATATCTTGGTAAGGAAAAGGCCGCTGAAATGAAGAAAGCCGCCATGCGGGGTCAACTGTAGTTCTTTTCTTTGATAAGTTTTGCAACTACTTTATCTATCGGCAGTGTAATGATATCGGGGTTAAAATCATTCCACTCAATCAGGCGAAATGTTTCGGTTTCGCCGGTTTTGTTGTAAACCTCCATCTGCTTTTCGTCAAAGTCAAAAGGTTTGCTTCGAAATGGAGTTTTTATTTCTTCCAGAGGGTGTACGTAATAATAAATGGAAATAATCTGATGGTCGGGGCGGAATGCGGACATCTGGAAAAAATCAGTAGTGTAAATATGATCGCCAATAAGGGAGGCTACTCCCAGTTCTTCTTTAATTTCCCGGCTCAGGCAATCGCGGGTGCCTTCGCCAAATTCGAGACCGCCGCCGGGAAACTTGGTATAAAAGCTTCCGCGAATATATTCATCACTGACCAGCACCTGTTTTTTTTCAGTTATGATGATTCCGTAAACCCTGATGTTAAATAGGCCCATCTTGTTTCTGATAAAATGAAACCGGAACTGAATGATTAATCCGGCAAATGAATTATTCCTTCAAATACTTTTTCGGCTGGGCCGCAGAGCCATATGTCGCGATAATGGTCATTATCTAATCTTACATATTCCACCGTCAGCAGGCCGCCGGGAGTTTGTACCTCCACTTCATTAAATCCTTTTTCATTATGATGGCACACAATTGCCGCGGCTGTTACACCGGTGCCGCAGGATAGGGTTTCATTTTCTACACCTCTTTCGTAGGTTCTTACGCTGATCTTATCCGGTTTGCCGGACTGTTCTACAAAATTTACGTTGATGCCTTCTTCTTTATATTCTTTTCCGTAGCGTATTTCGCGACCTTTGGCAAAAACATCCAGTTCGGATAAGTTGTTTACCAGCTTTATATAATGCGGCGAACCGGTGTTAAGAATAAAATGGCCGTTATGCTTTTCCACTTTATTTACGTTCTGCATTTTTAGCGACACAATACCCTCTTCATCGATAGTGGCTTCGTGCTCGCCATCAATGGCCCAAAAGCGGTATAGCGATTTTTGTATGCCAAGGTCAAAAATAAATTTTACCATACACCGGCCGCCGTTACCGCACATGGTTCCGGCTTTGCCATCGGCATTATAATAGCCCATTTCAAAATCATAACCCTGCTTTTCATTCAGCATCATTAGCCCGTCTGCTCCTACTCCAAAGCGGCGATCACATAGCTTTCTTATTTGGTCAGAAGTTAGTTTGCTGAAAGTGCCGCTTCGGTTATCGAGAATAATAAAATCGTTTCCCGTTCCCTGGTATTTGAAAAAATTAATTTTCATCCACCTGTGGTTTTTCTGTTAATATTTCCAGTGTTTTTTTTATGAGCTTTTGTATCGTTTCCTCTGCATTTTTAGAAAATTTTTTTTGCAAGCGATTGGCTACAATTGCGCTCAGCGAAAGGCAATGATGGCCCAGCAAGCGGCCAAGGCCATAAATACCCGAAGTTTCCATTTCAAAGTTAGTAATCCTGTGTCTTCCGAAGCGAAATTGAGCCAGCCTGTGAATGAGATCGGGGTTTTTGAGACCCAGGCGCAGCACCCTGCCCTGTGGCCCGTAAAATCCCGGACAGGTAACTGTGATGCCGGGGTGGAAATCTTTACGGGCAAAATGTTTTAATAACGATGCACCGGCCCCTGAAATATAAGGGTGGGTTATCTGCCCGTGTAATTGGGTATGGGTAACAAAGGAGTGCAGCAACTGTTTTTCCTCTTCATTTTGATCCAGCCGGTAATAATTCAGCAGACTGTCAATGCCCAGCCCGTGTGTAGAAACTACAAAACTGTCAACGGGAATATCTTCCTGCAGCGAACCTGATGTGCCGATGCGGATAATGTGAAGCGGAGTATGTACGGGCTTGATCGTTCTTTTATCGAAATCAATATTAAAAAGCGCATCCAGCTCGTTTAAAACAATATCGATATTGTCGGTACCGATTCCCGTGGAAATTACAGAGATTCTTTTATTACCGATCGATCCTGTATGTGTTACAAACTCCCGCTTCTGATTCCTGAATTCGGTTTTATCAAAATGTTTACTTACTTCTGCAACCCTTTCCGGGTCACCAACAGTAATTATTGTATCAGCTATTTCGCCGGGTTTCAGATCAAGATGATAAACAGCCAGCCGGCTGTTTAATATCAGTTCTGATTCATCTATCCTGTGCATAGCCTTGATTGTCATTAGGGAAATTGTGCCGAATATACTACTTTTGGCGGGCTGAAAAACGGTACCGTGGCCGAGTGGCTAGGCTGAGCTCTGCAAAAGCTCCTACAGCAGTTCGAATCTGCTCGGTACCTCGCGTAGTTAAAGTCATTCTTAGGAATGGCTTTTTGATTTTAAAGCCTGTTGGCAAATTATACTGGAGAGTTTATTTCACCTTTAATTGGATTGCGGCAATACTATAAAAAAAGGCTCGCCGAACCGCAAGCCTTTTTCTTACAAAATATATGGTACAGTAACTACATCCAATAACTCATAAAATAGGCCGGCATAGCCTTTTTAAGCCGGGTTCTTTTTTTATACGAACTCTGGTAGGTAAATTGTATACCGCTGTTGCCATTCTGATTCAGAAAACCTATGCCTGGTATTTCTGCTTCAAAGCCCTGCATAAGCAGTTCGTTTATGGCGGAGGAAAAGGATTGAATGTCGGAGTAAACCACAGATGCTTCAGCTTGCAGGCGCTGACACAAAAAATCGACCAGTGCGTCATCAAACCCCGTTTTGCGGCTGGGCGAAAAGGAAAGTTTTTTGTTAATCAGCACTTCGCCTTTCGGCATGGACATGGATTCGGTGAACAAATCAAATCGCCCCACCGCAGGCAATTCGAGATACTCTTTTTGTTCAAGAAAGTCCCTCAGGTGACGGCATATTTTCATAAAACACTAATTTTTTAATAAATCAGAATGGTGATTTACCACAGGATTATCTCAGATCCGTAACTAAATACGCGGGGTTTTTAATAGATATAGCTTTGGTTGCGTTTCCTAAGGGGAGCTGATCTTTGGGGAAACAATGTTAATAAATACTTTTAAAAAATCCAAGTGTTTATAAATAAATAATTGACTGCCTGACTTTATTCGGCCCACACCTTTTTTTCACCTTTAAGTTTATAAAGGAAGGAAAGCGAGTCGGCAATCCGCAGCGTATCAGCAGGTTTGGCAGGTAATTCAAAAAAAACTTTGTAAACAGAAGAGTCGGATGTTCCCATTTTTACACTAAGCCCGTAGCCTTTCAACTGGTTATACCGGGTGAGGGCACGGCTAAGCGATGCCCTTTCAATAATAAACCGGTACGTTTGTACCGAGTTTTCGCTCTTGCTGGCGGTATTCAGACTGTTGACAGTATGGGTGTTTCTAACAGAATCCTGGTTTGTAATTTTTATCTCAGAAGAACTTACAGCATTCTGTTTATCAACATCTTTTTTATAAATGAAATAGCCTCCCCAAATGGCTAATGCAATACCCGAAAGGATAATAAAAGTAGCCAGTGCTTTTTTTCTTCCGCCTTCGGTTTTTTTTCCTTTAAGCAGAACGCTGTTGTAATTACTGAAAGATTCTTCGGTAGCTGTTGTCAATTCAGCAACCACCTCTTTATTTTTTTCGGCTATGATATTCTCAGGCGTAAAATCAAACTGGTTGTTCTTGTTTTTGGAGAAAAGACCAATACCTTCCATCAAAAAAGGCTTTCCGGAGTAAAGGATTTCTTTTGCCAACCCGAGGTATGAACTAAAGTCGGCTGCGGCAAGGCTTTTCATTTTCCCGCTTTCCTTTGCTATAAAACTTATAAGATTATCCTCTGCGGTCTCCAGCGGGTTACTGACAAACTTCAGTGGTGGCAGGGTAGATGTTTCATTTCCCTCGTTGGTTGAGTTATTTTTTGAGGAACCCTCTTTTGTTATTGTAAGCCGGCCTATACCGGGCAGGGAGAGGTGTTTATTGTTCAATAAAAATTGGACAAGAATCGGGGTAATTTTCAAGGTATCAGAATTTTAACATCCACAAGATAAATATTTTGATTCGCTATGGCAAGAACCCCTCCTCATTCTTTAATTTTACGCTATGTATACAGAGCAGGAAAAGAAATTCATGGCTTTCTGGGAACAGAACCGGGAAAAACGAAAGAAAATTCACTTTCAGTTAATGATCGGATTGCCGGCAGGCGTGCTGCTGGTTTTTGCTATTTTCATCAGTATGATATCCGGATGGCACAAAAAGGCGCTTATGGAATTTAACAGCAATAAATCGGTGATACTTATATTGGTCATAGCCGCTGTATTGATCGTAGGGTTTATTGCCCTCTTTACAGCACGGCATAAGTGGGACCTCAATGAGCAGCATTACCGCGAATTACTCTCTAAAAAGCAAAAAGCCAAATAGATTTGCATTCACTTAAAACTTTGAACCTCTTAAAATTTGATTACCCATGTATAAACTCTTATTTACCCTTGTGTTACCGGCAATGATGCTGACATCCTGCTTCAAAACGGATTCAGCCTGCGATGAATACGATCCGTGCGGATATGTAGTTCCGCTTTCTCAGAAACAGGAACTGGAAGCCTACCTGAGTATGAACGCTATTTCGGCCACCGCACACTGCAGCGGAATGTATTACCGGATTGACCTTCCGGGTACCGGCAAGTCGCCCAAAGTTTGTGACAACATTAATGTCACATACAAAGGTTACCTGACCGACAATACGGTATTTGACGAGGCCGTTTCACCGGTGAACTTTGATCTGAATTCTCTGATTGGCGGATGGGTGAATGGAATTCCGCTTATTAAAGAAGGGGGAAAAATAACATTGTTTATCCCTCCCGGTTTGGGATATGGCAGCCAGCAACAAGGCCCGGTGCCCCCCAATTCCATCCTGATATTTGAGGTGAGTTTGATTTCGGTTCAATGATTTTGGTAATACCTGCTGATGTCCCAGACAAATGAACCCATATCGGTTTTCGATATATTTAAAATTGGCATTGGTCCTTCCAGTTCACACACTCTTGGCCCATGGCGGGCCGCCGAGCGGTTTATTCATTTACTTAAAGAAAAAAACCGGCTTTTTGATGTTCGTGAGGTAAAAGTATTGCTATTCGGGTCGCTGGCAAAAACAGGAAAAGGGCATGGAACAGATATCGCGATTCAGCTGGGTTTAAGCGGCGATGATCCGGTTACCTTCGACCCCGCCCATATTGATTCAAAGCTGGAGGATATCCGGAGTATGCAGCGCATTCTTCTTGGAGGGGTACACGAAGTGGAATTTGACCCAAGGGAGGATATAGAATTTCTTATTACTGAAACTTTACCCTTTCATCCTAACGGGTTGAGTTTTCTGGTTAGTTTTTCTGATGGAAATAGCACATCGGAAACCTATTACTCGGTGGGCGGAGGCTTTGTGCAGCAGGAAGGTGAGGCAACCGCAACAGGCAGGTCTGTTCAGTTACCTTTTCCTGTCAACATGGCAAATGATCTTTTACACTGGTGTATGAAAACCGGGCTTTCCATTAATGAAGTAGTGATGGAAAACGAACTGACCTGGAGGGACGACACCCAGGTGCGGGAAGGCGTATTGAAGATTTGGCGTGTGATGCGGGACTGTATGTATCGGGGATGTCATACCCCCGGTTATCTGCCGGGAGGGTTGAATGTGAAAAGAAGGGCTGCTGAGCTGAACAAAAAACTCCTTAAAGAGAAAAAATATTCCGGTTATGAGGAATGGATAAATGCTATCCGGCTAGGGGGTAATGATTTTAAATATATACTTGACTGGGTGAGTTGTTTTGCGCTTGCCGTGAACGAAGAAAACGCTTCATTTGGCCGGGTAGTGACGGCTCCTACCAATGGGGCTGCCGGAGTAATACCGGCCGTGCTTCAATATTATATTGTTTTTTGCGATGGCAACAAAGACGAAAGTATTTTACGGTTCCTGCTTACTGCTTCGGAGATAGGAAGTATTTTTAAAAAAGGGGCTACCATTTCGGCAGCAATGGGGGGGTGTCAGGCCGAAATCGGCGTATCGTCAGCCATGGCCGCAGCAGCATTAACAGAATGCATGGGAGGCACACAACGGCAAGCCCTTATGGCTGCAGAAATTGCCATGGAGCACCACCTTGGACTCACTTGCGATCCTATTGCTGGTTTGGTGCAGGTACCGTGTATTGAAAGAAATACCATGGGAGCCATTAAGGCCATTACCGCCTCACAACTGGCTTTGCAAAGCAGCCCCGACTTTGCCAAAGTTTCGCTGGACGGAGTTATTAAAACCATGTGGGATACTGCGCTTGATATGAACAGCAAATACAAAGAAACATCCGATGGAGGGTTGGCGGTAAATGTGCCCCTGAGCTTGCCTGAGTGTTAGTAGTTCCGGTTATCGTTAAAAACAAAATGAAAATCCCTGAATTTTTTTGCAGAGCCGCCGGAGATTTCGCTCTACGGAAAGTATCTGTCGGAAGCAGAAAAAATAAAAAAACTGACGCCAAGGGTTTTATCAGTTTAGCAAGGCATTTTGATCGGGCTCTCTTATATCTGCTTCGCTATAATCTTTCACTACATTATAAAGTGTATCTCTTTCCACCGGTTGGCGCTTGGCCTGTTTTATAAGTGTTACCAGTTCGGCTGTAGTCATAGAGGGATTTTGCTCTTCGGCTCCGGCCATTGAATAAATTTTTGTAGTATCATCAATGGTGCCGTCAATATCGTTTACGCCGAATGCAAGACTGAGTTGTGCATTGCGTCTGCCCAACATGGGCCAGTAAGCTTTCAGGTGCGGAAAATTGTCAAGAAAAATTCTCGCTACGGCATACATCTTCATGTCTTCGGTGATTGAACTTTCCTGTATATGGCTCATGTCATTATCTTTATTGCGAAACTTGAGCGGAATGAATGTATTAAAACCACCTGTTTTATCCTGCAGGTTACGCAACCTTGACATGTGATCGATGCGGTGTTCGTAACTTTCAATATGGCCATAAAGCATTGTGGCATTGCTGTGCATGCCCAGCCGGTGAGCCGTTTCGTGTATTTCCAACCATCCGGCGGCGCTTACTTTATCGGCGCAAATTTTTTGTCTTATTTTTTCGTCAAATATTTCCGCACCGCCGCCCGGAAGCGAATCCAGACCGGCTTCCTGCAATTTTTTTAATCCTTCTTCAATGGTCAGCTTTGCTTTTCTAAACATATAATCCAGCTCAACTGCTGTAAACCCTTTTATATGCAGGGACGGGCGGTGTGTCTTTATTTGCTTCAGCAATTCAGCAAAAAAATCAATATTCATTTTAGGATGTACACCGCCTACAATATGAACTTCGGTTACCGGTTTGCCGTCGTAATTTTTTACGATCTGCATCATTTGCCGGGCAGTGAGTTCCCAGCCTTCTTCACGGTGGGCATACAGCCTTGAATAAGAACAAAAGTTACAGGAGAATACACATACATTGGTGGGTTCGATATGAAAATTCCGGTTGAAGTAAGTTACATCACCGTGTTTTTTTTCACGAATGTGATTGGCAAGCAAGCCTAACCACGGCAACGAACCTTTTTCGAAAAGAAGAATTCCATCTTCTTCAGTTATCCTTTCGTCACCAATCACTTTTTCTGCAATACGGGAAAGTTTTTTATCTGCTATGTGTACCGGTAATGATACTATTCCTTGCTTCAAAATAATTTTTTTTCAAAATTACCAAAAAAGCCCCGCAGGATAGCGGGGCTTTAGTCAGGAAAACCATTTCTTATTTTCTCATCAGTACTTTACTATCTGTTGTCTCACGTTTCGGGTTACATCATCGTAGCCGATCTGCACAAAGTAAACACCGCTGGCTTTACCGGTCAGGTCGATAGTAATAAGCCTTTGGGCGTTTCCGTCATATTGTTGTTTCCATACCTGCTGGCCGGCTGAATTATATACCGTAATGTATTTCAGCGATGTTGGGGTCAGGTAATGCCATACGTTAAACTGCTCTTTGAACGGATTGGGAAGTATCAGATATCCCTGTGTCTTCAGTTTTTCGGGCAAAATTTCTGTATAAAGATTAACGTCATCCAGGAAAAGATTGTTTTCAAAGTTTCCGCTGAAACGGAAAGCTACCTGGAACAGGTCTTCCGAACTTCCCAGCCACTGGCCGAGATTGACGGAATCCTTTCTCCACTGTTTACTGTTGGGGAAGAACTCATCCGTTCGCGGGAAATTAGGATCATTGACGGTTTGCAAGTCTTCGCCCCATTTTTTGTAGACCGGGATAAATGTATTTCCACAGTCTTTTGACAGTAACACAGTAAGTGTATCCATTCTAACCCCGGTATTACCCGGCTGGGTGTAGGTGGCTGCTGCTACTTCAAAAGTCAGGAAGATGGAATCAATACCACTGTAACTGAAATTCGGCAACGCCAGGTCGTCTGTGCGGCCAAATGTCGGATTGTTCCAATCGTTGAACCAGGCCGAACTTGGTGTGTTGCGGCCAATGGTTGTATTTCTTTGCCAGGTAAGGTCATTATTCGGGTTTACAACTTCCCATCCGGAAGGCGGGAAAGTGCCGGTAAATCCTTCTCTTACTGCATTGGTAAGTGGTGAAATGGTATTTACCCTGTAATTTTTGGATAAGGCATCATTACTGGTATTTCCATCGGGATTAAATCCATTGGGTTCCGAAGTAAATGCGGTAAATGTATGCTGGCCTGCAGCTCCCAGAGTAGCTACGGGGAGAGTCACGGTTGTAGTTTGTCCGGCATCCAGCGATCCGGTCCAGTTGAATGTAGTAACGGGGCCACCATCAATCCGGTAATTAACCTTGGCGCTGGTTATCGTCTGGCTTCCGAAATTTCGGATTGTAACCTGAGGCGTTGCTGTGCTGGAGCATTCTCTGGCCAGCGGGTTGCTGATGGCAACCACACCTGCATCGATGGGGGGCAGTACTATTTTTTCGATATTAATATTATCGATGAAAAGATTGTTGCCAAATCCGGTAGTAGCTCTCCATCCCAGCAGAATGAACTGCGGATTGCCCGGAAAGTTGGGCCTTACGGTTACCGTTTCTTCTCTCCACTGGCTTGCGCTGGTGGGAGCGTAATTGGATGTAGTGTATCCTGAAGTGGAAAGATTATTTCCGGGAGGTCCTTCGGTCCATTTCAGGTATCCGCCAAAGTTAAGCCAGGTGCTTCCGCAATCCGGTGAATAAACCAGTTCAAGAGAATCGGGCCCAAAAGAAGGACTGTAGCCTGCATGAGATACTCTAAAAGTAACCTTAATTGAGTCAATCGGGGCACTTATATCAACAGCTGGTGTGGCCAGCAAATCTTTTTGCCCTGTCTGGAAATAATTAAAGAAATCAATACGTGCCGAAGCGGGTGAACTGAATGATGCCGATGTCCACCTTGTCCACGTAATTCCGTTATCCGGATTTATCAGTCGCCATCCGGTTGGCGGGAAGGTGGTACCGGTAAAGCTTTCTGTAAGCGGAAGAGGTTGTCCGGCGCCTACAGTTAATGTCTGATAGGCTGTGTCGTTTGCTGACTGCTGGTCGGCACCTCCGTTAGGATTCGATGTATAAATCTTCATCTGATAAGTACCTGATGCAGACGGTGCAACTATCGTATTAAGCGTAACTGTTGTAGAAGAGAATGAAGTTAATGAACCGGTCCAGTTTGTTAACACGGCCGGGTTGGTTCCTATCTGCGTATAAATCTGAAGTGAAGTTATAGTAGTAGTGCCGTAATTCTTTATCTCAACGGCGGGTACAATGCTTGTACTTGGACATATGCTGGTGGATGATCCGCCAACAGCACAATTTCCTGCACCCGGGCTAATCACTTTTGTGGCTCCGGCATCCAGCGCAAATGCGGCTACAGGAACACAGCCGTTCGATGTTTTAAGAGAGGCACGGCAGTTATCCAAAACCCATTGCATTCGCTCCACCTGTCTGTTTGTAAACATAGAATAACAGGCATCATCCGTATAATCCATATAATTCTGGTAATTGATACCCGGGGCAGCGCCTGTACAGGCATCGGTTCTTACACCCGAAGGACAGCCACTCGTTGAGCCTGCCTGGTTGGGTGTATCTCCTACGGTTTGATCAGTAGTGCCGCCTACTATGGTAGATCCGGCTATTAAGCAGGTGCCGGGCATTTGACGAAAATCAGAGTTTGTACAGCCCGACTCGTCGCCCCAGATATGATAAAGCCCGAAGTAGTGGCCTGCTTCATGAACAGCAGTACGACCCAAAGCAAAAGCAGGATCTACATAAGCGGGATTATTGGAAAAACCTTCATAAGCCAGAACAATACCGTCGGTTGCAGGGGTATTTGTACCCGGAAACTGAGCAACACCTAGCAAACAAGCTCCCACTTCGCCAACCCATATATTAAAATAGCGGCTGGGATCCCATGCATCTGACCCGCAGGAAGATGAACTTTTAAGAAGTTGATAATTCGAACCGGAACACAATGTGCCGCTGGTCAGGTTTGATACTACACGAACGATGCCGTTGGTAGGATTGCCGGCAGGGTCTTGCTGAGCCAGACAAAACCTGATTTCAGAATGCCCCCGGATTCCATAAAATCCTGGTGCATTCGTACTGTCAGCATTGGTTCCTCCGAAATCCTCATTCATTTTATTGATCTGCCAAATTACATCGGCATCAGTAACCTGTGCCAGACGGGTGGTAGATCCTACTATATGAACAACAACCGGAATGGTAACAATAGCATTTGTACGCTGCGTATTGTTGGATGGCGCAGCGGGAATATTGGTTTTGTTTCTTTCAGCTAATTCCCTGGCTTCCGGGTTATCGCGGAAATACAATTCCAGCGCCTCCATGGTAGCGCATCGGAGACGTTCTCCGTTTCCAATCAGGGTTCCTGGTTTTTGCTGGGCAAATGAATTGGTGAGTGAAAAAATAAAAATTGCCGTAAATGCCAGAAAAGTAAATTTTTTCAAAGCAGTATAATTTTGGGTTAAGAATACATTTATATCGTAAAAATACAAACACAAGTTTACTGAATATTAGGCAGAAACGAAAAAAATTATTAAGAAAGAGCTCCGGCTAAACACCCCGTCATTAAACAGGCAATTGTACCTCCTATCAATGCTTTAATTCCAAGCTCTGTCAGATTCTTTCTTTGATTCGGAGCCAGTTGGCTGATGCCGCCGATCTGGATGCCGATGGAGGCGAAATTTGCAAAGCCGGAAAGCGAATACGTTGTGATTAAAACCGATTTTGTATTGGTAATTATTCCCTGATTTTTCATTTCGCCAAAAGAAACAAAAGCGTTGAATTCGTTCAGAATTGTTTTTTCTCCCAGCAATTGGCCCACATGGAGCATATCGTGGCTGCTTACTCCAATCAGCCACGCTACTGGCGAAAAAAGATACCCCAGCAGCATTTGAAAGGATAAAGACTTATAAGGTGTATTACGAGCAATAATGTCATTTAACGTAGTCCACTCTCCGATTTTACCCAGCAGCAGGTTGAGCACAAATATCAGCGCTGTAAAAGCGATCAGCATGGCCCCAACATTTACGGCAAGTTTCAAACCATCGGTGGTCCCCATCGATAAGGCATCCAGAAAATTATCTCCTAATTTTTGTTTGGGAATTTTTACCTGTGTATTGACAGGCTCCGTTTGCGGAAAGAGAATCTTGGAGCAAATAATAGCCGCAGGAATGCTAAGTATGGATTGTGTAAGCAGGTGCAGGGCAAAGTATTCCTGGGACATTTCATAAGGGATGACGGCACCGGGTGTTGCCGGTTTGCCCAGGAAAGAAACATAAGCTCCCAATACACTGCCGGCTGTGTTAGCCATACCACCGATCATGACCAGCAATATTTCTGACCGGTTCATTTTTTCGAGGTAGGGCCGTATCATCAGCGGAGCCTCTGTTTGCCCCATAAAAATATTGGCTGCGCTGGATACGCTTTCGGCTCCTGATATTTTCAGCTTGCTGAGCATCCAGGCAAAAAACCACACCACTTTCTGAAGTACTCCGGTATAATAAAGAATGGCCGACAGGGCCGAGAAAAAGATGATGCTGGGCAGCACTCTTACAGCAAAAATAAATCCCCAGCTGTCCGGCTCCACATCAATAAGATTACTGAATACAAGCCGGGTGCTTTCAACCGACGTATTAAGAACTTTTACAAAACCACGTGATATAAAATCGAAAAAGCTGTTGATAACAAAAACCTTGGTGACGCCCAGATAAAAAGCTACCATGGCGATCAGGCAGTAAAGAACCAGTTTCCAGTTTATGGCCCTGCGGTTGTTGCTGAGCAGGTAGCACACAAATATGAGGAAAAACATGCCTATAAATCCACGGCCGAGATTTTCCAGGTTCATGCAGTTTGTTTTTTGTTATTGGCCCTGGCCCGGTACATTGGAGTATAGTACATACAACCGGGTGAGGCCGGATTATGCCGGGCAATATACTACGATTTCAATTTGTTTTGCTGAAATTAAAAAAGCTCCCTGTAAAGGGAGCCTTCTTGATTTATTAAGCGTATTTTTTATTTTGATTACATGTGCGCCTCAATCTTTTTTACAAAATTGCCTTTTGGCTGGGCGCCTACAAGTTTATCTACCAATTGTCCGTTTTTAAAGAAAAGAATAGCCGGAATGGAAGTAATGCCATAATTCATACTGGTATTCGGATTTACATCCACATTCACTTTGCCTATATTTACCTTACCATCGTACTCTTTGGATAACTCTTCAATAACGGGTCCGATAGCACGGCAGGGGCCGCACCACTCTGCCCAAAAATCGACTACCGTAAGTTTATCGGAAGAAAGAACTTCCTGATTAAAATTGCCATCTGTGAATTCTTTTGCCATAGTATTGTTTCTGTTTATTTTTTTTAAAGGATTGCAAAAATACATCCAATTCGCTTGCCGCGAAGTTATGACACGAGTATGTGACTAACTTGTCATTAAACAGACTGAAATGCTGATTTGTTGTGTTAAAACGTCCGGTTCGTATATTTTTTTTAACAATCAGGCTGTAGATACGCTGATATCAAATGCGGGGTTATTTTGCAGGTATTCAACCAATTCATCATTCATTTCAAATCCTTTACCCATGGTGATTAGGCTAATATAACGATTTTCTCTGGGTTCGCTAAGGCCAAATTTCAGCGTAGCTGTGCCGGGGTGCCTTTGAATGTTTTTCTCAAAAAAACGCAGCATGTCTTCCGAGAGGTCTTTCGGGTTTACTTTTATATTTAGCTGTCTGGTAAGTGTTCTTTTAATGGTTTCCGCCATCGTGATACCCGTAATTTTGAATTCATATTCCGGCCGGTTAAATCGCTGACGAAAATGCCCGGTTATAAACAAGGAACTTCCCTGTTGCAGGTAGGGAGTGAATTTTACATAGTCATCGCTCCACAATACAAAGTCCGATTTGCCGCTGTAATCTTCAATAACAAAACTGCCGTATTTATTTCCGTTTTTTGAAATTTTGTGCTGCGCATCGGAAACAAGTCCAATAAGGCGGAAAATCCGGTTGGAATTGGGATACAGGTTTACGGCCTCCCTGAACTCATTGAATTCGGATAATGGCGTAATTCCGTAATGAATGATCTCGAATTTAAAATGATCGAGCGGGTGGCCGCTCAGAAACATTCCCGTTACTTCTTTTTCATGATCGAGCTGAACGATCAGCGGCCATGGCGGGCAATCGGGCAGCGTTGGCGTTTTTATTTCAATTGCCAGGGGCAGATTACCAAATAATGTGTTGCTGCTGCTGAGGCTGTTTTGCTGGTACACCTGTCCGAAGCGGATTATTTTTTCCAGCCCTGTTACATTGTCTTCAGGAGCAATATGAAACAACTGGGCCCGGTGATGCTGTGGAAAGCAATCGAAGGCGCCGGCATAGGCCAGGCTTTCTAATGTTTTTTTATTTACGCTGCGCTGATTGATGCGCTTGATGAAATCAAAGATATCCGTATAAGGTCCTTTCTTTTCTCTTTCTTCCATAATGCTTTCAACGGCAGCTTCGCCTACACCTTTGAGCCCACCCAGCCCAAACCGGATCTCGCCTCGGCTATTGACCGCAAATCCTTTTTTCGATTCATTGATATCGGGGCCAAGCACTTTTATACCCATCCGCTTACATTCTTCCATAAAAAAAGTAATCTTTTCAATACTGCCGGCATGATTCAGTACAGCAGCCATGTATTCGGCAGGATAGTGTGCTTTTAAATAGGCAGTTTGGTAAGCTACATATGCATAGCAGGTGGAGTGTGATTTATTAAATGCATATTGGGCAAAGGCCTCCCAATCGGTCCATATTTTTTCAACCGTATATTCGCCAAATCCTTTTTTCTTTGCCCCTTCAATAAACTGGCTTTTCATTTTGTCGAGGGTAGCTCTTTGTTTTTTGCCCATGGCTTTCCGCAGTACATCGGCATCGCCTTTACTGAAGCCGGCCAGCTTTTGTGCCAGCAGCATGACCTGCTCCTGATATACCGTAATGCCGTAGGTTTCTTTCAGGTACTCTTCCATTTCAGGAAGATCATAAGTGATCGGTTCGCGGCCGTGTTTGCGGTCAATGAAATTAGGGATGTAAGCCAGCGGTCCGGGGCGGTACAATGCGTTCATGGCTATCAGGTCGTCGAACTTATCGGGTTTTAAATCGCGCAAATACTTTTGCATGCCCTGGCTTTCGAACTGGAAAGTGCCGATGGTATCGCCACGCTGGTACAACTGAAAAGTTTTTTCATCATCAAAAGGTATGTTGTCAATATCTATTTCCACGCCCTGATTTTCCTTGATCAGTTGCAATGCATCTTTAATGATCGTGAGTGTTTTGAGCCCCAGAAAATCCATTTTAATAACGCCCGACTCCTCAATGATGCTGCCCTCAATCTGTGTTACCCACAAATCGGAATCCTTTGCTGTGGCTACCGGGATAAGCTCGGTTAAATCCTGTGGTGCGATGATGATACCTGCGGCATGAATACCCGTGTTTCGTACGGATCCTTCCAGTCTTTCGGCTTCATGCAGCACTCTGCTTTCTATTGTATTTCCATTGTATATTTCCCGAAGCTTCTTTACGCCGGTCATATCATCGGGTCCCAGGCCTTCTTTTTCTTCCAGCGATTTTTCACCTTCTTTTGCAGTAAGCGGGGCATGTAAAATTCTTTTCAGTTCAATTCCGGGCCGTTCTGGAACCAGTTTTGCCAAAGCGTTTGATTCCGGCAGCGGAAGGTCCATCACCCGTGCCACATCTTTAATACTCATTTTTGCCGCCATGGTACCATAAGTGATGATCTGGGCTACCTGGTTTTGTCCGTATTTTTTTACCACATAATCGATAACCTTTTGTCTGCCTACGTCATCAAAATCGGTATCAATGTCCGGCATTGATTTTCTGTCGGGGTTCAAAAACCGTTCAAAAAGCAAATTGTATTTTATAGGGTCAATATTGGTGATTCCGATACAATAAGCCACTACGCTTCCGGCAGCCGAGCCACGGCCCGGGCCAACAAAAACACCCATATCTCTTCCGGCTTTTATAAAATCGCTTACGATAAGAAAGTAGCCCGCAAAACCCATTGTTTTAACGGTAAATAATTCAAAATCGATCCGTTCGCGTATTTCTTCTGTTATTTCGCTGTATCGTTCACGGGCGCCCTGGTAGGTAATATGTTTAAGGTATTCCCACTGATTGAGGTTATTGTCATCATGCAGCTGAAACTCTTTGGGTATGGGAAAGGCGGGTAAAAGAATATCTTTTTTAAGATTAAGTAGTTCAACCTTGTCAATTATTTCGTTTGTATTGTCAATAGCTTGCGGAAGATCATGAAAGGTTTTGTTCATTTCCTCCGTGGTTTTAAAGTAAAACTGATCGTTGGGAAATGCAAAACGTTTGTCTTTTACAAGTACATCGTCATCCGTAAATTCTCTCAGGGCGGGGGTAGCCAGTTTTTCGCCGGTATTAATGCAAAGCAGAATATCATGAGCGGTAAAGTCGGACTGATCAACATAATGCGAGTCATTGCTGGCTATAATCTTCACATTGTGTTTGAATGCCCATTTTACCAGTACTTCATTTACTTTATCCTGTTCGGGTATTCCGTGTCGTTGAAGTTCTATGTAATAATCTTCTCCAAAAATATCCAGCCACCATTTGAACTCTTTTTCAGCAACTGTTTCTCCTTTTTTTAAAATGGTTTGCGGAACCAGGGCGCCAAGGCAGCAGGTGGTGGCTATCAGACCCTCGTGATACTGAAGAATGAGACTCTTGTCAATACGGGGATATTTGCCGTACATCCCCTCGATATAGCCCAGCGAAGTAAGTTTGATAAGATTTTTATAGCCTTTTTCATTTTTTGCCAGCAGTATCTGATGATGGCGCGGATCTTTTTCTTCTTTGGAAAAAGATTTTCGGGTACGGTCCTGCGTAATGTAAAATTCACACCCCACTACCGGTTTTACTTTTACATTGCCCCGGTCATCTTTATGCTTATAGGCCTCCGCTACAAATTCAAAAACACCAAACATATTGCCATGGTCGGTGATAGCCAGCGCCGGCATATTATCGCTGATGGCTTTTTGGTATAATTTTTCTATAGAGGCGGCTCCGTCCAGTAACGAAAACTGTGTGTGAACATGCAGGTGAGAGAACTTCATGATTTTTCCGGTTATCCACTGTTAAGCAGTAAGAATCTGTACTTCAATGCAAATTAAACCCAGACAGTAATTTTTTGAATTTTATTTCGTTAGATATTATCCACATTGACCGAAAGAGTTTTATTTTTGCCTGAATCTGCCCGTGTCCTTGAAAATCCCGTAAAATTCAAAATAATGAAGCAAACCTTTTTGGCGGCAGCCACGCTGCTGTTTTTATGCAGTTGTACCGCATTTAAGCAAATAGGTTCGGGAAGCAATAAGTCCGCCGCACAAGCACAACCGAATCAGTCGGGCGAATTGAAGTTTCTCAATATTAATGTTGATGTGGAAAAGCCGGTAGTAAAGAATACCCGGCAACCGGCACAGGCAGCTCAGGAAGGTGCTGCAGAAACATCTGCCGCTTTCAAATACACGGATAATAGTGCAGATGAAGCGGAAGGGGCGCTGATGCTTCAGACGAAATATGCCGCACTCCTGAATACGGAAGTGAACGAAGTCAGAAATCTTCGAATTTTTGAATACATTGATGAGTGGTATGGTACGCGTTATTGCATGGGAGGCACAACAAAAAGTTGTATTGACTGCTCCGCTTTCGTTCAGCTATTTTTTACGGCCATTTACGGCGCCACCATTCCCCGAACGGCGCGGGAGCAATACAGGGCATCAAAGAAAATATCCCGAACGGAGATAAAGGAAGGCGATCTGCTCTTCTTCAATACAAGAGGCGGTATTTCGCATGTAGGCATCTATCTTCAGAATAACAAATTTGTGCATGCCTCCACATCAGGTGGTGTAATGATCAGCGATATGTTTGAGCCGTATTGGATAAAGAGGTTCATCGGCGTGGGCAGAATTGATAAAGAAATACTGGCCGGAACACAATAGGGTTTTGTTTAGTTTTTCGTCGCTTTTTTCAGATGCCTGATTTCTTTTTCAATGTTTGTAATACGGGTAACAGATCGGGTGTAAGTTTCAGCCAATATACTCCGGCCGCATACAGGCCGGTAAATAAAAAACTCCGAATCAGGATCCACCCGATTCCTGTTTTTTCCCTGAAAAGAAAGTAGCAGATAATAAAACAGAAGGCTGCAAGAAGTAATGTAGTCAGCGAATTAGCAGTAAACGGCTGCAGGCCGAATTGCTTATACAAAAAAGAACAACGTATAAAATTGTAAATGCTGAATGATATGATATTGGAAATGGCCGGCCCGATAATGCCCAGTTCCTGTGTCAGTTTATAATTCAGTGGAAGAGCAATCAGTAACAGAATAAAACCCGTTTTTAGTTCGAACCGCCAAAAAACGGATGTGGCAATAATCTGCGCATTCACGCCTGTGCCCATATCGATAATGCGGGTAGCGCCGATGAGCAGAAAAACAGAAAAGGCGGCGGCATAATCTTTCTGCAGCCGGAAAGTTTCAATACCATCAAAAAAATTCAGCCAGATGAGTGAAAACATGGCGCAGGCAAATATCAGTTGATTGATGGAGGAGCGCTGATAGATGCGCTGTATTTTTCCCATGTCTTTGTCTTTCCATGCCTGCGACAGAGGACCTACCGAAGCAGAAATGATTGCTCTTTGCGGAGCCTGAATCAGACTGCAGATGTATTGCCCCAGTGTATAAATGGCAACAGCCTCCAGACCGTTGGGCCGCATAACAAATGCCAGCACAATGGTGTCGAATACATTGGCAAGATTAAAAACCAATCCGGCTCCCCAGGTAAATGATGCCAGTGCCAGTATTTTTTTCCGGAATTTTTTTGTGACATTACTGATCGTGAATGTAAAATTTACATTTCCGCCTGCAATCAGCCAGGTAAGCAATATAAGTGCAATGAAAAGAAAAGTAAATGAATAAAAAATGACAAACCCGTCGAAACTGTTTATACTGCCAAAAAAAGTAAGAGTAAAGAGCAGGGTAACTAACAGGCGAAACAATACCTCTTTCAGAAAATTGGTAACAACTGATTTTTGAAGAGCCCAGCCATAAGCTTCGAGCAGCGAAAACATGGTGAGCCCAAAGCCAAAAGGAAAAAGCCAGTAATAGTAGCGGATAAGTTCGGGCGAGTTGTCAAATGTTCGGTTTACAAGATCTTTAAAAATCAATCCGGCCGCAAGCACTATGAGAAAACCTATGCAACCTGTGATTAGCGAAACAGTAAGCTGATCATTCTTTTTTTTAGGAAGATGATGTGCATAATAAGGATGAAACTTATACAGGTAGGCCGGCATGCCCATTGCGGCTACCGAAAACATAATCTGCCCAATGGCCATAAATGTACTGGTTAGTCCATACTGCGACTTGGTAAAGCCACCCTCCCGGGTAAAAAGATAAGTATTCAAAATACCCAGAGCAAAGCCGCAATAAACAATTATGGAAGAAATAATGCTTTGCCGGCGTATGTCGCTCATAGAGTAAAGATAGGGAATGCACGATTTGCATTTCAGGCCTTATTCAACCTTCTTTGTATTGATATAAAAATTCCTGTCCACCGAAAAATTATCAACTGCTTTCATTTCTTTCCATTGCTCCGACGGGTGAAGCCATTTGCCGTCGGTCGTTTTTATTTTCAGGTTAAAGCCTTTTACACAATTCGTCCAGCGGTACAAAAGTTTATTTCCGGATATTTTGTATTCCAAAACCGGAATCCGGGTGGTGCGCAGATACTGATCAAATACTTTTGAGAAATCAATACCCGATTTCCGGGAAATGTACTCCTCTATCTGCCGGCCGTTTACAGTCTGATGATAAAAATCCTTATTCAGCCCACGTAGTATCTGGCGGAATTTTTCATCATTACCGATTGCGTAGCGGATGGTATGCAGCATATTTCCTCCTTTGTAATACATATCGCCGCTGCCTTCCTGGTTCACTCCGTATGGTCCGATTATAGGAATATCGTTTTGAATGTTTTTGCGGGTGCCGATACAATAATCATTGCCCGCCTCTTTTCCATAATAATAATCAGTAAAAAGGGTTTCTGAATAATTCGTAAAACTTTCGTGCACCCACATATCAGCAATATCGTTTGTGGTAATGTTGTTGCCAAACCATTCATGTCCTGCTTCATGGATAATTATAAAATCCCACTTCAGTCCCCATCCGCTTCCGGAAAGATCGGTGCCGCGGTACCCGTTTTGGAAATCATTGCCATAAGCAATGGCGCTTTGGTGTTCCATACCAAGATGCGGAGATTGCACCATTTTAAAACCGTCTTCATAAAAAGGATAGGGTCCAAACCAATGTTCAAATGCTTTCAGCATGGGCTTTACATTGGTTTCAAACTGTTTTTTAGCCCGCTCCAGTTCATAATCCAGTACCCAGTAGCTGCAATCCAGTTTTCCCTTTTCACCATTATACGTTTCAGTCCAGTTAACGTATTTTCCAATGTAGGGGATGATGTTATAATTGTTAATCGGGTTTTTAACTTCCCAGGTATAAGTGGATAGCTGCCCGGTTGTTTTTTTTTCTTTCAGCCGCCCATTGGCTATAGCAATTAAAGTATCAGGAACTATTATGGAAAGCGAGGCTCCGTTATCGGGTTCATCACTTTGATGATCCTTGCAAGGGAACCATACGCTTGATCCCAAACCCTGACAGGCTACGCTCATCCAGGGGCTGCCCATTTTATCACGGCGCCATATCCACCCGCCATCCCAGGGTGGACGAACGGCCTCGCGGGGCTTGCCCGAAAAAAACAGGGTAATTGTATGTATACTACCGGCTTTCAGACTGCCTGCGTTGATAAAATGATTCTTATTTTCAAAATCTGACATTATATCCGATTTATTAAATCTTTTTTTCCCATCCAAATAAAAGCTGTCGATTTGCATCGGGTATTGCAAATCAATTTGCATCTTTTCATTTCCGCTTTTTTTTACTTTGAAATTGATTTTGGTAATACCACGGATTGTTTTAGAGTAGTAATCCGGGTGTACAGTAATATCATAACGTAAAACATCCCACCAGTTCCGGGCCGGACCGATGCTGCCGCGCAACGTATCCTGGCGGGTAAATGTTTTTTGTTGAGCAGGGCTGTAGTAAAACAACAAAGTTAAAGCGAGGGAAAGGGCAAAATGCCGTGATCCAGGTTTCATCTATTCGGAGTTTATATTTGTAAATTTAAGAGACTGTAGATATTATGTCTTTTAATTTGATAGATGGTTGTAAAAACCAGATTGCCGACAATTTGCCTGATTGGTTTTCTTTACCTGCAGGTATTTTTATCTTTTAAAGTTGCTGTTGACTGATTTTCAGGAATAATCAGGCAAGTAGAATTTACAGGTATTCTTACGGTTGTATTCCATACCGGGGCAATTTATTTTTACTATTCCGATATCCACACTCAAATCCAGAAATCCCTTGTAAAGACTGAACAACCGATCCTGTAAAAGACCATTCGTAAATTCTATTCTGAACCCTAAAATTGATGTTATGAAAACGAATGGTACCCCTGCTGTTATTAAAAGGTGTATTTTTTTTGTTTTTTTCTTGCTGTACTTTCTGTTTGGTTACTCTTGTACCGGAGCTGATTTTGAAACTCAGTCATTAAAATTTTCAACAAAAGCAGTGGCGTCTGAAAAAATGATTAGCGGCATGCAAAACCGCCGGATGATTAACAATCAGCACCTGTGTATAAAGCATCTGTTGATGCATAAAACATCAGGCGATGCAAAAACAAACTACCTGTTTGTATCCCGGAAAATCAAATTTGTAGTTGTAAAAAGAAAGCAATCCAAAACCTGAGTAGCAGTTGAAACGACATTTTTTTAAAAATGAAATCCAATCCTCAGGTAAAACCGTAAGTACTATAAATCTTTCCTGTAGAAAAGCCGCCATCCAAATCAAATGAAAATAACCGTTTCCCGTTAAATCCCTGAAAGTGAAATAAAAAACCATCTTATGAAAGCACTCTGGTATTCTGTAGAAACCTTAATCCGATTCTGTGAAAAACGGTTCACAATCCTGTAAAAGCCATGCAAATTCTGTAACCTAAAAAGTGTAAATGCATGATTTGAAAGGTACCCAAAATGAAAGGTGGGCAATATTGCCCGCCTTTTTGTTTGTGAAAAGGTCTTTCTTTTTTCCCGAAACCCGTCACTTTAATTTTTTTCGGAACAAATAATTTTAAAAGCATTGGCTTTCAATCGCAACGTGATTTTACTATTGAAAGAATCCGTGTATTCGCTTGCATTAAGAGAAAAGGTTGTCTATTTTTACGATCGGTTTTATCACATAACTCTGTGTAAAAATACGATGTAATAATCCGGATTTTTTTGATGAAACCATTAATCCGTTTGATCTGAACCCTAAAGTGACGTACTATGAAAACGAAAAGTACTTCGGTTATTCTGAAAAGAAGTATTCTTTTTATACTGCTTTTGCTTTACTTCCTGCTTATTTACTCGCAACCCAAATACGATTTTCGTAACAAAACACTAGTTTCCGGTACCAGTAATCAGGTGGGGGCGGTATACAGGTTTAATAATGTGGCATCGGGGGTAGATGCTTTTGTAACTATAATAGATATCACAGGTGGAATAACACTAAATGATATCGATGGCAGCTCCGGGTTTGCCGAGGCGCTGCAGCCGGTGATTAATATTCCGGCAAAATCTTCGGGTTATGCTGAATTCCGAATTAATTTTCTTGTTGGCGGCACAAACACGCCCATGGTTCAGGCTGAAGTACCGATGACGCCTATTGATGTGGATGGCCAGGTATATTCAGGCGATTCGCTTTTTGAATACGATATGGTTCAATATAATTTTCCTTCGGCTTATTTTGATTATAATTTTAGCGGCACCGAACTCAGCATTTCTTTTCCGTCAGGCTGGGTTCAGGGAGATAATATTGCCGCAATTGATTATCCGGGTATTGACACCACAGCAAAGCAGGTTATGTTTACTGTTGTTAACGGAAATATTTCGGATGTTATTTTTCGGGTGGGAGGTACCAACAATTCCACTAGTTCGAGACAGCGTTTAAGAAGCGTTTATTTTCAAACATTTTATTATCCTAATTCGATTTTGCTGGATGGAACCAGCCTGCAATCATTTCAAGGGAATCAAAACACCAGTTCTGTTGATCTTGTGTGGAAACTGTACAAGAATCATTGTTTGAAAAGTATTTCTCTTGAGAAAAGTTCTTCCGGAAAAGATTTTACGACTATTGCAGAATTCTGGCCCGGTACAGACGGCGAGTCTATAACCGATTTCAGCTTTTCTGACCGGGAAAATATCTCAGGTGTTGCCTATTACCGGCTGCGGCTTGTTCGTGTTACAGGTAAGGTGGAATACAGTAATGTATTATCTTTTAAATCAAACACCTCCTTGTCTGGCAATTTCTTAAAGATTTATCCGACCCTGGTGAAGAATAATCAGTTTACGGCAATGATTCAGTCGGACGGGAAACAGCAGGGCCTTATAGAAATGCTCGATTATTCAGGACGGGTGGTATATAAAAAAATGTTGTTGCTTGAAAACGGCATTAACAATATTTTGATAAACAACATGGGCAGCTCCTTAAAAGGAACTTTTATCGTGAGAGCAGTTTTGGATAATAAAATTTATACCGGCCATGTGTTAGCTAAGTAATATTCTTTCGAATTGAGCTGATTATAATTTCACCCATTAATAACTGAAAATCCATGAAATCAAAATAAAACAAGTTTAAATGAAATTAAAGCCGGTATCCTGAATCGTTTCCATACTTTTCCTATGAAAGCACGTATCAGGATGTAAATCCAAATTGGTACCTTAAAGAGAATTAAGATTCAATCGATGAAAAATTTCCGGTAGCCTGAAAAACCAGTAATCGGTATCCTGTGAATAAAAATTCAGAAATCCTGAAGAACCAAACAAATTCTCTAACCTAAAATGTGTAAACGCATGAGTTGAATGGTACCCAAAAAAGAAGGAGGGGCATTTCTGCCCCTCTTTTTATTTTACGCCTTGCTGTTTTTTTTGAGTTTATTTTTAAACACCTTTTCAAATTTTTCCAGTTTGGGTTTTATTACAATCTGGCAGTATGGGTTTTTATTTTTATTGTTGGCATAATACTCCTGGTGATAATCTTCGGCAGCGAAGAACTGCACATAAGGTTCGATGGTCGTTACAATCGGGTTGCTGAAAGCGCCGCTTTTATCCAGTTCCGCTTTGTATTTTTCGGCTTTTTGCTTTTGTTCGTCATTGTGGTAAAACACCACACTTCTGTATTGAGGACCCACATCGGCTCCCTGCCGGTTGAGCGTGGTAGGATCGTGTACCTGCCAAAAAACTTCCAGCAATTCATCAAAACTGATGATGGCGGGGTTGTAAACGATCTGAACACACTCTGCGTGTCCGCTGGCGCCGGTACTCACTTCTTTGTAAGTTGGATTATCGGCATGCCCGCCGGAATAGCCTGAGGTTACCTGCTGCACTCCTTCCAGTTGTTCGAAAATAGCTTCGGTACACCAGAAGCAGCCGGTACCCAAAGTGGCAGTATCAAGGCCGGATGCTGATTGTGCTTTTACAGCAGGATTTTGTTCAAAAATATTGGTGATTGCCATATGCTTAGTTGATTTTTCTGAATGCGTGGAGCCTGAGCAGGAAAAAATTCCGGAAATGCTGAATATGCCGGCAGCAAGAAAAGGAAACATTGAATTCTTTTTTAAAACCGAAATCATTTTTTAACAGGATTTCATGCAATTTACGACGAACCGGAAAAGACGGTTTGTAAAACAAACGACACAACTTTACTTTTCCAAAATGATTAACATTTTGATGAAGTAAAAGTTTATTGTGAAGAAATTTTTCAGCTTGCCCATCGGCAATGTGTACAATTGAATTGTTGGGGACAAATTATAGCTCTGCAGACGCTTATTATACCGGATGCTATATTACCGGTTACTCTCTATGCTCGTTTATGAACCAGATGAATAGAGGCTATAAACCCAAAATTTTAAATAAAAAGCATCAGGCTACTGCCTTCTTCACCAATGCCGCTGCTTCGCTCAGTAAGATAGCCGATTGTACTTTCAGCCCGCTTTCATCAATCAGTTTTTTGGCTTCTTCGGCGTTGGTACCCTGCAGGCGCACAATGATGGGTACATTGATATTTTTGATGTTTTTATAAGCATCGATTACCCCCTGTGCCACACGGTCGCAGCGAACGATGCCGCCAAAAATGTTGATCAGGATAGCTTTTACGTTGGGGTCTTTTAAAATGATTTTGAAACCGGCTTCCACTGTTTGGGCATTGGCTGTACCGCCCACATCGAGAAAGTTGGCCGGCTCGCCCCCGCTAAGTTTGATCATATCCATGGTAGCCATGGCAAGCCCTGCACCATTCACCATACAGCCCACATTACCATCGAGTTTTACAAAATTGAGATTGTACTGACCGGCTTCCACTTCGGTGGGATCTTCTTCAGTAACGTCGCGGAGAGCTGCCAGATCGGGATGACGCATCAGTGCGTTATCATCAAGGTTCATTTTGCAATCGACTGCAACAATTTTATCATCTGCTGCTTTGAACAGAGGGTTTATTTCGAGCATGCTGCAATCGAGGCCCACATACGCATTATACAGGTTGGTTACAAACTTTGTCATGTTTTTGAAAGCTTCGCCTTTCAATCCGAGGTTGAAGGCGATCTTACGGGCCTGAAAGGGGAGCAGCCCCCCGCCGGGGTGTACCCACTCTTTAAAGATTTTTTCAGGAGTATCGTGTGCCACATCTTCAATATTCATTCCTCCTTCGGTACTGTACATGATCACGTTTTGTCCTTTACCCCGGTCGAGCAGAATGGATAAATAAAATTCTTTTCTTTCGGAGGGGCCATCGTAGTACATATCCTGCGCCACCAGTATTTTATTTACTACTTTGCCGGCGGGGCCCGTTTGTATTGTTACTAAAGTACCTCCCAGAATGGCTTTTGAGTATTCAATGATATCATCAAGCGATTTGCCCACTTTTACCCCGTTTATACCGGTTTCTTTGATTTTACCTTTTCCCCGGCCGCCGGCGTGTATCTGGGCTTTTACAACGGCAAACGGACTGCCAAACTGGGTTTTGATCTGGCGGTAGGCTTCTTCTGCTTCGTGAACGGTGCTGCAGGCATAGCCTTCCTGCACCGGCACATTGTATTTTTTTAAAAGTTCTTTGGCCTGGTATTCGTGGAGGTTCATTATAAATCGGTTTTTGCGAAGATAAAAGAGTTTTGTTTATAGTTTATCGGTAAAAGTTTCAGGCTTTACTTTTAAGGTTGAATACCGGGTTTTGATTATTCCGGGTATTTATTTTTTAACTTTCGGCATGCACAAATGGTTTACAGCAGCTATTTTTTTGTTTTATTCTTGTACGAATGTCAAAAAAATAAGTTTTCCAACCCGCCATCATTCGTCATTAACCGGTACGGAGTTTTACCGGCAGGCTGCGGCCATGCAGTGGAAACAACGGGATTCATTTGCTCTGAAAGAAATTCTTTCCGGCAATGTGCCGGACTTTCTGAAAAAATTTGCTCCGGTAAAAACTTCCATTACGGATTCAACAACCGGTAAAACTATTCATGCCGTTTATTTTGTCTCTCCCGATTATATCAGTATCGGCAATAATCATGACTGGGCAAGAATTCCATTAACGCCAATGACGGCCCAGCAAATAGCCGATTCGCTGGATTGTTTTTTGCCCACGCGAAAAATAGCGGATGATATTTATAAAGCGGCCAAAGTGAAACTGGCGCCGGTACCCATGTATGCTTTTCGCGACAGTACCGTTACCCTGTGGCATCATCATCTGATAATTGAAGGGCAAAGAAAGGGCAAAAAGGGATTGATAGCCGGAATAAAAAAAGATGTAATCATAAGCGGCAAGATATTACGCGATCCGAAACCAAACCGGGTGGCAATTTACGGCTGGCACAAGCCGGATGGAAAACCCATTCAGCCACTTTACACCGGGCACGTCGACTGGTATGTGGATTACAGTCATGGCATAAGACTGGTCTGCCGCAAAATAAAGGTGGAAAACAAATGGATGGATTATACCGATATTTTAAATGATAAACTGCTGAAACGATTGCTGTGCGATGAAGACAATTGTGATTTCTACCGGTATCCGCAAACGGAACGCTGATAATTCTATATTTGCAGGCTTCAAGTATGTGACTATGCAAGATGAAATCATGAAAAAGCTAACCGAAGCGGCATCATTTTTAAAAAATAAATACGGGCATAAACCAGACGTGGGAGTGATATTAGGAAGCGGGCTGGGAAGTTTTGTGAATGAAATGCAGGTAGAAAAGGAGATCAGTTATTCCGATATACCTCATTTTCCCGTATCAACCGTGGAAGGGCACAGCGGCAAACTGATTTTTGGAAGAATCTCGGGTAAGACTATTGTATGTATGGCCGGCCGGTTTCATTTTTATGAAGGATATGAAGCGCATGAAGTGGCATTTCCTGTCCGGGTGCTGGGATTACTTGGAATTAAAACCCTGATGATCTCTAATGCCTCCGGCGGTGTAAATGCAGCGTATAAGGTGGGCGACCTGGCGATAATTACGGATCATATCAGTTTTGCAACAAGAAACCCGCTTATCGGAAAAAATATTGATGAACTCGGCCCGCGGTTTCCCGACATGAGCGAACCTTACAAAAATGATCTTATTGAAAAAGCAAAAGCAATTGCTAACAGGCTGGGCATTGAAGTGAAAGAAGGCGTTTATTTTGGTGTAACGGGCCCTACTTTTGAAACGCGTGCCGAATATAAAATGATTCGCCTGCTGGGGGGCGATGCAGTGGGTATGAGTACGGTTCAGGAAGTTATAGCTGCTAATCATATGGGAATACCGGTTTTTGCGATGGCCGTAATCACCGATCTGGGGGTGAGAGAAGAAAATAACCGGATCACTCACGAAGAAGTTTTACATTTTGCAAAAGCCGCCGAACCTAAACTGACAGCCATTTTCAAAGAATTAATTGCCACGCTTTAACTTTTTATCGCTGCGCCGTTTCAAACGGCAGGTTTATCTTCGTGCAGTTGTTTGTATCCATTGAAGAATAGTTTATTATACCTGATTTTTTTTTCTGCGGTTCATCTGCCTTGCATTTCTTTTGCGCAGGAAAGGCCCATACGGGCGGGGGGCGGAAGGCTGCCGGCAAGCCTTCCGGGAGGGCTGGGCAATATTGTGGGCGGCAGAGGGCTTAGCAGCAGCGGAGGAGGAACAACAGGAGACAGCCTGCAGCACCGCAATTATTCTGATGATTCGGTGGCCATTACTTTTCGTTTACCATTTGCGTTACAACCCACCCGTCTGGATACTTCCATCCGCGATTTTACAACCCGCTTCCCAATACCTGCACATCATATTTACCTTGGAAATCTGGGCACGGCAACGCGTTCGGTATTATTTCTTCCGGAACTGAAAAGCGGTTGGGATCCGGGTTTTCATGCGTTTGACGCATACAAATGGAAACCGGAATCGGTACGATTTTTTAATACAAACAAACCTTACACCGAACTAAACTATCTGCTGGGAAGCAAAGTGGAACAAATGATAGAGGTGCTGCATACGCAAAACATCCGTCCGCACTGGAATGCTTCTTTACATTACCGTCTTATCAATTCTCCCGGTTTTTTTAAAAACCAAAAAACAAATCATAACAATTATCTTATTACTTCCGCGTATCAATCAGTAAACAAGCGTTATAACAATTATTTTATACTGGTTGGCAATAAACTGCAATCCGGCGAAAGCGGCGGACTGAAAGATGATCAGGATTACCTCAACGATCCGGTGTACGATGACCGCTTCAACATTCCCACCAAGATGGGCGGAGATCAGCCCTTCGGAAGCAATTTTTTCAGTACACAAATAAACACAGGCAACCGTTACCGCGAGTTTTCAGTTATCCTTCGCCAGCAGTATGACTTTGGCCGCAAAGATTCGCTGGTGACAGATTCAACAGTCATCCCTTTGTTTTATCCGAAACTGAGATTCGAGCACTCACTGAATTACAGCACGTACAAGTATGAGTTTATCGATTTTCTGGCCGACTCCCTTTTTTACGACAGTACTTATTCTGTAACCCTTTCCGGTAAAACAGACAGCGTACGGTTATTTGATTCGTGGAGGGAGATTACAAACGAATTTTCAATTTACCAGTTTCCCGATGCCGGTAATCTTCAGCAGTTTTTAAAAGCGGGCGCCGGTATTCAAAACATTCGGGGCTATTTTGACTCGCTGAATCAAAGCTTTTACAATTTTTATTTACAGGGCGAATACAGAAATAAAACAAAAAACCAGAAATGGGATATGGTGCTGAGCGGCAAACTTTTTCTTAGCGGGTTAAACTCGGGAGATTATCATGCCTTGGCAACTCTGCGAAGGATGGTGCCCAAAAATGGTTCGTATGTAGAATTGGGTTTTCGCAATACCAACCGGACGCCTTCCTTTATTTTTGACAGACGCAGCAGCTTTTACATCGATGCCCCACAAGATTTTCAGAAAGAAAACACCACGCATTTATCGGCTGCTGTTTTTCATCCAAAACCGAATCTCAGGTTATCGGGTCATTATTACCTTGTCAGTAACTATACTTATATCAGCGGGTTTTACAGGTTGCGGCAGGAAAATACCTTGTTCAATGTACTGCAGCTGAGTGTAGAAAAAGTATTCCGCCTCGGGAAAAATTTCAACTGGTATTCGGATGTCTGGTTTCAGCAAAAGACCGGCGGGGTTGAATTAAATCTTCCGCTGGTGTTTACCCGACAGCGTATCGCCCTTGAAGGGCATTTTTTTAAAAATCTGAATTTATCCACCGGCATTGAAGTACGTTACCATACTCCGTATAAAGCCGATAACTATTCGCCGCTGCACGGAAGATTCTTTTACCAGAACCAAACCGAAATATCCAACCGCCCGGATATTTCTCTATTTATTCATTTACGCATTCGCAGTTTCAAGGCTTACTTCCGTGTTGAAAATTTAAATGCGGCTTCATTTCAAAACGGTTTCGGGTTTTTAAATAACAACACGCCGGCTCCCGGCTATATTTATCCCGGCCTGCAAATACGCCTCGGGATCTTTTGGAATTTTGTTAACTGATTGACAAATTCTTACATTCTTAAATAAAAATCGTTCAGCAGAATTTTTCTTCATTGGCCAGTCCTCTTATCTTTGCATCATACCAATGAAAAAAGTCATTGCCTTTCTGATGCTGGTTTTCTACTTCGCTTTCAGCAGCGGCGTAGTTATAAATCTGCATTACTGTATGGATCGCTTCGATTCCTTTTCGATCGGGGCGTCGGCATCCGATGTGTGCGGCAAATGCGGAATGCATACAACGGATGCAAACGGATGCTGTCGCGATGAATTGAAAGTGATTAAGATTGACGACGGGCAACTGGCTTCCGGCATTCAGCTTAAATTCAATACGCCGGCAGTGGCAGAACAACCCGAATTTTTTGTAACTGCCGGATCGGTACAGGATCTTTCCATTCAATATTCCGGCAATCATTCTCCGCCGCCCGATAAACAGCCTGTCTATCTCCGAAATCGCGTTTTCAGGATTTAATTTTTATGAACCCGGCCTGAGTGCCGCTATTCTGCTTGTGTTGCGTCGCACTCTTGTACGTTCGTATCGCTATTCGGCAGCAGCAACAAACTGCTCCGGTAAATCAAACTTTAAAAAGTAATCAAAAAAAATGTAAGCATATGAGAACGCTTAAAATAGTTTCTGCTACTATAATACTCTTTTCAATAATGAATTTTTCATTTGCCCAAAAGACCCAGAAAGAAACTTTCAAAGTATCGGGCAATTGTGAAATGTGTAAGTCTAAAATAGAAAAGGCCGCCAAAGCCGCCGGCGCTACCTATGCAGAATGGAATGTGAACACAAAAATTCTTACGGTTAAGTACAGCTCTGTCGAAACAAATACAGCAAAGATTCAGCAAAAAATAGCTGAAACAGGATACGATACTCCCGGGGCAAAAGCAACCCGCGAAGCCTACAATAAACTTCCGCGTTGCTGTAAATATAACCGGGAGGACGATGAGCCAGCAAAATGCTGTGAAAATGAAAAATGCGGAAAAGAAGAGAATTGCTGCAAGGATAAAGATTGTTGTACCGAAGGCAAATGCGAAAAAAGCAGGTGCTGATTCAAATATTAATTGACCCTTTCCGTTCAGGAAAGGAAACCAGGTTATGATCACATTCAGAAAAATAGGTTTACCGGCTTTTCTGCTGTTTATCGCTTGCAGCATGGCCGCTCAGGTGAGGCAGGGAGATGCTGCCCCCGAGATAGCGCTGCCGGGCATTAATGGCGATACCATCCGGCTGTCATCTTTAAAGGGCAAAGTGGTGCTGATTGATTTTTGGGCTGCCTGGTGCGGACCCTGCCGGGCTGCCAATAAACAAATGGTAAAGCTGTATCCAAAATATAAAGAAAGAGGATTTGAAATTTTAGGTGTTTCGCTGGATGACAGCAAAAATGCGTGGATAAAAGCAGTGAAGAAAGACAAGATTACCTGGCTGCAGGTAATCGATAACGGAGGCTGGCAGGCTAAAACGGCCCGCCGCTGGAATATTTACCAGTTGCCTACTTCATATCTTGTCGATAAAGACGGTACGCTGATAGCGATGGATCCCGAACCCAAAGAGCTGGAAAAAATGCTGAACCTTTTACTGGAGTGATCATAACCCTAATTTTTATGGGTTATGAAAAATGGATTATTGATTTTGTTTTTTTTCGCCAGCATTGGCTTGTTTGCACAAAAAGACACTACGGTTGCTTTTAAGGTTTTTGGTAATTGTGAAATGTGCAAGATGCGGATTGAAAAAGCCGCCCTGATAAAAGGGGTAAAATCCGCCGGCTGGGATATAGATACAAAAGTGTTTACTCTTGAATACGACCCCCGCGTTGTTTCGCTGCAAAAAGTACATCGCAAAATTGCAGATGCAGGACACGATACCGAACTGGAAAAGGCAAAAGATTTCGTGTACAAGGGACTCCCGGATTGCTGTCTTTACCGCGATGGAAACAGGGAAGAGCTTACGCATCGCGATGGAGAAATGGCTGATGCGGAAAAAGAAATTCTCGGTGTCGTAATGGAAATGGATGAGAAGGGAAATCTTAAACCCCTTTCGGGAGCCAGTATTATTCTTTCTGGTTCTGAACAGGGTACGGCAGCTAATGAGAATGGTTTTTTTAAACTCATGCCATTGAAAGATGAAGTAACTCTGGAAATTAGTTACGCCGGCTTTCTGCCCCAGAAGGTTGATGTTAAGGCCGGTCAGCACCTTACGATCGTACTGAATTCGGCCAAAGAGTTGCAGGAAGTAAAAATTATATCCGGCAGAAAATCTTCATTTATTTCCGCTGCATCGGTCATTCGCACCCAGATAATGACAGAAAAAGAATTGTTTAAAGCGGCCTGTTGTAACCTGAGTGAAAGTTTTGAAACCAATCCATCCGTAGATGTATCGTACAACGATGCCGTTACGGGATCGAAACAAATTCAACTGCTGGGTTTGTCCGGCAATTATCTGCAGCTGACAGTGGAAAATCTTCCGGGACCGAGGGGCATAGCAACATCCTGGGGATTGAATTCTGTTCCGGGTACCTGGATAGAATCTATTCAGCTTACAAAAGGTGTGGGGTCGGTTGTCAATGGATTTGAAAGCATCGCCGGACAGGTAAATGTTGAATTAAAAAAACCTGAAAACAGCGGGCGGCTTTATGCCAATACGTATATTAATAATATGGGCAAAACCGACCTGAATTTGAATCTTTCAAAAAAGATCGGCAGCAAATGGTCAACAGCATTGTTGCTGCACGATGCCTTTTTAAGTAACACTGAGGTAGATTTTAATAAAGACGGTTTCAGGGATTTGCCTACCGGGAATCTGTTCACTTTTCTGAACCGATGGAAGTTTGATAACAATAAGGGGGTGCTGGCCCAGTTCGGCTTCCGGTTGCTTGATGATAATAAGGTAGGAGGCCAAACCGCTTTTGAAGAATCGAAGCATAAACTTACCACAGATTACTATGGAGTGGGTATAAAAACGAAACGGCACGAAGCGTTTGCCAAGATGGGCTATGTGTTTCCTGAAAAAAGATACAAAAGTATTGGCTTGCAACTGGCCGCTTTCCGCCATCATCAGGACTCCTATTTCGGATTATCGGTGTACGATGCTACGCAAAAAAATTTTTATGCCAACCTTATTTACCAGTCAATTCTGGGAAATACCAATCATAAGTTCAGAACAGGGATAAGTTTTGTAACCGATGATTACAACGAAAAATACAAGAACAACAACTATAAGCGAACTGAGAATATCCCCGGTGCTTTCTTTGAATATACTTATACCGGCGGCGATAAACTGGATATAATTGCCGGTATCCGCGGAGATCATAATAGTTTGTTTGGCTTCTTTGCAACGCCTCGATTGCATATAAAATACCAGCCGGTAAAAGGAACAACAGTAAGAGCAGGGGCCGGCCGGGGCCAGCGTACTGCGAATATTTTTGCCGAGAATCTCAGTGTGTTTGTAAGTTCCCGGCAGGTTCGTATTGTGAATTCCGCATCAGGCAAAGCTTATGGCCTGCTTCCCGAAATTGCCTGGAGCGAAGGAATAGGTATTGATCAGCGTTTCCGCTTGTTCAGCCGAAACGGAAATTTCAGTGTTGATTTTTTCAGAACCGATTTTCAGAATCAGGTAATTGCCGATCTGGATCAAACGGCGAGGGAAGTAAGTTTTTATAATCTTGACGGAATATCTTATGCCAACAGTTTCCAGACCGAACTGAATTACGAGTTGCTGAATAAACTGGAATTCAGGCTGGCCTACAGGCTGTTTGATGTAAAAACAACCTACAATAATCAGTTGCTTGAAAGGCCCTTAATTGCAAAACATCGCGGCTTCGCCAATCTGGCTTATGAAATCAGTGGCTGGAAATTTGATTATACCATAACGTATAACGGTACCAAGCGAATTCCCTATACCGGAGATAATCCTGTAAGCTACCGGATGACAGAACGTTCGCCTTCTTACATCATAATGAATGCGCAGCTAAGCAAAACATGGGGGAATAAATTTCCCGTGGATGTGTATCTCGGCGCCGAGAATTTAACCAATTACTACCAGAACCTGGTAATTCTTGGCAGCGATGAGCCCTTTGGACAAAATTTTGATGCGTCATTGATCTGGGGACCCGTGTCGGGCCGGATGTTTTATGGGGGTGTAAGGCTGTTGATAAACTAAAAACATTCAGGATTCCTGTACCATAATATTTGATGTAACCTTTTCACTCAGTTGCACTTTCTGCTTATTAATTTCGGTAATGCAGGAATAATCATAGTGCATTTTTTCGATCATCCTGATCCGGGTACCGGGTTTTATATTTAGCCTGCCAAGATACTCCAGAAACGCATCGCTGGTATCGGCAAGGTGGCTTACGGTATAGGTTTTTCCGGCCGTGCAGGAATTCAGGGGGATAGTCGTGTTATTTTTAATTTTCCCGTATTTATCGGGTATTGGATCTCCATGCGGATCAAATGCGGGATTGTTCAGAAAATCAGCAATCCGGTCAATCAGATCTTTCGATTCAATATGCTCCAGTTGTTCGGCCAGGTCATGCACTTCGTTCCATTTATAATTTAATTTTTCTACAAGAAAAACCTCCCACAGACGGTGTTTTCGCACGGTCAGTAATGCCAGCTTTCTGCCTTTTTCGGTCAGGTGTATCGACTTGTCCTTCTGTGTCAAAACCAGTTTTCGTTTCGTCAGTTTGCGAACCATCTCGAGCACGGTGGCAGGGTTCAGTTCCAGCGCTTTGGCCAGCGCCACATTATTCACCTTGGTGCTGCCGCGGGTTTCCAGGTGGTAAAGGGTTTTCAGGTAATTTTCTTCGGAGTGGCGGGAAAAATGTGCCATAGCACAAAAATAAACGGATTGTCCGGATAAAAAAATTTGGTACACCAAATTATATTTTTTTGGATTACCTTTATACCTTTGTAAGGTATGGATAAGCGGAATCGGCTCATACTGTTTTTGGGGGTTCTGTTCTGGCCGGCTTTTTTTTCCGGTCAGGAGTGTGCACTGGAAGGCAGGGTTGTTCATAATTCGGGTTCTCTGATAAGCGCCACTGTTGTATTAAAAAATCACGGGAGGGCAACACTTACCGATTCTTCGGGCAGATTTTGTTTTAAGGGATTGTCCGACGGAGAATATACCATTCGGGTGACCATGACGGGCTATTCGGCTATTGAAAAAAAAGTGCGCCTGCCGGAAGAGAAATTTTTTTTGCATGAAATAAGCCTTTTACCGGTCGAGTCTTCGTTGGAGAATGTGGTGGTTACCGGCACCATGAGGCCGGTGAAGCGTTCAGAAAGCCCGGTTGCCGTAGAAATGTATACACCGCAGTTTTTTAAAAAGAACCCTGCCCCAAGCATTTTTGAATCTTTACAAAATGTAAACGGGGTTCGCCCGCAGCTTAACTGTAATGTATGCAATACCGGCGACATTCATATCAACGGACTGGAAGGCCCTTATACCATGATCACAATCGATGGAATGCCTATTGTCAGCAGTCTGGGATCGGTTTATGGCCTGTTCGGCATACCGGCACAAATGATCGATCGGGTGGAAATTATAAAAGGGCCAGCATCGGGGCTATATGGCTCCGAAGCCGTTGGCGGCCTTATTAATATTATTACAAAATCGGTCGACAAAGCGCCGCGCTTTACAGCGGACCTGATGGCTACGTCATGGCATGAATATATGGCTGATGCGGGTCTGAAGTCTGCTCTCGGAAAAAAAGCAACAAATCTGCTCGGCATAAATTATTTCAGTTATCAAAAGCCCTATGATAAGAATGAAGACAATTTCACAGATGTCACATTGCAAAATCGTATTTCGGTGTTTGATAAAATCAGCCTGGCCAGAAACTACAATCGTACAGCTACCCTGGCAGGCCGGTTTTTTTATGAAAACCGGTGGGGTGGTCAAATGCAATGGCAGCCGCGTTTCAGGGGAGGAGACAGTGTGTACGGAGAAAGCATATATACCACCCGCTGGGAGATGATCGGTAATTATCAGTTGCCCTTACAGGAAAAAATTCATGTGTCGTTTTCAGCTACTGCGCATGACCAGAATTCGTACTACGGCACCATATCTTATCAGGCGAAGCAGCGAATTGTATTCAGCCAGTTGGTGTGGGATAAATCATTTTTGCCGTTTCATACTTCTCTCATTGGGATAGCAGGCCGGTATAATTATTATGATGATAACTCCACCGCTACCATCGATACACTTACAAAGAACAACAGGCCGGATGCCGGTTTTGTTTCCGGTCTTTTTATTCAGGACGAATGGAAAATAAATTCGCGGCATTTTTTACTTTCTGGTTTGCGGGCCGATTATCATCCGGTGCATAAATATATTTTTACCCCCCGTGTGGCATGGAAATGGTCGTTGAATGATAAAGAGACAATCCGGCTGAATGGCGGAACAGGATTCAGAGTGGTGAATCTTTTCACAGAAGAACATGCGGCTCTTACAGGTGCAAGAGCAGTAGAGATAGCCGAAGAGCTGAAGCCCGAGCGGAGCTGGAACTTCAATGTGAATTACAGCAATCGCTGGAAATGGAAAAATCATTATTTGGGATTCGATGCTGCAGTCTGGTATTCGCGGTTTACCAATCAGATTATTCCGGACTACAATACTCACCCCAATAAGATTATTTATAAAAACCTCGACGGGTATTCTTCTTCAAGTGGTATTACACTCAATTTCGATTGGAACGTAGCTAACCGTGTGAAAACTTTAGCCGGCATAACCGTGCAGGATGTGGCCAAGTTCGAAATAAAAAACGGCAAAAGGCAGAAAACAGAACTGATACTTACTGAAAAATGGAGCGGTACCTGGTCGGTCAGCTATACAATTCCTGCCGAAAGGCTGACAATTGATTATACCGGCAATGTGTATGGGCGCATGGTGCTGCCACTGCTATCGGCGCTTGATCCCCGTCCGGAATTTTCAAAGGTATGGAGCATTCAGAATTTACAACTGACCAAACGGTTTTCATCAATGCTTGAAATTTATGCAGGAGTAAAAAACCTGCTTAACTGGACACCTGCCAGAAATTCTCCGTTTCTCATAGCCCGTTCGCATGATCCCTTTGATAAAAAAGTAGAATATGATGCCAACGGGAATGTTAAACCAACAGCCGAAAATCCTTTTGCCCTGACATTCGATCCTTCGTATGTATATGCTTCCAATCAGGGCCGGAGGATTTTTGCCGGAATAAGGCTGAATCTGCGCTAACCGCGATAGGAAGATGATTAACTTTAACGGGCTGCAATGAATATATAAAGTATGAAACCGGAAATGCTGATATTGACAGGAGTGCTCCTGATGGCTGTTCTGGCCTGGGTGTTCTGGCCTGAAAGAGGTCTGATTTCTGTGTTAAGAAGAATGAAGATGAATACACTGAAAGTGCAGATGGAAGATGCGCTGAAGTTTCTTTTCGATTGTGAATACAAAGGCATTTCCTGTAACCTCAACAGCATCGCCGGTAATCTGAATATTACAGCCAACAAGGCTGCGGATATTCTTGACCGCCTGCAGGCGATGGGGCTTACACATGGCAAGGGAGATGCTATACAACTGACTGATTCGGGAAGATCCTATGCGCTTCGTATCATAAGGGTTCATCGCATCTGGGAAAAATATCTTGCCGATGAAACAGGCGTGGGGTATAAAGACTGGCACCGGGCCGCCGACTTCAAAGAGCATACATTGTCTTATGAAGCCACTGAAAAACTGGCCGGCCGTATCGGTAATCCGGTATTTGATCCGCATGGCGATCCCATCCCTTCGGAAAGCGGCGAGTTGCCCGCTCATAAGGGTATTAGTCTTTCAAAAATGAATGAGGGAGCTATTGGCAGAATTCTACATATCGAAGATGAACCGGCCACCATTTATGAGCAATTGGTGGCGCTTGGCCTTTATCCCGGTATGGAAATATATGTATTGGATGTATCGGATGGAAAGATCACGTTTGCAGCGGAAGGAGAGGAGCATGTTCTGACACATCTTTTTGCCTCGGCTATAACGGTGGAATTACTGCAAAAGGAAGCTCCCGTAGCACGTAAATCAGAATTACTTTCTTCGTTACAGATTGGCGAAAAAGCTGAGATTATCGGTATATCTCCCCGCTGCAGGGGCCAGCAGCGGCGAAGATTACTTGATCTTGGTGTGGTTCCGGGGTCTGTGGTTTCTGCTGAAATTAAAAGCGCTTCCGGCGACCCCGTTGGATACAAAATTATGGGCGCCACCATTGGTATACGGAAAAACCAGGCAGATTTAATTTTTATAAAAAAATTACCGGCACATGAACAATCCGCATAATTGTGAAAATTGTCCTGTTCATCACAGGGAAAACCTAATCCGCCTGGGTATAGCGATGGATCGGGTAGATTACGTAGTAGCGCTGGCCGGTAATCCCAATACGGGCAAGAGCACCGTATTCAATAATCTTACCGGTTTGCGCCAGCATACCGGTAACTGGCCCGGAAAAACAGTGACCCGCGCCGAAGGAGGTTATTCTTATAATAATAAACGATACAAAGTAGTGGATCTGCCTGGAACCTACTCTTTGCTTTCTACCAGTACCGATGAGGAAGTGGCAAGAGATTTTATTCTTTTTGGCCGTCCCGATGTTACAGTAATTGTGGTTGATGCAACAAGAGTGGAAAGAAATCTGAATCTTGTTTTGCAAATACTGGAAATTACCGACAGGGCTGTTGTTTGCCTGAACCTGATGGATGAGGCAAGAAGAAACAACATTGAAGTGGATGAAAGAGTTTTGTCGAAAGAGCTGGGTGTGCCGGTGATACCCGCCACAGCACGGCAAAAGGAAGGCATGCCGCAGCTGATTGCTGCTATTGAAGAAGTAGCCACCGGAAAATACGTTTGCAAACCATATAAAATAAAAAGCAGGTCGGCCAGGTTGAATCATGCCATTTCCGGGTTAAAGGAAAAGCTGAAGGAAAGATTTCCCGGTTTGCCTAACCTGGATTGGGTGGCGCTTCGCCTGCTGGAAGGAGACCAGAATATTATTGATGCGGTACGTACGGGTCAGTTGGGAGATTTGAGCGAAGGAATTTTAAAAACAGAATCACAGAACTAATTAATTTAAGAATGGAAAAAACAATTAGTAATAAATCGGACGAGATTATTTCACTGGCAAATACCCTGCGCTGGGATCTGGGTATCAATCTGCATGATGCGGTAACGGAGTCGATTTACGAAGACGCTTCACGGATTGCTAAAAAAGCTGTTCACATCAAGGGTGGAAAACCGGCTTACCACTGGGATACACGCATTGATAAAATAGTAACCAGCCGATGGCTGGGATTTCCCATTATGTTTTTATTGCTGGCTTTGGTGTTTTGGATTACCGTAGCCGGGGCCAATTATCCTTCGGGCCTGCTGGCCTCGTTGCTAATTGATACGATTCATCCTTTTTTGAAAAGCGGGGCAGCCTCCATTGGTTTTCCGGGGTGGCTGAGCGGCGTGCTTATTGACGGAGCGTATCTTTCTTTGGCGTGGGTAGTATCTGTAATGCTTCCGCCTATGGCTATTTTTTTTCCGCTATTTACATTACTGGAAGATCTGGGATATCTGCCGCGGGTTGCTTTTAATATGGACAGTCTTTTTCGCAAGGCCGGCGCCCACGGAAAACAGGCGCTTACATTAAGTATGGGATTTGGCTGCAATGCGGCAGGGGTAATTGCTACCCGTGTTATTGATAGCCCACGGGAACGACTGATTGCTATTATCACCAATAACTTTTCTTTATGTAATGGACGCTGGCCAACGCAAATTCTTATTGCAACCATCTTTATCGGTGGTACCGTATCGGCTCAATGGGCAGGTTTGGTTTCCGCCGGAGCGGTAGTAGGAATTGCAGTTCTGGGGATTATTTTCAGTCTTATCGTTTCGTGGGGATTAAGCCGGTCGGTGTTGAAAGGTGAGGCTTCTGCTTTCAGCCTGGAATTACCTCCCTATCGGCCGCCACGTATTTTGCAAACGTTGTACACTTCGCTTGTTGATCGCACCATTTTTGTTTTATGGCGGGCAGTTGTTTTTGCTGTTCCCGCCGGCATGGTTATCTGGCTGGTGGCTAATATTCATATCGGTGAACTCAGTATTGCGCAGCATTTTATTAATTGGTCAAATCCTTTTGCGGCATTATTCGGCCTCAACGGAGTAATTTTGCTGGCCTACCTCATTGCCATCCCTGCCAATGAGATTGTTATTCCCACTGTGTTGATGCTTACGGTTCTTAGCACAGGCATTGAAGGCGTAGGTGCCGGTACAGGTGTGATGTTTGAGATGGAGTCGGTTGAAGATACCGAAAAGCTATTACGGGCAGGCGGCTGGACTTTACTGACAGGCATCAATCTTATGTTGTTCAGTCTGCTGCACAATCCCTGTTCTACTACCATCTACACCATTTTTAAAGAAACAAAAAGCGTCAGATGGACGCTTGTTTCCACCTTTCTTCCCATTGTACTGGGCTTTATTATTTGCTTTTTTACCACGCAGATCTGGCGGCTGCTGACAGGGTGATTGCATTTGCCGAAAATTGGGTTTCAGCAAATAACTTTTTATATTTGTAGCAATGCAAAAACGGATTGCGATACTATTATTAAGTATTGGCTTGCTCTCTCATACCGAATTGCATCAGCTATTAAAAATACCGATATTGGTTGAGCATTTTCGCGAACATCGCAGGCTGGACGGAAACATCAGTTTTTTCGAGTTTATCAAGCTGCATTATCACAATATTGTAGTGGATGATGATTATCAGCGTGACCAGCAATTGCCTTTTCGCGATACGGAATGCTTTGGTGTAACGGCATCCAATGCTTGTGAATTTTTCTCCGTGATCGTTGAAATCTGCCCGCCGGAAGAAATGACTCAGCAATTTCATCCTTACGTTGAAAATAATAAATCTCGCCTTGCCTTATCAGGCATCTTTCAGCCTCCGCGTCATACCTGAAATGATATAATCCATTTCAGTAAAGGCAAAAACATTTAATATGCTTCATGCAATAATTCGCTTTTCCATTCGGAATAAGCTGATCATTGGTTTATGTACGCTGGCATTGATCATCGCCGGCGTGATCGATCTGAGAAAACTCTCCGTTGATGCATTGCCGGATATTACCAGCAACCAGGTGCAGGTGATCACCGTATCGCCGTCGTTAGCAGCGCCGGAGGTTGAAAGGCTGGTTACTTTTCCGATTGAGCAGGCCAATGCCAATATTCCGGGCATTACAGAGATGCGTTCCATATCCCGCTTTGGTTTATCTGTAGTGACGGTGGTGTTCAGTGATGCAACGGATATTTATTGGGCAAGACAACAGGTATCTGAAAGGCTCGGCCAGATAAAAGACCAGATACCGGCTAATGCAGGCCGGCCCGAACTGGCGCCTGCTACAACCGGATTGGGTGAAATCTATCAGTATATTCTTCGGCCGAAGAAGGGATATGAAAGTAAATATGATCTTACTGAGCTGAGATCGATACAAGACTGGATTGTAAGAAGGCAACTACTGGGCACACCGGGTGTGGCAGATGTAAGCAGTTTTGGCGGTTATCTGAAACAATATGAAATAGCCGTATTGCCCGAAAGATTAAAAAGTATGAACGTAACCATTGCAGATGTTTTTTCTGCATTGGAAAAAAGCAACGAGAACTCCGGCGGCGCGTATATTGAAAAAGGCCCTGCAGCATTGGTGATACGTACAGAAGGGTTGGCCGAAACAATCGAAGAAATCGGAAAAATTTTTGTGCGACATACCGATACCGGCATCCCTGTTTATCTCAAAGATGTGGCCGATATCCGCATTGGTCATGCAATCAGGTATGGAGCAATGACCTATAGCGATAAAGGCGAAGTGGCCGGCGCCGTAGTGCTGATGCTGAAAGGTGCCAACGCATCCAATGTAGTGCGAAACGTAAAGGAAAGAATAGAACGGATAAAGAAAACATTACCGGAAGGGGTGATACTGGAAACATTTTACGACCGCACCAAAATGGTGAATAATGCCATCGGCACTGTAAAAACAAACTTGCTGGAAGGGGCTTTGATCGTTGTTTTTGTATTGGTGCTGTTTCTTGGCAATCTTCGTGCAGGCCTGATTGTAGCATCTGTCATTCCGCTGGCCATGTTGTTTGCGGTTATCATGATGAATGTATTTGGAGTATCGGGCAACCTGATGAGCCTTGGCGCACTCGACTTTGGATTAATTGTTGATGGCGCTGTCATTATTGTTGAGGCTGTGCTTCACCGGCTTTCCCATAATAAGCATTTTACTGGGCTGACGCATCTTACACAACCGCAACTGAATGATGAAGTGGAAATCTCGGCCGGCAAGATGATGAGTTCCGCAGTATTTGGCCAGATCATTATCCTGATTGTTTATCTGCCCATTCTTACACTTACCGGCATAGAAGGTAAAATGTTCAGACCAATGGCGCAAACAGTTTCATTTGCGCTGATCGGCGCTTTTATTCTTTCACTTACTTATGTGCCGATGATGTCATCGTTGGCATTAAGCAAAAAATTGTTGCATAAAGATACCTGGGCAGATAAAATAATGAAATGGTTGCAGCGGTATTATAAGCCGGTATTAGAGAAAGCGCTTGTATTTCCCAAAATAGTAGCAGCGGGTTCATTAATACTGTTTGCAGCAGCACTTTTTATTCTTGGCCGGTTGGGCGGCGAATTTATCCCGAAACTGCAGGAAGGCGATTTTGCAGTAGATGCAAGAATATTGACCGGCAGTTCATTGACTGAAACAATAAAGACCACACAGAAGGCAGTTTCAGTTCTTGAGGAGCGTTTTCCTGAAATTGAAAAAGTAGTAACAAGAGTAGGCGCCAGTGAAATACCGACCGATCCCATGCCGGTTGAAATGACAGATATCATCATTACACTAAAACCCATCAGCCAGTGGAAATCGGCTTCTTCATTTGACGAGCTTGCCAATAAAATGAGCAGAGCGTTGCAGGAAATTCCCGGCATGACAAGCGGGTTCCAGTTTCCGGTGCAAATGCGTTTTAATGAACTGATATCCGGCGCCAGGCAGGATGTGGTGTGTAAAATTTTTGGTGAAGATTTGGATAGCCTTTCTGTATTTGCACAGAGAATGGGAAGTATTATTAACTCCGTAAAAGGTGCAAAGGATGTATATATTGAAGTGGTAACCGGTTTGCCGCAGATCGTGGTAAAGTATAACAGGGATGCCATGGCCCGCTACCGGTTGCATGTAACTGACGTAAATCAGGTAATACGGACAGCGTTTGCCGGTGAAAGCGCCGGTATGATTTATGAAAATGAGAGAAGGTACGATCTGGTGGTTCGTATGAAAGATGAAGCCAGACACGATATATCCGATGTAAAGCAGTTACTGATTCCTGCGCCGACAGGCATACAGGTGCCGCTGTACCAGGTAGCGGATGTAGAAATTGAAGAAGGGCCAAATCAGATACAAAGGGAAGATGCAAAGCGAAGAATTATAGTCGGTTTTAACGTCAGGGGAAGAGATGTTGAATCCGTTGTAAAGGAACTGAATGAAAAAGTAACTGTGCAATTGAGTCTTCCTTCAGGTTATTATGTGCAGTATGGCGGACAGTTTGAAAACCTGGTTGAAGCAAAAGAAAGACTTTCTGTTGCAGTACCTGCTGCTTTATTATTGATTCTTGTTATGTTGTATTTTGCTTTTGGTTCTTTAAAGTATGGTATTCTCATTTTTTCTGCTATACCACTGTCAACAATCGGAGGCATACTGGCTTTATGGATCAGGGGAATGCCTTTCAGTATTTCTGCCGGAATTGGGTTTATTGCACTGTTTGGCGTTGCTGTTTTAAATGGTATTGTATTGATTGCTGAATTCAACCGGTTAAAACATCAAAAATTACTGGATACCAAATCTGTTATTATGGAAGGGACACAAATTCGCCTGCGGCCCGTATTAATGACGGCGGCAGTTGCATCTTTAGGCTTTTTACCGATGGCATTAAGTCATGGCGTTGGTGCAGAAGTACAAAGACCTCTGGCAACTGTGGTGATTGGCGGACTGATTACCGCCACATTCCTGACACTGATTGTGCTGCCTGTTTTGTACGCATGGGTGGAAAAAGAAAAAAGACCCCGATCCCGTAGCATAAATCCCGGCGCGGCAATACTCGTTTTTTTATTGCTAACACAAGTGGCGAATGGACAAAAAACACTCTCTTTGGATGAAATGCTCAAAATGGCCGGAGAGAAAAACCTGTCTTTACAATCGCTGAAAAAAGAATCTGAGTATTGGAGCGTGTTGCAATCACGAGCATTTGATCCTTCCAAAACACAGGTGGGGATGGAGTATGGCAATATTAATAGTTTTAACAACGATACCCGGTTCTTTATAAATCAATCATTCAGCCTGCCTGTTGTTTACCGGCGTCAGCAGGAATTGTATAAAGCACATGCAGCCTCACACAAACAAATGATTAACTGGAAACAGGCAGAACTGCAAAGAGAAGTGAAGCTTGTGTTTTATCATCTTGCTGAAATGCTGGAGAGAAAAAAACTGTTGCTAAAACTGGATTCTGTTTACAGCCAGTTTCAGCAATCGTCAGAACTGAGATTAAAAACCGGTGAGAGCAATGTGCTGGAGAAAGCAACAGCCGATGCTCAATTGCAGCAACTGAAGCTGCAGCAGCAAAAACTGGATACGGACATCGCAATTTTGCAACATCGCCTGCAATTGTTGCTCAATACTGAAGAATTGCTGTTGCCCCTGTATGGTACATTAAAGAAGGAACAGAGCGGAGAACTGTTTTTGGATACGGCACAGGCGCTGAGTCATCCGCAGGTGCAGTATAGTTTGTCAAAAGAAAAGATTATGACGGCACAAACAGCCGCAGACCGTACAAAATTATCTCCTGATATCTCTGTTGGTTACAGCAATCTTTCCATTATTGGTTATCAAAGCCCTGACGGGGTTAATCAAAAATATTACAGTGGCAGCAACCGGTTTAATGTATTCAGTTTGTCTTTTGGAATTCCGTTGTTTAATAAAGTTGCAAAGGCAAAAATAAAAGCGGATCAGACTAATGAAGAGGTAGCAAGATTGGTTGCAGCAGCTCATGTTCAGCAAATAAAAACGGAAATGCAGCAATTGGCTGAAGAGCTGATAAAAAACCGGCAAAGCCTGCACTATTATGAACAGATCGGCCTGCCTCAGGCTGAACTCATTTTCAGAAATGCAAGATTGGCTTTTGAGAATGGTGAGATCAGTTATCTTGAATGGACCCTGCTTATGAACAATGCGGTAAGTATTCAATTAAATTACCTGGAAACCCTCAGTATGTATAATCAAACTTTAATACAGCTGGAATATTTAAGCACAAAATAAAATTATGCGTCACCTGATTTTTATAACCGCCGCTTTTTTAAATATTACATGTTCTTCGGGAAACAAGGAAGAGCCATCGGCTGCTGCGGAAGAAAAAGATACAATTACCTTAACTGAAGAACAAATAAAGAATGCCGGAATTGTAACGGGCACTGTTGAAAAAAAAGTGCTGAACAGCAAACTAAACGTAAATGGCCAGGTGGATGTGCCGCCTCAGAATATTGTTTCTATTAGTTTTCCGCTGGGAGGTTATCTGAAAACAACAAGACTGTTGCCCGGGATGCATGTAAACCGGGGCGAAGTGATAGCTGTGATGGAAGACCAGTCGCTTGTTCAGTTACAACAGGACTACCTGATTGCAAAAGCCAGACTGCAATACCTGGAAACAGAGTATGAAAGGCAAAAAGTACTCAATGAAGCTAATGTAAATGCAGACAAGGTTTTTCAGCAGGCTCAGACTGATTATAATTCGCAAAAAGTGCTGGTAAAGGGATATGCCGAGAAACTACGGCTGATCAGTATCAACCCGGACAAGCTGGATGAAAATTCCATTTCACGCAGTGTGCCGGTTTATTCGCCCATCAATGGTTTTGTATCAAAAGTAAATGTGAACATTGGTAAGTATGTGAATCCTTCTGAGGTATTGTTTGAACTGATCAACCCAGATGATATGCATGCTGCGCTGACGGTATTTGAAAAAGATATTTCCAAAGTAAGAGCCCGGCAGAAAGTGTGGGTTTCATTTATTGACGAGCCCTCTGTTGAATATGAATGCGAGGTATTGCTCATAACAAAGAATGTGGATGATAACAGAAGTGCATTGGTTCATTGTCATTTTGAAAAACAACCGGACAGGTTACTTCCGGGTATGTTTCTTACTGCAAGAATCGAAATCAGCAATACCGAAGTGACTGCAGTGCCGGAAGAAGCGGTTTTGAGATACGGCAATAGTCAATATATTCTGATGGCAGAGGGAAAGAATAGTTTTCGTTTGTTTCCGGTTGAGACAGGGATGACAGATGCCGGCTTTGTTGAAGTATTTAGTAAGGAAACAGACCTGGCAGGCAAAAGTATTGTTGTCAAAAATCCTTACCCTGTATTGTCTTTATTAAAGAATACAGCAGAGGAGGAATAGAATTATACAGTTGTTTTCAGAACTGGTTACCATCATTCGGATGGTGCTGTTGTTTGCCTGTCTTTGGGATCAGCCGTTTTATAATCTTCGCGTACAGGACTGAAAGTATCTATTAGCTTACAATCAGTAACAGCCACTGCCGAATGCAAAATATTTGAAGGAATTATATGATACATTCCGGATGTAAGCGAGCAGGGTTTCCCGTCGATTATCATATCCAGCTGCCCTTCGAGAATAAAAGTGATTTGCTCATTCAAATGCTGGTGCATGGGAACGCGGCTGCCGGCCTTTAACTCTACTAATCCGAAGCTGTGTTTTTCACCATGTGCATAATAGCCGGTAATACCGGGTGTGAGTTGTTTGGGTGTAAGTTCTTTTATCAGTTGCATGATGCTGATTTTGTTTTCGGTTCTGTTGATGCTAAGGTAAGCCCACGCCTTTTGCCATCATTCCCGCCAGTATGGGAATGATAAGAAGCAGTAACAATTCAAGGCGGATGACCCAAAAAATTTTTGCGGGTATACCAATGATTTCTTCTGCTTTCCCTTTCCGGTTCTTCAGAAAGAAAACTGTAGGATAGATGGAAAGAATCCCGATTGCTGCAAACAATGCCAGTTTGAGATGAAAAATCCAGTTTCGTGAATAATAAAATGAGGGTTTGCCAAAACCTCCCAGCCAAAGGGTTAAGCCGGCAGCAAGAAGCAGAACCGATGCTAATCCATAAATTCCATCAATTTTAGCTATCCTTCCTATTTCGGCCCGGGTCATTTCTCTTTTCAGTAAGAGATGTTCAGAAACAAGAGCACCTACGATGGTAAAAATGCTGATGAAATGAAGATACCGAAGCCCTATTTCAATAGTCATCCTTCTTTTTTTAAAAATGTGTACACGAATACTATTTTCATTTTTCAAACAAGCAAAAACTGCCGCCCACCCATTCTTTATCCTTATTATATCGTACGCCGATCATTTTTCCTTTGCTTAGTCTTGCCAGATTATTTGTTGGCACCGGCCGGGCTTCGCCGTCTTTCCAGAAATAAAAGATTCTTATTTCTGCTTTTGCCGGCACGTCTGGTGTTTTAATAACATCGGCGTATTTTACTTTTCGCTGCAGTATCCAGTTTTCAGGATCCTTTACGTTTTCAAGATCGGCAGCGGTGAGGTCGATCACCACTCCCTGGCCTGCAAACGAAAACAAGGGTTTCAGTACATAATTTTCAAGATCGGCAGGTATTTGTTTTACCTGATCCAGAAAATAGGTTTGCGGAACGTATGGATGGCGTATGAAGGGCAATGTGTATTTGCTGACGCGGTAAAACCAGTTGGGATGCGGACACCATTCCACATCCAGTGCTTCAAACAATATCTTTCCCTTTTCCTGCACATCCTGCGGCTGTTGCTGCAGGTCATCGAATATGAGCCGGTTATAGATACGTTTTATCCGGATTTTTTTTCCATCATGAAGATAATACAGCCGGTTACCTTCTTTAAGCAATTCCGTGAGGCAAACCATTTTGATGCCGAGGTACGCTTCGGTGCAGAAGAAATCAATTCTTGTTTTTTGTTTTTTGGGAAAAATTTCCAGCAGGATGACATTTTCCGGATCGTGATGACCAACAATGATTTCTTTCAGCAGTGTCAGATAGGTTTCCTTGTTATATCCGCCGAGATAACTGCTGAAATTTTTCGGAGCCGGGAAATGCTTCAGAAAAACAGCATCAAGCAATACTTCGTATGCAAAAAGCGTAGGGAAGCCCTGCATTTCGATCAGTTGCGGCTCGTGTGCCCCGTCGTCATTGATGCAGATACCAAAGTCGAAGGCGATAAAATGCGGATGATCATTTTGACCGGGTACATACAGATTTTCCGGCACTGCGTTTTGAGTCAGCTTACCGAATCCGGGATCGGTGATAACATCCACAATATGCTCGCAGGCATCAAGCATTTTTTGTGTAAACTCCCTGGAGACAAAAACAGGGGTTTCGGCTACACGAAATTCGATCTGGCCGGGGTGTGCCTTATGAAGATCGTCAAGAAAGGCCTGATATTTCTCCAGGGTAAAGTTTTTATTGAATGCATCGCGTATTGCCGGAATCATAGCCGAAATTTTGCAGCGGGAAGATAAGCATTATTGATTGATTGTTCCGGCGACATTCTCCGGGCGGGGTATTGTGCATTGCTGATGAGTGCTTGAAAAGTACAAGGGTGCGACGCAACAGGAGCTGAGCAAAAATGCAAAGCTGGTAAAAAATCAAATAAAAAATTGAATTTTCAGGCGGCTGCTTTTTTAAATTGTTCTACCGACTGATTAAGGAAGTTGGGAAGAATGTGCATGTAGGTCCACATGATTTTGTCGGGATCGTTCAGGTGTTCGATCATGCTTTTCCATTTTTCTTCGCCATGATTTTCAATAACGGTTTTCTTTTTTTCTTCCGTTTGCAGGTACATGCTCATTCCAATGGCATCGGCTTCGGGATGAAACTGTGTGCCGATCATATAGTCATTGAAACGGATGCCCATCACCGCCCTTTCGTACGGCACATGCGGCCGGTTTTTTTCAATGCACAGTATATGAGCCCCCATTTTTTCAAGTATGCGATGGTTGGGCTGTATTACCTGATAATCGCGGCTGTCTACTGCATAAAAGGGATCACGCAGCCCGTCAAAAACTTTTTCATGGTGACCGTTGTATATTGGGTGCACCGGAAATACACCGAAGGCCGTGGATTTTCTTTTGGAAACAATGCCGACATTATAATGACGGCAGACGAGCTGAAACGAATGGCAGATAAAGAATACAAATTTTTTATGAAAGTTTGAGGGGTTGTCGTTCCATCTTTCCACTTCATTGAGCCAGCCGAAGTATTTTTTTTCCCAGTCAGCGTAGCGGCTTTCTAACGGTGAACCGGGCCCGCCGCTGGAAATAAAAATATCATAACTCATATCCGGCACTTCATTTTTCAGCCGCACGTCAAATTCATCAAGGTCTAAATCAATTCGGTTAAATTCTCCCCACTGATTAATAATTTCCCTGAGACAACGCATGCCCTGATTAGGATGCCCTTCATAAAGATCGAGTATGGCTATTTTAATTTTTCTGTTGCTGGTCAACATAGGGACAAACATAATAATTATTTAACGTATGGCGCTGTCGTTTAGTTTACATACTTACCAACAAATGTGGATTTTCTGATTCTGGTAAACGGAAATCGTAATCCCGGCTATAAAATTATTATCTGGTCTTCGTTTCGGTGCTTCCTGCTTCCGCCTCTTATTTCTAATAAGCCGGCGATGGTGCTAGATCAGTGATCTGTCTGGTGTTTAAATTTTTCCGGATGTTTTTTGTGATGATCGGTTTTATCCTGATAGGCTTTGCCTGCTGATAAAATAGTGCCCTCATCATATAAATTACCAATGAGAGTAATACTGACGGGTAAACCGTTTTGGTTAAATCCCATCGGCATGCACAGCACAGGGTGGCCCGTCAGGTTGGTAATGGCCAGCTGCCTGCCGGCAAATGTAGGCACGATCAACACATCATAGTTTTTCATAAATGCATTCATCTCTTTGCATAAATTGTAACGATACCGGTTGGCATTGATGTATTCAACTGCCGGAATGGTTCGGGCCATACGGAAACTGTTTGGCCAGAAAGCTTTGTCCTGTCGCTCAATCAGGTCGTCCCGGTTTGTTCTGGTCAGTTCGTCAAAAGCTGCTGCGCTTTCCGCATTTAGTATAAGACTGATCAGATTGACCGGGTACATTGCCGAATCAGGAAAATGTACCGCCTTGAGATCGGCGCCAAGCGAGCGAAATACTTCAAGCACTTTCCATTCCTGCGCATCGGCAGGCAATCGTTTAAAAAAGTTATCGGCATAGGCAACCCGCAGTTTTTTGAAATCAGGTTTGCCGTCGTAGTTGAAGGGTTTATCTGCCGAACCGGGATCGAAGCCGTCTGTTCCTTTTATGTAATTAAAAACAATAGCTGCGTCTTCGGCGCTGCGGCAAATAGGTCCAATTTTATCAAGACTCCAGCAAAGTACCATTGCGCCATTACGGGATACCGAACCAAAAGTGGGTCGTAAGCCGGTGGCACCACAGCGGGCAGAGGGCGATACAATTGAACCCAGTGTTTCCGTCCCAATGGTGAAGGGTAATAGTCCGGCCGCAACAGCTGCAGCCGAGCCGGCCGATGATCCGCTGGAACCCTGCTGCAGATTCCAGGGGTTTCTGGTTTCGCCGCCAAACCATTTATTGTTGTATGCAAGTGAGCCTAAAGAAAGTTTAGCGCAAAGTACGGCGCCGGCATCTTTCAGTTTTTTATAAACATAAGCGTCTTCATCAATGATCTGATTCATGTAGGGAGCAGTGCCCCAGGTGGTTCTGTATCCTTTTACCGCAAACAGGTCTTTGAGTCCGTAGGGAATTCCGTGCAGCGGGCCACGGTACCTTCCTTTCTTCAGTTCTTCATCGGCACGTATGGCCTGAGCCAAAGCGGTATCTTCCGTAAGTGTAATAACACATTCAAGCGTATCGCCCCATTTTTTTAATCGTTCAATAAAAAACTTTGTGAGCTCCAGCGATGTTATCTTTTTTGTTTTAATAAGGCCTGCCAGCTGGGGAATTGAATAAAAAGCAAGATCATTCTTGTTAGCAGGTAATCTGGTTTCGATAAGAACAGGCATCACTGTTTTTTTTGAAGGATAAACCATGTTCATGCCCATCGGTACGGGCTGGAATGCAAAAGGGTAGGGGATGTCGTTTGATGGTAATGTTTTATGCAGATTTTTATAGAGTTGCAGGTTCGACAGCAAAGCGCCGGTCATGGAATCAGCTTCTGCTTCTGTAAAATCAAGATCATATAGTTTTGTCATTTCACGTATCAGGTTTATTGTATCTGTCTTTGTTTGGGCCTGTGTAAAAAAGGCCGTTGGCCAAAACAGGAGCAGGAGCATCTGTTTCATAAATAAAAATTTCAGTACCCGCAAGTTTAGGAATAAATGCTTAACCTTTGATGTAAATTTTACTTATAAAAGCATACATATGAAACCCTGTAATTATCTGTCGATTTTTTTACCTGTTATTTTCGCCGGGCTTATTTCCTGCAACCCGTCTGCCACGGAGTCAACCGGTAGAAATACTCCTGTATACAGCTACTTCAATTATGGCGATACCGGTGTACAGGCAGCAGGCATCAAAATGATTTCCGTTACTACACCGGCAGGAAATTTTAAAGTCTGGACAAAACGATTTGGCAATAACCCCCGGATTAAAGTATTGCTTTTGCATGGTGGTCCTGCTGCTACGCATCAGTACATGGAGTGCTTCGAGAGTTTTTTTCCGAAAGAAGGATTTGAGTTTTATGAGTACGATCAATTAGGTTGCGGCAATTCGGATAAGCCGGCCGATACCACACTATGGCGGCTGGATCGGTTTGTAGAGGAAGTGGAGCAGGTTCGAAAAGCTATTGGCGCTGACAAAACCAATTTTTATATTCTTGGTAATTCGTGGGGAGGCATCCTCGGTATGCAGTATGCATTAAAATATCAGGATAACATGAAAGCGCTGATTATAGCTAACATGATGGCCAGTTGTCCTGATTACGGCAGGTATGCCGAAGAGGTGTTGTCAAAACAAATGGATACCGCAGTGCTGAAGGAAATAAGAGCCATTGAAGCAAAGGGCGATTTTTCCAATCCGCGTTATATGGAATTGCTGGGTCCTCATTACTATAACCAGCATATCTGCCGCCTTGCAGAATGGCCGGAGCCGGTTAATCGCTCTTTTGCCGATCTGAATTATGAAATATATACCCAAATGCAGGGGCCATCCGAGTTTGGCATTGCGGGAAATCTGGCGCACTGGGATATAAAAGAAAGATTGAAAGAAATAAAAGTACCTACATTAACTATCGGGGCCACTTACGACACAATGGATCCCAGGCATATGGAATGGATGAGCAAACAGGTACAAAAAGGCCGCTTTCTTCTTTGCCCGAACGGAAGCCACCTGGCTATGTGGGACGACCAGCAGGTATTTATGAACGGTGTAATCCGGTTTATAAAGGATGTGGATGAAGAAAGGTTCTGATCAGCCTCAACGAAGCGCTTCTTCGATCAGTTGGTGAAATGTGGGTTCCTTCTTTACAATCCATTCCGGGAGGCGTTGTGCATCAATTTTCCATTGGTCCTCGTCTTTTTTCATGCAAAACATAAGCCGGTTACCCTTGTCGTCTACAACATCAACGGAAAAGCGGATCTCGTCTTTTTGACGCATCTGTCTGAAATTAAACTCCCTTAAGCGGCCCTGGGTATTGACAAGTCTTGTAAAGTGCAGATTTTTAATGAATCGTAGCTCCATACGTGGTGATTTCGAATGACCATAAGCTGCAATTACCATGCAAATACCCCTAAAATGTGGATAAGTTCCAAAGCGTTTGCATATGGTTAACGAAAACCTGTTTTATTTATTATTTTTCTTAATTTAAGATTGAATATTGATCCTCTGAAGACTTCTTTAATGCGCATATCCTGATACATTAATTGTTTACTCTTAAAAGCATTAAGTTATGAAGTCGGGTTTTTCCATCAAGCGAATAGAAAATCTCTTGCCCTTTCTTGTGACCGGTTTTTTTCTTTCTTTTTTATGTTCTTGTGCGGTTGGTTTAAAATCAAGCAGCCCTTTGTCTGCAGGATATGGAATTCACATAGCTCCGGGTTTACAGTTGGGCGAAAGCAAAAACTCTGCTCATTTAGTAACCGGATATAATAATATCTGGTTCAATGGCGGCGGAGGCAAGGGTGCTTACTTACAATTCGGAGGCCAGTTGCGGCATTCATTTGGTGACGCTGGTGGAAAAGGCTTCTGGGTTGGTGGTGAAGCTACCTATACACGATCCACTTTTAAGTATGATAATACTTCTTTTAAAGAATCAGCCAATGGCATCAGCTTTGCGCCCATGGCCGGTTACCGTTTTAAAGTAGCGAAAGTGCCGGTAAGCTTTTATGCCGCTCCGGGAATTTTGCGTACAGGAAAATTTTCGTCGGGTGGCATGACCTCAAGCCCGGCATTTACTGCATTCCTCGGAAGAATAGGCTTTGATGTTCATTTTGCTTCTCTGCTTTCTGATAAAGGAAGATGATCTTTTCATCTGCCGTTTTACAATTAAATAATTTTGCCGGGAAACAATATTTTATAATTTGCCCGAAACAACCGGTCATGAAAATAGCTCTCTCGGTTTCCCTTTTATTTTTTACTGTGTATGCATCCTCACAGTCATCCCATAGTCATGCGCTGCAAAGAAGCCTGAAGTTTCCGGACATACCCGGATATAAAACGATGAAATGTGATTTTCATCAGCACACGGTTTTTTCCGACGGAAGTGTATGGCCGGATATCCGGGTACAGGAAGCCCTTCTTGATGGTCTTGATGCCATCTCCTTAACGGAGCATCTCGAGTACCAGCCGCATAAAGACGATATACCGCATCCCGACCGGAATCGCTCTTATGTCCTTGCATTGAAAGAGGCAAAAGATCATAATCTTATAATCGTGCACGGTTCGGAAATTACCCGCCGGATGCCGCCGGGCCATAGCAACGCAATATTTATTGAAGATGCAAATAAACTGCTGGTAGATGATTCAGTAGCTGTTTTTCGTGAAGCAAAAAAACAAAATGCTTTTGTTTTCTGGAATCACCCCAACTGGGTAAGCCAGCGTAAAGACGGAATCGCCACACTTACCGACATGCACCGGATGCTGATACGGGAACAATTGCTGCACGGCATTGAAGTAGTGAATGATCAGACTTATTCGGACGAGGCATTGCAGATAGCGCTTGATCATAACCTTACCATTATGGGCACCAGCGATATTCATGGGTTAATTGATTGGGATTTTAAAGTGCCCCTGGGCGGGCATCGGCCCATTACACTGGTGTTTTCAAAAGAAAAAACGGCAGAAAGCATCAAAGAGGGACTGGTGAACCGGCGTACTGTTGTGTTTTATAAAAACCTTCTTATCGGCCGCGATGAATTTCTTATTCCGCTGATTGAGGAATCGCTGAAAATTAAAAAGGCCTCTTATATCGGCCGTTCGGATGTACTTTCTGTAGAAATTGAGAACAGTACCAATACGGAATTTATTTTGCAGAACTTATCCGGATTTACACTTCATAATAACAACGATATAGTTACTGTGAAACCAGGCGACAAAAATATCATCGAGGTAAAAACGAAAACAAGGCTTGCCGATATTAATCTGAAGTTTTCCGTACTCAGCGCAGTGAATGCCCCCAACAAACATCCTGTCGTTTCAATAAAAGGAAAAGTGGAATAAAAATTTTATTTAATTGCGAGGCAAGAATGATGCTTAACTTCAATCTGCCGTATCAGCATATTTATTTATTCTTTTTCCGAAGGTTTTTTGGAAACACCAATGATCATACCGGTAAGCAATTCCGGTGATGCGTCTTTTGCAACAAAAAATGAAAAAGTCAATAGCACCAGTCTGTATTTTGCGTACGGAGAGGGCAGAAGATTTCCTGTTCATTAAGGATACGACTGAAAGATTTATTAGCAGTTATAAAATTATTTGCCAAACCATTCTGCCACAAGATCAATCCACTCTTTATATGCTTTATAAATAAATCCGTGGCTGAGGCCGGTATTGAGTTTTATTTCTTTAAAGCTTTTAATATTCTTTCTGTTTTCGAAAATGGCCGTGCAGGTTCCATGCGGGTCCGAACTTTCGATAATGGAAAGAAAATGCCCCTGCAGTTCCACATTCAGAAAGTCTTTATACGTTTCGGGCCAGCAGCCTCCCATCATCACATATTTAATGTTTTTCTTTTTAACCACGGCAGCTACGCGAATGCCAATATCCCAGCCGGCGGAAGTGCCCAGCACAAGAATTTTTTCTGGCCTTACTCCCGCTTTCATCAGCCGGCCGATCTGTTTAGCTATTTTATGAACATAAAAAGAATCGGCTACATCCTTTTCTCTTACTTCGCTGATCACGATAAAGCCGCGTTTGATCAGCGAATCGAGTATATTGTTGTATTCATACAGGCCCCATTCCGGAGCGCCTTCATTTACTGCCATATCACCACGGCCGGTAACCACGCCGCCATGCAGGGAAAACAAATACCTGCCTGATTTTTTGATCTTTTGGGGCAAGGAAGTGGAGATGGTTTGAGCAGAAGCCATGTTGGAGACAAGAAATATCAGAATTGCAAGCACTTTCATAAATTGGTTGACAAAAAGAATTTTTAAAAATGAATACCAAAAATCGGAAATACAATTCTTGTATTGTATAATAGTATTCAGCAGAAATTCTTTTGGCGCTATTTTCAGGTTCTAACCAATATTTTTAATAGAAGAATTCTTCATTTATACTGCTTGTTCTGTGCATCGGCAACTTGATAAGAAGCAGAAAAATAACAGATCAATGCGCAGTTCAGCAATACTTACCATACGAAAAGGTTTATGGTGTGTGTTTGATACTTAAATGTAAGAACTTTCTTTTATGTTTAATTTCTGTAAGAAATGAGATAATGCATGGATATGGCTTGCTACGTCAGTGCACAACTTTTTTTTGTAAACCAGGATAATGTGTAAATGGTTGCTTTTTCAAATGCCTCTTCACTTTTGAGTACTTGCACTGCAAGGAAAGGAGCAGCCGGATTGCGATGACAAACCAATATGCGTCTGTACGTACTTACAAGTTTTAAAACGAAATCCTTCCGTTTATCGGAAGGATTTTGAAAAAACAACTTATTTACTACTATGCATTCCTGTTTATACAATTCAAATCTTCAAAAGCCGTTTCCAGGCGCTTCACAAAACTTTCTTCTCCTTTGCGCAGCCATACGCGGGGGTCGTAGTATTTTTTGTTGGGTTTATCGGGTCCTTCGGGATTACCCAGTTGTCCCTGCAGGTAGCTTTCATTTTTTTTATAATTGTTCAGCACACCTTCCCAAAAAGCCCATTGCAGATCGGTATCAATATTCATCTTGATAGCGCCATAGCTGATGGCTTCGCGTATCTGATGCTGCGGCGATCCGCTGCCTCCATGAAACACAAAAAATACAGGCCTGGGTTTTGTATTTAGCTTTTTCTCAATAAAATCCTGGCTGTTTTTCAATATCACCGGACGCAGCTCCACATTGCCTGGACTATACACACCATGCACATTGCCGAATGCAGCGGCAATGGTAAACAGCCGCCCTACTTTGTTCAGTTCGGTGTAGGCATATGCAACATGTTCGGGTTGCGTGTATAGTTTTTCATTTTCCACTCCGCTGTTATCCACGCCGTCTTCTTCGCCGCCGGTAACGCCGAGCTCAATTTCGATACCCATGCCCAGCGGCTTCATGCGTTGAAAAAAATCAACGGATGTATGAATATTTTCTTCAATAGGCTCTTCGCTCAGGTCGAGCATATGGCTGCTGAAAAGCGGCTGTCCTTTTTCTTTAAAAAATTTTTCGCCTTCATCTATCAGCCCGCTGATCCAGGGCAACCATTTTTTTGCAGCATGATCGGTATGCAATACCACCGGCACACCGTAATATTTTGCTACATTATGAATATGCAAGGCGCCGGAAACAGCGCCGGAGATATTGGCCTGTAATTTATCGTTGGGCATTCCTTTGCCGGCAATAAACTGTGCGCCACCATTTGAAAATTGTATGATAACGGGAGAGTTTACTTTTGCTGCGGTTTCAAGTGTTGCATTAATGCTATTGGTGCCGATGGTGTTTACGGCAGGCAGGGCAAACTGATTGTCTTTGGCATCGTTTAACAGCGCTTCCAGTTCCTCACCGAACAAAACGCCGGGCTTGTATTTACTCATTTATTGATAAATCGTTTTGGTGAGGGGCAAAGATAAGATGCAAACATGTTTTTATGAACCTTGCTTATCAAACGTAAGTTAGTCGCTGAATTTTCCGGTTTGTTTTTGGATAAAATGCAGATTCTTCCGCAGGGTCTGCTTCATATGTATTTTTACCAATTGCCCCATTGTTTTTGCTTTATTGTACGCAACTGTATTGAAATATTCATTCAGTTCTTTTTTTAACTGATTTGTTTTTTCCGGAGTCGAAATATTGTCTTTGGACATAATATTGAGCAGGTCCATGATGCGATACCTTGATGAAGTGAGCCGGAAAGCGATCATGGTTCTTTCTTCGGTCTGGTATTGTTCAATAGAATCTTTGTTGAGATGTTTTAAAGTCAGTTCTACCAGCGGATAATTTTCTTTAAAGAACTGCGGCAGATACAGGTTCTTTCTTCCTTCGTACGACTGCTGGTCAAAATCAATGCAGCGGATACGGTACTGATAATCCTCAATGTCGGGGGTAATATCAACAACAAAATTATAGCTGCGCATATCGCCCAGCAGGTGAATAAAGCAGCGTTCGTTGAACTTTACAAATTCTTTGGCTAGCCGGATTTTGTTGGTGGTGGCATCGTTCATCATGGTTTTAATAAACTGATCGCCGGGAATACCGGCTATATGTTCTTCCACCATTGTATTCTGGTGCGTAAAAAAATGAATGCGGTTGGGCGAAAGAATATGTTCCAGTTCAAGCCCGTAAATACGTGAAGCATCAGCAATCTTTATATAGTAATGATCGTAATTGTCATTAAACTTATTAACAATCCGGATGCGGAAAGGGTGAGAGTTTCCGAAAGTACAGTAGTCTACCCGCGCTACATCCAGATGATTTATAAAACTAAAATCCCCTTCTGTCTTCAGCAGCGCATAAATTTCTACCAGCCCTTTGCGGATATAGTCCCACTCACGGTTGTCATACACTGTTTTTTCCCAAAGTGTGTTTTTGCCGTTCTTGTCAAGAAGGGGAACCGAGTACGTGTAGCGGAGCAAATCTGTGTAGCTGACCGGCAGTTTTATTTCACGACCTACATTTTTCAGATAGGCATGCAGCAATTTGTTTACCGGAAACATCGGTTTCTTTCGGGAGGGTTTGTCATTTTTTTCCGGTAATGTATTATTATAATTGTCAGAAAAATTCATCAGCCGGTTTTGCTTTTTAGAAATATAACGAATAAACTCCGTATTTCTGATTATTCATTTATGGCCAGTTCATTTCTGAGTTGTATGAAATAGGCCGCGGCATAAAGTAATCGGCTGCCATACCAGCTAAATATTTCGCCATCAACCAGCCTGATTTTTGTTTCGGGCAACTGCTTTTGCAATTGCTTTACATGTTCCTCTTTGAAAGGGAAGGGTTCTGAGGAAAGAAGCAGCAACTGGCAACCGGCGCTTTGCAGTTCCTGTATTGTTACTTCCGGATAACGCTTTTTTCCGGAGTATATATTTTCAAAACCGGCGGTATAGAGCATGTCAGATATGAAAGTATCGCCGCCGGCCGTCATATAAGGATTTTGCCAGATCAGATAACAGGCCCGTAGCCGGGCACCGGGAGGCGGCAGTTGGGAGAAATTGTTTTTGATTTGTTCAAGCAGTTTTTCCGCTTCGTATTGTTTACCGGTAAGTATGCCGGTTTGTTCTATCATCTGATACGCTTCGTTACGGTTTTTTACATCACTGACCCATACGGGAAAATATTTTTCCAACTCGGCTATCTGATTTTTTTCATTTTCTTCTTTGTTGGCGATGATAAGTTCGGGATTCAGTTCAGCAATCTTTTTAATGTTCAGATTTTTGGTGCCTCCGATTCTTGTTTTATTGCGGAACCATTCCGGAGGATGTACACAAAATTTTGTAATACCCACCACTTCATTATTCAATCCTAAATCGGCAAGTAGTTCCGTTTGCGAAGGAACAAGTGAAATAATCCTTTTTGGAGGAAAAGTATTCAACGCTACAGTTCTTCCCGTCTGATCGGTAAATGAAGGCATTTCTTTTATGCGAAATTAACTGAAAGAAAACAGAGAGTAAGCGAATGAATGCAACAGCGGAAGATCACCGTAACCTCCTGTTGAAATTTTTTCAACAGGAGGGTATCAGATAAATGCTTTCAATAGAATTGGACTACGGTGATGTTGCAGTTTCAGGCTTTAACAGAGCCTGATTCCGGGTTAGGGGATACGGATTTCAACGGGCGGTTTGGTGAATTTTCAAAGGCGTATTGGAAAAAAAGGAAGTTGATTGATACTGGATTTTGTTTGGTATTCAAGGATAGGTTAGCGGAGCTGGTTTCTCATCGGATATGGATTCGGATTTGTTTCAACCAATCAACTTCGGGATCAAAAATAGTTTTGCTGCAATAAGTTTCATAGAGCAAAACTGCTGAATATTGGTGTGTAAATTTCTTCGTACATCTACTGCCGGTAAGGTGATACCCTTATCCGGGGTTTGCAAAAGCCTGTATTACGTCGTATTTGGTAACAATGTGAAAATTGCCGGCATCGTCTTTTGCCAGTACTGCGCCATTGTCTTTATTGATAAGATTGCTGAGTTTTTCTACAGGAGTAGAAAAGTCAACCAGCGGGAAGGGGGATTCAATAACAGATTCAATGGTTGAATTTTTTATATCGGGGTTATCAAATATTTTCTGAAACAAACCACCTTCGCTGATGGCTCCTACGGGGCCGTTTCCATTCATTACGGGTATATGTTCAATGTCGTATTTCTTCATCAGTTCTACGGCTTCGGCCACAGTTTGCGAAGGCTGAATGGTGATTAATTTTTTTGAACCTCTTGCGCTTACAATATCCTTGAAGGTTTTTACGTCCAGGAAGCCTCTTTCAATCATCCACTGATCGTTGTAAATTTTGCCTACATACCTGCTGCCATGATCATGAAAAATACATACAACCAGATCTTCTTTTTTGAGCCGGCTTCTTAACTGCATCAGTCCCTGTAGGCAACTGCCGGCGCTGTATCCGCAAAAAATCCCTTCTTCTTTTGCCAGCCTTCTGGCCATTACGGCGCCGTCTTTGTCTGTTACCTGCTCAAAGTGATCAATTACCCGCATATCATAGTTTTCAGGAACAAAATCTTCTCCGAATCCTTCGGATATATAGGGGTGCACTTCTTTCATATCCACTTCACCTGTTCTGAAATATTTAGTGAGCAAAGAACCGTACACATCGATAGCCCATACCTGTATTGCCGGATTTTTTTCTTTCAGAAACATGGCAGTTCCCGTTATAGTGCCTCCGGTGCCGGCAGTTACCACAAGATGGGTAATCTTTCCGTCGGTTTGATTCCATATTTCAGGACCTGTAGTTTCGTAATGAGCAAGGCGGTTGGCGAGGTTATCGTATTGGTTGCAGAAAAAGGAATTGGGAATTTCTTTATGCAGCCGCCGCGCTACGGAATAATAGCTTCGGGGATCTTCAGGTTCTACATTAGTAGGGCAAACAATCACTTCAGCCCCCAAGGCTTTCAGTATGTCTACCTTTTCCTTGGATTGTTTATCGGTAGTGGTGAAAATGCATTTGTATCCCTTCACCACTGCGGCTATAGCCAGGCCCATGCCGGTATTTCCGGATGTGCATTCAATGATGGTGCCTCCTGGTTTCAGTCTCCCGTCTTTTTCGGCCACTTCAATCATCTTGAGCGCCATCCGGTCTTTGATGGAGTTGCCGGGATTGAAATAATCAACCTTGGCCGCCACCATACAGGGGAAATCTTTTGTTATTTTATTGAGACGGATGAGTGGTGTGTTGCCAATGGTTTCAAGGATGTTGTTTTTAATATCCATAATGAATGCTTGAACACAGTAAAGGTACAATTTTTAAAAGGGGAGAAGCGTATCGGGATAAAAAAACCCCTCCTGACAACAGGAAGGGTGTTACCGGACTTAATGAAATGAATCACTAAGCTTCTTTTTTAAAATTGTTCTTTTTATTGGTAAGGTACCGGTCAAGCAGCATCAGACCCAGCACCACATTCAGCATCATAAAAATATTTACGTAAGTGTTGCTGAAAAACTTGCTGAAATCCACTTTGCTGAGATCAACGTATTTGTCTGCTGTCGAGTTGGTTGCCGTCCAGTCGATTTGTCCGAAACCATAAATCAGGAAACCAACTATCAATGTGATAAAAAATCCGGCAATGCCCCAGATGATTTTTTTGTTGATATAGCTTTTGGCCGCCGGGGCTATGTGATACTTTGCTATTTCTTCCATCACATTTTTGGTGAAGCGCAGAGACGGTTGCTCCAGTTCCGATGTTTTAATCAGTTGATGCACTTCCAGCAATTCAAGATACTTGCGTTTCCAGTTCACATCGCTTTCCAGTAATTTTTCAATCGCCGATTTTTCTTCTGTGCCGCACAGTCCGTCAATGTAATTCCATAGCCGGCTCTCCATACCATCATTGCCTGCCGGAGTATTTCTATTTTCTGAATTCATGGTGAGTTATTTTATTATCTCTTCTTATTTTAAACGATTGCGTTATCCTGTTCTTTTACAAAAGGCCGGAGGTTAAAGTTCTTTTACTTCTGCGGCAAAATGTTTTTCTATTTTTTCTTTCAGTCTTTGCCTTGCCCGGTGCAGTCTCACTTTTACCGTATTGGGTTCTATGCCGAGAATGCGGCCAATCTCCTCAAGGGTTTGTTCACCTTTGTAAAAAAGCGTGATTACTTCCGCATCGTCGGGATTTAGCATAGCGATTGCTTTTGTAACCATGTTAATTCTCGATTTCTGCTCTATGTGATCGGCCCGAAAACCCGAGTCGGCGCTATCGGCCGCTTCAAACACTCTTTCATCATCCAGCGAACGCAGATCCAGTTTTTTCTTCCTCAAAAAAGTAATGCAGGTAGTGTTTACAATTGTATAAAGCCAGGTGCTGAATTTTGATTCCATCCTGAAATCAGCCAGGGACCGGTAGGCCTTTATAAATATGTCCTGAGCCACTTCTTCAGCTTCTTCTCTCGATTTGATAAACCGAAGCACCAGAGTGAAAACATAGTTCTGGTAGCGGTTTACCAATTCGGCATAGGCGTTCTGCTCACCCAGCAGCACCCTGCTTATGATTTCATTATCATTCTGTCCGGTTGACATTCCGTATCTAAGACTACAGGCGACAAGTTTTGGTTACACCAAAGTTAGCGCTACTTTTTGCCTTTAGTTTTAATCGGTTTATCCGGCATACAACCTTGTAACCTGCTTTTTACCCCGGTAGTCTTAGTTTATGCAAATCAATTCGCTAAAAGTTCTTAAAAGGCTGTAACCTGAAAAAAAGAAAGGTAGTCATATAGAACAGAAAACAAATTAAAAAACATAAAACTTTAGATTATGAACGGCGCAGAAATGTTAGTCCCGATTTTGGTTCCGCTTGGGGCATTTGCCATGGTTTTTGGGATCGTTTATCTGAAAAGCAGAGAAAATATGGCTATGATTGAAAAAGGGCTCAACCCTAAAGAGTATGCCAACAGGCCGGCTCCTTTCAAAAGCCTCAAGAATGGTCTTTTATTTCTGGGAGCAGGACTGGGGTTGCTGATTGCCTACCTGCTGGATGTTTACACCATTCCGCATGAGGTTGAACCTGCCGGGCTTTATTTCAGCCTTATTGCTATAGGCGGTGGCCTCGGACTGATAGCTTCTTACCGGATTGAGAAGAAAGAGTATATGGATAAACAGAAATAAAAATTAAAAACCAGGTAAATGAATAGGTGGCATTTAAAAATGCCGCCTATTGTTTTTTTGTAAAATGGGCCAGGGCCCGTTTCACCACCGGATCATTTTTATTTATTATTTCATTGAATCCCGAATTTCTCCACCGGTATCTGGCCAAGTTAGCAAGAAATCGTTCCATTACTCTTTGTCTTTCTGCCGGCGATGCTTTTTTCAGATCAACCGAATCCCGCAGCGCATACCCCGTCAAAAGCTGCCATGTAGATTCTTTACGTGACAGATCATCAGCAAATTCGTTCACCGACCGGTATTTCTCTATAGAAGCCCGGTTGCTGATATAAAAGTTATAAATCAGGTTATTGAAGGCAAGGCTGAATACAATATCCCTGATGTTTTGAGAGAAACCGGCTGTGTCTGCCGGTACAAAAATATCCGGCATTATACCTCCGCCGCCGTATACGGTGTCGCCGCATTCGGTTTTATAAATTTTCCCGTTATCATAATGTGTTTTTGCCGAATCGGGAGAAAGCGATTCACCGTTGTAAAAACGGTCTCTTACCTCCTGCAGGTATTCGGCTTTTCCTTTTTCGTAGGGCCGCTGAATGCTGCGGCTGATGGGTGTGTAATACCGTGCCACGGTAAGACGGATGGCCGAACCATCCCTCAATGAATATTGTTCCTGAACCAGTCCTTTTCCAAAAGTTCTTCGGCCAATGATGGTGGCCCGGCACCAGTCCTGCAGCGCTCCGGCCACTACTTCGCTGGCGCTGGCAGAAAGCTCATCTACCAGCAGTACAAGCGGGCCATCTTCAAAAAGCCCGTTTCTTCTGCAGCGGTAGTTTCTGCGTTTCGAATTGACACCTTCGGTGTATACAATCAGTTTATCGCCGCTCAGAAATTCGTCGGCGATGCTTACTGCCTGATCCATAAGTCCGCCGCCATTGCCCCGCAGATCAAAAACGAGGTTTTTCATTCCGCTTTTTTGCAGCGATTCGAGAGCTTCCATAAATTCACGATAGGCCGATTCTGAAAACTTATTCAGCCGGATGTACCCGATGCTGTCGGTGAGCATATAAGCGGCGTCTACGGCCGGAAGCGGGATGGTACCGCGGGTAACAGTGACCGATATTTCTTTTTTATTTCTTTGCAAAACAAGGTTCACTTTTGTACCCTGCCTGCCCCGTACACGTTCCCTGATTTGATTACTGGTGATGCCAACACCTGCAGCCGGCTTTTCATCGATTTTCAAAATGCAATCGCCCACCTGCATACCGGCTTTTTCGCCGGGCCCGCCGGGCAAAACATACAATACATGTATTGTGTCGTTGAAAATATTGAATTCAATACCGATGCCTTCAAAGTTGCCGGTAATATCTTCGTTTGCTTCTTTCAACTGGCTGGCCGGAATGTAAACCGAGTGCGGATCCAGGTGACTGATCATTTCCTGTATCGCATCGTACTGCAATGAGTCGCTCTGAACGGAATCTACGTAGTACATGTTTACCAGATCCATAATCTCCTGTACGGTATTTTTTTTATCGGCTTTGAAAAAGCGACTGCCGGCAGGAGAATTTTCTCTTAGCCGAAACCCGAAATACATACCGGTTATCAGTATAAGGGAAAAAATCAATGGCAGCCATACCTGCAATTTTTTATTACCCGTCATCTGCTGTTTCTTTGTAATTTGTTCGCAAAATAGTTTATTTGACTGTAAACCGGGTTGCGGTTCAGATTTTAAACAAAGCTTTAATAGGGAAGTTCATGCCGGGAAATACAAAATTGGTTGCCGACTGCGGAGCTACAAAAGCAGAATGGTATTTGCTTCAACCGGGAAAAAGAAAAAAGAAAATCACCACTCCGGGTATCAGCCCTTACTTTTTAACGGCCGATGCCATCACAGCGCTTTTGATCAAGGAACTGAAACCTAAAATTCACACCCGGGTAGATGAAATATACTATTACGGAACCGGCCTTGCCAATCCGGATAATGCACGACTGATAAAAAAAGTACTGCGCCGGGTTTTTCCTGCAGCGCAGGCCGAAGCCGATCATGATATGATCGGTGCGGCCAGGGCTCTTTGCGGTCGAGAAAAAGGCGTGGCCTGTATTTTGGGCACAGGGTCAAATTCCTGTTATTATAATGGCAAAAAAATTGTGAGCAACCGTCCGGGGCTGGGCTTTATTCTTGGCGATGAAGGCAGCGGCGCATACCTGGGAAAAAAAACTGTGCAGTATTTTTTATACGGAACTTTTGATGAGGAGTTGAATTATAAATTCAACATGAAGTACCAGACCAACCGGGCCGAAATACTGGAAAATGTTTATAAAAAACCTTTACCGAATCGCTACCTTGCAGCGTTCACTTTTTTTTTGGCCGAAAACCGGGGACATTATATGGTGGAAAATATAATTGAAGACGGGCTGAATGACTTTTTCTTTCATCACCTGTGCCGTTACCGCGAGTCGTGGACGCTGCCGGTAAATTTTGTGGGCGGGGTAGCCTATGTATTCAAAGATGTTTTGCTTGAGCTTTGCAAAAGCTATGGGTTCGAACCCGGCCGGATAATGAAAACCCCGATGGAGGGACTGATTGCGTATCATAGTAAATGACAGGAAATATGTCGTTTGAAAAAATAACTGAGCAACCGAGCCATTACCGGCATCTGGAAAAAATGCCGGTTCTTGAAATTCTCAATAACATCAATAAGGAAGATAAAACGGTTCCTTTGGCTGTAGAAAAAGCCATTCCCCAAATCGAAAAACTGGTAGAGGCCGCCGTAGATAAAATGCTGAGTGGCGGTCGGCTTTTTTATGTAGGAGCCGGTACCAGCGGACGCATCGGAGTGGTGGATGCCAGCGAGTGTCCCCCTACGTTCGGCGTGCCTCACGGTCTGGTTATCGCAGTTATTGCCGGAGGAAGCAGAGCCATTACCGAAGCAGTTGAGTTTGCAGAAGACAGTAAGGAAGAGGGATGGAACGACCTGAAGGCACATCAGGTAAATGAAAAAGATTTTGTAATCGGCATTGCCGCCAGCGGCACCACCCCCTATGTTATCGGGGCGTTGGAAGAATGCAGAAAACGCAATATTCTTACCGGCTGTGTAACGAATAACCCCGGTTCCCCGCTCAGCAAAGTGGCCGACTATCCGGTAGAAGTAGAAGTGGGTCCTGAATTTGTAACCGGCAGCACCCGGATGAAAAGCGGCACTTCGCAAAAACTGATATTAAATATGATTTCTACATCGGTAATGATCCAGCTGGGCCGGGTAGAAGACAATAAGATGGTGAATATGCAGTTAAGTAATGAGAAACTGGTAGACAGAGGCACCAGAATGGTAATGGAAAAAGCCGGAATAAGAAATTATAATGAAGCAAAACAATTGCTGCTGAAATACGGCAGTGTAAAGAAGGCCGTCGAAAATCTGTCCGGGTAATACCGGGATGAAATTTGAGTGTATGCACGATATTGAACCTTTTTATAACTGGAGGCATATCTATATCAGTGAAGAAGACGAACGTTCTCCTTTTTACGGCCGCCAGTATTCGGAGTTTGAATTTACCCAGTCAGTATATAATTATTATATACACCCGCAATGGGACGAATTTGGCAGCCGAACCCTTTACATAAAAGTATTGCTTGCCGATTATAATGAAAGATATGCGGTAATTGAAATGATAGGAGAGTGGAACGATGCGATTGAAAATGATATTATGGCCCTGAAGCGGGATGTCATTGACGCATTTATTGATGAAGGCATCTGCAAGTTTATACTGATTACCGAAAATGTACTGAACTTTCACAGCGGTGATAAGGACTATTATCAGGAATGGTTCGATCAGATGACAGAGGTAAGCGGCTGGGTAGTTATACTGAATATGCCCGAAGGGACGCAGCATGATTTTCGGAAAGCCCGGCTGAACAACTATCTTGAACTGATGGAGCTTCCCGACTGGCGGGTATACAAGCCCTTTCACCTGTTCCGTAAAATTGATAATGAACTTACCGCCCGCTTGCATCATAAATGATTCCTGTGTTTTTTAAACATTTCTCCTCATAATTCATCCGCCGATGTTATTTTTGCGCCGCAGGCATTTTGATGGCACAGCCTTCTATTAATTGCTGCTTTAACTTATTCTGATTTATGAAGTGGTCTTCACTGTTTCTGTCTTCGGTTGGCAAAAAAGTAGTGATGGGAGTTACGGGATTGTTCCTTATTTCCTTTCTGGTAGTGCATGTAGGGGTCAATGCCTGTATTTTTAAAGATGTGTTTGATCCCCAGGACAACGGCGATATGTTCAACCGGGCCGCCGATTTTATGGGTAAAACCGTGGTTATCCGGCTGATGGAAGTGGTTCTGTTTGCCGGCTTTTTAATTCATATTATTCAGGGCCTGGTGTTGGAATATCAAAACCGGCAAAAAAGAAAAATAGGATATGCCGTACCTATGGGAAATAATGGCAGCAAATGGTACAGCCGTGCCATGGGTTTGCTGGGAACCATATTGTTACTGTTTCTGATACTCCACTGGTGGCATTTCTGGATACCTTCCCGGTTTACGCATGCGGGGCTGGAAACCCCGGTGGTACTGAGTAATGGAAGAGTAGCTCATGATGTGTTTAACCTGATGAAAAAAACTTTCAGCGAGTGGTGGGTGGTAATTGTATATGTGCTGGCCTGTATATCGCTTGCCTGGCATCTGGTGCATGGCTTTCAGAGCGCCTTTCGTACCCTGGGGCTGAGCAACAGCCGGTATTTGAAAATAGTAAATGCAATAGGGATTGGTTATTCTATTATTGTTTCGTTACTGTTTGCCCTGATGCCGCTGAGTTTTAAACTGGGATGGATTGCATAGGGCCGGTTACCTAACCCTTTGCGGCAGATTAAAAATAAAAGCTTAACAGAATTACAGGACGTACAAGGGTGCGACGCAACGGAAGATGAGCTTAGCTTAACTGCTGATAACATAAATAAAAATTTACAGGGTAAATGCAACATCTGCTGTACGGCGATACCTGTAACCAGAAATAAGAAAATAGTTTATGCTTGATGCAAAAATTCCGGCAGGACCACTGGAAGAAAAGTGGAAAAAATATAAAGGCACAGTAAAACTGGTGAACCCGGCCAATAAAAGAAAGCTGGAAGTGATCGTGGTGGGTACAGGTCTGGCGGGGGCATCCGCTGCGGCTTCGCTGGGTGAACTGGGTTATAAGGTAAAGGCGTTTTGCTTTCAGGATTCGCCCCGTCGTGCTCATTCCATTGCAGCGCAGGGGGGCATCAATGCTGCCAAAAACTATCAGAATGACGGAGATAGTGTGTACCGTTTGTTTTACGACACCATCAAAGGAGGTGATTACCGTGCCCGGGAGGCCAATGTGCACCGGCTGGCGGAGGTAAGTGTAAATATTATTGACCAGTGTGTGGCACAGGGTGTACCTTTTGCCCGGGAGTACGGAGGCCTGCTGAGCAACCGGTCTTTTGGTGGTACGCAGGTGCAGAGAACTTTCTATGCAGCCGGACAAACGGGTCAGCAACTGCTCATTGGCGCCTATCAGGCACTGGAAAGGCAGGTGGCCCTTGGAAATGTAAAAATGTACAGCCGTCATGAGATGCTTGATGTAGTTATTATTGATGGCAAAGCAAGGGGAATTATTGTACGCAACCTGATTACCGGCACACTGGAAAGGCATTTTGGTCATGCCGTATTATTGTGCACCGGCGGGTATGGAAACGTTTTTTACCTGAGCACTAACGCCATGGGCAGTAATGTGACGGCAGCCTGGAAAGCACATAAGAAAGGCGCCTACTTTGCCAATCCCTGTTTTACACAAATTCATCCTACCTGTATTCCTGTTTCGGGCGATCATCAAAGCAAGCTTACATTGATGTCCGAATCGTTGCGCAACGACGGACGGATATGGGTTCCCAAAAAACAAAATGATAACAGAAAATCGACCGATATACCTGAAGAGGAAAGAGATTACTATTTAGAAAGAAGATATCCCGCCTTTGGAAATCTTGTGCCAAGGGATGTGGCCTCCAGGGCGGCTAAAGAAAGATGCGATGCGGGTTATGGAGTAGGCACTTCCCGGCAGGCTGTGTATCTGGATTTTGCCGCAGCTATCCAGCGCTACGGCAAAGCCGAAGCAAGCAAGAGAAACCTTACCCAGGTGAATGATTCTGTCATTACAGATTTGGGCAAAGAAGTAGTGAAAGAAAAGTATGGCAACCTTTTCGACATGTACGAAAAAATTACCGGAGAAAATCCGTACGAAGTACCCATGCGCATCTATCCGGCGGTACACTATACCATGGGAGGGCTTTGGGTGGATTATGAACTGATGACCAACGTGCCTGGCCTCTATGCATTGGGCGAAGCCAACTTCAGCGATCATGGCGCCAACCGTCTGGGCGCATCGGCGCTGATGCAGGGCCTGGCCGACGGTTATTTTGTAATACCCTACACCATTGGAAATTATCTGGCCGAAGAAATAAGAACGGCTGCTATTCCCACCGATCATCCGGCTTTTGTTGAAGCGGAAAAAGCGGTAGCAGACCGAATTCATCAATTAATGAACATAAAAGGCACCCAAAGTGTTGAAAGTTTTCATAAACGCCTGGGTAAAATAATGTGGGATAAATGCGGCATGGCAAGAAATGCAGAAGGATTAAAACAGGCTATTTCCGAAATTCAGCAATTGAAAAAGGAATTTTGGGCTCATGTACGCATACCCGGCGATATTGCTGAGATGAATCCCGAACTTGATAAAGCCGGCCGGGTGGCCGATTTTATTGAACTGGGCGAACTGATGTGTATCGATGCTTTGCAAAGAAATGAAAGTTGCGGGGGGCATTTCCGGGAAGAATACCAGACACCGGATGGCGAAGCCTTAAGAGATGACGCAAATTACATGTATGTGGCAAACTGGGAATATAAAAGCGAGCATCAGTGGGAATTGCATAAAGAGGTATTAAACTATGAAGTGGTGAAACCCAGCCAGCGCAGTTACAAGTAAGTTCTCAAACTACTGAAGGTTTTGAATGGTGAGGAGGGCAACGTTCATTATTAGATTACACACATTTAAGTTCTCTCTCCGGAGAGATAGCGCAATTATATGGAACACTACACCATGAATCTGACATTAAAGGTTTGGAAGCAGAAAAACAGCAATACACCCGGACGGTTCGAAACCTACCAGGTAAATGATATTTCTTCTGAAATGTCATTTCTTGAAATGTTTGACGTGCTCAACGAAAAACTGATCAGTGAAGGAAAAGAACCCATTGCTTTTGATCATGACTGCCGGGAAGGTATATGCGGCATGTGTTCAATGTATATTAATGGCCGTCCGCACGGGCCCTGGCATGCCACCACCACGTGCCAGCTGCACATGCGGGCTTTTAATGACGGCGACACCATTGTGGTAGAACCCTGGAGGGCCAATGCATTTCCCGTAATAAAAGATCTGGTGGTGGACAGGTCAGCCTTTGACCGCATCATTCAGGCAGGAGGATATATTTCGGTAAATACCGGTAATGCAGTAGATGCAAATGCGCTGCCGGTAGAAAAAGATAAAGCCGATGCGGCTTTTGCCGCGGCTGCCTGCATTGGGTGCGGGGCCTGCGTGGCAGCCTGCAAAAACAGTTCTGCCATGTTGTTCGTTTCAGCAAAGGTTACCCACCTTGCCCTCTTGCCGCAAGGCGGACCAGAAAGAAAAACACGGGCTTTGAATATGGTGGCACAGATGGACAAAGAAGGGTTTGGCGCCTGTACCAATACCGGGGCCTGTGAAGCGGTTTGTCCGAAAGAAATTTCCATTGAAAATATTGCAAGGCTGAACAAAGAATACCTGGTGGCAGGGCTTACATCCTGATGTCCCGCTTCAAATAAGAATTCGGCCCTTTATCAAAGGGCTTTTTTCTTTGCCGGGGGTGTTCGTATATTCATTTCTGATAAACCTGCATGTATGAAACGAAAAAACCTCCTGCCAGGTACGCTGTTGTTTATTCTGGCATGTAACAACTCAACTGAAGTGAAAAAAGAACCTTTTAAATGGCCTGAGGGAGTTTCGGCTCCCGTTGCCGAAAAGAAACCGTACAAAATGGCAGCACATGGTGATGAGCGGATTGATAATTATTACTGGATGAATGATTATTTTAAAAAAGGGCCCGACAGCAATAAGGTGGTAGACTACCTGAAAGCGGAAAACGCTTATGTAGATACTATGATGTCGGGGTTAAAGAAATTCCGTGAAGATTTATTCATGGAATTGAAAGGAAGAATAAAGGAGCAGGATGAATCGGTACCGTACAAAGACAATGGCTACTGGTACTATACACGGTTCGAAACCGGAAAAGATTATCCGATCTATTGCCGCAAAAAAGAGACACTGGATGCACCCGAAGAAATAATACACGATGCCAACAAGGCTGCTGAGGGAAAGGGCTATTACAACGCCGCAGGGCTTGAAATAAGTGATAACAACGAAATGATGGCTATTGGTGAAGATGATGTAAGCCGACGACTGTATAAGCTGCGGTTCAAAAATCTTAAAACCGGTGAATTTTCGCCGGAAACAATTCCAAACACTGAAGGAGGTTCTTATGCCTGGGCTGCCGATAACAAAACTGTTTTTTATATTCTGAAAGACCTCACCACATTACTCGGCTTTCAGGTGTGGAGGCACGAAGTAGGAACCGATCCGAAAAATGATGTAAAAGTATATGAGGAAAAAGACAACCGGCATTATATCGGCGTGGGGCGAAGCAAATCAAAAAAATACGTGTTTATTTATTCTTCTTTGAGTGAGCAGCAAAGCGAACACCGTTTTCTGGACGCTTCCGATCCGAAAGGAACATTTACCGTTTTTCAGCCGCGTACGATGGGTCTGGTTTATGAAATGGATCATTTCAATGATAAGTTTTATATCCGCACCAACCTGGACGCTGCCAATTTCAGGCTCATGGAATGCCCGCTGGATAAAACCGCCAAAGAAAACTGGAAAGAAGTGATTGCCCTCCGAAAAGACGTTTATCTCGACGGGTTTACCTTGTTTAAAGAACATCTGGTTATCTCCGAGCTAAAAGAAGGATTGCTGAATCTGAGGATCATTAATCAAAAAGATAAATCGGAGCATTACCTGCCTTTTGATGAACCGGCCTATCTGGCTTTTGCCGGCGCCAACCCGGATTTTAATACCAATATTCTGCGCTTCAATTATCAATCGATGATTACCCCCGGCTCGGTATACGATTATAATATGGATACCAAAACAAAAGAACTGAAGAAGCAGAACGAAGTGGTGGGGGGCTACAATAAAAATGATTATGTAACCGAGAGATTGTTTGCCACCTCAAGAGATGGTAAAAAAATTCCTGTTTCAATTGTCTACAAAAAGGGAATAAAAAAAGACGGCACTGCACCGCTGCTGTTAACAGGATATGGTTCGTACGGTTCTTCTTCATTTGCCACTTTCAGCAGCAACAGGCTGAGTTTATTAAACCGCGGATTTGCAGTAGCCATTGCTCATATCCGCGGCGGACAGGAAATGGGAAGAGAATGGTATGAAGATGGTAAAATGCTGAACAAGAAAAATACCTTTTATGATTTTATTGATTGTGCTGAATTTTTAATTAAAGAAAAGTACACGTCGAAAGGCCATGTATATGCACAGGGCGGCAGCGCCGGCGGGTTGCTGATGGGCGCCATTGCCAATATGCGTCCCGATCTTTGGAATGGTATTGTGGCTCAGGTACCTTTTGTAGATGTGATTACCACCATGAGTGATCCCAGTATTCCTTTAACAACGGGAGAGTACCTTGAGTGGGGTAATCCTGCCATTAAGGAAGAATATTTTTATATGAAATCGTATTCGCCGTATGATAACGTGGAGAAAAAAGATTACCCGAATATGCTGGTGACCACCGGCCTGCACGATAGTCAGGTCCAGTATTTTGAGCCGGCAAAATGGGTGGCCAAACTGCGGGAAATGAAAACGGATAAAAATATTATTCTTTTTAAAACCAATATGGAAGCCGGGCATGGCGGTGCTTCGGGCAGGTTCAGGGCTTTGGAAGATGTGGCGCTTGTTTATGCATTTCTCTGCTCACTGGAAGGCATAACTTCCTGTTTGAAGGCATAATTTATATCAACGGGGGCACTGCCCCCTTTTTCATTTAGCGAGTAGGATAGCTGACATAAATTGCTGAATTTTACGTTTATATATAAATGAAAAACCGACTCTTTTGTACCTGAAACGGCTGATATTTTGCTTATTCATTGTATGCGCCGCGAAAGCGATAATTTTTGCACAGGTTCCCATTGAAAAACCCAGAGCGGTTTCCAATCTGCGGCAAAAAAGATTGGCCGTAACCACGGATACAGTATCGCTGGATTCTCTCAGCATTGTTCCCCATAGCGTTTCAATACGAAATTTATCAGCAGATGCCTATACACTTGATTATATTAATGCAAAACTGATTTGGAGAACAAAGCCGTCTGCAGACAGTATTGAAATCAGGTACCGTGTATTTCCTTATAAACTCAATGCTGTAATCAGAGGGATGGATTTCGACAGTGTCAGCTACCGGTTTTATGCAAAACCATTCACCTTTAACGATGGAACAGGCACCGATGCAAAAGGAATTTTTGACTTTGGAAACATTCAGTACAGCGGCAGTTTCGGCCGGGGTATTTCGTTTGGCAACAGTCAGGACGCGGTTGTCAATTCAAATTTTAATCTTACGCTGAGCGGTGTGCTGGGTGACAGTATTGAAATAAATGCAGCCATTACCGATAACAATATTCCTATTCAGCCGGACGGAACCACCCAGCAACTCAACGAATTTGACCAGGTATATCTGCAGTTCAAAAAAAAGAACTGGCAACTGAATCTGGGCGATATTGACATACGGCAAAACCAAAGCTATTTTCTGAATTTTTATAAAAGGTTGCAGGGTATATCTTTTGAAAACAGCGGTTTGGTTTCGCCGGGGATAAATTCAAAAACACTGGTAAGCGGTTCTATAGCAAAAGGAAAATTCAACCGCAACATTTTTCAGGGGCTGGAGGGCAATCAGGGGCCTTACCGGCTCACCGGCGCCAACAATGAATTTTTCTTTATCGTGCTTGCCGGTACCGAAAGAGTGTTTATTGATGGTGAACTGTTGCAGCGGGGCGAAGATCAGGATTATGTGATTAATTACAATTCGGCCGAAATTACCTTTACCCCCCGCCGCATGATCACCAAAGACAGCCGCATACAGGTGGAGTTTGAATACGCAGACAGAAACTACCTGAATGCGAATCTGTATCTGTCGCAGGAATTTGACTTCAACAAGAAACTCAAAATACGTATCGGGGCTTTTAATAACAGCGACGCCAGAAACTCGCAGATTAACCAGCTACTTGATACGGATCAGAAATTTTTCCTTTCTTCAATAGGAGACAGCATACAAAACGCCTTATATCCTTCAGCGGTGCTTGACACTGTTTTTGATGCAGGCAAGGTGCTGTATGAAAAAAAATTTTACAACAACGGCACGGGTATTGATTCATTTTATCAGTATTCTACCGATCCGGATGTGGCAGAATACAGCTTATCATTCATTGATGTGGGTGCCGGAAAAGGCAACTATGTTCCCGATTTTAATGGCGCTAACGGCAAGGTCTTCAAATTTGTGATGCCGGCGGGCGGTGTAAAACAGGGGAGCTATGAGCCCGTCGTAATCCTCGTTACGCCCAAGAAGCAACAGATAATCAGCCTGGGTGCTGATTATGCCCTCAGCCCTTCTACTAATCTGAAAACCGAATTTGCGTTGAGTAATTACGACCGGAACACTTTCTCAAAACTTAATAACGGAGACGACGAGGGTCTTGCTGCCAAAGTGCAGTTCAGTCATTCCCGGCAGATAAAGTCGACCGCCACAAAAAAGCTACAGTTTTCAGCAGCGGTTGATTATGAGTTTGTACAGGGAAAATATCGTCCGCTGGAAAGGCTACGGCAGGTTGAGTTTTCGCGAGACTGGGGGCTGCAGTTACAAACAAAACCGGCCGACGAGCAGATTGTAAAAGCCTATATGCAATTACGGGATTCCCGAAATCACACACTCAGCTACCAGCTAACCCGGTACAACCGCAGCGATGATTATAGCGGGCTTCAGCAAACGTTGATACACGGAGCAAACGTCAAAGGCTGGCAGTTCAGCAACCAGCTGATGATTACCAATGCTGATGCAAAAACAGACAGGGGTGTTTACCTGCGTCCCGTTATTGATATCAGCAAGCAGTTGAATAAAATGAGCGGCTGGCGTATTGGCGCCAGGTACACGCAGGAAAACAATGCTGCGCGGAATAAAGTGACGGATACGCTTACACCGCTCAGTTTTTATTTTGATACGTGGACGGTGTACCTGCGCTCTTCTGATGAAAAAAAGAATAAATACGGCATCCATTTTTTTACCCGCTCAGATAAATATGCTTCCGGTAAAGACTTTATCCGCGGCGACAGAAGCTATAATATTAATCTGCAATCGGAATTGCTGGCTGCAGAAAAGCATAAAGTTATTTTCAATACTACTTTTCGTAAACTGAAAGTGCTTGATTCGGTTTCAAGAGAAAAAGAAGATGAAACCATTCTGGGCCGTATTGAGTACTTAATCAATGAATGGAACGGCTTATTTACCGGTAATGTTTTATACGAGCTGGGAACCGGGCAGGAGCAGCGCCGGGATTTTGCTTATCTTGAAGTGCCGGCAGGGCAGGGGGAGTACACCTGGATTGATTACAATAACGACGGCGTACAGCAGCTAAATGAATTTGAGATTGCACTTTATCAGGATCAGGCAAAATTTATCCGGATATTTACACCCACCAATCAGTTTGTAAAGGCTAATTACATCACCTTTAATTACAGTTTCCGGATAACCCCAAGGGCCGTTCTTTCGCAACCGGGTTTGAAAGGAGTGAAACTGCTTTTGTCCAAAAGCAATTATCAGTCGTCGCTTCAGATCAGCAACAAATCGGTGGCCAAGGGTGGCTACGAGTTCAATCCCTTCAAGCTTGCACTGAGCGATACCGCACTCATTACCCAAAATACGGTTTTGCTGAACACGTTTTCTTTTAACAGGTTTAGCAGTAAATGGGGTTTTGATTTCAGTAACCTGCAAAATAATGGCAAGGCGTTGCTTACTTACGGCTATGAAAGCAGAAAAAGAAATGACTGGATATTGAAGATAAGATGGATGCTGAGCCGCTCTTTTACACTTGACATTACAGGAAAAAAAGGAAAGAACAGCCTTTTTACACCCAGTTTTTCCAACCGGAACTATGACCTGGATATTTCCAGCACCGAGCCGCGTATTGTTTTTATTCAGGGTACAAAATTCCGGCTGGTAACCGGTTACAAATTGGATGTAAAGAAAAATGCGCCGGCTTATGGCGGCGAAAAATCAACATCAAACGCAGTCAATATTGAGACAAAATATAATGTACTTCAAAACACTTCGGTTACAGGTAAATTTACTTTTAATCATATCGGTTTTAATTTTCCGGTTAATACCACAGTGAGTTATATTATGCTCGATGGTTTGCTGCCCGGTAAAAACTTTCTCTGGAATCTTGAATTTACCAAACGCCTCCTGAATAATATGGAACTTACCTTTCAGTATGAAGGCCGTAAACCCGGAGTGGCAAGAACGGTTCACGTAGGAAGGGCCTCCATACGAGCATTGTTTTAACCCATAATTTTTGTTTAGCACTTGCGAAAGTATGAGGAGCCTGATAACTTTTCTATTTCCGGATGCGATTAAAAGTCCCTTGCGGAAATGTTTCCTTTTTTGATCCTTCCGATACGCCGGTCAAAGTCGTTTAACGAATAATTCAGATGCAGATCCCGGGTTTGATTTGCGCCACCGTATTTTGGGAAAGAATAGAAATACTCCATACTAAACCGTTTCGTTTTCCAGATGTACCTGTCAGTACTTGTATTGCCCGAAGTACTGTCGTTTTTATTACCGTTGCTGACAGAGGGGTTTCCAAAAGAACCCCGGCACGCTTCAATCAGCCTTTCTGCATATTCCGGCGCTACCCGGACGATAATCTTTGAAAGCGTATCACTTATGTAAAACAGGTCGATTTGTTTTACCGGAATATCCCCAATCATGTCGGTGGTATAATTGATCACCACTTTTTCTGACCCGTCTTCTTGTTTGTTTTTTATCCCGTATACTTTATTGTACTTTGTTCCCAGCTTATATTTTTTAAATCCGTTATTGTTTTCCAGGTTTTTCAATCCTTGTGCATATAATGCCGGTGCGGTCATCGGTCCTGCGGCAAAAAGAATAAGTAAAAACAGATGTATGTTGTTTTTCATTTGAAAATGAATTTTAGCAGATACTTCTTTCCCATTTTCCCTAGCAAGAATCGTGCAAGCAGCTTAATACCGGAAATGCCGTAAAAATGAACCGCTGGGGACTAGCACAAAGTAATTTTCGGTCAAAGACCTGAAACATCGCCCTTTGCCTTTGTTATAATTTGTAATGGAGCATATTGCCCCGCGGTACGGCTATCTGCATCCGGTTCGTATACAAATCGTACCCTTGCGCTTTTTTCTTCCGATGAACTGAGTGAGAGCCGATAGGTTTTTTTTCCGGCAATAACAACCAGGATGGCTGTGTTGGGCGGTATGCTGCCCAGGTTTTCGGCTACCATCTCTACCTCATAAAAAGTATTGGTAAAGTCCACTTGTATTACATGTGTAAGGGGTTCGATCCCCAGCCGCTGATGTGAAAGCACTACCCGGTTATTCACTTTTACGGTGATGGAGTCGCCATCGATCTGTGCATTGTCATAAAACTCAAGCCGAATGGCGCCGGTATCTACTTTTATTTCCGGAATATCCTTAAAGGCCGATTCTTTTATCCTGGTCAGGATAATGGGGCCTATACCACAGTCGGCCGGCGTGTTAATCACATGACCGCCCCAATAGCCCTGCAGCGTTTCTATATTTCCCTTACGGCTGTACACCAGTTCAAAGTTTTTCACACATATCACACAGTTTTTCGGAATGTTGTATGTGGTTACCATGCCTTCGTGTACAGTTAGTTTTTTTTGTACGGGATCAAAGGCTCCTCTGAATTTTTTCTTTACGTAATTGTTTATATCCTGATAATGGTATGAGTCGCCGGTAACGGCGCCTTCTTTGATACTGATCTGCAGCTCTATGTTGTTATTGGGAAAGCAGCCGACCATTCCCAGGGTGCCTTTCCAGTACCCGTTCAGATCCTGTGCGCAGGTAAGGTGGGCAAACCCGGCACTGAGCAGTATGGTGGCTGTTTTTTTCAAAAAGAGAAGTTACTGAAGATTTTGCTTCAGAAAATGTGAAATTTATTAAATGGCTGTGGACAGGGATGCCGGAGGTGTTATGATTCTTGCTCCATAATCATTTCATGAAGCTGGTGCTCAACATCGCGCATCCATACGGGCAGGCCCGGTTTTTCCTGTATTTTCCAGATGCCTTTCTCATCATACATGGTGAAAATAATCCGGTTATACCGGTCATCTACCGTATCTACGCTGTAATAACCGGCCGGTTTCACATTATGTCTGAGAAAATTAAATTCTCTTAGCCGGCCATGTGCCTTTATCAGACGGGTAAACTGAAATTTTTTTAAAGATGGTGGTAGCATAACATTTGTTCGGGAATAGAAGGAGTATTAGAAAATAAAGCCGCAATTCCTGTGCTAAGCTGATGCATGGTAATCAAAAGTTATTCACAAGTTTGTACGCTGTAAATGTTTGCAAACTCAGTTTAAAATGCTTGAAGAAGGTTGGAGTTTCATAACAAGTATTGCGGAAACAATCACTTTATCGTAAAGTGTGTCAGCGGGTTTTTATTTTGTTTTTTGTAACACCCTCTTTTGTAATTTTAACTGGCTTTATTAATCCTTTAGGATCAAAGTACATCCTGTCGATACAGACTACTCTGGCGTTTCGATCGGTTTCTCCCAGCGGCCGCCGGTGATAAACGATATACCAGCTATCCTCTTTCGGAATATGGATTATGGAATGATGACCGGCGCCGGTAGCGATGGTAGTATCCTGCTGAAGTATTTTTCCGATGCGGGTAAAAGGACCGAAAGGCGAATCGGCAATGGCGTATGCTACGCTGTAATCAGGCCCCGTCCAGCCGCCTTCGGACCACATAAAATAATATTTATTTTCCCGGAAGAACATAAAAGGGCCTTCCACGTAGCCCTCAGGAGTTATTTCTTTAAAGATGGTGCCGTCTTCGTAAGGGACAAAGCCGGAAAAATCACTGTTTAGTTGAGCAATGTTGCAGTGCCGCCAGCCGCCATAGATAAGGTAATATTTTCCGTCATTGTCTTTAAATACAAACTGATCAATCGGCTGGGCGCCGTTGTGAAATTTGTCAACCAGCGGCCTGCCCAGATAATCGCGAAAAGGTCCGGCGGGTTGATCGGATACCGCAATGCCGATTCCGCCAGTTTCTGCATCGCTTTGAATATCGTTTGCGCCAAAAAAAAGGAAATATCTTTCGTTTTTACGGACGACTGCCGGTGCCCACATAGCCCTCTTTGCCCATTTGATAGCGGCCGTATCCAGAATCCTTTCATGTTTTGTCCAGTGAACCAGATCGGACGAAGAAAAAGCATCGAAAAATACCTGCTGATCATAGGGAGCCGAATAAGTAGGATAAATCCAGCAGGCGCTGTCAAAGATAACGGCCTCAGGATCGGCATACCAGCCGGAGAAAACAGGGTTGCCCGCCCGCTCAAATTGCTTTACTGTTACTTTGCAGGAAGTGATCGAAAAAATCAGTAGAAAAACGGGAAAGAACCTTCTTTTAACCATGATAAAAATCTTTAATTTTCAAAAAATATCAGTACTGTTTTAAGCCGCTTTACAAGGTTATTCGAACTGATAAAAAATAATATAAGCATAAGACCTGCAATTTCATATTTTAAATTTATAGTAAGGTTAGCTATACGAAACGATGACCGTTTATCAATAAAGTAAATATTCCGTTTGAATGCTGATGAACCGGTGCACCAGTTAACCAATTAAGGCAACAGAAATTAAGAAGCTGCCTGATCGTGAGCAGTCAATTGTATTCCATTCTTCCTGCGGCTCGCCGCTTTCCCCTACCTTTGCAAATCAATTTTTTAAAACGACAAAATTTCCCCTTTTGGGGTACTGGGGCATGAAGCACATCCGTAACTTTTGTATCATCGCTCATATTGACCACGGCAAATCCACCCTGGCCGACCGGCTGTTACAAACCACAAATACCATCAGCGAAAGGGAAATGATGGACCAGGTACTGGATGATATGGATCTGGAACGAGAAAAAGGTATTACTATAAAAAGCCATGCCATCCAGATCAATTATAAACACCGCAACGGGACAGAGTACATACTGAATCTGATTGATACTCCCGGGCATGTGGACTTCAGTTATGAAGTGAGCCGGGCACTGGCCGCCTGCGAAGGTGCCCTGCTGCTGGTAGATGCCACACAGGGCATTCAGGCGCAAACAATAAGCAATCTTTACCTCGCTATTGACAACGATCTGGAGATCATACCCGTGATCAACAAGATTGATATGGACGGAGCGATGATCGAGGAAACCCGCGACCAGATCATTGATCTTATTGGCTGCAAACCCGAAGAAATTTTATTGGCGAGCGGCCGCACCGGGCTGGGGGTGGAGGCGATACTGGAAGCCATCGTGGAAAGAATACCGCCACCCGAAGGCGATCCGGATGCCCCGCTGCAAGCACTGATCTTCGACAGTGTATTCAATTCTTTTCGCGGCATTATTGTTTACTATCGGATATTGAACGGATCAATCAAAAAGGGAGATAAGGTAAAATTTGTTTCGACGGGCAAAGAGTATGAAGCCGATGAGGTAGGTATATTAAAACTGAAGCTGACCGAAAAAAGCGAAGTAAGCTGCGGCGATGTGGGCTATATTATTACCGGTATTAAGGTAGCAAAGGAAGTTAAGGTGGGAGATACTATTACGCTTGCGTCCAATCCCAATCCCGAAGCCATCAGGGGATTTGAAGATGTAAAACCGATGGTGTTTGCAGGCATCTTTCCGGTAAATACAGATGACTTTGAAGAGCTGCGGGAGTGTATGGACAAGCTGCAACTGAATGACGCCTCACTTACCTACGAACTGGAAACATCGCAGGCCCTGGGGTTTGGCTTCCGTTGCGGTTTTCTGGGCATGCTGCACATGGAGATCATTCAGGAGCGGCTGGAGCGGGAGTTTAACCAGACGGTGATCACCACGGTACCCAATGTGAGCTTTATTGCTTACACCACAAAAGGCGAAAAAGTGGTAATAAACAACCCAACTGAGTTTCCCGACCCGGTAAAAACAGACCGCATTGAAGAGCCCTATATCAAAGCGCAGATCATCACCAAACCGGAGTATATCGGCAATATTATGACTCTGTGTTTGGGTAAAAGAGGTATTCTGATCAATCAGAGTTATCTCACTCCTACAAGAGTAGAACTTATATTTGAAATGCCGCTTACGGAGATTGTATTTGATTTTTACGACAAACTGAAATCGCAGACGCGGGGATACGCTTCGTTCGACTATCACCCCATCGGCTACCGCGAAAGCGATATTGTAAAGATGGATATACTCCTTAATGGTGATAAGGTGGATGCTTTATCGGCTCTCATACACCGCAGCCGTGCACAGGACTTCGGCCGCAAGTTATGCGAAAAGCTGAAAGAGCTATTACCCCGCCAGCAGTTTCAGATAGCGATACAGGCAGCCATTGGCGCCAAAGTAATTGCAAGAGAAAATATTTCTGCCATGCGCAAGGATGTTACGGCAAAATGCTATGGCGGCGATATTTCCCGTAAGCGCAAACTGCTCGAAAAGCAAAAAGAAGGAAAAAAGCGGATGCGCCAGATAGGAAGCGTGGAAGTACCTCAGGAAGCATTTCTGGCGGTGTTGAAGCTGAATGATTAAAAACTTCCTTACGGCCGCCCTTCCCGGATGTAGGGGAATCGCAAGCTTATTTTCAAACAGGCACATCATTAGCCTGTTTTTGTTTATTTATATTGCACCATGCTGCGCTCAAAAGGAATTCACCTTTATCTTGTATTGATATTGCTTGCTGTTTACCTGGTAAACGGTATTATTGCAATTCCGCAAAACTCCGTTACGTATGATGAAATGGATCACTGGAGCTACGGCAAAAGAATACTGAAACTGCAGCCCGAAAAAATTTACGCCTATGATGATGCCAGCGCCATGCCTGTGTCGGGGTTAAACGCCATTCCGAGAGCGGTGGAGCAGATTGTAAATCCCGGCCTGAGAAAAACCGATGCCGGCTTCAGCGATATCATGAATGGCCGGTATGTTACGCTGGTCATTTGCCTGCTTACCGGTATGTTCATTTATAAATGGTCAAAATATTTATTCGGCAAAAAGGCCGGTTTATTCTCCCTGTTTCTCTTTGTATTTTGTCCCAACCTCAATGCACATGCCACGCTGCTGACTACCGATGCCTATGCCGCCTTATTTACGGTTAGTACTTTTTATCTTTTCTGGCGATTTGTAAAAAAATCCGGGTGGAAAAATTTTTTATTATTCAGCATCAGCATCGGGCTGTCGCAGCTCGTAAAGCCTTCTTTACTGCACCTGTTTATCATTTTGTTTTTTGTTTCACTGATTCTTCTGGTAAAAAGAAAAACATTGTTTAGCGGATGGAAGAGAAACTTGCTAAGAGCACTGGTGATGGCGGGGATTGTTGTCCTTATTATTAATACCGGATTTTTCTTTAAGGGCATCGGTACGCCTCTGTCATTTTTTGACCTAAAAAGCGAAACATTCGTTTCGTTGCAATCGTCATTTGTAAAAAATATTCCGTTGCCTTTTCCCGCTCCTTATATCGAAGGCCTGGATATGACTATGTATATGAACAGGCTGGGGGCGGGTCACATCCATGTATCAGGAAAAAATTACTTACTGGGAGAGCTGAAAACAGGAAAAGGGTTTTGGAACTATTACTTCGTTGTCGCTTTTTTTAAAACGCCGTTTTCTGTACTAATCGCTCTGCTGGCAGTGCCCGTATTATTAATTTTACGGAGAAGTAAGGTCCGGCATTCTGGTGCAATGATGTTTTTAGGTTTTACTGTTTTGTATTTTCTCACTTTTTTTGGCCTGTTCAATAACTCGCAGGTGGGGCTGCGTCATGTTTTGATGATTTACCCGTTGGTCTATGTTGCTCTCGGATCGGTAATGACAACTCAGATCCCGGATATGTATCGCTATTTGTCAATACCCTTTTTTGCTATTCTGACCGGATACGCCATTTTTACTTATTACCGATTTTATCCTAACCTTATTTCCTATCACAACGAACTTGTCCGTTCAAAGAATGTTTATCGCATTATGGCCGATTCGAATGTGGATTATGGTCAAAGTGTTTTTCGTTATGAAAGGTTCAGAAAGCTGCACCCGGAACTGAAAGTGCCCGGCAGCACACCGGAGGCCGGCCGCTTTATTTTAAGTATTGATGTGTATGTGGGTGTAAATGACAAATATGATACCGGCTGGCTGAACAAAAATTTTAAACCGTCAGCTCATTTTGACCATTGTTACCTCATCTTTGATATTTCAGAAAATGAGCTCAGGCAGAAGGGACTCAAGCAATGAGAGTGGAAAATCCCAAAAATATATTTGTCATCATTCCTTCATTTAATGAAGGCGCGCAGATTCAAAAAACGGTGAAGGCGGTGCTTGCCTGTGGATACAGTGTGGTTGTGGTAGATGACGCATCTTCAGACGATACCGCATCGCAGGTTAAGGGACTTGCTGTCGATTATCTGCGTCATAAAGTGAACCTGGGGCAGGGGGCTGCGTTGCAAACAGGTATTGAATTTGCCAAAAGAAGAGGCGCAGCGTATTTTGTTACTTTTGATGCCGATGGCCAGCATGATGCAGCGGATATTGCAGGAATGATTGACCTGCTAAAAGAGAAAAAAGCCGATGTAATTTTCGGGTCAAGATTTTTGCCGGGAGCAAAAACAAATGTTACAGCCTCCCGCAGTTTTGTGCTGCAGCTGGCCCGCTATCTCAATTATTTAGTTTCAGGCGTTTTGCTTTCCGATGCGCATAATGGTTTACGTGTTTTTAGCCGGAAAACAGCAGATAGCATTAAACTGACCGAGAACAAAATGGCGCATGCCACCGAGTTTCAGGTGCAGGTGGCTAAGGCAAAATTGAAATATGCTGAACATCCGGTCAGTATTCATTACAATGCGTATTCCAAACAAAAAGGCCAAAGTAATTTTGACGCAATAAAAATTTTTTTTGAAATACTTTTATATAAACTATTTCGCTGATGGAGCTGATACAAATTATACTGATCGCTTTTGTGATAATGATAGCCGCTTATATGTACCTGCGGTTGCGAAACACATTACTCGATATTTTTCTCATTCTGATTTTTGCTGCGGCGGCTGTGTTTTTTGTTCTTTTTCCCGATACAACAACAACAATAGCCAATTATGCAGGAGTAGACCGCGGAGCGGATATGATTTTTTATCTGGGTATTCTTTTTCTGTTGTTTCTTGTGCTGAAACTCTATGCACGGATACGGCGGGTAGAAAAAGATTTCACCGAATTTATCAGAAATAAGAGCATCGAAGAAGCGGAAAAAAACAGGAACTGATCAGTTGCCCCCGCCCGGCTTTTTGGGTTTTTTATTTTCCGGCGGTGTTGTTTTAGTGTCTTCCTTTTTATCAAGTATGGGATTTTCTATGGGTGCCTGGCCATCTTCCAGTTTAAAGTCAAAAACTTTATTGATGTGTACCCATTTTCCGTTTTCCCATTTGAACCCCTCATAATCACCATCCGGCACATAGGTCCAGGCAAACTCGGGTTCGTTGGTTTCTGAAATCAGATGGTCATACAGGATGATGTCAAGATCAGGATCATAATTTACAAGCGTTCGGGCTTCTTTCTTGTACTCAATACCGAACCTGTATTGAGTCGGTTTTTTTAAACTGTCGTTCTGAAAACTGAAAAAAGGGCCGCCAAACACAGGCTCTCCTTTGTTGTTAAATGTCAATACTTCAATCCATTTTCTGGTGGTACGTAAGCTGCTTCCTTTGTCGAGACCAAAAAGTGTATAATAGCTTTTCCCTTGATATTCTTTTTTGATTATGTTGTAATAAACGGCTCCAATCCAGGTAGAGTCAGCGCATACTTTAAACTCAGGCGATTCTGTGTAATCGGAATTATCAAACAACGCAAATCCCTTCAACTCGCCGGAAGCGGTTTTCATTTGGATAAAACCTCTTTGCCATCCGTTATAATCGTCAATAGCAACATACCAGGTAAATATTCTGAAACTGCTGTCCGGGGCATAAAGTTTGGAAATACCCATAACAGAGTCAAAAGGGTAATAGAATGAGTTTTTTATTTTCAAAGCCCGGAGAAACGCCGGTACAAAATCCTTGTAGGCAAGCAGCCTGCCTGCCTGCATGCTGTCGGCAATCATATAGTACGCCATTTCCCTCAGCGTATCTTCTTTTTCCTGAATTTTTTTTCTGTCGGCAGGTGAAATTTTTTGCGAAAAACAGGAAATGGCCAATAACAAAACGGCAAGTGTGGAGTATATGATTCGCACTGATTTTTTCACAGAATTTTTTTTAAGATGCTAAATTACAATGCTTTTGCCAGACGCTGATAACGTAAGAAGGGTTGCCTTCATTTTGCCGCTGATTCAATTGCCAACCCGATTTGGGGTTGAAGAACTAATTTTTACAAAGCGTTTGCAAAATCAGTTAAAGAAATGAACCGGGCATCAATATCCGGGTGGGGGAAAGGCGTTTCAGGATGGGTGGTAGCAAGAAAGACGGTGTAAATTCCCGCATTTCGGCCAAAAAGCATATCGCTCAGTTTATTTCCTGCCATAATCGTTTTGCTGAAATCAATTTCGGGAAAATCGCTTTTTGCCCGGAAAGCCATGCCGGGGTTGGGTTTTCTGTCCGGATGTTTATCATCGGCACTGGTACAATAATAAACAGCGTCAATTCTTCCGCCGGCAGCTTCAATGGCTATTTTCATTTTTGAATGAACAGATACAAGGCTTTCCTCGCTCATTAATCCTCTACCAACACCCCGCTGGTTGCTCACTACAATGATCCTGCCGAATTTTTCTGTAAAAATTTTTATAGCTTGTGTAACACCTTCATAAAAGACAAACTCTTCGGGGGTTCTGATGTAATCATTTTTTTTCTCGTGGTTAATCACGCCGTCGCGATCCAGAAAAAGCGTCCATGTTTTATCTGTTGTTTTCAGGCTAAGCTGGGGATGCAGCAGTTCATCCTGAGCCCTTTTATAATCTTCGGGAATACCAATATCTATGAAATAACCATCCTGCGGGTCTGCAAAGAGCCGGCTGTTCATTTTTTCCAGGTAATCTTTTTCAAAAGAAAATTTCAATGGCCATCGCTGCTGAAGAAAGGAGGATACTTCCAATATATACACTCCGGCATTTATATAGCCGTTTTGGTAGAATTGCTTTTCTTTAAATTCAGAGATACGGCCATCCGGTTCAATCGTTACCGTTCCGTAACGGTCAAAATTTTTCATGGGTTTCACCGCCAGGGTACAGTGTGCATTCATTTGCTCCTGCAACAGGGCCAGCGAACGGACATCTGCTTTAAAAAGAGTGTCTCCGTTTACAATCAGTGCATTTTTGCAGGTTATTTTTTTGCAGGCCAACTGTATAGCGCCGCCGGTGCCGAGGGGTTCATTTTCAATAACGCATTCATAATTAAGCGTTGAAAATTGCTCGTTTAAATATTTTTCAATTACCTCATGTTTGTAGCCTAACGAGAAAATAAATTTTTCAATGCCCTGGCTGCGCAGGTAATTGATTACATAAAAAAGAAAGGGCCTCCCGCATACCGGAGCCATGCATTTAGGAAGATCGGGAACGACCTCGCGAAGCCGTGTGCCCAGCCCGCCGGCCAGTATGATTGCTTCGGTAATGATTACTGCTTCTTGTAAAGGTTTTTGTTCAAACGTTTGCAAACCCGATTTTTTTCTGTATTAATAACTGCTGCAGCTTTTTTACGAGCCGGGAAAAAAATATTTTTCTTCTGCTAACTGACAAATGATGTGCCCGATCATGATATGGCATTCCTGTATACGCGGAGTATCGGAAGAGGGAACATTGATAAGCCAGTCACTCAGCTTTCTTAACTGGCCCCCTTCGGCGCCGGTGAACCCGACCGTTATCATTTTTTTTTGTTTTGCTGTCTCAAATGCTTTCACAATATTGGTGGAGTTACCGGAGGTGGAAAGACCGGCAAGTATGTCGCCTTCCTGTCCATATCCCTCAATCAGCCGTGAATAGATCACATCATAACCGTAATCGTTGGCAACTGCTGTCAGATACGAAGTGTTGCAATGTAGCGCCTCAGCGGGAAGCGCTTTCCGGTCTTTATAAAAACGTCCTGAAAACTCTGCGGCCAGATGCTGCGCATCGGCGGCGCTGCCCCCGTTGCCGCATAAGTAAAGGCGTTTTCCCTGTTGAAAAGCGTTAACGATCGCTTCAGCGATTTTTTCAATTGTTTTCAGCAATTCTTCATTCTGCAGGATGATTTCCTTTACATGTATCGAAGCCTGTATTATATTTTTTATTTTATCCATAGCAGAAAAAGATACTCTTCTTAAATTGTCCATGTAGTGAGGCCGTGCTCTACAAACTGGTAGTTACGCGAAACGCCACCAAATTTCTCTAAACTTTTCATCACTTTATATTTATTATTTCCGGGGCAGTAAAATATCATAAATCCGCCGCCTCCGGCTCCGGATATTTTTCCGCCGGTGGCGCCGGCGGACTTTGCCGTTTCATAAATATCCTCTATCAGGCTGTTGCTGATACCCACGGCCATTTTTCTTTTTTGCTGAAAACCAAAATCCAGTATTTCGCCGATTTCGTTCAGTTTTCCTTTAAGCAAGGCTTCTTTCATCATTTGCGCCTGCTGTTTCAGCTGATGCATCGCTTCAATCGATGCGGACTCCTTATTCATAACATTGGCAGCCTGTTGCTCAATAATTTTTCCTGAATTCCGGCTGGTAGCCGTATAATAAAGCAGCAGGTTGTTTTCCAGTTCAAAAAGGTAATGCTGTTTGATGCGGAGGGGGTTCACCACTACTTTGCCCTTTTCGTAAAACTCCATGAAGTTGACTCCGCCAAAGGTCGCGGCATACTGATCTTGTCTTCCTCCGGCCAGGTTTAAATCTTTTCGTTCAATGTCGAATGCATATTGCGCAATATCATATTCGCCCATGGGCAGGCGCAGCATTTCAGCAAATGCGCCCACAATGGCAACCACCAGCGTGGAAGATGTGCCCAGCCCGGACCCCGCCGGTGCATCCACAAAAGTGGAAAGACGGAACGATTTCTCCGGCAAACCAAAATCTTTCTGAATACGGTTGTACACACCTTTAAGCAAATCGAGCCGGCCGTTCAGAGGCAGAGATGCCATACGCTCAAACCGAAGCGTTTCCCCGCTGTCTATCGCCTCAATGATTATTTGATTATCGCCTGTCGTTTCAATAGTGGCGTATGCGTATAAAGAGATTGTGGCATTCAGAATAGCGCCGCCGTAAAGATCACTGTAGGGGCTAACATCCGTTCCTCCGCCGGCCAGTCCGATTCGTAACGGTGCTTTGCTTCGGTAAATCATGAGGGCCTGAAATAATAAAATTTGGAGATCAGCTTTCGTACTGCTATTAAGCTGTCGTTGCGTCGCACGCTTCATCGTTCTGTACGCTCTTCGGCAATACCGGTAATAGCCCGTACCAGATGATCCCAGCTGTATTTTTGTTTCTCCTTGCGAAGATGCGGAATAAAATATTCTTCACCTAATTGATAGAAGCGCAAAATGGCGGTTACAATGGCATCCGGACGGGCCTCCGTTACCAGTCCTGCTTTTTCATGCGGTACCAATGAAGGCAGGCCGCCGGCATTCGTTACAATCATGGGTTTTTCAAAATGGTAGGCAAGAGGGGTTACACCGCTTTGCGTGGCGTTTCTGTAAGGCTGCACCACTACATCGGCTGCGCAAAGGTATTGCCGCACTTTGCTGTCGGGTATAAACGTTGTTTCCAGTATCAGCCGGTCTTCAATTTGCAATTGGCGGATGAGTTCTTTATACGGCTTTTCATCTTCATAAAATTCGCCGGCAATCATCAGTTTAATACCGGCTTCTTTAATTTTTGCATCTGCCATTGCCTGCAGCAGAATATCAAGCCCCTTATAACTTCTTATAAATCCAAAGAACAAAATGATTTTCTCGTTCGTCGGCAGCTTCAATAAAGCTCGTGCCTCTTCTTTTGAAATCGCCGTTCCAAAGTTGTCATACAACGGATGATGAACCAGGCGTGCCGGCTTTCTGTTTTCAAATTTTTTCAGGTCATTCATTACTTTTTCGCTCATTGTAATAAAAGCATCGCAGCTTTTAAGAAAATAAGCCGTAAAGGGCTTGTCGCCCATGCGCCGTTCATGGGGAATAATATTATCGGCTATGCAAACAATTTTTGTATGATCGTTTTTTCTCACCTGGCGAAGGATAGTACCCAGCGCAGGGCCCATAAAAGGCAGCCAGAAACGGACCACAATGATGTCGGGCTTTTCTTTTTTCAGAAGGTTGCCGGTTTTTATCCAGTTGAACGGACTGACCGAATTAATGAGCGGGCGGATCACAATACCTTCCGGCGGCGGTTCATTGGTGTATTGCGTTTTTCCCGGGAAAAAAAGAGAAGGGTACTGTAAGCGGAAAGAGCAGATGGAACAATCATATCCGCAACTGATAAACTCCGTCGCCAGCCGGTGATTGAACGTAGCCAGTCCGCCCCGAAGCGGATGGCCGGGCCCTATGATCAGAATTTTTTTTGCCATTAAAATCCTGTCTTCGTTTCAATAAGATAATTATTCCGGCCCGGAGCATTCCTTACAATCAATTCAGAAATAAATCCGGTAAGAAACAACTGAACACCCACGATTAGCGTAGTAAGCGCCAGATAGAAACCGATTCTGTTGGTAATGGTGAAACTGCTATCGATGATTTTTGAAATCAGCAGGTAAGCGGAGATGCCCAAACCCGCAAGAAAAAAAAGGGTTCCCCATAAACCAAAAAAATGCATGGGGCGTTTTGAAAATTTTCCGACAAAAGTGATGGACATCAGGTCGAGAAATCCGTTAATAAACCTTTCCCATCCGAATTTGGAATCGCCGTATTTGCGGGGTCGGTGCTCCACTACTTTTTCACCAATGTTTTTAAATCCGGCCCATTTGGCAATTACCGGGATGTACCGGTGCATCTCGCCATATACTTCGATGCTTTTGATCACTTTATTTTTATAAGCTTTAAGACCGCAGTTAAAATCGTGCAATCTTATTTTTGATACCCGGCGGGTTACCCAGTTGAAAAACCGGGAAGGAATATTTTTGGTAAATGTATTATCGTAACGCTTCTTTTTCCATCCGCTTACCAGGTCGTACCCTTCTTGTTTTATCATGCGAAAAAGCTCAGGAATCTCATCAGGGCTGTCCTGCAGATCCGCATCCATGGTAATTACCACATCGCCTCTGGCAGCACGGAAGCCTTCATTCAGTGCAGCAGATTTTCCGTAATTGCGCTGAAACTTTATTCCCCTGATATTACCGTTACGGCTGCTCATTTGTGTAATCACGTTCCATGAATTATCCGTGCTGCCGTCATCAACCAGAATGACCTCGTATGAAAACTGATTGGCTTCCGCCACACGACCTATCCATTCGCATAGCTCCGGCAGCGATTCTTCTTCGTTATAAAGCGGTATGATGACGGAAATATCCATTACCTATTTTATTGATTCAGCGGGTTCACGGGATTTTTCCTGGTTACTGCTGCGCCGATAAGTGATCCAATAACTCCAAAAAAAACATAACCAAGAATGGGAAAACCGATATAAAACAAAAGAAAATTTTTATCCATCATAGAGACCATGTCTTCAATCTGTTTGTCCGTAGCTTTTCCTTGTTCTTCCATTGCGTTTCGGGTCATTTCCAGTATTTGTTCTTTAAATTCCGGAAATGCCAGAAAAAACAAAAGAGAAAAAAGCCCCATACTGAGCGCTATTATGGCGGTGGATTTAAATCCGTAACCAAAAAGACCACCAAAGCCCAGCTCGTAATTTTTTGCTTTTCCGTAAAGGTTAATAAACAAAATCAGTCCCCCGATCAGAATCAGGTAGCTTATCCATGCCATGGCCCGGTTTTGCATCATATCCAGAAAATAGATTCCGAGAGAAAAAACAATCAGCATGGCCGATATGATTAAACCGGCTATAAAATGGCTGATGGGTTTTTGTTCTTTCATAAAAAATTTAATTTAAAGTTGTTTGATTTTTGTGAATAATGCCAACGGGCCTTCCCGAAAATTCTTTTCCAAAGAAAGGCGAATTTTTTGACCTTGACTTTGTTTCCGATTCGGTAAAAGTCCATTTTTTTTTCGGGTCAAAAAGAGTAAGTGATGCTTTTTGGTCTTCTTTTATTGTTGCCTCGTCAATCCTGAAAATTTTTCGCGGGTTGACGGAAAGTAAAGAAACGATTTTATCCTGTGAAAGTCCGGCGATGCTGTTCAGAATGGCATATGCCGTTTCCAGTCCGGTCATTCCATATTTTGCGTATTCAAACTCCGACATCTTGCTGTCGATATCCTGCGGGGCGTGATGAGAAGCGATGCAATCGGCTGTTCCGTTTCTCACGGCATCAATTAATGCCTGCCTGTCGCGATCGGTTCTGAACGGCGGATTTACCTTGAGGTTGGTATCATACGTGTTCAGGTCATCTTCGGTAAAAACCAGATGATGCGGCGTTACCGAACACGTTATTCGAACCCCGCCTTCCTTTCCCCGCTGAATATACTCCAAAGATTTTGCAGATGATATTCCGGTAAAGTGCAGGCTGGATTCACTGTATCTTGCCAGCTTTATGTCTCTTGCCACCATGAGTTCTTCGGCCATGGCCGGTTTGCCGGATAGTCCCATTCGGGTGGAAACAATGCCTTCGTTCATCAGCCCGTGCGGATTAATGCTTTTATCATCCGGCAATTGTATAATGGTGCCATCAAATGCTTTGACGTATTGCAATGCCTTCAGCAAAACGCCGGGAGATTGTATAGGGTTTAGTCCGTCGCTGAACGAAAAAATTCCGCTGGCATGCATGTCGTACATTTCTGCCAGCTCTTTACCATCGGTATTCTTTGTAATGGCACCGATGGGGTGAATAGTAACCGGCAGTGATTTTGATTTCTGGATAATGTATTCGGTTTGCCCCTTGTTGTCTATGACTGGCCGCGTGTTGGGTATTACAAGCACATCGGTGTACCCCCCCGCAGCAGCACAGGCAGCACCTGTTTGCAGCGTTTCTTTGAATTCATATCCCGGATCGCAAAAGTGGGCAAAAACATCTACCCAGCCTGGTGAAACGTGCAACCCGTTCTGCACTATTTCCTGGTCGCTTTGTGCACGGATAGTTGATCCGATTCTGCGGATAATTCCGTCTTCAATAAAAATATCCTGAACTTGCCCGTTGAAAGGAGAGGCGGGATCGGTGATCTGTACCTGCCGTAAGAGGATTTTCATTAAAGGGCGAAGATAAAATTAGTTTTTGATTTGCCGAAGGTTAGCTGTTAATAAAAAAAGCTCTGATTGACAGAGCCTGAAGTCGGGCAGACTGGATTCGAACCAGCGACCCCTACGTCCCGAACGTAGTGCGCTACCGGGCTGCGCTACTGCCCGAAAAAAAGGGTAATCTGTACTGTTTTTTGACTACCCTTTATTCAGCATACTGTCGGGACGACTGGATTCGAACCAGCGACCACTTGCACCCCATGCAAGTGCGCTACCGGGCTGCGCTACGTCCCGAAAATGGACTGCAAATATCAAACTTTTATTCCTTTTCTAAACAGTTTCTTCAATAAAACATTTTCATCGCAGAAGGTTTCCGAGGTATCCCCCCAGTTCCATCATCCATGCCATGCCCACATGTACCATCAGCCCGCCAACGATGGAACGGGTATTATAACTGATTATCCCAAGCAGTACACCACCGGGGAAAGAACTGATGCATTCCAGCAGGGGCTTGCCGAAATGAATGGTGCAATAAAAACAGGCCATGGGTAAAATCACATCTTTACCGGCGTATTGAACAAACGCAAAAATCAAAAACCCCCTGAAAAAAAGTTCGATAGAAATAAAATCACATCCGTATGATAATTCGTAGAGCAGGTTATAAAGCCAGAACAACTGCTGGTGAGAAGTGTACTGGATAACATTGTTCAGCTTGGGATAGCTTGCCAGAAAATCGGGCTGGGTTGAAGCAAGAATAATAAATGGGATCAAAAAAAGAAGAATAAAAAAATAAGGCTTTAGCGAAATGTTTTTTGTTGTGAGTCCGAAAAAGGTTGTATCCGGTTTCCCCATTCTGTATATGAGGTAGAGGGCAGCGGAAAAAAAACAGAGCCGCAGCGGCCAGTAAACAATTTCATTCCAGTACGACCCGGCCGGCGAATTGTCAAAAATATCTGTAGAAATGCTGTTGCCTGTTTTTACAGCAAAGAGCAGGGCGCCAACGACAACCAGAAATAGAAATTTGCCTGAAGTAAAATAGTTTTTCCTTGTAAAAAATGCGGTTATGCCGAAAGCAGTAAGATAGGCGCCAAAAAATAAAACAAAATATCCCGGCAACGAAAATGAAAATAATGAAGTAAGCTTTTCTTCCAGCCGGTGTACATAATTAAAATAAATCAGCAATCCGGTAAAGACTGTTATACCCAGTACAATTCTTTTATCGGTGCCTGTGGCGTAATCTGCAATAAATTGTCTGAACTTCTTCATTTTGAACGGGAAAATATTTTTTTTAACTGCCTGTTAAACTTTCGGAATGCAACCGGTTCTTAAAATGCGTATTTAATTTTTTCTGAACCCTAAAAACTATAGTCATGAAAATGTTATCAATTAACCGCTTAAGTACTGCTGTTTTTACTTTCCTGTTCGCAGTCGTACTGTATTCGTGCCAGAAAGAAAACAGTTTTGGCAGTGAAGTTACCGAACAGGAAGCTATTGAATATTCTGAAGAAAGTGCAGAGGCCGAAGCCAGTTTTGATGATGTGACTGATGTGGCCATGACCGCTGCCGATGAAGAGGGAAACGCCAGTGAGTATGGTGAAAACGGCCGCGGATTTCAACCTGCCTTTTCCGCATTAAGAGAAATTGTAGGAGATTGTCCTACCGTTACAGTAACGCCCAACGACAGTACTTATCCCAAAACAGTGGTGATCGATTTTGGCGATGGTTGTATGGGCCGTGACGGAAAATTCAGGAAAGGAGCCATCATTCTTCATTTTACAGGCCCGCTGCGCAGACCCGGCTCGGTACTTACAATTACTTTCAGAAATTTTTATCTGAATCGTGCACATCTCGAAGGCACTAAAATCATCAGCAACCTCAGCAACCCGCCCCTGCACAAATGGAGTGTACAGGTAGTAGGTGGCAAAGTAACTTATCCCAACGGAAGAGGTTATAAGTTTGAAGCCTTAAAAGTGAAAACACAAATTGAGGGGATGGATACAAGAAATGTAAGAGACGATGTGTATAAAATCGAAGGCCGTTCCCAAACCGAATTCAACAACGGCTTCAGCATTACACTCAATACGGAAACACCCCTGATCAAAAAAGTAGCCTGCCGCTGGATCAGCGATGGTACTTTAAAGATTAAGATCAACGACAGAGTGTTGTATCTTGACTATGGGTTTCCGCAGAACGGTGGTTGCGATAACAAAGCGCTGCTTACCTGGAATAATGGCCAGAATCAAAGAGTGGTTATATTACCTTAAAAGCAGTGATCCGATATGATGAGAAACAAAGTCTGATACCCTAAAAGGCAAGCATTGTAAAAGAACCCCGCCAGCAGCGGGGTTCTTTTAATTATTTTTTAAACAGGGAGACTGCTTCTTTCCTTTGTTCGGTACAGTAACGATTTATGCAACTGCTGCAGTTGATTTTGCGTTATAGTAAAAATTCAGGATTTTTATCTAAATAAAATAATAATGAGTACCACTTCACGCCGCAGGTTTATTGCCCGTTCAGGAGCAGCCGCAATGGCCGGAACAGCTCTTTTCGCTTCGGAAAGTGTTCAAAAAAGAAAAATGAAAAATATTTTTGTTCATCATGTTTATTTCTGGCTGAAAAATGCCGGCAGCGCAACCGATAGACAAAAACTGGTAGAAGGTTTGCAGAAACTTTCAAAAGTAAAAACAATCCGCTCATTTCACATTGGTATTCCGGCCGGCACCAGCCGGGAAGTGATTGACGGTTCGTACAGCGTATCCTGGCTTACTTTATTTGATAACAAGGAGGCCCAGGATAGTTATCAAACCGATCCCATTCACCTGAAGTTTGTAGAAGAATGTTCTTCTTTATGGCAAAAAGTAGTAGTGTATGACTCCGTCGATCTCTAAACTGCCTTTTTGTTGTTAGTAATCAACGGATATACTTCCATTTTTTCATAATTGCCAGGTTTTCTTTGGCGCAGTCTAAAGGCGTTTTGCCCTGATAGGCTTCCTGTTCGATGATATAGTGAACATTTTTTGTTGTCTTTCTTACCGTGTCTATTACTTCTTTCAGCCCGACAATACCGGCGCCAAGAATAGTGCTTTCGTATCTTTCATTTCCGCCGGCAGCGGCAATCTCATCTTTTACATGCAGTGAAAGAAAACGGCCCGGGTACTTTTTTACCACATCAATGGCTTTTGCTCCGCCGTTATACAAATTACCAGTGTCCAGTTGCTGAATTACCAGTTCAGGATCGGTATTTTTTAAAATAATATCGTAAAGCGTTTGTCCGTTCAGTTTTTCGCTGAATTCAAAATCATGATTGTGATAACCAAACTTCATTCCTGATTTTTTACACAGCTCGCCGCTTTTATTAAAAACGTCCATGAAGCGGAGCAGGGAGTCATAATCTTTGCGGATTGCATTATCCATCCAGGGGCTGATCACATATTGTTGGCCCATAACGGCAGCATCCTCTACGGTATACTTCCACAAGTCGGTAAATTCTTTCTTTGATTCATCCCAATGCGCCTTGCTCATTACCGTATGCCCGCTGGGCATTTTCATGCCAAGGTCATCAAGCACTTTTTTGAATTCGGCCGGTGTCCATCCGTAAAATTTACGGTTTACATAGTTGGCATGTTCTACATACTTATAGCCCATGGCTGCCAGTTGCTTTAATGTGCCGAGCGGATCTTTCTGCATATCGGTGCGGATAGAGTAGAGCTGAATACCGACAATCTCATCTTTGAAAGCCGGGGCAAACAATTCGTTTCTGAATAAAAAGGTGCCGGCTGTTGCGGCTGCAGAGGTTTTAATAAATGTTCTGCGGGATGTAGTCATGACATGCGGATTTTTCTGCAATGAATAAAATGGAAGGCTTAAGGTAAGACTTTTTTGCTTGAAAGACTCCATAGGGCTGAATTAATTGCATCAGACTCCCGGTTGTATGCCCGCTTGTCTTATCGTTTGCGGCTATTTTGATTTTGCTGCCGTGTCAGTCAATAGCGTGAAAGCGCAGGCATTTGTTACGCGTATTTGCAAACTTCGCTTTTTGTTTTGGCCTTGTATATCATTGCGAATGAGTACTGCCTGTAGTATTGCTTAACTAATTGATTGTTTTTGTATTCTTTTGGCGTCGTACCGGTTTCGGCTTGAATAACCGTGTAAAATGCCGGGGATAACTGAACCTTGGCTCATTCGCAACTTCACTAATCGATTTATCAAAATTAAAAATCCGCTCTTTGGCAAGGTTAATTATTTTCGTGAGCTAAACCTTGTGCTTACCGTCAGTTCTTTACTTCCCTGTATATAAACATAGAATCCTTCGCCGCTTTTGACGCCCAGTTTTCCGGCTGTTACCATATTAATCAGCAAAGGGCAGGGAGCATATTTGGGATTGCCAAAGCCTTCATACAATACATTTAGAATAGCCAGGCAAACATCCAGGCCGATAAAATCGGCTAATTGCAACGGGCCCATCGGATGAGCCATGCCTAGTTTCATTACGGTATCAATTTCTTCCACGCCGGCCACACCTTCATACAGGCTGTAAATGGCTTCGTTGATCATCGGCATCAGAATGCGGTTGGCAATAAAACCCGGATAATCATTGACCACACAGGGTGTTTTGCCTAATTGTTTGCTTAGCTCAACAATTCTGTCCGTCACTTCTTTTTTGGTGGCATAGCCGTTGATGACTTCTACCAGCTTCATGACCGGTACCGGATTCATAAAATGCATACCGATTACTTTGTCGGGCCGGCCGGTAGCTGCAGCAATCTTTGTAATGGAAATGGATGAAGTGTTGGTGGCCAGTATGGCATCTTTGGGTGCCATGGCATCCAGTTCTTCAAATATCTGCAGCTTGAGGTCAACTTTTTCTGTAGCAGCTTCCACCACCAGGGATGCATTTTTTGTTCCTTCGGCCACACTGGAGAAAACGGAAATATTGGCCAGCGCTGTTTTTTTTTGTTCTTCTGTGGCATTTCCTTTGGCAATCTGCCGGTCAAAGTTTTTGGCGATATTGGCAACCGCTTTATCCAGCTGCGTCAATGAAATGTCAACCAGCGAAACCTTGAAACCATGCTGTGCAAAAACATGGGCTATGCCATTGCCCATGGTACCGGCGCCAATGACAGAAATGCTTTCAGTGGTATTCATATTGTTGAAATTTTACATTATTCTTAAAGCGGGTATTGAAAAAATACTTTGACGAAGAAACAAAGATTTCTTCTTCAGGCAAAACCGAAAAGGATTTCCGGCTCTCCCTAAGTTTCCTGTGTAAGTGATTTTCTTTTTTTGAAGCAGGAGGGTGATAATTTAGCAGGCAGCTAAAAAAAGAAATAGTAGAAAATAAAACAGAGATTTCAGATTACCGATCCCCCCGCAGAGTAATGGGCGGGCTGTATTAATTTTTCTTCTTAAAATCCCCTCTTTTCCAGGCATTGATAAACTCGGCCCAGGCAGCAGGATTAAAAATGTTTTGCGGCGGTGTCTGTCCGGAATAAACTGCACGGTTGGCCACATTGCGCAACTGTATGTTGGTAGCTTCGCGGCCATCAGATGGAATTGTTTTTAATAAAGCCCTGCGGGCCGCTATGCCGGTATTTTTGCGGGCAATTTCAATATCATCATCCGGCACATCGGTGTTTACAAAATCGCGGGCAAACTGCTCCGGCGTGGGACGGGGTTTGATGATGGTGGCAGGGAGATAAACCGTGTCGGCAATCATGAGCTGAACGACACTATACTGGTTGCCTTCCAGATTTCGGGGAACGACAACGGTTTTGGGTTTATAGCTTACGTGGGTAAATTCTACCACATCGCCCTTAAGTACTACAATGGAAAAAACGCCTTCGCTGTTGGTGATCGTTCCCCGGTTTTGGCCTTTAACAGTAATGCTCACGGCGGGAATGCCCACCAGGCTATCGGCCGTCATCACAATACCAAACAACTGCACCACGGAATCTCTCACGGTTTCAAACTGGGCTTTTGATTCGCCGGCAGCCAATGCCAAGGCAAAGGATATACAAAACCAGACTTTCTTCATCGGCATCAAAAATAATTACAAGTTATCAGAATAAGGAAACAAAATGCCCTTCAGGCTGTTTAACTTTGCAATGGGCAAATTTTTAACACCGATTTTAATAATTGAAGCGGCGTTTGTGAATTTGATTCCGAAAAATTCATAAAAAATACAGCCGGATTGCGGATATTTTAAATATGACAAAAGAAGAAATACTGAAAGCCCTTGGCAATGTGGAGGAACCCGACCTTGGGAAAGATCTGGTTTCCCTGAATATGGTTAAAGATATTGCGATTAATGGAAATGAAGTATCGTTTACCCTTGTGCTTACAACACCGGCATGCCCGATGAAGGACATGATGGGTAAGGCATGTGAAAATGCCATTAAGCTGCTGGTGAATAAAGATGCCGTGGTGAAAATCAATTTTACGGCTCATACTACCACCAAAAGAACGGATAGCGGTAATGTGCTGCCCGGGGTAAAAAATATTATTGCAGTAGTAAGCGGTAAAGGAGGGGTAGGCAAATCTACGGTGGCAGCCAATTTGGCTTTAGCCTTATCGCAGGGTGGTGCCAAAACCGGTTTGCTTGATGCGGATATCTATGGCCCCAGTGTGCCCATCATGTTTGGTGTAAGGGGAGAGCGACCCTTTATGGTAGATGTGGGAAAAGAAAAACCCATGATTGCACCGCTGGAGAGATACGGCATTAAGCTGATGAGTATCGGTTTGCTCGTAGATGAAAAGAATGCGGTAGTATGGCGAGGTCCTATGGCCAGCAGCGCCATCCGTCAGTTTATAACTGATGTGTATTGGGATGAACTGGATTATTTAGTGGTAGATATGCCTCCGGGAACTGGTGATATACATTTAACGCTGATGCAGACTGTTCCGGTTACCGGAGCGGTAATTGTTACCACACCGCAGGATGTTGCCCTGGCCGATGCCAAAAAAGGAATTGCCATGTTTGGTCAGGCACAATTAAATGTTCCCATCATCGGGCTGGTAGAAAACATGAGTTATTTTACGCCGGCTGAACTTCCGGATAATAAATATTACATTTTTGGAAAAGAAGGTGGTAAACGATTGGCAGATGAATATGACCTGCCTTTTCTGGGGCAAATTCCTTTAGTGCAAAGCATACGAGAGGGAGGCGATCAGGGTGTACCGGTAATGATGGGGGATGATACAGTTACGAAAAAGGCGTTTAAAGAATTTGCATCTGTGGTAGTACGAAGTGTTGCTATGCGGAATGCGAATATAAAATCGGAAAAGATTGTTGAAACGGTATAATAGCCACTGAAACACAGAAGCAAAGATTTTAGTGTTTCAGTGCTTCTGCGGAAATAATAATATGTACAACCTACCATACTTTAAAACGCAGGATGCTGAAGAAGTACTTCAGTTCATGCGAGACCATCCCTTTGTGCTTTTGGCAGGTTCGGATGAGGAAAATAAACCCGTTGCTACTCAGGTTCCGGTGTTTTTAGATGAAAAAGACGATAAACTTTTTCTTTCCGGTCATATCATGCGAAACACAGACCATCATAAGTCATTTGAAAAAAATAAAAATGTGCTCGCCATCTTTACCGGTCCGCATACCTATGTCAGCGCCACCTGGTACACCAACCCTTCCATGGGTAGCACCTGGAATTATATGAGTGTATATGCGCAAGGTATCATTCGCTTTGGTGATAAAGAGGAACTGATTGAAGTGTTGCGCCGGCTTACTCTTCATTATGAAAATGGAAATACCAATTCACCTACCGTATTTGATAATTTTCCGGCAGATTATACGGAAAGTATGATGAAAGGTATCGTTCCTTTTGAAATAGAGATTTATGACCTGCAACATGTTTTCAAACTCAGCCAGAACCGGGATGAAGAAAGCTACGATAATATTATCCGGCAGCTAAAGCAAAAAGACGATAATGCAAAGGCTGTTGCAGCAATAATGGAAAAGAGAAAATCAAAAGTTTTTGGGAATGCCTAAACTTATACCATTTTTTGTGGGGTTGTTAATATTTGCTTGTAACCCCAGCAGGAAATCACAACAACTGCCGCCATGGTATAACCCGATTGATTACGCATACGATGAAATTAAGAATCCAAGATTAAGCATGAATGATTCCTTTGACAAACAAGGCCACCGCGGTTGCCGGGGTTTGATGCCGGAGAATACAATTCCTGCCATGTTATATGCGTTGCGTACTCCCGTTACTACGCTGGAAATGGATGTAGTGATAACAAAAGATAAAAAAGTTGTTTTATCGCATGAGCCATTCTTTAATCATGAAATAACTACTAAGCCGGATGGTAAATATGTAACAGAGGAAGAAGAAAAAAGCCTGAATATTTACCAGATGACATACGAGGATGTAAAAAAGTATGACGTGGGTTTAAAGCCGCATCCGAGGTTTCCCCAACAGCAGAAGTTAAAAGCTGTAAAACCATTACTGGCCGATGTTATTGATAGTGTAAACAATTATATGATGATGGCCAGGCGTCCCTTTCCATATTATAATATAGAAACCAAATGCCTGCCCGCCGGCGATGGTATTTTTCATCCCTCACCTGCTGAATTTGTAGAATTACTAATGGCTGTAATAAAGGAAAAAGATATAGAAGAGCGGGTAATCATTCAGTCATTTGATTTTCGTACCTTAAAATACCTGCATCAAAAATATCCGCATATCCAAACTGCAGCGTTAATTGAAGAAACGGATAAAAGAAGTCTTGAAGCAATTATTAAGGAATTAGGTTTTACGCCATCTGTGTTTAGTCCGGCTTACCGGTTAGTTACGGATGCGCTTGTGCAAAAATGTCATCAGCGGAATATTAAAATCATACCCTGGACGGTAAACGACAAAGCAAAGATGGATGAACTGAAACGTATGGGAGTGGACGGAATTATCAGCGATTATCCAGACTTGTTCAATGAATAACAGAAATTAATGGATGAATTTTGTAACTTGCTGAAAAGATTATTTTGTCCATTCTGAAGTTCCCATTGTTGTTTGTAGGCTCAAAAGGCGAGAAAAAACTCTATACCCTTTTTCACAGTGGGGCTAACCTATCCTGTATTCATCCTGAACATGTTGAAGATATTGCAGATAAGCAACAACTGGGAAGAATCAGAAAGCTTTCGACGGCTAGTGAGGGCCACTTTATAGAAGTAAAAGACGCTGTAAGGCTTGATTTTTATATAAACGATTTTCTGTTTAGCGACGAATTCTTAGTTGTACCAGGTCTTAGCGAAGAAGTTATTATTGGTGCTGCAACTTTGCAAAAATGGAGGATTAAACTTGATTTCGAACATGACAGGGTTGATGTTGACCCCAAAGTGGCAAAGCTTCAGCTTATTTAAGGTTTCACTATTCCGGTATAAACTTCTCTTTTATACCCAGCCAGTCCAGCGCATTTCTGTATAATAGTTTTCTCGTAGCCTTTTTTCCCAAATTCATTTTTTCAATCAGCTTACCGGGTTTATGTTCACCAAGCGGAAAAGGATAATCGCTGCCGAGGCAAATTTTTTCTTCACCAAATATTTCCATCAGATAACGCAGGGCGTTTTCATCATGCACCAGATTATCTACCCAAAATTTTCCCAGATAATTTTTGGGATTGATAGGATTATCTACTGCCACTAAATCAGGTCTTACTTTAAATCCATGTTCAATTCTTCCCAGCGTAAAAGCAAAAGAGCCGCCGCCGTGTGCAAAGGCCACTCTTAGTTTTGGAAATTTTTCAAACACTCCGCCAAATATCATGGAGCAAATAGCTCTTGTGGTTTCAGCAGGCATGCCTACCAGCCAGGGCAGCCAGTATTTTTCCATTTGTGTTTCACCCATCATCTCCCAGGGATGAATAAACAAGGCACAACCCAGTTCTTCAGCCGCTGCATAAAAAGGAAAAAACTTTTGCTCCGATAAATTTTCACCATTGATGTTGCTGCCAATTTCCAGTCCCGGTAATTTTAGTGAATTTACACAGCGCTCCATTTCTTTAATAGCCAGTGTAACATCTTGCATTGGCACAGTGCCCAGCCCAATAAAATGATGGGGTTCTTTGGCAACTGTTTCTGCAATATGGTCATTAAAAAAGCGGGCGGTTTCCAGTCCGTCTGCCGGTTTTGCCCAATAGTTAAACAACGCCGGTATAGTAGAAAGTACCTGCATGCTCACCTCGGTTTCTTCCATTTCTTTAAGCCGTTCTGTTACATCAAAACAATTTTTTTCTACCACACGAAAAATCTTATCGCCTTTCATCATGCAGGCATCGCAGTTGCGGTGTTCCAGATGAATGAATTCGCCATAGCCAAACTTTTTTGTCCAGTCGGGCATCTTTGCAGGCATAATGTGGGTGTGGATGTCTATTTTCAAGTTTAAAAAGTATTTTATCGATTTCTAAGAAGCCGGCTCCACTTTTATAATATGATAACTTCTATTAATGATCATGAAGGCTGCTGGCAATTAATCTTGTTTCACATTCCAGAAATACCACTTACCTGATTTTAATTTTTCAAATTTTTATTACCAGCTATAATTGAAAATCTTTCAAAACTCCAAACCTCCAACCTTTAAACCCTCCTCACCGGCGGCTCCATTACCGTTCCGCATTTGTTACAGGTACGCTTCATGGTATCTTCCCAAAAGCGGTTCATTACCGGCGGAAGCTGTTTTACAATATCGCTTACATGCAGTATTTCTTCATACAGTTTGTTGCCGCATTTTTCGCAGAACCACATAAAGCCGTCGTCTTCGCTTTCTCTTTTCTTTTCAATCACCAGTCCCACGGTGTTAGGCCCACGCTGGGGTGAGTGCGGTGTTTTGGGAGGCAGTAAAAACATCTCACCTTCCCGGATAGGGATATCTTTAAATTCACCATTGTCAATAATCTTTACCACAATATCTCCCTCAATCTGGTAATACAGTTCTTCCGTTTCGTTAAAGTGATAATCCTTTCGGGCATTGGGTCCGCCCACAACCATCACAATAAAATTTTCAGCATCTTTATAAACACACTGATTACCTACCGGAGGTTTCAGCAGGTCACGGTTTTCATCAATCCAATTTTTGAGGTTAAAAGGGGCAGTAACTGGCATAGTAATAATTTTTAGGTTACCGGCTGTAGTAATTCTGCTCATCGTCCCTTGCGTCGCACTCTTCAACTGCAGTAATTCTGTTCAGCTCTTTAATTGCGAAAAATTACAACTATTTTCTTTACGTTTGAGGTTGTAACAAATTTTAAAAGTTTAAGGCTTCGGGCCTCCCGCATTGGGAAAAAGCGAAACCAAATTTTATGAATCTTTCCCTCGAAGGAAAAAAGGCTATTGTTTGTGGCAGTACTCAGGGCATTGGTCTTGCCATTGCTGAAGAACTGGCTTTGCTGGGGGCTAATTGCACACTGATGGCCCGTAATGAAGAAGCTTTGAAAGCAGCAGTACATAACTTAGACATTGCTCTTCGTCAGCAGCACGGTTATCTTGTTGCCGATTTCAGCAAACCGGAAGAAGTAAAGGCAGCTATTGAAAACCATGTAGCCAAAAATCCTGTTCATATATTAATTAACAACAGCGGTGGTCCTGCCGCAGGCCCTGTGATTGAAGCAACGGAAGAAGCTTTCCTCAATACGTTTAACCAGCACCTTATTTGCAATCATATTTTAACCAGGGCCGTAGTGCCTTCCATGAAAAAAGAAGGCTATGGCCGTATTATCAATATTATTTCCACATCGGTAAAAATTCCGCTGAAAAACCTTGGAGTTTCCAATACCATCCGTGGCGCAGTAGCCAGTTGGTCAAAGACAATGGCAAATGAACTGGGGGAATATAATATTACAGTAAATAATGTGTTGCCGGGATTTACAGCCACACAAAGGCTTTCTTCCCTGATTGAAAACATAGCAAAAAAGGGAAATACCGTTGTTGAAATTGTGGAAAAGAATATGATGGATGAAGTACCGATGAAACGTTTTGGCCAGGCATCTGAAATAGCAGCAGTAGCAGCGTTTTTGGCATCACCGGCAGCTTCTTATGTAAATGGTGTCAGCATTCCTGTAGATGGGGGGAGAACCGGTTCCATTTAGTTTGAAGTTTGATGTTTGGGGTTTGTATTTGTCCCATAAATTAACATCAAACTGCAAACCATAAACTTCAAACATGATTTTAGATATTCCATATCATTTAGAAAACTACATCGGTGGTAATCTCATTGGCCCCCTTAGCGGCAATTTTATTGACAATATCAATCCGGCTACCGCTGAAGTTTACGGGCAAATTCCTGACAGCAATAGTAAAGATGTTGATGCAGCCGTGCATGCTGCACAAAAAGCTTTTCCATCGTGGAGTACAAGTCCGGTAGAAGAACGGTTTAAAATCCTTAACCGCATTGCTGAACTGATTGATGAAAATTTGGACACACTTGCGCTGGCTGAAACAAATGATAATGGAAAACCGCTTTGGTTGAGTAAAAAGGTTGACATACCCAGAGCATCTGCCAATTTCCGGTTCTTTGCTACCAGCATTATGCACTTTGCTTCCGAAAGTCATCAAATGGAAGATAAAGCGGTGAACTATACACTTCGTCAACCGATTGGTATAGTGGGATGTATTTCACCCTGGAATTTGCCCCTTTATTTATTTACCTGGAAGATTGCTCCGGCGCTGGCAGCAGGAAATTGCGTTTTAGCTAAACCAAGCGAAGTAACACCGGTAACCGCATTTCTGCTTTCAAAAATTTGCAAAGCAGCCGGATTGCCTGATGGTGTATTAAATATCATTCATGGTTCGGGACCGGGGGCAGGAGAGGCTATCGTTTCACATCCTGATATAAAAGCTATTTCATTTACCGGAAGCACCAGGGCGGGGGAGAGGATTGCCTCCATCGCTGCTCCTGCATTTAAAAAACTTTCATTGGAACTGGGTGGTAAAAATGCAGCCATCATTTTTGCCGATTGTAACTGGGAAAAAATGTTGAAGGATACAATCCGGTCATCTTTTTCCAATCAGGGTGAAATTTGTTTATGCAGCAGTCGCCTTTTGATTGAAGAAAGTATTTATGATAAATTCAAAAAAGAATTTGTAGAGCTGGTTAAACAATTAACACCCGGCGACCCGCTGGATGAAAATACAAAGCAGGGAGCTATCGTAAGCAAAGCGCATTTTGAAAAAATCTTGCGTTGTATTGATACTGCAAAGAAGGAGGGAGGCAAAGTTTTATGCGGCGGTCATATTGTGAAACCGGAAGGAAGATGCGAGAATGGTTATTTTATTGAACCAACCGTGGTGGAAGGATTAGGCCCAGGCTGCCAGACCAATCAGGAAGAAATTTTTGGGCCGGTAGTTACTTTACAATCTTTCAAAAACGAAGAGGAAGCATTAGAACTTGCCAATGCAACATCATACGGATTGGCAGCCACAGTGTGGACGCAGGATATTTCAAAGGCCAACCGGGTAGCTGCAAAACTGGAAAGCGGCATCGTGTGGATTAATTGCTGGCTGCTGCGGGATTTACGAACACCTTTTGGCGGTATAAAAAACAGCGGCGTGGGAAGAGAAGGAGGCTGGGAGGCTTTGAGATTTTTTACAGAAGCGAAGAATGTTTGTGTACAACTATAGGTTTGTGCCACAAAGGCACAAAGACACAAAGAAGTATTTATGACAGAACAGGAAAGAAGGGACAGGGAGGAATATTTGGCTAAAGAAATTGTTGACTGCGCTTTTAAAGTGCATAAGCAGCTTGGCCCGGGTTTGCTGGAAAAGGTTTATGAAGTTTGCTTCTGCCATGAGCTGACCAAAAAGGGCATTTCTTTTAAAAGGCAGGTGGATATTCCCATAACCTATGACGGTATTTTGTTTGAATAAGGAACTTCGTGTAGATGTTTGGGTTGATGAACTCGTAATTTGCGAATTAAAAGCAAAAGATGAATTGAATGAAGTATGGAAAGCACAAATCATCAGCCACCTGCAGCTAACGGAAATGAAACTTGGATTTCTTATAAATTTCAATGTAACACTTATAAAAGACGGCATTCATCGATTTAGGAAATAAACTTAGGGCCTTTGTGCCTTTGTGGCAAAAAAAATGAGTAAAGAGATTATACATACTGATAAAGCATCAAGCCCCCTCGGCGCTTACCCGCATGCAAGAAGGGTGGGTAACCTTTTGTTCTTATCCGGAATCGGCCCCAGAAATCCAAAGGATAATTCCATTCCGGGATTGGAATTAGACAATGATGGTAATATTGTAAAGTATGATATCGAAGCAGAATGTCATGCCGTATTTGCCAATGTAAAAGCCGTATTGGAAGCCAGTGGAAGCAGTTGGGATAAAATAGTAGATGTAACCGTTTTTTTAACCAATATGAAAAAAGATTTTCCCGTTTATAATAAAATTTATGCAGAATACTTTAGTTCCGTGCAGGCCTGCAGAACTACAGTAGAAGTAAAAAGTTTGCCTACGCCAATAGCCATTGAATTAAAGGTGATTGCCATTATAGATTAGTTTCAGTCTTGACGTTTGATGTTTGAAGTTAGAGACTTCAAATCTCAAACATCAAACCTCAAACTACGAACATCAAACAGTTAGTATGAATTTTCAGAACACACGTGAGTTTGCCCGTATGCTGGATGCGAATAATCCACTGGCCGTTTTTCGCGATCGGTTCTATATCCCGCAGCACAATGGGGGAGATAAAATTTATTTTACCGGAAATTCGCTGGGGCTGCAGCCAAAAACGGTGAAGGAATATATCGGCCGGGAATTGGAAGACTGGGCCCGCCTCGGCGGCGAGGGGCATTTTGAAGCAAAAAACCCCTGGTTTTCTTATCATGAAGTATTTCCCAAACAATTATCAAAGATAGCCGGGTGCTTTCCGGAAGAAGTAGTGGTGATGAATTCGCTTACCGTCAATATTCATCTTCTGATGGTGAGCTTTTACCGGCCAACAAAGGAAAGATTCAGGATTATTTGTGAAGCCAGAGCTTTCCCATCCGATCAGTATGCTATCGAATCGCAGGTGAAATTTCACAACCTGTCTCCGGCCGAAGCTATTGTTGAGGTGTTTCCCAGGGCGGGAGAACACACCATAAGGCACGAAGATATTATTCGTGCAATACATGAACACGGCAATACCGTGGCATTAGTCTACTTCGGCGGTATCCATTATTATACCGGTCAGGTATTTGACCTGGAGATGATCACCCGGGCGGCTCATACTGTTGGGGCTTATGCAGGTTTCGATCTCGCTCATAGTATCGGCAATGTGGAATTGAACCTGCACGACTGGAATGTGGATTTTGCCTGCTGGTGTACTTATAAATACCTTAACTCAGGACCCGGTTCCGTGGGCGGTATATTTATCCATCAAAATCATATTTCAAATACGGCCCTACCCCGTTTTGCCGGATGGTGGGGGTATACCAAAGAATCCCGTTTCAAAATGGAAAAGGGTTTCAAAGCCATACCGACTGCCGAAGGCTGGCAACTGAGCAATGCGCCCATACTGAGCATGGCAGCCCATAAGGCAGCTTTGGATATTTTCGATGAAGCAGGGATGGAAAAGCTTGCCAGGAAAGGAAAAGAATTAAGCGCTTATCTTATCTTTATTTTAAAGGATATTAATAAGTCCATACCCGGCAATCTTATTGAAGTGATAACACCGGAAAATGATAACGAGCGGGGCTGTCAGGTATCCTTCATTGTACGGCAAAGGGGAAAAGAGGTATTTAATAAGCTTATGGAAAACGGGGTATCGGCCGGATGGAGAGAACCCGAAGTAATAAGGGTAGCGCCGGTGCCGTTGTATAATTCGTTTGTGGAAATATGGCAGTTTGGACGCTTAATTAAAGAAGTGTTGGAAAGATAGTTTTTATAGTTAACAAATACATTATATATTGCTTTCGGTAAATGGTATCCTCAACGGATTTGGAAAAATATAAGATTTGGGTATTGGCGCCGTACCTGCATACGGATGATCAGAATATTCAATACTACTACGACTTTTCACAGGGAATTAAAGAGTATGCCAAAGTCTTTAATGAACTGAATTGCGAATGGCAATGGCAGCCCGTTACCATACAGAATTACAAAACCATCATTGAAAATATCCGGCTTTCTTCCAACGGAAAACAACCCCTTGTGTTTAATCTTTGCGATGGCGATGAAGTAAATGGTACTCCGGGTGTTTCCGTTATTGATGAATTACGGGAGCAAAATATTCTTTATACAGGGTCTGAACGCTTTTTTTACGATATCACCACTTCCAAAATACCTATGAAGCAGGCTTTTGAAAAAGCGGGAGTACCCACCCCTTCATGGGAAGTGCTGGATAAATCAGGAGCAAACGTTAAAGGAATATTCGGCCGGTTAGGAAATCCGGTAATAATAAAACCGGCCGTTTCCGGCGGCAGTATGGGCATAACAATTAATAATGTGGTTAACACGGAAGAAGAATGTTTGGCACAGCTGAAAAAAATGTATGCCGGCTATCATGGATGGGAGTTAACAACCGGCGGAGTGTTTGCAGAAACATTTATTAAAGGAAGAGAATTTACCACCCTCATTGTAGGATCGGCAGAATACCCCGGACAGCTTATTTTTTATCCGCCTGTTGAAAGAGTATTTCATAAAAACCTGCCAGATACGGAACAGTTTCTTTCTTTTGACCGGCTGTGGGAAACATATGAGGAGGAAAAACCGGTTGATGATGATGCTTATCTTTATAATTATTTCGAACCGGAGCAGGAACTGGTGCCGTTATTGAAGGAACTGAGCATAAAGGCTTACTTGTCTGTAAACGGTACGGGATATGGCCGGCTGGATATTCGTATGGACAAATCAACAGGCAAGCTGTATGTTCTGGAGGTGAATGCCCAATGCGGCCTCAGTGAAGATGAGGATTATACATCAATTGGTGCTATATTGCGTGTAGCAAACAAAACGTTTACCCAGCTTACATGCGAAATATTGCAAGACGCCATACTAAGGCATAAACATTAACTGCATGAAGATTTGTGTTCTGCAACCAGACTATTCCACCTCACAGGTTGATTACCAGTACTACGATCCGAGAAGAGATCTTTCTTCATTAATGCCCGAAGCGGATATTGATCATGTGGCGCTCAATAAGCTTACTACCTATAAGCAGCTTAAAGAATTGAGCAAGAAAGGTTATGATGTATTTGTAAACCTGTGTGAAGGATACCTGGAGTGGGAGATACCCTCCATTGATGTGATACATACACTTGAATTGCTCAACCTGCCATTTACCGGCCCCTCCTCCAATCTGTATGACCCTCCTAAACCGCTGATGAAATATGTGGCTTTTTGTGAAGGAATAAAAACTGCGCCATATACACTGGTCACTTCTTTGCACGATATTAAAGATGCGGTAAAGCAGTTGCGTTTTCCGCTTTTTGTAAAACCGGCCAAAGCAGGCGACAGCCTCGGCATCGATGAGCATTCCCGGGTAAATAATGAGGAAGAATTGAGAAGCAAAGTGGAATCGCTCTTGCCCGATTATGATGAATTGCTGGTCGAAGAATTTATTGCCGGCCGGGAATTTACCGTGCTGGTGGCCGCCAACGCCTTTCCTGAAAGAAGCTGCACGGTGTTTAAGCCGGTCGAATATGTTTTTCCCGAAAATCGTTCGTTCAAAACCTATGCATTAAAAACCTCTGAACTGCATCCCGACTGTAATGTGCCCTGCAGCGATACCATGCTTGAAATCCAGTTAAAGATGGCTTCCGAAAGAATCTTTAATGCTTTCAACGGCGTGGGCTATGCCCGGCTTGATTTCAGGGTAAACGACCGGAATGAAATCTATTTTCTGGAAATTAATTTTACCTGTTCTGTTTTTTACAAAGACGGTTATGAAGGATCGGCCGATTTTGTATTAAAGTATGACGGAATCGGGCAGGCCGGATTTCTCAGGCATATTGTGGAAGAAGGAATGGCACGGCACCGGCGCCGTCAAAAAAAATTCCGCATTAAAGGCAATTCGATTTCCGGATATGGCATTTATGCCACCGAAGACATTGCCGCAGGTGAAATAATTTTTAAAGGAGAAGAGCGAAGCCAGCGTATCGTAACCCGGCGGTTTATGGAAAATAACTGGACCGAAGAACAGAAAGAAAATTTCAGACGCTATGCCTATCCGCTCAGCAGCGAAGTGTATGTATTATGGGACGATGATCCGCTGCAATGGGCACCCCAAAATCACAGTTGCGATCCCAACACGTATTTTGACGGACTGAATGTGGTGACCATATGCCCGGTAGGCCGGGGCGAAGAACTTACACTGGATTATGCCACGCTTCTCGATAAAACAGCAGAGCCTTTTGAATGTCATTGCGGAAGCGATAATTGCCGCGGAGTGATAAAAGGCATTGCCGGTAATTCAGTCACAAAAAGAGAAAAAGCGCTTGGAGGCGCACGGCCGAAAGTGCAGCATAAGGTTAGTCGTAAAGGAGTGACACCGGTATTTGTGAAAGTAGCCAACGGCAGAAGAAAGATCTGAATTGTCAAAACCATTTTATCCCCAATCTTTTCTTAGTTTCCCGTTATGAAAGGAGATGTTGCCATTATCGGGGCAGGATTAGTAGGCTCCTTGCTTTCCATTTATTTATCCAAACGGGGTTATAAAGTAAAAGTATTTGAACGCCGTGGCGATATGCGCAAAGAAAAAATAAGCGCCGGCCGTTCAATCAACCTTGCCTTAAGCGACAGGGGCATTAAAGCGCTGGAAGAAGTAGGTATTATGGATGAAATCCGTAAAATCTGCATCCCCATGCACGGCCGTTATATTCACAATGCAGATGGCAGCACAGCTTTTCAGCCCTATGGAAAAGAAGGGCAGTTCATCAATTCTGTTTCAAGAGGCGAACTGAACAAACAACTGATGAGCCTTGCCGAATCGCAGAGCGTTGAAATATTCTTTCATTACAAATGTGAAGACATCAACTGGAATGAAAACACTGTTACTTTTAAAATTCCCGGCCTCAAATTTCAAACCCAAAACTTCAAACTTCTCTTTGGCGCCGACGGGGCTTACTCAGCAGCAAGACTTCAGCATCAGTTGCAGCACGACCGGTTTCAATATTCGCAATATTACATCGACTTCGGCTATAAGGAACTCAACATTCCTCCCGGAGAAGATGGCTCTTTCCAAATGGAGAAAAATGCATTGCACATCTGGCCAAGGGGAAACTATATGCTGATTGCTCTGCCGAATATTGACGGTAGTTTTACCTGTACACTGTTTTTTCCTTTTGAAGGTGAGCCTTCTTTTGCCTCGCTGAATACAAAAGAGAAAGTAAAAGATTTTTTCGCAAGAACATTTACCGATGCAGTTCCGCTGATGCCAACTCTTGAAGAAGATTTTTTCACCAACTCTACTTCCTCATTGGTTACCGTAAAATGTTATCCATGGATAAGAGAAGGAAAGTTTGCTCTTATAGGCGATGCAGCCCATGCCATCGTTCCGTTTTTCGGGCAGGGTATGAACTGCGGGTTTGAAGATTGTTCGGTATTAAACCGGCTTATGGAAAAGCATGGTGATGACTGGCAGCAGATTCTTCAGGAGTATCAGGAATTAAGAAAGCCTGACGGAGATGCCATTGCCGAACTGGCGCTGAATAATTTTATTGAAATGCGGGATAAAGTGGCCGACCCGAAATTTTTGCTGCAAAAGAAAATAGAAGCCCTGCTGCATGAAAAATATCCGGATAAATGGATTCCGGCATACACACAGGTTACTTTCAGCCCGCATATACGTTATAGTGAGGCATTGCAAAAAGGACAAAGGCAGGAAGAAATTATGCAAAACGTCATGGCTATGGATGATATCGAATCGAAGTGGGATGCCGATGAACTGCACCGTATGATTATAGGTAACATTAAACAGTAATCCGCCCGGACATATTTAATACCTGAAGTAATGAAAAACAATTTTCCATCAATTAAATGGCTGCTGTTGCTGCCGGTAATTATTTCGTGCGGTGCAGATGATAAAAAAAACAATACCGTTACGGATAACAAAGCTCCAGCAATTTTTCAGTTAGCCGAGATGAATACAGCACAGCTGAAGGCACTGGACAAAGCAAATACAGTTGTTTTGCTGACGGGCGGCATTTTGGAAGAACATGGCCCCTATCTGCCCTCCTTTACTGACGGGTACTGGAATGAAAGGTTTGCCGATACGCTGGCTAAAATAATTGCATTTGAAAAAGACATGAATGTATTGCTGTTTCCCGTCATACCGTTGGGCAACAGTGGCGCAAATGATGTGGGTTTGAAGTATTCTTTCCCCGGCACCTATACGATTCGTTTCGAAACCCTCCGTTCGGTATTTATGGATCTGGCTGTTGAGTTGGGAGAACAGGGGTTTAAGAATATTTTTATTATTCATGGTCATGGTGCCCCCAATCACCAGCGGGCACTTGATCAGGCAGCAGATTTTTTTAATGATACCTACAAAGGCAAAATGATAAACCTGATGGGGCTAAACCCCGTTCTTTCAAACTGGTTTGCAGCAGAAAAAACAAAAGAACAGGATGCGGAAGATGGTTTTTCCATACATGCCGGAATGGCTGAAACAAGCAGTATGCTCTTTCTTGTTCCCCGCCTGGTTGATACCGGGTATAAGAATGCTGTTCCTTTTACGGGAAAAGATATGGAGTCATTGGTTGAAATAGGAAAGAAAGCCGACTGGCCGGGCTATTTTGGTTCGCAGCGCATTGCAAGCGCTTCATTTGGCGAGAAAGCGTGGAAGGACAATGTGGCTGATTTCAGCAAACTGGCGCTGGATATTCTGGATGGTAAAGTAAGTGCGGATACCATACAGCGGTTTGGCGATTTTATGAAACAAAGTAAAACAGATGTCATGCTGGACAGTCTTTCATTAAACGAAGAAGCAAGACGAAAATCTCTGCAGCAAAACTGGCTCATCAAAAAGGGGTTTAATTAATGCTTCATCTTATTTTCGCAGTATGACAAGGCAGCAACTAACCGGCCAGATTTTTAAAAAACAATCCTATCTCTGTGTGGGCCTGGATACCGATAGTACAAAAATTCCAAAACACCTTTTGTCATCAGCAGATCCCGTATTTGAATTTAATAAAGCCATCATTGACGCTACACGAGATGTTTGTGTGGCCTACAAAATCAACACAGCATTTTATGAGGCCCTGGGAGTAAAGGGCTGGGAGGCGATGGAAAAAACGGTTCGTTATATTGGTAGTGATCATTTTAAGATTGCCGATGCCAAACGGGGCGATATTGGCAACACCTCTGATCAATATGCCAAAGCCTTTTTCGAAACACTTCCTTTTGATGCGGTAACGGTGAATCCCTACATGGGAGAAGATAGTGTAAAACCTTTTTTGCAATACCCCGGAAAATGGGCCATTGTGCTGGGGCTTACTTCTAACCAGGGAGCAGAAGATTTTGAACTGCAAAAAACAGATGACGGACTGTTGTATGAAAAAGTTCTGAAAACAGTTTCCTGCTGGGGCTCTGATGAGAACCTGATGTTTGTGATCGGCGCTACCCGCGCCGGTCAGTTTATTAATATACGGAAAATGACTCCCCGTCACTTTTATCTCGTACCCGGTGTGGGTTTTCAGGGAGGGAGTCTGAAAGAGATTTCGGAAAAAGCAATGATTGAAGGAGATGCAGGTTTATTGGTAAATGTAAGCCGGGCCATTATTTATGCTTCAGAAGGCGAGAACTTTGCTGAGGAAGCCCGGGCAATTGCGCAGCAGTACCAGCATGAAATGTCCCTGTATCTCAGCAAATAATATTTCTTCAATGCTTACCTTTGCCCTGCAAAAATTTGAATCTGAAATTGTAAATTATAAATTGAATGGCTTCCCGCACCGATCTCTTTCAAAGCCCGGATTATTATTTGACAGATGAGCTGCTTAGCGAAGAACATAAACACATACGTGACGCGGTAAGAACTTATGTGAAGAAGGAAATTTCTCCCATCATCGAAGAATATGCCCAGAAAGCAGAATTTCCGCAGCATATCGTCAAACAACTAGGCGATCTTGGCTGCTTTGGCCCCACCATTCCGGCGGAATACGGCGGCGGCGGCCTTGATTATATCAGCTACGGGCTGATGATGCAGGAACTCGAAAGAGGCGACAGCGGCGTTCGCTCCACCGCATCGGTACAAGGTTCGCTGGTTATGTTTCCCATTTACCAGTATGGCAGCGAGGCGCAGCGAAAGAAATATTTACCCAAACTGGCCAGCGGCGAATGGCTGGGTTGTTTCGGATTAACAGAGCCCAATCACGGCAGCGATCCTTCCAGCATGCTCAGCCATTTCAAAGATGCAGGAGATTATGTAATACTAAACGGCGCCAAGATGTGGATCAGCAATGCCCCCTTTTCGCAGGTGGCTGTAGTATGGGCCAAAGATGAGGCCGGCGAAATACACGGATTGATAGTAGAAAGAGGCATGGAAGGATTTACCACGCCAACGACACACGGCAAATGGAGTTTGCGGGCTTCTGCCACCGGCGAACTGGTATTTGATAATGTAAAAGTGCCGAAGGAAAACATTTTTCCAAATATAAAAGGATTGAAAGGCCCGCTGGGCTGTTTGACCAAAGCAAGGTATGGAATAGCCTGGGGCGCCATCGGCGCAGCCATGGATTGCTATGATACGGCCTTGCGCTATGCCAAGGAGCGAATACAATTTGGCAAACCCATTGCTTCATTTCAATTGCAACAAAAGAAACTGGCGGAAATGATTACCGAAATTACCAAAGCGCAATTGCTGAACTGGCGCTTGGGTGTGCTGATGAATGAGGGGAAAGCCACACCCCAGCAGGTAAGCATGGCCAAAAGAAATGCCTGCGAAGTGGCCACAACCATTTGCCGCGATGCCCGCCAGATACTGGGAGGTATGGGTATTACCGGAGAGTATCCAGTTATGCGCCACATGATGAACCTGGAAAGCGTCATCACCTATGAAGGCACGCATGACATTCATTTACTCATCACCGGAATGGATGTGACAGGGATCAATGCGTTTAAATAGCCCTTCTTCCTGCGATGGCGCGAAGTCGGTCGTCCTTCTTTATTCTGTTGAAGTTCTTAACGGTATTCAGTCGTATAGTGGTGTGACCAGCAGCAGATTCCCTGATGAGCTGCGGTTGCGTCGCACACTTCATCGCCGGAAGCGCTAATCAGCATTTAAAATAACGCTCCGAAATTAAAAACTCCTCTTTGGGGAACAGGGTATGAAGATCTATTTTATCGGTTTTATGGGCACGGGTAAAACCTACTGGGGGCGGCAAGTGAGCCGTAAACTCAATGTACCCTTTTTTGACCTCGATGAACAGATTGTGAACCATGAAGGAAAATCTATAAATGATATTTTCGGACAAAAGGGAGAGGAGTACTTCCGGCAGGTAGAAAAAGATGTACTGCATATAATATCCGAAAGCCATGATTCATTTGTATTGGCTACGGGTGGCGGCACCCCCTGTTATTTTAATAGCATTGAGTACATGAATAAAATGGGGATCACCGTATGGATTAACACCTCAATGGATGTGCTGTTCGAAAGACTGATCAAAGAAAAAGCAGAACGTCCGCTGCTTAAAGATCTTTCGGATCAGCAACTGAAAGCTTACATTATAAAAAAGTTTTCAGATCGTAAAATTTATTATGAACAGTCAGCCATCATTATTGATGACGAGCACAAAGTGCTGGAAACAATTGTAGACCAGATATTTCATGCATAAATCATTCTTAATAGCCGGATCTGTTTGCGGCGCTCTTGCTGTGGGGTTGGGAGCTTTTGGCGCTCACGGGTTAAAAAAAATTGTGCCGCCCGAAACAGTAGCTGTTTTTCAAACAGGTGTTCAGTACCAGATGTATCATTCCCTTGCCTTATTGCTGGTGGCCGTCATTGCACAGAGTATATCGGATAAAATGATACAATGGGCGGGGTGGTGCTTTCTTTATGGCATCGTTCTTTTCTCCGGCTCCCTGTATTTTCTTGTGATCATGAAAGCGGCTGATGTTACCGGATTTGAAAAAGCAGGTATCGTTACTCCCGTTGGCGGTGCTTTATTTATTACCGGGTGGATATTCCTTCTTTTGAGCAGCTTAAAGCGGAAGAATCATAATGGATAGCGAAGAATGGTAGTAACTCCGTTATTGTTCAAAATTTCGAAACTGCCGCCAATTGATTTCATTCTTCGGGCAATATTTTTAAGACCGTTGCCAAACATTCGCAGGTTATTTACGTCAATACCAACGCCGTTATCAATGATTTCAATAACCAGAAACTCATCGGCGAAAATGCGAACCAGCACTTCTTTTGCACCGGAATGTTTCAGCACATTGTTCAGCGATTCTTTTACACACAGAAAGATGTTCCTTCTTTTGTCGCCCTGCAATTCCCGGGAGGGGATATAGGGCGGAGTGTCTACCTTACAATAAATTTCTGTTCCATCAAAATACTCCAGACTGTATGCCCGGATGTAGGAAACAAGGTTGTCGAGCGTATCGTTGCCGCTGTTCATGCTCCAGATGATGGCGTTCATTTTATTGAGAACGTCGTTAGCCGACTGGGAAATCTTGTCGATTTCTGCAGGGGTATTTTCCTTCATTTTCCTTTTGGCAATTTCGCTCATCAGCCGGATGGTAGTCATACCTGAACCCAGTTCGTCATGTATGTCAGCTGATATACGATTCCGTTCTTCCTGGTGGGCGGCCATCACGGCCATTCGTTTTTCAAATTCTTTTCGTTCGTTTTCCAGTTTTAATTTTTCTTTTTCCCGGGTTTGTTCAATGATCTGTTTTCTGTTTTTATAAGCAAGGCCCATCAGGAAAAAGGTAAGCTCAAGAAAGATTCCGATTTCATAATAAAATAACGAATCGCCCAAAATTCCAACCGAAATAAAGCTGGGTACCAGAATATGTAAAATAGAAATCAGCGAAAAGATAAAGTAAAGTAGATTTCCCCAGAAAAGATACCGGAGAAGCCGATCCTGCCATTTGCCCACACTATAAATTAAAAAAGCAACCATCATCAGCAGCAAAACGTTTTTTGTAACATAATTTTCCAGCACATTTTCTGCATAAAAATTATCTGTTCCATAGTGCAGCCAGGTAAACAATAGCATAACGGCAATAAGCCCGAGGATACCGTACTTATAAAGACCGTGTAAAAAAGGATGATTTTGCCGGGTATTGAGAAAACGAATCATAAAAGCCATGTAAAAACAGATGCTGACGCACTGTAAAATGAAATCAAAGTATGATTCGAGAAAAAAACTGATAGGCCTGATCGTTAAGTAGAAAAAGGGTTTTGTAGAGAGCATGACCCCCATCAGGAAAGCATAAATGGCATAATAAAGAAATTCCCGGCTTCTTCCCAACCAATAGTTAGCCATCGAAAAAAGTATCATCATTAATAAGAGGCCGCAGAATATATAAGTAACAAAATCGTTTTGCTGCCGCCTGCGCTGAAGGGAAAGCATATAATCAGCGAGCTGATCAGGTTTAACAAAGCGGGGTGACAGTGAGTTATTATATGTCTTTAGCTGGGTAATTTCTACTAATAGCTGAACAGTATCGTGAGGCGCCACTGAAACATAGCGGAACCCAAACTTATCGGGGTGATCCGGTAAAATGGAAGGGAGGGGAAACACACTGTCGTTCTCAAGCCTGTATAATTGAATATTTGTGTAATAAAAGCCGGGGAAAAAATAAGCCCCCTGTGCAGAGTCGCCGCTATTCTTTACCTGTGTTTTCAGTAGTATCTTTTTGCTTACGTTTTTGGCCGATATCATATAATTCTTATCGGAGAGCTCAATAAATGAAACCTTTTTTAAATCCGAAATGCGAAAAGAAGGGTCCACAAATGCTATTGGCGTATAGCCAAAAAAGCGGTGTACCTTATTTATTTTTGAAACATCGATGGTTGACAGGGAATCTTTCTGTCCAAAAACGATCCCGGCAGATGCCAGCAGAATTATGGCAGGCAGTATTTTTTTAATTTTCCGGCAAATAACCATACTGTATTTTGGTGCGGCCGGCAAAGCCGGCCGGACAAATTTAATATGCAATGGATGGATATGCCAGTATCCGGCATACTACTTTCGTGGTATTTATTTCCGGATAAACAGGACATCAGCAGGTTTAACGCTTGGTTTAAGTTGGTGCAGACCTAATTTGTATCTTTGCTTTCATGGCTAACAAGCTGAAGAAAAAGGCGAAAAAAGATCCTTTGGAAAAAACCGGAACCCCCAACCCTGCGGGCCTCAAAGCCGAAAAGGAAGAAAAGGTTACTCTGAAACAACTGGCCCGTGATGAACGAACCTGGAAAATCACCGGGGCAGTTTTTCTTCTTATTGCACTATTGCTGTTCACTGCATTCGTTTCCTATTTTTTTACCTGGAAAGAGGACCAGGATAAAGTGATGCAGGGATCTTCTATCTTATTTAATAATGAAATTACGGTTTCAAATCTTTTAGGCCGGCTGGGGGCTTTGGTTTCCCATCTTTTTATATTTAAAGGATTTGGAGTTTCATCATTGCTCTTCTGTACGTTTTTCTTCATTATCGGGGTTAATCTTTTGCTGACGCGAAAAGTATGGTCGGTGTGGCGCAATCTGCGCTATGTAACGGTGGGTTTACTTGTACTATCTGTATCACTGTCATTTCTTTTATACAATAGTGAGTTTCCGTTCGGTGGGGGTGTGGGTAAAATGATCAGCGCCTGGCTGGTAAATTTTTTGGGAACCATTGGAACGGCCGGGCTGCTTTTTGTAGCCGTGCTGGCGTACATCATCTGGCAGTTCAATCCCTCATTTCGTTGGCCGGAGAAAAAGCAACCACCGGTTATGGAATTACAAGATGATCTGAAACAGGAAGATATTTTCAAAACAGATAAAACAATAAACGATCTGTATTCCGGTAATGAAATTGCGGAATCAAAAGGCAACTATCTCAAAAAAGAAAGTTCGGGTATTGTTGTGATTCCGCCGGCCGATGAATACCCGAAAAACGAAGGAACCGGACTGGTAGAAAAAGAGGATGCCCGATTGTTCAGCGAAATTCCTGATGACGGCGAGCCTGTTTCTGCTGAAATACCAAAAACGGATTTAAAAGAATATAAAAACAAAGAAAAGGAAAGCCATTCGGAAGAGATAGAGCTTGAAATCAAATCTGCAGCAAATAAAGAGGAGGAATTACCCGAAGAGCATTCGTATGATAAGCTTCCCCCGTATGAACCAACGCTGGATTTGCGCGAATATAAATACCCCACGCTTGACCTGCTGGAACAGCACGGAAGTGAAAAGATCGTTCAGGACGCCAATGAACTTGAAAATAATAAAAACCAGATTATAAATACACTAAAGAATTATGATATCTCCATTCAGAAAATCAGCGCCACGGTGGGGCCAACGGTTACTTTGTACGAAATTGTTCCGGCGGCGGGTGTACGCATTTCAAGAATAAAAAATCTGGAAGATGATATTGCATTAAGTCTTGCCGCCCTTGGTATCCGTATCATTGCCCCCATTCCCGGCAAGGGAACGATCGGCATTGAAGTACCGAACGTAAGAAAGAGCGTAGTGAGCATGAAAACATTGCTGGCTTCCGAAAAGTTTCAGCATAATAATTTCAGCCTGCCCATTGCCATCGGCAAAAGAATCGATAACGAGAACTATATAGTCGACCTGACCTCCATGCCTCACCTGCTGATGGCAGGCGCTACCGGGCAGGGAAAATCCGTGGGGCTCAATGCCATACTTGTTTCGCTTTTATATAAAAAACATCCTTCGCAGCTCAAGCTGGTTCTCATTGATCCCAAAAAAGTGGAGTTGAATGTATATGATCATATCGAAAAACATTTTTTGGCAAAACTGCCCGGCGAAGAAGACGCCATTATTACCGATACCAAAAAAGTAGTGCACACGCTGAATGCGCTTTGCATCGAAATGGATAACCGGTACGATCTTTTAAAAGAAGCCGGCGCCAGAAATATCAAAGAGTACAACGAAAAATTCATTAAACGAAAGCTGAATCCGCAAAAGGGGCATCAGTATTTACCATTCATTGTATTGGTTATTGATGAATTTGCCGATCTGATTATGACAGCAGGCAAAGAGATAGAAATGCCCATTGCGAGGCTGGCGCAACTGGCCCGGGCAGTAGGCATTCACCTTATTATTGCCACGCAGCGGCCCTCTGTAAATATCATCACCGGAACAATCAAGGCCAACTTTCCTTCGCGGATAGCCTTTAAAGTTTCATCCAAAATTGATTCAAGAACAATTTTGGACATGGGCGGGGCCGAACAATTAATTGGTAAAGGCGACATGCTGATTTCTCATCATGGCGAAGTAATCAGGCTGCAATGCGCTTTTGTAGATACGCCTGAAGTAGAAAATGTGGTAGAATGCATCAGCAAACAGCCCGGTTATCCGCAGGCTTTTCTCCTTCCGGAATATATCGATGAAAAAGAACTGGAGGGAAAAGATTTTGATCTGAATGACAGGGATCCCCTCTTCGAAGATGCGGCCCGTATTATAGTACAGAACCAGATAGGCTCCACCTCATTACTTCAGCGAAGGATGAAATTGGGGTACAACAGAGCCGGCCGGCTGATGGATCAGTTGGAAGCAGCGGGGGTGGTGGGCCCCAGCCAGGGAAGCAAGGCCAGAGATGTACTGATAAAAACTGAAGCTGAACTGGGGCAGCGCCTCAGTGATCTCAGTATATAAGATTGTTAAAGAAAACCGGCAAAATGCAACTCGATTCCTGCTTTACCCCGTCAAATAGTGGCAAATAACTATATTTGCGCCTTTAATTAAAATCCGATGAAGATACTCTTTACGGTTTGCTTTTTCACCTTTTCAATGATTCTTGTTATTGCACAGGGAAAAGAGGCAACAAATGATGCAGAAGCAAAAAAAATACTGGATGCTGTAAGCGCCAAATTCAAATCGTTCAAAACCGCTAAAGCCACCTTTACTTACAAAGTGGAAAATTCATCGGGCAAAGTGCTTTCCACCCGAAATGGCTCTGTGTTTATGAAAGGAACAAAATACAGGGTTAGTTTTTCCGGGCAGGAAATTTTTTGCGACGGAAACAACGTGTGGTCATACGACAACAGTGCCAATGAGGTGACAATTACCAAGCTGGATATTTCCAACAGTACCATCACCCCCCAGAAATTGTTTACCAATTTTTACGATAAAGATTTCCTGTACAAACTTAACGGCACAAAGAAATCAGGTGCAAAAACCTTACAGGAAATCGAAATGACGCCGAATGACAAGAATAAGCCTTTTCACAAGGTTTATGTTTATGTAGATAAAACCGCAAAAACAATTTCGGCCACCAAAGTTCTGGAGAAGGATGGCAGCATTTATATTTATAATGTAAACACACTTACTCCCAATACATCCATCAGCGATACCTATTTTGTGTTTGATGAAAAAAAATATCCCGGTGTGGAGATCATTGATCTGCGAGATTAGTACGCTAAAACAGGTATTTATTCATCACCCCATCTAAAAGTTTTGTGTTCCAACCCCGACAGGTCCAAAACACGATCAACCACGGTTAGGGCAAGTTCTTCAATGGAGGAGGGTCTGCTGTAAAAAGAAGGCGTTGCCGGGCAAATGATACCCCCGGCCAGAGTTACGGTTTCCATATTTTTAATATGAATAAGATTGTATGGAGTGTCTCTGACCACGCAGATAAGTTTTCTTTTTTCTTTCAGGATCACATCGGCGGCCCGGGTGATGAGGTCGCCGGAAACACCGCTGGCAATACGGCCCAGTGTACCCATTGAACAGGGGGCGATAATCATGATATTGTATTGTCCCGATCCGGAAGCAAATGGCGCCGTAAAATCGGTTGTAGAATAATGCCGGGCAGCCATTTTAGTATAATCTTTATTTCTGAGTTCTGTTTCCCATACCTGTTTTGCATTTTCCGTCATTATCACGGCCAGGTCATCCCATTGGCTCTTCAGGCTGCCCAGCTTGTTCATTAAAAGCTTTGGATAAATGGAACCGCTGGCTCCTGTTATGGCAACTACTATTTTATTTTTCATGCTTTGTTCTTTAAGTTGTTTAGTTCAAAGTTCTTCAGATGAAATATTTGTAGTTATAATACTACGAATAAGACTGATAAAGGTTGATAAAAATCAATTTATTTGCTATGAGGGATTTTTTTTGCTTTCCGCTGAAAAAAAACTTTCAGCAATTTATGCTTGTTAAATAATTATTAACGACATTAGCGGTGAATTTTCATAGGATAAGGTTTAATGGTTAATGGTTTTTGATTAGGGCCCCCGACATTCTTGTCGGGGTTCTTTTTTTTACCACAAAAAAAACCCGCTGTTCCGGCGGGTTGTACCAGATAATTTTTTCGAATCATTTATTCTTCGGCCGGTCGAGAAAATAGTCGAACCGTTTTCCTGAAACTTCGGCCATATCGGGGATGGCTTCAACACGGTATTCACCGGCATCCAGTTTTTTCTTGGTTTCTTCAAACGCTTTTAAGGTAAGTTCAATGTCTTCGTCGGTATGCGCTGCTGAAGGAATGAGCCGGTAAATAATATGGCCTTTGGGAATAACCGGGTAAACTACTATTGAAGCAAAAATGTTGTAATTCTCACGCAGATCCATCACCATGGCGGTAGCTTCTTCCACGCCGCCTTTCATATACACCGGAGTAACGGGAGAGTCGGTTTTACCAATATCAAATCCTTTTTGCTTCAGGCCTTCCTGCAGCTTGCGGGCATTTTTCCAGAGTTTTTCTTTTAACTCGGGTTTTGTGCGCAGCAATTCAAGCCGTTTCAGGTTGCCGATTACCAATGCCATAGGCAGGCTTTTGGCAAAGATCTGGCTCCGGATATTATACCGGATATAATCAATAATATCTGCATCGCCGGCAATAAATGCGCCTATCGATGCCATAGATTTGGCGAAAGTGGAAAAATAAAGATCGATATCATCCTGCACACCCTGCTCTTCTCCGGCGCCGGCGCCGGTTTTTCCAAGTGTGCCGAACCCGTGTGCATCATCCACCAGCAAACGAAACTGGTATTTTTCTTTCAATGCTGCAATTTCTTTCAGCCTTCCCTGATCACCGGCCATTCCAAACACCCCTTCTGTAATAACCAGTATTCCTCCCGCCTTTTGTTTTTCGATGAGTGCCGAGGCTCTTTGCAATTGCTTTTCGCAGTCGGTAATATCATTGTGTTTAAAAACGTAGCGGTGTCCGGCATGCATTCTTAGTCCGTCAATAATGCAGGCATGGCTTTCAGCGTCATAAACGATTACATCATGGCGGCTGCAAAGAACATCGATAAGGCTGCTCATTCCCTGGTAGCCATAATTCAGCAAAATAGCATCTTCTTTCATTACAAATTCTGCCAGTTCCTTTTCCAGTTGTTCATGCTGATTACTGTTTCCACTCATCATCCGTGCTCCCATGGGGTAAGCAAGACCATATTCAGCAGCGGCTTTTGCGTCTGCTTCCCTTACTTCGGGATGGTTGGCCAGACCAAGATAGTTATTCAGGCTCCATACAATTTTTTCTTTTCCCCGAAACAACATCCTGCTGCTGATAGGCCCTTCCAGCTTGGGAAAAGCAAAATAGCCGTGTGCCTGCTTCCGGTGTTGGCCGATGGGACCATAGTTTTTTACCAGACGCTGAAAAATATCTGCCATATGATATGATTGTTAAGTTTTAGTAAAACGCGGCAAAGGTAATGTTTTTGGCCTTTTCGGCAAGCCGGGCACCTGCGCTCTTATTGGTTCAGAATTACTGTGTTGAAGCAAGTATTGTCAATTTAATCTAATTATTCCGGATAACTCCAAAAAGGTTTTGCAGTTGCGATGTTGACTTTATATTTGCTCAAATAACCCTTTATGCAAAAATATTTGCTGATTGCCATCCTGAACTTTTCTTCCCTGACAATACATGCACAACAAAGTGCTGTAGCATTGAAAACAACGGACAGACCGAAACTGGTTGTGGGGCTGATGGTAGATCAGATGCGATGGGATTTTTTGTACCGGTATGCCGGTCGGTATGGCAATGGCGGATTTAAGCGACTGCTGGGCGAAGGGTTCGTATGCGAAAACACATTTATCCCCTATGCACAAACAGTGACGGCCGCAGGCCATACCTGTGTTTATACAGGCAGCGTTCCTGCCATTCATGGTATAATGGGAAATGAATGGTACGATAAACAAATGGGCCGGTCGGTGTATTGTACGGAGGACAAGGAAGTAAAAACCATAGGCGGGGCCGATAATGCCGAACCCCAATCGCCAAAAAATTTATGGACTACCACTATTTGCGATGAGTTGAAGATTGCAACGAATTTTCAGTCGAAAGTAATTGGTGTGGCTATCAAAGACAGGGGAGGCATTTTACCTGCCGGTCATTCGGCCGACGCCGCATATTGGTACGACAGCAGGTCGGGGAACTGGGTTACCAGCACCTATTATATGAATGAACTTCCAGCCTGGGCTCTTGCCTTTAATAACAGGAAAGTGGTTGATTCATTTTACAAGCTGAACTGGAATACACTTTATCCGATTGCTACTTATAAGCAAAGTGATAAAGACGATGCTGTGTATGAAGGAAAATTTGCTCATGAAGCAAAGCCGGTATTTCCTCACGAGCTGGCCTCGCAAACGGGAAAGAATTACGGTCTCATTTCTTCTACGCCATATGGAAATACAATGACGCTTGCATTTGCAAAAGCAGCCCTGGAAAATGAAGGGCTTGGCAACGACGGCATCACCGACTTTCTTGCTATCAGCCTTTCGTCGCCGGATTACATTGGACACCAGTTTGGACCGAACTCAATTGAAATTGAAGACACTTATCTGAGGCTGGACAGGGAACTGGCTTCATTCTTCAGCTATCTTGATGCAAAGGTGGGAAGAGGGCAGTATCTTTTCTTTATTACCGCTGATCATGCAGTGGCACATACACCGGGCTTTTTACAAGAGCATAAAATACCGGTAAAGACACTTTCTGTTCCAGTCAATGAGATTGTGAACGGGGTAAGAGAAAAATTTGGCATACGCGGTATTATTCTGGATGCTGATAATTACCAGCTTTACCTGAACGATAAGGCTATTGACAGCGCCGGTGCAGATAAAGAGGAGGTAAAGAATTTTATTATCGCCCTTTTGAACAGGCACCCCGATATTCTGATGGCTTTTGACTGCGAAGAAATAAGCGAAGCTAATCTGCCGGCTCTTGTGAAAGAGTTGTTTATTAACGGATATAATACCAGGCGCGGCGGCGACATACAGTTAATATTAAAACCAGGACTTTTTTTTGGAGGCAAAACCGGAACTACACATGGCAGCTGGTATCCTTACGATTCGCACATTCCGCTGATCTGGATGGGCTGGGGAATAAAAAAAGGAAAAAGCCATACCGCTTACTATATGACTGATATAGCGCCTACGATTGCTGCACTGCTTAAGATACAAATGCCTAATGGCAGCATAGGGAGGGTGATTGAAGAAGCTATGATCCGTTAGGAGAATCATTTAGCGGCCTTACCTGAATACAATACACTTAGTCCTGCTATTGCTGAGCATAATGATGCTGCCAGTATAGCGATTTTCGATCCGGTGATCGCGTTCTCACTTGTAAATGCAAGCAGAGTGATGAAGATAGACATGGTAAAACCAATACCAGCCAGCATACCCGCGCCGGTAAGATGTTTCCAGTTTACCCTGGCAGGTAAAACGGTAAGTTTTGTTTTTATACAAAGCCATGCAAAACATATTATGCCTATAGGTTTACCGATAATTAAACCCGCCATAATGCCAAGACTGCTTCGCGACATAAGCGTTTCATAAAATCCCGCTTGCAATTTGATGCCTGTATTGGCCAGTGCAAATAAGGGGATAATAAAAAATGCTACGGGTTTATGAAGAAAGTGCTGAAGCCTGTAAGAAGGCGAATGCGCATCATTTTTTCCAAAGGGGATGGCAAAAGCCAGCAAAACGCCGCTGATAGTTGCATGCACCCCCGACTTATACATAAAATACCACATGGCTATTCCCGGCAGGATGAAAAATAAAAGCCTGTTTACTCCCATTCTTCCCATGACGAACAGTGCAGCAAAAATTCCCAGTGAAATAGAAAGATGCAAAGCGGATAGATGAGCAGTATAAAAAATGGCTATGATGATAATAGCGCCAAGGTCGTCAATAATAGCCAGTGCCGTGAGAAAAACTTTTAACGCAGCGGGTATCCTGCTTCCGGCGAGTGAGAGTATGCCCAATGCAAAAGCGATATCGGTAGCCATGGGAATGCCAAAACCAGATGCAGCCGGCGTGCCGCCGGTAATAAGCAGATGTATAAAAGCAGGAGTAAGCATACCGCCGACCGCAGCACCGAGGGGCAGAACTGCTTTTTTCAATTTTGATAATTCACCTGCATACAACTCCCGCTCTATTTCCAAACCTATCAGTAAAAAGAATACAGCCATCAGCGCATCGTTGATCCAATGCTCAATGCTCAAACCTGCCGCTTTGGTATGCCATAGATCAAGGTATGCATCACCGATAGCGGAATTGGAAATGATGAGTGAAATAACGGTGCATCCGATTAATATAAAGCCGGAGGCTTTTTCGCTATTGAAAAATTCGGTAAAGAGCCGTGTGAACCTGAAGTCATTGGACAATAGGGATGTGACGATTTTTTTTGCTGTTCGGGAAGGCATTCAGTAGCTTTTAATTACCAATAAACTTAAAAATCTGTAAGTGATGCGTACTTTCCGGCATCAATGCTGTTTTTCCAGCTTCTTAAGTTCTGCATCAATGAGTTCTTTTGAAAACCAGGTTTGCCCCAGCATCACCCCTTCAATATTTTTTGTCTCACTGATGTTCTTCAGCGGGTTGCCCTTCAGTAAAATGAGATCGGAGACAGCCCCGGGCTTGATGACACCAAGATTTTCTTGGTTTAAATACCGGCCTACATTAACTGTTCCGGTTTTCAACGCTTCGTAAGGGGTAAGGCCGGCATCAACAAGATATTGAAGTTCGTGGTGCACGGAAAAACCGGGCACATCGAATACCTGCGGTGCATCGGAGCCCAGCAATAAGCCAACTCCGTTTTTATTACACTCATAAATAAGTTTTTTTCTTACTTCAATAAGGCGGTTCACGGCAGAGGCTTTGTAGTTAGGATTGTTCATCAGATTTTTCTTTGAACTAATCCAGTTTTTCAACGTACCGGGGTCCATGTATTTCATTTCATCTTCTTTTCCAAGTGCATCTGGATCTTTATCAGGATGAAACCAGCGTTCGGCCAATGCCTGAGTTGGTACTACCCAGATATTATTTTCTTTTAGTGCAGCAATAAGTTTCGGAATACGGGATTCATCGGCTTTATCGGCAATGAACATTGCAAACAGGCCGGTTTCCTGTTCTTTCATTTTTTTAATATCCGGCACAAGACTTTCTACAAAGCCATCCAGATGATCAATAGTAGAATAACCGGCTTCAATAGCCCGCCATACACCTACGTTAAATGAAACATGACCGGAAAACGGGATGCCCGCTTCTTTTGCTGTTGCTGCTATAGCATCAAAACTTTCTCTTGTGAGCCCCGGGTGAAGCTTTAAAAAATCGTACCCGGCTTTTTTTTGCTCTCTTACCAGGGCTATCCCTGCTTCTGCAGTTTTTACGCTGTTGCCATTAAAAGAAGGCCCTGAAGTAATAAACCGCGGACCAATAATTTCGCCGCTTTTTAGTTTTTCCCTGAGTTCAATATGGCGCGGGTGCCCCAGCATCCCCCGGATTGTTGTTACTCCTTTCAGTGCAAAAAGCATAAGTACTTCTTTCATGGGTTCCAGATTATCTACAGGAGGCACATGTGCATGCATTTCGGCCAGGCCGGGCATCAGGTATTTTCCGGCGCCGTCTATCACCAGCGCTTCTTTGCTGTATTTCTTATTTGACGTTTTCTCAACAGACTGAATGATTCCGTTTTTTACTACCACATCCCGGTTCGTCCATACTTCTTCCTTATCCATCGGAATAATGTTTACGCTTTTGAAAACAATCTCTTTACCGGCATTTGTGTCTGATTGCTGTGCCTGGCACGAAAGAAATGAAAAGGCCAGCATAAAGGTATAAAACTGTTTCATAGCAAATGATTTTAGAAAAGAGAGGAGACTGTTCTCAATTTAATTAATTTCCGCAAAGCCGGGTGCGTCTTTTTTGTACTAAAAGCGATGTGATCAGTCAAACTTGTTTTCCCAGCCGTCGTTCTTCAGTTTTTCCACTTTTTGTATTACCTCGTTGTTGAGCGATGTTTTGTAAGCCGAAACTTTTTCAGAAATAGTTTCATCAGCCGACCCGATAATTTCTGCGGCAAGAATACCGGCATTTTTGGCCGCATTAAGCGCAACTGTGGCTACAGGCACGCCGTTGGGCATTTGCAAAATAGAAAGAACGGAATCCCACCCGTCAATGGAATTGGAAGATTTTATCGGAACACCCACTACCGGAAGGGGAGTAATGGCCGCCACCATACCCGGCAAATGAGCGGCGCCACCAGCTCCGGCAATAATCACTTTTAGCCCCCTTTCTTTTGCCTTTTGCGCATACTCCACCATACGAAGCGGTGTGCGGTGTGCCGAAACCACAGTCACTTCGTGCGGAATGCCAAATTGTTTTAAAATATCGGCAGCGGGCTGCATGGTTTCCAGATCGCTGTCGCTACCCATGATGATACCGACAAGGGGGTTCATTGGCTGTAGTTAAAGATGACGCAAAGAAAAACTAAAATCAGGACTTTTACTTTACTAAATCTCCTTTTAATCTTAACAGTTCCGTTTCTGCCAGTTTTGTATTATAGCGGGCGGCTATCAGGCGATTGTAAGCGTCTTCAAGGCTTTTTTGCGCTTCCCGAAGCTGAAGAAACGTAGCGGCGCCCAGTTTATAGGTTTGAAAAACAATATCAACATTTTCTTTGGCCAGAATGATATTCGCCTCTTCCAGTTCAAGGGCTTTTTTCTGCTGGTCATAATCTTTCCATGCATTGATAACAGCCAGATTTACCAGCGACCGCTGATTGTCATAAATCAGTTGCTGGTAACGTATATCCAGTTCGGCCTGCCTGATCAGGCGCTTTGTATTCAGGTTATTTAAAATTGGGATCGTTGCGGTAAGTCCATAATTCAACCCTTTGTTTCTGCTGAATTGGGGCTGAAACGGATTTACCACCACTTTGTTATCGGTACGGGCAAAGTTGTAGTTTGTGTTGAAACCAATGACCGGAAAACGTTCGGCCTTTCTTTCTTTCAGGGTCAGGTAGGCGATATCAATATTTTTTCTGTTTAGCAGCAGCAGGGGATTTGTGTTTTCAATATTACTCTGAATATCGCCTAGCCGAATATTATAATCAACCGGGATGGAGTCGCTTACATCGTAATGAGTGGAAATGCCGGGGCCCATTAACTGATTGAGTTGCTCCTTTAACTGCACAATGAGCGTTTCCTGGGTAAGAATGGCAGCCTTCTGGGCATTCAAATCTACCTGACTTTGCAACACATCGGGTTTGGTACCCACGCCAATGTCAAGTTTATACTGCGCCAGCTTTACTCTTTCTTCGTTTACCGACATTTGCTCCTTCGTGGCTTTCAGTTGCTGCTTCTGGCGCACAATATTGTAATAATTGTTGAGCACAGCAGCTACTGTATTTATTACCTGATTTTTAATCGCCAGTTCGCCTAATTTGACAAATTCTTCGGCTTTCTCAATTGTAACAAACATTTTGAGCCCGTCAAACAATGTCCAGTTCAGCGAAAGGGAAGCATTCAGATTATTCGACTTCACATTGTTTCTTTCCCTGTTGGTGCCATCGGCAAACAGTTGCTTTTGGTCGTTATTGTTCCAGGTTGTACCCACATTGGCGTTTAACCTTGGCAAAAAGGCGGCATTGCGGAAAGAAAAATCCAGCGCTGCAGCAGCTGAGTCATTACGGGAAAGCAGGATGTCGAAGTTGTTTTTTAACGCATGAGCTATGGCTTCTTCGGGGGTCAGCAGGCTTTGCGATTTCGTAGTAATACCCGGCAACAAAAAGAGAAACAAAAAATATTTTTTCATCAGTTATTTTCAAACTCAGGTGATTAATGAACAGCTATTTCTTCGGCCACGGATTTTTCTTCTTTACTGGCTAAGAGATCGTCCAACTCGCTTTTTTTCTTTTTTGATGAAAGGAAGGAATACATAGCCGGTACCACGTACAAGGTAAGTATCAGGGCAAACAGCATACCTCCCACAATAACAATACCAAGCGGAATCCGGCTTTTTCCGGCCGAACCAAAGGCCAGCGCAATGGGCAGGGCTCCCAATGTGGTGGCCAGCGTGGTCATTAAGATCGGTCGCAATCTGGCCACTGCTGCATTAACGGCTGCAGCAATTTTCTTTTCGCCGTTTCTCCGCTTCTGATTGGCAAACTCAACGATAAGAATTCCGTTTTTGGTAACAAGGCCTATCAGCATAATGATGCCTATTTGTGAAAAGATATTAAGCGTTTGTCCGAACAACCACATGCTGAGCACGGCACCGGCTAATGCCAGCGGCACGGTAATCATAATGATAAAAGGATCTACAAAGCTTTCAAACTGTGCTGCCAGTACCAGAAAAATGAGAACCAGTGCCAGCAGAAAAGCGAAAGATGTATTGGATGAACTTTCAGCAAAGTCTCTTGAGGCGCCGCTAAGGGATGTTTCAAATGTTTCGTCCAGAACTTTATCTGCTATTTTTTCCATTTCGGCGATACCTTCACCGATGGTTTTTCCGGGAGCGAGGCCCGCCTGTACCGTGGCGCTTTTAAAGCGGTTAAAGTGATAAATAGTAGAAGGGTTGGCCATTTCTGTCATGTTTACCAGATTATCCAGCTGAATCAGTTCGCCCCGGTTATTACGAACAAAGAATCCTTTCAGATCAAGGGGGTCGTCGCGGTCGGCCCTGTCTACCTGCGCTATCACCTGGTATTGCTTCCCATTCATGATAAAATATCCAAACCTACGGCCGCTGAGCGCCAGTTGCAGTGTATTGGAAATATCCAGTACCGATACGCCCAGTTCGTTTGCCTTTAAGCGGTCAATGGTAATTTGTAATTCGGGCTGATTGAATTTGAGATTAACGTCGGAATTCTGAAAGGTTGGATTTTTTCGTACCTCTTCCATGAACAGCGGTACTTTTTCTTTCAGCTTATCAAAATTCAGGTTTTGCAAAACAAACTGTACCGGCTGTGCGCCGCGTCCGCCAAGACCTACTGAAATGGTTTGCTCCTGTGTGGCAAAAGCCCTTACATTATTGTAGCGCCGAAACATTCTGGACATTTGCTGAGCAATTTCATCCTGCGATCTTTCTCTTTCTGATGCATTCTTCAGCCCCATACTGATGAATGCGGCATTACTTCCACCGGCGCCGCCAAAGCCAGGAGCAAAAGTGAGCACAACATATTTTTCAGGAATAGAATCGAGCAACTGCTGGGTAATTTCGTATGCTACTTTATCGGTATAATCAAAATCAGTTCCTTCGGGCCCCTGTATGCTGGCACGAATCCGGTTTCTGTCTTCCATCGGCGCCAGTTCGGACGGAAGGCTTTTTCCAATAAAATAAATTATTGCGGCGCAAACCAATATTATTACAAATGCAATCCAGCGGACACGCATAAAATGCTGGAGCGATTTTCTGTAAAAATTTTCCATCCCGGTAAAGAAAGGTTCAGTGGCACGATAAAACCAGGAATGTTTATGAGGATCTTTTTGGGTAAGATAAATGTTTAAAACCGGCGTCAGTGTAAGGGAAACAAAGGCCGAAATCAGTACGGCGCCGGCCAGTACAATTCCAAACTCACGGAACAACCTTCCTACAAAGCCCTCCAGAAAAATTATCGGAAGAAAAACAATTGCCAGTGTAAGTGAGGTGGCGATAACGGCAAAATAAATTTCTTTGGAACCTTCGAGGGCTGCCTTGTGCTTGTTCATGCCCTGTTCCATTTTCTTAAAAATATTCTCCGTTACCACAATACCATCGTCCACTACCAGCCCGGTAGCCAGCACAATGGCAAGCAGCGTAAGTACATTAATGGAAAACCCCATCAGGTACATAATAAAGAAAGCACCGATCAGTGAAACGGGGATATCAATCAGTGGTCGCAGGGCAATGCTCCATTCCCGGAAGAATAAAAAGATAATAAGTACCACAAGGCCAATGGCAATGAGAAGTGTTTCTTCTACCTCGGAGATTGCATTTCGCACAAAAGTGGTGCGGTCGTAACCCACCTCCAGAATAATATCCGGGGGCATGTCTTTTTTGATTTCATCGATTCTTTTATATATCTCATCGGCAATTTCTATCTGGTTACTGCCCGGCTGCGCCACAACGCCCATATTCACAGACGGGATGTTGTTTTTTCTCGACGATGTTTCTTCGTTATCGGGGCCCAGCACAGCATAGCCTACATCTTTAAAACGAACCACGCCGGTATTATCCTGCCGGAGAATAAGATTATTGAAATCGTCTTCGGTGGTAAGCTTACCAAAAGTTTTTACAATGAGTTGTGTGGTGTTGCCCCTTACTTTGCCGCCGGGAAGTTCAATATTTTCACGATCCAGGGCAATCCGGATATCATTAATGGTAAGTTTATAGGCCGAAAGTTTGGCCGGGTCAATCCACAACCGCATGGAGTAACGGCGGCCAAAAACGTTAACACCGCTCACTCCGGGAATGGTTTGCAGTCTTTCCTGCACTACGTTTTCGGCGTAATCAGTAAGTTCCATCAGGCCTTTGCTCTGGCTCTGTATTTGCAAAAAAACAATCGGATCCGAATCAGAATCCGCCTTGCTTACAGTAGGGGGAGCATCTATATCCTGGGGCAGATTTCCCAATGCCTGAGAAACTTTATCCCGTACATCGTTGGCGGCTCTTTCCAGATCCACACCCAGATCAAACTCTACGGTAATATTGCTGCTGCCGGTAGCGCTGGTGCTGGTAATATTTTTTACACCCTGTACGCCGTTTACTGCTTTTTCGAGGGGTTCGGTTATTTGCTGCTCAATAATATCGGCGTTGGCGCCAACGTACGATGTACGAACATTGATAACCGCAGGGTCAATAGCGGGATATTCCCGCACTCCCAGAAACTTGTAGGAAATGCTGCCAAATATGATAATGACAATCGAGCAAACGATTGCCAGCACCGGCCGTCTTAAACTGAGTTCTGATAGATTCATATATCCCCGCCCCTTAACGAAGAATTAATTTATTGCTTCCGTTTTTCTTTTTTTTAGTATTTCGATATTAGCAAATCGTTTCATAAAGTCGTGTTTGCAACGCAACAGGCCCTTCTTTGGTTTTAGAAAAAAATCAGGGGCCTTGTGTATTTACTTTTAAAATCCTGACTTCAGCGCCAGGGCGCAAAAAAAGTAATGCGGATGTAATAAGTGTGTCACCCGCATTCAGACCGCTTAGTACCTGAATGTTTGTACTGTCACGTATACCGGTGGTAATATCTGCCGGCATTGCTTTTCCCGCTTTATATAAATAAACCTGCTTTTTTCTGCCTTGTGGTACAACTGCGATGTTGGGTATCATAAGGGCATTTTCATTTTTACCCAGCACCATCTGCACTTTGGCAAAAGCACCGGGTATCAATACCGGATCTCTTTCTTTTACACTGGCTCTTACCGCTAGGCTTCGGGTATTTTCCTCTACCTGCACTTCCGTGGCTATTACTGTAGCAGTAAAATTTTTGGGCGAACCGTCTATTGCAAAAGCAATGGTTTGCCCTTTTTTTATATCAGCTCCATATTTTTCGGGGATACTGAATTGGATTTTCAACTGATTCACCTGGCTGATGGTAGTAATAATGCTGGCGGGAGTAACATAGGCGCCGGGACTGATATTGCGCAGCCCGATTTTGCCAGCAAAAGGGGAGCGGATTTCCGTTTTCCGGATAGCTTCTTTTACTATATCAATGTCGGCTTTCAGATTATGAACCTGTAAAAGGCTCATGTCATATTCCTGCTGGCTGATGCCCTGTATTTTCAATAGCTGGGCCTGCCGGTTTTCTGTTTGTTCTGCAATTTTTAATTGTACCTCAAGTTTTCGCATCTGGGCCTGCAGATCACCATCATAAAGTTTTGCAAGTAAAGCGCCCTGACCAACAAAGGCCCCTTCGGTTACATTCATCTGCACTACCCGGCCCGATACTTCGGGGTGAATTTCGGTTGTTTCATACGCAAGTATAGTACCGGGAACTTCAATTTTTTCGCTTATCGAACGGGGTTCAATAGTGCGGACTTCAACGTTTATCTGAGATGAAGCTTCGGGGTTTGCTTTTTCCGCTGTTTTTTTTTCTTTATTGCTGCAGGAGAAGATAAAAACACCGGACAGAAAAATGAATAATGATCGTTTGAACATGGATTGGCTGGTTACAACAGTATTAATTACAATTCAGTGTGTAAAGATAACGGATATTGGATGCTTATTGTTCGTAAAACCTTCGGCGCAGGCGGTCAGTAAAATTTTCTTTTACAGGCGGTTGTATTTAAAAATAAACGGGTTATTCTGACTTCACAACCAGTGTGGATCTTACCAGGTTTGCCTTATGCAGCAATTCTTGTTTTTCCTCACTAATGACCGTTACGTGTCCCATCTTTCGCCCGGGGCGGGTAGTTTTTTTTCCGTAAATATGTACAAATGCATTATCCATTTTCAGAATCTCTTCCAGACCTTCGTAAACGGCCACACCAGCAAAGTGATCGGCGCCAATCAAATTTACCATAATGGAGGGAGAAATAAAATCAGTGTTCCCCAAAGGATAACCGAGCATAACCCTCCACAGCATGTCAAACTGCGAACAATAATGTGCTTCAATGGTATGATGACCGCTGTTGTGAACGCGGGGTGCCGTTTCGTTTACAAATACGTCACCCTGCTTATCTACGAACATTTCTACGGCAAAAATTCCCGGCGATTTGAAGTTTCTTACCACAGTCAGGGCGATGGCCTCCACTTTATACAAAGCCTGTGTACTCAGTTCGGCGGGGCAAAGCTGATAATCCAGCAGGTTTAGTTTGGGATCAAAAAGCATTTCTACGGGAGGATACAGTGCGGTTTCACCTTTTTCATTAACGGCTACTATCTGGGCTATTTCCTTTTGAATCGGGATTAACTTTTCCAGTACGGCAGGCGCATCAAATCCTTTTTTCAGGTCTTCCTTTGTTTTAATGATTTCCACACCGCGGCCGTCGTATCCGCCGGTGCCGAGTTTGTGAACGGCCGGTAAAAATTTTTCTTGCCGCATTAGCTCTGCCTGATCATGCGTTACCACAAATTCTGCAGTAGGAATCTGAAACTGGCGGTAATATTCTTTTTGCAGAATTTTATTTCGGATGGTTTTTAATACAGATGGTTTGGGAAAAATGCGAACGCCTTCCTTTTCCAGTTTTTCGAGGGCTTCCGCATTTACATTTTCAATTTCGATGGTAAGTGCATTTAAGCTTTTTCCGAAAGCATAAACGGCGTCAAAGTCTTTTATATCGCCTTTGGTAAAATGATGACAGAGGTGGGCAGCGGGGCATTCGGGATCGTTTTCCATCACAAATGTTTCAACCGGATAATTGGCTGCGGCCTGCAAAAGCATTCTTCCTAATTGCCCGCCGCCGAGGATACCAATTTTTTGCATGTTCGTTCTGTATAAAGCAAAGATAGGGGGAGAATACGTTGGCGAATCGCTACAGATAATTCGCTCCGTACTTTTTCTTAATTTTGAACCATGCGTCCTGATTATCCGCATAAAATTTTTTCTGATAAGCGTAACCACTTCGAACTGCTGATGGAGACACTTGCCATTGATGCACCCTGAACCCCCGAAAAGGCATCACCGCACTCAAGTTGCTGAACAGAATACGGAACGTACACGAGTGCGACGCAAGGAACGATGATGAGACATCCTATTGTTGAGTACAAAAAATTTTTATGCAAACAGCTATATCAACAGATACAAAAAAAAGTATTCAAACTGATTTTCTGCCCCTGCTGGGTACTGATTATGTGGAGTTTTATGTTGGCAATGCGAAACAGGCAGCGCATTATTACATGACGGCTTTTGGCTTTCAGGCCCTGGCGTATGCCGGTCCTGAAACAGGAGTGATGGACCGGGCCAGCTATGCGGTACGCCAGCACAAGCTCACCTTTGTTTTAACTACGCCGCTGCGATCAGGTAATCCGATGGCAGATCATATATATAAGCACGGCGATGGGGTGAAGAACCTTGCATTGGGGGTGGATGATGCGACAAAGGCATGGGAAGAAACTACAAAACGCGGCGCCAAAAGCCATTTAGAGCCTCTGCGCTTAAAGGATGAGCACGGCGAGGTGGTGCTGAGCGGCATTCATACCTATGGCGATACGGTGCACTTGTTTGTGGAGCGAAAAAATTATTCCGGAGCCTTTATGCCGGGATATAAAAAGTGGGAAAATGCGTATTTTAAACCGGCTGATACGGGCCTGCTGTACGTAGACCATTGTGTGGGCAATGTAGGGTGGAATCAGATGAATAAATGGGTAAAATTTTACGAAGATGTAATGGGGTTCCGGAACATTCTTACGTTTGACGATAAAGACATTTCAACGGAATATTCGGCGCTCATGAGTAAGGTGATGAGTAATGGAAACGGTTATGTAAAGTTTCCGATCAACGAGCCGGCCGAAGGAAAAAAGAAGAGCCAGGTAGAAGAATACCTTGAATTTTATGACGGAGAGGGCTGCCAGCATGTGGCTATGGCCACCAATGATATTGTACGCACAGTAACGGAATTACGGAGCCGCGGAGTAGAATTTCTTCGTGTTCCTACTACGTACTACGATGATTTGCTGGACAGGGTGGGGAAGATAGATGAAGATCTGGCTCCGCTGAAGGAACTGGGCATTCTTGTGGACAGAGACGAAGAAGGCTACCTGCTGCAGTTGTTCACCAAGCCGGTAGAAGACCGGCCTACGTTATTTTTCGAAATTATACAACGCAAAGGGGCGAGGAGTTTTGGCAAGGGAAATTTCAAAGCTTTATTCGAGGCGATAGAGAGGGAGCAACAGTTGAGGGGCAATTTATAAATAGTCGGAAATGCACCCGGATGTTTCTTTCATTTCCTGTAATTTTATGTTTAATTTAGGTATAGGGCAATACCATTTTTAGTATTAATTCGTTCCTTAATTTTAATACCCGGTTATGAAAAACCTGTTATCGATACTCGTTGGAAGCTTTATGGCTTCGGTTGTTGTTCAGGCCCAAAATGGCGGATACGGAGCCTCATTTTCCACAACAGCCTCTTTTCTGGATTACCAGCGTACACTTCAGCGCCCGGGTGATGCACTGAAAAGAAAAGAGGATACCCTGCAAAGACAGTTTGCCGAAAAAAAGCTGGAATGGCCGGCCCGATATATTTATATCCGGTCGTTCAAATACGACAGTGAACTGGAAGTGTGGGTAAAAAATGACCGGAAAGAAAAATTCAAATTGTTTAAGACCTACAAAGTATGCGCCCTGGCCGGCACGCTGGGCCCCAAGCGCTTTGAAGGTGATTACCAGGTGCCGGAAGGATTTTACTATATAAATGAATTTAAGCACAACAGTGAGTATCATCTTTCTCTCGGGTTGAACTATCCCAATGTTTCTGACCGGATTTTAAGCGATGCCTACCGCCCGGGTGGCGCAATTTTTATACACGGAAGTTGTGTTACCGTTGGTTGTATTCCGCTTACCGATCCCATGATTGAGGAGGTGTACATTCTGGCGGCGCATGCCCGTGATGCCGGGCAGGATTTTATACCCGTGCATATTTTCCCTATCCGCTACAATGTTAAAAAAAGTGCGGCTTATCTCGAAAGGCTGACAAAAACAGATGAGTCGCTGCGTGAGTTTGAAGCCCGGCTGGAAGCTGCTTTTGATTACTTTAATGAACATAAACAATTGCCGGTAATAATGACCGATGAAAAGGGAGCGTATCACATAGCCAATATGGGCGAAAAAAAGGCAGTGCCGGCAGAAAAGAAAAGAATTGCATTACCCCACAGGGTTCGGGCAATTTCAAATATTCCCGATGTGGTACATCAGTGGCCGCAATACCCTGGGGGAGGTCAAGCCATGCTTGCCCTGCTGGATAAAGTGGGAAAGGAAATGGGGGAATACCTTCCTGAAAAAATAAAAAGAGCCTTTGTGCAGGTAGAATTTGTAATTGATACCGACGGAGTACCTGTGAATTTTAAAGTAATCAAAGGTATCAACCATGATTTTGACGACCTGCTCATTACCAGGCTGGAAGAAGAAATGCCTAAATGGGAGCCTGCTACCTTGCACAACAAGCCCGTTCCCCGGCAGATGAAACAAAATATCGAGATCCGGTTTGAGTAATTTTCAGTGAAAGTATATTTTATCAGTGGCCTCGGGGCTGATGAAAGAATTTTTCAGAATATCCACCTGCCCCCTGGCAATGAGGCCGTTTATCTTTCATGGCTGACACCGCTGCCAAAAGAATCGTTGCGCTCATACGCCGTCCGGTTGGGCGAATCCATCGATACTAAAGAAGAATTTGGACTTGTAGGGCTTTCATTTGGAGGTATGCTGGCTACAGAAATAGCAGCAGTTAAAAAGCCCGCTTTTCTGATACTGATCTCAAGCATTGCATCTCCGGCCAATCTTCCTGCCTATTACAGAACCGCCGGCAGGCTGGGAATGCACAAAATCATTCCGGTATCAGTATTGAAATCGGCTTCATTTATTAAACGATTTTTTACCCCGGAAACAGCCGAAGAAAAAAAACTGATTTGGCAAATGATCAGGCAAAGCGATCCGAAATTCATTCGCTGGGCGCTGGAAGCCATTCTAAACTGGAAAAATGAAAACCCGCCACAGAATATTATTCATATCCACGGATCGAAAGATGAATTGCTGCCGCTGAAATACACACACCCCACTCACGTAATTGAAAAAGCAGGCCATCTGATGGTATTGCGCCGGGCAAAAGAAATCAACAGAATTTTGCACGAAGTGCTGCCACATCAGCCAGAAGCTGTTAATACCTGAATGGTTTCGGGGGTTTGTTGCCGAAGCAGTATTTTACGACTGCCCACCAGTTTTTCGAAAATTGCCCGGTGATAATGCCGGATGGTGAGTAACTGTAGTTCTTTTCTTACCTGCACTTCGAAAATTGAAGAGGCTTCCAGAGCCAGCTTTTCAATTTTATCGGGCCGATCGTCAAGCACACATAAAAAAGTGATGGCTCCGTTTTGCGTCAGATTGGGCTTAATGTTCAGTTCTTCAAAAAGCCGGTACAACTGCCGCAGAGGCTCTCCTTCCACAAAAGAAAAATCCCGCGACCGCATTTCAATCAATACCTGATTTTCTTTAAGTACAATTATGGGGGGCAGCGGTTTCAGTGTCTGTTTTTTAATAACGGTGCCGGGCAGCGAAGGATCCAAAAAGCATTTTACATACAGGGGGATCTGCTTATTTTGCAACGGTTTTATTGTTTTGGGATGAATCACCTGTGCGCCGTAGTAGGCCATTTCAATTACTTCTGAATAGTTAAGGTCAGAAATGATCTGTGCGTCGTCAAACTGTTTGGGGTCTGCATTCATTACCCCGGTTACATCTTTCCATATCGTCTGGCTTTCGGCATCGAGCAAGTTGGCGAATACAGCTCCTGTAAAGTCGCTTCCTTCCCGGCCCAGGGTGGTGCTTTCGTTTTCGTCTGTGGCGCCAATAAAGCCCTGTGTAATCACCAGCCCTGTTTCTTCGAGCACCGGAACGAGTATCTCTTTTGTTTTTTGCGCACTGATCACCCAATTTATATTGGCATCGCGAAAGTTATCATCGGTTCTTAAGATATCCCGCACATCCAGCCATTTGTTTTTAATACCTGCTTCAGTCAAAAACGAACTGATGACAGCAGTGGATAAAAGCTCGCCGGTGCAAACAATCTGATCGTAGTAATAATCAAAACTTCGTACGGGTTTATCATGTAATATCCATTCGGTTTCCGTAAAAAAGTCTTTTAACCAATGTGCACAATCCGCAAATCCTTTTTGAAGCAGGCTTTTGGCCGTGTTAAGGTGTTGTTGTTTTATATCTTCAAAAAGTTTCAGGGCTTCCTCTTTCTTTCCGGAATAGAAGGCTTCAGCCACTTTTTCCAGTGCATTGGTGGTTTTTCCCATGGCGGAAATCACGACCAGCAGTTTTTCGCCTGAAAACCGGTTTAAGATTTCCGAAATTTTTTTGATTCTTTCCGTACTGTTTACAGAGGCACCTCCGAACTTGAAAACCTGCATCTGATTTCGTATTTATTTCAGCTGATAGCCGGCAAAGATAAATCATGGAATTGCATCAGTCATTTAGCGAAAAATAATATCCGGGGCGGGGAATCAGAAATCCGAAATCAGACTACTTTTGTCAGCAACACAATTTTTGCTATATGAATGTAAACCGGCAGGTGCTTACCCTCGATGAATTTACCATTCAGCAATTAAGAAGCTTTCCGCAGGCCACCGGAGAACTCAGCAGCCTGTTGCGTGATATTGGGCTTGCTGCCAAACGCGTAAATGTAGAAGTAAATAAAGCCGGACTTGTAGATATATTGGGCGATGCCGGATCGGTAAATGTACAGGGCGAGGATGTAAAAAAACTTGATGTGTTTGCCAATAATCAGTTTACCGGGGTATTGCATCATGGCATCAGCTGTGCGGGCATTGCCAGCGAAGAAATAGATGACTACGTAGCATTCGAAGATAATGTAAGTAAAAACTCAAAATACGTTTGCCTCTTCGACCCGCTGGATGGCAGCGGTAATATTGATGTAAATGTTTCCATCGGAACCATTTTCAGCGTGTACAGGCGGGTGACTCCACTAGGAAGCATCGTAACAAGAGAAGATTTCCTGCAACCCGGAAGGAACCAGGTAGCGGCCGGATATATTGTTTACGGATCGTCAACCATGCTGGTATACGCTACCCGGCGGGGTGTAAACGGTTTTACGCTGGATCCGTCCATTGGCGAGTTTTGCCTCAGCCACCGGAATATTATATGCCCCGAATGGGGAAAAATATATTCGGTGAATCACGGTAACTTTTTCCGTTACGAAGCAGGAGTTCAAAAGTATATTGAAAAATGCCAGAGAAAAACAAAAGAAACCGGGGGGCCATACACCCAACGCTATATCGGAAGCATGGTTTCTGATGTACACCGCAATCTGATCAAAGGGGGATTATTTATGTACCCCGGCACTACTGACAAGCCGGAAGGGAAACTGCGTCTTTTGTATGAATGCAATCCGTTTGCTTTTATTGTTGAAGTGGCCGGCGGAAGAGCGACCGATGGAAAACAACGAATTCTTGATATAACACCGGGCAAACTGCATCAGCGAACACCCTTTTTTGTCGGAAGCAAAGGAATGATGGCGGAACTGGAAGAGTGCCTGATGCAATAGCCAGGTATTACACACATTGCTCAAATGGTAAACGGTTCCGGCTCTTTAAAAATTGTCAAATAATAAATTTGTTCGATGGCAACGGTGAACAACATCGAAATAATCGACTACTCCGGTAAATACCATGATGATTTCAGGAGATTAAATCTCGGATGGCTGGAGGAATATCAGCTTACCGAAAGTCATGATCTGGCTATTCTCAATGATCCCGAGAATACGGTAATCAATAAGGGAGGATGTATTTTTCTTGCCCTGCATCAGCACCGCATTATCGGCACGGCAGGGCTGGCTAAAGAATCCGATACGGTTTTTGAATTGATAAAAATGGCTGTCGACCCGGCATACCGCGGCCGGGGTATCAGTAAGCTGCTGCTAAATCGTTGTATCGGAGAAGCAAAAAACCGGAAAGCCAAAAAGCTATTTCTTTTCTCCAACAGCCGGCTGCAGACAGCCATCTCGCTTTACACAAAATATGGCTTCCGGCATACTGACCCTGCAAATTCACCTTTACTTACAGCCGATATAAAGATGGAATTAGTTTTATAACTTTCAGCCATGAAGCAAAAAATCATTTCGGTAAATAATCTTGTAAAAAATTACGGAAGCTTTCAGGCAGTGAAGGGCATCAGTTTTGATGTGTATAAAGAAGAAATCTTCGGCCTGCTGGGCCCCAACGGCGCCGGCAAATCTACCACACTGGAGATTATTGAAACGCTGCGTGAAAAAACCTCGGGTGAAGTAATAGTAGATGGTTTGAATCTTGATAAAAACCCCGATGAAATAAAAAAAATCATCGGGGTGCAGTTGCAAACCAGCGGGTATTACCCGGGGCTGAACCTGAAAGAACTTATCGATTTATTCAGCGGATTATACAATCGTCCGGTGGATGCCATGAGCCTGCTGGAAATTGTAAACCTGCAGGACAAAGCGAAAGCGAAATTTAAAGAACTCAGCGGAGGGCAAAAACAACGCTTTTCAGTGGCTACCACACTGATCAATGACCCTAAGATCATTTTTCTGGACGAGCCAACCACAGGGCTCGATCCGCAGGCGCGGAGAAATCTCTGGGAACTGGTAAAAAAAATCCGGCAGCGTGGTACCACGGTAATTATTACCACACACTATATGGACGAAGCGGAATACCTCTGCGACCGGGTAGCCATTATTGATGCCGGAAAAATTATTGCGCTGGATACCCCTGATAAGCTGATTGACGACCTGGTGGCTACAGGATTTGAAAGACCCAGAGAAGTGAAGAAAGCCAACCTTGAAGATGTATTTATTCACCTTACCGGCCATTCGCTGCGCGAAGGGTAAGGCATATGTTTTTTGTAAAATTTTTAAAACCCAAGTTAAATATATGACCTCTGCAACCCAGACCGCCGACCTGAGGTACCCTATCGGCAAATATGAACCACAACCGTTTTCGGTAGAACAGAAAATAGAGTGGCTGGCCGATCTTAAGTTTTTGCCGCATCAGTTGGAAGCCGCCGTACAGAACCTTGATGAAAAACAATTGCAGACACCTTACAGAGAAGGGGGGTGGACGGTGAATCAGGTGGTACATCACGTAGCAGACAGTCATATCAATGCTTACTGTCGGTTTAAGCTGGGATTGACTGAGGAAAATCCAACCATTCGTCCCTACGAGGAAAAGTTATGGGCGGAGCTGTATGACGTACAAAAACTGCCGGTCAATGTTTCGCTTACGCTGCTTCACGCATTGCATATTCGCTGGCACGAAATGCTCAAATACCTGACCGACGATGAATGGAATAACAGGACTATTTTTCATCCTGAACAGAAAAAACCATTCGCCTGTGGACACTGTTCGGGATGTATGCCTGGCATGGCAAGCATCATGTAGCACACATCACTTCGCTGAGGGAGAGAATGGGCTGGTGACTCATTTTTTATAAAATTAGTGTTTAATCAGCCGGGCTGCATTCACAGAAAGGGGGATTCTCTTTGTAAGTTTATTTTATTGAGCATTTGCTTTTAACATTTTTGGCAATGAAATGGAAAATTCTTTCTTCACACTATCTTTTTAACGATTTGTGGTTCAAAGTGCGGAGAGATGTTTGTCAAACCCCACAGGGGAAAATTATAGATCCTTATTATGTTTATGAGTTTCCTGAATGGGTAACGGCCCTGGCGCTTACAGAAGATGAAAAAGTGGTCATGGTAAGACAGTATCGTCATGCCCTTGGCGAAACCTGCATTGAAATTCCGGGAGGTTGTATGGATGATACGGATAAAACACCACAACATGCCATTGCCCGGGAACTGACGGAAGAAACCGGGTATATTTTTTCTTCCTATGAATATCTTGGTAAAATATCTGCTAACCCCAGCACGAATAATAACTGGATGCACATGTTTCTTGCGCAGGGCGGAAAAAAAGTAAAGGAACAGGAACTGGACGGCAACGAAGAAATTGATGTGGAGCTTTATTCAATACCTGAACTGATTCAGCTGATCAAAGAGAAAAAAATCATTCAGTCCATGCATGTTACGTGTATCCTGTATGCGTTGGAGCGGCTGGGTTATTTAAAATACTGATTTCCGATTTCGCCTGCCAGAAATATGCTGCCGCAAACCAAAATCAGATCTTCTGCCGAGGCCCTGTTTTTTGCTGCCTCCAGCGCCATGTTTACATTTTCATACACGGATCCTTCAAGCGAAAACCTCGAAGCATTTTGCTTTAATGTTTCCGCATGCATGGCCCTGGGTATATGTGCATGTGTAAAATAATAGGTGGCCTGTCTGGGCAACCGGCAGAGTATCTTATCCGTTTCCTTGTCTTTTACAATTCCCAATACAATATGCAAATGATGATACGAGCAGAGTTCAATCTGTTCCGCCATCAGCCGTATGCCTTCTTCGTTGTGCGCCACTTCGAGTATGATATCGGGATGCCTGTGTATAATTTCCCAGCGGCCATGAAGCCCCGTCAGCTTTTTTACTTTTGGCAAAGCAATCTGAACTGTTTCGTTTCCGGTTTTCCATCCCTTGTCATGCAGCAAATGCGCAGCTTCCAAAACGGTTAATATATTCCTTAACTGATAAATACCGGTAAGATCGGTGCTGTATCTCCGGCGATTTTCATGATGATGCCTGTCCTCCACTTCCACAATCAGTTGATGATCCTGCCATTTCCATGTCGCCACATACCGTTGTTGTGAGGCGAAGCGGATACCCGATTTCTTTTCAGCGGCCACCTGCTCAAATACGGGTTTTGTTTCCGGGTGCAGCTCTCCAATCACCACCGGCACACCGGGCTTAATGATTCCGGCTTTTTCAAAAGCTATTTTTTCAAGTGTGTTTCCCAGCATGCTCGTATGATCGTAGCTGATATTGGTGATTATGCTTAGTTCGGGAATAATCACATTCGTGCTGTCAAATCTTCCGCCAAGCCCTACTTCTATTACAGCAATATCCACCTGCTGTTTTGCAAAATAATCAAAGGCCATCCCTACCGTAATTTCAAAAAAACTGGGTTTCAGTTCTTCAATCAGGGGTTTTATACATTTGGTAAAACTGCTGACAGAGGCCTCACCGATCATTTCTCCGTTGATCTTAATGCGCTCCCGAAAATCTTTTAAATGAGGTGATGTATAAAGACCGGTTTTGTATCCGGCTGTTTGCAAAATAGCCGCCAGCATATGGCTTACCGATCCTTTACCATTGGTGCCGGCTACATGAATACTTTTGAATTTCCGCTGCGGATGATCCAGTGCTTCGCAAAGTTTCAGCGTATTGGTAAGATCTTTTTTAAAAGCTGCCGGGCCAATTCGGCTGAACATCGGCAGCTTTGAAAACAAATACTCAATCGTTTGCTGATAATTCATGAAGGGCAAAAGTAAAGAGTCAGAAGCTTTTTCTTGCGCATTCTTCTTTTTACTCCTGATTTTCGATTTTTGAATTCAGCTCACTGTACAGGCGGTAATTCTCTTCATCAAAACAAACAAAACAGACCTTTTTGATGGAAGTATTCTGTTCTAAAAAATGCTTTATTGTGTTTATGGCGATTTCGGCCGCCTCTTTTTTGGGATAACCATAAACCCCTGTGCTGATATTAGGAAAAGCAATTGTTTGGATATTATTGCTGACGGCTAACTGTAAGCTGTTTCGGTAACAATCTGCCAGCTTCTCTGCCTCCTTGTTTTTACCGCCTTCCCATACTGGGCCCGCTGTATGAATAACAAAGCGGGCGGCAAGTTTTCCGCCGGTAGTAAGTACTGCCTGACCCGTGCTGCAACCACCTTGCCGGGCAACAATCTTTTTGCATTCTTCCAAAATAGCCGGGCCGCCTGCCCTGTGAATGGCGCCATCCACCCCGCCGCCACCCATCAATGAGGTGTTGGCGGCATTCACAATTGCATCGGTTTTCATTTGGGTGATGTCGCCCCGGATAATTTCAATTCGGTTTTTCATGATCTGCATACCAAAGCTATAAAATAAAAAAAGCGGTATTTTTTAAGATACCGCATATGCTGTTCAGAAGCGCAAGCTTATCCACCGGCCAGTCTGAAATTAAACTGCACCGTTACCGTCGAGGTATGATCGGATTTGTCAAACCGGATATTTCGTAAATATTCCGTTATGGCATTCCGGTATTCAGAAGTGGTAAAGCCGGAGCCTTTTGCAAATTGAATAAAAGTACCAATGCCATCCGGCGAAACCCGTACATCTGCATAGATCGTGGCCCTGTCAAGTTCGCCTTTGAATGTGTAAGATTTTACAATTTTTCTGTCGCCCCGGGTTACCCGCGGACCCACACCGCCCCCCACGCCACCATTACTTCCGCTTCCGATGCCTCCATTGTTACCTGTTCCGATTCCATCGCCATTACCTGTACCATTTCCATTTCCCCTTCCGCCCCCCGGGCCAGGGTATGTGCTTGAAATGTTACCGCCGCCATCGTTACTGCCGCTCAGTGTTTTTCCTACTACGGCTTTGGGTTTTGGCGGAGCAGGAACAGGCGCAGGCTTATCAGCGTCTTTCTTTACAATTGTCTTGCTGTTATCATTTACTTTAGTTGCCGTAGGCTTCGGGTTTGTTGGTTTCAAAATAGCCGGACTGGCTACATCTTTATCATCGGTTTCAATATCCTTTGCATCCTCTTCGGATGAAGTGGGAGTAATGGGCACATTGGCATAAGTACCTTTGGGGCCTGCTGCCAGCTCGGGGTTTCCGCCTCCGCCGCCACCCACTCCGCTGCCATCAATAAATCCTTCATCTCCGAGATTAAGCTCAACTTCAACGGCTGTTTCGGGAACAGGCGGAAAAAATTCCGGCAATTCCAGCTTCATCAGCAATAAAAGAAGCAAAATAACACCGGCTACTCCGCTGGTCAGCAGGGCTGCTTTGGTATTTTTTTCTCTTTCAAAGTTGAGAGCCATGGATGAATACGGTTGGTTCATTGCAAAAATAATTTTTGAGTCTGGCGAATCTAAATGATTATTGTTCACACATGTTGATTAACGGGCAAAAGACGTGCAACTTATATTGAAGGAGAAAGAATAATTGTTAAAATTTTGGAAACGGGCAATAACAGCCAATGCCATGGGGCAAAACCAACATGTGGTTTTCCGAAGGATTATTTTATGGTTTGATAGTAAAGTTGGCCGGGGGCTGCTTTGGCGAGAAGCTTTTGCAGATCCCAATGGTTGATATAACCCCTACCTTTTAACAATACAGTTTCAACTGTCTTCTGCCGGTTCGAGAAAAGGGTACTGTGGTATAAATTTTCCGGCATTTCGTTTTGTACGAATTTCATTTAAACCGTTCAGCACGTTAATCTTTCATTTACTTCTTTTTTAGAGTAATTAACAGGCCGTATCAATTTAACCGAAACAGATTGTTGGCATTACCCATGCAATAACCGAGGTAACAATTTTTTAATTTCATAAGTATCCCCCTGTTTGTATCTTTCATTTAAACTGCTGTATGGAAGGCTATAAGTCAGTGTTATTGATCGTTGCGGGACTTGTTTTGTTTTTATTTGCGCTTAATGCACTTTCTGACTCGCTGAAGCAGGTAACAGGTGATAAGCTGAAAAAAGTACTTGACCGATTTACAAAAAACCTTTTTACCGGAATAATCAGCGGTGCTGTTGTTACTATTTTTCTTGATTCCTCATCAGCAGTTATCATTATGACCATTGCCCTCGTCAATGCCGGAGCGATGACATTCCGCCAGGCAATGGGGGTAGTGATGGGGGCCAATATCGGAACCACCGTTTCGAGCCAGATATTTGCCCTTGATATTGGCGAATATGCTGCGTTTCCGATTGCGGCCGGTTTTTTACTGATGGTTACTTCGAAAAACCGGATTTATAAAGAGGTAGGTAAAATTTTTTTCAGCTTCGGATTAATTTTTTTCGGACTGTTTACTATGGAAGAAGCCGTGGCTCCGTTAAAGGACAGTGCCTATTTCGTAAGCTGGCTTCAATCATTGGAAAGTCCCTGGAAAGGGATGTTTGCCGGTTCATACGTAACCCTGGTTATTCAGTCATCATCCGCCACTGTGGGTATGGTAATAGGCCTTGCTTCAAAGGGGCTGATGACACTTGCAGCAGGTATTGCCGTAATGCTGGGGGCTGAACTGGGAACCTGTGCCGATACCCTGATAGCCTCCGTGGGAAGAAGCCGCCAGGCAATCAAAACAGGTGTTTTTCATTTGCTTTTTAATGTATGTACCATTATTGTCGGGATGATACTGCTTGGATGGTTTACACAATTGGTGCTTTGGATATCCGGCGAGGTTTCGGTGGCCCGCAAAATTGCCAATGCGCATATGTTGTTTAATATTCTGGGTGTTTTTATGGTTATACCCTTTCTTCCTCTGCTGGAAAGATTTTTAAACCGGATAATGGTGGTTATTCCCAACCGCACAATCGACAAAGAAAAAAATCTGGAAGCAGCTGCCTGATCAGCGAGTTTTTAATAAATAAAATACAAACGGCAATCCTGTAATAGCCCCTAGGCCAAGAAGCAAAAAAGTATTTTGCCCGGCAAGCAAACCCGATGAATGAAAAACATAATCAATTACAAAAAGGCTAAGCACCGTGATGGAAAATCCGATGGAATTATAAATTGTCAATGCTGTTCCTCTTAAATCATCCGGCGCATATTTAGCCACTAATGCAGAGAACTGGGGCGAATCCGGAGCTACAGTTAACCCCCAGAGAAAGAGAAAGGCAAGAAAAATATAAACCGGGAATGAAAAGATGAAGGGCGAAAGCAGGCAACACAGGCCCGAAATAAGCAAAGCCAGAGCAGCTACTTTGGCGCTTCCCCATTTTTGGGAAAAATAGCCCCCTGCAATGCTGCTGACTGTGCCCGATCCGATGACGAGGAAACTAACCAATGGTGCATTTATTACCGGAGCATTTTTCTGATTATACACTTCGATGATAACAGGAACAAAACCCCAGAATGCGTATAGCTCCCACATATGCCCGAAGTAACCGAAAGCAGCATATCTCCATTGTTTTGACCTGAAAATTTTTCCAAATGCATCCCAGCGGAAACCACCTGTTTTTTTCCGGTATGGCCCGTCGCCGATAAATGTCAGCATCAGCAATCCCCCTGTGCAGGCAAACGCGGACGTAACATATAACACTTTTTTCCATGGAAGATCAAAATCACGATTTTTCAGCAGGTGCGGAAAAGCAGTTCCTAAAATGAGGGCACCCAGAAGATAGCCCAATGCTTTACCAAGTCCCTTGTCGTACCAATCAGCAGCTATTTTCATCCCTACCGGGTATATGCCCGCCAGAAAAAAGCCGGTAAAAAACCGGAGCAGCAGAAGCGAGAAACCATCGTGGGCCCACCATGCCACCGCTGAATTAAAAAAGGCACCCAATAATGAACTGACGAAAAATAACCGGACAGGAGACACCCGATCGGCCAGCGAAAAAAAAGCGAATATAAGCGTGCCGAAGATGAAGCCCATCATTACAGCGGCCGTTACCTGGCTGACGGCGTACTGGTTTAAATTCAATTCTTCTTTCAACTCAGGTAAAACTGCATTGCCCACAAACCACAACGATGTGCCTGCAAACTGCGAGAGGACGATCAGCGGGAGTACATGTCGGGGTATATGATGTGTCGGCATCAGGTGTACTTAATCAACTAATTTATTGATTTATTTCTTTTCTGCACGTTGGCAATCAAAAGCCCTGTACTGACAAGTGCAAAACCGGCGATATGCACCCATGCGATGCTTTCACCAAGAATAAGAACCGCTTCGATGCTGCTAAAAACCGGAATAAGGTTTCCAAATAAGGATGCCCGGCCGGCTCCAAGATTAGCTATCGAAATATTCCAGAGTAAAAAGCAAATGACTGAGGCTCCCAGTCCAAGATAAAGGATGGCCGCAGTATTCGAAATACTCATTTCGATACCTCCTTTACAGCTCAATTCATACAAATAAAACGGAAGAAGAACAAAAGTGCCAATTGAAAAAACCGTCATCAAAAATGAAGTGCCGCTCATGCTCACAGGTTTCTTTTTTGCACATATATTGTAAATGGCAAAAGTGAGAGCGGCTGCCAGCATCCACCAGTCGCCTTTTGTAAATGAAAGGGAGAGCAGATGCTCCACCCGGCCCTTACTCAGAAGCAACAGAATGCCCGCAATGCAAATGATCATTCCGGCAATCCGCAAAGCCGGCACTTTTTCCTTCAAAAAAATTCTTGCCAGAATTACCGACATTACGGGCGATGAGGTAGTGCCAACCAAGGCCATATTGATGGCTTCGGAATAATGGCCGGCGATGTACACAAAAGTATTAAACATGCTGATCCCCGACACGGAAGCAAGAAGAAAATAAAAGAAATGCTTTTTTACAACCGGAAAATCATTACGTATAAATTTCCACGCAAACGGCATCAGAATGAGAGTGGCGCTTAACCAGCGGTAAAAGGCAAGTGTTACCGGAGGAATATCGGCTGTCACTCCCCGGGCAATAATAAAATTGCCCGACCAGATGATGGTAGCCAGAATGGCCAGCAGCGATCCCACAAGCGTTTTGTTCTGGCTGAATTGTTTGTTCATAAATGCAGTTCGGGCTAATGGGCAAAGTCCAGATCGTAGTTTCCTTTTATTCTTTCTATAGGCGGGTTAAAATAGCCGAATTTAAGACCGGGAAATTCCTCCTTTATCAGTTCCATCAGTTGCCGGATTCCTAAATTCTCCCCTGTGTCCGTCACGCCGATTTTTCCCAGGTACCAGTCCGGATCAATATTGAAATTTCGCCACTGGATCATACAAAGCCCCGTTTCAATTATTAATTTTCGCAAGGCCTGATATTCTTCGATACTGTCTGTCATTCCCGGAAAAACAAAATAATTGATCGAAGTCCATCCTCCAAAACTTTTCACCACTTTCAGGCTTTCCACAATTTCTTCAAAAGTGTAGTTGTTGGGCCGGTAGTATTTTTCGTAAATATGTTTTTGTGCTGAATTGGTACTGACGCGAATGCTGTTCAGCCCTGCTTCACACAACGCTTTAACTGCATCGGGTTTCGAACCGTTGGTATTGATGTTGATGCTTCCTCTGACTGTATGCTTTCTTATTTCGACAATTGCTTCGCGAATGGTTTCCCACATCAGCAGCGGTTCTCCCTCGCAGCCCTGGCCAAAACTTATAATCGGGTATTCGGCCGATATCAGGTGGGGTACTGTAAACTCCACTATTTCTGCGCAAGTGGGTTTGAATGTTAACCGGTCCTGCGTAGATACAATTGATTCCTGCTCCGGCTGAAACGAAATACAGCCAATGCAGTTGGCATTGCATGCCGGCGATACCGGTACCGGACATTCCCACCTGCCCAACGAAAAGTTGCGGGCGGCCGGGCAGTTATAGGTCAGGCAGCAGTTCTGCATCAGGTGATGCACCAGCCTGTTTTGCGGATACGATTTTAACAGCGCCTGTACTCCTTCATTTATTTTTTTTGAATCGTACCCGCTGCATTCCTGGCGTATGTCTTTTTCAACACGAATTGCAGGAACATAAAACTTATTCTTATACCATCCGGCGGCGGTATAGCTAAACAAAGGAAGGGTGGGGGCGCCGGGTGCTGTTTCGTAAGCGGCCAGATAGAGCCCGGTATGCGCCGGAGGTATAAATGCGGCTACGGCCCAGCCTTTTTCACATAGTCTCAGCTTTCCGGTTTTTACATCAACGCCGATTCCTTTTCGGCCCGGAAGTTCGTAAAGCGATCCGCCGTCGGGCAATTCAATCCACTCTTCGGCCGGTACGGGCAAGGCATCCCAGCCGCTTCGGCCGGCAGCAAAAAGCGAATCGTCTTCAAATATATTTCCCTTGCCGTCGGAATAAAGAAGATATGGCGATTGTGTCAATTGCACGTTGCGAATAGCAAAAACTTAAATAAACGAAATGCCCGCAAAGGTCGGTAATTTTATACAGTTTGCCGGGGAACAGATGCATTTAATTGACGCCGGCAAAAGGTATTGAATTCGGTTTCGCTGCAATCCGGGTCTGAATGAAAAATGGCCTGCTGAATGAGCCGGTTGTTTTTAAAGTCAATGGTAAGCAGCCCATCTTTTAATATCACGTTGCTTAATTCGTGCCATTGAATGCTTCTTTGCGGAAAAGAGGAAAATGTAATCTTGTCTTCGCGAAAAAAAACAGAAGTATTTCGGGAAGAAAAAAAATACAATGCCGATAAAAAGAGAAACAACAGACATAACCAGTAATTTCCCAATACGATCCATGCAAAAGATAACATGGCATTGATTTCGGTTATCACTTTATATTTGTCTTTTCCGCGAAACACGAACAGGAGAATGAGCGAAACAGCTGCGAACAGCAGGAAAATTTTTAGCCCCTTGTTGTCGAACTGTGCGTAGGAGTAATACCCAACGGCAATAAAGTTTATCAGCGATACAATAACTCCCATCCGGTTGTAAAATAATTTCCGTTCGTTTCGGAACTGAAAGGAAAATCTAACTGCTGGCTTTGACATATTTTCTGGAAGTCACCAGCAGGTTGCACAACTTAAAAAGAATTCTTGCGCTTACATTGGCATCCCATTCTGTATCCCCGGTGCCGGTTTCGCACAAATCAAAACCAATGATCTTTCTGCCGGTTTGTAAAATTTTTTTGAAAATATAAAACACTTGCTCTGTTTCCATTCCCCCCGGTACAGGAGTGCCTGTATTTGGACAAAGTTTGGGATCAAGCCCGTCAATGTCAAAGCTGATATAAACTTTGTGCGGCAATTTTTCAACGATTTCTTCAGCAATTTGCCGCCAGGTTTGCCCTTCGTAGGTTCTTTCTTTTAATTCACGGTCAAAGTAGGTAATGACTTTGTAATTGCTGTTAAATATGTAATGCCATTCTGCCTCGCTGTAATCCCGTATGCCTACCTGCAAAAGCCTTTCCACCTGCGGAATTTCTTTAAGAACATTGTACATAATACTGGCATGCGAATAATGAAACCCCATGTATGATTCCCGCAAATCGCAGTGCGCATCAATTTGCAAAACAGCATAACTGCCATGTTTTTCTGCCAGCGCCTTCATAAAACCGAGCGGTATGCTGTGATCGCCTCCTATCAGCGCAACCAGTTTACCCTTATCCAGTAATTTTTTTGTCCGGTCGTATACCCACTCGTTCAAAAAAACGCCGCCCTCATTTACTTCTTTCAGTGTTTTGCTCATGAACTGATTGTTACCCACATCTTCGCCTTCAGAAATATAATCGATGTAGAGTTCGGCTTCTTTGCGCAGGTAATCGCAGCGCATCAGCAGTTTTTTATCTACCTGCTGCATGTAAAAGCCTTCCTTCCATCCTTCAGGGGCATCCATATCCAGCAGATCGACCTGGAGGCTGGCGGAAAAAATTTGTTCGGGTGCACGGGCCGTACCGGCTCCGTAACTTACCGTCACCTCCCAGGGTACGGGTACTATCACCAATGAAGCATCATCTTCGGAAAACGGAAGACCAAAAATGTTGTTTTTAGGGTTTCCGGCTTTGTTGGGGTCAAACTTGGACAGGTCGGTCATGATTGGCACTGATTCTCGTAAACAGACATGCAAGGTACATAATCGGAAAAATATTACGAAAGAATACGAACAGCAGCAAATGAAATTGCAATTTTCTCCCGTTTGTCTGTGATTGTTTTTTGAGTAGACGAGAAGATTTTTTAACCTAAATTTGCCGTGTAAACAAAGCAAATGAAGAAGATATACATTGTATTGCTCATTCTCATTGTAGCTGCCATAGCGGTGCTCATCAGTTTTTTACCCGCACTTACCACGTATGAAACAGTGGCTTCAGCAAAAGAGAAAATGGGGAAAACAGTAGAGATCATTGCCCGGCTTGATAAATCGCAGCCGGTGGAATACAATCCGCTAGAAAACTCGAATTACCTGAGTTTTACTGCAGTTGATTCGCTGGGCAATAAAGTAAAAGTGGTTTACAATAATACAAAACCGGATAACCTGGAACACAGCGAACGGCTGGTGCTGAAGGGAAAAATGAAAGAGGATCATTTTGAATGCACCAATATATTGATGAAATGCCCGTCCAAATACATGGATGACCCTAACAAGGTGCAGGAAAGCGTTAATAAAAACATGCAATCGTACTGATGGATTACACCGGCGAAGACCTGCTTCCGGGCCGTATCGGCCAGTTTTTTATCATTTTATCTTTGGTTTCCTCCTGTATTGCCTGCCTGTCTTACTTTTTATCGGTCAAAAGCAAGGATGACACAGCAAGGCTGCATTGGAAAAAACTGGCACGCATTGCTTTCATAACCGATGCGGTTTCCGTATTTACCATTTTTGGTATTTTATTTTATCTGTTTTATACCCATAGCTACGAATATTTCTATGTATATAAAAACTCAAGCAACAGCCTTGAGTTCAAGTATATTTTCAGCGCCATCTGGAGCGCATCGGAAGGCAGTTTTCTGCTTTGGGCTTTGTGGCATGCCGTAATCGGAATCATCCTGATCGGCAGTTCGAAAAAATGGGAGGCCGGCGTAATGACGGTTCTTTCCTTCAGTCAGGCTTGTCTTGCCATAATGATGCTGGGAATGTTTTTCTTTGATTACAAGGTAGGGAGCAGCCCTTTTCAGCTTTTCAGAGAACAAATGCCCCAGTTGCCCCTTTTCGCAAATGCGGACTATGTAAATATGCTGCGAGATGGAAATGATCTTTCTCCCTTGTTGCAAAATTATTGGATGGTGATTCATCCGCCGGTGCTTTTTTTGGGCTTTGCACTTATCATTGTGCCCTTTGCGTACAGTATTGCCGGGTTGTGGACAAAAGAATATGGTAATTGGGTAAAACCTGCATTGCCATGGGCACTTGCAGCCGGCGGAATACTGGGGCTGGGTATTATGATGGGGGCTCGCTGGGCGTATGAGTCGCTGAGTTTTGGCGGATATTGGGCATGGGATCCTGTAGAGAATGCATCGCTGGTTCCATGGCTTACACTCATTGCCGGATTGCATACGCTTCTTATCTACAAACACACGGGGCGGGCCTTGCGCACCACCCATTTGTTTTTTATAATCACCTATATCCTCATTATCTATTCCACCTTTCTTACCCGAAGCGGCATCCTTGGCGATACTTCTGTGCACTCCTTTGCCGATCTGGGAATGAATAAACAACTGTATCTGTTTCTGAATTTGTTTATCTGGCTGCCTGTATTTTCGCTTTTAAGCGGAAGAAAGCTTTTCTATGCCATAGCGTCGTTTTCGGGGCTTATTATTCTGACCAACTCTATCCCTTTATTTGCACTCATTTCATTTTTTACAGCTATTGGCTTTATACTTTATGGATTAAAACAGGTTCCGGCCATTGCCAAAGAAGAAGCGGCCTCCTCGCGGGAGTTCTGGATGTTTATCGGCTCATTGGTTCTTTTTATTACAGCCGTGTTTATCATCATCGCTACGAGCTTGCCGGTTTTTAACTTAATTTTCGGTGAGTGGATTGGCGAAAAGTTTACCATGGGCGACGATGTAATCTTTTTTTATAACCGGGTGGTAATATTTGTCGCTGTTATACTCGGCTTGCTTACCGCCATTTCCCAATACCTGAAATATAAAGAAACAAAAAGCCGTTTTTTCAGAAGAAGGATAGTTTTCCCAACTTTGATTTCCGTCGTTATTGCATCGCTTATCCTTGGCTTTGGAAAAATAAATTATTATGAACAGGGCGCCGGGTATCTTGCCGCCATCTGGCTGGCTGTCATCAGCAGCGTGTATGCTCTTATAGCCAACGCAGCTTATATCTGGATAGGCATGAAAGGCAAACTTGGCTTTTCCGGCGCATCGGTTGCGCATCTGGGGTTTGCAATGGCCTTGCTGGGTATTCTTATTTCTTCTTCCAAAAAGGAAGTACTGTCTTACAACACCAGTTTTATAAATATTGATTTCGGCAAAGACAGTAAAGAAAAAGCGGGAGAAAACCTGACTCTCATCCGGGGAGAGAAGATGGATATGGGTAACTATTGGGTTACTTATGAAAAGGATTCGGCCCACCCCAAAAAAACGCAGTGGTATTATCTGCTGAATTTTGAATCGAAAGACGGGAAGGAAAAATTCAGGTTGCGGCCGAATGCATTTGTAAATTACAAAGGCAACGAAGGCCTGATGGCCAACCCCGATGCAAAACACTACTGGAATTTTGATATTTTTACTTACATAACCTCCATTGTTGATAAAGAAAAAAACAAGGATACCGCTTCATTTGTAAGCCGGGAAATGCGTCCGGGCGACTCGCTGTTTTATTCCCGCGGTTACGCCATTCTTCAAAGTGTGAAATCAATAAACGATCTGCCGTCAGATCTGTTTGGTGCCGGTGACAGTGTGTATGAAGCCACAATTAAAGTATATTCAAAAACAAACTCTGTTTATGAGGCCGTGCCGAAGCTGGCCGTTGTACGATCCGCATTATTGCCCATTGCCGATACGGTGATTGCAGAAAGCCTCATTTTTCAATTGAATAATGTGCATTCCGGTCATGCGGATATCGGCATAAAAGAATCGGGGGCAGTGCTGGACTACGTTACACTAAAGGCGTATAAGTTCCCATTTATAAACCTGCTTTGGGGTGGAATCGTTTTTATGGTAATGGGTTTCATTATCAGCATGATAAGGCGTATGCGTTCCGCATAGGCCGGTTATTCAGTCAAAAATTTAACTTTCCCGGACAGCAGAAGTCTTATCTGCGTTGTCTCTAATTTGTAACTTAGAGTAAGTGAAAAAAAGTTTCTTACATAAAATCACACTGCTTTCAATTACAGTATTCGCCGCCGTCACTGTCGGCGCACAGGAACAAGAGCCCTTGGGGCCGCCGCCCCCTATCGATCCTTCCCGCTGGGGACCCAATGACACCATTATTACCTCTGCAATTTATATGCGGGGCGGATGGAACGAATGGATGTCGTATAAGGAACTGGAAATGGTGTGGGTTTCCAAAATGAACGACAAACAACTGGCAAAATACATAGAAGAATGGACCCGGCTTCGTAATGCCGTATATGTTACCTACCCCTATGCCCGCACCGCCGGTTATTTGATGAATGATATCAATTACAAACTGCAGGGTATTCATTCTAAAAAAGAAAGAAAAAAATATATTAAATCAAGAGAGAAGGAGCTAAAAGATCAGTTTGCCGATCCGCTTTCCAATCTTTCCGTGTATCAGGGAAAAATACTAATGAAACTGATTAACCGCCAAACCGGTAATAATTGTTATGAAATAGTAAAAGAATACCGGGGAGGCGTTACGGCCCGCTTTTACCAAACTGTTGCTTTCTTCTTCGGCAGCAGTCTTAAGCAGGAGTGGGATATAAAAGATAAGGTTGACCGCCAGATTGAGAATATTGTGCAAGAGATTGACGCCAGCTGGTACAATACGCCATACAGGCAGGCTACTAAAGCCCCTGCTCCTTAAGGGAAGCAGCATTCTCCCCGTTATCTTTACTTTCTGCCGATATTTGAAAAAGAATACTTTTGCTTTTTTATTTCAAATCTTTTCATGAAAAGCACTTCAGCAAAAAAGTTTTCAGATTCTTCATTGGCAATGGGAGAAAAACTTGACATTCTTGCAATTGGCGTTCACCCCGATGATGTGGAACTGGGATGCTCCGGTACTCTCATCAAGGAAATCCGGAACGGGAAAAAGGTAGGGGTTATTGATCTTACCGAAGGAGAACTGGGCTCCAGAGGCACCGTGGAAACCCGCTATGAAGAAGCTGCCCGTGCCGCCATGATCATGGGCATTCATGTACGTGAAAATTTGCGGATGGCCGACGGCTTTTTTAAAAATGATGAAGAGCATCAGCGCCGGCTGATGGTTTCAATCCGAAAATTCAGACCCGAGATTGTTTTTGCTAATTCGCTTAAGGATCGTCATCCCGATCATGGAAGGGCAGGCAAACTTATAGCCGATGCCTGTTTTCTGTCGGGTCTTGTAAAAGTGAAAACAAAAGATGAAAACGGAAAAGATCAGGAGCCCTGGCGTCCTAAATATGTTTTTCATTATTTGCAGGATCGTTATCATGAACCGGATTTTGTAATAGATATCACATCCGTATTCGATCAGCGGATGGAATCAATAAAAGCATACACAACACAATTTTACAATCCTGAAAATGAAGACGACGGCCCGCAAACCTATATTTCAACTCCCGATTTCCTGGAGGCCGTTGTAGGCCGGGCCAGAATGCTGGGAAAAAAGATCGGTGTCAAGTATGCAGAAGGATTCAATACGGAAAAAACGCTGGGAATACAAAACCTCGATGCCTTTGTTCTCATAGAAACATAACGGGCTATTTTAGTTTTTTATCCAGAATATTATATAAGACATTAAACTGAATAACTCGTAAAACCGCTTTATTATTTTTACTGTTTGGATATCGGGTCAGGCCATGCTTGTAAACAACATTTAACAACCATCTTTCTATTACAAATGAAAACCCGGATGTTATTCTGATTTCTTTAACCTCATTAATACCTCCGCTGAAACCATAAGTTCCGTAATTGCTGTTTTTTAATTTGTACATGTATGATTGCTCAAGGTCGGGTGCATAATCCACTCCGATTTGCGGTATTATTTCCGATTTGTTTAGCCGGAGCGGGAAAAAGATTGTGGGATTAAAGGACAGGTATTGCCTGCGGTGTAAATACCTGCCTCCATCCTGAAAACGATTTGAATGAATAATGATGCTGTCAATTATCATGGCGCCGCCCTGAAATTCGTGCTGTATGGTAATGCCCAACCCGATTCGGTTTAAAAAAATACGTGCTGTTATGCCAAAGTTGGTTACGGCAACAGGGATATTGCCATAGGTGTTGGAAACGCTGTCGTGCAATTCTGCATTGGAATAGTACTGATAATAATTCGTATGCCGGTATGTATCCTTACCGCTAAACCATGACAGACCAGATCCTGCTGAAATTCCGAATGTTATTTTTTTTTGGGCATAACCCGTTTGCGGTAATGTGAATGCAAAAACAAGAACCGGCAGGTAAAATTTCCGCATAGATGGTTTTGATTCGAATATATGACACCGGAATAGAGGGAACTGTTAATGAAAATCAGTTTTGATTGTCGTTAACAAAAGAAGTGTATATGGTTTTCATCTTATTTTCTTCTTCTGAGATAGGCGCCTGCAGAAATTCCCAATACACGATGGGCTATCTGCGGGCCCAAATCCGCATTATTCATACTGCCAAGGCCATACGTGTATTGAGCAAAGATAAAATAACCTTTCGAAGATTCGTATCCCAGTTGTGCAACAGCAGAAGCAAGGTATCTTCCGTAATCGCCAAAACTGAATTTCATATTCCGGCTGATGGTGCCGCCGCCATTGTTATCGGTGTAGTCGAATTCTTCCCTGCCAAAAAGGGTAAAGTCGAGTGTGGGGCCAAATTTAATAAACCAGTGTCCAGCATCTTCTGAAAAATCATATTGAAGCAGAAACCCGATTTCTACAGAATGAATGGTGGTATTATTATTGGTGGCGGCACTATCTGGTGGAAAAGCCGGGGCCGAGAAATTTACTTTATAGCCTTTCAGGCTGTAGAAAAAACAGGGAGTAAAGTATAATTTCTTTTCAAAAGGAATTTTTAAACCAGTTCCGGCCTGAAATCCCGGCTTCAATTCCGTATTTTGTTTATTGCCCCTGATCTTGTAAGCTGCGGTGGATACCTGAGGCCCTGCAAATACATTCATTTTTACCTGGGCATATAAAAAGGAGCCGGTCAGCAAAACCGCAAAGAGGGAGAATAAGAACTTTCGCATGTGGTGGTTTTTAAGGGTCGCTCTGGTTTTTCAGGGACGCCGTAAAAATAGAGAATATAGAAGAGAATACATAACACCCGGGAAACACATTATTCACATCTTTTTTGCAGAATCTTTTGTTCCTTCCTCTTGGTTGTATTCAACGGATTTGTTTTTGGGGATTGAAAGATTTTTCCAGGTCTCCTTTTTAATCATCCTTCCCAGATAAACAATCTGGCCCACATGATAGGAATAATGCGCCAGTTGGCGATTGATGGCATCAATGACGGTCATGGGTTCTTTCCGAATGTAAATCGTTTTCAAAAGATCGGCTTCCGCCAATGCTTCCAGCGCATCCAGATAACAGCGCCATCCTTTTTCCCAAATGTCGAGCAGCTGTTTTTTTGAGTAGTCATGCACTTCAAATTCATCGTCCCTCTGACGCCATTCTTTTTCTCCGTCTTCAGTGAGAAAATTTGTCCACCGGCTCAGCATATTGCCGGCCATGTGCTGTATGATGATGGCAATGCTGTTTGATTCAGGCCCCGGCTGAAAATGAAAATCTTTTTCTTCCAGCTGCGTAAAAGTTTGGTCGGCCAGTTTTTTATAGTATTTTATCCGTTTTATCCCGGTTATGAGAAAATCTGTTCCTATAGTCATAAATAGGATGCTTTATGCAAAATAAGTTCCACCAATCAAAACCGGAAAAGATTAAAGTTTTCCGGAAATCAGTTATTACTATATCTTTTTCGAAATTGTTTTAGTAACAATTTTATTTGTTCATGAAAGTCGTCCTTTACCCGGGGTATTTGAGGCTATAAATTTTTCTCTGTTAATTAAAATCCTTCTGCACTGTCATCGCCGCGGATATCGGCTACCGCTTCAAACGTTCCGTCGGGTAAAACTTTTATCACCTCTGTTCTGCCGATGCTGCTTCTTTCTTTGATCGTATAACCCATCGTTTCCAGTTTTACCTTCGTATCTGCAGGAAAGCCTTTTTCGAGAAACAATTCATCGGGCAGCCATTGATGATGAAACTTGGGCTTATTTACAGCATCTTCCGTGCTTAATCCAAACTCCAGAATGTTTACAATTGTTTGAAAAACGGAAGTGGGTATCGTAGTGCCTCCGGGTGTACCCATAACCAAATAAGGTTTTTCGTCCTTTAAAACAAGGGTAGGCGTCATCGAACTCAGCATCCGCTTACCCGGGTGAATTGCATTGGCTTCGCCCCCCACCGCACCGTACAGATTGGGCACTCCCGGTTTGATGCTGAAATCATCCATTTCATCATTCAGCAAAAATCCGGCGCCGCCTACCACCGTTTTGCTGCCGTACGAGTTGTTGAGCGTAGTGGTTACCGCCACGGCGTTGCCCTCTTTATCAATGACGCTTAAATGGGTTGTCTCTTCACTTTCATAGGCTGTAATCATACCCGGTTTTACCATCTGGCTGCTGCCCGCTTTGCCTGGTTCATAATCTTTCATCCTGTTTTTTAAATAGGCTTCGCTGGTTAGTTGTTTTACCGGTACATTATAGAAGTCCGCATCGCCCATGTATTCTGCCCGGTCGGCATAAGCCCTTCGTTCCACCTCGGTCATCAGTTGTACCGCTTCAGCTGAATGAAAACCATATGCGGCAATGGGCTTATCTTCTATCATTTTCATCATCTGGTGAAGCAAAAGCCCGCCACTGCTCGGCATGGGCATCCCCGCAATTTTATACCCTTTATAGATGAATACATGCGGCTGGCGGAACTTTGCACGATAGTTTTTCAAATCATCGTATGAAATAATGCCGCCTCCTCTTTTCATTTCTTCCACTATCAGTTGGGCTGTTTTGCCTTCATAAAAACCTTTCTCACCTTTATCTCTGATGCGCTTCAGGGTTTCGGCAAGATCTTTTTGCACCAGCGTATCGCCTTCTTGCCATTTTGATTCTTTTACAAATGCCGGTACTACGGTATTGTATTTAATAAACGATTCTTTCAGATTGTTTAACGAAGAGGCTTCGCTTTTTGAAATGGTAAATCCTTTTTCCGCAAGAAGAATTGCGGGCTGAATTAATTTTTTAAACGGAAGTTTTGCATACTTCATGGATGCGAACAAGCCGGCAACGGTACCCGGCACACCTGCGGCCAGATGCCCATTGAGGCTTTGGTCGCCCTGTGCATTTCCTTCTTTGTCGAGATACATATCGCGGTGTGCTTTGCCCGGTGCCATCTCACGGTAATCAAGCGCCACCAATTCGCCGTTTGCCAGCCTGGCAACCATAAAACCACCTCCGCCAAGATTACCAGCATTTGGATAAACTACCGCCAGCGCCAGTTGGGTAGCAATGGCGGCATCTATGGCATTGCCTCCTGACTTCAAAATCTCCATACCCACTTTACTCGCCAGCGGGTGGGCCGATACCACAGCCCCTTCTTTTGCCACTATTTTTTTCTTGATTGTATACTGAAAGGGATCAACAGTAACTGAAGCCGGGTTTTTTGCCGTGTTGCAGGCAAATGACAAAGCCGTTATCAGCAGAATAACAAAACAATTTTTTTCCATACAAAATTTTGCACACCGAAAATTACGTAAAACTTTCGCATTGTTTGGATCAGGCAAGATTCCGCCTGTACAATGTCATTTCATTAATCCTTTGCACTTTCTTAAATTGCCGGATTAAAAGCCAGCTATGTCAAGAAATATTTTCCTTATTTTTTTTCTCCTCTTTACCGCGTTTGTAAACGCACAGCTAAAATCTCCTGAAGAGTATCTTGGGTATAAAATCGGATCAAAATACACGCCGCACTGGAAGATTGTAAATTATTTCCAGTCCGTAGCAGCCGCAATGCCATCAGTTGTAAAGCTGCAGGAATATGGAAAAACGTATGAAGGCAGGCCGCTGTTACTTGCATTTATTTCATCGCCGGAAAATATCGGAAATCTGGAAAATATAAGAAAGAACAATCTCCGGCTGGCTAATTTAAGTCTTGACCGGGCTGCTGCCCTTGAAGAGGGAGCGCCGGCCATTGTATGGTTAAGCTATAATGTACATGGAAACGAAACTTCTTCTTCCGAAGCAGCCATGCTCACTTTATTTGCACTGGCCGATCCGTCAAATGCCAAAACAAAAGAATGGCTGAAGAATACAGTTGTCATTATTGATCCCTGCATCAACCCCGACGGCAGGGACAGGTATGTAAACTGGTTCAATTCAATGGTTGGAAAAAATATCAATGTCTTGCCCGAATCAAGAGAACACCGCGAACCCTGGCCGGGCGGACGAACCAATCATTACAATTTCGATCTCAACCGCGACTGGGCCTGGCAATCGCAAACCGAGAGCCGCCAGCGTATTGTAATGTACAACCAATGGATGCCGCAGGTGCATGTCGACTACCATGAGCAGGGTTATAACAATCCCTATTATTTTGCTCCGGCTGCACAGCCTTACCACGAAGTAGTAACACAATGGCAAAGAGATTTTCAGGTGATGCTCGGAAAAAATCATGCAAAATATTTTGACGCCAACGGCTGGCTCTATTTTACCAAGGAGGTGTTTGATCTTTTTTATCCTTCTTACGGCGATACGTATCCTACTTTCAACGGCGCCATCGGCATGACCTATGAGCAGGCAGGGCATAGTGCCGCAGGAGCCGGGGTGATCACCAGCTCGAAAGATACTCTGACGCTTTACGACAGGGCGATTCATCATTTTACCACTTCGCTCAGTACCATCGAAGTTTCTTCTGTACATGCCCCGAAACTGGTGAAAGAGTTCAGAAAATATTTTAACGACGCTGTAAGCGCCGGCATCGGTGAGTACAAAACATTTGTAATAAAAAATAAAGAGGAGGATAATCAACGAATCGCCGCTCTGCTGTCGTTACTTGATAAAAACGGCATTCAATATGAATTTGCACCGGGCAGCGCAAAAGGTACAAGCACGGGGTATAATTATCATAAAGGGAAAGAAGAACCCTTCACCATTGAGGCAGGAGATGTGCTTATCCATTCGCAGCAGCCCCGGTCGGCAATGACGAAAGTATTGTTTGAACCCAAAAGCAAGCTCGTTGATTCGGCTACCTACGATATTACTGCATGGTCGCTACCGTATGTGTATGGTGTTTCGGCGTTTGCTTCGAAAACAAAACTGCAGATGGGTGGAGGTGCAAAACCACCGGCGGTAAACAATAATGTTTCAGAAAATTATGGTTATGTTATCCGATGGCAGGGTTTGCAAAGCGCAAAAGTTTTATCCCGTCTTTTGCAAAAAGGAGTGAAAGTGCGGTTTTCAGAAATGCCTTTTGAAACAGGCGGTCAAAAGTTTGACAGAGGTTCACTCATTATCATTAAAACCGGCAACGCGGCGGTGTGGAGTAATATCCGTGCACTTGTGAATGAAACATGCACTAACAACAATGTAAAAGTACATGAAATAGCTACCGGCTTTATGGATAAGGGATTTGATCTGGGCAGCAGTAAAGTATCGCTGATTCATGCTCCGAAAATCGCTTTGCTAACCGGCGATGGTACTTATTCCAACTCGTCCGGCGAAGTATGGCATTTTTTTGATGAAATAATTGACTACCCTGTAAGTCTTATCAATGTTTCGGATTTTAACCGGGTTCGCTGGAATGATTATAACGTGATCATCCTTCCTTCGGGCTTTTACAACTTTTTGAGCGATAAAAACAGCGCCGATAAACTACGGGAATGGATTAGCAACGGAGGAAAACTGATTGCAATGGAAAATGCAGTTTCACAGCTTGCCCGGCTCGATTGGGCCATCAAGGTAAAAAAGACAGACGACACGTCAGATAAAAAAAATGATTATAACGCTCTGAAGGTATATGAAGAAAGAGAGAAAGACTACCTCACCCGCAATATTCCCGGTTCCATTTTTAAAGTAGAACTCGATAATACACACCCGCTGGCATTCGGGTACCCTGATTACTATTATACCCTTAAGCAGGATGATAACATGTTTGAGTTTATAAAAGAAGACGGCTGGAATGTGGGAGTGATTAAAAAAGACAACCAGGTATCGGGGTTTGTAGGGGCAGCCCTGAAAGAAAAGTTAAAAGATGGCATCTTATTCGGCGTGCAAGGCATCGGCGGCGGCAATGTGGTTTATCTTGCCGACAATGTACTGTTTCGCAGTTTTTGGGAAAACGGCAAACTGTTGTTCTGTAATGCGTTGTTTTTGGTAGGGCAGTAAACAATTGGTGAGTATAAACGAGTACAGTCGTTCAACCCATCAGCCATTTGTGTTATTCGGGTTATAAACAGATTCCATTTTATTATACAGCATGTAATTTCGTTTTGATTCTATACCGGATGAAAAAAAGATTTTTGATTTTTATTGTTTATGGTCTGCTGCTGGCAGCCTTGCCTGAAAATGTTTATTCTCAGGCGCCGCAAAGCCGGAGTTCTTCCGATATGTATCTTGCCATCCGCAGGCTAAATGTACTCGGATCGGTTTTATATGTGGCGGCCCATCCCGATGACGAGAATACAAGACTGATTGCTTATCTCGCCAAGGAGAAAATGTATCGCACCGGTTATCTGTCCATTACCCGCGGCGATGGCGGTCAAAATCTGATCGGCGATGAACAAGGCATCGAACTGGGGCTGATACGTACACAGGAGTTGCTTGCAGCAAGAAGAATTGACGGAGGCGAACAGTTTTTTACCCGTGCCTTTGATTTTGGCTATTCCAAAAACCCACAGGAAACATTTACGAAGTGGGATAAAGAAAAAATTCTGAGCGATGTGGTATGGGTGATCAGGAAATTTCAGCCTGATGTTGTTATTACAAGATTTCCCACAACCGGCGAAGGCGGCCACGGGCATCATACCGCATCGGCGATATTGGCTGAAGAAGCATTTACTGCCGCAGCCGATCCGAAGCGTTTTCCCGAGCAGTTAAAGTATGTAAAACCCTGGCAGGTGAAGCGGCTGCTGTGGAATACTTTTCGTTTCGGAAATACCAATACCGTCAGCGAGGATCAGTTTAAGTTTGATGTGGGCGGGTATAATGCACTGCTTGGAAAAAGTTATGGTGAAATTGCTGCCGACAGCCGCAGCCAGCACAAAAGCCAGGGATTTGGCGTGGCCGCAGGCAGGGGCGAGGCTTTGGAGTATTTTACCACACTTCGTGGCACGGCCCCTGTAAACGACCTGATGGACGGAGTTGATCTTAGCTGGAAGAGAGTACCGGGCGGGGATAAAATTTCAAAAATGGTGGATGCCATCGCCGGCCGCTTCGACCTGATGCACCCGGAAAAATCGGTGACCGATCTTGTAGAGTTGTATAAAGTTATTGCTGCGCTGCCCGATGGATACTGGAAAACACAGAAGCTCAAAGAAACAAAAGAACTCATTATGCATTGCAGCGGTCTCTGGATGGATGCCTTTGCTGCGGAACCATATGCAGTACAGACTGATTCGGTAAAAATTAATTTTTCCATCAATAACCGCCTGGGTGTGGATGCGTATGTGAAAAATGTTTCGATTGATGGCTTTGATACGCTGCTGAATAAACAACTGGAGAAAAACACGAACCTGAATTTTTCAAAAACGCTGTATGTGCCTGCTGAAAAACCTGTAACTCAGCCCTACTGGCTTGAACATAAAATGGAGGAGGGTTATTATAATGTAATTAATCAGGAACTGATTGGGGAACCCGATGTGCAGCCAGCCTATACGGCCCGGGTAGAAACTTTCATTTACGGTCATGTGTTTGTATTTGAGCAGCCGGTAAAGTACAGACATACAGATCCGGTGAAGGGGGAACTGTACCAGCCGCTGGTTGTAGTACCGGCCTTTTCCGTCAGTTCAGAGAAAGAGTTATTTGTATTGTTGAAGGGGCAAACCGGGTACAGGTCTTTAATTTTTAAAGCCAATAAGAACCAGGGGGAGTTTAAAATTTTTGATAGCGGCAAAAATGTGATTAACGCAGGAAAGTTTTCCCGCAAAGGGGAAATTAAATTCTGGCAAAATGCCTTTGCTGCTGCTGCTGCGAAACGTAATGGTTTATCAAACCATAATAGAAACGAAAAACTTGAGTTTGAATATTTTTACGATACACAGGGAAACTTCTGTAAATCACAATTCAAAATCAGCTACGACCATATACCCGCTATACATTATTTTAAGCCGGCAATAAACAAATATGTGCTTCTTGACTTGAATACATACAATAAAAACATCGGGTACATTACCGGTGCCGGAGATAAAGTACCCGAAGCGCTGGAGCAGATGGGATACGAAGTGACGCTGCTGACAGAAAAGGAACTCTCAAAAAATAATCTCGGCCGGTTTGATGCCATCATTACCGGTGTTCGTGCCTATAATACCAACGAATGGATGAATAATTATTACGACAAGCTGATGAGTTATGTACAGCAAGGCGGTAATCTAATAGTACAATACAATACGAGTAATTTTATCAGCAGCATTACGTCTAAAATCGGCCCTTACGACTTTACCATTTCAAGAAACAGGGTTACCGATGAAACGGCAAAGGTTCATTTCCTTCAGCCGGATCATCCGGTGCTGAATTTTCCCAATAAAATAACCGAAGATGATTTTTCGGGATGGGTGCAGGAGCGCAGTGTGTACGATGCCGGCACATGGGATAAAAATTTTACACCTGTATTGTCTATGAACGATGCGGGAGAAAAACCCGATGAAGGCAGTCTGATTATTGCCAATTACGGCAAAGGTACATTTGTATACACGGGTCTTGTATTTTTCCGCCAGTTACCTGCCGGCGTACCCGGCGCATACCGGCTATTGGCGAATATGATTGCCCTGAATAAGAAAAAAACTTTTTGATGAGCAGCAATAACTATCCCGACCGGAGCCGCTCCGATATGGCATTGGTGATAACGATTATCATTGGGCTTTTGCTAGGCTTTCTGATCAAGCGGGTGCACATTGGTCTGATACTCGGCCTGGTGATCGGGCTGTTTGCATCTTATTTGCTCAGAAGAAGACGATAAAATGGGTTAAGAAATTTTTTTGTTATTAATCGGGAACTTCTAAATTCTTTCTATTTATTTTAATCAATCCATTCAATATATAGCTCTCTTTAGGGAGATCTATCTATCCTATCATTCTTAATTACATCCTGCGCATCAAAGCTACCGGATACTCTGCCTCCAACAAGTATTACAATTTTCCGGTTTGCTGATTTTATAGGTAATTGTTTCATAACCGCAAGCGGACCGGTGAAAACTGATTTTACAATTACCCTCACTACATGGATTGGGAGAGGTCAGAGAAGATATGATTTCGATAATGAAACGATACGATTTACAAGTTCGTCAAATCAGTTTCTTTTGGATATACCTCTCGAAGTTTCCAATAATAACTCTCCTTACGAGGTAGAAGTGAATGTAATCCTAACAGATTGTTCAAGATGTGCAAGCGGCTGGGGCGACCCTTTGGAGCCGACGGGACAATGTAATGAACAACCGGTTTTTCAAGGAGGACAGCCTATAGGTTATAATGTTGCCAAACCAAGATGGAATGCAACAGCAAGTTTTACAGTTATTTAGCCGTGCGAGATGTTTCTACGATAAGTAGAATAATTAATATGCCGAATTCGTGTGGATGTTTTGTTCCAAATTAATCAGAGTAATTTAAACTTCATTATATGAAAAACAAAATTCTTTATTCACTTATAATTGTTCTCGCATTTTTTGCAATTTTTTATTCGTGCCGGAAAGTGGTAGAAAAAATACCCCCGAATTTGATGCTTTTGCTTCTGCTATCGAAGGGGGTGGACAAGAAGAAGATTTCTTCTACAATTATTTACTTTTAAAAAGTTCTCAGATAGTTGATGCTGCGGATAGTTCTTTTGAAATTTTTGTTGGAGGGAATTTCAGCTATAATGGTGTGTCAAAAAATGCCGGAAATGTTATTATCAATTCAAGAACAATACCGATAAATAGCAGTACCGTATACGAATTTCGCTATGAAGGCCCCACTAATAATGAGGGGAAAAGCCTTCCCGGAACAAACACAGTAATGGGAATTACCGGTAGTAGCGAGGTGGAATCAATAAGCCGGACAGTTTATGTTCCGCAGAACATAGTTGTATCAACTCAGCATTTTCCAAGAACCTATCTCAGACGAAACCAGAATTTACTATTGCAATGGCGCCCTGATCCCAATAACATTTTTGGAAAAGCATTTATTGAAGTTTATTATTACAAAACTTTATCTCAATTAAATAACCCATCGTTTCTTAACTCTATTCAGAGTGTGCGGTATACAGTTAATGACAATGGAAGCTTTGCCATCCCTTCTTCAGACCTTCAACGATTCCCTTTAAATTCATATGCCGGAGTTGCAATCAGAAGAGGAACTGTAATCATCGATTATACAACTAACACAAGGAGGAAGGTTTACTTCTATGCAATTTCAGACTGCAAAACAATACCACTGCTTGTTACAAATAACTAAATAAAAAACATTGGCTCTTAATTTGATGCCGGCAGATTGACCATGCCGGTTTTTTTTATTTTCTTATCTTGCATTTATGGAGAACGATAAACCTCCTTTATTCCGGAACTGGAACCGGTGGTATATATTCGTTATTGCTTTTCTTGTAATACTTATAGTAGTGTTTTCGCTTTTCACCAAAACCTTTTCATGAGTCAGCCCGACTGGATCGTACTCATTATAACGCTTGCCGGGGTTATTGCCTATGGGCTGTACCGGAGCCGCGTTACTCACAATCTGGAGGGCTACCTGCTGGCCAACCGTAGTATGCCCTGGGGATTGATACTCCTCAGCATTATGGGTACGCAGGCCAGCGCTATTACTTTTGTTTCGGCCCCGGGGCAGGCCTATACCGACGGGATGCGCTTTGTTCAATACTATTTTGGCCTGCCACTGGCCATGATCGTCATCTGCATCTTCTTTGTTCCCATTTTCAGCAAGCTAAAAGTATATACTGCGTATGAATATCTCGAGGGCAGATTTGACGGAAAGACAAGAACGCTGACCTCCTTTCTTTTCTTATTGCAGCGGGGACTGTCAACGGGCATCAGCGTGTTTGCTCCATCCATTATTCTGTCTTCCCTGCTGGGATGGAATATTTATGTTACCAATATACTGATGGGTGGTCTGCTGATCATTTACACCATGACGGGCGGAGCCAGGGCGGTGGCCTACACCCAGCAGTTGCAGCTCATTATTATTTTCAGCGGCATTTTTCTTGCGGCCTATATGATCATCAATATGCTTCCCGAAGGGGTGGGACTTACTGAGGCCCTTCATGTAAGCGGCAAACTGGGAAAGCTCAATGTGATCACTACCGGATTTGAAAAAGGAAACGGGTTTGACTGGAGCGACAATTATAACCTCCTGAGCGGTATTATCGGCGGGTTCTTTCTGGCGCTTTCTTATTTCGGTACCGACCAAAGCCAGGTAGGGCGGTATCTCACTGCCCGCTCGTTAAAACAAAGTCGCCTCGGTTTGCTCATGAACGGGTTGGTAAAAGTGCCGATGCAGTTTTTGATCTTGCTTGTTGGCGCCCTTGTATTTACTTTTTATCAGTTTAACAGGGCTCCGGTTTTTTTTAACGATGTCCAGATAAAAAAAATTGAAAACTCCGTTTTAAAAGATTCTTTTTTGCTGGCAACAAAAGCTTATGACGAAGTATTGGTAAAAAAGCAGTTGGCGGTAAAAGAGTTTTCTTCAGCGCTCGGCAGCAAAGACGTTCACCTGCAAAATGAAAAGACAAATGAACTGCGCAGGTTGCAAAACCGGGCAGACAGTATTCGTAATAAAGTAAAAGAATGGATCGGGTCAAAAGAAGTGGGCGGCGAAAGCAATGATACCAACTATATTTTTCTGCGCTTTGTACTGGATTATCTGCCGGCAGGCCTGGTGGGGCTGTTGATTGCCATTATTTTCCTTGCTTCGTGGGGAAGTATAGCTGCCGCTTTAAACTCTCTGGCATCCAGCTCGATGGTAGATTTTCATAAGCGGTTTGTAAGCAAAAAAGCGGCAGATGAAAAAGAATATCGTACCTCGCAATGGTACACCCTGCTGTGGGGCGTATTCTGCATCGTGGTAGCCATGTTTACTTACAATATCGGCAATAGCCTTATCGAAGCGGTAAATATTCTTGGTTCTTTATTTTATGGAGTGATACTCGGCGTTTTCCTTGTGGCTTTTTTTATAAAAAAAGTTACCAGCGGAAATGCCGTGTTCTATGCTGCTTTGCTGGCAGAAATTTTGGTTCTTGCCACTTTTGGTCTGGCCAGGGCCGGTATTTTAAAAATGAGCTTCCTTTGGTTAAATCCGATCGGCGCTTTTGGTGTCATTCTGTTTGCACTGCTGGTTCAGGGTATTTTGAACAGAACGGTAATGACAAAATAAAATGGCATGAGCCGGTTGGTCATGCCATTTTTCAATTTTATAGTTATGGGTCAGTTAAGCGTCTTCAGCAGTTCGTCATTTAGTTTTACGTAATCATCATTTTGCTGTTTTTTGGCCATGTCCTTTGATTTAATGGCTGCATCACGGGCTTCATTTTTCTTACCCAGTTTGGCCAGGCATTTGGCTTTCTGGTGCACTACCCAGAAAGCGTTGGGGTTTTGCTCCTCAGCTTTGTTCAGCCATTCCAGCGCCTTGTTCAGATCCTTTCCGTTATCCATGTAATACATGGCGGCGGCAAAATAAGGTTTTGTATCTCCTTCCATTATATTTTTGATCTGCGCCATGATTTTAGAATCGATATCGGCCTTTACCGGTACAGCAACGTAAACATTATCCCACAGAAGCCCTATGTCACAACTATTGCTTGTCATGTTATCAATGCCTATTGTAAAAGTTTCAACGGAAAAAGGAAGAGTACTTACCGGCACTTTTACTCTTGCCACGTCCATCTCCTGTTTGTAGCTGGCCGGGCTGGTGACATCGGTTTGTTTGCTGATGATAACAGTCCATTCGGTGGCTTCCGGTATGGTTAAAAGCCCGTATTTTCCGGCAGGTACCTTTGTATTTCCCACCATTACATCTTCGCCAAAGGTGATGACGGTAGCGTTATTGGCACCGGTTCTCCATACTTTTCCAAAAGGAACCAGATCGCCAAAAATGTTACGTCCTTTTTTGCCGGGGCGTGAATAATTTATTTCAATGGAAGAAAGCGCAAAGTCCTGCTTCACTGTGGTAGTGGGGCTGGCAGCCGGTGTTCTTAACTGTTGAGCATCGGCTGTATAAAAAGCGGCGGCCACAGCAGCGGCTAAGAAGATTTTTTTCATGATAACTAATTTAAATTAAATGGACGCCAAAGATAGGAAATCTGCATAACCGGAAGCGACAATTAAATCAGCGAAAATGAACTGCAATTTTTACTTCATTGCTTTTCCCCTTTACGATCCACCGCGGACCTTCCTTCAGCAGACGGATGGCTTCATTGTCGCATTCCTTGGTAAGCGATTTTACCACCTGTATCTGAACCGGTCGACCGATTTTATTTACTGAAAAGCTGAGAATAACGGTACCCGCAGTCAGCGATTCTTTGTTTTTAGTAAGATTGTTGGCCATATATTGCCTTAGAAGCGGCCAGCCATGTTCCGGTTCAGGAAATTCAATTTTTTCATTTTTCAGCAGCAGCGGATCATAAAGTTCAGCATCTGCAGTGATTTCGCCCGGCTCTTCGTTTTCCCGGTCAGCCGGGTAAAGAATCAGTTTATTGTTTCGCGTATCGAAACGGTTCAACCGAAATTCGCGGGACAAATATCCCTGCGATCTGACATCCAGCAGCAGCAGTGAGTCTTGTTCTACCGGAATAGTGAAATAGCCATTATGACCGGCCAGCACTGATGTTTGGTTTCCGAGGTTAATAATATTTGCATACGGAACTGCATTATTGTTATTGTCCAGCACTATTCCGGAAAAATTTAATGGTTTTATTTTTTTGCCGGAGTTGGCCCTGTTTCTTGAAACCACTTCTTCGGATAAAATGCCGGGTTTATATCCTTCTTTTTCCGATTGCCTCCCCGGGTTATCCTTTTTTTCTTCAGGGTTTTCTGTTTTTGCAATCGCCTTTTCGGCAGTTACCGTATCGTGAATATTTTTGCTAGCCGCAGGCGCAGATTGTAATTCCTCTGATTTTTCCTGATGCGGTTTGTATAAATAATCATCGGCTTCAGCATTTTTCGACAGTGTATCTTTTTGTTCAGCGGCAGGTTCCGGCCTGTTCTCAGCAGCTTTTTTTTCCGGCGTTAAATTTTTTTTATCCTTCATGCCATTATCGGCTACTGTTGCTATTTCTGTAACCGTATCTATGCCGGCCGGTCCGGAATCCTTTTCTTGATTTTTTTGTGTGGCAGATGTATTGGCAAGTTCATTTTCTTTATTCATGGGTAAAAGCAGAACTGCCGCATAACCTATCCCGGCAAGACCGATGATCAGCGCTGCTGCTTTCCACCATCCTGGTTTACCGGGCAGCTTTACAATTTTGCCCTGTCCGCCTGTTCGTTTGGACAGTTGTTTTTTCAGATATGAAAGGTCATTGGCCGAGTTAGCGGTATTCTGATATCCTTCCAGCGCATCAGCCAGAAAGGGATCCTCTGCCGCGGCTTTTTCCAGTGCATGCATTTCCGCAGCCGGCATATTTCCCTGCCAGTATCTTTCAATATCCGATGCTGTAAAATTTTTTATGGTCTTATCTTCTGACATCCATTTTTCGGAATTCCAGGTTCTAATTTTTTTTACTGACTGTTTCTTTAAAACCATTTTCGCCAGCCGTCATCTGATCCCTGCTCTCCATACATATCTTCAGGTTTCTTCGCCCGTTTTGTATGCTGCTTCGTACCTGATTCCAGCTTTGCCCGGTTATTTCCACTATTTCGTTATAACATTTGCCTTCAAGGTAAAAAAGACGTATGGCCATTTGCTGTTCGTTTGACAAGCTTTGCAGGCACTGATGCATTTTATCAAGATGCTCTTCTTTTTCCAGCGCACCATTCAGATGCACATTCTCATCACTTTGCATAAGGGCCGGGTCAATGTCCACCATTTTCAGATTTTTGGGTGTACGCAGCTGCATCAGGCAGTGATTTTTTGCTACCTGGTAAAGCCACCCCCTGAAATTACTCACTTCATGTTTGGTTAGTTTTGTAATTAGCTCTTCAAAAACTGACATGACGCTGTCTTTTGCCGTCTCCGGCGATTTGAGGTATTTAAGACAGACGCCATACACCAGGTCCATATAGCGCTGATACAATTCGCCCAATATCTTCAGATCTCCGGTTTTTTTATACAACAAAACCAGTTCCGCATCACTTTGGCTGGCAGATGGTATGTTCTTCAAAAAAGACACAAACTAAAATTAATAAGTTTTTTTCTGTGTAATTGTGAAAGTTAATGCATCCAATTTTAACTGTCGGCCGCTTAGCAGAAAAAGACATAATTAATCAGCCAAATCCAAAACGAATTTTATGGCCAAAAAAATCCAGCTGCATATTCCTGAACCTTGTTACGAAAATTGGGAAAAAATGTCGGCCAGCGAAAGGGGGCGTTTTTGTGCCTCATGTCAAAAAGAAGTGATTGACTTTACCGGGATGAGCGACCAGCAACTGGTTCAGTTCTTCAGGAAACCATCCGCCGGTTCTATTTGTGGCCGGTTAAATCAAGACCAACTGGAAACAGATATTAGGATCCCGCAAAAGAGGATACCCTGGCTTAAATATTTCTTCCGGTTTACACTTCCTGCCTTTCTGGTTTCAATGAAAGCTACGGCACAGGGGCAAATACGTTTTTCAATGAGCGACACGGTGTTGATCAAACCACAGAATGTAGTTAGTAAATCAGCTATGAAGAACTGCGAAAACCCCAAGGCCTTGACTTCTGTTGAAATCAAAGGAAGAGTGGTTGATGAAGCAGGAACTGGCATAGCTTACGCCAGTGTTGTAGTGGAAGGAACGATAACAGGTACGGTTTGTGACAGTCAGGGAGATTTTAATCTAAAAACAGTTCAATCGGTTAAGCAACCCGTACTTTTATTTAGTGCGGTTGGTTATAGTCACCAGGCCGTGCCGTTGAAAAGCGGAATAAATAAAGTAAATAACCTTATAGTAACTCTTAAGCCATTGCCGGCGCTGGGCGAAGTAGTTATTGCTCCGCTAAATGGTATAGTTGGGAAAATAATTCCAAGGAAAGCCGAATCTGTAACAGATAGTTTTTTCGAAAACAAAGAAACCGTATATAATAACATCAAAACGTCCGAAAGGGCCTTAGTAAAGGTCTTCCCTAATCCTGTTCTTCGATCGCAAACAGTAAAAATCAGCCTCGGGCAAAATAATGATAAGGAAGTTATTTACATAAAAATTCTGAGCATGGATGGTAAGACGATGCATGAGAAAACATATGCCGCTGCAATGGGAACCAGGATTTTTGATATGCCCACAAACCCACAGTGGCCGGCCGGTGTATATTCAGTAATTGTTATGGATGCCAAACGAAAGATTATCGGGGTAAGTGAGCTTCTGATTTATTAATACGAAGAAGAATGGCAGGATCGGGCTAAGCACATGTAAACAACAATAAAAAAGGCGAACGGATTGCCAGAAAAGATAACCAAACGGGTGAGGCTAACCGGCATACCGACCCGTACGCAAAGCGGATTACAAACATTTTGCGAAATGGATTGGCTAATGAAAGTCTTAAGTTTGTGTATCTGATTCCTTTTGCTTTATTAAAACACCTAATTTTCATCGATTTATAAATGTATCTGAAAGCGTATATTAATATCTTTTAAATAATATTTTTTTCTTACTTAAAATTCATTTTTTTGCCTTTCTTGAATTATCTTCGATTTATACAATACCAATCCGGCCTTTGCACAACTAATATCCAAAAGGCGATTTACCCGGTTACATCTTAGCTACTTCAATATCCGAAACCTGGTTTTAAACAAGTTTTGGTCACTAAAAAAGTGTGCCCGTGAGGGGCATAATCCGGAGGTATTAAATGCTTAGCCTGGGAATTCAATACGGATCGCACGACACCAGTGCGTCATTAGTTCGCGACGGTGAAATTATTGCAGTGATGGAACAGGAACGGTTCAATCACAAAAAACACACTTATGATTTTCCTTCAGATGCGATACGGTATTGCCTCGAAGAAGGCAAGATAGGGTTTGAGGATCTTGATTATATCGCTTATGTAGGTAATGCAGAAGTTACAAATAAGCATAAACAGGCATTTATAAAAATGGGATTGAATGAAGCCTTCATTCCCAAAATGTCGGATCGTGATGATATTGAAAAAACACTTCGCCAGTTTCTTTTAAAAATTTCGCCTGCATCAGCCCAAGTGCCGCTTTATTCTGTTGATCATCACAAGGCACATGCGGCCTCCACTTTTTTTGTTTCTCCTTTTAAGGAAGCAGCGATTTTTACGGTAGACGGGATGGGAAACTGGGTAACCACAACGATGGGTATGGGCCGAAACGGAAAAATCGAATCGTTGCTTGAGATACCTCATCCGCACTCGCTGGGGCTGGTATACGGGGCCGTAACCCAGTACCTCGGTTTTCGTGCTGATAGTGATGAGTCGAAAGTTATGGGGCTGGCCTCATACGGCAAGCCCAGGTTCTTAAATGATTTTCGTGAAATTGTTCAATACCGCGATGGTTCTATTTGGATGGATCTGAATTACTTTACTGTTCATAAGATGCCGCTGATGAAGGAACCCGGCGTTTTGAACCTCTGGTACTCGGAGGCCTTTATAGAACGATTTGGCCCTCCGCGGCAGCCTGAATCAGAGCTCACCCCCTTATACATGGATATTGCGCAAAGCGTGCAGGCCATTCTGGAGGAAAGATGTTTTGAACTGCTCAATGATCTCTACGCGAAAACAAAATGTGATAATCTGTGCCTGGCCGGCGGCGTGGCACTCAATTCCACGATGAATGGTAAAATAATTGATCACACACCTTTCAAAAATGTATTTATTGTACCTGCCGCCAACGATGGCGGACTTAGCCTTGGCGCAGCGCTGCAATGCAATGCCGATAATTCAAAATCATTTGAACAAGTTCCGATCATACACGCATATTACGGCAGTTCGCATTCGGATGAGGAAATTGAAAAAGAACTGGAAAACCTGCCCGATGCAATAGAGATTACCAGGCCGGCCGATCTGATTGAACAAACGGCTCAGATGCTTCATCAGTTTGATATTGTAGGCTGGTATCAGGGAAGGATGGAATTTGGTCCCCGTGCTCTTGGCAACCGGTCGATACTGGCAAATCCAACCCGTGCCGAGACTAAGGATATTGTAAACAAAAAAGTGAAATTCCGCGAAAATTTCCGGCCGTTTGCACCAATGATACCCAAAGAGTTTGTGCACGATTATTTTGACGCCGTGCAGGAAATGCCGTTTATGCTCAAGATTGTTCAGGTCAGCAAGGGTATGAATACAGTTATTCCTGCAGTAACTCATGTGGATAATACAGCAAGAGTGCAAACTGTAACGATTGATCAAAACGAAAAAATTTATCGCCTTCTTCATGCCATGAAGGCATTAAACGGGGTTCCTGTACTTTTAAATACGAGTTTTAATATTCGCGGCGACACCATCGTACGTTCACCCTATGATGCGATCAACTGCTTTCTGAAAACGGGCATGAATTCGCTGGTCATAGGTCCTTACATGCTGCGAAAACACAATTCCAACATTTATTCGTGGAAAACAGAAAAGGCTTTTGCCGGATCATCGGTATAAGCAGCGTATCGGAATTTTTCAGAAGGGCTGTAATCAGACGAAAGATTACTTCTTAAAAGCCGGATGAAACTGCTCGAGCGTTTTTCGAAGAAACCGCCGGTCGAGATGAGTATAAATTTCCGTGGTGGTAATGCTTTCATGCCCCAGCATTTCCTGTACAGCCCGCAGATCGGCGCCACCTTCTATAAGATGGGTGGCAAATGAGTGGCGAAGGGTATGTGGTGAAATGGTTTTGCGGATGCCGGCATTGAGCGCCGCGTTTTTGATAATATAAAAAACCATTACACGGCTCATCCGGGAACCGCGGCGGTTCAAAAAAACAAAATCTTCATTGCCGGGCTTCATTGCTGCGTGAGTCCGCACATTGTTCAGATAGATTTGTAAATGCTTTTCTGCCGATTTTCCTATAGGTACCAGCCGCTCCTTATTTCCTTTACCCAGTACTTTAATAAACCCAACGTCAAGATACAACTGTGAAATTTTAAGATTTACCAACTCGCTTACCCGAAGCCCGCAGCTATAGAGAATTTCAAGTATTGCCTTATTTCGTGTTCCTTCCGGCTTGCTCAGATCAATAGAAGCAATCATTTTGTCAATTTCTTCGAAGCTGAGTGTATCGGGCAGTTTTCTTTTTAATTTGGGCGCCTCAAGTAAAACAGAAGGATCTTCACTGCTTATATTTTCCAGCAGGCAATATTTGTAAAAAGCTTTAATGCCGGAAATGATGCGGGCCTGGCTGGAGGCCGATAAGCCCAATTCGCCAATCCACTTAAGAAACTTCTGTAAATCCTTCAGGGTGATTTCTTCAGGTGTGGCTTTTTTCCCTGTTTGCAAAAGAAACTGTGTAAGCTTTTCAATATCCCGCAGATAAGCCTCTGCTGAATGGGAGGATAATGACTTTTCCAGTCGCAAATACGACCTGAATCCTTTTTTATAATGCGCCCACACAGGCGGGTTAGGTTAAAAGTTTACGGTTGAAGGTTAATCTTTTTCTCAAAAGGAATGATTTTGCTCCCGTTTTTCATTTGAATAAAAAAACGGCTGCGGGTTACATTCACCGAGTCAATTATATCGTACATGGTTTCAAACTCCAGCTTAGGTTCTTCGATGATTATCTTTTCAGTTTTCCGTGTTTTAATATCTTCTACATAAATCGTATTGGAGCTTTTATAGCACAGCAATCCTTCTTCCACTGCATAGCGGGGGTCAATATCGTTCAGTGCAGATATCGATTTCTCCATACTGCCCGATTTCGCAAAGGGCAGGCGCAGCCAGTAGCCTCTGCGGGTATCGCAATCATTAAATACCAGAATGGCAAAACTGGTATCGATCACATAACCTTTTATGGTGGATTTATTCAGATACACCATATTGCCCAAAAAAGTGGAAAGGTGAATTTTTCTCTTTGTCTCCAGTTTTTTATGGCTCCATTCAATGGTATCGGCCACGCAGTTGCTGGGAATTACCGCTAAATACGGTTCTTCGGAGTGAAGCCCCGTAAACCGTACGGTATCGGAAAGACAGGCATCGTTGCAGAACTTTTCGGCTTCCGGAGCTTTATTATTGCAGGATAAAAAGACTGTTGCCACCGGGGCAAAACTGAAAAGCAGGAAGATTAAACTCTTTACTTGCATGGAAAATTATTTTTTAATTCATTTGCTACCAGTAAACAAAAATAGACAGTTAATCGGTAAAAAAATTTTTTTAAGCTACCTTCACCGCTTTTAAAACGATATGCAGGTAAATCTGAGATCCTTTCGGGCAAAAGTAAAACGACGTAAAGCCGCTTACCGGCGCTTTCTCTCCAGGCTGGAAAGAACAGCCCCCCGTAACCTTGATAATCATATTGCATTTCTTGAAAAAAAGGTCTGGGATGAAGTGGATTGCATCAGCTGCGCCAATTGCTGCAAGACCATGTCGCCTACCTATACCGAAAGCGATATCAAAAGGATTGCAAACCATTTCAAGGTATCTGTTTCAGCTTTTAAAACAAAGTGGTTACGAAAGGACAAAAGCGGCGACTGGATAAACAGATCTGTTCCCTGTCAGTTTCTTGATCTGAAAACGAATAAGTGTACTGTTTATGAAGTTCGCCCCCGGGACTGCTCGGGTTTTCCCCATTTACCCAAAAGAAAAATGGTGGATTATATGCATGTACACAAGCAAAATCTCGAATTCTGTCCGGCCACATTCCGTATGGTGGAAAAGTTGCGGGATACAATACAAAATACCAGACCAGCGCAAAAGTAAAACCCGGATTACGGCTGCTGGTTATTGTAACCAGACACAGATAAAGGAAAGCCGTACATCACCTTAATTCGGAAACCGGTAGTTTTATAAATATACATCTTCAATCAGAAAAATATCAGGATCTCTGTTTTTGTGCAATGTGATGGCAAGAATGTCGAACTGTACATGCCGGTACTGCGGATGCTGGTATAAAAATTCGTCGGCGGCAAGCAGTAAAAACCTGAATTTCTTTTTTGTCACACTTTCTTCCGGGTGTTCTTGCGTGGCAGTTGTTCTGGCCTTTACTTCAATAATATGCAGCATGCCGTCTTTGTCTGTTATCAGATCGATCTCGTAATGCGAATATCGCCAGTTTTTGTACAGAATATGATGCCCCTTTTGTTTCAGAAATTCTTCTGCCAGTTCTTCTCCTTTCTTACCTGTCTGATGATGACGGGCCATACATTATCTTTACTTCAAATTAAGTAAATATCCGATGAGTACGTTCAAAGGCATATTTCTGTTGAAAGGCACTGTTCAGCACTATGAATGGGGAGGGTATGATTTTTTACCCGGATTGCTGGGCATTAATAATGCAGAAAAAAAACCTTATGCTGAATATTGGATGGGAAGTCATCCCAAAGCTCCTTCCCATATTATTATAAACGGAGAGTCCAGAACGATGGATACAATCGTACACCTGCCGTTTCTTTTTAAAGCCCAGGATGTGCGGGAGATGTTGTCCATCCAGGTACATCCTTCCAAAAAAGCAGCAGAGCTGGAATTTGCCCGGGAAAATCATGAACGCATTCCTGTGGATGCACCCCACCGCAATTACAGAGATGATAATCATAAACCCGAACTGGCCTGCGCCCTGAGTGAATTCAGGTTGCTGCATGGGTTTAAAAATGAAAAATTGTTGCAGGCGGTTCTTGACGCAGTGCCGGAGTTTGCAGCCCTATCAGTTCTTTTCAGAAAAGATGGCTATGAAGCATTGTATAAAAAAGTAATGGGAATGCCGCAGGAGGAGGTGAATGAAATACTTTATCCGCTGATTGACCGAATAGTGCCGCTATACCAGCAAGGCGCCTTGAATAAGAACGAAGAAGACTATTGGGCGGCGCGGGCCGCTTTATCCTTCAGTAGAAATGGGAATGCGGATCGGGGAATATTTTCCATATACTTTTTCAATATCGTGGTATTGCAGCCCGGTGAAGCAATTTTTCAGGACGCCGGCATACCGCATGCCTATCTCGAAGGTCAGTGCATGGAAATTATGGCCAATTCGGATAATGTATTGCGAGGAGGGCTTACATTCAAGCATGTGGATGTGAAAGAGCTGATGAAACATGTGTTATGTAAACCCCTTGTGCCTTCTGTTCTTAAGGGCACGCCGGCAGGCGAATTTGAAAAGATTTTTGAAACTCCCGCTCCGGATTTTCAACTGAGTGAAATCCGTTTGCCGGAAAAAAAATTTCTTGATCAGAAATCAGTATCCGATGAAATCCTGTTTCTTTATTCCGGGAAAATAGAAATTCAATCGGAATATGGAAGCCGGAAACTAAAAAGGGGAGAAGCTGCATTTGTAACAGGGATTGACAGTTACCGGCTTTCTGCAGTTGAAAATTCGGTCCTTTACCGGGCTGCTGTGCCCCATCGCCTTCATGAATAAACATGCAGCCTATTTGCCTGATTTCTTTTACTTTTGTGGCACCGGTTATACGAACTGCCGGAGTTTATTCTTTAAAGCACTATCATGAAAATACAGGGAAAGTATATTGTATTTATTTTAATTCTGGTTGTATTGGCAACGACCTGTAAGTTTTTTTTCGGACCCGATCTTGCCTGGTCGGGCTTTTCGCCGGTGATTGCTATTGCGTTGTTTTCCGGAATCACCATCAGGCAAAAAGACAAATCGTTTTTACTTCCCTTGCTGGCCCTGATTATCAGCGATACAATGATCGAAGCATTATTCAGACTGGATTTATTTCCGTATGCAGGCTTTTATTCGGGGCAGGCGTTGAACTATGCTATTCTCCTAACCGCCACATTGGTGGGATGGGCCCTGAGAGGAAAAACCTATGCCGGCCTGTTGGCCTGCAGCATTGCAGCGCCTACTGTATATTTTCTTGTTTCGAACGGGCTAGTTTGGATGGGTTCGCAAACGATGTATAAAAAAGATCTTTCAGGACTGATTGATTGTTATATTGCCGGACTTCCTTTTTACAAAAATTCACTTCTGGCCACGTTGATTTTTCTTCCTGCCATTCTTGTTGTGTACAATTATGTGGTGATGGGAAAAGTGCGGCTGAAGATGGCCGGCTGAATTTACGCTTTCATTCCATTTGCTTCAGAAAGCCTTCATCGGTTGAAAGATTCGCGCCGTCTGCTGCAGCGGTTGCCAGTTCATCGCACCGGTTGTTCCATGGATTTTCAGCATGGCCTTTTACCCACACAAATTTTATAAACTGTTTCTTGGCCAGATGGTAATATTTAAGCCATAAATCACGGTTCTTTTTTCCTCCTTTGAAATTGGTGGCTATCCAGGTATTTAACCATCCTTTTTCAACGGCATTCACCACATATTTACTGTCGGAGTAAATAGTTATTCTGAGGCCTTCTTTCTTCAGCGCTTCCAGCGCAGCAATGACCGCCATCAGTTCCATGCGGTTGTTTGTAGTGTGCCTGAAACCTTTCGATAGTTCTTTTTTATGGCTTCCCGCCATCAGTATGGCGCCGTATCCTCCCGGGCCGGGATTGCCGCGGGAAGATCCGTCGGTGTAAATGGTCACATCCCTTTTGCTCAATTTGAATCATTTTCGGGTGAAGGGATCTTAACAGGTACTTTTATATCTTCAAAAACATGCTTGTATACCTGCCGGCAGTGGGGGTTTAGATACAGATTGTCAATGGCCAGGTATTCTCTTTGCTCAGCGCTCTTGGCAGAAGGAAGAATGTTTTTCTGAAGCGCCATTTTCAGGTATTTGTTTTTAAGGTCATTATTTACAATGCTCTTAGAAAAACGAATTTTCTGTCTGGTAGCTTTTTCAACTGCTTTGGCAATCATTTCCACACAATACATTTTGTCATCAGTAGAAAGATCAAAGTTCATATCGAAGGGAAGCTTGTTTTTATAATGCTCCAGTACAATTTTTTTTAGCTCTGATTTTTCCTTGTCGGAAAGGCGGTATCTGTAAACGCCGATAGCTGTATTATATTCCGGCGCCAGAAAAGAGTCGGCTGGCTCTCGTATCATTACTTCAGCAGGGTTCAGATCGCCGGCCATATTGTGATATACGTACATTCCGCTGTCGGTAAGCAGGGCAATGCCGGTATGCGAATATGTTTTATCGGTTTGGCTGAAATCCCTGAGCGAATAGCTGACCATGTCATTTCCGCAACGCAATACAAGATCGCCTTCCTGTAGCGAGTCAATGGCTGATCGAACAATCTTCCAACGTTGCGCAAGGGTATCATCCTGCTGCCCGGACTTTTGTGTTTTTACCATTTTCGGATTATTGTCCGAACAAGCAAGTAAAACAAAAGCCTGTAGGCAATAAATAAAATAATATTTCATGGATAGCCCAAAATTAAAAATCCAACCTTGAAAACTCAAAGTTGGATTTTTTACCAGAAGTTAAATTATTTACTTAACGCTTATGAATTCAAAATCATCGATCCCGACTTCATTGGAATTCGATCCACTGGGGCCGCCGCCTGTTACATAGTAACGAAAACCAATACGCAGTTTTTTGGGCGATGTATAAGGCAGGCCGGAGATGGTAAATTCATATTTTGTCCATGTGGTAGGGTATCCGGTAGCAGTTTGGCTGGGGTTAATATCGATAAACATTTTATCGAAATCGCCTGTTTCAGCGGGATCATTTCCTACATTCAACCCGTCGTTTTTTGTATTCAGCCACACCTGCATACGGTCGGGATAATTAACGGGAGAGGATGTTCTGGTATAAAAAGAAAACCGGTCGCCGTTTTTCATCATCAGCGGGGGAGTAAGCAACCAGCAATTGATGGTGGCCAGGCCATACCCCACAGTATAAGGACACAATGCATACTCATTGGCACTGGCTTTATACGAACGAGCTGAAATTCCTGAGTAAAAAGGCCCGCCTTTGATATTATCGGCAATGTATGAACCCTGTTGCCAGTTTTCATCACCGGCCTGCTGGCTGCGGTTGATGGCTCTCCATCCATTGTTAATTACTTTTTGAATCGAGTCAAATTCTTCTGTGTACGAATAATCAGGCTCCTGAACCGTGGTTACCTCTTTCAGTGTTTCTTCTCTGCAGGCCTGCAAAATAAATGCAGAAGTGAGCATTAATAACAAAGCGAATACGGCGGTAAATTTTATTTTCATAATTTTTATTATGATGATTATGATTTGATATTATTTACTTATATAAGCAACACTGTCAATGCCAATAGATGATCCTCTGCCATTGCTACCTGCTCCCTCAACGTAGTACCTGAAAGCAAAACGGCCTTTTGTAGGTTTATCCAGCCCGATTACTTCGGCTTCAAACCTTGTCCAGCGGTGCGGGTAAGCATATTTTCTTACATCGGGATCCAGATTATTGAAAGCGCTGACCAGAAATTCAACATAAAACGGATTAATATCCAGCAGGGGAATGGTGAAATCTCCGGGATCGTTACCGTCGCCACAGTTCAGGGTATTGAAGGGATTCAGGCGTACCTGCATGCGGTTTACAAAATCGGTAGAATCGCCTCCGAAACTGTAGAGTTCGGTTCGTGTATAAAACACAATTTTATCTCCGTTTTTCATCCATAATTCAGGCGATACGGCCCAATTGCTGATAACTCCAGCTGCTGAGGAAGTAGAAAGATAATCGGCCCACAGGTATCCGTTACCTGCACCGTAGCTTGAATACGGAGGGAAGGGAATATAATTATCTGCATTGGGGTTTTGCCAGTTGCGGCGTCCCAAAACCACACTTCTGTTGATAAACCGCCAGCCTTTGTTGTATGCATTTTGAACCGTATCAAACTCTTCTACAAAAGATTGATCCGGTATCGGGGGTGGCTCCAGTAAATACGAATCGTTGATACAGGATTGAAGAAAAAGAAAAGATAAAATAGCTGAAAATAAAAACCCAGGAAGAGTAGATTTTCTCATACGCATTTAGTTAGTGTTGTTCGAAAGGTGAAATTAGTCAAAAATATTAAATTCAAAAAAGATAATTTATTAAGATAATCAGATGGTTATACCTGGAAAACGCCTGTTTTAAGATCGGGTAAAAAGGGGTTATGGTTGGCTGCATTGATAGCCTCGGTAATCACTTTTCTTGTTTCGCCGGGTTCGATGATACCATCTACCCAAAGCCGGGCCGCAGCATACAATGCAGTGGTTTGCTTTTCGTAACGGCCGGTAATCTCATCCAGCAGTGCGGCTTCTTCCGCAGCGGAAATTTTTTGCCCCTTTTGTTTCAGATTAGAGATCTGTATCTGCAAAAGCGTTTTGGCGGCCTGTTCGCCACCCATTACAGCTATTTTTGCCGTAGGCCATGCATAAATAAATCTCGGATCATACGCCTTGCCGCACATGGCATAATTACCCGCTCCATATGAGTTACCGATAATGATCGTAATCTTGGGAACAACGGAATTGGCCACTGCGTTTACCAATTTTGCACCGTCTTTTATAATACCGGCGTGTTCGCTGCGGCTGCCTACCATAAAGCCGGTTACATCCTGTAAAAAAACCAACGGGATTCTTTTCTGGTTGCAGTTAAGTATAAACCGGGCTGCTTTATCGGCACTGTCGTTATAAATAACGCCGCCCATCTGCATTTCGCCCTTTTTTGTTTTTACAATTTTTCGCTGATTGGCTATTATGCCTACAGCCCAGCCATCGATTCTTCCATAACCGCAGATGATGGTTTTTCCATAATCGGCTTTGAACTCTTCGAAATCCGATGCGTCCACTATTCTTTCAATAATGTCAAGCATGTCGTACGGTTTGCCATCATGCGGAAAAATACCGTTCAGTTCTTCCTGCGGCTTTTGAGGAGGAGTTGGCTCAGTTCTGTCAAAACCGGCCAGTGGCTTTTTACCCAACATGCTTATCATTCTTTTTATATGATTCATGCATTCCTGTTCGGTTTTGAATTTGTAATCGGCAATACCGGATATCCCGGTATGAGTAATAGCGCCGCCCAGTGTTTCGGCATCTATGTCTTCGCCAATAGCAGCTTTTACCAAATAAGGGCCTGCCAGAAATATTGACCCGTTGCCTTCCACCATCAGCGTTTCATCGCTCATGATAGGCAGATAAGCCCCTCCGGCCACGCAGGCGCCCATCACGGCGGCGATCTGTGTAATCCCCATGGCGCTCATCCGGGCATTGTTTCGAAATATTCTTCCAAAATGTTCCTTATCGGGAAAGATTTCATCCTGCATAGGCAAAAACACACCGGCGCTATCTACCAGGTAAATGATGGGCAAATGATTTTCCATGGCAATCTCCTGCATACGCAGATTTTTCTTGCCCGTAATGGGAAACCAGGCGCCTGCTTTAACCGTTTGATCATTGGCTACGATTACACATTGGCGGCCGCTTATATATCCCAGACCGGCTACCGTGCCACCGGCAGGGCATCCCCCTTCTTCTTGGTACATATCATAGCCGGCAAAAGCGCCTATTTCAATAAACGGTTTGTCTTTATCCAGCAGATATTCTATTCTTTCTCTTGCGGTAAGCTTGTTCCGTTGTTTTTGTTTTTCGATGGCTTTTTTCCCGCCTCCTTCATAAATCTTGTTTAGCTTTTGGCGGATATCGCTTATCGATAGCCGCATCATGTCATCGTTCTTATTGAATTCAATATTCATTCAGGCTCTGTTATTAAAACAAAGATAGGAAGGAGAGGCCGAAGGCTGAATGCGGGGTTTGCTGTTTGCAGGTTTTGATGAAGTTCAATACGGGTACTGGCCCGGATTCATATTTTCACCGGATGTTTTTTCCTTTACCGTAAAAAGCCCGAACACTGCGGTAATAATATGGGCGTATAATCCATCGGAGCGATCGTAATAGGAATAGCGCAGCCCGATAGTATTGAGTTGTGTGACGACGCCGGGCTTTCCCATTCCTGAAAACCGGGCCTCAACACCTGCCTCAAAACTGCTGAAAGCGGAAAGATCGTAATCGGAGGTATAAAATTTTTCGGACGGATCGTGCTGCTTATAAGATCTGAAAAACGAACTTCCCTTTTGTGTATATACCCGCAGCAAAGGCGTAAGGGTGATGCCGGGGCTCATTTTTATTCCCAATTCGGTATTAAATGTATGGGCCGTTATACCAAAATCATCCCAATAAAAGCGATAATAGTTTTTAAGGATAAAGCGATTTCCTAAAAATGAATTTAGTTGAATCCCTATGGGTATTTTAAGTCGTTGGGAAGGAAAATGCTCTACCCGTACAGAGTCATTAGTGAAAAAAACGCGGTGAAAGGGAGTAGCAAGCAGTCCTTTCTGATATTCGATACCCGGAAAAAAACCTGCCAGCATTCGTTTATTAATGGTCTGTTTGAAGCCGAGGCTAATGTTGAAAGACTTTCGAAAGTCTGTATTGTACCAGTCGCGGTAGCGGAGTTCTTCGGGGTACACAAGACGCAGCGGCCTTACGCCATTCAATCTTCCCCAGCGAAGATCATCAAAAAATGCTTCCAGCTGTGCCGAAAATTCTTTTGATTGATCGCTGCTGATAATAGTGGTAAAAAAACTGCCTCCGAAAGAAAGATAGTCCGACTCAAGGGAGGAATTCAGCGTGCCGCCCAGTGTGATATTTCTGTGTTTATTCAGTTTTCTGTCGTACCCAAGCGAGATATAACCATGCCCGTCTCGTTTCGACACAGAAGATAAGACAAAGTCAATCCGGTCGGTAGAGGCGGAACTCACCACATCCACGCCAATGTCGAATGTAAAAGTTTTAACAGAGTCGGTTTCTTTGCGCACAATTATTTCCGGCGAATATACCTGTAGCACTTCCGTTCCTATACCGCCGGTAACAGCCGAATGATTCCCGTCCTGCACGTACTGTGAATAAACGATTTCAACTGTTGATCTCGAAATTTTCTTTTTTGTGTAAGGATTAACGGTTTTTTGCCCCAACCCGTAAGCGGAGCTTACTGCAAATAAACCGAGAACCAGGTATTTCTTTTTCATTCAGAATTTAATTACACCCGCAGCCCCCGCTGGTTCTTCCGCGGCCGCCGCCCGAAGATCCCTCGCGGTAGGTGTGTACATTTTGATTAAATTTCTCGAGTGTGGTTTTTCCCATGCTCATTGCATTGTCATTTAGGTACACCCGCTGGTACGGCTTTACTGTACTGCAGGACGAAAAAAAAGCAATAGATGAAAAAGTTAACATAAAAGTCAACGTAACAAAAAGGGATTTGCCTGTGAAAAATAATTTTCTCATGCTTTTACATTTACGTTAATTTTTTTGGAAGTAAAGATTTTGTTCTTTTCATCCACCATAATGCAATGTGTTTTGGGAAGTTGATCTATAAGATGCAGGCCTGCCTTTACACCCATTACCAGTACGGCAGTAGCCAGGGCATCGCTCAGTTCGGCACTGGGGCTTATGACCGATACACTTTTAATGCCCCTGCACGGATAACCGGTTTTGGGATCAATATTATGCGAATACCGTATTCCATTCACTTCAAAATACTGTTCATAATTTCCCGAAGTAGCGATGCAGAGATCGTTCAGCGATAGCCACAGTATGATTTTTGAAGGATCGTCGGGATCGGCCACTCCTGTTTTCCAGTTTGAACCATCGGGCCGAAGGCCCCAGGCAGTAAGATCGCCGCTGGCATTGATCACACCGCTGACAACACCTTTTTCAATCATCAGGTTTTTTACCTTATCGGCAGCGTATCCCTTGCCTATAGCTGCAAAACTGATGTGCATCCCTTTTTTCTCCAGCAGCACTTCGCTTGCCGGGAGCAATTTGATTTTTTTGTAACCGCACATCTCCAATGCCGATTTCACTATTTGTTTCGGAGGTATTTCAGCAGGGCGGTTATGAAACCTGTATAGTTTTTTTAAAACTCCCGAAGTGATGTCGAATGCCCCGCCGCTGAGTTCGGAAATATTTTTGCAGCGCTGGATAAGCCGATGTGTTTCCGCCGATACCCTGACCGGTTTTTTTCCTGCATTATTGTTAATTGCTGCCGTTTCAGATGTTTCGCTGAATTCGGTAAGAATGTTTTCAATCCGTTTTACTTCCTCAATACAATCTTTCAGCAGCGCTTCGCCTTTATCCTTGTTTTCGGCTGCCACAATAAAGCTGAAAGCAGAACCCATGAGTTTGGCGTTGGCGGCATACTCTTTCAGTTTGTTTCCGTTATTCATTTTTTCCTTCAACTGTTCAACAAAAGCGGAAGCGGAATAATTTTCCCATGCCAGTGAAGTTACAACGGTTTTGTCGGCATTAATGAGTAACAAGAGAGGAAAAAGTCCGCCGGGATTGAATTCTTCGGCCAGTTTTTCATTGGCAGCGATCAAATCGGGAGATTGTTTTTCTTTTTGAGGAAAATCGGCTGTAAGCAATATCAGGTTTTCAACAGCAAAATGTTTAAAAGCCGTATCAGATAAAATTGTCTTTTTGATCCGGATGCAGGGCAGGCACCAGTCGGAACCTGAAAAAATGAGCAATACCGGCCGCTGTGTTTTCCGGGCTTCATTAAACGCATCGTTTTCACCCGCCTCCGGTTGAGACAACAGGCATAGAGGAGTAAGTAAAACGATGATTACCGGCCAAACGATTTTTTTCACTGCCAGCGTTTCTTATTTCACTACAAGGTACTATAAATAGACAAGCAGCACAAAAGAAGATAAATCCGCAGCCCATTCCCGGGCTACGTTTTTTGATGCAGTTTAACCAGGTGGTGTGTTTATTTTAACAGGATTGCTGAAAGAAACAAGGAATGAATCATTACAGCAGTTGAGTTTTTATAAAATAAAAAGGCTCCGGGTGAAACAGAGCCTTTATATGCGTTCAATTTTTAGGTAAATCAAACTTACCGAAAGCGAATCAACATAGGATTAATACCTGTAATGTTCGGGCTTAAAAGGTCCGTTCTTCGGAATACCCAGATATTCTGCCTGCTGTTCCGTTAATTCATCCAGTTGCACGCCAATCTTGGCCAGATGCAGCCTGGCTACTTTTTCATCCAGGTGTTTGGGAAGCACGTACACTTTGTTTTCATAATTCTTGTGATTGTTCCATAGTTCCATTTGTGCCAGTACCTGGTTGGTAAATGAATTACTCATTACAAACGAAGGGTGGCCTGTGGCGCAACCAAGATTTACCAGGCGGCCCTCGGCCAGCAGGATGATGTCTTTGCCATCAATATTGTAAAGATCAACCTGCGGTTTGATGGTATCTTTTGTATGACCATAATTTTTGTTCAGCCAGGCTACATCGATTTCAATATCGAAATGCCCGATATTGCAAACGATGGCTTTATCTTTCATCAGTTTGAAGTGTTCGCCGGTAATCAGGTCACGGCAGCCGCTGGCGGTTACAATTATATCGGCTTCTTTTACCGCATCTTTCATTTTTTTTACGGCAAATCCATCCATTGCGGCCTGTAATGCACAGATAGGATCGATTTCCGTAACAATAACCCGGCAACCGGCCCCGCGCAGCGAAGCAGCAGAACCTTTACCCACATCGCCATATCCGCCTACCACAGCCACTTTGCCTGCCAGCATTACATCGGTAGCGCGGCGAATGGCATCTACAAGACTTTCTTTACATCCGTATTTATTATCGAATTTTGATTTGGTAACTGAATCGTTCACATTGATAGCGGGTATGGGCAAGGTACCTTTTGCCATTCGTTCGTACAAGCGGTGAACGCCGGTAGTAGTTTCTTCGCTCAACCCACGTATATGCTGAACCAGTTCGGGATATTTATCAAAAACCATGTTTGTCAGATCACCCCCGTCATCAAGAATCATATTCAGGGGACGATCGGCACTGCCAAAAAACAATGTCTGTTCGATGCACCAGTCGGCTTCTTCAATGGTTTGTCCTTTCCATGCAAATACACCGATACCGGCTTTGGCAATAGCTGCCGCCGCATGATCCTGCGTGGAAAAAATATTACAGGAACTCCATTTTACTTCGGCACCCAAGGCTACCAGTGTTTCAATAAGCACGGCAGTTTGAATGGTCATGTGCAGACAGCCGGCTATGCGGGCACCCTTCAGCGGTTGCGCGGGGCCATATTCCTCGCGGAGGCTCATTAACCCGGGCATTTCGGCTTCGGCCAGGCGTATTTCTTTACGTCCCCATTCAGCCAGGCTGATGTCCGCCACTTTATAGGGTACAGAAAAATCGATCGACTTTGTTTTTGTTGACATGGTTTTGATTATTTTATTCGGCCGCAAAGGTACAATTTCAGCCTTTCAAAGGCAAATAAAGCGGGGTATGTTTATTCATTTTGTTTAAAACAATTTCGGCATTTGGCACAAAAAATTAAACCTTTGCTGGCACACAACGTTGTATAACACCAAAGGATCGTCATGTATGTTTATGAAACCTTGTCGGAAGCTATAAATGACCTGAGAAAAAGAGGGTACATCATTGATTTTAATATTGAAGACAACTGTCTGGTTTGCCATACAGACCGATTTGATGTGAACGATTTTGAAATCGTGGAAGTACACCGCTTTGAAGGTGAAACCAATCCCGATGATTCGAGTGTATTATATGCCATCGAATCCAAAAAAGGAGATAAAGGCCTGCTGGTGAGTGCCTACGGCGCATATGCAGAAGGGATGAGCATCGATATGGCAACAAAACTTGCCTTGCATCGGGAAGGGTAACAAATTTTTAAAATGAAGAATCTGAATTTCCGCGATTGAATGTATTTCTCCGGTTTCATTATTGAATTGCTACAGTCGCTTCACCATCACATAATCGTTCATATAATACCCGTTGCCGATATCGAAATCCGCTTCGCGGATTACTTCAAAGCCAAGTTTACTATAAAATGCTTTTGCTTTGTTGAAACGGTTTACCTGAAGTTGTAATGCTTTGCCTCCTTTTTCTTTTACCTCGTTTATTATGTGATCAAGCAAAAATCGCCCGGTTCCTTTTCCCTGTTGAGAGGGTAAAACATAAATTTTGTGAAGTTTAAAAACAGAAGGCTCCGTTTCCTGGCTGGAGGCAAACCCCACCGGCTCATTGTCATTGTACACAATTACAAAGTTGCAGCCATCTTCGAACTGTTTTTTCAGCGAATCTTCACTGTACATCAAATGAAGCATATAGTCAATTTGGTCAGCCGAAAGAATGGAAGCATAGGTTTGCGGCCATACCCGGAAGGTAAGTTCACGGATCAGCGGAATATCATCTGTAGTTGCGTTTCGGACGGAGAGCATTTTTTAAGTAATGCGGCTTGGTTAATATCCCTAAATTAACAAAGAGATACAGGCGATCTGAAAACTGCCATTTTATTACTTCTGTTTTTTTTAATATTTCGCATTATTCCTTCTTCACATCCCTTTTAAGAAATACAAAACCGTTTTTTTCGCCGATCTTTTTCAGTTCGGGGTAGAGCTCCAGTTTGTTTAGTTTATTGACTTTGGTAACCACATATACAGGTTTGTCAATATCGCCGGTGTAAAGCCAGTTTTTATCATATTCCTTCTGGTTGGTAACCGGTGGTTTTCTGAAATAAAAAAGCTGAGCATAGCTTTTATATCCTTCTGTAACCACATAACAGTCTTCTCCTGCTCTTGCCTTAAAAAATTCGATTGCCGCCCTTTGGGAATAGCCTTCAATATTGTTGATGAAAAATATCAGGCCCAGCAGAATGTAAACAGGCACACCCGCAAACAGGCAGATAAATCCTCTGCGGAATTTTTGGTGCCGGAAGAAATACAGCACCGTACCCAGCAACAGCAAAAGAAATATTCCTGGTATCATATCCACATAGCTCCAGTAAATGCCGGCCTCCAGGTTAGCAACTGCAAACGGATCTTTTTTAAAAAGCGGGCGAATCAGATCTATGTTTTTTCCTGCAACGGGCAGCGCAAGAGATGCCAGCACAAATACACCTCCTGTTATCCATAAACCGGTTTTTAATACCGGCCGAAATGCTATTTCCTTCTTTATTATTTTATAAATAACCAGCGCAGCAAGAAAAGTCATGGGGAAATAACAAAGCGATGAGTAATGAACAATCTTGCTTTTCACAATCGTAAAAAGAATGAGTACTACCCAAAACAAGATGCTCATCCACCGCTTGAAATCCTGCTGATAAATATGCTTTTCTTCCGGCATTTTAAAAAAGCTGCGAATGGCAAATACCGAAGCCGGAAACACTCCAAAAAACAATACCACAAAATGATACCCCGGAAAACCCGCATGCCCTGCATCGGGTGTGCTGAAAAGACGATACTGGTACCGGGTAAACTCTGTAATAAACCAGGGCCCGTTCTTTAAATATTCTATTCCAAACCAGGCAAACGTTATCAGTAAAGCGGATATGGAAAAAAGCACAAGTTGCCCGGGAGTAATATACAGCCTGAATTTTTTAAAAAGCCAGTACACCCCCATTGTTAATACGGCAATCAGGTAAGCCACCGGTCCTTTGGTAATAATTGCCAGGCCTAAGATAAAACCGCCCCAAAGCAGGTAATGCCATTTATTTCTTGTGAGGCTGATGTTTTGAAACGTTTCTTTCTTCCAGTAAAAAAGTATGAAATAGTACAGACCCAGAAAAATAAACAGATTGAACCACGGATCGATAATGCCTGATTTGAAATATAAAAAAGGCAGCACCGAGCCAAAATAGGCGCCGGCCCAAATGATGCCAAATTGGGTATCATAGAGCTTTTGGCCTATGCGAAACAGCAATACCAGCGTAAATATGCCGCAAACGGCATTGGGAAACCGGGCGGCAAATTCGCCAACACCAAATGCGCTCATAGCACCGGCCTGCAGCCAAAAAAAGAACGGAGGTTTTTCCCAGAAGGGTTTAAAGTTTATATAAACACGAAAATAATCCTCCGTCACAATCATCTCACGGCTGATTTCTGCAAAATTGATTTCGTCCCAGTCAAACAAATGCACACCGCCCAGAAAAGGAATAAAAAAAAGCATTCCCGCACAGGTAAAAAGTAATGTATATCGGAGAGTATTGCTCATTTATTTTTTTTTCGGCTAAAAATATTGAGCAGCCGGCTTACAAAATCATCATTAATGCCCAGGGCGCTTTTTATGCTGCTGTATGCCGCCACCAGCTTTTTGTCCAGCCAGATCCAGATTCTCCTTATTCCGTCTTCGGGCCTGGCGCGGTAGTTGGTCGATCTTTTTTTAGGCAGTATATCTTTTTCTTCCGTAAAGTAGTAGAGGGCAATGGATTTTCGGGTCATTCCTTCGGGGCATTGAATAGGGTCGGGGAGGCCGTGGTAGGAGTCCTCATCGGTATTAAAAATAACAGCCCGGTTAAAAACAGGTAAAATGCTGACAGCGCATTTACTCATGTCTTTTTCCCATAATTGCAGTTCGCCGCGGTATTCAGGCCGCCAGTTCTGATTAAGATATACAAGCAGGTTTACTCTTCTTCGCCAATGGCGCTTGTGCGGGTGTACGGTAAAGTCGGCATGAATGTTTAAAAAACCACCCCGGCCGCTTTGGTGCAAGCCCCCGCCCTCCAGCATTTCATCGGGCAACAAACCGGGAATACCGGTGAGCCGGCTGAGAAATGCACAGAATTCGGGGGTATTTAATTCTTCGATCACTGATCGTATATAAGCCGGCAGGCGATCCATTTTGTTCAGCCCGTGTTTTTTTTCGTTTACATGCACATAATGAATCCAGCCGGCATTGGTTACTTCCGGAAACTCTTTCATGGCCTTTTGGGCTGCTTCTTCTTCAAGAAAATCGTCAATCTGAATATGCGGATAGGGATGAGCCGACCGGTATTTCCTGCTTAGTTCTTCGAGCCGGGGACCGAATCTTTCAAGATTGATAATTTTCGAAAAGGTAGCTGTACTCATAAACAAGACGTGGTTTTTTGCTGAACCGGAAATAAAACTTTACGTCAAATTCAACTACTGATTAAGTTTCTTTTTAAGATTACTGTCAATGGCATCTAAAAATTCTTCGGTGTACAAAAAATGTTCTCCGTGGTTTACCTTGTTTCCATAAACGCAAATTGCCAGGTCTTTGGTCATTTTGCCGCTTTCCACTGTTTCGATACATACACTTTCCAGGGCATTGGCAAAATTGATCAGCGCATCATTGCCATCCAGTTTTCCGCGAAAAGCCAGCCCCCGCGTCCAGGCAAAAATGGATGCAATGGGGTTGGTCGATGTGGGTTTTCCTTTCTGGTGTTCGCGGTAATGGCGGGTCACGGTTCCATGAGCGGCTTCGGCTTCCATCGTTTTTCCGTCGGGCGTCACCAATACAGAGGTCATTAAGCCCAGTGAACCAAATCCCTGCGCCACGGAATCGCTCTGTACATCGCCGTCGTAGTTTTTACAGGCCCACACAAAGCCTCCGTTCCATTTCATGGCGCTGGCTACCATATCATCAATCAGCCGGTGTTCGTAAGTGATTCCCGCTTTTTCGAATTGGGTTTTGAATTCGGTGTTATAAACTTCTTCGAAAATATCTTTAAACCGCCCGTCGTATTTTTTCAAAATGGTATTCTTGGTGCTCATATACAACGGCCAGCCTTTTTGCAAAGCCATATTCATACAGCTTTTGGCAAAACCGCGAATACTCTCGTCCGTATTATACATCGCCAGCGCTACCCCGCCGCTTTTGAACTGATACACTTCATGTTCAATTGTTTTTCCATCCTCGCCTTCAAATTTTATGGTGAGCTTTCCTTTTCCGGGAACTACAAAATCGGTAGCCCGGTACTGGTCGCCAAAGGCATGGCGGCCAACAATAATGGGGCGATTCCAGGTAGTAACCAGGCGGGGAATATTTTTAATTACAATCGGCTCGCGAAAAACAGTACCGTCCAATATGTTTCGGATAGTTCCGTTGGGGCTCTTCCACATTTGTTTTAGGTTAAATTCCTTCACCCTTGCCTCGTCCGGAGTTATGGTTGCACATTTTATTCCTACTCCGTATTGCCTGATTGCATGAGCGGCGTCTATCGTTACCTGATCACCGGTCGCATCGCGGTGTTCGATACCAAGGTCAAAATATTTAATATCGATCTCCAGGTAGGGAAGAATAAGTTTGTCTTTAATAAATTTCCAGATAATTCGGGTCATTTCATCCCCATCCAGTTCGGCCACAGGATTGGCCACTTTTATTTTTTCCGGCATGATAGTATTTAATTATCGATGAATAAATAAGGCTTGCAAAACTAAGGTTTTCCATTAGTATAAATCCTATAGAGACAAATTGAAAAAATTGCCTAAACTTGCAGGCCTTTTCCTCTGAGCTGCTATCTTTTGACTTGCCCAATAAAATTTTCTTTAACATGGAAGAAGCACGTCCATTGCTGCTTTTCATTAATAAATTTCTGCCCATGTCAGAGGAGGAATTTCGGGAATTTGTGGTTCCTCATCTCACGGTACGGTCTTTTGAAAAAAGAGAGGTGATTACCGGTATTGGCGAAATTGAGAACTATTTCAACTTCATTTCGTCCGGGTTGGTAAGAAAATTTTATATGCGGGGAAAAGAAGAAGTACATACCCAGATTTCGCATGAAAACCAGATCATACTTGTACAGGATTCCTTTCTTAGCCGGCAGCCTTCGGATTACTGTCTCGAAACCCTTGAACCCACTACCTTGCTCTCGATACGGCATGATGACCTTGAAAATATATTTCGGTCTTCTGCCCGCATGGAACACCTCGGCCGCCTGGTAGTAACTTCTATATCCATTATTCAGGACAAATGGCAGGCTAAGCTGATAAAACTCTCTCCCCGCGAACGGTTTGTCGATTTTGTACAAAAAAATCCGCTGCTGATACAGCGGGTGCCGCAAAAATATCTTGCCTCATTATTAAATATTAAACCGGAAACTTTCAGCCGCTTCAAGCATCTCCTTCGCCCCAAAAAACGCAAATAATTTTTATTAATCAGACCATTTGGCGGCACAAAAGAATTACTAAAATATATTCTGACGGATTTACGGAAAGGTTTATATTAGGAACTCAATTGTACGGATGAAATTCAGTTTGGTGTTTATAGTATTGCTGGCCTTTGCACTTTCATGCAAGAACAAAAAACCTTCCCTTTCGGGCGAAGAACCGGTAGAGGTAGAAGACTTTATTGAATTTTTTCCGGAAACCAAAGTTCCCTACGAATTTCGAGACAGCCTTCTGCGACGGGATGATAAGGATTCTTTTGCCATCAGCACAAAAATATTTGCACAGTTTGTTCCGGATTCTGTAATTACAAAAGCATTCGGAAAAGGGGTAAAACCCCGTATTTATGCAATAGTTAAAATGGAGGTTCCCAAAGCAGAAACTTATCTTTTAACAAAGGCTGTCAGTGGCGAAAAAAGAATCATGTTGCTTTTATGTTTCGATAAGGATAATAAGTATGCCGGGGCTATGCAACTAATGCGGCTGGATAACCTGAGAGCCACCAGCCAGTTGAGCGGAATTGACCGCCGGTATTCGGTTTACAAAAATGTAAAAAGAACGAATCCGGATGGCAGCATCGCCGAAGGCAGAGATGTGTATGCATTTAATGGTGAAACGGGTCAGTTTGATCTTATAATGACCGACCCGCTGGATGAGAAACCAGCAGAACTGGTAAATCCAATTGATACCTTGCCCCGGAAAAACAAGTATTCAGCCGACTACGTGAAGGATAAATCGAATATAGTTTCGATACGGGACGGAGCCCGGCCGGGAAAATTTATTTTCTTTATTCATTTTGAACAAAACCGGGGAACCTGCAGCGGTGAACTAAAAGGAGAAGCAAAATTCGTATCACCTACCCGTGCCGTATATAGTGTAAGCGATGATGTATGCCGGCTCGAATTCCGGTTTACAGCATCCTCGGTTTCGCTGCACGAGTTATCCGCATGCGGCAACAGCCGCGGCTTGCGATGCAGTTTCAACGGAACATATCCCAAAAAGCGGGTAACAAAAACTTCATCAAAAACAAAATAGCCTTTTGCATACTGATAATTTTATCAAGAGGTGTGAATAAACTTTTGATCTTTAACGAATGTTTGTATCTCCGGCTTTCGTCTTTTTGCATTTATATTGCAGCCAATTTAAGCTAAATGAAACCCAAGATGAATTTCAGGCAATTCAAAATTCCGTACCCTGCTGACGAACGCTATGCCAAAAAGGTAGCTTATTTTTCGATGGAATTTGGCATTCATCAGCCTCTGAAAATTTATAGCGGTGGCCTTGGCTTTCTGGCAGGTTCTCACATGCGCAGCGCCTATGAGTTAAAGCAGAATCTTATCGGGATAGGCATACTGTGGAAATATGGCTATTACGACCAGGCACGCAACCAGGATCAGACCCTGCAGGTGACCTGGATGGAAAAACACTATAGTTTTCTGGAAGATACAGGAATCAAATTTCAGATTACTGTGCACGAACACCCGGTATGGGTAAAAGCCTACTATCTTAATCCGGAAACCTTCAATACAGCGCCCCTGTTTTTGATGACCACAGATATACCCGAAAACGATTATGTATCACAAACCATTTCGCACCGGCTGTACGATGGCAACGTGGCCACCAAAGTGGCACAGTTCATACTGCTGGGTGTAGGCGGCGCCAAACTGCTGGATGAGATAGGATTTAACCCGGATGTATATCACCTGAATGAAGCCCATGGACTGTCTGCCGCTTTTTATCTCTATAAAAAATATAATCATAAAATAGAGGAGCTAACCCAAAGGCTGGTGTTTACAACACATACCCCCGAAGAAGCCGGAAATGAAAAACACGATATTTTTCTTTGCCATAAAATGAGCTATTTCTGCGGCCTTTCAGTAGAAGAAGTAAAAAAACTTACAGGCAGCCAGGATAATATGTTCAGTCATTCGCTGGCAGCTTTGCGTTTTGCGCGGCTGGCCAACGGGGTTTCGCAACTGCACGGCCATGTTTCGCGGCAGATGTGGGCAAAGTATGATAATATCTGTACTATTATTTCGATCACCAATTCGCAAAACTGGAAATACTGGGCAGATAAGCAACTGTACCGGTATAGCGAACAGGGAAATGATTATGCTTTCAACGACCGAAAAAAGTATTTAAAGAAACGGGCTTTTGAAATTGTAGCCGATCAGACAGGAAAATTGTTTGATCCGAATATATTTACAATTGTATGGGCAAGACGCTTTGCGGGCTACAAGCGGGCCGGCCTCATCACTGCCAATGAAGAACGTTTTGAAAAGCTGCTTGGCAACAAAAAATATCCGGTGCAAATTATCTGGGCCGGAAAACCCTACCCCCTGGATTATCCGGCAATATCCGAATTCAATAATCTTGTGCATATCAGTAAAAAATATAAAAATGTAGCGGTGCTGATCGGGTATGAACTTACCCTGTCCAAACGACTCAAGCAGGCAGCTGATGTGTGGCTTAATAATCCCCGCGTACCTCGCGAGGCCTCCGGCACCAGTGGTATGACGGCCGCCATGAACGGCGCTGTAAATTTTTCAACCGATGATGGCTGGATACCCGAATTTATTAACCATGGGCACAACGGGTTTGTAGTGCCAAAAGCGAATTATGCGGATATGACGGTACAGGAACAGGACCAGTACGATCTGGATAAAATTTATGAAATACTGGAAGAGCAGATATTGCCGCTGTACTACAACGATCCCGATACCTGGCGACAGATCATGAAAAACGGAATGCGGGATGTTCGTTACCAGTTTGAAAGCAACCGCATGGCACATGAGTACTATGAACTGCTCTACAAATAGTGGACGGATACAACTAGTGTTGCATTGCAAACAATTTGCATTTTCCGAAAACCTCAGGAAAAAGATTCAATTAAGCTGCTGATACTTTTTTCGACCGGGTAAAAACTGATCAGTTTATTAATCACGCCTTCTACCAGTGCATCCGGGCAGGAGGCTCCGCTGGTAAGTAAAATTTTAACCGGCCCGGCAGCAGGCAGGTAGTCCTTCGTTAATATTTCTTGCTTTGTGTTAAAATTATAATGAAGAATTTCTTTTTCCGATAAAATCTTTTCTTCGTTGTTTATAAAATAAGTGGGTAATTTTTCTTCGCATAGCTCTACCAGATGCGATGTATTGGATGAATTGTATCCACCCACTACTATCGCCAGGTCGGCAGCAGTCTGCAGCATGCCATAAACCGCACTTTGGTTATCATTGGTGGCATAACAAAGTGTATCGCGGGTGTCGGCAAATCGTTCGGAGATATTCTTTTCCGTCAGGCTGTACTGTTTGATCATCACCTGCTTCAGATAATCGGCAATTGCCTGCGTATCGCTGGCCAGCATGGTGGTTTGATTCACTACGCCAATACGCTGAAGGTGTGCCGTTACATCAAAACCTTCGGAGTACTGTCCTTTGAATTCGTCATAAAACTGATCAGCACTTTTCGCTCCGGTAATATATTTTGCAAGTTCTGTCGTTTGTTTCATATCCTTTACCACTACGGCAGGGGCATTTATTTTGGCATGCGAAAAAGTGGCCCTTGTTTCTTCGTGCATTGGTTTGCCATGAATGATAATGGTATATTTTTCTTTGGCAATTTGCGTGGCCCGGTTCCATACTTTTTCAACAAAGGGGCAGGTGGTATCGTATTTTTCAACAGGGATACCAATGTCTTTTAATCTCTTTTCAATTTCCAGCGTAGTACCAAATGCAGGTATCAATACAATATCATCTGCTGCTAATTGCTCAAATGGAATCAACTGCCTGCCATAAGTGTCCTGCAAAAATTTCACTCTGTGTGCCTGCAAATCGGCGTTCACCTGGGGATTGTGTATCATTTCGCTTAAAAGGAAAATTCTTTTACCGGGATTTTTCTCTACCGTTTTAAAAGCAATTTCAATGGCATTTTCCACTCCGTAACAAAAGCCGAAGTGTCTTGCCAGGAAAATTTGTACCGGGCCGAAGTCGAGCAGGGTAGGCGAGAAATCTTTTTTCATTTTATCCTGCTCCTTTCGCTTCTTTTTTACAGCAGCGATCAGCGGGCTGCGGTAAATAATCGGAACATCAAAACTTTTCATGCAGCAAAGATAAACCGAAGCTTCCGGCATTTGGTATTTAGGCAAAAAAGGAGAAAATCCCGGATGTCTTATTTCAACTTTTTTTCAAAACAAACACTGTTTTCAACGCCTGTATACGGGCCATAGTTGGGGATGATTTGATAGCCGTTTTTTTTGTATACGATAATGGCTTCCGGTTGTCTTTTTCCGGTTTCAAGCACACATTTTTCGCAAGAAAGCTCCCCTGCCCATTTTTCCAGTTCGGTCAGTATGACCGTGGCAATTCCTTTTCCCCTGTATTCGGGTAATGTGTACATGCGTTTTATTTCCATTGCCGCCGGCAAAAATTCCTTTATGGCACCGCAGCCAACTGGTATTCTGTCCTGATAAGCCACGACCACATGTCTGATATTATCAATTGTATTGAACTGGCTATAAAATGCATGATCGGCACCGTCTCTGGCAGCCAGTTCAGCATCCAGTTTTCTTACCAGCGAAACAAAGTCGGAATTAGCGGAGCCGGTTCTTTTGAGTTCAATCATTTTCTATATTACAATTTTTATAATCAGATTATCAAATAAAGATGTCGCCCGGTTATTCAATTTCCTTCAGTTTAAGTTGATCAGAAGACCAGTATTCATCATTTACACGGCTTTCATCGATTCTGATTTTTATGATTATGTTTCTGCCAAAGAATTGCAGTTTTTTTGTTAAAGTTACTGCTCATTTGATTTAACTACGTTTTCCACCCAGCATTTTAAAGATAAACTGATTTTACTATTCACAGTAAAGGAGATGCAACGAATCTGACTCTCTTTATAATCTGCCGGAATAAATAACTATTCGTTTTTTCAAATCATCATTTTAAAGGCAGCCAGATGCGCGGGCCATAAAGGCGGATCTGTATTTTTTTAATATGCAATTTTATTTACATCCGCATTTACTGATACTGCCGGCAGGGTGAATTCTGAGATATTGCCGGATATTCAGCATTTAGGAGAATCCGGAATTATTGAAATAACTTAATTTGCATTTGCTGTCCCTTTCAGGCATTATATACTTTTTAAATACCTTCTGCTTATTATGAAAAAGATTTTAACCATTTGTTTCCTTTCTGTTTTTTCTTTTTATGCAAATACACAGGATGCCTTAACGGAAAAAGATTACCAGCGGGCAGAGAGCAAACTGGGATATCATACCCAGCAGTATGTAGATCGCGGGTCTGTGTTTCCTAACTGGCTGCCCGGTGATAAATTCTGGTACCGGGTGTTGACTCCGCAAGGAAGCGAATTCATACTTGTCGATCCCGCAAAGGGCACACGTACTGCTGCTTTTGATCATAAAAAACTGGCAGCCTCTCTTTCAAAGGCAACAGGCAAAACGTACACTGCCGAACTGTTACCCTTTCAGTCGTTTAATTATACAGCAGATGCAAAAGCCATCACGTTCCGTGCGGGGAATCAATCATGGCAATGCGATCTTCAGAACTATACCGTTACCAAAGCCGATAACCCGTCTGAAAATAACGCCGGACAGGGAAGATTTGGAAGAGCCCAGGAAGTGCTTTCGCCGGACGGATCGAAAGCCGCTTTTATTAAAGATTATAATTTGTGGGTAAGAGACACAAAGACCAATGAACAAAAACAACTTACCACAGACGGCGTAAAAGATTTTGGCTATGCCACCGACAATGCCGGCTGGCGGGGCAGCGAACGTCCGGTACTGCGCTGGTCGCATGATTCCAAAAAAATTGCCACATTCAAACAGGATCAGCGTAAAACAGGCGAAATGTATCTTGTTACTACCAACGTGGGGCATCCTGTGCTGAAAGCATGGAAATATCCGCTGCCGGGCGATAAGGATGTAACCATGATCCATCGCTGCATCATCAACGTGGATGAGCCAAAAGTAATCATGCTAAATATGCCTCCCGACCAGCACCGGGGTACACTCAGCGATGATATTTCCAGCAGCGGTACTTTTGATGACGTGGACTGGAGCCCCGATGGCAGCGAACTGGCTTTTGTATCCACTTCACGCGATCATAAAAATGAAAAGTTTCGCATCGCCAATGCGCTGACAGGCGAAATACGTGATGTATTTGAAGAAACCGTGGTAACGCAATATGAGTCGGGACAGGGAGCAATCAACTGGCGGTATTTACCCAAAACAAACGAAATCATCTGGTATTCTGAAAGAGACGACTGGGGACATTTGTACCTGTACGATTCAAAAACAGGACAACTGAAAAACCAGATCACCAAAGGCAACTGGGTGGTGACACGTATGGTAAAAGTGGATGAAAAGAACCGGGTTATTTATTTTCATGCATCGGGATTGCAGGCCGAAAATCCTTACTTCAGCCAGTTTTGCAGGATCGGGTTCGATGGTAAAAATTTTGCCGTGCTTTCACCCGGGGCAGGCACCCACACTATAACTTTTTCACCTTCTGACAAATATTTCATTGATAGTTATTCGAAGCCTGATGTGCCGCCTGTTTCCGTGTTACGGGATATCAACGGCAGGCAAATTGTTGAACTGGAAAAAACAGATGTCTCCCGGCTGATGGCCACGGGCTGGAAACCGCCAATTCCATTTTCGGTAAAAGCACACGATGGTAAAACGGATATTTATGGAATCATGTTTACTCCCACTGACCTTGATCCTTCAAAAAAATATCCGGTTGTTGACTACATTTATCCTGGCCCGCAAGGGGGTAGTGTGGGCAGTTGGGGGTTTAGCGCATCAAGAAGTGACCACCAGGCACTTGCCGAACTGGGTTTTATTGTTGTAGCTATCGAGGGGACAGGCAACCCGGAACGCTCCAAAAGTTTTCATGACATGTACTGGCCCGACATGAGCACTAATACATTGCCCGACCAGATAGCAGGCATCCGTCAGTTGGCCCAGCGATATGCTTATATTGATACCACTCGTGTGGGCATATGGGGGCATTCCGGCGGCGGCTTTGCTACGGCTTCGGCTATGTTCAAGTATCCCGATTTTTTCAAAGTAGGTGTTTCACAATCGGGCAATCACGATAACCGAAATTATGAAGATGACTGGGGCGAACGCTATATCGGGTTGCTGACGAAGGGGCCTGATGGAAAAGATAATTACGAAGCACAGGCCAACCAAACCTACGCAAAGAATCTGAAAGGAAAACTAATGCTGGCTCACGGGTTAATGGATGATAATGTGCCTCCGTATAACACCTGGCTGGTGGTGGAAGCGCTGAATAAAGCGAACAAGGATTACGATCTTGTTATTTTCCCAAACGCAAGACATGGTTATGGTACCGACAATGCCTATATGATGCGCCGCCGCTGGGATTATTTTGTAAAACATTTGTTGGGTAAAGAGCCGCCGAAGGAATATAAATTCGAATCAAAGACCGACCCGCGCAATGCGATGGAGCCCCGGGGGTTTTAATGCACGAATACTTTTCGTAAAAGATCCTATTTTCTTACCGGCTTTTTGTATCGGATCACCGGCAGGTACTCTCTTTGGCTTATTTAAGCTCCTGTATGCTCAGTAAATTGCAAAACAAATCGCTGGGTACAGAAGAAATTTTAGGCTTAGCCGGTTATTAACCACAAAACGGTAATGGCACCGAAATAATGAATACAGTATACGCTTTTTGATTTACATGTATCGGGTCAATCAGGCAGCATTAACCCATAGCGCTAAGAAAAAAGAGTGCCGGTTAAGGCACTCTCATCCTGTATAAAAGGGTTATTCTTGTTTACTTCTGCATTGAAGTGGTGTCAGCCGGCATCGGAGGCATCATTGCCATAATATCTTTAGGGTCCATATATACCCAGTGCTCCGCTGCTTTCCCGTCTTTGAACCGGGTTACATCAACCGATTTCATAGTCATTTCTTTTCCCATCATGGTACCCTTCACCTCTGACCATGTATACACATACTCATCATCGGCAGTAGTTTTCATCATCACAATTTTCATATCCGGCATCATTTCCTTATATCGTTTCATTTCCTTTACGATGTTATCCAAACCCACAATGTCTCCCTGCTCGCCTCCGTGATCTACCGCATCGGCTGCGATGTAATCACCCATTTTACTGAAATCACCCCTTTCATAGGCTTTCATGATGGAATCATTTGCAGCCATATTTTTTTTGGCAGTGGCAGAAAGACCGCCCGCCTCGTTATTGCAGGCAGTGAAAAATACACCGGCGGCAATAACTGATAAAGCAAGAATTTTTTTCATATCGTTAGTTTTGTTTACTGAAAAGGTAGAACAATTTGTATAACCCGCAAAATCCGGGTGATTTTTGGGTTCTTTTCTTAAAATCCCGGTTCGAAAATGCTTCAGAATTTTCTCCTTTTGTGATATAAAACTCTTGTTTCCTCCTTTTGCTTATTTTCACGCAAAGAGCCATGATGAGAAAAGCATCATTCATTCTCGGGCTGACAACGGCCATTGTTTCATGCACCGGCCCGGATAAAAAAACAGAATTAATGAAAAACAAATTTACGCCCCCTGCATGGGTAAAGCAGGGCAATGTATATGAAGTCAACCTTCGACAATACACTCCGGAGGGAACAATTAATGCCTTTTCTGCCCATCTGCCCCGGCTGAAAGATATGGGAGTACAAACACTCTGGTTTATGCCCATTACACCCATTGCACAAAAAAATAAAAAAGGACCCCTGGGCAGCTATTATGCCTGCTCCGATTATGTTTCGGTAAACCCCGAATTCGGCACACTGGAAGATTTTAAAAAACTGGTTAGGCAGGCTCATGATATGGGAATGAAAGTGATTATCGACTGGGTGGCCAATCATACCGGATGGGATCATGTATGGACAAAGCAACACCCGGAGTGGTATTTAAAAGACACGGCAACCGGCGATTTTCTTATCGCATCGGGGATGGACGATATTATTGAACTGGATTTTTCCAATACTGAAATGCGAAAGGCGATGATTGATGCCATGCGTTTTTGGGTAAAGGAATGTGATATAGATGGTTTCCGCGCTGACCTGGCATTTTGGGTAGAACTTGATTTCTGGCTTGAGGCAAGACCGCTTCTGGATTGCATAAAACCGCTTTTCTGGCTGGGCGAATTTGATGAACTGGAAAGCCCGGAATATATGCAGGCATTCGATGCCTGCTATACATGGACGTGGATGCACAAGGCCAAAGATTTTTACCAGAATAAATTACCTGTTGCCACACTCGATACGGTGCTGCAGCGCTACGATACGGCTGCAGGCGCTTCTTCAATACAGCTTTGGTTCACTACCAATCACGATGAAAACAGCTGGAACGGTACCGAATATGAAAAATATGGTGATATGGCAAAGGCATTGGCTGTATTCAGTTGTACATGGAGTGGTCTGCCATTGGTGTACAGCGGTCAGGAACTGCCCAATAAAAAGAGGCTGAAGTTTTTTGAAAAGGATACAATTGAATGGTCGGTGAAAAATGAACTGCATGATTTTTACAAATCGCTTTTGAACCTGCGCCGCACCAACCCCGCATTGTCAGCAGCAGATCCGCAAACGCTTCCAAAAAGAGTAAATACTTCAGCAGATGATAAGGTATTTGCCTACCTGCGTAAAATAGAGGATCATGAAGTGCTGGTCCTGCTGAATTTATCTGCTGCACCCGCCAATGATTTCCAACTGCGGGGTGTTCAATTGAAAGGGAAATTCAGAGAAATATTTACCAACAAAGAATTCAATTTTCCGGAACAAGCATCTTTCTCACTGGAGCCGTGGGGATGCCTGGTACTCGGAAAATAATACATCTGTAACAACGCTACCCTGAAAAAGAAAGCCACCGTGGAAAAATAACACGATGGCTTTTGAGGTTATAGCTGGTTTTTACCTTTTTATTCTTCGTTTAGCTTTACCGGATACGTATAAGCACCATCGTAGCCGGGATACACTCCTTTGAACTGGAATGTACTGTTCAGACTGCTGTTAAGTATGCGAACCAGCTCATCCACATTTTTTACATCTCTTCCATTCACGCTGGTTATAACAAATCCGGATTCGATCTTGGCGCGGCTGATGGGCCCTCCGCTTACTATTTGGGTGATTCTTACACCCCCCTCAACATCAAGCCGGGCGGCCGTTCTGGAGTCGATCGTTTCCAGTTGAGCTCCCAGTTTATCATCAATGTTATCGGCATTTACAATGTCAAAACTTCCTGTTTTGGCTTTTAGTGTAACGGTGGTATTGAACTCCTTTCCGTTTCTCTTATATGAAACAGCCACTTTATCTCCGGGCCGGAAGGCCGCGATCTGGGCACTCATTTCCAGGCCACTGGTCACCGGATTATTGTTCACTTTTGTAATTACATCTCCTTTTTTAATACCAGCGGCGGCGGCGGCTCCGTCGGGCGACACTTCAGAAACATAAACGCCTTCATCTTTTATTCCCAGTTCCTTTTTCTGTTCATCGCTAAGTTCGATAGAAGGATACTGAATACCGAGATACCCGCGCTGTACGTTTCCGAATTCGATAATATCATTTACAATCTTTTTTGCAAGATTGGCCGGTATGGCAAATGAATAGCCCGCATAGGTTCCGCTGGGGGCAAGGATGGCTGAGTTGATCCCGATCAGTTCTCCAACCGTATTTACCAATGCTCCGCCACTGTTGCCGGAATTAACAGCAGCATCGGTTTGTATAAACGATTCTACCGGAGTATTGCTTTGACGGTTGTTGATGCCAATGGTTCTTCCCTTGGCGCTTACGATACCGGCTGTTACGGTAGTTTCAAGCGTAAGAGGATACCCTACGGCCAAAACCCACTGACCCAGTTTCACATCATCGGAATTTCCGTAAATGAGGTAAGGCAGTTTATCCGCATCAATTTTTAACACCGCAAGGTCGCTGCTGGGATCACGGCCAATAACTCTTGCCTTGTATGTTTTCTTTGAGTGCAGGGTAACGGTAATTTCTTCAGCAATACCATCATTACCATTTGTAATAACGTGATTATTGGTGATGATGTATCCTTCGGGGCTTATAATGACTCCGCTGCCGGAAGCTTTTTGCTCAGGAATGATTTGCGGATAATCAAAAAACTGATCGAAGAAATCATCGAAGATTCCTCCGCGGCGCTGGCGGGTTGACCCGTTTACTCTTTGTGCCGGAATTTTGGTTTTGATATGTACCACGGCCTGAACGGCGGTGTTGGCAGCTTGTGTAAAATCTACAGGCGCTGCGACTCCGTCAGTGCCACCGTCAAAAAATCCTGCATAGTTGACAGGCGGATTACTTTCACTTTGTACAAAAACGGTTTTACTCTGTACGAATTTTGAATAGATTAATACACTTCCTACAGCCGAAACACTGCTGATAGCAACGATCAGGAGTATTTGTTTCCATTTCATAGTCATTATAAATTTAGGTTTCTGCAATTAAGCATATACAAAATAACGAAGACCATGCCTTAATTTTGAACCACGGGTTTAGTTTAACAAATCATTTACCAGAGTCTTCGTAGTTCAACTCCAAATTTACGGCATTTATCCGCCAAAAGAAAGCGCTATAATGCTGTCAGAAACCTAAGCGTATCCACTCCGTCGGCGTACTCGTCAATGGCAGGGCACTGTGCTTTTCCAAAAGGGGTATAATGATGCCCGACAACGCATTGAATTTCGTTGCTGAGTATTTCGATTTCATTTTCGTGTTTGTAATACTGGTAATGAAGCTGGCCGACAGGGGAGTACAGGGATGTGTTTTCTACCAGCAGCAGCGATCCGCTGGTCATGTAAAACCTATTGTTTAGAATATGCAGTGCCAGGTTGTAATCGTAATTGTTTTTGTATTTATGATGATCGGAGAAGTAACTGTACTTTTTGCAGGCCTCCAGCAATGGAATAAAGTTATACCCTTCGGGTACGTAAAGCTTGGTCACATTGCGGCATCCCATGCCAAAATAGAGATGAATATCATCGGTAAGCAATGCCAGCTCTTCAGGAGTTTCGTTTCCTTCAAGTATAGCAACCGATGTTCTGTTTTTACGGATGATGTGGGGATATTTGCCAAAATAGTATTGAAAATAGCGGGATGAATTATTGCTGCCCGTAGCAATATACGCATCACACCCTTTAAGCATTTCTTCGAAACGGATAAAATCGGCTGCGTCCTGATTCCATTCGGCTATTTTTTTTGCGATATGCCGGATCAGCACATTGTCTTTGGATGAAGGTTTTATTACGGCTGTATGGCCGGCAATAAAAACGGAAAGAAAATCGTGAAAACCTACCAGCGGAATATTACCCGCCATTACAATACCGACCAGCCGGGGTGCTGCATCGTTTATAGTATAGTGGCATATCCACTGTTCCAGTATTTCTTTTTGCAGAAAACACCGAACAATATTATCGACAGCCACATTGATAAATTCAGCAGTAAACCAGGAATTTTCAAGCCCCGCCCTCATTTTTGCATTATTCCACTCCGTATCGTCCGAATGAAGATATTCTCCCAAACGAACCAATAACCCAACCCGCTGTTGTAAATTCACCGGCATATATTATTTTTGTTTACAGCAAAAATAGTTTGCCAATAAATTAATTTAATGAAATATGGCTATCAAGATTACGGAAGAATGTATCAACTGCGGCGCCTGCGAACCCGAATGCCCTAACAACGCCATTTATGAAGGGGGCGTGGAGTGGGCTATTTCCGACGGTACCACAGTAAAAGGTTCGTTTACGCTTATGGATGGTACAGTAATAGATGCTGATCAAAAAAACCCTCCGATTGCCACAGATATTTATTATATCGTTCCGAATAAATGCACCGAATGCCAGGGATTTCATGAAGAGCCCCAGTGTGCCGCAGTATGTCCTGTAGACTGCTGTGTACCCGATGAAATGTACCGGGAAACGGTGGAACAGTTAATGGCAAAAAAAGAGAAGATGCACATTTAAGTGTGGATAAATTGCGTATTCTGGCTGGCAGGGATACCGGATAATTTACTAACTTAGGATAACCTATTTTAAATAACAGTTTCGTACTGTTCGTTTCTGGCGGGTGATATTTCCCGCCGTAAAAAGGTGAAGGAGCGTAACGGCCTTCACCTTTCTTATTTTGAGCGGGCCGGCAAATAAGACTTAAAAGCCTGTTATAAATTATGCTAAAACAGACAGATTGATTTTTAATAAAGCAATTTTTCCTCAATATTTGCGTCTGTAAACCACTGTAAGATTATCCATGAAGAAAAACATCGCCCTGGTTACCGGGGGCTTTTCCGGCGAATCGGTTATATCCTACAAAAGCGCCGCCACCATCAGCAGCCATATCGACAGAAATCGGTACAATGTATTTCTCATCGACATCAACCGCAATGGCTGGATTTATGAAGATGGGCAGCAACGAAAACAGGAAGTGGATAAAAACGACTTTTCAATTCTAATTGATGGAAAAAAAATCGTTTTTGACGCCGTCTTTATCGGTATGCACGGCACTCCGGGTGAAGATGGCAAGCTGCAGGGATATTTTGACACACTGCAAATACCTTACACCTCCTGCGATGCTGCCACCTCGGCCATTACCTTCAATAAAAGATACACTGTTGCGGTGGCGGCCATGGCGGGTATAGCTGTAGCAAAATCGGTTCACCTGCTTCGATCCGACGCATGCTCAGCCGATCAGATTAGCCAGGAACTGAAGTTTCCGGTTTTTGTAAAACCCAATAATGGCGGGTCAAGCATCGGAATGAGTAAGGTAACCCAGCCGGCGGAGCTGGGTGCAGCCATTGAAAAAGCATTTGCAGAAGATAGCCAGGTGCTGGTAGAAGAAATGATTGCAGGCCGCGAGTTTACCATTGGCGTGTACAAATCGAAAGGAAAAATCATCCCGCTGCCAATTACCGAAGTGATCCCTAAAAATGATTTTTTTGATTACGAGGCCAAATATCAGGGAGCGTCTGTTGAAGTAACCCCGGCGGAAGTAAATGAAGCAGTGGCAAATACCATCCGCGATACAGCCCGGAAGGTTTATACCATATTTAATTGCCGGGGTATAGTACGAATCGACTTTATTTATAATGAAGAAAGCGCTAAGCCCTATTTGCTGGAAATAAATACGGTGCCGGGACAAAGCGAAGCCAGCATTGTACCCCAGCAGGTAAAAGCTGCCGGAATGGATTTGACTTCTTTTTATACCAACCTGGTGGAAGAGGCACTGAACCAACATAAATAAAATGACAAACATTTTTCAATTTATTACGAAACGTTCGCTGTGGGTAAACATACTTGCCGGCATAGCCCTGATGGTTATCGTTTTTTTCATTTTTGTTTTTTTTCTCCGGGTAATTACAAAACACGGAAAATCACGCCTGGTACCCGATGTAACGGGAAAAACATTTGATGAGGCAAAACAACTGCTGCGGAAAGACGATTTTGGCTACGAGGTAGTAGACTCGGTTTATATCGACTCATTGCCTCCGCTGGCAATCGTTCGCCAGGTGCCCGATGGCGATGCGGTAGTGAAGATTGACAGAACAGTTTACCTCACCATCAACCGGGCGGTACCTCCGCAGGTTGAAATGCCCAATTTGCTTGGCTTTAGTCATCGCAGCGCCGAAATGCAACTTGCCAACCTCGGGTTAAAGATCGGCAGCATAACATACAAACCGGATTTTGCCAAAAATTCAGTATTGGAAGTTTTGTATAACGGAACTGAAATTAAGCCCGGAACCCGAATACAGATGGGCAGTTCTGTTTCACTGGTGCTGGGTGATGGTTTGGGCGATACGGAATATCCTGTTCCTGCTTTGCTGGGAATGAAGTATATGGATGCACAGTCTCTGCTGGCATCCAGCGGGATAAATATTTTTGTGGCGGTGGCTGCAGGCGTTACCGACACCGCTGCTGCTTATATTTATCAGCAGGATCCGGCACGATTTAGTGAGGAAGGAAAACTAAACAAAATCCGGCCGGGACAAATGATAAGTGTGTGGCTGCAAACTGAAAGACCCCTGATACTTTCCGATTCGACAAAACCAGTTCCTCAGGAGCTTTTAAATTATTAATTATGGAAAACATAACTGTAGAACAATTAAAGGCCCGTATGGATGCGGGTGAAAAATTGAACATCGTTGATGTTCGCGAACCTCATGAAAATGCAGAGTTTAATATCGGGGGCATACTGCTTCCCCTTGGCCACATTCAAACCATGCAAATCGACGAAATTGAGGATCTTAAAGACCAGGAAATTATTTTTTACTGCCGCAGCGGAAACCGCAGCGGTCAGGCCTGTCTTTTTCTCGATGCCATGGGTTTTAAAAAAACAAAAAACCTGGCAGGCGGCATGCTGGCCTGGCAGGAAAAATTCGGGACAGGCATAAAGCCATAAACAAACAGTACAATAAAAACACAGCGGGTTTGTAAATCCTGGTTACAATTTAAGACTTACTCCCGCTATAAAATTTATTGCCGCCATCGGGTAATAGTAGTTTTCAGTAACCAGATTGCCCCCGTAAATATAGCTGAAGGTATAACCATTGGGCTCGTACAGCTCGCTGAAAATATTATTTACCTGGAAAATGAAGCTCAGTTCTTTTACTGGTTTTTTCCTGAAAGTGTACATAAAGCGGGCATCCTGTACGAAAAAAGCATCCAGTTTTCTGTTGTTGTTTTGTGTATTGTCCAGATATTGTTTGCTCACGTATTTGCTGATCAGCCCGACCTCAAAATTTTTCAGCGGAAGCAGATTAACCGTCATTCCGCCGATAACAGAAGGGGAGTAGGCAATGTCGGTTGAAGAGTAGGTATTTATTTTTTGCCCGCCTGCATCATAGTCATCTATATATTCTGTAAAATCCTGCACTTTGTTTCTGCTCAATGTCAGATTGCCGGCTGCATTCAGCCATTTGTTTATTACCGCTGAACCAGAAATTTCAAGCCCCAGCCGGTAGCTCCGCGGAATATTGGTTCTTGTATATGCACCTACGTCATTGATCTTTCCTGTAAGCACCAATTGATCTTTATACTGCATGTAATAGACAGTCGCTTCCAGATGATACCGGTTTTCTTTTCTTGAAAAACCCAGTTCAAAGTCATGTAGCTTTTCGGGTTTTGGTTGCTGCAAGCGGCCCGCTTCAAAATCATCGCGGTTGGGTTCTTTTTGCCCGAGGCTGTATGAGAAATAACCCGACCAGTTGTTTTTTGCAAAACTCAATCCCGCCTTAGGATTGAGAAAACTGTAGTTGTTATCAATAAGCAATAAAGGATTATTTCTGAAGCCATCAATCCGGTAGTGCACCTTCCTGTATTGAAGATCATAAAAAAACGAAAAGGAATTGCCTAAGCGGGTTTGTTGTTTAAAATAAAAATTCAGATCGGTTTTTCGGGCTCCGAGATTATACCATCTGGCCGGAATGGATAACCCGTTTTTAGCCCATATCACATCACCAAAATGGCCGCCTTCATATTGCATCCAGCCGCCACCGATGGTATGCTGTGTTTTTTTTCCTTTCTGATGCAGCGAAAAGAGGTTCCCAAAAAAATCGTTATCCAGCCATAGCTGACGAATCAGGTCAGAATGGGTTACCACTTCTGTTCCGTAAACCGGCGCTGTCAATCCATAATCGGCATAGGCCTCGCCGGCTTTGTATTGTTCGTAATAGCCTTTGCCTTTTACGTAAAATAAGGCGGTACTCAATTTAAAATTTTCGGTAAACGCATGATTAAAAAATAACTGGTAATGATCTTGTTTGTAATTATCAGTTTCGTTGTGATAGGGTTCTCCGGGTTGTTCCATGCCGGCATAGTTGATGGTACGGTTGCTTTGCAGATCGGCTTCTGAAACACCATACCATGCCTGGTAGGTTTTTTCGTTTCCCGAAAACATATTCAAGCGCAGAGAAGATTTCTTGTTTATGTAAAGAGAAGAGAAATAATAGGAATTTAAGTCGCTGCGTGCCCGGTCGATATAACCATCGCTGGTAATGCGAGACAGGCGGAAGTCGGTGGCAAAATGACCACCAATCAGTCCGCTTCCTGTTTTGACGGTGTTTTTCCATGTGTTAAACGAGCCAAAGCTGTTGTTGAATTCGGCATAGGGCTTTTCATTTACCTCGTTGGTGCTGATGTTGATGGTGGCACCGAAGGCCCCGGCCCCGTTTGACGAAGTGCCCACCCCCCGCTGTATCTGTATGCTCCCTACTGAAGAAGAAAAATCGGGAAGATCAACAAAAAAAGTTCCCTGACTTTCGGCATCATTGAAAGGAATACCGTTCAGGGTAACATTAATTCGCGATGCATCGGAGCCGCGAATGCGTATACCGGTATATCCTACACCGTTTCCTGCATCGGAGTTTACCACCACCGAAGGGGTTTGATTCAGTATAAATGGCAGATCCTGCCCCAGGTTAATCTTTTCAATTTCTTTTTTACTCAGATTGGTTTTGGTAAACGGGGCGTTTTCACCGGCTCGTGTGGCTTTTACTTCTACCGGTTCCAGCAAAACGATACTGTCTTTTTCCGGCTCTGTTTGCTGACTGTGCAATGAGGCGGCAAATAACCCGCCGGCAATTAAAAATGCAATCCTCTTCATTGTTTTAAACTTTAGTAGTTAAATAATGAAGGGAAATGCTGTTAACAGGGGAGAACGAAGGATGTCTGTAACCTTCCCTGCGCAGGCATTACCCTGATCAGGTTCAACGGGTTTATCTCAGCCCCAACATACATTGGGGCACCCCGGGAAACCTGCCCCGCTTCAGCGAGGCATATGTAATCGGCACAAATTTAAAGAAGAAATCTTTTAAATAGCTGTAACTTTTCTACACTGCCCTTCGTATTACTTCTAAAACCAGCGTTTATGAAAAAAATTGCCCTCTTATTTCTTTCTTTCTCAGGCATGTTTTCGTCCCTTTATGCCCAAAAAACAATCAACGACCCAAATGCCGAAAAAAGAAGCGTTAGCCCATTTCATGGCATCGAAGTGGCAACAGGCATCAAACTTATTCTGACCCAGGGCACAACAGAAGATGTGGCAGTAAGTGCAGCCAAAACAGAACACCGCAACAAAATTGTTACCAAAGTAGAAAACGGGATATTGAAAATTCATTATGAGACTAAGCTGGGAGCCGTGAACAAACCCAAAGAAACCAAAGATCTGAAGGCTTATGTATCTTGTAAAACACTTGACTATTTGAATGTAACCACAGGGGCCGAAGCAGAAATAAACGGAACCATATCTTCTTCTTCTTTTGAACTGAAGGGCAGTACGGGCGGCCAGGTTAACGGGAAGGTTGAGTTCGGCTCCTTAAATGTGGACTTAAGTACCGGTTCGAAAATAACACTGACCGGTAAAGCGGATAAACTGGAGATAAGCGGCGACACGGGAAGCAAATTTATTGGCGAAGATTTAAACGCCGGTACCTGCTACGTGAATGTAAGTACCGGAGCGGGTGTTTTTGTTACCGTAGATAAAGAAGTTAATGTAAAAGCCAACACCGGAGGCTATTTAAAGTACAAGGGAAATGCCGGTATCCGCGATATTAAAACCAATACAGGCGGCACCGTTTCCAAAATTTAAAAAAGTAAGCAAATAATTTTAATTATACCGGTTATGAAAAAGATAAGTGTTTTGGTCGTGGCTTTTTGTGCAGCCGTTTCTCTCACTGCACAAAACATTGTAAACGATCCTGAGGCCGAAAAAAGAAATGTCGGCAGTTTTCATGCCATTCAGGTTTCCAATGCGTTTGATGTGTACCTGACGCAGGGCAACGAAGAAGCACTGGCCGTAAGCGCATCGAAGCCGGAGTATAAAGACAGGATAATTACAAAAGTGGAGAACGGTGTTTTGATTATCAAATTCGATAATGAAAATAAATTCTGGAAAGGGTGGAACGGCGATAAGCTGAAACTAAAGGTTTATATCGCATTCAAAAATATTGACAAGCTGAATGTGAGCGGGGCCTGCGATGTCCGCCTGCTAACTTCTTTAAAAGCTGCCGATCTTCGCATTCAGCTATCCGGAGCAAGCGATTTCAAAATGGAAACTTCAGAGTTTCTGAATGTAGATAAACTTGATGTAGAGATCAGCGGCGCCTCCGACATAACCCTTAGAGGAAAAGCCGGACAACTGAAAATTGATGCCAGCGGCGCCAGCGATTTTAAAGGCTATGATCTTGTAACCACCCATTGCGAAGCAGAAGCCAGCGGCGCCAGCAGCATACAGATCACGGTTAGCAAAGAGCTTTCGGCAGTGGCCAGCGGCGCCAGCAGTGTTTATTACAAGGGCGAAGGGCTGATCCGGAATATAAAAACCAGCGGCGCCAGCAGTATCTCACGCAAGTCATAAACAGCAAGGGTATAAATCACAAAAGCGGCTCATCCTGTGTATGAACCGCTTTTTTGTTTGGTATATAAATGTGATACCCCTACCTTTGCGCCTCATCGCGAAGTAGAGCAGCGGTAGCTCGTCGGGCTCATAACCCGAAGGTCGGGAGTTCGATCCTCCCCTTCGCAACACATGCCCCCGCAACAGCGGGGGTTATTATTTGGTAATTTTACATCTTAGTCATCAGTAATGAAAACCGGTTTTGTCAATATTTTCGGAAGGCCAAACGCCGGAAAAAGTACCCTGATGAATGCACTGATGGGAGAAAAACTGGCCATTGTTTCGCCCAAAGTACAAACCACACGGCACCGGATCAAAGGAATTTTGTCAGAAAAAGATTACCAGATAATTTTTTCTGATACTCCCGGCATCATCAATCCCCGGTACAAACTCCATGAAAAAATGATGCAGGCCGTAAAGAATGCGCTGGAAGACGCCGATGTTGCCTTGCTGATTGTTGATGTAAATGATAATCTGGAAGAGGCCGATGCCGTGTTTTCATCTTTAAAACTAAGAGTGCCCGCCCTGCTTGCAATAAATAAAATAGACCTGGCTTCTGAAATAAAAGTGAAAGAAGCAGCGAATTTCTTTTCTGCAAGGCCTTATATCAGAAAAACCTTTTGCATATCTGCAAGACAGGGGCTGGGTCTTACCGAATTGATAAACGAACTTGTGCAACTGCTGCCGGAGGGAGAGCCTTTTTACGGAGAAGAAACCATGACTGACCGGCCGGTTCGCTTTTTTGTATCGGAACTGATAAGAGAAAAAATTTATGAACTTTACGAAGAAGAAATTCCCTATCATACCGCCGTTTTGATAAAGGAATACAGTGAAAAAGCAACGCTGGATAAGATTGTTGCTGAAATAATAGTAGAACGCGAAACGCAGAAAGTCATTCTGCTTGGAAAAGAAGGAAATAAAATTAAGCGGCTGGGAACAGAAGCACGAAAGGAAATAGAGGAATTTTTACAACGAAAGGTCTTTCTGGAACTGTTTGTAAAAGTACGGCCAAAATGGAGAGATAATGAACTTTATTTGAAAGAGTATGGATATGTTTGATCATGAAATAAATTACAAAAACAGAAACATGAGAAAAACATTTTTTCTTTTAAGCGCTATTTTATTTGCTGCGGGTATAGGATTCGGTCAGGTATTTATTGAAACCGGATCGCCTGTTAACCCCCGCGATGCCTTTGGAAGCATTAATGTATACGGATCGGGAAACCTGGCAAAGGGAATTCCATACAATAAGATAAAGGGAAGTCCCTTCTGGAAAGAGGAGTGGAGTACAGGTATTCTTTATAATTACCAGGATTCGGTGCTGGCCAAATGTATGGTAAGAATCAACCTGGCCTCGCAACAGGTACATTTCTTAAACCGCCGTGGCGAAGAAATGGTTCCCGTTAGCGGCATCGTACGTAAAGTAGTAATCTATGATGAGATAGACAGCAACCGCATACTCACCGTTTTTCACAATAATATTTCAGAGATAAGAAAGCAAACAAAAAACAGGGAGCATTTCGTACAGGAATTAAACCAGGGCGATGTACAACTCTTAAAACTTGTGGTGCGAAAGGTAGAGACCGGCGATTCGCTCTTCGGAACCACGAAGAGATACTATTTTAATGATGAAAACGAATATTATCTCCGGGTAAATAACAGAATCGAACGAATACGAAAACTGACCAGGGAAGATTTTTTTGCTTTGCTTCCATCTGCTTCAAAATTCAATGAATGGATTAGAAAAGAAAAACTAAAGTTTCGGGATGAGCCGGATTATATCCGTTTCCTCGATTATTATAACAATAATACTGTTGGGGAAAAGTGAGGCTCCAACCCGGGCGATGTTCTCCATTTCCGGAAAAAATTATTTTAGACGCTGATCATGGGATTTACAGTGGCTATTACGGGCAGGCCCAATGTGGGCAAAAGTACTTTTTTCAACCGTCTGTTGGAAGAAAGGAAAGCTATTGTGGATGATGTAAGCGGAGTAACCCGCGACCGGCAGTATGGCGTTGCCGACTGGAACGGAAAAAATTTTAACGTAGTAGATACCGGAGGATTTGTACCAAACAGCGATGATGTTTTTGAAAAAGAAATACGGCGCCAGGTGGTGATAGCAGTACAGGAGGCCAACGCCATTCTGTTTATGGTAGATGCTGCCACCGGCATTACGGATCTGGATGATGTGATGGCCGGTATTTTGCGCAAAAGTTCAAAACCGGTTTTTCTTGTTGTCAACAAAGTAGACAATAATGAAAGAATGCTTCAGGCAACGGAGTTTTACAGCCTCGGGTTCGATAAAATTTTTTTTATATCCTCTGCCTCGGGCAGCGGCACCGGCGAACTGCTCGATGCGCTTACGGCCATCATACCCGAAGCAGCATCTGAAGCAGTTAAAAAAGATTCAGAACTGCCCCGGTTTGCCATTGTGGGTCAGCCCAATGTTGGAAAATCTTCTTTGCTTAATGCGCTGGTAGGAACGGAAAGAACCATCGTCAGCGATATAGCCGGCACTACCAGAGACAGCATTCATACACGGTACAATCTTTTTCAAAAGGAATTTATACTAATTGACACTGCCGGCATCCGGCGAAAAGCAAAAGTGCAGGAAGACCTTGAGTTTTACTCCGTCATCCGCGCCATAAAAGCGATCGATGAAGCCGATGTATGTTTGCTGATGCTGGATGCTCAAAAAGGAATTACAGCCCAGGATCTGAATATTTTCAGCCTTGCCGCCAAAAAAGGGAAGGGAATAGTAGTGATTGTAAATAAGTGGGACCTGGTGGAGAAAACGGCAAACTCGGCCCGTGAATATGAAAAAGAATTAAAAACAAGACTGGCGCCATTTACCGACGTTCCGGTTCTGTTTGTATCCGCTAAAGAAAAAATACGGATTTTTAAAGTTATTGAATCCGCCCTGGAAGTGTATGAAAATAAAAAAAGGAAAATTCCTACCTCGCAGCTGAACGAAACGATGCTGAAAGCAGTGCAGGCGTATCATCCGCCGATGGTACGGGGAAAACTTATAAAAATAAAATACGTTACGCAACTGCCCACAGCCGTGCCGTCGTTTGCATTTTTTACCAATTATCCCGACGATCTGAAACAACCCTATCAGCATTATCTCGAAAACCAGCTTCGGCAACATTTTAATTTTCGCGGTGTGCCTGTACGAATTTTTTTCAGAAAAAAATAACTTCATTAATCCCGCAAGTAGTTTGGGATTGCAAAATATCCCGGTATTTATACCTTTACCTTATCTTTTAATCGCTTAAAGAATCAAATTGTATGAAATGCCCATACGCTAAGCATACCAACCGGGAATGATTATTAAAGGGCATCCTATGTGGCCAAAATATCATCCGCCGAAGGCGGAGAACTAAAAAATAAACACATGAAAAAGATTTTATCCCTTTTAATTTTTGCTGCTTTTATTACCGGCTGCAATAATGACGCAAATGAAAAAAATACCGGAACCGATACCACAAAATCGGAAGCCAGCGAAGCTGCCAGCATGGTATCGCAACCGGATACTGCTGCGGTTGCAGACACATCATCTCCCAGGTAATTAAAAATATTTATCGCTGCCGGAAAAATCCGGTTGCGCCGGTTTTTTTGTGTACTAAAAAAAACTTTAACTTCAATAACGGATCGCTCCAATCCCTTTGAATTATCCGCAAACGGATATTTATGAAAGTGATTCAACAGGGGATGGCGGGCTTTCTGATTTTTTGCTGCACCTGCTGCTATGCTCAGATTACCTGGGATGGTGGGGCCGGTACGGCTAACTGGGCCGACGCGGATAACTGGTCTTCCAATAGTGTACCCGGTCCCGGAGATGCTGTATTGCTGGACAATTCGGCTGTAGCAGTAAGTTATGTGGTCAATCTTCCGCCGGGAAATAGTAGCACAGAAGTTTTGTCTCTTACCATCAGCCCGGCTCTTGCTAATACCATCACTTTAAATATACCCGTTTCCAATACAGCTTCGCCGGGGCTGCTGGTAACCGGTTCGGGCAATGCTGTGGTTTTAAACAGCGGCGCTGTTTTAAAAAACTCATCCGGAGCCGCAGCGGGATCAACTCCGTTTTCCATTTCATCTGGAATATTCAGGATAAATAACGGCGGTAAATATATTCACAATACTCCCAGAGCGCATTCTAACCTGGCCGATGTTTTATCTGCAGCAGCCGGTACCGAAAATGGTACATTTGAGTTTGATGTGCCGGCCGAAGCAGGAAGTTATTCCATCTCTGCATCCGGAAGAACTTATGGCAACCTGGTATTGTCCGGATCTGCAAACGGAGGATCACGATCATACAGTTCAGGGGGTAGCTCAACACTTACTGTTAATGGAAGTCTTTCACTGGTTTCAGGAGCAACTTATAATTTTGGGATCACAAACAATATCATGGTTCATGGCAGTGTTACAGTCGATCCGTCATCTGAATTAATAATATCTACGGCTGCCAGCAATAATCCAACCGTTCTTTCTGTGGGCGGCAATCTTTCAGTAGATGGAACGCTGACAGAAGAAGCAACATCCGCCAATCCAAAAATTCTTTTTTCCGGCGCAAGCAATCAGAATATAAGTACCGGATCCGGCGGAATCATTTCCGGGGAAATAATTTTTGAAATAAACAATGCGGCTGGCATCACCTTGTTATCTGATTTTGCAATTCCCTATCAGTTCATTTTTACCTCCGGGTATGTTAACTCCAGCTCTAACCATACCATTCTATTTAATGACAATGCTACCCATTCCGGTGCCAGCCCGTCAAGTCATGTTAACGGACCGGTACTAAAAGCAGGTGATGAAGCATTTGATTTTCCCGTGGGAGATAATGGACATTATGCGCGGCTGTCGCTTACCAATGTAAACGGAAGCCAGCAGGTCACCGATACATTTCTGGTTGAATATTTCAGAAACAATCCGCAGGCGGTTTACGGAAATGCGGTTGAAACGCCGGATATTAATCATGTAAGCTTTGTTGAATACTGGGAAGTAAATAAAGTTTCCGGAAACGCATCAAAATTTATAACCCTTACTGTCGGTGATTTAAGTTTTGCAACAGATGCCACAAAACTTCGTGTAGCAAGATACGACGGCGGGGCAGGCATGTGGCTTAACAACGGACAAACATTTGCATCCGGTCCGTTTAACGATCCATATATTGGCGAAATAACCGGAACCTCCACCAGCCAGTTCGGTCCTATCACTTTGGCCAGCACAGAGCCGGCTCCGGTTAATCCATTACCGGTAAAATTTATTACGACTGATGCACAACGATCAGGCAACGATGTACTTATAAGCTGGACTGTGTCGCTACCACCGCAGCCGGGCACTGAATTTATGATTGAGTATTCATCGGACGGAAAAAAATTTACTACAATTGGAAAGAAAACTGCAGACACCGGGTTTGCATACCACTTTGTTGATAAAAATCCCTCCCGTGGAATTTTATATTACCGGATAAAAGCCAAAGAATCTAATGGCAAAACAGCAATTTCCACTGTTGTGGCAATCCCGAATCGTATCAGCGCTGTTTATCTGACAAGAATAAATCCCAATCCTGTACCGGATAAAGCGCATCTGTGTTTATTTTCATCAGTAAGAACAGAAGCGTTTCTCACAATACGGGATATGACCGGAAAAATTATGCGGCAAATAAAAGTGCTGGTTTCTGAAGGCAGCACCAGTATAGTAATTGATACACCGGCGCTACCGCCCGGAATGTATTCGGTATCAGGACATGCTGCGGGGCAGCCAATAAATTCAATTCGTTTTGTAAAAAGTAACTGAAAGCAATTTTGTGTCACAACTTCATGGTGCCAATTATATGGTTGATATTTTTGCTGAATAATTCAAGCGCCTTTTTTTGCTGAAGAATAAATGAGTTGTCTTTTAGCTTTCCCAGTACACTTTCCATTTCCTTTTCTGTTTGGTATACCATTTTCCGGTAGGGGTTCCGGTAGTCTTTGGCACGTGATTCATAAATACCGGCAGTCATCCATTCTTTTGTTGCCAACGCCTGTTCCAGCACGTTGCGAAAGGTTTTTCTGGTAAAACCCGAAGCCGGAATATTCAGTACTTCCAGCAGAGAAGCGAAAGCATGTTCCAGCAGTTGCGTTTCGTATTTTTTACCTTCGGTAATGTAAAACTGATGTACATCCTGCCATCCTTTGTACCGGCCTCCGTTTATGGCAGTACGAAGTGTACGTAAAGAAGATTCGGGCATCAGCTGTCCTCCCATATTTATCCATTTATTCCGTTGGGCTTTTTTGGGCAATGCCGAAACAAGCTTTTCCCAGGAAGTAATTTTTTTCTGCGCTATTAACCTTAGCAGTTGAACAGCGGCATAATAAACAATCAGTTCTTTATAAATCCGGAAAGCCTCTGCGGGTTTTACAAGAACTACTTTACGTTTCGAATTTTCCATACCCGCAGCAGAAATGTCAATCTCTTTTGCTGCCGTATTTTTATCACCTTTAAATCTTTTTATCAACTGAAGCGCATCAAAAATTTCATTTACGCTGTCGGGGGCCAGGTAATCGTATTCAATGTGCTGCAGCTTTTCCGTACGCTTGTCTCTGTCGGCATATTTATACGCATTCCGGGCCAGGGCATACATATTATACATAAACCAATAGGCGGGCATGATCTCCAGCTGATCTTTACTTGCGTTATTATTCACAAGCGAGAAGGGTAGTGGAATGTGCAGTTCTGCAGGATAATCGCCCTTTGCGATCAGGGTAAAAGATGCAAATACGGAATTGTGCTTCAAACTGACGCATAATCCCGGCCAAAAACCTCTTCCCGCTATGAGTTCCCCGTCCGGGCCGCGGCTGTTATGATTCGATCCTACCGTAGCGCCGGCAGCAATATTGCTTTGGCCCATTATAAGTGCAGCGCAGAGAAAAGAGTTGTTATGGTGTTGTTCATGTGCCGGAAAAATAAGGGAGTTCAGCACTTCGCAGCAGGAAATAGTGGAATTGTCGCCAAGGAAGGAATTGATAAGCCGGGCGCCATACTTTAACTGAGAATTGGAAGAAAGAAAAAAGCGAACTGCTTTTACGCCATAAAATATCCGGCATCCGAAGCCAATAATGCCGTTTACCAGTTCGCATCCCTCGCCGATCTGCGACCGGTCTTTTTCAGAAGAATTGATGGTAACATTTTTTATTTTATTGGCGCCTTTCAGATAGGCATGCGACCCGATCCATACGTCCTTGATGCTGCGGCAGTTTTTTATTACGGTGCAGTCGCCGATCTTGCCATAATATCCCCGCTTACGGTCAAACTTTTTTTCAGTAAATTCTTTCAGCCTGTTCATTAATACATCGTCGTCTCTGAACCTTGACCACAGCCAGGCGTCGCCGGGCAACATTCCGTTGAAAGGCAAAATTTTTCGACCGGCATTTTCATTGCACACTTCCAGCCATATGCGGGTAGATTCTTCTTCTCCTTTTTTTAAAATTCCATTTCCGAATTTGGAATGATCGGTGGTGAGCATTTCGTTTACATTAACGATCATCACCTCGTTGCCAATGATATAATGCGAAAGGTAACTGACGTTGCTTATGACTACATTGTCGCCAAAATCACAACTGATGATGGTACTGTCGTACAAACCTACGGGAATTCTGACATCATGATATTCCAGAAACCAGGGTTCAAGTTTGCCGATCCTTACCAGGCCAAAAAATTTGCAGTTTTTCACCAGTTCGGGATTAAAGGCGTCTGAAACCAGCACATTGTTCCAGTTATCGGTAGTGTTGTTGTTTCTTACAAGCACTTCTATTTCGTAGGCGGTTAGTTCGCGGTATTTTATACCGTTTCGGTTCTGAATATTCCTGAGGTAATATTCATTTTTTCCTTTGGGGATGTATTCGGGGTTTACAAAATTGTAACCAAGCGCAGAAACCGATTTCTTTATCATGTCGGGCATAGTGCTGTGGCCTTTACCGGGTTTTATTCTACGGTAACGGATTTGGCTAAGTTTCTTGGTTTGTCAACATCGCAGCCCCTCAGTACGCCGATGTAATAAGCCAGAAGCTGAAGGGGTATTACGCTGAGCATGGGGGCAACAATCTCATCCGCGGCCGGCACTGTCATTACATCATCGCAGAGAGCGGCGGTGTCGTTGTCATTTTCATTAATTACGGCCAGCACTTTCCCTTTCCGGGCTTTTATCTCCTGCATATTGCTTACCACTTTTTCGTGGTAAGAATCGCGGGTAGCCACAAACACCACGGGAAGCTGTTCATCTACCAGCGCTATCGGCCCATGCTTCATTTCGGCTGCGGGATACCCTTCGGCATGTATGTAGGAAATCTCTTTTAGTTTCAGGGCGCCCTCCAGAGCCACAGGAAAATTGTAGCCCCGGCCGAGGTACAGAAAATCGTTGGCATTTTTGTATTTCTCGGCAAGGCGTTTTACCTGTTCTGCTGATTTCAGTGTTTTTGCCACTTTTTCGGGTATGGCATGAAGTTCATTGAGCAGATGCAGGTATCGTTCTTCGCTCACCGATTTTTTTTCTCTGGCAATCTTTAATGCCACCATCGTGAGTACGGCAAGCTGTGCAGTAAATGCCTTGGTAGATGCTACGCCTATTTCGGGGCCGGCATGGGTATAGGCGCCCCCGTGGGAAACCCGTGCAATGGACGACCCAACCACATTTACAATACCGAAAATAAAAGCGCCTTTTTCCTTGGCCTTTTCAATAGCTACCAGTGTGTCGGCGGTTTCGCCGCTTTGCGATACTGCAATGATTACATCGCCGGGGTGGATGACAGGATTGCGGTACCTGAATTCTGAAGCATATTCTACTTCTACTGGTATGCGGCAGAGTTCCTCAAAAATGTACTCGGCAACCAGCCCTGCATGCCAACTGGTACCGCAGGCGATAATGACAATACGGTTTGCATTGATCAGTTGTGCGATATTATTCTCCACACCCGCCATTGTAATGGTGCCGCCGGACATATCAAGTCTGCCGCGCAGGCAGTCGTAAATCGTGTTGGGCTGTTCGTTGATCTCTTTCAGCATGAAATGTTCGTATCCGCCCTTTTCGATTGCAGCCAGTTCGATGTCGAGCTTTTGTACATAAGGCGTGATCTTTTCATTGCCGAGATTTTTCAGAATGAGTTCGTCCGGCTTTACAATAGCCAGTTCGTAGTCGTTTACATACACTACTTCTTTGGTATACTCAAGCATGGGCGATGCGTCGGAACCGAGAAAATGCTCGCCTTTGCCGATACCAATTACCAGGGGGCTTCCTTTTCGGGCGGCAATTATCGTATCCGGATTTTCCTCATCAATCAGCAATATCACGTAGGCGCCGGTTACCCTTTTTAAGGCTACACGAACCGCTTCTTCGAGGTCGCATTTGTTTTTTTCCCTTATTTCTTCAATAAAATTGAGCAATACTTCCGTATCGGTATCGCTGGAAAAATTATATCCTTTTGCCAGCAATTCTTTTTTCAGCTGGGCATAATTTTCAATAATACCGTTGTGAATCATGGCCAGCTTGCCGGAAGCAGACCGGTGAGGATGGGCGTTGCGGTCGCTGGGTTCGCCGTGGGTAGCCCATCGGGTATGCCCGATGCCAATATGGGCATGCAGATTCTTGCCCACAAGAGCGTCTTCCAGTTCTGCTACCTTGCCTTTTTTCTTATGAATTTTCAGCCCGCTGTTCAGCAAAGCGACGCCGGTACTGTCATAACCACGGTATTCAAGTCGCTTGAGTCCTTTGATAATGATGGGGTAAGCTTCTTTGGGGCCGGTGTATCCTACAATTCCGCACATAGTCTAAGTTTCGATGTGTTAATGATTTGGTTCGTTGCGGAGTTTCACAGGGGGGTGGATTTGCCTTTGCGAAAATCTAAAAAAAAGGGCAGAAGTCAAAACCTTGCCTTTTTTGTACTTAAACGATGCGGCTGTTTCATTTATTGGATATCAGTCGCTTTAATGAGTAAAGCCCTGTGCTTGTTTTAAGCCGGGCAGCAGTAAGATGTTTTTATTTCAGAGCGTTTTGCCTGATAACGCTGATTTTTACAAAAGTACCCCGCCCAGCATCAGGTAAGCAAACCCGAAATAGATCAGCAAACCAGTAACATCCACCAGGGTGGCTACAAATGGGGTGGAAGAGGCGGCAGGGTCGGCGCCAAATTTTTTCAAAATCAGCGGCAGCATGGAGCCCATCAGGGTGCCCCACATTACAATACCGATCAGCGAAAAGCCGATGGTAAATGCAATTCGCAGATAATACAGGCCAAAGGTGTCGGAAAGAAAATGCCAGGCCGTAATAACGCTTACTCCCATCAGGCAAAGCACCGAACCCAGCAGTAGGCCGCTGATAATTTCCCGGCGCATGATGCGCCACCAGTCTGATATGGTTACTTCGCCCAGCGCCATTGCCTGAATGATAAGCGTAGAGGCCTGCGAACCGCTGTTTCCGCCACTGGAAATAATAAGCGGGATGAATGTAGCCAGTATCACTACTTTGGCAATCTCGTCTTCAAACTGCTGCATGGCGGTAATGGTAACCAGCTCGCCTGCAAAAAGTACCATCAGCCAGATGATGCGTTTTCGAAACATGCTGAAAAGCGGGGTTTCGAGGTAGGGCTGGTCAAGGGCTTCGGTACCCCCGATTTTTTGCATATCCTCGCTGTACTCTTCCTCAGCCACCCACAGTATATCATCTATGGTTACAATACCCAGCAGTTTATTGCTGTTGCTTACTACAGGAAGCGCCACGCGGTTATTCATTTTAAATACCTCGCTGGCTGTTTCCTGATCATCGCCCGGGTGCAGGGCTATGTAACGTTCATCGCTCAGTTCGATTATTTTTTTATCGGGCGGGCTCAGAATGATATCGCGGATGCGAATATCATCCACCAGTTCTCCTTTTTCATTGATCACATAGATTACATCAATGGTTTCGCTGTTTTTTCCGTGCTTGCGTATGGTGGCAAATACTTCTTCTATGGTATTATGCGGATAAACATACACATAATCCGGAGTCATCAGCCTGCCTACACTGTTTTCGGGGTAGCCGAGCAGCGAAAGCGTTACCTTTCTTTCTTCTGGATCCAACAATTTGATTAATTCTCGAACTACACTGCTGGGCAGTTCTTCTAGAAAATCGGTACGGTCGTCGGCCGGCAGTTCGTTCAGCAGTTCGGCGGTTTTATTGGGCGGCAGCCCCTGCATAATCCTCTTCTGTGTGGGAAACTCCAGAATTTTAAATACGCTGGCCGAGCGGTGCACACTCATCAGCGAGATAATCGTGGTTTCATAATCGGGATATTCGTATATCAGGTCAGCCACATCGCTGATATTCTGGTCGTCCAGAAAATTCCGGATTGCGGTTTTGTCCTCCGAATGGATGATCTGCTCAAACTTTTCCCGCAGATCAATTTTTTCTATTTCCTGTTCTACCGACATGCGCCAAAATTACGAATTACGGCATAGGAATACGGAGAGAACAATTTTATAACCTGTTTTTATTAATCTTAAAACAGCGTCCTTCTGTGCGCCTTCCTTTTAAAGGAAGAAAACAAGGGCAGCGGCGTTTTTGCTTCTTTGGTTTTCGGGCGGGAAACTATAGCAGAAATATACCGGGTAAAAGAGTGGCAGGCCGGAGAAAGAAAACTTTCGGATAAACTATTTTTGGGTTTCCAGAAATTCTGCAGAGCAAAACCCCGGGCACAATCAAACAAATAATCGTAATAAACAGAAACATGGGTTAGACAAAGCCCAAAATCCAATTGCCTAACACATGGCTATGTATGGAGAGATAGCCTGCCCTGCTAATGCGTGGACAGAAAATTTTTAAGATGCGGCCATAGAGACGCCGGTCAGACAAAATGAGTTTGCCACTCATTACTAATAATATTCATTACAGAAATACCACTTCAGGTAAGCTGCATTTTTTTGTTGATACATAATTTCTGTCACCGGGATAAAAATACTGTTCAGGCTTTTCTGCCAATGCTTCTTCCGCGTTATTTACGGCGCGGACGGAAACCGGCAAGTAATTTTATTTGCTTAGTGAATTAATCTTACGGGAACTGAGCACATAAAAGCCGGATGAATGATACTTTTCATAACTTCTCGTTTTGTTTTATCAATCTTTTACAGCATGATATTGCCTTCCTTATTTATTTCGCAAACAGAAAATACGGGCCGCGGTGTTTTTACTTCTTCGTCTATCGGAAAGGGAACCATAGTGGAAATATCCCCGGTAATCGTAATGTCGGGTGAAGAAAGAAAACTGCTGGACAAAACACTGCTGCACGATTACATTTTCGAATGGGGCGAAAAGAACGATCAGTGCTGCCTGGCGCTGGGTTATGTTTCTGTATACAATCATTCGTACCGTGCCAACTGTGAATATGAAATGGAGTACAAAAACCAGATTATTACCATCCGGGCCATTCACTTTATTGCGGCCGGAGAAGAATTATTTATCAATTACGGCGGGCGGTGGAATGAAAACAAGCCAGTTTGGTTTCATACAAAATAGAAATCCCGGCACAGGCCGGGATCTGATATCTTTTTTGGATTTCAAAACAACTCAGAATTCAATTTGTCCTCTTATTTCGCCGGTAGGCCGTGCAGGAGTCACGATATTAACGTACAATTTACCCGCCAGCAGGTCTATTTCTTTTACCAGCACTTCGTCTACCAGCAGCGTGCCAGAATAGGAACCCGATGTACCCCGGGCAGCAGACGGAGCCCAAAGCGTTTGAATAATGCCGTTAGGAAAACTACCTAAAGGGGGTGGCAGCGCCAGAGCGCCTTTACCCGCCAGGCCATGAATATTGGCCGCTACGGCCGGCCCCGAAAGACCGCTCCAGCTAAATGTATAGGTCAATGTTTTGGTTCCCCGGTCATAAGTTACATCCAGCGAACCTATGGCTGTGGAGGAGTTGGCAGGTACCTCCTGTGCGGCGTTAATGGGTAAGTCAAATTTCCGGAACACATTTCTGTCATCATATTCACCGTCCCGGTCGCAGCCGGCAAGAATCATCAAAGAAAGAACAATCGTACAAAATGCAGTTAGTTTTGGCAGCTTCATACCTGAAGATTTATGGTAAATATAAGAAGATTTTAAAACTGGCAAATGATTGGGAAATAATATTGAAACGGATTCGGCGTAGTTTGAAATTCTACTTTATTCTGTTTTTGATTTCCTGCAACTTCAGCAGGGCCTCTACGGGTGTCAGCCGGTTAATGTCTATATGCTGCAGCAGTTTTCTTATTTCCTCAAAAGTTTCGCTGTGTGCATCGAAAATAGAAAGCTGTACCTGAGTAGAAACCGTTTTCAGTTTACCGGCTATATCTGCCGTTTCCCGGCTGCCGGTTTCGGGTTCACGGCTTTCGTTCACATGCTTGCTTTCCAGTTGTTTTAAAATTTCATTTGCTCTTTCAATGAGCGCAGGGGGCATTCCTGCCATGCGGGCCACGTGAATGCCGAAACTGTGCGTACTGCCGCCACGGGCCAGTTTACGAAGAAAAATAATTTTATTGCCCGCCTCTTTATTGGTAATATGATAATTTTTGATGCGTGGCAGTTTTTCTTCCAGTTCATTCAGTTCGTGGTAATGTGTGGCAAAAAGCGTTTTGGGCTGCTGTGCCGACTGGTGCAGGTATTCGGCAATACTCCAGGCTATGGAAATACCATCGTAGGTGGAAGTACCCCTTCCGATTTCATCCAGCAAAACCAGACTGCGCGGCGTGATATTATTGATAATAGATGCAGTTTCGTTCATCTCAACCATAAAAGTAGATTCGCCGCCACTGAGATTATCGGAAGCGCCGACCCGGGTAAAAATTTTATCGGTTAAGGGAATAAACGCTTCATCGGCCGGTACAAAACTTCCCATATGCGCCATCAGTGTAATGAGCGCCGTTTGCCGCAGCAAAGCACTTTTACCGCTCATGTTGGGCCCGGTCAGGATGATGATCTGCTGATCGGTTTTATTTAATAAAAGATCATTGGCAATATAGCTTTCGCCGGGCGGCAGGGTTTTTTCAATTACAGGATGGCGTCCATTTTTCACCACCATCTCATCGCCGGGGTGAAGCAGCGGCCTGCGGTACCGATTGCGGATTGCATTTTCGGCAAAGCAGGTAAGGCAGTCCAGCACGGCCAGCACGTGCCCGTTCGACTGTATGGGCTGTAAATAATCGTGCAGTTCGCTGATCAGCGAATCAAAAATTTCCAGTTCGAGCTGCAAAATTTTTTCTTCGGCGCCTGTAATTTTTTCTTCGTACGATTTTAATTCGGGGGTTATGTAGCGCTCCGCATTCGTAAGCGTTTGTTTTCGTATCCAGTCTGCTGGCACTTTGTGTTTGTGTGTATGGGTCACTTCAAGATAATATCCGAAAACGTTATTAAAACCGATCTTGAGTGAACCGATGCCGGTAGCTTCCGCTTCCTGCTGCTGCAGCCGGGCAAGGTAACTTTTACCGCTGTGGGCAATTTCCCGCAGTTCGTCAAGTTCAGGGCTGATGCCGCTGTTTATCATTCCTCCTTTGGCTGCTAGGGCAGGAGGGTTATCAATAATCTCCTTTACTATTTTATCTGCTATGTAAGGACAGGGATTCAGCGCATCGCCGAGTCGTTTCAGGTATTCATTGGAGGAAGAGAGACAAAGCCGTTTGATGCTTTCGGCCTGACGCAGGCTTTTGGCCAGTTGCAATACTTCGCGGGGATTGATTTTTTTTAAAGGAACTTTGGAAACCAGCCGCTCTACATCGCCGCATTGTTTTATATGCTGCACGATCTTATAACGCAGATCCGTGTCTTTGATAAAAAGTTCTGCCAGATCAAGCCGTTCATTTATTTTCTGGATGTCTTTTAGCGGAAACACAATCCAGCGCTTCAGCAGCCTGGCCCCCATGGCCGAAACCGTATTGTCCAATACAGACAACAGGGTGTGATTGCTCTCTGTATTGCCGGCTACCAGCTCCAGGTTGCGGATCGTGAACCGGTCCATCCACAAAAAATCCTCTTTATCGATGCGGTGAACCGAAGTGATGTGCTGCAGGTTGGGATGTTCGGTTTCTTTTAAATAGTGCAGCACCGCGCCGGCCGCAATCATTCCTTTCTTCTGCTCTTCGATGCCGAACCCCTTTAATGAATGGGTTTGAAAATGCTTTAATAACGTTTCTTCGGCATAGGTTTCTGAAAATATCCATTCATCAAGCGAATAGGTATAAAATTTAGCGCCAAAGTTTTCTTTAAAAACTTTTTGTTTGTGCCGCTGAAAAATAACCTCGGCCGGCCTGAAGCCCTGAATCAGTTTATCGGCATACTCACGATCGCCTTCGGCCACCAGAAATTCACCGGTTGAAATATCGAGAAAAGCCAGCCCGTACTGATCATTTTCAGCGAAATGAATACCGGCAAGAAAATTATTACTGTGGTGCTCCAGCAGTTTATCATTGGTAGCAATGCCGGGAGTGATCATTTCGGTAACGCCGCGCTTTACTATACCCTTTGCTGATTTGGGGTCTTCGAGCTGATCGCAAACAGCCACACGGTATCCGGCTTTTACCAGTTTGTGCAAATAAGTATCCAGCGCATGATGCGGAAAGCCGGCCAGATCGGAAGAAGCGGCAGCGCCGTTATTTCGTTTGGTAAGTGTAATGCCCAGTACCTGCGATGCGGTGACGGCATCCTGCCCGAAAGTTTCATAAAAATCGCCTACCCGAAATAAAAGAATGGCATCCGGGTACTTTTGCTTGATAGCCCGGTGTTGTTGCATCAACGGAGTATCGGCTGATTTCGCTTTGCCCACCGAAGCAAATATAAGTGGCCTTCCGTTACCAATTCAGACAGGTGAGTAAGTTTTTACTATCAGAAAAAGCGAATAGTATTTACAAAAAGTCAGTTGTCGCTACGGGCAGTTACTAAAATTCAGATTTGTCCGATGTGGTTATTTTTCAAATTGGGGAGCCGCCCGATGCGATTTTGGTAAAAGCTGAATGTCTTTCCCCGCGTTAGGAATCGGATTGTAATCTATTCTTCCGGCTGCATTCGGCATATTGAACTGCCGCATGTCGGGAACGAGGCAGGGCATATTGTCGAGAGGTAATGAATATACTGTGCTTCCGTTGGGCAAAAAGGAGATTACCTCTTTTTTGGTAAACGTGCCAAAATAAATACCCGGCTTGTTATTCTTTACTTTATTTGAAAACGACTCAGCGGGCATGGTATTGGGCAGGTAAAACCGCAACTTGCCTCGCTCCATTAGTTTTTTATTTGCGGGTCCGTTTTTTCTTTTTCCTGCGCTGTAAGAATATTTGCGGCAGTAAGACCAACGAGAAGCAGAAGATACTTCATAAATCAGATTGATGATATTATGAAGTTGGGACTATTTTCTCATTTTCTTATACGCATTGATCAGCCCGTTGGTTGATGAATCGTGAGATGAAACGGGTTCTTTATTTTCCAGTTCGGGTAAAATTTTATTGGCCAGTTGTTTTCCCAGTTCTACTCCCCACTGATCAAAACTGAAAATATTCCAGATGATGCCCTGCACAAATATTTTGTGCTCGTACAGAACGATCAGCTGGCCCAGATTATACGGAGTAATTTTTTTTATCAGAAATGAATTGGTGGGTTTGTTACCAGTAAAAACTTTGTAGGGCAGCAGCTTTCGGATTGCCTCGCCGCTCAGCCCGGCCTTTTCCAGTTCTTTTTTTGCTTCCTCTGCTGTTTTGCCATTCATGAGGGCTTCGGTTTGTGCAAAAAAATTGCTCAGCAGTTTTTGATGGTGATCGCCAATGGGATTATGTGTTTGGGCAGGGGCTATAAAATCGCAGGGTACAAGCAACGTGCCCTGATGTATTAATTGATAAAAAGCATGCTGCCCATTGGTGCCCGGCTCGCCCCAGATGACGGGGCCCGTAGAATAGGTAACCCCCTCACCGTTTCGGTCAATGGATTTTCCATTGCTTTCCATATTTCCCTGCTGAAAATAAGCGGCAAAACGATGGAGGTACTGGTCGTAAGGAAGAATGGCTTCGGTTTGCGCACCAAAGAAATTTGTGTACCATATGCCGATAAGCGCCATCAGCACCGGAATGTTTTTTTCAAACGGCGTGTTGCGGAAATGCCTGTCGGATTCGAAGGCGCCTCTTAATAATTCTTCAAAATTTTTGTACCCGATGGTCAGCGCTATGGATAAACCGATGGCGCTCCAGAGCGAATAGCGGCCACCCACCCAATCCCAAAAGGGAAACATATTTTCTTTATCAATTCCGAATTTTACCACTTCGGGTTCATTGGTGCTTAGCGCTACAAAATGCCTGGCAATATGCTTTTCATGCTTTGCGTATTTCAAAAACCAGTTGCGGGCTGTGCCGGCGTTGGTCATGGTTTCCTGAGTGGTAAATGTTTTTGAGGCAATCAGGAAAAGCGTTTTTTCCGGATCCACTTTTTTCAGTGTTTCTGCAATATGCGTTCCGTCCACATTGGATACAAAGTGTGTTTCTATTTTTTTTTGCCAATAAGGCTTTAATGCTTCTGTTACCATCAGGGGGCCCAGGTCGCTGCCGCCAATGCCGATATTAACAATGTATCTGATCTTTTTTCCGGTATATCCTTTCCATCTTCCTTCGTGAATTTTACTGCAAAAGGTTTTTATCTGGCGGAGTACTTTTTTTACTTCAGGCATCACGTCTTTACCATCTGTAAAAACGGGCCCGCCCGAAAAATTTCGGAGGGCAGTATGAAGTACTGCCCGGTTTTCCGTTTCATTAATTTTTTCACCCGTAAACAGGGCTTCTATTCCTTGTTTTAGATGGCATTCCTCTGCAAGCTGCAACAGAAGCTGAATTGTCTGATCGGTGATTCTGTTTTTGGAATAATCAAACAGAATGTCATTAAAAGAAACAGAATACCGGGAGAAGCGGTCCGGATCGTTTTGAAACAGGTCCCGCAGGTGTACCTGCTTCATTTCATCATAATGCCGCTGCAACTGGTGCCAGGCGGAGGTTGTAGTTGGGTTGATTTTTGAAAGCATTGAATTTATACTTTAATATTTATATCCTTAATTACATCAATTGTTCGCTCTGCCATTTCGCTGGTAATATCCAGATGCACCACAAGCCGCACCTGCACAAGCGACATGGCATAGGCCAGAATATGATGCTCCCGTAACCGGGCAACGAGGGCAGGGGCGGAGACAGATTCCGTTGTTTCAAAAATGATGATATTGGTTTCAACCGGCAGCAGATGTTTTACAAAATTCTTTTTTGAAAACGCTTCACCAATGAGCCTTGCATGCAAATGATCCTCTTTTAATCTGTCTACATTATGCTCCAATGCATAAATGCCGGCAGCGGCAAGATATCCTGCCTGACGCATGCCGCCGCCCAATACTTTTCTTATCCGTCTTGCTTTTTTTATGAAAACACTTCCTCCCAGAAGCAAACTGCCCACCGGGCACCCCAGTCCTTTGCTAAGGCAAATGGAGATGCTGTCAAAGATTTTTCCATACTGCGCCGGACTTTCATTTTTCGCCACCAAGGCATTGAATAGCCGGGCTCCATCCAGATGAAGTTTCAGACCATTGTCCGAACAAACCTGCCTTATTTTTTTAATTTCCTCAAAATCGTAACAACTGCCTCCGCCCCGGTTCGAAGTATTTTCGAGGCATACAAGACTGGTATTGGCCTTGTGGTTGTCATCAGCATTAACAGCAGCGGATATTTGATTTGCTGTAATTCTCCCCCTGTCTCCCTGTATCAGCTTTACTGAAGCCCCTGAATTAAAAGCGATACCACCGCCTTCGTATTGATACACATGAGACGATTCATCACATATCACCTCATCGCCTGGCTGGGTATGGCATTTAATAGCAATCTGATTGGTCATCGTGCCCGAAGGGCAAAAAACACCGGCTTCCATACCAAACATACTTGCTGCCAGCGATTCAAGGCGGTTTACCATAGGGTCTTCTCCAAATACATCATCTCCTACTTGTGAACTGAACATAAAATCCAGCATGGCTGGAGTGGGTTTTGTTACCGTGTCTGATCGAAAATCGACAACCATAAGATTAAATACATTGAAAATCAGTGGCGAAATTAAGATAAAGCCATTCATGTTCCATATAGGCCATTTATCCCAAAACAATAAACCTGTGTAACCTCAATTTGGGCTTTTCGTCATACTTAGGTCATGAGAAACGGCCATTTATCACGAAAAGCGGCCGTTTAATTTAAAACAATGTTCTTTGTATTGCATAGTACTTATTTTTGAATTGTAATTTTTAAAAACAAGTACTGATTAATAAAAACAATTGAAATGAGAAAGATTTTGACAATGCTCGCCTTTAGTTTTTGTATTTCGCTTGTAAGTCAGGCGCAGGCCAAAACCGGAAAAGTATCGGGCGCCATTAAAGACGGTGGCCAAAAAACCATGGAGTCGGCCACCATCATGCTGCTCAATGCTTCTGATTCCTCAGTAGTGAAGCTAACAATAGCAGATAAAGAAGGAAAATACCAGTTTGAAGGGATAAAGGAAGGCAGGTATCTGATTTCCGTTTCGGCGGTAGGGCATGCAAAAGAATTCTCCGAAGTTTTTACGGTATTACCAGAATCCGTTTTTTCAGTAAAAACGATTGAATTAGTTCCTCAGGCAAAAGCGCTGGAAGGAGTAACTGTAACTTCAAAAAAACCATTTATTGAACAAAAGGCCGACAGGATGGTGGTTAATGTAGAAGCCTCAGTTACCAATGTAGGCGCCAATGCACTGGAAGTTTTGGAAAAATCGCCCGGTATAAGCGTTGACAACGATGGCAACATTAGCCTGAAAGGAAAGCAGGGAGTGGTAATATACATAGATGGCCGCCCAAGTTATCTCTCCGGTGCCGATCTCGCTACTTTATTAAAAAACATGAATGCCTCGCAACTGGAACAGATCGAGATCATGACCAACCCGCCTGCCAAATACGATGCCGCCGGAAATTCAGGGGTTATCAATATTAAAATCAAAAAGAACAAACAGGTAGGATACAACGGAACTCTGTCATTGAACTACACCCAGGGGCGATATCCCAAGATCAATGAAGGAGCGAATATGAATTACAGAAAGAATAAAGTAAATATTTTTACCAATCTGAATCATTCTTACCGTGACAACTTTCAGAACCTGGATATACAGAGAACATTCCGGGATAAAGACAGCAAACAACTGCTTTCTTTCTTTGACCAGGAAGCCAGGATGCGTATGGCGGGCCGTTCGTATAATGCAAAACTGGGCGCCGATTTTTATCTGACAAACAAAACGACGCTGGGATTTGTTGTATCCGGATTTGAAAACCCCGGCTCATTCCGTAACAGGAACATCACCAACATTTCCGATGCCAATGGTAATCTTATTAACCAGACAAGAGCCAAAACCGATGTAACCGAAAACTGGAGAAATTTCAGCACGAATGTAAACCTGCGTCAGTTGCTGGATACGAGCGGCAAGGAGCTTACGGCTGATTTCGATTACATTCATTACCGTTCTTCCAATAATCAGACACTTGTCAATTCGTATTTTGATAATGCCGGAAATCCTATCCAACCTGCTGATACGCTGTTGGGCGGATTGCCCCAGGATATCGCTATATACAGCATAAAAGCGGATTACATTCACCCGTTGAAAAATGGAGCCACTTTTGAAGCCGGAGTTAAAAGCAGCTATGTAAAAACGGATAACGACGCCCGGTACGACAGCCTTATAAATGGCCGGATAATACCCGATCTGATCCGAAGCAATCATTTTATTTATGAAGAAAACATTAATGCCGCTTACGTAAACCTCAACAAGCAGTTGAGCAAAAAATGGTCGGCCCAGTTAGGGCTGCGTCTGGAAAATACCAACGCGAAAGGCGACCAGGCCACTACCGGGCAAACATTTACCCGGAACTACACCCAGCTTTTTCCCACGGCCTATTTTACCTATACCGCCAGCGAAAAGAATCAGTTCAATTTCAATTACGGAAGAAGAATCAACCGTCCCAATTATGCCGATTTAAATCCTTTTATATTTTTTATTGACCGGTATACCTTCCAGCAGGGAAATCCGAACCTGAAGCCCCAGTTCAGTCACAATATCGAACTACGGCATACATATAACGGATTCCTGGTTACTACATTTAACTATACCCGTACCACGGATATTATTCAGGAAGTGCTTGAGCAAAATGAACAGCGTAATGAAACATTTGTCAAGAAAAGCAATATTGCCACCCAGCGCCAAATCGGCCTTTCGGTCAATGCGTTTAAGCAACTTACCAGGTGGTGGACAGGAAACATCTGGATGAACGGATACAACAATAAGTTTTCGGGCACGATCAACGACACGACAGTAACACTTGATGCAAATACACTGGAGATGAATATTTCCAACCAGTTCAAATTTAAAAAAGGCTGGAGCGGTGAAATAGGCGGTTTTTACAGATCGGCAGGGCTGGATGATGTATTTCTTCTCAAATCTTTCGGAACGGTGAATATGGGCATCAGCAAGCAAGTGCTGAAAGACAAAGGAACCATCCGGCTAAACGTAAGAGACATGTTCTTTACCCAGAAGATAAAGGGATCGGTTAAATACAGCAATCTGGATGTGCAGTTTCAGAACCTGAGAGACAGCAGAACCGTCAGCATCGGATTTACTTATCGTTTTGCCAAAGGAAAAGTAAACGGCAATAAGCGCAGAACCGGCGGCGCCACCGATGAGCAAAACCGGGTAAGTGTGGGCAACAACTAATCATTTATTCCTTAAACACGAGCTGCTAAATTCGTAATCAGCAGAGCCAGAATCACTCCCGCATCCTGAGTTTATCGAAGGAGGCGGGAGATTTTTTATTAAACAATCCTACTTTTGAAAAAATATACCTTTAATTATGCCTTCATTTGATATTGTAAGCAAAGTAGATGTTCAGGCGCTGGACAATGCCGTAAATGTTACCACCAAAGAAATCATCAACCGGTTTGATTTCAAAGGAACACATGTAGTGATTGACCTGAACAAAAAAGAATTTAAAATAAACATCGAAACGGAAGACGAAATGAAAATGCGCCAGCTTATTGATGTGCTTATTAACCGGGCGCATAAGCAGGGCATCGCTCCGGAAGCATTTGATTTTTCCAAAGAGGGGCAGCAAAGCGGCAAGTTCTGGAAAAAAGAGGTCCTTGTCAGAAACGGATTAAAACAGGAAGATGCAAAAAAAATTGTAAAGCTCATTAAGGACTCAGGTTTTAAGGTTCAGGCATCCATTAATGATGATCTGGTTCGCGTTACTGGTAAAAAGATTGACGATCTGCAGGCCATTATTCAGCTTTGCAGATCATCAAAACTGGGAATACCGCTTCAATATGAAAATATGCGTTCATAAACCCTGCTCAGTCGGGGATAACTACGCTTTTATGGGGATAACAGAGTGGGAAAGAGGTGGGTATCAAAAAGATCGAAAATTTGGAATAAGGTAGCTGCGGATCGTATTTTTAAAATATAAGATTAAGCCGATCTGTAAAAAGAAAAGCTTGATTTGAAGGCTGACAATTCTGTAAAAGGAAGATTCAGTTTTGGTTGAAAGAGTACCTGTCAAGGGAACGATTATCAGCCAAAGAGGTGGATGGGTCCCTAAAAAGACTTAAAACCTCAGAAAAGCGTTGGATTTTTAAGAAATGTATCTGCCTTGGCAGGTATGTAAACGAAAGATCCGGCGCTTTTCCTTTTTTGGGGCTATACCAACTTGCATTTTGCCGTCCGGCAGCGTTTCTCTACTTTTGCGGCTCTAAAAATAAATTAACAGTACGGCAAAATCCGTACACCCTGCTTACAGGCAGACATTAAATCAAAGAATTATGAAAAAAGGTATCCATCCCGAAAGTTACCGTTTCGTGGTTTTCAAGGACATGAGCAACGGGTATTCTTTCCTTAGCCGGTCTACAGCCCCTTCCAAAGAAACCATTCAGTGGGAAGATGGCAAGGAATACCCGCTGGTAAAGCTTGAGATTTCAAACACCTCACATCCTTTCTTTACCGGCAAAAACGTGCTGGTAGACACCGCTGGCCGTATTGATAAGTTCAAGAAGAAATATGAGAAGAAAAAATAAAATTGTAATTTTCGGTTACCATTGAGTTTTTGTTTTTCATGGCTATACTTTAATCCCTTCGCTGCGGCGAGGGGGTTTTTGTTTTTAATAAATCTTTAGTTTTACCCATGCCCCAAAAACCGGCGCCGAATAAAAAACTGACAGCGTACTTTGAACGGAACGGTTATTTTCGTGTTCCGGACAGAAAGCGGAGGAAAAAAGAAGGGTCACAACATTACAAAAAAGGTTACGAAATACGCTTTGTAGCCAGAGACGCTGCGGAACGGAATGAGATTATAAAACTGCTGCTAAAAGCAGAACGGAAACCAGTAAAGAGTTTTTACAAAGGCAGCCAGATTGTACAGCCCGAATAGGGCAAAAAAAAGCATTTGAGGCATTCAACAAAATAATGCAAGCCAGCTAATCTGATTAATTTTAAAAATGCCCGCCAGAATCATTTTCACCGAAGAATTTTGCCAGCCCGAAAACCTTTACCCGTTTTCATTAACCCGGCAGATACAAGACATCCGGGTTGGTATATTGACCATAAGGGAAAAATGGGAAACTGTGCTCGGAATTCCTTCTTTTGACAAATGGGAAGATGATTACAAGGATCATGAACGTTCCATACGGATTGACAAGCATATCGGAGATGATGTTTTTTTTATGATTCACGGAAACATTCTTCCCTCCCCAAAGCTGGTTAAAAATATTCAGCGCCTGCAAAACGGTGAATTTATTTCTGTAAACGGAAACGCAGGCATCATTTTCCGGTTTACAAAAAAAGAAATAAACGAACCACATAAAATAAAAGTAAGCAAAGCCCTCACCATCAGATCTGAACCGAAAACCATCGTTTTTCCCTGGGATATTTTTTATTTAAATGATTATGCCCTGCGCCAGGATTATAAATTATTGACCCGTAAAAGAAAATCGCAGACGATTTCAAAAACCAACAGGATTACGGGCAAATCAAATATTTTTCTGGAGAAAGGAGCTGTAGTGGAAAACTGCTGTATCAACGCAACTGCCGGTCCTGTTTACATCGGCAAAGGGGCGCATATCATGGACGGCAGCCTCATCTGCGGCCCTGTTTCGATTGGCGATGGGGCGGTTTTGAAAATGGGTACAAAGATTTATGGCGCCACCACTATTGGCCCGGGGTGTACCGTGGGTGGCGAAATCAAGAATTCGGTTTTCTTTGGGTATTCAAACAAGGCCCATGATGGTTATATAGGCGACTCTGTAATAGGAGAGTGGTGCAATTTGGGGGCCGGCACCACCAACTCGAACATGAAAAATAATGCCAGCCCGGTAAGAGTGTGGACAAGCAAGGGTGAACAGGAAGCTGGTCAAAAATGCGGAATGTTCATGGGCGACTATTCCAGAACCTCAATTAATACATCCATAAATACCGGAACCGTGATCGGGGTATGTTGTAATGTTTTTGGCAACGGTTTAACCCCCAAATATGTCCCTTCCTTTTCCTGGGGTTATGACGGGGTGCAGCGGTATGATATTGAAAAAGCCATTGCAGATATAAATAACTGGAAGAAACTAAAAAATAAATCCATAACAAAGAACGAAAAAAAGATACTGAAACATATTTTTGAAAACTTTTAAATCAAATCAATGAGAATCCAAATTGCAGCGGCCAACTGGAAAATGAATTTAACCTTTCAGCAGGCCACGAAATTACTTGATGATATACTGGCGGCAGAAATAAAACTTAAGAATCATCAGAAGGTATTGTTTGCCGTTCCATTTCCCTATTTAACAATGACAAGAAGTGAAGTGGCAGAAGAAAAGAATTATTATGCTGCGGCTCAAAACTGCTACAGCCAGAAATCAGGAGCATTCACCGGCGAGGTATCAGCAGAAATGCTCCACTCACTTACCATACCTTACTGCCTGGTTGGTCATAGTGAACGCCGTCAATATTTTAACGAAAGCAATGAAATACTGGCCGAAAAAATAAACCGCTGTATTGAAAATTTTGTTACCCCGGTCTTTTGCTGTGGCGAGCCTTTAAGCATACGTGAAGCCGGGTCTCAGAACGAATTTGTGAAAACACAACTTCAGCAATCTTTATTTCATCTTTCTGCAGAAAAGATAAAAGACATTGTTATTGCGTATGAGCCTGTATGGGCTATCGGAACCGGTAAAACGGCAACAACCGGACAGGCACAGGAAATGCATGCTTTTTTGCGTACTGTGCTTGAATCAAAGTATGGAACAGAAATCGCTCAGAACATTTCCATCTTGTATGGCGGAAGTGTGAAGCCGGATAATGCAAAAGAACTTTTTGCCTGCCCCGATGTGGACGGAGGTCTTGTGGGCGGGGCTTCGCTGGTGGCTGCCGATTTTGTTCAAATTATTAAGGCATTGAAATAAACGGTACCATAGCAGGAAAATACCATATCGTTATTACCAGAAAAAATCATATGCTTCTGAGCTTTTTAAAGATCAGAGCCATTGTGAACGGGAGAGAAATTTATCCGCTCCCTGCCAATAAACCGCTGGTGATTGACGTGAATGAAAATAACCCGAAAGTAGTAATTACAGACGGATATCATCATACCCGGCCCGTAGAACTGGTTTATCACCACCTGCACACCTATTACTTTCATGTGACCTGCGCTATCGGTGACTTTCAGATGGTTTTCGGCCTGTTGTTTATTTTCCTGTTTTACTTGTTGGCTTTGGGTACGGGTTTTCTTGCTTTTAAGCTGATTTGCTTTTTCCCCGTACTCTACTTTCTCTATATCTATTACATTAACCGAAATGAATTCATCCAGCTCAAGGCGGTGTAAGCAAAACGTTTACCTGCATGCGGATGCCTGCAAGGTCCACATTTTTCGCCGCCCCCTTATTGGTTAACAATTTTGATTCATAACCCATTTCCCGAACCAGCAAATCAATGTCTCTTACCGTCCATTTGAAAAGCAAAAGCGTTTCCGGATTTACTTCCATGATCAGGACAGGACGGAATTTTTTAATTACTGATTCCATGCCTTTTAAAACAGCCGGCTCGTTTCCTTCCACATCTATTTTTATAAGATCAACTTTTTTCAATCCCGACCGGGAAAACCATTCATCTATGCTAACTACTTTCACCTGCTGTGTTTTACCCATGTAGTTTTCAGGCTTCTGTAATGACGACATTCCCCGATTTTCGCTGCCGGAGAGAAAGATCGTTCTTTCCTCTTCTTTATCACCGGCGGCATAATCAAGCGGTATAATATTGGGTATATCATTAAGTAAAATATTTGCCTTCATTTCTTCAAACAATTCTTTTACGGGCTCAAAGGCCACAACCGTACAGGAACTGCACTGCCGGGCTGCCATAATTGAAAAATATCCGATGTTAGCGCCAATATCAATAAAAACAGAGCCGGGCCGGAGCATTTTTTTAATCGCCATTTCCACCGGCCGCTCATAGTATCCGTACCAGAATAATTGCCGCTGCATATGTTCAAATGGCGTTACATTCAACAAAAAATTTCCAGAAAGTTTTTTCTGATAACGCCGGCGGAAGGTGCCGGTGCATTTCATCAAGGCTATAAAATACTTAAGGCCACGCCGGGGAAAAGGAAATCGCTTTACATAAAAAAAAATAAGCCGGTAGAACGGGTTCATTAAATAGAACTATAAGGTGGCCAAAATTATGTTTTATTTGTAAAAATTTCGTTGTGTCCGTTCTGGTCAGGGGATTTTTATACCGGATAGTATTCATGGCGCTGGGATTTGTTATCAGCCTTTTGATAGCAAAACAGGCAGGTGCTGCGCTTTTCGGAAATATTTCGCTGATGATCGTTAATGCGGCCGTCTTTCAGATTGTTACTGGCTTGGGTACCGATGCGGCCATTGTGTGGCATGGGGCACGCGGAGGCGATGTGTTTAAAAAAAAGGCATTTACATTCACGCTGCTGACAGCTGCAGCACAGATACTTCTTTTTATAACTGCGGCCTTTGTTTTTATCCATTTCTTCGGCCGGTCAATTTTGAGTCATAATCGAACACCCGGTATATTTTATGCAGAGCTGATTTACTTCAGCGGGCTTGTTCTCACCGAAAAGTTCTCATCACTGTTCTACTCACAGCAAAAGGCGGCATTGTGCAGTAAAATTCTGGCAATAGTTACTTTTTTATTTATCATTATTCTGCTGACAGCAGGCCGCATGCGTACATTAATGCTTCCTGATAACCTGTTTTGGTTTTTTTGTATCATTCCTCTGGGGCAGGCAGTTTCATTATCGGCGGTGTATTTTTATCTGTTTTCTTTTTCAGGGCAGTGGTTATCCCGGCAAGACTTTTCTTCATTAATAAATTTTTCGCTGATTGTTTTTTTGACAAACCTTATACAGTTTTTTGCCTATCGTACCGACTACTGGATAATTAATTATTATAAAGGGATTGATACAGTAGGCGTTTATGCGCAGGCCACCCGGTTTGCCCAGCTTTTGTGGTTAGCTCCGAATATAGTGGCCTCTCTTCTGATTCCTCAACTGGCGTCGCAGCATAAGGCATTTGATCTTCGCCGGTTTGGCGGAGTCATCCGACTTTCTGTTTATTTTTCAGCGGCCCTCTTTTTTCTGATAGTATGCGGAGCGTGGGTCATTTACAAAGAGTTTTTACCAAAACAATATTTTAGCGGCTATACTGCCTTGCTCATCATGCTCCCGGGATATGCACTTTTTACAGCCAGCATTTTACTGGCAGCTTTTTTTTCATCGCAACGGATGCTGTGGATCAATTTTACAGGTTCCCTTATTTGTTTTGTCGTAATTCTGTCTGCCGATTTTATTTTGATTCCTCAATATGGCATCGAAGGAGCGGCTGTGTCGAATACAATTGCATATTCGGCTACGACGGTTTATTTTGTGTACCTGTTTATACAAAAAACCCGGACAAGTTTTTCGGAAATAGTTAAGTTCAGAAAAAAAGACATTCAGCAATTCATAAAAAAAACGGAACTATAATTGGCCACAGAAAAAGGATATATTTTATGGCTGCCATCGTGGTATCCCAACCCGATCACTCCCTATGACGGTGACTTTATTCAGCGACATGCAAAAGCCGTATCTGCCTTTATTCCTGTTCATGTATTTTATATCATAAGGGATAAAGAAAGGCAAATGACCCGCTCCGTCCGGTTTCTCGAAAAATCGGAAGGCAACCTGACAGAAACGATTATCTATTACAACAGCCTGCATTGCGGCATCCGGATTTTTGACCGTATGCTTTCGCAAACGAAATTCTGGTGGCTGTACAGAAAACATGTAAAAAAACTTTTTCGTGAAAAAGGATTTCCGGAACTGGTACATGTACATATAGTATATAAGGCCGGTTTGATAGCCCGCTGGATTAATAAAAAATTCGGCATCCCCTATCTGTTAACCGAACAATGGACAGTTCATTTGCCGGAGGCAAAACCCAATATTAATGAGCTTCCATTTACGGAACAGCACCTTATATCAAAAATCATGGATCATACCCGGCTGGTATTACCCGTATCGGCCTACCTGGGCAAAGAAATGAAAAAGCACTGGCCGGGTATCCGGTTTGAAGTGATACCTAATGTTGTCAATCACGAAATTTTTTTCCCGGGGGAAAAAGAACCTTCACCATTGCTCAGGCTAATACATATTTCAACATTAACATGGCAGAAAGATCCGGAAAGCCTGCTGAAGGCAGTTAAAGTTGTGAAGCAGCGGGGAATACCGGTAAAGCTTGATCTATTCGGTCCGCCACACCGGGTTCAGCACCTGATTCATGAACTTGACATTGCTGCTGTGGTTTACCTGCACGGAGAAGTTCCTCAAACTGAGCTCGCCGGCTTTCTTCGAAACAGCGATGCGCTGGTATTATACTCCCGCTACGAAACTTTTGGATGCGTGATTATAGAGGCCAACGCCTGCGGTGTTCCCGTTATCGTCAGTGATACCAGGCTGATGCATGAGCTGGTAGAGGAAGGAAAGAATGGTTTTTTTGTACCCCCTGATAATTATATGGCGCTGGCCGACGCCATACAGTTGTTTTTTGAGAATAAGCATAAAACCAACCCGCAGGAAATTGCCCGCACTACCGCAAAATACAGCTATGAAAAAGTAGGCAAAATGTTTCTGGAAATTTATAACCGCTTTCTTGAAGGCTAAGTGGTGTAAGCTCTCAGTTTGTCGATAAGATTAACATAATCCCGCATCGCCTCTTCTTTCGATTTTCCTTTTAGCTGTGCCCAGGCATCATATTTTGCTTTGTTTACAAAATCAAAGGGATTGGATGGCGGATCTATATTTACATCACCAGAAGTGGCTTGTTTATACAGGGAGTAGAGCTGAAGCAGCGTTTCATTACTGGGTCTTTCACTCAGGTTTTTGCTTTCAGATACGGCTTGTTCGAATTGTTGATGAAGGTCCATGGCGGCTCGTGATTTTACATCTAAATTAAGGAATACGGGGTGATTTAGAACAAACTAATTGTGCCCAGCAGCTCTGCTTTTTATTAAATTTATGGCCATATAAATCAGTATAAAGCATATCCGGGATATTTTTTTGATTATCAAATGCTTTATCGCAGGCTGACCGTTTCAACTAATGTTAGTTGTATGATCTGTGTATTTAAGCTTGCAGAAGACATCCCATTTCAGTAAACGGGTAAGGAGGATGACGATTATCAATGGCCGGTTTGACTCAATCGCATAACTTCGTGATCTACTATAAATGATATTGATATGAGGACGGTTAATGACATTTTGCAAAGCAAAAACACGCCATTTAATCAAATAACTTCCGATAAACTGGTGATTGAAGCGCTGCAATTGCTGAACTCTGTTAATCTCAGTTATCTTATCGTAATGGACGGAGAGGAATTCAGGGGAATATTTTCCGAAAGAGATTATACCCGCAACGTTATTCTCAAAGGAAGGGCAAGTACTGAAACAAAAGTAGGTGAAGTAATGTCAACAGATATCCCAATGGTGGAGGTAACAGACACTGTAGAACAGTGCATGAACAAAATGAATTCCTACAGAACCCGTTACCTGCTTGCATATGATGATGAGAAATTTAAAGGTGTAATTACAATTCATGATCTGCTAAGGGAGGTTATTTCAGCAAAAGAGAACGTGTTTGATCACAGCATCACCCACCAGTTGATAGAGAATGATGAGTCCGGTAAGATTTATTAAATCAGGATTTTGTTTTTCGGGCAACAAACATCCAGTCCCAAGGCTTTGGCGATTTCAGCCATTCGGGGGGAGCTGTAAATTCGGTTGTCCACGAATATTCTATTTTCTTTGATTCCATAACCGATAACCCGTAATGCGGCAAAATTGCCTTAATCTCTTCTTTCAGGTAGTGTTTGGTAGGCACACTGTCGAGATCAAATATTCCTGATTTCAGATTGTGTAGTTTTTCAGCCGCATCGTCTCCCTTATACAGCTCTTTTGTAGTTTCATCTTTGAAATGCCAGTAACTAAGCATGGCCTCGGCAAATAATGCCGACTCCAGCGAAGGAACAACAAGTACAAGATGGCCTTTTTTCCGAAGACATTCCGAAACAGAGGTGAGAAAGGAGTGGCGTTTGTCGGCCGGAGGCGCCATTACTGCATTGATGCAAAGAATAAAATCACAGGCAGGCAGCAAAGCATTGCCTATTTCGGCCCTGATGTATTCTACATTTTTCAGCGATTTGTTTTTTTGTCTGGCCAGTTGCAGATAGTTTTCCGATATATCCACCGCAACAACCTTTCTGAAGTTTTTGCTAAGAACAGGAAGCCATCTGCCTACCGCGCAGCCCATATCCATTGCCGTATGGGATTTTACCGCCAATTTTCTGATCTGGGAGCGGATGATACCTTTTCTGTCATTGGCAAAAACATCAAAAATTTCATCGTTATGGCGGGGAGCCACGTTTTCCCAGTATTTTTTATCCATTACAGAATATTTGATGGATGAAAGTTAGTAATTAAAAAACAACAAACTTTGGGCTATCGTGAACGGCATGCAGGAAACAAATTCCCGTTTTTAAGGAAAATAAGATTATCTTTAATGCCTCACCAACTATAATAAAAGCAATTGATGTCTTCCCCCAAGTTTTCACAACGATCCATGTCGTTTCATTCTGAGCTAAAGAAAAGAGTATATGCCTATTTTTCCGAAAAAGGAATTGCCACTACCGGAAATTATAAACTGTTTATCAAAGCGCTGATGCTGGTCATTTCATTTATATTGGTTTACATTCATCTTGTGTTTTTCACCCCGCCGGCTTTTTTTGCGCTTGCTGAATGTTTGCTGCTGGGCGGCATAGTATCTTCCATCGGATTTAATATTATGCACGACGGGGCACACGGAAGTTTCAGTAAAAATAAATGGGTAAATAAGCTGGCAGCGTTTTCCTTAAATGTGCTGGGGGGCAACAGCTATATGTGGAACGTCAAGCACAATATAATTCATCACGCCTATACCAATATTGACGGAATGGACGACGACATCAACATTCAGCCATGGATGCGCATGAGCCTGACACAAAAAAAATACCGGCTGCATAAGTATCAGCATTTTTATTTCTGGATTCTTTATTCCATGCTATATCTTTTGTGGATATTTGTTTTGGATTACACAAAGTATTTCAGGCGCAGGGTGGGCCAGGTTAGCTATAAAAAGATGAAAACCGGAGATCATTTTATATTCTGGGGATTCAAGTTTTTAAATTTATTTCTTTTCGTTGGCTTGCCGGTTTATAGGGTTGGGTTTTCCAACTGGCTTACAGGATTTCTGATTTTTACCTGCTTTGCCGGCCTGGTACTGAGCCTCGTTTTTCAGCTGGCACATACTGTTGAACATACTTCCTTTCCCATGCCTGGCCAAAACACCAACCAGATGGAAGACGAATGGGCTATTCATCAGCTGAAAACCACGGCAAATTTTGCAACCAAAAACCGTTTGCTGTCCTGGCTGGTGGGAGGATTAAATTTTCAGGTAGAGCACCATCTTTTTCCGCGCATATCACACATACATTATCCGGCCATCAGCAAAATCATCCGCGATGCCTGTAATGAGTTTGGCATACGGTATATTGAATATCCCCGCATGCGCTACGCATTAGCTTCGCATATATTGTTTCTGAAAGAAGTAGGCCGCACCTGATACTGCTTTCGCCGATAACATTTTTATTTTATATATTCGGTGATCACCTTTAACCCGAATTGCTGACATGCTTTTGTTTTACCTGCTTTTATGTATCGGCATTCTAATATTGCTGATCAGTTGGCTGAAGTTTCATCCTTTTATTGCATTTCTGATTGTATCTCTGCTGGCCGGATGGCTTCTCAATATTCCTTTAAGAAATATTACCGCTTCGGTGAAAAACGGAATCGGGAGTTTGATGGGCGAACTGGCGATCATTATCACTCTTGGCGCCATGCTGGGTAAACTGGTGGCTGAAAGCGGCGCTGCTCAGCGTATTTCGAATGTGCTCATAAAAACTTTTGGCGTAAAATATTTTCAATGGGCGATGATGGTTACGGGTTTTGTTGTCGGCATTCCACTATTTTACAACGTTGGTTTTGTATTGTTGGTGCCTTTAATTTTTTCAGTTGTATACCAAACAAAATTACCCGCCGTATTTGTAGGTCTGCCGATGCTGGCCGCCCTTTCGGTAACACATGGTTTTTTACCTCCGCATCCTTCGCCCACCGCATTGGTGGCACAGTTCGATGCCGATCTGGGGCTTACGCTTTTGTATGGCATTGTTATTTCCATACCTGTAATAGTTATTGCAGGGCCTTTATTTGGGCAAACTGTAAAGAACCTGAAATCCGAGCCGCTGAAAACTTTTCAGCCCCGCGCATTACCTGATGAGGAGCTACCGGGTACTGCAAACAGTTTTTTATCTTCTCTGTTGCCGGTACTGCTGCTGATTATCACAACTACTCTTCCTTTTATTGCCCCGGGTACAAAAGACATTCTTCTGTTCTGGGGCGACCCTGTCATTGTCATGCTTATTTCCCTTATGATCGCCACATTCTCGTTGGGTGTGGCAAACAGGATTTCGCTGAAAAGTATTATGAGTCATTATGGAGATGCGGCTAAGGATGTGGTTTTAATTTTGCTGATTGTGGCAGGCGCCGGAGCATTAAAACAAGTGCTGGTAGACAGCGGAGTGAGTAAGTCAATCGGCGATTCGCTGAAGGGTCTTTCCATCAACCCCCTTGTATTGGGCTGGCTCATAGCCTGTGTGCTCCGGGTATGTGTAGGCTCCGCTACCGTTGCAGGGCTTACAGCTGCGGGCATAGTGCTCCCGCTGGTGCAGCAGCCGGGTGTAACCCCCGAACTGATGGTATTATCGGTGGGGGCCGGAAGCCTTATGTTCTCGCATGTCAACGATTCCGGCTTCTGGCTTTTTAAGGAGTATTTTAATCTTTCTATAAAACAAACCATACGGTCGTGGTCATTGATGGAAACCCTGGTTGCCATTTTGGGCCTTATCGGCGTACTGATTCTTGACATTTTTATTTAAAAAATATGAGTAAAAGTTTAATTGAAGAAAAACTTTCTTCGCAGCAGCTGGTGCTGCCGGTGCTTCCCGTTTCAAAAGGAGTTTATAAACGGTGTTTGATAGCCGGAAATCATTTATACGTTTCGGGGCACATATCGGTGAATGCCGATGGCAGCCCCATTACAGGCAAGTTGGGCAGCGATATTTCGGATGAAGCGGGCAGGCAGGCTGCCCGGCAATGCGGACTTGCTATTCTCTCTTCCATTAAAGAGACCCTGGGCGGTTTTGAAAGAGTGAAACGAGTGATAAAAATATTCGGCATGGTTAACAGCGTTCCCGATTATAAAGATCATCCGGTAATCATCAATGGCTGCAGCGAACTCTTCCGTTATCTCTGGGGCGAAGATAACGGTGTAGGTGTACGCAGTGCTGTAGGAATGGGCTCTTTACCCGGTAATGTAGCCGTTGAGATCGAAGCAATTTTTGAAATAGACCCTGACCCCGTAAAGTAGTTTCGTAAAGGCAAAAAATCATTTGATATGTTATTGCCAAATGATGACTGGTATCAGGTGCGCAATATAGACGAAGTGGACTCACCGGCGCTGGTTGTATTTCCTGAAAGGGTGAAAAACAATATCCGGCTTGCCATTGATATGGTTGGGGATGTGAGGCGCCTGCGGCCTCATGTAAAAACAAACAAATCGCCACAGGCCGTGCAGATGATGCTGGATGAAGGAATCCGAAAATTTAAATGCGCCACTATTGCTGAAGCTGAAATACTGGGACAGTGTAAAGCGGAAGATGTTTTGCTTGCTTACCAGCCATTAGGACCAAAACTGGACCGCTTTATTCAACTGATAAGAAAATTTCCTCTTACCGCTTTTTCCTGTCTTACCGACAGCATAGAAGCAGCAAAAGAACAATCCGAAGCATTTTGCCGGCACCGGTTGAAAGTGGCGGTTTACATCGACGTCAATGTGGGTATGAACCGTACAGGCATCGTACCCGGCAAAGAACTGATTGATCTTTATTCGTACTGTTACAAAACAGGCGGGATGTCAATTAAAGGACTTCATGTATATGACGGCCACATACGCGACAATGATATTGCGGAAAGAACTGAGAACTGCAACAGGGCATTTGAGCTTATCGAAGAAACAAAAAATGAATTAACAAAAGCCGGGTTGCCTCCTCCTGAAATTATTGCCGGCGGTTCACCCACATTTCCGGTTCATGCACTTCGAAGAGGGGTGGAATGCAGTCCGGGTACTTTTATTTACTGGGATAAAGGATATTCCGATTTGTGCCCCGAACAGGCCTTTAAACCAGCGGCTGTTCTGGTAACCAGAATCATTTCACTTCCTGCAAAAAATACAATTTGTACCGACCTTGGGCACAAATCAGTAGCAGCAGAAAATAGTATAGACAGGCGTGTTTTCTTTTTAAATGCCGATGGATTGAAACCCGTTGGTCAGAGCGAAGAACATCTGGTAGTGGAAAATACCGGAACAAAAATTTATAAAGCGGGAGATGTTTTATACGCCTTACCCTATCACATTTGTCCTACTGTTGCTCTATACGAAAGAGTTTTTACAGCAAAGCAGGGAATGGTAAACGGAGAGTGGAAGAATGTGGGCAGAGACAGAAAATTAGAAATATAATTTTAAAATAAGCTATCCACCAAAAACTCCGTAAGTTTTTTTTATGTTCATCTTTGATGCGCATCTTGATTTGGCTATGAATGCCATGGAATGGAACCGTGATCTGCGGCAATCCATTGATGTCATAAATAAGCGTGAAGAAGGCATGACCGACAAACCCGACAGAGGTAATGCCACCGTTTGTTTTGATGAACTGAGAAAGGGAAATATCGGGCTGGTAGTAGCCACTCAGATTGCAAGGTGTATTAATCCGGAGAACCCGTTTTTGATTGATGGAAAAGCATTGCCGGGATGGCACTCTCCCGAACAGGCATGGGCGCAAACACAGGCTCAGCGGGCATGGTATAAGTGTATGGAAGAGGAAGGTGAGCTGTGCCTGATCACCAATTCAACAGAGCTGAAAAAGCATTTAAACAGATGGAATAAGGATTCAGAAGAAAAAAAAGCCATTGGCTATATTTTAAGTCTTGAAGGGGCCGATTCAATCGTTACTCTTCATCATCTTGAAAAAGCATATCAATATGGGTTAAGGGCTGTGGGCCCGGCACACTATGGCCCTGGTCGTTATGCAAACGGAACCGACGCTTCCGGAAAGATGAATGCCAATGGTCTGGCACTGCTGAAAGAAATGGAAAGATTGAACATCATTCTCGATGTTACCCATCTGTGTGACGACACTTTCTGGCAGGCCCTCAATCATTTTTACGGACACGTGTGGGCCAGCCATACTAACTGCCGCACATTGGTAAATCATAACCGTCAGTTTAGCGACGAGCAAATAAAAGCTTTAATCCAGCGGAACGCTGTTATCGGCGTTGCAATGGATGCGTGGATGACGGTTCCAGAATGGGTGGGGGGAGTGTCAACGCCGGAAAGCATGAATTGCACTCTGGAAAAAGTTGTTGATCACATTGATCATATTTGCCAGTTGGCCGGCAACTCTTTTCATGTAGGTATTGGTTCCGATCTTGATGGCGCTTTTGGAACCGAGCAATGCCCGTACGATATACAAACCATCGCCGGTTTAAATAATATGCCATCGCTTTTAAGGCAAAGAGGTTACAGTGATGCGGATGTCCGGCGCATTATGCATGAAAACTGGCTGAATTTTCTTTTCACAGCCTGGAAGTAACCTGCGCTAAAGCTTTCTGTAAAGCAAGGTCAGCAAAATACATGTTCCTCCCGCTGCAAACCACAATGCACGAAAACCGGAGGCATCTGCCAGTTGTGCTCCGCTGGCCGGTCCGATGGTTTGAGCCACCGACCATGCCATGGTATAAAGAGCGGCATATTGCCCGCGGTTATAGTCTTGCGTTCTGCTTATCCAGTAACTGTTCATAAAGGGCATGGCCAGCATTTCGCCGAGGGTGACTGTTATGATCATACCAATGGCCATTATTTTTCCTATGCCCGGTACGGCAAGCAATAGAAATGAAATACCTACCAGGGCAACGCCGGTATAGATGTAGGTGATGTTTTTTTGTTTCCCTTCCAGTTTGTAGATCAGAAACATTTCTACTATTGCAATAATAATCCCATTAATTGCCATCAGAAACCCGATAAAAGGTTTGCTGAAATGCAGATCATCTCTGAAAAACACCGGCATGTTGGTAAAGAGCTGGAAAAAACAACTTGCAAATAATGTAGTGAGAATAATAAAGGTGATATATGTTTTATCCCTGTACGCCGAAAGTTTCGGATCCGTATGTAAGGTATTTTTATCACGGACAGCTTTGTAGTTAACAGGTTTAAGAAAGAAAAGCATCAGCAGCCCGGCGCTGATATTGGTAGCGCCATCGACCCAGAACAGAAACTCGTAGTTTATTGATGCCAGTATTCCGCCCATCGAACTGCCCACTGCCCAGCCGATATTTATAGCAAGCCGGTTCAAAGCATATGACCGCGTTCTGTTTTCTTCTTTGCTGTAAAAAGCAATTGCCGTTGAGTTGGCCGGGCGGAAGGCCTCATTCACAAAACTTAGCAGATAGGTGAAAATGCATATCAACGGGTAGGTCTTCATTTGACCCAATACAAAAAATAAAAATCCGCCACCAAAAAGCGTAATCAGCTGAACGGGATAAAATCCTATTTTATCTGTAAGTTTTCCTCCAAAATAAGCGCCGCTGAAAGCGCCAAGACCAAAGAGAGCAAATACAATTCCAGCCTGTCCTACACTGTATCCCATTTCAGGGCTGGTCAGGTAAAGTGTCATGAACGGAACAACCATCGTACCGCTGCGGTTGATAAGCATTACAAGCGACAGCAGCCAGGTGCTGCGGGATAAACCCGAATAGGCATTGCGGTATGTTTTTGCCGCGGAAACAATCATAACACCGGCGCAAAGTTATTGGAAGCAAGGGGTGATGAAAAGCAGGATTTGTTTGCCACAGACACACATTCAGGTTTTTTCGCCGTCACACGTTAAACCGAAAGTGCATTACGTCTCCGTCTTTCACCACATATTCCTTTCCTTCGATGCGCAGCTTGCCTGCTTCGCGGCAGGCGACTTCGGAGCCGTATTGAACAAAATCGCTGTACGAAATCACTTCTGCTTTGATAAATCCCTTTTCAAAATCGCTGTGGATTACACCGGCAGCCTGAGGGGCTTTCCATCCTTCGTGTATGGTCCATGCCCTCACTTCCTGTACCCCTGCAGTGAAATACGTATATAGCTTTAGCAGTTTATATGCGGAATGAATAAGGCGGTCAAGCGCCGGTTCCTTCATCCCGTATTCCTGCATGAAGAGTTGACGGTCTTCGGCATTTTCCATTTGCGCTATCTGTGCTTCAATGGAATTATTCATGATAATCATTTGCGCTTTCTCATCTTTGATAGCGTTTTTCAGTGCTTCGGAAAATTTGTTGCCCGTATGCATCGAGGCCTCATCCACATTGGCTACATAAAGCACCGGTTTTTCAGTAAGTAAAAAGAGATCGGCAATGGCCGGCCTTTCTTCTTTGGTTATTTCCAGTTCACGCATGCTTCTTCCTTTTTCAAGATGCTGTTTGCAACGCTGTAATACCTCAAGTTCTGCTTTCAGTTTGGGATCAATACGAGCCTGCTTTTCTGTTTTCTGAATTTTTTTTTCTACGCTTTCAAGGTCTTTTAGTTGCAGTTCCGTATCTATAATTTCTTTATCGGCTACCGGGTCAATGGCGCCTTCTTCCCGCAATACATTCTCATCTTCAAAACAGCGAACTACATGAATAATCGCATCTACTTCACGGATATTGGCCAAAAATTTATTGCCCAGCCCTTCGCCCTTGCTGGCCCCTTTTACGAGACCGGCTATATCAACGATTTCGATCTGCGTTGGAACGATGCGGTTGGGTTTTACCAGTTCGGCCAGCCGGTACAATCTTTCATCGGGCACATCTACCAGTCCTACATTGGGCTCGATCGTGCAAAAGCGGTAATTACTGGCTTGCGCCTTGGCACTGTTGCTTACTGCGTTGAATAAAGTTGATTTTCCCACATTGGGCAACCCTACTATTCCTGCTTGAAGGCTCATTCAAATTCCGGTTTTAAAATTTACTATTCTGAATTTGGGGCGCAAAGATAAGCGAATCCGGTAAGGCATTAGCAGGATAGCAAAGTTTCCATTAACTTCAAATTTCAAACTTACAACTTACTATTAAGTTATGGCATTAAGCAGGTTATGGTCGGCCTTTGTAATAATTGCCGTGGTAGTGGCCCTGATAAAATTTTGTTTTATTGAAAGCGAAAAGCAGGTATTTACTTCCATGGTCATTGGCAAAAGCGGAGATTCCATCAAAGTAAAAGAATCGGAAATACCGCTCGCCCCGATTGCGGTGGTAAACGGACTGGAAAAATCAAGCCGCTTTGAATACAACGGCCTTGTGTATAAAAAAGAAGGGGATAAAATTATTGCAGTAAAACCACAGCGGGTAGATGGCATCATCGAAACCTGTAAAAGCGCCGTAACTATTTGCCTGGGATTAATAGGCATCATGACGCTTTTTATGGGATTTATGACAATAGCCGAAAGAGCAGGGGGAATCCGGCTTTTGTCCAGAATCATCGGCCCCTTTTTTACAAAGCTTTTTCCCGAAGTGCCTAAAAATCACCCCTCGCTGGGACATATGATGATGAACTTTTCGGCCAACCTGCTGGGTCTGGATAATGCGGCCACCCCATTTGGAATAAAAGCGATGGAAAGTTTGCAGGAACTGAATCCTTCAAAAGAAAAAGCAACGAATGCCCAGGTTATGTTTTTGGCACTTCATGCTTCGGGGTTAACGCTTATCCCGGTCAGTATTATTGCGCTAAGGGCAAGTACCGGGGCAAAAAATGCAACCGATATTTTCATCCCCTGCATGATTGCAACATTTGCGGCCACCATGGCTGCCATGGTTATTGTTTCCGTACGCCAAAAAATCAACCTGCTGCGGCCGGTAATTATCAGTTGGGTGCTGGGCATTTCGGCAATAATCGCCGCCTTGGTATTGTATCTGAAAAGCCTGGATAAAAACGGGCTGGAATCGTTCTCCGGCATTTTTGGAAACGGCTTATTGCTGCTGATCCTGTTTCTAATTGTGCTGGGCGGCCTTTATAAAAGGATAAACATATTCGATGCTTTTATTGATGGCGCCAGGGGTGGTTTTGAAGTGGCTGTCAGAATCATTCCTTACCTGGTAGGCATGCTGGTAGCCATCAGTATGCTGCGCACCAGCGGAACTTTTGATTATATAATTGAGGGGATAAAAGCATTGTTTATCGCTCTGGGGACAGACACTCAGTTTGTTGACGGATTGCCCACCGCATTGGTAAAGCCTTTCAGCGGAAGCGGTGCCCGGGGCATGATGGTGGATACGATGAAGACCTTTGGCGCCGATTCTTTTGCAGGACGATTGTCCTGTATTCTGCAGGGTTCTTCCGACACTACTTTTTATGTAGTGGCTGTGTACTTCGGCGCTGTAGGCGTTAAAAATGTTCGATACTCAATTGGCGCCATGCTGCTGGCCGATCTTGTGGGAATAATTACCTCCATCATTCTTGCCTATTTGTTCTTTGCATAAAAAAACCGTTCTGCCTTTTGTTAGCCTCCGGGTCAGAACGGTTACCGGTTGAATAACTGCTTGTCTTTATCGCTCCGGGTAATAAGTTATGGCCGGCACTCTTGTGGCACCCAGCGATGATTTGCCATAAGCAAAAAAAGTATACACCTGCTGCGGCGAACCTGAAAAACCATTAACCGAAGAAAGGGCAACCGTAGTGCCTGTTCTGAAAAGGCGTAGTGTATCGGAAATATCAGTTCTGGTGAGGGTCTGATAACCCTGAATTTCTTTATACCCTACATTTCTGAAAACATACCCGTGCCGGAGCGAATACAGATCATACCGCTCTGTAACGTTGGCGCTCAGATTTACGAAGCGCAACTGAAACTGATCAACGGGGGCGCTGCCAAAATTGTTTTCAATAACCATCACTCCCGGATCGGGCTTATCGGCAAGAAATACCGAATATTTTTTCCCGGCCTCAAAGTTGTATGAAAAATTGAATACCGTATCGCCGGCAATGGGAGCAAATGCATTGTTGGTAATACGGTGAACCACAAAGAGCAGATTGGTATTACCCGGAGAAATAAAACAATAGGGAGTAAAGGGGAATACACTGCCGTACGAAAAACTATTGGCAGTGGTAGATGTAGTTGTCATCCCGTTTACTTTTTTCCCATTGGCAAAAATGGTAAACCGCGGACCATTAGGAGCGGTAGTAACTGCTGCCGGCGTTAATGAAGGGTAGGCATGAATGAATTTTACCTGCGCCATGGTGGCCGGATTGTATTCTTCGTAACTCACGTTTTCGTCCAGCAAATCAAAATCATCCGGCTCGCAGGACACAAATACCATCGTGATTGCAACAGAAGCGGTAAAAAATATTTTCTTAATGGACATATCGAAATTGTTTTAGCTTTTACGGTAATGAAAACCAAACCGGTTTTGTATGATAATCAAATGCAGTAGCTCCGATCGATTCCAGTTCGCGGATGTTCCAGATATATTCTGAGTTATATCTTGGCCGCACTCTTTGCACCAGCTTACCATTATTATCGGGGTACAAAGAAGCCACAGGAGCATAATCCACAAAAATGGCAGAGCTGTACTGGTATTTTCTCATATCCACCCAAATTTCTTCCATGCCATAAGGCCATAGCGATACAAACTTCTGCATCATAATATGGCTTAATGTAACGTTGGCAGGAACAATATCCGGATCAGCCAGGAAGGCTGCTTTATCTGCTGCGCTAAGTGTTGTATAACCTGTGTAATGCAAGGTGAGATGATCAAAACTTCCGCCAATGGCAGCTATATATGCAGCTTTTGCAGTAGCCTGGTCGCCTTTTTTCAGCGCCGCTTCCGCTTTTGCAAACTGGATCATGCTGTAGGTAAGTATGGGGAACTTGGAATCATTTTTAAAATAAGTTCTCGCAGCAGTGTCAATGCCTCCGGCAGGTGCCGAAGTACCGGCAAGACCCCAAAGATTTCGTGGCTGCTGGCTGGTAGATAATCCTGTAAAACCGGTGTTGGGCGGCAATCCCCTGTACTGACCATCGGTGGCCGGCCTGAAGATGTAAGCCCGCCGCGGGTCAATGGTGCCATTAAAAAAGATTGCGCCATTCATTATATCCAGCAGGTATTTAGACGGGCGGTATCCTCCCAGATTTGCCCGGGTAGGCCCGTAAAAATTCAATGCAGACGTACTGATAGATGTAAGCGATTTATCAAAGCCGATTAAAGCATCATCGGCTGCTGATGAAAACGACAGATTTGCATACTTGATAACTGAATCGGCGCTGTAGTTTGACTTATTGATATAACGGTGAAAGGTTAGAGCCTTTACACCATAAACAAACTTTTTCCATCTTTCTATATTGCCTGCATAAAAAAACTTGTCGCCGGCCGATGAAAACCCGGCTGACGGAGTGGTAACCTTATTAAAATAAAAGATTGCCGAGTCGCAGATCGTCTTTACAAACTCATACACTTCATCCTGCGTATCGTACTTAAAGGTGAGCTGTTCGGAATTAAATGCTTCTTCCAGTATAACATCGCCGTGATAATCGGCCAACTGAAGCCAGCTTAGCGCAAACAAAGCCCATCCGGCACCGGCATACTCCGGCCGGCCGCTGGCATCTCCCTGGCGAATAATATTTAAAAGATTTACACCCAGATTCCAGTAGTGAGTTCTCCATTTTTCTCCGCCAAAATCACTGCCGGGTGTGTAGCCCATCCTGTCCCAGTTATCGCCGGAAGCAGTACGATGCCAGTAGCTGGCATAATTTCCAACACCTCTTGCATCAAAGGCAAGGCCCCTGTGAAAGTTAGAAATTACGGCCGGAAGCACCTGGTCAGGGTCAACAACAACCGGTTTATTTGGATTGGCAAATGCATCATCGAGATACTTCTTGCACGACGTGATGCCGGTAATAAGTATACATCCAAGAATTATGAAAAAAAAGATTCTTTTATTTTTCATTTTGCTTAAAATTATTTGTTATTGAATTGGGCACGAATACCAAAGTTTACTCCCCTCGGATTGGACAATGAACCAAAGTCAACTCCGAAAGAACCATTACCCAGAGTAGCGGCCGAGTTGCCGGCAGCCGTGGGATCCACACCGGTATAGTTGGTGATCAAAAAAACATCGGTAGCAGTTACAAAGAAGTCAACATTTGAAAACCACCGGAGCTGATCCAGCAGCCTCGGGCCGGCTGAATAGCGCAGCGTAATATCACGAAGGCGCAACCAGTTTACGTCGTGCTCTACATAATCAACGGCCAGAGCCCTGTCGGTATAAATAGAACTTTGGTACATCGGTATTACCGAAATTGTATTTCGGGTGGGATTGGCTGTATTTTCCAGACCATCTCTTAAAACACCTTGATAAACTCTTGGCTTTTCTCTGTCCAGCGTTCTGCGGCTTAATCCATTTTGTGTCATCCATATTTCATTTGCATTCAAAATGTCGCCGCCTTTTTTGATATCAAGCAGAAATGAAAGGGAAACCTTTTTATACGTAATCGAGTTTACGATCCCCAGTTGGAAATCGGGATTACGATCAGCTATTTTCTGATAATTGGCATCGGGAACCGGGTAGCCTGTTGCCGGATCAATTAAAATATCACCAGCCGTATTTTTTAAATAGGTCTGTCCGGTCAGTTGTGTAATCGTACCATTTACCGTCAGTCCGGCCCTAAAATTTCCCAACCACGTGTCGGAATTATAAAACTCGGGAATGTTTTCCGGTATACGGGTAATCCGGTTGGTCATCTTATTAAAATTGTAAGTCATTCGCCAGGTCCAGTCCTTTTTCCGTATGGGGGTTATACCCACAGAAACTTCGTGCCCCTTGTTTTCCGTATCACTGATATTACTGGTATTAAGAATAAATCCTGTGGCATAACTTAGCCGAACTCCGCGAACGATCTGGTCAAAATTCTTTGTATAGTAGTAAGTATAATCAATCGTAAATCTGTTTTTGAAAAACCGTAACTCAGTTCCGATCTCATAGGTTTTTTGTCTTTCCGGTACTATTTTGGGATTTTGGTTCCAGAAGTCATACGAAAATCCATACGCATTTCCAGTGCCGGGGGCATTGGTGTACCAGCTTTGCGATCCGTAAGGGGAGATATCTTTTGCCGTTTCGGCCAGCGACCCGCGCAGCTTCCAGAAATCAAGCACATTGGAGTTTGGAGCTATTAGCTCACTGATAATAAAAGCAACGCTTGCCGATGGATAAAAAAATGATCTTGACTGCACCGGAAGGGTAGAGGTCCAGTCGTTTCGCCCTGTAAGAGTCAGGTAAATAATTTCATCGTAATTGAAAGAGGCTTCGCCAAATACGCCCTGCAGTCTTTTTCTGGTCAGTGTATCGCGTCCGGTTTCACGGCTGGTAACTACTGTGGTAGCCACTGATAAATCGGCCGTTACCGAATCTTTCAGGTTTTGTCCGCGGTGGCTGAAGTTTTCTCTTTTCCAGTCATCATTGGCTACACCAATTCGCCAGGTAGTCTTAAATTTTCCGAAATTCTTTTTGAAGGTATTTATTAAAACACCGTTCAGGCTTCTGAATTTTTCAGTATAATCTTCAATTTGCCCATTGATTGTTCTGGCCTGGTTCGATTCGGGGTGATAGTAGGTAAGCCCGAATTGTTCGTATATATCCGAACCAACCCGTACTGTAATATCCCACCAACTGGTAGGGTTGTAAACAAAAGTAAAATTAATAAGCCCTCTGTCTGTTTTATCGTACGAAAAATTTTTGTTTGCCTCAAAATAAGGATTGTCCGATTCGTTTGGCTGGTTGCCATTAGCGTCAGGGTCAAGGAAAAATTTTCTTGTGCCATCGGGGTTAAGATAATTCCTTGCATCATCGGTATGGGGCCACAGCATCAGATTCTGTAAAAATCCGCCGGCTCCGCGCAGCGCTTTATCATTTCTTGTTTTGATGTAAGCAAGGCTGGCCGTCATTTCCAGGTTTTTCAGAATTTTTTGGTTTAGCGTCAGCCTGCTTTGCAATTGCTCCAAACCGGTGTTGGGGATAGCGCCTTTTTCATCACGATACGTGACGTTCAGGCGTACAGCAGTTCCCTTTTTTCCACCTTCAAGAGTGATGTTGTGTTTTTGCTGAAATCCGTCTTGAAAAAAATTACGGATATTGTCATAAAGCTGCACTCCCTGCTCATACCTGGGCCCAAAAAATCTTCTGTCGTTGCTGGTTACTCCATTTAATCCGTTTCCGTACACTTTTTGTACTTCGGGAAGACGATATACATGAGTAACCCTGAAATTATTATCGTACGAAACTTTGAGCTTTCCTGCTTTGGCTTTTTTGGTTGTAATAATGATGGCACCGCTACCGGCCTCTATTCCATACAGTGCAGTAGCTTCGGGCCCTTTAAGGATATTAATTGACTCAATATCGTCGGGGTTAATGTCTGCAGCACGATTGGTATAGTCATTATTCCTGTTGGGCAGGTCGGATGCCAGCAGCCCCTGGCTGAATGTATTGTTGCTGATTGGCAAACCATCGACAACGATCAATGGCGAGTTACTGCCCGAAAGAGAATTGAATCCTCGTAAAACAATATTGGAAGATGCTCCCGGAGCGCCGCTGGTTTGCACCAGTGTGGCACCAGCCACTCTGCCCTGAATTGAATTGAAGAAATTTTCCCTTTGCGTCTGAGCTACTTCATCGCCTTTGATTTCCTGTGTAGCATAACCCAGTCCTCTTTTTTCCTTCCGGATACCAAGCGAAGTAACCACCAGTTCCGAAAGATTGCGGGCATTGGTCTCCAAAACAACATTAATCGTTGTTATATCACCTACGGTTACTTCTTTATTCAGGTAGCCCACGGATGAAAAAACCAGTATCGATCCTTTTGCAGCCCTTATCACAAAATTTCCCTGCACATCTGAAACCACCGACCGGGTTGATCGCTTCACAGTTACACTGGCATTGGGTACCGGCTCATTATCGGAATTGGTAATCTTACCTCTGATTGTGACGTCTTGCCCCGATGCAACAAGGCAAACTAGTACCGCCACAAATGCTAACATTCGTTTGAGTAAAGACATAAGCAGTAGTTTATTACTTAAAGGTAAATGAAATCTGAACCAAATCTATGATTTTCCCGCAATAATCCGCAAAAAAATGCGCAAATCTTGCAAGTTTTAATTATATGATAAAAAAACCTCCCGAAGGAGGTTCTGCATCACGATGAAGAATAATTTATTTATCTGTGCCGAAAGTAAACCGGATGCTGAAACCAATGGCAGCAGGCTCAAAGTTTATATCGGTAATAATATTTAACTCGGGCTTCCAGTCAAGCGTAAGGTTCAAAGGCAGGTTGGGAAACTTATAATCCAATCCTACAATTCCCTGGGCTCCTACGAGGGGGTCGGGTCTGGAAAAACCAATGTACCCGCCGGCGCCGTAAAACCAGCGCAGATTTTCTACATTGTTTATCGGCTTATGCACTTCAAACAGAGCGCCTAAAGCAGTAGGATCGCCAAAAGCAAAAATGGCCTCGAGAGCAGCCTTTTCGTTGAGAAAATATTTAAATGTTACGGCATTATTGACAACCGCTTCGCTGGTGCTGAGCCGTATACCCAGCGCCGTTTTATAATTCTGTGCATTGAGTTGCGAAACAAGAATAAGAGTGGTTGCAAAAAAGGTTACTACTGCTTTTTTCATGGTGGGAAATTTGTGTACCCGGAAAACGAAAACAATGCCAAGTAATTTTAAACAAAATGCAAAAACAATATAAACAACCGGCATTTGGTACCAGTGTATTACAGTGTTAAAGGCATTAACTTTTACCAGATAAAGAAGGAAGCTTGATACTTGTGGCTGATCAATGGCTGCTTGCTTAAAGCAGGAACCGTCATTAAAGGTAAATCAGAACCTGCCGCATTATCTTCTGCAGATCGCCAATCAACCTGTTGCCATTACCCAATTCGCTTCTGCTTACTCAAACAAATCGTACTTTGTTTTCGGCCGTTTTGCATCCAGCCATTGAAAATTTTCGAGCCGCATTTCACCGGGTGTCTTCTGCCGGATGGGCCACAGGGTTCCTTTTACAAAGCTCCGGGGAACAATTTTTTTTAATTCACGGTTAAAAAAATAAACATCGATCAGCTCACTCTGCGACTGGTTGATGCCGGTAAAAGCGCTGTCTTCATCCTGCAAAAAGTAGATCGATTCGGCCTGCCCTCTCGCTCTGGCCGAATCAATATCGCCTTCGGTGAACCAGGCATCCAGCCTTCTTGATTTCACCTGATTATACACTTCGGGTTCAACGCGGTTAATCAGAAAACTATTGTTGAAGACTTCAAGCCGGTCGGCTTTTTTATTTCTGGTAAATACAAGTATTGTGTCGCCTGTTACCTGGTTTTCTTTATTCCATACCACCGGTTTGTAAAACAGACGGAAGGTGGAATCTTTAAAAGAATAAAACATGCTATCGCATACGGCCTGCATGGAATCGGAAAATATCCGCACATTTCTGAACGCTTCAAAATAGCGGTCCGTGCTGTCCTTTTTTTGATTGGCCAACGTATCTGTATCCAGAACGATGGTTCCATGAATTGTATCTTTTGTCTTGATGGAATCATTATTGCTTCCGAACAGATCACTTAGTCTGGCCGAAAACAACGTGTCGGCACTGATGTAGATTGAGTCTTCGTCCTGCTTAACGATCATCAATGGTTTTTTGGTTGCCAGAAAAGCATCTTTTTTCTGATCCAGAAAAATCTCATCGCCTAAAACAATTCTGCCTTCGGCCGTATCCTTTAATATTCCCCTTCCTGAAATCTGCATGATCTTGGTGCTGTCGTCGATTGCGATATTATCGCCGGTGACGCTTACGGAGCCGTCCCTTATCACTGATCTTTTTCCAAACTCGGCCTTGCCCGATCTGAGGTTATAAAACCCCTCGCTGGTTTCAATCGTTCTTTTGCTGCTGTCTTCAATAAATGTTCGGGCAATAAATCTTGCCGTTTCGCTTTCGGTATTGTATAAAAGCGAATCCGTTTGTACATAATAGGCCGTATCTTTTAATTCTACTTTTTTCAGAAAGTAAACGTCTTTCAGATCGGAGTAATAGATTCCTTCTTCGCTGGTCAAAACCGTTTTCTTATTTACCACTCTGCCCCCTTTGCGGTACAGGCCGATCTTGGTGTTAAGGTCATAGTCAAGTTCCTGGGTGGTAAGCGTAGCCTGGCCGTCGGTAAGCCGTACATTTCTTCTCAGCTCTGCAATCTTGCTTTTAATTTTATATAAAAGATAATCGGAGTACACATCGGCAGTATCGTTATCATTAATGTGTACATTCCCGAAAGCCTCAAACAAGCCGGCAAAATTGTTTATTACACAACTGTCGCAGTAAAAAAAAGAGTTGCCCTGCTTTAATTGTACACGTCCGGCCAGTATCTGAAGTTCGGTTACTGAATCGATTCGTCGGTATTCCAGTTTTTCGGCCTTTAATATTTCTACAAGCGAAGCCGTGTCCTGCGGAGTAAAGGTGGTAGTACGTGGTCTTTCCTGCCCAATAGCGATGGGTCCTGTAAAGAGCAGGAAACAAAATATCAATGTAATCTTCAGGCGCATTATTTTTTCTGAATGATAACCGAGTCTTTTGCCTGAGGCGAAGTTAGGGGGCCGGTTTTGTCTTTTTTGCCAAATACAGAAAGATTAACGTAGCGTTTGGGGTGAACTCGTACATCATCCAGCAGGGTTTCTACACTTATCAATGCATTATTGAGGTTCCTGTAAAGTTCTTTGTCATTGAGCAGCAAGCCCAGCGATCCGTCTTTGCTGTTCGCTTTTTCAATGGTCGCTTTTAATTCGTTCATTGTACTTTTTACATTGGCAAGGGCTTCTTCGATGTTCAGGTCGGCCAGTTTACGTGTTGCCGTTTCCACATTGGTAAGTACCGAATCTACTTTATCGTTATTGTTCTTCAGATTGCCGGTAACGGAACTGATGTTATTCAGCGATTGCGCCAGGGCGCCGGTTTGGGTATTCAGTAATTCTTTCAGGTAGGCGGTAGAGATCATGAGATTAGCGATAATAGATTGCAAATTGCCCTTTGTATTCGGATCAAAAATTTTGTTTACTGAGCTCATCACGAGTTTTAATGAATCGAGTGATTCACGCATTTTGCCCAGGGTTGGGTTTACCTGTGCCGTCACACTGCCTAATAAGCTGCTGTATTTATCAGTATGAAGCGTATCGCCGTTTTTCAAAAACTCCGTGGCATTTCCTTTTGCTATCACAATAAATGAGGGACCCAGCAAATCCGATTCAATCGTGGCCACGGAATTTTTCGGGATGTTTACATCCCTTTTCATGTTGATGGTAATGATGATGCCGCTTAAATCTTTGTCAATTTCCTTGAAATCGTAAACAGTGCCTACTTCAAGCCCGTTAATTTTTACCGGGTTGGATTTTTGCAGGGTGCCGAGATCGGAAAAAACGGCGTAGAGCTTAGTTTGCCGGTTAAGCAAATCATTCCCTTTCAAAAAATTAAATCCCAGAATCAGAAGTGTCAATCCCACAATTACGAGTATGCCTACCTTAGTTTCATTATTGATTTTCATTGATAGCAGTTTTGCGGGCTGATGCCCAAAGCCGCCACCAAATTAATAAATAATTCTCAGGGTGTAAATTAAGAAGAGCTATCCTTTCCTGCAGTATCTTTTGTATTACTTACCGGGCTTTTGAGAAGTACTACGGGTAAGGGCAGCTTCACTCTTTATTTCTTTCCTTCCCGTTTCATTATTGCCGCCGTTGGTGGTATTGTTTCCATTTTTCAGTTTCTCCAGCCAGCTTATATAATTTTTTATCGCAGCGGTGATGTTGGTGCATATTTCCATCTGCCCTTTTTCGCTGTTCAGGTAAGCCTCTTCTTCCTTATTGCTCAGAAAACCGGTTTCTACCAGCACACTCGGCATCCCGGTGGCATGCAATACCCAAATACCTTTGTGGTTACGCTGCTTCACGCCTCTGCTAAACCTTCCCTGATTTACAAATTCCTGCTCTACCAGTTCAGCCAGCTTCACACTGTTTTGAAAATATTTTTTTTGGTAAATAAGTTTCAGCGCCTTCATGACAGGGTCGTTTTCATCGGGCACCACCAGAGTGCTGTCCGATTCGCCGAAAATTTCTTCGGCGTTTGCATTGATCATATCTCCTTTGTGATCGCTTTCATGAGCTGCCCACACATAGGTTTCGGTTCCATAAGCCGGGTTCGGAGTATAGTAAGTGCGGTAATTAGGTACCCGTACACTTTTTCCCTTTCTTTTTACAGTACGATACCCGTTTCGTTCTCTGTGACGGATTTTGGGTGCCGAATTGCAATGAATGCTTATAAAAAGATCGGCGCCGGACTGATTGGCAAAATCAGCCCTGTATCTTAAACCATCGCTCATGTTCGATTTATTTCCCGGAATAATATCGGTGGTTCGGGTATAAAGCACTTTTACATCGGGAATTTCTTTTTCAATCATCTTGCCCAGCTTCAAACCGATTTGCAGACAAATCATGGCTTCGGTGGAGTAATCGCCTCTTGCTCCCTGGTCCGAACCTCCATGCCCGGGGTCAATAATAAGCGTATTAACGCTCTTCTGAAACTTTTTTTCCCGATTAAAAGAAAAGAGCACTACAGAAGAAATCAACAGGATGAACAGCCAAATAGTTTTTCTTATCATCGGCGGCCTTTTAAAACAGGGTTCGTAGAATCTTCACAAATCATTTTACAATGATTGATTTACTTTTGTTCTATACCGTATGAATGGACTGCGCAAAATTAACTTAAAATACCCGTTAAGCCTCTGCTTTACAGGAGTATTATTTTTTACACAGACGTTGAAAAGTACGGACCGTATTGCATACAAAAATAATTTTTGCACTGCTTTAACACAAGCAGCAGATACAATCCCGCAGATAAAAAAGGAAGACACTGTAACCCGAAGAAGGCAATTCATTAACCCGAATGCACTAACGGATACCGTTCCCCGAACCAGATCGGGTACCGATACTCTGTTCGTCCGGGAAAAAACAGATACTTTTTCGCTGAAGCTATCAAAGGATTCTTTAGATGCGCCGGTAAATTATGAAGCCGAAGACTCTGCCGTTGTTCTGATTGACGATAAGAAAATCATTTTATACGGAAAGACAAGAACGAATTACAAGGATATAGAACTAACCGCACCACAGGTAGAAATGGATCAGGAAACACAGATTGTAACGGCCATGAACAGGAAGGATTCAGCAGGAGTAGTAGTGGAGCGGGCGCATTTTAAAGACAACACGCAGAATTTCCAGAGCGATACCATCCGCTTTAATTTTAAAACCCAAAAAGGATTAACCCGCAACACGTATACTCCGCAACAGGAATTTCATGTCATATCCGATTATTTAAAAAAAGTAAACGACAACACGGTATTTGCCGGCCGCACCACTTTTTCTACCTGTAATTACGACGAGCCGCATTTTGCCTTTCGTACAAGGAAGATGAAAATTGTGAGCAACAAAGTAGCTGTGTCGGGGCCCGTGGGTGTCGAATTTGAAGGTGTGCCGCTTCCGCCGCCGGTGGGTTTGCCGTTTGGATTTTTTCCGCTCACCAAAGGAAGACACGGCGGTTTTCTGCCTCCGCAGTTTACCGTAAACGAAGATTTTGGTCTGGGGCTGGAAGGAATCGGGTATTACTTTGCACCGAATGATTATATCGATATTACTACCCGTGCAAATATTTATTCGTACGGAGGCTGGTCGGCCACGATAACTCCTGCCTATCGCAAAAGATACCGCTATAACGGCCGTCTTAATTTCACTTTGCAAACTACCAAACTTAATTTCAAGGGCGACCCGGATTTCAGCAAAACAAAAACTTTTCAGGTAAACTGGAGCCATGCTGTTGACAGCAGGGCGAGGCCCGGTACTAATTTCTCTGCCAGCGTTACGGCAGGATCCACAAAATACAACGATTTTATTCCCAACAACCCCAACCTGAATTTTCAGAACCAGCTCAATTCTTCGATTACGTATTCAAAAACCTGGCAGGGAAAACCGTATAACCTTACCATCAGCGCCAACCACAATCAAAACAACCGTACAAGACTGGTGAACCTGAATCTACCCGATGTGGGTTTTACTGTCAGCACCCTCTATCCTTTTCAAAAAAAACAATTTGCAGGTTCGCCCAAATGGTATGAAAAACTGGGAGTGGCTTATAATGGCAATGTACGCAGCCAGGTATCATTTTACGATACTGCTTTTCAGTTCAGACAACTGATCGATACGCTGCAGTGGGGTGGCCAGCATAATTTTCCGGTTACGCTTTCACTGCCGCCGCTGGGGCCTTTTCTTGTTGCTCCTTCCATTTCGTACGAGCAAAAATGGATAGCCCAAACCTTCCGGCGCAGCTGGAATGATAATACCAAAAAACTGGATACAGCAATTACAAAGGGTTTTTTTGTGGATCAGCGGGTGTCTACCGGCCTGAGTTTTAGTACCGGATTATTCGGAACGTTTAATTTTAAAAAATCGGGAACTGCTATTCGCCACATCGTGCGGCCATCGGTAGGATTTAGTTATACCCCTTCCTTATCAAAAAATAATTTTTACGAAACCCAGGTCGATACATTTGGCCGGAAGCTTCGTTTTTCACAGTTCGAAGGAAGTTTATATGGCTTTTATGGCGAGCAGGATTTCGGAGGAATGAGCTTTTCTATTGACAATAATCTGGAGATGAAATACCGGTCCAAAAAAGATTCGGGAGAGGCTGCCGTTAAAAAGATCCGCCTCATCGATGGGTTTGGCGTCAGCTCCGGCTACAATTTCATAGCCGATTCTTTTAAACTCAGCGCTTTTTCTTTTTATCTCCGCAGCACATTGTTTGACAAGATCAATATCACTGCCAGTGCTTCGCTGAATCCATACCAAACCGACAGCCTCGGTTACCCGATAGATAAGTATGCCTGGCAGGGCGGCAGGTTCTCGTTAGGAAGATTTACTACCGGAAACCTTTCCGTGTCTACCCGTTTTCAAAGCAAGCCCAAAGACCCGGAAAAACAAGCTGAAAAAGAAAAGCGAGAGAACGAATTTTTGAATGACCCGCTGCTTGCCGATGAACAAAGACGGCTTACCAACTATATTCGCCAGAACCCCGGAGAGTTTGTCGATTTTAATATTCCCTGGTCGGTTGATCTGAGTTTATCCGTTTTTTTCAGCGAACGACTCAAAGCCGACTACAGCGGCTATGAAAAAGATTTTAGTTCCAACCTCAATTTTTCCGGCAATTTTAATCTTACGCCGAAGTGGAATTTCGGCGCCAACGGTTATTACGATTTTGATACCCGTCAGTTGCAAACGCTGCAGTTTAATATTTCCAGAGAAATGCATTGCTGGCAAATGACCATCGGGGTAACACCAGTGGGCCCCGTCACATTCTTCAACATCAGCATCAGCCCGAAGGCGTCTATTTTGCAGGACCTTCGCATTAACCGCACCCGGTATTTTTACGGCAACTAAGGTTTGTGTAATTCGTAATATGCTTTCATCGTCTCAAAACATTGCCGCTTTAATTCACCGGCGTCCGATGCCGCATTTATTTCGGGAAGAAAATGCATCTCAATCTTCGATGGCCGGAAATAAAAAAATTTTCCCGTTGGCAGCACCTTTTTTGTATTAAAAATCAGCGCCGGGATGATGGCATGCTTTGAATCGACTGCCAGCCGGAAAGCGCCGTCATGAAATGGTTTGAGCGGCTCATCGGTTCTGTTGCGGGTACCTTCCGGATAAATGCACATGTGCATCCCGTTATTTAATACCTTCTTCATCTTCTCATAGCTTTGCCGGCGGCTTTCTTCGCTTTTTCGGTTCACCAAAACAGACCCCTTTTTGTAATAAAATCCGAACAACGGAATCTTTGCAAACGATGATTTGGCAATCGTTTTATTGGGCCCGGGCACATAAGGGCAGGAAATAGGAACATCCATCAGCGAATTGTGATTGAAGATGACGATGTATGTTTTTCCACTTTTAAAATTTTCTTTCCCTTTTACAGTCAGCGGGCATCCCGTTATATTCAGCCATATATTCATCCACAACCGTGAAATGCGGATGAAAATATCCTGTCCCCGCGGTTCCGGTATCAGCCAGGTAATCATAGCGGGTAAAAAAAACACGAGAAACGTAACGATAAACGTAAATAATGCCCATAGGGCAAAAAAAAAGCCTGTTATATTTTTAGCGCTTTTCATCTTGGAAATAACGAAACGAAGTTATCTCTTTGAAAACGGAGTTTCGTATCGGGTGCCACTCCGGTTTGAGTATGCTGAAGTAAACAGAATCTCTGCGGCGGTTATGCGGCATCTGCATATGACTGCGCAATACGCCTTCTTCCTTCGCGCCTATTTTTCGCAATCCCTGCTTAGCCCTTTCATTCAGGTTGTCGGTTTTTATTTCCACCCGCTCCCATTGCAGTACCTCAAAGGCATAGCTAAGCAAAGAAAATTTGGCGTGAAAATTTATGCCGGTTCCCTGATATTGCAGCCCCAGCCAGCTCCAGCCAATCTCAATTCTTTTGTCGTAACCGGAAATATTTCCAAAGCTGGTGCTGCCGCAAATACGGCCGGTAGCTTTTTCAATTATGGTAAAAGGGATTCTCTTTTTTTCTTCTCTTTCCTGCAAGGCAGTTTCTACCCAGCGCTGAAGCTCTGATGGATCATCAAGCAAAAAAGTAAAGTATTTCCAGAGTTCGGCATCAGCAGTAAGCTGAGAAAAAGATGCAATGTCAAGATGCTGCAAAGGCCGAAGCAGTACTTTATCTGTTTCTAAAATTAATTGCGGGGAAATCATCGGTAAATGCAAATGTACTTACCGTAAAGCGTTTTCAAATAAACTCCCTGATCATCTCTTTTACCCGGGATGCATTTTACAATTTCCAGTCTACAGGATCAATTCCGTGTTTCATTAAATACTCGTTGGCTTTCGAAAAATGCCGGCAACCAAAAAAGCCGGCAGCGGCCGAAAGGGGAGAAGGATGCGCGGCTTTTAGAATCAGATGTTTCGATTCGTCGATCAACGCTTTTTTTTCCTGCGCAAATTTTCCCCACAACATAAAAACAACATGCTTTTTTTCTTTAGAAATGGCCGTTATTACTTTATCGGTAAACTCGGCCCAGCCGATTTTTGAATGACTCATCGGCTCGCCGGCCCTTACTGTAAGAGAGGCATTTAATAAAAATACCCCTTGCTGCGCCCACTTTGTCAAATTACCATGTTTTGGAACCGGCACGCCAAGATCATCATGCAGCTCTTTAAAAATATTAATGAGCGAAGGCGGCTGAGCAATTTTTTCCGGTACGGAAAAGCAAAGTCCGTGTGCCTGCCCGGGGCCATGGTAGGGGTCTTGTCCCAGTATCACTACTTTTACTTTGCCGACAGGGGTAGAGTTGAATGCATTAAAGATGAGACCACCGGGAGGATAAATTATTTTGTTTTGAGATTTCTCTGTCTTCAGATGCAAAACAATCTGCTGAAAATAGGGTTTATCAAATTCGGTCTTTAGCATTTCTTTCCATGACGGCTCTATTTTTACATCCATCGGTCTGTTGCTTTGGGATGCAAACATAAAAAACTTAATTTTGCCGGCGGTTCTCAAAAAACCGGGTCCGGTAGCTCAGCTGAATAGAGCAGCAGCCTTCTAAGCTGCGGGTCACAGGTTTGAATCCTGTCCGGATCACGAAAGCGAAGTCATAATGTGGCTTCGCTTTTTTACTTTTGAAGCCAATTGTGTGCCATGTCTTCATTTTTCAACCTGGGTATAGATACGCTTACATCCGGAAAAACCGTTTCCATCACTTCGGGAAAATTAAAAGCCGTATTGAATGATGAAGCCATAAAAAAAATAATGGCCAGCCGGCAATATGTACAATACATCGTGGATAACGATAAAACCGTTTACGGCGTCAACACCGGTTTTGGTATTCTGTCCAATACAAAAATTTCAAAAGAAGACACCGCGACTCTCCAGTATAAAATTCTGCAAAGCCACAGCGTGGGGGCAGGAGATCCCATACCCGCTGAAATTGCCAAAATAATGCTGGTAACAAAAGCGCATGCCTTGGCGCAAGGATACAGCGGTGTGCAGTTGCCCACCATTGAAAGAATTATCTGGCATCTTGAAAACGACGTGGTACCTGTGGTACCCGAAAAAGGAAGTGTAGGAGCCAGCGGCGATCTGGCGCCACTGGCACATTTGTTTTTGCCCCTGATCGGGCTGGGGCAGGTATTTTACAAAGGTCAAATAACCGATACCGGCCTGTGGATGCAAAAAACCGGACTGCAACCGATACAACTGGGCCCCAAAGAAGGACTTGCATTGATCAATGGCACACAATTTATTTTGAGCTATACGGTAAAAGCTGTGCAGCGAATGCACAATTGCCTTGAAGCAGCAGATATTATCGGAGCGATGAGCCTGGAGGCGCTTACCGGCACAAAAGCCCCTTTTGACGAACGATTGCACAACCTTCGTCCATTTTCCGGTAGTAAATTAGTGGCTCAGCGGTTACGGCTGTTGCTGAAAGACTCTTCCATTATGCAAAGCCATGTGGACTGTGGAAGAGTACAGGATCCTTACTCGCTTCGCTGTATGCCACAGGTACACGGAGCCAGCCGTAATGCCTGGCTGCATTTAAAAGAACTGACGGAAGTAGAATTGAATTCGGTTACCGATAATCCGATACTGCTCGGCGCCGGAGAAACAATCAGTGGCGGCAATTTTCATGGACAGCCGCTCGCCCTGCCGCTTGACTACGCCTGTTTTGCAGCTTCTGAACTGGGAAATATTTCCGACCGGCGTTGTTATTTGCTGCTCGAAGGAAAGTGGGGGCTTCCCTTGCTTTTAATGAAAAATGTCGGGTTAAACTCCGGCTTTATGATACCGCAATACACAACGGCGGCATTGGTTACAGAAAACAAAACCCTTTGTTTTCCTTCCAGCGCCGACAGTATTCCAACCTCACTGGGGCAGGAAGATCATGTAAGCATGGGAAGCATCAGTGCAAGAAAAGTGAACCGGGTGCTGGATAATCTTGAATATATACTTGCCATCGAGCTGCTCTCCGCATGCCAGGCCATTGAGTTTCGCCGGCCATTAAAAAGTTCTGAACTGCTTGAATACGCCCATCATTACGTTCGCGAATTTGTAAGTTTTGCCGAAGAGGACAGAATTTTTGCGGATGATATCAACAAAGTAGCCGGAATTATCAGAGACTTCAGTTTTGTAGCCAAACTGAACGGGTTTGCAAAAGAAAAGGGAATTGAACTAAACCGGGGTTTTACGAATTTTGAAATATGATGTGCCCGCAGCAAATTACATATATAGCTTCAGCTATGATTTTTTTACAAAAATAATTTATGAATACGCTTGCCAACAGATATGATGCTGTTAAATACAAAACACCAACCGGAAACCGGCTAACCTGCAAAGGCTGGATACAGGAGGCTGCATTGAGAATGCTGTTAAACAATCTTAATCCCGAAGTAGCCGAGCGGCCAGATGAACTCATTGTTTATGGAGGCAGGGGAAAAGCGGCCAGAAATTTTGAAGCACTTGACAACATCATTGCCGCATTAAAAATTTTGGAAAACGACGAATCGCTGCTGATACAATCCGGTAAACCAGTAGCCATTTTCAAAACCCATAAAGACGCACCACGGGTGCTTATCAGCAATTCACAACTCGTGCCCAAATGGGCTACATGGGAGCATTTTGACGAACTGGAAAAAAAAGGCTTAATAATGTACGGACAAATGACGGCCGGCAGCTGGATTTATATCGGCAGTCAGGGAATAGTACAGGGAACTTACGAAACGTATGCTGCTGCTGCAGACAAACATTTTGGAGGTTCATTGCGGGGAACATTAAACGTTACTGCCGGTTTGGGCGGAATGGGCGGCGCACAACCGCTTGCCATTACCATGAATGATGGGGTTGCCCTGATTGCCGAAGTGGAAGAGTGGCGAATTGACAAGCGCATGGAAACAAAATACCTCGATGAAAAATGCACAGCGATCGATGAAGCCATCGACAGGGCTTTAAAATACAAAGACCGGGGAATTGCCAAAAGCATAGGCGTATTGTGCAATGCCGTTCATTTGCTGCAAAGACTGGTGGAAAGAAATATTATTCCGGATACCCTCACCGATCAAACGTCTGCCCATGACCCGCTCATCGGTTATTGGCCGCATGAAATTTCTTACAACCAGGCCAGGATCGTTCGCGAACAAAATCCTGAACAATACCTGGAGTATGCCTTCCGCAGTATGCACAGGCATGTTGAACTCATGGTCGAATTAAAAAATAAAGGGGCAATCACATTCGATTACGGAAATAATATCCGTGCAAGAGCTGAAGAGTTTCAAAAACGGGCAGGTTACGACAGACCGCAACATGAAGAAATCAAAATTATCGACTGTTTCTCGTTCCCCGGTTTTGTACCCGCTTATATAAGGCCGCTTTTTTGCGAAGGCAAAGGGCCATTTCGCTGGGCAGCTTTAAGCGGCGATCCGACGGATATTGCAGTAACAGATGAATTGATTGCAGGTATGTTTCCTCAAAACAAATCTTTACAGCGCTGGCTTAAACTGGCCAGGGAAAAGATTGCCTTTCAGGGTTTGCCTGCACGCATCTGCTGGCTCGGCCAGGGCGAAAGAGAAAAAGCCGGTCTTGCATTTAATGAACTGGTACGAACGGGAAAAGTAAAAGCGCCGATTGTAATTGGCCGCGATCATCTTGATACCGGCAGCGTAGCCTCTCCCAACCGCGAAACCGAAGCCATGCCCGATGGCAGCGATGCGGTGGCCGACTGGCCCATCCTGAATGCACTTGTCAATACAGCCGGCGGCGCCAGTTGGGTTTCGCTTCACCATGGCGGCGGCGTAGGTATGGGGTACAGCATACATGCTGGTATGGTCATTGTTTGCGACGGAACTTCTGATGCAGATGAGCGGTTGAAAAGAGTATTGAGAAATGATCCCGGAACAGGAGTGATAAGACATGCTGACGCCGGCTACGAACTTGCAAAAGAAACAGCAAAAAAACACAGTCTTGATGTGAGCGATAAATTACACAATCTTACTAAAGATGATTTAAAAGATTAAGTATTCGCTCAGCGTAATTGCCGCACTATTCGTTAAAAAAAGTGCCGGCGCACTTGACAACAATTTTGAACTCTATAACTTCCTGCCATGAAAAAAGTAAACAGAAGAAGATTTTTACTCAGCACAACAAAAGCAGCCAGCGCTGCCTTTGTTTTATCACAATTGCCTTCAGAGCTCCTCGCCGGTGCGGCTGTCGTTGAAATGCCTGTTGGTTTCCAGTCCTGGACCATCCGGGATAAACTCAGTAATGATTTTACCGGTACGCTGAAAATGATGGCCGGTATGGGTTATCAGCAGATTGAAATGTGTTCGCCCAAAGGATATGCGCAGGCTGGTTTTGGCGCATTTACAAAAATGAAAACGACCGATATTCGAAACATCATTACCGATGCCGGCCTGAGCTGCCCCAGTTGTCATTTTGGATTTGCCGAGTTCAATGATGAAAACATTGACAACAGCATTGAATTTGCAAAAGAAATGGGAATGACACAGATGATCTGCGCCGCAATTTGGCTACCGCAAACTGCTACCTTAAATGATTACCTCGTTGCGGCAGATAAACTGAATAAGGCTGCAGAAAAAATCAAAAAAGCCGGCATGCAGGCCGGTTATCATAACCACGATTTTGAATTTAAAAAACTGGATGGTCAGCTTATTTATGATGCATTGCTGGCCCGGTTTGACCCTGGTCTTGTCAAACTGCAGTTTCAGACGCAGGTCATCGTACACGGCTACAAAGCAGCCGACTATTTTACAAAACATCCGGGGCGGTTTATCTCAGCGCATTTATCTGACTGGACGGCCGATAAAAAAGAAGCTGCTGTAGGCAGCGGGATCATCGACTGGAAAGAATTTTTTTCGGCAGCCAAAACCGGGGGCATAAAAAATATTTTTGTTGAAATGGCACCGGATAAGTTTAAAGATAGCGCAGCCTATCTCCGGCAACTATAGAAATTGAAAGCAAGAATTATCCCGTTACGGGCAGGTAATTGCTATTCTTTTGCCAGAGAAAAATTGTATTTCCGCATCACTTTGCGGGGTTTACCGGTACTTAACAGAACCGGATTCAGTTGCGGCGTGCCGCTGATAAGTCTTTCTTTGATCTGTTCCTGCAAAAATTTACTTTCAGGCGAGGTCAGCACATTACTGATTGTTACTTGTCCGTCAAGTTCGATCACATAGTCAATCGTGATAAAATAGGTTCCTTTTTTAATTTTTTTATCCGGTAGTAGTTCTGTTTTCAGAATACCGGCTACAGAATCCATATATTCTTTCCAAATCCGGTTATTATCTTTTGCAACCGGCTTATCCTCTCTTTTCCCGATATCGCCATTAATTTTAGTGTTTTCCGAAGCCTCTGCACCGGGTAGGCTGCTGGCAGAATCTTTTGATGCTGCCTCCATTTTCATTCTTACCAAATTAACCGAATCGGCCCGCTTTTTACTGTTGGTATCAATCTTTGTACTCAGGTCATCCGTTTTTCTGATTACGGTGCCTGAGTCATTCTTCAGTTTGCCGCCATAGAGTAAATCTTTCAGCTTTTGGCCATTGGCAGTAAAAGATCCGGCCAGTAACAAGAGTAGTACTATTCTTTTCATATGCGTTTTTTTTGGGATCCGGTGATGCACACGCCTTCTTGTGCAAGTTAGTGAGGAATGATGTTAGCAACTTTATAAAAGACAGAAATGTATTTTATGTGCCGGAACTGAAAAATCAGAACCTATTGACCGGGCTCTATTTGAATAGAATACGAAAAAATGAACTTTAGTATCTGCGGGCAAAGTTCCGCAATATCCAGGCAGCAGCAATTGCGCACAAAACCGGATGAACACGGCTGAACACAGTGTGAATATTCTCAATCGGAAAACTGGCGGGCGGGTATCGGTATACCCGGGGAGGCATTTACAGGCCGATGACCAGCCAGAAATTCATGAATTAAATAATGGTTTTTACTTTACAAAACTCTACGCTATGCCAGTGGTAAAGTAAAAGAAAATGTACTGCCTTTGCCCGGTTCGCTTTCAATCATAAGTCTTCCGTCGTTTTTGATTAAAAAATCCCTGCAAAGCATCAGACCAAGGCCGGTTCCATTTTCGTTTCGGGTTCCGTTGGTTGTGTAAAAAGAGTTTGCGTTTATTTTTTTCATTTCATTCCTGCTGATGCCTATTCCCGAATCTCTGACATAAACTTCGGCACACAGAGGGGATTCGTTGGTGCCGATAACAATAGTTCCGCCTTCGGGGGTAAACTTGATCGCATTGGAAAGTAAATTTCTCAAAACCAGACTGATCATGTCATAGTCGGCATATGCATAAACAGGAAGACTGGTTTTCTGTTCAACGCGTATTTGCTTGGCGCTTGACTGAAGATGCAGCAACTGCGTAACCTCATACACCATTTTGCCCAAATCCAGTTTTTGCGGCCTTATCACATCTGACTGCATCTGGCATTTGGCCCACTGCAGCAGATTTTCAATTAATGATGTGGAGTAATTTAGATCGTTCAGTATATCCGGCATCATGGTTTTTATTTCCTGGGTAGACAGGTTCTGGTCGTTTGCATTCTGAAATAAATTGCGTAGGGCTACCATTGGCGCCCGCAGATCGTGTGAGATGATGGAGAATAACTTATTTTTTATCCCATCACTTTCTTTCAGTCCGGCCGCCTGCTTTTCCAGCAATTCGGCCTTCTGTGATATTATCTTTCGCTGTTCTTCAATTTCGGCATTCTTTCTTTGCAATTCCTCGTTATTCAACGTAATCTTCAATTGATGATCCAGATTTTCCCGCTTAATCAGATACAAAGCATAAAAAATATAAATGATGGCCAGCACCTGGTTCACCAGGTATACAAGGGTTGTGACCGGTTCTAACTGATAGGGATACTTTTTCCAGATTACAAAAAGAATAAAATAGCTCATCATGGACAGGCAGACGGAGTAAAGCATATACCCAAGCTCCTGCAAAAAGAAAACAGACAGAATACCATAAAGTATAAATGAAAGTTCCACCCCGGTATCCATACCGTTCATATAAACAAATCCGGTAAACAACGGATACAAAATAAAATAGCACAGCAGGGCGGCCTGATACCTGAGTTTTGCATTGAGATACAAAACAAGTACGCTGATCAGCGCCGGGAGGCTGGCAATAAGCCAGGCGCTAAACGGAAAGCCGGAATTTAGAAAAAGCTCTGAAAAAGGAACAATGGTGCCGGTGAGAAACTGAAAAAAATTTAGCTGATTAAAAATCCTGAGTTTTCTTTTTTCATAATCATCAAGTTCATGGGTGATGCCTAGGGAAAAAATGGCTTCCAGAAAAAAAAATAATTTACCGGATGCTGATCTTGCATTTTCAGACAGGTCGGGAGCTTTTAACCTTGGAAACAACCGATGCTGCAGCAGATGAAGAATGTATTCCATGAGGTCCGGCTTTAGGGTTTTAAATAAAATATTGGGTCTGAAAAATAAGAAATAATTCAACAGGTAGTAGCCGTCGGAACTTGGTATTTTTTCTGGTTCTCCGAAACATGCATTTTCACGGGTGTGCAAACAGAAAAAACCCAGGTGATTTTACCAAAATTAATGCCAGACCAGGCTTTTTGCCGCCGGCTTAATCCTTTTTTGAAAAGCGAACGGAACAAACAATTTGACAAATAATAACTTCAGAAAAAAAATAATTACACAAGCCGAATCTTTATTTGCCGGGTGACGGTATTCCGACACTCCGGGTATATGTACTTGCATTACACAAGGCTTTAATACCTGCGAATAAGAAGCAGAAAAATAAACTATAACCACTCCTCCATTTATCACAATCCAATTAGCAGAATGTTTTCCGTTTTTATAATAACCTGATTTGTAAAAAGAAAAATGAATTACCTTTCTTGCCTAAACTATTTAAAATGAAAAAGCTTCTTTTTCTTTTACCGCTGTTTGTTTCATTAGTTACGCTTGCCCAGGAAGAAAAAATTGATACAGAGGCTGTTGAAAAAATTAAAAAAGAAGGAATGCAGAATTCAAAAGTGATGAACATTGCATTTCACCTCACCGATGTAAGCGGCCCCCGGCTTACTGCCTCGCCGGGTTATATGAAAGCCGCCACCTGGGCCAAGGAAGAACTTACAAAATGGGGCTTGAAAAACGCCACATTAGAGCCGTGGGGAGAGTTTGGAAAAGGATGGGAACAAACCAAATGTTATATCGCCATGAAATCACCCTACTATGCTCCCCTGATAGCACAATCGCAGGCATGGACGGGGAGTACACCGGGTAACGGATTATTTAGCGGGGAAGTGGTATTGGTAAAAGCAGCCGACTCGGCCGAATTATTAAAATATGCAGGAAAACTGGAGGGTAAAATTGTAATGCAGTGGTCGGATGCGGTTCTTAGCCCATCCTTTGAAGCTGATGCAAAGAGATTTGACGATGCCACTCTTGAAAAAATGGCAGCGGCCGTTTCGGGGCCCAGTCAGCCATCGGAAAGAAGTTCCGGTGCAAACCAGCCGAACCAGCAACGGATGAATAGTTTACTGATGCAGCGCAGAATACGGGAACTACTGGCAAAAGAAAAGCCGGCATTAATATTAATGATGAACAGCCGTGGTACAGACGGAACAATTTTCGCATCCAGCGGAGGCGCTTATAGCAAAGACGCTGCCGTGCCGCCGGCAACACTGATGCTTTCCAGCGATGATTATTTGCGAATACAAAGACTGATAGACGCCGGCGAAAAAGTAGTGCTGGAAGCCGACGTGAAAACCCAGTTTTACTCCGATGACCTGAAAGGATATAATGTAATAGCAGAAATACCCGGCAGCGATCCGAAACTGAAAAGCGAAATCGTAATGCTGGGCGGTCACCTTGATAGCTGGCATGCCGCCACCGGCGCCACAGACAATGCTGCCGGATGTGCTGTGATGATGGAAGCTGTGCGTATTTTAATGGCAACGGGTTTAAAACCCAAAAGAACAATACGAATCGCTTTGTGGAGCGGTGAAGAGCAGGGGCTTCATGGTTCAAGAAATTATGTAAAGAACCACTTTGCCGACCCTGCCACCATGCAGCTTAAAGACGATCATGCAAAAGTTTCGGCTTATTATAATCTCGACAACGGTACAGGAAAAATAAGGGGCGTTTACCTTCAGGGCAATGAGGCTGTCCGGTCTATTTTTGCCAAGTGGCTGGAGCCGTTTGCCGATATGGATGCCAAAACATTAACAATAAACAATACCGGCGGCACCGATCACCTGTCCTTTGATGCCGTAGGAATTCCCGGATTCCAGTTTATTCAGGATCAGATTGAGTACAATACACGTACGCATCATACCAATATGGATACCTATGACCATCTTGTTGCCGATGATCTTAAACAGGCGGCCACCATCATTGCATCTTTTGTTTATCATACGGCTCAAAGGGATGAAAAACTGCCACGAAAAGAACTGCCAAAACCGCGAGGTACACAGCAAAGAGCATTTTAAAATGAGGTAAAGCGGGCTATGCCCGCTTTTTTATTCGGGCTGAGCATATACAAATTTCACCATCGCATTTTTTTGCTCTGTAGAGGTAAGGTACAGTTGATAGCGCTTATTTCCGGCCGTCACGATCATGAGTGCAGTATTGGGCGGAATTTCGCCAAGATTTTCGGCCACCATCACCACTTCATGATCTTTTTTGTTCCGATCAATGGCGATATTTATCGTAAGAGGCTTTTGCGTCAGTCTTTGCATCGACAACACCGGATTTTTGTCAACAAAAACAGAAATGGTATCGCCGTCGATCTGCGCATTATCATAAAAGTCGAGCCGAATGATGCCTGTATCTACTTTTATTTCTCTTACCAGTTCGTTTTTTCGGATGATGAGCGGAATTGATTTATCTATGTCCTTAAAAGCAGATTCAACTGTTCTCGAAAGGGTTATTTTCCCCGGCGGACAAACCGAAAAATTATTCATTGTAACGCCGCCCCAGTCTCCGCTGAGTGTTTCCATGTTCCCGGTTTTTGAGTAGGTAAGCGTGTACTTTTTAATACAGGGAACACAATCGGGCGGAACATGAAATGTAAGTACTTTTAATTCGTTGATCAAAAGGGTTTTTGTTTCTTCCGTGTACAGGCCGTCAAATTCTTCTTTTACATAATTGGCTATATCCGAAAAATGATACGACGCTCCGGTTATTTTTGTTCCGTTGATTTGTATTTGCAGTTCGATATTGTATACGCGAAAACATCCTCCCGGGTTCTGCGTTAATGTGCCCTTCCAGATGCCGCTTATATCCTGCGCCAATAAGTGCACTGAAGTAAAAATAAACCCGAATGAAAGTAAAATGTATTTTTTCACCGGAGAAAGATAGAAAGAAAAAGGCGGGTGCCCCATAAGTTTTACGGGAGCGGCTATGGCTTATCGGGAGAAACGTACCTGAAGCGTACCACTGCATTTTTCTGCTCTGTAGACGTGATGCGCACCTCATACCGTTTGTCGCCGGCGTTTACAATCATCAATGATGTGTTTGGCGGAATGCGTCCCAGATTTTCGGCCACCATCACCAGTTCATGTTCCGGGTTTTCGGCATCCATTTTTATCTTAATCGTGAGCGGGGCAGCAGTCAGCCTTTTTTTGGAAAGCATCAGCCTTTTGTCAAGATAAACAGAAATCGTGTCGTCATCAATTTCTCCGTTATCATACAGACTCACGGTTACCTCATGGGTGGTAACTGTAATGGTTTGTACCAGTTCATTAGTCCGGCTTTTCAGATCGGGCGGGGTAGGGATCACGGTTTTAGGAATGATCTTTTTTTCATCTGTAGGCAACGGTTTTTTTTCTTCTGCTTTGGCTGCCGGTTCCGTAGTGGGCCTGTTTATGTTTGATTTGGCGGTTGAATTATTTGAAGCAGGCTGATTGTTCCGGTTGGTTGCGGGCTTATTCTGCAGCGGCCTGGTAATGGCAGTGTTGTTCTTTGCAGTGGCATCAGCAGGTTTTGTATTGTTATTATTCTGCTTTTCAATTTTAGCTCTTAATGAAGGCTCAATATAAAAATCCGATGTTTTTACTTTTCGTAAATAAACCCTTCCGCCGCCGCAGTCGTCGCCTTTTTTATGTCCCAAACCATTCGTTTCAAAAGCGGAAGTAAAGGTACCTTCAAGAAATTCTTCACGGCCCGATCTGACATACACCATACTGCATTTCATAATACACACATCAGAGCCGCCGGACATTTTAACTTCTACAGTTTTTATTTCCTGAACAAGCGCTGTATCGGTAGCGGCACTGAAATAGCCGGTAAATACTGCTTTTCCGTAAAAGCTGGTATCCAGGTACGAATAGGTAACTCCGTTCAGCATGTTGCCGGCCGACTGGTCGATTTGTACTTCAAATTTATACTGGCTGCTGTTGGCGCTTATAAAATATCCGCGCCAGATGCCCGTAATATCTTGCCCATATGAAATCTTAAAAAACAAGAATCCCCAAAAAAGCGTAACCAGATGAATTGTAAAGCTTCTCATTACGCCGTAAAACTAACGAATCTGTTCGTATCAGAAACACGCGTACCGGGCAAGAGTTTGTTAATTTCCATCGGCTTTTTCGCCCGTGCTCTGAATATCCTCAATAAATTTACAAGATCATATATGTTGCCGGATGAAGTACATTTTAATTTTCACTTTTTTTCTGATGCTGAAAGCTGCTACACTTCCGGGGCAGCCGATGCCCGGCGAAAATCCTGTTTTAAAAAAACTGGACTCGGTAAAGAATTCAACGTCTGTTGCAAAACATTTTGCCGGCTTGTATTATACATCTTCTGTAAATCTTCATTCTTTCATATCAGGATCGTCTTTTCAGGATTCCGGCTTTGTGCTGCGCATGGAAAGCAGTTTCCTGTTGTTTTTCCTGGAAGCGGCAGTGGCCGATAAAAATCAAAAAAAAGTTCCGGAACCCTGGCGGGTATACTTTTCACACCCGGCTTTGTCTGAACTGCAGTTTAAACTGGCAGGCGCCAACGCACATATCAACGGCGACCTTTGGCAGGCACTGTGCCATGAATTTAACAGTGAGGAAATTAAAAGGAATAAAAAAGGATTTATAAACCTGAACCCCTCCTTCAGGAATACTTACCGGATGTTTTTTAACGATGCAGCGGCTGCTAATAAAAAAGTGGCTGTAATTCAAAAATTTTCTCTGGGGCTGGGCAAATGGTATGGCTGGCTGATGATGAAACGCTGGAGAAAACGACAGGTGAAGCTCGCAATTCTTTATTATGAAAATCCGTACCGGTTTGTAAAAAAAGAAAAAGCAATAAGCAAAAAGAAACAGAGAATCGACAGGCTTATTCTTCGCAAGCTTTGATGACAACCGTTCAGGACATTGCCCGGTCAATCATACGGGCTTTTTGAGAACTGTCCAATTGAAGCAGGTTAAAACTAAGAAAGTAAACATCTATCCACCGGATTTTAGAAAAGATAAATCGCCGCAGTTCTCTGTCATGCAGCGCTGTTTCCAATACATAAGCCTTCCATTCATCTGCGTTTCCGGTATACAATCCTATTGCCGATGTTAATTGCATCATCTCTTCAAGTTTTTTCAACGGATGTTTTCTCTTTCCCGGTCCGATTCGTTTATCTGGCTTTCCGTTGACCGGGGTAAACCAGTTATTTTTCCATAAATAGTTGCATATCTTTTTTTGCGTCCATTTCATAGAATTCATTATTTTTTCCCGGCAAAAATTTTTGCACAGATACACGGAACAGGGCATGTTCAACGAAATTTGCAGCCGCCATTCTTCATCACTAACTTTTTTTGATTTGTTCAAATGAAACCACTGCAGTTCTGCCGGAAAATTTTTTGAAGCAATTTCAAGTAAAAGGTTATCCTGAAACTGGTCATCGGCTCTGCAGTCCTGCATGTCATCGTATACCTGCATGGTGCTGATAATATTCAACCAGCCTGCAAATTCTCCTGAATAACGGTCAATATCTTTTTTAAGCAAAATGCATCTTAACTCAAGCAGCATTCTTTGTATCTCCCTGTTCTTTTTTTCATGATAAAAAAAGGCGGGTTTTTTATCCTGCTTCAGTTGTACGGGCAGTTCGTTTATATCGTGAATGTACGTGTCAAAACAATGATTGCAGCAGGCTCTGATTTTTTCTGCAGCCGGCCAGGAAACTGAGTGACTAACTTTACGGAGCCTGCTATTTATCAGATGCAGCAGATCTTTCAGTAAACCGTAAAATCGCCTGTAAGTGATATTGTACTTTTCATTCTTTTTTTCCCAAACCTGCGGCGGCAGCAAATTGAAAAGATCGAAACTATATTCCAGTTCAGGGTAACGGTCTTTACCCGGTTTTATGCTCAGGTAAAAGCGGTTGTTATTTACAACCAGCAACTGGCGTACATAACATTTGCCCAGTTCATTGCCCAGCCCGTCAATAAACTCATCGCCAAAGAGCAGCGCCAGACAGGTAAGATCGGCGATAAATGTATTCACCGCATTTTTTCCAAAGGCCGGTTTTTTGAAAAGAAAAACATTGTAGGCGAAAGACCCCTTTGCAATGTTTTCCCACAGCTGCGGAAAATGCGGTAGTTGCAATGCCGCCCGAAAAAAAGGGGTGCGGGTAAGAAAATAATTTCGCAGCCGGTTCGGCTGCCACAAATACACATAAAAATTCAGGGGATTGAACCAGTGAGCAATCTCATTGGCAATGTTGGGCTGCTCACCGATGTTCCGAACAGCGTGTAAGGTAGTAGCCTGTCGGTCGGATATAAAAAAATCCTTCGCTCTGTATGCGGTTAGTAAAGAATGGTGGCTCAAATTGATTTATTATTCATACAAGATAATCAATCAAAATTATCTTGCAAGATAGAGCAGAAAGGTATTTTTGATCCCGAACTGTGGGCAGAGTTTGTTACCTTCGCAGCCTTAAATTTTTGGGTTAGCAATGATAAGCATTACATTTCCGGATGGGGCAGTACGGCAATACGAAAAAGGTGTTACGGCGCTGGATATTGCCAGGTCACTATCCGAAGGTCTTGCCAAAAAAGTGCTTTCGGCCAACGTAAGCGGCGAAGTGTGGGATGCCACACGGCCCATCAATGCCGATGCCACCCTTACACTGCTTACCTGGGATGATAATGATGGAAAAAAAACTTTCTGGCATTCATCGGCGCATCTGATGGCCGAGGCAGTGGAAGATCTTTTTCCGGGAGTAAAATTCTGGGTAGGCCCGCCGGTAGAGAATGGGTTTTATTACGATATGGATCTCGGAGGCCGAAAGATAACGGAAGATGACCTGGCGGCTATTGAAAAGAAAATGGCGGAACTGGCGAAAAAAAACAATAGCTATACGCGTCAGGAAATTTCAAAAAAAGACGCTGTTAAATATTTTACCGATAAGGGGGATGAATACAAACTCGATCTGCTGGAAGGACTCAATGACGGAGAAATCACTTTCTATACACAAGGAAAATTTACCGATCTGTGCCGGGGTCCGCATATTCCCCACACAGGCCTTATAAAAGCTATTAAGCTTACCAACATTGCCGGTGCCTACTGGAAGGGAGACGAGAAAAATAAACAACTTACCCGCCTCTATGGCATAACCTTTCCTAACCAAAAACAACTGGACGAATATCTTGCACTGCTGGAAGAAGCCAAAAAAAGAGATCATCGAAAACTGGGTAAAGAACTGGGAATATATACCATGGATGACGATGTGGGGCCGGGCCTCATAATGTGGATGCCCAATGGCGCCATTATTATTGAAGAACTGGAAAAGCTGGCAAAAGAAACCGAGCTGAACGCGGGATACAAAAGGGTGGTAACGCCACACATTGCAAAAGAAAGCATGTACATTACCAGCGGGCATTTGCCCTATTATGCCGATAGCATGTACCCGCCCATGGAAATGGAAGGGGAGAAGTACTATCTGAAGTCGATGAACTGCCCGCATCACCATAAAATATTTGCGGCCGAACCAAAAAGCTACCGCGATCTGCCCTACCGGATTGCCGAATACGGCACCGTGTACCGGTATGAACAAAGTGGCGAACTATTTGGCCTGATGCGGGTAAGATGCCTGCACATGAATGACGCCCATATTTACTGCACCAAAGATCAGTTCAACGACGAGTTCAGGGCCGTGAACGATATGTATCTGAAGTATTTTAAGATTTTTGGAATTGAAAAATATGTAATGCGGCTTTCTTTACACTCCAAAGACAAACTGGGTATAAAATACGTAAATGAGCCCCAACTGTGGATAGAAACCGAGGAAATGGTAAGGAATGTGCTTAAAGAATCAAATATTCCCTTTGTAGAAGTTCAGGACGAAGCGGCATTTTACGGCCCCAAGATCGACGTTCAGATATATAGTGTTATAGGCCGTGAGTTTACCCTGGCCACCAACCAGGTTGATTTTTCGCAAGGCAGAAGCTTTAAACTGGAATATTCTACGCCGGATAACAAAACCGAAACACCGCTTATTATTCACCGCGCCCCGCTGGGTACACACGAAAGGTTTATCGGCTTTCTGCTGGAACATTATGCAGGCCGGCTGCCCGCCTGGCTGGCGCCCGTACAGGTAAAAATTTTGCCCATCAGTGATAAATTTTTGGAGTACGGTAAAACAATTTTACAGCATTTAAAAAAAGCGGATATTCGTGCTGAAATTGATGACCGTAACGAAAAGATAGGTAAAAAAATACGAGATGCGGAAATCATGAAGGTGCCTTACATGCTTGTTATTGGTGAAAAAGAGATGAGCGAAGGAAAGGTTTCGGTTCGCAAACAAGGCGTTGGCGATGCAGGAATAAAAAGCCTGGATGAGTTTTCGACCGAATTGGTGAGGGAGATCAAAGAAAGAAAAAGCATTTAGAAAAACAGTAACCCTCTGACCCTGGCAGAGGATTTATCATTTAAAATTTTTATTGCCTCCGTTCAGGGCAGGTGGTGTACAACTATGGCAGTTTCAAAAGGTGATTTTAAACCCGGTGGTGGCGGGTTCAACAGACCAGGAGGTGGTTTGAGAGGAAGATTTATGCCGCGCAAAGAAGCAGAACACCGTATAAACAATTTCATAAGAGTACCTGAAGTACGGCTGGTGGGCGACAATGTTGAAATCGGCGTCTATTCAACGCAGGAAGCATTAAGGCTGGCACAGGAACAAGGCCTCGATCTGGTAGAAATTTCGCCAACAGCCAGTCCTCCGGTTTGTAAAATAATTGACTACAATAAATTCCTTTATGATAAGAAGAAGAAGGAAAAGGAAATGAAGGCAAAGAGCAAAACTTCGGAAGTAAAGGAAATAAGATTTACCCCCAATACCGACGACCACGACTTTGAATTCAAATCGAAGCACGCCGAAAAATTTCTGAAAGAGGGAAATAAAGTAAAAGCCTACGTTCAGTTCAAGGGAAGAGCAATACAATTCAAAGACAGGGGCGAACTGTTGCTGCTGAAATTTGCCGACAAACTAAAAGAGGTGGGTATGCTGGAGCATATGCCCAAGCTGGAAGGCAAGCGAATGCATGCGATCTTTGTTCCGAAGGGGAAGAAAAAATAACCAATATGATACTGATAACCCGGGGGGCAACTCCGGGTTATTTTTTTAAAACCGCAATCAATCGCCTAATTCAAAATTTAAAAAAATGAAACCACTTCTTTTTTCCCTGCTCGCAGCAGCTATGTTGATAGCTTCCTGTCAAAATGCAGATAAACAAGCGCCTCAAATCGCCGGTGATTTTTGTAATTGCTTCAGTAAACTGGAAAAAAGTATGAGTGCCGACTCAAAAAATATGATTATCACCGCATCCAATTCGGCAGCACCCGAAAAAAGCCTTGAACAAGGCATACTGGCGCTTGACGAAGAAAATCAGATCAGGGTTTCTCAGGAAATGATCGCATTAAACGACCTGGCAAACGAAAACAGCGAACTGGGCATTTGCATGAAAAAAGTGGAAAAGAAATATGAAAATTCTCTTACCCGCGACAAGAAAAAATTTATGGAAAAAGTGGTGGCCGAAATGGAGGCCAAAGGTACTTGCAGTTTAACCGCCGCCTTCATGCGTATCGGGTTAAAAACGGGCAACTTTGACAAATAGCCCCTTCCAGCCCCCGCTAACTATTTTTTAAGATAAGGCTTGCCCGGTAAGCAATCTGCCTTATCTTTGCCGCCCCAATATCAATAAGTTCTTACATATTTATTGGGAATCATTGCCTGAAGAGGCCCGACAAGGGTCCCGGCTGTACGGGAACGCCTCAAAGGAAAAACGAAAAGCATCAAAAATGCCTAAGGTAAAAACAAATTCCAGCGCCAAGAAGCGCTTTAAGGTGACTGCCACCGGCAAAATCACCCATCAAAAATCTTTCAAGCGTCACATTCTTACCAAGAAATCAAAAAAACGTAAGCGGGCCCTTGCCAAAGACGGCCTCGTAAGCAAGGCTAATCTTGACTTTGTAAAACGTCTTTTGAGGCTGAAATAAGAAGTCAGAGGCTAGATGGCGAAATCCTATTTACGGCCCCCGATTTCAGACATTAAATCATCAATTAAAAATCTAAAATCATTCAGATATGCCCCGTTCGGTAAATTCTGCTGCCAGCAAGGCCCGCAGAAAAAAAATATTAAAGCAGGCGAAAGGTTTTTATGGCAAACGTAAAAATGTATATACCGTTGCTAAAAACGTAGTGGAAAAAGGTATGACCTATATGTATGTAGGTCGTAAGTTGAAAAAAAGAAGTTACCGCCAGCTCTGGATTGCCCGTATCAATGCCGCAGTAAGAGAAGAAGGGTTAACCTACTCGGAGTTTATCAATAAGCTGCAGAAGCATGGAATTGAAATGGACAGAAAGATACTGGCTGACCTGGCCATGAACAACCCTGAAACATTCAAAAACCTGGTTGCAAAGGTAAAATCCTGAAAAAGCCTGTACCGGTATTTCGAAACCGCCCGATCCTGAACTGTGCCGGAAACGGGCGGTTTCGCATCTCTGGTATTTGTAAAAAGTTGGAGCCGGTATTTGTCTAAACAATAATTTTGCCGGTAATTTTTAAATTAACCCTCCGGCACACGCATGAACAATACCTACAGCGACCTCGTTCAGCAAACATTTAATTTTCCCCAGGAAGGTTTTGAGGTAAGCGACGGATACCTGCAATACAACGGACTTGACCTGAAATCGCTGATCGATAAATACGGAACCCCCCTTAAACTAACCTACCTGCCCAAAATAGGGATGCAGATTAAAAAAGCCAAACAGATGTTTTCGCTTGCTTTCAAAAAACATCGCTATGAGGGCAAATATTTTTATTGTTATTGTACAAAAAGTTCTCATTTCAGCTTTGTGGTGGAAGAAGCGCTGAAGCATGATATACATCTTGAAACCTCCTATGCCTATGACCTCGAGATCATCAAAAAGCTATACGAACAGAAAAAAATCACAAAAGACATCCATATCATTTGCAACGGCTTTAAGCAAAAAGGATATACCCGGCGCATAGCCCACCTGCTGAATTCGGGATTTTATAACCTGATACCCGTACTGGATAATAAAGAAGAGTTGAAGGAATACGCAAAAGGGGTAAAAGTGCCATTCAAACTCGGCATCCGCGTGGCAGCAGAAGAAGAACCCACTTTTCCTTTTTACACTTCGCGACTTGGAATAAGGGCAAAAGACATTCTGGAATTTTATGTAGATCGCATCGAGGGGTATGAAAGCAAGTTCCAGTTAAAAATGCTTCATATTTTTCTGAACAAAGGCATTAAGGACGATATTTACTACTGGAGCGAACTGAATAAGATCATTAATCTTTACTGCCAGTTAAAAAAAATATGCCCCGAACTGGACTCAATCAACATCGGAGGCGGTTTTCCGATAAAGCATTCGCTAGGATTTAACTACGATTACCAGTTCATGATCAATGAAATTGTACGAAACATTAAGGTGGCCTGCAAAAAAGCAAAAGTGCCGATGCCAAATATTTTTACGGAGTTCGGAAGTTTTACCGTAGGTGAAAGCATGGCGCACATTTACAGTGTGGTCAGCGAAAAAAGGCAAAATGACCGGGAAAACTGGTATATGATCGATTCTTCTTTTATCACCACATTGCCCGATACCTGGGGCATCGGAGAACGATTTCTGCTGCTGCCGATAAACAAGTGGGACTCGGAATACCAGCGGGTAGTTTTAGGCGGAATTACCTGTGATAGTCACGACTATTATGATTCGGAGGAGCATATTAACGAAGTTTTTTTACCGAAAATAAATAATGGAGAACCTCTCTATCTCGGATTCTTTCATACCGGCGCCTACCAGGATCAGATCAGCGGCTATGGAGGCATCAAACACTGTCTTATTCCTTCTCCGAAACATGTGATTGTCGGGTACGACAAAAACGGAAAATTGACCGACTGGCTGTACGCAAAGGAACAAACTGCGCAGAGCATGCTAAAAATACTCGGGTATATAAAATAGCCTCAGCTATTAGTTTAAATCGCGTCAGCAACTGGCCGCAACAGCGAGTATGGCCATTACAACAACCGCCTGTATAATTGTTGCCCGCTTCATGAATATAGATTCTATTTTTAATTCACCAATCCTTTTGCCGTAAAATCTTAAATAAGGTTAACATGAAGCAGTTTTTAATTTTATTAACAGCAATAGTCTTATCCGCGGTGCACGCAGCCGCACAGTCAGCAGAAGACTCAGTAAAGCAGGTGATCAATACGCTTTTTGAAGGAATGAAAAATGCGGACGCCTCCGCAATAACTAGCGCTTTTGCCGACAGCGCCGTGCTGCAGACAATAATAAGAACCAAAGAAGGCGAGAATAGGGTACGAACTGAAAGTGTATCCGCATTTTCAGCATCAATAGGCAGCCTTGAAAAGGGCGCTGCCGATGAGCAAATCCGGTTTGAGACTATTAAAATCGATGGCCCGCTGGCCATAGTATGGACACCTTATAAATTTTACTTTAAAGGGAACTTCAGCCATTGCGGAGTTAACTCCTTTCAACTGGTGAGAATAAAAGGGCAATGGAAAATTCAATACCTGATTGATACGCGGCGGAAGCAGCATTGTGACTAATCTCAATCATTTTCCTTTGAGCCGGTATTTTTTATTAACCTTTGGATTGGTAAAATAATTATTGAGTTCTTCCTCAGACATGGTGCTGGCGGTCACATCCACCGGTACATCCAGCAACTGAATTTGAATCTGTTTCAATTCATCTTTTAGTCTTGATGTTTTCTTTAATAAATCAATGTCTTTATTACCCACCCGCATATTGTCCCGTACCATATACTCCAGTCGTTTGATAGATGTGCGGATCAGGGAAGCCTGATTTTGTTCAATAATTTTATTGGGGGCCGTAGCTTCTTTAACAGGAACCAGTGCAACGCCTACACTGGGTAAAACTTTCCCCGTATTTTTAGCCCCCTCATCGGACGAAGTGTTTAAAATAGTTCCGGCCAGCGCCGTAGTTCCCGAAGTAAGATCAAAAGCGGTACGGGTAGTTTTTGTTTTTTTCAATCGTTTATCCAACTGAAGGAATGTGTATTTTAACTGTAATACATAGGTTTCGATATTTTTTACCAGCTGATCAAACTCCCTGTTGGCAACCGGATAATTCAGAGCGTCTTTAACAACAAGCCGCACGGTAGCCGTATCTTTAGCCCTGAATTTTGTAGCGCCAATAAAACTCAGGTTGATTATTTTCACTTTCGCTGAATCCGTTTCCCTTACAAATTCGTATCCCGGAGTCCAGGAAAACTCATCGTTGCATTTTTGTACAAGCCCGAAATCGGAAATAGGCAGGCTGCTTACAAACAAGATATCTTCGATCGGGAAACTGCCGGTTTCGCATAAAATGCGAAAAGAGACCGGTTCGCCCTCGTCGACGACTACGGTGCTGCCCACCGTAGGTTTAACCTTTGATGGTATAATTTCGGTATTGTAAAACACAAGGGTTATCGAAGTGTCGACATGCTGTGCCGGATCGTGAAGGTTCTGAACACCAAGATTTACTTTATACTCTACATCATATTGCAGCTTACCGGTAAGAAAAAAAGACTTATCAGCCTTAAAACTCAGCAGGCCGTTATCCTTATTAATTTTCAAGCCTACCGGCGAATTTTTCAGGTACCAGTAGTATTCTTTTGAATCCCGGTTGATCTGAAACTGGTAATTCAGGGTGGAGTCCACATGTACTGTAAAAAAGGGGCTAAGATTGACAATCCGCAAAACGGAATCAGGATTTGCAGCCGGTATAAGGGTATCGCCAATAACCTGCCCGAACGAATTTAGTAAAACAGAAAAAAAGAAAAATAACGCTATAGCCGGTTTTTTCATTCTTCGAGTAGTTGTATGGTAAAACGACTGCAAGTTAAAATTATTTGCCGGCAACGGGGTATGATTTGCCACTTGCAAAAACAAAAAACCCATCCCGAAGAATCGGGACGGGGTGTAAACCAAAACCAACTGCTTATGAGAAACTTTTCTATTGCTTTATAACAAGAAAAAATGTTTTTAGTTTATTTTAATTTCTTTGGCTGATTCTTTGACATCTGCTTTGCGCGGAAGGTTTAATACCAGCACACCATTGATGTAAGAAGCGCTAATACCCGTTGCATCTACATCCTCATCAATTGTGAAAGAACGCTTAAAATTCTTACGAACAAACTCCGAGCGAATGGTTTTACCCTCTTCTTTAGACAACTCTTTTTTTACTTCGGCTGAAATTGTTAGCAGATTTCCTTCCAGATTTACTTTAAAATCAGATTTGTCAAATCCGGGAGCCACCACTTCCAAAGTATACTGGCTTTCATTTTCCCTGATGTTTACCGGCACAAAAGCACCAAAGGACGGAAATACATCCTTGGCTAGTTGCGGCAAATCACTCATGATGTCATCAATCAATCCGGAAATTGAATTTTCTAATGGTTTCCTATTAAATTTTACGAAAGTCATTGTTGTATAGTTTTAAATGATAAAATAATTGCGAGGAAACATTTTCAAATCACATACCATTACCGGAGTAATAATTTTCATCTGCCTCTTTCGCTGGATTTATGTTGCCTTAGCGACAAAAATTCCGAAAGCCGGAAAAATTTCTGCCAGAATTACCTGTTTATTATCTGATAAGAATTATGATTGAAGTTTTTTGGTAACTTTGCCCTCCATTAAAACAAATAAAGAAAAATGTATCCTGAAGAAATTGTAATCCCGATGAAGGAAGAGTTGACGGAAAACGGATTTACCGAATTACTGACAGCCGACGAAGTAAATGCACAGTTGTCCAAAAAAGGTACTACGCTGATAATGATCAACTCTGTGTGCGGGTGCTCGGCCGGCACAGCACGGCCTGGGGTGCTTATGGCAATATTCAACAGTCCTAAAAAACCTGATTATTTAACTACCACCTTTGCAGGATACGACATTGAGGCTGTAAACAAGGTAAGGGAGCATTTACTGCCGTATCCGCCTTCTTCTCCATCTATAGCTTTATTTAAAGACGGACAACTGGTTCACTTTATTGAAAGGCATCAGATTGAAGGAAGACCTGCCCAGGTAATTGCCAATAACCTGATAGGAGCGTTCAATCAGTATTGCAATTAAGGGATGTAAATATCCTGTTCCTTTTATGGAAGAAGCAGCAAATTGCAGCTGCTTTAATGAATTTCGTTAGTATATTCGTTGATTTGTAAAACCGGGCCAACTAATGTATCCAAATTTGTACTATGCTTTTAAAGACCTTTTTGGCGTTAATTGGCCTGTACTAAAAATTGTAAACACGTTTGGTTTTTTTGTTGCACTATCACTTATACTTGCTGCAGTTCTGCTCACAATCGAATTACGCAGAAAAAGCAAACAGGGTTTTTTGAAGCCCACCGAGATGGAAATAACAGTTGGTAAGCCGGCATCAATTTCTGATTTACTTATAAATTTTTTCCTGGGGTTTGTGATGGGCTTCAAGATCATCGGATGGTTTCTGCTTGATGAATCAGCTACCAATGATCCGCAGGCATTTATTTTTTCAACTATAGGTAGTTGGCCTGCTGGTATCGCCCTGGGTTTATTGCTGGCCGGTTTAAAATGGTGGGAAAAAAAGAAACAAAAACTTGCCAAACCTGAAACCCGGAAAATTCGCATCTGGCCCCAGGACCGCGTTGGAGAAATTACGGTTTTGGCCCTTGTTTTTGGCCTGCTTGGCGCAAAGCTTTTTGACATTTTTGAAAACTGGAATGATTTTTTGCAACGCCCATCCAGTTATATCTTTTCTGCGGGCGGTCTCACTTTTTACGGAGGTTTAATTCTTGCAGCCATCGCCATATTGTGGTACACAAGGCGCCATCAGATAAATACCTTACATTTTATTGACGCCACAGCACCCGGATTAATGCTGGCATATGGCGTTGGTCGTATTGGCTGCCAGTTGGCCGGAGACGGCGACTGGGGCATTGTCAACACATCGCCAAAACCCTTTTCCTGGCTTCCGGACTGGATGTGGGCATATAATTACCCACACAACGTAAATGAAATCGGAGTGCCTATACCCGGGTGCACAGATACAAAATATTGCATGCAACTGGCTGAGGCTGTTTATCCAACCCCGTTTTACGAAACCGTTGCCTGCATTATCCTTTTTTTGCTTCTATGGTCGATCCGAAAAAGACTAAAAGTGCCGGGTACATTGTTTGCCATATACCTGATGCTAAATGGACTGGAGCGGTTTTTTATTGAAAAAATAAGGGTAAACCAAAAAATGAATTTTTTGGGGTTTCACCCAACCCAGGCCGAAGTCATATCAACGCTCTTATTTTTGAGTGGTATTTTTTTGTTTTTTTATTTACAAAACAAGTCAAAAAAAACGACGGAATAACTAGTTATCCAGAATATTATAAGAAATAATGATGACAGCACAGTCGAATAAAAACCAGTCTGGGACTGCATTCTGCGTTACAATTGAAATTCTGCCGACATTGATTGAAAGTTTTTTCCACAACGACTATGAGAAACCGGATTTCTGATGTATTTTTGCCAATGGTCTTGAATTGCAATTAACTTACCCTTTGCAACCTTCCTAGAACAAACCAGGTCTGGAAATCGTTATTGTATTATTGTAATTTTTAGTTATGCGGCAGCTTAAAATAGCTACTCAGATTACGAACAGAGATTCGCAGGCAGTAGAGAAGTATTTACAGGAAATTTCAAAGATCCCCATGATCACTCCCGAAGAGGAAACCACTTTGGCTCAACGGATTAAAATGGGTGATCAGAAAGCTTTGGACAAACTGGTACAGGCCAACCTCCGTTTTGTTGTGTCTGTGGCAAAACAATATCAGCATCAGGGGCTTTCTTTGAGCGATCTTATCAATGAAGGAAACCTGGGGCTAATTAAAGCAGCTCAGCGATTTGATGAAACCAAAGGTTTCAAATTTATTTCCTACGCAGTCTGGTGGATTCGTCAATCCATATTACAGGCGCTTGCCGAGCAAGGCCGGCTTGTAAGACTTCCGCAAAACAAGATTGGCACATATAACAAGGCTAATAAAGCCTATATGGCTTTTGAACAGGAACATGAAAGGGAGCCCAGCACCGAAGAACTGGCTGATATTCTTGAAATGAGTGAAACAGAAATTAATAATATCTTTCAAAGTAATACCAGACATACATCGCTTGATGCACCGGTACACGAAGCAGAAGATGTAGCTATGGGCGATTTGCTGGAAGGTGGAGATGATACGGACGAAGATGTAATGAAAGATTCTCTCAGAAATGAAATACGAAGAATTCTCAAGTCTCTGAGTCCCAGGGAAGCTGAAATTGTTAATGCTTATTTTGGCTTAGATGGAGAAAATGGTGTCACCATTGAACAGATTGGCCAGAAGTACGATCTTACCAAAGAACGCATCCGCCAGATTAAAGAAAGAGCAATCAAGCGCCTGCAAAAGGCCCGCTACAGCAATGCTTTAAAGGCATATCTGGGATAACTTCAGCGTATAGTTCCGCAATTGTGGAATTAACGATAGCAAATTGATGGGTTATTTTAAAACAGTCCCGGATACTATCCGGGGCTGTTTTATTTTTGTTATAACAAGCGATTAGCCAACTTTTGAAGGTCTTAGCTGGTTATCTTTACAAATCTGATTCATGAAAAGGAATACTGTACCAATACTCCCGCTTTTCATTTTTATTTTGTGGGGATGTGAAAAAACGGCAAATATCCGGTTGAAAGACACGGAGCCCAAACTGGTTGTAGAAGCAACAATAGAAAACGGACAGGCCCCGATAGTTATCCTTTCCCGAAGTTTAAATTATTTTTCTTCCATCAACCCGACCATAATCGAAAATAACTTTGTACGGTTTGCAGAAATCTATATTTCCAACGGTACAAAAACGCATCGTCTGAAAGAATATTCAAAACTGGTAGGGGGACAGGTGAAAATTTATTATTATTCCATCGATACTTCTGACCTGGCTACTGCCTTTAACGGCGAGCTGAATACTACTTACTCGCTAAGAATTCTTTCGGAAAATAAAGAATATACTGCCACAACTACCATACCTAATTTAACACGCAGGGTAGACTCTCTATTTTGGAGACCCGCACCGCCTGGCAATAAACCCGAAAAGGTAGCCGTATACGTAAGAGCGAAGGATCAACCGGGTTTCGGCGATTATGTAAGATATTTTACAAAAACAAACAGCGAACCTTTTTACCCGGGAATTAACTCCGTTTTTGATGACCAGATTATTGACGGAATATCGTACCAAATTCAGGTAGAAAGAGGTGTTGACCGAAATACAGACAGGGAAGATGATTATGTTTATTTCAACAAAGGCGACACGGTAACATTAAAACTGGCTAACATCGATAAATCAACCTTCGATTTCTGGAGAACAATGGAATTTGCATATGCCAACCTGGGAAATCCGTTTTCCACACCAACAAAGATTTCCGGAAATATTTCGAATGGTGCTCTGGGATATTTTGGCGGTTACGCAGCACAATTTCATACCATTATTATACCTAAATAATAGCGGTATCGCCGGGTTGCACTGGTCGTTTGTAAGACGGACTTCTATCTCTAATTCACTTAAATTTGCCCGAAACAAAATAGTTCAGCATGGGAGTATCAACAGCAGGAGAAAAAGTACATTGCCTCATTATTGGTTCCGGGCCGGCCGGATATACTGCAGCTATTTACGCAGCCCGTGCCAATATGAAACCGGTGCTGTACCAGGGTATTCAGCCCGGCGGACAGCTAACCATTACTACTGAAGTAGAAAATTACCCCGGATATGCTGATGGAATTCAAGGCCCGGAAATGATGGTTCATTTCGAAAAACAGGCGGCTCGCATGGGCGCTGATATCCGCTTTGGCATCGCCACTAAAGTTGACTTTTCAAAGCAACCCTTCAAAGTATGGATCGATGAAGAAAAAATAATAGAGGCTGATGCGGTCATCATTGCCACGGGAGCATCGGCCAAATGGCTGGGGATTGAGAGCGAACAACGGCTTAACGGATTTGGAGTAAGCGCCTGTGCCGTATGCGATGGTTTTTTCTTTCGCGGAAAAGAAGTAGCCATAGTGGGTGCCGGCGATACTGCCGCAGAAGAAGCTCTGTATCTGAGCAAACTCTGCTCCACTGTTCATATGCTAATCAGAAGAGATGAAATGAGAGCCAGTAAAATAATGCAGGAAAGGGTATTTAAAACTGCAAACATAAAAATCTACTGGAATACCGAAACAGATGAAATACTGGGTGACAAAAAGGTAGAAGGAGTAAAAGTTAAAAATAATAAAACGGGAGAAAAGCACACAATACCGGTCAGTGGCTTTTTTGTTGCCATTGGGCACCAGCCAAATTCTGAAATTTTCAAAGGTTGGCTGGATATGGACGAAACGGGCTACATCAAAACAGTTCCCGGAACTACGCGAACCAGTGTTGAAGGTGTATTTGCATCGGGCGACGTTCAGGATAAAGTGTACCGGCAGGCAGTAACCGCCGCAGGAACGGGATGTATGGCCGCGCTGGATGCAGAACGGTATCTGAGCGCCAAAGGAATTATTTAATTTTCAGTTACGATAAACGCCAGTAAACCCAGTACGATGAAAGAAGACTCGCTTGTGTGTATAGAAATTAAAGAAGCTCATTTTTTTGCCTACCACGGATTATATGAACAGGAAAAGAAAACAGGAAACCGGTTTCTCGTTGATGTTTCTGTGTATTACCATCCTGCTGAAAACAACCCGATAGAACACATAGAAAAAACGGTGGATTATGCAAAGCTGTTTCAGATCGTAAGTAAAGAAATGGCCATACCCAGAAATCTGCTGGAAACGGTAGCATTTACTATTTGCGGTAAAATAAAGGAAGTGTTCCCGAAAGTGTACGAAGTAAAAGTCACAATTTCCAAAATTAATCCGCCTATTCCTGATTTCTCTGGCAGGGTTTCTGTAACTTATACAAAGCGATTCCCAACTCTATGATAAAAAAGTTCTGCAGTGTATTTCTTTTATTTATATGCGCCGTTTCTGCGGCACAGGATGCAGAAACTTTAATTAAAGAAGCCGATCAGCTTGAAGCCTCTCTCAAAGAAACGGCGGCTTATGATAAATTCAAACAGGTACTGAAAGTATCGCCCAGAAATTATTATGCCCTGTGGAAGTGCAGCGAACTTTGCAGCCGGATCGGAAGAAGACAGCCTACGCGGGAAAAACAGCTGGATTTTTATAATGCAGGAAAAATTTATGCCGAAGCTGCCATTAAAGCCGATCCGAAGAAAGCCGATGGATACTATGCGCTTTCAGTGGCGATGGGCCGCCTGGCTATGATGCAAAACGGCAGCGAAAGAGTAAGGTCTGTGAAAGCGATAAAAGATAATGCAGATAAAGCGCTTCAGATAAATGCCAACCATGGCAGGGCCTGGCATGTGCTGGGCAAATGGCATTACGAAGTAAGTAACCTGAATGCAATTGAAAAAGCAGCTTTGAAAATTATTTATGGCGGATTACCCAAAGCGTCTATTGCTGAATCAATCAAAGCCTATGAAAAAGCAAAAAGCCTGGAACCCGTTTTTGCATTGAACAACCTGGAACTGGCCAAGGCCTATCACCGGAATGATCAGGATGATAAAGCAATTGCACTCCTGAAAGCCCTTCCTTCTATTCCGGATAAAACCGAAGATGATAAAAGAATTAAAGAAGAAGGAAAAAAACTGCTGGAAAAACTTTTGAAATGATCAAATAACTTTTTTTTCCCATCGCCGGCTTCTTATATATATAAATGAAAGCAGCAAAAGAATTGTCCAGTACAACCACTCACTCATCCAGCCATAAATTAACGAAAGCTGGTATTTTTCCAATACAAGATAAACATAGATGCTGTAAAGCAGTATAGCCACGGTTTCGATTAAAAAGGTCATACGGCTGTTTCCTGTTCCGGTTACGGCGTTAAGCCATACTGTACCCATAGACATCAGCACCATTGCAGCCGAAACCACCCGTACTACCGGTATAGCCTCATTTATAAATGCTTTATCCTGACCGAAAATTGAAATAAAAAGACCCGGCACAATATTCAGAAAAATGCATATGACGATGGCTATCCCGGCGCTGATATGAATAATCTTATTGATAAGAGGAATCACTTCTTCCTTTTTTCCCTGGCCGATGATATTACTTACCATCGCATTGGCAGTAGCTGCAAATGCCCATGATATTACCCCAAATGCGCCAAAGATGTTTCGCATGATATTAGAAATACCCAATCCCGTAATATGGGTATTTCGTTCAATAAGCAGATAAAAATACCACCAGCTGATAATGCTGAAAGCATGCTGAAACATCAATGGCGCAGAAATCGAAAACACAAGCGGCAGCCTTTGCCTGTCCCAGCCAAAGTGCCGGAATAATGAAAATCGTTTACTGATTCCTTTTCGCTGAATAACCAGATAAATTACAAACATGCCCGTAAATTCGGCAATGACCGATGCCACAGCAGCTCCGTTGAAACCCATAGCAGGCAATCCCAGCTTACCAAAGATGAGGAGATAGTCGAGAACAATATTTGTTATGGCTTCGGCCAGTGTACCCGTCACCAGGTATTTGCTCTGATTGGTACCTACCAACAAAGCATTTCGCATCTGATAAACAAAAAGGAAGGGGAGGCCCCAGATGCGTATCTTCAAAAAGTCGGTATAGTGATGCAGCGTATCCGTATCTTTTATCACCCGCTTTAATAAAAGCGGCGTAATAAAATAGGTAATAAGAATCCCAGCAGCAGCCAGCATCAGGCCCACAACAATGCCCTGATTAAAGAATCGCCCGATCTCATCAGGCCTGTTTTCCCCGGCCCGGCGGGCTATCAAAGTTTGCAGCCCGTTGTTTAAGCCAAACCCGACCGATGCAAATATGAGGTAATACACACCGGTTATAGCGGCAAAACCCAGCGATTCGGTACTGAAATGCCCCAGAAAAATATTATTTGTAATAAAATTCAGCTGAGGCACCAGCATGGCAAAACTGATTGGCATAGCCAGTTTTATAATCTGCCTGTACGAAGCTTCAACCTGCAATGATGGATGCCCATTACCCATTTTATTCAAAAAAAGTGGTGCAAGCTACACTTTATAAAGTAGATTTATAGAAACAGAATATTAGATTTTTGTTCTATTATTGCCGGACTAATCAAAGGAATTGAAGACTCTGTATTCTATCAATGACAATTACAAACCCGATCCCCGTTCCGATTGTCTGCTACTGGAAGCGGGAAACGGTTTTCTCAGCTTTGGAGTAATAAACACGAAAGAGAAAAAACTATTCCGGTTCGAACATTACATTGCCGATAGAATCAATGAGGATATTTTTACCCCCTGTACTGAAACACATCCGGATTGGTATAACACCGATTATGCGCATGCTTTCAGTTTTTTTACGGATAAAAACCTGCTGGTACCCTCGTCGTTTTACCATGATGGGGTGGCTACAGCGGCTTCTGCTGTATACGGGCAGAAGCAGAAACAGGACTATATTAATACCCTGAAACTTTACAATATTTATTGTATTCCGGAAAAAATATCCAATAAAATGATGCTCCTGCCCCCCAAAGCAGAGCTATGGCATTTTTTTTCCGTTTGTCTGAACAAGGCATCCCACAGCACAGCAGATGTATTTTATCTTGAATTCAGATCACAGGAGTTTTTTATTACTTTCTTTTCAAAAACCGGTTTGCAGCTGTGCCAGTCCTATAACTATTCTGCTCCGCAGGATGTACTCTATTACCTGCTGAAGATATGCGAATGCTTCAGTGTGCACCGGGCCGGCCTGAACCTGATACTTTCCGGTTTTATTGAAAACAAGTCAACCATTTACCACGAATTATCAAAGTATTTTTTGAATATCCGTTTCAGTTCTTTGCCCGAAAGTGTAACCGCAGATCCGGCTTTTGCTGAATACCCGGCGCATTATTTTTCATCGATCTGTAATCTTGCCACATGCGTATCATAGGAGGAGCAATGGGAGGAAGAAAAATTATTCCCCCTTCGAGCATGCCCGAAACAAGACCGACCACCGATGTTGCGAAAGAGGCGCTTTTTAATATTATTGAAAATAATCTTGATGTAAGTTTACTCAACGTACTCGACCTCTTCTCCGGCACCGGAAGTATCAGTTATGAGTTTGCCAGCCGAGGAGCAAAAAGCATTACATCGGTGGAGAAGGATACCCGTATGCACAACTTTATTAAGAAAACAGCATTGCAGTTCGGAATGGGCAATATTCTTCCGGTAAAAACAGAAGTATTCAAATTCATTGAACAATGCGGTGAAAAATTTGATTTCATTTTTGCAGGTCCTCCCTATGCATTAGCCCAAATTGACGATTTGCCTGTCAAGCTATTTGAACGACGGCTTTTAAAAAATAAGGGATGGTTCGTACTGGAGCATACTCCCCGAAATGACTATAAAAAATTTTCCTTTTATAAAACAGAAAGAAAATACGGTAGTACCGTATTTTCCATTTTTATAGAAACCAGAGAATAGCCGGACGGGCTTATCTTTACTCATAAAAAAAATCTGAAAGAATCTTATTTTATAACGGGTATAGGTACAGGGGTAGGAAAAACCATTGTATCCGCTGTGCTGGCAGAAGCGCTGGAGGCCGATTACTGGAAACCGGTGCAGGCAGGATTTGATGATGGAACAGATAGTGAACGAATCAAGTCGCTTATTTCAAATAGCAAAACAAAAGTATTTGACGAACTGTATAAATTGAAACTGCCTGCATCGCCACACATTGCTGCACGGGAAGAGGGAATTACCATTTCGGCTGAAAAAATATATTCACGGTATGCAGAGATCGCCGCTTCGGGAAGAGGGCTGATTATAGAGGGTGCCGGCGGCATTCTGGTTCCTCTGAACGCTGAAGAATTTATAATCGATCTTATCAGAACCATCAATTGCAAAGTGATACTGGTTAGCAAAAATTACCTGGGAAGCATTAATCATTCGCTGCTGACTGCGCAGCTCTGCCGGAATAAAAGAATTGATGTAGCCGGCTGGATTTTTAACGACCGCTTCATGGATTATGAAGAAGAGATTGTTCGCTGGAGCGGGTATCCCCGTATTTGCTCCGTCCCTCCGATGAAAAATATCAGTAAAGAAAAAATAGCAGAAACAGCAGCATTGGTAAAACAACAAATACTTCAGGCTTTATAAAAAGAAGCGCCGGAAATTATTCCGATAAAGAAAAGATATGCGTCGGCCTCGTTTGGTTTTGTTGAATTACAGTGAAATCATCTGTCAGGCTCCGGTGGTTGTTGGACGGTTATTCCGGTTATCCTGCGCCGGCAGCAGTTTGCTATCTGGTTTCGAATCTCAAAAAAAAGAAATGAAAGCCGTACAAGCTGAAAAAAGAACCGAAATATTAAAAGGTAAACCCGGTATCTTTGAGCCCACACTAGTTATACCGGTCTCTAATTTATAAAATAGAAAACACCGGCGAATTTGGCATACCTTTAAGTTTTTGTGTAACCCCTGCTGCCCGCTATGTTTTCGAGTTCATTTCTAAAATCATTCCGGATTCTGTTATTTCCTTTTGCTTTTATTTACTGGTTTATCCTGCTGGTAAGAAACTGGTTGTTTGACAAAAACATACTGGTATCCACTTCGTTCAATCTACCATTAATTGGAGTAGGAAACCTCTGTCTGGGCGGAACGGGCAAATCACCAATGGTAGAGTATCTTGTAAAATTCCTTAAGCAACGGTACAGGGTGGCCACGCTTAGCCGGGGGTACAAGAGAAAAACAACAGGATATGTACTGGCCAGCGCATCTACAACTGCCCTCGAAATAGGGGATGAGCCCAAGCAGTTTTCGCTAAAATTTCCGGATGTACCTGTTGCAGCAGGAGAAAAAAGAATCGAAGCAATTCCGCAATTGCTGCAGGACCATCCGGAAACACAATGCATCATTCTTGACGATTCATTTCAGCACCGTGCTGTACAACCCGGGTTAAACATTCTGTTGACCGAATACCATAATTTATTTACCCGAGATTTCTATTTTCCCACCGGCGACCTGCGGGATCTAAAATCCGGTTATAAAAGAGCCGACATCGTGGTAGTAACAAAATGTGATCCTAAAATCGATGAAAAGCAAAAAGAAAAAATCATCAGGGAGATTGCCCCCCTGCCTTATCAGCATATTTTTTTTACAGCCAACCGCTATTCGCATCCCTACCATATTCTTAACAAAAACGACATTATACGCCTTTCGGTACCCGAAGAAATACTGCTGGTGACGGGTATAGCCAACCCTCAGCCATTAAAACATTTACTGGAGCTGCATGCAGGGTCATACAGCATGCTCCATTATCCCGACCACCATATTTTCAGCATTGATGACTGGAAAGAGATCAGAAAAAAATTTGAAACGATTTCGGCAAAGCGAAAAATTATTTTAACAACTGAAAAAGACGCAGTAAGAATAATAAAGTTTGGCGACGAACTGAGAAACCTGCCCCTGTATGTGATTCCGCTTGAACATTATTTTTTATTTGAATCGGAACAAAAGTTTCAGGAGATTGTAATTAAATTCATTGAAAGCTTTTATACGAAAGAACAGAACAACTATGGGAAGAAAACATTCGAAGACAAAAAAGAAGCAAAAGGAAAAGAAGGATAAGCGCAGGCAGCCGGAGGCCCGGTTGCTGAAAGGAGTACTCGATATCAGCCGCTCGGGAATGGGTTTTGTAATAGTTGACGATCTGGCCGAGGATATTCTTGTGCGCCCGGCCGATTTTAACACAGCCCTGCACGGCGATACGGTGAAAGTTCATCTGAAAAAAGAAGGTAAAGGAAAAAGAATACAGGGGGTGATTAAAGAAGTGGTTTCGCGAAAACAGGAGTCATTTATCGGAACAATACAAATGAACAAAACATTTGCCTTCTTCATTCCGGATACACAAAAACCGATGCCGGACATTTTTATTCCGCTGGCTGCCCTGAACAACGCCAAAGACAGAGACAGGGTAGTGGTGAAAATTACAGAATGGGAAAAGGATGGCAAAAGACCTGTAGGCGAGGTGGTGAGTATACTGGATGAAGAAAACGAGAATGACATAGCGATGAAAGAGATTCTACTTGAAAAGGGATTTCCGCTCAGCTTTTCCGATGAGGCAATGGAAGAAGCGGCCCGGCTGCCAGATATCATTTCAGCCGATGAGATCAGAAAAAGAAAAGATCTGAGGAGTACGCTTACCTTTACCATCGACCCGGTAGATGCAAAAGATTTTGACGATGCGCTGTCGTTCCGGCTGCTTGAAAATGGGAACTATGAAATAGGAGTTCATATTGCCGACGTCGGCCACTATGTTTTGCCCGATACGGCTTTGGATAAAGAGGCATATGTCCGGGGCACTTCAGTTTATTTGCCCGACCGGGTAAACCCCATGCTTCCCGAGCATATTTCCAATGTGCTGTGTTCATTAAGACCGCACGAAGACAAGCTTACCTTTTCTGCCATTTTCCAGATAACCCCAAAAGGCATTTTAAAACAATACTGGCTGGGTAAAACAATCATTCATTCCGATCACCGGTTTACTTACGAAGAAGTTCAGGAGATTATTGAAACCCGCGACGGGCTGTATAAAGATGAAATTCTGCTGCTGAACAGCATTGCCCAAACCCTGCGCAAAGAGCGTTTTAAAAAAGGCGCCATTGGTTTTTCTTCGCAGGAAGTGCGGTTCAAACTGGATGAAAAAGGAAAACCGGTGGGTATTATGATTAAAGAAAGTAAAGAAGCTCATCAGTTAATTGAGGAATTCATGTTGCTTGCTAACCGCACGGTGGCTGAAAATCTTTCAAAAATAAAACATAACGAAAAACCGATTCCCTTTCCTTATCGGGTACACGATAATCCCGAAGAGGAAAAACTGCTGCCTTTTGTGGCATTTGCAAAAAAGTTCGGACACAAGTTTGATCTATCTTCCCCCGAAGCCATTGCAGCTTCTTTTAACCAGCTATTGAAAGATGCACACGGAAAACCCGAGCAGCATGTGCTGGAACAGTTGGGTATCCGCACTATGGCAAAGGCAAAATACACTACGGTAAACACGGGGCACTATGGGCTGGGATTTGATAATTATTGCCATTTTACTTCTCCTATCCGGCGCTATCCGGATATACTTGTGCACCGTGAGCTGCAAAAAGTGCTGCGCAAAGAAATCAGCATAGACAAAAAAATGGAGGAAAAATGCAAACACACCAGCGAAAGGGAAAGGGCAGCCATGGAAGCCGAACGGGCCGCCAATAAATATAAGCAGGTAGAGTATATGCAGAATTTTTTAGGCGATGAGTTTGAAGGAGTAATCAGCGGGGTAGCTGCTTTTGGCTTCTGGGTAGAAACAATCGAGCATAAATGCGAAGGGCTGGTAAGCGTCAGCAGCCTTTTGGAGTATGATGATTTCCGGCTGGTAGAAAGCGATTACTGCCTGGTAGGCCAAAGAAGCGGCCGCCGGTTTCGAATGGGTGACAAAGTATGGATAAAAGTAGTAGCGGCAAATCTGGAAAAAAGACAACTGGATTATGAATGGGTAGTAGCAAGCGGATTAAAAGAAAAGAAAAAAGGCAGTAGCGCTTAGACTACTGAAAAACGGCTGTTGCCATCTGAAAGCACACGCATGCTGCTGCTCTGTATTACAATTCGATTTTGAACAATAAAGAATTATGCAGTCATTTGAATCACTGGCAAAAAAATTTTCTGAAAAATTTGATGTAAACCATTTCCCCGATCAGCCGGCCGGTTTATATGAACCGAATCGCTACTTTTTACGATTGGGAGGAAAAAGAGTGCGGCCGGTAGCCTGCCTTATGGGAAATGAACTCTTTGATGAAATTGTTACCGACGCCTGGCCGGTAGCCTGCGCTGTGGAGCTTTTTCACAATTTCACTCTCATTCATGACGATATAATGGACAAATCGCCTCTGCGCAGAGGAATGAAAACCGTTCATGAAAAATACAACGAAAATACAGCCATTCTTTCCGGCGATGTGATGCTGGTATTTGCCTACGAATACCTGAACAAAATAAATACCTCGTATCTGCGCCGCATTCTTTCGTTATTTAACCGAACGGCACGGGAGGTATGCGAGGGCCAGCAACTGGACATGGACTTTGAAAAACGAAACGATGTGGCATTTGATGAATATATTCACATGATTGAGTTAAAAACCTCCGTACTGCTGGCGGCCAGTTTGCAGATGGGCGCCATATTGGGCGGAGCCAGCGAAAGAAATCAGCAGTTATTATACGAATTCGGAAAAAAGCTGGGTATTGCATTCCAGATAAGAGATGATTATCTCGATGCTTTTGGCAACCCTGAAAAAGTAGGTAAGCAAACCGGTGGCGATATTAAAATGAATAAGAAAACTTTTTTATTGATTCATGCACTTGAACAAGCCAAACCCGCTCAAAGAAAAGAACTCGAAAAATTAATGATTGCCCATACGGATGATAAAGTAGAAAAAACGCTTCAGATCCTGCGTGACTGCGGCGCCGATACCTGGGCTCTTGATTTAAAGACGCAATACTTTAACCAGGCTATGCAGCATCTTGACGATGTGGCCGTTCTTTCTAAAAGAAAAGAGCCGCTCAGGGAGCTGGCTCAGTTTCTTATCAGCAGAGATCATTAGTTTTTCAGATATAGGTTCCGCCGATATTAAAACCTATAACCATACAACTGGCAATAATAACCATGTCAATCAATACACTGATAAAAAAAACAGGTATTGTAATTTTTGTAGGCAGTGCGGCTAGGTTCACAACAAGGCAGGCCCCCATGGCAGCTATGGCAAAAGGCCAGAAAATAAAATGATTTCCCGAAAAAATGATGGCCGCCATCGTCAATATCGTGAGTACACAGCCATGACCCGCCACTGCGCCGGCCAGCCATCCCAGTCTGTTTTTTTCCTGACCTTCGCACCAGCTGATAAATTTTTTCCATAATGAGGTTTTGTTGCTTGCCGCAGAGAAAGAAGAAGCGTATTGCTGCTGAATTGTAGTTGACATGAGTAAATTTTTTTATGATGCAAAGTTCTTTTCCGCTGTACAAAAGCTACCTGATTCAGATTAATAGCCGGGTTGATCTTTGTCAGTCGGAAAGCTCCTCAATCCTGAAAACACCCGGCTAAAAATGCTGAAATCGGCATATTTTTTCTATTTTGAACGACGAAACCAACTGCATATGTCAAATTCACTGTTTCGCAGAAAAACAATAGACAGTATATTAAAAGATTCGCAACAGGGCGGAGGTGATGCTCATGGTCAGGGATTAAAAAGAGTTCTTTCTGTAAGAGATCTTACCTTTTTTGGAATTGCCGCTATTATTGGAGCCGGAAGTTTCAGTTCGCTGGGAGATGCCGTGTTTCGGGGTGGTCCGGGTGTAGTGTTGTTATTTATTATCTGCGGCATTGCCTGTGCGTTTACTGCCTTGTGCTATTCCGATTTTGCCAGCCGCATTCCGGTGGCCGGAAGCGCCTATACCTATGCGTATGCTTCGTTTGGAGAAGTGATTGCCTGGATTATAGGCTGGGCTCTGCTTATGGAATATTCCATCGGTAATATTTATGTCGCATTTTCCTGGAGCGATTATTTCACCTCTTTTCTTACCAAACTGAATATTCATATTCCCGACTACCTCGGATGCAGTTACCGGGAAGCGCATCAAGCGTTTACCGGAGCGGTTTCAAATGAAGAATGGCTGAATGCCTGGAATACGGCTCCGCATATGGGCAATCTTAAAATTATCTTTGATATGCCCGCTGTTGTCATCAATATTTTAATAACCCTGCTGGTTTACATCGGTATAAAAGAATCCAGAAACTTCAGCAACGTAATGGTTGTTTTAAAACTGGCCATTGTAGCATTAGTGATTCTGGTAGGAGGTTTTTTAATATTCTCAAACGGACTTACATTTAACTGGATGCCGGTTAATGCCGAAGGTGTAAAATCGTTTATGCCAAACGGATTTGGTGGAGTAATGGTCGCCGTAAGCGGCGTTTTCTTCGCTTATATTGGCTTCGATGCCGTGAGTGTGCTGGCAGAAGAAAGCAAAAATCCCCAAAGAGATTTGCCCCGGGGCATGATCTATTCGCTGGTTATCTGTACAGTGGTATACATTCTGCTTACGCTGGTATTGACCGGTGCGGTTAACTATTCAAAATTTGAAGGCGTTGGCGACCCGCTGGCTTTTATTTTTGAAAAAGAAAATCTGAATATCGGATGGATGCAGATACTGGTTTCCATTTGCGCCGTAGTAGCCATGACCAGCGTGATGCTTGTATTCCAGATGGGGCAACCCCGGATATGGATGAGTATGAGCCGTGATGGTCTGATGCCGCCTGCTTTTCAGAAAATTCATCACAAATACAAAACCCCTTCTTTTTCTACTGTGGTTACCGGCCTGCTGGTAGGAGTTCCGCTTTTATTTACCGACAGAAAATTTGTACTTGATTTCACCAGTATCGGAACCCTGTTTGCTTTTGTTCTTGTATGCGGCGGTGTGTTGCTGATTCCGCGTCAGGAAAAACGACCCGGACATTTCACCATGCCCCATATCAGCGGTAAATATAGTTTTCCGATAATAGTAGCTGCCGCCATGATACTGGCTACCGTGCTCTCTAAAAATTATTTTATCGACCTGCTGAGCATTAATAACACAACAGGCGATGCCACATTCAAAATATCAACAATTATCTTCTGGATAATTACCATTATTCTGGCTGTTGTGGCATTCATAAAAAATCTTTCACTGATTCCGCTGATGGGTCTTTCCACCTGCCTTTATCTGCTTACCGGAATGAGCGCCAGCAACTGGAAATGGTTTTTTATCTGGTTTGGAATCGGCTTTGTAGTTTATTTGTTATACGGGTACCGGAAAAGCAAACTGGCATTACAAACCAGGTAATTTTAATTAACCATATTCCGCGTCGTCAGCCGCATTCCCTGCACAGGGCTGCCTTGCAGGCAAAGAATTACAATAGTAACTTTGCACCATCCTTTATGAAATTCCAGGTCGGTGATATTATTCTTGTCATACACTCCAATGAAGAAGGTGAAGTGATCGACATCATCAATGATAAAATGGTGATGATTGACGTAAAGGGGGTGAAATTTCCTGCCTATACCGACCAGATCGATTTTCCCTATTTCAAAAGATTTACGGAGAAAAAACTTTTCACTCCCCAAAAAGAAAAAACTTATATCGACAATATAAAGAAAGAAAAATCGCCTGTACCTCCAAGAACTGCAGATGGTGTATGGCTTACTTTTTTGCCGGTAATTAATACTGATGAGTTTGGCGATGATGTGGTAGATAAACTAAAGCTGCACCTGGTAAACCGTACCGAAACAGCTTACCGCTTCGATTACAAACAGGCTTTTTTTGGCAAACCGGAATTTGAACTCAGAAATACCATTAACCCCTTCGAGGATTTTTACCTGCATGATGTGCCTTTTGAAGATATGAATGACAGTCCCATTTTCGAGTTCGAATTTTCATTGCTACAGCCTGACAAAAAGAAGGCGGAAATCTGTACGGCTTCGCTTAAGCTGAAACCCAAACAACTTTTTGCCCGCATTGAAAAAATGCGCAGTAAAAATGAAGCTTCATTCTCGTACCGTCTCTTTGATATTTATCCAGACAGGGTGGAGGAGGAAAAACCGGCCTTTCATACTGCTCCGGATACAGTAAAGATGTATAATGCCGCAGAAAAAAAAATGAATCTGGAACAGGCCCGTACCATTGTTGATATTCATATTGAAAAACTGACCAGCCAGTGGCAGCAGATGAGCAATCTCGAAATCATCGGCCTGCAGTTAAAAACATTTGAAAAATATTACGATCTGGCGCTGGCACACCTGCAGCCTTCCCTCATTGTCATTCACGGGGTAGGCAGCGGCCGCCTGCGGGATGAAATACATGAACTGCTGAGACACCGCAGGGAAGTAAAATCTTTTGTAAACCAGTATGACCCCCGCTTTGGCTACGGCGCCACCGAAATATTTTTTCAGTATTAATGCAGTTCGATTGTCTGCACTTCCGGAATATCTTTCAGTGTGAGCTGTATGTGCTTATTATGCGCTTTTGATTTAAAATCCTGAAAAATTTCCAGTATATCGTTATCAATATACACACTGTCGGTACCGATGATTTCTACCACTGAATACTCCGGTATCTTATCCAGTGTTTCCATGATACGTTTTTTGTTCAGAAAACTTACATTCAGTGCCAGTTCGATAGTATAATGCTTACTGTGCCCCTCATTTCTTTCCTTTATTACAAATCCGGCGCGGTACGTGTGTTTTATTAAAAAATAAATGCTGTACACAACGCCGATCAGCACACCGATCAGCAAATCGGTAAATAGGATGGCAATTACCGTAACAATAAACGGAAGAAACTGCTCGCGTCCCTGACGGTACACCGCAAGAATCATTTTGGGCTTGGCAAGATTGTAGCCGGTGCCGATAAGAATAACCGCCAGCACACAGTAAGGAAGCATATTAAGCAAAGGAACCGCCAGCAATACAGCCAGCAGCAGCCAGACCCCGTGAAAAAAGGAAGAAAATTTTGTTCGTGCCCCGGCCTCTGCATTGGCAGCGCTGCGTACAATAACGGCAGTAATGGGCAGCCCGCCCAAAAATCCGCTTAAAAAATTACCTGTTCCCTGAGCCACCAGTTCCCGGTTTTGCGGTGTAATGCGGTTGTACGGATCCAGCTTATCAATCGCTTCAACACTCAGCAGGGTTTCCAAACTGGCTACAAAACAGATTATGACAGCGTTTTTCCAGATTGCCGTATTGCTGAATAAGGCATTGAAATCGGGAAATCTTACCTGCGATGCAATATTCTGCGGAATGTTTACAAACTGGGTCGGTTTTATCCGCAGATCAGGAATATATTCATTGAAGAGCCGTGCCAGCAGAATACCCAATACTACGGTTATAAAAGAAGCGGGAAGAAAAGAAATCTTTTGCGAAAGAAATTTTTTCCAGCCGATAAGGAATAACAATGAGGCTGCCGACACCAAAATAACGCCGGCAGAAGTGTGGTGATAAAGGCTTTTTACGTTGCTAAACACATGGTCAAGCGTCAGAATATTGAATAGTTCATTGGACCAGAACTCCGGCTGGTCATAACCGATCAGCGCCGGCACCTGCTTCGAGATCAGAATAATCCCGATAGCCGTTAACATGCCTTTGATTACTGCAGAAGGTATAAAATGGGTAAATCCACCCAACCGGAAAACACCCAGCAATAGCTGGAGTATGCCTGCAATGGAAACGGAAAGAAAAAAAATTTCGACCGAACCAAGGCTCGTAATAGCCGCTGCGCAAATGGCTGTTAACCCTGCAGCCGGGCCGCTTACACTCAGGTGCGAACCACTTAGCAATGAAATTACGATTCCGCCAACGACCCCGGCCACCAGCCCTGAATATACCGGCGCCCCCGATGCCAGCGATATACCAAGGCAAAGCGGCAAGGCTACGAAGAAAACAGTAATGCTGGCTTTGAAATCATGCTTCAGGAAAGAAAGCGCATAAAACCGGATCTTTCTTTTTGACAGAACTGACATGAATGCAAAGGTTAAAAAATTTCATTAAACCATTCTCCTCCTTTATTTCACTCACTTATAAATTAATCATTACAATAAGGAGCATTTCCGAAGTGGATTAACGGCAAGTACAGTTTAAAAAATTAACTTTGCTTGTTGCTGCAGGCCGGGTTATCGCGTTGGCCCTGCGTTTATCAAAGGGCCGGGGAGGAAAGTCCGGACAGCACAGAGCAATGCACCGGTGAAGAGCCGGCTTCCTGATGCAGATCAGGAAAGAGATAGTGCCACAGAAAATAACTGCCTCCTCTTTCCTTAGGGAAAGGCGGGGTGAGGTTGAAAACGTGGGGTAAGAGCCCACGGCCGGTACGGGTAACCGTATTGGCGGGTAAACCTTGCATGCTGAAATGCCGAGTATAGTACCGCCTGAGGGCTGCTCGCTCAAGGTACAGGGTAGGCAGATTGATCCCGATGGGTAACTGCCGGGACAGATAAATGATAGCCGTTTGTCATGACAGGCATGGCAAAGCACAGAATCCGGCTTACAGGCCTGCAGTTATTTTTTTCCCTCGACCCTGATTGTACCGAAGGGCGGGGATTTTTTATATTTCATTATGACCCCCGAACGATTGCAGAAACTCACTCATGTGCTAAACAACCGCCAGCCGGATATTACCGTTGTGCTGGAAAATGTATTTGACCCGCATAATATTTCGGCCGTGATGCGTACTTGCGATGCGGTGGGAGTGCAGGAAATCTTTGTATTGAATACCCGCATTCCGCCACACAAAAAATGGGGCGCTAAAAGCTCATCCAGCGCCGCTAAATGGCTTACCGTACATCAGTATCAGAATGCAGATGAATGCATGAAAATCATTCGCCGGCGGTATTCCCGCATTTTAACAACGCATTTAAGCAGCGATGCTGTAAGTTTACACAACATAGATTTTACAAAACCGGTGGCGCTGGTTTTTGGCAATGAACATACAGGGGTAAGCGATGATATCCGAAAAATAGCCGACGGAAATTTCGTGATCCCGCAAACGGGAATCATCCGGTCACTCAATATAAGCGTAGCCTGCGCCGTTACCCTTTACGAAGCATTCCGGCAGAAGAAACTGGCCGGGCATTATGACCGGCCGAGGCTTGACGAAAAAACATACTCCCGTCTGCTGAAAGACTGGGGCGTAGCCGAAGATGAATAAAAAATTACACCGATGAAAAAATGTTTATTGGTCATTGCAGTTGCTCTTTTTTCGGCGGCTATACAGGCCCAAGAGATAAAAAAAGTGAAGATCAACGAACTTCTCGAACTGGTGAACAAAAGCGAAACACCGGTAATTGTAAATTTCTGGGCCACATTTTGTATGCCGTGCATCAAAGAAATCCCCTACTTCGAAGAAGCGGTAAAAAACAATGCCTCATCGGGCGTCAAACTCATACTGGTAAGCCTGGATATGGAGGAAGAATATCCGCAAAAGTTGAAAGAATTTGTCCGTAAAAGAAAATTCACTTCGCCTGTACTGTGGCTCAATGAAGATAACGCCGACTATTTTACTCCGCTGGTGGACAAGTCGTGGTCAGGCGCCATACCGGCCAGTTTGTTTATAAACAAAAAAACCGGATATCGTCGATTTTATGAAGAAGAATTTACCCGTGAAAAGCTGGAAAAAGAAATAAAAAAGCTGACCGCTCAGTAATCTTCGCGCAGTTCGGATAAACTTTCTTCATACCCTTTTTCCTGCACAAGTTTATTGACCTTGTACAGGAATGCAGCCCACGCAACGATGGCAACAATAGCGAGAATAATGCCCAGTACGCTCCTGTAATAAATTCCTCTGGCAAGCAGGTAGCCCGCAATAACAAACACGCTTAAAACAATAATCCGGCTGAAAAAGTTTCGGTAGGTCATAAGTGTGGTTTTTGCCCCGCGCCATTAAGACGAAGGCTGGTTATTGATAAAATAATAAAGTAATAGTAGGATGCCGGCCTGTACATATTCCATAAAAGAAAAAGCCGCCCGCAATAACCGGGCGGCTCTTTCTCAAATAAATAGTACTTATTTAACCCGTTTGATGGTGCAGCCCACACTGGTTGAAAATTCTTTACTTACTTTCTTTCCTGCTTTTGTTTCATCAATAGCATTCTTCAGGTATTTTTCGGTTACATTTCCGGCATTGCGGGAATTGTCGATAGCGCCGTGGTAAACCAGTTTTTTATCTTTATTAAATAAAAACGACTCGGGTGTGCGGTTGGCCCCGAAAGCATCGGCCATCACTGAATTTTCATCTACAACATAATACCAGCCGAATTTTTCTTTACCGGCATATGCTTTCATATCCTCATAAGAATCTCCATTATCGCGATAAGCCTCGTTCGGATTCAGCAATATGACGCCAAAGCCATTTTCCATAGCATATTGGCATATTTCATTAATCCGGCTCTGGTAAGTATGCACTACCGGGCAGGTATTGCAGGAAAACATTACCAGCAGTCCGTTTTCTTTCATCGCATCAGCAAATGATACTTTCTTTCCCGAAATATCTGTCATTTTCAAATCGGCCTTAGGCAGTTCAGAACCAATGGCCAGAGGCTCATTTTTTACAGCCGATTTGCTTTTTATGGTAAATGAAACAACAAAAATGGCAATGACGGGGATAATAGCAGTGAGTACTTTCTTCATACGCTGAGATTTAATAACCATAAAGTTCCGGAATAACTGGAATAAATTAACAACCATTCTGTTAAGATTGTTTACCGTTCGTAGAATTTTTTTCTCTCTCTGCCGCAAGGCGTCTGAGCGAATCAATACTCACATTAAGCTCAAAACCAATTAATAACACAAGTGAGTTAAAATAAATAAGCAGCATAAGTATAAGGATGGTTCCGATAGAACCGTACAATTGGTGATAGTTGGAAAAATTATTTACCCAGTAGGCAAACAAAATGGTAAAAAGAATCATCAGAAAAGTAGAAAGAATGGAACCGGGATTGATAAGCTTCCATTTTTTTTGAACAGCCGGCGCATGCCGGTAAATAAAGGAGATAATAAAGAAAAAAAGCAACACGATGACGGCCCACCGGGCATTTCCGATCAGGTTGCGGACAGCTTTATTTTCCACCCCCAGCCACAGCAGCACATATCCCCTCGATACCAGCACCATTATGCACAGGATAACAAGGAGAAAAAGCAAAAGCGTAAGTTTCATGGCTACCCATCGGTCGTGAAAAGTGTTTCTTTTTTTAAACCCGATATAATCCCGGTTGAAAGAGCGGCTGATTCCCAGCGTAGCATTGGTGGAGAAATACAGCGCAAGCAAAAAACCAATGGAGAGTAACCCGGTGCGGGGTCTATTGATAAAATCGTCGAGAAAAGTAATAATGGCGGCATTATTCTTTTCACCCGGTATTACATCCCTTATCAGCTGGTAGAGCTGATTGGTAACCTGATCTGATATGGGCAAAAAGGGGATGAGGGTACAAAGAAAAATGATGGCAGGAGGTATTGCCATCAAAAGATTAAAGGAAATTGAAGAAGCTCTCTCCGAAAGGCTGGTTCTGGTAAGCTGACCATAAAAGAAAGACGCCACATCAAAGAGAGGTATATCATTAAAACCGGGAAGAATTATTTTTTTACTTCTGCGAATGGCAAACTTTACCGGCGCAGCAGTAATAAATTTTCTTTTTATTCTGGTGATCCGGTGCATTATTTCGCATTTTGTTTTGCCTTCAGCAGCGAATCGATCGCTTTTTGATACAGGCGGGCATATTTCAGATGGTCGGCATATTCAGAAGTAAAAATATGCGAACCGGAGAAATCACTTTTGGCAACAAAATAAAGATAGTTTGTATTCGGAGCGTTGAGCACGGCATCAACAGTGGCGGGCAGTGCGGTACAGATAGGCCCCGGCGGCAAACCCGTATTTTTATAGGTATTGTATGGCGAGTCGGTTTTTTTATGAACATTCAACAACCGCTTCAGTCCGAAATCACGTAAAGAGTACTTTAATGTAGGGTCGGCCTGAAGCGGCATGTTTCTCGAAAGCCTGTTCAGGTACACACTGGCGATCTGTGGCTTTTCGGGAGCGTAATTTGTTTCTTCATCGATAATAGATGCAAGAGTGTATACCTGCGCGGGGCTTAATCCTAAAGCACCGGCTTTTTGTTTCCGGGTGACATTCCAAAATTTTTCGGATTCGTTTACCAGTTTTTCAAATATCCGTTGCGGCGTAGAATTCCACAAATAAGAATAGGTGTTGGGAAAAACAGCTGTCAGCACGGTAGTAGTATCGAGTCCGTATTTTTTCAGGCTGTCGGCATTATACAGAAAAGCGGCCATGCGGGCCGAGTCGCATTCAAATCGTTTTCCTACCAGGCGTGCCAGATCTTCTTTCAGCCTTATTTTATTAATCACCAGGTCTATCGGGGCCTGATTGCCGCTTCTGAGCATACGCACCAGTTCCGTTAAGCTCATGTTTTCCTTTATGCGGTACCGGCCCGCCTTTATACGCGAAGGGTAATTCAGTTTTTTTGCAGTTTGATCAAACCAGAAGGCATTAGAAATTATTTTTTGCCGGAGCAAGCGGGTTTTTACTGAGTCGTAACGATCACCCGTATAAATAAAAAAATAGTGATCCTCAGGTTCTTTTACCGTAGGGCCCAGTATTTTCCAACCGATGTAACCTGCAATGAGTAATAAAACTAAAAGGATAAGTGAAAGCGTTTTCTTCATAGGCGAATTTCAGTTTGAAATTAAACAAAAAACCCTGTCGGCACGACAGGGCTTTTAAAATTAATTTTTCCCGGATTATTTATTCGTATCCGGCGAAGCAGTATTACTGTTTTGTACCGGCCCGGGATTCAGATTGCCGGGGGCGGGCTGGCTGGTATTGGGGTTTGTAATATTTCGCGTTGGTGTATTACTGCCGGATATGAAAAAAGTAGAGATGAGGCAAAGCACGCCAATAATTGCTGCAAAAAGCCAGGTACCTTTTTCCAGTACATCTGTGGTTTGCTTTACACCCATGAACTGTGTATTAAATCCGGCTATATTTCCGGCCAGCCCTCCGCCTTTGGGATTTTGCACCAGCACGATAAATCCAAGAATGACACTGGCCAGAATAATAAGTATTAAAAAAACGATGGTCATACAGCTTTGTCTTTTATTTTTTCGATGAGGGATGCAAAGTAAGCGCTTTTAGAGGGATTGAGCAAACTTAATTTGGTATAGACCTCTATCGCTTTTGCCCTTTCGCCCTGTTTTTCCCATACTTCGGCCATGCTTTCGGTAAGTACCTCTCTGCTATCAAGAGAATGCTCGGCCATAGAAATAATTTTTTCTTCATTGAGAATTACTTTATGCTTTTCTTCATGGGCCACCGCATTTTTTTTGAGCTCTTTCAGCCATTCAGTGAAGCTTTTTAATTGTACACTGAACGTATCGGCGGGTTTTTCGTCATCTTTTACTTCAATTCCTTGCGAAGCGAAATAATCTACCGTATGATAAGGGCCGAATGCCAACTCCATTTCTTGGTCCGACTGGCTGATCTCCCGTTCAAGCAATGTTCTAATCTCATGATTTTCGCTTTCCGCCACATCGCTTACTACCGATGCCTCGACCAGGTTTTGCTGTTCAGGTCGGTTTTCGATTACCCATTCATCATTGTCGTGCCGCTCAAATTTTGCGGAATATTCGGGTGCTGAAAGAGTTGTTTTTGTATGCAGAATATCTTCTTCCGGAGCAGCGACATTTACGGAATGAAGTACGTGGCTGAAATACACAGGATTTTTAAAATAAAGCGATGTTTTTGCTGCCTGCCTCTTAAATTCTTTATGATTTCCGTCCAACATTTTTTTGCTTAATAAAAGCTGCAGCGCTGAAAAATAGGGATATTGCCTCGTCAATAACCCGATTTCCTCAAGAGTACCCCCGGGTAAACTATTTGCTTTCAGCAATGAATTGGTCAGTTGGCTGAAATCGTCTTTCATGCACACAAAGTAAGCCTATCTTACCAATCTGAAAAAATGCGGTTGAATATCTCATCTGCCAGGTTGCGGATCATTTCATCATTTAGCCTTGACTCGGCCTGCGCCAGGCTAAGACTGGCATCAAAATCAAAGCTGCGGCTGATGTCGAATTCTTTGGTATCATTATTCAGCCGGTCCAACCGAATAACATGTACAGTTACGGTAAGACGGTTGGTAGCCACCTGTTGGTTAGAAATTCCGGAGGTAGTTACAGCATATCCTGAAATGTAGCCGGATATATCGTAATGAGCATCATCGGAATTGCGCTGGGTAAGTTTTGTTTGTCCTACTATTTTCTGACGCAGTTTGTCGGATAGCTGAGGGGCCAGTTGGGGATTAATGTACTGAGCCCTGTTTTCCAGCGTTCTGACCTGAACAGTTTTTATACTATCGGGAATATCAACATCCTGAAAACTATATGAAAATGTACAGGAATTATTAAGAGTAAAGATCCATCCGAAGGAAAAGATAATAAGAAGTTTTGTGATCTTCCTGAAAGTTGGTACCGACATCGAGTTTTTGATTTCTGATTTCATACCCGTCTTTATTCATTGATATCGTATTCTTTCAGTTTCCGGTACAAGGTTCTTTCGCTGATGCCCAGATCGGCGGCGGCATCTTTTCGTTTTCCCCGGTGCTTTTTTAATGCTTTTATTATCAGTTCTTTTTCTTTGTCCATAATATTCAGGCTTTCTTCCACTTCTTCATGCTCATCCACCGGCTGCATCACTACCGGGCGGGAAGAGGGAATGGCCGCAGGGCTGCCTATCGTTACCGGCACGTGAGGGTGGGGGGTTACGGTTTCATTTGCCTTTAATTCTTTCAGTTCATTAATGAATGCCTGATTTTGCGTTACCAACGCGGGGTTCTGAAGCACTTCCAGAAACATCCTCTTCAATTCGGTAACGTCTTTCTTCATATCAAAGAAAAGCTTGTACAGAATTTCGCGTTCGTTGGAAAAATTTTCTCCGCTGCCACTGCCATTGGTATGTGCCAATACCGGCAAGCGGTTGTAATTATGTACGGGTAAAAACTTTTCCAGTTCTTTTGCCGTTATTTCTTTATCCTGAGAAAGAACCGATATCTGTTCTGCAATATTCTTCAATTCTCTGACATTGCCGGGCCAGGGATAGTTAATTAACAGGTTTTTTGCGCCTTCATCCAGCTGGACAGGAGCGGCCTTATATTTTTCCGCGAAGTCAACGGCAAATTTCCGGAACAGAAGAACGATATCTTCTTTTCTGTCGTGCAGTGCCGGCACCCTGATAGGAACTGTATTTAATCTGTAATAAAGATCTTCCCTGAACTTTCCCTGGTGTACCTGCTCCAGCAGATCCTTATTCGTAGCAGCAATAACCCTTACATCTGTTTTATGCACCTTGGAAGAACCCACACGGATAAATTCTCCTGTTTCCAGCACTCGCAGCAGGCGGGCCTGTGTACCCAGTGGCATCTCAGCAATTTCATCCAGAAAAATGGTTCCTCCGTTTACCGTTTCAAAATATCCCTTGCGGGAATCTACCGCTCCGGTAAAAGATCCTTTTTCGTGGCCGAATAATTCCGAATCAATTGTGCCTTCCGGTATGGCACCACAGTTAACGGCAATAAAGGGATTGTGTTTTCGTGCACTCAGCGAGTGAATAATCTGCGAAAAAACTTCCTTCCCCACGCCGCTTTCACCTACAATGAGTACCGTAAGATCCGTATTGGCCACCTGCACAGCCACCTGCAAAGCATAATTCAACGCGGGTGAATTGCCAATAATATTGAAACGGTTTTTTATACTTTGAATATCCATTATCCGTTCTTATCGTCATTAAGTGTTTTTAAATCTCTGATTTCAATCAGCGCAAATGAAATAAATGCACCACAGATACAATAGCAACTGCTATTTTATGATTTAAATTCCCGATCAGGGCTGCAAGCAGACCTGTTGCAAAGAGTAAATATTTTAAATAAACGTACATCAGACAATTTCTCCTAATAAAGTAGCTTGTGTGCACTCCTTCACCTTTACCATAACATACTCGCCCTTTTTGAGGTTATATTTGTCTTTAGGAAACACAATCACTTTATTCTGGCTGTTTCTCCCCATCCAGTCCAGATCACTTCGCCTGCTGTTCCCTTCAATTAACACCCTGAATGTTTTACCAATATCTTCTTGGTTGCTTTTCAGAGAAAGACGATTCTGCAGCGCAACTATTTCATTCAACCTCGCTTTTTTGATATTTTCGGGCACATCGTCTTTATACCGGCGATGAGCCAGGGTGCCCGGTCTTTCGCTGTAAATGAACATATAACTCATGTCGTACTTACTGTATTCCATGATGCGCAATGTATCTCTGTGATCTTCATCCGTTTCGGTGCAAAAGCCGGCGATAATATCGGTAGAAAGTCCGCAACCGGGAATAATTTCGCGTATGCGATCCACTTTTGCCCGATACCATTCTTTTGTGTACGTGCGGTTCATAAGCTGCAATATCCTATTGCTTCCGCTTTGCACAGGCAGATGAATATACTTGCAGATGTTTTCATACTTCGCCATCACCTGAAGCACATCATCGGTAATATCTTTCGGATGGGATGTGGAAAAGCGAACCCGGAGCAGCGGAGATATTTTTGCAACCATTTCAAGAAGCCGGGCAAAAGTTACAGAAGTTTCTTTCCCGCCGTTCGTATGAGATGACTGCAGGGGCTGATAATTGTAGCTGTCTACATTTTGCCCCAGCAGCGTTACTTCTCTGAATCCTTTTTCAAAAAGCTCTGTACACTCGCGTATTATCGACCCGGCATCACGGCTTCTTTCCCTGCCGCGTGTAAACGGAACTACGCAAAATGAGCACATGTTATTGCACCCCCGCATAATGCTTACAAATGCAGTAACGCCGTTACTGTCTAATCGTACAGGCGAAATATCCGCATAGGTTTCTTCGCGGCTTAGTAAAACATTAACTGCTTTTTGTCCGCCTTCTGCCTCTGTAATAAGACCAGGGAGCGTACGGTACGCATCAGGACCTACCACTATATCTACCAGCTTTTCTTCCTCCAGCAATTTGGATTTTAACCGTTCTGCCATACAGCCCAGCATGCCAATCAGTATTCCGGGCCGGGCATCTTTTATCTTTTTAAATTCAGTAAGTCTTTTGCGAACTGTTTGTTCAGCTTTTTCCCGAATAGAACAGGTGTTGAGTAAAACAAGATCAGCTTCTTCATAATTGCGGGTGGCTCCGTATCCCTCTCCATAAAGTATGGAAGCTACAATTTCGCTATCCGAAAAATTCATCTGACAACCATAGCTTTCGATATAGAATCGCTTTTTAAATGGCCGGGAATCGCTGCCAATTGGCAAATAAGCCTCCCCCTGACGGCTTTCGTCAAGCTGATCACGGTTATTAAATAAAATCTTATCTGTCACGGAATCAATCATCCGAATAAAATAGGAGAGGCAAAATTAAGTAATTAAACCGACTGGTGACAGTATGACATGAATGTTCTTTAATTTTACCATTCATCTTACAAAACGCAGGTTTTCAATAAACATGGCGTCTAACCGGGTGTTATGCGGAAATTATACGGACTGGCAATTTTTCTTATTTCAATCATCAACCTCTATTCGCAGGAAGGAAAGAAAATTACTGAGGGCATCATTACCGGAAGCCTAGTGGACTCTGCAACGCAAAAACCTGTATCAGCTGCCTCAGTCAAATTGATTTCATTGAACGATAATAAAATACGTACGCAGGTATCAGAAAAGAGCGGCAGATTTGCCTTTACCAATCTTTCTTTTGGCTATTACAGCCTGAATATAACATCGGTTGGGTTTGCAGCACTGAAAATTGACAGCATCTATATACGCGAAGAGCGATTTGATTTCAACCTTGCCGATATAAAGCTTTCGGCAAACAGCAAAGAACTGCAAACGGTGATTGTGTATGCCGAAAAACCGCTGATACAATCCAAAGACGGTAATATTACTTTTAATGCCGGCGAATCTGCCCTGGCAGCCGGAAGTAATGCAAGTGAATTACTGAGCAATGTTCCATTAGTAACAAAAGATGCAGATGGTAAACTGCTGGTTCGGGGCAAAGAACCTAAAATACTGATAGACGACAAACCGGTAGAACTTAACCTGCAGCAGTTGCAGGATCTGCTGGAATCAATGCCCGGCAGCCTGATTGAAAAAATTGAAGTAATGACGAACCCGCCTCCCCAATATGCAAACGAAGCGGGCGGGGTCATACACATCACCACACGAAAAGGAAAGGTTGGCGCCGGAGGCCGCATCAGTATTTCGGCCGGAACAAGAGGAGAGGGCAGCGTCAATGGCAATTTCAATTACCGGAAAAATAAATTTGCTGTCAGCATTACTATCGGGCAGACTTTTAACCGGTTTGAGGGAAACGGCTATTCTTACAGAAAAAATATTTATACCGACTCAACCAACTATTTTAACACCCGCAGTAATTATCTGAACAAAAATAACCGGCCCAACTTTCGCATCAACACAGATTATGAAATAGCAAAAAATCAAACACTGAATTTATCAGCGAACTATAACCTGAACGATTTTGATAACCGGAGCACTACCGGCTACACCAACATAAACCGCTATGATGAAATCTACCGGCTGAGCGAAAGAACGATCAACAGCAGGGTAGAGAATTCCGGTTCCAATTTCAGCATCAGTTATACACTTCGCGGAAACAAAGCGGGAGAGCAGCTTCGCGTCATTAGCGGCGCTCATGTTTCATTTAATGAAAACAGCCGCCTGTTTTACCAGCAATTCTTTAACCCCGGCTACACACCCAACGGAACCGACTCGACACAAAAACAGATAACGGACAACCGGAGCAACGGATACCATCTCAGAGTAAACTACGATAAACCGCTTGGCAACAAAAAAACGTTCCTTTCGCTTGGCACTGCGTATAACAGGAGCCACAGCCACATAATTGTGGATGCATCATTTTTCAAAAAGCCGGAAGGTGTATTTCAAAAGCAGGATCTGCTGAGTAATGATTTTAAATTTCACCAGCATGTGACCAATGCAAGAGCATCGGTAAAGCAGGTAATTGCAGAAAACTTCAGTGTAACAGCCGGACTGGCCGCCGAAGCAACAATCATAGGGTTCGAATTGCTAAAAGATAAAATGGAAGTGGGTAATCACTATTTCAGCTTTCTACCCTTTGGCAATATCAGCAAAAACTGGAAGGATAAACTAAATCTGTCATTTTCGTACCGGCGCACTATCCGCCGCCCCGGCATTACCGAACTGAACCCCACCATTGATTTTTCCGATCCCTATAATATTCGTTTTGGAAATTACCAGTTGGATCCTTCGCTTGCACATAATTTCGATGTGGTGCTGGACAAAACAAAAACAAACTATTTTCTCAATCTTGGCTTCGGGTATAACATCATCGAAGATATCTTCAGCCCGGTACGAACACTTTTAGCCGAAGGTAAAACACAGGTTACCTGGGAAAATATCAGTAACCGGAGCGAATACGAGATCAGCACATGGAACGGTTATACCATAAACAAAAAACTCAAAATTAATCTGAGTGCCAGCTATGTGTATAATCGATATGGTGCATTTGAAAAAAAAGTAAGAAAGTTCAGAGACGGCGGCTCGTTTACCACCACGCTAAACAGTAACTATTCAATAAAAGATATATGGAACTTCACCGGCAATTTCACCACCAATCGTTTTGCCAACCCGCAGGGATCGGTGAGCTGGAATCTGAGTATGAATGTGGGTATCCAGAAAAAATTCTTTGAGAAGAAATTAATCGCTACGCTCAACTTCATTGACCCGTTCCGCAATCAGCAGCGAAGCAGCCGCACTTATGGGTCTAATTTTGAATTGCAGTCATTCAACAGCACACAAACAAAAAATGTTCGGCTCACGCTGGTGTATAATTTTGTAAAGCCTGCCAACCCATTAAAAAAATGAGCGGAAGACGGGACTCGAACCCGCTACCTACAGCTTGGGAAGCTGTCGCTCTACCAGGTGAGCTACTTCCGCTTCTGAGATATCAAATTACTAAAAATCAGTTCTGCTTTCAACATTGAACTTCAAACGGCTTGCCAGCCAGCTGTCTTTTACGGGCACTATCCATTTATTTTCCAGTTCCTCTTTGTTCTGTACCAGATTATTGAAATACAGCGTATCCGCGGAAATAAAGCCGTTGTCCAGAGCGTACTGCAACTGGTTCATGGGCAGCAGCTGTATTTTATCTTTCACCACAAAAGCCAGTGTGGTTCTATCAAACATATTTACCCCAAACTTATTCTCTATGCTCTTTATCAGCCGCACCGAACTATCGGTGCTGCACCCGCTCACTCCCGTGGCGCTTTCATCAGCCATCAAAATAATAAACTGTCCAAAAAATAAATAACCCGCACCTTTAACCGGAGCACCATGGCTTTGCCAATTCGCAGTAAAATCATTTAGCAGCTCCTCAATTTCCAGGGCCTCGCTTAAAAAAAATAAGCGGCTGGCCTGGTACACCCAAACACGGGAATCAGGATGAAAATCCGTATTCAGCAGATGACGATAGTTCAAATTCATGGCACAAAGTTATTCCATTGATTTTTCAAGCAGTTCCGCTACATCCAGCACCTGCACTTTTTCTTCTTTCCCTGCATTTTTAACTCCGTCTGTCATCATGGTATTGCAAAAAGGACAGGCAGCCGCAATAATTTCAGCACCGGTGTTTAAGGCTTCGCCGGTCCGTTCTAAATTAACCCGTGTGTTGCCTTTTTCTTCTTCTTTAAACATCTGAGCGCCTCCTGCACCGCAACAAAGACCTTTGCTGCGGCATCGTTTCATTTCCACCAGTTCAGCATCCAATACTTCCAGCACTTTGCGGGGTGCTTCATAAATATTGTTAGCCCGCCCGAGATAACAACTATCGTGATAAGTGATCTTTTTACCTTTAAACGTTTTGCCATCCTTAAGCCTGATTCTTCCTTCATTTATGAGATGCTGTAAAAAAACGGTATGATGTATAACTTCATAATTGCCTCCCAGTACCGGATATTCATTTTTCAGAACGTTAAAACAATGAGGACAGGCAGTAACGATCTTTTTTATTCCGTAACCATTCAGCACCTGGATATTCTGATAAGCCATCATCTGAAATACAAACTCGTTGCCTGCACGGCGAACAGGATCGCCTGTACACATTTCTTCCTTTCCCAGAATAGCATACTTAATACCAACTTTATTCAGAATAGCGGCAAAAGCTTTTGTAATCTTTTGTGCCCGCTGATCAAAACTGCCGGCACAGCCCACCCAAAACAAAACCTCCGGGCTTTCGCCTTTTGAAAAAAAATCTGCTGCTGTAGGTACCTGCATTACCGAAAATATTTGCTTCAAAACTAAGCGATAAAATTCTTTTTGGCTAAAAACTGTTCTATTCTATTTGTATGTGCTTATTTTTGAAATTCTGCATGAGTATCCGGAAATTTTTTGAACGAATCGTTAACTGGGAATTATGGAACTTCTATGTTTTGTACTTCCCCATCAGCTTTGTATGGTTCTGGTACTGCCTGCGCAGCCGATCGTTCTGGTTTTTCAGCTCTTCTAATCCGTCCATAACATTTGGTGGCTTTGAAGGCGAAGGAAAAAAAGAAATGTATGACCAGCTTCCCCCTGAATACGTTCCTGTTACCATTTATATCATGCACGATCTTCCATTTGAAGATGTGCTAAAAAAAATCAGCGAGGCCGGCTTGCGCTATCCGTTTATTGTAAAGCCCGATGTGGGAATGAAAGGCATCCTTTTCCGGAAAATTGACAGCGATGAACAACTGCGCAAATACCATGAGCGGATACCGGTGGAGTACATTGTGCAGGAACTGGTAAATCTGCCGCTAGAACTCAGTGTATTTTATTACCGGTATCCCTACAATGAAAAGGGGGTAGTAAGCGGGTTTATTCATAAAGAATTGCTGCAGGTAGTAGGCGATGGAATTTCAACGTTAAAGGAACTCACGGAGAAGCATCCAAGGGCCCGGCACCGGATGGCCGAAATGGAACACCGCCACCGTCACCGGTTTAACAGGATAATACCCCGTGGCGAAATTTTCTATTTATCCTATGCCGGCAACCATAACCGTGGCGCCCGCTTTACCAATCTTCATAAAGAAATTGACGATGATCTGCACCGGGTTTTTGATAAACTGAGCCATTATTCCCGGCACTTTTATTATGGCCGGTACGATATTAAAACTACCTCCATCGAAGATCTTAAAAAAGGGAAAAACTTTTTAATTCTTGAGTTCAATGGCTGCGGCGCCGAACCCAATCATATTTACGACTGCGGGATGAGCATCTGGCAGGCATACGCTGAAATTCTGAAGCACTGGAAAGCGCTTTATCACATTAGCCGCTACAATCACAAAAACGGTACACCCTACTGGTCATTTAGAAAAGGATATAAATTTCTTAAACAATCAAAAGCACACTTCCGCTTGCTGGAAAAATACGACTGATTTTTTTCGGAGTCGCCACTTTTAGTAATTTGGTCTGAAATACTAAACAGGTTTATGAAAAGCGATGACCCGTTTTTACTCATCCGCAATTACGACTTGTGGGCCCAACTCTCGGATGAAGAATACAACGAACTGAATGTGGTTCATCATTTCAGGCAGGTGCGGAAGGGGGAGTATATCTATTTCGATTCGCACCACCTTGATAAATTATATTTCATCAAAAACGGTCATATCAAAATCGGATACATTGATGAGGAAGGAAATGAGATCATCAAAGAAATAATCCGGGAAGGAGAAATATTCGGCCAGTTTACTCTCGAAAAAAATAACTTAAACGGCGAATTTGCACAGGCACATAAAAGTAACGTCAGCCTTTGTGCATTTAATATCACCGATTTTGAAAAACTGCTTCGGAAAAAGCCGGAACTGGCAATCCGGTACAGTAAACAGGTGGGGCAAAAACTCCGCAATGCAGAATTCCGGCTGGTAAATATGCTGAGCAAAGATGTTCGTACGAGGCTGCTGGGATTTTTTTATTATCTGGCAATAACTAACGGATATGACAGCAGTCAGCTTTCTTTTACCATTGAAAATTTTCTTACTCACGAGGATATTGCCCGTCTGATCGGGTCGGCACGGCAAACTGTTACTACAGTTATTAATGAACTTGAAAAGGAAGAGTTGATTAAAATAACAAGAAAAGAAATCTGCCTGCCCGACGTTAAAAAAATTCAAAAACTGGTTATTGTCACGTGAACGACAGGGCCCGGCTAAGTGCAGAGATAATTTTGTGATATAAGAAAAAAGTATGAATCACAGAATTTTTAAGACGGGGCTGGTTGTTTGTATTTTGACCGGCATGCTTACGGCCTGCTCCCGAAACGGTTCTCCGTTTTATGCAGACGATCCGATTCCGGTCGATTTAGATACCAGTGCCGTTCGTTCGGGTAATTTCATTAATAATGCGCACCGCACTACGGGTACCGTTAAAGTTACCGAAGCAATCAACAAGCGGCTTCTTGTGTTCCAGAATTTCAGAACAGATAACGGACCTGACCTTCGGGTAAGGCTTTCCAGAAATACCGGGGTGGCCGATTACAGGGAAGTGGGGCCCTTGCGGGCAGTGTCAGGAAATTTTTTTTACGAAATAGCCGATTCGGTCGATCTTTCGCAGTACAAATATGTGCTCATCTGGTGTGAAGACTTTTCCGTCCTCTTCGGGCATGCTATTTTGCAATAATCAAAACAGTTTTTATGAAATTCGCAGTTATTTTAATCTGGATATTTCGCTTGCTGGCAGCAGGAATTTTTTTGCAAACGCTTTTCTTCAAATTTAGCGGTGCTGCCGAGTCTAAATATATTTTTACTAAGCTGGGAGCCGAGCCCTGGGGACGCATCGGAAGCGGAATAGCAGAACTTATAGCGGCAGTGCTGATTCTGATTCCGAAAACAACCAAGTGGGGAGCCTTGTTAGGTCTGGCAGTGATTTCAGGAGCCATTTTATCCCACCTCACTGTTTTGGGTATATCGGTTACAAACAGCGATGGCACACAGGATGGCGGCCAGTTGTTTATTTATGCCATACTGGTCTTCATCAGTTGTGCTGCTCTGGTGTGGATAAACAGGAGGTCGTTACCTATATTAAACAAGTTGTTTTAAAACCAGACAAACTCTAAATTCGTATTTAATAAAACGGAAACAATAACTCATGATACTGCAAGCGATCAAACAGGTTTTTGTTCAACTTACCGGCACGCTGGAACAGATAAGCCAGGAGCAATATGGCCGTCCCTGTATCACTCTTTCAAATGCTACAATTGGCCAGCACGTACGTCATATTATCGAACTCTTTCAGTGTCTGGAGCAGGGATATGATTCCGGCATTGTTAATTATGAAAAAAGAAAAAGAGATAACGCCATTGAAACCAATAAGAATCTTGCTATCGGTCTGATCAATGAAATTTATAATACGCTTGACCGGCCCAACAAAGGAATGACGCTTGAGAACTGCTATGATGAGCTTTCGGCCGAACCCGTGACAATTACCACCAATTATCATCGCGAAGTGGCTTATAACCTGGAGCACACCATTCATCATATGGCCCTGATACGTATTGGCATCAACGAGGTATCTTCTGTCTTGCTGCCGGAAACATTTGGCGTAGCTCCTTCTACCACCAAGTATAAACAGGCATGTGTACAGTAACCTACATACCGGCACACGATAAATTTTTTCTTACCTCCAACCGTGATGAAAAACACAGGCGATCGGCAGCATTACCTCCTCAGGAATATGAGTTTGCCAGTGGTAAAATTTATTTTCCTAAAGACGGTGACGCCGGTGGCAGCTGGCTGGCTGTACATGAAAACGGAAACGTAATTGTGCTGCTCAACGGTGGTTTTGAAAAGCATCATCCCCGGCCCCCTTACCGAAAAAGCCGCGGCATTATTTTGCTGGACCTGATACAAAACAGTTATCCATCAGAATATTTCCGATCCATCAACCTGGAAAATATTGAACCTTTTACCCTTGTTCTTTTTGATCATCAGCAGCTTTGCGAATGCCGGTGGGATGGTGAAAGAAAACATTCAAAGCTTCTTGATAATCACCAGCCGCGTATCTGGTCTTCTGTAACGCTGTATGACGAACAAACGATTGAAAAAAGAACGGAGTGGTTCAAAAACTGGCTGGCAGAGCAAACCAGAATATCGCAGGATGATATTCTGCATTTTCACCGCTTTGCCGGCGATGGCGACCGCCACAACGATCTTTTGATGAACCGCGGCGGTCAGGTATTTACGGTAAGCATAACAGGCATCGAAATAGAAAAATCGGGAGCCACAATTAAATATCTTGATCTTATTGCCAACAAACGACACATTCTGCCGGTAACTTTCGAAAAAGCCCCGGTAACGCATTCATGAACCGCCTCCAGCGATTTTTTCATACCCCTTTCTTTATAAAACTCCTTCACTGGGAATACTGGAGTATGCCCGTGGTGTATTTACCTACTTATTTTGGTTTTGCCTGGTTGTGCATTCGCAGCGGCTGTAAGTATTTTTTTGTAGCCGCCAACCCACGCATCAAATACGGAGGCTTTCTGATGGAGTCAAAAAAAGAAATCTACGACATGATGCCGCAGCAGTATTATCCAAAAACCATTTTTTTTAAAGGCGGAACCGATGTAACCGAAGTGCTGGAATCACTTTATAAAAATCAACTCTCTTTTCCTTTGATTGCCAAACCCGACATCGGAATGAAAGGCTATGCGGTTAAAAAGATAGATAACGAAGATGGTATTCGCCGGTTTATTCCCCGGTACAATATTGACTTTCTGTTGCAGGAGTTTGTGCCGTATCAAAACGAGGTGGGAATTTTTTATTCCCGCTACCCGGGGCAGGCGATGGGCAAAATTTCGGGCATCGTAGCCAAAGAGTTTTTGGAGGTAACCGGAGACGGAAAAAAAACGTTGTTGCAACTGTTGCAATCGGACAAACGATTTGTGTTACAGATTGAATCGTTGCGGAAAGAGTATTATAACAGCATGAACGAAGTGCCGGCTGCCGGTAAAAAGATTCAGCTGGTACCTTACGGAAATCATGCAAGGGGTGCAAAATTTCTCGATCATTCGCATCTGGCCGATGAACAGCTTACCGAACTGATAGATGATTTTTGCAAACAGGTGCCGGAGTTCTGGTTTGGCCGGCTTGATATACGTTATAATAACTGGAATGAACTGCGCAACGGAAAAAATTTTTCTGTAATTGAGCTCAACGGAGCAGGCAGCGAACCCACACATATGTATGACCCGCGGCATTCTTTGTTCTTTGCCTGGAAGGAAATCACCCGTCATCACAAAATATTGTATCAAATAAGCAGGCTGAATAAGCGTAGGGGCTATCCTTTTATGTCCTGGAGCGAAGGACAAAAAATGTTCAGAGACAGTCGTAGCTATTCAAAAAAGCTGAAAGCGGTACACGAGGCGCTTTTACATGCCTGAGCAAAAATCAAAGGCAAGCAGCTACGTTTAAATTGTTTTCGTGTTTTGCAGGCATTAACCACCTTTATTATTAACTTTTTACTTTTGACCTCACTCATTACCTATTTTTGAAAGATGCCGCCACTGGTAAAAATATTTTTTGTAGGGATGCTGGTCAGTTTTCTGGGCTCGCTGCCGCTCGGTACGCTGAATGTAGCGGCTATGCAGATATCGGTAAGCGACGGCGTCAGCCCGGCCATATTATTTTCACTTGGATCGCTGCTGGTTGAAATCATTTATGTGCGTCTTTCCCTAGTGGCTATGGACTGGGTGCGGCGTCAGGAAAAACTTTTTAAGGTTCTGGAGTGGGTTACGCTGGCGATTGTAACCGCACTGGCAGTTTCCAGTTTTTATGCAGCCCTGCATCCTTCTGTAAACGAAAACGTCATCCTGAGCAGCACCCTTCACCGCTTTTGGTTGGGCGTTGTGATGAGTGCCCTCAATCCCGTTCAGATTCCTTTCTGGTTCGGATGGAGTACGGTTCTTTTTACCAAAAAAGTATTGCTGCCCCGAACCAGTCATTACAACACCTATATTATTGGTATAGGATTGGGAACTTTTATTGGCAACTGCATTTTCATCTTTGGAGGTCAATTTGCTGCCGACCGGCTCAATAACAACCAGCATATACTTAATTGGGTTATAGGAGGAATATTTTCTTTGACCGGCATTATACAATTATGGAGAATACTTTTTCATAAAGATGCAGCACATCAGCTGGAACATCCTGAAGAAATAACGCACCGGATTGAAGAACAGGTAGAGAAAATCGAAGAACACCTGGAAAAACTTTCGCAGAAAGAAAAGGAATAAAACCGTTTGAAACCGTGCCGCGGTACCGATTGCGCATCACATCTTATTTTTACAAAAATCAACTACATGTCTTCACCACAGCTTGCCCGCTCTCTTGGTCTCCGGCTGGTGATCGTTTTTGTTGTGGCCAATATTCTCGGCTCAGGGGTTTACAAAAAAGTAGCTCCCATGGCGGCCGAATTGCATTCTTCGGGCTGGGTGCTTGCCGCCTGGCTTCTGGGCGGTATTATTAGTTTATTCGGAGCGCTTAGTTATGCTGAGGTAGCGGGTATGCTTGCCGGCACCGGCGGTGATTATGTTTATTACCAAAAGATATACAACAAATTCTTTGCCTTTCAGTTTGGCTGGTCCACTTTTACAATCATTCAAACAGGAGCAATTTCTTCGCTGGCGTATGTATTTGCACAATCGCTTCACAGCATTGCGGACTTACCTCCAATGCTGGCTTCACTTGCCGATTATAACATTCGGGGAATCTTTTATCCGTTCAAAGATTTTAATGTAAAAATTACGGCCATCGCCCTGATCATTTTGCTTACGTGGATAAACAGCAGGGGGTTAAAAACCGGCGCCTGGCTGGGAACTGCCATCCTCTTATTGGTTTTGGCGGGTATTGGCACCATAATTATTTTCGGATTAACAAGCCCCGAAGCAAATATCAGCCAGGCCTTTTCTTTCAAAACAACGAATGAGCAGCCTGTAACTTTCACCGCCATGTTTACAGCTATGCTGGCTGCTTTCTGGGCATACCAGGGGTGGGCCTCGGTGGGCTTTATCGGCGGCGAAGCAAAAAATGCAAACAGAAATATTCCTGCCGGAATTGCAATCGGGTGTTTCATTGTAATTGGTTTATATCTTCTGGTAAACACGGCCTATCTTTCTCTGTTACCGGTACAGGCGCTGGAAAAAATCAATGCTTCAGAAAATACGGTTGCGGCCATAGAAGCTGTAAAAGTCTTCTGGGGAAGGAGCGGAGAGGTTTTTATTGCGGTATTGATTTTAATTACAACGCTTGGCTGCAATCATGCCACCATCATTACCAGCAGCCGTATTTATTATGCAATGGCAAAAGAAAATCTTTTTTTCTCCCGTGTAGCAAGGCTGAACCGGCATGCTGTTCCGGCCAATTCACTTTTGCTGCAATGCATCTGGGCTTCTGTGCTGGTTTTATCCGGTACTTTCGACCAGCTTACCAATATGATTATTTTTGCCGTGTTTGCATTCTATGGTGCTACTGCACTCGGTGTTTTTATTCTGCGCAAAAAAATGCCCGGTGCGCAAAGAACTTATAAGGTGTGGGGATATCCGGTGGTTCCGGCCATTGTTATCTTATTTTCAGCAGCTCTTTTTATAAATACAATCATTGCAAAACCCCGCGAAGCCGGCATCGGGTTGGCACTGATGCTTACCGGCGTACCCATGTGGTATTATTTTAAAAGAGCAGCTCAGGTTAGAAACCGAAATCTCAAACCGTAAAAGCTGAACCAGAATAGCTGACTTAAACCTTTGACCGCATTAAAAGTTTTTTTCAGAACCGGTACCCGGCTGCTATTCTTAAATTGAAAATGGTGCCTTCAAAATTTTCTTCTTCTTTTTCATTGGATTTTACCGGAACTACGTAGCCAATACCGAGTGAGGGGGTTGTATACGCACCGGGACCAAAATTTTTAAATGTATAATGATAGCCCAGTTCAAGCGAAGGCACTAGTATATTTTCTTTTCCAAAACCATAACTAAGCCGCAAACCTCCCAGAAGGTTCCCGTCGGTACCATAACTGAATCCATACCTGACGCCGGCATTGATATTCCAGTTACCCTGCAGCGCTGAACTTTTGCCATTATACGAAGAAGAAAAGTTATAAGATAAGCCCAGGTGCCAGCTTGTTTTTCCCGTGTTGCTGAATCCTTCGTATATAGCGCCGGCCTGCTGACTGTTAAAAGACTTTCCAATGCTGTACTGATACTCAGCACCTATTTCGGTTTGTGAAAATAAAGTAACCGAAAAAAGACATCCGGTTATCAGTATAATGATTTGTTTTTTCATAACAAAAGTTTAATTAAAAAAAAGGTTTACATACAAATTACTGCTTTAAGCCGAAAATGATAAATAACGATCCGGGAAAAGCTCTTAAATTTTTTAGCTGCAGGCCAGTAGTACTGCCCGTTAAAACCGGTACCCCGCTCCGATAGCCGGTACCACACGGCCGCCCACATCTTCATCGAGAGAGTTGTAATCGGGTATTACCCGTATCGTGTATCCGTAGCCGATTGCAGGTGCGGCAAAAAAGTTTTTGGCAAAAATAAAATGATAGCCCGCCTCTGCCACCGGGGTCAGCATCGGGCTGAAGAGGCTGGATTTTCCTTCCCAGCTTACAAGCGAGAAAAGTATTTTTATGCCGGCAAAAGGATTATTGCCGTTTGGATTGCTGCCAAAAGCATAACGATAGCCGCCATAAATGCCAAATCCTTTGGCAACAGAATAAGAACTATTTGCCGAAAAATTATAAGTAATGCCAACACTGAAACTATTCTTATTGCTGAACAATTCACCTTTCGGGCCGGCAATATGTGCATTGTGTTGCTTGCCAATGGTACGCATATACTCGGCGCCCAGTTCAAACAGATTTTGCGAAAGGGCGGCAGAATGAACTACAAAACTCAGGCATATGAAGAGGCTCAGGCGGCGCATGCTTTCCTAAACGCCGGAGAGGGAGGAATATTTTGTCTGTACAGTCTCCGTTAAGCCCGTATGTAATAATTCGCCCCGATAAATCCTTATGGAGAACTTTAAATTTCACTCACCCACTTATCCCGTTCATCCGGCGAAAATTTCCAGGGGGCGAAATTATTTTCCACGTTGCTGAACATGGCGTTCCATTCCTGCGGGGCATTGCTTTCTTCCATCACCAGCGAGCGGCGCAGTTCGAGGATGATCTCCAGCGGCGAAATGGAAACAGGGCATTCTTCCACGCAGGCAGCGCAGGTGGTGCAGGCACGCAGTTCTTCTACGGAAATATAATCGTGCAGCAGTTTTTTACCGTCGTCTTTATATACTTTATTTGCATTGATATTTTTACCCACTTCCTCTAATCTGTCTCTTGTATCCATCATGATCTTGCGTGGCGATAAAAGTTTACCGGTCTGATTGGCCGGACAGGCGGCAGAGCAACGGCCGCATTCGGTACAACTGTAGGCATCCATTAAATTTTTCCAGCTGAGATCAAATACATCCTTGGCCCCGAAACTTGCCGGCGGCGCGGCCTCAGCGGGAGCCAGTTCCGGATGCATGGCATATAAAACCTCCTTTTGCACGGAAGGCATATTTTTCATTTGCCCCGGCGGCTGCAACCGCGCATAATACGCATTGGGAAAAGCAAGAACGATATGCAGATGCTTGCTGTAAGGAAGATAATTTAAAAAAGCATAAATACCTGCTATATGAAGCCACCAGGCTCCGCGTTCCAGTGTAATTAAAGCAGCAGAAGAGACAGACGTTAAAGAGGGAGAGAGGAGCCCGCTGATAAGAAAATCGCCGGTATCGGCATAGTGTACATTTCCCTGCAGTTGCAAAGCCCTGTCGCTGGCATTTAGCGTAAGAAAGAGCAACATCAGAACTATTTCGGTTATCAGAATATAATTGGCATCGCTGCGTGGCCAGCCATCGAGGTCTTTGCTGATAAAGCGTTTCAGCCGAATGCTGTTTCGGCGTACGAAAAATATGGCACAGGCCCCAATCACCAGCACGGCCAGCACTTCAAACGCGTTAATAAGAAAAGTATAAAAACCTCCAAGAGATGCGGCAAAAAGGCGATGCGTACCCAAAATACCGTCGAGCACTATTTCCAGCACTTCTATATTGATAATAATAAAACCGGCATATACAAAGAAATGCAGAACCGCCACCAGCGGGTTTTTAAACATTTTCTTTTGACCGAAAGCCAGCAGCAGCACATTCTTCCAGCGCTGTTGTTTATTATCGCTGAAATCTTCATCGCGGCCCAGCAGGATATTGCGCCGTATCTCTTTTACCTTTTTTGAAAAAAGCCAGATGGCAGCCGCCGAAAGCAGAACAAATAAAATCTGCTGAAGGATTTGCATAAGCAATCAATTACATTTGCTAAATTAAGTTATTGAATGAATAAATAGTTATCTGGCTATGACGGCTCAAAAAAATTATATACTCAGTAAGGAAACCGCAGAAAAAAAACTGCTTCGCATGGCCTACGAAATAATAGAAGAAAACAGCGATGAAAAAGAGATTATCCTGGCCGGTATCCGCGAAAGCGGAACAGTGGTGGGAAAGGTAATCCGGAAAATGCTGGGAGCTATTTCTTCACTGAAAACAGAGCTGATTACCATTTCGCTGGATAAAAAAAAGCCAGTGAAGGTTGAATTAAGCAAAGAAATCTCTTTTGACAATAAAGTGATTATTGTGACAGATGATGTGGCCAATTCCGGGAAAACATTATTATACGCCATGAAGCCCTTCCTTGAATTTCACCCTAAAAAAATACAGACCCTGGTGCTGGTGGAACGAAGCCACAAAACATTTCCCGTTCATCCCGATTATGTAGGCTTATCGGTAGCCACAACCTTGCAGGATCACATTTATGTGGAGGTAAAGGATGATCATATTCTCGGCGCCTATCTTGCATAAAGGCTTTTCCCCTTTTCAATAAAAGAGGGCCTTACTTTGCTGCAAGCCTATCATAAATCGCGGCAGAGGCCTACCCCAGGCATGTGCGGGGTGTTACACAAAAAAAGATCAGAAGTAGATCAGATGTAGTTTCAATTTTCCTTTTGTGAGTTCAACAGCCGGGGCCGGAAACTTAAGAGCATTTAAAGCGCTGAGGAGGGTGCGAAGGAACCTGCTGTCGGTTTTAATTTTGGTAAGATCAATATCCGGAGCAAGATAAAACTGTCTTTTTCGGGCAATATCTCTCCGGTCAAAAATGATGTTGTCGTTTTCGTCTTTGGCAATATTTTCAAACCCGCCAAACATGCCGTCGGCGCCGTAACCCACCGACAGACTGAGCCAGGCGGGTAATTTGCTTTCAGGAAAAAATGATTTCAGGTTAAAGCTGAACCAGTACGTTTGACCATTATAATCTTTGAGCATTCTTTCGTTCCAACTGCTGCCAAACAGTTCATCCGAGCGGTTACGCAATTGGGGGTCGTCATACTTTTTTGAGTGAAAGGAAAATTTATACTGGATACGCTGTTCTTCCCATGCCAGTTGCTGGCCGATGAATAAACCGGAGCCGAAAAGATTTGCTGCCATATCGGCCCAGCTCCAGCCCCACTCAGATGAATGAGCATCGAGAAATTCGATGACAGTCATGTAAACAGTACCGCTCAATCCGCCTATAAGTGTTGCATTTTTGTTGGAAAAACCGGCCCACTTCCACAATGCGGCAGAAGCCCTCCCGGTATTATATGCCGACCAGCCATGTCCCAGTTTATCAATTTGCAGCCATTCTTTACTGTCGTTAAAAACATGAAAAGGTGTTTTATCATAATCGCGGTACCAGGCTGCACTTAGAATCATGAGCGAGCCGCCGTAGCTGGCGGCGTTGATGCCGGATACCAGCCAGGTTCTTGAATTGTTTGTTTTCTTTTTAAATGCAGCTACGGAGTCTGCATTACTTACCGTGTGCAGTACAGGATACGACTCGCTGTAAATTGCATTTTGGGAAAAGGAGTGGCTGAATAAAAAAACAGAAATGATAAAAATGCCGAAGCCCTTACAGAACGCACAAGAGTGCGACGCAACAAAAGCTGAATTTTGCACAGGCGCCGGAATCATAAAACAAAAATACGTTTCCTTTGTGAATGATTATTTCAGATCGAAATTCTATAACTTCATCGTCATATTAAATAGAACTAAAGTTATACTATGGACCAGGCAATACAGGCAAAAATCAACAGTTGGCTGAGCGGCAGCTTCGACCAGGCAACCAAAGATGCAATTATCCGGCTTCAAAAGGAAAATGCCGGTGAACTGGCCGATGCTTTTTACAAGAACCTCGAATTTGGTACCGGGGGGCTTCGCGGCATTATGGGTGCAGGCACCAACCGTATGAATAAATACACGGTGGGTATGGCCACGCAGGGATATGCCAATTACCTGAAGCAGAGTTTTCCCAATGAAGAAGTGAAGGTGGCCATTGCGCATGACAGCCGCAACAACAGCCGTTTTTTTGCCGAAACGGCTGCAAATGTATTTGGGGCCAATGGCATCAAAGTTTATTTGTTTGAAGACATGCGCCCGACTCCCGAGCTGAGTTTTGCTATCCGCTATCTGAAATGCCAGGGGGGTGTGGTGTGTACCGCCTCGCATAACCCCAAAGAATATAACGGCTATAAAGCCTACTGGAACGATGGAGGGCAACTGGTGCCGCCGCATGACAAGAATGTGATTAAAGAGGTAGAAAAGATTGTTTCGGCAGAAGATGTAAAATGGAGCGGCGGAGAAAAAAACATAACGCTGATAGGAAGAGAACTGGATGAGGCATATATAAAAATGGTGAAAGGGCTGAGCGTTTATCCCGAAGTGATTGCCCGGCAGCACAATCTGAAAATTGTTTACACACCCATTCATGGAACGGGCATCAAGCTGGTACCGGATGTTTTAAAAAGTTTTGGTTTCACCAATATAACCATTGTAAACGAACAGGCGGTGCCCGACGGAAATTTTCCGACGGTAGTTTATCCCAATCCGGAGGAAAGCGAAGCGATGAGCATGGGCCTGAAGAAAGCAAAAGAAATGGATGCCGATATTTTGCTGGGTACCGATCCGGATGCTGACAGAGTAGGAATCGGCATAAAGGATAATAATGGCAACTGGGTACTGATGAACGGTAACCAAACCGCCGTGCTCGCTTTCAATTATATGATGGAAGCCCGAAAAGCAAAAGGTATTGCCCGCCCGAATGATATGGTAGTAAAAACCATAGTAACAACCGATATGATTCACAAAATTGCCCGGAAGAATGATGTGGCCTGTTATGATGTGCTGACGGGTTTTAAGTGGATAGCCGAACTGATAAAAGAAAAAGAAGGAAAGGAAAACTATATCATCGGGGGTGAAGAGAGCTATGGCCTGATGATCGGCGACCAGTTAAGAGATAAAGATGCCGTAAGCGCCGTAGCTTTTCTGTGCGAAATGGCCGCTTACGAAAAAGACAAGGGCCGCAGCCTGTATCAGAAGCTGATTGACCTTTACATTGAATACGGTTTTTACAAGGAACATCTGATTTCCATTACCAAAAAAGGAATGGACGGACAAAAACAGATAGCCGACATGATGGAGCGGTTCAGAAAAAATCCTCCTACACAGCTTGCCGGCAGCGATGTGGTGCAACTGCTGGATTATGAATCCGGCAAAGGAAAAAATCTCAAAACAGGCGAAGAGTGGCAAATACAACTTCCCAAATCCAATGTACTGCAGTTTATTCTGAGCGATGACAGCAAGATATCGGCGCGGCCTTCCGGAACCGAGCCAAAAATTAAATTTTACTTCAGCGTTAACGGCAAACTTATGCAAGCCGAAGATTATGAGAAGGTGAATGCACTGCTGGATGAAAAGATCAAAAATATAATTGATGACCTGAAACTGTAAAACAGCACAATGAGTTTAGTAAACCTGAAAAATATTACGCCGGTGGAAAGGATCTGCGGCCATTACGGAAGATTTGTGCACTCTAAAAACATGACAATGGCTTTCTGGAATATAAAAGCCGGCTCGCCTTTGCCCGAACACCGGCACGGTCAGGAACAGATCATGACACTGACGGATGGATTGTTTGAACTGATAGTGGACGGAGAAAGACATTTACTGAAAAGCGGTGATGTATTTATTATTCCTTCCGATGCGCTGCATTCCGGCAAAGCAATCAGCAATTGTACGGTAATTGATGTGTTTAACCCGGTACGGGAGGATTATCTTGAGAAAGATTATACACCTGTTTCGAAGAGTTGAACGGGTTCTTCCGCTTTATGCAATTTAACAGAATGATTCTGATCAGACCCGCTTATTAAAATTTCCTGGTTTCAAAAAGAAATAAATCCTTTCTGACGCCTGTTATTCTGCAGGCGTCAATTGAAAAGAAGGCCGGTTGTCATTCCGGATCAGGCAGTGCAAACGCCACATACGCATCGCCCGATTTTGTATTCAGCTTACCGCCGCCGCAGGCTATTACTATGTATTGTTTACCGTTAACCTGATAAACGGCAGGGGTAGCAAAGCCTGCAGCAGGCAACTGGTATTCCCACAGAAGCTTGCCATTGTATTTATTAAAGGCACGAAATTTTCCATCTCTTGCCGCAGCAATAAACAGAACACCTCCAGCCGTTACTACCGATCCGCCATAGTTTTCCGTTCCCGTAGGCGGAATGCCTTTGGCCGTCAGTTCAGGATATTCGCCCAGGTTGGTTTTCCATACATGTTCGCCAGTATTAAGATCAATGGCGGTCAGCGTTCCCCATGGTGGTTTTATTGCAGGATACCCTTCAGGACTTAAAAATTTATAATAGCCGGTAGTGCTGTAGGGCAGGTTGAAAAATGTGTCTGCCGGCTGGGGAGGCCGTATAAATTCTTTCCGCTGTTCGTTTTTCAATTCAAGAATATAGGCAATCACCGCATTTTTTTCTTCGTCGGTAATGTGGCGGAAAGAAGGCATCATGCGCCGGCCGGTGTTCAATAATTCCATAGCCGCATCGGCTGTATATTTTTTACCGATATCAATAAGCGAAGGATTATTACCCGTTCCTTTTCTGTCGGCGCCATGGCAGCTGACGCAGTATTTTCCATATAATCGTATTCCCGCCTCCGCAACCATTTCTTTCTTTGGTGGTTCCGGTTTTACTTCACGCATGGTAAGCAGCCATCCCATTTCATTGGCATTTACATAAAGCCATCCTGTTTCGGGATCAAAAGTGGGTCCGCCCCATTCGGCGCCGCCATCAAAACCGGGAAAAACAACAGAGGTTTTAAAACCGGGGGGTATAAACATTTTTCCATAACGGTAGCCCTGCAAATCTTTTTTCAACTTAGCGATGGAGGTATCCGGCAGCCAGGGATTGATATCATCGACCGTAAAACTTTGCCGCACAAATGGTTTGCTGAAGGCAGGAACAGGCTGGGTTGGCCATACCTTCTCATTGATAAGCTCAGAAACAGAATCTACCGGAACTTCATTGATAGGATAAACCGGCTTGCCCGACTCCCGTTCAAACAACCATACCATCCCCGTTTTGGTTGTTTGGGCTACGGCATCAATCTTTTTTCCGTCTTTCTTAATTGTTATCAGTGCCGGCGCTGTGGGTATGTCATAATCCCACAAGTCGTGATGAATAAACTGAAAATGCCATTTGCGTTTACCGGTAGCAGCGTCAAGCGCCAGCAGGCAGTTGGCAAACAGATTTTGCCCCCTTCTTTTTCCTCCGTAAAAATCAAAAGAGGCAGAACCGGTAGGTGCAAATAAAATTCCTCTTTCTTCATCGAGGGTAAACCCGCTCCAGCTATTGGCACCGCCGATATGTTTGTACGCAACGCTGTCTTCCCAGGTATCATAACCAAATTCGCCCGGCTGAGGAATGGTATGAAATATCCACCGCAGTTTACCCGTTCGCACATCATATGCCCGGATATGACCCGGCGCCGCATCAGGCCCTTCATTTACTCTTGAACCAAGAATATAAAGATCATTGTAAATAATACCCGGCGATGTAGCGATTACCAACAGATTGCTCACATCCCGCCCCAGGTCTTCATGAAGGTCTTTGATACCATCATACCCAAAACTTTTTACCAACTCACCTGTTTTGGCATTGATACAATTCAGTATGGAACCGGTCACAAAAAAAATTCTTTCATCTCCTTTGCCATCCGTCCAATAAGTAACGCCGCGGTTATTGACTATGATGAAATGCCACCAGCTTTTATTACGATGCAGCGAGTCGGGGTTAAACTCCCAGATCTTTTTACCCGTGGCGGCATGCAGGGCAAAAAGTTTCAGAGTAGGAGAGGTGACATACATTACGGAATCAATAATAATGGGGTTGCACTGCATCTGCGAAAATGCTGCGGTATCCGCATCGCCTGTGTTAAACATCCATGCCACCTGCAGTTGATTTACATTGCCGGTGTCAATTCCGGAAAGCGAAGAGTACCGGATACCTTCTTTGGAGCCCCCGGTTACCTGCCACGAGATATATTCTTTTTTTTTATCCGCACAGGATGTGAAAAGTAAAAGTGCTGCTACGAAGCAAGACTGAACCGGAATAAGAATCTGTTTCATTGGTATATTTATATTTGACCTACGACCCGCTCCAGCCGCAAGGGTTAAAATGCATCGCCCACTATACCTGCCCCATTGTATAAAATATTGACCGGCGTTTTTGTCAATTTTTTTTAACCAAGAACTTTTTCAGATATCTTTCCTGTCTTCTTGTTTTTCAGAATCACTTTTTTTGCTCCGTAGTGCGTTACTTCTTCTTTTACCAGGTAATAGTCGTTATCGTATTCGGTTAAATGGCTGTCTTTGGTTACTCCTGTTCTGCCGCGCCAGATGTCCAGTTTCACCGGTTCCCATTGCTTGCTTTTGGCAGAGCGGTATGCTGCGTCAAGCACGCAATTGACTATGTACCCGTCATAAAACGTTTCTTTGGGCGGCCGGCCTTCTTCCATCGCGTTGAACATATCCATGAACATGTGATTGTAGCCAAGCTCGTTCAGTTCATCGCCTACAGGAAACAACCAGCCGGTGTTGCTCTCTGCTTTTTCAGCTACGTATTCGGCCCCCTTGCCGGTGGTAAACATCTCAAACCCGGTTCGTAAAAAACTGTTTACCCAAATGGTTCCTTCGCTTCCCATTACTTCATCTCTCAGGTCGAGACCGCCGCGAAACGTCCAGCTTACTTCAAACTGGCCGATGGCGCCGTTTTCATATTTTACCAGCCCGATAGCATGATCTTCGGCATCAATCGGCTTCACCTGTGTATCGGCCCAGCACATCACTTCCACTGGTCTTATATCTTTTCCGATATAACTTCTCGTTATCTCTACACAATGGCAGCCCAGATCGAGAATACACCCGCCGCCAGCCTGTTCCATATCCCAGAACCAGTCGCTGTGCGGACCAGGATGTGTTTCTCTGGATTTGGCCCAGAGAATTCTTCCCAATGCGCCGCTCTTTACACTTTGAAATGCTTTTAAAAATTTAGGTGTGTACACAAGGTCTTCCAGATAACCGTTGAAGATACCAGCCTTTTCTACAGCTTCCAGCATCCGCTTTGCTTCCTCACCGTTACGGCCCAACGGTTTGGTAGTCATCACGGCTTTTTTATGTTTACAGCAGAGCATTACAGCCGCTTCGTGCAGGTTATTGGGTAATGAAATACAGACCACATCCACGTCGGGATGTGCAATCGATTCTTCCATATTGGTTGTCCAGTGACCTACTTTATAATCTTCGGCAAATTTTTTTGCGCTTTCTTCCCGCCTGGAATAAATACTCACGATCTTGTCTTTGTTGCGATAACCCTGTAATGAATCAGCATAAAACCGCCCGATAAACCCGGAGCCAAGCATGGAAATACGTTTCATAGTTAATACCCTCACCTCCGCCGCTGGCGGAGCGTTTTTAAGTTAAAAAAATGAGTTTTATTTATTATACTGCTTGTTTAATTTCTTTTTTCTCCCTGAAGAATAGGATAAAATAAATTAAAACCCCAATGGCAATATAAGCCGGCACAAACCAGATACCGTTCCAGTTATGCTGATCGTCCGGGGTTTTGTATTTGTCTACAATAAAGCCCGAGAACCAGGTGCCGATAAACATACCCAATCCATAGGTGGCAAAAGTAAATAAACCTTGTGCGGCGTTTTTGATTTTCGGGCCGGCTTTCTTTTCTGTGTACATATAGCCTGTAACAAAGAAAAAGTCGTAACAAATTCCGTGTAGGATGATACCGGCATACAACATCCACATGCCGGACTCCGCATTTCCGTAGGCAAAACAAATATACCGCAGTATCCAGGCCGTCATTCCCATGAGCAGCATTTTTTTAACTCCGATACGGTTAAATAAAAAAGGAATGGCAAGAATAAATATTGCCTCCGACATCTGACCCATGGTCATTTTTCCGGCAGCGTTTTTCACTCCAAGTTCATTTAGAAAAGGATTGGCAAATCCATAATAAAATGAAAGCGGAATGCAGACGAGGATAGCGGCAATAAAAAAGATGAGATACGGTTTATCTTTAAATAACACAAAAGCTTCTGTGCCCAGCGCTTTCGAAGCAGTAACATCTGTTGATTTTCCTTTCGGAGGAGTGTTGGGCAAAATAAAACTTATCAATCCTAATAAGCCTGAAACGGCTGCCGCCATGTGAAAGGTAGAAGCTGATTTTTCAATCCCGAGTCTGGAAATAAGCAATCCAGCTGCAATCCAGCCCAGCGTGCCAAAAACCCTTATCCATGGAAATTGTTTACCCGGATCGGTCATTTGATAAAATGCTACGCTGTTGGAAAGAGCAATGGTGGGCATATACACCAATGAATAAGCAAGAATCACCCAATAAAAAGCCGTATTATCGCTTATTCGGGTTGCCAGAAACAGCAATGCTGCGCCAATCAAATGCAGGCAGCCCATAATTCGCTGCGCGGCAAAAAAACGGTCGGCTATCATACCGATGAAAAAGGGAGAAATCATAGTGGCAATTGCCAGTGCGGAATAAGCAGCGCCTATCTGTACCCCGGTTGATTGCAAATGTTCGCCCATATAAGTGCCCATCGTTACATACCATGAGCCCCAGATGAAATACTCGAGCAGCATCATAAGAGCCAGCAATACGCCTGTGCCTGTTTTCATATAGCAGTTTTGGTTTTTAAACAGATCCGGCAGGAAATTTACAAAAGAAATTTATCCGTCACTTATATTTTTAAAGCAATTATCTTGCAGCGCTTATGAGGCCAACCGAAGATACTTACCGGCACAAGGGGCTGCGCAAAAAACTGGTAGATGGCATCCGCGCCAAAGGAATTACCAATGAAAAATTGCTGGATGCCATTAACAAAATCCCTCGCCATTTCTTTCTTGACTCCGCATTTGATGAAGTGGCATACGATGACCGGGCATTCCCGATTGGTGAAGGGCAAACGATTTCGCAGCCCTATACAGTAGCTTATCAAACCCAATTGCTCGACATAAAACTGTTTGAAAAAGTGCTGGAGATTGGCACCGGCAGTGCCTATCAGGCCTGCGTTCTGGCGCTGATGGGGGCACAGGTATACACAATTGAGCGGCAGAAAAAACTGTTTGAGGCAAACAGGCAGTTTGACTACCTGAAAAAATTTCCCAATATAAAATTCTTTTATGGCGACGGATATGAGGGGCTGCCTACTTTTGCACCTTTTGACAAAATATTAATTACAGCAGCGGCACCTGAAATTCCTCCCAAACTGATTGAACAACTGAAACCGGGCGGCATGATGGTACTCCCTTACGGCAGCGGCGAAGTGCAGCGGATGATGCGGGTAACCCGGCTTGAAAACGGCGCACTAAAACAGGAAGTCTTCGACAGCTTTTCTTTTGTACCGATGGTGGAGGGAAAGAAATAAAAACTCCGGCCCGGGCTGCTAACCAAACTGCTCCAGCAGCTTAATTCTTTTTTCAATTGGTGGGTGGGTAGCAAAAAGATTATCCCAACTAAATCCGTGATGCGAAGGTTTGGGATTATCGATAAACAACTGGGCCACATCGCGGCTTTGCACGGCTTCGATGTACGGATCTGTATCAATTTTTCTTAACGCACTGGCAAGTGCAAGAGGTCTTTTAGTTATTTCGGCTGCGCCGGCATCGGCCAGGTATTCTCTTGACCGGGAAATACCAAACCTCAATAATAAGGAAAGGAAATAGCAGATGGCCGTAACTACGATGGCAATCAGAATAATCATACCTGCGCCGCCTTTGCCATCACTTTTTTTTCCCCGGCCGGCAAAACGTAAACTCCGAAATGCCATCTCGGCCAAAAAAGCAAATATGCCTACAAAAATGATCGAAATGATAAGCAATCGAACATCTCTGTTGCGTATGTGTGTAAGCTCATGGGCTATGACACCTTCCAGCTCTTCGTCGTTCAGCTTATTGATAATGCCCCGCGACAAGGTGACGGTATACGTATTTTCATTAATGCCGCTGGCAAAGGCATTCAGCGAATCATCTTCTATAATATTCACCTTCGGCATCTTCATACCAATGGAGATACATAAATTTTCTACCAGATTATAAACCCGTTTATTCTCTTTTCTTTCCAGCGGCCTGGCCCCTGTGGACAATCGGATAAATGCCGCATGCCCGGCCCACGCTATGAGGAACCATATACCAACCCCGGCGAGTACAAAGGGCAACACAGAAATAAAAACGGTATTCGGATCCATCGTTTCACCGTAATACTCATCACCGCTGTTTCGGGCGGCAAACCATATAATAATGTAGATCATTCCCAGCAACAGAACCGGGAAAGCAATAAGCAGAAGAACGGAATTGAAATTGTTTTTCCGTATCTGCGAAGAAAGACCAATGTATTTCATTCCATCTGCCGTGAAGGATTGTAAATCTAAAATTTAATTTGAGGCGGCTCTTCCAGTTGCTCTCTTTTTTCTGTGCCAAGATCAAACATGATTTCTCTTTTGAAACCAAAACTGCTGGCAATAAGATTGGAAGGAAACGTTTCAACCGCATTATTGTACTCGGTAGTTGCAGCGTTAAAGAACCGGCGCGAAGCAGCCAGTTTGTTTTCAATATCGCTCAGTTCTTCCTGCAGCTGAAGAAAATTCTGGTTGGCTTTCAGATCGGGGTAAGCTTCTACCTGCACTTTCAAGCCGGCCAGCGCCGAAGTGAGCTGTTGTTCGGCTACTATCTTGTCGTCAATCGACTTTGCATTTATTGCAGCCGAACGGGCTTCAGTAATTTTGGTCAACACCTCCCGCTCATGTCCCGCATAGCCTTTCACCGTTTCCACCAGTTGGGGAACAAGATCATGCCGCTGGCGCAGTTGTACATCGATATCGGCAAAAGCATTTTCACGTCTGTTTCGAAGGCTCACCAGCCGGTTGTACAGACTGACAAGCCATATAATCAAAATAAGCAGTACGCCAAGAAAAATAAGAAATCCCATTGCTTAAAGTTTGCAATGAAATTAGGGAAAAAACCATTGCGGTTACCGGTTATTCAGGCAAAAATTGCAATCAGTCCCGGAATTTTTGGTAAGCCGAATGTTTATCCGGCCCGGCTTTGTAAGCCTGCAGGTTTGATGACGAGGCAGTACACAACGGCGATTTTTTTACTAAACCCAATGACCCGGAAATGGGCCCGCAGCCAGTACCGGCTTCCCGGAATGTGCAGCGCCCATGCATTAATTGCAATCAGAGCAGCTGTTTTCATGTTAAATTGAATTTCGGTTTTAAAAAAGTAAAATGAGATTTGCCTGCCCGGTATGTAGCCGGTCTGGTAATAAAATTATAGCAAAGGATAAAGGCGGATAAATTGTTTAAATGAGGAGAAGAGTAAATTAAAGATCACCAGAAAAAATCATCAAAGAGTAAACATCTCCTGTTTTTTAATTTGTACCGGCTTGTAATTTTTTCTTATTTTCCCAAAATATTTCCATTTATGCGCATCGGGCCCTTTATCATTTCTGCACTTGTTACCGGCGGGTTAATTTATGGTTTAAATAAAAAATGGGGATCTGTTCCGCCAATGGGTAAATTTCTAAGCCCCCAGCATGGCTTTTGGCAAAATGCCGAGCCGGCCGATAAAAGTTTTGATGCCGATCTGAGTTTTAGCGGATTGAAAGGAAAGGCTGAAGTATTTTTTGATGAACGCCTGGTGCCGCACATTTTTGCAGAGCAGGAAACAGATGCCTATTTCATACAGGGATACCTGCATGCCAAATTCCGCCTGTGGCAAATGGAATTTCAAACCCACGCTGCTGCAGGGCGCATCAGCGAAATTATAGGAGAAAGAGCCATTGATTATGATAAAGGCAAACGAAGATTGGGAATGGTATTTGGCGCCCAGAACATGCTTCGCGAAATTGAAAAAGACCCGCGTACCAAGTCATCTGTAGATGCTTACACGGCGGGTGTAAATGCGTGGATAGAAAGCCTTAGCGAAAGTGAATTACCAATTGAATACAAACTGCTGGACTATAAACCCGAACCGTGGACCAATCTGAAATCGGCTCTTTTTATTAAAGAAATGTCGAACACGCTGGCGGGGTATGAAGAAGATTTTGAAAGAACAAATGCTTTACGGGTACTGGGAGAAAAGGCATTTACCATTCTTTATCCCGAAGTTCCCGATTCGCTGGCCCCCATCGTGCCAAAAGGAACCCTGTTCTCGGATTCTGCCATAATACCTTCTCCTCCGGCCAATGCCGATTCAGTTTATTTTCATCGCAGCGATTCAGTCTGGTTCACTGGTAAGTACAAGCCAAGGCCCGATAATGGCAGCAACAACTGGGCAGTAAGCGGCAGTAAAACGCGAAGCGGTTATCCGATTCTTTGCAACGATCCGCATCTTTCACTGACGCTTCCTTCCATCTGGTACGAAATACAAATATCCGTTCCGGAATACAATACATACGGGGTCAGTTTTCCGGGCATTCCCGGCGTGGTAATCGGCTTCAACGAAAATATTGCCTTCGGATTTACCAATTCCCAGAGAGATGTAAAAGACTATTACGAAATCAGGTTTAGAGATGAAACCCGGCAGGAATACTGGTTTAACAGTACATGGAGAAAAACCGATTCGCTGAAAACAGAAATAATTAAAGTAAGAGGTAAAGAAGATGTACTGGATACGGTTGCTTACACTCTTTTCGGGCCGGTTATGTATGATAAAAGTTTCGGAAACAAATTAAATGACGGTAAGGCCTATGCGGTTCGCTGGACGGCACACGATCCGGCTAACATCTTACTGATGTGGTATCTGTTAAACAGGGCCAAAGACTACAATGACTATTACGAGGCCATTCAGCATTTCAACTGCCCCGGCCAGAATATGATTTTTGCATCAAAAAAAGGAGACATTGCCCTTTGGCAACAGGCCGCATTTCCGCTGCGGTGGCAAAGGCAGGGCGAGATGATAATGCCCGGCTTCGACAGTTCGTATATGTGGCAGGGTTTCATTCCCTACAAAGAAAATCCACATGTCATCAATCCGGAAAGAGGATTTATTCAAAGCGCCAATCAGCGGCCCGCCGATTCCACTTATCCGTATTATATCCCCGGGCACTATGATGTGTACCGCGGCATTATGATTGACCGGCTTCTGAACAGCATGAACAATATTACGCCGGAAGATATGATGGCTATGCATTCAAATAATTATAATGTTTTTGCCGAAATGGCTATGCCGCTGCTCTTGCGCAACGTTAATGCAGCCCATTTAACCCCCGGTGAAAAAAAATACCTCGAGCTTGCCAGGCAGTGGAATTATAAAAACGAGTATAATGAAACAGGCGCAACAGTCTTTATGAACTGGTGGGACAGTTTGCAGGTCACCGTATTGGGAGATGAATTAGGACAGGGCCCCATACCGCTTATTTATCCATCACGATTTTCCATGCTGGAAGGTTTATTGAAAGACTCCGGCTATCTTTTTATTGATAATATCCACACCGATAAAAAAGAATCGCTGCAAGAAGATGTTACCCTGGCGCTGAAAAAGGCCGCCGTAGCTTTAAAGAAACTAGAGGAAGAAGGAAAACTGGAATGGGGTAAATATAAAAACACAACCGTATATCACCTTCTCAGAGAAAGTGTGATGCCTTTTGCCCGTACGGGTCTTCCGATAGGCGGAGGGGTAAATATCATTAATGCCACCCAGCACGATCATGGCCCCAGCTGGCGCATGGTGGTGCATTTAACGGAAGAAACGGAAGCCTATGCCGTTTATCCCGGTGGGCAAAGCGGTAACCCCGGCAGTCCGTATTATGATAATTTCGTTGATCAATGGGCGGCGGGTAAATACTACCGGTTATGGGTAATGAAAGAGGCGGATAAAAACAATGAGAAAATAAAATGGAAAATGAAGTTTACGCCCCGGTCTTCATCCTGATGAACGGGAAAGGAAATAATATTTTTAAAAAAACAAATTATTAAAAACCCCTTTGGGCTTTGATGTATGAAGTTCATTGTTGCCACTTTACTGACCGCTTTTTTATCTTTCCTGGGCGGATTGCAATTTGAATGGTGGATTATTGGCGTAGCCGCATTTCTGGTGGCCGTGCTGGTGCATCAAAAAGCAGGAAAAGCCTTTTTATCCGGATTTCTTGGCTTGTTTCTTCTTTGGGGTGTGCTGGCGTGGTGGATCAATACGAAAAACAACGGTATTCTTGCCGCAAAGGTGGCGCAGATACTGCCATTGGACGGCAGTAAAATTGTGCTGATATTTTTAACAGCCATTATCGGAGCATTAGTAGCCGGGCTGGCTGCTTTAAGCGGCAGTTATTTGCGTAGCTCAAAAAGAGCCGAACAATGACGGTTATGTTAAAACTAATTCAAACTTACACGCAGCCAGAGGCAAAGTAACATAGCTCATCTAAATTCGTCTCACCGTTTTGGTATGAGACAAACTTTACTCCTTTTACTCCTTCTCATTCTTTATTTTTCTGCTGAAGCGGGGCGCATTTCCGGCACCGTTACCGATACAGATGGTAATCCGCTGCCATTTGCTTCCATATTGATCAAAAACACTACCCGGGGAACCACGGCCAACAGCGAAGGAAAATATTTTATTGATCTTTCGCCGGGCTCTTACACCCTTATATGTCAGTATGTAGGATATGTAAGAGAAGAAAAGCAGGTAACTGTCGGCGCTGAAAACACAACCCTGCATTTCCGGTTACCGATTCAGCAAACGACACTTAAAGAAGTAATAATTCAAAAGGGAGAAGACCCCGCCTACGAAGTGATCAGGCAGGCTATTAAAAAAAGAAATTTTTATGACCAACAGGTCGATTCATTTTCGGTTGAAGTGTATATCAAAGGACTGTTACGATCAAGAGGATTTCCCAAAAAATTTCTGGGGCAGAAGGTTGAGATCGATTCTTCAGATGGCCTGGATTCCGCAGGAAGGGGAATTTTATTTTTATCCGAATCGGTTACGAAGGTTTCATATAAAAGGCCGGATAAGATCCGGTTTGAAGTCGTCTCATCGCGACAAAGCGGGGGAGGGCTCGGGCTTAGTTTTCCTTTCTTTATTAATTTTTATAAAAACAATGTAGCGGTCTTCAGTAACACGCTGAACAAGCGGGGTTTTGTTTCACCCATTGCAGACAATGCCATTCATTATTACCGGTATAAACTTGAAGGCACATTTTTTGAAGATAAAAAAATGGTGAACCGGATACAAGTAACGCCCCGAAGAAAAAACGAACCACTTTTCACCGGATATATTCTCATTACCGAAGATGACTGGCGCATACACAGCCTTGACCTGTTTACCACCAGCGAATACCAGCTGGAACTGATAGACACGCTGAAAGTAACACAAACCCATGTACCGGTAAATGAAGAAGTATGGCAAACCAAGAGCCAGGTGCTTTATGTGGCTGCTAAAAAATTCGGATTTGATATTGCAGGCAATTTTGTGAACGTGTATAACAATTATGACCTCGATCCCGGTTTTGCAAAAAAATTCTTCAACCGTACAATTATGAAATACGATTCGGCCTATAATAAAAAAGACAGCGCTTATTGGGAGGCTGTTCGCCCCATACCGCTGGAGGCGGATGAAAAGAGAGATTATACTTTTAAGGACAGTATTTCACAGGCAGAAAGAGATTCTTTACTTTCCCGGATTAATCTTGATTCGCTCCGTAAAAATCAAAAGCCCATCACTCTGAAAGGAATAGTATGGACCGGTACGGGCCGTATTTTTTACAGTAAAAAATATTCTTTCTCCTATCGGTTACAACCTCTCATCAGACGCTTGCAATACAATACGGTGGAAGGGGTTTCCATCCACCTGAACCAAAGCCTGCTGATCAGTCCGAAAAAGTGGAAGACCAGCATAGATATTGATTGGTTTTCGCGTTATGGAATCAGTAATGCACACCTGAACTCCTACGCCGATCTTACCATCAGACCAAAAAGAACAGAGTTTCGTATGCGAAATGTAAAACTATCCGGAGGAAAACGCCTGTCGCAATTTAACCACGATAACCCGATTGATGAATGGACCAATACGCTGTACACCCTTTTGAGAAGAGAGAATTATATGAAGGTGTATGAAAATTGGTTTGGCAGCGCAGAATACAGCAACCGCTTTGAAAATGGATTACGCTGGAAGATGCATGCTGTTTTTGAAGATCGTCTTCCGGTGACAAACACAACTGATTTTTCTTTTTTCAGAAAAAACAATGTGTTTCTGCCCAATCATCCTTATGAACTGGCCACCATGCCCTTTGAAAAACACCAGGCCTTTGCAGCAAGCATAACGCTAACCTACCAGCCCGGACAACGGTATATTGAATTTCCGCGCTATAAACTGCCTGTTGGTTCCAAATGGCCCACATTCGAACTTGAATATACCAAAGGGATGAAGAATGTTTTCGGCAGCGATGTGGATTACGACAAATGGAAATTTTCTGTTTCAGACAATGTGAACCTGAAACTGAGAGGCGAGTTCCGCTACCGCATCAGCATTGGGGGTTTTCTGAATGATAATGCGGTGCAGATTCCCGATCTGCAGCATTTCAACGGTAATCAGACCTTTTACAATACCAAATACCTGAACAGTTTTCAACTGGCGCCGTACTACCGATACAGCACAGCAGCACGGTTTTACATGCTGGCCCATGCCGAGCATCATTTTAACGGATTGCTGACAAACAAAATTCCATTCTTAAATAAGCTGAAATGGAATCTGGTAGCCGGAACAAACACCTTTTATGTAAATAACAACAACTATTACGTTGAAGCTTTTGCCGGTCTCGAAAATATTTTCAAACTGTTTCGCATAGATTTTGTAGCTGCCTGGCAGCCGGGACCGGGTAATACGTATGGCGTCCGGATGGGGCTGGGCGGGTTGCTGGGCGGCAATATACGCTTTGATTAATGCCGCCCCATACCCTTTTTTTGCTTCATAACATCGTTTTATCTTTGCCCCGCTTTGGAATTTTGCCCAACCTGCAATTGGGGTTCTTGAGTGAATTAAAATTCTTCAATCATGGCAGCATTGCACAACCGTGTTTCCCGCAGGGAGCTGAAAGAACGTATTCAGAATGACCCGACTCCGCGAACGACTATTTCCTTTTACCGTTATTTTAAAATTGACGAACCACAGCAGTTCAGAAATGACCTGTACCGGCACCTGAAACAGCTCGGCGTACTTGGACGCATTTATGTGGCTCATGAAGGCATTAATGCACAGGTCAGTGTGCCTGCGGCAAATTTTGAGGAGTTCAGATCTTATCTCTACTCTTTTGAACCGCTCAACGGCCTGCGGCTGAACATTGCAGTAGATGATGACGGCAAGAGCTTTTACGTGCTGGATATAAAAGTGCGAAACAAAATTGTTGCCGATGGCATTGATGATCCCGGTTTTGACATGACCAACAAAGGCCGTTATGTAAATGCAGAAGAATTTAATAAACTGACCAATGCTCCCGACACCATAGTGATTGACATGCGAAATCATTATGAGTATGAAGTAGGGCATTTTGAGAATGCGATTGAAATTCCCAGCGATACGTTTCGCGAACAACTACCGATGGCGGCAGATATGATGAAAGAGCATAAAGAAAAAACAATCATCATGTATTGTACCGGCGGTATTCGTTGCGAAAAAGCCAGCGCCTATATGAAGTACCGCGGTTTCAAAAATGTATTTCACCTTGAAGGAGGCATCATCAATTATGTAAACGAAGTAACCCGAAAAAAGCTTGAAAATAAATTTCACGGAAAAAATTTTGTATTCGACCAGCGCCTGGGAGAGCGGATAACGGATGAGATTGTTGCCCATTGCCACCAATGCGGCAAACCTGCCGATACGCATGTGAATTGCGCCAGTGATGCCTGCCATCTTTTATTTATTCAGTGCGATGAATGCCATAAGAAATATGAAGGTTGCTGCAGCCGGGAATGTCAGGAGTTTATTCACCTGCCTGCGGAAGAACAAAGAAAGCGCAGAAGCGGGATTGACAAAGGAAGAAATATATTCAACAAGGCCAGGCGGCGATTAACCAGTTTGGGAGAAAGAAACGGGTAGGCTGTGTATTTACCTTTAATTCATCGCCTGACCTTATCAAAGAAAAAGCAACGGATCTGATAAAACATATAGTCACCGGTTCTCAAACCACCCGGAAAGTTTTGTAAGTTCCACATTGCCCCCGCTGAAAATAACAGCAACGCGTTTACCCGAAAAAATTTCTCTGTTTTTTAATAACGCTGCCAGCGGCACAGCGCCACTGGGCTCCACCACCAGTTTCAGGCGTTCATATACAAGACGCATAGCCGCTATGATTTCTTTGTCGCTCACCGTAAGGATGTCTTTTACATATTGCCTGATGATGGGGAACGTCTTATCGCCAAGGGTAGTCAGCAGGCCATCTGCAATTGTGTTTACAAAAGGGGCTTTTTCAATTTTCCCGCTTTTCAAAGACAGCACGGCATCGGCAGCACCTTCCGGCTCGCCGGCATATACGACTGCGGAAGGAGCAAAATAATGAGCACTGAGTAAAGTTCCGCTGAGCAAACCGCCGCCACCGACAGGAGCAATAATAAAATCAAGCAATGGAATGTCTTCAATCAGCTCTTTGGCGCAGGTGGCCTGCCCGCATATTACCCGGTAATCGTTGTATGGGTGTATGAATCCGGCTCCCGTTTCTTTTACCACCTGCTGCAATGTTTCTTCTCGTGACTGTTGTGTGGGTTTACAAAAAAAAATTTCAGCTCCATAATCTTTTACGGCATCCACTTTTACTGCCGGAGAGGTTTCAGGCATTACGATATATGCTTTTGTACCGGCTATTTTTGCCGCATAAGCGATGGCCTGAGCATGATTGCCCGACGAATGGGTGGCTATTCCTTTTTGCAGTTCTTCTTTTGATAACGAAAGCACGGCATTCATCGCTCCCCTGATCTTGAATGCCCCGATCTTCTGAAGGTTTTCACATTTAAAAAAAACATTCGCCCCGGATAATTCATTAATGATGCGGCCGGTAAACACAGGAGTACGGTGAATGAAAGGATGTATTTTTTCATGTGCCGATTGTATATCTGCTGCTGTAATGTTCATGCGTAAGATTATTTAACCGATATCCATTTCAGACAAACCGGTTTGGCCACATCAATACGTTTGCCCGTATCCGAAAGAAATCCGGTGGCCTTATCCACTGAAAAAATTACCACCTGGTCACTGTTCTGGTTGGCGACCAGTAGAAAGTTTCCGCCGGGATCGAAATTAAAATTGCGCGGCGTCTTTCCCAGGGTCGATGCATGATCGGCCAGCACCAGCATGCCTGTTTTTGCATCCACTTTAAAAATGCCGATGGTATTGGATTCGGCCCGGTTCGAGGCATACACATATTTACCGTACTTTGAAACATGGATATCGGCACTTCCGGACGGACCAAGATAATCCAGCGGCTGTGCCGAAGTGTTCTGAATAAGCATCAACTGGCCCTTTGAATAACGGTAAACAGAAATAGTGCCTGTCAACTCCTCCAGCAGATAGGCATATTTGCCAGTGGGATGAAATTCAAAATGACGCGGGCCGGCGCCCGGCTCTGTTTCCACATAGGGCATTTTTGCCGGCTGCAGTTTTCCGTTCTTTTCATTGAAAGCGTAAATCATCACTTTATCTGTTCCCAGATCGGGCACAAATAAATACTTATTATCGGGAGAAAGCACGGTTGCATGTACATGAGGTCCTTCCTGTCTCTCTGTATTCACACTGTAGCCTTCATGCTTTATCATGGTTACTGATTCGCCCAGCAAGCCGTCATTCAACACAGGATATACGGCTACCGTTCCGCTGCTGTAATTTCCTGCTATTACCCATTTACCTTTTTTATCTGTAGTAATATAACAGGGATGATTGCCATGGGAAGGTTGTTCATTCAAGAATTTCAATTCCCCTGTTTTCTTATCAAATGCATAGGCGGATAGTTTGCCCGGGGCATCCTCATTTACGGAGTAAACAAATCTTTCATCGGGAGAAACAGCAAGAAAAGACGGGTTGCCCGAAGCTGCTGAGCTTACAGGTGTGGACTCTGCTGTATGGCTGTCGAATTTATATACATAAATGCCCCGGCTGCTGCCCGAAGAAGTATACGTGCCGATAAGTAGATAATATTCCTGTGCCCGGGTTTTGGAAGAGAGTGTTAAACAGCCAAGTGCTGAACAGATTACGAATAAAATTTTCATGGTACAAATTACAAATTGGAAGCAAATTCGGCGAGGGTTATTTGTGGTTTGCCCAGATCGTCCCAGGTTTTTTTGCTTTCAAATGTTTCGGGATAATTGTTCAGCGCATAAATGATATTAGCCACATAACGAATGCTCGGGCTGAAAAGTGAAAAAAATCTCAATGTTGCCAATGGTGCTTTTGTTATTCTGAGATGCGTTTTTCTGTAATTTTTTATAACCAGGTCGGCGGCTTCGTCCCAGGTGTAAGATTCTGTGCCTTGTATTACATACTCCTGATTCAAATCACCGGCGATGGATAAAGCCTTAGCCACCTGTTTGCCATAATCGGACGCAGCAATAAACCACATTTGCTGTTTCGACCCGGAAACGATCATAAGATTATTTCCTTTGATCAGGTTGATAAAAGTATCCATGAAGCTTGACGGGTAAAAAATACTATATGGAATACCCGACTCTTTAATATTCTTTATGGCCCGCTGTTTCAAATCAAAAACCCACCACCGAAAGCCACCCATGCCCTGGAAACGCTGAATCAGAGAAGAAAGATAGATTACCCGCCGCATCCCGGTTCTTTTGGCGGCAATCAGAATGTTGTCGATCCCTTCTCTTTCGGGCTGGGCTTCGTTTTTCCGGGATTGTTGCTCTACTGATAAATTGATATAAACCGCATCAAAACCCCGAAATGCATTTTCCAGGCTGGCCACGTCGAAAACATCACCTCTTCGTACCGGTAACTGAGGAAAGAGTTGCTTTGCTTTTAACTCATTTCTTGCCAGAAGGGTGAGTTCATGTCCGGCATCTGAAAGCGCTTTTGCCACCGGTTTGCCCAAAAGACCTGTAGCGCCGATAAAAATTATTTTCATAGCGCCGCAAAATTACAGCACACAGGGGTTAAAATATTTTCGGAAGCCATACGTCAGTATTACTGTAATTATTATTTATTCAAAAAAAAAAAAAACATGTACTACAATCAGTCGTGCGCCGCAAAAGGCGAAAGTTACGGAAGCAGGCACCGGCACCTGCTTATCCGATCCATGCAAAGAGCAGCCGTGAATATTTACAAAACGGACAGCAGTTACGAAATGCTGGTGTTTGCCCCCGGCCGAATCAGGGAAAATTTTCATCTTAATGTGCAGGGCAGCCAACTTACCATTTCGTACACGCCGCCGCAAGGATTTCCCCGCCCGGACTGGATAAGGAGAGAATACAGCCGTGGCGGTTTTGTACGAACCTTTACACTGGACGATACGGTGGATAAGGAAAAAATAACGGCAAAATACGAAGACGGCGTTTTGCTGGTAAGTATTCCGATTCTTCCCGGAAAAGAAAATACAAACCGGGAAATCAGTATCAGCTAAAACGGGTTCTGCACAGAAAAGTGATCACAAAAAAGTGGTCACTTTTTTTTAAGCCAATCGCAGTTTTTTAAGATATGCACCGATATACTTTTTCTTCTGCCTGCGTTTGTACTGAATAATAAAACGGGGGTGTTCCAGCGGTATAATCTGATCAAAATACTTTTCCATGTTGTTTAGCTGCTGCAAAAAAGTAAAATTTTTACCCGCACCAAGACAATAACAAAATTTGCGGCTGCACCCGATCTTAATTTGCTGCTCCAAATTCCATTTTATAAACGGGATCAGGGCTTCCTGCAGTTTTTTATCGTCGTAATAATTGCAATTGGTTTGTTTTCCGCTTTTACTGACTTTCACAAACCCCAGCGGGCAAACGGAATTGATATAAAATTTTGAGTAAAATTTTTCTGCGCCACCATAGGCCTCAATCATTTCGTAAATAAATACGGAAGAAGGCTCGTGGGTAACAACTGAGGCAATATTGATTTTACAAACCTGTTGCAAGCGCCTGGAATCGGTAAACGGAATGCCCGTGGCACCGGCTCCCAGCCGGCCGGAATTAATACCAAGAATCAGCACACGGGGGTTGGTATCATTGTAATATTTGCGGTAAAACAAAGAAGATACCGATAGTATCTCTTTATTCTGCCTGAAAGGGTTCAGTACGGAAATAGCTGGGGGCAGATTGCCTTTATAATCCAGTTTTCTGTTAAATGAAATGACCCGCTCGGCAAATGTTGTCATCAATTATTGATACTTTGATCCACGTAAGCCGAAACCCATCCCACCTGGCCGTTCTTTACCAGAAAGAACTCTTTGGTTTCATAAATTGATTTGAACTGACGCATCATTTTCAGTAAAAGACCGGTACCGGCCAGCAACGATTTTTGGTCAAATACCTTGTTTACAGTATTGGCTGTTTTAATAACTTCCGATTTATCCACAGCGCCGTCTTTTACCGTTCGGGCAAGTGCTTCTCCCGAAAGGGAAGCATGGTTATCAAGTATCTTTTTCTGAAAATCGTACACTTCTTCATAAGTAACCGATACAACGGAGTGGTCAATCAATTCGGGATGCATCAGCGTGGCCAGTGCCCAGGCTATACCTCCGCTGATGGCAATATGATCATTCAGAGCATAAGCACCGCTTGCATTTACAGCGTAAATGATCTCAGAATTTTCGGCACCGGCAAGCACCCGGCTAAGCATGCGGTTAAAATGGAGGAGGCTGTTATCGTCGCCGCATAATTTTTCCGCTGCATTGGCGGTGCTTTTTGTTCCCCAGGTAAGCTCGAATAATTTAAAATGCTTTGTATTGTCGTAAGGAAAATAGCCGCCCTTAGTATTTCCGCTGCCAATATCAATAAGAAAAGTGGAAAACCGTTTCGACTCCGGAATAATACCCAGGTGCGAAAGTCTTGCTTCGTCAATTACATCTACCACTTCTACTATCCGTTCTGGTTCATTTACCCGCAGCCGGAAAGAATCAATCAGTGTTTTTATCCATTCGGTTTTTGACTCTTTTTGTGCCTGTATTTTTACACCGCTGCTAATGACAGTAAAAACATTTTTGGAAGGAATTTTATATTTCCTTCCGGCAAGCTGGTACAGATGACAAAGGCCGTTTAATGTAGCCTCGAAAGTGGCCGGTGAAAAACTGATGAAGTCGGTATTGATGGTAGTATCCTTAAGTATATTAAAAGCCCCCCGGCTTTGCGCATTTCCGCCAATTTCTACCATACTCATCTTTACTCCCTTTGACCCCACCTCGATTCCTGTGTAGATGGTTGAGTTGCTGAATTTCAAGTTGAAATTAGACTGAGCTGAGATTATGCTGCAGGCCGAGAGCAGAGAAAAAACCGCCAGAGGCAATTGCCTTAAAATCGTAATACGCATGGTCCAGAGTTTAGTATATAAAAGTATTGAAGTGCCCTTTCATCCCGGTTTTTGTGAATAAAATGTGATTATTTTTTTTCAAATGCAGCTGCCGGAGTCATAATAGGAATAAAATTGTCCGGATTTGATCATTCATTACCGGCCCATGAGGAAGAATCTTTAACAAACTTTCATCAAACCATGGTTTGTCATTTGCACTCTTAAGCGTATAAAAGCTATGGGTATGAAACGAATATTTACATTCTCCGTTTTGCTGATCGTTGCTGCTGTTCTGCTGAGCAGTTGCCGTAAAGGTGATCCTTTATTAATTGATGAAAGTTACTGGCTGAAGCAGGAGAGAGGCATTGTAGTCTTTAGTGACTCCTTTTGCGAATATTATGTCGTCGAAACGTTTAACGGCTACACCGTCATCCGCTCGTATGGGCTGAAGCCTTTTGAAGGTGCCGTATTGTACGGCAATTTCAGCAGCTGGGGATACAGAACGTTTTACAACCGCACCGAAGGCCGGCTGATTAATGGTGATGTACGAGATTATTGGCTGGGATATTTTGAAGCGCAAAACCGTGTTAGCTTTTACTGCTATTAAGCGCCGCTGATTGTATTCTGTCCAGGCTTTTTGAAACGGCTGCAAATACTTTTTCCTGGCTCCATTCCTCTTTCAAAAAAGTTTTGCCGGTAACCTTTTCGTAGAGTTCGATGTATCGTTTGGAAATAGTTTCCACCCATTCATCACTCATTTCCGGAACACGTTGCCCTTCTTTTCCCATAAAATCATTTGCAATAAGCCATTCCCGTACAAATTCCTTGCTGAGTTGTTTCTGGCGTTCGCCTTTTAGCTGACGTTCTTCAAAACCATCTTTGTAAAAATATCTTGAGCTGTCTGGTGTGTGAATTTCATCCATCAGTACAATTGTGTCTTCCAGTTTGCCAAACTCATATTTTGTATCAACGAGGATAAGACCTCTTTCCGCCGCTATTTTTTTGCCTCTTTCAAACAGCCGCAAAGCATACTCCTCGAGTATTTCCCATTCGCGTTGCGAAGCGATTTTCCGGCTTATAATCTCATCGCGGCTGATGTCTTCATCGTGCCCTTCGGATGCTTTTGTGGTAGGTGTTACTATCGGCGAAGGAAAAAAATCATTTTCCTTCATACCTTCAGGTAAATTAACGCCGCAAAGCCGGCGTTTTCCGCTATGATAGGTTCGCCAGGCATGACCGGTAAGATTGCCTCTCACTACTATTTCAATTTTAAAGGGTATGCATTTTTTTCCTACCGAAACATTTGGCGCCGGTACGTCTATCAGCCAGTTGGGGCAAATATCCTTTGTTTGCTGAAGCATAAAGGCCGCGATCTGGTTGAGCACCTGACCCTTGAAAGGAATTAATTTCGGAAGAATGACGTCAAAAGCAGATATTCTGTCGCTGGCCACCATAACCAGCCATTTGTCCGAAATTGTATACACATCCCGTACCTTGCCCCGGTAAAAAGCGGTTTGCCCCGGAAAAGAAAACTGACTCATGAACCGAAAGTAAAAACTGGTAAGTATACGGCCAATTTGATACCGGTATAAATTTCAACAAATTATTCTTATCAATTAAAAATTAAATTTTTAGATAAATATTACAATGCTTATTTTACATTTGAATTACAAACCAAAAACTTTCAATATGAGAAAAAGCTTACGCTATTGGGCAACTGGCCTTATGGCAGGCATTATTTCGATTGCTGCTTTTGCACAAACAGTGACCATCAGAGGAACGGTTCGCAACTCTACGACGAAACAACCGGTTCCGGCAGTTTCAGTAACAGTAAAAGGCGCGGCTGATGGAACCTTTACCGACGACAACGGAAATTTTGCAATTACTACTTCAGCAAAGCTGCCTTTAGTACTCATTGTTTCTTCGATCAATTTTGAAACAAAAGAAGTTACTATCGATAACCCTGCAGGCACTTTTGAAATCGATTTGGTACCCACTTCTTCACTCGGGCAGGAGGTGGTGATTTCCGCTACCCGTTCGGCCCAGCGAGCTTTGGATGCCCCGGTTACCGTTGAGCGGCTTGGCGGCGCCAGCCTCCGCGCTGTTGCGGCACCTAATTACTACGAAGCGCTGACCAACCTGAAAGGTGTGGATATGCACACAGCCAGTTTAACTTTTCGTACCATTACCACCCGCGGGTTTGTAAGCAGTGGCAATACCAGGCTAAACCAGCTGATTGACGGTATGGATAACCAGGCTCCGGGGCTGAATTTCTCGGTAGGAAACATTGTAGGCTTAACTGAACTTGATGTAGATAATATCGAATTGCTGGCCGGCGCCTCCTCTGCCCTTTATGGCTCAGGAGGTATGAATGGCACTTTGCTTATCAGCAGCAAAAATCCATTTAAATATCAGGGACTGAGCTACAACATAAAGCAGGGCATTATGCATACCGATGGCAAACAAAGAGACATTTCGCCCTATTATGACTGGTCGATGCGCTGGGCTAAAAATTTCAACGATAAGATTGCATTCAAAATTTCGGCTCAAATGCTTTATGCCAAAGACTGGCAGGCAGATGATGATGACAATGTATCCCGAACAAGCGTACTTAGCACAGTGAAGCCGGGAAACCGGAAGACCGATCCGAACTACGACGGCATCAATGTTTATGGCGATGAAACTTCTGCCAATATCCGGGATATAGCCTTGCTGTTGTGGGATGCATCCGGAAGACCTGCCAATTTCCCCGGAACCAGCGTACCCGCGTCTTATTTTACCAATCCTTCAAATTTCGCCAGCCAGCTGGTATCCCGTACCGGTTACCAGGAGAAAGATCTGGTTGACTATAATACAATCAACTTTAAATTCACTGGCGGTATTCATTACAAGATTACTCCGGCTATTGAAGCTTCATGGAATACATACTGGGGTACCGGCACCACCGTTTATACCGGCGCCGACCGGTATTCACTTCGCAATTTTAAAATTGCTCAACACAAAGCGGAAGTACGGCATAAAAACTGGTTTGTGCGTGCATACACCACCCAGGAAAATGCCGGCCAGTCGTACAACGCTACAGTACTGGGCCGGCTGATAAACGAAGTTTGGAAACCAAGCTTAAATTCTTCTTCACCAGCCACGGTTGCTGCCTCTTGGTATCCTCAGTACATTGGCGCCTACCTTACTTATAAATACAACCTCTTTGTAGCAGGTGTGCCGGCCGATGACTATAATGCCCACAATTTTGCAAGAGGTATTGCTGACGCTGGCCGGTTCGTGCCCGGTACGCCTCAATTTGAAAATGCAAAAAAGTCCGTAAAATCATTACCTATTCCAAGAGGTGCTCTGTTCCTCGACAGATCTGATCTCTGGGTAGGAGAGGGGCAGTTCAACTTATCTGATGTATTCGGATTTTCCGATAAAGTGGAAATAATTACCGGTGTTGGTTACCGTCAAAATGTACTCAACTCCCAGGGTACTATTTTTGCCGATACGGCCGGTAAAATCAACATCAGCGAATTTGGCGGATACATACAATTGAAAAGAAAATTCTTTGACGTTCTTACACTAACGGCAGCAGGCCGGTACGATAAGCATGAGAATTTTGAAGGCCGGTTTACTCCCCGGTTTACAGGAGTATTAAACTTTGCAAAAGATAACAACCTGCGGGTTTCTTATCAAACCGCCTATCGCTTCCCCACCAACCAGAATCAATACATTAATCTCAACGTCGGATCGGGAATATTAATCGGAAGCATACCCGAGTTTCAGGATTATTACAATCTTGACAATAACCCCGGCTATACAGCCGAAAGCATTATCGCTGCCAGGGCTGCCGCCAACCCTGCTGCTTTGGTAGAGGCCGTGTACAAAAAAATAAAACCGGAAACCGTTGTTTCTACCGAAATAGGCTATAAAGGAATTATTGGAAGAAAAATGCTTGTTGACTTTTATGTTTATTTCAGCAAGTATAATGACTTTATAGGAACAGTAGCAGTAGGGCAGTCGCTTACCGGATCGCCAACCGGAGTTCTTAATCCTTTCACCACACGTAATCTTTCCTATAATCAGAATTCCGATGCTGAAGTAAAGGCAACCGGCTGGGGCCTTGGTATCGAATATCAACTTCCCCGCGGGTTCCTTTTGAGCGGCAATGTGTATTCCGATCGCTTAAAAGATGTTCCGCCAGGCTATGTTACTTTCTTTAATGCGCCTAAATACCGGGTAAACCTCGGACTGAGAAATGAAAATGTATTTAAGAACGTAGGGTTTAACGTGATTCTGAAATGGCAGGATGAAACTTACTATGAAGGCACTTTTGTTACCGGCACGCTTCCTTCCTTCCTATGGGCCGATGCTCAGTTTACGTATAAAGTGCCCAACTCAAAAGGTATTATCAAAATTGGCGCTACCAACTTAGCCAATAGTTATTTCCGCACCGGCTATGGTAGCCCGGCGGTAGGTGGTTTATACTACGTAAGCTATGGTTACAATATTTTCTAAAAAAAACTTACCGGAACTGAATGCTTCGAGTCACGCCTGTCCGGCGTGACTCTTTTTATTATGAAAGGCCGAGAGTGGATTGACCGATTTTTACGCCATTGTGATAGATGATGAGTTGGTAAGTACCTTTCTCAAATTGTTCCGGTGAAATGGAAAAAATAAGATTCTTCGATTCTCCTTTAATGTATTCAAAACGCATTTTGCGGGTAAAATTTTTGACTCCCTCTGCCCGGGTATCAAAGCTGCGGGATTGCCACATATCATCCATTATAACATTACCCGCCGGGTCGAGGATAACAATAACCAGTTCTGCGTTTGGATAACTCTTAATATTATTTTGCACGTTAAAGGAAACTACAAGTTTGCCGGCCCTTCGTGCCAGGGTGGTCGGGGTTTCTTTGCCTCCTGTTCGTACTGCATATAACTTCAGGTCAGATGCTATAAAAACAGAAGCATCGCTGATTACCTTAGATAACTGCTGGTTTTCGGTTCCCAGTCTTTGAATATTGTGCTGCAACGAATCGATTTCGATATTAAGCTGCGCCAGTTCGCGGGTAAGTGCTGCACGTTCATCTTCGAGCGACGTATTCTGCTCCTTCATCTCGTCAATACGCAGCCTGAGATTGCGGATTAAAGCTCTGGCTTCTTTCAGATCGGCTTCGGAGATATTTTTATTCTTTAAAATATTTCCGGCATTTCTTTTTAAAAAATTGATTTCTTTCATCCTTGAATCCAGTTGCATTTTCAGCGAATCGATACTTTCGGTGCCGGAAACGGATGGTTTTTCTGAAAACGAAACGGCTTCGCTCAATGAGTCTTTATACGCTGCGATGATGGCAGCCGTATCTGCCGCAGGCGCTGTCTGTGAACTTAAAAGGGAATAGCGGCTTTTATCGTAAAGGTGATAAACCCATGTTCCCACGAGGCCAACTGATAACAAAAGCAGCAGTAAAGATCTATCCTTCATAGTAATTGAAGCTAAAGAAAATCCACAAAATTCAGCAAAGAAAATAGGGAGAAACGTAGATTTACTAACAAGCAAAAAGCCCGGACATTTGCCCGGGCCCTTTGCTATCAGTAGGAGTAATTGTTCATTAACCGAATAAACCACCCTTTTTGAGTGAACGGGTGCCTTCACCGATTTTGAAGCCATTGTGATATACTTCTATTTTGTAATCACCGGTTTTGAAATCGGCATGGCGGATGGGTATCGAAACGGCTTTGCGGGTGCCCTGCTCATAGTTGATCGAAACTTTTGAAGTGAAGCTTCTTTCACCATCGTTGCGGGTGCTTAAAGTGCCCGATCCCATAGATGCATCAGTAATAACGTTTCCGTCGGGGCTGGTAACCATTACATACAGATCGGCGGGGCCGGAAAGAGCAATCCTGTTTTCCACATCGAAAGAAACTACCAGTTTGTCAACACGCTTGGCGGTAGTTGTGGTTTTTTCTTTTCCGCTTTTCTTTTCATTTACCGGAGTGATCTGGATGTTGGAGGCACTAAAAGTGGAAGCCACATCTACGGTTTTGGTCAGCTCTTCGTTTTTAGCTGTAGTGGTAGTAAGGTTTTGGGTCAATACCTCTTTTTCTGCCGTAAGCTGTGTATTGGCGGCAGTCAGCTCCTGATTTTTGGCCCGCTCAATACCCAATTCTTCTTCCAGACCCATAATCTGGTCGTTTAGCTGGGCAATCAAACTTTTCAGTTGTCTTACCTCTGCCTCAGAAGCGTTTTTCTTCTTGGTAATGGCGCTGATTTGCGATCTGAGGTTGGCGATGGTTTTTTCTCTTTCGCTGAGATCGCCCTGCAGGCGATTGTTGTCGCCTGTCAGATCATCCAGCCTTTTCACGGCATTGTCGTATTCTCCTTTCAGTGCTTCAAACTCGGAAGTGACGGAGGCAATTTTATTATCTTTTTGTTCGATGTTTTCCCTGGTCTTGTTTCCTGAATACAGAAAGTAACCCCAGGAACCCAGCAGGGCAGCGGCCAGAATCCCTAAAAAAAGATTCTTGTTCCCGTTTCTCCTTGAGGAGTTATCCTGCGGAGTAGCTGATGGATAGTTTGTGTTTGTCATTGTTGAAGGGTTTTATATAGGTTTTGTCGAAATTACCTTTTTGTGGCGTTCTTTGATAAAGAAGGTTCTGCACATAGCTGAACAAGTCACCCTTTTCCGAAAATCGTGCCAGAATTGTTTTTCAGTATTCGGGAAAATGTCAGTAAATCAGCCGATGACCTTTTGCGAAAGCCTGTATCTTAGCGCTTTATGTCTGCCGAAAAGATTATTTCCGACTGGGCGAACAAGCGCTTCAAACCTGTGTACTGGCTGGAAGGTGAGGAAGAATACTTTATTGACCAGGTAATGGATTATGCCGAACATCACCTGCTTTCAGAAACCGAAGCGGGCTTTAACCTTTCGGTATTTTATGGAAAAGATGCCCAGTGGGCCGATGTAATCAATGCATGCCGGCGTTATCCCATGTTTTCTGAAAGACAGGTTGTATTGCTGAAGGAGGCCCAGCAAATGAGAGATATCGAAAAACTGGAATCGTATATAGAAAACCCGCTTCCGTCTACTGTATTCGTCGTTTCTTATAAAGAAAAAAAAGTAGACGGCCGTACCCGGCTGGCCCGGCTGCTTAAGGAAAAAGGCGTAGTGCTTTCCGCCAAAAAAATATATGATTCCAAACTGCCCGAGTGGACACAGGAAATGGTAGAAAAAAAAGGGTATTCCATAACGCCAAAGGCTATCCGGATGCTTGTCGATCATACCGGAAATGACCTGACCCGTATAGAGAACGAAACAGAAAAGATCCTCGTCAATCTGGGCAAAAGAAAAAACATAACCGAAGATGATATTGAGCAATACATAGGCATCAGTAAAGAGTACAACGTGTTTGAACTGCAAACGGCCATCGCTGAAAAAAATCTGGCAAAAGCCATACGCATCATCTCCTACTTTGAGTCCAATCCCAAAGCCGGACCGATACAACTGATTCTTCCCTCTCTGTACGCCTTCTTCAGCAAAGTGTTTATGATTTACGGTGTGCAGTCAAAAGACGAAAAAACGGTTGCGAATGCAATAGGCGTAAATCCTTTTTTTGCAAAAGATTACCTGCAGGCCGCCAAAAACTACACTTATCCCGGCATCGAAAACATTCTGCTTCTGCTGCACAGCTACAACCTTAAAAGCGTGGGTATAAATGATACCGGAACGGAGGATGCATCGCTGATGAAGGAAATGGTGTACAAAATGATTTCTTTACAACCGAATTGAAATTCCGGAAAAACATTGTTATTTGCAGAGTCCGCCTGTATTAAATAACATATAACATGAAAAAATGGATCTCCGTTTTTATTGCAGCCTGGGTTATGGTACTCGCTGGCTGTTTTGATGTGATACAGGAGACTACCCTGAAGCAGGACGGAAGCGGCGTAATAACTACTGCAATGGACATGAGCTCCATAATGGAAATGCTGGCACAAATGGGTGGGGTGGGAGATGAAAAAATAGAAGCAGACTCTTCTTTACAAGTTGCTCCGTTGCTCGATTCAATACAGGAGCTTACACCGGAAGAAAAAGAATTGCTGAGAGATGCTACCGCACATATCAGGGTGAACAGTTCTTCAAATAAATTTCTGCTGTCCATCAGCACCCCGTTTACCAAAGCAGAAGATATAAGCAAGATAAAAGCAGCGCTGGGCAAAGCGCATATCATGGAAAAGGCGATAGATAATGTGATGAACAAAGAGGAAGATGATATAAACAACCCGATGGAAGGAGCGGCAGACGATTTCAAAATGGCAGAGGTGGATGATTATTTTACCACTGTTGCTTCCAAAGGGCTGTTCAGGCGAACGCTTATAAAAGAGAAATACGACAGCCTGTCCAAAAATGAACTTATGCAAAAAATGAAAGAAGGGCTTGACCAGGGAATGCCGCCAATAAAATTCGTTTTCCTCCTTAGTCTTCCATCGCCGGCAAAGAAAGCAGAGGGAAAAAATGTGGTGCTTTCGGAGGATAAGAAAAAAATTAAAATAGAAAATACCCTGGATGAATTGTTTGCTGACCCATCCCGCTTCGAATTTGCAGTTGAGTATTGAGCAATAGAAAACAAGCGCTTTAAAGAACCGACAGACTCGCTTCTTTGTCTTTGCCGATTTGTTCGGCAAGGGCTTCCAGTGTATCGTATTTCACTTCTTCGCGCAGGTATTTTTTTACATATACCCGCAATGTGTGACCGTAAATCGGTTTGTCAAAATCAAAGAGATGAACTTCCACCACCCTGTTTTTTCCATCGGTAGTAGGGCGAAAGCCAATGCTCATCATGCCTTTCATTCGTTTGCCTTCGCCTTTTAGTTCGGCATACACGGCATAAATGCCATCGCCGGGAATCAGCTTTTCTTCGTCCGGTATTCTCAGGTTGGCGGTAGGGTATCCCAGTTTTCTGCCCAGCTTGCCGCCGTGTACCACTTCGCCTTCAAAAAAAAATTCATAGCCCAGCAATGAATTAGCCGTATCAAACTGATGATGTATTATGGCTTCGCGGATGCGGGTAGAGCTGATGGCTATTTCATTGAGCACATGCCGGGGAATTTCTTTCAGCCGGAACCCATACTCGGGTGCTTTTTTTTCGAGCAGCAAATAATCGCCCTGCCGCTCCCGCCCAAAGCGGTGATCGTATCCGATAATTACGGTATGCGGTTGAAACTTGCCCACAAGAAAGTTATGAATATACGCTTCGGCTTCCTGGTGTGCAAAAGCCTCGGTAAAAGGTACCACCACCAGGTGATGGATCCCTGCTTTTTCCAGCAGTTCGATTCGTTCCTCAAGCGTATTGATAAGCCGTATGCCAAGAATGGTGGAGGAAACTACCTTTCGCGGATGCGGATGAAAGGTAATAATAACGGTTTCCCCGTTTACCGCTTCGGCTTCTTCTTTCAGCTTTCGGATAATCTGCTGATGCCCTTCATGCACTCCGTCAAAAGTACCGATAGTAACAACGGCATTGCGGAAGCGGGGAAGGTTATTCAGGTCGGTATACACATTCATAATGCAATGCAAATATAAAACCCGGCCCCTAAAGGAAAGTAAATTCCATATTCTTCAGCATTCATCACTTACATTTGTGCATTATAGAAAAGCAGAATGACAGATCATAAAGTTCAAAACCCCTCTTCAGGAGATGAAGGTAAAAGCCTGTATTCCCAAAGAGGGGTGTCGGCACAAAAAGAAGAAGTGCACAGGGCTACAAAAAACCTTGACAAAGGACTTTTTCCGAAAGCTTTTTGCAAAATTTATCCCGATACGCTTTGTGGCGATGGCGGCTGGGTAAATGTGATGCACGCCGACGGCGCGGGTACTAAAAGTATTCTGGCCTACCTGTACTGGAAAGAAACCGGCGATATATCCGTATGGAAAGGAATAGCACAGGATGCCATCGTAATGAACCTTGATGATCTGTTGTGCACAGGTATTTATAACAACCTCCTTTTTTCCTCCACCATTGACAGAAATAAGAACCTGATACCCGCCGAGGTGCTGGAGGCCGTCATTACCGGCACACAGGAATTTTTTGATAAAATGAAACTCTTCGGGGTGAACATTTCCTATATGGGAGGCGAAACCGCCGATGTGGGTGATGTGGTGCGTACCATGGCTGTAAACGGAACCATGACGGCCCGCTGGCCAAAGTCAAAAATTATCACCAACGAAAAAATAAAACCCGGCGATGTGATTGTGGGGCTGGCCGGATTCGGGCAGGCAAATTACGAAGCGGAATACAACAGTGGCATTGCCAGCAACGGGCTCACCAGTGCCCGGCATGATGTGCTGCAAAAATTGTATGCAAAAAAATTTCCTGAGTCGTTTGATAATTCGCTTGATGATGCGGTTGTTTACACCGGCCTGCATAAACTTACCGATGAGCTGACAACGGGCAACCGGAAATTTTCCATAGGCAAACTGCTGCTTTCACCCACCCGTACTTTTGCTCCGGTAATGAAAGAATTGCTCGAAAACCATTTTCATTCCATACACGGGCTCATCCATTGCAGCGGCGGCGGGCAAACCAAATGCCTGAAATATGTGCCGGATCATGTTCGCGTTGTTAAAGACAATCTGTTTGAACCTCCGGTACTATTTAAGCTGATACAAGGGGCCGGCAAAGCCGATGACCGGGAAATGTATCAGGTATTCAATATGGGCACCCGCCTCGAAATCTATACCAGCGAAAAAGATGCAGACCTGCTCATCAGCATCTCAAAAAAATATGGCGTGGATGCACAGGTAATAGGCCGGGTAGAAGAGGGAAAGCAGAAAGAACTGCTGATCAAAACCCCTTCGGCACTACTCACCTTTTATTGAAAAAGCATACGGCACAACATGTGCGGCAAAACAAGCTGGCGATAGAAGCAGCACTAAAGCCGATGGTCAGACACAGTCTGATCACAACAACTTATATTTTTATTTTATGATTGATTGGTAAGAGTACTCAGGACAATAGGAATACTAAGGCCCCGGCAGAGAAGAAAGGAAACATCATCGTATCAGCAAGTACCACTCATCCGATGAGTCTACAGCCGGCGCACATTAACTCAAGATAAGACTCATCGGAAAAGGAAAAGATTTTAACGTGGTGGTTGGCGTTCTAATTTAGAACGATTCAGCAATAGCTGGCTGTACCAACAACACAAAGGCAAAGATTGGAGGCGGGCGGGGAACCGTGGCTAAACAAAGAACCGAAGCCCACAGCCCCTGAAGAATTGAAAGCTGCCTGCAAGAAATTTTTACAAATGCTTGGTATAGTTTCCGTTATTTTGCACCAAACCCGTTAATACATGTCCGATATTATAGCTGAGCTAAAGAACGCCAATATTTACCAGGGGCATAGTCTTATTCTGAAGGATGTTAATTTCCGGGTGTCCCGCGGAGAGTTTGTGTACCTGGTGGGTAAAACCGGAACCGGCAAATCCAGCTTGCTGAAAACCCTGTACGGAGAACTGCCGCTGAAAGAAGGAGAGGGGCGGGTGGCAGAATTTAACCTGCGTGAACTGAACTGGAAAAAAGTGCCTTATCTGCGGCGCAACCTGGGTGTGGTGTTTCAGGATTTTCAATTGCTTACCGACCGTAACGTAAAAGAAAACCTGCGTTTCGTGCTGCGGGCCACCGGCTGGAAAGACGAAAAACTGATAGATGAAAAAATTGCCGATGTGCTGGATAAGGTAGGACTGAAGTCAAAAGGATTTAAAATGCCTTTTGAACTCAGCGGCGGCGAACAACAAAGAGTGGACATTGCCAGAGCTCTTCTCAATTCGCCCAAACTGATACTGGCCGATGAACCTACGGGCAATCTGGACCCTGAAACTTCAGACGAGATCATGAACCTGCTTTTTCATATCAGCCGAGACTTTGGAACCACCGTAATTATGGCTACGCATGATTACATGGTGATACAGAAGTTTAAGGCAAGAATGGTAAAAACGGAAAATGGCCGGGTGCTGGACAATGCTACCATAAATGTTGAATAAGCTTGCGGGCATTTTCCCGATTGTTGAAATTTTTTCCCATTACCTCGGTTCGTAAACGAATTTCTTCGGCAGTAAACGGCTGATGATACAATTGTGCCACTACCGAAACAAAGGCGTGAGAAGTGGTTGCCACATGGCAGAGGGGCTCGAGCCCCGATCCGTCAACGGCTGCAGCGTTGACAATGCAGTGTTTTCCGGCAGCCAGCGCCGTCAGCAGTTTTAGCTTTACCCCGGTATTATTGAAAGAAGGCAGCACATGAATATGCGCCTTTTCGATAAGATCGTTCATTTCTTTTTCATCCGGATCGGCTACAAGGCAGGTATGCTGGCAAAGATGTGCCATCTGCCGCAACCGGCGCGACGGATTTTTACCGGCAATAACAAAAGGAACTTTTATACTGGTAAACACTTTTTTCAGCAGCCACAGGGCTGCCTTTTCATTTTCTGCCACGGAAAGATTGCCGTGGTAAAGGCAAAAATTTCCCATGCCTTCTTTTGAGGTTATTCCGGAATAAGGAACAAATGCCGGGAGTACGAATACATTTTTTTTATTAAACCGCTGCCTGTAAACAGAAGCGTCTTTTTCACAAATGCACAAAACGGGCAGCGCATCGGGCAAACGGGCTTCATACTGAGCCAACAGGTAACTTTCAAAGCGGTAATAACATTTTTTAAAAAGATTGCTTTCCCATTTGTATAAATGACGGTAGTACTCCGTTTCCACATTCTGCGAACGAAGCACAACCTTTCTGCCTTTTTCAGATAATTTGTCTATAAAAGAAGTGCAGTGGACGCCTTCCAGCAAAACGGGGTGATCGTCTTTCAGAATCGTATCCAGCAACAAATCGTTTTTTCTTGAACTGACGATATAGGGCTGCGGGAAGGAAAACCCCTTCCAGCCGGTTTGCCTTTCATAATAATAAACCGCATCGCACAATTCCTGAAGGCAATTTTGTTTTGGCCGGCGGTAAGAAAAACAATGAAGGATAATGCCAATACCCGCTTCTTTCAGCGTTTTTATCCGGTGAAAAACATCCATCACCCCGCCATAATCGGCCGGATAAGGAACATCAAAACAAACGATATGGAGTTTTCTTTCGGCCGTCAATGCAAAAGCGATTGATAAAATTCCATAAGTTTTTTTTCTTCGTTTTGCCAGTTTAGCTCAAGCCGGGCTTTGATGCAGTTTTCTTTTAACCGGTTATATAAAACATCATTATTCAGCAAATTGTTCAGCGCCTGTGCTATGCGCTGCGGTTCCACATCATCAATAAGCAGGGCAACCTGGTATGCGTCATTGATTTTTTTATATTCAGGAAAATTCATGGTTACCTGCGGAATGCCTGCATGTATGTAGTCAAAAAATTTGTTGGAAAGCGATAAATACTGATTCAGCCCTGTTCGCTGAAAGGGGTTTACGGCGATATAGGCCTGCCGGGTAATTTCTTTCAATGCACCGGGCTCCAGCATGCCTTTCATCAACACTTTATCGGTAAGATTATTTTGGCGGATGGCTTCCCGCATTTCTGTGCTGAAATTTCCTTCGCCGCAAACGATGAGTTTTACCGGCACCGTGTTCATGGCTTCTACCAGTTTTTCGAGTCCGCGTCCCTTATTTACGGCTCCCTGATACAGTATGAACCGATCGCTGCTTTTATCGGCTTTTATTTCCGTCAGCCAGGGCACATTCCGGATTACCTTGTAATTGACTCCGTATTTTTTTTTGAATTCAGCAGAAATAGACTGGCCAACCGTATATCCATTTACAAACCGGGGCAGCATTCTTTTTTCGATGCCGTGCCAGATTCTGTAAATCGCCGGCCGGCTGATTACTTCATCCATCTGGGTAAAGTACTCATGGGCATCGTAAACCCGTTTGATGCCTTTTAACCTCGATACCAGATAGCAGGGAAGAATGGTGTCCAGATCAATAGCACAGACCGCATCTGTTTTTTTAAACAGCAAAAAGAAAAACAGACGAATATTGTATTCGGCATAAAACAGTTTTCCCTTACTGAAAAAACAGAAAATTCTTTTTTGGGCGTAGCCGGCGGGACGCAGCGGTTTTGACTCCCTCAGTTTTCTTCCTACCAGCAGCACATGGTAGCCTGCACCGGCAAGCGTGGTGCAGATGCGCATCATCCGCTGGTCGTAGGTGAGATCGTTGGTTACTGTAAAAATGATTCTTTTCAAAAATCTTTCATTGGATTATTGACAGGAGGCATACATTTTCTCAATTACTTCTACGGTTTTCAGTCCGTCTTCGGCATTTGTGCTGCGAACTGAATTTCCGTTCAGCGCCTGCACAATATTTTCATACACCTTATCATGATTGCTCATGGAGCCCTGATAAAAACCATAGTCATTGGCCGAAACAGCTCCGCTCAGTTCAATCGGTTCAAGCGCTTCCACACACTGGTATTCGAGTGTATTCAGGTATTGGCCGCCGATTTTTACCGTTCCTTTTTCACCAATGATGGTGATGGAGCCTTCTTTGTTTTTGCCATATGTATTGACAGAAAAGTGAAAAGTACACAATCCGCCTTGCGGAAGTTCTGCTATGCACACCACATTATCTTCTGTTTCGCTGATGCCCTGTAATAACAGATTTTTTTTGTAGCCCCTGAAATTTTTCGGCGTTCCAAAAAACCAGCAAACCAGATCGATAAAATGACTGAACTGGGTAAACAGAATTCCTCCGTCCAGATCTTTGGTTCCTTTCCAGCCGCCGGTATAATATTTTTTATCCCGGTTCCAGAATCCGTTTACCTGTACGCCTGTTATTTTCCCCAGCTTATTATTTTCCAATAAACTTTTTACTGCCTGTACCGGAGGGTTGTACCGGTTTTGTTTAACCACAAATAAATTTCTGCGGAAGAAGTGTGCAGTATCCCGCATGCTCCATGCAGCCGGCAGACTGAGGCACATTGGTTTTTCGCAAATGACATGGCGGCCATCCTGCAAAGCTTTGATGGTATGCTCGGCATGAAGACCGTTGGGGGTACATACGGCAATCACCAATGCCGAAGGTTCGTTCTTCAGCATTTCATCAAAGCTGTAATAGGCTCTGGCCTTGAAGGATTGAGCCAGCCGGTCGGCCTTTTCGGGTACAATGTCGCAAACCGATATAAGGTGGCCATGCTTAACCATGTTTTCTGCATGGCGCGGAGCAATATTGCCACATCCCACTAAAGCAAAGTTTAATCTCATGATAACCGGCGCCAAATATACAAGCAATAAATACCAAATAAAAAAGCCCCGGGGGATCAGTTCCGGGGCTTAGTGAAGGGGGCTGGATTATAGATTCATCCCCTCATTCATACTTTGCGCATTTTCTCTTTCACCCCTTAAATTTTTTCTTTTAAAAAGATTGGGATCAAACTTTCCAAACCGCCAGTTGAAGTTGAGCCGGAATATCTGCGGATCGCGGCGGCGAAAAACATCCTGCGTAAAGAAAGGCGATTCGGAATAAATCCAGGAGCGCCTCGTTCTGAAAATATCGTTTACATTGAGCGAAATGGAAGCGGTATTGTTTTTAAGAAAATCAAAGCGGATAGCTGCATCTACAAAATAACTGGAGCGGATAAAACCTTGTGCAGTAGATGAAGCCTGGCCCCAGGGACCACCACCACCGCCACCGCCACCACCACCAAAGCGGTTGCCTCCGCCACTGGGCGGCAGTATGGTTTTAGACTGGTATTCGCCCGAAAGCTGAACGCTGAAATTTTTCGGGAGCTTGAAACTGTTATTCAGTTTACCAAACCAACTGGCAAACTGATCCTGCTCCGGAACCGACGGATCTTCAACGCTGATCTTTGATGTAAACAGATTAAGATTTGAAGTGACCTCCCACCATTTGGTCAGCTTATTTTTCATGGTGAGCTCAAGACCGGTAATATAGCTTGAGTTGGCATTGATATAGGTGTTGATCAATTCTTCCTTTCCGCTGAATGGGTTTGTTTCCACTATCTGGTTTCGGGTAATCAGGTTATTGGTGTTTTTGAAATAAGCGGTGGCCAGAAAATTATCTCTGTTCTTGAATATTTTCTGGTAAGAAACTTCAATTGAGTTGGTAAACTCCGGATTGAGGTTAGGATTTCCCCGGCTCAGGTTAAGAGAGTCGGAATAATCGGTAAACGGAAACAACTGCCAGAAACCGGGGCGGTTGATACGACGCGAATAATTGAGCTGCAGTTCCTGGTCATTTTTCAGCTTTTGACTTAGAAATACGCTGGGGAAAAGACTCACCGGGAAGTCGATATCGAATGACTGGCCTTTATCGGGCAGCGTACCTTCATACGTTGAGCTTTCTACCCGCAGGCCCAATTGGTATCCGAAGTTTTTTAACTGCTTTGAGAAAGTGGTGTAGGCAGCCAATATCATATCGTTGCTTCTGAAATCGGATGACAGCGGCGCCACATATTCGTACAAACCGGTAGAGGGATTGTATGAATAAAAATCATTGTAGTTGTCGTTGTTCCTGTAAGCGGCTCTAACACCCATCTCCATCTTTGTCTGATCGTTGATAGGATTGACAAAATCAGACTGGATAACCAGGTTATCTCCCTTACCGCCGCCCCTCTGCTCCTGCAAATAGCTGTAATCAATCTGTCCCTGCGGGGTCTGATAATAATCCGTTTGAATCGCATTGGTGTTTCTGTTGGTACGTACGTTATAGTTTACATCGGCTGTCCACTCGCGGCCGGCCCTCGGAAAATTATGCTTGAAACTGGCCTGCAGTCCTCTAAAATTAAAATTCCCGATACTGTTGGATAAACGCTGGCTGTAAGAAGGAACAGTACCTGCCGGATACAATGAATCGATATACAAATCGCTTACAGTGTAAGGTTTAAATTTTCCGCCGCCGATACTGCCGCTTACAGAAAGTGTATTACGGTTGTCAATGAAATAATCAAATCCGGCGCGGGCAAAAGCAAAGCGGCCAACAGAAATATTTTCATCCACCTGATGCAGGGCTGTATTGGGATTGCCTATTTTGGTTACACGGTCGGTAGTGCCGGTGCTGATGGATTTTCGCTGGTTATAATTAACGCCGGAGAAGAAATTGATCTTGTTTTGACGCACATTTATGTCGGCGCCGCCGCCCACACGGGCCCGGCTGTCGATATTAAAGCGCAAACCACCATTATATCCCACTTTTTTATTTTTTTTCAAAACAATGTTCAGGATACCGGAAGTTCCTCCCGAAGCATCAAACTTGGCAGAGGGGTTCGTGATCAGCTCTACCGACTCTATGGCATCGGCCGGTATTTGATCAAGCTGCATAGTAGTGGGCCGGCCGTCGACAAATATCTGGGGCGAACTGTTTCGCAAGGTTACGTTTCCATCCAGATCAACAGAAAGCGAAGGCACGTTACGCATCACATCCACTGCCGTACCACCCGCCGAAACAATATTTTTCTCCACGTTAAACACCTTACGATCTATGCCCAACTGTAGCAGCGGCTTTGAAGAAGTAACTTCCACATTTCCCAAAACTTTGGCGTCTACCAGCAACTTTATATTGCCCAGGTCCTTATCAGCCATGTTAAGTAAACTGCTGATATCACCGTTGGCCCCGCCACCGCTTCCCGGCATTCTGATGTCAAACTTTACGTTTTGCTCAATGGTTTGATACCCGATAGCCGTAATTTTTAATTTATATTGGCCAAAAAGCGGAACACCCTCCAGCGAAAAATCACCGTTGGAGTTGGTAAGCATTCCGGTAACGATAACATCCTTTCTTTTTTTGGTAGCCGAATCAAACCGGTTTTGAATCAGTTGTACAGAAGCCGCATCAATCCCTTTGTTCAAAAGGGAGTCAACGACTTTTCCATAAAAACGGCCGTTCATTTGAGCGCCGCCGCCCCCATTGCCGCCAAAAGGATTTTGGGCAATAAGCCCTGTGGTCAGAATCAGGATAAGGTTTGCAGCTAATAATACTTTTTTCATAAATTCTTGCTTTCGATTCTCTGAGCCCTGCTTTAAAGATTTGAATTACAACACTGTGATTGCTATAAATGCTATTTATCTTAAAAGGAAAAACTCAGTTTAAAGGGTTAGTAGTATAAATGATTTTTTTTCAACACAACTTTAGATGCCGGGCAGGCAAAAAACCTTTTGCCGTTCATCAAGCTATTATGCCGTAAGAAGGGTAATAAGAACCTGCACTATTCCAATAATGAAACCGATAATACCCCCGGTAATCTCGACAAAGACAAACTCTTTGCGCATCACCTGCATCAGAATGGCTTCCAGTTTTTCTGAAGAAAAGCCCGCAACCCTGGATGTAACAATTTTTTCGAGATCCAGTTCACTCCGCAGGCCGGCTGCATAATTTTTCATAATGTGGGGAAACAGCGTTTTCAGCTCTTCGGTAAAAATCCGTTTTAGTGAGGCAATGGTTTTATCGCCGATAAACATACTCAGAAAGGGCATTTCATCACTCAGCTTTACCCGGAGAAAATCGTCGATATGCTTTTCGATCATGGGCATGATGCTGTCAAGGTTTTTCGGGTTACTGATCTTTTGTTGTATGTCATCAAACGAAAGCAGTTCACTGCTTACCATTTTACCAAGGCGGGTGGCAAATACCTGCTGCCGCTTGGGAAACACACCCTGCACGGTAAAGAACAAAATTTTTACCGGCCGACGCGGATGAAAAAGCATTTTGATGGCAACCCAATTGGTAACCCAGCCGATAAATGCCGAAATAACAGGAATAAGAATCAACCAATAGTTCATGGCTAATAAAAAAACCCGGTACCGTCTCTGTTTTTCTGTACCCGGGTTTGTTTTAGGGTGGCCAATGGGGCTCGAACCCACGACCCTCAGAACCACAATCTGATGCTCTGACCAACTGAGCTATGGCCACCTTATTTTGTACCGGCAAAAATAAGTAAAAGTGAATGCAGGCAAAAAAATAAACTATACCTTAAATGCACACAGCGGCTCATTACAAAAAAAGTTCAGAACCACCCATCAAAATCCTTTGTTAAATGGACACAGGAATAAGAAAACCCATGATTTTGCGTTATTTTTGAAGTCATGCGTAAAGCGATTAAATACATATTTGATATGAAACGATTGCCCTTTCTCGTGTTGCTGCTGGTTACCGGTGTTTTTCTGGCCTTCCGTTCTCTGGGAACAAACAGTTCGAATCCGCCCGGTGATTATGAAAAAGTATTAAAGAATGTGGGCATGATGCTGAAAGAGGCACATTACAGCCCCAAGGATATAGACGATAATTTTTCGAAAAAAATATTCAGAAGGTACTTTGAAGACCTCGACCCTTCCAAAAACATCTTTCTGCAGAGCGATATTGAATCGCTGAAAGAGTATGAAACAAAAATAGATGATGAGATCAAAGGCGCCCCGGTTGAATTTTTTCTGGCCGTTGCAAAAAAATTCAACACCCGGATGGAAGAGGCGGCGCTGATTTATAAAGAAATTCTTTCTAAGCCATTTGATTATACACTCGACGAAACCGTGGTATTGGACACTGAAAAGCTCAGCTTCGGAAACAGCCCCGAAGAAAGAAGAGAAGCATGGAGAAAAAGACTGAAATTCCTTTCGCTGGAAAGATATTCCGAACTTCTTGACATCCGCGAAAAAAACAAGGGGAAAGAAGGTTTTGTGGTAAAGACAAACGAAGAACTGGAAAAAGAAGCGAGAGAAAAAGTGGAAAAGATCATGGACAGAACTTTCGACCGGTACCGCAATAAATTTAATGACGATGAGAAATTCAGCATTTTCGTAAACGCCATTACAAGATCGATGGATCCGCATACGGATTTCTTTCCGCCGGTAGACAAGCGTTATTTCGACGAGCAGATGAGCGGCCGCTTTTTCGGTATCGGCGCTTCGCTGGTTTACGATGAAGGCAATATAAAAATCAATACCCTGCTCACCGGCAGCCCTGCCTGGAAGTCGGGCGAAATTTCCGTTGGCGATATTATTCTGAAAGTAGGACAGGGAAAGGAAGAACCGGTAGATCTTACCGGCTATGTGGTAGAAGATGCGGTAAAGATCATTCGCGGAAAGAAAGGCACCGAAGTAACCCTGACATTAAAAAAGCAGGACGGTACTGTTAAAACGGTATCCATCATCCGCGATGAAATAGTACAGGATGAAGCATTTGCCCGCAGCGCCATAATTGAAAACAATGGTGCCCGCATTGGTTATATTTACCTGCCCGAGTTCTATGCTGACTTTGACCGGCCTGATGGTGCCCGCTGTTCCGAAGATGTCAAGAAAGAAATAATAAAATTAAAAGAAGAAAAAATTGACGGTATTATTCTTGATCTCAGAAATAACGGAGGCGGATCGCTGTATGATGTGGTGCAGATGGCCGGGCTTTTTATTGAAAAAGGCCCGATCGTGCAGGTAAAAGACCGCGATGGCAAACCCAGTGTGCTGGAAGACCGTGACCGCTCTGTATTATACGATGGCCCGCTGACTGTAATGGTAAACGAGTTCAGCGCTTCGGCTTCCGAAATATTTGCTGCCGCCATGCAGGATTATAACCGGGGTATTGTTATTGGCAGCACCTCTACTTATGGTAAAGGAACCGTTCAGAGAAATCTTGGTCTTGATTTGTCTGCCGGCCTGTTCAATCCAAATTCGGATATAGGCACTATAAAACTTACGCTTCAGAAATTTTATCGTATCAACGGCGGTTCCACTCAGATGAAAGGCGTAGAGTCCGATATTGTTTTGCCCGATAATTTTGAATACCTGAAGCTGCGTGAGAAAGATGACCCCGATGCTTTACCCTGGGATGAAATATCCAAAGCTCCTTATTCTTCCTGGTCGCCCGGGTATGATCTTGAAAACATTAAAAAAACAACCAAAGAAAGGGTGGAAAACAATGTGGCTTTTAAACTGATCAAAGAAAATACGGAATGGCTGGCAAAACAAAATGACAAAGAGTACTCACTAAAACTGGAAACCTACAGGGAAGAACAGAAAAAGATTTCTGCAACCATGCGCCAGATAGAAAACCTGAAACGCCTCGAAACAGAAATGAATGTGCGCCGCCTGTCGCAGGATGAAAACAAATTTGCCGGCGATAAAGGGAAACAGGAACGCTTCGAAAACTGGATTAAAAATCTGCGCAAAGACATTTATATCGAGCAGGCCGCAAAGACAATGAATGACATGATCAACCAGCGCAATATTGCCATGGGCAAGGCCAAAGAAGGGGAAAAGAAAGCCTTCTGATCTTAAAACCCCAAAGCTTACAAATAACTAACCGCCGCAGGGCGGTTTTTTATTTCGGCATGAGAAATATTCAGGGCCGGAAAAGTCTTTTTTAACCTCATTGTTTCAAAATTGCAATTATCCGTTTGAACCTCGTTGTTAAACCAGAAAGGGATGTGGTTTCTTTGTGTTGTTAAAATAACCTTCTAAAGAATGCAAAAAAGTTCTGTTTTTTTTGTTTCCGCTCTTTTGCAACTTACCATCTTCTCCTTTTCACAGGAAAGAGGCGATTCCGTAAGCATCCGGCATTTTTCCGGCTCAGTAAGCGTTACCCACAACGGGATTTCGCTGGTACCAACTTTTTCGCTCGGCAAACCGGCCGGCATTATTCTGCTGTCGATGGGAAATGAACGATTCAGTTTCGACCCCGATATACGTTTTTCCCTTAAGGGTAAACCCTGGAGTATGCTTTTCTGGTTTCGGTATAAACTAATACACACCGGAAAATTCCGTGTAAACATTGGAACCCATCCGGCATTAAATTTCAGAACCATGCGTGTTTCTTTAAATGGAGACTCCGCTGAAATAATAGAATCAAGGCGATTTCTGGCCGGTGAACTTTTTCCCAGCTACCTGATTTCAGAAAATGTCAGCATCGGAATATATTACCTGTACGGCCGGGGTTTCGAAAAAAGCGTACCTAAAAACAATCATTTTCTTACCCTGAACGGCAATTTTTCGTACATCCCTGTGGCAGGTAAATTATTCATGAAACTTAACCCGCAATTCTATTATTTGCGGCAGGATGACCACGACGGGTTTTATTTTACTTCATCAATGACACTGGCCGGTAAAAATTTTCCTCTTTCAATATCGGCAATAATCAATAAAAGCATCCGGTCTGATATTACAGGCAGTAAAGATTTTGTATGGAATACCAGTCTTGTTTACTCATTCGGGAAAAAGTATGTACGGCAATAACAGTCGCAGAGATTCAGTAAGTTTGTGGGAGATGAGAAAAGTGGAAACCATAGAAGAGTTTTACAAACGTAAATTCAACTGGATGCCCGACAATCTCCGAAACGGGCTGGGGCATTTCAATGTTTTCAAACTGGATCCCTATGTGGGTGCAAATGCCAAACCCGTACCCTATAGCCGAAGGGATTTTTATAAAATAAGCCTTACCGTTGGCAGCGGGAGAGTACATTTTGCAGATAAGATTTATGAAGTACGAAATCAGGCAATTACTTTTTCCAATCCGCAAATACCCTACAAATGGGAGCATACGGAAAATATAGCCAGCGGATTCTTCTGCATTTTCGATCAGGCATTTTTTTACCGGTTTGGAAATTTAAGCCAGTATTCGGTTTATCAGCCCGGCGGCAACCGCCTGTTTGAGTTAACCGACGAACAACGCAACAAAGTTGAATCGGTTTTTCAGAGAATGTTTGATGAAATCAGTTCCGCATATGAACACAAGTATGATGTGCTGCGAACATTGGTGCTTGAGCTTATTCATTTTGCGCTGAAGATGCAGCCTACTGCAAAAGTGGATAAGCAGCCCGTCAATGCCTCGCAAAGGATATCCAATTTGTTTTTTGAACTGCTGGAAAGGCAGTTTCCGATTGATGAAAACCACAGAGAACTTACCTTACGTTCCGCCGCTGATTTTGCTTCACTTTTAAATATTCATGTAAACCATTTGAACCGATCTGTAAAAGAAACCACAGATAAAACCACTTCCCAAATTATTGCCGAAAGAATTTTACAGGAAGCAAAAATTTTGCTCAAGCACAGTCCATGGAGTATCTCAGAAATCGCATTTGCTTTAGGATTTAGCGAAACCTCCCATTTTAATAATTTCTTTAAAAAGCATACACAGTTAAGTCCGCTCAGGTTCAGAAATGTTTGAACTTACGAACCACTTTTCCAAAGTGAACCCACCTTTTGCTGCCAACCTTTCCAAAAAACCCTACTTGAAAAAAGAAGGAGGGATACTTGAATTTCGGCTGACGATTAGAAAACTTTTGAGCAGACTTTGCCTCACGGGTGTTAACAACTTATAATATGAAAAAAGTTTTATATCCAGCCGGGCCATACATTTACAAGATTTGAATTTTGTTACTAATTATTTCTTTATTGCAATTTTTTTACTTTCAGAAGTTAGTAACTTTAGCTGTATTCAAATACTCAGTATCCGCAGTTAAGCTTATTACTTATCAATAAAATTTCCGTTATGGCAGTTTTCAATTTAAAAATTAATGGGAAAAATCAGCAGGTAGACGTAGACCCCGCCACCCCGATGCTTTGGGTGCTTCGCGAAAACCTCAACCTCGTTGGTACCAAATACGGCTGTGGCATTGCCCAGTGCGGGGCCTGCACTATTCATGTAGGCGACATCGCCATGCGCTCCTGTATGCTGCCCGTATCGCAGGTGGGTAATCAGGCCATCACCACTATTGAGGGATTGTCCGAAAAAGGCGATCACCCGGTACAAAAAGCATGGCTGGAACACGATGTGCCGCAATGCGGCTACTGCCAGGCAGGACAGATTATGACAGCAGCAGCCCTGCTTAAAAAGAACAGCAACCCTACAGATAAGGAAATTGAAGAAGCCATGAATGGTAATATTTGCCGCTGCGGCACTTATGTAAGAATCAACGCCGCTATCAAAACAGCCGCTAAATCACTTTAAATTTCAATCTTATGACTACTGCAAACACAACCATAAACAGAAGGAAATTTATTAAGGTATCTGCACTGGCAGGCGGCGGCATGCTGCTTAGTTTTAATTTGTTTACGGGTTGCAAACCCTCTGTAAACGGAGCAGTGGAACTGCCAAAAGAATGGTACCAGTTCAACGGGTATTTAAAAATTGGTGACAATGGATTGGTCACCATCATGTCGCCCAATCCTGAAATTGGTCAAAACGTAAAGACCAGTATGCCGATGATGGTGGCAGAAGAACTGGATATAAACTGGAAAGATGTAATTGTGGAACAGGCGCCGCTGAATACGGATTTGTACAAGCCCATGCAGATAGCAGGAGGCAGCAATTCCATTAACGCTTCCTGGCAAGCCATGCGTACAGCCGGAGCTACCGCCCGGCACATGCTGAAAGAAGCTGCCGCCAAAGAATGGAAAGTGCCCGCTTCAGAAATAGAAACAGCCGACGGAAAGCTCATCCACAAGGCAAGCGGAAAATCTGCCGGATACGGCGAATTTGCGTCAGCCGCTTCAAAGCTTACGGTTCCGGAAAAAGTGGAACTGAAAAAAGTAAGTGAATATAAAATCATCGGCACCAGCCGTAAAAATGTGGACGGGCAAAAAATTGTTACGGGCCAGCCGCTTTTTGGGCTCGATTACCGCGAAGAAGGTATGCTGATTGCAATGATTGTTCATCCGCCGGCTTTTGGATCACAATTAAAAGAAACGGATGTAAGCGCCATAAAATCCATGCCGGGTATAATTGATGCCTTTTACATTGAGGCTTATCCCGAAAACATGAACCGACAGTGGACCGATGTAGCAGCGTTTACCAAACTACTGGTCATTGTCGGAAAATCAACCTGGCAGGTAATGCAGGCAAAAAAGGCTTTTAAAGCTGAAACAGAGCCGATAAAAGGCTCTGCCCGAAAAACAAATTTATTTGGACGCGAAATTGAAATAGTGACCCCGGCAGGTTTTGAAAGCACATCCGCACACAAAGAAAAAATAGCCGGCATTTCGGCACGGCAAATTCAGACGGTAAGAAAAGACGGAGATCCTGACGCTATGTTTAAAAAAGCAGCCACCGTTATTGAAAGAACCTACAGTTGTCCTTTCCTTGCTCACAATACCATGGAGCCTATGAACTTCTTTGCCGATGTAAGAGAAGACAGGGCTATACTGACCGGGCCGGTGCAAACTCCCTCTTTTATGGAACAATCGGTAGCAACCCGGCTGGGCTTGCCTTTGGAAAAAGTAGAAGTACGGATGACCCGGATGGGGGGCGGTTTTGGCAGAAGATTGTATGGCCATTTTCTGGTAGAGGCTGCCGTTATTTCTCAAAAAATGAAAGCCCCTGTAAAACTTATTTATACACGTGAAGATGATATGACCAATGGCGTGTACAGGCCGGCTTATCATGCCTATTACCGCGCAGCGCTTGATGAAAATAAAAATTTAATTGCCTTTCATGTGCGGGCCGGGGGCATTCCCGAAAGCCCGCTGGCTGCCAACCGTTTTCCGGCAGGGGCTATCGACCATTACCTGGCCGAACAATGGGAAATTCCTTCCAATATAAGCGTAGGCGCCTTCAGAGCCCCGCGATCAAACTTTATTGCCTGTGCCGAGCAGTCGTTTCTAGACGAAGTAGCAGAAGCAATGGGCAAAGACCCAATACAGTTCCGGCTGGATCTTTTCGAAAAGGCAAAAAACAATCCGGTTGGGAGCAATAACGATTACGATGCCGACCGTTATGCCGGCGTCTTAAAGCTGGTGAGGGAAAAATCCGGATGGGGTACTCCTGTTGCCGGAGTAGCGCGGGGTGTGGCAGCTTATTTTTGTCACAGAAGTTATGTAGCCCATGTGTTTGATATAGTAATGAAAGACAACAAACCCATAATCGAAAAAGTAACTACTGCTATAGATTGCGGCATTGTAATCAACCCCGATGCAGCTACAAATTTATCGGAAGGTGCAGTTATAGATGCCATCGGGCACAGCATGTATGGTGCCGTCACATTCACCAGCGGCGTACCCGATCAAAGCAATTTTGACCGCTACAGGATGATACGTAACAGCGAAGCCCCCAAAAAAATAGAAACCCATTTTGTAAAAAGCGAAATAGAGCCTACCGGTATGGGTGAGCCTTCGGGCCCGCCGGCCATCGGAGCATTGGCCAATGCCCTGTACAGAGCCACAGGAAAACGCTTTTACCATCAGCCGTTTCTTGTAGAAAATCTGAGTTTGGCTTAATACACCTGACCGGGCTGATAAAGATGAAGGAAATAAAAAATATTATTGCTGCGTACTTGCGGGCCAGCCAGTCAGGAAAAAAAACGGCACTGGCTACCGTAGTGCATGTGGAGGGTTCTTCTTACAGAAGACCCGGGGCCCGCATGCTGATTACTGAAGACGGAGAATTGACCGGCGCTATCAGCGGCGGCTGCCTTGAAGGCGATGCGCTGCGAAAAGCTTTACTGGTGATACATGAAAAAAAATCAAAGCTGGTAACCTATGATACGATGGATGACGATGACGCAAAATTCGGAGCAGGGCTTGGGTGTAATGGAATAATACAGGTATTAATTGAACCTGTCGACCCATCTGATCCCTCCAATCCAATTACTTTCTTGGAAGCCGTCAATGAAAAAAGACAGAACTCCGTTCTGGTCAGTTTATTTAACCTGCAGGACAGAAAGAATCCGCAATATGGCACCTGCTTATCTTTGAGAGAAGACGGAAGTTTTATTAATACAGCTCCTGTACTTCAAAATATTCTGATGGCTGATGCAAAAGAATCTTTACAGATTCAGCATGCTTCATTCAAAAATTATATTTCGGAAAATCACAATCTTACTGCCTTTATTGAAGTGATTAAACCCCCGGTTTCGCTTGTAATTGCAGGAGCGGGTAATGATGTAATACCGCTGGCAGAAATGGCCGATATTCTCGGATGGGAAACTACGGTGCTGGATGGCAGGGCCAATTATGCAAAAAAGGAACGATTTGTAAGTACCTGCCAGGTATTGGTTTCAAAACCGGATCAGGTGCTGGATCAGATTGTCGTTGATGCCCAGACCGCCTTTCTGCTAATGACCCACAATTATAATTACGACAAGACCCTCCTCCGCCAACTATTGCAGATAGATGTACCATATATAGGTATGCTGGGCCCAAAGAAAAAAAGACAACGCATGCTGGATGAATTAAAGAAAGAAGGATTGTTTATTTCAGATCAACAGCTTTCTGTTCTTCACAGTCCTGTAGGATTAGACATCGGCGCCGAAACATCGGAAGAAATTTCTTTATCAATCCTTGCAGAAATTAAAGCATTCTTTGCCGGTAAAAATGTGCAATCGTTAAGAAAAATAACAGAAACCATTCATCCGCATTGGGCCACCAGAATTAAGGAAGTGAAACTGAGTTCAAACTTATAAATTGTCATCGGCAACCAATATAGGAATTGTTATACTTGCTGCCGGCTCATCTTCCCGACTGGGTAATCCGAAGCAGATTTTACCATACAGGAATAAGAATTTATTGCAGCATTCAATTGAAGCCGCTGTTTGCTGCGAAGCAAATACTGTAATTGTGGTTCTGGGCGCCCATGCAGAGCTGATTGCAAAGAATATAGAGAAAACAAGAGCACAAATAATAGAAACCAAAGAATGGAAAGAAGGAATGGCTGCTTCAATAAGAAAAGGATTAGATACGCTTCTCAGCATTTCTCCCGACACTGATGCTGTCATCTTCATGGTTTGTGATCAACCTTATGTTTCCGGTGCACTACTTAATGAAATAATAAATATTCATAAAAAAACCGGAAAGCCAATTATTGCCAGCGATTACGGAGAAACAACCGGTCCGCCCGTACTTTTTCACAGATCTTTATTTGGCGAACTGGCCCAATTAAAGGGAGATACAGGGGCAAGAAAAATTATTATTCAGCATTCCGGAAAAGCAGCCACAGTGCCGTTTGCAAATGGAAAAACAGATATTGACACAACGGAAGATTACCTGGCCCTAAAAAACTAATAACCCTTTTCCGGACTGAAAACAAACAGCAATAAATGAATAGCTGCACTCCTAATAAGGGCTAAAAATGATTTTATGATCTTCATTTTCCTTAACTGAAGCTAACTGAAAATTAAATTGAATAATTTTACTATCCGGCCAACCTGAAACCATGATTATTGACAAATACAACCGGATCCATAATTACCTCCGGATATCACTTACGGACAATTGCAATATGCGCTGCTTTTATTGCATGCCGGAAGAAGATTATGCTTTTACTCCCGCCTCTCAGCTGATGCAGGCTGATGAAATTGAAAAGCTGGCTGCCATCTTTGTTCAGCAAGGCGTAAACAAAATAAGGCTTACCGGTGGCGAACCGCTGGTTCGTAAAGATGCAGAAGAAATTATTATGCGTTTATCAAGATTGCCCGTAAAGCTGACATTGACAACAAACGGTGCCCGATTGCATGAATATATTGACGTGTTAAAAAAAGCGGGGGTTCATTCTCTCAATATCAGTCTGGATACGTTGCAGCCGGAAAAATTTAAGCTTGTTACCCGGCGCGACCAGTTTCAGCTGGTTTATGACAATATTCAGCTACTGATCCAAAATAATTTTCATGTAAAGGTAAACATGGTGGTGATGAAGGGGCTCAACGATAATGAAATTCCTGATTTTATTGAATGGACAAGAAAGCAACCGGTACATGTTCGGTTTATTGAGTTTATGCCCTTCACCGGCAACCGGTGGACGAGCAATAAAGTATTTACCTGGAAAGAAATGTTAACCGTAATTGAACAAAGCCATTCATTCATTCCATTAAAAAATGAGGAGCAGGATACAGCAAAAGGATATATTATTCCGGGTCATACAGGTACATTTGCTGTTATCAGTACCATGAGTGCTCCCTTCTGCAGCACCTGCAACCGGATACGGTTAACAGCGGATGGAAAAATGAAGAATTGTCTTTTCTCCAAAGAAGAAACAGATCTTTTATCGGCATTGAGACGAGGTGAAGATGTGACTCCGCTCATCCATCAAAGCATAAGGGCGAAAGAAAAGGAACTGGGAGGGCAGTTTTCTGCAGATTTCACCCACCTTCACCCCGAAGACATTCATAACCGGAGCATGATCACCATCGGAGGATAATAACAATCACACATGATCAGTGTAGCCGAAGCAAAAGCCATAATTGATAAAAACACAGCCGCGTTGCCGCCGGTGAGGTGCAATCTTCACGAGGCGGCAGGAAAAGTTTTGGCAGAAGATGTTTTTGCTGCTGTAAGCGTACCGGCATTCGATCAGTCTTCGATGGATGGCTACGCCTTTTCATTTGAAGATTGGAACACAAATAAATCTTTACGGATAGAGGGAGAGATGAAAGCCGGCAGTCAGGAACGAACACGTTTGTCGCCGGGAAATGCGATGCGGATTTTTACGGGAGCTCCTTTACCGCCCGGCGCTGATACCGTGGTAATGCAGGAAAAAACAAAAATTGAAAACGACCGTCTGTTTATTGATGACAGTAATTTGCGGCGGGGTTTGCATGTGAGAATGAAAGGCTCAGAAATAGAAGCAGGAGAAATGGCATTGGCAAAGCATAGTTTATTAACGCCTGCTGCTATCGGATTTCTTGCCGGAGTTAGCATTACGGAAGTGTTGGTATATCCTTTCCCTGCTGTAAGTATTATTGTTACGGGAAATGAATTACAGTCTCCCGGTCAGCCATTAAAACAGGGACAAGTATATGAATCGAACTCTTTTTCCCTGAAGGCAGCGTTAAATCAGTTGCATATTACGGAAGTAAAAGTTTACAGAGTCGAAGACACATTAAATGATGTAAAGCTGGTATTGAAAGAGGCGTTGCAACAAAGCGATATTGTTTTTTTAACCGGCGGCGTCAGTGTTGGCGATTATGATTTTGTGGCAATGGCCGCTGCTGAAAACGGCGTTGAAAAACTTTTTCACAAAATAAGACAGCGTCCCGGCAAGCCATTGTATTTTGGGAAAAAAGAGAACAAACTCATTTTCGGGTTACCCGGAAACCCCGCATCGGTGCTTTCCTGTTTTTATGAATACGCTGAACCGGCATTAAAGAGGATGGTTAAGCAAAAGACGGGCCTGCAGATGATTAAAGCTCCATTAGCAGAACCGTTCAAAAAGGCAGCCGGCCTTACCCATTTTTTAAAAGGATTTTATGACGGAAAAACAGTTTCTGCCCTGCATGCGCAGGAGTCTTTTCGCCTCAGTTCATTTGCTGCCGCCAATTGTCTTATTAAAATAGATGAGGATGTGACATCATGTGAAAAAGGCGAATTGGTTGAAGTACATTTATTGCCCATTTAGATTTCGAATGGATAACATCATCCTCTTTTATATACTATTATTTCTTGTTGCCTTTTTGTATTCATCAGTGGGGCACGGCGGCGCCAGCGGATATCTTGCATTGATGGCAATTTATGGCATAGCCCCCGATGTGATGAAACCAACAGCCCTGTTGCTGAATCTTTTTGTTTCCCTTACTTCCTTTATCCAATATTACCGCGGCGGACATTTCAAATGGAAAATATTTTTGCCATTTGCGATTGCTTCCATTCCGTTGGCTTTTGCCGGCGGGCAGATTACGGTTGATGCAGATATTTATAAAAAGATACTCGGTATTCTTCTGTTAATACCGATTGCCCGGTTATTATTCTTCGCTAATATCCGGGTGGATGAAATAAAAAGATCAAACTGGATCTTATCATTAGTTATAGGAGCTGCTATTGGCTTTCTTTCCGGTCTTATCGGCATTGGCGGAGGCATTATTTTATCGCCTGTTCTTTTGTTGTTAAAATGGGCTGATATGAAACAAACGGCAGCGATAAGTGCCTTATTCATTTTTGTCAATTCAATTTCAGGCCTTGCCGGCCAACTGACGAAAGGAATCCATTTCAGTCCTGACATGTATGCTTATGTGGCCGTAGCTTTTGCTGGCGGGCTATGCGGTGCATATTTCGGATCATTAAAGCTTAGCCAGGCCATATTGAAATACCTGCTGGCTGTAGTGTTAATGGTGGCGGCATACAAATTATTATTTACAGGAGTGTAAAGTCGCTCGTAAATTTGTAAAGATGCAGGTAAACGTTCTGTTTTTTGGTAAACTGGCAGAAATTGCCGGAACAAATCAAGAGCTGCGGGAAGCCGAAACCACCGACGATTTGCAAAAGCAATTGCATTTAAAATATCCTGCATTATCAAAAGAAAAATATATGATCGCAGTCGATAAAAAAATGATAAAAGAAAATGCTTTGCTGACAGATGGTTGTACCGTGGCATTAATGCCACCGTTTTCCGGAGGATAATATAAAAGATGGAAAGATCTAAGTTATATGAACGTTACCAACGCCAGATCATCTTACCCGAATTTGGCGAGGAGTCCCAGCAAAAGTTGCTAAAAGCAAAAGTGCTTGTCATCGGAGCAGGAGGATTGGGCTGCCCTGTTCTCCAATATCTTACTGCTGCCGGTGTAGGTACGATCGGCATTGTGGATGATGATATGGTATCACTGAATAATCTGCATCGCCAGGTCATCTATACGACAAATGATATTGGTTTATCAAAATCAGAGACTGCTGCCCATGTGTTGCAGGCATTGAATCCTGACATCAAAATCATTCCATACAACGAAAGATTAACTACGCAAAATGCATTCAGCATAATGGATGATTTTAATATTGTCATTGACGGTACGGATAATTTTTCTACCCGTTATATGATCAACGATGCCTGTGTGCTGCTGAACAAGCCTTTGGTATATGGGGCCATTTCTCAGTATGAAGGACAGGTTGCTGTATTTAACGCTGAAAGAAATAGCGGAGTCAATTACCGTGATCTTTTTCCTCATCCGCCAAAAGAAGATGAAGTACTGAATTGTGCTGAAGCAGGTGTACTGGGTATATTACCGGGTATTATCGGAACGATGATGGCAAATGAAACAATTAAGCTGATAACGGGTACGGGCATACCTCTTATCAATCAATTGTTAACTTATAATGCTTTAAACAACCAGGTGTATATATTCAATTTATCAGCAAGCGAGGAAACCCGTTTGCTTATGCCAAAGGACGAAACCGAATTTTTGAAAACGGATTATGTTTGGCTTTGCTCTTCGTCTATACCGGATATGGAAATTGATATAGATGCATTTAAAGGTTTACTTGAAAAAGGAAATACAGATATAATAGATGTAAGAGAGACACATGAAACACCGGTCATAAACGAATTTTCAACCATCAAAATACCATTGTCTCAGCTGGCGGCTAATACCGGACTGATAAAATCGGATACGGTTGTTGTGTTTTGCCAGACCGGTAAAAGAAGTTTACAGGCCGCAAGGATTTTATCCGGTATTTTTGAGAACAGAAAAAAGGTTTTCAGCCTGAAAGGAGGCATCATACAATGGAAAAAACAGAACCAGCCCGCATGAAAGAACGAAAGCCTAAAAATATTTTTGTGCAGGGGCCTGTGACTGCTGCTTTTATTGCAGACAGTATTCAAAAGCACAGTATCCAAACCAATATCGGTGCTCATAGTATTTTTTTAGGACAGGTAAGAGCAGATAAGACAGAAGGGAAGGAGGTGGTTTGTATTGATTATACCGCTTATGAAGAAATGGCTTTGGAAAAGATGCATAGCATCCGGCAAGAAATTTTTGCAAAATATGATCTTACCTGCATGCATGTGTATCACAGCCTCGGAAAGGTAAATGCCGGAGAAATCAGCCTTTTTGTTTTTACCTCATCTGCTCACCGCAAGGCAGCGATTGCTGCCTGTGAAGAAACAGTAGAAAGAATAAAAGCAGAATTGCCTGTATGGGGGAAAGAATTATTTGCGGATGAAACACATCAGTGGAAACAAAATACCTGACTTTTTTTAAGAAATGGTCAATATCACACATAAATCAGATAGTTTAAGAAAAGCGATTGCTACAGCTATTGTTTCTGTTTCAAAGCAGGAAACGATTGATGCTGTAAAAAATAAAAGCATTCCTAAAGGAGATGTGTTTGAATTTTCAAGAGCTGCCGGATTGCTGGCTGTTAAAAAGACCAGTGATGTTATTCCCGATTGTCATCCTTTGCCGGTGGAGTATGCTGCCATTTCACATACAATAGATGGTTTAAGCATTGTAATTACAGTTGAAGTGCATACCATTTATAAAACCGGTGTAGAAGTAGAAGCAATGCATGGCGCCGCCATAACAGCATTGACCATATACGACATGCTGAAGCCTGTTGATAAAGCGGTGGAAATAGGAAGCATTAAACTATTAAAGAAAGAAGGCGGCAAAACAGATGCAGTAAAAGATACAGGTGATAAACTTACCTGCGCCGTGATTGTATGCTCCGATACGGTTTCAAAAGGAGAAGGCGCCGATACGGCAGGTAAAACCGCTGTTGAAAGATTAAAGCAATATGGGCTGAACACCATTGCTTATGAAATTATTTCTGATGAACAGGAGGTGATACGTTCCAAAGCAAAAGCTTTAAGCGCTGCTAAGATAGATTTAATACTTTTTACCGGTGGCACCGGTTTGTCGCCCCGTGATGTTACACCAGAGGCCGTTGCACCTTTGATTGAAACACCGGTACCGGGCATTATGGAAGCGGTGCGGCATTACGGCCAGCAAAGAATGCCCTATGCAATGTTGTCAAGAGGTGTTGCCGGGTTTATTAAAGATTCTTTGGTAATCACATTACCAGGTTCGGTCAGGGCAGTGAATGAAGCGATAGATGCGTTGTTTCCTCACATCCTTCACGTTTTTAAAGTTCGGAACGGTTACAGGCATTCTTCACCCGTTGATTAGAATTACGGGACGATAAACGGAGCGTCGCAAGTAAAGTTTAATCGGAGCGGTGCCGCTGAAAAACAAATTAATTTATCAGTCTGCAAACTGCACCGAATAGACCATTGGCAAATAATTATTCAGCACCTGCCAGCTTTCACCACGATCAGGAGAGTAAAACAAGTTACCGGTGGTAGTACCAAATGCGAGTGCATCACCGGAGAGAGCCAATGCATGACGATAAACGATATCAAAACAATTTTCCTGCGGCAATCCTTTTCTTTGTTCTTTCCATGTCTTGCCGCCATCATCCGTTCGGCAAATACAAAGAGCGCCTTTGATAGCAGTTCTTGTCATATCACTGTTAGCCGGCGCTACCCATGCCTGGTTGGGATCATCTTCAGCAACGGCAATAGCAAAACCAAATCTTGCCGTACCTTCTTTTTGTCCCACATCTTCCCAATTCATTGCTGCATCAGAAGACCGGAAAATACTACAGTGATTTTGTTGCCATAATACATCAGGATTTGAATTGGCTGCAACAAGTATATGCGGATCATAACCGGTTTCAGCATCAGGATTGGGTAAAAAATCAGCCCACATTCCTTTATTGCGTATGTGCCATGTCTTTCCGCTGTCGGTAGTTTCAAAAACTCCGGCGCAACTGATACCGATATGTATTCTTTCTTCATTTCTTGGATCAACAACGATGGAGTGAATACCCGGTTGATCGCGGCCACCACCAAACCAACCTTCTTTGCGGGTTGGATGATTCCACAACGATTCTACCAGCTGAAAACTATTTCCATTGTCTTCACTTACAAACAAACCACCGGGATCCGTGCCTATCCATAAACGGGATGGGAATTTTTTACCGCCATGCGCAATAGCCCAGATATATCTTGTAGTAGCCGGCACGCCATCCTTTACTTCTGCACCTTCCGGATAGGCAGGCGAAGCAACTTCCTGCCATGTTTTTCCTCTGTCAGATGAACGTTGAAGTTTGACTCCCCAATGTCCATGATCGAGAGCTGCCCACCAGGTGCCGTTTCTTTCATCGGCATAAGCAATAGAAACAGGAACACCCTCGTGTGAAAGATTTTCGGTTTGCCATTTGCCGTTTTTAAAACGATAAGCAATAAAACCTTTTCGGGTGCCCAAAAGAAGAGTTGATTTCATATTAAGGAGTTTTTAGCCGCCGGACAATGCCTGCATGATATATATTTCACTGTTTGCAGAAAATGAATCGCTGAGCCGGGTACGGTCATTTATCATTTTGCCATCAATAAAAATATTGACATGCCGGCGAAGGCTCCCTCTTTCATCCAATACATAGCTGGTAAGACCCGGATAACTGTTTTCTATTTCTTTAAAGATTTCAGGCAATGAACCTGCCAGTGCCGGGGTATCTTTCAGCTCAGGAAAAAATTTTTTCAGTGCGTATGTAAATTTAACTGTCGGCATCGCTAATAAAATTACTAACTCTGTGTTTTTATAAAGCAATCTTTTTCACTTTAGCTTTCCTGTTTTCACCGGTTAAATTTCAGATACTGAAATAAATTGCCGAACAATCTGGCGGAGGTATAATAAAGCTACTGCATTGAGAGAACGCAAACAAAAAACCGGGCCGAAAGTGGCACTGGCACTGCCGGTCCGGTTCAACGTTGAAACAAGATCAATTAGTGATTGCCGGTGGCGCTTAAAAGCCGTTGTTTTGCTTTTTGTAATGCTCTTTGCTTTGCCAAATCTTTGGTACTGGAACCGGCGCGGGCAATGACAGCCCCCGGATCAAGATTATAAACATGGCAATAGTGTTCATTACCGATCTGGTAGGTGATAACCCGGATCTTAATGCCTTGCACATCGTGCAGTTCTTCTGTAAAATTTTCGGTTTTCATTTTGCCATTTCCTTTTCTGTTGTAGCCGGCATTCCTTTTTCTACCGGCGCTCCTACAAGGTTTCCCCATTCTGTCCAGGAACCATCATAATTGGTCACATTGGGGTAGCCAAGAAGATACTTCAATACAAACCAGGTGTGGCTGGATCTTTCACCGATGCGGCAATAGGCGATCACATTTTTTTCAGGAACAACTCCTTTACTCATGTAAAGGTTTTCGAGATCTTCTTTTGATTTGAAAGTACCATCTTCATTACAGGCCTGTGCCCAGGGAATATTGATGGCGCCGGGAATATGCCCGCCCCGCTGGCAGGTTTCGGGAAGCCCGGGTGGCGATAATATTTTTCCGGTGTATTCATCGCCCGAGCGTACATCCACCATCACGCTGTTTTTCTGATCCATGGCTTTTTGCACCTGATTAAGGTAGCTGCGGATGGATTCATCTCTATCTTTTGCTACATACTTAACAGGCTGTGGTTTAGAAACATCTTTGGTAATTACCCGTCCTTCGGCCAGCCATTTTTTTCGGCCGCCATTCATGATGCGCACATCGTTGTGACCATACATTTTTAATTGCCACAGGGCCCAGGCGGCAAACCAGTTGTTATTGTCGCCATAAAGGATCAATGTGGTTTTGTTGCTGATGCCGCTTTCACCCAGCAATTTTTCCAGTTCTTCTTTGCTGATTACATCGCGCCGTACCGTGTCACACAGTTGTGTTTGCCAGTTCCAGCCCAGTGCACCGGGTACATGGCCTTCTTCATATGCCTGTGTGTCTACATCAACCTCCACCACCACTACGTGGGGGTCAAACTTGTGTTGATCCACCCATTCGGTTGAAACCAACATTTCGGGATGTGCATAGTCAGACATAGTAAAATTGTTTTAAATTGTTTGTAAATAGGAAAGGACTGTTAAGTTACAACTTTCAGCACCCCGTCTCCAAAAGAAAGTTTGCACAATCGGGCAGCATATGGCAAAATACCTTTATCTGATACAGGAATCTATAAATATCTTACTTCCAGCACTTTTTTGTGATGATTGCAATGTCCGGCAGCAATAAAACCCATTGCTAAGGTATAGTTGGGGTGGTTTCCCGAGATGCCGCCCGCCTCCAGTTGCTCTTCATCAAAGGACGCAAAAAGCAATTCAGTTGCTTTTCGAACAGCAAAAAATTCCTCCACAAGATCATTCCATTTTCTGCCGTTGGCTTTTGCTGTTCTGGCAAAGAGGTTTTCATCAAATCCGGGCAGGGGAGTAGTGTCTTTCCGGGAAAACCGAAGAGCCCGATAGCAAAATACTCTTTCCGCGTCAATCAAATGCTGAAGCACTTCCTTTATCGTCCATTTACCTTCAGCATACCGGTATTCATATTTTGCCGGCGGAATATTTATCAGAAATGACTGCATCACCTCCGTATTATTTTTTAATGCCTGCATCAGAGCATCTTCTTGTACCTGGCTGATATAATTATGAAAAAACGAAGGAACCCGGGAAAGATCGGGGCGTGGCATAAAGTAAGTTCAAATTTAAGGTTAACAATTGTGCAAAAAAACAAAAACCTCTGCAAAAGACAGAGGTTTTACGAATGTATAATTTTTTTGTTAAAAAGGCTTCAGCTCACGGGTTTTACTGCGTTCACCTTTCAATGTTGATGCCAGTTTAATGGCTTCATACGCATTTACAATACCACCGGTTTTGCAGATCAGGCTGAAGTCCACGTCTTCAGTTGTTCCGGGTTTTCTTACTTTCATATCTGTTTTTGAAACCGAGTTTTCAATTACCCATTTTACCTGCTCTGCACTCAGATCGGGATAATAAGAAAGTATGAACGCGGCAAGCCCGGCTACAACAGGCGAGGCCATGCTGGTTCCCTGAGCATTGCCATAGGTATTTCCACCGGGAATAGTGGAGTATATTTTCATTCCGGGTGCAAATACATCTACTTCCTCTTTTCCATAATTGGAAAATGATGCCGTTAAAGAATTGTATTTGCCTTCTGGCGAACTTTGATCAAAGGAAGGGTCGCTGCTGGCGCCCACCGTAATCCAGTTGCTGGCCTTCTTTTTACTTTGCTGAAAAACCGGGTTGGGAAAATTCCAGGCAGTATCGATGTTTTTATGGTCGTTACCTGCAGCATGTACAAGCAGTACTCCTTTGCTGGCAGCGTATTGCACAGCCTCATCCACCCACTTTTTTTCCGGCGAAAAACTTTTTCCGAAACTCATATTAATTACCTGTGCGCCATTATCAACGGCATACCGGATGGCAAGAGCAATATCTTTATCGTGCTCATCGCCGTCGGGTACAGCCCGGATCGTCATGAGTTTTACATGAGTGGCAATGCCATCTACTCCTTTCTTATTGTTTCGTACCGCCCCGATGATTCCCGATACATGGGTGCCATGAAAAGGGGTGCTGGCCATTACATCGCCGTTGCCGTAAAAGCGATCATTAAAATCATCATAATTATCTTTTACAATTTCAGCCCGGTAATTTTTAGGAGCCACTTCCTGCTGTTCCGCCTTTTTCTCGAGGCTGGCCACATAGGCATTCAGTTCTTCAAGAATCTCTTTTACCACCAATGATTTATCAAGCCCCAGGTTTTCGTAAAATGACTTGATCTTCTTTTTTGCCTTGGCTTCGTCATCGTTTGCCGGATTATAATTATCTACGTCGCCTCCGGTAAAGTCTTTTTTGCCGATACCGGCTGCCAGTACTGAATCGAGTCCCTGGGTTTCTTTATACAGTTTTTTCAAAAAAAACAAGTTCATCATTTCAGTGGCATCCGGGGCTATTTCTTCAGAAGCTTTCAGCCACATTTCGTATTCCGCCTTTTCATCTGCCGACAGCTCGGCCACATTTATCTTCTTGTCTTCATATTTACTTTTAAACTTGTGGTACACCCTGGCTACTTCGTAAGAATCTTCTTTTACATTGCGTCCATCCTTTCCGCCTATAAAATTCCAGCCGTACACATCATCTGTATATCCGTTACCGTCATCATCTTTACCATTGCCGGGAATTTCTTTCGGATTTCTCCACAAATTGTCTTTCAGATCTTCATGTGTTGTATCTACCCCGGAGTCGATTACTGCAACAATGATCGTTTTGCCTTTCTTACCCTTTACAAATTCATAGGCTTTATCGAGTGCGATGCCGTAAAACCCGCTTTTTTCCCTGCTTTTAAGATGCCAGCCTTCTGTTTCTTCTCCTTCGGAAGTCTGGGCAGTCACAGCAGATAAAAAAGCCGAAACCAACAGCAGGAGGGCGGTAAGAATGCATTGTTTGAATAGTTTCATAATGTGGTGTTGTTAAAAAAATTTGCTAAGGTAGTAAATTGGTGTTCAAACTTCGCAAATAACGGATAAAGGCTGTATTGGTAAAACCATTCATACAATATTTACAAAGCGGATGCGGATTTGTTGTTTTCTGAGATGACGGAAAAAATCTCCCGGTTGTTTTCCGGGAGATTTTAACATTTTAAGAAGTTATTCGCTTTTCAGTTTCAGTTCCACCCTTCGGTTCAGCGCTCTTTCGGCCGGTGTTTTTTCATCGTTCAAAAGGCGGGAAGACCCGAAACCGGCAGCATTTAATCTTTGTGCTGAAACACCCCTGGAAACCAGATAATCTTTAACGGATTTTGCCCTGTCGGCCGAAAGACGGTTATTAAAATCTGCATCCCCTTCACTGCTGGTATGCCCTTCAATGTCGATCTGCAAAGCGGGATTTTCTGTTAAAATAACAGCAACCTCATCCAGTATTTTCTTCGAGCCGGGCAACAGTTTGGCATTCCCCGTTTCGAACTGAATGCGTCGTGCGGCAAATTCAACCTTCTTCACCAATTCTTCCCTGATGGCCGGACAGCCATTGTTTTCTTTTACACCCGCCGCATCGGGGCACTGGTCGGTTTCATCATTTACGCCATCATTATCCCTGTCGGGTATCGGGCAGCCTTCGTAACGGCCGTAACCCGGCACCTCCCTGCATTTATCTTCATCATCATTGATTCCATCTCCGTCGGTGTCCGGTATCGGGCAGCCTTCATAATCTTTCGACCCAAACACAGTTGCACATTTATCCATTTCATCATTCACGCCATCGTTATCTGTATCGGGTACGGGGCATCCTTCGTATTTTATCACTCCTTTTACCGAAGGACATTTGTCGGTTTTATCGGCAATGCCGTCCGCATCCGTATCCGGGCATCCCTGAGCAGATGACGGACCGGGTTCATCTGGACAAATATCTTCGGTATCGGCAATACCATCCTGATCCCTGTCTCTGGGTTTCTCTTTCTGATCTTCGGGCTTATTGATAAAAACACCAAGTGAAACTCCAACCACCTGGTGCCTGAAATGGCCGTTGTAAGAAGCTGTATAAAAATCGGTGATGCTGCGGCTGAAATTACCGGACAAAAAAAGTTTTCTGAATTCAATTCCGGCAGCGGCATTTATACCGGCATCAAGTGTTTTGTATTTGCCGGCGCCATTGCCCACCGGCAAATCGGAGTTTTCATCTGTATTCACTCCGCCATCTTTCAGGTACGTTTCGTTTTTCTCATTTCCGTTATAAAAAAAAGAAAGATAGGGGCCGGCTCCGGCAAAGAGTTTTGCATTTTTACCTACGGGGTGCTTGTAAACAAGATTCAGGGGAAAGTCGATATAGTTGATAAACTGACGAGAATCAATCCTCGAATAAGGGCTTGTTGCCGTATCGTAGGTACTGGAAAATTTTCGGCCCTTATTATAAAAAATAATGCCGGGCTGAAAGAAAAGTTTTGAGTTTTGCCTGAGGGGTATGTCGGCAATAAAACCCAGATGCACACCTGTACGGGATGTATATTTATTTTTTAAAGAATCCCAGCCGGGAAGATCATTGCTTTCTTTAACAAAAGCCGAGTGCGGCCCGCCGGTAATTGCAATCTTCACTTGTGAATAGGAATCGGCAAAGAAAAAAGGTAATAATAAAAAGGGTAAAAGTGGTTTTTTCATCAGGATTGCGTTTACGTCATAGTTTCGGATACTAAACTAAACGCTCAAAGTTTGCAATTATTTCCTGCAAATCAAAGTTTACAGGGTTAAAAGTCAAACTTAATGTGTAATAGCTAGTATTTAATCTGACAGTGTAGGATTCTTTGTTTTTAGTTTTCTCGGGTATGGATTAAAAAAATCAGGCTGCTGGAACTACATTGTTCAGCAGCTTTTGTTTTGCTAAGATAACAGA